>Ga0160452_100003_pt1 | contig 748778 bp, 678 predicted proteins | sample HID1971I_E6MG_FD_108230 | JGI IMG/M metagenome (GOLD analysis project Ga0160452, IMG submission 108230) | Enriched millipede-associated microbial communities from UW Madison campus, WI, USA - HID1971I_E6 MG | ecosystem: Host-associated > Arthropoda: Insects > Digestive system > Unclassified ...
ACCCGCTCACGGACCTCGGAGAGCCGCGGGTTGTTCTCGCGCGTCACCTCCACGTCCACCCGACGGGCGGCCGGTGCGAGCTGGGTGACCTTGCTCAGCTTGTCCTCCACGTGACGGCGGAACCGGTCCGCCACCTCCGTGTGCCTGCCGACGACGACGATCTCCATCGTGTTGCTCCACTTCGTCGTGAGGCCACCCTCGCGAGCGGCCCGAGTTCTGGTCGGGGCACCCCGTCCGGGGCGCCGTGCTCGGCACCACCTCCCGGGTCGCCCGGACCCTCGTCCGGACCGCTCGTGGGTCGCACGGGCTCCTCGTCCCGGAGGGTCTCCGGGGGCGGTTCGCCCGCGTGGGACCCCCAGGCTAACCCGCACCCCCACGCCAGGTATACCGATGACCCCGGGAGGTTCGTCGCAGGTCTCGCAACGGTCCCGGGAGGGGGCGTGGCGGCCACCACAAGGGCCCCGACGACGTCCGCGCCCACGTCCTCGAGCGCCCGCTCCGCGGCCGCGAGCGTGGCCCCCGTGGTGAGGACGTCGTCCACCAGGAGGACCGCCGCGCGAGCCCCGCCGGCGCGCGCGAGCGCGGCGCCGCGCACCCTCACGCTGCCCGTCAGGTTGCGGCCGCGGGCGCGGGCGCCGAGCCCCACCTGGTCCTTCCCTCGGCCCCGCCGGTCCAGCGCGCGCACGACGACCGCGGCACCCCCGGCGTCACGCAGCCCGGCCGCGGCGGCCTGCGCGAGCACCGCCACGTGGTCGCGCCCGCGGGCGCGACGCGACGCCGCCGTGGAGGGCGCGCCCACGACGAGCACCGGCCGTCCGGCGGCCGCGCCGTGCACCCGGGCGGCGAGACCCCGTGCCTCCTCGCGCAGGCGGGGCGCGAGCAGCCGGTCCAGGTCGGTGCGGCCGCGGTCCTTCCACGCGACGACGAGCTCGCGCACGGGCCCCGCGTAGGCCGCCAGCGCCCACACCGGCAGGGGCGGGACGCCGTCCAGCCGGTCGAGCCGCGGGGCCGCCCCCTCGACCCGCGCGGCCGAGCCGTCCAGCAGCGCCCGGCAGCCGGCGCACCAGCGCAGGTCGTCGGCGCCGCAGCCCGGGCACGCCACCGGCACGATCAGGCGGGCGAGGGCCCGGAGCCACGGGACGACGACGGGCGGCCCGGCGGCCGGGGGCTGGTTCACGCCCCCGAGACTGCCGCGGGGCGCCGGCACCTCGCCCGCGCGCGGTCGCGCCTGGGGACGACGGTCCCTGGGGGCAGCCTCCGGCGGGCCGCCCGCGGCGCGGCGTCGTCAGCCCGGGTACGCCACCAGGTCGACGTTCTCGGAGACCGTCGACCAGAGCGCGGTGCCCTGCCGCGAGTAGAGGGTGCCGCCCTCGTCGACGGTGAGCATCGCGCCCGAGCCCACCGAGGCCGTCACCCAGCGCGGGTCCGGCACGCCGGGCAGCACCCGCGACAGGCCGCCCTGACCGGCGAGCCCGCCGACGCCGGCGAGGAACACCGCGCCGTCGCCGTCCGACTCCCGGCCCAGGAGCGCGAGCGCGGCCTCGTCCTGCCACACCGCCTGCGTCACCTGGCGCACCGACGCACCCACCTGCACGGGCACGGAGAGACCGGTCGGGACGTCGTCGGTGTCGCGCACCACGCCCGCCACGTGCACGAGCCGCCCGCTGGGCCCGGAGCTGACGATCGCCACCCGCGCGCCCTCCGGAGAGACGTGCACCGACTGGATCGTGCGCGCCGAGAGCCAGTCGACGTCGATCGTGCGCGTCTCCCCCGACGCGAGGGACACCAGGAGGTCCGCCCCCTGCGCGCTCCACACGGACCCGAACCGGTCGACCGACGGCGCGACCAGGTTCGTGCCGGAGAGGAGGACGTCGGGGGCGCCCACCCCGGAGACGCGGACGATCCGCTTCGTGCCGTCCCGGACCACGATCGGGTCGTCGCCCGGCCCGGTCGCCAGCGCGGTCGGGTCGAGGCCGGCGAGCGACACGGGCGGGTCCAGGTCCGAGAGCGTGCGGCCCTGGACGCGCTGGAGCCCGCCGTCGGTGAGGGCGAGCGCGTCGCCGGAGGTCCGCGGGGGCGACAGGGCGTCGGTGCCGGCCGTCGTCAGCGGCGTGTTCCCGTCGGAGAGGACGACCGTGCGCCCCTCCCCCTCGGCGAGGGTCGCCTGCAGCTGCGCGACGGCGAGCGAGCGCTGCTCGGCGGTGGCCTGGGTGATCGTGGAGGTGAGGCTCACGTCGATGGTGCCGTCGTCGCCCACCGTGACGGCGTCGATGGCGAGGGACGTGCCCTCCGGGATGACCGCGGTGGTGGAGTCCTGGAGCCACTCGGGCGGCCCGGCCAGGATCTCGCCGGTCGCGTCGGTGCGCCACGTCTGTCGCGGGAACCACCGCGTGTCGGGCACCCACCACGTGAGGTCGGGCGTCGGGAAGTAGAGCGTCGTCGGGTGGAACGCCTGGCCGAAGAACGCCGTCGGCAGCATGAGCCCGTCCTCGAGCTGCTCGATGCGCCACTCGCCGCCCTCCGGCCGGGTGAGCCCGAAGGTGACCGGGATGTCGGACGGCCGCGCCTCCTCGGTGTACACGCCGCGCTCGTCGAGGGTCGCGACCACCCGCGCCGTGGCCGTGACGGTCGCCTCCGTCGCGTCCGCGGGGAGGTCGCCGACCTCGAGCTCGGCGTCCTTCTCCAGCACGAGCACGCGCGCGTACCGGTCCCACCCTTCCCACGCCGCGTCGGTGAGGTACTCCTGCGCGACGGTGAAGGAGGACGCGGACGTGGGGCCCAGCTGCGCGACGCCGAGGAAGCCCTGCACGATCTGGTCGGGGCTGGCGCCGGCGGTCGGCCCGGCCGGGATGTACCCGATCTCGCTGACGTTCTCCAGCTCCGTGTCGCCGTCGCGCACGGCACCGTTGGTCGGGATGCGCGCGCACGCCACGGTGACGGCGAGCACGGCGAGCGCCGCCAGCAGCAGGGCCATCGGTCGGCGGCGGCGGGTGGTCGCGGTGCTCATCGGGCCTCCTCGTCGACGTCGGGCCGGGCCGGCGGCACGGGGGCGTGGGCGAGGTCCACGCCCTCGAGGTCGACGACGCCGAGCTCCGGGATCGCGGTGGGCGTCGGCCCGGTCGGCGGGTTCACCACCGGCAGCTGCCCCGTGGGCGGCGCCGTCACGCCCTTCGAGGGCCCCTCGAGCGGCAGCGGCGAGCGCTCCAGGCGGATCCCCGCGCGGCGCGGCAGCGTGAGCCGGAAGCTCGCGCCTGTCCCGGGCCGCCCCCAGGCCTCGAGCCAGCCGGCGTGCAGCCGGGCGTCCTCCAGCGAGATCGCGAGGCCGAGCCCGGTGCCGCCCGTGGTGCGCGCCCGCGCCGGGTCGGCCCGCCAGAAGCGGTGGAACACGCGCTCGATCTCGTCCGGCGCCAGGCCCACGCCGTGGTCGCGCACCACGACGGCCACCGCGTCCGCGTCGAGGCCGACCGTGACCTCGACCGGCTTGCCCTCGGCGTGCTCGACGGCGTTCACCACCAGGTTGCGCACCACACGCTCGACGCGCCGCGGGTCCACGTCGGCCGTGGCCGGCTCGTCCGGGAGCGTCACGGAGAGGAACACGTGCTTGGTCTCCGCGAGCGGCATCGACGTGTCCGCCACGGCGGAGACGATGTCGCGCACGTCCCGCTGCTCGACGTCGAGCACGGCCGCGCCGGCGTCGAACCGGCTGATCTCCAGCAGGTCGGTGAGCAGGATCTCGAAGCGGTCGAGCTGGGTGTAGAGCAGCTCGGCGGAGCGTCGCGCGGCCGGGTCGAGGTCGTCGCGCGACGCGTGGATCACCTCGCCGGCCATGCGGATGGTGGTCAGGGGGGTGCGCAGCTCGTGCGAGACGTCCGAGACGAAGCGACGCTGCGCGCTGGAGAGCTCCTCCATGCGCGCGATCTGGTCCTCGAGGTTGGCCGCCATCTCGTTGAACGTGCGCGTCAGGGTCGCCATCTCGTCCTGCCCGCGGGCCTCCGACAGGCGCTCGTCGAGGTGCCCGTCGGCGAGCCGCGACGCGACCGCGGCGGCACGGCGCACCGGCGCGACGGTCTGCCGGGTCACGACCCACGTGAGCACGCCGAGCAGCGCAAGGATCGCCAGCGCCCCGATCGCGAGCGTGCGCTGCACGAACGACAGCGTCTCCTGCTCGGCCTGGAGCGAGTAGATGGCGTAGAGCTCGTAGGGGCCGATCGACGGGACCTCGACCGTGGAGCCCACCACGACGCCGGGCTCCGGCGCCTCGGAGTCGGTGTACTCGGCGGGGATCTGCACCGACTGCAGCACCTGGCCGTCCGTGGCCCGCGTCGCCTCCCGGAGGTCCTCGCTGATGATGTCCGTGAGGCCGATCTGGGTGCCCGTCGCGGCAGGCCGCTGCGGCTGGTCCGGCGCGTTGAGCAGCAGGAAGTCCTGCGCGCTGGAGGCGCCCGCCGCGAGGGTCTCGACCATCTGGGCCAGCAGGAGCTGCAGGTCGGAGTTGGACGTGGCGGGCGAGGACGCGAAGGACGTGCGGACCTGCTCGGTCATGGACGCGTTCTCGCGCTCGATGCGGTCGACCCGCTGCTCGAAGAGCCCGTCGCGGATCGAGACCGACAGGTAGAGGCCGAGGAGCGCCACGGCCACCACGCCCAGCGCGAGCGCCGACGTCACCACCCGCAGCTGCAGCGACGACCGCCACCGCCGGACGACGTACCGCGTGCGCGAGACGGCCCAGGCGCGCCACCGCCGCCACGTCCGCCGGACGCGGCGCGCGGCGGACTCAGCGCGGGGCACCGGCCTTGTAGCCCACGCCCCGCACGGTCAGCACGACCGTCGGGTTCTCGGGGTCGCGCTCCACCTTCGAGCGCAGGCGCTGCACGTGCACGTTGACCAGGCGGGTGTCGGCGCTGTGCCGGTAGCCCCAGACCTTCTCCAGCAGGACCTCGCGCGTGAAGACCTGCCAGGGCTTGCGGGCCAGGGCCACGAGCAGGTCGAACTCGAGCGGGGTGAGACTGACGCGCTCGCCGTCGCGCACCACGTTGTGGCCGGTGACGTCGATCTCGACGTCGCCCACCCGCAGGCGCTCCGGGCCGGGCTCGTCCGTCGCACGCAGCCGGGCACGGATGCGCGCGACGAGCTCCTTCGGCTTGAAGGGCTTCGTCACGTAGTCGTCGGCACCCGACTCGAGGCCGAGGACGACGTCGACCGTGTCGGTCTTGGCCGTGAGCATGATGATCGGCACGCCGGACTCGGCGCGGATCTCGCGCGCGACCTCGATGCCGTCCTTGCCCGGGAGCATGAGGTCGAGCAGCACGAGGTCCGGCTGCTCGTCCCGGAAGGCGACGAGCGCGCCGTCGCCGTCCGAGCAGAACGTGGGCTCGAACCCCTCGGACTTCAGGACGATACCGATCATCTCGGACAGCGCAGTGTCGTCGTCGACCACCAGGACTCGGGACTTCATGGGCCCAGTCTGCCAGGTGCGGGGCGTCGTCCTGTGGAGCGCCGCGTGAGCGACCCCCGCCCCGCGTACTAGGGTCGGTGCGACCGGCGTCACGCCGGTCGCCGGCTCCGTCCACCCAGCCCCGTCCGTCGACGCCGTGTCGACACGGCCCGACCGCCCTGCAGCCCGGGAGGCCGCGATGAGCACGCCCGACCAGCCCCAGCCCCCGTCCGGCTGGGGCGACCCCTCCGAGCCGCCGCGGTACGGGCAGCGCCTGCCGGGCGGCGCGCCGCAGCCGACCCCGCCGCAGCCCGGCCAGCAGGGGCAGTACGGGCAAGGGCAGTACGGGCAGAGCCAGTACGGGCAGGGGCAGTACGGCGGCGGCCCGGGACCGTACGGGCCCGCGGCCGCGAAGCCCGGCATCGTGCCGCTGCGGCCGCTCACGCTCGGCGAGATCTACGACGGCGCGTTCACGGCGATCCGGCACAACCCCAAGGTGATGCTCGGCGCGGCGACGCTGGTGCTGCTCGTCGCCACCGTGCTGGGCGTGCTCGTCGCGCAGCTCCTGGTCCCCTCGCTGTCCTCGACGTTCACGTCGCTCGCCGAGACCGACCCGGAGATCGCCGAGCTCGGGTTCGACACCGTCTACGCGCAGATCATCGCGACGGGCCTCGGCACCGGGCTGACGATCCTGATCGCCCAGCCGGTGGTCGAGGGCATCCTCACCGTGTCGGTGAGCCAGTCGGTGATCGGCCGCAAGCAGACGCTCGCGGAGGTCTGGGCCCGGCTGCGCGGGCGCGTGGGCGTGCTGATCGGCTGGGCCCTGCTGCGCACGCTGGCCGCGTTCGTGCTGTTCGGCGTCTGGCTCACGCTGTTCGTCGTCGTCCTGGCGGCGCTCGCCGACAGCTCCCCCGGCGCGGCCGCCGGCCTCAGCGTGCTGCTCTTCGCCGGGCTCCTCGTCCTCCTCGTGTGGCTCGGGGTGCGGGTCGGCCTCGTCGCCCCCGCGCTCGCGCTCGAGGGGCGCCGGCTCGGCGCCACCCTCGCCCGCGCGTGGCGGCTGACCCGCGGGTCGTTCTGGCGCCTGTTCGGCATCTACCTGCTCGCGTCGATCATCGTCTCCATCGCCGCCAACCTCATCACCTACCCCATCAGCATCATCGCCGGGGCGATCGGCGGGACGAGCGGCAGCACGCAGGCCGTGGGCGTGGCGATGATCGTCGCCAGCGTGCTGTCGATCGTCATCAGCACGGCCATCACGACGATCTTCATGGCGTCCGTCGTCGCCCTGCTGTACATCGACGTGCGCATGCGTCGCGAGGGGCTCGACGTGCAGCTCGCGGCCGCGGCCCAGGCGCCCGAGGGCGGGCAGCCCGGCGGCGGAGCCGGCCCCCGACCGGGCCCGCCGCCCGGCATGCTCGCGTGATCGGCGCGTCGACGGTGCTGCACGGGGCCGCCGTGACGGTCCTGCCCGTCGGCGTGCCCGTGGACCCCGACCGCGAGACGGCGCACCGCTGGCTCCTCGAGGAGCTGTCCCGCCCCGAGTACTCCACGTCGCCGTCCCTGCTCGAGCGGCTGCTGCGGTGGCTCGGCGACCTGTTCGACGGCCTGACGCTGGGTGACGGCCGGTTCCCGCTCGCGTTCGTGCTGGTCGTGGCCGCCGTCCTCGTGGCGGCGATCGCCTGGTGGGTGGCCGGGCCCGTCCGGTTCTCCCGTCGGCCTCGGCGCTCCGTCGTCGTGCTCGACGGCGACGAGCGGTCCGCCGACGAGCTGCGGGCGTCCGCGGACGCCGCGGCCGCCCGCGGGGACTGGTCCGCCGCGGTGCTCGACCGCTTCCGGGCGCTCGTGCGGTCGCTCGAGGAGCGGGTCGTGCTCGACGAGCGGCCGGGCCGGACCGCCCAGGAGGCCGCGAACGACGCGGCGGCGCGGTTGCCCGCGGTCGCCGCCGGGCTGCACGGCGCGGCGGTCCTGTTCGACGACGTCTGCTACGGCACGCTCCCGGCCGGGCCGGAGGACGACCGGCGGCTGCGCGACCTCGACGCGCGCGTGCGGGACCTGCGACCGGCGCCTCTCGCCGCCGCGTCCGCGCCGAGCGGGGTGACCGGCCCGTGAGCGTGGAGACGCCCGAGAGCACGCGACCGGCCCGCGGCGTGTCCGACGTGGTGACGCCCGACGTGGTGACGTCCGCCGTCGTCACCGGGGACGGCACCACCACCGGGAGCCGCGCGGCGCGGCGCTGGCGCGGCGCCCGCTGGGCCCTGCTCGTGATCGGCACCCTCGTGCTGGTGGTCGCCGTGCTCGCGGTCCTGCGGCCGGTCACGTCCACCACGCCCTACGCCCCCGACAACGCCGGGCCCGGCGGCGCCCGCGCCGTGGCGCAGGTGCTCGAACGCCAGGGGGTCGAGGTCGACCACGTCACCCGGGTCGCCGACGCCGTCGCGGCCGCGGGGCCGGGCACCACGCTCCTGGTGACGCCCTCGACGATGCTGCTCCCCGAGCAGGCGGACGCCCTGGCCGGCGTGGAGGCCGACCTCGTGCTGATCGGCGCCGGGGACGACCTGGTCGGCGCCGCGACCGACGGTGCCGTGGGCCGCTCGCCGGCCGCCGGCGCGCCCTCCGCCCCCGTCGAGCCCGGGTGCGACCTCGACGCCGCCCAGGCGGCGGGGCCGCTGCGGCTCGCGCCGGGCCTCCTGGCCGAGCCCGGGTCGTCCGGCGTGACGCTCTGCTGGGCCGTCGACGGTCAGGCCGCGCTCGCCCGCGCCGAGCTGCCGGCGTCCGGCTCCTCCGGCGCGGCGAGAACCGTGACCGCCGTCGACGACGCCACGTTCGTGCGCAACGACACCGTGCTCGACGACGGGAACGCAGCCCTCGCGCTCGGGCTGCTCGGCGCGCACGAGACGCTCGTCTGGCTGGTGCCCGACCCCCTGGACACCAGCGCGACCGGCGACGGCGACGCGCCCGCGCCCGCCGGGTCGGTGCTGCCGCCGTGGGCGGGCGTCGTCGGCCTCTGGGCGCTGCTCGTGGTGCTCGTCGCCGCCGTGTGGCGGGCCCGGCGGCTCGGCCCGCTGGTCGCCGAGGAGCTGCCCGTGGTGGTCCGCGCCGCCGAGACCACGCGCGGCCGCGGCCGCCTCTACCGGCGGGCGCGGTCGCGCGGGCACGCCGCCGCCGGGCTGCGGGCCGCCACCGCCGAGGTGGTCGCGCGCCGGCTCGGCGTCCCGCGGTCCGCCGACCCGACGGCGCTCACCGACGCCGTCTCCCGCGCCACCGGGCGCCCCGCGCACGACGTGGCCGACCTGCTGTACGGCCCACCACCCCCCGACGACGACGCGCTGACCCAGCTCGCGCGCCGGCTCGACACCCTGGAGAGCGAGGTCCACCGATCGTGACGACCCCCGACGAGAACCTGCAGGCCTACCCGGCCGAGCGGCCTGTCGAGACCCCCGCCCCGGCCCCGGCTCCCCCGTCACCGCCGGTCGGGGACGGCCCGGCGCCGGCCGAGCCCGCCGCGCCGTCGGTGGAGCTGCGCTCCGCGCTGGCCGGCGTGCGCACCGAGGTCGGCAAGGCCGTGGTGGGCCAGGACTCCGCCGTGACGAGCCTGCTCATCGCCCTGCTGTGCTCGGGCCACGTGCTGCTCGAGGGCGTGCCGGGGGTCGCGAAGACGCTGCTCGTGCGCTCGCTCGGCGCGTCCCTGGACCTGTCCACCAAGCGCGTCCAGTTCACGCCCGACCTCATGCCCGGCGACGTGACCGGCTCGCTGGTCTACGACGCGCGGACCGCGCAGTTCTCGTTCCGCGAGGGCCCGGTCTTCACGAACCTGATGCTCGCGGACGAGATCAACCGCACGCCCCCGAAGACGCAGGCGTCGCTGCTCGAGGCCATGGAGGAGCGCCAGGTGTCCGTGGACGGCACCCCGCGCCCGCTGCCGGACCCGTTCCTCGTCATCGCCACGCAGAACCCCGTCGAGCACGAGGGCACGTACCCGCTGCCGGAGGCGCAGCTCGACCGCTTCCTGCTCAAGGTCGTGCTGCCGGTGCCCGAGCGCGACCAGGAGATCGAGGTCCTGGCGCGGCACGCCGCAGGCTTCGACCCGCGCGACCTCGACGCCGCCGGGGTGCGCCCGGTCGCCGGCCCCGAGCAGCTCGCCGCCGCGCGGGCCGAGGTGCGCCGGGTCCAGGTGGCCCCTGAGGTGCTCGGGTACGCCGTCGACCTCTGCCGCGCCACCCGCCGCTCCCCCTCGCTCTCCCTCGGCGTCTCGCCGCGCGGCGCCACGGCGCTGCTGGCGACGTCGCGCGCGTGGGCCTGGCTGTCGGGACGCGCGTACGTCACGCCCGACGACGTCAAGGCGCTCGCGCACCCCACCCTGCGCCACCGCGTCCAGCTCCGCCCGGAGGCGGAGCTGGAGGGCGTCACCGCCGAGAGCGTGCTGACCAGCGTGCTCGCGACCGTGCCCGTCCCCCGCTGACCGGGGCACCCGCATGGCGCTGACGTGGCGCGCCGTCGTCCTGGCGGCGCTCGGGGTGGTCCCGGTGGTCCTGTTCCCCGTGCCGGGGACGGTCGTGGTGTGGGCGCTGGTGGTGGTGGCGGTCTGCGCCGTCGATCTCGCGCTCGCGGCGTCCCCGCGCGCCGTCGCGGTCCAGCGGCGGACACCCCGGTCGGTGCGGCTCGGGGTGACCACCCGCTCCGAGCTGGTGCTCAGCAACACGGCGGGCCGCCGCCTGCGCGCCGTGGTGCGCGACGCCTGGCCGCCGTCGCTCGTCGTGGACGCGCCCGTGCGCACCGCCGGCGTCGCGGCCGGAGAACCGCTCGTGGCGCGCTCCGCCCGGCACGACGTCGACCTGCCGCCCGGCGAGTCGGCCCGCGTCCGCACCCCGCTGCGCCCCACCCGGCGCGGCGACCGGGCCGCCGGCCCGGTCACGATCCGCTCCTTCGGCCCGCTGCGCGTCGCCGCCCGCCAGGCGTCCGTCCTTGTGCCCGGGCACCTGCGCGTGCTGCCCGAGTTCGCGAGCCGCCGGCACCTGCCGTCGCGCCTCGCGCGGCTGCGGGAGATGGACGGCCGCGCCGCGGTGCAGGTGCGCGGCGAGGGCACCGAGTTCGACTCGCTGCGGGAGTACGTCGACGGCGACGACGTGCGGTCGATCGACTGGCGCGCCACCGCCCGGCGCGGCGACGTCGTCGTGCGCACGTGGCGCCCCGAGCGCGACCGCCGCGTGGTGATCGTGCTCGACACCGGCCGCACCGCCGCCGCGCGCATCGGCACCGACCCCGTGGGCGGGGAGGCCGGCGAGGGGGCGGACGAGGCGCCGTCGACGCTCGGCGGCACCCGGCTGGAGGCGAGCATCGAGGCGGCGCTGCTGCTCGGGGCGCTCGCCGACCGCGCGGGCGACCGCGTCCAGGTGCTGGCCTACGACCGCGCGCTGCGCGCCCGCGTCGCGGGGGCGTCCGGCCCGCGGCTGCTGCCCGCGCTGGCGGAGTCGCTCGCGACGGTCGAGCCCGCGCTGCTGGAGACCGACTGGCCCGGCCTGGTCGGCCAAGTGCGGCAGCGAGTCTCCCAGCGGTCGCTGGTCGTGCTGCTGACGTCGCTCGACCCGGCCGCCGTCGAGACCGGCCTGCTGCCCGTGATCGCCCGGCTCTCCGGCACGCACCAGGTGGTCGTCGCGGCGGTGGCGGACGCGGACTCCGCCCGGCTGCGCGCCGACCGGTCGTCGTCGGCCGCCGTCTACGACGCCGCCGCGGCCGCCCGCGCCGACCTCGAGCGGGCCGCCGTCTCCGCCGTCCTGCGCCAGCACGGCGCGGAGGTGGTCGAGGCGCTGCCCGACGACCTCGCCCCCCGCCTCGCCGACACCTACCTCGCGCTCAAGGCGGCCGGCCGCCTCTGACCGGCGCGCGGCGGCGGCTCAGCCGACGGTCGGCACGACCTCGCCCGCCCGGTCGGCGTCGAGGTCGCCGGTGAGGCCGGCGTCGGTGGCGCGGCGGCCCAGCACGAGGACGTAGGCCCAGAACGCGGCGAGCGCCAGCGCGCCGATTGCGATCTTGAGCCACCACGGCAGCGCGGAGCCGGTGACGAAGCCCTCCACGAGCCCGGACACCGCGAGCGCCCCCGCGAGGCCGATCGCGACGGTCACGAGCGCGCGCCCCTCCTGCGCCAGCGCGACGGTCCGCGGCCGCGGGCCCGGGGACACGGCAGTCCAGAAGAGCTTGAGCCCGGTGGCTCCGGCGACGAAGACGGCGGTGAGCTCCAGCAGCCCGTGCGGCGCGATGAGCTGCAGGAAGAGGTCGAGCTCGCCGTACGCCGCCATCATGCCGCCGGTGGCGCCGACACCGACGGCGTTCTGCACCAGCACGTACGCCGGCCACACGCCGGTGATGCCGAGGCCCACGCACTGTGCGGCGATCCACGCGTTGTTGGTCCACACCATGGCGGCGAACGACGCGCCCGGGTCGTAGTACGACGCGAACGCCTCGTTCACGTAGGCCTCGCGCTCGGCCGGGGTGCCCATCTGCGCGAGGACCTCCGGCAGGGTCGCCACCCGGTAGCCGGCGATCACCGCGATCGCCAGGCACACGACGATCACGCCAAGCGTCCACCACCGCACGCGGTACAGCGCGGCGGGCACGGTCACGACGACGAACCGGACGACGTCGGACCACGCGGGCTCGTGCGTGCCCGCGACGCGCACCCGCGCCCGGCTCAGCAGGTCGGACAGCTTCGTGACGAGCACGGGGTCGGGGGCGGCGGACCGCACCGTGGACAGGTGGGTGGCCACGGCCTGGTAGAGCCGCACCAGCTCGTCGGCCTCCGCGCCGTCGAGCCGCCGCTTCCGGGTGAGCTGCCGCAGCCGGTCCCACTGCGGGCTGTGCACGGCGGTGAAGGCGTCAAGATCCACTAGCTAAACACCACCTTGCACGACGGGCTGACCTGGGCGGACATCGCGTTCTTCACGGGCCCATCCTGCCGGGTTCAGGAACAAGAGGCCCCCGCGACCGCGCCAACGGTCCGGGGGCATGGCCGGGAAGGAACCCCGACATGCCGCATCTTACTGCGCACGCACCGACACGCGACATCATGACGAGCCTCGCTCGCGCTGGCTGGGGAGACCTGGCCGGCTCGGAGCACAAGGGCACGAGGGCCATGCTTCGTGCGCTCGTCGACCTTCTCCCCTACGGCTCCGGCGAGGGCCTGGTGACTGCCCCGCAGCTCGCCGATGTCTCTGGATACTCCGAGCGCTGGGTCCGGTCCCGCCTCGTCGAGCTCGAGCAGCACGGCCTCATCCTCTGGCGTCGTGGCGGTGTCATCGCCGGCAAGTGCATCCCGTCCCACATCCGCATCGTGAAGGGGGCCGTGCTGGCTCTCATCGGTATGGCGCGCTCGCTCAAGGATGCAGCGGTCGATGCACGTCGGGCCGTGACGCAGCGTCGAGTCGAGGGCCTGGCGTTCGCCGTGGGGAAGCGCCGTCGCTTCTCCATCCGGAACTCAGTTCACTCCTCCTCCCCCTCACGGGGAAGTTTCCCAACGACTTCCCGTGGTGCTTCTTCTTCTGCCTCTGAGTGCGCTCATGGCGACCCGCGAGGGGAGCACTACTGCGCCCTTTGCCGTCGAGGCATCGCTGCCTGACCAGCCCTTCCCTTCCCTGCCTTCGAGAGGAACTCCCCGGTGTACAAGATCAACCCTGACTCCCGCCCTGTCCTCGTCGCGATCGCCACGGGCACGGCCCTGGTCTTCCTGGCTTCCTTCGCCCTGTCCTTCAACGCGCTGGTCGATGTGTCGGGCTGGGCTCGCGTCCCGTCCTGGCTCGCCTGGGCGGTGCCGGTGATGCTCGACGTCGCGCTCGTGGTCTACAGCCTGTCCGCCCTGGTGCGTCGAGCTCGCGGGCAGTCGGCCAAGTTCTCCTGGCTCCTGCTCTCGTTCTTCACGGTGGTGTCCCTGCTCGGCAACGCAGCGCACTCGCTTGGCATCCCTGCCTGGGCTCAGCCGCTCGTGGGCACCGTCGTCGTGGCACTGGCGCCCGTGGCCGCCCTGGCGGCCCTGGAGAACCTGGCCGGCCTGATCGTGGCCCGGCCCGAGGCGCGCACCCTGCCGAGCTCGGAGCGCGCCGGCGATGACCACAGTGTCGTCGTCCGAGAGCTCGCCCCGGAGGAGGCCGAGGAGCTCGACCTACTCGGCACCCTTGCCAGCCCGCACCCGCTGTCGAAGCGCACGCGGGAGAACCTCGTCGCAATCCTCAACATGCAGCGCGACGGCGCCCGGCAGCGCGACATCGCGGCGGCGGTCGGGATGTCCACGACGCTCGTGAAGACGGCACTCAAGGACATGCAGGCCGTCGGCCTGGTGAAGGTGGGCTGAGGCCCCCTGGGGCCCTCTGGCACGCGGCGCCAGGCCGGAGGGCCCCACCTCGCTACGCTCGCCGCAGAGACCAGCACGACCACGCAGACAGGCCCGCACGGGCACGACGAAGGAGGACCCATGAACTACGAGGACGCCGAGCGGGGAGTGCCCCTGCGCGACCGGCTCGCCGAGGCCGGCATCGACCCGATGGACTACGCCGACACGGTGCAGATGGACATCAAGACCGTCCTGTACGCCGACGTCTCGGCCGAGACATGGAAGGAGCTCCTCGCCGAGTACCTCGAGAAGAAGGCCGAGCGGGACGGCTGAGGGCAGACGCCCCGGCTCGATGGTCGGGGCACCTTTCACCCGGGTGATGCCGGTGTCGCGATGCCTGCGACAGATACACTCTCGCCATGATGAGTGACGACGGCAGCTCCTTCCGCCCAGCCGATCCCGCCCGGGCGCCCGAGCCCCAGGTCGACCGGAGCATCCCGCAGCCGAGGAAGCCCTCCGCCGCCGGTCTGGTCTGGGGGATCGTGCTCCTGATCCTGGGCCAGGGGATCTTCCAGCTCGGCCAGCAGATGCAGTTCCAGCAGGCGCTCAACGACGTCGTGAACCCGTACTCCACCGGGGACGGCGGCACCCCTGCCATCGTGATCGGCATCCTCATCGCAATCCTTGGCCTGCTCCTGACAGTCGGGAGCATCGCGCGCCTCGCCGTTCAGATCGACATCACGTACAACCGGGCGATCAACGCGCCGGCGAACGGCAACTGATGGCGCGCAAGCAGGGGCCCGACGCTCGCATCCTCGCCGAGACGGGCCAGATCCTCGGCACCTTCTTCACGTTGCGCTACCGCGACCTCCGCCGGGAGCGGAAGGACTGGGAGAAGGCGTGGCGCGAGTCCGGCGTCTCGGCCGCCGAGTTCCTCGTGCGGCGCTACGGCTTCGAAGTCACGTCGAGCGGTCGTGTGGTGCCTACTCGAGGCGAGGCCGCGCGGCGACCTCTCGACTGGGGCCGCTCCACGTACACGCAAGCTCACGCCGCGGCGCTGATCCGCGCGGTGGCCGAGGGGCGCATCGACAGCGATGGCTTCCCGACCAGGTGATCGAACACGTGTTCTAGAATCGTGGGCGTGGGATCGAAGCGACGCCCGCCAGCCGGCGGCTGGCCCTCCGGCATCGAGTCGGTGCCGATGCGCGACTATGCCGAGGAGGCGCCAGAAGGCGCCCGGCGTGACGAGCGGATCGTCCGACCCGAGGCCGGCGTCCCGGTGCGGGCATGGCTCCGGCAGCGCCAGTCCGGCGAGGCCGAGGTGAGCGGCGAGGCGGTCGCCTGGACCCCGCGCCAGGTGCACGTGCGCTACGTCGACAAGAACGGGCGCGAGGGCTGGGCGTGGCTCTGGGCGAGTGCGGTGACCCGGCAGTAGTGGTGCCTACTCCCAGCCGCCTTCGTCACCCGGCGCCCGTGCAGGCTTGAGCACGCCGATGACGTCGAACTCCTCGAGGCGGCGGCGAAACTCTTCGGCCTGATCGTCCGACACGGCAGCCTCACGGGTCCTCATGATGTAGCGCCGAGACTCGTTGTCCCAGCTCGACGCACCAGGGGTCAAGCCGAGCCCGCCGAGTGTGTGATGGGCCGCCATGTTCATCGCATCGTTGCGCATCTTCGCGAGTCGATCCACGTCTCTGGGGATAAGGCCGAAAAGCGGCTGCTCCGCGCCGACAGTCGGGCGCGGCCCGCCAAACTGCGGCGATTCGCGGTGGATGGCACGCGTCAGCTCGAGCAGTTCCTCGAGGATGGCCTCCACGGGGCGCTTCTCCTCGACCGGCTCAGGCTCTTCATCGAGCAGAGTGCGGACCGCCTCCTCGAACGACCCCCACTCCGAGTTGAGTCGCTTCTCAATGACGCCTTCGTCGGCCTTGACGAAGCCGTTGAGGGACCGCACCAGTTTTCCAACACCCTCGCGGCCCCACGGGATGTACTGAAAATTGGTTAGCGGGCCGACTAACTCGGAGCCATGAGCTAGGTCGATAAGAAGTGGAATGACGCGAGACTTCTCGCCCTTGACCGCCTTACTCAAGGCCCCCGCCTCGAAATTGAGCCACTGCCGGTGCTGGTTCTCGCGTGTGACGACGACTATTCCGACACTGGTTCCGGCCAACTCCTCGGCGATCCGCGCTTGGCCTCGATCGCCCGCTTCGATGTCTTCGTCAGACATGAATAGGTCGATATTAGGGTCGAAGATTACCTTTAGGAATTCGCGCAATTCTGTCGCGACCTCCCCTGAGAGGCCCAAAGCCCAGCTCAGGAATACCTTCGTCTTCGCCTGCCCATCGCCCATCTGCTGACTCTACCGATTGCTCGCGGCCATCGTGATGACTCAGTCGGGTGAAAAAAGAATGGGCCCAGGTCATTTGACCTGGGCCCTCGTTGTAGGCAGCGCGCGGTATCCTGGCGGCGTCCATCCCTCCTCTGGGATGGCAGGCGCGGAGCCCCCGGTGAGGACATGCCATCCTCGTGAACGCCGGGGGCTCCGTTGTGCCTACGTGTAGGCCGGCGGCCGCGGGATCGAGACCGGGTGGTAGCCGCCCGACGGCGCCGGGTCGACGTTGATGACGATCAGGTTCGGCGGCCGCAGCGCCTCGACCTCGACGAGCAGCTTGCGCACGTCGCCGGCGCGCAGGATGACCAGCTCGAAGTCGTCGTGGCCGGCGAGCTTGGTGACGAGGCGGTTCTTCTCCCCGGCGCTCAGGATGTGGTCCATCGGGTCAGGCCTCCGGGCCGTAGAGGGTGCGGATCTGGTCCTCGACCCACGAGAGCGGGACGAGCCGCATGGCGTGGGCGTCGAGGCCCACGTGGAACTGGGGCGTGAACGGGTAGCGGGTCGGGGCGGTGCTGAACTGCGAGGAGCTGTGCGTGTGCCCGTGGATCAGCGGCAGGCCCTCGTCGCGGAGCCGGTACTGGGTGTGCCGGTCCTTGACGCGCCCCTCCGTGTCCCCGAAGTACGGGAAGTGCGAGAGGAGCACCTCGCGGCCGAGCACCCGGCGCCGGGCGAAGGCCTGGGTCGAGGCGAAGACCTCGAGGTAACACGCCGCCTTGCGGTGCGCGTCCCGGTGCATCGGGTGGCCGCCGTCGTGGTTGCCCCAGACGAGGTGCTTGTCGCCCGGCAGTTTCGCGAGGAAGCCGAGTGCATAGGCCGGCGAGCTGACGGCGATGTCGCCGAGGACCCAGACCTTGTCGCCCTTGCGGACGACGTCGAGCCAGTTCTCGCGGATCGCCTCGTCGTGCTCGACCGTGTAGTCGAAGCCCCGAAGCGTGGTGACCCTGCGGTGGCCGATGTGGAGGTCGGAGGTCAGCCAGACGTTGCTCACTCGGCAACCCCTCCCCGGGCGAGGCGAGCGGCGAGCTCCGGGTAGCGATCCTCGCCGGTCTCCTCGTCCGCCTCGAGCGACTTGTGCAGGTCGTAGTCGAGGTCGGCGATCAGGGTGCGCAGCCGCTCCTCGAGCGGGTCGTCGTCGAGGAAGGCGGTCAGGGCGTCGCGCACCTGCCGGGCCTGGTCCTCGTTGAGGTGCGCCGAGCCGTCGTTGTCGCCGACCTGGCCGCCCTCGATGAAGATCCAGACGTGCGCCGCCTCGGCGGCGCTGGAGTCCTGCACGCGCACGTCGGCGCCGTAGCTGTCCTCGAGCTGGGCGTAGCCGGTGAAGCCGCGCTCGGTGGTGTACTCGGTCACCGGTCAGTCCCCCTTCACGTTGAGCACCTGGCGGAGCTCGTGCTTGATCTCGACGAGGTCGGCGGCGTCGTTCATGACGACGTCGATCGGCTTGTACGCGCTCGGGTGCTCGTCGAGGAACTCGCTCGAGCCCGACCACTCGATGCCGGCCATGCGCTCGCGCAGGTCGTCCATCGAGAAGGTCTTGCGCGCCTTGCTCCGGCTGTACTCCCGGCCGGCGCCGTGGGGCGCCGAGCAGAGAGACGCGCGGTCACCCTTGCCCTGCACGACGTAGGACCGGTCGCCCATCGAGCCAGGGATGAGGCCCCAGACGTAGGCGTGCGCGTCGATGGCGCCCTTCCGCGAGACCCACACCTCGCGACCGAAGTGCCGCTCGCGCTCGGTGTAGTTGTGGTGGCAGGAGATCTCCTGCACGCGCTGCACGGTCTCGCCCATGACGCCGGTGATCGCGAGGGCGACGCGGTCCATCATCTCGGCGCGGTTCTGGCGCGCGAACTCCTGGGCCCAGCGCAGCTCGGCGATGTACCGGTCGAACTCGCGCGTGCCCTGCACCAGGTAGGCGAGGTCGGGGTCGGGCAGCTCGATCCAGTACCGCTTCATGAGGTCGCGGGCGGCCGCGATGTGGTGCTGGGCGATCTTGTTGCCCACGCCGCGCGAGCCGGAGTGCAGGAACAGCCAGACGCGGTCCTGCTCGTCGACGCTGACCTCGATGAAGTGGTTCCCGGATCCCAGCGAGCCGAGCTGGTGGGCCCAGTTGCCGGCGTACTGCGAGGGGTTGAAGCCGGCCTTCTCCGCGGCGAGATCGAGCTCCTCGACGCGCCGGTTGGCGGAGTCCGTGAGCGAGCCGTTGTACTTGCCCGCGGACAGCGGGACGGTGCGCTCGATCTCCTCGCGCAGCGGGCGCAGATCGGTCGGCAGGTCGTCGAGCGACCACTGGGTCAGCACGGCATCCATGCCGCAGCCGATGTCCACGCCGACGGCGGCGGGGATGATGGCGTCGACCGTCGGGATGACGGAGCCGACGGTCGCACCCTTGCCGAGGTGCGCGTCGGGCATGAGGGCGAGGTGCGGCTGGATGAACGGCATCCCGGCCGTTCGCACTGCCTGGGCGCGGGTCTCGTCCTCGAGGATCGAGGCCCACGACAGGGTCTTCTCGCCGATGTTCTGCGGCATCCGGTGTTCTCTCCTCTGGTTGGTTGTGCAGGGTGCCCCGGCCCGACTCGGACGGGCCGCGCGCCTACGCGGCGGGGCTGGCGCTCACGCGCCGACGAGCTCGCGCTCAGCGACCGCCTTGGGCAGGTGGTCGTTCTCGATCAGCGCCTTGAAAGTCTGGCGGCTCGCCTCGTGGTAGACGATGACGCCCTCGGGCTTGGCGCCCAGGCCGCCAGGGATCCATCGCGAGGCCTGCGAGCCGTACAGCTCGAGCTCGTGCATCGCGGCGAGGATCCGGGCCACGTCGAACGGACCCTGGTACAGGGGCGGCACGATGTCGACGTTGCTCAGGCCGTTGTCGACGAAGTCCAGCCCCTCGTAGCGGTAGGTGTTGAACAGCGAGAACCGGCGGTGCGCGATCCCGTAGCCGCGCTGGATCCCCCGTCCCCACCACTCGCCGAAGTGCCGGCCGGCGCCGAGCGTGGCGACCAGGGCCTCGGCGTTCTCGCCGACCCACTGGGCGAAGCCGAAGTTGTCAGTCGACTTGCCCGGCGTGATGATCCGCTTGCGGGACTGGGCGCCGACCTTGTAGAACCGGCCGTCGTCGTCGATCACGCAGGTGAGCCAGTCGTGCTGGTCCTCGCTGGGCAGCCCCTCCTCGATGATGACGGCCGCGTTCGTGCCGTCGATCTTCTCGGTCACCACGACGTCACGGAACAGGCGCGGGGTCTTGGGCCACGCCTCGAACTCGGGGGCGCTCACGCGCCCACCAGCTCGCGGATCTTGCCGGCGCGCACCACGTGGCCGGCCGCCTCGTCGTCGAGGGCCTCGCCGAGCTTCCTCAGATCGTGCACCGTCGCCTCGGCGACGGACTGGATGAGGTCGACCTCGACCTGCGCGTTGCCCATGACGACGTCGACCTTCTCGTGCGCCTCGCTCGCGAGGGCGCGCAGCGCGAGGGCGCTGGCGTCCAGGTCGGACGCGGCCTGCTCGAACACGGCCAGCGCGTTCGCGCCGTTCAGGCTCGCGCTCTCGGCGCGCTCCTCCAGCGTCAGCTCGACGGCCTGGGTCTTCTTCTTGAACAGCCCCATCGGGGGCACCTCCTCGGGTAGGTGGGTCAGACACGAAAGGCCGGGCTCAGGGCGCGATGCCCCGAGCCCGGCCCGGTGTGCGCGCTACTTCTTGTCGGTCGTGGTCTGCGGGAGGTTGAGCATCGGGGTCGAGCCCTCGGGCACGACGTAGATCGTGCTCGCCTTACTCAGCGCCGCGATGTACCGGTCGGTGAGGATCTCGGGCGTCAGCGCCTCGGTCGCGACGGCGTTCTTCTCGGCCTCGATCTTGGCCTTGTCGAGGTTCGCCTTCTCGGTCTCGACCGCCGTGCGCGCCTCCTGCGCGGCGGCGAACGCGGCCTTGACGTTGTCGGGCTGGACGATCTCCTGGATGTCCACGTCCTCGACGATGATCCCGGCCTCGGCCCACTCGGCGACGAGGGCCTCGCGCACCTTGGTCTGCACGTCGGCACGCTCGTTGAGCAGCGCCTTGGATCCGTACTGGGCGGGGATCTCGCGCATCGCCGAGCGGATGGTCGGCTCGACGAGCTTGGTCACGAGATCCTGCTGGGTCGAGAACCGGGCGTAGAGCTCCTCGACCTTGTCGCCGTCGATCGAGTAGCGGACCGTCAGGTCGAGGTTCGCGTCGACGTTGTCGCCGTCCTGGACGGTGATGCGCGGGCCCGTCGCCGAGCCGCCGGAGTAGTTCGTCTCGCCCTCGCCGGCGTACTCCACGACGTTGTCGCGGACGTCCCATCCGACGGCCTTGACCCACGGCGCCTTGAGGTGGGCGCCCTCGGTGGTGGACTCGCCGACGATCTCGCCGGTGAAGGAGCGGAGTACCTTGGCCTCGCCGACGTCCTGGAGGTAGACCGAGCCGATGCCCGCGAACAGGACGGCGAGGCCGGCCAGCGCGCCGGTAGCGGTGAGGGCGATCCTGCGAGGGGCGGGGTCCTTCACCGTCGTCTCGACCCGACGCGGACGGTAGCTGCCCTCGTCGTAGACCTCGTCGACCTGGACCTTGGTGGCCTTGCTCGCGATGACGGACGCGATGCCTCCGGCGACGGCCAGCGCCGCGAAGATGATGAACGTGACGAACATCTGGTGTTGCTTCTCCTCTAGTCAGGCCTCGACGGCCATGAGCCCCGACGTCGGACGACGTCGCAGGCCTGTGCTCACGGAACGGATCAGGGCGGATGCGGCAGGGTTGCTCGGCGCCCGACGGCGCCCCTCCCCCTCGATCCGGTAGGCCCGGGGGCCGGCCTCGCCATCCATGCGGCGGGCCAGCTCCCGGCACTCGGCACACCGCTTGCACTCAGCGGCGTACCCGTCGTACTGCTCGGGGTCAGGGGCGAAGGCGTACAGGGACTTCTCGTCGCCGCACGTCCAACAGAACTTGCTCAAGCGGCGACCGCCTGGGTGTAGTGCGCGCGGCGCGGACGGTTCGTCTCGACGCCTCGGGCGTAGGCCTTGTCCCACTCGGCCTGGTTGGCCCACAGGATCGTCACGATGCGGGTGCCGTCCTCCGAGAACGCGACCGAGATCCGGCCGGCTCGGTGCAGCGTCCGCCCCGGGTAGGTCTTCGAGCTGTAGACGTCCTCGGGGTGATCGGCGGCACGCACGATCTCCTCGGCGTCGAGCTGCATCTGGACGCCCCGCTCGGTCGCGTGGCGGCTCAGGCTCCAGTGGCGCGTCACGCCATCACCTCCTGCATCTGGTTGAACTTCCGCTTGCTCATCTCGGTCAGGTGGTAGCCGCCCCAGTCGCACTCGTACGTGCGGCGCTCCACCTTCATGCCCCGGGCCGTGCCCCTGGCCGCCGCGATGCGGCGGCGCTTGTGCTGGGCCCGACCCAGGGCGCGCTCGACGTCGTGCTCGTCGTCGTAAGTGCGCTTGCCGCAGGGGCAGATCACATACGTCGTGCGCCTCGCCATGACGTCAGCGCGCCAGCGGGTGCAGCGAGCCGGCGACGCGCACCACGACGTAGGGGCCGTAGATCGTCAGCTCGTCGCCGGGCATGGCGAGGGCGAGCTCGATCGCCCGGCCGGGCAGGGAGACGACCATGCGCCAGCCGTCGACGTCGCGGACCCACAGGTCGAGGTCGGCGTCCATGACGACGGAGTCGAGCGGCAGGCTGTCCAGCGTCTCGACGCGGTCGCCGGCCTGGGGGTCAGCCGGCCCGTCCTGGAAGGCGGCGAGCAGGAGGGCGGCGACGACGGTGGCGAACTGCGAGTCGGTGGTGGTGCTCATGCTGGGTGGATCTCCTCTGGAGTAACAGGCAGCCGCATCACTTACACATGCGGCCAAGGGGGGAAGGTGCTGGGTCAGGCGGCGACGGCGCCGGTCTCGATCCAGGTCAGGTAGCGGTGCATGGTGTCGGCCTGACGCTCCAGGTCGGCGATGTCGCGGTTGTTGCCCACGACCCCGTCGAACTGGGTCCAGGTGTCGAGCGCGGTCTCGCTCTCGTGCAGGTCGCCCTCGGGCAGGCCCGGGCGCTCGACCCGGAGCAGGTAGCCACCCGCGCCGTCGATGGCCTCCGCCTCGTTGGGGAAGCGCACGTCGGTCACGACGACTGGCGTCCCGGCGGCGCGCAGCGCGTCGACCTTGCGCATGGCGGCGTCAACCCAGAGGCTCTCGCCGAGCACGTCACGCCCGGCCTCGGTGCCGAGGCGCTGGAGCGTGCGGCGCACCTCGGGGAACTGCTCCTTGGCGAGCTCCCAGCCGTAGGCGTCGATCAGCTCAGAGAGGCGGAAGCCCTGGAGGTCGACGTAGGGGTCGAGCGCGAGGGCCATCTCGCGCATCGGGTCGGCGAAGGCGACCCGGGTGAAGCCGTGCTCGGCAACCAGGCGGGCGGCGAAGGTGTCCTTGCCGGAGCGCTTCCGGCCGGACATCCCGATCAGCAGTGCGGACATCGTCTCTCCTCTGTGCATCACTTACACATGCGCCCGGTGATCTCGGGCGCACTACTAGTGTGCCCGAGATCCGTCCTATGTGCAAGTGTCGCGGTGGTCGGATCACTCGGTGTGGTGCGGGTCACGCAGCGGTCGTGTAGACCGCCTCGCCGTTCGAGAACCGGCCCATCAGGCTCAGCTCCTGGAGGCCGGCGCTCTCTCGGATCACGCGCGCCAGGTGCGGGGCCATGCGCTTCGTCCAGCCCTCACGCAGCGTCTCCTCGTGGCGCCAGAGGTCGGACATCCGCTCGCTCGTGGGCGCGATGCTCACGGCGACCAGGCCCATGTACTCGGACACGGCGACGTCGGCCATGCCGTTCGTCGCGATGACGTGGTCCTCGCGGCCCGACCAGGCGTCCTCCTGGGTGAAGCTCGGGTAGCGCTCGGTCAGCGCCTCCTGGAGGTCTTCGATCAGGCGGTCGAACACGTGCTCCAGCTCCTGGTCGACGGTGCCCTGGTCGACGTCGTCAGCCGTCGCGTCGGGGTCGCCGTCCTCGCGCAGGTACTCGGCCCACGACGCGCGGATGTCGTCGACGTCAGGCATCGCGAAGTACAGCACCTCGACGGCGCCCCGCGCCGTGCTCACGCTACGTCCCATGATCTTGTCCTCTCGGTGGTGGCAGGCTCGTCAGGCGAGGGATGCCGCCCTCGCGACGGGGTCTCCCCCGTTTCGCCGGTCACTCCTCGTCCATCGGCCCCGTCTCGGAGTTGCCGAGCACCCACCCAAGGGCGTTGCGGACGCCGTCCTCGTACGTCATGCCGGGCCACTGGGACCAGTGCTGCCCCGCCTCCCAGGCCTTGTCGATCTGGTCCTGGATCTCCCGCTCGTCGATGCGCAGCGTGTACGCCATTGGTCGCTCTCCTCTGTCTCGGCAGGCTCATCAGGCGAGGGATGCCGCCCTCGCGACGCCCGGTCACCCGGGCGTTTCGCCGTCGTCAGATGCGCCGCGTCATGTCCGGCCAGCGGGCCGTGATCGTCTCCCCCCAGGCCATCGCGACGTCGTAGGTGCCATCCCCGTGCACCTTCACGACCCGGCCGCTCCCGCCGGTCACGAAGACGTACATGCCGACGGCGAACGTCGGCTCGACCAGGCGCCTCATGCGTCAGCCCTCCCGGCAGAGATCAGGTCGGACGGTCGGCGCGGCTCGACGGTCTGCCAGCGGGCCAAGCCCTCCCGCACCAGGGCCTCGGCCGTGGTCCGGCGGTAGCCGTCGAGCTGGCCCACGTCGCGGCGGTACAGCCCGCGGTGGTAGCTCAGGCGCCCGTGCACCTTGAGGTCGTCGAGCAGGGCCCTCTGCCCGGGCGTCAGGCGCCGGGCGCTCACTCCCCCGCTCCCGTCTCGCGCAGCGCGGCGGCGACGCGGGAGATCAGGCCCTGCCGCCGGGTCAGGGCGGCGAGGTAGCCGTCGTCCGCGGGGTCGAGGTGCCGGTCGTCGAGGGACTCGTCGAAGACCTCGCCGAGCCGCGCCTCGGCATCCTCCAGTGCGTGCCCCAGGGCCACGACCTCCTCGCTCGTCAGGTCGAGGATCACGCGGTGCGTGCCCGCCGGGGGCAGGTGGTCAGGCGTCAGGCGCACGGGCCCGGTCACGAACGACTGGAGCCCGGCCGGGCTGTTCGTGCGGCGCGACGTCGAGGCCGCGCGGCGTCGGGGCAGGGGCAGGATCTCGGCGACGTCGTCGCGCGTGGTGTCTGTCATTGGGTCTCTCCTCGTGTGGGCAGGCTCATCAGGCCCGGGATGCCGCCCGGGCGACGGGGCATGAGCCCCGTTTCGCCGTCAGCTCAGCTTGAAGTCGACCTCGCCCTGCACCTGGCGCTCTCCCCCGCAGTTCTGGCAGTACAGGAAGTACCCCTCGCCGTCGTCGCCGAAGCTGTCAGCCCCGGCCAGCGCGGTCACCCTGCCCTCGCCGTCGACGTCGACGCTCGGCCAGGTGCGCTCGTACCCGTGCTCCACCAGGGTCCAGTCGTGCTCGCCTTCCCATCCCTTCGGGCAGGCGTCAGGCGTCTCGGCGCGCTCCAGCTCGGAGAGCCGGTCGGTCAGGTCGGCCAGGATCTGGCGCAGCTCGTCGGCCGTGCCCTCGACCGCGACCAGCTCGCCGTCGTGCGCGATCACCAGGGCGTAGTCCTCGGTGATCTCGTCGTCGCCGAACTCCTCGCCCTTGCGCAGCACGTCGTGGCCCACGTAGGCGGCGCTGGCGTTCGCGTATCGGTTGCTCATGGTGTGTCTCCTCGTGTGGTGGCAGGCTCGTCAGCGCACGGATGCCGCCGTGCAGACGCCCCGTCAGGGGCGTTTCGCCGTCAGGAGTAGGTGATCTTGCCGAGCGCGGCGAGCTGCACCAGGACGTCGGCCGCCTCGGCGTCGATCAGGTCGGGCTCGCGCTCGTCGAGCGCCTCGGCGAACTGGTCGAGCAGGTCGGAGCGCATGGCGTGGTCACCCGCGGCGATCTCGGCCCACGTCTGGCGGATCTGCTCGGCCGTCAGGTGGTGCGTCACGTCCTCGTCGCCGTCGCCGACCTCGACGAACACGAACACGTCCTCGCCCTGCCAGGCGTCGCGGGGCGCGCTGGCCGCCCAGTACGTCATCCACATACCCGCGGTGTCGACGATGTTCTGCACGTGCTCGTCGGTGAACAGCACCTCTCGGACGACGTTGACCTCGACGGTCACGGCGGCCGGGGCGTCAAGCGTTGCGGTCATGGTGTCTCCTCGGTAGTGGCAGGCTCATCAGGCCCGGGATGCCGCCCGGACGACGCCCCAGCGGGGCGTTTCGCCATCACATGCACGCGGCCCACACGACGCCGTCAGGCGTGGTGTCGATCGACACGTCGAGGCCGTCGGGGCAGACGATGATGTCCCCCACCAGGAACTCGCCATCCCACGAGTCGCCGGGCGCCAGCCCGCGCGGGCTCGACGGCTCGTCAGGCTCGGGTGCCTGGCGCGTCTCGCGCTTGACGGTCACCAGCTCGGGCGCCTCGACGACGTCGGGCTCGGGCTCGGCCGTCTCCTCGGGCTCGGGCTCGGGCGTCTCCTCGACGACCTCGGGCCCGCACGTCTTGTTGCCCATCGTGTGGCAGTCCCAGCGCGGGTCGTCCTCCTCGATCCGCTCGGGCTCGGGCGCCTCCTCGACGACGGGCGCGGGCGCCTCGATCGTCTCGGTCGTCACGACGTCGAGCTCGGGCGTCTCCTCGACGTCGGGCACGGGCGCGGCCGCGATCAGCAGGCCGACGCCGACGGCCAGGCCGATGCCGAACGTCAGGCTCTTGGTCGGGGTCTTGGTCATGGTGTGTCTCCTCTAGGTGGCAGGCTCGTCAGCGCTGGGATGCCGCCCAGCGGACGGGGCGTCAGCCCCGTTTCGCCCAGTGTCAGAAGACCTCTCCGGCGTGGCCCTCGGCCATCTCGGCAGCGTCGTAGGCGTCGGCCGGGCCCAGGTCGTCGAGCTGGTCGACGGTCACGACGACGTCGTCGGGGTCGCCGGTCGTGGCGATCAGGCCGTCGCCCGCCTCGGTGTCGGTCAGGTGCGGCGCCCGGTACTTCACGGCATCCCAGATCTCGTGAGAGATCCGAGCCGTCAGGTCGTCCTGCTCCTCGTGCTCGCCGAGCACGTAGGCCTCGACGGTCACGGTCGCGGTGACCCGGACCTTGCGGACGCCGATCGCGGCCAGCTCCTCGGGGAACGTCGGGGCGTCGGCAGCGGGCAGGTAGGCAGTCGTCATGGTGTCTCCTCGCGTGGTGGCAGGCTCGTCAGCGCACGGATGCCGCCGTGCGGACCGGGCAGGGCCCGGTTTCGCCGTGTCAGAGAGTCGCCAGGAAGTCGGCCAGCTTGAGCGCCTGCTCAGCGGTCATCCATCGGAGCTCGACCTCAGAGACGCCGTCGCTGTGGTCGTGCGCCTTGAACGTGGCGGACACCTTGGTCGTGTCGCTCCCGTAGTAGGGCGTCGACACGTCGCCGCGCGCGTCGTCGACTCGCGTGCCCTTGCCCAGTCGGGCGGCCAGGTCGGCCCGCAGCTCTCGCCCACGGCGCACCGCGGCGTCGTGCGCGGCGTTGCCCGCGACCGCCTCGCCCAGCATCTCCAGGTAGTCGGGCAGGAGTCGGCGCCGGATCTCCCGGGCGATCGCCGCGGGGTCGCGGTCACGCTTGACCGAGATCTCATCGGTGCGCGTCTCGCCGAAGCGCTTGCTCCAGCCGTCGCCGTAGCCCTTGCTCTCCTCCGGCCGCGGGTACTGCCCACGGATCGACAGGCGGTCGAGGTCGCGGCCATAGTTGCGGCCGCCGAGCGTCAGCCACAGGCGGGCGCCGTCGGGCCCGTCGACGTAGACGCCCGTGTGCTCGGCGTAGGCCTCGCTCGTGTCGACGCTCCAGCCCTCGCCGAGCGCGTCGGCGACGAACGCCGAGACCTGGCGGACGATGGCGCGCTGGTCGAACGTGTTCATCTTGGATCTCCTCTAGTTGGCAGGCTCGTCAGCCGTGGGATGCCGCCCACGGGACCGGGCAGGGCCCGGTTTCGCCGTCAGTGCTCGTGCGGGTACTCGCGGTGCTGGCACAGGGCGCAGGTGGGATCGACGGCCAGCGCGTTGCCGTCGTAGTCCACGGCCGTCGAGTCGCGGATCGTCGACGTGTCGGGCACGGCGCCCAGCGCAGCCAGCTTCCCGATGCTCTCGGGCGTCTGCGCCTTCCATCCCGCCTGAGACACGACGTTGACGGGGTCGCCGGTCTGCGGGTCGACCAGCACGACGCACGTCCTGTAGTCGAGAACCTCGCCGGTCACGGCGCACGTGATCTGTCGGCCGACCAGGCCGCGCACCATCTCGACGCGGACGACGTCGACGATGTCGGAAGGCTTGCGAAGGGTGATGCTCACGGGTGATCTCCTCGTGTAGTGGCAGGCTCGTCAGCCGTGGGATGCCGCCCACGGGACGCCCCGGCGGGGCGTTTCGCCGTCAGACCAGGTCCGCGAGATGCATGACGCTGACGCCCGTGCTGTGGTCGTCGACGTCGGTTGCGACGACCGCGACGCCCTGGAATCCGCCGGTCTGGAACGGCACCAGGGACACGGCCCGGGCGAGCGCCATAGCGTCCTGGGTGACCTCGTTGTCGTAGCCGCGGAGCATGACGTGCACGGTCCGTGCATCGTTGCCGTGGTGGCCGATCGGCTCGCCCCACGCCTCCCAGCCGTCCCCGTCGACCTCGACGTCCCGGCCCCACGACTCGACCAGTCGGGCGACCTCGTGCAACGTCGTGACGTCGACGCCGAAGTGCAGCATCTTGCGATCGCTCATGTTGTTTCTCCTCTGTCTCGGCAGGCTCGTCAGCGCTGGGATGCCGCCCAGCGGACCGGGCGTGAGCCCGGTTTCGCCTACGGCGCCCGCCCCCTCGAACGGGCGCCGTATCACTTACACACTCAGTGCTGCGACGGCACGCCTCCCGAGAGGTAGGAGTGCCCGTAGACGAAAGCGATGTCTTCCTGCCCGTAGCGGATCGCGACCTCTCGGAGCTCCTCGGCGAGGTTCGTGACGTTGAACCGCTCGCAGAGCACGGTGACCTTGCACGAGATCTCGGAGACGGTGACGCCGTCCGCGTTCGTGTAGGTCCCACGGCCGTAGTGCAACTCCGTGCCTGCCCAGTCCGGCCGGGCCAGCACGCGGGCGTTCAACGCGGCGGAAACGTCCGCCTGGAATCGGGACCACTGACGGGCGCCCATCGGAGTAGCGCCGATGTTCTTGCCGAGGGTCGCGGTGATGCTGAACATGTGGGATTCCCTCCCTTGTGGCGCGGGCCCGTTGCCCGTGCCTAGTGCCTGCCGTGCGTTCGACGCACGACCCGTCCCCGGTCTACGCGGGTGACTGTCGGGCAGGCTAGGTGCGCCGTTCGGAATGGTGGCGCGTCCCGCCGGATCTACCCGCTATGCGGGCGCCGGGCGCGGCTGAGAACCGCGCTTGTGGGTCGACCGTCCTACGTTCCGCACGCTCCCGGTTGCCCGCTCCCCCGCTACGCGGGATCCTCGCCGGTCCGGCCTATGCGCCTACCCTGCCGCGCCCCGTAGTGGGCGCGTCGTCGGCGTCTACGTGCGGCCCGTCGCGCGGGCCGACCCTGTATCCCTATTGAGTTCTCAAGCAACCGATGCGCACGGTTCGTGCGGGCCCGTGGCGCCCGTCCTACTGCCCTGCTATGCGGCCCTACCTGCCTGCCCGGGATCCGGGTGAGCGTTGCGCGGGGCCCGTGGGGCCCTCCCGCGCTGGCCTCCGATCGGGGCCCCGCTCCGGCGGTTCGTTCTTGCCGACACCCAGAACATTACTCATGTGGTGCGGTGCTCGCAACACTTGCACACTCATTGTCCTAAGAATGGCGGAATACCAACGAAAATTCGTCCTCATCATGCGTCCATATGCTGAGACAGGCTCTGATATGTCCGCTTTGACCTGCACACGGGCCGCGCGTCATTAGCTCCGATCGGCGCACGTCCGGGCGCACGCTCGCGCCCGTCGCGCACGTGACGCGCTCACGGGCCCGCACACGGGCGCACACGGGCCCGCACGTGCCCACGGGCCCGGGCGCACGCTCACGCGCTCACGCGGGCGCACGCGCACGCTCACGGGCGCACGCACGGGCCCGGGCCCGCACGCATGGGCGCACGCTCACGCGCTCACGCACGGGCGCACGCGCACGACGCACGCGGCCGCGCGCCCGACCCCTTGACATTGCCCCCGACCCTGGGGTATCACCCGCGCGCACGCGATGTGGGGTCCGTAGCGTCTTAGCAGCTCGGATCCTGCCACGTTCAGAGGTCGAGTCTCGAGGGCGCCGGCGAGGCACTGAGCAGCCGGTCTGCCGCGTCCTGGCGCCGCTGAGTGGGCCTGTGCAGCGGCGCGGACGACCGGTCATAGAGGCACCTAGCGGCGGAGCATCCGGCCTTTCTGCTCGCCGTAGATCTCGACGTGGCCCTGAATCCTCACCGGCACCTCTGCATTTCGAAGCAGCCGGAGCAGCTTTCTGATGACGCCCTCGTCATCGGGGTAGCCGCGATGCATATCCGCCACCAGCTCCTCGTTGACGCAGTCGCACGCCACGGCACCCTGCTCCTCTGAGAAGCTGGGTAGCCAATGCCTCGACCCCCACCGCTGCCAGCGGTGGTACCAGTTCGATCCGTTCCACCATAGCCACAGGCTTGAGTGCGTCAACCACTGTCCTGTCGCCCAGATCGACAGCGCGCTCTTCGCCTTCCGGACCCGCTTTTCATAACGTCCGTTTGCCTTCTCCCAGCTTTCGCTTACGCCATCCTCGCTCTCCCTCTGCTGATGCCATGTCGCGTGCAGGCCGTTCGCTTCGGGTTCGAGCGTGTTGTGCCAATTGGAGAGCCACTTCTGCGCGAGCCGACTCCGGCGGGGGTGCAGGAGCTTGTAGTCCACCGACTCGCCGACTGCCCAGTTGATGTCATGCATCCAGAGTTCGTGAGGGGTGTAGCCGCTCGGAGGCACGAGTCGGGTGAAGTACTCAACCGGATCGTCGCCCGTCCGCTCAACGTCGCCTTCGCCGAAGACGCTCTGGAGCTTCTCGCGAACCCATGCCTGTCGTACATCTAGGGCGCGGTCGTTCCGCGTGAACACCCGCACGACGATTGGGCCGACGACGCTTGCGATCACACCGGAGAGTGCACCAACGAGCACGATGAGCCAGAGCGGCTGAATCTGGGCAACGTCCTCGACAACGGGCTCCATGACGGCATCCTTGCAGAATCCCCAGTTCGTGCAGCGAGGGCTCCCCCTTCGGGGGGCCCTCGTGCTGACGAAGCAGCGCAGCTCCCCTTCGGGTCGCCGCTGCATGACCCACACGCCACCGCCGCTGACATAGGGATGTGGTGCGGGTCACAAATCTGCGAGGCCCGGGGCCTTCGTGGCGCCCCGTATATATCAATATGCAAGGGCAAGGGCGAGACGCCAGACCGAGACAGTCAGGCGACTAGGCCCCCCGGAGGGGGGCCCGCTCAGTCACCACGCTAGAGCGTGAGGTTGACGCCCAGTCCCAGGGCAATGCCCTAGGGCAGTACGACACGTACCCGGGTTGGCTGTCGAGCTCTAGAGCTCGCGCCCCGCGAGAGCGGGGGCGCCACCGGGCTTCTTCGCGCGAGGTGATTCGATGCCGTCCCAGTGGGCTACGTCAGATCGCCGGCAGCGGCTCCCGGACGACTGGGAGAAGCGCCGAGTGCGAGTTCTGCGCCGTGATGGCTACCGCTGTACAGAGCGGGTCACGGTGACTGGGGGCACAGAGCAGTGCCCCGAACGGGCGACCGACGTCGACCACATCCGCCCCGGCGACGACCACAGCGACGGCAACCTCCGAGCGCTGTGCTCCTGGCACCACCAGAAGAAGTCGTCGGCCGAGGGCGGTCGCGCCTACGCGGCGCGGCGACGTCAGATCGCCCGACGGTTCAGGCGGGTCGAGACACACCCCGGCCTCCTCGCCTGACCCACTCCCCCGCGCGGGGCCCGAGCCGTCCTCTCCTCCGGCGACGGCCCCGTGCGATGACGTGTAGCTCAGTTGGTAGAGCGGGTGGCCGTTAACCACCGCCAGCGCAGGTTCGAGTCCTGCCATGTCAGCCCATGCCCCGCTAGCTCAGCAGTCAGAGCCGCCGACTCTTAATCGGCAGGCCCTTGGTTCGAATCCTCGACGGGGCACCTGCTCGCTCGTCATGAAGTTCCTTTGCAGGTCGCGATTGCATAGGCGCCACTGGACGTGTTCTCGCTGATGACTGCACCGTCGACTTTGATCCGGCATGTGACCGACCCGTATGACTCCTTGTTTTGCGCAGAGATATAGACGAATGACCCTCGCGAGAACTTATTGGTGACGCCCACGTCGCCATCCTGATTGGTTAGCGGGAGATCGACGGACACTTGCGATGTGCCAGACGGCATTTCCATCGTCACGGACGCTGAGGTCGCCGAACCATCCACCTCATACGTGACCTCGCCGACGAGCGACGCGCGCAGGAGCTCGGCCCGTTCGGCAGCTTCGGCCGCCTCCGCCCGCTCGGCGACTGCCGCCTTGCGCTCTCGCTCTGGCGCGCCTTCCTGATAGCCCCAAGCGAGGCTACCTGCCACGAGCCCGACGCCAACGATTCCTAGCGAGATCAACCCAGCAAGCCTCTTCGTTCCAGTCACCCCTCAGAGATACCAGCCTGTTCGGCTTCGGTCGTCACTCGGGGGGCACATTTCACCCGCTCCGCAGTCCCTCGAGGAGGTGTCCCCCCATGCCTGCACAGCGCAAGCGCGAGTCCGAGCTCGCGCGCCCCCGGTCCCGCAAGGGCGGGGACGCCACCGCTCCCGCGATCAAGGGCGAGCGTCGCCCGGTCACCGTGCCCCGCGAGAAGACCGACTGGCACGCCGACGCCAAGCGCTGGTTCAAGTCGCTCAAGTCGTCCGGCCAGGCCGACTTCTTCCAAGACTCCGACTGGGCCCTGGCGGTCTTCCTCTGCGACGAGATCACCTACTACCGCGGCGGATCCCGCCGCTCCCCCGAGATGCTCAAGACGATCCTCTCCGGCATGGAGAAGCTGATGACCTCCGAGGTCGATCGGCTCAAGGCTCGCGTCGAGCTGAGCGAGCCCAAGTCTGAGGAGAAGTCCGCGGAGCTCATCGCGATCGAGGACTACCGCAAGGAGCTCGGCGCATGAGCGCCGGCAAGGCGGTCATCCCCCATCTCGATGTCGATGACGTGGAGCTCACCGACGAGCAGCTCGACGAGAAGTACGCGCCCATCTGCTACGGCCCGACCTGGCAGCGATCGGGCGACGGCTGGCTCCTGCCCGAGCACACGCTCGGCTGGCAGGTGCTCGGCTGGGCGGCGAAGTACCTCGCCGGCGCCGACGGCACCGGCCCGTTCAAGGCCACGCCCGAGCAGGCCCGCTTCGTCCTCTGGTGGTACGCCGTCGACGAGCGCGGCGAGTTCGTCTACCGCACCGGCGTCCTCCAGCGCCTCAAGGGCTGGGGCAAGGACCCGCTCGCCGCGGTGCTCTGCCTCGTCGAGCTCGTGGGCCCCAGCCGCTTCGGCGGCTGGTCGAGGAGCGGTGAGCCGGTCGGCGTCCCGCACCCCGCGGCCTTCGTCCAGATCGCGGCGGTCAACCAGGAGCAGACGCAGAACACGACCACGATGTTCGCGCTCCTGATGACGGACCGCTTCCGCTCCGAGTACCGCATCGACGCCGGCGTGGAGCTCATCCGCGCCCAGGGCGGCCGCGCCCGGCTCAAGGCCGTGACGAGCTCGCCCCGCGCGCTCGAGGGCGGCCGCTCGACGTTCATCATCCTGAACGAGACCCACCACTGGATCAAGGGCAACAACGGCATCGCGATGTACGAGACCATCGACGGCAACGCGACCAAGATGGACGGCCGCTACCTGGCGATCACCAACGCCTACATGCCCGGCGAGGACTCCGTCGCCGAGCGTCAGCGCCGCTCCTGGCGCGACGTCATCGAGGGCCGCGCCCAGGCGGTCGGCCTGCTCTACGACTCGCTCGAGGCTCCGGCTCACACGCCGATGACCGAGCGCGTCCTGCGGCGCGTGATCGACAGAGTCCGCGGTGACAGCTTCTGGCTGAACATCGACGCGATCATGAAGTCGATCATGAACACGGCGATCAACGCCGCCCGGTCGCGCCGCATGTGGCTCAACCAGGTGGTCGCCGGCGCCGACGCGCTCTACGGCGAGGCCGACTGGGACGTCCTGCGGGTCGAGTCCGAGCTCGAGGTGGGCGACGAGATCGCCCTCGGCTTCGACGGCGGCAAGACCGACGACGCCACCGCGCTCGTCGCGATCCGCATCCGCGACGGCTTCGTCAAGGTGCTCGGCCTCTGGCAGGCCCCCGACGGCCCCGCCGGCGAGGGCTGGGAGGTCGACCGCATGGCCGTCGACGACGCCGTGCACACCGCCTTCCGCCTCTACAAGGTGCAGGGCTTCTTCGCTGACGTCGCGCTGTGGGAGTCGTACATCGACGCCTGGTCGCGCGAGTACGGCGACGTGCTCGGCATCCGCGCCGGCTCGCTCTCCGCGATCGGCCGCGACATGCGAGGCGACCGCAAGGAGATGACGCTCGCGCACGAGCGCCTCATCGGCGCCGTGCTCCAGGGTGCTGTCGGCCACGACGGAGACCTCGAGCTGCGCGGCCACGTGCTCAACGCGGTCCGTCGCGAGAACGCCTGGGGCGTGTCCTTCGCCAAGGAGTCCCGCGAGTCCCCCCGCAAGATCGACGCCTACGCCGCGCTGTTCCTCGCCTTCACCGCCCGCCACGAGTTCCTCGAGCGAGGCAAGAAGAAGCGCGTGCGAACCGGCAAGGGCTACTTCCTCTAGGCCCGCGTGTGTAAGTGTCGCGGGCTCCGACCTACGAAGGACGGTGTCCGCTCGTGACCCCCAAGCAGACTGCGGTCAAGCTTCTCGGCATCCTCAAGCGGGACCGCGACCTGGCCCTGCTCAAGATCGACCGCTACCTCGGTGGCGAGCACGACGACCCGTACATCCCGGACTTCGCCGACGACGAGTACCGCCTCCTGGCGAAGCGGTCTCGCTCCAACTGGCTCCCGCTCCTGGTCAAGACGCCCACGCAGGCCATGTACGTCGACGGCTACCGCCCCGGGAGGGGCGGGAACGGAGAGGCCTCTGCGGCCATCTCCGGCTCGACGCGCACGGCCCAGTGGGAGTTCTGGCAGAGGAGCCGGCTCGACGCCCGGCAGGCCGCGGTCTACTCCGGCGCGATGGGCTTCGGCCACTCCTTCGTCGTCGCCGAGAAGACCCCCAAGGGCACGGTCGGGCGCGGGCTCTCCGCGCTGCGCACCGCCGCGATGTTCGACGACCCGGCCAACGACGAGGACCCGCTCGCCGCGATCACGATCCTGTCGTGGCCGTCGGGCGACGCCCCCGGCACGGCGACGATGTGGGACGCCACCGAGAAGTACGAGGTCTCCTTCAAGATGCTCGGCGACGACGAGAGCGTCAGCGTCAAGAAGCTCGGCCGGCACGGCGCGAAGGTCTGCCCGGTCACGCGGTTCGCCGCGTACATCGACCTCGACGGCCGCACGACCGGCGTCGTGGGCCCGATGATCCCGCTCCAGGACCGCATCAACCAGACGGTCTTCGACCTGCTCGTCGTCCAGACCTACGGCAGCTTCAAGGTCCGCTACGCGACGGGCATGGCCCCGCGGATGCAGACCGACCCCGAGACCGGCGAGTACATCCTCGACGACGAGGGCAACCCCAAGCCCGTCAAGATGAACCACAACGCGCGGCGCTTCCTGTTCGCCGAGGACCCCGACACCAAGTTCGGGTCGCTCGACGAGACGCCGCTCGAGGGCTACATCGCGTCGATCGACATGAGCATCCGCCACCTGGCGGCCGTCTCGCAGACGCCGCCCCACCACCTGCTCGGGCAGATCGCGAACCTCTCGGCCGAGGCCCTGGCGGCCGCCGAGACCTCGCTCTCGCGCATGGTCGAGCAGTTCCGCAAGTCGTTCGGCGAGAGCTGGGAGCGGGTCTTCCGCATCGCCGCGCAGATCGACAGCACCGAGGGCGCCGAGGACTACCACGGCGAGGTCATCTGGCGGGACATGGAAGCTCGCTCGCTGAGCATGACGGCCGACGCGCTGGGCAAGCTCGCCGAGCAGCTCGAGATCCCGCGACGCGGCCTGTGGCCGCGGATCCCCGGCGTCACGCAGAACGAGATCGACGCCTGGACCGACATGCGCGAGGACGACGACGCGATGGGTCAGCTCGCCGAGTCGGTCACGCGCGCCTCCGGCGCGCGCTCGATCACCTCCAGCCTCCCGTCCGGGGAGGGTGAGGGGGCGGCCGCGTGACGCCCGTCGAGGAGGCAGAGGAGGCGTCGTTCGCCTTCCAGGCCGCGCTCGCCCGCATCGGCGTCGCCACGGTCGCCGAGGCGATCGCCCTATGGTCCCGGCTGAACCCGGCCAAGATCTCCGCCACCGCGGGGGCCTGGCTGGACGACGCCGTGACGATGATCCTCTCGCGCCGGGGCGAGTCCCGTGAGCTCGCGATCGCGTACTACAGGCTGGTACGCGCGCTGCGCACGGGGAGCACGGTCCCGCGCCCGGGCGAGGTCGAGCCCACCTACATCCCCCTCGGCAAGCTCCGCCAGGAGTTCGCCGAGCTCATCGCCGACACCGAGCTCGCGTGGGCCCCCGCAGGGGTGCCCACCGACGAGCAGGACAGCGTCCGAGCGGAGAGAGCCCAGGAGGCCTACTCCGACAGGGCGCCGACCTACTCACAGCCGAGCACCGGGGACGACGAAGCGGTGCGCGTGGAGACCGAGTTCTCCAGCGACCCCGACGAGGAGATCCGCCGGCTCGAGGCCGAGATCGCCGAGCGCGATCGCCTGGCCGAGAAGGAAGCCGAGCTCGTCATGGAGCAGCTCGGCGCCCGGCTCCTCGAGAAGAAGCTGGCCGAGGCCGAGAAGGCCAAGGAGGCCGACGACCGCGACGCGGTCCGCGACGGCGCGCACACCCAGGCGGGTGCTCGCCAGGCGGCCGCCGCCGAGCGCATCGTCCTGAACGGCGCCCGCGACGAGATCGCGGCGCGCATCAAGCGCGACCGCCGAGTCATCGGCTACGTCCGGCTCCCGCGCACGGGGACGCCCTGCGGCTTCTGCGCGATGCTCATCAGCCGCGAGGTGCTCTACCTGTCGCGCGCTACCGCCGGCGGTCGCAGCGCCAACACCGAGTCCGTCCTGATGGGCGCGAGCGGTGACGACGACTACCACGACAACTGCCATTGCTACGCGGAGCCGGTCTTCTCCAAGGCCGACTACCGCGACTCCGAGCGGTTCGCCCTGAACCGCCAGTACAGCGCCGAGTGGCCCAAGGTCACGAAGGGCCTGGGCGGCAAGGCCGCCCTCGCGGCCTGGCGCCGCTACATCCGCAACCAGCAGGCGCAGGCCAGGAGCCGCGCCCGCTCACAGACGACAGCCCAGGAGGCGTCCGAATGAACCCCCGCACCTTCCGCCGTATCCCCGCTCGCATCGCCTTCTTCGAGGGCGAGAACGGCGGCGGCTCGAGCGCGCCGGCTGAGACGTCGGCCGAGACTCCCGCTGAGGAGCCTGGCACCGAGACCCCCGCCGAGACGCCGGCCGAGGAGGAGGCGCCCGGCGAGGGCGAGGGCGAGGGCGAGGGCGAGAGCGTCGACGACCTTCCCGCATGGGCGCAGGCGCGACTCCGCCGACTGGGCAACGAGAACGCCGCGCGCCGCAAGGCGAACGAGGAGCTCACTGCCAAGCTCGCCGGCGCCAAGACGACCGAGGAGTTCGAGGCCGCGGTCACCGAGCTCCGCAACGCGAACGCCTCGCTCGAGCGTGAGGCCAAGCTCGCCACGGTCGCACACACGCACACCCTGAGCGCTGAGGCGCTCACCCTCCTCGAGGACGTCCCCACGGACAAGCTCGAGGCGCGGGCGAAGGCACTGGCGACCCTGTTCGGCTCGCCGGCCACGACCTCCCGCACGCCGAGCGGCGGCCTGGTCCCCGACGACGACGACGAGGGCTTCGACCCCGTGAAGGCGGCCGCCGAGGCGCGCCGCCGGCGCTACTGAGCGCACCACCCACCACCGACAACGAAGGGCCCTGGCTGACGCCGGGGCCCTTTCTCATGCCCCTTGGAGGCAGATAGATGGAGCTCCACCAGGTAGTCAAGCCGGAGAAGATCGCCGCCACCGCGGCGGTCCTGCTCGAGCAGAACCTCGTGGTCCCCGCCGTGTTCCAGCGCGAGGGGATCGACCAGTTCAAGGGTGCCGAGGACGACACGGTCAACGTCGTCGTCGAGGGCATCCTCCCCTATCGCAAGTACGGATGGCGGAACGACCGCTCCACGTCGATCCAGTTCGACGAGTACAAGGAGCGGAAGATCGGCGTCAAGTTCGGCGGCGACATCTACTCCGGTGTCCGCCTGACCGACGAGCAGAACGACATGGACCTCCAGGGCTGGACGAAGCTGGCCCGCAAGCAGACCGAGGCCATCGGCTCCGGTCTCGAGGACGAGGCCGTTCGCCACCTGGTCAACGCCGATTACTCCGTAGTGCTGGCGACCCCCGAGGACTACGCGGAGGCCGGCCTCATGCGCCGGTCCCTGATCCAGGCCCGCGCGGTAATGAACAAGCTGCGCTCGCCCGGCTCGCGCCGGACGCTGATCGTCGGCACCAACTGGGAGCAGGCGCTCCTCGAGGACGAGAAGCTCAACCTCGCCCAGTTCGTCGGCGACGACGAGGCGGTCTCCTCGCTCCGCGAGGCGACCATCGGGCGCCGGTACGGCTTCGACATCGTCGTGTCGCAGGAGCTCGGCTCCAACGACGCCTACGCGCTGGCCGAGTCCGCGTTCGTCTTCCTGACGGGCGCCCCGACCGTCCCGCAGTCCGTGCCGTTCGGCGCGACCGCGTCCCACGAGGGCGTGGCGCTGACCTGGCTCCGCGACTACGAGACCGAGAAGCGGCGCGACCGCTCGGTCTTCAACACCTACCAGGGCTTCCGCTCGGTCACCGACGTGCTGGCCGGCGTGAGCAAGGAGGAGTCCGTCGTCGAGGGCCAGTACGAGCACTTCGTGCGCGCCATCAAGCTGACGCTCGGTGGCACCTCCACCATCCCGGCGAAGTCGGGCGGCACCAGCGAGGCCGCGAAGAAGGCCAACGAGCTCGCGACGCTGACCGGCGTCGACGAGATCAAGGCCCTGCCGGCCCTCACCGCCCCCGTCGGCGAGTGATCCACGGCGAGGGGTCCTGCTCCGGCGGGGCCCCTCGCCCGCTCTCCCCAGGAGGTGATCCATGACCTCGCTCGTCGACGTCACGCGAGCTGAGAAGGCGCTCGACTGGGAGCTCAACGAGGCGGAGCGCACCGACCTCGAGGACCAGGCCGAGTACCTGTCCGACCTGGCCCGCCAGGAGGGCGGGCAGTCGTGGCCGACGGTGTGCCCGTCGGTCGTCGAGCACACGATCCGTGCGGCCCTGGTGCGCTACATGCGCAACTACGAGGGCCTCACCCAGACCCGCGCCGCGGACGAGACCCAGGCATGGGACGGCCTCGGCGACAAGGCCGGCGCGCCGTACTTCACGGCGGCCGAGCTCAAGACCATCCGCGCGGCCGCCGGCCGGCGCACGTTCGGCTCGATCCTGGTCAACGCCTGGGGCACGTCGAACCGCCTGCGCGACGGCCACGTGCCCGACCCCGACGGCGGGAAGCCGTTCCCCCTGTTCCCTAGCGGGGACGGCCCCTGGTGAGCGTGCAGCGCCGGTGCGGGCAGAAGGCCCTGCTCTACCCGGAGATCCTCGTCACCGACGAGCGCGGCAACGTGATGAAGGGCCCTGACCTCGACAACCCCGTCGAGGTGCGCGCAGCGTTCAGCGCCCAGCGCGGCGCCCGCGCCGAGGTGCCCGGCCAGGTCCAGGTGAACGTCTACCGGATGCTCGTCGACCCCGACGTCGAGGGCATCGGCCTGTGGGGGCGCGTCCGCTGGACGGCCCCCGACGGCGCCGGACCGGAGTGGGACATCGTCTCGCCGCCGGCCTACCGGCACGGCACCCGCCACGTGCGCCACGTCTCCTTCGACATCCGGGAGCGACCCAATGGCTGAGATCTTCCGCAACAAGGGGCTGGAGAAGCGGCTCGCCAAGCGCCGCGACGTGCAGGCCGAGCTCAAGCGCACGGTCAACCAGCTCGCCCGCGTGGCGACGTCGGTCCTGGCGGCCAGCCGCGACAGCGGCGATGCCCGCATCGAGACGGCCAAGGGCGCCATCGACCACTACGTGGTGCTGAACGACGACCGCGGGTACGGCGCCGCGATGACCATCGAGTACGGGCGTGAGGGCGACACCGTCTTCCGCTCGGGCCCGAACAAGGGCAAGCCCGTCCCGGCCACCGAGGCGGTCGCGCCGCTGCGCACAGCGATGGCCTTCGCCGGCGCGAGAGGGGCCTCATGACGACCGAGCTCCCCGACTCCGTGCGCGCCCTGGCGCGCTTCATCCCGCCCGAGGACATCCTGCTCCCGCTCCTGCGAGAGCAGATCCCGGACATCCCGATCTACTCCCTCATCCCGCCGGCGGCGAACCCCTTCCCGATGCTCGTCGTGCGCGTGAGCCACTCGAGCGCCGCGTGGCGCGGTGACGCGCGCTTCCTGAACGTGAGCGCGATCGCCGTGCACGCCTTCACCGAGGGGCCCAGCAGCGACCAGGACGGCGCGATCCTGTCCGAGGCCGTGCGGGTCGCGATGCTCAACATCGCGCGCGAGCGGCGCGTCCTGCCCGGCCTGGGCCACGTCGCCGAGGCCGTGCTGACGTCGCCCCCGCGCCGCGTCGGCGACTGGGCCACCGCGACCGGCCCCGTGCAGTACGCCGACCTCCCCAGCGGGACCACCCGCTACGAGTCCATCTACCGCGTCGCCACCCGCCCGCCGGCCTGACGCAACCCACCGCTGAGACCCCGCCTCCACCGGAGAGCGGGGCCTTCGGCCTGCCCCCAGGAGGTAGCCCTAGTGGCTCTCATCGACAACGCCGTGCTCGTCCCGAACGCCGGCAACTACTTCACCTCGGAGGTCGGGACCGAGATCCCGACCGACCTGACGACCATCACCGCGGAGTGGGCCAACATCGGCCACACCTCGCTCGAGGACGTCCTCGCCTTCTCGTCCGAGGGTGGCGAGAAGACGACCCTCGGCACGCTCCAGAACAAGGCGCTGCGGAACACCTACACCCCCCGCGTCGACGCGATGGCGCTCACGCTCCAGCAGTTCGACGTCGAGGCCCTGCGCCTCTACTACGGCTCGAACGCCGTGGACGTGAACGGCGACGGCACCCTCATCGGCGTGCCGCAGAACCCGGCGCCAACGACCCGCGCGTTCCTCGCGGTCTTCATCGACGGCAACTCCGTCTTCGCGGTCTACGCGCCCAAGGCCGAGATCTTCCGCGGCGAGGCCGTCGAGATCGCGGACACCGAGTCGCTGGCCGGCCTGCCGCTGTCCATCACGCCGCTGATCTACGGCGACAACCAGTGGCCCTACGCCCTGACCCCGCTGGCCGTCGTGCCGGCCGCGCCCGAGGCCTGACCTAGACCACCCCGCCCGTGACGTCGGCGGACCCGTCACGGGCGGGGGCTCCACCCCCGCACGCGGTCCGTCACCCCACCCCACATCTACCTGGAGGTCCGCACCCTCATGTCCAACATCATCACGCTCGACAGCATCCGCGAGTCCGCCGAGGCGCGCTACGGCTCCAAGGTCATCGACCTGGGCGACGGCACCGTCGAGCTCCTGAACCCGCTGCGCCTCAAGAAGACGGCGCGCGACAAGCTGACGAACCTCCAGGAGTCGCTCGGCGGCGACGGGGCCGACCAGGAGACGGTGCTCAGCGACGCGCTCCGTCTCGTGGCGAAGACCCCGGCCCAGGGCGACAAGCTCATCGAGGCGATCGACGGCGACCTCGCCGTCCTGGTCGCGACCTTCGAGGCCTACGCGAAGGACACCCAGTCGGGGGAAGCCTCGGCCTCGGAGAGCTGATCGACAAGTGGGGGGACGGGATCTACCCCGACCTCCTCTACTACTACGGCATCTCGCTCGCCGACGTAGTGGAGGGTCGGGGCCCGTCCCCCCGCATGGTCACCGCGCTCATCGCGAGGCTCCCCGACACGTCGATGACGCACGCCCTCATGCTCGGCGGTCCCGAGCACCTGGGCTGGGGCGTCGACCGACATCTCCGCGCGTCCGAGTACGACGCGATCAACCTCAACACGCGCGCGACCGGTCACTGGGAGAAGGGCAAGGCGCCCGACTTCGGATCCTGGCCGCGCCCCAAGCCCGCTGAGCGGGTGACCGAGGAGCCCAAGAAGGCGACGACGGTCGCCGACCTCTGGGCCCAGTTCAACGGGAGGAAGCAGCATGGCTGACGACGCCGGGCAGGTCATCGGCAAGATATCCATCAAGGTCTGGCCGGACACGCGGGACTTCCGCGACCGGCTCAAGAAGGACCTGACCAAGATCGAGAAGGCCGAGAAGATCTCGATCCGCGCCGAGGCGGACACGGACCGTCTCGAGCTCTCGACCCGCAAGGCCATCGCTTCGATCAACGCGAAGTCGAAGACCGGCGCCGCCGGCATGACGATCAAGATCCGTGCCGAGCTGGACGCCCGCGACCTCGACCAGCGCATCCGCGACATCGTCGCCGAGGCGAACAAGACCGACCTGGTGATCGACACCGACGGCGCCGTGCGCTCCCTCGACGAGGTCGCCGAGAAGGCCGAGCAGTCCTCGGCTCGTCTCGGGCGTGCGTTCACGAACGACACCAGGCAGATGATCGACGACATCTCCGACGCCGGCCGGCGCATCGACGCCGAGCTGCGCGAGGTCGCCGACAAGAAGCGGGCCGTCGAGCTGCGCGCCATGATCGCGGAGGACTCGATCCGTCGCGCGAACCAGCAGCTCACCGACCTGATCGGCGACTACGACGGCGACAAGATCACGCTGCACGCGGCCCTCGCCGACGCGGCCATGCGCTACGTCCAGGTCCGGCTCGCCTACCTCTCCCGCCTGCGCACGGTGAACCTCGCGCCCGTCGTCGACTCCAAGGCCTACGCTGCGGCCGCGACCGCGCTGGCCGCCCTCTCCGGCGGCCGCCTGCTCAAGTCGACCCTGGGCAACATCACCGACCTGTTCAAGAACCTCGACAAGAACATCCCCCTGGTGGGCTCGTTCGCGATGGCCGTCCTCGGCCTGAGCGGCTGGCTCCTGGCGGCGGCGTCGAACACCTTCGCCCTGTCGCGCGGGCTCGCGCAGATAGCTGGAGCAGGCCTCGCCCTGCCCGGCATCTTCGGCGGCATCGCCGTCGGACTGGGCGCGACGATCGCGGTCCTCAAGGACTTCAACACCGAGCTCCCCGAGGTGGGCGCGTCGTTCCACGCGCTCCAGGACCAGATGTCGTCCAACTTCTGGGACGTCGCCCGCGCACCCATGCGCGAGATGATCCAGACGATCTTCCCCGAGTTCTCCGCCGGCCTGAACGGCACGGCCACGGCGCTCGGACACTTCTTCGGCAACCTCTCGACCTCCGCGCGCAAGCATCTCTCCGGCGCGCTGATCCCGATGTTCGCCAACCTCCAGCAGGCCATCGCCATCTCGGCGAACGGCACCGACGACATCGTCGGCATCATCGAGGCGCTCGGCACCACCGGCTCGAAGTACCTGCCCCGCATGGCGGCGTGGGTCAACGACCTCGCCGAGTCCTTCCACAACTGGCTCGACGAGGCGGCCGCCGACGGTCGCCTCGAGGAGTGGATCGAGACCGGCATCCTGCGGATGCGCGAGTTCGGCTCGGTCATCGCCGGCGCGAGCTCCATCCTCGCCGGCCTGGCCCGCGCGGCTGAGGCCGCCGGCGGCTCGACCCTCGCCACCCTGGCCGACACGCTCGACCGCGTCGCGAAGGTCGTCAACGGCGACAGCTTCCAGTCCCAGCTCGTGCAGGTGCTCACCGCCGCGCACGACGCCATGTCGATGATCGCGAAGGAGTCCGGCCCGCAGGTCAAGGAGATGTTCTCTGACCTCGGTCAGACGATGTCGATCGCGCTGCGCACGATCGCCCCGGCGATCGGTGAGCTCGTCCGCGGCATCTCCGAGGCGCTGTCGACCGACGGCTTCCAGCAGGGCTTCATCGCCTTCCTCGAGGGCATCCGCTCCGGCGTCGACTCGCTCGCGCCGGTGTGGGCTCCGCTCGGCGAGGCGATCGGCACCGTCGGTCAGGTGGCCGGCCAGCTCGCCGAGTCCTTCGGCCCCCTCCTCGCAGAGGTGCTGGTGCAGGTCGCCGACCTCGCGATGCAGGCTGGCCCCGCGCTGGCCGACATGGCGGCGTCGATCTCCGGCCAGCTCCTCGGTGCGCTCGAGACGATCGGGCCCCTGGTGGTCGACCTGGCCGCTGGCCTGGTCAAGCTCCTCGGCCCGCTCCTGTCCTCGCCGGCGGCCGTGGCCGCACTCACGACCGCGTTCCTCGCGTTCAAGGGCGTCATCGCGGCCCAGGCCCTCATGGCTGGCGTCGCAACCTTCCGCACCTTCCTCGGCGACCACCCCAAGGTCGGCAAGATGGCCGGCGCAGTGTCCGGCCTTGCCGGCAAGCTCGGCCTCGTCGGCGCCGCCCTCGCGGCGACCGCCGGCTTCGCGAGCTGGACCTCCGGCCTGGGCGTTGCGGCCCCGCAGGTCAACGCCTTCTCGACGGCGATCGCCGGCCTTGGCGTCGGTCCGGCGTCGGCAGGCTTCGACAAGCTCAACGCCCTGTTCACCGGGCAGTCGACGTCAGCGGACTGGCTGAACACGGACTTCACCGGCAAGTTCCAGAACCTCGCCACCGACATCCACGGGCTCGGCGACGCGCTCGGCTACGTCCAGCAGTGGGCGGACTCCGGCGTCATCGACAAGCTCCTCGGCACGAACGACTCCACCGGCGGTGCGTTCTCGCACACGCCGGCGTTCAACCAGGCCAAGGAGGCCCTGCTCCAGTTCGACGAAGCGATGGCTCAGGTCGTCGCGTCGGGGAACCAGGAGCAGATCGCGGCCGCGCAGCAGTACATCGCGACCGAGCTGGCGAACACCGGGCTGTCCTACGACCAGGCGATGGCGCTCATGCCGTCCTATGCCCAGGCTCTGACGGACCAGTCGGTCTCGACCGATCTGGCGGCGGCCGCACAGGCCAACCTCCAGACCGAGCTCGCCGCAGCGTCCGAGGCGTACAACGCCGCGCTCGCCACGGTCAGCGGCGTCACGCCGTCGATGATCGAGTCGATCAACGAGGCGTCGAAGGCGTTCATCGACCTGCCCGGCGCAGTGTCCGAGGCGGAGGGCTCGCTCTCTGGCTGGATCTCCTCCCTCGAGGAGCAGATCTCCGCCCAGCAGAACTGGGCGTCGGACATGGCGACGATCACCCAGGCCCTTCCCGGCATCGTCGGGGAGTCGGCCGACGGCGTCGTCGCGGCCCTGAACGGGCTGGGCACCGAGGGCGCCCCGATGGTCGCCGAGCTGGCAGAGGGGATCCGCAACGGATCCGGCGAAGTCGACGGCGCGTTCGAGACGATCGCCGAGGCCTCGCGCCTCGGTGCCGAGGGTGCCAAGGCCGACGCGGCCAGCCCCTTCGGCGAGCTCGCCGCCGACGTGTCTGCCGCGATGGAGGGCGTGCCCACGGCCGTCTCCGACGGCTTCGGCAACACGTACGACATCGGCTACACCAAGGGTGAGTTCACGGGCTCCGGCTTCGTGGCCGGCATCAACTCGAAGATCGACGACGTCAACGCGGCGGCGGGCAACCTCGCCGCCGCAGCCTCGGCCGCGACCAGCAAGACCCTGGACATCAACTCGCCGTCGCGCGTGATGATCGGCCTCGGTCGCTGGACCGCGCTCGGTCTGGTGAAGGGCATCAAGGACAACACCCCCGCGGTGGCGTCCGCGTCGCGCTTCATGGCCCGAGCGGTGAAGGAGGCCTTCGTCCTCGACGGCGGCCTCGACAGCTCGGTCGTCAACGACATGGTCGACAAGTTCGTCTCGTCCCTGACGGGCGGCTACGCGACCCAGCTCGAGAACAAGATCGACCAGGTCACCGAGAAGATCCGGGCCCTGTCCGATCGCGAGCCGTCGAAGGCTGTCAAGAAGTGGCAGAAGGTCGTCGACGACTACGACAAGCGGATCGCCGAGAAGCAGCTCCAGGCGGCCCGCACCTCGGACGCCGACAAGAAGAAGGCGATCCAGAACCAGATCGCCCTCCTGCGCGCCGAGCAGGGTCTCGCGCGGATCCGCCTCGAGGAGGCGGAGAAGGCCGACGAGAAGCGCGAGAAGGCCGACAAGAAGCGGCTCGAGAAGCAGAAGAAGGCTCTCGAGAAGGAGCTCAAGGCCGTCGAGCGCCACCAGGAGCGCATCCAGGCCGTCATCGAGCGGGTCTCTGCGAAGTACCAGAAGAAGCTCGACGCGCTACAGGAGAAGTGGGACGTCCTCGCTTCCAAGATCGACGACGCCACCCAGGCTCTCGAGGACGCCAAGCAGGCGATGGCCGACTACTCCGCACAGGTGTCGGCGACCATCACCGGCGAGGGCAACCTCGTCAACCTGTTCGGCGAGCTCGGCGAGAAGGGCAAGAAGGCCCAGACCGTCGCCCGACTCACCGAGGCCCTGGCCGAGGTGGTGGATCAGTCCAAGCAGTACCGGGCTGACCTCGAGTCCCTCGCCAAGCGCGGCCTCTCGCAGGATCTCGTCCAGCAGATGGTCGACGCCGGCATGGGCTCCGCGTCCGAGGTGGCGGCCATGCTCGCCGACGCCACCGACGCAGAGCTCGACGAGCTCAACCGCCTGTGGGGCGAGCTCGGCAAGCAGGGCGACGGCCTCGGCGGCACGCTCTCCGGCCTGTACTACCAGGCCGGGGTCGACGCCGCCCAGGGGATCCTCAAGGGCCTCCAGGACCAGAAGAAGGCCCTGGAGAAGCAGATGCGGGATCTCGGCAAGGCGATGGTCGACGAGATCAAGTCCGAGCTCAAGATCCATAGCCCCTCGCGCGTGATGAGGCGCGTCGGCGGCTGGACCACCCAGGGCCTCGCCGACGGCATCCGAGGCGGGTACGACACCGTCCGCTCCGCGGCGGCGTCGATGTACCACGCCGTGACCGATGGGGCCGAGCGCCCCTCCCCCGCGTCCTACGCGACGCAGACGAACGGCGCGCCCGCCACAGTGCAGCGCGTCCTCAACTATCACGCGGCCACGAGCCGGTCCCTCCCCGAGGAAGACCTGTTCGAGGCCGCCAACCGATCGAGGATGGTGGGCTGGTAATGGGCATTTCGCTCCAGCTTGAGAGCGCGACGGACACCGTCTCGCTCGATGACCTCGTCGACCTCCCCACGGGCGTGCAGGCCCTGGCCGGTGCTACCGGCTTTGGCCTGCCGCCCGTGGCGGTGCAGTGGCTCGAGGGCGCCGGCAACGGCGCCCGCTACCGCGGTCGACGAGCGCAGACACGCACGTTCGACCTGCCGATCTACATCGACGGCGGCAACCGACCGGAGCTCAAGGCGCTGTGGCGCCGCCTCGTCCTGATGCTCATGAACGAGGCAGAGTGCCGACTGCGCCTGGTCGAGGAGGACGGCTCGTCCTGGTGGATCGATGTGATCCGCACGGGCGGCGGCGACCTGGTCTACGGCCAGGACACCACGGGCGAGCAGGAGCTGCGAACGGTCCTCTCGCTCACGGCGGGTTACCCGCTGTGGACCGCGGAGACCGCGCGCTCTCGGCGCGTGCAGCTCCCGCGTGTGAAGAAGGGCCTGCTCCCGGAGCTGTCCAAGCTCCAGGTCATGCCCTCGGCCGCGTTCGACAGCCTGACGGTGGACAACCGCGGCGACGCCCCGGCGCCGCCCGTGTGGAAGATCGTCGGGCCCGGCACCCGGTTCGAGGCGACGAGCCCCAGCGGCGAGTCCCTCGTGTGGGCCGGCTCCCTCCTTGCGGAGGAGTCGCTCACCTTCGACGTCGCCGAGGGCACGGTCATCGACCACAAGGGCGTCAACCGCTACGACGAGCTCGGGGTCGCCCCGCGATTCTGGTCCCTGCCTCCCGGGCAGTCGACCTTCACCTGCCGGCTGAGCGACGCCTCTCCGGGCGCCGCGGCCCCGGGCCAGGAGCTCCGCCGGAACTTCGCCCTGAACCCCTCGGCGCGCGGTGCGCTCAGCGGCACCACCATCCCCAACTTCGGGACCTTCTCGCTCCCGACTGGGGCGGCGGGCGCGATGATGTCAACAGACGCACCGAAGACGGTTGTCGCCCGCACCAACCTCGCCCGCGATCCCAGGCTCCTGAGTGCGACCTGGCCCACTACCGGCGTGACCGCCTCGAAGGTCGCCACGGGCGGCCCCCTCGGCTTCGGCTACACCAAGGCCGTCCTGACCGCAGCGAGCAGCTCCACCGAGCTGAACGTCACCCCGACCGCGGCCCTGCGGATCCCCGTGACCGGCGCCACCGTGACGCTGAGCACCTACGTGCGGGCCATCGGGGCGAGCTACACCCGGCTCGACGTCGCCATCGACTGGTACGGCACTACTGGGGCCTGGATCGGCAGCACCCAGACCGTGTTCTCGGGCAGCGCCTCGGTGCCGAGCGACTGGTCGCGGTTCTCGACATTGCCGCGCGTCCCGCCGACGGGCGCGGTCGCCATGAGCGTCCTGATCGATTTCACCGCGACCGGCGGCTCCACGGCGCCGGTCGGCGCCGAGTTCAACGTCGCCGGCTTCTTGGTCGAGGAATCGTCGACCGTCAACCCCTACTTCGACGGCGCGACCGCGACCATCGACGCTGCCGGCGACGTGCGCTATACGCACGCCTGGACGGGCACGGCGAACGCCTCCACCTCCACCCAGGCGGTCGGCATCTCGCCGCAGCCCAAGGGCCCGGGCGGCAAGGTGGGCAGCTTTGCGAGGTGCGCCATCACGACGGCCCAGCCGTCGGGGGCGACGACCTTCGGAAGCTGGAACTCGACCAGTGCGCCGATCGCGATCAAGCAGGGCGACTACGTCACCCTGTCGGTCTGGCTCCGGTACGTCGCCCCACCGGGCGGCCCGGACTCGATCACCGTCCAGTTCGAGGCCAATGTCGTCGGCGTGAACAACTGGTGGGGCCACCCCATCACCGGCCCTTGGCTACTCCGCAGCGGCGAGTGGGTGCGCCTGACCAGCCAGATCGAGGCGGCCTACCAAGACCTCGCGACCGCCTCGTGGCGCGCAGCCCTCCTCGAGGCCGCTCCGGCCGGCGCCTCGCTCGACGCCACCGGCGTGCTCATCGAACAGGGCCTCAACGTGGGCACCTTCTTCGACGGAGACACCGCGACGAGCGACAACACCATCTGCACCTGGACGGGCACGTCCCGGGCGTCGGCGTCGATCCAGAGCGAGTCGATCTGGAAGGGCGCCTCCGAGATCCAGTGCATCTGGCGAGACCGTAGTTGGGCGGTGATCTAGTGAAGGTCGACGACATCATCGTCGAGGTCCGCGACGGCGCGCTCAGCCGCCGTGGCGTGGTCCCCTCCCGGGACCTGAACATCACCGCCCAGCAGAACCGGAACAACGTCGGCTCGTGGACGCTCCGGCTCCCCGTCGAGTCGCCGCTGTGCGAGTACCTTCGCCAGCCGGGCGCCGGCATCCTGGTCACGGGTGTCGGCGCCAAGCCGTACTCCGGCCCGGTCACCTCCGTGCAGGAGGCGGACTCCGTCGAGGATCCGCAGGGCACCGTGACGTTCACCGGCGTCACGGACGACATCATCTTCGCCGACCTCCTCGCCTGGCCGGACCCGGCCACCGCCGACGTCAACAAGCAGCGCTACGAGGAGGACGTCCGCGAGGGCAAGGCCGAGACGGTGCTGCACAGCTTCGTCCGCGTCAACGCCGGCCCGGGCGCCCTCGCGGCGCGCCGCAACGGCACACTCGCGAGCAAGCTCGTGATGGGCCCCGACTACGGGCGGGGCGCGAACGTCCGCAAGGCGGCCCGGTTCGAGACGATCGGCGAGGTGCTGCGCGACGTCGCGGACGTCGCCGGCCTCAACTTCGGCATCGCGCAGTACGGCAACGAGCTGCGGTTCGAGACCTCCGCGGTGCGCGACCGCACCAAGTTCGTGCGGCTCGACGTCTGGAACAACACCCTCTCCTCGCACACGACCACCGTCTCCGCCCCGGCCGTCACCAACGTGATCGTCGGCGGCCGAGGCGAGGGCGTGGATCGCTGGTTCTACACCAAGGCCGGCGAGGCCGCGGAGCTCCAGCGATGGGGCCGGCGCATCGAGCGGTTCGTCGAGAACAGCTCGAGCGACGACGACACAGTGCTCGCCCAGACCGCCGACGAGACCCTCGCGACGGACGGCTCGACCGCCGTCGACGTGCAGGTCGTCCCGATGGACGACGCCGGCACGATGGTCCTCGGCAAGGACTGGGACCTGGGCGACACGGTGACCGTCGTGTCGAACGGCTCCGAGGAGCAGTCCGTCGTCTCGGGCTGGATCCTCAAGGCCGACTCCTCCGGCGTCCGCGTGGGCGCCGTCCTCGGCGACCCGACGTCGACCTCGGTCGAGTCCCGCCTCGCCAACACCGAGCAGCGCGTGAGCGCGCTCGAGCGTCGCGTCGAGGTTACGGCGAGCATCACCGAGGGCCGGCCGACGCTCACGTCCGGCTTCGTCGTCTACGGCGGCTCGGACTACCCCACCTGGACGATCGACGGGAACACGGTCACCGTCGACGGAGCGATGGCTCCCGCCAACAGCTCGATGGCCTCGGCGATCTCCTCCACGTCGAGCCAGCTCGCCTTCACGCTGCCTGCCGGCAAGCGGCCCGGCAAGGCGATCCGCGTCCTCTGCCAGGGGAGCAGCTTCGACAACTGGCTCCTCACGGCCGATACGACCGGCCAGGTCACGGTGTCGCGCTACACCGGCACGGCAGGCCCGGCAACCTCATCGTCGAACGGCACCTGGCTCCCGTTCCACTTCACCTTCACCGCGCGGAACTGATGGGAGAACCCCTCGTGACAGACCAGATCATGCTCGTCCTGGCGGCCGAGGCAGCGAACCTGCCCGCGCTGCGCGCGTCCTTCGACGAGGCCCTGGCGGCCTTCCTGGGTGGCGAGGCGGCCGAGGCCGTCGTGGCCTCAGAGTCCCCCGTCCGCGTCGTGGAGCGGGACTCCGGGCCGGTCTTCTACGCCGAGCGCGAGTACCTCATCACCCCCGCCGCCTGACCCACTCACTTCGGCCCCGTGCCCCCCTGGGGGTGCGGGGCTTTCCCATGCCCGGAGGCAATTTTGGCTCTCACCTCCTTCCCGTTCGAGGACGGGGAAACCACCGAGGCGCAGTACAGCGCCCTGTTCCGCGAGCTCGGCGGCGGCGTCGCCGGCGACCGCTCCTCCACCTACTTCAAGGTCACGGCCGACTCCACCGGCATGAACGTCAAGGTCCAGCCGGGCCCCCTGGCGATCGTGCGCGGCCACGCCGCGATCCTCGACCTGGCCGAGACGCTCGTCATCGAGCCGGCCCAGAGCACCCCGCGCATCGACGCGATCGCGCTCCGGCTCGACCCGGACGCCGACCGGATCTCGCTCGTCGTCATCCGCGGCGCGGCCGGCCCGTCCCCCTCGCGCCCCGCGCTGGAGGCCTCGACCACCGGCCTGTTCGACCTGCCCCTCGGCTACGTCCAGGTGGGCGCCGGCGTCGTGACGATCCCCACGACAGCCGTGAGCGACGCGCGCTCGTTCGTCGGCCGCTCCGTCAAGGAGTGGACCACCGACACGCGCCCGACCGGTGCCGAGCGGATGATCGCCACCCTCGGCTACAACTCCACCCTCTCCACCTGGGAGTGGTGGAACGGCGCCGCCTGGGCCGAGCTCACGCCGACGTCGCTCGACGCGAGCATCATCAAGACCGGGACGATCAACCTCGCCCGGATCCCCACGATCCCCAACTCCAAGCTCGGGACTGACACCGACGCCGCCACGATCGGCGGCCGCCGGATCTTCGTCCAGAAGGCCAGCCCGGCCGGGCCGAAGAAGTACGACGTCTGGTTCGAGACGAGCTTCTGATGGCGATCGACTGGGGCACCACCGACAGCCACCTGCGGGTCGGCATCGAGATCGACCCCTCCCCCGGGTCGGTCGGCAAGGGCACGACCTCGGTCGAGCTGACGATCCGCTACTACGTCCAGGCGGTCGACTATGGCTGGGCAGACGACCAGACCCTCACCCTGACCGGCGAGTTCACCGGCTCGGTGAACTACCGGATGTCCTCCGACTACAGCGAGACCCGAAGCAACCTCGTCGCGACGCGGTCGAAGACCGTGTCGACGAGCTATAGCAGCTCGACCCGGATCTCGGTGGGCGCCCGCGTGTCGGGCGCCTACAACGGCGCGACGCCGTCGGTCAGCACCTCCTACACGGTGGCGAAGCGCCCGCCGTCGGCGCCCGACAAGCCGAACACCCCGACGATGGGCGCGATCTCCTACGAGGCCGCCTGGGTCGACTCGACGCCGAACGACAACAACGGCGACTCCGTCGACCTGATCCAGTACCAGTGGTCCGAGAGCTCCGGCTTCGGCAGCTCGCGCAGCGACACGCAGACCCCGTGGGCCGCCTACCGCATGGCGAACCTCGACCGCGCGACGACCTACTACGTCCGGGTCCGCGCCCGGAACAGCGCCGGCTGGTCGGACTGGTCCAGCGCTCGCTCGTTCAAGACGGACCCGACGAAGCCCGACAAGCAGAACAGCTCGCTGAACGTCTCGAGCATCACGCCGACGTCGGCGCGTGCAAGCTGGGGCACGCCGAACAACGGCGGCTCCTCGATCACCGGCTTCGACGTCCAGCGCGCGACCAACTCCGGCTTCTCGTCGGGCGTCGTCACGCGCAGCACGAGCGACTCCCCGTACGACTGGACCGGCCTGACGCCGGGCCAGGACTACTGGGTCCGATCCCGCGCGAAGAACGGCGTCGGCGCCGCCGACTGGAGCCCGGGGCAGAAGTTCACCACCCTCTCCGGCGCCAAGGTCTACAACGGCTCGAGCTGGGTCGACATCCCGGCGAAGGTCTACAACGGCTCGTCCTGGGTGACCGTCGTCGTCCAGAAGCGCAACAGCGCGTGGGAGTCGTGATGGCGATCGACCCCGCCCTGCTCACCGCCGTCGGCGCGGTCCTGACCGCGGCCGGCGCAGTCGGCGGCCACATGGTCTCGCGGCGCACCGCGCGCGACGGCACGAAGGTCGAGCTCTACCGCGCGATGGGCGAGCGCGTCGCCCGCGTCGAGGGCCGACAGGACGTCCTCGAGCGAGAGCGCGCCATTGACCAGCGCTGGATCGCCGAGCTGCGCGACCACATCTACCGCGGCGCCCCGCCTCCCCCGCCTGAGCGCCCCACCTCCCCCTGACCAACCCGACGAGGGCCCTGCCTCCATAGCGAGGCGGGGCCCTTCGTCATGCCCGAAGGAGTCCGTCCCAATGGCTATCTACCCCGGCGCCATCTACAAGCCGATCACCGCACCGAAGGGCCGCAAGGCCTTCAACGTCTACAACCGCGTGAACCTGCACGTGGCCGTCTCCGAGGCCTCCTCGCAGTTCGGCTGGTTCAACCAGCGCGGCATCGCCGACTCGCACTTCTACGTGCGCAAGGACGGCACCGTCGAGCAGTACGTCGACACCAAGTACCGCGCCTTCGCCGACCTCGAGGGCAACGACGCCACCATCTCGATCGAGACCCAGGGCGGGCTCACCAACGCGAACGGCGAGCCGTGGACCAGCGCCCAGCTCGAGACGCTTGCGCACCTCTACGCCTGGGCCGTGAAGACCCACGGCATCAAGCTCCAGCTCGCGAAGGACTCGCGCATCGGTGACTCCAGCAAGGGCCTGTCGTGGCACCGCCTCGGCGTCCCGGGCTACATGGCGTCCGGCGGTATGCGGTACTCGAAGGCCGCCTACAAGGCGTGCCCGGGTGACAAGAAGATCTCGCAGATCCCGGGCATCTTCGCCCGCGCGAAGGAGATCCTCGCCGGCGCCGAGACCGTCTCCAAGCCGGTCGCCAGCAAGCCGAGCGTGAGCAAGCCGGCCGTGAAGCCGGCGGCCCCGAAGGCCGCCAAGCTCAAGGTCGACGGGGTCTGGGGCGAGGGCACCACGCGCCGCCTCCAGGAGGTGCTCGGCACCACCAAGGACGGCGTCGTCTCGAGCCAGTCGCGCACCTGGAAGAAGGCCAACACGGCCCTCGCCAGCGGCTGGGAGTGGGTCGCCGACGCCGACGGCTCGAAGGTCATCAAGGCGCTCCAGCGCAAGCTCGGCGTCAAGGCCGACGGGGTCTTCGGCGAGAAGACCATCCGCGCTCTCCAGAAGCGCATGGGCACGCCGGTCGACGGCGTGCTGACCCGCGGCAAGAACGGCTCGCCGTGCGTCGCGGAGCTCCAGCGCCGGCTCAACGCCGGCAAGATCTGACGGAAGGAACCGCCCCAGTGGCAGACACCCTCACCACCACCGCCAAGTCCGACGCCCTCGAGCGCGCGGCACGAACCCTCGCCCAGTCGCTCGGCGTCGACGTCCTCGTCGGCGTCGGCGCCGTGGCGGCCGACTGGCTGGCCGACGCGGACATCACGTCCGGCGCGGCCTGGGCCACGCTCGGGGTCATGGTCGGCAAGTCCGTCCTGACCGCGGCCGCCGCCTACCTGATGCGCCTCAAGGTCGCGCCGGCCACGGCCTGACACACCAACGCCCCCGTCCCGGGATCCCCTGGGGCGGGGGCGCTTTCGTCCGTTCACGACTGGCGCGCGCGCTTCATCTCCTCGATCTCCTCGATCGTGGCCCGGAAGCTGTCGAACCGTCGAAGGGTGCGGGCCTCGGGGCTGTATCGGTCGATGAGCTTAAGCATCGGCGCCGCGTGCTCATCGCAGAGGTGTAGCGTTCGCTGGCCGTCGGCCCACCTCACGCGATAGGCCTCCGCCCGCCGGCCGCATTCTGCGCATGTGATCCTCACGGCCACAGCCTCGTCTCCCCTCGCTAGTGGAACGTGCCCGTTGCGACACGTTTTCACCCTACCGTCTATCGTTGAATCTGTGCATATTGGCTGGTCCGCGCTTGACACACTCACACACCCTGCTAGGTTGAGTCACAGTTCAGTAACCTTCCCAAGCACGGAGACACCACATGCCAGCATCCAAGATTGTTGACAGGGGCGAGGTGCGTCGCTGGATCCTGGATGGCCGCACCTATGCATGGATGGCTCAGGAGTACGCGCGTAAGTACAACGTCGACGTTCAGCCAACCATGTTCAGCAACTTCCGCCGCCGAGAGGGCCTCGCGCGCCGGAGCGTGCGCGACGACGAGCTAATCCCCTGGCACGTGAAGACAGAGCACCGCTGGGCCTACCCGGTGGTCATGCTGCGCACCGAAGCGCGCCGCCGAGCGAAGAACGAACTCGACGACGTCGAGGCAACCCGCCTCGAGGGTTGGCTTGCCAAGCTTGCCGAGAACGACGAGGTCGTCCATTACGACCCCGACACCGAGCAGGGCTTCTTCTACGTGCCCCGCCGGCCGAACATAGACCGTGGTCTCATCCGAGAGCCCGAGCGCAAGACGAAGCTTCGCCGAGGCGACGAAGACTGAGTGACCTTCGCCACGTCAGACCCCCCGCGCACACCTGTTGCGCGGGGGGTTTGTCGTTTTCGCTACCGTTTTTCACCCGCTCGAACAGCCATTCGAACAGAAATCACCCGCCCTGGAGTGGCCCTGGACGCCGACCGCATGGTAGCGATTCCGGCTACGGCCAGTACCGCCTATCTCGGGCACAGGTGGGTCCGGTTATGGTGGGGGCGTTCGTGAGTGACTCAGATGCGCGATACACTTACACACGGCAGTGATGCCGCTGCGCACCGCTTGGCACCACCCTCCCCCTCTACTCCTCGAGGAGCTCCCCCCACCGTGAACACGCCGCCTTCTACCCAGACGACGACGCAGGACATCGACCTCCACGACGGGGCGGCGCACGTCCATGTCGAGCCGGAGTACGGCTACCTCGACATGGAGATCGACTTGCCCGCTGCGGCGTTCGCCGAGGCGCGCCAGATCATCGACGCCTGGGGCTGGCAGCTCATCGACCCCGAGGACAACCCGCCCTGCCACCTGCCCACCGGCGGTCTCCGCTGGTGGCTCGAGCCCAAGGAGATCCCTTCCGAGTGACTGCAACGATCAAGGCGCCTTCGCGTCTCTCCTACTCGTCCGTCTCGACCTACGCCGAGTGCTCCATGCGCTGGCTCCTCGAGCGCGGACACAAGCTCTCCTCGTCTACCTGGTGGGCCACGCTCGCCGGCAGTGCGATCCACGAGCTCACCGAGCGCTACGACCGGGCCCTGATCGGCGTCGACGAGGTCGACGACATCAAGGCCTTCGAGAAGATCCTCACCTCCGCCGAGACCTTCGAGCTGACCCTCGCCAAGTACGAGGCTCAGACCGCCGAGCGCGGCGAGGAGGTCAAGGCCTCGGGCCGCGTGCTCAAGGAGCACGGCAAGACCGGCGGCCCCAACAAGAAGGACCGCGACTGGTGGCTCGTCGAGGGCCCCGCGATGGTCGAGTCCTACATCACCTGGCGCAAGCTCACGCGCTGGGAGATCCTCACGCTCTGGGACGGCTCGCCGGCCATCGAGCTCCAGATCGACGAGCCCGTCGCGGGCCGCAAGTTCCTCGGCTTCATCGACCGGATCTTCGTCCGGCCGTCGGGCGAGGTCGTCATCGTCGACATCAAGTCGGGCAAGGAGCCGTCGAGCAGGCTCCAGCTCGCGACCTACCGCCTGGGCGTCCTGCGCAAGTACGGGCTCGACATCACGACCGGCGCCTACTGGATGGCCGGCAAGGGCGACATCGCCGGCCTGGTCGACCTCGAGCAGTTCGACCTCGACCGGGTCGAGCACATGGTCGAGATGTCCTGGCGCGGGATCGAGGCCGGCGTCTTCCTGCCCCACGTGTCGAACATGTGCAGCGGGTGCGGCGTGCGGGACTTCTGCCCCGGCGTCGGCGGCCGCAAGGCCGGCGAGCTCCCGGTGATCGAGACCGTGGAGGTTCGTCAGCCGGATGTGGCGCAGACCACTCTGAGCTAGTTGTGTAAGTGTCGCAGTCTCTGCTACATTTATAGGGTTGGAGCGTGAGCCCCGACCCCAGACCCGAGGAGGAAGCCCTAGTGGCAGAAGGAACCGGCCGTGGACACACGGCGACGATCAAGTTCGGCAAGGGTTACGACGCCCCGTGGCTGGTGCTCGGCGGCGACACCCTGGAGGATCTCCGCCGCGACATCATCGAGTCCTTCGGGCTCGACAGTGCAAGTGTCGCAGACCACGACCTGTCGCACCTGATCGTCACGGCGTCGCTCAGCGCCCAGTCGATCTTCAACGCGACGTCGGGCCTCGGCGGCGCGATCGTCAAGGTCGAGCGCAAGGGCTCGCCGGCCGCGCAGTCGGCGTTCGCTGCGGCGCGTGGCTCCGAGCAGCCGGCCGCCAGCTCGCCCCCGTGGCACGAGGACAAGCCGGCCGAGCCCGAGAAGGACCCGCTCGTCGCGGCCTTCGAGGAGGTCGCCGACCTCGACGCCTTCAAGGCGCTCGTCACCGGCAACCAGGCCCAGCTCACGCGGCCCGAGATCCAGGCGGCCGCCAAGGCCGCCAAGGCGCGGCTCTCGTGACCGGGGCCGGCATCCTCGAGCCCGACGACATGCCGCCCGGCGAGGTTCCCGCGCTGACCGAGGCCGACCTCGAGGAGTTCATCAAGCTCCTCGACGGCCTCGAGGTCAAGCCCGAGCTGGTGCACGGCGTGATCGTGCACCGCCAGCAGGGCTTCGCCCTGGACGTCGACGAGATCGTCGGCGTCATGCCCTGCGACGAGGACGGCTACGGGGTCGCCATCCTCTCGGGCGGCGGCCAGGTGGAGACGCCCTTCGCCGCCAACACCCTGCTCGAGTTCTGGCTCGAGAACACCCCTGACGCCCGCATGGAGCGGGCGCGCCAGACCATCACCAACAGTCTCTGAGGAGTCCCACCAGTATGTCGATCCAGCTCGCTACCCTCACCTCCGCGTCCTCCTTCTTCTCCCCGTCCGAGTCCGCCGGCGCCGTCGCCCTGATCGTCGAGCCGAAGCAGTTCAACGCCCAGGTCGAGACCTCGAACGGCCGCAAGGACCAGGTCATCGCGGACGTCACGACGTTCATCACGGCCGACGACCTCGAGTCCGGCAACGGCCAGGTCAAGACCGGGCTCAAGGTCGAGCAGACCGTCCTGGCCCGTGAGCTCAAGGACAAGGTCGGCGAGATCGCCGCCGTCACCGTCCGCCAGCTCGCCGGCCGCAACGGCAACCGCGGCGCCTGGGTCTTCGACGCCGTCCCGGCGGAGATCGCGACCAAGGTCATCGCCTACCTCGAGAAGCGCGAGGCGGAGTCGGCCGACGTCATGGGCGACCTCCTGGCCTGACCGTCCCATCCTTCGTGGCCCCGGTGTGTAAGTGTCGCCGGAGCCACGTTCATCCCGAGAGGAGGTGCCGCCCGTGCTGACCGCAGCCCGAGCCCTCACGCTGAACGCCCAGAGCTCCCCTGAGCTCCCCCGTGTCGAGGCCCTGCGCGACCTGTACCGCGCCGGCGTCCGACCTCGCGTGGGCGAGGTCATCATGGTCGCCGGCCGGTCCGGCCACCAGAAGTCCGGCTTCGCCCTGTGGTGGGTGCTGAACATGCGCCTGCCCACGCTCTACTTCTCCGCGGACATGTCGGCCTTCCAGGCCTCCGTCCGCATCGCCTCGTCGATCACGACGCAGACGACCGAGGAGGTCGAGGCCGGCATGGCCGACGACCGCCGTCGGCACGAGTACCTCGACCCGATGCGCGACGTCCCCATGACGTTCTCGTTCGGCTCGCCCATCACGTGGCGCAACGTCGAGCTCGAGCTGGACGCCTTCGTCGAGCTCCACAACGAGTTCCCGCAGGTCATCGTCTACGACAACCTCATGGACTTCGACGGCGCGGAGTCCGACTACACGGTGCAGATGGCCGTCATGTCGTCCATCACGGAGATGGCTCGCGACACCGGCGCGACCGTCATCGTCCTGCACCACGCCTCGGACAAGACCGAGGCCGCGAAGAAGGACGCCTGGCAGCCGCCCGCCCGCCACGAGATCAAGGGCGGCATGGCCGAGAAGCCGGAGCTGGTCCTGACGGTCGCCTTCGACAACACGTCGAGCAACTACCGCGTCGCGTGCGTCAAGCAGCGCATGGGCCCGTCCGACCAGAACGCCCAGACCTACGCGACCCTGCGCGCCGACCCGTCGCGCACCCAGTTCCACGCCCAGACCTTCGGCTTCTAGGAGACCGCCCAGTGACCACCGCAGAAGCCACCCGCCGCGCCCGCGCGTCCAAGCGCAAGGGCGCCCAGTACCAGTCCGACGTCCGCAACCTCATCCGCGACACGTTCCTGCTCGACGTCGAGATCCTCGAGCTCTCGGGCACCGAGGACGAGGGCGACCTCGTCATCCGCCTGCCCCGCTCGGGCAAGTACGTCATCGTCGAGGCGAAGAACGAGGCCAAGATCGACCTGCCCGGCTACCTGCGCGAGGCGCGCGTCGAGGCCGCGAACTACGCCAAGCACCGCCCCGCGGTGGGCGAGGAGCAGACCCTCCCGGTCTCCTTCGTCAAGGCCCGCGGCAAGGGCGTGGCAGAGAGCTACGCCGTGATGCGCGCCGACGACTTCCTCCGGCACCTGGTCGAGTTCGAGGGGGCCGCCTCATGATCCCCGCGACCGAGTTCCGCGAGTTCATCGCCTTCGCCGCCGACCCCGACGCACGTGACTGGGGGCCGCGCGAGATCTGGACGATCGAGGAGTTCTTCGATGTCCAGCACTGAGGAGCTCCGCCCCAACCTCGAGGCCACCCTCGAGCACTACGGCTCCCGGGTCATCACCGGACGCCGAACCCAGATGGTCTCGTGCCCACTACACGAGGACCGCACGCCGAGCCTGTCGCTGGACCTGAACAAGGGTCTGTGGCGGTGCTTCTCGTGCGGCGAGGGGGGCGACTCCTGGTCGCTCATCATGAAGAAGGAGGACACCGACTTTGTCGGAGCACGATCGCGAGCCGCTGAGGCCGGTATCGGTCTCGAGGATGGCGGAGCTCGAGGAGGCAGTGACGACGTACGAGTCGGCGCTTACGGCCGACGAGGCGCGGTGGCTTCTCGCCAGGGGTCTCGACGAGGCGGAGGTAACTACCGCCCGCGTTGGGGTAGTGACTGACCCTCTGCCCGGGCACGAGCGCTTCCGCGGGATGCTCGCCATCCCGTACCTCACGGTCGACTGCGCCCCGCTGACGATCCGCTTCCGGTGCATCGCGGAGCACAACCACCGCGACTTCAAGCACGGGAAGTACATGAGCCTCGCCGACGACCCGCCGCGCATGTACAACGTCGGAGCGGTCCACCGGGCCGACGACGAGCTGCACATCGCCGAGGGCGAGTTCGACGGCCTGATCCTCCAGAAGTGCGGCCTGCACGCGGTCGCCATCCCCGGGGCCCAGAACTGGATGCCGCACCACCGACGCATGGTGGCCGGCTTCTCCAAGGTCTGGATCTGGGGAGACCCGGACGAGGCCGGGTCCGACTTCGTGAACAAGATCCGCAAGGGCGTCCGGTCCGCGGTCGGCGTGAGGCTGAACCGCACCGACGGGGACGTGACAGACATCTACAAGGCAGGCGGCCGCAGCGCGGTACTCGCCAAGATCGCAGGCGGTGGTGTGTAAGTGATGCAGCAGGACAACCCCCTCAAGCAGCTCGAGGCCTCGGTCGCCGAGGCGCTGGCCCCGCTCGGGCTGATCGGCACCCGCATCGAGGACGCCGAGCTCACCCAGGAGACGGAGACGCTCATCCAGGGCTTCACCGGCAGGAAGATCCGCTCGATCCCGACGTCGCTCGAGATCGAGTTCACGGTGCGCGCCGGCGTGGAGCGGATGCCCTTCGTGAAGCTGGCACCCCAGCCGGCGCCCGGCGACGAGACGCTCTCGGACTACACGCCCGTCGGCTGGACCGCCGACGGCGAGCACCAGGTCTACGCCCGGGCCCTCGGAGAGGGCCGCATCGCCCTGTACAGCGAGGGCGAGCTGCACGACGGCGAGGCGCGCATCGAGCCGCGTCCGCTCACGCGCTACGCCAGCGACGACGGCGACGACGTGCTCGCCCTCGAGAAGGACTGCGCGTGAGGTTCACGCCCCGCGGCGAAGAGTGGAAGTCGGCCCTCGCCGTGATGGAAGCCGACGGCTACAAGGACGGCGCCGCGATGGCGAAGGACGTCGTCAAGGCGGTGCACGGCGACCTCGTGATGCGCGAGTCCTACATCCTCGTCGTGCGCGAGGCGGCCGGCCACGTGCCCCTGTTCTACGGGCCCTTCGCCAGCGAGGGCGACGCCCAGAAGCTGGCAGCCGCGGTCGGCCTGCCGTGGGCCGTGGTGCCCATGACGGGCGCCGGCGTCCTCGAGGCCAACATCGACGGCCGCGACTTCGGCGGCTTCGGCTACTGCAAGACCAAGGGCTGTGGACACGCGCCGTGGATGCACCACATGGAGGGCTCCGCGAGGGGCCGGTGCTCCGAGTCCGACTGTTCCTGCACCAAGCACAAGAAGTGACGCCCGGTGCAGCGCTTCCGCTCCATCGAGGCGGTCTACGCCGCGCTCCCCGAGCAGGCCGACGACATCCGTCGGGCCCTGCTCTCGCGCCGGCCGGCTGAGGCCCTCGCCGCCGAGCTCCACGGCGCCGGCTTCCCCGTCTCCCCCAGCACCATCCGCACCTACCGGCGCCTCATGCGCCGCGCAGAGGAGAACCCCAGCAGTGACTGACACCCTGGCAGAGCGCCTGCTCGCCAAGCCGACCGCGCCGGCCCTCCCGGGCCGCGCGACCAAGGCCGCCGTGACCGCCGAGCTCGAGCTCAAGGGCGACGTCGCGACGGCCACGATCAACACCGCCGCTCGCCCCCAGGCCGAGCTCGAGGGCGACGCCCGCGACGTGCTCGTCGACCACGGCCTCGACCCCGCCGACTGGGAGGTGACCGGCTTCCGCTCCTCGCGCTGGACCATGCCCGGCGGCGAGGAGGAGGGCGTGAGCGCGCGCTTCACGTTCGGCCGGCGCGGCAGCGCGGCCGCGGGCGGCACGCTGGACATCGACGACCTCGTCGAGCGCGTGCGCCAGGCCAAGGCGCACCCCGCGTTCTTCAAGGACCCGTCGGCGGAGCTCGACGGCCAGGGCTTCATCGTCGCGCTCGGCGACATGCAGTACGGGAAGATCGACGGCGACGGCGCCGAGGGCACCGTGCAGCGCGCCTTCGAGTCCATCACCAAGGCAGCGGATCTCCTGCGCGAGCTCCTCGACCAGGGCGTCGTCGTCACGCACGTGCACGTCGCCTGGCTCGGCGACCACATCGAGGGCTTCCAGTCCCAGGGCGGGGCCAACGTCTGGCGCACGCCGCTCACGCTCAACGAGCAGATCCGCCTCACGCGCCAGACCATGCTGCACGCGCTGGAGGAGTTCGCTCCCTTCGGGATCCCGATGAGCATGGCCGCGGTGCCGGGCAACCACGGCGAGACCACGCGGTTCGCCGGCAAGGGCGTGACCCGCTACGACGACAGCCACGACACCGAGTCGCTGATCGCCGTGAGCGACGCCGCGCGCATGAACCCCGCGGCCTTCGGCCACGTGCGCTTCTACGTCCCGGAGACCGACGAGATGACGGTCGTCGTCGACGTCGCCGGCACCCGCGTCGCCCACGTGCACGGCCACCAGTACCGCGCCGGCAAGCACTTCGACTGGTGGGAGGGCCAGGCCTTCGGCGGCTCGCCCCTGCGGGACGCCGACCTGCTCCTCGCCGGCCACCTGCACCACTTCCACGTCGACACCCGCGGGCCCCGCACCTTCATCGGCACGCCGGCCCTCGAGTCGGAGTCCACCTGGTGGCGGCACGCGACCGGCATGACCGGCTCGCCCGGCATCGTCGCGACGCTCACGCGCCGCGGGACCACCTCCCCGATGTGGGTGATCGCGTGAGCGGCATCGAGACGGTCTACGGCCTGGCGAGCGACCTGACCGAGGCCGGCGGCGGCTTCGTCTCCTTCCGCATCGACCAGCACGGGCGGGTCACCTACTGCGCGACCCGCGGCCTGGAGCACGACGCCGAGCGCGTCCTGACCGCCCAGGCGGAAGCCGTCGCGCTGAGCCTCGAGCAGGCCCGGCCGGTCGTGTGGGTGCTCGCCGAGTCCCGCGCGGCCGCGCTCCTCTGGGCGCGCCGCGGGCTGGACCCGCAGGCCCGGCTCGTGCCGTTCGGGTCGACGGCCGAGGTCGAGGGGCGGGTCTTCCGCCCGGGCGATCGCATCGTCCAGCTCAAGGGCGCCAGCCCCGAGCTCGTCGAGGCGGCCGCCCGCCAGGTCGGCCACGCCGGCCAGTCCTGGTACGTCGCGACGGGCGGTGCGCGCCAGTGAGCTACGTCCTCGAGGCGGCGCGTGACGCCTGGCCCGTGATTGCCCTGGCTCTGCTCATCCTCGTGATCGACCTGTCGGCCCGGCTCGGTGCCGCCATCACGAGGGCCGCCGGGGAGGTGGGCCGATGAGCTTCCTCCTCGAGCCCATGAGCCTGCTCGACCTGCTCGCCTTCCTGGCCGGCGCCGCGATCGGCAAGGCCATCGTCCGCCGGGTCACGGGAGGTGACCGCCGATGAGCTGCGCCCCTTCCCCGCCCGACCCAGCCCCGGCCGTCGTCCTCCTGGTGCTCGCCCTCCTGGTCTGCATCACCGCCCTCTCCATGCTCCCCACCGCCCCGTAGGAGGCCCCCCAGTGAAGTACCGCGACTTCGTGAAGCTCGTCCTCGACGGCGTCGACCTGACGACGCCCGAGCCCGAGGAGATCACCACCACGACCGAGGACGGCGAGACCACCACGGAGCTCGTCGAGCCCTCCCCCTCCACGACGCCGGCCGAGCGGATCCTCGAGGCGCTCACCGTTCACGGCGTCGTCGACAGCCGCACGCTCGACGAGGTCGGCCGGGCCGAGGAGATCCGCGTCGTCGGGTCGGCCGCCGACCCTGTCCTGCGCTGGGCCGGCTCGGGGCTGTACTTCTGATGGGCGCCGTCGACTGGGATGCCATCGGCCAGCTCGGCTTCGAGGTCGCGGAGCGCACCGCGCGCTCCGTGGCCGGGGCCTACGCCGACGTCGAGGAGGACGACGTCTACCAGGAGTGCCTCATCTACCTGGCGACGCACGTCGAGGAGATGTCCAAGCAGTACGACTTCGGCGCTGACCTGCCGGGCGTGCGCGGGGGCTACGTCGGCGGCCGCAAGGCGATGATCCGGCACCTGTCCCGCCGCATGAACGAGTGGGCTCGCCGGCAGGGCGAGCGGCGCCGGCTCGAGGAGCACGCCGGCCAGCGCCAGGCGTTCGAGCTGAGCACCTCCCGCTGGTCCACGCAGGCCACGCCGGAGGGCTTCGACGGGATGCCGTACACGCCGGCCCTGATCGAGGCTCTGCTCCCCGCGGTGTGGGACCTCGACGAGCTGGGCAACGCCGGCGTTGAGTCCGCGCCCGACCCGGACATGCCCCGTGCGGCGTCGAACCCGGCCCACGCCGGCACGCACATGGCTCACTACGCCGACATCCGCGGGGCGTGGGAGAACGCGCCGCTCACTGCGCGCCAGCGCCAGGCCCTGGTCCTGCGCTACGGCGTCGGCCTCGACCTGGCGGGCGCCGGCCAGGCGCTCGGCGGCCTCGACGAGTCGACCCTGCGCAAGCACATCAACCGCGCCATCCAGCACCTCGCCACCCACCTGAACGGGAAGGAGGTCGACCTCGATGCAGGACTCGACCACGACCTCGCCGCGTGACGTTCACGTCTACACGCAGCCCAACTGCCAGCCGTGCCGGCTGACGAAGCTCAAGCTCGACAAGCTCGACGTCGAGTTCGAGGAGCTCGACGCGACGGACAACGCCGAGCTGCGCGAGCTCATCGCCCAGCGCGGCCTCGCGCTGGAGGCGCCTGTCGTGGTCGTGTGGGACGGGCTCGTCCTGGCCGACGCCTGGACGGGCTACCGCCCGCACAAGCTGGCCGAGCTCTCGCCGTCAGCGTAAGTTTCGCGGTCCCGGCAAGAACCGTCGTAGGGTAGGCCCAGGGCCAAGGGAGCTCCACACTCCCCGGACCCTGGGCCTACATGGGATCAGATCAGTGGCTCATGTAGAACATGAACAGTTGCGAAAGAGTCGTAACCCACGGCGCGATGGATTGCAGCCATCGCAGGGTTGCGGCTCTTCGCCGTTTCCTTGCCGCGCATTTGCGGCACTTCTTCTTCCCCGCTCCCACGCCTCACCTCCCTTCCCGTCAGGACCGACAAGCGGCGCTTCTCGGCTGTGCTCTCCCCGGATCTCCGGGCTTGGTGGTGCACCCCCATTCTGGTCGCCGTCAACCGACAGACACCCCCCGGTAAGCCCATGTTCGCCAGGGGCGTGACGGCGGTCACACTTGACAGCACGCCCCACCTCGACGTCGAGGGGCGGGAGCGCGGACTGGTGGGCGTCTCGCCCCGTGTGTTGCAACGAGACAGTGCGCCGAAGACGCGCCGACGTTGCCTGGAGACACAGCAAGGGCCGGGTCCCGTCATGGGACTCGGCCCTCTGTCGGGGTCAGGAGTTGGAGGCCCGCTTGCGCTCCTTCGCCTGCGCCTTGCGCAGGGTCTCCTTGGCCCGTCCTGGGAAAGGCGCGTACTGCCCGTCCCGGGGCCACGTGGAACCGTCGCTGAACGTGATGACGGCACGCTGCGGCCCGATGAACCGGGCGCCCATGTAGGGCGCCTTGCGGATCGTGATGCGGCGGACGGCCGTGTTCACGATCCGGCGCTGCGCCTCGATGTCGAGGTCGTCCCAGGCCTGGGCGAGGTACTGGACGTCGCGCAGGCTGTCGACCTTCTCCTGACTGTCCTGGCTTCCCTGCTCCAAGGCTTGCTCAGCGTCGGCAAGGGCCGCGCGAAGGCGAGGCAGCTCGGCCGCCGCCTCCTCCTCGGTGATGACGCCAGAGATCGCCAGTCGCCGTGTCCGATCGAGGTCGGCCTGCGCCGCCTCGCGTGTGAGCTCCTGAGCCCTGCGCTTGGCGAGCACCTCGGGATCGCTATCCCCGACCCACTCCGCGAAGGCCTTGCGAGTGAGCTCGTTGCCGAGGTCCAGGCCAGACAGGAAGATCACGACGCGGCCCACGACGTAGTCCTCGATGCCGTCGGCGGGCGCGGTGAACCCCTCACAGCGCCCCGGAAACTCCGTTGCGGTGCGGCACTTGTAGTAGGACCGGCCGGCGACCATGCGGCGGACGCCGTAGCTCGAGCAGCTCGCACAGCTCAGGCGCTCCCCCAGGAGGGAGCTGATCGGCTTGCGCCCCACCCTTGCTCCGCTCTTGGTCGTGCCGCGCCGGCTCTCGATCCGGGCAAGGATGACCGAGCGCTCCTCGGGGGTGATGACGCCCTGGCCGATGCTCACCTGCTGCCCAGCCTCGATGGACCTGTAGACCTCCGCCGTCGCCGGCCACCCACCCTTCGAGCCGTCCTCGCGAACCTCGCGGTGCCGGATCCCCTGGAGCCCGGCCCAGCCAGGCGAGCGGGCGATCGTCGCGAGGGTGGAGGGACGCCATTGCTGCGGGGCTGTCTCGACATCCTCGTCCTTGCCCCGAGCTTTCCGGACGCTGACCGATCCCCACTCCGCGCCGTTGGGCATCCTGACTCGACGTGCGTTGAGGTCGAGGGACACCGAGTAGAGCGTGGCTCCGTTCAGCAGGGCCTCTGCCACGCGGCGCGCTTCGGCGTAGGTCTCCGGGTCTCGCTCGAGCTTCCTGTCGGGTCCGATACGGAGGCCCCACGGGGGCTTCCCGCCGAGCCAGAGCCCATCCTCGCGCCTGTACCGCTTCGTGCGCGCGATGTTGTCGCCCAGCTTCTCGCTGTACTCGCGGGCGATCTCGCCACGCACGATCGTGGCGAGCCGTTGCTGCGGGTCTGAGGTGTCGGTGCCGTCGACGCCGAGGATGCGCCGGCCGGTGGCCGCGTGCCTCGAAAGCATTGCGCCGAGGGTGTCGGACCCGCGCCGGTCGGCTCGGTCGAGGGCCCAGACGATGATCGTGTGGAACCTCGTGCCGGCATCGAGCTCGCTGACGGCGGCCGCCCACTGAGGGCGAGCCTTGCCGCTCCGCGCGCTGGCGCCGGTACCCTCACGTTCGCGGTAGACCTCGACGATCTCGAGGCCCTGACGCTCGGCTAGCGCGCGTGCCTCCGTCTCCTGCTCCATCAGCGATCGGTTGGATCCGACGGCGGCGCTCGAGCGCCGGACGTAGATCGCCGCACACTGTTCAGGGAGGGTCATAGAGGCAGTATACGGGCAGGTGGTGATATGCTCGTGCACGCTTCGAGGTCCACGGTCGATACCCTTCCACACGGGACAGGTCGCACGAGCGGGGGATGCACATGCACGACGGGATCGTCATCGGCGAGGGCGTGGTGCTCGACGCGCGCCCCGCGTCGTTCGTGAGCCGGGTGCTCGCGATCCTGATCGACCTGGCGGCGATCGCGGTCGTGCTGATCGCGCTCCTCGTGGTGGTCGCGGTGCAGGACGTCCAGATCGACGAGCAGTGGGCGGCCGTCGCCGGCGTGGTCGCGGCCGTGCTGGTGATGGTCGTGGTGCCGGTGACGGTCGAGACGCTCACCCGCGGGCGCTCGCTGGGCAAGGTCGTCACGGGGCTGCGCGTCGTGCGGGACGACGGCGGTCCCGTGCGCTTCCGGCACTCCTTCGTGCGCGCCCTCGTGGGGGTGGGCGAGCTGTGGCTGACGTTCGGCAGCGTCGCCCTCGTGACCTCGCTGGCGAACTCCCGCGGCAAGCGGCTCGGCGACCTGCTGGCCGGCACCTACGTCATCCGGGTGCGGGGAGGCCGCGGCTGGTCGGTGCCGCTCGCGATGCCGCCGGAGCTCGCCGGCTGGGCCCGCACGGCCGACATCCGGCGCCTCCCGGACGGCCTGGCGCTCGCCGCCCGGCAGTTCCTCGACCGGGCGCCGCGCCTCGCCCCCACCTCACGGGCCGGCCTGGCGGACGACCTCGCGGGCCGCGTCGAGCCGCTCGTCGCGCCGGGGCCGCCGCCCGGGACGCCGGCCGAGGCCTTCCTGCACGCCGTCCTGCACGAGCGCCGCGACCGCGAGCTGGAGCGCGGCCGCGCCGAGCAGGAGCGGGCCGAGGCCCGCGCCGCGACCCTGCACCGGCTGCCGTACGCCGTCCCCGACCCGCCCCGCTGACCAAGCGGCTGCGTGTGAGCATGGTTCTGGCCCTGTTCCGACGCGGAAACAGGGCCAGAACCATGCTCACAGCGGCAGGCGATCAGCGGCGCCGGTCCTCGAAGCGGCCGAAGACGCGCACCAGGCCCAGCAGCACCAGGCCGAAGGCCGCGAACCAGACCGGGCGCGACGCCCACCAGTCGGCACCCCAGGCGGCGGGCAGCCGCTGCCCGAGCCCGAGCAGGGCCACGCCGACGACGGCGAACATCGCGGTGAGGTGCCACAGGTAGACGGTCATCGACCGGCGCGCCAGCGCGCCGACGACCCGCCGTCCGGCGTCGCCGGACGCCCGGCGCACGAGCGCCTCCCGCGCGAGCAGCGCGAGGCAGACGAGGGCGACCGCGTGCGCGACGACGGGGGCCGTCGGCGGGCCGAGGTTGGAGATCTCGTCGCCGGGCATCCCGATCATGCTGGCGGGGTAGGGCCCGGCGGCGACGAGCACGACCAGGGCGACGGTGGCGACCACGGCGCCCGCCGCGAGCAGCCACCGCGACGACCGTCGGGGGGCTCGCGTGCCGGCCACCGGGCGGCGCGGGGCGCTCCGCTCGGCGGCGTACGCGATCCCGGCCAGGAACGGCACCGCCCAGGCGAGCACCACGTTGGCCCCGGCGAGGGTCGCGGTGAGGTCCCCGGGCAGCCCGAACCGCAGCGCGTCGACGGCCAGCGGCAGCGCGACGGCGACGCCGAGGGCGCCCCAGCGCCAGCGCTGCCAGGCGGCGCGGAGCAGCGGCGTGAGCGCCACGAGCACCACCCACACGGCGAGGAACCACAGGAGCTGCGGCGCCATCCGCGCCATCCGCCACACGGCGTCGTCGGGCACGCCGAGGGCGAGCAGGGCCGCGACCGCGACCGCCCAGGCGGCGGCGAACGCCCCGACGGGGCGCGCCGTGGCCCGCAGCTGCGCGGCGACGACGCCGCCCCAGCCGCGCCCGGCGGAGGCCGTGGCGGTCCGCTGGTAGCCGGCCGCGGCGCCCGCCGCGAAGAACAGCAGCGGCAGCGGCTGCAGGTAGGTCACGAGCCAGCCGGCGCCGTGCCCGAGGGCGTTGCCGACGGCGAGGGTGGTGCCGTCCCACGTGGCCTCGGCCATGAGCCAGTGCAGCAGCACGACGCCGACGGTGCCGATCGCGCGGACGACGTCGACGAAGGGGTCGCGCGCGACCCGGGGGCGGGTCGCCGGCGGGGCCGCGGGGCGGGGTTGCGCGACGGGCGGACGCGCGGACAGGACGGGTGGGGCGGGGGCGTCGAGGACGGCCACGGCTGCTCCTGAGGCTGGTCGGTCGGGACCATCCCAGCCTCGTGACCTGCGACGTCGCCCGACATGGGCCTGACCCCCGCGGCGCCGGCCCTCTCCCCCGGGTCGTTCCGGGGGACGTCCCCCGCCGACCCGTCAGTCAGGCGTCGACGCCGAGGTAGCGCAGGACGGCGCGGACGCGGCGGTGGTCGGCGGAGTCCTGCGGCAGGTCGAGCTTGGTGAAGATGGACGCCACGTTCTTCTCCACCGCGCCGTACGACAGGTACAGCGACTCGGCGATCGCCCCGTTGGAGCGCCCCTGGGCCATGAGCTCGAGCACCTCCTGCTCGCGCGGCGTCAGGCGGGCGACGCCGTCCTCGGGCGAGCGGTGCGCGCCCATGAGCTGGCGCACCACCTCGGGGTCGAGGACGGTCTCGCCCGCGGCCACGCGGCCGAGCGCGGCGACGAAGTCCCCGACGTCGGCGACCCGGTCCTTGAGCAGGTAGCCGACGCCGCGCGGGTCGCCCTCGAGCAGCCGCGACGCGTAGCGCGTCTCGACCCACTGGGAGAAGACCAGGACGGGCAGGCCGGGATAGGAGGCGCGGAGCGCCTCGGCCGCGCGCAGCCCCTCGTCGGTGTGCGACGGGGGCATGCGGATGTCGGCGACGAGCACGTCGGGCAGCGCGTCCGCGCCGGCGAGGGCCGTGACCTCGCGCACCAGGGCGTCGCCGTCGGGCACCGCCGCGACGACGTCGTGGCCGCGGCGGGACAGGAGGGCGACGAGGCCGTCGCGCAGGATCGCGGAGTCCTCGGCGACGACGACGCGCAGGCCCGCCGGGCCGCCCGTCGAGCCGCCCGTCGAGCCGCCCGTCGAGCCGGCGGTCGTATCGGTCATCGGCGGTCGCCCGGGGCGGGCAGCGGGATGGTCACGGTGATCACCGTAGGCCCTCCCGCGGGGCTGACCACCCCGAGCGAGCCGTCGACGCCGGAGAGCCGGTCGGTGAGCCCGGCCAGCCCGCTGCCGCGGCCCGACGGGTCGGGCGCGCGCACCGCGGCGCCGCCCACGCCGTCGTCGTGCACGCGCAGCACGAGGGCGCGCACGGCCGCGCCGGTGGCGGCGTCCGCGACCGGTTCCACGCCGGCGACGACGTCCACGCCCGACGCGCGGGCGTGCTTGGTCGCGTTCGCCACGAGCTCCGCGACGGCGAAGTAGGAGATCGCGGTGACGCTGGGCGGCAGGTCGGCCCCGTCGAGCCCGACGGCGTGCACCCGCACGGGCAGCGCCGCGCGGGCGGCGAGCGTCTCGAGGGCGACGGCGAGGCCGGCGTCCAGCGCCGGCGGGCGGATGCCGCGGGCGAGCTCGCGCAGCTCCGCGAGCGTGTCCTTGGTGCTGGAGTGGGCCGTCTCCAGGACGGCGGCGAGCTCGGTCTCGTCGGCGCCGTCGCGCAGCAGCTCGCGGGCCTCGCCGATCTGCATGGCGACGGCCACGAGGTGCGCCTGCGTGCCGTCGTGCAGGTCGCGCTCGATGCGGCGCAGGCGCGCGTCGGCGTCCTCCACGGTCACGGCACGGGCGCGCTCGGCGTACGCCACGCGCAGGCTGGCCCGGGTGGGGCTGAGCAGGCCGACCGCCAGGAGCCGGAAGAGGCCGACGAACAGCGCCTGCACCTGCGGCCACAGGTACAGCAGGATCACGCCGGCGGCGACGAGCAGGAGCTGGCGCGGCGGGGTGTCGACGAACCAGTCCGTGCCGAACGACGCCCCGCGGTGCATCGTGCCGTCGCTCGCCTGCTGCAGCGGCAGCCAGCGCGACCAGTACCAGTGCGTGACGCCGCCCAGCGCCACGGCGAGGAACACCGTGCTCACGACGAACCCCACGATCGCGAGCGGGAACGTGACGACCATGTACAGCAGCGCCCGCCACGCCGTCGCGTCGCCGAGCATCCCGCCCAGGCGGCGCCAGAAGCCGCGGCGCGGCGTCCGCGGCGCGGGCTCCGCGATCTCGACGCCGAGGTAGCGCACCGCCATCCGCCGGTACATCGAGCCCCAGCCGCGGGCGCCGAGCAGCACGGCGCCCGCCACGAACAGCCCCACCACGGTCACCGCGACGCCCGCCATGAACGAGACGGTGAAGATCGCGTACGTGAACGCGAACGGGGCCAGCAGCAGCGCGAGCCACAGGAACCCGTACGCCCGCCACGTGCGGCCGTCGAAGGGGGCGAGGAGGAACGGCGGAGCGCCGGCGGCGGGCGTCGCCGGGCGGGGCGTCGCCGCCCGGTCCGTCGTCGGCGAGGCGGCGGTCGCCGGGGCGGGGCCGTCGGTGGACGTCATGCGGGTCATGCTTCCAGGCTGCCGCCCCGGGCGCCGCGCCGGTACCCGGCCCGCCACCGTCGTCGCGGGGGTTGTCCCCCGCCGCGAGACCGTCCTGACGTCGCCGAGGCGGTCCGGATCTCGCCGAGGTAGTGCGCTGGTCCACTACCTCGGCGAGAAGGGAGCTTCCTCGTCAGTACCGGTAGTGCTCGGCCTTGTACGGGCCCTCGACGGGCACGCCGAGGTACTCGGCCTGGTCCTTGCTCAGCTCGGTGAGCCGCACGCCGAGGGCGTCGAGGTGGAGGCGCGCGACCTTCTCGTCGAGCACCTTCGGCAGGCGGTAGACCTGGCGCTCGTACTGGCGCTCCTCGGCCGGGCGGGCCATGTCGGCGAACAGCTCGATCTGCCCGATCACCTGGTTCGCGAAGGAGTTCGACATGACGAACGACGGGTGCCCGGTCGCGTTGCCGAGGTTGAGCAGGCGGCCCTCGGACAGCACGATGATCGACCGCTCGGGGCGACCCTCGGCCGCCGGCAGCGTCCACTCGTGCACCTGCGGCTTGATCTCGGTCTTCACGACCCCCGGCACGGCCGCGAGCCCGGCCATGTCGATCTCGTTGTCGAAGTGCCCGATGTTCCCGACGACGGCCTTGTCCTTGAGCCCGAGCATGTGCTCGACCCGCACCACGTCCTTGTTGCCCGTGGTGGTGATGACGAAGTCGGCCTCGCCGATCACCTCGTCGAGGCGCGCCACCTGGAAGCCGTCCATCGCGGCCTGCAGCGCGCAGATCGGGTCCACCTCGGACACGATCACGCGGGCGCCCTGGCCGCGGAACGCCTCCGCGGCGCCCTTGCCGACGTCGCCGTACCCGCAGACGAACGCGACCTTGCCGCCGATGAGGATGTCGGTGGCGCGGTTGATGCCGTCGGGCAAGGAGTGGCGGATGCCGTACTTGTTGTCGAACTTCGACTTGGTGACCGAGTCGTTGACGTTGATCGCCGGGAAGATCAGCTCGCCCGCCTCGGCGAGGTGGTAGAGCCGGTGCACGCCCGTCGTCGTCTCCTCGGTGACGCCGCCGATGCCCTGCGCGATCGTCGTCCAGCGCAGCGGGTCGGACTCCAGCGCCCGGCGCAGCACGCCGCGCACGACGTTCATCTCGTGCGTGTGGTCGGGTTCGCCCTGCAGCGTGTCGGGCGGCACCACGCCGGCGCGCTCGTACTGCAGGCCGAGGTGCACGAGCATCGTGGCGTCGCCGCCGTCGTCGAGGATGAGGTTGGGGCCGCCCTGGCCGTTCTCGGCGCCGGGCCACACCAGGATCTGCTCGGTGCAGTCCCAGTACTCCTCGAGGCTCTCGCCCTTCCACGCGAAGACCGGCACGCCCTGCGGGTCCTCGGGGGTGCCGTGCGGGCCGACGGCGATCGCCGCGGCCGCCTCGTCCTGGGTGCTGAAGATGTTGCAGCTCGCCCAGCGCACGTCGGCGCCGAGCGCGACGAGCGTCTCGATGAGGACGGCGGTCTGCACCGTCATGTGCAGGGAGCCGGCGATGCGGGCGCCGGCCAGCGGCTGCGCCTCGCCGTACTCGGCACGCAGCGCCATCAGACCGGGCATCTCGTGCTCGGCGAGCCGGATCTGGTGCCGCCCCGCCTCCGCCAGTGCGAGCGAGCGCACCTTGTAGCGGCCGGGAGCCTCGTCGAAGCCGGTGGTGCCGGGTGCCTCAGCGGTCGTGGACATGGTCGCCCTCCTGGGTGTCTGCGGTATGAGCCGTGTGCGCTGGGGGCTCCCGTCTGCGCGTGGCCCGTCGTCGTCGGCGCGAGCCAGCACCCAGGGTAGTCCGCGGTGCACGGGGGACGCAGCGAGGCCGGCACCGTGGGGGTGCCGGCCTCGTCGGGTCGCGTGACGACCGTGCGTCGTCAGCCGTTCTTCGACGCGCGGTAGCCGGCCTGGCGCGCCGCGGACGCGGTGGTGAAGCACTCCTCCGGGGTCGTCACCTCGTAGTACCGGCCGCCGGGCACGTGGTAGATGCCGGACTGGTTGCCCTTGACCGGGGCCCAGCTCGGGCAGTCGTACTTGTTCACCGGCGACGTGCGCGACGGCTTCTTGCCCTGCTTGACGACGAGCTTCTGCGACAGCGTCTTGGTCTTGGTGCCCGACCAGATCTTCTTCTTCGCCGACGAGAGCCTGTACGTCTTGTAGGTGACCTTCGTCGTCACGCTGTACGTCCCGGCCTTGAGCGCCACCTTCGCCTTGTCCTTCGCGACGTACGTGCCGTGCCGGGCGACGGTCAGCGTCCGGGACTTCACGGAGACCTGCCCCTTGGCGGTGACGCGCGGCCTGACGGTCACCTTCTTGCCGTAGGGCGCGGTCTTCGTGCCGATCTTCGTGATCGTCACCGTCGTCGACGTGGCGGCCGAGGCCGTCGGCGCGGCCATCGTCGCGGGGACGGCGGCGAGGGGTGCCGCCAGCAGCGTCACGGCAGTGACGAGCGCGGCGAGGCGACCGGCGCGGCGCCGGGGTGCAGGGTGCTTCACGGGCTTCTCCTGGAGGGTGCGCCGACGACGGCGGGCGGCGGGTGCAGTGGTGCGACACCGGCTCGTCCTGGACGAGACCGAGGTGGTCCGTCGGGGGAGGCGGTGTCGCCCGTCAAGTATGTGAGCCGGGACCCCGCGCCCGACCGGCTCGTGGCGGAGTTCACCCGCCCTCGGCGGGTGAACCCCCGTCCCGGGCCGGGCACCCCTGGTGCCGCACGACGACGTCCGACCACGGGCCGAAAGAAGCAGACCTTGCCGAACCATGGTGAGACCTTCACCAGCGCCAGCCGCTCGAGTCGCGCCCCGGAGTGGCCGGGGCCACACTGTTCAGGCCTCGTGCGTGACCTGCGTCACGGCAAAAATCACATTCCGATAACGATCGATTCACCCTCCTGACCAGCCAAAAGGCGGTAAACCCCCAGGACAACACGGAATATCGGCGCAGATCGGACGAGGGTCCTCGGTTCGCCACGGCACCCGTCGGCGTAGGAGGGTGCTTGATGCCCTTGTGCCCACCGAAGCTGCGGAAGCACGGGAACCCGTGACCGGTGCTCGACGCACCGCCCGGCGAACCGTGGGTACATCCGAACGTGATGGAAGGTGGCGAGCCCTGCCCGTATGTCGGGAGACAGCAGTACCACCACAACGCCCGCCGAGACGCCTGCGGCCACCCCCGCGGTGTCGGTGAGAGGCGTCTACAAGGTCTTCGGCCCCAAGCCCGCCGAGGCGGTGCGCCGCCTCCAGGCCGGCGCGACGCGCGACGAGGTGAAGAGCCTCGGCACCGCCGCGGTGATCGACGCGAGCTTCGACGTCGCCCCCGGCGAGATCTTCGTCGTCATGGGCCTCTCCGGCTCCGGCAAGTCGACGCTCATCCGCATGCTCAACGGTCTGTGGACCCCGAGCGGCGGCGACGTCCTCCTCGGCGACGCGAACCTCGCGACCGTGGACGGCAAGCGCCTCCGCGAGCTGCGCCGCACCCGCGTCAGCATGGTCTTCCAGCACTTCGCGCTGCTGCCGCACCGCACGGTGCTCGACAACGCCGCCTACCCGCTGGAGATCCAGGGGGTCGGCAAGGCCGAGCGCCAGGAGAAGGCCCGGCAGGCGCTCGACATGGTCGGCCTGTCCGGCTGGGAGGACTCGCTGCCGTCCCAGCTGTCCGGCGGCATGCGCCAGCGCGTCGGTCTCGCCCGCGCGCTCGCTGCCGACACCGACGTGCTGCTCATGGACGAGGCGTTCAGCGCCCTCGACCCGCTGATCCGCTCGGAGATGCAGGAGCAGCTCCTGGAGCTCCAGGAGAAGCTGGGCAAGACGATCATCTTCATCACGCACGACCTCAACGAGGCCATGCACCTCGGCGACCGGATCGCCGTCATGCGCGACGGCCGCATCGTCCAGATCGGCACCGCCGAGGAGATCCTGTCCGACCCGGCCAACTCCTACGTGGAGAAGTTCGTGGCCGACGTCGACCGCTCCCGCGTGCTCACCGCCTCGTCCGTCATGCAGCGGCCGCGCCTCACGGTGCCGGCCGGCGGCGGGCCCCGGCAGGCGGCTCGCGAGATGCGCGACGCCGAGGTGTCGGGCGCGTTCGCCGTGGACCGCCGCCGGGTGCTCAAGGGCCTGGTCCGCGCCGACGACGCGGTGCGTGCCACCAAGGAGGGCGTCGAGAAGCTCGAGGGGCTCATCGACGCCGACGTCACCTCCGTGCACCAGGACACGCCGATCGCCGAGCTGTTCGCGCCGGCGGCGGAGTCCGCCGTGCCGCTCGCGGTCGTCGACGACGAGGGCCGCCTGGTCGGCGTCGTGCCACGCGTGACGCTGCTCGAGGCCATGGCCGGCGAAGCCGTCGAGAACGGCAACGTCTCCACGCCGGAGAAGTCGCAGCAGGAGGCCCAGGAGGCACAGAGGGGACCGGCCCACGACGAACCCGCCGGGACGACGGAAGGAGCCCCGGCATGATCGCCGCCGCCACTGACACCCTCGTCCCCCGCGTCCCGGTCGGCGACTGGATCGAGACCGCGATCGACTGGGTCACCGACACGTTCGACCCGCTCTTCGACGCGATCAAGACGTTCTTCGAGTCGATCTACGACGGCCTGGACTGGGTGCTCAGCACCCCGCCGTTCTTCGTCGTCGCCCTCGTGCTCGCGGCCATCGCGTTCTGGGCGCGCGGCTGGAAGCTCGCCCTCGGGTCGCTGGTCGGCTTCGTGCTGATCGCCGCGATGGACCAGTGGGAGAACGCCATGGACTCCCTGGCGCTCGTGCTCCTGGCGTCCGTGGTCGCGCTGGTGATCGGCATCCCGCTCGGGATCTGGTCGGCGCGCAACGACCACGTCTCACGCATCGTGCGGCCGATCCTCGACTTCATGCAGACGATGCCCGCCTTCGTCTACCTGATCCCGACGGTCGTCATCTTCCTCACCGGCCCCGTGCCCGGCATCATCGCGACCATCGTGTTCGCGCTCGCCCCTGGCGTGCGGTTCACGGAGCTGGGCATCCGCCAGGTCGACTCCGAGGTGGTGGAGGCCGGCCGCGCGTTCGGCTCGACCGATCGGCGCATCCTGCGGCAGATCCAGATCCCGCTGGCGATGCCCACCATCATGGCGGGCGTCAACCAGGTGATCATGCTCGCCCTGTCGATGGTCGTGATCTCCGGCATGGTCGGCGCCGGCGGCCTCGGTGGCGACGTCGTGGGCGCGCTGTCGAGCGTCGACATCGCGCTCGGCTTCGAGGCCGGCCTCGCGGTCGTGTTCCTCGCGATCTACCTCGACCGCGTCACCTCGGCCCTCGCGGACCGTTCCCCCGTCGCGAAGGCCCTCAAGGCCACCCGCTGACGCTCCCGCTGCTTGTCGTGCGGCGGTCCCGGCCGCCGCACGACACTCTCAGGAAGGACATCCCATGAATCTCGGACGCAACTCCCGCCGATTCGCCGCCGCCGGCGGCACCCTCGCCCTCGCCGTCTCCCTCGCCGCCTGCGCGTCGGACGGCGACGACGGCGGCAGCGCGAACGGCGGTGACGAGAAGGAGATCACGATCGGCATCCCGTCCGGCTGGGACGAGGGCATCGCCGTCTCCAACCTCTGGGCCGCCGTGCTCGACGAGAAGGGCTACGACGTCGAGACGAAGACCGCCGACATCGGCGTGGTCTTCACCGGCCTCGCCGGCGGCGACATGGACGTGCTCTTCGACACCTGGCTGCCGATCACGCACGCCGACTACGTCGACAAGTTCGGCGACGACATCTCCGACCTCGGCACCTGGTACGACGACGCCAAGCTCACCATCGCGGTGAACGAGGACTCGCCGGCCCAGACCATCGGCGACCTCGCGAAGTACGCCGACGACTACGGCAACAAGCTGGTCGGCATCGAGGCGGGCGCCGGGCTCACCAAGGTGACCAAGGAGAACGCCATCCCGACCTACGGTCTGGAGGACCTCGACTACACGATCTCCTCGACGCCGGCGATGCTCGCCGAGCTCAAGGGTGCCGTCGACAAGGGCAACAACATCGCGGTCACGCTGTGGCGCCCGCACTGGGCCTACGACGAGTTCCCGATCCGCGACCTCGAGGACCCCGAGGGCACGATGGGCGACGCCGAGCAGATCCACACCTACGGCACCGCCGACTTCGCGGACCGGTACCCGGAGCTGGCCGGCTGGCTGAAGAACTTCACGCTCGACGACGAGCAGCTGTTCTCGCTCGAGAACCTCATGTTCAACAACGAGGAGTACTCGGACGACCCGGAGGCCGCCGTCCAGGCGTGGCTGAAGGACAACCCGGACTTCGTCGACCAGGTGACGGGCGGGGCCGCCGCGAGCGAGTCCGCCGAGTGACCCCTTCGCCGAGATAGAGAGGGGCGGACCGCGATCGCTGCGGTCCGCCCCTCTCCGTCTCGGCGGGATCGGTACGGTGACCTGGTGCCCCGCTCGTTCCTCGAACCCCTCGGTCGCGACCGCGACCGGCTGCACCTGGTCCTCATGCTCACGCTGACGTTCTCGACCGGCATCGCCGACGCCGTCGGCTACCTCGGCCTGGACCGGGTGTTCACCGGCAACATGACCGGCAACGTCGTCATCCTCGGGATGGCGCTCGCCGGGGGCGACGACCTGCCCGTCGTCGGTCCGCTGCTCGCCCTCGGCACCTTCATGGCCGGCGCGGCGCTCGCCGGCGTGGTGCTGCGCCCGGTCGAGGTGGGGTGGACGCCGCGCACCACGGCCCTGATCGCCGCGGTGGGCCTGCTGCTGGCGGCGATCACGGTGCTGCTCGTGGCGGTCGGCGCCGACCTGCCGCACGCAGCGCAGCTCACCGTCACCGGGATGCTGGCGCTGGCGATGGGCATGCAGGCGGCCACGGCGCGGCACCTGTCGGTCAAGGACGTCACGACGGTGGTCGTGACCTCGACCATCACCGGTCTGGCCGCCGACTCCCGGCTCGCCGGCGGCTCCGGCAAGCACGCCGGGCGACGCCTCACCGCGATCGCCCTCATCTGCGCGGGCGCCGGCGTCGGCGCCCTGCTCCTGCAGGCCCAGCTGGCGTGGGGCGTGGGCGTGAGCGCCGTGCTCACGCTCCTCGTCGCCGCCCTCGGACACACCACGGAGGAAGCCTCAGCATGACGTCCACTCCCCCGCCCGCCCCGTCGTTTACTCCCCCGCCCGCCCACCCGACGCGCCCGGATCTGCGCGGCACGTTCGGGATGGTCGCCTCCACGCACTGGCTGGCGAGCGCGAGCGCGCAGTCCGCGCTGGAGCGGGGCGGCAACGCCTTCGACGCGGCGGTGGCGGGCGCGTTCGTGCTGCACGTGGTGGAGCCGCACCTCAACGGGCCGGGCGGGGACATGACGGCGATCCTCGCGACGGCGGACGAGCCCGGCCGGCCGCGGGTGCTCATGGGGCAGGGGCCCGCGCCGGCGGGGGCCACGATCGCGCACTACCGCGACGTCGAGGACCTGGACCTGGTGCCCGGCTCGGGCGCGCTCGCGGCGGCGGTGCCCGGCGCGGTCGACGCGTGGCTCCTGCTGCTGCGCGACCACGGCACCTGGACCGTCGCGGACGCCCTCGCCCCGGCGCTCGGCTACGCGCGCGACGGCCACCCGGTGCTCGCGGCGGTGTGCCGCACGATCGAGGGCGTCGCCGACCTGTTCCGCGAGCACTGGCCCTCCTCGGCGGCGCGCTGGCTGCCGGGCGGACGGGCCCCGCTCCCGGGCGACCTGGTGACGAACCCCGAGCTCGCCGCCGTCCTCGAGCGCCTCGTGGCGGCGGAGCGGGACGCGACCGCGGGCGGCGCCGCCCGGGCCGACGCGGTGGACGCCGCGCGGGCCGCCTGGCGCGCCGTCGTGGGCGAGGCCGTCGAGGAGTTCGTCCGCACGCCGCACCGGCACGCCGACGGCCGCGACCACGCGGGGGTGCTCACGGCGGCGGACGTCGAGGGCTTCGAGGCGTCGTTCGAGGACGGCGTCGCCGTCGACTTCCGCGGGCACACCGTGGTGAAGACCGGCGCCTGGGGCCAGGGCCCGGCGCTGCTGGAGGCGCTGCGGATCCTCGACGGGTTCGACGACGCGCGGCTCGACCCGTCCACGGAGCTCGGGGCGCACACGGTGCTCGAGGCGCTCAAGCTCGCCCTCGCCGACCGGGACACCTGGTACGGCGACGACGGCGAGGGGGCGCCGCCGCTGGACGTGCTGCTGTCCGACGAGTACGCGGCCGCCCGCCGCGCGCTGATCGGCGAGCGCGCGTCCCACGAGGTCCGACCCGGCGACGTGCCCGGCCGAGCCACCCCGCCGGCGCCGCCGTTGCGCACCTCGTACGCCACCGACGTCCCCGCCGCCGCCCTCCCGGGCGCCCCGACCGGCGGGGCCGCCGCCGGCATCGGCGAGCCGACCGTCGCCGTCCCCGCCGCGGTGGGCGCCGCGCCGCTGAACGGCGACGGCCTCGAGACCGACGCCACCGGCGCGACCCGCGGCGACACGTGCCACCTGGACGTCGTGGACCGCTGGGGCAACATGATCAGCGCGACGCCGTCGGGCGGCTGGCTGCAGTCCTCCCCCACCGTGCCCGGCCTCGGCTTCGCGCTGGGCACGCGGCTGCAGATGACCTGGCTCGACGAGACCTCGCCCTCCCGGCTGGAGCCCGGCCGACGGCCCCGGACCACGCTGACGCCCACCCTCGTGCTGCGTGACGGCGCGCCGGTGCTCGCGTGCGGGTCTCCGGGCGGCGACCAGCAGGACCAGTGGCAGCTCGCGTTCCTGCTGCGCGTGCTCGTGGGCGGCTACACGCCGCAGGAGGCGATCGACGCCCCGGCCCTGCACACGACGTCCGCCCCCGGCTCGTTCTGGCCCCGCACCTGGACGCCCGGCGGCGCCGTCGTCGAGGACCGGCTCGGCGCGGACGTGCTCGCCGGGCTGGCGGAGCGCGGGCACGCGCTCACCCTCGCGGGAGACTGGGCGCTGGGGCGGCTCAGCGCCGTCACGCGCGACCCCGCCACCGGGGTGCTCGGCGCGGCGGCGAACCCCCGCGGTGCGCAGGGGTACGCCGCCGGCCGGTAGGGCCCGGGTCAGCCCAGGGTCACCGCGTCGAGGGCGTCGACCATGCCGTCGCCGAAGAAGGAGTTCTCCTCCGGCGTCCCGACGCACGCCGGCCCGACGGGCGTGGTGCCGCAGGGCCGGTCGTCGGCCTGGGCGCGCACGGCGTCCTCGAGCATCGCGGGCGTCCAGTCGGGGTGCGCGGACGCCATGAGCGCGAGCACCCCGGCGACGTGCGGCGACGCCATGGAGGTGCCGCTCTTGGTGTCCCACGTGCCGTTGAGCTCGGTCGAGACGATGGCGCTGCCGGGGGCCGCGACGTCGATCTTCCCGAGGCCGCGGTTGGAGAACGAGCTGAGCGCCCCGGTGCTGGTGACCGATGAGACCGTCACCACGCCGTCCGCCTCCGTGGGGATGTCCTCGCAGCCGGAGTTGATGGTGCGGTCCACGGCGGTCGAGTCGTTGGGGCTCTCCGTGTCGCGGGTGTTGTTCGCCAGGTCCGTGGACGCGTTGCCGGCCGCGGCGGCGTGCACGGCGCCCCGCTCGGTGGAGAAGTCGATCGCGCGGCGCACGGCCTCCTTGACGGCCGCCTGGTCGGGCTGGTCGGAGCACCAGTACATGAACGGGTCGATGTAGTACGAGTTGTTCGTGACGTCCATGCCGTGCAGGCCCGCCCAGACGAAGCCGCAGACGGCGTACTCGGGGTAGATGAAGCCGTCGTCGTTGACGACCTTCACCGACGCCATCCGTACGCCGGGAGCGACGCCGACGATGCCGAGGCCGTTGTCGGCGGCCGCGATGGTGCCCGCCACGTGCGTGCCGTGGTCCGACGTCGTGGGCAGCCAGCCGGCGGCCGAGGTGTCGGGGCGCCCGGCCGCCGTGCAGTTCACCGACGCGGCGGCGTCGACCTGCGTGGCGAGGTCCGGGTGCGTGGCGTCGATGCCGGAGTCGAGCACCCCGACGAGCACGTCCGCGGATCCCGGGTTGATCTCGATCGCCCGGTCGGCCTTGATCATGGCCATGTCCCACTGGGTGGCCTCGCCGGGGTCGGGCACGGCGGCGGCCTCGTCGGCGTCGTCGTCCTCGACGACGCCGGCACCGGGCTTCTTGGTCACGGTCGCGTTCCGGGGGCCGCCCTTGGCCCCCGGCACGTCGGCGACGGCCGCCGGCGTGCCCTCGCTGACCGGCACGGTGCGGCTCACGCCGACCGACGCGACGGCGTGCCCCTTCGCGAGGCGCACGACGTCGGCGCGGAAGTCCTCGTGCGCCGCGTGCGCCACGACGACGCCGATCTCGGGCCACGACTGGACGACGACCCCGCCCGCCGCCTCGACCGCCCTCTCGGCGAGCCGCGTCTGGCCCGGGTTGGCGTGCTTGGCGTTGACGACGTAGGAGAAGGTCTGGCCCTCGGGCGTGTCGACCGGGACCGGTGTGGAGGGTGGCTCGACGGTGGTACCGGCGACGGCGGCGGTGCCGGCGCCCGTGAGCAGGAGGGCAACGGTGGCTCCGACGGCGGCCAGACGTGCGCGACGGGTGGTGCGCATGCTCATGGTGTCCCCTTCGTGAGGTGCGGCCGCGGATGGCGGCCGTCAAGGGCGACAGTAGAGCGAGAGCTCCCCGAGTGTGAGGTGAACCACACTCAGCCGCGGCGCGTGCGGAGCGCGGCCTCCACGCCGTCGGTCAGACGTCGTCGTCGGGCCACGGCGGACACGATGCGCGCGTACGGGTGCACAATGCGCGCACGGGTCTAGCATCGGCAGCGGAGACGACGGCCGACACCGGCGTCTCCCGCCGTATCCGCCGCGAGTCATCGTCGACTCGCCCGGTCGGCGAGCCGACAACGGAGTCCCGTCTGCGAGGTCCCTGTCCCCAGGACGTCCAGGAGCACGCCGGATGAAACGAGAGCTCAGCCGTATCGCCCGCCGGATCCTTCCGTCGGGTCTCACCCACTCTCCGACACTGGTCGCGTTCGAGGGCCTCGCGACCGACGCACGCCTGACGATCGCCGAGCACCAGGGCGACCCCGACGACACCCTCGAGCTCCTCCTCGTGGGTCGCACCACCGGCCTGGAGGTCCGCGTCCCGCTGCGGGGCACGGCGGCGGGACGGGTCGCGCAGGTCGTGGACGCCGACCTGGCCCTCCTCGAGGGCGAGACGATCGACCTCTTCCTCGCCCCCGCCGGCAAGGACGAGGACGCTCGCCGGCAGCGCGTCGCGTCCGGGGTCGACCTGACGCCGTTCGCCGTGCCCGAGGCGCCCCGACGCTGGTACACCACCGTGGAGGGCAACGTGAGCCTGCGGCGCCGGAAGGCCGCCGAGGTGATCGCGGAGTCCGGCTCCTTCGACCCCGACCACTACCGGAGCCAGCTCGCGCGGGCCGGGACCGAGCTCCCCGCGGACATGGACCCGATCGAACACTACGTCGCCAAGGGGGCCGGGCTGGGTCTCGACCCGTCGCCGATGTTCGACACCCGCTACTACCAGCGGATGAACCCGGCGGTGCGTCGTAACCCGCTCGCCCACTTCTGCGAGTACGGCTGGCGGGAGCTGCGCAACCCGTCGCCAGAGTTCGACACCTGGTGGTACTGGTCGAAGCACCTCGATCCCGGCGACGACGCCGTCAACCCGCTGACGCACTACCGCACGACGGGCCGCCGCGAGGGTCTCTCGACCCGGCCGGAGCCGTCGCCGTCCCGGCGCCTGGGCGCGGGGCACCGCTTCCCCGAGGGGCACAAGGTGCGGCGCGTGTGCCTGTTCGCCGGCTACGACCCGGACGGGGTCGTCGACGACTACGTGGTCGCCTACGTGCGCGAGCTGGCGCGGCACGCCGACGTCTACTACATGGCCGACCAGACCATGGACCCCGCCGAGCTCGCGAAGCTGGCCGGGCACACCAAGGGCGCGTGGGCGGTGCGGCACGGCGAGTACGACTTCGGGTCCTACGCACGCCTGGTGGAGCGCGTCGGCTGGCCCACCCTCGAGGAGTACGACGAGCTCCTGCTCGTCAACGACTCCGGCTACCTGCTGCGCCCGCTCGACGACGTCTTCGCGCGGATGGACGGCCGCGCGTGCGACTGGTGGGGGCTGCAGGCGACCAAGGGCATCTACCGCACCCGCAACGTGCCGGTGAACCAGTTCCACGAGCCGATACCCATGGACGCGGTGCGCGGCCCGCTGCTGGACCGGTTCGAGCAGGACTACACGTACGACTTCCTCGTGGGCTCCTACTTCCTCGCCTACCGCCGGCCCGTCGTCACCGACCCGGAGTTCCGTCGCTACCTGGGATCCGTGGCGCACCAGGAGCGCAAGCACACGATCGTCCAGAAGTACGAGGTCGGGCTCACCCGGTGGCTCGTGCACCACGGCCATCCCTTCGACACGTTCGTCACGCAGCTGTACCCGCTGCATCCCGTCTACACGCCCTGGTACTACCGGCTGCTCGACGAGGGCTTCCCCCTGTTCAAGCGCTTCTTCCTCACCCGCAACCACTACGGGGTGCCGCACCTCGCGGACTGGGCGGACCGGGTGCGGGAGAAGGTGCCCGACGCCGACATCGCCGCGATCGAGCGCAACCTCGCGCGCGTGGCCGACCCGGTGACGCTGCACCGCAACCTGAGCCTCGGCAGCGAGGCGGGCGTGGAGGACCTGCCCGTGCCCGCCGAGCTGCTCGGTCCGGAGGAGTTCGCGGAGGCGGACCGCCTGACGCCGAAGCACGCGAGCTGGTGGGCCTTCCCCGTCTGCGGGTTCACGCACGACTTCTCCGGCAACGAGCGGGCGATCTTCGAGGAGGTGAAGGACGACCCGTCGATCCGCAAGATCGTCCTGACCCGTGACAAGGAGATCGTCGTGGACGGCGAGAACGTGGAGGTGGTGGCGCTGGAGAGCCCGGAGGGCCAGCACCGGCTCATGCGCGCCGGGACGATCTTCGTCAAGCACACCACCGTGCGGAACCTCGTCCACCCGGTCTCGAGCTCCCTGCACAACCTGATCCAGGTGTGGCACGGCATCCCGTTCAAGCGGATCGGGTACGCCTCCGCCGACTACCTCGGCCGGCTCGACCGCGTGGACGCGGACCAGGGGCAGTACCGGGCGGTGATCGCGTCGTCGAAGATCGACTCCCTGGCCATGACCGCCGCCTTCTACCCGCTCACCTTCCACCAGGTGTGGAACACGGGCCTGCCGCGCAACGACTTCGTGCTGCGCGACGAGGACCGCCTCCCCGCGCACCTGCGGCACCAGCTCGCACGTGTGCGCGACCTCGTCGGCGAGCGCCGGCTCGTGCTGTTCCTCCCCACCTTCCGCAACGCCCACGACGGTGGCGCCTACCGGTTCTCGCCCGACGAGCTCGCCCGGCTGGGCGGCTGGCTGGAGGCCCACGGGTGCGTGCTCGGGCTGCGCGAGCACATGGCCGCCGCGGAGGACGGGTACGGCTCGCAGCTCGGGGGCCTGCCGACGCTCGACCTGTCCGGCGACGAGTTCCCCGACGTCGAGATGCTCTACCGCGCATCGTCCGCCCTGGTCACGGACTACTCGAGCGCGTTCATCGACTACATGCTCACCGGCAAGCCCGCCGTGAGCTTCGCGTACGACTACGAGGCCTACCAGCTGGAACGCGGCGGCTTCTACGACCTCGACCTGGTCTTCCCGGGACCCCTCTGCCAGACCTTCGACGAGCTGTACGACGCCCTCGAGGGGCTGTTCGCCCGCACCGTCGACGAGGCGTACGAGTTCCGGCGCCGGCTCTTCTTCGACCACGTCGACGACGGCGCCTCCGCCCGCGTCGTGAGCCGGGTCCAGGACCTCGCGGAGGCGCACGGGATCGGCAAGTCCCCGGTGGAGCGGACCGCATGAGGGCACTGGACCGCTGGCGCCAGCGGCGCGATCCCGCGGGCACGCCCGCCCGACCGACGGGGACGGACCCCGGGCCCGACCCGGCCGACGTCCTGGTGCGGACCGACCCGGCCGGGTGGCGGGTCGCCCACCTGGCCACGGCGCACGCCACGACCCTCGCGGTGAAGGGCAGCCGGCTGGACCAGACGCGCCGGGCGCGGGGCCGCGCGCGGCTCCTGTGGGAGCCCGGGTCGGACGTCGGGCTGCTGGTCGGCGCCGACCTCGACCACGAGTTCGGGCTCGGCCCGGGCACCCCGCGCGCGCTCGGGCACCTCGTCCGGCTCGCCCGCCCGTCGGAGACGACCGTCGCCGTCGCCGACCTGTGGACCCGCACCTGGCTGTCGCCGGCACCGGTCGACGACGTCGAGCCTGGGTCGCCCCGGCTCCGCGCCGGCATCACGGCGCCGGGCCCCGAGGAGACGTTCACCCTCGAGCCGTGCGGGACGGCGGACCAGGAGCCCGGCCTGGCCGTGGCCGCCGCCGTCGCCGCGCACGCGGCGCACCTGCACCGGGGGCCCGGGGGGCGGGGCCCCGACGTGCTGGTCGCGCTCGCCGTCGCGGACCCCGCGCTGGCGCGCACGCTGTTCTCCGTCCTGCTCCCCCTGCTCCCCCGCGACGACCTGATCCAGGTGGCGCGCGACGTCCTCGCGAGCGAGGACCTCGTCTCCGCCCTCGCCCGCCTCTTCCCCGCCGACCCGTGGGCGACGCGGTCGCTGCCGGGGTTGCGAGCCTGGCTGCGGGAGGACCGGGGCTCCCCGTGGCGCACGCAGCAGGTCGGGACGGACCTCGACGTCCTGTGGCCCGCCGGCCCCGGCGACGTCGCCGCCTCGTCGGCCGAGACGATCGCCTTCGCCGCGCGCTCCACGGTCCCCCCGCGACGCCGCGTCTGCGTGGTCGCGACGGCCCGGAACGAGGGGGTCTACCTCCTGGAGTGGCTGGCCTACTACCGCGCTCTCGGCGTCGACGAGCTCTTCGTCTACAGCAACAACAACGACGACGGTTCCGACGTGCTGCTGCGGGCGCTCGCCGAGGCCGGGGAGATCCGCTGGCTCGACAGCGACATCGGACCCGGGACGAAGGCACAGGCCAAGGCCTACGCCCACGCGTTCTCGGTGCTCCCGGACGTGCTCGACTTCACCTGGGTGATGACCGTCGACATCGACGAGTTCCTGGTGCTCGACCCGGTGAGGTTCGACGGCCTGCCGGACTTCCTGGACTGGCACGCCACCCGGCAGACCGACGTGGTCGCGGTGAACTGGGTGGTGGTCGGGCCCAGCGGCCGCACGCGCTGGGCGGACGACCTGGTCACGCGACGCTTCCCGGCACGCGTCGAGGAGGTCGACGCGCACATCAAGTCGATCTCACGGCCGGGCCGCGTCCTCGGGTCGCAGCCGCACTTCCCGTACACGGCGGAGCGGGAGCGCCTCGCGTTCCGCGAGGCCACGGCCGAGCCCCACACCTGGTTCGCCTCCACGCTCGCCCCGCACCTGGTGCAGGCGCAGTCCGACCGCCCGACGACGGGGCACGCCGCGCTGCACCACTACGCGCTCAAGTCGGCCGAGGAGTTCCTCTGGAAGTTCTCCCGGAACCGAGGGGGCCGGGTGGTCGCCACCGACGACGAGGGCCTGGCGCTCACGCTCGAGGAGCGGTTCGTCAAGCGGTTCCTCGCACAGTTCGACAAGGACGCCGGCGACGCCCGGCCCGCGATCGAGGCGACCGTCCCGCACCTGCAGCAGGAGATCGAGAGGCTGCGCCGGCTCGACGGCGTCGCGGAGGCCGAGCGCCGCGTGACGGAGCTGTTCGTCGAACGCTCCGCGCGGGTGGTCGAGGCATACCGCCCTCGCCTCCGGGACCAGCTCGGCGAGAGCGGCCGCCAGCTGCTCCGCATCATCGACGACCGCGCCGGCGACGGCGCCGACGGGGAAGGAAACACCCATGCAGCCCGCCCTTCGTAAGGCTTCCTGGCTCCTCGGTGCGCTCGCCGCGCTCGCTGCCGCCGTGGTGGGTCTCGTCGGCGCCCCCGACGTGGCCCTGGCGTTGCTCGCGGTCGCGGTGCTCGGCATCGGCGGCGGGGCGTTCCTGTCGTTCCGGGCCCTGGCCGACGTCGTCCGCGACGCCGCGGCGCCGTCCCGCCGGACGGCGAAGGCGGTCGACGCGCTGGCCGGCCGGCAGGGTGCCGAGGCGGCGCAGGTCGAGGAGATCGTCCAGCGCCGCACGAAGCCGATCAGCTCCGGGATCGCGGCCCTGGTCCGGCAGATCGACCACCAGCCGTACGTCCACGCCGAGCTCCAGCGCCGGTACGCCCAGCTCTTCGGTCTGACCGACGAGCCCATGCCGGTGCTCGGCGCCAACTGGGCCGCGACCGCCCCGACGATCCTGTTCATCGTCGACGAGGTCCTGGGCCGCAACGACCGCCGGACGATGCTCGAGTGCGGGTCCGGGGCTTCCACGCTCTGGACGGCGGCGGCGCTCCGCCACCGGGGGAACGGCGGCCACGTCTGGTCGCTGGAGTCCGACGCCGCCTACGCCGAGATCACCCGGGAGAACCTCAAGCGACACGGCCTGGACGCCTGGGCCACCGTGATCGACGCCCCCCTGGTGGACACCCCGGTGGCCGAGCTCGGCACCGTCCAGCCCTGGTACGACCTGTCCGGCTGGCCCGGGGACGTCGCCGACGCGGACCTCCTGTTCGTCGACGGCCCCCCGGGGGTGACCGTCCGGATGGCGCGCTTCCCCGCGGTGCCGCGGCTGCTGCCGTCCCTGCGCGACGGTGCGTTCGTGGTCCTCGACGACACGAACCGGCCCCAGGAGCGGGAGGTCGTGCGGCGCTGGCGGACAGACGTCGCCGGCGACCGTGCCCTGCGGCTCGTCAAGACGGTCGGGCGCAGCACCGTGCTCGAGGTCGTGCGGTGACCAGCCCGGGCTCATGGGTCTCGCGGCTCCGGACGGGCCTCTCGGCGCGGCCGGCGTCCGGCGGTTCCTCGGTGGTGCAGGGCGCCCGGCTGCCGGTCGTCCTCATCTCGTTCAACCGCGGGGCGATGCTCCGCAAGGTGGTGGGCGCCTACCGGGAGCAGACCGTCCCGGTGGACCTGTTCGTCCACGACAACGGCAGCGACGACCCGGCGACCCTCGCCGTGCTCGACCAGCTCGAGAGCGAGGGCGTGGTCGTCCTTCGCCGTGAGGCGATCAGCTCGCCGGACGACCTCAACCTCGTGGACGAGACCGTCCAGGAGATCTTCCGGGGTCGTCCCGCCTCGCCGTACGTGGTCTCCGACTGCGACATCTCCCTCGACGAGAGCGCCCCCGAGACGCTCGCCGCGTACCTCGAGGTCCTCGCCGCCATGCCCGACCTCGCGTGCGTCGGCCCCATGCTGCGCATCGACGACGTCCCGACCACCTACCCGCTGTACGCGGCCCTGATGAACCGGCACATCGGACGGTTCTGGTCGCGCGAGCCGCGCTGGCGCGTGGTGCAGGGCAGGCTCGTCGCGTACCAGCGCGCGCCGATCGACACGACCCTCGCCGTCCACCGCGCCGGCGCCCCGTTCCGTCGGATGCGCCGCGGGGCGCGGCTCTACCACCCCTACGCCGCGCGCCACCTGGACTGGTACCCGGAGGAGCACGACGCCGCCTACCGCAGCAGCACCGACGGCTCGAAGGTGACCAACTGGTCGAACCCCGCGAAGGAACGGAGGCACGACCAGGCCGAGCTCCGGCACTCCAGCTACCGCGACGTGGAGGACGCCGACGACGGGTCGCTCGTGGCGGTCACCCGGCTCGTCGAGGCGCCGGTCCGGGCCACGCGGGACCCCGAGTCGGCCGTGTGACCGGCGGCGCCGGCGGCCCGCGTCAGGACGCGCCGCGCAGCGCCCCCTCCATCGCACGCCGGATCTCGGGCGTCAACGTCTCCGCGAACGACGCGGAGAGGTGCCCGTGGTCGAAGAAGGCGACCATGCCGCCGACGACGGGCAGGCACTCGCCGTCCTGGCACAGGATGTCGTTCACGTCCGCCACGGAGACGTCGCCGGTGTCGTCGGCCCGGCCTGCGGCGGCGAGCGGGTCGTCCTCGATCGCGAGGTCCTCGTCGGTCGCGCAGGCGTCCCAGTCGTCCGGGTGCGCGGAGAGGCAGTCGGGCACGTTCTCCTTCATCGCCGGGGTGTCCCGCAGCACGAGGACCTTGCTCCCCGCCGCCGTGAACCGGTCCAGCACGTCGGCGTACGCCGCCTGCGCGACCTCCGACTTGTCCGCCGCGTCGACGCCCTCCAGCGGCTCGTGCGTCCGGTCGGACATGATGACGAGGTCGTAGCCACCGTCCTCGACCGCCCCGATCGCCCACCGGTTGGTCGCCTGGCAGGTCGCGGTGTCCGCGGGCTTGATGAGCACGATCGGCCGGTCGACGGTGTAGCACATCGACTGCAGGTACGTGGTGACCTGCCAGTCCTGGTGCTCGGCGAGCACGTTCTGGATCGCCGGCATCCAGTGCCCGCCGTGCGAGTTGCCGACCACCGCGATGCGGAGGTCCGGGTCCGCTGCCCCGTAGTGACAGACGTTGCGGGACGTGAACGGGCTCGAGTTCCAGCAGCCGTCGGCGTAGACGTCGGGCTTGTCGGTGGCCGCGAACTCGGGCGTCGTCACGAGCGCGCTGCCCGTCGGGTCGCACGACGCGTCCCGGACGGCGCCCGCGCCGAGGCAGGCGTCGGCCCGGGCGAGCGCCTCCTGCGCCTGCTGCTCGGCCCGGGCCACGTCGGCGGTGGCCTTCGTCCCGGCCGCCCACGAGGCACCGACGACCAGCACGACGCACACCAGCAGGAACCCGAAGGTGCTCGCGAGACGGCGCGCCAGCAGGGGGTGCCACCGCAGCGGGTCCTCGACGAAGCGCTTGCTCAGCCCGGCCAGCACGAGCGCCACGACCAGCAGCCCCAGCTTCTCCGGCCAGGCCAGATCGTGCCCGAGCGCGAACGGCGCGATGACGATCAGGGGCCAGTGCCACAGGTAGAGGGAGTACGACACGTCACCGAGCCACCTCGCGGGGCGCCAGCCGAGCAGACCGCCGGGGCCGCCGCGCACGTCGTCGCACGCCGCCGCGATCACCAGCACGGTGCCGCCGACCGGGAGGAGCGCCGCCACGCCGGGGAACGCGGTCGCGTCCGTGAAGGTCAGCACGGTCCAGGCCATGAGCGCGAGCCCCAGCCAGGCGACGACCGCGCGCACCGGCCCGGGCAGCGCCAGCGGGCGGGCGGCGACGACGGCCGCGAGGAGCGCGCCCAGCCCGAGCTCCCACACCCGGGTGGTCGAGACGAAGTACGCCACCGCCGGGTCGGTCGCGGTGAGGTGCACGGACCACGCCAGCGACGCGACGACGACGAGGCCCACCACGGCCGCCGGGACCCAGCGTCGCCCCCACCGCAAACCGGCCCAGACGGCCAGGCCGAGGAGCACGGGCCACACGACGTAGAACTGCTCCTCCACCGACAGCGACCAGTAGTGCTGGACCGGTGAGTGCAGCTGGTCCGCCGCGAGGTAGTCCGTGGACGACCTCGCGAGCGCCCAGTTCTCGACGTACAGGGCGGCCGCCGCCGTCTCGCGCGCCACCTGCGTCACCACGGTGCCCGGCAGCCAGATCAGCGACGCGACGAGGGTCACCACCAGGACGACGCTCGCCGCGGGGATGAGCCGTCGGACGCGACGTGCCCAGAAGTCCAGCAGCCCGCGCACGCCGCGGACCGGCTTGCGGATCAGGTGGGACGTGATGAGGAAGCCCGAGATCACGAAGAAGACGTCGACGCCCACGTAGCCGCCCGTGAGACGGTGCGGCCACAGGTGGTAGAGCAGCACGGCGGCGACCGCGACGGCGCGCAGGCCCTGGATGTCCCGGCGCGGTGCCTCGGCGGCCGCCGCCGCGCGCACCCCGCCGTCCACCCGCGTGCCGCTCGCGACCGTCACCGGTCCGCCCCCAGCCTCGACTCGACCGCGGGTTCCAGGTACGGGGCGAGCGTCCGGGAGAACGTCGCGGTCAGGTGGGACGCGTCGAAGTAGACCACGACGTCGCCGATCACGGCCGGACACGTCTCGTCGGTGCAGGCGTAGCCGCTGAGGTCGAGCGTGGACACCCCCGGGGCGTCGAGGGTCTTCGCGGCGTCGTACAGCGGGTCGGGCGGGAGCCAGGCCGACCGGTCGCCGTCGCACTCCGTCGGCGACCCGGCCTCAGCGAGGCAGTCCGGCACGGACGGGATCGTGTGCTTCGGGTACGGCATGTCGCGCACGACGAGGGTCGGCGTCCCCGTCGCCGACAGGTCCTCGAGGTAGCGCGCGTACCCGTCCGCCACGGCGGCGTCGTTGTCCGCCGGGGCCACGCCCGCCGCGTCGAACGGCGTCAGCTGCGAGGTCACGACCAGGTCGAAGCCGCCCGAGCGGACCTCGTCCAGCACCCGCTGCCCCCAGGCCTCGCAGCCCTCGGAGTCCTGCGGCGTCCCGAGCTGCCACCGGATGTCGGAGGTCGGGCACTGCGACGCGACGAACGTCGTGAGCGACCAGTCGTTCTTCTCCGCCAGGTCCTGCAGCGGCGGCAGCAGGTTGCCGGCGTGCGAGTTGCCGATGAGCGCCACCCGGGTGCCGGCGTCCTCGTCGCCGTAGTGGCACGTCGCGGTCCCGGTGAACGGCGGCGACTCCCAGCAGCCGTCCTCGTAGGCGCTCGGCTTGTCGTCCGCCGCCTCCGCCGGCCCGAGGACGAGCTCCCCGTCGCCGGCGAGGTCGCAGCCGGAGCCCGGCTCCATCGCGGCGGCCCCGACGCACGGTGCCTCCACCGCCGCGGCCGCCTGCGCGATGTGGGCGTCGGCCCGTGCCTGCAGCGCGGACGACGTCCCGAAGGCCGCGGCGCCGATGATGACGGACGCCGTGAGCGCCACCGCGATCGTGCGCCCCGGGGTGCGGGACCCGCGGCGGAACCGGTCCTCGACGAACGGCTTGGTGACGGCCGCGAGCGCGAGCGCCACGGCGAGCACGCCCACCCGCTCGAGCAGGCCCGGGTTGTGGCCGAGAGCGAAGGGAGCGAGCACGATGAGCGGCCAGTGCCAGAGGTACACCGAGTAGGAGACGTCGCCCAGCCACTGCACCGGTCGGGCGTCCCCGATCGCCCGGGGTGACCACCGCGAGCGATCGCACTCGGCGGCGATCACGAGCGCGCACCCCAGGACGGGCAGAGCGGCCGTGTAGCCGGGGAACGGCAGGGAGCCGTCGTAGGCGACCACCGCCACCAGGATCATCGCGATCCCGGACCAGGCGAGGGGCGTGCGCCAGCGCTCGGCGACGCGGATCGTCAGCGTCGCGAGCAGCGCCCCGACGCCCAGCTCCCAGATCCGGGTCGGCGTGATGAAGTACGCGCTCGCGGGGCGGAGCTCGGTCGCGACGACCGACCACGCGAACGACGCCACGACGATCACCGCGATCGCCGTGGACGCGCGCCGTACGACGTCTCCGCCACGACGCGCCGCGAACCACGCGACGACCGTCAGGACGAGCGGCCACAGGAGGTAGAACTGCTCCTCGACGGAGAGCGACCAGTAGTGCTGCACGGGCGAGGCCGCCGCCTCCGCGCCGAGGTAGTCCACCGACGACGCCGCCAGCGACCAGTTCTCGACGTAGAGGGCCGCCGCGCCGATCTCGCGGAAGGTGCCGACCCACATGGTGCTCGGCGCCACGGCGATCGTCGCCGCCGCGGTCACCAGCAGGACCAGGAACGACGCCGGCAGGAGGCGCCGCACGCGACGCGCCCAGAACTCCGCGAGGTCGCGGCCGCTGCGGGGCGTGCGGCGCATCAGGTGCGAGGTGATGAGGAACCCGGAGATGACGAAGAAGACGTCGACGCCGACGAAGCCCCCGTGGAGCCGGCCCGGCCACAGGTGGTACGCCACCACCGCAGCGACCGCGATCGCACGGAGCGCCTGGATGTCCTTGCGGGTCCCGCCGGCACGGGGTGCGGTGCGCTCGGCGCCACGCTCCGCGATCTGCGCAGTCTCCAGCAAACCAGGGCCTCTCGTCAGTCGTCGGTACCCGATTCCGGGCCCGGGCCATCCTAGGCCCCGGGCACAAGTCGGCGGCCGCACCCGGGCTGGGTGCGGCCGCCGCTCGCCCCGTCAGCCACGGAGGCGGCGTCCACGGACTCGGCCCTCCAGGCCCTCCGAGGAGCGGTCGCGCAGGGTGGTCAGTCCGCCTCGCGAACCTCGTGCCGCGCGGCGTCGACCGGCCATGGACCGGTGATGGAGTCGACGTCGCCGATCGTCCACGCTCCCGTCCGCCCCACGACGAAGGTGATCGTCAGGTCCCTGGTGTCGGGCCCGGTGAACCACGCGACCTCCAGGCGGTCCTCGGCGACCCAGGGTCCGTCCCATTGCGACGTGACGGTGCCCGGAGTATCGAAGGCCTCGCGGACGATGGCCAGGGTGCGGCCGACCGCGAGGGACTCGAAGTCCGCCTGTGTCGCCGCGTCCGCCGTGGGGGTCGCCGTGCGGCCCCAGTGCGCCGACCGGCTCTCGACCCTCCAGACGCCGTTGGCATCCTTGTCGAAGTGGATCTGTACCAGCCCCTCGGGGGACTCGGTCGGCCACCCGATCGTCACCCGGTCGCCCGTCGTGCCCGGCGGGTCGTCGTAGGAGTCGATGGTGCCCGCGGTACCGAACGTGCTCCGGACCAGGTCGATCGGGTTCTCCGCCCTGATGCGGTCGAACTCGGCCTCGGTCACCGTGTCCGCCGTCCGCTCCGGCGCAACCGCCCACGAGGCCGCCCGCGCAGCTACCTTCCAGACGCCGGCACCCGTCTTGGTGAACGAGATCCGGACCCAGCCGTCGACCGACGCCGTCGGCCACTCCACGACCACGCGGTCGTCCGCGTTCCCCGGGGCGTCGAAGTACTTCGCGATCGTGCCGTCGGTGCCGAACGTGCCCCGCACGTACGAGATGGTGTTGCCCGGCTTGACCTGGAAGAACTCCGCCTCCCTCGCCTTGTCCTCCGTCCGCGTCGCCGTGTTGCCCCAGTAGACGTCCTTCGTCACGAGGTACCAGGCGCCCGACGAGCGACGCAGGAACCTGACCTCCACGAAGCCATCGACCGCAGGCGTCAGGAACTCGACCGTCAAGGAGTCGCCACGGTAGCCCGGCGGGTCCTTGCGGTCGATCACCGTGCCGTCGGTCCCGAAGACCCCCCGCACGCGGTCGAGCGAGTCGCCCTGCGTCACCCCGAAGAACTCGGACGGTGCCACGACCTCGGGGCCGTCGGCGGCCGCCGAGGTGGCGGTGCCCACGCTCGCGATGAGGCCGACGGCTGCGGCGAGCACCGCCGCGACGGTCGTGCCAAGGATGCGCTTCATCGAGCTCTCCCTCTGCTGTGTCGGCTGCTACGCCGAGCGCTGAGTCACGTGCGGCGGCGATGGCACGGGCTGGATCATCCTGCGTCGCGGAGGTCCCACGCGGGCCGCGCCGTGGTGCCCGCCGCGAGCGACGACGCCGTGGCCTCGGGCTCGTACGGGCCGCTCCACGGCCCCGACATGTCGTCGACGTTCACGATCGTCCAACCGTCCGCCGTGTTCCTGAAGACGATGACCACGTCCCCGGTGTCCGGCCCGGTGTACCAGGCGACCTCGATCAGGTCGTCGGCGGTCCCCGGGACGTCGGCGTAGTTCACGACGGTCCCCGGCGAGCCGAGCAGCTTGCGGGCGAGGCTGAGCGAGTCCGTCGTCGCCACCGAGTAGAACTCGTCCCGCGTCGCCAGGTCCTCGGTGGGCTCCGCCGTGCGGTCCCAGGACGCCCGCCGGCCGTCGACCTTCCAGAAGCCCGACAGCCCCTTGGCGAGGTCGATCGTGACCGCACCGCCCGGGGACGGCGTCGGCCACGCGATGGTCACCGCGTCGTCCGCGGTCCCCGGCGGGTCGTAGGAGGACCTGATGGTGCCGTCGGTGCCGAACGTGCCGCGCGTGCGCTGGATCGTGTCCCCCGCCTTGACCTGGTTGAACTCGGCCTCCGTCGCCTTGTCCGCGGTCTGCCTCGGCACTCCGGTCCAGTAGGCGGCCCGGGTGTCGACCTTCCAGGTACCGGACGCACCCTTGGTGAAGGACATCTGGACCCACCCCTTGCTGGACGCCGTGGGCCACTCCACGACCACGCCGTCGTCCACGTTCCCCGGGGCGTCGAAGTACTCCGTGATGGTGCCGTCCGTGCCGAAGGTGCTCCGCACGTACGCGATGCTGTTCCCCTGCTTGACCCGGTCGAACTCCGACTCCGTCGCCCTGTCCGTGGTCCGGGTCGCCGAGTTGCCCCAGAGCGCGTACTTCGACACCAGGTACCACGTGCCCGACGAACGGCGGTGGAACTCGACCTCGACCGTCCCGCCCGGGTAGTACGTCGGGAACTCGAGCCGCACGTAGTCGTTCGCCGTGCCCGGGACGTCGCGGCGCTGGAGCACCTTGCCGTTGCTCCCGAACGTCGTCCGCACGTAGTCGACCGAGTTGCCCTGCGTGACCCTGGCGAACTTCGACGACGTCACGACGTTCGACGGGACGGCCGACGCCACCGCCGGCGCCACGAGTCCCACACCTGCGGCGAGCACCGCGGCGGCCATGGTGCTGATGATGCGCTTCATCGAACACTCCTTCGGTCCGGCTTCCGCCGGGTGCCGGGACCGCACCGTGCGGTCCCGGCACCCGGCCCTGGACGGAGTGCGCCCGGGGCGTCAGCCCACGTCGCGCAGGTCCCACGACGGCCGCACGGGGGCCTTCGTCTGCGACGGTCCCACCGGAACCGGCGACTCGCCGGCCTCCGAGGGCGTCGCCGACCGGAGAGCGAGCCCGCTCCACGGCCCCCACATGTCGTCGATGCTCACGATCGACCACTCCGTCGGCGTGTTCTTCTTGAAGGCGATGGACACGTCCTCGGTCTCGGGCCCGGTGTACCAGTTGACGACCACGACGTCCGCGTCCGTCCCCAGGTCGTCCTCGTAGGCCACGACGGTCCCCGCCGTGCCGAAAGCGCTACGGGCGGCGGCGAGGGTGTCGCCCAAGGCCAGCGAGCTGAACTCGTCCCGCGTCGCCACGTCCTCGGTGGGTTCGGCCGTGCGGTCCCAGTGCGCCCATCGGCTCTCGACCTTCCAGGCCCCTGCCGAGCTCTTGACGAAGTCGACCTCCACGAGTCCTTCGGGCGTCCCGGTCGGCCACAGCAGCCACACGGCGTCGTCTGCGGTCCCCGGCCCGTCGTAGGAGTAGTTGACCGTCCCCGCGGTGCCGAACGTGCTGCGGGCGTGGTCGATCGAGTTCCCGGGCTTGACCTGGTCGAACTCGGCCTCGGTCGCCTTGTCCGACGTCTGCTTCGGCGCGACGCCCCAGAACGCCGCCCGCGTGTCGACCTTCCACACCCCCGACGAGCTCTTGAGGAAGAGCGCCTGGACCCAGCCGTCGGCCGACGCCGTGGGCCACTCCAGGACCACGAAGTCGTACTCGGTGCCGGGCGCCTCGTAGGACTCCACGATGGTGCCGTTGGTGCCGAACGTGCTCCGCGCGTACGCGATGGAGTTGCCCTGCGTGACCTTGTTGTACTCCGGCTCGGTCGCCTTGTCGGCCGTCCGCGTCGCCCTGTTGGCCCAGTCGGCGTACTTGGCCACCAGGTACCAGGTGCCCGAGGAGCGGCGGAGGAACTCGACCTCCACGGTCCCGTCCGAGTAGTACGTCGGGAACGCGACCCTGACGTAGTCCCCGCCGTAGCCCGGCGGGTCCTCACGGTCGATGACCTTCCCCTGGTTCCCGAAAGTCGTCCGCACGTAGTCGATCGAGTTGCCGTAGGCGACCTTGTTGAACTCCGCCGACGTCACCACGTTCGACGGGACGGCGGTGGCGACCGCGGGGGCGACGAGACCGGCACCTGCGGCGAGCACCGCCACGACGGCGGTGCCAAGGATGCGCTTCATCGAGCTCTCTTTCATCGGTGTTCGTCTGTGGATCGGTCGGGCGCCGGGGCCGCACTGCGGTGCGGGGCCCGGCGCCCGTGGTGTGATGTGCGGGGCGTCAGCCCGCGTCGCGGAGGTCCCACGTCGGCCGTGCGGGGGCCTCCTGGTGCAGGGGCGCGCTCGGCTCGCGGGACTCCGGGCCGTCCGAGAACGACCGGGCCGTCGCGCCGCCCGGCCAGATGCCCGGGGTCATGTCCGCGTCGTCCAGGATCGTCCACACGCCTGCCGAGGTCTTCCCGAACAGAATGGTGACGTCCCCGCCCTCGGTCCCCGCGTACCACGCCATCACGAGCAGGTCGCTGTCGGTCCCCGGTCCGTCCCAGGTGGCCACGACGGTGCCCGCCGTGCCGAAGGTGCTGCGGGCCTTGTCGAGGGTGGAGCCCTTCCCGAGCTTCTCGAACTCGGCCTGCGTCGCCAGGTCGGTGGTGGGGGTCGCGCTGCGCGCCCAGTAGGCGGACCGGCCGTCGACCTTCCACGCGCCCGAGGAGCTCTTCGCGAAGTCGAGGTCCACCGAGCCGTCCGGCGCCGCCGTCGGCCACCCGATGCTCACCATGTCGTTGGCCGTGCCCGGCGCGTCGTAGTAAGAGCTGATCGTGCCCGCGGTGCCGAACGTGCTGCGGGCGTACTCGATCGAGTTCCCGAGCTTGACCTTGTTGAACTCGGCCTCGGTCGCCTTGTCCGCGGTCTGCTTCGGCGCGACGCCCCAGAACGCGGACCGCGTGTCGACCTTCCAGGTGCCGGACGAGCTCTTGGCGAAGTACACCTGGACCCAGCCGTCGACCGACGCCGTGGGCCACTCCACGACGACGGAGTCGTACGCGGTGCCGGGGGCGTCGTAGGTCTCCGTGACCGTGCCGTTCGTGCCGAACGCGCTCCGCACGTAGGCGATCGAGTTGCCCTGCGCGACCTTGGCGAACTCGGCCTCCGTCGCCTTGTCGGCCGTCCGCGTCGCCGTGACCCCCCAGTAGGCGTACTTGGTCACCAGGTACCACGCGCCGCTGGAGCGGCGGGCGAAGTCGACCTGCACGAAGCCCTCGTCGTAGTACGTCGGGAACTCGACCGACACGGAGTCGTTGACGGTGCCCGGCACGTCGAGGCGGTCGACGACGGTGCCGTTCGTGCCGAAGGTCTTCCGCACGTAGTCGATCGAGTTGCCGTAGGCGACCTTGTTGAACTCCGCCGACGTCACGACGTTCGACGGGACGGCGGTGGCGACCGCGGGGGCGAGCAGCGCCGCTCCGACCACGACCGCCGCGGCGACCGCGGTGCCGATGATGCGCTTCATGGAGCACTTCTTTCTCTCGAGACCACTCGAGCTCTGACGAGGGAACAGATGGAGCGCCTCGTGCGGAGTTCGTCCGTGTCTCCGCGTCGTCGCGGTGGCACGGTTGATCCCGATCTGGCAGCGGGGCCTATCTTCCGACAGACAGGTGCCCGGGGCCAGGGTGAAATTTTCCTCAGCGCTTGCTGGACACCGGCTTCGCCTCGGGCCGCGGCTTGCCCGCGTACACGTTCTGGTAGCTGTCGCTGAGGTGGCCGATGTCCAAGGCCCGGACCCCGGCGCGGTGCAGCCGCCGGGCGAGCACCGTGCCGGCGGGCCCCAGGGCGATCAGGGCCAGGTCGTACGAGCCTCCGGACGTCACGACGTCGACCACGCGGTCGAGGTCGGCGTACGCGTGGGTCGCCCTCGACTCGACCAGGGTGGTGGACTCCGCCGACGAGAAGAGCGCCGGGTCGGCCTCGAACCGGGAGCCGGCCCCCGTGACGAGAGCGACGCGCTTGTCCGCCCACACCTGCCGCCACAGCTCGACCGCGTCGTCGCGCAGCAGGTCGAAGACCGTCGGACGGGTCACGTGGCTGTTGAGGTAGGTGCCACGCTCGGGCACGCGCGTGCGCAGCTGCGGCCAGAGCTCGGACCACACGCCCGTCCAGTGCGCGTCGCGGAACACCTGGGGGAAGCCGACCTCCAGGCCCGGCTCCTCGACGCCCTGGAAGATCTCGAGGAGCTCGCTCTGCAGCTCCGGGCTGTTGCGCTGGAACCGCAGGTTGAAGTCCCCGCGCAGCATGAGCCGGAACTCGCCGTCGCCGAACCGCGCCAGCGAGCTCTCCGTGGTGGCGAGGTGCCGCAGCGTGGCCAGCATGGTCAGCTGACGCGCGTTGACGAACTCCTGCACCTCGGTCATCGTCTCGGACGACGTCGCGAGCCGCACCGAGTCGATCAGGCGACGGTGGTCCTTGAGCTCGCGGAGCACCGCGTCGACGGAGGCGTTGGTCGCGCGGACGGCCGTCACCAGCTCCTCGAGGTCCACGGACGGCGCCGCGACGCCCGGTGCGGCGGCGGGCGCCGCACCGCCCTTCGGCGACCCCGCGGAGCCGCCGGCCGCCAGGCGGCGCTTCACCCCACCGAGGCGCGACCGTGCGGCGGCGACCAGCCGCGGGCTTCGCCGGGGCAGGGCCGGGAGCTCGAACGGCCGGCCGGCTCGCGGGCCCGCCGGGAGCGGGAACGCGGCCTCGAGCGCGTCGAGGGAGATCCGCAGCTCGGGCAGCGCGGCGTCGGCGCCCAGCGCGGTCAGGTCGAGCGTCGCGAGGTCCGCGGCGCTGACGTCGCGCATGGCGACCTGGGTCTCGTCCAGCGTCGAGAAGAAGTCGCCGAACTTGAACGCGTCCCCGCCCAGCGGGTGGTCCTCGACCCGCAACCACACCCACGGCACGCCGTAGGCCTGCGCGATGATCGCGCCGTGGAGCGAGGTCGACACGCACGCGTCCGCGCCCGCGATCCGGTCGATGACCCGCTCGAGGTCCTCGGCGACGTCGACGACGTCGACCCCCGGCCCCGCAGCGCCCTTGAGGTACTTCTTGTGGACGTAGTGCGGCACCACGGCGACCTTCGCGCCCGACGACGGGGTCGGCGTGTAGTGGCGCGGCAGCAGGAGCGCCGGGTCGCCGTACACCTCGGGGACCTCCCACCCGAGCTTCGACACCAGCTCGTCGCGGGTGCGCTGCCCGCGGACGGCGTGCACGCGCACGTCGCGCCGCTTGCGCAGCCCCTCGAGCTTGGCGCCGGCCAGCGGCTCCATGAGCCCGGCGCCCCAGACGTCGACGTCGTCCCGGTCGATGTAGCCGATGATCGAGCCCACCCCGTACAAGGCGGGCTTCAGGGCGCGGCGGCGACGCGCGTTGACGGGCTCGGCCCCCGAGATCCGCCCGACCAGCCACGGACCGATCGCGTCGCCGAAGTTGGCGCGCTCGTCCCACCAGTAGACCGCGGCCTCGTCGCCCGTGAGCGCCGGCGCCTTGGCGTCGCCGGCCGGCGTGCGCCGGACGGCCCGGTCGAGCCAGCGCACCCAGCGGGCGGCGAGCGACGCCGCCTCCGCCACCTCGCGGCGTCGCGGGAGCGGGCTCGTCGGCACCGTGCCGAGGACGTGGTGCTCCTGCGGGACCGTGCGCAGCGGGGCCTTGCCGATCAGCGCGTCGCGCAGCGCGCGGCGGCTCTCCGGGCTGGCGCCGGTCACCGTGACGACGGCCGCGCCGTCCTGCACGGCGACGCCGACCTCCCACGCGTGGGATCGCGCACCCCCGGCGACCGCCGCGCCGTGCGGGCGGGCCGTCACGGCAAGGCTCGGCCGGTCGGCGAGGTGGCCGACGAGGTCCTTCTCGAGCGCGGCGGAGATCTGGGGCGGGTTCATCAGGAGTGTTCCTCGTTCACCGGGGATCGGGGGGCCAGCCAGCCGTACCGTGGCGCGAGACGACGCAGCGCGCCGCACTCTACTGCGGCGGTCGCCTACCGGGCCATCCGCAGCATCTCGTCGACCACCCGCGACGTCGAGCCGCCGTCCTCCCACGGGCCGAAGCGCGTCACGAACTCGTCGAGCTGCTGCGCGTATGCGTCGCGGACCCCGTGGAGGTCGTCGAGGGCGGCGAAGAGCTCGTCCTGGGTACGCAGGATCGGCCCCGGGGCGGCGTCCTCGAAGTCGAAGTAGAAGCCGCGGAGCTCGTCGCGGTACTCCTCGAGGTCGTAGCAGTAGAACAGCATCGGCCGGCGCGTGAGCGCGAAGTCGAACATCAGCGACGAGTAGTCCGTGACGAGCGCGTCCGCAGCCGCGAGCAGGTCCTGCACGTCCGGGTACGACGAGACGTCGACGACCCGCCCCTGCGCCGCCTCCGGGATCTGCACGGCCTGCCGGATGATGCCGTGCTTGCGGATCCCCAGCACCGTGCCGGGCGGGAGCCGGTCGGCCAGCTCCTCCAGGTCGACGTGCGGGTCGAAGGCGAACCGTGCGCCCGTCTTCTCGTTGTCCCGGAACGTCGGGGCGAACAGGATCAGCCGCGTCTCGGGGTCGAGGCCGACGCGCCGCTTGACGAGGCGCGCCAGCTCGTCGCGCTCCCCAGAGACGAGGACGTCGTTGCGCGGGTACCCCTCCTCGATCACCGGGCCGTCGAACCTGAAGGCGCTCCGGAACCGCGCGGTGGCGAAGGGGCTCGGCGAGACGAGGGCGCTCCAGTACCCCGTCATCCGCGCGACACGGTCGAGGTACCCCTCGGTGCGTCCCGTGGTGGACACGGCGTCGTGCTGCATCCGCTTCAGCGGCGTGCCGTGCCAGGTCTGCAGGTAGAGCGTCCGGCGGGACGGCCGGACGTCGATCGGGAAGTTCTGGTTGTTGACCCAGATCTTCGCCCGTCCCAGCTCCCAGTAGTACCGGGGGGAACGGGGGACCACCTTGCGCGTGCGCAGGTCGAGGGGCCGGAACGTCCCCGTGGTCGACCAGACGGTCCGCAGGCCGGTGTCGCGACGGACCAGCTCCTCGTAGATCGCCCGCGGGCTGTCGGCGTACTGCCGCCCGTTGCCCGCCTCGAAGACGACCGAGCGTCGGCGCGGCAGCATCCGCGCGAGGCCCATGAGCAGTGCCATGGCGCGCGGGTAGGCGCTCCCCCGCCGGAACCTCAGCACGGCGCCCTGGACCGCCGCACCGTCGAGCAGGCGCCACCACTGCACGGCCGGCCCGCCGGCGCTGCGGACGGACGCCGTGACCCGCTGGTTGTTCTGCCGGTCGGGGTGGCGCAGCAGCCGCGCGGCGCGGGCCCAGTGCTCCTCGGGCATCACGAAGCCGCCGGCGGCCGCGCGGACCACCTCGTCCACGAGCGTGTCGACGTCGCGCACGATCTGCCCCGGCAGGTCGCTCTCCAGGTCGAGGTGCGACCCGCGCGGCCCGATGAACCGCTGGCGGTCGAACTGGAAGTAGACGACGGGCCGCCGCTGGAACGCGAAGTCGAACCCCACGGAGGAGTAGTCGGTCACCAGGCAGGCGTGCTCGCGCAGCAGGGTCTGGACGTCGGCCTCGCCCTGCCGGACCACCCGCACGCCCGGCACGTCGAACAGGTCGGCGAACCGGCGCATGTTGGGGTGCAGGATGAAGGTGACCGGCAGCCCTTCGGAGACGGCCTCCTTCAGCCGGGGGTGGCTCAGGAAGCCCTGCCACCGCTCGCGGTAGTCGCTCGCCTCGAACGACTGGCGGTCGCCCAGCCACTCGCGCCAGGTCGGGATGACGAGGAGGCCCGACGGCGGCTCCTGGGCCGGCGCGAGGAGCTCGTCCGTCCGGGACAGGCCGGTCACCCGCACCTGGGCGGGGCGGAAGCCGAAGTCGTTGATGATCATCTCCCGCTCCCGGTCGGAGCTCACGTGGAAACGATCGGTGGCGAACCCCGGGGCGAGCTTGCCGTAGTTCGCCACCATGTTCTTGGTGCCCATGACGCCGTGCTGCAGGAAGACCCGCACGCCCCGCACGCCGCGCGCGGCGGCCGCCGTGCGCGAGGGCAGCAGGTACTCGGCGTGATGGGTGCTGATGATCCGGTTCGCGAGGAACGCCGCGCGGATGTGCTCGCGCGAGCTGCGGAGCACGACGTTCCCGAGCGGCGCCACGCGCTGCAGGTCGGGGGCGTGCTCGTCGATCACGTAGTAGACCTTGCGGCCCGGCTGGTTCTCGCGGAGCCACCGGAAGAGGTGGTACCCGTTGTCCTGGGCCTTGTACGGCAGCTCCCCGACGAGCCAGACGCCGGCGAACGGGCGCACCAGCGGGAGCAGCCAGGCGGCGCGCGTCCACCGACGAAGGCACGCGAACGAGTCCTCGCTCATCCGCTCCACGTGCATCGAGACGTTCGCGCCGCGGAACGTCGCATAGGGCACGAACTGCACGACCTGCCCGGCACGGGTCACCCGGCCGGTGCGCAGCCTGTCGTGATGGCCGTCGCCGTTCACCCGCTTCGTCTGCACGAGGCCGTCGGCGTCCTCGACCTCGACGTAGAGGTCGACCGTGTCGTCCCGGAGGTCGAGCCGCTCCGCGAGGTCCGCCAGGTCGATCACGCACGACGCCCGCTGGACGAAGCGGCCCCGGTCGGTCAGCGACTCCTCCGGAAGGTCGTCGAGGCGACAGGCGAAGACGTGCCGCGTGCTGGTCTCCCGCGCCGCCACCACGATCCGCGCCTCGCGCGCCCGGCGGTCGGCGCCCCGCACCACGACCCCGACCTCCACACGGGCGTCCTGCACCTGGAGGTTCTCGACCTCGACCTGGAACTTGCGCCCCGGCGCGCCACCGAGGAGGAGGCTCACGTTCCCCTTCTGCGTCACCGCGACCCGGTCGTCGGCGACACGGCAGCCCCCTTCGGCCCCCGCCGGCCGCAGCGTCCTCGCGAAGTTCCCGAGGCGGACGGGCCCGGGGGTGTCCGCGGGATCAGGCCGGTCGACGTCCGCGTCGTCCTCGACGCCGGCCCTCGGCGCGAGGTGCAGCCAGAGGTCCGCGACGTCGTCCTCGCCCGCGGAGAGGGGCCGCACCTCGTCGAGCGGCAGGACGGCCGTGAAGTCGCGGTCGCCCTCGGCCGGGACCCGGACGGTCGCGCCGGTCGCCCGCCACACCGCCGAGAGCTCGGCCACCCGCCAGTGCCGGCGGACGTACGTGCCGCTCACGTGCAGCGCGCCGTCCACCAGGGACAGCTCCACGCTCCGCTTGGACGGACGACCCGCCGACGCCCGGCGCCTGCGGATCCTGCGCCGCACCGGCTCCGGGACCGCCCGTCGGACGACTCCACGCACACGAGCGGTCAGCGGTGCAGTCAACGTGATCGGCCCTTCGGTCTTGCCGCGCGGACACGACGGCGCGGGGCCTCGGCCCGAGCCCGCCCCCGTGCTCGTCCGTCCGCAGCGGCAGGTCGTGCGTACGCATGGATGGCCCGCACAGTGTACGGCCCGTCGCGAGCGACCCCGAAACGGTCAGAGCCGTTCGGCCCACGTGGCGAGATCGCGCGAGGCCCGCGACACGGCCCGGGCCGCGAGACTGCGGTGCGGCGGCGGCGGCAGCGGGATGTCCTTGTACCCGAACCTGCGGAAGTCGGCGGCGTAGAACTCCTCGAGCCGCGCCTGCAGCGACGCGGACACCTCGACGTCGCTGCTCGAGATGCCGCGCGTCCGCTCGCTGGTCCGCACCCGCGCGACCGCGGCGGGCAGGCCGAGGTCGAACCGCTCGTTGAGGTCCGCGACCGCCGCGTCGAGCCCGTCCTCGAGCCGGTAGACCCGCGCACCCTTGACGAGGAACTCGACCTGGGGGCGGATGTGGTTGTCGTGCACGTACGGGTTGGACTCGAACTTCGCGAAGCGCTCCATCGCCCACTGCTCGACGGCGTCCGCGCTGGTGGACAGCTCCTGCTTGTGCCGCATCACGTACTCGGAACGGAACCGCGCCACCGGCTCGCGGACCACCCCGAAGATCGCGTCGAAGCGCCGCAGCCGGAACGTCTCGCGCAGCAGCATCCCGTGCATGTGCTGCGGCGTGCACCGGCGCAGGTAGTTCGGCGCCCCGCGCTGCATGCGGCCGTCGTGGTACGACATCGTCCAGCCGTCGGCGACGAGGTGCTTCTCCATCGCCGACCCGCCGGTCTTGGGCACGTGGATGAACAGGACGTTGCGGTCGCCCTTGGTGAAGACAGGCATGATTCTCCGGCGTCTCAGGACGAGTGCGGCAGGCTGCCGATCATCCCGGCGGCCACGGTCTTGTTGGTCGCCTCGTCCACGAGGATGAAGGCTCCGGTCCGCCGGTTCTGGCGGTACGAGTCGACGAACAGCGGCTGCGTGACGCGCAGCTGGATGCGGCCGATCTCGTTGAGCCCGATCTCGGTCGCCCCCTCGTCCCGGTGCAGGGTGTTGACGTCCACGCGGTAGTTGATGTCCTTCACCATCGCGCGCGCCCAGCGGGTCGTGTGCTTGATCGCGTACTTCTTGCCCTTGACCAGCGGCGCCGACTCGTCCATCCAGCAGATCTGGGCGTCGATGTCCTGCAGTGCCGCGGGGCTGTTGTGCGGCCGGCAGATCATGTCGCCGCGCGAGATGTCGATCTCGTCCGCGAGGCGCACCGTGACCGACATGGGCGGGTACGCCTCGGCGACGGGGCCGTCGGCGGTGTCGATCGCCTCGATCGTCGTCTCGAGCCCCGACGGCAGCACGCGGACCGCGTCGCCCGGCTTCAGGACGCCGCTCGCGACGGTGCCCGCGTACCCGCGGTAGTCGCGCGCGTCGTGCGACTGCGGCCGGATGACGTACTGCACCGGGAACCGCACGTCCTGCAGGTTGCGGTCGGACGCCACGTGCAGGGACTCGAGGTGGCTGAGGAGGGGCCGCCCGTCGAACCACGGCGTGTTCTCGCTGCGGTTCACCACGTTGTCGCCCACGAGGGCGGAGATCGGGACGAACGTCAGGTCGGGCACCCGCAGCCGGGAGGCGAACTCCGAGAAGTCCTTGCGGATGTTCTCGAAGACCTCCTCGGAGTAGTCGACGAGGTCCATCTTGTTGACGCAGACCACGATGTGCGGCACGCCCAGCAGCGTGGCGAGGAACGTGTGCCGGCGGCTCTGCTCGATGACGCCCTTGCGCGCGTCCACCAGGATGAGCGCGACGTCCGCCGTCGACGCCCCGGTGACCATGTTCCGCGTGTACTGGATGTGGCCGGGGGTGTCCGCGATGATGAACTTGCGCTTGGGCGTGGCGAAGTAGCGGTACGCGACGTCGATCGTGATGCCCTGCTCGCGCTCGGCCCGCAGGCCGTCGGTGAGCAGCGCCAGGTCGGTGTAGTCGTTGCCGCGGTCCTTGCTGACCTGCTCCACCGACTCGAGCTGGTCCTCGAAGATCGTCTTGGAGTCGAACAGCAGTCGCCCGATGAGCGTGCTCTTGCCGTCGTCCACGGAGCCCGCGGTGGCGAAGCGCAGCAGGTCGGCCGACGTGTCGATCGCCTGCTGCGCGGCGGCGCTCCGGTCCTGGGCCACGGTGCTCGTGTCGATGCTCTCAGTGCTCATGGCTTAGAAGTAGCCCTCTCGCTTCCGGTCCTCCATCGCGGCCTCGCTCACCTTGTCGTCGCCACGGGTGGCGCCGCGCTCGGTGAGGCGCACGGCGGCGACCTCTTCGACGATCTCGGCGCGGGTCGACGCGGTCGACGCCACGGCGGCGGTGAGGTTCGCGTCGCCCACCGTGCGGTAGCGCACGGACCGCACCTCGGCGGTCTCACCCTCCTTCAGCGGCGTGAACTCGTTCACCGCGAAGAGCATGCCGTTCCGGTCCACGACCTCGCGCTCGGCGGCGAAGTACAGGTCCGGGAGGTCGATGTCCTCGGCCTCGATGTAGGCCCAGATGTCCAGCTCGGTCCAGTTGGACAGCGGGAACACCCGGATCGACTCGCCCTGGTGGACGCGGCCGTTGTACAGGTCCCAGATCTCGGGACGCTGGTTCTTGGGGTCCCACTGGCCGAAGTCGTCGCGGAAGGAGAAGACGCGCTCCTTGGCGCGGGCCTTCTCCTCGTCGCGGCGCCCGCCGCCGAAGAGCGCGTCGAAGCCGTTCTTCTCCGCGGCCTCGAGCAGCACCGGCGTCTGGATGCGGTTGCGGGAGCCGTTCGGCTCCTCCTGCACCAGGCCGCGCTCGATCGCCTCGGGCACGGACGCCACCACGAGCTGGATGCCGAGCCGCTCGACCCAACGGTCGCGGGTCTCGAGCACGGACGGGAAGTTCAGGCCCGTGTCCACGTGCATGATCGGGAACGGGATCCGCGCCGGGGCGAACGCCTTCGCCGCCAGGTGGAGCATCACGATCGAGTCCTTGCCGCCCGAGAACAGCAGACAGGGACGCTGCATCTCGGCCACCACCTCGCGGATGATGTGGATGCTCTCCGCTTCGAGGCTGCGGAGCTGGCTCAGGACGTGAGACGTCACGACTGGGCACCTTCCTTGATGTCGACCCCGACCGCCGTCAGCGCCGCGCGCAGGCGCGCGGCGAGTGCCGGGTGGCAGACGAAGAGATCGGGGAGCCAGGGGTCCTGGCGGTTGTACACGAGCGGGGTGCCGTCCAGGCGGGTGCACTCCAGGCCGGCGGCGAGCGCGACCGCGACGGGCGCCGCCGAGTCCCACTCGTACTGCCCGCCGGCGTGCACGTACGCGTCGACGGTGCCGTCCACGACGGACACGACCTTGACGCCGGCCGAGCCCATGGGCACCAGCTCAACGTCGCTGCGCTCGGCGAGCGCACGGACGAACTCGGGGGGCCGGCTGCGGCTCGCCGCGATCCGCAGGGGGCGGCGTCCGGCGAGCACGGCGTCCGCGTCCGACCGGCCGGCGCCGGGCGCCGCGGTGCTGGGGACGGCGTCACGGGCCGGGAGGCCGACCGCGCCCGCGGCGAGGCCGTCGGGCCGGCCGGCGGCGCGCTCCCACAGGGCCACGTGCACGGCGAAGTCGTCGCGCCACTCGCCGGCGCGGTCGTCGTCCGCGAACCGCTCGGCGAACTCGCGCGTCCCGTCGAGCGGGTCGATGATCCACACGCGGTCCGCCGTCGCGCGGGACCCGACGTCCTTCGCCTCCTCGGAGAGGACGGCGTCGTCGGGGCGGGCGTGCGCGAGGGCGGCGGCGAGCCAGGCCTGGCCCGCGGCGTCGCCGGCGTCCTTGAGCTCCGCCGCGACGAAGCCCCCGCCGGCGGCGTCGACGTCCGCCCGCAGGCCGCGCAGCACCGCTCCGGCACCCTCCGCCAGCGCGACGGCGAGCTCGCCGTCGGGCAGGCCCGGGTCCGGGAAGGACGGGGCGGACGCGGGCATGGGGCTCCTCGGCTTGCGGCTCTGGACGGGGGGCCCGGGCGGGCCGCGGCCGACGCTACCATTCCGAATTGGACAGTTCCCTGAGAGTTCACAATGCTGAATTCTGTTTTTCCGATAGGAATGGTGCCCTTTTGGCGGTCGAACTCCCGCTGGTCCTCGGAGGCCTCGTCGTGGGCTTCGTGGTGGGCCTGACGGGGATGGGCGGCGGCGCCCTGATGACGCCCATGCTCATCTTCGTGTTCCGGGTGGACCCGCTCACCGCGGTCTCGTCCGACGTCGTCGCCAGCCTCTTCATGAAGCCGGCGGGAGCGATCGTCCACCTCCGGCGCCGCACGGTGAACCTGCAGCTCGTGCTGTGGCTCTGCATCGGGTCCGTCCCCGCCGCGTTCTCGGGTGCGCTCCTCATCCGCTACCTGCCGCTCGGCGACGGGTTCGACGAGATGCTGAAGAAGGTGCTCGGCGTCGCGCTGCTCATCGCCTCCGCAGGGCTCGTCGTGCGGGCCGTGCTCGGCATGCTGCAGCGGCGCACCGCGCTCGGCGAGGGGCCCGCCGTGCCGACCAGCCCCGACGTCGTCGTGCGCAGGGTGCCGACGCTGATCCTCGGCGCCGTGGCCGGCCTCATGGTGGGCCTGACGTCGGTGGGGGCAGGCTCGATCATCATCGTGGTGCTGCTCCTGCTCTACCCCGCCCTCAAGGCGTCGCAGCTGGTGGGCACCGACCTCGTGCAGGCGGTGCCGCTGGTCGCCGCCGCCTCGCTGGGGCACGTCCTGTACGGCGACTTCGAGCTGGGCCTCACCACCTCCCTGCTGATCGGCGCGATCCCCGGCGCCTGGTTCGGCGCCCACGTCTCCAGCCGCGCCCCCGGCGGCATCATCCGCCGGGCCCTCGCGATCCTCCTGCTCGCGTCCGGCCTCAAGCTGCTCGGCGCCCCGCTGGGCGCCGTGGTCGCGGCCGCGGTCGGCGCGCTCGTCGTCGGCAACCTGCTGTGGATCGTGGTCCGGGAGCGCATCAAGCGGCTCCCGCCCCGGCCCCTGCCGCTCGGCACCGTCACCGCCCCGGGCCCCGCCGACGACGCCGGGCCCGCCGACGACCCGACACCCATCGCGAAGGACCGGTCCACGCCGTCATGAGCCTGCCCGCCGCCACCCACGTCCTGTCCCCCGACGAGCTGGACCTGCTGGAGCTCGCCCTCTCGGGCGGCGCCGGCTGGTTCCCCCCGGCCGGCCTGCCCGCGGGTCCGGTCACCCTGACCGACGCGGAGAACACCCCGCTGGCCGTGCTCGACCCCGCGGCCGGTCCCGCCCCGCAGGCCGTCAGGCCCTTCGCCCGCGCCGCCGGGCCCCACTGGGACCCGGCCCTGCGCCGCACGGCGGCCGACGTCCGGGAGAGCCTGGGCGAAGGCGCCGTGGTCGCGGTCGCCGTGACCGAGCCGCCCACCCGGTCGGAGGTCGACGTGCTCCCGGCCGCGCTCGAGGGCGCGTCGTCGGTGCTGCTGCTCGTCCCGGCCTCGCGCCGCTCCCCCGCCGCCGGCACGGTCGGCGCGCCGGGCCTGGTGCGGGTCGCGCAGGACCTCGCGGACCGTGCCGGACGGCGCGCCACGGTCGTCGTCGTCCCGTGGCCCGCGGACGCACCGGACGGGCTGCGCTGGTCGGACGTCGGCGCCCGCTACGGCGCCGCGCGCACCGAGGTGCTCGCCGACCGCCGGTCCGCCGAGGCCCGCGAGAGGGTCGCGCGGCTCGGCGCGCGGTGGTCCGACGAGGTCGCCGCCCTGTACACCGAGCCGTCCGCCGCGGAGCTCGTCCGCGCCGCGCGCACGGCACGGCGGGCCGGCGCGGTCGTGTTCTTCACCGGGCTGTCCGGCTCCGGCAAGTCGACCGTGGCCCGGGCGCTCGCCGCCGAGCTCGACGACGAGGGGCTGCACACCACGCTCCTGGACGGCGACGAGGTGCGCCACCACCTGTCCAAGGGACTCGGCTTCGACAAGGAGTCGCGCGAGCTGAACGTGGAGCGCATCGGCTACGTCGCGTCGCTGGTGTCGTCCCACGGCGGGGTGGCGGTGGCGGCCCCCATCGCCCCGTTCGCCTCCGGGCGCGCCCGCGTGCGCGAGCTCGCCGAGGCGGCGGGCGCCTTCCTCCTCGTGCACGTCAGCACCCCGCTGGAGGTGTGCGAGGCGCGCGACCGCAAGGGCCTGTACGCCAAGGCGCGCCGGGGCGAGATCCCCGAGTTCACGGGCATCTCGTCGCCCTACGAGGCGCCGACCGACGCGGACCTCGTGATCGACACGTCGCAGGTCGACGTCGCGGCCGCCGTGACGCAGGTGCGCGCGGCGCTCGTCGAGCGCCTCGGCTGACCGCCGCCCCACCGAGCACCGACCCGACGCGCCCGGACAGAGATCGAGCCCGCCGGGAGCATGTCCCGGCGGGCTCGGTCCGACCTCGACCCGATCGGGTCAGTCCTGCTGCTGCTTCTTCTTGCGCCGCGCCCGCGGGCCGACGCCGCCGGCGCGTCCGGACGAGTTCGCCTGACGGTGGGCGCGCACGAACTTCCGGTACTCCCCGAGCACTTCGTCCGTGCTGCCGTCCATGACGAGCTGCCCCTGGTGCACCCACAGCACGCGCGTGCACATCGCCTCGACGGTGCTGATCGAGTGGCTCACCAGGAAGATCGTGCCCGCGTTCTTGCGCACCTCGTCGATGCGGGCCTTGGAGCGCGCCTTGAACGCGGCGTCGCCGGTGGCGAGCGCCTCGTCGATCATGAGGATGTCGGGCGTCGCCGCCGACGAGATCGCGAAGCGCAGGCGGGCGCCCATCCCGGACGAGTACGTGCGCATCGGCATGTAGACGAAGTCGCCGATGTCGGCGAACTCCACCACCTCGTCGAAGCGCTCCTCGACCTGCTTGGGCGTGAGCCCCAGGGCGAGGCCGCCGATCCAGATGTTCCGCTCGCCCGAGAGCTGCGGCATCAGGGCGGCGTTCACGCCCAGCAGCGCGGGTTCCCCGGCCACCCACACCCCGCCGGACTGCGGCGGGATGAGGCCGGTGATCGCGCGCAGCAGCGTGCTCTTGCCGGAGCCGTTGATGCCGACGATGCCGATGGACTCGCCGTGCCGGGCGACGAACGAGATGCCGCGCACGGCGTGCACCTCGCTCACGGCGCCCACGTGCTGCGACGTCGAGCTGACCAGGCGGCGCAGGAGCGAGCGCTTGGGCGCCTGCGCCTCACGCACGTTCTCGGCGCCCTTGGCGGCGATCTGCTTGGCCTTGCCCCCGAACACGCGGTACACGATGTGCAGGTCGTCGACGACGAGCACCGGGTCGCCGGGCGTCGCCACGGGACGCGGGCCCTCGAGGTCCTCGGGCTCGAAGTCCTCGTCGAGGTCGACGTCGAGATGAAGGTCGGACTCAGTCACGGCCGTACCGCTCCTCTCCACGCCAGAAGATGATGAACCCCGCGACGAACGCCACCACGGCCCAGCCGGCGGCCCACGCCCACATCCACGGGTCCTGCGGGAAGCTCGGCTCCTGGGTGAGGATCGAGCGCGCCACGTAGAGGAACACGCCGATCGGCTGGTACTCGAGGACCGCCCCGACGACCCCCTGCACACCCTCCGGGAGGTTGTCGACATAGTGCGTCACGGGGAAGATCACGCCGGAGCCGTACATCACCAGGCGCAGCACGAAGCCGATGATGTTGTCCAGGTCGGGCGTGATGGCCACGGCCCGGGCCACGACGAACGCGATGCCGGTGTTGAAGATCCACATCAGCGCCACGATGGCGGGCAGCAGCAGCCAGCTCCACGTGATGTGCTCCATCGGGTAGGCCGGGAGCAGGCCGCTGAGCAGCACGATCGCGCACATCACGAGCAGCGCGGGCACCAGCGTGGTGAGCAGCGAGACCACCTGCGCGATGGGCAGCACCGCGCGCGGGAAGTGCAGCGACCGGATGAGGTTGGTCTTCTGCGCGATCGAGCGCGAGCCGGCGTGCACCGACTGCTCGAAGAAGCGGTAGAGGAACGTGCCGATCACGATGAACGAGATGGCGTTCTCCAGCCCGCGGGTCGTGCCCAGCAGGATGCCGAAGATGAGGATGTAGACGGCCGCGTTGAGCATCGGGTTGAGGACGGCCCACAGCTGACCCAGGTAGTTGTTCTGGTTCTTGGAGTAGGCCGTCGCGGTGCCGAGCACGCGGATGAACGCCCAGCGGGAGGCGACGTCGCGGATGTAGCGGCCGAGCGGCGGGCGCACGCCCATCTGCTTCAGGCCGAACTCCTGCGCGATCGCGCGGCGCTCCGACGAGCTGATGTCAGGGACGATCGGGGCCGGCGGGGTCAACGGGTCCCGCGCGGTGTCCGGCGACCCGCGGTCGCCGGAGGCGCCCGTGGTGGTGTCGGTGCTCACGAATCCTGCATACCTGTCTTCCGAGGTACGGCCAGCGGCTGCCCGGCCCCGTCGATCCTACAGCGGCGGCCTGCCCGCTCCGGGCCCCAGGGACACCCCGGGACCGTCGAGGACGCCGTGGAATACTCGGTGCGCCAGCGCCCCGCCCATCAGGAAGGCACGGATGTCGCACGTCAGTCCACCGCAGCCCACGGTCAAGGACCGCGCACGCCAGCTCGTCGGACAGATCCTGCTGAGTGCGGGTTCGCGCGTCAAGCAGGTCGTGAAGAAGACCATCGTGGGCGAGCCCCCGGAGTTCTCCCCCGAGCTGGACGAGCTGCCCCGCTACCCCGTGGTGGCCTACTTCGCGGACACCCCGAACCAGGCGTACCAGCTGCAGCAGTGGCTGCCCGTGCTCGAGCGCGTCGCCGAGCGGCAGCCGGTGGCGATCGTCGCCCGCCACTGGGAGCTCACCGAGCAGCTGCGCGGCACGACCGGCATCCCCGTGCTCTTCGTCCGCCGTCTGGACGGCCTCCGCCGCCTCTACGAGCAGATCGACGTGAAGACGGTCGTGTACGTCAACAACGGCTGGCGCAACTTCCAGTCGCTGATCTACCAGCGGGCCCTGCACGTGCACGTCAACCACGGCGAGTCCGACAAGATCTCGATGGTCTCGAACCAGGCCAAGGCCTACGACCACGTGGTCGTCGCCGGGGCGGCCGCGATCGAGCGGCACCGCCGCGCACTGATCAACTTCGACCTCGACCGGCTGGTCGTGTGCGGGCGCCCGCAGCTCGACCTGGAGGTGTCCTCCGCCCTGCAGCCGGTCGCGGGCCGCCGCACGGTGCTCTACGCGCCCACGTGGTCCGGGGAGGACGACGCCAACAACTACACGTCCCTGGACCTGTACGGCGTCGCGATCGTGCGTGCGCTGCTGGACCGCCCCGACGTCCGGCTCGTCTACAAGCCGCACCCCCGCGTGCTCACGGCCGACGACCCGGCGATCGTCGACGCGCACGCCGAGATCGTGCGGCTCGTCACCGCGGCCACCCAGGCGGGGGCGCCGCACGCGCTGCCGCTCGACGCCGACATCCTGGGCCTCTTCGAGGGCGCCGACCTGCTGGTGACCGACATCTCGTCGGTCGGTCTCGACTTCCTCTACCTGCGCCCCGACGCGCCGATCGTGCTCACCGACCGGCGCACGGACCGTGCCCGGATCGTCGCCGAGGCACCCGTCGCGAGCGTCGTCGACATCGTCGACGGCGACACCGTGGGCGACGTCGCCGGCCTCCTCGCCGCCAACCTCGCCGGCGACCCGCACCACGACGCCCGGGCCGCCGCACGGGAGCACTACTTCGGCTTCGCCCGCGGCGAGAGCAGCCGCCGCTTCCTGGAGTTCGTCGACGACTGCGTCGTGCGGCGCGACGCCCTGGTCGGCGCCGACTCGCCGGCGGCCTGACCGGACGGTCCCGGCCGACGACGAGGGGCGGCGACCGGTCCGGTCGCCGCCCCTCGTTCGTCGGCCTGCGTCGCGCGGTCGCGGGTCAGAGCTCCCGGTTCGCCCGCTCCAGGTCCTCGGCGAAGTCGACCTCGACCGCGTACAGGTCGGAGATGTCGACCGGCGTCACCTTGACGCCGTCGTTGGCGATCGCGAGCTCGATGCCCCCCTCGAAGTACTCCTGGTCGTCCACCTCGGAGAGGCGCCGGAGCAGCTTCTCCTTGTCCTGCGCCGCGACGTAGTTGATGCCCACGGCCTCGCCGAGCGCCCCCGCCCCGACCTTCTTCGACAGCTCCGCGATGAAGCCGTCCTCGTCGACCGTGTACTTGACCTCCTCGTCACCCACGGACGACGTGTTGACGCACACGAACGACCTGCCCTCGTCGATGAGGGGCTGCACGCGGCGCAGCACGTCCGGGTGGAAGACGACGTCGCCGTTCATCCAGAGCACGCCCCGGTCGCCGGTCACGCGCAGCGCGCGCATGAGGCTCTTCGACGTGTTGGTCTGGTCGTAGACCTCGTTGTACGCGTAGGTCACGTCCGGGGCGGCCTCGAGGATCATGTCGAGCTTGAAGCCGACGACGATCAGCACCTCGGCCTCGCGGCCGTAGACCGAACGCAGGTTGCCGAGCTGCTGGGCGAGGATCGTGCGCCCGTCGCGCAGCTCCGTCAGCGGCTTGGGGTGCGGCCGGCCCAGGCGGGTCCCCATGCCCGCTGCCAGGATCACTGTCTGGATGCTCATCGCGTTCCTCTCTCGTTACCTGTCGGTGCGGCGCCCGGAGCGCCATAGGCCTCGATCCGTGCGACCTCGCGGTCGCGGATCTCCATCAGTCGCTCGCACGCCGCGACGAACCGCCGCGTGGCCGCCCCCGGGGCGGTGTCGCCGAGGTAGTGCTCGCGCAGCGTGAGGCGCTGCTCCCGTGTCGGGTCCGCCGTCAGCTCGCGGTCCACCGTGGCCAGCACGTCGCCGAGGGCGGAGACCGGCAGCGCCGGCGCGAGCTCCAGCAGCGGGCTGGACGCAATGACCGCGTCGCCCACGGGCCGGGTCACGACGATCGGCTCCCCGGTGGCGAGCCAGTCCATCGCGACGCCGGAGACGTCGCAGACCAGCAGGTCGGCCGCGGCGAACGCCGGGGCGACGTCGCCGTGCGTGTCGGTGCCGTGGCCCGGCCCCTCGGCGGGGGCGGGCGCGGAGGCGAGGTAGTCGCGGATCGCCGCGTCGGCGTCGCCGTACGCGGCCACGCGCACGCCCGTGAGCGGGTGCGGACGGTAGAGCACGCGGTAGCGACCGGACTCGACGAGGGCCCGCACGACCGCGAGCCCGTGCGTGGCCACCGACCCGTACTCCGCGGACGGCTGGCCGCCCTCCCAGGTGGGCGCGTACAGGACGGTGGGCAGCGGCCCGCGCGGCGTCGCGGCGCGCAGGCGCAGCTGGTCGTCGAGCTGCGGGCGCCCGACGGGCACGCAGCGGGCGTGCGCGTCGTACAGGGTGCTGAACCGCGCCATGCGCTCGACGGCGGCCTGCCCCGCGACGAACGAGAAGTCGTACGCCTTCGTCTGGTTCGACACCGTCACGAGCTTGTCGCTGTCGCCGTGCATCAGCGAGGCGTGCACCAGCTGCCCGAAGCGCAGGCAGGTGAAGTTCTCGGGGTTGTGGTTGACGTACAGCGCGAGCTTCGTCCGCGACCGGCCGAGCACGTCGTCGAGCGTCGTGTAGTGGGCCACCGTGCGGACGTCCAGGCCGCTGTCGCGACGGATCGCGCGAGCCGTGCGGGAGTCCTGCGTGACGACGACCACGGGATGCTCGGCGTGCAGCGCGCGGAACGTGTCGTACCACTGCTCGATCTGGTAGAGCGCCTCGGGGGTGTCGGCGAAGTAGACGAGCACCTCGTACGGCCACGACGTGCCCAGCAGCGACTCGTCCTCGCCCAGGCCGTCCGGCATCCCGCCGGGCAGCATGCCCAGGCGGCGGATCACCTTGCCCCCCAGCGATCGGATCCGGCGCCGTAGCGTGGCGCCCCGGGGTGTGGCAGGCAAGGGGTCTCCTGAAGCGTCGTCGGTCAGCGGGGGGCGCGTCGCAGCATACCGGCCAGACGCCGGAACATCCCGGGCCCCGAGCCGGACGCCGCGCGCAGCGTCGTCGTGGAGGGAGCCGCGGACGCGGCTCGCGCCGACGGCTGGGGACGCCGCCGGACCACGTCCGCGAAGACGTCGGCCCACCGCGCGACGACGGCGGCGTCGGAGTAGCGCTGCGCTGTCGCGACGGCGGCCTCGCGCATGCGCCGCAGGGCGTCGTCGTCGAGCGTGACGAACCGCTCGATCGCGGCCGCGAGCGCGTCGGCGTCGCCGTCGGGCACGAGGAACCCGTCCACCCCGTCGGTGATGATGTCCGCCGGCCCGTAGCGGATGTCGTACGCGATCGGGACGCAGCCGCGCGACATCGCCTCGGCGAACACGAGCGGCAGCCCCTCGGACCTGCTGGTGAGCAGCAGGAAGGAGGCCTCGGTGAGCCGGTCGGCGGCACCGCGCACGTAGCCGTGCACGGTGACCCCCGGCACCTTCGCCGCGCGCGCCTCGACCCGGGCGCGCTCCGGGCCGTCGCCGTAGATGTCCAGGGTGAGGTCCAGCCCGGTCCGGCGCCGGGCGCGGTCGAGCCCGATGATCCCGTTCCCCACCCGCTTGCGGCCGTGGAGCGACGCCAGCATCGCGCCGCGGTACCGGTCCTCGTGCGCGGGCACCGGCCCGTCGGGCAGGTCCGTGCTGTTGGGCACCACGTATGCGTGGACGCGCTCGCCCACGCGGTCCACGACGTCGCGGCGCTGCCCGTCGGTGAGGAAGACCACGGCGTCGTAGTCGTCGAGGTGCTCGACGAGCGCCGTCCGTGCCGGCGTGAGCGGTCCGTGCGGGTCGGTGGCCTTCGCCGACAGGTGCGCCCCGTGCACCAGGTGCGCGGTGTACAGGTCCTTGCGCCGCAGCGAGGCGAAGAAGTTCACCAGCGTCTTGCTGTCCACGACGACATAGCCCGGCCGGTCCGGCAGGACGGTGTCGAGCCAGTAGCGGTAGAGGGACCACACGGTGCCCCAGCGCCGGCCCGGGCGGCCGTCCCGGGCGTAGAGGGTGATGCGGCGTGCCTCCGCCCGTTCGTCCACGGCGGCGAGCGAGCCGTCCGCCCGGAAGTGCAGCTGCCGCAGCACCTCGCCGTCGGGGCCGGACTCGGTGCGCACCAGCTCGCCCGCCTCGCCGCGGGGCCGGTCGGCGGGGCGGCTGCCCGGCGGCGGGGCCACCACGTCGTCCGGCAGCTCGCGCAGGTCGTGCCAGACGTTGTGCAGCGTGACCCCGGGAACGAGCTCGCCCCGCGCCTCGAGCGCCCGCCGGGTGGCCTCGACGTCGAGCTCCGGGGAGAAGGTGAGCACCTTCACGGGGACGCCCGCCTCGCGGGCGAAGGCGCGGGAACGCCGCAGCAGCGCCGACGTCATGCCGCCGTAGGCGGCAGGGATCGTCCAGGTCGCCGCGGCGTGGCTCCCGGGCGGGAGCTGGGTCGTCGGGTGTCCGTGACTGTGGGGCACCGGCCCATCGTAGGGGCTCGCACCCTCCCGCCGGCCGTCCCACCGGGTGGAACCCGGGTCGGTCGGGACGACCGTAATCCGACCGCCCGGATGTAGTATCGCCCGACCCGTCGACCCCCGACCCGGGAGAGCTCATGCCCCGACGCCCGCTGCACCCCGCCACCTGGCTCCGGGGCGCGCGCCGCGCCCTCCGTTCCGCCCTCGGCTCCCGGGACGCCTCCCCCCAGGCCGCCGCCCTCGCGCTGAGCCGTCCGACGGTGCACGAGGTGCGCGCCCTCCTGGGGGCGAAGGACCTCCGGGCGGCGCAGTCGCTGGTGGACGAGGCGCTGGCGCAGCCGTCGCCCGACGGCGACGTCCTGCTCGCGGCGGGGCTGGTCGCCCACCGCAAGCACCTGCACGAGCGCGCCCTGTCGTTCTTCGACCGGGCCGGGGACGACGCCCTCGCGGTGACCCCCGTCGCCTTCGTCGAGTCCCTCTTCCGTGTCGACCCGCAGCGGGGCCTGACGCTCGCCCGCGCCTGGCTCGACGGCACCGACGCCCCGCTCGACGCACGCACCTGGCACACCGTGCTGCGCTACGTCTTCGCCCACGGGGACGCCGCCCTGCGGCACGCCGTGCACGACCGGTTCGTGGCGTCCTACCGGGGCGCCGAGCGGCAGTGGCCCGGCGGCGCGGCGGAGATCGCATGGCTCGAGCGGTGGCGGCGCGCGGAGCGGCACACCACCGCCCCGGCCCCCGGGGCGCGGGTGCCGTTCGCCGTCATGGACTACGTGCAGCCGGGCAAGGGCAAGTCGTCGCAGAACATCGGCGACCACGTCCAGACGCTGTCGTCCCTCGGCCACGTCGTGCGGCGGCAGAACCTGCGGTTCCACGGCCAGCCCGAGCTGACGGAGTTCGCCCGGGAGATGCAGGGACGGGTGCGCCCGGAGCTGCGCCTCGACGGCGAGCCCACGGACGTCGAGCTGTACCGCGTGGACCGTGACGGCTCGTCGTTCCAGGCGTTCCCCGAGGGCACCTGGCTGCTGGAGTTCGGCTGGCACTCCCACGACCTCGCCGCCACCGGCGTGTGGGACTTCCCGATGCACGAGAACCTGCGGCCGATCTTCGTGTCGTTCCACTGCAACAAGCGCGGCCTGCTCACCCCGGAGGCCCTCGACTACCTGCGCGCGCACGGCCCCATCGGCTGCCGCGACTGGACCACGGTCGACCTGCTCCTCTCGCTCGACGTGCCCGCCTTCTTCTCCGGCTGCCTCACCACCACCGTGAGCACGGTGTTCCCCGAGCTCGAGGAGCGCCCCGAGCCCGCCACCGTCTACGTCGACGCCGTGCGCGAGCCCGTGCCCGACGGGCACGACAACATCAAGCAGAGCTACCGCGAGGTCAAGGACCGCACGTTCGTGGAGAACATGCGCGAGGCCGTGCGCCTGCTCGAGTGGTACCGCACCGGCTACACGCACGTCGTCACCAAGCGGCTGCACTGCTACCTGCCCACGACGTCGCTCGGGCTGGAGGTCGACTTCCAGCCCGCGAACTACGCCGACGTGCGCTTCAGCGGCCTGCACCCGCTGGACCACGACGGTTTCGAGGCCATCCGCACCGGCATGATCGCGCGGCTCGAGCCCGTGCTGTCCGCGATCTTCTCGGGCCGGGACGCCGAGGACGTGTACGCGCTCTGGCGCGAGACCGTCGCGCCCGAGGTCGAGGCCGCCAGGGCACGGCACACCGCGGCGACCCCGCTGCCGCAGCTCCCGGTCGAGCCGGCCGTCCTCGCCGCGCCCGTCGCGGTGGACGCGCCCCCCGTCGACGGGGCGGTCGACGTCGTCCTGACGCCCCGGATCGCCGAGCTGCCCCACGTGGGCGCGGCGGTGCAGGCCCTGGACGCCGCGGCCACCACCCCGCTGCGCGTCTGGCTCGTGGGCCCGAAGGTCACCCGGGTGAGCCTGCCCGAGCTCTCCGCGGGCACCACCGTGCACCGGGTGCCGACCACCGGTCTCGACCTGGCCTCCGTGGGCCTGACGGCGAGCCAGCGGGCGCACCACACGCTGCTCCCGCACCTGCTGCCCGGCGTCGACCGCGCCGTCGTGCTCCCCGTGGACGCCGTGGTGCTGGGCGACCTCGCCGAGCTCGCCGCCCTCGACCTCGGGGACACGGCCGTCGCCGCGCGGCACACGTCGCACGCCGACCCCAGCGGCTTCGGCCTGCTGTACCGGGCCGCACGGCGCCTCGACGACGCCCCGGAGACCGCGTACGACTTCTACCGCCGCATCCACGCGCGCCACGTGTTCGACTTCAACGCGTTCGACACGGACGTGCTGGTGCTCGACCTCGCACGCCTGCGGGCGGACGGTTTCGCGGCGCAGTCGCTGTCCGCCATGCGGGAGTTCCGCATCGACGCGCGCGAGGCCCTGCACCTGTACGCCGGCCCGCACCGCACCGAGCTCGACGAGGCGTGGGACCACGTGCCCACGCGCGACCTCCCGACGGCGGAGGCGAAGCTGGTGCACTGGGCGGACGCGGTCAAGCCGTGGGACGACGCCTACGTCGCCCGCCAGGAGCTGTGGCTCGAGCGGGCCGAGGCGCCCGTGGCCGTCGCCGCCCACTGACCCGCCCGGACGCCGCGGGCCTCGTCGCCCGCGGCGTCCGGCAGGTATCGTCGCCGCCCGTGACCTCCCAGCCGACCACCGCGCCCCCGACCGTCGGCCCACCCCCGCGGGTGCGGCCGCGGCCCCGGCTGCGCGGCCTCGACGGGCTGCGCTTCCTCGCCGCCGCGGTGGTGCTCGGCTACCACTACACGGGCATCGGCATCCCCCAGTGGGGGGCGCCGCCGCACGACGTGTTCCCGGTGCTCAACCACGTCACCCGGTACGGGTTCCTCGGCGTGCAGCTGTTCTTCGTGATCAGCGGGTTCGTCATCCTCATGACCGCCTACGGGCGCCCGATCACCGGCTTCGCGGCCTCCCGCGTGGCCCGGCTGTTCCCCGCCTACTGGGCGGCGGTGGCGCTCACGGTGGTGCTGCAGCTCGTGTGGGACGGCGGTCGCAACCCGTCGCTGATGGACTCCGCGCTGAACCTCACGATGCTCCAGGAGGCGTGGGACGTGCCGAACGTCCAGGGCGCCTTCTGGACGCTCTGGTTCGAGATGAAGTTCTACCTGCTGATCGGCGTCTTCATCCTCGTGGGGATCACCCGCCGGCGCGTCATCGCGTTCGCCGTGCTCTGGCCGCTGGTCGCGGAGCTTGCGCGCGCCACGGACAGCGGCCTGCTGTCGTCGCTGCTCATCCCGTCGTACGCCCCGTACTTCGCCGTCGGCATGCTCCTGTTCCTGGTCTACAAGGACGGCGGCGACCTGGCCGTGTGGCTCGGCATCGCCCTCACGACGATCCTCTCCGTGCGCCAGGCGTACCAGTACGCCGGCACGGCGGCCGAGCACGTGGGCGCGCCGGTCTCGCCGATCGTCTGCGGCGTCACGGTGATGGCGATGGTGGCGCTCGTGTGGGCGCTCAGCGCGGGGCCGCTGCGGCACGTCGACTGGCGGGTGCTGTCCACGCTCGGCGCGCTGACCTACCCGCTGTACCTGGTGCACGGGCAGTTCGGGTTCGCCGTGATCGACGTGCTGCACGACGACGTCTCGCGCTGGCTGGTGCTGGGCATCGCGGTCGCGGTCTCGGTGGCGCTGGCGGCGCTGCTGCACTACGGCGTCGAGAACCGCGTGCACGACCGGCTCCGCGACGGGGTGCGGCGGGGCCTGGAGACGACGCTCGACACCACGCGGCGCTGAGCCGGCGGGGGTCAGGCGGGCAGGTCCGCGCGCGGGTCAGGCGCGGACCAGGTGCAGGCGCGAGTGCATCTCGCGCACGAGCCCGTGCTGCGCGGGGTCCTGCTCGAGGAACTCGTCGACCGCCTTGCGGCACCCCGACCAGGCGAAGTAGTCGTCGACGACGACGCGCCCGCCGGGGACGAGGCGCGGCACCACGCGCTCCAGGCAGGTGCGCGTCGACGCGTACCAGTCGCCGTCCAGGTGGGCCACCGCCACGGGCTCGTCGCCGGTGAGCGTGTCCTCGAACAGCCCGCGCACCAGCTCGACATCCGAGGTCTCGACCGGGACGCCGTGCCGGGCGAAGGACTCACGCACCTCGGTGTACAGGTCGTCGCGGTAGCCGTAGTAGGTCTCGCCGCCGCGGCCCTTCGCCCGCCCCTCGGCGATCGTCGCGTACCGGGCGTGCACGTCCTGCCCGTCGTCCGCCGTGGGTGGCGGGATGAGGCCGAACACGTCGTGGACGGCGAGGTGGCGGTGCGGCGCCTTGGCCGTGGCGATCACGATGGCGGACCCGCCGCGGGCGGTGCCGCACTCGAGGAGCGTGCCCGGCAGCGCCCGCGCCTCGGCGTCGAGGACGGCGTGGGCGAGGTCGTACAGCGGCCGCAGGCCGAGCAGCGTGAGGTGCTCGTCCCGCACCGACCGGATCACCGCCGCCACCGGGTCGGGCAGGTCGTCGAGGCGGTCCGCCTCGAGCTCGCGCACCCGCTTGCGCAGCCTGCGCACGTCCGTGCGGCGGGCCTCGAGCTCCCTGCGGGTGCGCTCCAGCTCGGCGCGCAGCGCGGCCGGGTCGGCCACCTGGTCGTCGACCGGTGGCGCGGTCGTCCGTGCGCGGCCCCGCAGGGCCGCCGCGAGCCTGTCCCGCACGCTCCGTTCGGGCATGGGCCCATCGAACCCCACCGGGCGCCCCACGGCCAGGGCTGGGCGCGGACGCGGGCGGCGCCCCGGCGCCCCGTGCCACCCAACGTTCACCCCCCGGCCACGCCGAGGTCCCCCGCGCGTCGTCCGCGGCCGTGACACTGGCGGCGTGACCGCGCTCGTCGAGTCCCCGCTCCAGCTGCTGTGCGCCGTCGAGGCGCACGCCGCCGGGCACGCCGGCCCCCGCACGCACGTGCTGGCCCGCGCCGACGTCCCGGCCCTCACCGCCGGCATCGACGCCGTCCGCGCCCTCGGCCTCCCCGCGGGCCTGGACGTGGAGCCCGCCCCGGCGCCCCGCCGCCTGCCCGACGGCACCGTGGTGGTCGGCGACCCCTTCTCCGGCGCGTTCCAGGCCGCCCTGCTGCGGGCGCCGCGCCCCCCGGAGCGGCTCGTCGTCGTCGACGACGGGCTCGCGACCCTCGACCTCGCGCGCCGGGTGCTCACCGGTACCCCGCTGGTCCGGCTCACCGCTCCTCCGGACCCGCTGCGCCACGGCCTCGGCGCGCTGGCCGCGCGCCGGCTGCGCCGCCTGGTCGCCGCGGGCCGGCTCACCCTCAGCACGACGATGCCGCTGGACGACGGCGTGCTCGCCGGGCTGCGCGAGCTCGGCGTGGACGTGCGGCCGCAGGACTTCGCGTGGCTGCGGTCCCGCCCGCAGCGCAACGCGCCCGACGAGGCGACCGTCGTCGTCGGCTCCGCCCTCGTGGCCGACGGGCTCGTCCACGCCGACCGGTACGCCGCCTGGGTGCGCGGGATCGCCGCCGACGGCCCCGTGCGCTACGTCCCGCACCGCCGGCACGACCCGCTGGTCTCCGCGCTGCTGGAGCAGCTGCCCGGCGTCACCGTGGACGAGCCGGGCGCGCCCGTCGAGATCCGGCTGCGGGGGCTGCGGCCGGGCCAGCGCACGGTGATGCTGCCCTCGACGTCGGCCGTCACGCTGTCGCGCCTGCTCGCGCCCCGCGGGGTGGTCGTCGCGCCGCACGCCGTACCGGACGCCTGGTGGACCGACCGCGCGACGCCGGAGCTGCGCCGGCACCTCGGACGCACGCACGCGCTGGCCACCCGCGCGGCGGCGGAGTCCGCCGCGGCACCGGTGGCGGGGACACCGGGCGCGTACGCGACTCCCGGCTCGGCCGGTGGCGACCGCCCCCGCGGCGTCCCGTCGTCCACCGTCGCGTCGCCCGCATGACGGTCACCCGCCCGGCGCCCGCCCGCGCGACCCCACGACCGCACCGCGCCGCCGCCGGCCTCCCCGGCGGCGACCGGCGCGCCCCGCGGGTGCTCGCCGTCGCCGACTCCGACTCCTACCTCAAGTGGGCGGTGTGGACGCTCGCGCGCCTGCGGGACGACGGGCTCGCCCCGGTCGACGGCACCGCCGGCGGCGGCCCCACGCCGGCGCCCGGCCGAGCCGGCCCGCCGCAGGTGGCGGCCGTCGTCGTGCGCTCCCCCATCGCCCCGACCCCGGACCAGGTGGGCGCGGCCGTGGCCGGCACCGGCATCGCCCCGCCGCCCGTGCTGACGCCGCACGCGCTGCGCCGGCTGGTGCGCCGCACCCGCCCGGACGTGGTGCTCGTCGCCGCCACCGGGCCCGTCGCGGAGCTGGTCGCCCGGCAGGTGGCGCGGGCGCTGCCCGCCGCCCGCCGCCCGGCGCTGCTCACCGGGCTGCCCGGGATGGCGCTGCCCGCCACCCCGCAGGGCACCGGCTGGCGGCGCTGGTGCGACGCCTTCCTCGTGCACGCCCGCGTCGAGGCGGCCCCGTACGTCGAGGCGTTCGCGCGTCAGGGCGCCCGGCCGGACCTCGTGCTCACCCGCCTGCCGTTCCTCGACGACCCCGCCGGCGACGCCCCCGCGGGCGTGCGGCGCGTGGTGCTCGCCGCGCAGGCCAAGGTGCCGGCCTCCCGCGCCGACCGGGTGGCGCTGCTCGACGGCCTCGCAGGGCTCGCCGCCGACGGCCTCGACGTCGTCGTGAAGCTGCGCGCCCGCGCCGGCGAGCGCCAGACCCACAACGAGGCGTACCCGCTCGACGCGCTCTGGACGGCGGAGCACGCGCGCCTGGGGCGGCCCGCCGACGCCGTCGGCTTCGTCACCGGCCCGATGGGAGAGCAGCTCACCCCGGGGTCGGCGCTGCTCACCGTCAGCTCGACGGCCGGCCTCGAGTCGCTCGCCCGCGGGCTGCCCACGGTGTTCCTCGCCGACTTCGGCGTCGGCCCGGAGCAGCTCAACGAGCCGTTCGCCGCGTCGGGGTGCCTGCGCCGCCTGGACGACGTCGCCGTCACGCTCCGCGCCGGCGGCCCCGTCCCCGACCCGGCGTGGAGCGACGAGCACTACCTGCACGCCGCGCCGTCCGGCCTGCCTGCGGCCGTGCACGACCTCGCCCGCCGGTCCCGCGCCGGCGAGCTGCCGCCCCTGCGCGTGCGCCCGTGGTCGTGGCCGCGGCACCTGTACACCGCGGTGCGCTCCGCACTGCCGGTCGCCGTCGCCCGCCGGCTGACCCTGCCCCGCTGACCCGCACCTGCCCGCAGGGGCAGCGGCCGGGTGCGGGTCAGGCGCGGTGGTCGGCCACCGCCCGGTCCGTGAGTCCCCGCACGAAGCCGGCGCCCCAGGCCACGTGCATGGTGACGACGACGAGGGGCACCAGCAGCGCCTCGCGCAGCCCCAGCCGCGGACGGCGCCCGGCGGCGTGCACGCCGGCGGCGAGGACCCCGCCCAGGTAGGCGGCCGGGAGCAGGGCCCCGGCCGCGACGACGCCGGGCAGCGCGGCGAGCGCTCCCCCGGCCACGACGACCGCCGAGGCCACCAGCCCGAGGACCAGCACGGGCGGCGCCAGATAGCGCACGCTCGCCGTCGAGCGGTCGCGGCGGATCACCTCGCGGCGCCACATGCCGGTGCGCCAGAACTGCTTGGCCACGGCCCGCAGCGTGCGCCGGGGGCGGTAGGTGACCTGCAGGGCGGGGTCGAACCAGAGCAGCCCGCCGGCCCTGCGCAGGCGCAGGCACAGCTCCCAGTCCTCGGCCCGCACCAGCGACGGGTCGTACCCGCCCACCGCCGCGACGGCCGAGCGCCGGAACGCCCCGAGGTACACCGTCTCGGACGCGCCCGCCTCGCCGCCCACGTGGAACGACGCGGCGCCGATGCCCGCCGGATGGCTCATCGCGCGCGCCACCGCCCGCTGCACCGTGGACGTGCCCACCGGGTGCATCAGGCCGCCGACGCCCACGGCGCCGGTGCGCTCGAGGGTCGCGACCGCCCGCGTCACGTAGTCCGCCGGCAGCACCGTGTGCCCGTCGACGCGGAGCAGCACGGCGTCGGCCTCGTCCGCCCCCGCCGTCGCGCCCTCGATCGCGAGGTTGAGCCCGATCGAGCGCGAGCCCGTCGGGTTGTCCACCACGACGACGCGCGGGTCCGCGGCGGCGAGCTGCGCCGCGACCTCGGCCGTCGCGTCGTGGGACGGGCCGACGGCGAGCACCAGGCGCAGGGGCCCCGCGTACTCCTGGGCGAGGACGGACGTGACCGCCTCGGCCAGGTACGCCTCCTCGTCGCGCACGCACGCGACGACGGCGACGCCGGGCGGCGCGTCCGTCCACCCTGCGGTGGCGGGCGCGCCGTCCGGCCGCCGGGAAGGGGCGTCGGCCGGTGCGGGCTCGAGCATCTCCACCGGTCGTCCGCCTCCGCTCAGGCGTCGACGCGGCGCAGGCGCGACATCGGCGAGAGCTCGCCGGGCATGACCCGCTTCTCGCCGTCGCCCAGCGCTTCCTGCAGGATGCGGATGTCGCGCACCAGGTTCGCCAGGCCCTTGGGCTCCAGCGACGCGGCGTGGTCCGAGCCCCACATCGCCCGGTCGAGGGTGATGTGCCGCTCGACGGCGACCGCGCCGAGCGCGACCGCGGCGAGCGAGATCTGCAGGCCCGTCTCGTGGCCGGAGTACCCCACCGGCACGCCGTAGCGCTCCTGGAGCGTCGCGATCGTGCGCAGGTTCGCCTCCTCGGGGGGCAGCGGGTACGTCGAGGTGGCGTGCAGGATCACCAGGCCGTCCGTGCCGAGGATCTCCACGGCGGCGTCGATCTGCTCGAGGGTCGACATGCCCGTCGACAGGATGAGGGGCTTGCCCGTCCCGGCCAGCGCGCGGAGCAGGTCGTGGTCCGTGACGGAGGCGGAGGCGATCTTGTGCGTCGGCACGCCGAACTCCTCGAGGAACGCCACCGAGGGCACGTCCCAGGGGGACGCGAACCACTGGATGCCGTGCGCCTTCGCGTACTGGTCGATCTCCGTGTACTGGTCGTGCTCGAACTCGACCCGGTACTTGTACTCGAGGTAGGTCATCTCGCCCCACGGCGTCTGCCGGATCTTGTCCCGCTGGTCCTTGGGGGTGCTGATCTCGGGAGTGCGCTTCTGGAACTTCACGGCCTGGCAGCCGGCCGCCACCGCGACGTCGATCAGCTGCTTGGCGATCTCGACGTCACCGTTGTGGTTGATGCCGATCTCGCCGATCACGTACACCGGCTGGCCGGCGCCGACCTCGTGGTCGCCGACGCGGACGACGGGCGCCTCGGGGCGGGGAGTGGTCGTGCTGGCGGTGCTGGTCACGGGGGTGTCCTTCCGTTCGTGGTGCTGCGGGACGGGACGCACGGCGGCGTCCGGGCGGGCTGCGAGGATCCGCTCGCAGACCTCGCGGACGGCGCCGTGGCCGCCCGGTCGGGCGAGGACGACGCGCGCGGCGGCGGCGACCTCGGGGTGGGCGTCGGCCACGGCCACGGGCCAGCCGACGAGGTCGAGGGCGGGCAGGTCGTTGACGTCGTTGCCGACGTACGCGACCCGCCCCGGGTCCAGGCGGTTGACGGCGCACCAGTCGTGCAGCGCGGCCGCCTTGTCGTCGACGCCGTGCAGCACGTCGACGCCGAGCTTGCGGGCGCGGGCGGCCACCACCGGGTTGGTCTCGGTGGACAGGATCAGCAGCGGGATGCCGGTGCGGCGCAGCCGGGCGACTCCCAGCCCGTCGCCCCGGTGCACGCGCACGCTCTCCGTGCCGTCCTGCGCCACGTACGCCGCGTCGTCGGTGTGCACGCCGTCGAAGTCCGTCACGAGGGCGTCGACGTCGATCGGCCCGTCGGCCGGCACGCGGGCCGTGGTGGCGGCGTCCGGCTGGTCGAGCAGGGTGCGCGCGAGCCACAGGTCGCGGGGCTCGTCGATCTCCAGCGACCACTCGGCCGCCACGGGCTGCAGCCCCACGGACCCGAAGAAGCGGCTGCCCGCCTGGCGCAGGCCGGCGGTGCGCATCGCGTAGAACGCGCCGGTCTCGCGGAAGTGCGGGGCGCGGTCCTGCCGGCGCGGGCGGTGGTCGGTGCCGTGGCCCACGGGCGTGGGCACGTCGCCGTCGAGCCGCCACTGGAAGTCGTGCGTGGGCGACACGGCCACGACGACGTCGTGCTCCCCGTCCGCGACCCGGCGCACGGCGGCGTCCAGGTCGGCCGGGTCGACGAACGGCGACGTGGCCTGCAGCAGCACGGTGACGTCGGGGTCGGCCGCGCCGTCCTCCGCCGCGTCGCCGCGCAGGGCGTCGAGCGCGTGCAGGACGGCGGACTCGGAGCTGGCGGTGGCGCCGGCGATGTCGGCGGGGCGGCGGACCACGCGCGCCCCGTGCGCCGTCGCCTCGCGGGCGATCTCGTCGTGGTCGGTGGAGACCACGACGGCGGTCACCGACGGCGCCGCCAGCGCCGAGCGCACGGCCCGGGCGACGAGCGTCGTGCCGCCCACGCGCTGCAGGTTCTTCAGCGGGATGCCGGCCGAGCCGCCGCGGGCGGGGATCACGACGAGCGCACCACGGTCGGGGTCGAGCCCCGGGTGGATGTCGTTCATGGCGCCGACACTAAGAGCGCGACAAGGCGCGATCGGCCCTTTCCGGGGAACTGTCGCCGAACATCAGGGTGCCGTCAGATGAACACTTTCCGACGCCCTTCGAGAATGGTCGGCCGCGCATTCCCGGTGCCCTTTCATGGGAGAAGTCACCGGGAGAGTTCCCCTGTCCGAGGAGGTCCGATGGACGCCCTGACCACCCGCACGCACCCCCGCGCCGGCGCGACGCCGGGGGCGCGCGCGACCGCCGCCGCGACCGGCGGCCTGCCCGTGCTGCGCCTGGACAACCCGGTCCGCGCGTACGACTGGGGGTCGCCCACCCGCATCCCCGACCTGCTCGGACGAGAGGCCGACGGGACGCCCGCGGCTGAGCTGTGGCTCGGCGCGCACCCGGGTGCCCCGTCGCGCGTGGGCGCGACCGGCCGCACCCTCGACGACCTGGTCGGGGCGGAGCCGCACGACGCCCTCGGCCGCCGCGTCGCGGACCGCTTCGGGCCGCGCCTGCCGTTCCTCCTCAAGGTGCTCGCCGCCGACCGTGCCCTCTCCCTGCAGGTGCACCCCCGCCCGCACCTCGCGCGCGCCGGCTACCACCGGGAGACGCGTGCCGGCCTGCCCGCCGGGCACCCGCACCGGTCGTTCCGCGACGACCAGCACAAGCCCGAGATGATCGTCGCGCTCAGCCCGTTCGAGGCGCTCGCCGGGTTCCGCAGCCCGCGCTCCGTGCTGGCCCTGCTGGACGGGCTCGACGGCCTCCTCGTCGACGCGGTCCGCGCCGCGCTCGCCGAGCGGCCGTCCACCGCGGGCGTGCGCGCCGCCACCGAGACGCTCGTCGCCGCGCGCCGCTCGCCGTCGTGCGCCGACGACCTGGCCGCCGCCGTCGACGCCGTCGCGCGTCGCCACCGCGCCGGCGGCGGCCAGGGCCCGACGGCGCGTGCCGACGCCACGGTGCTCGCGCTGGCCGAGCAGCACCCCGGCGACCCCGGCGCCCTCGTGTCCCTGCTGCTCAACCGCGTCACGCTGGAGCCGGGCGAGGCGATGTACGTGCCCGCCGGCGAGGTGCACGCCTACCTCAGCGGCTTCGGGGTCGAGGTCATGGCCGCGTCGGACAACGTGCTGCGCGCCGGGCTCACCACCAAGCACGTCGACGCCCCCGCGCTGCTGGAGTGCGCGTCGTTCGCCCCCCGCCCGCCCGCCCGGCCCGCCACGCTGGTGTCCGGCGGGGAGAGCGTCGTGGTCACCTACCGCGCGCCGGTCGAGGAGTTCGCGCTGACCTTCGCCGACGTCGTGCCCGGCGAGCCCGTGGCGCTCGCCGTCGACGGGCCGCGCGTCGTCCTCGCCCTCGACGGCGACGCGCGCCTGCTCACCGGCTCCGGGCAGCTCGAGCTGCGGCGCGGCGAGTCGTGCTTCGTGCCCGACTCCGCCGGGCCGCTCACCGTCGACGGTGCCGCCCACGTGGTCTGCGCCTGGGTCCCCTGACCTCCCGCCTCCACCACCCGCCCACGGTGCCGAACACGGGGTCGGGTTCGATATGAGGGGTCATACCGAACCCCACCCCGTGTTCGCCCGCTGGAGTGTGCGGCGGACGCTTCGGCCGACGACGCCCTGGCGGACGTGGCGGTGGTCGAACCTGAGCAGCACCACCCCGGCGGTGACGAACTCGTTGTCCCGGTCACGGTCCCGCAGGGCGCCGCGCTCAGATCCCTCGTGCCACGCCCGACCGTCCATCTCGACGGCGAGCAGGCGCCCGCCGTCGAGCGACCAGGTCATGTCCGCGACGCCGAGGAGGCGCCCGGACGGTGCTCTGACCGGTCGCTGCAGGTCGTCCGGCGGGATGCCCTCCTCCAGGCACTGCCAGCGGCCGAACGACTCCAGCGCCGACTCGGCGCGTGGGTCGACGGCCTCCCAGAGCTCGTGCCGGAGCGCGACCCCGCGACGCCCGCGGGCGAGGTCGTGCGCGCGGGACAGGCCCGCGCGGTCGACGATCTCCAGCCGCAACGCCGAGTCCAGCACCGCCAGTCCGTGCATCATCGGCAGCTCCGGTACGGCCTGGGCGAGCGCCCATTCCGCCGAGACGATCCGCCGCTCACCCGTGCGACGGTCGCCGAGGGCGACCGTCGACATGCCGTCGTCGAACTGTCGCAGGAGCACCTCCGGCCGGCTCAGGCGGTCGGACGCCCGAGGGAGAGCCGCCTGCGGCACGATGTCGGACGGCAGCCCCTCCATGCCGTGCAGCGCGAGCGCGCACGGGCCGACGGAGACGGCGGCCGGCCCGTAGGCGAGCATCGCCGCCCACGCAGACCGACGTCGACGGTGCTCGTGGACGACGTCCGCGGGAGAGAGCTCCCGCTGCGCCGTGCGACGGGCGCGTGGCGATCGCGGCGGGCCGCCCGCGCCGGCGGCACGCACGAGCGGGGGCAGGGCCCCCACCGGAACATCGGCCGCCGTGCGCTCCCTCGGCGGGATCGCCACGGTGTCGAGCACCCCGCGCGTGACGTGTCCCCAGCGGCCCGCCCGCACCAGCCTCGTGCGCCGAGCGCTGTTCACGCCTTGTCGGTCGCACTGCGCTGCCGACAGCAGTCCTTCCTGAGCGGCGGCGACGGCGAGCAGGAGCTCCGGTATCGGGGCGAGGGTTCGCATGCGCCCAGGCGACACCCTGGCCGAGCCGTCCGGCGGCCCACGGCGGCAACCTGTGGAAAGGCACCGGCTGTGGGCAGGCTCCGATCCGGCCCCAACACGGGGTTGGGGTCGATATGACTCGTCATATCGGCCCCAACCCCGTGTTCGGCACTAGACGAGCTTGTTGTCCACCATGGACAGGGCGGAGCCGATGGCCATGTGCATGTCGAGGTACTGGTACGTGCCGAGGCGGCCGCCGAAGTGCACCTCGGGCTCGCCGGCCATCAGCTCGCGGTAGCGCTGGAGCCGCTCGCGGTCGGCGGGGGTGTTCACCGGGTAGTACGGCTCGTCGCCGCGCTCGGCGAACCGCGAGTACTCGCGCACGATGACGGTCTTGTCGCCCGTGTACTCGCGCTCGGGGTGGAAGTGCCGGAACTCGAGGATGCGCGTGTACGGCACCTCGGTGTCGGCGTAGTTCATCACCGGCGTGCCCTGGAAGTCGCCCACCGGGAGCACCTCGCGCTCGAAGTCGAGGGTGCGCCACGACAGCGACCCCTCGGCGTCGTCGAAGTACCGGTCGACCGGCCCCGTGTACACGACCGGCACCTGCCCGACGACGGACTTCTTGCTCACCGGCTGGGCGTCGTCGAAGAAGTCGGTGGACAGCCGCACCTCGATGTTCGGGTGGTCGGCCATCCGCTCCAGCCAGGCCGTGTACCCGCCCGTCGGCAGGCCCTCGTGGGTGTCGTTGAAGTACCGGTTGTCGTACGTGTACCGCACGGGCAGGCGGGAGATGATCGACGCCGGCAGCTCGCGCGGGTCGGTCTGCCACTGCTTGGCCGTATACCCCTGGATGAACGCCTCGTACAGGGGGCGGCCGATGAGCGACACGCCCTGCTCGTCCAGGTTCTGCGGCCTGCGGCCCTCGAGCTCGGCGGCCTGCTCGCGCACCAGCGCCCGCGCCGCGTCCGGCCCGTGCGCGGACCGGAAGAACTGGTTGATCGTGCCGAGGTTGATCGGCATCGGGAACACCTCGCCGCGGCGCGTGGTGTACACGCGGTGCACGTAGTCCGTGAACGCGGTGAACCGGTTGACGTACTCCCACACCCGCTCGTTCGACGTGTGGAACAGGTGCGCGCCGTACTTGTGGACCTCGATGCCGGTGGCCGGGTCCTGCTCGCTGTACGCGTTGCCGCCGATGTGGTCGCGGCGGTCGATCATGAGCACCTTGCGGCCCTGCTCGGCCATCCGCTCGGCGACGGTCAGGCCGAAGAGCCCGGTGCCGACGACGACGAGGTCGGTCATGCTGCTGCCTCCAGGTCAGGGGGGTCGGTCAGTCGGGCTCGTACCCGCCGCGCAGGCGCGTGTACGTGCGGTACCCGGCCTTGCGCACCGACTCGGGGACGACGCGGTAGCCGGCGCGCACCACGACGTTGCGCACCATCTGCGGGCCGGTGAGGAAGCCCTCGGAGTGCAGGGTGCGCTGCAGCGCGAGCTCGGACGCCAGCAGGCGCCGCCCGCCGCGGCGGGCGTAGGCGCCCGCGCCGACGCGGTAGAGCACCAGCGGCTCGACGACGTTCTCCGCGTCCGCGCCGCCCGCGATCATGCGGGCGAACAGGAGGTAGTCCTCCATGAGGTCCAGGTGCTCGTAGCCGCCCGCGGCGGCGACGGCGGAGCGCCGGTAGACGACCGACGGGTGGTTGAACGGGTCGCGGAACCGGGCCGTCGTCGCGATGTCGTCGCCGGTCGGCGGCACGCGCACCATCCCGGGGGCGTCCTCGTCGTCGTCGAACTCCTGGATGGCGGACCCGACGATGTCGCGCCCGTGCGCGACCAGCGGCACCTGGACGGCGAACCGCTCGGGCCGGGAGATGTCGTCGGCGTCGGCGCGCGCCACGATCTCGTGCTTGCACGCCTCCAGCCCGGCCTCGAGGGCGCGGGCCAGGCCGACGTTCCGCTCCAGCGGCACCAGCGTCACCGGGACGTCGGTCAGCTCGTGCAGCCGGCCGAGCACCGCGGCGACCTCGTCGCCCACGGGCCCGTCGCGCACGACGACGACCTCGTCCGGCCGCAGCGTCTGGTCGCGCGTCACGGACAGGAGGCCGCGCTCCAGGTGCGCCGCGTCGTCGCCCGCGTACACGGGCAGGAGGACGGAGAAGCGGCGGTCGTCGAGGTTCCCCCGCGCGAGCGGCGCGTCGGCGGGCCGCCGCACCGGCGCCCGCGACTCCGCCCGGGGGGCGACGCCCGCGCCGGCCAGCCCGGCCTCGACCCGCGCGACGCTCAGCGCCGCCGGCCCGACGCCCGACAGCACCTCCGTGTCCGCGCGCGGACGGTGCACGACGCCGTGCCACAGCCCGCGGCCGCCCGCCTTCAGCAGGGTGCCGCGGTCCGACGAGCGCGCCACGGTGCGGGCCCAGCGGCGCAGCGTCGACCCGCCGTACAGCACCCGCTCGGAGGCGCGGAGGGCCGACGAGCGCGTGAACATCCAGACCTTGTTCCGCACCTCGTAGTAGAAGCGGGGGCCGGGGTCGTCGTCCGTGCCGACCAGGCGGGCCGTGCGGTGCTCGACGACGCTGCCGGGCACGTACAGGCCGGTGCCGCGGCGCAGCAGCCGGGTGGAGTACTCGAAGTCGTCGTTCCAGATGAAGTAGTCGCTCACCGGGAGACCGTGGGCCCGGACGGCGCGCGCGTCGACCAGCATCGACACGAAGGACATCGACCGCACCGGCACCGCACCGGCGGCGCGCGCCCGGTGGAGCTCCGCGGGCGTGGCCCCGGGCCGGGTGCGCGGCGTGTTCATCGGGTGGTCGCTGCCGTCGGTCCACACGACGCGGCTGGCCATCGCGGTCACGTCGCCGGGGTAGGCGTCGCGCGCGCCGAGCAGCGCCTCGAGGGCGGTCGCGGTGGGGACGGTGTCGTCGTCCATGAGCCACACGAGGTCGGCGTCGAGGTCCGCGACGGCGGTCGCGAGGCCGACGGCGAAGCCGCCGGCGCCACCGGTGTTGCGCTTGAGCGCCACCACCTCGGGGACGCTGGCGTGGGCACGTGCCACGTCGAGCGCGTCGTCGGTCGACGCGTTGTCGACCACGACCACGCGGTCGACGGGCCGGCTCTGGGCGGCCAGCGCGTCGAGGGCCGCGCCGAGCAGCGCGGACCTGTTGTACGACACGACGACCGCGACGACGGAGGGGGTGGACATCCGGACCATCCTAGTGGGGCGCGCGGGGTGCGAAGGTCGCCCGCCAGGTCTCGGGGTCGACGAGGCCGGGCGCCGCGGCGCGCCACCGCGCCGACACCTGCCGCCACCGCAGCGCGAGGCGCACGTGGGCGGCGACCGAGGCGCGGACCAGCCGCCAGAACCGTCGGGGGTCGCGGCGCAGCCAGACGCCCGAGGCGCGGTCGCCGGCGAGCACCAGCACCGACTCGTGGGCGGGCACCTCCCACCAGGTCGCCTGCTCGCGGGTGAGGGCAGACTGCGGAGCGGGCCCGCCGGCGCCGGGGCGCAGGTTCCGCAGCAGACCGCGCGCCGCGAGCCGTGCGAGCGACACCGGCGACGTGGGTTTCGGCCCGGGCCCCCCGGCGCGCACCCGCGGCGCCGCGGCGTCGAACGCCGGGTCCCCGGCGCGGCGGGCGACGGTCTCGGGGTACGCGGACCCGACCGCCCGCGCGGCGGGGACCACGCGCTCGAGGTCGCCGTGCAGGTCGCCCGGGCCGGCGAGCACGTCGCGCAGGGCCCGCACGTGCAGGTCGACCGCGTAGTACCGCATCCCGAGCAGCAGCTTGAGGTCGGTGGCGAGCAGGCCCGGCAGCAGCATCCCTGCCCGCGGGCGACGCGCGTGCAGCAGCGCGGTGGCCACGCGGTTGCGCACGTGCAGGTACGCCTGCCACTCGACGGTGTCGTCCTTCTCGGTCCAGGCCACGTGCCACAGCGCCGCGCCGGGGAACGACACGGTGGCGCGACCGGCGTCCCGGGCCCGCAGCCCGAACTCGGCGTCGTCCCACTTGAGGAACAGCGGCAGCGACAGCCCGACGGAGCGCAGCACGTCGGTGGGCAGGAGGCACATCCACCAGCCGTTGAAGTCGCTCTCCCCCCGGGCGTGCAGCCACGGGGTGTCGCGCAGCGGCCCCGCGGCGAGGTCGTGCCACTGCTGGTCGGGCCGCGGCGGGCCCCACATGAACGACCGCTCGTGCACCACCTCGCTGAACGAGTTCAGCACCGTGGGGCGGTGCAGGTCGAGCATGTGCCCGCCGACGACGACGGGAGTGCGCGCGGCGCGGTGGAACCGGATCGCGCGCAGCAGCGCCTCGGGCTCCACCTCGACGTCGTCGTCCAAGATGAGCACGGCGTCGGCGTCCGGACGGTCCAGCGCCTCGAGCATCCCGCGGGAGAAGCCGCCCGACCCGCCCAGGTTGCGCTGCTCGATCACCGTCAGCCGGTCGCCGAGGGCGGCGGCCACCTCGGCGTAGCCGGGGTGGTCGACGACGCGGCGCGACCCCTGGTCGACGACCAGCACGGTGCCCACGGCCTCCGCCAGCGCCGCGGAGCCCGCGATCCGCTCCAGCGTCGCGACGCAGAACTCCGGCTTGTCCATCGTGGTGATCGACAGGCACACGTCACCCGTCCGGCGCGGGCCGACGTCCACCAGCCAGCGCGCGTCCGAGATGACGACGTCGGCGTCGGCGTCGGCGTCGACGTCGGCGTCGGCGTCGGCGTCGGCGTCCACCTCGAACCACAGCCAGCCGCCGTCCGCCGCGCCGGACACGTCGGCGTCCAGCGCGACCGCCGTCCCGCCGGGCTCGACGGTCGCCGTCGCGACGAGGGTCCGGAGCCCCCGCGCGTCCGAGCGCACCAGCCGCACGGCGCCGGCGCCGGCGGCGTCGACCTCCAGCCGCACCGTCCGCACGCCGGCCCAGCGCACCCAGTACGACGCGGGGAACGCGGAGAAGTAGGTGGCGAACCCCTGGCTCGCGCCCGCGGGCACGCGCACCCCGCCGGGCTCGACGACGGCGGGGCCGTCCTCCACGCACAGCGCACGGCGGTCGGACGACCCGTCGGCGGGGAGCAGGATCAGCTGTTGGGCGAGGTGCACGCGCTCGACCCTAGCGTCCCGGTGGCCCACCCAGGGTCGAGCCTGCCGAGGCCGGCACAGGCCTCGGCAGGCTCGATCGCGGGGCGCCGTGGACTACCAGCGCGCGAGGGAGATCTGACTGATCCGGACCTTCTTGCCGTCGCTGACCTTCTTCAGCGTGACGTTCCCGTCGTTGTGGCCGGACAGGGTCACCGTGAAGATCCGGTCCCCGTCCGACGCCTTGCCGAAGTCGAGCGTGCCGCGCACGGTGCCGCCGACGATGACCTGCACCTTGCCGTCGGCCGGGTTGGTGGGCCCCCGCACCACGACCCGGTGCACCTGGTTGGCGCTCTTGAGGGTGATCGTCTTGCCGCCGGTGGACGTCTGGTAGGCGTAGTCGCCGTAATAGACGACGTTGTGGACCTTCTTCCACCCGCTGGAGAACGACCACGACTTCGGCAGGATCGTGGTGCTGGTGCGCACGAGGGTCGTCATCGGCCCGCGGTGGTACTTCGAGCTGATCGCGCGCACGGCGAGCTCGCGGGACCTGCCGTGGTCGAGGTTGACGGTGATCGACCGGGCCGTCGTCGCCGACTTGAGCACCCGCCAGTAGTTGGTGCTGGGCATGTCCGAGTTCCAGTGCGCGTCGCGGTACAGCACCTGGTAGTAGCGAGCGCCGGAGACGGCCTTCCACTTGTACGTGGCCCTGGTGGACCACTGCACGGGGTACTGGGCCGACGACGGCGTGTACCGGGGCGGCGCGGCGACGGCCCACCGCATCGAGCCGTACTTCGTGATCGCGGCGGCCTTGCGCGACGCCGCGCTGCTGCGCAGGGTGCTCATCTTCGCGGCGAGGTACCGGCCCGGACAGGCGGTCTCGTTGGTCGTCTTGTGCATCAGCACCGTGGGCACCCTGACCGTGGTGCCGGGTCTCGCGCGGGTGCCCGACCCGGTGCTGCCGCCCGTCATGAGGGTCGTCGTCCCCTTCGGGTTGATGTGGTACTGGTACGACTTCCAGGCGATCACCTTGGCCATCGCCGTCAGGAGGGCGCTGGTGGGCCTGGCCGTGTCGAAGTTGCCCATGGCGGACACCCCGATGGTGCCCGTGTTGTACCCGCCCGCCTGGGCACCGATGGGGTTGTCGACGCGCGCGTCCTTGCGGCCCTGGAAGATGTTGCCGTACTTGTCCACGAGGAACTGGTAGCCGATGTCCGGCCAGCCCCGCGACTTCGTGTGGTACGCGTAGATGCCGCGCACCAGCGCCGCGGACTGGCTCTCCCGGTAGCTGTTGGTGCCCGCGGTGTGGTGCACGTAGATCGCCTTGAGGGTCTTGGACGTCTCCGGCCACGCGCCGGCCAGCGACTCGTCGGCGCCCCAGCCGGACCGCGTCACGACGTGCGGGCGGATCTCGAACCCGGTCCCGGCGTTCGCGGACGACGCCGGCGCCGAGTCCTCCCCGACGAAGGCGTCGGCCCGCGACGTCCCCGGGTCGACGACGTCCACCTGGAGCCCGCTCGGCGGGATGCCGTCGGCGGTGCGCACGCGCGCCTGCACCCCGTCGGCACCGGTCGAGACGATCGGCTCGGTCCCGGCGCGGCCGCCGTCGACCGTCACGCCGTCCAGCCCCAGCGACTGCCAGTCGGTCCAGGCGCCGCCCTCGCGCACCCGCACGGCGACCTCGGTCACCTCGCTGCTCGTGGCCTCGTCCCACGTCACGCCGGCGACGAGGAAGTCCTGCGTGGAGGTGCGCTCGCTCAGCGCGGCCAGGTCGCCCTCGTCGGGCTCCTCCTGCGCCAGCGTCGTCGCCGCCCCGTCGTCGGGGGCCACCTCCTTCGCGACCTCGGACCCCTCGGGGGCGACGTGCTCGTGCCCGACGGCCTGGTCGAGCGCCCCCTTCGCGTGCCGGGCGTCGGCGTCGATGCCGCGCACGGGCACGTGCTCCACGTCCGGCGCCACGGCGTGGGCCTCGGGGACCGGGAGGGTGACCGTCGGGAGGACGACCCCCGTGAGGGCCAGCGCCACGACGGTCGTCGTCGTGACGGTGGTCCGGACCGTTCGTCGACCCATGCTTCTCGCCGTCATGCTCGTCTCCGCTCGTCCACCATGGTCGCGCCGGGCACCTGACCCGCTCGACGATAGGGAGAGATGGGCCGACCGGCACGCTGAGCGGTCCCGTGCGTTCCGGATGCTGGTCACGCTCCGCCGGGAGACAGTGGGCGAGGGGGTGTTCACGATGACCGAGGACCGCACGCGCGCACGCAGCACCGGCTCGAGGGCCGGTGGGTCGAAGGGATGGCGCCGCATCGTCGCCGCAGCGGTGTCCGCCCTGGTCGCGACCGGCGGCGGGATGGTCGCCGCGACCTCCGCCCAGGCGGCGGTGCCGAGCTCGTTCACGCTCACCGGGTCGGGGTTCGGCCACGGCGTGGGGATGCCGCAGTACGGCGCGTACCAGATGGCCCGGCAGGGCTCGGCCAGCTGGGACATCCTGGAGCACTACTACTCCGGGGCCAAGACCGCCTGGAAGACCACGACCGGGAACAACATCCTGGTCCAGGTCTACGGGAAGGACCCGGCCGGGCGGTCCGGCTACGGGGACACGAGGACCACGACCACGGTCACCGTGAGCGGCGGCGACTGGCGCCTGAACGACGAGGACGGGAAGACCCTGGCCTCGGGCTCCGGGACCGAGACCTTCGCCGTGACCGTGACGGCCGGCGGGCGGTCCCGGATCACGGTGAACGGCACCAGGTACTACGACCAGCTGCTCCGCATCCAGTGGTCGGGCACCCGCTACTACAAGCCCACGGGGAAGACGGCCGTCGCGACGGTCGCCGGGGCGCACGGCAGCTACAAGCACGGCCGGCTCACCGCGACGGCCCGGGGCGGCGTCCCCAACATCACCAACGACGTCCTGCTCAACACCGAGTACCTGTACGGGATCGCGGAGATGCCGTCGTCGTGGGGCCTGAACGGGGGGCTGTCGGCGCTGGCCGCGCAGGCGATCACCGCCCGCTCCTACGTGATGACCCGTCCCTTGGACGCCGACTGCCGCTGCAACGTCGTGGACGACGTGCGCGACCAGTACTACTCGGGCTGGAAGAAGGAGAGCGAGGGCACGGGCGCGAAGTACGGCAAGGTCTGGAAGAAGGCCGTCGACGCCACCACCTCCAGCACCACGCGGGCCCGGGCGCTGACCTACGGCGGCACGGCCGTCGCCGCGCACTACTACTCCTCCAGCGGCGGGCGGACGGCGAACTCCGAGGACGTCTGGTCGTCGACGATCGCCTACGAGCGCTCCGTCTCGGACCCGTACAGCAAGGCGGCCCCCGGCAACTCCTACGCGTCGTGGACCCGCAAGCTCACGCAGGCGCAGGCGCGCGCGCTCTTCGGGCTGACGGACGTCGCGTCGATCCGGGTGAGCGCGAAGTGGTCCAGCGGCCAGATGCGCACGCTCACCGCGACGTCGTCGGCCGGGAGGACGGCCACCGTGACCGGGAAGGCCGACGCGCTGCGCGCGAAGGTCGGGGCGCGCACGACGACGGGGTCGATGCCCGCCGCGTGGATCACGAAGATCACCGCGGTGGCGTAGGCGCCGCCAGCACGTCGTCCAGCACGTCGAGCCACGCCCGGCGGTAGCGGCGGGGCCCGAGCTCGCGCCGCACCCGCCGGGCGGCGCGACCGAGGCGGCGCGCGAGCGCGCCGTCCTGCAGCACCTCGACGAGCCGGGCGGCGAACGCGTCGACGTCCCCGGGGGCGACGAGGTAGCCGTTCTCCCCGTCGCGGACCACCTCGGCGGGGCCGTAGCAGCAGTCGTACGCCACGAACGGCGTGCCCACCGACATCCCCTCGGTGAGCGTGAGCGGCAGCCCCTCGTGCAGCGACGTCATCGCCGCGACCCGCGCGCCCGCGAACGCCCGCAGCGGCGCGTCGGTCAAGCCGTGGAACGTCGCGGCGCGGCCCAGGCCGAGGTCGGCCGCGAGCGCCCGCAGCTCGCCCTCGAGCGGCCCCTCGCCGTAGAGGTCGAGCCGGGCGCCGGGGACCTCGCGGAGCACGAGGGCGAAGGCGCGCAGCAGGTGGTCGAGCTGTTTCTGCGGCGCGAGACGGCCGACGAACACCACGGCGCGCGGGTCGCGCGGCACGCCCCCCACGTCGGGACGCCCGGCGGCGTGGTGCACGACGCGCAGCGGCAGCCCCGGGTAGCGCCGGGTCAGGTCCCGCTGCTGGCGCCCCGTGAGGCAGATCATGGCGTGCACGTTGCGCAGGTCGTCGAAGTACCCGCGCCAGTGCTCCTTGGTGGGGGCGTCGGGGCCGTACGGCGGGGCCAGGTGCGAGTTGTGCAGCACGGAGACGCCGCGCACCCCCGGGTGGCGCATCAGGCGCAGGGTGCGCTGCCAGACGTTCTCGCCGTCGGCGACCACCACCACCCGCTCCCGGCCGGCGAGCTCCTCGTCCAGCCAGGCGGCGAGCGCGCCGGCGAAGTCGTCGGGCACCGCGTCACCGGCGCCGTCCCGGAGGGCGTACGCCACCGCCGCGGTGCCCTCGGACCCGGTGAGCTCGGCGGTCAGCCACACCAGCCGCCCGTCGACCACGAAGTGGCGCACCCGCCCGCCGTCCGGGTCGAGCCGGTCGACGGCGGCCAGCCGGCCGTCGACCCAGGTCCACACGGACTCGCGGCGGCCGTCGGCGGCGTAGGTCACGAAGGAGCGCAGCGCGCCGGTGTCGGGGCAGCGCAGCTCCTGGGTGCGCAGCACGCCGTCGACGGTGGTGCGCCACCGCTCCCCCGCGTCGGTGCGGCGCCGCCGGCGCACGACGCCGTCGCCGTCGGGCACCCGCGGCGGCTCGAGCGGCGCGAGCCCGGCCGCGGCGGCGTGCTCGGCCGGGCCGGGCCCGTCCCGCCAGAAGTGCCGCACGCGCACCCGGGGGTCGAGGAGGCCCGACTCACGGGCCCAGGCGCCGCCGTCGGGGACGATGCTCGTCACGACCAGGGTGGTCGGGTGCCCCGCCGCCGCGTAGGCGCTCGCCCGGGCGAGCACCGCGCGGGTGCCGCCGGCGACGGCGGTCGCGAGGGTCCGCACGAACATCACGACCTCGTCGGGCCGGCCGCGCCGCCGGGCCGGGAGCCTCCGGGTCATCCGTCGACGGTGAAGGCGTCGAGGTCCACGGCGTGGGCGGCCAGGGTCCGCCGGGCGCGCTCGACGTCGGCGGCGTCGAAGAACTGCTTCCACTGCCCGATCGAGCCGTCGCGCGTGAAGTAGCCGTCCAGCTTCACGACCATCGACCGACCCGTCCGCTCCTCCATCGCACGGATCGTGGAGATGTCCGACAGGGCGAGGGCACGGTCGACGGCGTCGTCCACGAGCGGCAGGCCGAGGAACCGCACCACCTCCCGGAACCGCGCGCCCGGGTCCGCCTTGAGCGACTCGTAGGAGGCCACGTGCACCTCGGGGTGGCCGCGGTAGCTGTCCAGCGTGAGGTAGTGCAGGGCGTAGGTGTCGAGCATCCGCTCGATGACGTCGCGCGGGTGCCCGGCCTCGTCCCGGTGCCGGGGCCGTTGCTTGATCGTGTAGTGGTACAGCGACACCACGTAGTCGAGCGGGTTGCGGTACAGCATGATCTTGCGCCCCGGCGAGAAGGCGAACGGGTCGACGTCGTGCCGGAAGTGCTGCATCGTCACGTCGGAGACGCCGTGCCCGGCGAGCAGGGTGCTCGGCTCGCGGTACGGCTCCGCGCCCCGGAAGACCTGCCACCGGTTGTTGCCGTAGAACTCCTGCAACAGCTGCGGGTAGGAGACCGGGCGGCGCACGTCGGGGTCGGCGAGGGCGCGCGCGTAGTTGGTGAGGAAGAACCGCATCCAGTGCGTACCCGACTTCTGGATCGTCGCGACGGTCACCACGTCGGGCGCGTGCAGGCGGTCGAACGCGGCGGCGAAGGCGGCCCCGCGCGCGTCGGCGAGCGTGCCGAGGCGCCACCGGGCGACGTCGCCCAGGTAGCGCAGCGCCTCCCCCGGCTCCTCGGGCATGGCGGCGACGACCTCGGCGTCCTCCCCGGCGCGCAGCCCGGTGATCGCGGCGGCGAGGCGGGCGTCCCTCGACGTGGTGCCCGCGTGCGCGGCGAGCGTCTCCCAGTCGCGGGTCAGCAGGGCGGGCCCGAGGTGCGGCGGCAGGCGCTCCTCGGCGGCGGCGCGGACCCTCCGGGCGGTGCGCGAGGCCGTGAGCCATCGGACCATCGTCACTTCCCCCGGTTCCGGTAGTACTGCGTGAGGATGCCGCTGGCGACGGCGGCGGTGGCGATCGGTCCCTTCGCCCGCTCCAGGGTGCGCAGGGCGTCACGACGGCGGCCGAGCCGCATGGACGCGACCGCGAGCCGGCGCTGCTCGGCGGTGGTGAGACGACGCTTGCGGGCGGTCTCGGTGAGCAGGCGGGCGGCCGGTTCGGCCCGGCCCGCGGCCAGGTGCTCCTTCACCGCGCGCAGCACCTCGGCGGGCGGTTCCGCGGTCGTGGTCGACAGGTCCGTCTGGCGGCGCAGGTCGCGGATCAGCTCGTTCTTCTCGGTGTCGGTGAGGTGGTCGAGCCACTCGAGGTCGAGCGTGTCGTAGCGGTCGTCGCCGCCCGCCGGCTCCCACGGCTTCTTGCCCACGTAGTGCAGCACCCGCACGTCCTCCTCGTGGAAGAGGGCGGGGTGGTGGGAGAAGATCCGCTTGGTCGTGTTGTTCTCGGGCGGCAGCGCGCGCCAGGAGTCGAAGAAGACGTTGAGGAAGCCCTGGTCCCCGCCGTCGTAGGACGGCGTGTGCGCGAGGCGGGACATCATCGTCTCGAACGTGGCGAACGACGGCGTGAAGGCGAAAACGCCGGAGTTGAAGACGTCCGGGTTCGGGGCGTCGAGGCCGGCGTCCGGGACCGCGGCGAAGTCGTCGCCGGCGAACAGGTCGTCGATGTTCTGCCTGACCACGGTGTCGCTGTCGACGTAGACGGCCCGGTCGAGGAAGTCGAGCCGGAACACGTGCAGCTTGGTGTAGGTGGCGGCGAACCGCTCCTGCACCTTCTGCTTGCGCCCCTTGCCCAGCGCCGGGTTGGCGATGGGCGGGACGTCGAGGGTGAGGATGCCGCTCGCGGCGAGGGCCGCCTTGTCGGCGTCGGGGGTGCACAGCGCGACCAGCGGCACGTCGCTCACCCGGCGCAGCGAGTTCGCGAGCGCCCGCGCACCGTGGTGGTACGAGCCCGAGACCACGGTGACGTACGCGCACCGGCGCCCGTCGACGTCCGCCCAGAGGGGGCCGTCCACCTTCGGCACCGTGAGCGCCTGGACGCCCTCGGTGGCGGGCAGCTCGATCTCGACCGTGTCCTTGGTGGAGCCGACCACCGACCCGTCCCCCGGTGCGAGGGCCGGGCGGTCCGCCGGCAGGTCCTCGGCCGGCGGCACGTACAGGTGCAGCATCTCGGACTGGCTCACCGAGCGGACGGTGGCGTCGGGGTACGCGGCGAGGCAGGACCGCAGGAACGCGAGGTCGGAGTCGAGGCCGTGCGCGGCCTCGTAGCCCGGCGCCGCGTCCTTGGCCTGCAGCCCGAGGTCGGCCACCTGCGGCATCGTGTAGCCGTAGCGCACGTCCTTCGACTCGTACAGGTCGATGCCCGCCAGGTAGATCTCGCGGAAGCCGACGCCGAGCCCGAACGCCAGCGCCTGCATGCCGGTCGTGGGCAGGCCGGGTCGGCTCATGAAGTGGCGCGCGAGCCGCGGGTTGCGGGCCGGCACGGCCCAGGAGTCCAGCTCGGCGACGTCGGTGAGCGGCTCGAGGCCGTAGCGGTCCCCGTCGCGGTGCGCGGCGTGGCGCATGGGCGACAGGATCCGTCGCACGTCGTAGCGGCCGGACCGGATCTCGTCCTGCAGCAGCTTCTCGAGGCGCTCGTGCGGGACGGCGCTGAACCAGGCGTCGACGCGGTCGCCGAAGTGGTAGTTGCTCTCCAGGAAGAACCAGTTCATCCGGAAGACGACCACGTCGGCCGGGATGCGGTGGTAGGGCGGCATCGCCGACGACGGCCCGTTGCCGACGACCAGCAGCGGCCGGTCGACGAGGTCGGCGAACGATGCGATCTCCGGCTCGCCCGGCTCTCGGCCGAGCGGGACGCTCCGCATGGTGGGCATCGAGGGCTCCTTGTGAGGTGGTGGCGGTCAGTGCGGGTGGTGCGCGAGCCCGGCGGGCTCAGGGGAGGCCGGGGGTGCGGACGCCGTGCCGAGGGCCGCGGCGACCCGCCCGGCGGCGTCTTGGACGTGCGGGAGCAGGTCGAGCTGCAGGGCCCGCACGTCGTCGCGGTACTCCTGCTCGCGCGCGAGGACGTCGAGCGCCCGCTCGGTGAGCCGGTCGGCGAGCCGCGGGTCGGCGACGTCGATCCCCCACTCGGAGCGGCCGACGTCGTCGAGGAAGTAGCGCATCTTGGGGTGGGAGACGAGGCTCACCACGGGCGTGCCCAGGCCGAACGGGACCATCGTCGCGTGCCCGCGCATGCCCGCGACGAGCGACGCCCGCCGGTACACCGCGAACGCCTCGGCGGGGGTCGCCAGGTGCAGCTCGTCGACCGGCAGGTCGAGGCCGTGCGCCTCGCGCAGGTCGTGCGCGAGGCGCACGTCGCCGCGCGTGTGCGCGACGAGGCGGACCTCGGCGCCCTCCGCCGTCGCGCGTCCGGCGAAGTCGCGGACCTGTGCGAGGAACGCCGGGTAGCCGTCCTTGAAGCGGCGGGCGGACCGGTCGAACGCGGCGTTGACCAGGATCCGGCCGGTGCCGGTCTCGGCTGGCGGCAGGTCGGCGTGCAGCCGCTCGTAGACCGTCGTGGGGCAGGGCACGAAGCGGACCCGGTCCCGCAGGTCGGCGGGGAGCAGCTCGCGCACCCGGTCCATCGAGCCGTGGTTGCGCAGGCCCACGAGCTCGGCCCGCTCCGCCAGGGCCACCAGGGAGTCCCGGAAGCGGGAGCCGTGGAACTCCTGGCCGTCGAACAGGTTGTAGCCCACCGCCAGCACGAACAGCGGCACGTCGAGCGCGGCCAGCGACGCGGCGGGCACGTTCCACTGCCAGCCGCTGTGCCCGTTCGGGGACGTGTCCGGCAGGAAGAGCCCGCCGCCGCCGACCACGAGCGCGCGCTGGGCGTTCGCGATCCGCGTCCGCTCGGCGTCGAAGACCTGGTGCGCGTGGAACGGCACCCACTGCTGCGGACCCGCGGCCGCCTCGACCGCCTCCCGCACGGCGAGCGGGAGCGCGACGTCGCCGAAGTTCTCCCCCTCCTCGACGTAGAACGCGACGTGGCCGATCCCCCCGGCGGGCGCCTCGGCCGCGGGCGGCGTGACCGGGTGCTCGCCGCGACGCTGCAGGCCGCGGGCCACCCGGCGGGGTGCGCCCGCCCGGAGCGCGGCGCGCGCCTCCCGGACGGTGCCCTCGCCGTCGTGCGTCACCCACGCCACCCGGGCGGCGAGTGCGTGCGCGTCGGCGACCATCTGCTCGTCGGCGGCGGTCGCGGCGACCCGCAGCACGGTGCGGGCCTCGGCGTACCGGCTGGTCGCCGTCAGGCTCGTCGCGAGCTGCAGCAGCACGGGGCCGGTGAGCGCCTCGGGCCGCGCCGGGAGCCTCGTGAGCGCGCGCAGGGCGCCGTCGTGGTCGGCGTCGGCGGCGAGCGTCGCCGCCCGCTCCAGGACGGAGGTCACGCCCGGCGCGTCGAGGGACGACGCGGCGAGGGCATGGCCGGCGAGCAGCAGGTCGAGCACCGGGTCCAGCCCGGCGGCGTCGCCGTCGGCGACCGCGGCGGCCAGGTAGCGGGCGGCCTCGGACTCGACGGCGCGGGGCCCGTCGCCGGGTGTCCACCACGGCGCCGCGAGGACGTCGTCGCGCGCGGCGCCGGCGCGGGGCGTCGTCACGGGCCGGGCGGCGACGGCGTCCCGCAGGTCGAGGCGGCGCCGCGTGTCGGTCACCTGCCGCCGGGCCGTGGCGCGGCGGCGGTCGTCGGGGCCCTCGGCAGCGGCCGTCAGCCGCACCTCGGCCGCGACGTCGTCGCCGTCCAGCAGGTGCAGGCGGCCGGCCAGCTCGTGCGCGGCGCGGCCCGCGTCGCGTGCGCCCAGCAGCCCGACGAGCGGGCGGGCGGCGTCGGCCCGGGACGCGTCCAGCCGGGCCCGGGCCAGGTCGTGCACGTCGGCCCGCAGACCGGGCACCTGCGTCCAGTCGAGCACCCCGACGCGCAGGCGCAGCCGCACCGACACCGGCCGGGTGCGGCGCAGCGCCCGCGCGGCCTCGTCGCCGGAGGCCGCGCGCAGCACCGCGAGGGCGTGCGCGTTGCCCCGCGCGACGTCGTCGGCCCGCCCGGCCCGGTCAGCCGGCATGCGTCCCTCGCCGACGCTCCGCGACGGCCGCCCCGGCGGCGTCCCACCGCTCGCGCTCGAGCACGTACCGGCCGGAGTCCCACGGCTTCTGGTGCCCGGCCCAGTGCAGGATCCGGGGGTCGCGCACCGTCTCCTGCGCGGGCCACATGTTCCACGCCGGGTCCAGCGGACGGTACGTCGAGCCGGCGTAGCAGTTCAGCACCTCCTGGTCGTTGAGCCCGTAGTGCTCGACGAACGGCACGAACCGCCGGGTGAACGCGTCGGCGCGCATCCGGGCCAGGTCGAGCAGGAGGATGCCGGCGTTGAACGCGGCGAAGTCGCCCGGGTGCCGTCGGTACATGGTGCGGAACAGCTCGTTCGCCGCGCCGGGCGTAGCGCGCAGCCGGCGGCCGGAGCGCAGCAGGTTGCCCAGGCCGGACCGCACGCCGTGCCCGACGGACGCGCGCGCGGCGAGCGGCGCCCCGTCCAGCTCCACGTCGTACAGGTCCGCCAGGTCGACGAGCGTCAGGGCATCGATGTCGTGGTAGACCAGCCGGTCGACGTCGGGCAGCAGCTCCGGCAGCAGCAGCCGGTCCATGGTCGAGACGGTGATGTGCGAGAGCATCCCGAGCACGGGGCCATAGTCGATCGCGTCGCAGGCGATCCACTCGAACGTCACCTCGGGGAAGAGCGCGGCGAGCCGGTCGTGGTCCGCGGACGTGTGGTCGCGGGTGAGCGCGACGACGTGCAGCGGCCGCCCGGTGCCCGCGACCATGCCCTGCACCACGACCTCCATCTCCGCCTTGAGGTTGGCGTCGAGGGCGACCGCGGCGTGCACGGTCTCGCCCTGCCGGGGAGCCGCCGCCGGGACGACGACGCGCGACCGGCGGGCCGTGCGGCACGCCGCGTCGACGTCGAACGACAGCGGCAGCTCGGCGGCGGGGCGCTCGAACGCGGCCCGGGCGCGCGCCACCTCGGGCGCGCAGGCCTCGCGCCACGCGGCGTACACCTCGTCGGCGGGCGCGCCGGACAGCAGCAGCCCGACGCTCGGCGCCAGCAGGTCACGGATACGCCGCCGCATCGCCCGCAGGTCGTCCTCGTCGGCGTCGAGCAGGCCGGCGAACCGCACGTCCGCGCGGTTGCGCGGCGTGAACGTCACGGGGGCGCCGATCGACCACGACGGGAGGTAGCAGTGCAGGCGCGACGTGACGATGCCGCCGTACGACGTGCGGTAGTCCTCCAGCAGGCCGAGCGCCTCGCGCACGTTGGGCACGATCGGCGTCCACCGCACGTCCTCGCGGGCCTGGGTGATCGTGAGGTCCTCGGGCGACGGCGCCGCCGTGTCCACGTACACGGTGGGCGCGCCGGCCGGCGCGGTCCGGGTGCGCTCCGGGAAGACGGTGTCGATCGTCGTGGTGAGACAGCCCGAGAAGAACGCAGGCACACCCCTGTTGAGCAGCAGGAACACCGTGTTCCAGTCGCGGCAGCCGACCGGGCCGTGCGCGGCGAGGTACGCCACGGCCTCGTCGGTGAGCATCGACGGGCGGTTGACATGGAAGGAGACGAACAGCGGGTTCAGGTTCGGGTGGAACGGGAAGTCGTAGCGCAGGCCGAACGCGCTCTGCATGTACCAGCCGAACGCGATCGCCCAGGTGTTCTCGGGGACGGCGTCCAGGCTGGAGGCGTCGCGGTTCACGACGGTCAGCTCGACGTCCGCGCCCGGCCCGTCGACGCGCAGCTCCGGGCGCACCCGCTCCCCCAGCTCCGTGACGACCTGCGCGAGCTCGGGGTCGCCGTGGAACGTCAGCCCGGCGTGCCGCACGACGTGGCCGAGGCTGGCGATCGTCTGCACGTAGTCGCCGAGGTTGGAGGACGTCGTCGCCTCGTCGGGCTGCTTGTAGTCGATGACGCCGAACGACACGCGGCCGGCCGGCACCGTGGCGGGGGTCGCGGGCTCCGCGCCCCGCAGGGCCCAGGCGCGCAGCAGCTCGGTGCGCCGCACCCCGGCTTCGTCGAGCGTGCCGGCGGCCAGCGCGGCGTCGGCGGCGCGGACCGCCGCCGCGTGCGCGTCGGCCGCGAACAGCACCTCGGCCAGCTCCGCCAGGGTCGCGGCGCCGATCGACGGGGTGTCGCCCGCGGCGGCGTCCCGGAGCCAGCGCTCCGCACGCCCGACCGCGTCGGGGTCGCCCACCCGTACCCCGACGCGGACGTACTCCGCGGGGGCCAGCCGGCCGACCAGCTCGGCGGGCACCTCGGCGAACAGGTCCCACGCCAGGTCGAAGAGGTCCTGCCGCGTCGCGACCAGCGCGCCGCCCAGGGCGCCCGCCACCCGCGTCTCCGGGCGGACGTACAGCGCGTGGCACAGCGCCCGCGCGTCGACGTGGCGGTCGCGCAGCAGCGGCCGGACGGCGTCGACCACGGCCTCGGGGAAGTCCCGCCCCTCCCGCAGGCGGGCGGCGAGGGCCGCCTCCCCGCGCGTCTCGGCGGCGAGCCGGTTCCAGCGCCGGTTCGGCGTCCCGGCCCGCTCCGGCATCTCGCTCTCGTCGATCCCGCGGACGGCCGCGACCAGGCGGCGGTAGGCCAGCCGGTACCGCTCGAGGTCCGCGGCGGCCTCGGCGAGCGCGTCGGCCTGCACCTCCAGCGCACGGGACTGCACACGGGCGCGCTCCTCCAGCGCACGGTGCCGGGAGCCCTGGAGGTCCGGCGTGCCCGTCATCCGGTCCGCGGAACGGGCGAGCCGGCGCAGCCCGCGGCCCGGCAGCCGGCGCAGCGGCGAGGGTGCGGGCGCCGGCGTGGGCAGCGGCCCCGGCGTCGGCGTCGGTGCCTGCGTCGCTCCGGTCGCCCGGGTCGCCGGCGAGGCCTGTGTCACCTGTGTCATCGGTGGTCGTCTCCCCTGCTCAGCGCGGCCGGACGAGCCGGCGCGCTCGGTTCGCGGCGCGCGACACCAGGGACCCGCGGGCGACGGAGTCGCGCACGGCCCGCAGCGTGGCGCGCACCTGGTCGTTCTCGGCCCCCAGGGTGCGGATCTGGGCGTCCTTCGCCCCGAGCTCCTGGTCCTTGCTCCGCAGCCGCTCCTCGGCCTTGGCCTTCTCGAGGGCGGCGTCGTAGGTCCGGGCCGCGAGCCGGCGCTCCTTGGGCGTCAGCGCCGTGAAGGACGGCTCGACGGCGTCGCCCGTGAGGCGCTCGTAGATGGTCGCGAGGTTCGCCAGCGTCGTGTCGTACATCCCCCGGCGCACGTCGGCGAGCTCGGCGCGCAGCTCGACGCGGCGCTCCGTGACGTCGTGGACGGCGGCGTAGAGGTCGTCGGTGAACGTCTCGGCGCGAGGGTCGAGCGCCCACTCGGCGTGCCCGATGTCGCTCGCGAAGTAGCGCGTCTTGTGGTGCACGTAGAGCGACAGCGGGACGGTGCCCATGCCGAACGGCACCATCTGGGCGTGGCCCCGGGTGCCGAGGATGACGGGCAGGTCGGCGAACGCCTCCAGCCCGGAGAACAGCACGTCGCGGCTGCCCCACAGCACCCGCTCGGAGTCGACGAGGCCCCGCTCGCGGAGCACCTCGTGGAAGAGCATGTCGGCGCGGGCGTGCGGCACGCTCACCAGCCGCCACCCCTCGCCCTTCAGCCGGGCGAGCACGTCCGCCTGGTCCGCGTAGATCCGGTCCCGGTCGAACCCCGCGGCGATCTGCCGCTTGCCGATGATCGACTCGACGGCGAGCACCCGGCCGTCGTCGCCGCCGTCGAGGCGGTCCCGGTACAGGTCGGGGAACAGGTATGACGAGATCGTCGTGGGGCACGGCTGGTACTCGACCCGCTCGGGGTCGTGGTCCACGTACTCGCGGACGGTGCGGACCGACCCGTGGTTGCGCAGCCCGAAGAAGACGGACTTGTCGAGCGTGAGGTTGAGGTGCTCGCGGAACGGCTCCGCGAAGTCCTCCTGGTCGATGAACCGGTTGTTGCCGACGGCGAAGACGACGATCGGCACCTCGAGGCGGCGCAGCTGCTCCAGAGAGATGTTCCACTGCCACCCGGAGCGCGCGTTCGCGTTGGTGTCCCGCAGGAAGAGCCCCCCGCCACCCACGACCACCGCGTCGAAGTGCTCGTTGATGTGGTCCACCAGGCGGGGCCCCACCGGGTCGCGCAGCGACCGGCTGCCCGCGACCTCGAAGGCGTCGCCCCCGGCGAACCCCTCGAACGTCTGGCGGACGGCCTCGAACAGCAGCGTGTCGCCGTAGTTCCCGTAGGTCTTGATGTCGAAGTGGAACAGGCGCAGGCGGCGCCCCGGACGGGCGGCGCGGGGGGCGGCGTCGTGAGTCGGCACGGCGTGAGCGTAGGCACCGGATGACCGCCGCAAGGCCGGAATCCGGCCGGATCACCGGCTGCTCATCGACTGTTCATCTGCGGTCCACGGGGTGCTCCGCGCGTGTTCTCCCAGCCACCCGGGCGGGGCCGGGGACGCTCACCGGACACCCGCCAGCGCGGCCCCGAGGAACGGCGTCAACGAGCGCGCGTAGGTGTCGGTGATGTGGTTGTTGTCCCGGTAGACCGCCACGTTGCCGATCACCGCGGGGCACCGGGCGGGGCCGCAGAACCGGTCGGTCAGGTCGACGACGTCCACGCCGGGTGCACGGTGCGCGGCCGCGTCGACCAGGTCCCGGCCGGCGAGCCCTCGCGCGCGGGAGACGCCGCAGCCCCCCGGGCCCTCGGTCGAGGTGACGCAGCGGACGACGTCCGGGTCGGGCTGGGGCGCGTCCTTGACGGCGTACACGTCGATCCCGGCGTCCTCGAGCGTCGTCCAGGTCTCGGCGAGCCCGCCCACGCCCGGCCGCTCCCCGGTACCGGGGTCGACGAACCGCGAGCCGCCGTAGGCGACGGTCACCACCGCGTCCGGCGACAGCGCGAGCAGGCGGTCCAGCGTGACCTCGTTGGCCGCGACGCAGGTCTCCGCCCGGCCCAGGGTGCGCCGCTCGGAGGAGAAGGGGCACGAGTCGCGCAGGAACGTCACGACGCGCCACCCGCGCTGCCTCCCCAGCTCCGCGACCGGGCTGCCCAGCATCCGCGCGTGGGAGTCGCCGACGAGGGCGACGGTCACGTCCCCCTCCGGGTCGCCGACCTCGCAGGCGCGGGTCTCGACCGGGTCGTCGGCGCGGGACGAGCACGCGACCTCGTCGAACGCGGAGACGGCGTCGTCCCCGATCCGCGTGGGCTCCGGCACGAGGACCGGGAGGTCGGTGACGAACGCCGGCAGGCGGCCGTCCCGCACCGCCTCCGCGCCGAACCCCGAGCCCGCGCCCACGACGACGCCCTCCACGGCCCGGCTCCAGCGCGCCTCCGCCACCGCGGCGCGCACGGTGACGACGCCGGTGAGCCCGGCGACGACGGCCATGGCGACCGCGGCGGCGAGCAGGGTGCGCACCGGTGCGGGTCGCCGTCGCCGGAAGGGTTGCTCGACGAAGCGGTGGCTCAGCGCGGCGGCGCCGAGCGTGAGCCCCACGAGGCCGACCGCCTCGAGGGCGGTCGGCCGGCGGCCGGACAGCGCGAGCGCGTACGTGACGAGCGGGAAGTGCCAGAGGTACACCGAGTACGACACGTCGCCCAGCCACTGCACGGGCCGCAGGTCGACCATCCGGGTGAGCGAGCCACGGCCGGAGGTCCGGCCCGCGACGATCACGAGGGCGGCCCCGAGCACGGGCAGCAGGGCGGCCGTGCCCGGGAACGGGGCGGCCCCGTCGAGCAGCATGGCGCTCGCGACGATCGCGCCCACGCCGGCCAGCGCCGCCGCCGAGCGCGTCGCGACGGAGCCCGAGGTGTGCCGCACCAGCACCGCGAGCAGGCCGCCGAGCCCGAGCTCCCACAGGCGCGTCGTCGTCGCGAAGTACGCCGCCGGGTCGCCGTCCCCCACCGACACGAGGTTCCACCCGAACGAGGCGAGGACGAGCGACCCGAGCCCGAGCAGCAGCGCGCCCCGGGTCACGAGGCCGCGACGCCGGGCGAGCTGGACCGCGCCCAGCACCGCCAGCGGCCAGACCAGGTAGAACTGCTCCTCCACCGCCAGCGACCAGAAGTGCTGCACGGGCGACGGCGCGTTCGCGGCCGCGAGGTAGTCCACGGAGTCGGCCGCGAGCGCCCAGTTCTCGACGTACAGGACGGACGCCAGCAGCTGGCGTTGCGTCTGCGCCCACTCGCTCGCCGGCAGCACGAACGTGCAGGTCACCGCCACGAACACGAGGACGACGAGGCTCGCCGGCAGGATGCGGCGCGCCCGCGCGGCCCAGAACCCGGCCAGCGAGACCCGGCCCGTGGTGCGGGCCTCGCGCAGCAGGTGGCCGGTGATGAGGTAGCCGGAGACGACGAAGAACACGTCCACGCCGACGAAGCCGCCCGGCAGCACGTCCGGGCGCACGTGGTAGACGACGACCAGGGCGACGGCGAGCGCCCGCAGGGCCTGCACCTCGGGCAGGAACGCGCGGCGCCCCTCCGCCGCGGGGGCGGGCGCCGGCACCGTCGCGTGCGACGGCGAGGGCGGCGCGCCGGGGGACCTGACGGTGGCGCTGCTCATCGGCTGCTCATCGGGGGTGGCCTGTCGTGGCAGGGGCCGGACGCAGGCAGCGTAGCCACGCCCGGCGCGGATCCCGAGGCCCCGACGGCGGCCGGCGGCCGCGGGCACCGAGAGTTCACGGCGGGGTCGCCGTCACGACCGCCTCCGTTCACCCCGCGGGCACCCAGGGGCCGGGCGAGGTTCGGCCCGGACGGTCAGAGCGGAGGGTCAGAGCGGGCGGGCGTCGCTCTCCAGCAGCACCGGGATGCCGTCGCGCACCGGGTACGCGAGGGGCCGCTCCGGGTCCGTCGAGCGCAGCTCGGGCTCGCCGTCGGGGCCCACGGCGTCGACCAGCTCGGCGCCGGTCACGGGGCAGCGCAGGATGCCCCGCACCCACGGGTCGATCCCCGGCGTGCCGGGTCGCAGGTCGCTCACGCCGTCGCTCATGCTTCCTCCGTCTGCCGCACGAGCGACAGGACGTCGTCGCGCACCTTGGTCATGATGTCCTCGTCCGCCGCCTCGACGTTGAGCCGCAGCAGGGGCTCGGTGTTCGACGCACGCAGGTTGAACCACCACTGCGGGTGGCCGTCCCAGTGCGCCACGGTGAGCCCGTCGAGCTCGTCCACGTCGGCCTGCGGGTAGGCGTCGTCGTACGCCTCGCGCACCCGCGCGGTCGCGGCGGCGGCGTCCGCCACGGTCGAGTTGATCTCCCCCGACGCCACGTACGGGGAGTACATCTCCGCGAGCACCGACAGCGGGTGCGGCTGGGAGCCGAGCGCGGCCAGCACGTGCAACGCCGCCAGCATGCCCGTGTCGGCGAAGAAGAAGTCGCGGAAGTAGTAGTGCGCGCTGTGCTCGCCGCCGAACACCGCGTCGTGGGCCGCCATCTGCGCCTTGATGAACGAGTGGCCCACGCGCGTGCGGACCGTCGTCGCGCCGGCGGCCTGCAGCAGGTCGGGCACGGCGCGGGAGGTGATGAGGTTGTGGATCACCGTGGGCGTGCGGCCGGCCTCGAGCTCCTTGGCCACCTCGCGCAGCCCGACCAGTGCCGTGATCGCCGAGGGGGAGACCGGGTCGCCGTGCTGGTCGACGACGAAGCAGCGGTCGGCGTCGCCGTCGAACGCGAGGCCGAGGTCGGCGTCGTGCTCCACGACGGCCGCCTGCAGGTCGCGCAGGTTGGCGGGCTCCAGCGGGTTGGCCTCGTGGTTCGGGAACGTCCCGTCGAGCTCGAAGTACAGCGGCACGACGTCCAGCGGCAGGGCAGGCAGCCCGGCGCCGGTGCCGAGCACCGCCGGCGCGGTGTGTCCGGCCATGCCGTTGCCGGCGTCCACGACGACCTTGAGCGGCCGGATGCCCGAGAGGTCGACGAGGCCGCGCAAGAACGCCGCGTAGTCGGCGAGGGTGTCGACGTCGGTGACCGCGCCCGGGGCCGGCGCGGCGTCGCCCCCCGGGGCCGGCGGCTCGTCGAGGAGGCGCTGCGCGAGCTCGCGGACGTCGGCCAGGCCGGTGTCCTGCCCGACGGGCCGGGCGCCCGCGCGGCAGAGCTTGATGCCGTTGTAGACGGCGGGGTTGTGCGACGCGGTGAACATCGCGCCCGGGGCGTCCAGCGCGCCCGACGCGTGATAGAGCCCGTCCGTCGAGCACAGGCCGATCCGCACCACGTCGATCCCGGCGGCGGTGACGCCCGCGGTGAACGCGTCGACCAGCGCGGGGCCGGAGTCGCGCATGTCGTGCCCGACGACGACCCGTCGCGCGCCCTCGGGGCCCGCGACGACGCGGGCGAACGCGGCGCCGATGGCGCGGGCCACGTCCGGCGAGAGCTGGTCCGGTACGGTGCCGCGCACGTCGTACGCCTTGATGATGGTGGCCAGGTCGATCGTCACGTCCCACAGCGTACGTGCCCGCACCCGGCCCGCACGGTGCCCGGGCGGGTGGTTCTGCCGCGTGCGGGGGTCCGCGCGGCCGCGCGTGTGGAAGGGTGGTCCTCGTGCCCGAGCTCTACCCGCTGGAGAACGCCGTCCAGCACTACGACTGGGGCTCGCGCACGCGGCTCCACGAGCTGCTCGGCACCGCCCCCGACGGCGACCCGGCGGCCGAGCTGTGGCTCGGCGCCCACCCCAGCGCTCCCTCGCGCGTGGGCGGCGACGGGTCGCTGCTGGAGCTCGTCCGCTCGGCGCCGGACGCGATGCTGGGCCGCCGCGTCGCCGACGAGTACGGCCCCCGGCTGCCCTACCTGCTCAAGGTGCTCGCCGCGGACCGCGCGCTGTCGCTCCAGGTGCACCCGCGGCCGCACGCCGCCCGCGCCGGGTTCAACCGCGAGAACCGGCAGGGCCTGCCGCCGGGCGACCCGGGCCGGTCGTTCCACGACGACCAGCACAAGCCGGAGATGGTGGTCGCGCTCACCGAGTTCGAGGGGCTGGCCGGGTTCCGCGCGACGCGCGCCGTCCTGGACCTGCTCGACGGGCTCGACGGCGCCCTGGTGGGCGCCGTCCGCGGCCTCCTGGCGGCGGACCGGTCGCCGCGCGGCGTGAAGGCCGCGTTCTCGCACCTCGTCGCCGCCCGGCGCGACCCCGGCACCCCGGCGGACGTCGCGACGACGGTCGCCGCGGTCGAGGCGCGCCTCGCCGCCGGCTCGCCCTCCTCCCGCGCCGACGCCACCGTGCTGCAGCTGGCCGGGCAGCACCCCGGCGACCCCGGAGCGCTCGCGTCGCTGCTGCTCAACCGCGTCACCCTCGACCCGGGCCAGGGGCTCTTCCTCCCGGCGGGCGAGGTGCACGCCTACCTGTCGGGCCTCGGCGTGGAGATCATGGCGTCGTCGGACAACGTGCTGCGCGCCGGCCTCACGACCAAGCGGGTGGACGAGGAGGCGCTCGTGGAGTGTGCGTCCTTCGTGCCCCGGCCCCCGCAGCCGCCGCGCACCCGGTCCACCGGCGGGCGCGGGCAGGTGAGCACGTACCGCGTCCCGGTGCGCGAGTTCGCGCTCACCGTGGCCGACGTCGACCCGGGCGAGGACGTCGACCTGCCCGCGGAGGGGCCGCGCATCGTGCTGTGCCTCTCGGGCGACCTGAAGCTCACCGCCGAGGGCTGCGCCGGACCGGCGACCCTGCGCCGTGGCGGCTCCGTCTTCGTGCCGCACGACGCCGGTGCGCTGCGGCTGTCCGGCTCCGGGCACGCCGTGTGCGCCTGGGTGCCCTGAGCCCACCCGGTCGTGGAGGACCGGTCAGTCGGCCTCGCGCAGTACGCGCAGGTGACCGCGGCGCGCGGTCTCGGTGACGGACGACGGCTCGGCCGCCGGCTCGTGCCGCACCCGCCCCGCCTCGCGGACGGCCTCGGCCAGCGCGGACAGGTCGTCGGGCGAGGGGGCCGGCTCCTCGAAGGCGGGGGTGAGGCGCACGACCTCCCACCCTCGGGGCGCGGTCAGCCGCTCGGCGTGCTCCGCGCACAGGTCGTAGCTGTGCGGCTCCGCGTGCTGCGCGAGCGGACCCAGCACAGCCGTGGAGTCCGCGTACACGTACGTGAGCGTCGCCACGGCGGCGCGCGAGCACGCCGTGCGCGAGCACTGCCTCACCGATCTCACGCGGGGAGACTACGCCGCCGCCCCGCACCCGCGCGCGGGGCTCGCCGGTCGCCGGCCGTCGTGATCACGTCGTGACCTCGGCATAGGCTCGACGGGTGCAGCACCTCGCCAGCCCCGAACCCGACCCCTCGACCGGGCCCGCGACCGGACCCGCGACCGGGGGCGCGCCGCCGGTCCGCCGGCGCGACCGTCGCGGCCGCGGGGTGCGGGGCCCGCTCCTGCCGCCGGGAACGCCCGCCCACCGCACGCGGGCGGAGCAGTTCGACGACCTCGTGCTCGACGTCGTCGAGGCCCTGCAGCGCCGCTGGGGCCCGCAGCTGACCGGCACCGAGTTCGCCGTCGAGGACGTGCCGCCGTCCGAGCCCGCCCCGTGGGAGACCGAGGGCGTGCCGCTGGGGCGCTGCTTCCCCGCGGAGTCCGGCCGCCCCGCGCGCGTCGTCGTGTACCGACGGCCCGTCGAGTTCCGCGCCGTCGACGACGCGGACCGGGCCGACCTGGTGCGGGAGGTCGTGGTCGAGCAGGTGGCGCACCTGCTGGCACGCGCGCCCGAGGAGATCGACCCCGGCTACGACGCCTGACCCGCGACGGGTCCGGTCGCGTCAGCCCGCCGCGTCGACCGCGCGCACGTCGACGGCGCCGGGCGTCGTGACGGCCGCCGTGGGCGCGACCGCCGCCACGAGCGTGCCCGTCGCGGCCGTCCCGTCGTCGGCGCGCAGCACCGCGGCCCAGGTGACCGCGAGCCCGCCGGATCCCTCGGGCTCCGCGCGGTCGACGCTGACCCCCGCGGGCACGGTGCCGTCGTCGACGACGGAGGCCAGCGGGAGCGACGTCGTCGCGCCGGCGACGAGCTCCGCCTCGTGGCTGCCGATCTCCGCGCCCGACGCGTCGTAGGCGCGCACCGTCACGGCCACGGTGCCCTCGGGGTCCGTGTCGGGGTCCCGGTCCGCGGGCACGGCCGCCAGCGTGATGCCGGTGCGGACGCCGCCCGGCACCCCGAGCTGGCCCGCCGGCCCGGCGCCGCCCGACGCGGCCACCGGTTGCCCGGCCGACCACGCCACGTCGTACGGCGTGCCGTCGACCACGGAGTCCTCGGGCTGCTCGCCCGGCTGGTCCGACCGCGCCGCGCCCACGACGGGCACGTCCGCGTCGACCACGACCGTGTACCCGCCCGCCGGCAGCCCGCCCAGCGGGACGTCCGTCACGACGCCCGCCTCCAGCTCCACCTCGTCGGCGCCACGCAGCACGACCGGCCCGGACGGCCCGTACACGGTGACCCGTGCCGTCCCGTCGGCGTCGCCCGGCGCGAGCAGCCGCAGCCGCGGCGCGTGCGGGTCGTCCACCGCCTCGCCGCGGCTCACCACCGCACCCACCGCGAGGGCTTCGCGCGGCGTCGCGCCCGCGGTCAGGACGTCCACCCCGGCCGGCAGCAGCCCGTCGATGGCCTGTGTCTGCAGGGTCGCGTTGACCCGAGCGCCCGACGCACGGACGTTCAGCGCGAGCCGGTCCTGCTCCGGGGCGACCGACTCCAGCCGCTTCGTGACCTGCTCGTGCGGCGCGACGGTGAACGTCCCGCTGCCGCCGAGCGCCACCGGGCCGCTCGGTCCGTAGGCGTCGAGGGCCACGGTCGCGGGGCGCTCGGACGGGTTCTGCACGGTGAGCGTCGCGGTCTCGCCCACCTGGGTGCTGCCGCCCACCAGCCACTGCGACGTGGAGGGGGCGGTGCACGCGCCCGCCCCGAGCCCGCGCAGGTCGCCCGCCGTGGTGACGGAAGCCGTCGCGCCCGCGGCGCGGAACGGCTCGTCGGCCACCGGCGTGGCCCGCACCACCCGGGTGCCGTCCACCTCGCCCTGCTGCGCCGCGGCGCCGTCGCCCGTGTCGAACGCCGCCTCGTCCTTCCCGTCGAGGCCGGTCGTGCGGGCGCCGTCCTCCGCGCCGCCCAGCACCAGGGCGCCCAGGCCGCTGGTGGTCGGCACGGGGGTGGCGTCGAACTGCGCGTCGCCGACGTCGGCCCCCTTCGGGAGCGCGACCGGGGTGGGACAGACCAGCGTCGCGTCGGCCGGCTGCACGGCGACCGTCCGCGTCCCGGCGGCGACGGCGCGCTGCTCCGCGCCCGTCCACGACTGCGCCCACTGGTCGCCGAGCACGGCGACGGCGGCGAGCGCCGCGACGGCCGCCACCCCCGTGACCGCGGCCGCCGTCGCGCGCACGCCGCGCCGCACCCGGGTGTCCCGCACGTCCTTGCCCGTCCCTCCGGTCGGTTTCGTCGTCATCGTCCCCGCCGCCGTCCGACGGGCAGCGCGAGCAGCACGTGCACCAGGAGCGCGACGCCCGCCAGCGCCAGCCAGGCGGTGCGGTGCGGCGCCTCGAACGCCACTCGCACGTGGCCCGCATCCGGCCCGACGGCGAACGCCTGCGTGCCGCCCGCGTCGACGGCGGGCAGCCGCCGGCCGTCGAGGGTGGCCTGCCAGCCGGTGTCCGCGGTCTCCGCGAGCCGCAGCGTGCGGTCCTCGCCGCCCTCCGCGAGCCGGCCGCTCGCGCGGGTGCCGTCGGACGGCACGGTCCGGACGGCGTCCTTCGGCGCGTAGAACGGGCTCGGCGTCCCGTCGCCGGCCTCGCCGGTGCCCTTCAGGACGGTCGCCCAGCCGGGCGCCGGCCCGTCGGTCGTGACGCGCCAGACCAGGGCGCCCTCCTCGGTGACGCGGGCGAGCCCCGGGACGAGGTCGAGGGTGGTGGCGAGCTCCGCGTCGCCGCCCGCCGGGACCTGCACGGCCCCGATCCCGAGCGCCGCGAGCCGGTCCGTCACGTCCGTGGACCGGCCGGTGGCCACCTCGGCCACGACCTGGTCGAGCAGCGCCGTGTCCGTGCGCTCGTCGCCCGGGAGCAGGCCGGCCGCCCGCGCCCGCACCACCGTGGACGAGTCCTCCAGCCGGGTCCCGTCGGCGTGCAGCAGCGCATAGTCGACGACCTCGGCGTCCGTCCCGGCCGCGGCGTCGGCGCCCTCGACCCCGGGCTGCACCCGGTCGATCTGCAGCACGCGCGCCGAGCGCGGCGGCGCCTGCATCTGCGTGCCCACGGCGGGCACCACCGGCGCCTCCGCCGCACGCAGGTCGCCGACCGCGCCCCCGCCGGTGGAGCCGAGCACCCACGACCCGAGCTGCGCGGCCGGCAGCGCGACCGCCACGACGCCGAGGGCTACGACCCCTGCCGTCGCCAGCCGCTGCAGCGGCCGGCGCTCCTCACGGTCCGCGGGCGACACCGGGGCCGGCGTCTGCCGCCGGCCGGTCGACGGCAGCGCGCAGATCGCCGCGGCGCCGAGCGCGAGCAGCAGCACCGAGAGCCCGACGCCGGGCCAGCCGGTCACGCTCGTGACCGTCCCGTCCTCGGTGGTGCCGCTCGCCACGGCGGTGGCGACCGCCAGCACCGCCGTCGTCAGGCCGGCCGCCGCCGCGAGCCAGGCCAGGCGCACCCCGCGCACGGCGCGACGGCGCACCAGGGCCACCGCCGCGAGCACGAGGACGGCGCCGCCCAGCAGCGCCGGGCCGACCACGGCGATCCGCCCGAGCACGCCGTCGTCTCCGAGCCAGGGCGCGAACCAGGCCGTGTCCCCGGGCAGGCCGAGCAGCAGCTCGACGGCCGTGGGCGTGCCCTGGGCCACCAGCGGCGCGCCGGGCTCGGCCACGAGCAGGCGCCAGCCGCCGTCCGACCAGGTGCCCAGCACCTCGCCCCAGAACGGCAGCGGCACCACGACCGCGGGCAGCAGCACGAGCAGCAGGGACCGCCACGACCGCCGCACCACCAGGGCCGCGACCCCGATCAGCACCACGGCCACCGGCAGGAGCACGGGGGCCGCGCACACGGCGACGGCGAGCAGCAGGCCGGCCGCGCCCGCGGCGCCGAGCGACCCGCGCCGGCGCACCGGCGTGTGCACGACGTCGCGGGCGTGCGCCCCGACGGTGCGCAGCAGCGCGACGAGCAGCCAGGGCAGCGTGAGGTGCACGACGACCGCGCCGAGCCGGCCCGACCCGAGCGACGCGAGGAACCCGGGCGCCGCCGCCCAGGCGAGCGCGGCGACGGCCCGCACCACGACCGACCGGGTGAGGCTGCCCGCGGCGAACCAGCCGCCGAGCGCCGCGAGCGGCAACGCGGCCACGACCAGCGCGTTCACCGCCGTCTGCAGCCCACCGCCCGCCAGCGCGGCGAGCGCCGTCAGCGGCAGCAGCAGCGGGTCGGCGGGGGCACGGACGCCGAGCCCGTCCCGTACCCACCCCGAGGTGGCCGCCTCCCACACGTCGCCCACGGTGCCGGGCGCGGGCAGCAGGCCGCCGCCCACGACGCGCCCGCCGTCGGCCAGCGCCCCCTGCCACGGACCGAACAGCGCGACGTCGAGGGCCACCACCGCCACCATGACGACCGCCAGCACGGCCCGCCGCGTCCGCGCGAGCCGGCGCAGGTCGGCGCGCTCGAGCTCGCTGGGCGCCCACCGGGCGCGCTGGGCCTCGGCGCGCGCGAGGCGGACGTCCCTGCGCTCGCCCAGGACCTGCCGCCACGTGCCCAACAGCGGGGCGAGCACCCGGCGCGGCAGTCGTCGGGAGCGCGCGGCCCGCCGCCGCGCCCGGTACAGCGGCACCACGCGCAGGGCAGTGACCACCGCGACCACGAGCTCGTCGCGGGCGTGCGCCGGCCGCTTGAGCGCCAGCCGGTACATGGCCGCGAACGGGGCCCACAGCAGGGTCGCGAGCCAGACGAGGGGCAGCAGGGGCAGCGGCGCCTCGACCAGCCGCAGGTACAGCTGGCTGCGGCGCCGGCCGTAGCGCGAGGCCTCGAGGTCGGGCGCGGCGTTCGGCCGGCCGCGCAGCCCGAGCAGCGACGCCTGCGCGTGCCGCACCACGGCGTCGGGCACCACGACCACACGGTGCCCCGCGAGCCGGGCCCGGCGGCACAGGTCCAGCCCGTCGCCGAACGGCCCGAGCTCCGGGTCGGTGCCGCCCAGCTCCGCCCAGACGTGGGCGCGGACCAGCGCGCCGGCGAGCCCGACCGCCAGCACGTCCTCCCGCGCGTCGTGCTGGCCCTGGTCGATCTCCGTGTCGTCGATGCCCGTCATGCGGCGCCCGAGCGGCGAGACGGTGCTGCCGACCTCGATCAGCATGCTCGCCTCGGCGGCGGGGGTGCCGTCCGCGGCGACCGGCCAGCGGCGCTGCTTGCACCCGGCGACGGCCACGGCGCTGGAGTGCTCGACTGCGCGCAGCAGGTGGCTCAGGGCGTCCGGCTCGGGTGCCGAGTCGTCGTGCAGGATCCACAGCCACCCGGTCTCGGGGACGCCCATCGCCTCGTTCGCCCGGTCCACGGCCTCGCCGAGGCTGCGGACGCCCGCCGCCGCGACGAAGCGGGCTCCGCCGAGGCGGAGGTCGGGGTGCCGGGCGGTCGACTCCGCGGCGCCCACGTCGACGACGACGACATCGTCCGCGGCCCGCTCCTGGCGCGCGAGCGCGTCGAGCGTGGCGTCGAGGAAGGGGGTGCGGCCGCGGGTGACGACGACGGCCGTCACCGTGACCGCCAGGGGGACGGCACCGGTGCCGTCGAGCTGGTGGTCGCCGGTGGTCACGGGCGCGACGGCAGTGGTCGCGCCCTGGGGTGCGACCTCACCGCCGGGGCGGGCTGGGATCGGGTGCGGAGCAGTCATCCTGCCCGCCATGATGCGACGGGCCCCGATCCCGTCGTGGGATATCCGGCCCGTGCGTGTCGGGCCGGCGATACCCGCCGATCAGCGCCGGGTCAGACGGCGCGGCGCTTCAGCTTGCGCCGCTCGCGCTCCGAGAGCCCGCCCCAGATGCCGAAACGCTCGTCGTTGGCGAGCGCATAGTCCAGGCATTCCGAGCGCACCTCGCAGGACGCGCAGACCTTCTTGGCCTCGCGGGTGGACCCGCCCTTCTCGGGAAAGAAGGCCTCCGGGTCGGTCTGGGCGCACAGGGCTCGTTCCTGCCACCCCAGGAGAGTCTCGTCATCGACCGTGTCGTCACCGAACAACGGCAGCACCGGCGCGACGCGCTCGGGCTCACGACCGACATCTGACGGGAAGACCCCCCGGTCCCCATCGAGCAAGTTCCACATGGCGTGCCCCTCCATGCCGTACTAGGGAAACTGCATACCTGGAATTACACGCGTGTCCTTCGGAAGCGTCAAGTCGAAATGTGCTAGTGATTGCGATCTCCACTGCCCATTCACATGCGCGCCGACGGATGACGGTCGCGGACCCTCGTAGGCTGACCTGCGTGAACCCGTCCTCCGCCGCCCGCCCGTCGACGATCGCGCAGGTGCTCGCCCTTCTCGTCTCCGACCCGGGCCGCCCCCGGCTCACGTGGTACGGCGACGACGGCGAACGCGTCGAGCTCTCCGGCGCCGTGCTGCAGAACTGGGTGAGCAAGACGGTCAACCTGCTCGTGGAGGAGTTCGACGCCGCCCCGGGGACGGTCGTGACGCTCGACCTGCCCGCGCACTGGCGGGGCGTGCTGTGGGCCCTGGCCACGTGGCGCAGCGGCGCCACCGTCCAGCTCTCGTCCGACGCCCCCGCCGCGGGCGGCGACGTCGTCGTGACCTCCCGGCCCGGCGCGTGGGGCGACGTCATCGCCGGTCCGGCCGCGGCCGACCTCGTGGCCGTGGCCCTCCCCGCCCTCGCCCGCGCGTTCGACGGCGACCTGCCGGCCGGCGCGATCGACGCGGCGGCGGCCGTGATGACGTACGGCGACGTCATCGGCTGGGCCCCCGGGACGGACGCCGACGCGGTCGCGCTCGAGGCGCCGGGCGCCGCGGCCGTGAGCTTCGCCGACCTGGTCCCGGCGCCGGCGCCGGCGGCCGAGCGCGTGCTCGTCGACGGCGGGCGGCCGCTCGGCGACGTCCTGCGCGACCTGCTCGCGACCTGGGCCGCCGACGGCTCGGTGGTGCTCGCGTCCGCCGCCACCGCCGCCGAGCTCGCCGCCGACCCGGCCCGGCTTTCCCGGCTGCGCGAGACGGAGCGCGTCACCGCCTGACCTCCGCGGAGCCCGCGCCGCGGAGTTCACCCGGCCCGCACGGGGCAAGTGGTCCACAATGAACTGCCATGCGCGGCATCATCCTGGCCGGTGGCAGCGGCACCCGCCTGCACCCCATCACGCTCGGCGTGAGCAAGCAGCTCGTTCCCGTCTACGACAAGCCGATGATCTACTACCCGCTGTCGACGCTGATCCTCGCGGGCATCCGGGACATCCTCGTCATCACGACCCCGCACGACGCGGGCCAGTTCCACCGCCTGCTGGGCGACGGCTCCCAGTTCGGCGTGTCGATCGAGTACACGGTGCAGGCGCAGCCGAACGGCCTGGCGCAGGCGTTCGTGCTCGGCGCGGACTTCATCGGCGCCGACGAGGCCGCCCTCGTGCTCGGCGACAACATCTTCTACGGCCCCGGCCTCGGGCGGCAGCTCACCCGGTTCCACGACCTCACCGGCGGCGCCGTCTTCGCCTACCGGGTCGCGGACCCCACCGCGTACGGGGTCGTCGAGTTCGACGACGACGGGCGCGCCCTCTCGCTCGAGGAGAAGCCCGCGCGCCCCAAGTCGTCGTACGCCGTCCCGGGCCTGTACTTCTACGACAACGACGTCGTCGAGATCGCGAGGAACCTGCGCCCGTCCGCCCGCGGCGAGTACGAGATCACCGACGTGAACCGCGAGTACCTGCGCCGCGGCACCCTCCAGGTGGAGGTGCTGCCCCGCGGCACGGCCTGGCTCGACACCGGCACCTTCGACTCGCTGCTGGAGGCGTCGGACTACGTGCGCACGATCGAGCGCCGGCAGGGCCTCAAGATCGGGTCGCCGGAGGAGGTCGCCTGGCGTCGCGGCTTCCTGTCCGACGACGAGCTGCGAGCCCGCGCCGAGAAGCTGGTCAAGTCCGGCTACGGCGCCTACCTGCTCGGGCTGCTCGACTCCTGAGCGCCGGGTCGCCGACGTCGCCCGACGGCGAGGACCCGTCAGCCGCGCGGCGCCCGGCCCCAGGCGACGAGGCCGGTGCCCGTGCGCGGGAAGGCGCGCTGCGCGACGCGGAAGGGCCAGGTCGCCGCACGCACGGCCGTGCCCTGCCGGTCGCTGGTCGGCTGGAAGAGGCGGCCGCTGCGGGCCGTGCGGTCGGCGGTGCTCCCCTCCTCGCGGAGGCCTGGCCTACGCCGGGCGACCTGGTTGCGCACCGCCTCGAGGGCGTACCCGAGGGGCACGCCGTACAGGCGCAGGCCCACGTCGGCGAGGCCCGCGTCCCGCAGGAGGGCGGCGAGGGCGGCCGGGTCGTAGCGGCGGAAGTGGCCCACGGCCTCGTCCATGGGCCCGAACCGGCGCTGCCAGGCGGGCGTGGAGAGGAGCAGCGTGCCGCCGGGGCGCAGGCGCGCGGCCCACTCGCGCAGGGCGGCGGCGTCGTCCTCGATGTGCTCGATCACCTCGAAGGCGCACACGAGGTCGAAGCGCTCGGCGGCGGGCAGGGAGTCCAGCGGGCCGTGCACGACCGTGCCGGGCACGCCCGCCTCGACGAGGCGCTGCTCCGCGGCGCGGGCGCTGTCGGCATCCAGCTCGACCCCGGTGTAGGCGGCGGCGCGGGCGGCGAGACGGACGCCGACCGCGCCCTGGCCGCAGCCGACCTCGAGCACGCGGCCCGCGGCGCCCGGCAGCAGCGGCTCCACGACGTCCCACCGCAGGCTGCCGTACAGGGTGAGCGGGGGCGGGGTGGTGGCGGGGTTCGGCACGGGCGGGCGCTCCTTCGTCCTCGACGGCTCCGACGGCGGCGGCTTCCTGGTCGGCCGACGTCAGCCTGCCAGCACCTCGGCCGCGGCAGCGTCCCACCGCGCGGCCCAGTCGCCGATCGGCGCGACGCCGGCCGCGCGCAGGGCGTCGTGCCCGAGCACCGAGTACGCGGGCCGCGGCGCGGGTCGCACGAACGCATCGCTCGTCGTGGGGACGACGCGGGTCCCCGCGCCGAGGCCCGCGACGATCCGCCGGGTGAACCCGTACCACGACGTCTGCCCGGAGGCGGTGCCGTGGTAGGTGCCGGCCGGCGCCCCGGCCGCGACCAGCCGGACGATCAGGTCGGCCAGGTCGCGGGTCCACGTGGGCTGGCCCACCTGGTCGTCGACGACGGTCAGCTCGTCGCGGTCGGCAGCGAGGCGGGCCATGGTCCGGGGGAAGCAGGCGCCGTGGGCCCCGTACAGCCAGGCAGTGCGCACGACGAGGTGGTCGGGTGCCTCGGCGCGCACGGCCCACTCCCCCGCCGCCTTGGTGCGCCCGTAGGCGGAGACGGGCGCGAGGGGCGCGTCCTCGGCGTACGGGGCTGTGGCCCGGCCGTCGAAGACGTAGTCGGTGGACACGTGCACGATCCGCGCGCCGGAGGCGTGCGCGGCGCGGGCCAGGTGCGCGGCACCGACGGCGTTGACGCGGAAGGCCTCGGCCTCGTGCGTCTCGGCGTCGTCGACCGCCGTCCACGCGGCGCAGTTGACCACGACGTCGGCGCCGCGCACGACGGCGGCGGTCGCGGCGGCGTCGGTGACGTCCAGGTCCGCGCGGCGGGCCGCGACGACGTCGGCGCCCGCGGCGCGCAGCACCGCGAGGAGGTCGTGCGCGAGCATCCCGCCCGCGCCGACCACCACCCAGCGTCCTGCGGAGGTCGTCTGCGGGGTGATGGCGGGCGAGGTCGCGTCGGCGGTGCTCACGCCTAGGATCCTAGGCGTGAGTGGTCGGGACCCGGCCGGAGGCAGCACCGCACCACCGCAGCACCGAACCCATCGAGGGAGCACCCGTGCAGTTCCGCGAGCTGGCCGTGCCCGGCGCCTACGAGATCACCCCCCGGCAGTTCGGCGACCCCCGCGGCCGCTTCCTCGAGTGGTTCAAGGCCGACGCCTTCGCCGACGCCGTCGGCCACCCGCTCGACCTGCAGCAGGCCAACTGCTCCGTCTCCGCCGCCGGCGTCCTGCGGGGCGTGCACTTCGCCGACGTCCCGCCCGGCCAGGCCAAGTACGTCACCTGCCCCGCCGGCGCCGTCCTCGACGTCGTCGTCGACCTCCGCACCGGCTCCCCCACCTTCGGCGCCTGGGACTCGGTGCTGCTCGACCACGTCGACCGCCGCGCGATCTATCTCGGCGAGGGCCTCGGCCACGCCTTCCTGTCCCTGCAGGACGGCTCCACCGTCGTCTACCTGTGCTCGACCGGCTACGACCCCGGCGCCGAGCACGGCATCCATCCCCTCGACCCCGAGCTCGGCATCGACTGGCCCACCACAGCAAGGGACGGCTCCCCGCTCACCCCGCTGCTGTCCGACAAGGACCAGGTCGCGCCCACCCTGGCCGAGGCCCGCCGGCAGGGCCTCCTGCCCAGCCAGGTCGCCGTCGACGCGCACCTGCGCACCCTCGCCGCCCCGCCGAGGTAGTCCGGATCTCCGCGAGGTAGTTCACCTCTCGCCGAGGTAGTGGACTGGACCACTACCTCGCGGAGATCCGGACTACCTCGGCACGGCTCGAACTACCTCGGCGAGAAGGGGACTACCTCGGCCGGGCCAGGGCCCCCAGGCCCGCGAGCACCAGGTCCGCGACCGTCACCAGCACCCGGCTGACGAGCACCAGCAGCAGCACGGCGGCGTGCGGCAGCGCCCCGGCGAGGACGGCGAGCAGCACGAGCTCGCGCGCGCCGGCGCCGGCGGGCACGACCACGACGAGGAACCCGACGACCCAGGCGAGGGCGTAGCCGCCGACGGCGAGCGCGACGCCGCGGGCGTCGGTGGGCATGCCGAGGCCGACGGCCAGCACCCACACCTGCGCGCCGGCGAGCAGCCAGCCGGCCACGGACCACAGCGTGGCGCCGCCCAGGCCGCGCCAGCCGAGCGGGCGCTCGAGCGGTGGGCGGCGGGCGACGCGCAGCGCCCACGCGACGAGGCGGTTGAGGACAGGCGGGAGGAGGACGACGGCCACGGCGGGAAGCGCCCACAGCACGGGCCCGGCCGACCCCAGGGACCCGGTGGCGACGAACGGCAGCGCGACGAGGCCGACGACCGCCCCCGACACGACCCCCACGAGCGTGGCGACCGCGGTGGTGGTGACGGAGGTGCGGCGGGCGATGCCGTGGTCGACGCCGAGCTCGGCGGCGGCGACGACGTTCCAGACCCCGCCGGGCACGTACTTGCCGAGCTGGCTCAGGCCGAACACCCGCAGGGCGACGCGCAGCCCCGTCGGCGACCCGAGGTCGGCGAGCACGACGCGCCAGGACGCGAAGGTGCAGAGCACGAACGCGATCGACAGCACGAGGGCGAGGGCGATCCGCTGCCAGGAGAGCGCGGCGGCCGCCTGGGCGAGGTCGTCGCGGGCCGCGACGACGGCGTAGACGGCCAGGCCGACCGCGACGACGAGGAAGCCCCAGCGCACCCACGGGGAGCGCAGGACCGCGAGCGCCCGGGCCATCCTGCCCGCCCCGGGCGCGCCGGACACGGGCACCCCGGTCACGGGCGGACCCCGCGCGCGGCGAGCGCCCGCACCAGCGGGTCGACGACGGCCTCGGGCCGCACGAGGTCGCGGCCGGCCGACGCGCGGGCGCGGGCGGCGGCGAGGGCGGCGGGGTCGCGCAGCGCAAGGAGGCGGTCCGCGAGCGCGCCCGCGTCGGCGGGCGGCACGAGCTCGAGGTGGCCGCCCAGCAGGCGGCGCTGCGGCTCGGTGTCCGAGGTGACGACCACGCAGCCGGCGGCGAGCCCCTGGAAGACCTTGTTCGGCACGACGCGCAGCCCCTTGGGGGTGGCGGAGAAGATCCCGAGGCAGACGTCGTGGGCGGCGACCAGCGCCGGCAGGTCGGCGGGGTCCACCCAGTCGCGCCAGGTGACGCCGGGGACGCCGCGCAGGCGGTCACGGGCGGCGGGCAGGTCCTGACCGGAGCCGACGAGGGTGACCTCGACGCCCCGCCCGCCGCGCGCGGCGTCGGCGGCAGCGCGCGGCAGCGCGGCGGCGAGGGCGTCGGCGAGCACGTCGGTGCCCTGCAGGGGGGTGAACAGGCCGAAGAAGACGACGCGGAGCGGCCGGTCGTCGTCCCCCGGGCCGCCCCCGGGGCCGGAGGCTGGCGCGGCGTCGAACCACTGCTGCGGCGCGCCGACCGGCACGACGAGCCCCCGCCGCGCGCGGGACGGGACGAGCTCGCCCAGCAGGCGCGCGTGCTCCGGGGTGTCGAGCAGCACGGCGTCGGCGCACGACGTGGCCACGCGGTCCAGGCCGCGCAGCAGGGTGACGCGCGCCCCGCGGGCCCCCCGGTCGACGGCGGTGTCGCCCGCGAACACGAGGTGGTCGAGCAGCACGGGCGTGCGGCCGAAGAGCAGCCGCGCGAGCACGACGTCGAAGTGGCCGAGATACCCCACGAGCACCGCGTCCGGGCGGCCGTACCGCCGCCGGTGCGCCGCGGCGTCGCCGACGAGCAGGGCCCAGCAGCGCAGCAGGCGCACCAGGAGCGCGGGGAGGCGCCACGGCTGGCGCAGCATCCGCACCCGCGCGGCGGTGCTCAGGCCGAGCGGCCGGTCGAGCTCGTGCACCGTGTACCCGTGGGCGCGGAGCCCCGCGACGAGCACCCCGACCCGGGGGTGCCGGGCGGCGTCGTACGTGCCGAACGCGACGATCACGCGGGCGCGTCCTGGTCGTCGGGCAGGGCGTCGGGCACGGCGTCGGGCAGGGCGTCGGGCACGACCTCGCGCACGACGTCGGCGACGGACGCGGGTCCGGGCCCGAGGTCCGCCCGGCCGTACTGGAGCACCTTGACCCGCTCGAGGGTCTCTTCCGCCAAGGTGCGGTTGGTGCGCAGCAGGTCGGCGATGACCAGCAGCGCCAGGCACAGCAGCGCCCCCACGAGCATCGCCCCGGCGAAGACGAGGGACTGCACGTGGCCGCCGGCGTCGCCCTGCGCCAGGTAGACGAGGAACCGCACGGCGGGCACGGCCGCGGCCACGAAGAACAGCGCGCCCAGCGTGAGGAAGACCAGGTGCGGGCGGAACATGATCCAGGAGCGGACGATCGCCCGTCCGGAGCGGCCCATGTGCTGCCAGATGTTGGAGAACAGCCGCGACTCGCGCGTCTTCGGGTTGGTGGTGATCGGCAGGCTCGCGATCCGCAGGCGCTTGTTCCCCGCCTGGATGATCGTCTCCATGGTGTAGCTGAACTGCGTCACCACGTTGAGCCGCAGCAGCGCGCCGCGGGAGTACGCGCGGAACCCGCTCGCGGCGTCGGGCAGGGAGGTCCCCGCCGCGGCGCTCACGACCCTGCTGCCGAGGCGCTGCATCCGCTTCTTGAACGGGGAGAAGTGCTCGATGGTCGCGGTCTGCCGGTCGCCGACGACGATGTCGGCCTCGCCCGCCACGATCGGCGCCACGAGGTCGGCGATGCGTTCCGACGGGTACTGGTTGTCGCCGTCCGTGTTGACCACGACGTCGGCGCCGTGGGCGAGCGCGTAGTCGACCCCGTCCCGGAACGACCGGGCGAGCCCCATCGTGCTGGTGTGCCGCACGACGTGCCGCACGCCGAGCCGGCGCGCGACCTCCGCGGTGCCGTCCGTAGACCCGTCGTCGACCACGAGGACCTCGACGCTGTCGAAGCCGGGGACCTCGTGCGGGATCGTCGCGAGCACGAGCGGGAGGGTCCCGGCCTCGTCGAGGCACGGGATCTGGACGAAGAGCTTCATCGCGCATCCTTCGGAGGACCGGGGGCCACCGCCGGCGCGGGGCCGGGGGGCGGGTCGATCGGCGAGACCGCCGCGAGTCTACGGGGCCACCGGAGCCCGACGACCAGTGCGGACACCAGCACCAGGGCCGCCACCGCCAGCAGGACGAGGAGCGCGGGCTCGGGGAGCGGGCTCCACGCGAGCCAGCGGTCGACGGCCGCGCCGAACGACTCCCCCGGCCCCCGGTAGAACGCGCCGAACGCCCACACGAGGCCGCCGGCGGCGGCCGCGAGGGCGAGCGTCACCGCGACGGGGACGCCCCGTGCGAGCCGCCGGTCGGAGCGGCGGGCGAGCTGCCACGCGGCGATCGCCACCGCGACCGCCAGGGCCGCGATCCCGCCGAACACGTACCGGCCCTGGATCGCGACGAGACGGCCGGTCTCGGAGTGGAAGTCCCACGCGTTGTACGCCACGCCGGCCGCGAGCGCCGCGGGGGTGAGCAGCACGACGAGGGCGGTGCGCCGGGCACCCGGCAGCACGAGCGCCGCGAGGGCCGCGGCCATGAGCGCGACGGTGCCCCACACGACCCACGCCCCGGCGAGGTGGACCTCGAGCCAGGACAGGTTGCCGAAGAACGACTGCGCGAGGCGGCCCGCGATGATCGACGGGACGTCGGCGTCGGGCACGGTCGCCAGGATGGTGAGCTCGCGAGGCCGGCCCACGGGCTGCACGGCCCCGAGGGTCACGACGTTGCGCACCCACCACCAGCCGCCAACGACGAGCGTCACGGCGCCGGCGCCGGCGAGCCGCCCGAGCCGAGCCGTCCACGGCCGCCCGCGCGCGAGCGCGTACGCGGCCACCACCATGGGCACGGCGAACGCGACCATCACCTTGGTGAGCATGCCGAGCCCGAGCACGACGCCGAGGGCGACGGCCACCCGCCAGCGGAGGTCGCCCGTGACGACCCGCACGGCGAGGTACGTCGCGGCGGCGCAGGCCAGCACCACGAGGGCGTCGTTGTTCACGGCCCCCATCACGTGCCCCAGCTGCGGCAGGACCAGCGGGAAGGCGCCGGCCACGAGCCCCGCCGACGCCGAACCGGTCGCCCGGCGCGCGGACTCCGCCGCGAGCGGGGCGACGAGCGCGAGGAGCGCCACGTCCAGCAGGCGCAGCGCGAGCGTGACCTGGTCCCAGCGCGCGTCGGTGAGCCCGGTGACGTGCAGCAGCCCCGCGCCGAGCGCGTAGTAGAGGGGCGGGTGCTGCGTCATCTGGTCCACGTCCGTGCCCGTCGACGGGCCGCCCAGGGCGTTCCCCGCGTCGATGCCGGTGCGCTCGTCGCGCGGGACGGGCACGACGTCGACGAACTGCCGCACGTCCTCGCGGTGCCGCCATCGGCCGGGCAGGTCCGCCGGGTAGCCGGCCTCGTCGACGGCCTCCGCGATCGCGGGCGAGAAGTAGGCGTCGCCGGGGGCCGGCCAGCCGCCGCCGTACGCGAGCCGCAGCACGCTGTTGACGTGGTTCTGCTCGTCGGGCGAGCGGAACATCGGTGTCGTGACCGCCCACACGACGCCCCACGCCGCGACCGCGAGCGTGAGCACGGCGAGGGCGCGCCGGTACCGGCGGCCGGCCGGGGGCCGGACGGGGCCCGTGCGAGGAAGGGGGGCGCCGCCCGCGGCCGGCGCGGGAGCCGGGCGCGCGTGCGGCGTGGTGTCCGTCACGACCACAGTGTCCCAGAGCGACGCCCTCGGAGTGACGCGGCCGACGACGTCGCACGGTCTTTCGCCCGCGTCTGCCCGCCCGACGCGGGCCGGCCGCCGGTAGTGTGCCGCGCATGCGGGTCCTCGTCACGGGAGGCGCCGGGTTCATCGGCGCGAACTTCGTCCAGCAGACCGTCCGGGAGCGCCCGGACGCCGAGGTGACGGTGCTGGACGCGCTGACCTACGCCGGGGACCGGTCGTCGCTGGACCCGGTCGCGGACGCGGTCTCGTTCGTGCAGGGCTCGATCACGGACGCCGCGCTGGTGGACGAGCTGGTCGCGGGCGCCGACGTCGTGGTGCACTTCGCCGCGGAGTCGCACAACGACAACTCGCTGGCCGACCCGTCCCCGTTCGTGCAGACCAATCTGGTGGGCACGTTCACGCTGCTGGAGGCGGTGCGCCGGCACGAGGTGCGGTTCCACCACGTGTCCACGGACGAGGTGTACGGCGACCTGCCGCTGGACGGGGTCGAGAAGTTCACCCCCACGACCCCGTACAACCCGTCGTCGCCGTACTCCTCGACGAAGGCGGGGTCGGACCTGCTGGTGCGCGCGTGGGTGCGCAGCTTCGGGGTGGCCGCGACGATCTCGAACTGCTCGAACAACTACGGCCCCTACCAGCACGTGGAGAAGTTCGTCCCGCGGCAGGTGACGAACCTGATCGACGGGGTGCGGCCGCGCCTGTACGGGGCGGGGCTGAACGTGCGCGACTGGATCCACGTCGCCGACCACAACGCCGCGGTGTGGGCGATCCTCGACCGGGGCCGCGTCGGGGAGACGTACCTGATCGGGGCCGACGGCGAGACGAGCAACCTGGACGTCGTGCGGACCCTGCTGGAGCTGTTCGGCCGCGACCCCGACGACTTCGACCACGTCACCGACCGGCCCGGGCACGACCTGCGGTACGCGATCGACGCCTCGACGCTGCGCGACGAGCTCGGCTGGACGCCGCGGTACACCGACTTCCGCTCCGGCCTCGCCGCGACCGTGGACTGGTACCGCGAGCACGAGGACTGGTGGCGCCCCGCCAAGGCCGCCGTCGAGGCCAGGTACGCCCGCACGGGCCAGTGACCCGCCGTGACCTGGCCTGTCCCCGGGCGGTGAGCGGGCTCCGGGCGGATCGGTGACCGACCCACACATTTCCTCTACCGTCCCGGTCCGCGGGCACCGCAGCCGCGTAACACGAACCCTCTATGCTCGCTTCCCGTGAGCCGCTCCACCCCACGTCACGTCGCCTCGCGCCCCGAGTCCGTCAAGGGGCCCTCGCACGCACACACGCTGCGCCGGCACTCGCTCGCGCGCGCCCTGGGAATGGGGCTGACCGCCGTCCTGGCGTTCGTCGCCGTCGGCGGCGCGACCGCGGCGGTGAGGCTCACCAACAACATCACCTCTGTCGACGCCGACAAGCTGCTCGGTGAGGACCGGCCCGAGAAGAAGATGCCGGAGGACCCCAACGCGGACATGCCGCTGAACATCGTCCTCATGGGCTCCGACAGCCGCGGCGGCGACAACGCCGACATCGTCGGCGACGGCACCGAGGGTGCCCGCTCGGACACGACGATGATCATGCACATCTCCTCCGACCGGTCCCGCGTCGAGCTGCTGTCCATCCCGCGCGACACGACCATCGACGTCCCGTCGTGCCCGACCTCCTCCGGCGGCCAGACCTCGCCCCAGTCCGGCGTGAAGTTCAACGCGGCCTTCGCCCAGGGCGTCCTGGCGGGCGGCGACGTCGAGTCCGGTGCCCTCTGCGCGCAGAAGACGATCGAGACGATCACCGACGTGCAGATGGACGGCTTCGTCGTCGTGGACTTCGCCGGCTTCGAGAAGATGGTCAACGCGCTCGGCGGCGTGGAGCTGTGCATCCCGAACGACATCGACGCCCCCAAGGCCGACCACCTCGTGCTGTCCGCCGGCGTGCAGGAGCTCGACGGCGACACCGCGCTCAAGTACGCCCGCGCCCGCACCGGCGCCGGGCTCGGCGACGGCTCCGACCTGAACCGGATCGGCCGCCAGCAGGAGCTCCTGGCGGCCCTCGCCCGCGAGGTGCTCAGCGCGGGGACGCTCGCCGACCCGGCCAAGACGCTCAAGTTCCTCGGCGCCGTGACGGGGTCGATGACCATGAGCAGCAACTTCGCGTCCATCCAGGGACTCGCCGGGCTCGCGTACAGCGCCCGCAACGTCCGCCCTGACACCATCGCGTTCATGACCGCGCCGTACGAGTACGACCCGAACAACGCGGCGAACGTCGTGCTCACCGACGAGGCCGGCGAGGTCTGGAAGAACCTGTACAACGACAAGCCCCTCAGCGACGCGATCGAGACCGAGTCGTCGGACGGCGGCACGAAGACGAAGGACGACGCGAAGGACGCGGGTGCCGACGACCCCTCCGCCGAGGGCGACGTCGACGGCGCCACCCCTGTGGCCGACGACGACACCGCCGCCGAGGACAAGGCGACCGACGGGTCCGGCGAGAAGACGCAGGACCCCGAGCCGACCCGCACCCGCGAGGCCGGCGAGGAGGCGTTCACGGGCGCCGACGTGACCTCGGTGTGCGGATGAGCGCGGGGGCCCCATGAGCAACGACGACCAGCGCATCCCGCCGAGCTTCACGCCGTCCGGCGGCCGGTCCGACCGGCCGCAGGGCGCCGGCGACGCCATCCCCGTGGGCGGCACGTCCCGCCCGCCGGCACCGCCCACGGGCGGGCGCGTCGGACGGCGCGACGACGCCGCCCCGGTCGAGCCGCGCGTCCGCCGCCAGTCCTCCCGCGAGATCCCGACCACCCCGCCCGAGCGACGCGGCGGCGCGCAGCAGAAGCCACGCTCGTACGCGCCGCGCGGCACGCAGTCCGCGGCCCCGACGTCCCGCCCGCCCGCGGCGCGGCAGGGCTCCGGCACGCGCGTGACGCCCGCGCAGGCACGCGGCGCGCAGGGCCGGGGCACCCCGCCCCCGGCACGGACGGGCGGTGCCGCTGCGGCGACGGCCGGTGGCGGCGGCTTCCACGTGCGCAAGGGCCGCGTCGCCGCCCTCGTCCTCGTGCTCCTGCTGGTGCTGCTGCTCGCCTGGCCGATCGGCCTGATCGTGTGGGCCAACGGCAAGATCCAGCATGTCGACGCCCTCTCCGGCGCCGACAACACCCCGGGCACCACGTACCTGCTCGCCGGGTCCGACGCGCGCGGCACGGGCAGCGTGGCCGACGACGGCACCGAGGGCGCCCGCACCGACACGATCATGGTGCTGCACAAGCCCAGGAGCGGGCCCGCGTCCCTCATCTCCATCCCCCGCGACACGTACACGGAGATCCCGGGCCACGACCCGAACAAGATCAACGCGGCCTACTCGTACGGCGGCGCCCCGCTGCTCGTCCAGACCGTCGAGGGCCTGACCGGCCTGACCGTCGACCACTACGCGGAGGTCGGGTTCGGCAGCGTCGAGGAGATCGTCGACGCGGTCGGCGGCGTCGAGCTCTGCTACGACGACGACGTCGACGACCCCAAGAGCGGCCTGACGTGGGAGTCCGGCTGCCACCTGGCCGACGGCAAGACGGCGCTGGCCTTCTCCCGCATGCGCTACTCCGACCCGAAGGGCGACATCGGTCGCGCGGAGCGGCAGCAGCAGGTCATCGCCGCGGTCGCCGCGAAGGTGGTCAAGCCCAGCGTGCTGCTCAACCCGGTGAACCAGGTGCAGCTCGTCAACGCCGGCACCGACGCGCTCACCGTGGACGAGAAGTCCGGCATCGTCGACCTCGGGCGCCTCGGCCTGGCCTTCAAGGCCGCCACCGGCCCGGAGGGTGTCACCGGCACGCCGCCCATCGCCGACCCGGGCTACGACCCGGGCACGGGCGTCGGCTCCACCGTGCTGCTCGACGAGGACAAGGTGGACCAGTTCTGGGCCGACGTGCGCGACGGCGACCTCGAGCCCGGCAGCACCGTCGGCGGCCTCCCCGGCTGACGGTGAGGTAGTCCGATTCCCCGCGAGGTAGTCCGATTCCCCGCGAGGTAGTCCGAATCTCCGCGAGGTAGTCCGAATCTCCGCGAGGTAGTGGTCTGGTCCACTACCTCGGCGAGACTCGGACTACCTCGGCGCGCTCGGGACTACCTCGCCGAACCGACCGGCTGAGCGCATACTTTCCTCGCCTCGGAGCGTGGTGCCCGGGGCTGCCCGGCCGCACGCAGGGCATCGTCCCCCCGGAGGCCCGATGTCCGCGACCGTTCCCGATGTCACCGCTCCCGCACCGTCACGACGCGGTCGGTTCCTGTCCGTCGTGGTCCCCGCCGCGCAGCGCCGCGACCTCGCGGAGCTGACCGACCGGCTCGACCTGTCGTCGGGCGAGGTGCGCGCCAAGCACTCCGCGTTCTGGGCCATGCTCGTGCTGTCGGGTCTCATCGCGATCGCGGGCATCGTCACCGACTCCACCGCCACCGTCATCGGCGCGATGATCATCGCCCCGCTGTCCACGCCGATCCTCGGGTTCGGCCTCGGGGTGGTCACCGGCCGCGGGCGTCTCCTCGGCCGGTCGGCGCTGTACGTGCTGGGCGGGCTGGTCGTCGTGGTGGTGCTGGGCTGGCTCGTGGCGCTGGTCCTGCCGCAGACGTCGGAGGTCGTGACGAACTCGCAGGTCACGGGCCGCACGTCGCCGGGGGTCGGGGACCTCGTCGCCGCGTTCGCCACCGGGTTCGCGGGCGCGATCGCCCTCGCCCGCCGCGACCTCGGCGACGTGCTGCCCGGCATCGCCATCGCGATCTCCCTGGTGCCGCCGCTCGGCGTGGTGGGCGTCTGCCTCGGGGCGGGCGAGCCGTCCCTCGCGGCGGGCGCGCTGCTGCTCTTCGGCTCGAACGTCGTCGCGCTCGTCATCGCGTCCACGGTGGTGTTCACCGGCGCCGGCTACGCCTCGGACGCCGCGCAGGTGCGCCAGGACGCGGGCGGCCGGCGCCGGCCACGCCGCGCCGTCGTCCTCGGCGCCGCGGCCGTCGTGCTGGTCGCGCTGCCCATGGTCGCGAACACCGTGCAGGCCACGCTGGCGGACGTCTGGGCGGGGCAGGTGCGCTCGGCGGCAGAGGCCTGGCTCGCGGGCACGCCCGACGCCGACGTCGAGGACGTCACCTGGCAGGGCACCGAGGTGGTCGTCGACGTCCGCGGCCCCGGTGACCTGCCCGACGTCGCGCAGCTCCAGGCCACGGTCGACGACCTGGTGCCCTGGCAGCCCGAGGTGACCGTCGTGCACACCGTGGGCAAGCGCGTCGAGGGCTGACGACCCGCCGCACGCGGCCCGTGGGCAGCCCCGCGTCAGGCGGAGAAGCCGGTGCGGCGGGCGCCGTCGCGGGCGGCGCGCAGCTTCTCTCCCTTCGCCCGCGCGACGTCGCCGAGCTCGGCCTGGAAGGCGACCATGCGCTCGCGCAGGGCGAGGGCGTCCGCGTCGGTGCCGGCGGCGAGGATGCGCGCCGCGAGCAGCCCGGCGTTGCGCGCCCCTCCGATCGAGACCGTCGCCACGGGCACCCCCGCGGGCATCTGCACGATCGACAGCAACGAGTCCATGCCGTCGAGGTGGCGCAGCGGCACCGGGACGCCGATCACCGGCAGCGGCGTGACCGCGGCGAGCATCCCGGGCAGGTGGGCGGCGCCGCCGGCGCCGGCGACGATCACCCGCAGGCCGCGCTCGGAGGCGGTCCGGCCGTAGTCGATCATCTCGGTCGGCATGCGGTGCGCGGAGACGACGTCGACCTCGACCTCGACGCCGAGCTCGGCGAGCGCGTCGGCGGCCGCCTCCATGACGGGCCAGTCGGAGTCCGACCCCATGACGATCCCGACGACGGGCTGGGTGCTCATGCGTGCTCCTGGTGGGTCGCGGTGGTGCTGGTGGTGACGGCCTCGCCCCGCAGCAACGCGGCCGCGGCGAGGGCGCGGGCGCGCACCTCGTCGAGGTCGGAGCCGCTGACGTTGACGTGCCCGAGCTTGCGGCCCGGGCGGATGCCCTTGCCGTACAGGTTGACCCGCGCCTCGGGGAAGCGCGCGAGCACCTCGGGTAGGGCGTCGGTGAGGGCGTCGAGGGTGGAGCCCAGCACGTTCGCCATGACGGTCCACGGCGCGCGGGCGGCGGTGTCGCCGAGCGGCAGGTCGAGCACGGCTCGCAGGTGCTGCTCGAACTGGCTCGTCACCGCCCCGTCGATGGTCCAGTGCCCCGAGTTGTGCGGGCGCATCGCGAGCTCGTTGACCCACACCGCGGTGCTGCCGTCGGCCTCGCGGGTCTCGAACAGCTCCACGGCGAGGACGCCCGTGACGTCAAGCCCCTCGGCCACGGCCACGGCGATCCGGCGGGCCTCGGCGTCGACGGCCGGGTCCAGGTCGGGCGCCGGCGCCACGACCTCCGCGCACACGCCGTCGCGCTGCACCGACTCGACGACCGGCCAGGTGCGCACCTCGCCGGACGGGCGGCGCGCGACCAGCGCCGCGAGCTCGCGCACGAACGGCACCTTCCGCTCGACCAGGAGCGCGGGCCCGCCGTCGGCGACGGCCTGCAGCCAGTCGGCGACGTCGTCCGGCGACGACACGACGCGCACGCCCTTGCCGTCGTAGCCGCCGCGCGACGTCTTCACGACCGCCTCGTGGCCGGGCTCGTCCGCGAGGAACGCGGCGAGGGCCTCGCGCGCGACGGACGGGTCCGTCGGCAGCGCGGCCCAGCGGGGGCACGGCAGGCCGAGGTCGGTGAGCCGGCGCCGCATGACGATCTTGTCCTGCGCCTGCACCAGCGCGTGCGGGCCGGGCCGCACCGGGGTGCCGTGGTCGATGAGGTCCTGCAGGAGGGCGTTCGGCACGTGCTCGTGCTCGAAGGTGAGGACGGCCGCCGGATCCCGCCCGTCGCCGGGCGCGATGAGGTCGCGGATCGCCGCGTCGTCGCTCGCCGCGCCGACCGGGCTGTCGGTGACGACCTGCGCCGCGGACGACGCCGGGTCCTCGACGAGGACCCGCAGGCCCACCCCCAGCTCGGCGGCGGCGGGCGCCATCATGCGGGCGAGCTGACCGCCCCCCACGACGGCGACGACAGGTGCGGAGGCTGGGGTTCGTCCGGTCACGGTGTCCGAGGATACCGGCCCGGTGCGCGCCGTCAGTCCCCGTGGTGGTGCAGCCACCCCCGGCGGCGGCCCCGCGAGGAGATCGTGGTGCCCGGCGGCAGCACGAGGTGCGGGTCGAGGGTGCGCGGCACCCCGGCCAGGAAGAGCGCGAAGACGGGGGGACGGCGCTGCACCAGGTCGAGCCGCCCGCCGTCGGCGGCGGCCAGGTCCCGCGCCAGCGCGAGGCCGAGCCCGGTGCTGCCGCCCGTCGTCGTGCCTCGCTCGAAGATGCGGGTCGCCACGTCGTCGGCCACCCCGGGCCCCTCGTCGGCGACCTCGACGGCGACCGCGCCGGTGGTGCCCGAGGGGCGGGAGCGCACGGTCGTGGTGCCGTCCCCGTACTTGAGCGAGTTCTCCAGCAGGGTCGCGATGATCTGCGCCAGGGCGCCCGGGGTGGCGAGCACCTGCATCGCGCCCGGGACCTCGATGACGAGCCGCCGCCCGGCACGCTCGAACGTCGGCGCCCACTCCTCCTCCTGCTGGTGCACCACGTCCGCCAGGACCACGGCCTCCGTCGTGCCGCCCTGCGACCGGCGCGACGCGGCGAGCAGGTCGTCCACCACCGTGACGAGCCGCTCCACCTGCTCGAGCGAGATGCGCGCCTCCTCCACGACCTCCGGGTCGTCCGAGGCGAGCGTGATCTCCTCGAGGCGCATGGTGAGCGCGGTGAGCGGCGTGCGCAGCTGGTGCGAGGCGTCCTGGGTGAACTGACGCTCGGCCGCGAGCCGCCCCGCGAGACGGTCGGCCGAGCGTGCCAGCTCGGCGGCGACGAGGTCGATCTCCTCGACCCCCGACGGCTCCAGGCGCGGGCGCACCTGTCCCGACCCGAGCTGTTCGGCCGACGCGGCCAGGTACACCAGGGGCGCGGACAGGCGGTTGGCCTGCCAGACGGCGACCGCGATCCCGGCCGCGATCGCGACGATCCCGGCGATGATGACGAGGACCACGGTCTGCGCGGACTTCACGTAGGCGCTGACCGCCGACACCGTCATCGACACGGCCACGTTCTGGTCCGTGAGCTTGGCCTTCTCGATCGTGGGCGCCGAGACGGGCTCCCCCGCGGTGAGCTGGGTGCCGTCGGGCAGCGTGACCACGACATAGGCGGGCAGGTCGCCGTCGCGCCCGGCGCTCGCGCGCTCCACGACCACCTCGCCGACGATGTCGCCGCGCTCCAGGGTGTTGTCGATGCTGCGCGCGAGCGTGTCCACCCGGTCGGTGACCCGCTGCTCCTCGTTGGAGAGCACGTAGCGGGCACCGAAGATGCCCAGCGGCACGCCGAGCAGGAGGACGGCGACGGCGACCGCGGAGATGGTCGCCAGCAGGACGCGGCGACGCACGGGTCAGCCCTTGTCCGCCGGCGCCGTCAGCTCGCGCCGAGCTCGAAGCGGAAGCCGAGCCCTCGCACGGTGGAGACGTAGCGCGGCGCGTTGGCGTCGTCGCCGAGCTTGCGGCGCAGCCACGACACGTGCATGTCGAGGGTCTTGGTCGAGCCCACCGGGTCCGACCCCCAGACGTCGCGCATCAGCGTGTCGCGCACCACGACCGACCCGGAGTTCGCGACCAGCACCTTCAGCAGGTCGAACTCCTTGGTGGTGAGGTGCAGCTCGCGGTCGCCCTGGAACGCGCGGTGCGCCGCCACGTCGACGCGCACGTCCTGCGCGCGCAGCTCCTCGTCCTCGCCGGTCTCGCCGTGCGTGCGGCGCAGCAGCGCGCGGACGCGGGCGAGCAGCTCGGCGAGGCGGAACGGCTTCGTCACGTAGTCGTCGGCGCCTGCGTCGAGGCCGACCACCAGGTCCACCTCGTCGGCCCGCGCCGTGAGCACCAGCACCGGCACCGTCAGCCCGGACCCGCGGATCTCCCGCGCCACGTCCAGCCCGTCCATGTCCGGGAGGCCCAGGTCGAGGACGACGATGTCCGCGTTCCCGGCGTTGTCAACGGCTCCTTGACCAGTTCCTTGCACGATGACGTCGTAACCCTCACGCGTGAGAGCCCGCGCCAAAGGCTCGGCAATAGCCGGGTCGTCCTCGGCCAGCAGTACGTGGGTCATTCCCTCATGCTAGCGGCATCATCGCTGGTCCTGGGACGTGAGTGACGCCACGCTCCGCGGTCGCCGGCGGCCCGCCGCACGGTCGCGCGCGGACCGCCGCGACACGCCCGGCGTCCTCCCCCGGGCCGACGTCCGCCCGAGGCCGGTACGACCCCGGGCGGACGCGACCGCCACCGTGCCCACCTACCCTGGCGGTCATGAGCTGGATCGAGAGGATGGGGCGCTGGTTCGAGGCGCACCGCTTCGGCGTCGACCTGACGACGACGGTGCTGCTCGCCGGGCTGATGCTCGTGTCGGCCACCGACCTCTACGCCTCCCAGCCCTACCTCTCCCGCACCGGGTCCATCGCCTGGACCCTCGCCCTCCTCGCCACGCTCCCCTGGCGTCGCACGCGCCCGGTCCCGTCGGCCGTGGGGATCTTCGCCGTCGCGCTGGCGCACATGCTCGCGGGCTACCCGATGATCATGCCGGGCGACCTGCTGGTGCTGGTCGCACTGTTCTCCGTGACGGTCTACGGCCCGACCTGGGCGCACGTCACCGCGATCAGCTCGACGGCGGTCGGGACCCTCGTCGTGTTCCCCGTGGCGGTCGCCGTCCGCAGCGGCACCGGCGCCTCCGGCGTCGCGGAGATGGTCCCCGTCGGCATGTTCTCGATGGTCACGGCCCTGGCGGTGTGGGCGTTCGCCCTCGTGCGGCGCTCGCGCCGCGTCACGATGGACGCCCTGCGGGACCGTGCGCACCGGCTCGAGGTCGAGCGCGACCAGCAGGCGCGGATCAGCGCCGCCGCGGAGCGCGCGCGCATCGCCCGGGAGATGCACGACATCGTGGCGCACTCGCTGTCCATCGTCGTCGCGCAGGCCGACGGCGGCCGCTACGCCGCCGCGTCCGACCCCGAGGCGGCGGTGCGCGCGCTCGGCACGATCAGCGAGACCGGACGCACCGCCCTAACCGACATGCGCCGGCTGCTCGGCGTGCTGCGCTCGCAGGACGACGAGGACGCCGCGCACGACGCGTCGCCCGACGGCAGCGGCCCACCGCCCCCGCCCACCGGCACGACCACCGACACGACGCCGCCGCCCCCGCCGCGCGGCGAGCCCCGCTCGGCACGGCCCGCCCCGCAGCCCGGCGTCGACGAGATCGAGGACCTCGTCGCCCAGGCGCGCGACGGCGGCCAGCGCGTGTCGCTGGTGCGCGTCGGCGAGCCGCGCACCCTGCCCGCCGGCATGGGGCTCACGCTCTACCGCGTGTGCCAGGAGTCGCTCACCAACGTGCGCAAGCACGCCGGACCCGACCCCGCAGTCACGGTCGCCGTGCGGTGGACGCCGTCGACCGTCGAGCTCGAGGTGCTCGACGACGGACGCGGCGCCGCCGCCGTCGGGCACGACCCCGGCTTCGGGCTGCGCGGCATGCGTGAGCGGGCCAACCTGTACGGCGGCACGCTCGAGACGGGCCCCCGCGCCGGCGGCGGATTTCGCGTGCACCTCGAGCTGCCGCTGCCCGGCGCGCCCGTCGCCGCCGCTCCCCCCACGGCCCGGACCACCTCGACGACCACCCCCCAGGAGGACGCATGACCCCGCCCGCCACCGACGCCCCTCTGCCGCCCGGCCCGGCCGGGAGCCCGGGAGCCGGCGTCGTGCGCGTCGCGCTGGTCGACGACCAGCAGCTGGTGCGCGCGGGGTTCCGCATGGTGATCGACTCGCAGCCCGACCTGGAGGTCACGCTCGAGGCGGGCGACGGCGCCCAGGCGCTGCGGCTGCTCGCCGACCACCGCGTGGACGTCGTCCTCATGGACGTGCGGATGCCGCACCTCGACGGGCTCACCGCGACCGCGCGGCTCACCGCGACGCCCGACGCCCCGCGCGTCATCGTGCTCACCACGTTCGACCTCGACGAGTACGTGCTCGAGGCCATCCGCAGCGGCGCCTCCGGCTTCCTCCTCAAGGACGCCCCGCCGGAGGAGATGCTCGCCGCGATCCGCACGGTGCACGCCGGCGACGCCGTCATCGCGCCGTCGTCGACCCGCCGCCTGCTGGAGCACCTCGTCACCGCCCTGCCCGCCGACGAGGCCGCGCCCCAGCGCGACGCGCTCGCCGCGCTCACCGAGCGCGAGCGGGAGGTGCTGGTCCTCATGGCGCGCGGCCGGTCCAACACGGAGATCGCCGCCGACCTGTTCGTCGCCGAGGCCACCGTGAAGACCCACGTGGGGCGCATCCTCGCCAAGCTCGACGCCCGCGACCGCGTCCAGGCCGTCGTGACGGCCTACGAGACCGGCCTCGTCCGCCCCGGCTCCTGATCGCGACCTGTCAGAGCCACGTCACGCCCTGTCCTCACCTGGCTCTGACAGCTCTCGGGCCGCAGGAGTTGTCAGAACCACGTCGCGGCCGAGGGCCACGTGGCTCTGACAGGTCACCAGCCCAGATGGCGGCGCACGACGGCGAGCACCCGCACGGGCTCGAAGCGGGCGGCCATCGCGGGCAGGCGCACACGCACGGTCCGGGGGTCGGCGCCGATCTCGGCGTCCCGCAGCAGGTCGTCGTACCAGCGGTCACGCTCCATGTGCCCCACGCCGTCGATCTCGACGACGAACGCCCGCCCTCCCGGCAGCCGCCACTCGACGTCGAGGAACCGCCGTCGCCCCCGCGCGTCCGTGCGGACCGCCTGCCGCGACGGCTCCGGCAGCCCGCCGTCGCGGCACAGCCGGGCGAAGTCGATCTCGGCGAGCGAGTCCGCGCCGCCGACGACGTCCGCGAGCGCCAGGCGCATCACCTTCCGGTGCCGGACCTTGCCCACCGTCTCGAGCATGGCGAGCAGCTCGTCCGTGGTGGCGAGGCGCTGCTGCACGACGGCGGCCATCAGCCCTGCCGCGGTGCGCCACGACCGCTGCCAGGCCGCGGCGTCCACGGCCGCGCGGGCGACGCCGTGCACGGGCAGCCCGCCGACCTCGACGACGTCCTCCTCCCGGAGCCGCCGGGACTCGTGGACGACGAGCCACGGGTACCGGTCGGGACGGGCCCCGCGGGGCACCACGAGGTGGACCGGCTCTCGCCGCCAGCCCTCCAGGCCGAGGACCTCGAGCGCGGACCAGGCCCCGATCGCGCTCGTGCTCGGCGCCCCGAGCACGGCGACCCAGCGCCGCGTCGCGCGGGTGAGGGGCCCACGATGCGCGACGAGGACCTGCTCGCTCAGCGCGCCCCAGCGCAACGAGCACAGCTGTTGGTCGACATGTCCGGGCGTCATCCCCAGGCGGCCGAGCTGATGGCGGGTGACGACCCCGCCCTGCCGGTGCACGAGGTCGGCAAGGCCAGGGACAGCGCGGTAGAGGCGAGCAGAGCCGGTCATGCGCCACACGATGGCGACGACGTGGGCGCCCGGGACGCACGCCCGACGAGCCTGGGGACCGGCCGCACCTGTGGGCAGGGTCCGGACGCCGAGCTGTCAGAGCCACGTCCTGCCCTGCCCGCACGTGGCTCTGACAGGTCGGGCGGGCGTGCAGGTCAGGGACGGTTCAGGGTCCAGGTCAGGGTCGGTGTCATACCTGAGGATGACCTGGGAGCCGCTCAGGACCAGACCCCGGACCGATGTCCCCGCGCCCGGCGCTCCGTAGCGTCGCTGGTGTCCTGGTCCGCGGCCTGCTGGCAGCCCGCGGACCACCACCCCCGAGACACCGGAGAGCTTCCGTGGACACGACCGTGTACGTCCCGATCCCCGACGAGGGCACCGCCGCCCGACCCACCGTCACCCCGGCCGTGCGGGCCCGCGCCCTGACCAAGACGTACGGGCGCGGCGAGGCGCAGGTGCGCGCCCTCGACGGCGTGGACGTCGACTTCACGGCCGGCCGCTTCACCGCGATCATGGGCCCGTCCGGCTCGGGCAAGTCGACCCTCATGCACCTGCTGGCCGGCCTGGACAGCGCCACCGGCGGGCAGGCCTTCATCGGCTCCACCGAGGTGACCGGCCTGAACGACAAGGCGCTCACCGCGCTGCGCCGCTCCCGCGTGGGCTTCGTCTTCCAGCAGTTCAACCTGCTGCCCATGTTCACCGCGGAGCAGAACATCACCCTGCCGGTGGAGCTGGCGGGCGGCACGGTCGACCGGGAGTGGTTCGGCACGCTCGTCGACACGCTCGGCCTCGGCAAGCGGCTCACCCACCGCCCGAGCGAGCTGTCCGGCGGCCAGCAGCAGCGCGTCGCGATCGCGCGCGCCCTCATCGCCCAGCCCGACGTCGTGTTCGCGGACGAGCCGACGGGCAACCTCGACTCGCGCTCCGGCGCCGAGGTGCTGAGCTTCCTGCGCCGCTCGGTGCGCGAGCTCGGCCGCACGATCATCATGGTCACCCACGACCCGGCGGCCGCCGCGTACGCGGACCGCGTCGTCCTCATCGCCGACGGCAAGATCGCGGGCGACATCACCGACCCGACCCCGGAGTCCGCCCTCGCCGGCCTCGACGCGCTGCGGACGGTGGCCGCGCGATGATCCGCCTCACCCTGTCGCAGATGCGGCGGAGCGCCGGGCGCCTCGCCGCCGCCGGCCTCGCGATCGTGATCAGCACCGCGTTCGTCGCGATCACGCTGCTCGCGGGCAACGTCATCACCCGCACCACCTACGACTCGATCGCCGCCCAGTACACGGGCGCCGACCTCGTCGTCCGCGGCGTCCCCGTCGACGACGCCGACCTGGACGCCGTGCGCGACGTGGACGGCGTCGCCACGGCCGACCAGCAGCTCATGTCCTTCCAGCAGCTCGAGAACGGCGGACGCACGATCTACCAGGCCGTGCTGGCCGAGCCCTCGGACACCTCGGTGCTGCCGCTCGAGGTCGCCGACGGCGCGCTGCCCGACGCCTCGGGCCAGATCGCGCTGCCCGTCGACGTGGCCGAGCGCCTCAAGGCCTCGGCGGGCGACCAGGTCACCCTGGTCCGCAACGTCCTCGACGACCCGCAGGAGGGGACGTGGAAGGAGGTCCGGGAGCGGCTCACCGTCTCCGGCACCCTCACCGACCCGTTCGGTGCGTACTCGATGCAGGGCGGCGCCGCCGTCGCACCCGCGGCCGACGTCACCGCCTGGGAGGCCGCCCTGCGCGCCCCCGGCGAGGAGCCGACCGACCCGGCCACCGTGCTCGTCACGCTCGACGACGGCACGGACGTCGAGCAGGCCCGCACGGCGATCACGGGCGCCCTTACCAGCGCCGCGTCGGCGTCCGGCGCGGACACCGCGGGCCTGCAGGTCGTGACGCCGACCGAGCACGCGGAGACCGTCGCCAACGAGATGACCGGCGGCGACAACGTCATCTTCACGGCGTTCGTGCTCGTGTTCGCGGCCGTCGCGCTGCTCGTGGCCGCGCTCGTCATCGCGAACACGTTCCAGGTCCTGGTCGCCCAGCGCACCCGCACGCTGGCGCTGCTGCGCTGCGTCGGGGCGGACAAGGGCCAGCTGCGCCGGTCGGTGCTGTTCGAGGCGGCCGTGCTCGGCCTGCTCTCCTCGGCCGTGGGCCTGCTGGCGGGTGTCGGCCTCGGGCAGGCCGCGCTCACCGTCGGCCGGAGCATGGACCTGGGCGTGCCGCTGCCGGCGACCGTCGACCTCACGCCCGCCGTGATCCTCGTCCCGCTCGTCGTGGGCGTCGTCGTGACCCTCGTCGCGGCGCTCTCCCCCGCCCGCGCCGCGACCCGCGTCGCCCCGCTCGAGGCGCTCCGCCCCGCGGACGCGCCCTCGGCGGCCCGGGGCGCCGGGCGGGTGCGCCTGGTGCTGTCGATCCTCGTCTCGGTCATCGGCTTCGGCCTGCTGGGCGGCGGCGTCGCCCTGAGCACGATGGGCGGCGAGCCCAGCGCGGGCCTCCTGGTCGGCGTCGCGGGCGGCGTCCTGTCGTTCGTCGGCGTGCTCGTCGGCGCCGTGTTCTGGCTGCCCCGCGTGGTCGCGCTCGCCGGGCGCCTGGTCGGCCTGTCCGGGCCGACGGCGAAGCTCGCCGCGGCGAACACGCTGCGCAACCCGCGCCGCACCGCGGCGACGTCCACGGCGCTGCTCATCGGCGTCACGCTCGTCGGCATGATGTCGACAGGCGCGGCCAGCGCGCGGGTCACCATGGACGCCGAGCTCGACTCGCGCTACCCGGTGGACGTCACCGTCTCGACCGACCTGTCGAGCGACCCGACGAGCGTCGCCGCGGGAGACGCCTCCGTCCCGGCGGTGCCCGGCACCCTGGCCGACACGGTCCGCGACGTCGCCGGCGTCGCCACCGTGCTCGAGTCCCCCGCCACGGCCGCCACGGTCGCCGGCGACGGCGTCGACGACGGGCTCGCGCTCACCGTCCGCGCCCTCGACCCCGCCGACGCCGCGTCGGTGCTGCGCAGCACCGAGATGGTGGCGCCGCTCGCCGCCGGCACCGCCGTCGTGCCGGAGGACGCCGCCGACTCGTGGGGGATCACGAACGGGCAGACGATCACCCTCACCGGCCCGGACGGCGCGCTCGACGTCACGGCCGCCGTCACCGACCTCGCCGACACCGGCCTGGTCGTGGTGCCGGACGACCTCGCCGCCCTCGACGCCGACGCCCCGGTGACCAGCCTCTGGGTGGGGCTCGACGACCCGTCCGACGCCGCCGGCGTCGTGCCGGACATCCAGGACGCGGTGGCCGACACCGAGGCGCCCGCCGACGTGCTGGGCGCGGCGGTGGAGCGCGCGGGCTTCCAGCAGGTGATCGACACCGCGCTGGGGATCGTCGTGGGGCTGCTCGCGGCGGCCGTCGTGATCGCGCTGATCGGTGTGGCGAACACGCTGTCCCTGTCGGTCATCGAGCGCCGCCGGGAGTCCGCCACCCTGCGGGCGATCGGGCTCTCCAGGGGCCAGCTGCGCGGCATGCTCGCCGTCGAGGGGCTGCTCATCGCGGTCGTCGGCGCGGTGCTCGGCGTGCTGCTCGGCCTGGTCTACGGCTGGGCGGGCGCCGCGGCGGCGCTCGGCTGGGCCGGCACCCCGGCGATCGTCGTGCCGTGGCGCGACGTGCTGCTGATGCTGGTCGTGGCCGCCGTCGCGGGGCTCGTGGCGTCGGTCGCCCCGGCCCGGACCGCGGCACGGACGTCTCCCGTGGAGGCGCTCGCGAGCGAGTGACGCGGCAGTTGTCCACAGGCCGTCCGTGACGGCCGCCCGGGGCGGGCACCCTGGAGGTCATGTCGACCTCCGCGGTGCCCGTCCTCGCCGTCTCCCGCCCCGCGCCGCGCGCCGGCGGCGACGGCGACGTGCGCGTCACCGTGCACCCCGGCGAGGACGTCCTGCTGCCCGCGGGAGCGTCCCTCGGCGCGTGCCGGGCCGCCCTCGCCGACCTGCTGCGCCGACCGGAGCTGCGGCACGCCCCGCTCACCGCGGACGGGAGCCCCGTGGCCGACGCCGACGTCGTCGGTCACCGCCCGCTGCTGCCGGGGGCGGTGCTCGCCGCGGGCGTCCCGTCGTCCGGACCGCACCGGCCGGGCGCCCGCGGCGTGGGCGACACCGCCGTCGTGCTCGGCCGGCCCTGGCTCGTCGCGCGGGCGGACGGCGCCGACGCGGGCGCGGCGGCCTCCCTGTCGCCGGGCGTCGCCACGGCTCCTCCTGAGGGCGACCGCTCCGCGGGCGCTCCGCGCGCGTCCGCGGCCGGCGTCGTCGTGCGCGCCGACCCGCGCCGACCCGACCTCGTCACGGTCCGCACGACCGCCCGCGCCGGCCGGGCGGCGGGGCTGCCGCGGCTCGTGCGGCCCGACGCCCCGGCCCGTCGGCGACCACGGCGCGTCGGGCGCCTCTCGCGCCGGTGGCGCCCGGGCGACCGCCTCGAGCTGACCGGGCCGCACGGCAGCCGGTCGTGGACCCTGCACCGCTCCGGCGACGCGGCGACGTGGCTCGACGCCGTCCCCGGCCGCGGCACCGGCGACGCGCCCGGCCCGTCCGGGGCGCCGGGCGCGGGCATGCTCGCCACCGCCGCCCTCCCCGTCGCCGGTTCCCTCGTCCTCGCGGCCGTGCTGCGCCAGCCCGCCTACGCCCTGTTCTCCCTGCTCGGCCTCGCGACCCTGGTCCCCCAGCTCGTCGCCGCCCGGCGCCGGCGCCGCGCGGGCGCCGCCCAGGACGCCGCGGCCGCCGGGACGGGGGCTCCCGGCGACGGGTCCGGCCCGGGCACCCCGGCGGACCGCGTCGTGGGCGACGCCCCCGGCCCGCTCCTCGCCCGGCTCGTCGCGGCGCACCACTCCTCGGACGGCGCGTGGCGCGCCGCCGCCGCCCGGGCCGCGACCCGGTCACGCGCCCCCGGGCACGGCCGGGGCGCTCCCGGAGGGGCCGCCCCGGACGGCGCCGTCGCCCGGCTCGTGCCCGACGGGGCGATCGCGGTCGTCGGGGTGCGCGCGGAGGCGCTCGCCGCCGCGCGGTCGATGCTCGTGGAGCTCGCCGCGGCGGGCGCAGCGGTCGACGTCGCGGGCGCGGACGACGCCTGGTCGTGGTGCCGCTGGCTGCCCGCGGGAGGTCCTCCGGTGCTGGTCGTCGACCTGCCGGACACCGCGGCCGACGCCGGCGCGCTCGTGGACGCCGCCCGCCGCGAGGACCTCGTCGCCCGCGGCGGGGCGGTGCTCCTGTGCCTCCCCGACGGCGCGCCCGTGCCCGCGTGGTGCCGCACGACGTGGCGGGTGCGGGGAGAGTCGGTGCGGCGGGCCGCCCCGGACGGCTCCGCGACGTCCGGCCCGCTGGTCGGGGTCACCGCGGCCTGGGCGGAGCGCGCGGCCCGCCTCGTCGCGGGGCTGGCCGGGCTGCGACGGTCCCTCGGCGCCCTCGACCTCCCCGACGGCCGCAACACTGCGGGCGGCCCGGGCGCGGTGGACGGGCCCGGCGACGACGGCGACCCGGCCGACCCCCGGCTGCCGGCCGTCGTTCCCCTCCTCGCGCTGCTCGACGACCCCGGCGACCCCGGCCCGGCCTGGGACGCGGCCGACGGCTGGGCCGTGCCGGTCGGCCGGGACGCGCGGGGGCGCGCCGTGTCCTTCGACCTGGTGGCCGACGGCCCGCACCTGCTCGTGGCGGGAACCACCGGCGCGGGCAAGTCCGAGCTGCTGCAGTCGCTGGTGCTGGGGCTCGCGGCGCGCCGCTCCCCGCGGGACCTCGCGCTCGCCCTGGTCGACTTCAAGGGCGGTGCGTCGTTCGGCGCGTGCGCGGGGCTGCCGCACGTGGTCGGCCAGGTGACCGACCTCGATCCCGGGCTCGCGGGCCGCGCCCTCGCCGGGCTGCGGGCCGAGCTGCGCCGGCGCGAGCACGTGCTGGCGCGGCACGGCGTCTCGGACCTGGCCGCGCTGTCTCCCGGGCTCCCCGACGCCCCGCCGCGGCTGGTCGTCGTCGTCGACGAGTTCCGCGCCCTGGCCGACGACCTCCCCGACTTCCTGCCCGGGCTGCTCCGCGTCGCCGCCCAGGGCCGGTCGCTGGGCGTGCACCTCGTGCTCGCGACGCAGCGGCCGGCCGGCGCGGTGAGCGCCGACGTCCGGGCGAACGTGTCCGCCCGGCTCGCCCTGCGCGTGGTCGACGCCGCCGACTCGCTCGACGTCGTCGAGACGTCCGCGGCCGCGCGGATCCCCCCGGGCGTGCCCGGTCGCGCCGTCCTGCGGCGCGGCGCCGAGCCGCCCGTCGTGCTGCAGTGCGCGCACGCCGCGGCCCGCCCCGCCGCCGGGAGCGTCGTGCGGCGGGCGCCCGCGTGGGGCGCGCCCCCGACGGTCCCGACCCCGCCGGACGACGACGCGTCGCACGACGCCGCGCCCGGGGTGGTGGAGCGGCTCGTGGACGGTGCCCGTGCCGCGGCGGAGGCACGCGGCCTGCGACCCGGCCCGGCGCCGTGGCTGCCCCCGTTGCCCGACCGGCTCCGGGCGGACGACGTCGACCTGTCCGACGCCGACGACCCCCGGGAGGAGGTCGCCACCGGCACGCCGGCCGGGCTGCCGGTCGCGCTGGGTGACGACCCGGGCCGTCAGCGCCGTGCCCTGCTGCGCTGGGACCCGGAGGCCGGTCACCTGGGCGTCGTCGGCCGCTCCAGATCCGGCCGTACGACCACGCTGGTCACGCTGGCGCAGGCCGCCCTCGACCGCGGGTGGCACGTGCACGCCCTCGCCCCGGCGGCCGCCCTCGCGCGGTTCGCCGCCCTCGAGGACCGTCCGGGGCTCGGCACGCTCGCCGGCCCGCAGTCCCCACGCCGCGCGGCGCGGCTGCTGCGGCTGCTGGGCTCGCTCCCGGCGCCCGCGCCGACGCTCGTGGTGGTCGACGGCGTCGAGGAGCTGCGTGCCGCGCTCGCCGGGCCCGACCCGTGGGACCCGCTCACCCGCGCGCTGGCGACCCCCGGCGTGGCGTTCGCCCTCGCGTCCGACGGCGCGATGGTCGGCGGGCTGGCCGCCCGCGTCGGCCCCCGGCTGGTGCTGCTGGGGCGGGAGCCGCACGCCGACGTGGTCCTCGGCGCCCCGTCGGAGCTGGCGGGCCGGGGCGGGCCGCCGGGTCGGGCGGCCTGGCTCGGACGGCAGCAGCTCCTGTGCCAGGTGCTGCTCCCCGCCGAGGCCCCCGCCCGCACGACGATCCACCCGGTCGCGCCGCCGCCCGTCGTGCGCCCGCTCCCGGCCACGGTCGAGGAGCGGGACCTCGCCCCCTCCGGGCGCCATCGCGCCGCCGCAGGGGACGGTGCGGGCGACGACCTCGTCGTCCCGGTGGGGGTCGGGGGCGACGAGGCGGCCCCGGTCGGGCTCGACGTCGCGCACGGCGCCCTCGTCACCGGACCGCGCGGCAGCGGGCGCACGACGGTGCTGCGCGTGGTCGCCCGCCGGCTGGCCGCCACGGGCCGGCTCGCCGGCGTCGTCGCGCGCGACGCGGCCCTGCGCGGGGACGCGGGCGCCGCGCCCGCCGTCGCCCCGTCCCCGGCGGCCCTCGGCAGGCTCCTGGACGGGCTGGGGCCGGGCGTGCTCGTCGTGGACGACCTGGACGCCCTCGCCCAGCAGCTCCCGCTCGAGGCGGAACGGCTCATGACGCTGCTCGACGGCGGTGGGCACGCGCTCGTCGCGTCGTCGACGACGACGGGCACGGCCCTCGCGCACCGTGGGGCCCTCGCGGAGCTGCGGGCGCGACGCACCGGCGTCGTCCTGCACCCGGGCGAGCGCGGCGCCGACGACCTGCTCGGGGTGCCCCTCGCGGACGCGGCCGATCCCGGGCCGGCACGGCCCGGCCGCGCCGCCCTCGTCGTGTCGGGTCGGGTGCAGGCCGTGCAGGTGGCGCTGCCGGGGCACGCGCCGCCGGCGTCAGCCGGAGGTCGCCTCGACCACCCCGCGGGACATGACGGCGAGCAGCACCGCGACGGCGACCGCCAGCAGCCCGACGCCCGCGAGCACGCCCCACGTGGCGCCCGCGGTGAGCAGGCTGACGCCGACGAGGCCCTGCATGATCTGCCACACGACCACCGGCGCGCGTCCGCCGCGCCGCCCGGCCCACAGGGCGCGGCACGAGGCGACGAGCAGCCAGCCCAGCCCGAGGCAGAAGAGGATCAGGAAGACGCTCACGGCGACGCTGTTCGAGGCGCCGCGCACGAGCTCGAGACCGACCAGCACAGCGGCGGCGACGAGCAGCAGCACCTCGACCGCGATCCCCACCGTGACCACCCGCAGCCCGGGCGGCCGCGAGCCGTGAGGGCCGTCGTCGGCGCCGGGCGAGGGGGTGACAGGAGCGCGCATGACACGTCAGAATACGTGCGACCTGCAGTTTCACGACAGTGTGATCAAGCACTCACGCTTCATGCGCGAGAAACTTCCACGTAACCCCTTGTGCGGCGCTTCACGAGGTGTGACGCTGGACAGCAGATTCCGCAACCCCCACCCACCGGACCCGGACGGGCGCGCCGCGTCGCGCCCCCAGACGGACCGGGTTCCCTGCACCGAGGAGATGGACATGGACTGGCGCCACAAGGCCGCCTGCCTCGACGAGGACCCTGAGCTCTTCTTCCCCATCGGCAACACCGGCCCCGCCCTCCTGCAGATCGAGGAGGCGAAGGCCGTCTGCCGTCGCTGCGACGTCGTCGACACGTGCCTGAAGTGGGCCATCGAGTCCGGCCAGGACGCCGGCGTCTGGGGCGGTATGAGCGAGGACGAGCGCCGCGCGCTGAAGCGCCGCACCGCGCGCGCCCGCCGCGCCGGCTGACGCCGGGACCCACGAGACACCGAAGGGACGGACCGCACCGCGGTCCGTCCCTTCGTCTTTTCCGGAAGCGCCCGCCCGGCGCCCGCCGTCAGTAGCGCGACGCCGGCTGGCCGTCGCGCAGCTCCAGCTCCAGCACCACCTGCGTGCCCCCGCCCTCGCGCGCCTCCCAGTCGATGGTGCCGCCCAGCTCGTTGGTCACGAGCGTCTGCACGATCTGGGATCCGAGGCCGCTGCGCGACGCCCGACCGAGCGTGGCGATGCCGTCCGGCATCCCCACGCCGTCGTCGGCGACGACGATGCGCATCGACGCCCCGTCGCGCTGCACGTCGATCTCGACGTTGCCCGACTCCCGCCCCGGGAACCCGTGCTCGACGGCGTTGGTCACCAGCTCCGTGAGCACCAGTGCGAGGGGCGTGGCGTCCTGCGCGGGCACCATCCCGAACGACCCGGTCTGACGGGTGCGCACCTGGGTGTTCGTCGACGCGACGTCGGCGGCGAGGCGCAGGGCGCGGCTCAGCATGTCGTCGAGCTCCACGTGCTCGTCGAGGGTCTGCGACAGCGACTCGTGCACCATCGAGATGGTCGCCACGCGCCGCATCGCCTCCTCGAGCGCGGCCCGCGCCTCGGGCACGTCCATGCGCCGTGCCTGCAGCCGCAGCAGCGCGGCGACGGTGGCGAGGTTGTTCTTCACGCGGTGGTGGATCTCGCGGATCGTCGCGTCCTTGGTCATGAGCTCGCGCTCGCGCCGCCGCAGCTCGGACACGTCGCGGCACAGCAGCACGGCGCCGATGCGCTGCCCGCGGTCAGTGAGCGGCAGCGCGCGCAGGGACAGCGCGACGCCCTTGGCCTCGATGTCGGTGCGCCACGGCGCCCGGCCCATCACGACCAGCGGCAGGGACTCGTCCACCGTGGACTGGTACTGCACGATGTCGGCGGTCACCTCCACCAGCGACTGCCCGACCAGCGGCCCGATCACGCCGAGCCGGTGGAAGCAGGACAGGGCGTTCGGGCTGGCGTACAGCACCTCGCCCTCGGAGTTGAGGCGGATCAGCCCGTCGCCGACGCGCGGGGCGCCGCGCCGCGGCCCGGTGGCGGCGTTGGGGGCGGGGTACTCGCCGCGCGCGATCATCGCGAGGATGTCGTCGGCGGACTCCACGTAGTTGAGCTCGAGCCGGCTGGGCGTACGGCCGGAGCCGAGGTTGGTCTGCCGGGCGACGACGGCGATCGGCCGCCCGTCGTGCACCACCGGCACCGCCTCCTCGCGCACGGCGTACGCGCCGAACCAGCGCGGCTCGCGCGAGCGCTGTGCCCGGACCTCGGTCATCGCGGCGGCGAGCTGCGGGCGCTGCCCGTCGGGGGCGAACGACCCGACGATGTCGTCGTAGTGCACGGTCGCCCCGGTGGACGGCCGGCACTGCGCGAGGGCGACGAATCCGCCGGCGGAGGTCGGGAGCCAGAGCACCAGGTCGGCGAACGCGAGGTCTGACACGAGCTGCCAGTCGCCGACGAGCAGGTGCAACCACTCGACGTCTCCCTCGGAGAGGTCGGTGTTCTGGGCGATGAGGTCACTCATGGCAGACACGCCCACCAGCCTACGGGCGTCCCGCGTCTTCCCCGGCGTCGGTAGGGTGACCTCGTGCACCTGACCGTGGAGCTCACCTACGCGGCGGACGCGGACGCCGTCGCGGCGATGCTCGCCGACGAGTCGTTCGTCCGGTGGCGCGCGCAGCGGGGCCCCGGCGGCGACGTCGAGCAGACGGACGTCACGGGCAGCCCGGCCACGGGGTTCAGCGTCGTCGTGCGGCGCACGCTGCCCACCGACCTCATCCCCGCTCAGGTCCGGCCCTTCGTCGGCGACCACCTCGAGGTCCGGCAGGCCGAGGTCTGGGAGGCGCCGGTGGGCGACCTGCGCACCGGCACCATCGCCGTCGAGATCGCCGGTGCCCCGGTCCGCGTGACCGGCACGGTGCGGCTCGAGCCGCTGCCCGACGGCGGCACGCGGCAGGTGTACGACGGCGAGGTCCGGTCGACGGTGCCGATCTTCGGCGCCGCGGTCGCCGAGGCCGCCGCGCGGGCCGTCAGGACGACCCTCGAGGCCGAGGGCGCGGCCGGCCGGGAGTGGCTCGCAGCGCGTCCCGGACCGGGTGAAGACCGGTAACGATCCGGACACGCCCCCGCCGCGCGCAGCCCTGACCTGCGGCGACATCACCTCTCACGTCACGATGCGGCAACGGCGTCCGCAGCGGACTTGACTTCCAAGGCTACCGACGTCCAGCATCGTCACCTGGCTGTGGGAGCGCTACCACCATGGAGGTGGGAGCGCTACCAACCCTCCAACTCGCAAGCCCGAACCAGACAAGGGAGTCACCGTGCTCGACAGCACCCGACCCACCCGCCGAACCCGCCGCGCCGTCGCGGTCACCGCCGGCGTCGCGACCCTCGCCCTCGCCCTGACCGCCTGCGGCGGCTCGGACGACGACGGCGGCGACACCGCGTCCGGCAACGAGAAGATCACCCTGACCGTCGCCACCTTCAACCAGTTCGGGTACACCGACGAGATGCTCGCCAAGTACACGGAGGAGCACCCGAACGTCACCGTCAAGCAGGTCACGGCCGCGACCTCCGAGGACGCGCGCAACAACCTCACGACCAAGCTCGCCGCCGGCGGCCAGGGCCTGGCCGACATCGAGGCCATCGAGGTCGACTGGCTCCCCGAGCTCATGACCTACCCCGACCTCTTCGAGGACCTCGCGGACCCGGAGCTCGACGGCCGGTGGGTGGACTGGAAGGTGCAGCAGGCCACCACGACCGACGGCAAGGTCATCGGCTACGGCACCGACATCGGCCCGGAGGCCATCTGCTACCGCGCCGACCTCTTCAAGGCGGCCGGCCTGCCCACCGACCGCGAGAAGGTCGCTGAGCTCCTCGGCGGCGACGACGCGACGTGGGACGACTACTTCAACGTCGGCAAGCAGTTCGTGGCCAAGTCGGACTCCGCCTGGTTCGACGGCGCCGTGCCCACCTACCAGGGCATGGTCAACCAGCTCGAGGGCGCCTACGAGGACCCCGCGACCGGTGAGCCGAAGGACCTCGCGACCAACAAGGCGATCAGGGACCTGTACGACCAGGTCCTCCAGGCCTCGGTGGACGACAAGCTGTCCGCCGGGCTCGAGCAGTGGGGCGAGGACTGGACCGCCGGGTTCCAGAACAACGCCTGGGCCACCATGCTCTGCCCGCCGTGGATGACCGCGTCCATCGAGCAGAACGCCGGCGGCGTCAAGGGCTGGGACGTCGCCGACGTCTTCCCCGGTGGCGGCGGCAACTGGGGCGGCTCGTTCCTCACCGTCCCGGCCTCCGGCGCGCACGCCGACGCGGCCAAGGAGCTCGCGGCGTGGCTGACCGCGCCGGAGCAGCAGACGACCGCGTACGAGAACGCGAACACGTTCCCGTCGCAGCTCGAGGCGCAGGCCTCCGAGCAGGTGCAGTCGTCCACGAACGAGTTCTTCAACGACGCTCCCGTGGGCCCGATCTTCTCGGCCCGCGCGCAGGCGATCGAGGGCGCCCCGTTCAAGGGTGCGAACTACTTCTCGATCCACCAGGCCGTGCAGGACGCGCTCAACCGGGTCGACCTCAACGGTGACGACCCGGAGAAGAGCTGGCAGGGCGCCCTCGACGAGTACGCCTCGCTCGGGCTCTGACCCCCTGACCGACTCCCCCTCGGTGGGCCGACGCCGCCTCGCGGCGTCGGCCCGCCGTCGGGCCCTCCACCGGCGAGCACAGGAAGCAGCAGATGGCCGTCCTCTCCCCCACCCAACCCACGCACCAGCGCGGTGCCCCCGGGCCCCGTCCCGCCCGACGCGTCGGGTTCTCCCAGCGGCTCGGCCGCTGGGACGTGAAGGTCTCCCCCTACCTGTACATCTCGCCGTTCTTCCTGCTGTTCGCGCTCACCGGCCTGTTCCCGCTCGGGTACACCGCGTTCGTGTCGCTGCACCAGTGGAACCTGCTCGGCGGGCAAGGTGACTTCGTCGGCCTGCAGAACTACGCCGACGTGCTGGCGCAGCCGATGTTCTGGAAGACGCTCGCCAACACGTTCTCGATCTTCGTCCTCTCGAGCGTCCCGCAGGTGATCCTGGCGATCACGATCGCAGCCCTGCTCGACCAGAACCTCCGCGCGGCCACGTTCTGGCGGATGGGCGTGCTCATCCCCTACGTCGTGGCACCCGTCGCGGTCTCCATGATCTTCGGCCGCATGTTCGCCGACGACTACGGCCTGATCAACGAGCTCCTGGGCCTCGTCGGCATCGACCCCGTCGGTTGGCACACGGACCGCATCTCCAGCCACGTGGCCATCGCCACGATGGTCAATTTCCGCTGGACCGGCTACAACGCGCTGATCTTCCTCGCCGCGATGCAGGCCGTCCCGCGCGAGCTCTACGAGGCCGCCGTCATCGACGGCGCCGGCCGCGCGCGGCAGTTCTTCTCCGTCACCGTGCCGCAGATCCGGGCCACCATCATCTTCGTCGTCATCACGTCGACCATCGGCGGCCTGCAGATCTTCGACGAGGTCCGGATGTACGACCCGAAGGGGCTCGGCGGACCCGACAAGGACTGGATGACCACCGTCGTGTACCTGTACGACGTCGCGTGGGGCAACCAGAAGAACTTCGGCCGCGCGTCGGCCGTCGCCTGGCTGCTCTTCCTGCTGATCCTCGTCATCGGCCTGATCAACTTCCTCGTCACCCAGCGGATCTCCACCTCCGGGCCGAAGGCATCGAAGGTGAGCCGCCGGCACACCCGGCAGCTGCTCGCCCGGGCCCAGGCGGTCGGGGGCGCCGCGGCCGCGTCGGGCCGTCCCGCCTCGTCTCCCGCCGGCGCGCCGCCCTCCTTCCCTCCGGCGTCCGCGCCCTCCGACACCACCACCGACCGGGAGGACCGCCGATGAGCTCCGTCGCCGTCACCGCCCAGACCGCCGGCCCGCGGGCCGCCCGCGCCGCCGCCAAGCGCCGCAGCCGCGGGCGCGGCACCCGCTCGGCCCAGTTCCGTCCGGGCCGCGTCACGTACGTGCTGCTCGGGATCGTCCTGCTGATCTCGGTGTTCCCGCTGTACTTCACGCTGCTGCTCGGGTCCTCCGACCCCGTGACGATCGCGCAGAACGCCGTGCCGCAGTGGCTGCCCGACGCCAGCCTGTTCCAGCAGTTCGCCACCGTGATCTCGTCCGAGCAGATCAACTTCTGGAAGGCGCTGGTGAACTCGGTGATCGTCGCCGTGATCACCTCCGCGTCCGTCGTCCTGTTCTCCACGCTCGCCGGCTACTCGTTCGCCAAGCTCCGCTTCCGCGGGCGCGGTCCGCTGCTGGTGTTCGTCATCGCCACGATGGCCGTGCCCACCCAGCTCGGCGTCATCCCGATGTACATCCTCATGTCGGACCTGGACTGGATCGGCAAGCTGCAGGCCGTCATCGTGCCGGGTCTGGTCACCGCCTTCGGGGTGTTCTGGATGACCCAGTACCTCTCCGAGTCGCTGCCGTACGAGCTCATCGAGGCCGCCCGCGTCGACGGCGCCTCCATGATCCGCACGTTCTGGTCCGTGGCCCTGCCGGCCGCGCGCCCGGCGGCCGCCATGCTGGGCCTGTTCACCTTCGTGCAGCAGTGGACCAACTTCTTCTGGCCGTCCATCGTGCTGAACAGCCAGAACCCCACGCTCCCGCTCGTGGTGCAGTCGCTGCAGGCCAACTTCTTCGTGGACTACTCGCTCGTGATGGGCGGCATCTTCCTCGTGACGCTGCCGCTGCTGGTGATCTTCGCCTTCGTGGGCAAGCAGCTCGTCGCGGGCATCATGGCCGGCGCGGTCAAGGGCTGACCACCGCTCGTCGTCCCGCCCTCGCGGCCGCCGCACCCATGCGGCTGCGAGGGCCCCCCACCGATGGAAAGATCCGAATTCATGACGCTCCCCACCCCCGGCGCGCGCCGGGCGGCCCCCGGCACGGCCGTGCCGTTCACGCCCACCGCACCCCTCACGGGCTCCCCGCACGCCGCCGGACCGGTCACGTTCCCGGACGGCTTCCTCTGGGGCACGGCCACGGCCGCCTTCCAGATCGAGGGCGCGACGGCCGAGGGCGGGCGCCAGGACTCGATCTGGGACGCCTTCTGCCGGATCCCCGGCGCGGTGAAGAACGGCGACGACGGGTCCGTCGCCTGCGACCACTTCCACCGCTACCGCGAGGACGTGGCGCTGATGCAGCGCCTGAACCTCGACACGTACCGGTTCTCGACGTCATGGGCGCGCGTCATGCCGGACGGCAGGTCGGTCAGCACCGCGGGCCTGGACTTCTACTCGCGTCTCGTTGACGAGCTGCTCGCCGCCGACCTGCTGCCCTGGCTGACGCTGTACCACTGGGACCTGCCGCAGGCGCTCGAGGACCTGGGCGGGTGGCCGCACCGCGACACGGCGGCGCGTTTCGTCGACTACGCGGTGACGATGCACGAGGCCCTCGGCGACCGGGTGAAGGTCTGGACGACGCTCAACGAGCCCTGGTGCTCCGCCTTCCTCGGCTACACCTCCGGCGCGCACGCGCCCGGCAAGAAGTCGCCCGAGCTCGGCCTCGCCGCGGCGCACCACCTGATGCTCGCCCACGGCGGCGCCGTGCAGGCGCTGCGGGAGCGCGACCCGGAGGCGGTGCTCGGCCTCACCCTGAACTTCACCGTGTCCGACCCGGTCGACTCGGCGGACCCGGCCGACGTCGACGTCGCTCGTCGTGACGACGGCATGTTCAACCGCTTCTTCCTCGACCCGATCCTGCGCGGCGCGTACCCGCAGGACCTGCTCGACGACGTGGCGCACCTCGGGTTCGCCGAGGTCGTGCGCGAGGGCGACCTCGAGGTGATCTCCACCCCGATCGACGTGCTCGGCGTCAACTACTACAACGGCGGCGCCGTCTCGGCCACGCCGCAGGTGCCCGCCGGCGAGACCCCCGAGGGGACCGCCGGCCCGGACGGCGCGCGCGAGACCACCGAGGGTGCCCCCGTGTGGGAGACCCGGTCGCCGAACCCGGTGCCCGACGGCATCCACCACCACAGCCGCGGCCTGCCCACCACGGACATGGGCTGGGAGGTGCAGCCCGAGGGCCTCACCCGCCTGCTCACCCGCCTGCAGCGCGACTACACCGGGCCGCGCGGCACGTCGATGTTCATCACCGAGAACGGCGCCGCGTACCCGGACGTCGTGCAGGCCGACGGCAGCGTCGACGACCAGGACCGCCTCGCGTTCGTCGACGCGCACCTGCGCGCCGTCCGCGACGCGATCGACGCCGGCGCGGACGTGCGCGGCTACTTCGCCTGGTCGCTCATGGACAACTTCGAGTGGGCCCTCGGCTACTCGAAGCGCTTCGGCCTGGTCCACGTCGACTACGAGACGCAGGAGCGCACCGTGAAGTCCTCCGGCCGCTGGTACGCGGACGTCGCCCGCACGGGCGTCGTGCCGGCGCTCGGCGCGCCCTCGGCGCCCGGCCCGGTGACCGGCGCGGACGCAGAGTAGTCTCCGCTCGTGGTCATCGAGCACGCCAGCCCGACGCTGGACGACGTCGCCCGGGCCGCCGGGGTCTCGCGGTCCACGGCGTCCCGCGCCATCAACGGCGGCGACCGCGTGTCGCCCGAGGCCCAGACCGCCGTCGACGACGCCGTCGCCCGGCTCGGGTACGCCCCGAACCGGGCGGCCCGCTCGCTGGTCACCCGCCGCACCGACTCCATCGCGCTCGTCGTGCCCGAGCCGGACGCGCGCATCCTCACCGACCCGTTCCTCGCGGGGGTGCTGCGCGGCGTCAGCGAAGGGCTGACCGGCACGGAGCTGCAGCTCGTGCTGCTGCTCGCCCGCCCGGGCGAGCCGCCGGGCCACATCGCGCGGTACCTGCGCTCCGGGCACGTGGACGGCGTGATCGTGGCGTCGCACCACAAGGAGGACCAGCTCGAGCCCGAGCTGGCGCGCTCGCACCTGCCCGCCGTGTTCGTGGGACGCCCGTTCGACACCGAGTCGCTGCACTTCGTCGACGTGGACAACGCGTCCGGCGGGCGCACCGCCACGCAGCGCCTCGTGGACCGCGGCTGCCGGCGCATCGCCACCATCACCGGCCCCCTCGACATGACGGCGGCCGTCGACCGGCACGACGCATGGCGACGCACCCTCGAGGACGCGGGGCTGCCGCCGGTCGCCGTGGCGAACGGCGACTTCACCGTCGCCGGCGGCGCCACGGCGATGGAGCGGATCCTCGCCGAGCACCCTGACGTGGACGGCGTCTTCGCCGCGTCGGACCTCATGGCCACGGGCGCGCTGCAGGTGCTGCTCGAGTCGGGGCGGCGCGTGCCCGACGACGTCGCCGTGGTCGGCTTCGACGCCCTCGGCGCGGAGCGGACGACGCCGCGGCTCACCACCGTGCTGCAGCCCGTCGTCGAGATGGTCACGGCCGCGACGTCCACGCTGCTCGACGTCCTCGCCGGCGGGAACGAGCCGACGGAGCCGCAGATCTTCGTGCCACGGCTGGTCGAGGGCGAGTCGGCCTAGCCGTCGCTACGGTGCTGGGGAGCCGGCGGCACCGCGCCGCCGGGGCCCGGACGGAGGCGGCATGAGCGAGGCATCCACGGTCCAGACGTTCACGGCGACCCTGCTCGCGACGGGCGGCAACAACGTCGGCGTGCCCGTGCCCGACGACGTCGTCGCGGCGTTCGGGCGCGGGCGGCGGGTGCCCGTCGCCGTGACGATCGACGGGGACCACTCCTACCGCACCACGGTCTCCGCCATGGGCGGCCGCTTCCTCGTCTCCTTCAACGCCGAGACCCGCAGGGCCACCGGCCGCGGCGCCGGCGACGAGGTCGAGGTGCGGCTCGAGGTGGACGACGCGCCCCGCACCGTCGAGGTCCCGCCCGCCCTGGCCGCCGCCCTGGCGGCCAGCCCCGCGGCGGCGGCCGCCTGGGACCGGCTCTCGCCGAGCAGGCAGAAGGCGCACGCCCGCAGCGTCGACGGCGCCCGGACCGACGAGACCCGCGACCGCCGGGTCACCACGATCGTCGAGGAGCTGACCGCCTGACCCTTCACCGAAGGGGACGAGATCGGTCCCCCGGTGCGCGATCGGTCGCCATGTGGACCGATCTCGCACCGGAGGACCGGTCTCGGCGTCAGCCGCGCGAGGCGCGCGGAGAGTCGTCGTCGACGCCGACGGCCGTCTGCCGGGCCTCGCGGTAGTCGGCGGCGAGGTGCTCCGGGTGCTTGCCCAGCTGCGAGTTGCGGTAGCTGTAGCCGAAGTAGATCGCGAACCCGAGCGCGAGCCACACGAGGAACCGCAGCCACGTCTCGACGTCCAGCTGGAGCATCAGCCACAGGCAGAGCACGCCGGAGATGATCGGCAGCGCGGGCGACCACGGCACCTTGAAGTGGTCGGCCTTGGCCTCGCCGCCGCCCGCCTTGAGCTGGCGCCGGCGCAGGATCGGGACGCCGAAGCTCACGAGCACGAACGCGGACAGCGTGCCGATGTTCACCATGTTGCCGAGCACGTCGACCGAGAAGAAGCAGGTGACGATCACGAGGAGCACCGCGGAGCCGATCTGGATCGTGATCGGGGTACCGCGCTTCTCGGAGGTCTTCGACATGCCGCGGGGCAGCAGGCCGTCGCGGCTCATCGCGAAGACGATGCGGGTGAGGCCGAGCATCAGCACCATGACCACGGTGGTCAGGCCCACGAGGATGCCGACCGTGATGACCTGGGTCGCCCAGGCCGGGGCGTTCGGCTGCAGCTGGAACGCCGTGATGATCGTGGCGGACGCGCCGCCGTCGGGCGTGGCGTCGCGCAGCTGCTGCGGGGTGGCCATGCCGGACAGCGCGATCGAGACCGCGATGTACAGACCGGTGCAGATGGCGAGACCGCCCAGGATGCCGCGGGGCACGTTCTTGCGCGGCTCCTTGGTCTCCTCCGCCGCGGTGGCGACGACGTCGAACCCGATGAACGCGAAGAACACGGTGCCGGCGCCGGCGAGGATGCCCATGACGCCGCCCACCGAGAGCTCGGCGCCGGCCATCCAGGAGAAGAGCGTCTGGGTCATGGTGGTGCCGTGCGTCGTGGACTCGCCGAACGACTCGGGGCTCGGCACGAACGGGCTGAGGTTGGACGCGCTGAAGAACGCGAAGCCGACCACGATGATGAGCAGCACGATGGCGACCTTGATGGCCGTGAGGACGCCGGTGATGCGCGTCGAGAGCTTGGTCCCGACGGCGAGCAGGGTCGCGAGCACGGCGATCAGGATCGCGGTGCCCCAGTCGAACGTGACGCCGCCGAGGTGGATCGTGTTGTGGATCCCGGACGCGACGCCGGTCTCGTCGACCCCGCCGAGGCCGAACACGTGGAGGAAGTTGTCGAAGTACAGCCCCCACGCCTTAGCGACCACCGACGCGGCGAAGAACATCTCGAGGATGAGGTCCCACCCGATGATCCAGGCGAGCAGCTCTCCCATCGAGGCGTACGAGAACGTGTAGGCCGACCCGGCGACCGGCATGTACGACGCGAACTCCGCGTAGCACAGCGCGGCCAGCGCGCACACGATCCCGGCGATGACGAACGAGATCACGACGGACGGGCCGGTCTGGGTGGCCGAGACCTGCGCGGCCTTCGAGAAGATGCCGGCGCCGATCACGACCGAGATGCCGAGGACGACGAGGTCCCAGGCTCCGAGAGTGCGCTTGAGCTGGCGCTGGGGCTCGTCGGACGCCGCGATCGTCGCTTCGATCGAGCGCCTCCGCATGAGCTGCATCGTTGGGGCTCCTTACTGGGTGGTCCATACCACCGGGTCTCGGCGGCTGGGAGACCCTACCCGACGCTACGGCATCGTGAAGGGGGTGTTCAGCCGGAGCGGTCCTTGCGCAGGCCAGGTGCCGGGCGGTCGACGTCCTGGTCGGCGATCCACGCGTCCACCCCCTCCCACTGGTCGAAGAGCCACAGCTCACGCCCCTCGGCGTCGGCGGGCAGGTCGGCCACGCGCGTGAGCCGTCCGCCCAGCACGATCGTCTTGTCCATCGGGAGCTCCCGCCAGATGTCCCGCGCGGTGACGAGCCGCTCGAGCCCGCTGTGCGCCACGACGAGGACGACAGCGTCGGCCCGGACGGCGCGGAGGGCGGCGAGGAACCCGCCCGTGTGGGGCGCCATCACGTGCGGCATCCGCTCGGCCCGGTCGGCGAGGGCACCCTGGCCGGCCGCCCGGAGCGCCTCGATCCGCGCCGCCCGCCGGCGCGGCGTCACGTTGCCGCCCTCGGGGAACAGCACCAGGGCGTCGTCCGGCCCGAGGTCGCCCGCGATCCGGGCCACGGTCTCCGTCGCCCCCGGCGAGCCGGGGCGGCGCCGCGAGCGGGGCGTGACGAACGCCGCGGGCAGCCGGTTCAGCAGCACGTCGACGGCCGGGTCCCACTGCAGCGTGTCCTTGAGCACGACGGCCGGCGTGCGGCCGGCCCGGCCGAGCAGCGTGTCGACCAGGATGAACGAGTCCCCCGGCCCGGCGTGCCGGCTGAGCACCAGGACGGGGACGTCGGGCAGGGTCGCGCCCGTCGGCGCCTCGACCACGATCCTCAGCCGCAGCGTCCAGCGCACCTGCCAGAACAGCACGGCCAGCGCCCACCGGGCCACGGCGGCGTGCGCCCGCTGCATCCCCGGCCGGTGCATCGCCAGCCCGAACCCGGACGCGACCCAGAGGGCGAACAGCACCACGAGGGCCGCGGCGTCCCACAGCACGTAGAACGACAGCATCCACAGCAGGCGGAGCACCCGCAGGCGCCCGGGCAGCAGCCAGGTCAGGGCCGCGCCCACCACGAGCGCGAGCATGATCGTCGTCGGGACCAGCAGCACCGCGAGCAGCACCACGAGGGGCGCCAGGACCAGCCGGCGCACCCAGCGGGGCGGGGGCGCGATCACGCCGGCGTCCCCGCGCCGGGCCCGGGGTGGCCCGCGAGGTAGTCGCGGGCGGCCGTGTACGACTGCTCGATGCGGCGGTGGGTGGCGTCCATGCGGCGGAACGCGCCGAGCTTCTGGTCGCCCGGCAGGGCGCCGCCGGTCGGGAGCACGTGCACCGTCGCGACCCGGCGGGCCTCCTCCAGCTCGCGGAAGTAGCGGTGCCGTCGCGCGATCTCGAAGCTCACGCGCGCGACGTCGGACGGCTTGGCCGGCACGGTCAGCGGCTCCTCGACGCGGCCCACCTGCAGCACGTAGACCGTCGTCGCACCCCGCCGCACGGCCTCGCCGAGCGGGATGGAGTTGACCATGCCGCCGTCGACGAAGTGCTCTCCCCCGATCTCGGTGGGCGGAAGGGCGCCGGGCACGGACGCCGAGGCGAGCACGGCCTCCACCAGCGGTCCGGAGTCGAACCACCGCTCCGCCGCCCGCTCGATGCTCGCCGCGACCACGACCAGCGGCACCCGGAGGTCCTCGAACGTCGTGCGCTCACCGACGGTGCCGGCGATGAGCCGGCGCAACGCCGCCGGGTCGTACAGGTGCGTGCGCGAGCGGGCGAGGCGCGTGAGCTGCCGGTACCAGGGCTCGCCGTAGACCTCGTTCGCGGTGGGAGACGCCCACGCCTCGCCGAGCAGGTCGACGACGGCGACGCTCGGCTCGGCGGCCACCGCCGCCCCGTTGATCGCCCCGATCGACGTGCCGACCACCAGGTCGGGGGTCACCCCCGCCTCGAACAGGGCCTGCAGCATCCCGACCTGGACGGCGCCGCGCACTCCGCCCCCGCCCAGCACGAACGCGACCGTCATGGCCGCGATGCTTCCACGCCGAGACAGAGAGGCAAGTCGGCGAGATAGAGAGCTCGCCGACCCGACGGGGCGCGCTGCTCTCTATCTCGCCGACGTGCCTGTCCATCTCGGCGGGGGGACGGCGGGTCAGGCGTGCACGTGACCGTACCGGTGCCGGGTGCGGCTGACGGCCTGCTCGCGCACGACGGCGAGCAGCTCGCGGCGGCCGGACGCGACCACCGGGGCGTCGAGGACCGTCACCGAGCCGAGGCGCGTCGCCGCGGCCTCGTGCAGCCCGGGCGCGTTCCCGACCACGCGGACGCGGCCGGTGACGCGACCCGCGGCGACGGCCGCCGCGAAGTCCTCGTGGGACGTCGGCGCCTCGTGCGGCACACCCCAGCCGGAGTCGGAGTCCGGCACGACGACGGCCGGGACGCCGGCCCGCTTCGCCGCGGCGAGCACGCGCCGCACCTCGATCGGCAGGGCGCCCTCGCCGACCCGGACGGTCAGGAGCTCGATCGGCCGGTAGCGGAAGGTGTTCTCCTCCACCCGCAGGCCCGACCGGTCGTGGCCCACGCCGATCTCCGTCGCCCAGGCCGCGTCGTCCGAGGCCTGCGCCGCCGCGAGCCAGCCCTCGGGGTCGGCGGTGCGCGACGGCACGCCGTCGGCGTCCGCCCACGCGCCCAGCTCGGCGACGTAGTTGGGCCCGCCCGCCTTGGCGCCCGGCCCGACGGCCGAGGCCTTCCAGCCGCCGAACGACTGGCGCTGCACGATCGCGCCGGTGATGTGCCGGTTCACGTACACGTTGCCGGCCTCGACGCGGTCCAGCCAGGTGGCGATCTCGTCGTCGTCCAGGGAGTGGATGCCGGCGGTGAGGCCGAAGTCGACCTGGTTCTGCAGGCGGATCGCCTCGTCGAGGTCCTTGGCGGTCATGATGCCGAGCACCGGGCCGAACACCTCGGTGAGGTGGAAGAACGACCCGGGGGCGACGCCGTCGCGCAGGCCCGGCGACCAGAGGCGGTCGGCCTCGACCCCCGCGGCCGCGGCCGCGTCGTCCAGACGGCGCGGGCGCACGAGCCAGGACTCGCCCGGCTCGAGCGTCGTGAGGGCGCGCAGCAGCTTGCCCTGCGCGGGCTCGGTGAGCGGCCCCATGACGGTGGACAGCTCGGTGGCCGGGCCGACGGCGAGCGACTGCACGGCGTCCACGAGCTGGCGACGGAACCGCTTGCCCGTCTCGCTGGCCGGGTCGCCCACGGAGCCGACCAGGATGACCAGCGACGCGGCGGAGCACTTCTGCCCGGCGTGCCCGAAGGCGCTCTTGACGAGGTCGGCGACGGCGAGGTCGAGGTCCGCCGACGGCGTCACGACGAGCGCGTTCTTGCCCGACGTCTCGGCGAGCACGGGCCGCTCGGGGCGCCACGACGCGAACATCTCGGCCGTCTCGATGGAGCCGGTGAGGATGACGCGGGCCACGCCGGGGTGCGTCACCAGGTGCCGGCCGAGGTCGCCGTCGGGCACCCGCAGAAGCTGCACGACGTCCCGCGCCACCTGCGGGTCGAGCCCGATCTCGGGTGCGACCTCGTCGAACGCGGCGTGCACGGCCTCGATCGCCAGCTCGTAGCAGCGGGGCGTCGTCGGGGCGGGCTTGGCGAGCACGGCCGACCCGGCTGCGAGCGCCGCCAGGACGCCGCCGGTGGGGATGGCGACGGGGAAGTTCCACGGCGGGGTGACCAGCGTGACGCCGTCCGCGGCGAACGTGGCGCCGTCCACCTGCTCGAGCGCCTCGGCGGAGGCGGCGTAGTAGCTGGCGAAGTCGATCGCCTCGCTGACCTCGGGGTCCGCCTCGGCGACGGTCTTGCCCGGCTCGTGCACCATCGCGGCGACGAGGTCGGTGCGGTGCGCCTCGAGCTGGCGGGCGGCGGCGCGCAGGACGCGCGCGCGGTCGGCGGGTGCGACCTCGCCCCACACCCGCTGTGCGGCGACGGCGCGCGCCACGGCCTCGTCGATCTCCGCGGTGGCGGTCACCTCGGGCGCCTGCACGGGCACGTAGCCCGAGTCGGGCCCGACGACGCTGCGGGCCCAGGCCCGGTGCGCGGCGACGGCAGGGTCGGTGTCGACGGCGTTGCGGAACGGCTCCGCGGACGGGCAGCCCGTCGCGGTGGGCGCGGTGCCGCCGCCGGCGAACCGGTCGCGGCGCCGCGGGGCGACGTCCACCGGCTCGTAGTGCACGCCGTGCGTCACCGACGCCCGGAAGGCGAGCTCCTGCCGCTCCATCGCCGTCGACTCGACGCCGTCGTGCCCGGTGGCCGGGGCGAAGGCGGCGTGCAGGAAGTTCTGCGCGGCCGCGTTCTCCTCGAGCCGGCGCACCAGGTAGGAGATGGCGACGTCGAAGTCCTCGTCGCGCACCACCGGGGTGTACAGCACGACGTGGCCGCCGTCCTTGGCCACCTCGTCGCGCACGAGGCGCGCCTCGATGGGGGCCATGCCCTGCAGCATCTCGATGTCGAGACCCTCGGTGACGCCGCGGCCGCGGGCGAGCAGCACCGCGAGCGCGACGTGGAAGAGGTTGTGCGACGCGACGCCCAGGCGGACGGCGGCGGTGCGGTCGGCGCGCAGGTGGTGGTCGAGGATGCGCACGTAGTTCGCGTCCACGTCCGGCTTGGTCGGGTACGGCGCCTGCGCCCAGTCGTGCAGCTCGGCCTCGACGTGCTCCATGGCCAGGTTCGCGCCCTTGACGAGGCGCACCTTGATGCGGGCGCCGCCGGCGGCGACGCGGCGCTGGGCGAACTCCGTGAGGTCGTCGAGCGCGCCCATCGCGTCGGGCAGGTAGGCCTGCAGCACGATGCCGGCCTCGAGGTCGCGGAACTCCTCGCGGTCGAGCACCTGCGTGAAGACCGCGGTGGTCAGGGCGAGGTCCTTGTACTCCTCCATGTCGAGGTTGAGGAAGACGCCGTGGTCGCGCGCCGCCCGGTACAGGGGCAGCAGGTGCTCGACGACGCGCTCGCGCGAGCCGTCCAGGTCCCAGGTGACGAGCTGCGCCGCCACGGAGGACACCTTGACGGAGACGTAGTCGACGTCGGGCCGGCGCACCAGGTCGATGGTGCGCTGCAGGCGCGCGGCGGCCTCGTCGGCGCCGAGCACGGCCTCGCCGAGCAGGTTGACGTTGAGCGTGTAGCCCTCGGCGCGAGTGCGGGCGAGGTGCTGGCCGAGGCCCTTGCCGGCGTCGGCGACGAGGTGCCCGACCAGCTGGCGCAGCCGGATCCGGGCGGCGGGGACGACGACGGACGGCAGCGCGGGCGCGACGACGGCGCCGACCTTGAACAGGGCGCGGTCGACGGGGCCGAGGAACGTGGCGGAGCCGGCGTCCCGGCCGAGGCGGGCCAGGGCCGTGGCGGCGACGCCCACGTCGTGCGGGCGGGCGACGTCGTCGACGAACCCGACGGCGAGCTCGAGCCCGGCCGGGTCGGAGACGAGCGACCCGAGCCGCTCGGCGGTGGCGCGGGTCTTGCGGTCGGCCCGCGTGGTCGACGCGCCGTCCTCGGGCGACGAGCCGGAGGCGACGGCGATCCAGTGGTGGGCGAGGGCGACGGCGTCCTCGACCAGGGCTTCGGCGCTCTGGGCTTCCGTGCCCAGCGGGCCGGAGGTGTCGCGCGCGGCGGAGGGGTGGGCGCCGCGCGCCGGAACGGAGGTACTCATGCCCCCAGGGTGAACCCTGGCGCCGGGTGCCGTCTTGTACGATCGGGCGCGCGATGGGCGCAGATTCCGACAACACCTCAGGCACACCGGGCGACGCCTCCGGCGACCCCGCACAGGTGCCCACGGACGTGCCCGGCACCGCCGCCCTCATGGCCGCGCTGTCGCCCGTGATGGTGGCCCTGATGGACGAGCTGTCGGACGTCATGTTCTGCGCCAAGGACGCCGACGGCCGGTACCTCGCCGTCAACCAGGTGTTCGTGCGCCGCACCAACGAGCGCTCCCGCCGCCAGGTGCTGGGCCGGCGCGCCGTCGACCTCTTCGTGCCCGAGCTGGCCGAGCGCTACGAGGCGCAGGACGCGGAGGTGCTGCGCACCGGCCGCCCGCTGCGCCACGAGCTGGAGCTCATCCGCCGGGTGGGGGGCACCCCGGGCTGGTTCCTCACCGCGAAGCTGCCCGTGCGCGACGATGCCGGCCGGGTGGTCGGGCTCGTGTCCGTGTCGCAGGACCTGCGCTCGGGCGACGCCGACGACGCCACGATGGACGCGATGACCCGCCTGGTGGCCGCCGTCGAGCGGCACCTCGACGCCTCCCCCGGCGACCCGCTGTCCGTGGCCGACCTGGCCGCGATGGCCGGCAGCACCCCGGCCGTGCTGGACCGGCGGGTGCGCAAGGTCTTCGGGCTCTCGCCCCGCCAGCTCGTGCTGCGCACCCGGGTGGACCGCGCCGCGCACCTGCTCACGTCCACCACGACGCCCCTCGCGGAGGTCGCCGCGGCGGCCGGCTTCTACGACCAGCCGTCGTTCACGCGCACGTTCGCGCGGCTGACCGGCGAGACGCCGTCGTCGTTCCGCCGGCGGGCGCGGGCCTGACGCGACCGGTCAGCCCAGCACCGGCGCGAGCGCCTCCACGAGCTGCTGCACGCCCAGCACCACGAACATCGCGGCCACCAGCACCAGGACCACGTTGGTGAGCGGCCGGTTGCGCCACCGCTCGGGTACCCGCGAGGAGTTCATGAGGATCAGCAGCGTGATCGCGAGGAACGGCATGAACAGGGAGCCGAGCGCCCCGTACGCCACGACGAGGGCGATCGGCTTGTCGAGCAGGAGCAGCAGCATCGGCGGGAACGTGAGCCACAGGATGTACGCCCTGTAGTAGCTGCCGCCGGCCTTGCGCCGCGGGTCGTCCTCCGCCAGGCCGCGGGCGGTGGCGACGAAGTCGGCGAACATCAGGGACACGCCGTTCCACACCCCGAGCACCGACGAGAACGACGACGCCCAGAAGCCCACGAGGAACAGCGGCGCCATGAAGGTGCCGTACCGGTCGGCGAGCACGTCGGCGAGGTCCACGAGGCCGCCCTCGCCGTCCGCGAGCGTGATGCCGGAGGAGTACAGCAGCTCCGCGCCCACGATGAGCATCGAGACGACGAACACGCCGGAGATCACGTAGGCCATGGCGTTGTCGATCCGCATGACCTTCATCCACCGCGGCGTGTGCCAGCCCTTCTCCTTGAGCCAGTACCCGTAGGCCGCCAGGGTGATGGTGCCGCCGACGCCGCCGGCGAGGCTGAGGGTGTAGAGGATCGAGCCCTCGGGGATGCGCGGCACGAGGCCGCGGACGATCTCGCCCAGGTTCGGCACGGTGAGGACCGCCGAGCCCACGATCGTCACGAACATGACGCCCACGAGCACGGCGATGACGATCTCGAACATCGCGTACCTGCCGAGCCACACGATCGCGGCCCCGATCAGGCCCATGGCGATCGCGAACCAGACGAGGTCCACCTGCGGGAACAGCGCGACGAGCGGCAGCGCCGAGCTGGACATGGCCGCGGCCCCGTAGCTGAAGCCCCACACCACGATGTAGACGCCGAAGTAGATGCTCGCCCACCTGCCGAGCGACTTCCAGCCGTCGAAGATCGTGCGCCCCGTGGAGAGCGACCACCGCCCGGCACCCTCCACCAGCACGATCTTGATGACCACGCCGAGCACCGCCGCCCACAGCAGCGTGTAGCCGAACCGGCTGCCCGCGACGAGCGTGGCGACCAGGTCGCCGGCGCCGATCCCGGTGGCGGCGACGACGAGCCCCGGGCCGACGAGGCGCCAGCGCGGGCGTTCGGCGCCGACGTCGTCGGCGAGCTCGTGGTCGAGGGCGGATGTGACGTCCTTGTCAGCCATGGTGCCGGAGGCTACCGACGCCCGCGACCCTCCCCCACGCAGACCTGCCCGGCGTGTCGCGGATCGGGGATGCACGAATCCCACAAAGGCTCGGGCACGGCACGCCCGTCGCCGTGATGCCTCTGTACGACCTGCACAAACGAGCGCCCTCCGGTCTTGGCGCCGAACGGTCATGACCCGTAGCGGCCGGAGCCCCTAGCGTCGTCGGCATGACCGCTGCCGCCCTCCCGCTCGCCCCCGCCCGCCCGCGCCGCGTCCTCGCGGACCTGCTTCCCGGGGCCCTCGCCCGCGACGTCGTGCTCGTCGTCGCGGTGGCCGCCCTCACCGCGCTGGCCGCCCAGGTCGTGGTCCCGGTGCCCGGCCTCCCCGTGCCGCTCACGGGCCAGACGTTCGCCGTCCTGCTGGGCGCCGCGGCCCTCGGGCCCTGGCGCGGCGCCGCCGCGCAGGCGGTCTACCTCGCGGCGGGCGTCGCGGGCCTGCCCGTCTTCGCCGGCGCGACGGCGGGCTGGGAGTCCGTCGCCGGCGCGTCGGGCGGCTACCTCGTCGGCTTCGTCCTCGCCGGCGTCGTGGTCGGGTCGCTCGCGCGCCGCGGCGCCGACCGCCGCGTGCTGTCCACCGTCGGGACCTACGCGCTCGGCACCCTCGCGGTGTACGCGGTCGGCGTGCCGTGGCTCGCCGTCAGCACCGGGATGCCCGTGGGCGCGGCGCTGCTCTCCGGCGCCGTGGTCTTCCTGCCCGGCGACGCCCTCAAGGCCGCGCTGGCCGCCGCCCTCCTGCCGACCGCCTGGCGGCTCGTGCGCTGAACGCATCCCCGACACCCCCGCACGACCACGGCCCGGGCTTGGCCGAACCGGCGCACGGACGCCGGTTCGGTCAGTCCCGGGTCAACGCGCGGTCAGGGGGGCGACACGGCTCCGCAAGGCCCGGAGTTTCGTCCTCGGAAGCACCCCGGGGATGGGGCTACGGTGCTTCCGAGGCCCACCATCCCGGGCCGCGCCACCCCTGCCGGCCCCCGACCCGGGGTCACCGGCACCGTGTCCTGGAGGACCCGTGACGACGACGACGTCGATGACCTCGACACCCCTGCCCGACACCCCGGCCGCACCGGCCGGCCCTGCCCCCCGCGCGGGCTCCCCGCTGGCCACCGCGCACAGCCAGCTCGCCGGCGCCGTGGCCGTCCTCGGCTACGACGAGGGCCAGCACGAGATGCTCGCCACCCCGCGCCGCGAGATCCACGTGGCCGTGCCGCTCGGGCGCGACAACGGCGAGACCGTCCTGTTCCACGGCTTCCGCGTGCAGCACAACATCTCCCGCGGCCCCGGCAAGGGCGGGCTGCGCTACGCCCCCGGCGTCGACATCGACGAGGTGCGGGCGCTGGCCATGTGGATGACATGGAAGTGCGGCATCGTCGACCTGCCCTACGGCGGCGCCAAGGGCGGCATCGCCATCGACCCCCGCGCGTACTCGACGGCCGAGCTCGAGCGCGTCACCCGGCGGTACACGTCCGAGATCATGCCGATGATCGGCCCGGACACCGACGTCATGGCGCCCGACATGGGCACCGACGAGCAGACCATGGCGTGGGTCATGGACACCTACTCCGTGAACCGCGGGTACACGATCCCGGCCGTCGTGACCGGCAAGCCGCTGGCCGTGGGCGGCTCCCGCGGGCGCGGCACGGCCACCAGCGCCGGCATCGTGCACGTGACGGCGGCGGCGCTCGGCGAGGCCGGGGTGCCGCTGTCCGACGTCACCGTCGCCGTCCAGGGCTTCGGCAAGGTGGGCTCGCACGCCGCCGCGATCTTCGCCGCGCGCGGCGCCACCGTGGTGGCGGTGAGCGACCAGTACGGCGGGGTCCGCAACGACGCGGGCCTCGCGATGGACCGGCTGATCTCGCACGTCGGCGCCACCGGCTCCGTCGTCGGCTTCGACGGCGGCGACCCGCTGACCAACGACGAGCTGCTCGGCCTCGAGGTCGACGTCCTCGTGCCCGCCGCGGTGGAGGGCGTGCTCGACGGCGTCAGCGCCGCAGGAGTGCGGGCGCGATGGGTGGTGGAGGGCGCCAACGGCCCCACGACCACCGAGGGCGACCGCGTCCTCGCCCGCAACGGCGTCACTGTCGTGCCCGACGTGCTCGCCAACGCGGGCGGCGTCGTCGTCTCCTACTTCGAGTGGGTGCAGGCCAACCAGACGTACTGGTGGTCCGAGCAGGAGATCGCCGACAAGCTCGAGCACCGCATGACGTCCGCCTTCGGCGACGTGGCCGCGCTCGCCGGGCGGGAGGGCCTGTCGCTGCGCGACGCCGCCCTCGTCATCGGCGTCCAGCGCACGGCCGAGGCGCACCGGATCCGGGGTCTGTACCCGTGACCCGCTGACCTGCGTCGGCCCGGCCCCGACCCTGGGGCCGGGCCCTCTGGTGCTCGGTGGCCCGCGGTCGATATCGTCCGTGCTCGACACGCGGACGACGCTGCCCGCACCGACCTCTCGGGAGACCCGATGCCCACGGCGTTCCGCGCCCTCCTCTCCGTCCTCATGCTCGTCGGCTTCTACGTGCTCGCGCTCGCTCTGCTGGTCGGCTGCGGCGTGGTCACCGTGCTGGCCGTGCAGCACAGCTCGGGCGCGGCGGCGCTCAAGTTCGGCATCCTCACGATCATCGTGGCCGTCGGCATCGTCATGGCGCTGGTGCGGGTCGCGCGATCGGAGCGCGCGGCCGGCAGGGCCGGCGCCGCGGACGACGTCGCCGTCACCCCCGAGGCCGCCCCCGAGCTGTGGGCCGTCGTGCGCGAGCTCGCCGACGTCGCGGGCACGCGGGCGCCGGACACCATCGTGCTCGCGCCCGTGGTCAACGCCGCCGTGAGCGAGGAATCACGCCTCCTGGGGCTCGTCGGGGGTCCGCGCCGCCTCGTCCTCGGGGTGCCGCTGGTGCAGGGCCTCACCGTCGGCCAGCTGCGCTCCGTGCTCGGCCACGAGATCGGGCACTACTCGAACGCGCACACCCGCCTCACGCCGATCGCGTACCGCGGGCGGGTCGTGGTCGGCGAGACCGTCACGCGGCTCGAGGGCAATGTCGTGGGGTGGCTGCTGCGGCAGTACGCGAAGGCGTACCTGGCGGCGTCGGCGGCGGTGAGCCGTGCCCAGGAGCTCGAGGCCGACCGGCTGTCCGTCCAGGTCGCCGGGCGGCGAGTGGCGCAGAGCGCGCTGCGCGAGCTGCCCGTCGTCGACGCCGCCTGGTCGTTCTACCAGGAGCGCTACCTCGGCCCGGCCTGGTCGTCGGGGTACGCGACCACGCCCGGCGGGTTCTTCGGCGGCTTCGGCCTCCTCCTCGGCGCCCGCTCGGAGGAGCTCGCGCGCCTGCGGGGCCAGGACGCGCCCGGCGAGCGGTCGCGGTGGGACTCGCACCCGCCGATCGCCCAGCGACTCGCCGCCATGGACCGGGTGCCCGACGACGGCTCGGCGCACGTCGACGACCGCCCGGCGGCCGCCCTGGTCCCCGGGTTCGACGAGGCGGCGGCCGCCCTCGCCGGCCACGTGGTCGCGTTCGAGGGCCGGGAGCGGCTCGCGTGGGACCGCCTGGTCCCGGCGTTCATGGCCGCGTCCACGAACGGGGACGCGGAGGCGGTGTACGCGGCCGCCCGGGGCGTGAGCGGAGAGTCCGCGGCGGGGCTCGGCACCCTGCTCGACCTCGTGGAGGGAGACCGGGCGAAGGAGCTGGTCCGCACGGTGATGCCCGAGCTGTCCCTCGACGAGCCGGGCGCCCTCGGCGACGCGCTCGCCCACCTCCTGGGCCTCGCGGTCCACGAGTCCGCGGTGCGGTCAGGCGTCGGCGCCTGGCGCGGGTCGTGGAGCGGGCCCGCCGCGGTCGTCGCCCGCGACGCCGCGGGGCAGCCCGTCGACCTCGACCGGCTCGTGACGCTCGCCACCGACCCGGCCACCGTCGCCGACGCCCGCGCCGGGCTCGTCGCCGCGGGCGTCGAGCTGTCCGCGTCCGCGCCGGCGGCCGGCCTGCCCGCCGCCGCCACGGCGGGCCGATGACCGGCCCCTCGACGGTCGCGGGCAGCCACGCTCCCGGCGACGACGTCGCCGCCGCCGTGGTCGCCCGGCTGCGGGCCGCCGGCTGCGTGTTCGCCGAGGAGGAGGCCGCGCACCTGCTGGAGGCGGCGGACGCCCGGACGGACGAGGGCGGGCTCGAGGAGCTCGTCGCGCGGCGCGTGGCCGGCGAGCCGCTGGAGCACCTGCTGGGCTGGGTGGGGTTCGCCGGGCGCCGCTGGTCGGTGGGGCCCGGTGTGTTCGTACCGCGCCGGCGCACCGAGCTGATGGTGGCGGCCGCCCTCGCGCTGCCCACGCCGTCGACGGTCCTCGACCTGTGCTGCGGGTGCGGCGCGGTCGGCGGGTCGGTGCTCCTGGGCCTGCGGGCCACCGGGGTGGCGCCCGAGCTGCACGCGAGCGACGTCGAGCCCGCCGCCGTCGTGCACGCGCGGCGCAACCTGGAGCCGCTGGGCGCCGCGGTGCACGAGGGCGACCTGCTGGACGCCGTCCCCGGCGCCCTGCGCGGCCGCGTGGACCTGCTGCTGTGCAACGCGCCCTACGTGCCCACCCACGCGATCGCGACCATGCCGCCCGAGGCCCGCGACCACGAGCCCGCCGTCGCCCTGGACGGCGGCGCCGACGGGCTCGACGTCCTGCGCCGCGTGGTGGCCGCCGCCCCGGGATGGCTCGCGCCGGGCGGCTCGCTGCTCTTCGAGGTCGGCACCGGCCAGGTCGCCGGCGCGACGGCGCTGGTCGAGGCGCACGGCCTGCGCCCGGCCGTCGTCACCGACGAGGACCCGGACGCCGACGACGCCACCGGCGGCACCGTCGTGGTCGCCACCGCGAGATAGCGAACCCCCGACCGAGAGAGAGGGGCGGACCGAAACCGGCTTCGGTCCGCCCCTCTCCATCTCGCGGTCGGGGGTTCTCTGTCTCGCGGGGTCAGGCGCGCGGCTGCTTGTCCGCCCAGTCGGCCAGCGCGACGCGCGGGCCGGTGAAGAACGGCACCTCCTCGCGGACGTGGCGCCGCGCCTCCGTGGCGCGCAGGTCGCGCATGAGGTCGACGATGCGGTGCAGCTCGTCGGCCTCGAACGCCAGCAGCCACTCGTAGTCGCTCAGCGCGAACGTGCTCATCGTGTTGGCGCGCACGTCCCGGTAGCCGGCCGCGGCCATGCCGTGGTCGCGCAGCATCGTTCGGCGCTCCTCGTCGGGCAGCAGGTACCACTCGTAGGAGCGCACGAAGGGGTACACGGAGAGGTAGTCGCGGGGGCGCTCGCCGGCGAGGAACGCGGGCACGTGGCCCTTGTTGAACTCGGCGGCGCGGTGCAGCGCGACGACGGACCACTCCGGCGCGAGGGCCGACCCGAGCCGCGACGCGCGCAGCCGCTGGTAGGCGCCCTGCACCGACTCGACGGACGGGCCGTGCACCCACACCATGAGGTCGGCGTCGGCGCGCAGGCCGGCGACGTCGTACACGCCGCGCACGACGACGTCGCCGTCGGCGCGGGTCGCGTCGCGGGCGGCCTCGGGCTGGCCGTCCCACAGCGCGGCCTCGGCCTCCGCGGCGACGGCCGCGCGCTCGCGGTCGCCCGCCGGCAGCGGCTCGGCCAGGGAGAAGACGGCGATCATCGCGTACCGGATGGACTCGTTGATCGCGGCGGCGTCGACGGCCTCGCCGGTGTCGCCGTGGGTGTGCGTGTCGGTCATGACGTCCTCTCGGTCCGGGTCAGGAGTGCAGGTCGACGCCGCAGAGTGCGGGGACGCCGCTCGGCTCCCCGTCGCGGCGCAGGCAGCAGCCGGGCGCGCACACCGAGCGGAACGGGGGCAGCGCGCCGACCGTCTCCTCGGAGGCGTCCTCGCCGCGGGCGAGCGCCGCTCGCTCGAGGATCAGGTCGACGAGGCCGGACACGAACACGGGCCGCGTGCCGACCGTGCCGGCGCGCACCGCCGTCATGCCCAGCTCGGTGGCGGTGGCCATGGCCTCGGTGTCGAGGTCGTAGGCCACCTCCATGTGGTCGGAGACGAAGCCGATCGGCGACAGGACGACGTCCTTCAGACCCTCGCCCGCGCGCTCGGTGAGCAGGTCATTGACGTCGGGCTCCAGCCACGGCTGGGACGGCGGGCCGGAGCGCGAGCAGTAGGCCAGCTCCCACTCGACGGCGTGCCCGCGCACCTCGGAGACCACGGCCGCGATGACGGCGGCGACGTCGAGGTGCTGCGCCGAGTACGTGGCGTGCGAGACGCGCGACGCCTCCTCCATCGTCGTGGGGATGGAGTGGGTGACGAAGACCAGCTTCGCCGCGGCGGGGTCGCCGCCCTTCGCCTCGAGCGCGTCGTACGCCTCGAGCACGGCCTCGGCGTTGCCGGCGACGAAGCCGGGGTGGTTGAAGTAGGAGCGGACCTTGTCGAACTGGACGCCCGTGGACCCGTCGGAACCGAGCTGCCCGCGCTTCTCCAGCGTCACCGCGAGGTCCTCGCGGTACTGGCGGCACCCGGAGTACGACGAGTACGCGGACGTCACGAGCGCGACGGCGCGGCGCGCCCCCAGGCGCTCCAGCTCGTCGATCGCGTCGGTGGTGTACGGCGCCCAGTTCCGGTTGCCCCACACGACCGGCAGGTCGAGCCCGCGGGCGGCGAGCTCGGCCTCGAGCGCCGCCTTCAGCGCGAGGTTCTGCTCGTTGATGGGGCTCTTGCCGCCGAAGCCGTAATAGTGCTCGCCGACCTCCTCGAGCCGCTCGTCGGGGATGCCCTTGCCGGCGGTCACGTTGCGCAGGAACGGCACCACGTCCTCCGGCTTGTCGGGGCCACCGAAGGAGTACAGGAGCAGGGCGTCGTAAGGGCCGGCATCGGCCGACTGGGGGGTCAGCGACATGACTGTCATCCTCGCACCAGGGCGCGGTCCGGCCCGCCGAGAAGGCCCGTGCTGCGACGTGACGTTGATGGCACGCCTTGTCATCTCAGTCCGTCACGGGGAGGAGGGGCGGTCCGGGATCCGCCCCTGGGCGGCGCGCAGCCGCTCCAGCAGGCCGGTGAGCTCCTCCAGCTCGGCGGGCTCCAGCGCCGGTCCGACGTACGCGGCGATCGTGCGGACGTGGGCGAGGCCGGTCTCGCGCTGCCGCCGCGCTCCCTCCGCGGTGAGTCGCACCAGCGTGCCGCGGGCGTCGTCCGCGGGCACGGTCCGTGCCACGAGCCCCCGCCCCTCCAGCCGCTCGACCATCCGCGACAGGGACGACTGCGCCAGCAGCATGCCCTCGTTGAGGTCGCGCAGCCGCAGCTCGCCGCCCTCCGCGCGGGACAGGGTGAAAAGCACGTCGTACTCGCGCATCGTGAGGTCGTGCCAGATGTCGTCGGCCTGGAAGCGGCGCATCAGGGTGACCTGCGCGCGGAACAGGGACTCCCACGCCTCGGCGGCGAGGCGGACGTCCGCGGTGGGCCGGGGCTCGGGCGGGGGTGCGGACGTCGTCGTCGGCTCGGGCGGGGTCACCGTGGCAGTGTGCCGCAGGCCTCCGACGGACGCGCGGTCGGCCGCGCGGTGGGTCGCGCCCGGCGCCCGCGGGTGGTGCCGGGTCAGCGCCCGAGCCGGCGCTCGCGGCGCGAGAAGTCGCGCAGCGCGCGCAGGAAGTCCACGCGGCGGAAGTCGGGCCAGTAGGCCTCGCAGAAGTACAGCTCGGAGTGCGCGCTCTGCCACATGAGGAAGCCGCCCACGCGCAGCTCGCCCGACGTGCGGATGACGAGCTCCGGGTCCGGCTGCCCCTTGGTGTACAGGTGAGCGGCGATGTCGTCGACGTCGATCCGCTCGGCGAGCTCCTGGAGCGACGCCCCGGACGCGGACTCCTGCTTGAGGTAGGACCGGACGGCGTCGGCGATCTCGTGCCGGCCGCCGTACCCGATCGCGACGTTCACCTGCAGCCCCTGGACGTCCTTCGTGCCGTCGGCGGCCGCGCGGACGGCGTCCGCGAGCTCGGCCGGGAGGAGGTCGAGGCGCCCCATGACGCGCAGCCGCCAGCGACCAGACTCCGCGAGGTCCTGGACGGCGTCGCGGATGATGTCCAGCAGGTCGGTGAGCTCGCCCTCGGGGCGGGCGAGGTTGTCGGTGGACAGCATCCAGAGGGTGACGACCTCGACACCGAGCTCCTCCGCCCAGCCGAGGAACTCCGCGATCTTGTCCGCGCCGCGCCGGTGACCCGTGGCCGCGGTCTCGCCGAACGAGCGCGCCCACCGGCGGTTCCCGTCGAGGATGACGCCCACGTGCCGGGGCGACTGCGCCGTCGGCAGCGAGGCGGCCAGGCGCCGCTCGTACAGGCCGTAGAGCAGGTGGGGCATGCGCACGCGAGACCTCGGAGGATCGGGCCGCGCCGCGCCGGCGCACGACGGCGCAGGCGCCCGGCGGGCGGGACGGACGGAGAGCGGGACAACGGTACCGCTCCGGCGGAGCCGCAGGTCCCGCCCCCGACGTGCCGTGCGGGACGTGCCGCAACCCCTGCGCACGATCTTCACGGGTACGGTCGACCGGCACGCTCCGCGTCGCCTACGCTGACGTAACCTACGGAACCGTAGGTAACGTCTCGAGCGAGGAGGTCACCGTGGCAGCAGCTGCCCGGCCGAACGACCGCGCCCGCGACCACCTCGACGTCACCGGCGTCACGGAGGTCGTCGAGGGTGCGAAGGACGCCGTCGGCGGAGCGCGCGACGCCGTGAGCGAGGCGGTGCAGACCGTCTCCGAGGCCGCCGCGACGCAGGCGGCGCGGCTCAAGCCCCACCTGCGCGGCTGGATCCACGCGGTGACCACCCCGCTGGCCCTGGCCGCGGCGATCGTGCTGGTCGTGCTGGCCGACACCCCGGCGGACAAGATCGCGTGCAGCATCTTCGGGGTCACCGCGGTCCTGCTGTTCGGCACCAGCGCCGTCTACCACCGCGGCACCTGGTCGCCCCGCACGGCCGCGGTGCTGCGCCGCCTGGACCACGCGAACATCTTCCTCATCATCGCCGGCACCTACACGCCCCTGGCGGTGATGCTCCTGCCGCGCGGCACCGCCACCGTGCTGCTCGCGGTCGTCTGGAGCGGCGCGCTGCTGGGCCTCGTGGCCCGCGTGCTGTGGATGGGCGCGCCGCGCTGGCTGTACGTGCCCGTGTACGTCGCGCTCGGCTGCGTGGCCGTGGGCTACATCCCGCAGTTCGCCGCCGCCGGCGGCGCCGCCGTCGCCTGGCTGGTCGCCTCGGGCGGCGTCGCGTACATCCTCGGCGCCGTCGTGTACGGCACCAAGTTCCCCGACCCGTCGCCGCGCTGGTTCGGGTTCCACGAGATCTTCCACGCCCTCACCGTGGTCGGCTTCGCCTGCCACACCGTGGCGATCTACCTGGCGGCCCTGTAGCGCCTCCCCGGACAGCTGCGGACCCGGGGCGACCGTCAGGTGCGCGGGACCACGACGTAGCGCCGGTTGGCCAGCGACGGGTTCTGCCGGCGCACCTGCGCCAGGGGCTCCGGGTCGAGGTCGACGGTGCGCACCTGCGGCGTCTCGTCGAGCTCGAGGCCCACGACGCCGTCCGGCCCCGCCAGCAGCGACCGGCCCACCAGGCCCGGGCCCGCCATCCCGACGCCGATCACCACGGCCGTGTTCTCGATCGCCCGCGCGCGCAGCAGCGTGCGCCAGTGGTCGGCCTTGAGGGGCCCGTCCACCCAGGCCGCCGGCACGACGATGACGTCCGCGCCCGCGTCCACGAGCCGGCGCGCCGATTCCGGGAAGCGCAGGTCGTAGCAGGTCACGACCCCGAACGTGAGGTCGCCCATCCGGATCACGAGCGGGGGGACGCCGGGCGGCCCCGGTTCGAGCCGGTCGGACTCGCGGGTACCGAACGCGTCGTAGAGGTGCACCTTGCGGTACGCGCCGACGAGCGAGCCCGCGGCGTCGACGGCGACGACGGTGTTGTACGCGCGCTGCGGCACGTCGCCCGGCGGCGTCGAGCCGGCCGCCGGGGTCGTCCCCGTGATCGCGGGGAGGGACCCCGTGACGGCCGGGAACGCGCCGCTCACCGCCGGGAACGCACCGCTCACCGCGGGGAACGCACCGCTCTGGGCCGGGACCTGGCCGGCGGGGGCGACGCCCGCGGGCAGCGTCGTGCCCGCCACCACGGCGATGCGGTAGCGCGCGGCGTGCTGGCGCAGGGCGGTGACGAACGGCCCGTCGAGCGGCTCGGCGTGCTCGACGCCGACGCCGTGCGGGTCGTAGCCCGACGCGTACTCGGGCAGCACCAGCAGGTCGGCCCCGACGCGCCCCGCCGCGAGGAACGCCTCGGCGACCGCCTCCCGGTTCGCGTCGTGGTCCGCGGTGATCGCGAGCTGCCCGACCGTCACGCGCACCGACGCGCTCATCGACGCCCCTGACCGTCCTCGTCCGGCCCGTCGGGCGACCCGTCGCCCCCACCGGCCTCGGGTCCGGCGGACTCGGGCCCGGCGGCCTCGCCGCCCTCGTCCGCGCGCCGGAACCCGACGCGCCTGGGCTCCTCCACGGGGATGCCCTGCTCCTCGGCGTTGGCCCGGGCCCGGCGCAGGTGCCGCGTGAGCGAGAGGAACAGCAGCACGCACGCCAGCGCCACCGCGAAGGTCGCGACGAAGCCCGCCAGGCCCGGCGTGACCTCCAGCTCGGTCGGGCCCTGCGTGGGGCTGGGGCTCGGGCTGGGGGCCGCGGCGAGCGCCGGCAGCATCGCCCAGACGGCGCTCATCGGGCCTCCCCCCGCACGCCCGCGAACAGGTCGTCCTCGGGCAGGGAGGTCGGCACGCGCGAGTCCGCGAGCTCGTACTCCTCGGTGGGCCAGACGTCGGCCTCGATGTCGCGCGGCACGGCGAAGAAGAAGCCGTCCGGGTCGATCTGCGAGGCGTGCGCCACGAGCGCGGCGTCGCGCTGCCCGAAGTAGTCGGCGACCTGCACGCTCGTGGTCGCCGCCCGCTCGGGGATCTCGCGGGCCGCGCGCGACTCGATCCAGTCGCCGAACGGCGACTCCAGGCCGGCGCCCTGCATCGCCTCGTGCACGGCGCGCATGCGGTCCATCGAGAAGCCGTGGTTGTAGTAGAGCTTCAGCGGCTCCCAGGCCTCGGCGCCGCCGTCGACGACGTACCGGGTGGCGTCGCCGGCCGCGTGGTACGCCTCGAACGCGACCTCGTGGCACTTGATGTGGTCGGGGTGCGGGTAGCCGCCGGAGGGGTCGTAGGTCGTCACGACGTGCGGCCGGAACTCGCGCACGAGCTCCACCAGGGGCGCGGCCGCCTCCTCGAGCGGCACGAGGCCGAAGGAGCCCTCGGGCAGCGGCGGCAGCGGGTCGCCCTCGGGCAGCCCCGAGTCGACGAAGCCGAGCCACGTCTGCCGCACGCCGAGCGCCTCGGCCGCGGCCGCCATCTCCAGGCGCCGCACGGCCCGCCGGCCCTCGACCGTCTCGAACTCGTGGCCGGCCGGGACCTCGAAGCTGGGGTTGAGCACGTCGCCCCGCTCGCCGCCGGTGCAGGTGACGACGAGCACCTCCACGCCCTCGGCGGCGTACCGCGCGGTGGTCGCGGCCCCCTTGCTGGACTCGTCGTCGGGGTGCGCGTGCACGGCCATCAGACGCAGGGGCTCGGGCCGCGCGACGGGCAGCCCGGTGGGCGGCGCGGAGGTGGCGGAGGACAAGGTCCCTCCCGGGGGTGACGGGTCGGCAGCAGGGTTCAGGGACAATGGTGCACCATGAGCGAGCCCGTCAGCCCCACTCCCCCCGCCGACCGGTACGGCACGCGCCCCGAGCGTCGCGGCATCGGGACGGGCGGCAAGGTGGCGATCGGCGTGGCGCTCGCCGCCGCCGTCGGCGTGGCCGCGTGGTTCTCGATCGAGCAGACCCGCCGCGACCCGGTGGACGTCGACGTGGTGAGCTTCGACGTCCGCGACGCCGAGCAGGTGGACGTCACCTTCCAGGTGCACATGCCCCCGGGCACGACCGCGGTCTGCGAGGTGGAGGCGCTCGCCCCGAGCTACGCCCAGGTGGGCACGCTGGACGTGCCGGTCGGCCCCAGCGAGACGCAGACCTCCACGTACACCGTGACGCTGCGCACGTCCGAGGAGGCGACGACCGCGGTCATCGAGTCCTGCGACGTCACCGACGGCTCCTGACGACCGCCCCGGCGCTCTCCCGCGGGCGCGCGGAGCGCTCTCATCCTGTTCGCCCAGGGCAGAGACCTGGGTTCTGCCGGGCCGCCGGGCTATCCTGAGGGATTCACACGCCAGTCCTGCCCAGCCGACGCGCGTGCCGACGCTCGTCGGTCGCACGCGCACGGCCGATTCAGGCCAACGAGCACCACGAAAGGAGAGCCCTCGTGACCGAGAGCACCGTCACCTGGCTCACCCAGGAGGCTCACGACCGGCTGCAGGCCGAGCTGGAGCACCTCTCCGGCCCCGCCCGCACCGAGATCGCCGAGCGCATCGCCGCCGCCCGCGACGAGGGCGACCTCAAGGAGAACGGCGGTTACCACGCCGCCCGTGAGGAGCAGGCGAAGAACGAGGCCCGCATCCGCGAGCTCACCGAGAAGCTGCGCCACGTCCAGATCGGCACGCCCGCGGACGACGGCGTCGTGGAGGCCGGCATGGTCGTCACCGCGCTGGTGGCCGGGGACGAGATGACGTTCCTGCTCGGCTCCCGCGAGATCGGCGGCACCACCGACCTGGACGTGTACTCGCCGACGTCGCCGCTGGGCGCCGCGATCGACGGGCACCGCATCGGCGAGAAGGTGGCGTACACCGCGCCGAACGGCCGCGAGATCCCCGTCGAGATCACGAAGGCCACGCCCTTCGCGGGCTGACCCCTCCGGGCTCGCCCGGACCCGACGCATGCCGTGGGCGTGCCCGTGCTGACGGGCACGCCCACGGTCGTCTCCGGACCCGTCGACCCCGGATATCTCATATGCCGAGACAGATGACTCGCCGCAGAACCGTCGATGATCCGTCGATGGTCGTGACGACCTTTCGCTGATCTGCCAACGATCAACGCCCCTCCGCGGGAGGCCCGTCGGTCGAGGAAAGGTCATGGCGGAGGTGAAGTTTCCCCCGCGATGCGTCTATGGTCGACGGCGGTATGGACACGACGGACCCCGCAACGACCAACCACCCGACCGACGACAGCTCGACCGACGCCGCGCCCGGCAGCACGCCCGGGCCCGCGGCGTCGCCCCGCCCTGGGGACCCTCTCGCGGGCCTCACGGTCCGCCCGCCGACGACGGCGGACGGAGGCGCGATGTGGCGGCTGGCCCGCGACTCGGGCTCGCTCGACCTCAACTCCTCCTACGCGTACCTGCTGCTCGCGGACCACTTCGCCGCGACCTGCCGGCTGGCCTTCCTCGACGACGGCGTGACCGACGACGCCGGCCCGGTGGGCTTCCTCTCCGCGTACCGCCTGCCCGCCGACCCGGCCACGCTCTTCGTGTGGCAGGTCGCCGTGGACCCGCGGGCCCGGGGCCGGCGCGTCGCCGGCCGCCTGCTGGACGCCGTCGTCGACGGCGCGGCGTCGGACGGCGGACCCTTGGTCACGCGGGTGCACACCACCGTGACCACCGACAACGCGTCGTCGCGGCGCGTCTTCGCCCGCTGGGCCGCCGAGCGCGACGCGACGCTGCGCGAGACCACCGGCTACGAGGCCGCGCACTTCCCGGACGGCCACGAGGCCGAGCCGCTGCTGGTGATCGAGGGGTTCAGTCCCACCCGCTGACCCACGGTCCAGGCCCACGGCCGGAGACCAGACCCCGGGCTGCGCCGGTTCGGCGCGCAGGTGACGACGCAGCCCCGCTCCCCACAACACCGCACCGGCGCGCACCACCTCAAGGAGTGTCCTCCGTGACAACCCCGACCGTCCCCACCACCGAGGCGTCCGCCGCCGACGACCCGCTGGGCTTCACGGCCCTCGAGTCGGAGGTCCGCAGCTACTCGCGCTCCTGGCCCGTCGTGTTCGACCGGGCCGTCGGAGCGACGGTGCACGCCGAGGACGGCACCGAGTACCTCGACTTCTTCGCCGGCGCCGGCACCCTCAACTACGGGCACAACAACCCGCGGCTGAAGCAGGTGCTGCTGGACTACCTGACCGACGACCGCATGGTGCACACCCTCGACATGTTCACCGCGGCCCGCCGCGAGTTCCTCGAGACGTTCAGCGAGGTGATCCTGCGCCCCCGTGGCCTGGACCACAAGGTGGTGTTCCCCGGGCCCGGCGGCGCCAACTCCGTCGAGGCGGCGCTGAAGCTGGCGCGCAAGGTGACGGGCCGCGAGTCGGTCATCAACTTCACCAACGCCTTCCACGGCATGACGCTCGGCGCGCTGTCCGTGACGGGCAACTCGATGAAGCGCGGCGGCGCCGGCATCCCCCTGGTGCACGCCACCCCGATGCCGTACGACGACTACTTCAACGGCGACGTCGACGACTTCATGTACCTCGAGCGGCTGCTCGAGGACGGCGGCAGCGGCCTCAACGAGCCGGCCGCGGTGATCGTCGAGACGGTGCAGGGCGAGGGCGGCATCAACGCCGCGCGGGCCGAGTGGCTGCGCGGCCTGGCGGACCTGTGCCAGCGGCACGGCATCCTGCTGATCGTCGACGACATCCAGATGGGCTGCGGCCGCACCGGCGGGTTCTTCTCGTTCGAGGAGGCCGGCATCGTGCCGGACATCATCTGCCTGTCGAAGTCGATCTCCGGCTACGGCCTGCCGATGGCGCTCACCCTCGTGCGCCCCGAGCTGGACATCTGGGAGCCGGGCGAGCACAACGGCACGTTCCGCGGCTTCGCCCCCGCGTTCGCGACGGCGTCCGAGGCGATCCGCACCTACTGGTCGGACGACGAGCTGGAGCGCGCCACGATCGACAAGGGCGCGCTCGTCGAGGCGCACTTCAACTCCCTCGTCGCCCGCTACGGCGACGACGTGCTGGTCGCCAAGGGCCGCGGCCTGGCGCGCGGCCTGCAGACCCCCGACGGCGAGACCGCCGCGCGGATCTGCGACGAGGCGTTCTCGCGCGGCCTGCTCATGGAGACGTCGGGACCCGAGGGCGAGGTGGTGAAGCTGCTGCCGCCGCTGACCATCACCTACGACGAGCTGCAGCGCGGGCTGAAGATCATCAGCGAGTCCGTCGCCGCCGTCCTGCCCGCACCGACGGCCTGACCTGACGTCCTGACCCGGCCGCCCTCGCGGCCCCGCTCCCCCTCACCCTGGAGGTACCGCCCCATGATCGTCCGCACCCTCGACGAGGTCACCGACACCGACGCCGACATCAAGAGCGAGAACTGGCGCTCCAAGCGCATCGTCCTCGCCAAGGAGGGCGTCGGCTTCTCGGTGCACGAGACCACGCTCTACGCCGGCACCGAGAGCTTCTTCTGGTACGCCAACCACATCGAGGCCGTCTTCATCACGTCCGGCGAGGGCGAGATCGAGGACCTCGCCACCGGCGAGGTGCACCAGCTGAGGCCCGGCTCGCTGTACCTGCTGAACGACCACGACAAGCACAAGGTGCGCCCGCGCACCGAGATCACGTGCGTGTGCGTCTTCAACCCGCCGGTCACCGGCCGCGAGGTGCACGACGAGAACGGCGTCTACCCGCTCATCACCGAGCCCGAGGCCGCCACGGTCTGACCCTCCGGTGCTGTGAGCATGATTTTGGCCCGCTCTCCCCTCGGGAAGTGGGCCAAATTCATGCTCACAGCGCGCCGAGGGCGACCAGGCGGGAGCGCAGCAGCCGGCGGTCCCCCTCCCGGTCGACGAGGGCGAGGGACCGCCGCAGGGCGTCCGCCGCCTCGTCGTCCCGCCCGAGCCGGGCGAGCAGGTCCGCGCGCACGGCCGGCAGCAGGTGGTAGCGCGCCAGCGCGGGGGCGTCGGCGACGGCGTCGACCGCCTCGAGCCCCGCGGCCGGGCCCGCCACCTCCGCGAGCGCCACGGCACGGTTCAGGGCGACGACGGGCGAGCGGGTCATCGCGACGAGCACGTCGTACAGGCCCAGCACCTCGACCCAGTCGGTGTCCTCGACGCGCGCCGCCCGCGCGTGCAGCGCCGCGATCGCCGCCTGGACCTGGTACGGCCCCGGGCGGCGCGCGGCCAGCGCCTGGTCCAGCACCCGCAGCCCCTCGTCGATCTCGTCCGCCCGCCAGCGGCGGCGGTCCTGCTCCGCCAGCGTCGACGACGCCCCGTCAGGCCCGTGCCGGGCGTCGCGGCGGGCGTGCTGCAGCAGCACGAGGGCGAGCAGCCCGCCCGCCTCCGGCTCGTCCGGCAGCAGCCGGACCACCAGCCGCGCGAGGCGCACCGCATCGTCGGCCAGGGCACGCCGCTCGGCCGCGCCCGCCACGTCGTCGGCCGGCTCGGCGAACGCGTCGTACCCCTCGGTGAAGAGCACGTACAGGACGGCCAGCACCGCCGCGGTGCGCTCCGCCAGCAGGGCCTCGGGCGGCACCCGGAACGCGATCCCGGTGGCGCGGATGCGCGCCTTGGCGCGCACCAGGCGCTGCGCCATCGTCGCCTCCGGCACCAGGAACGCCCGGGCCACCTGGGGCGTCGTCATGCCCGTGAGCGACCGCAGCGTGAGCGCGACCCGGCCGTCGAGCGGGAGGGCCGGGTGGCAGCAGGTGTACACGAGGCGCAGGAGGTCGCCGTCGGGGTCGTCGAGCTCCCACCCCTCGCCGTCCAGGCCTGCCGCCACCTCGTCGGGCACCGGGTCGGCGCCGGGCCCGTCGGCGCGCGGCCCGGGGTCCACCCGGGCGGCCAGCCGCGCGGCGGCGGTGGCCTTCTCCCCCTCGGTCCGGCGCCGGCGCAGCACGTCGATCGCGTGCCGGCGCGCCGCCGTCGTCAGCCAGGCGCCCGGGCGCTCGGGCACGCCGTCGCGCGCCCACGTGCGCAGCGCCGTCGCGAACGCCTCCTGCGCGGACTCCTCGGCCAGGTCGAGGTCGCCCGTGCTGCGGGCGACCGCGCCGAGGACGCGCCCCCACTCGGAGCGGAACGCGTCCTCGACGGCGGCGGTCGCCCGGGGGGCCGTCACGCTTGGCGGCCGGTCCCCGTGGGCCAGAACGGGTGCACCTCGAGGGTCCCGCCGCCCCACGACCCGGGGTGCTCGGCGGCGATCGCGAGCGCCGTCTCGAGGTCGGGCGCCTCGACGACGTCGAACCCGCCGATGACCTCCTTCGACTCCGCGAACGGCCCGTCGGTCACGACCGTCTCCCCGTCCCGCACCCGGACGTGCCGGACGTCGGCGGCGGGGCGCAGGCGCTCGCCGAGCACCCTGGAGCCGTCGGCGTCGTGCCGGCGCACCCAGTTCTCGATGTCGGGGGTCGGGCCGCGGTCGGGCACGTCGGGCTCGCGCACCAGGAACAGGTACCGCATCACGCGCCTCCCTGGCCGTCGAGGTTCAGCGGCCACACCGGCCGGAGCTCGATCGCTCCGCCGTGCGCCATGGGGTGCTCCGCCGCGATCGTGATCGCGGTGTCGAGGTCCGGCGCGTCGATGACGTCGAACCCGCCGATCGCCTCCTTGGCCTCCGAGAACGGTCCGTCCGTGACGACGACGCTCCCGCCGCGCACCCGCACGCCCACCGCGTCCTCCGGAGGCCGCAGGCGGTCCCCCAGCACGGCCGCGCCGCCACCGTAGTAGCGCTCCACCCACTGCTCGATCGGGGGCGCGTTCTCCGCGTCCTCCGGGCGCAGCTCCGGGTCGTCCGGCGTGCTCAGCACCAGCATCAGGTAACGCATCAGGCCTCCTCGTCGTAGCCACGGAAGTACACCATCGGACCGTAGAACGCCACGTCGACGGTGCTCAGGCCGTCGCCGACGCTACGCCCCTGGCGCCGTGCCGAGGTCCGGAACCGCCGGGCCTCGGGATCAACCCTCAGGATCGTGTCCAGGAATCGCATGGTTCCTCCTCGTCGCGCGGCCCGTGCGGCCGCGTCACCAGGACGACGAACGGGGACCGGCCGGATCGACACCACGTCGACGCCCGATCGACACCTACTTGATGCCGGTGCTCGCGATGCCCTGCACGAAGGTGCGCTGGAAGACGAGGAACACGACGAGCAGCGGGACGACGGCGACGGTGGCCACCGCCATGACGGCGCCCCAGGGCGAGCTGAACGCCGGGTTGTTCGTCAGGGTCGACAGGCCGACCGGCACGGTGAGGCTCTCGTTGCCCTGCAGCACGACCAGCGGCCACAGGAAGTCGTTCCAGCGGTTCATGAACCCGAGGATGACCAGCACCCCGACGAGCGGCCCGCAGGAGGGCAGCACCACCCGGAAGAAGGTGCGCAGCTCCCCCGCGCCGTCGAGCCGCGCGGCCTCGATGAGCGCGTCGGGGACGCCCAGCATGAACTGGCGCGCGATGAAGATGCCGACGACGTCGAACAGGGTCGGCAGGATCACCGCCCACGGCGAGTCCACCAGCCCGAGCCGCGCGACGACGAGGAACGCAGGCACGAGCGTGACCTGGATCGGGATCATGATCGTCACGAGGAACAGCGCGTACAGCAGCCCGCGGCCGCGGAAGCGGTACTTCGCCAGCGCGTACCCGGCCCCGAGGGAGACGCACACCGACAGCGCGGTGCCGACGCTCGCCACGAGGAACGAGTTCCCGAGCCACCGCCAGACCGGCTGCTGCGCGAAAACCTCCGTGAAGTTCGCCGTCGTCGGGGCGTCCGGCCACAGGTAGAACTCGCTGCTCTGCGACTGGCCGCCCGGGGTGAGGGCCGAGACCACCATCCAGTAGAGCGGGAAGACGACGGCGATCGCGACGGCGGTGAGGCCGGCGGTGAGCAGCCAGCGGCGGCGCAGGGACCTGCGCTCGCGGGGCGGGCGGCCGGCGCGCAGGGGCGCGGCGGGGACCGGGGCGGGGCGCGCGGCGGTGGCGGTCACAGGAGCTCCTCGGCTTTCTTCGTCGCCCGCTGCCGCAGCAGCGTGAAGACCAGCAGGATCAGCACGAGCAGGAGGCCGAGCGCCGCCGCGTAGCCCATGCGGGCGTCGGCGAACGCGGACCGGAACACGTACTGGATGAGGACGGTCGTCGAGAACCCCGGGCCGCCACCGGTCATCACGTAGATGACGTCGAAGGCCTGCAGCGAGAACACCACGTTGAGGATCAGCAAGATCGACGTCGTGGGCGCCAGCATGGGCACCGTCAGCCGGCGGAACCGCTGCCAGCGGCTGGCGCCGTCGATGGCCGCGGCCTCGCGCAGCTCGGAGGGGATGGACTGCAGCGCCCCGAGGTAGATGACCATGCAGAACCCGATCCGGGTCCACACCACCACGAGGATCAGCGTGGCCATCGCCGTGCGCGGCGACGTCAGCCACGGCAGTCCCCCGAGCCCGACCGCCCGGAGGGCGTTGTTCGCGACGCCGTAGTCGGGGTTGAAGATCCACGACATGATGACGCCGACCACGACGCCGGCGGCGACCATCGGCACGAAGAACAGCGCCCGCAGCAGGCCGCGGCCCGGCAGCGGCCGGTTGAGCGCCACCGCCAGCGCGAGCCCGATCGCCATCGCGGTCGGCACCGTGCCGACCGTGAAGACCAGCGTGTTCAGCAGCGCCGTGCGCAGCAGCGGGTCGGACAGCATGGTCGCGTAGTTGTCCGCGCCCACCCACTCGCCGTCGCCGAGCGTGGCGGTGTCCTGGAAGGACAGCGCGACCGCGATGACGATCGGCACCAGCGAGAACGCGAGGAACAGCAGCCCCGCCGGTCCCACGAACAGGTAGGGCGCCCAGCGGCCACGACGGCGGCGCGCGGGCCCGCCCGTCCTCGACCCGGCGCCCGCGGGGTCGGCCGGCGACGGGTCTGCCGACGCGCCGCCGGCGGTGGTGGGGTCGGCGGCCTTGACTCCGGCCGTGAGGGTCTCACCGCGTGGTGACACTGCGCATCGCCTCCGTCATCTGGGCGCCGCACTCGGCGGGGGTGAGCTCGCCGAGGAAGCACAGGTCGAGGTAGTCCGCGAAGACCGAGTTGAGGGAGCTGAAGAACGGTCCGGACTGCGCCCGCACCATCGACAGCGGGATGGTCGTGGCCTGGTCGATGAACTGCTGCATCGTGCTCGAGTGCCGCTCGTAGCCGATGTCGGCCGCGTCCAGGGAGGACCGGGCGGGCAGCCAGTTGCCGCGCCGGCAGAACTCCGCGACGTTGGTCCGGCTCGTGATGAAGGCGACGAGCTCGGCGGCCAGCTCGGGGTACTTGCTGGACCTCGTCACCGCGAGCGCGTTGCCGCCGAGGTCGGACGCCTCGCCGCCGTTGCGGATCATGTACGTGGTGCCCCACTCGTCGGGCCGCGCCTCGTCGAGGGCCGCGATCGCCTCGGGGTTGTCGAGCAGCAGGCTTGTCTGGCCGGTGGAGAAGAGGTCGCGGCCGACGGCGCCGCCGCCGGACTTGCTCATGTTCGCCGGCGAGACGAGCCCGTCGGCGTACCAGCGGCGGCCGAAGTCCAGGGCGCCGACGGCCTCGTCGGAGTCCATGCTCGGCGTCTCGCCGTCCTCGCCCAGGAAGGCGCCGCCGTTCTGGTAGACGACGGGCATCCACCGGTAGGCGGTCTCGGGGCCGCTCCAGCCGTAGCCGAAGCCGTAGCGCCCGGTGATCTTCTGCGCCTCGCGCGCGATCTCGAGGAACTCGTCCCAGTGCCACGCCTCGTCGAGGGTCTGCGGCACGTCGACGCCGATCTGCTCGACCACGCGCTTGTCGTAGTAGGTGATGAAGTTGTCGGTGTGCTGGAACACGCCGAACAGGCCGTCGGCCTTGGCGCCGATCGCCCAGAACGGCTTCGAGTAGTCGTCCTGGTACTCGGGCGGCACGGCGCCGGTGAGGTCGACCAGGCTGCCGTTCGCGGCGTACCGGCCGATCTGCTGCGGCGTGATGCGGATGATGTCCGGGGCCAGGTCCGCCGCCAGGCGGGTGATGAACCACTGGTGGAACTGACCCGTGGTCACCTCCACCGCGACGCTGGTGCCGGGGTGGGTCGCGACGAACTCGTCGGCGATCGCCTGGTACGACGCCAGGTCCAACGGGATGTTCCACGAGGACAGGCGCAGGTGCTTCGTGCCGGTGGGGGCGCCGGAGCAGGCCGCGAGCGCCCCCGCGACGCTGATCCCGGCCACGGCCAGGAAGCTCCGGCGCGACAGCCTGCGCGCGACCGGGTGCCCGCCGGGCACCGCAGAGGTCGGCATGTCGTCTCCTCTTCGTCGAGGGTCGTCGGGACCGCGCGGCGCGCGGCCACGGGGCGGCGCCCCGGGCGTCCTCGCCCGGGGCACCGCGGGCGCTCAGAGCGCCAGGGCGGGGTCGCGCTCCGCGTCCGTCTCGGCCACCGCCGCGACGGGGGCCGCCGGCCGCAGGGCGGCGGGGAGCAACGCCGCGTGCGCCTCGAGCAGCTCGTCCGTCATCGAACGGATCTGCTCGAGCGTGCAGTGCGCCGACGTCAGGGGGTCCATCGCGACGGCGTGGTGCACGTGCTCCACCTCTCCGGTGAGCGCCGCCCGGACGGCGAGCGTCTGCACGTTGACGTTGGTGCGGTTGATCGCCGCGAGCTGCGGCGGCAGGTCGCCGAAGGACGTCGGCTGCACGCCGCTCGCGTCGACCAGGCACGCGACCTCGACGCACGCGTCGTCGGGCAGGTTCGTGATGACCCGGCCGGCGTTCGGCACGTTGCCGTAGACGACGGCCGGCACCCCCGTGACCACGGCGTTGACGATCGACGCCCCGTACTCGACGGAAGGGCTGAGGTCCGCCTTGAGGCGCTCGAGCTGCTCGTCGACGTCCCCCTGCTCGTCGTGCGCGGAGCAGATCTCGTAGTAGTCCCAGCGCTCCGGGAGGTACTCGAGGGTCGTCGCGGCGTCCTTGCGGAAGTACGGCACGTACTCCGACGCGTGGTGGCTGGACTCCGTCTCGAAGTAGCCGAAGTGGTTCATCAGCGTGGTGCGGACCTGCTCGTTGCCGCCCTCGTAGGTGCTGGCCGCGAGCGCCGCCTCGGAGTGGTCGCCGTCGTCGGAGAGCAGGTCGGCCGCCGCCCGGCCGCGGACGTGCCGCTCGGCCATGACCTGCCGCAGCCGCGGGTAGAGGTCCTCGGTGCCGCGGCGGAAGTCGAGCACCCACGCCTGGTGGTTGATGCCCGCGCACCGGTAGGAGACCTCGTCGTAGGGGACGTCGAGCGTGCGGGCCAGCATGCGCGTGGTGCCCTGCACGCTGTGGCACAGGCCCACGGTGCGCAGGCCGAGGGCGTTGAGGTAGCCGGTGGCCATCGCCATCGGGTTGGCGTAGTTGATGAACTGGGCGTCCGGGCAGACCTCGAGGGCGTCGGCCGCGATGTCCTGGTAGGCGCGCACGGAGCGCAGGAAGCGGAACACGCCGCCCGGTCCGACGGTGTCGCCCACCGTCTGGTCGACGCCGTAGCGGCGCGGGATCTCGACGTCGTGCCGGTAGGACTCCACGCCGCCCACCTGGAAGGTGATGATGACGAAGTCGGCGTCGGTGAGGGCCTCGCGGCGGTCGGTGGTCTGCTGCACGTCGGTCGGCAGGCCGTGGTGGTCCACGAGCTCCCGGGCGGCGCTCGCCACCCGGTCCAGCCGGCCGGCGTCGAGGTCCATGAGGCACAGCGTGGCGGCACGCAGGGCGGGGAAGCTGAGCAGGTCACCGATGAGGCGGAACGGGAAGACGAAGCCGCCAGCACCGATGATGGTGATCTTCGGGGAATGAGCCATGCAGCGACGCTAGGTCAGAGGATGGCGGTCGATCCTCCGGGTCCGTCCTCCCGGTTTCCGGGATCCTTCGGTCGCGGCGCCCTGACCGCCCCGGTGATCGGCCTATGCTCCCGGCATGACGCTCACCGTCGACGACGTCCTCCTGGAGGAGCCCGCGCTCTGGGTGCGGCACGGCGCGCCCCCGGTGATGGAGCACCCGCACCGCCACGACGACCTGGAGCTCAACCTCGTCCACTCCGGCCGCCTCGAGTACCTCTTCGGCGGCTCCACCCTGCGCGTCGAGGCCGGCGAGGTCGCCCTCTTCTGGGGCGGCACCCCGCACCAGCTCGTGGACCCCGACGCCGTCGCCACGACCGTGTCCTGGGTGCACGTCCCCCTCACCGAGGTGCTGGGGTGGGCGCTGCCGACGGAGCACGTCGCCGTGCTGCTGCGCGCCCGGCCCGTCGTCGTGCCGGCCGCCGCGCTCCCCCGCGACGTCGACGCCCTGTTCGCCACCTGGCACCGGGACGTGTCGGCGGGTGGGGACGCCACCGTCGTGATGCTCGAGGCGCAGGCATTCGTCCGGCGTGTCCTGGAGGCGGACGACGCCGCGGCCCACCGCGTCGACCGACCGGAGGCGCCGGACGGCGCGGGACGGTCCGGGCCGGCGGCCCGCGCCACGGCGATGGCGCAGTTCGTCGCCGAGCACTACCGCTCGCCGATCTCGCCCTCCGACGTGGCGCGCGCCGTGCACCTGAGCCCGAGCCACGCGATGACCCTGTTCAAGCGGGTGGTCGGCACGACCCTCGGCACGTACCTCGCACGCTGCCGGGTCGCGGAGGCGCAGCGCCTGCTCATCACCACCGACGCCACGACCGTCGAGGTGGGGCACGCCGCCGGGTTCACGTCGCAGAGCAGCTTCTACGACACGTTCCGCCAGATCTGCGGGTGCGCCCCCGGCGACTACCGCCGCGCGCTGCGCTGAGCGGGCGACCGTCAGGCGGCGACGTCACGCGATGGCGTAGCCCGCCCCGCGCAGCCGCTCCACGACGGCGGTGCAGTGCTCGTGACCCTTGGTCTCGAGCTGCACGTTGACGAGCACCTGCGACACGGTCAGCGCGGTGTCGGTGCGGGTGTGCTCCACCTGGGCGATGTTGGCCCCGGTGCCCGCGATGGTGTCGAGCAGCGCGGCGAGCGACCCCGGCCGGTCGTCGATGCACAGGCGCAGCTGCAGGTAGCGGCCCGCGGCGACGAGGCCGTGCTGCACCACGCGCAGCAGCAGCAGCGGGTCGATGTTGCCGCCGGTGAGGACGGGAACGATGGTGCCCGGCAGCGAGCCCGGGTCGGCGGCCAGCACGGCCGCGACCCCCGCCGCGCCGGACGGCTCCACGATGAGCTTGCCGCGCTCGGCGACGAGCAGCAGGGCCCGCGACATCTCCTCCTCGGAGACCGTGCGCACCTCGACGCCGAGGCGCGCCAGCACCTCGAACGGCACGTCCCCGGGGGTGCCGATGGCGATGCCGTCCGCCATCGTCGCCCCGAGGGTGCCGGGCGTCGGGCGGCCCGCGGCGAGCGACGCCGGGTAGGCGGCGGCCGTCTCGGCCTGCACGCCCACCACCTTCACGTGCGGGGCGGCCTCCGCGAGCACGGTCGCGATGCCTGCCACGAGCCCGCCGCCGCCGAGCGGCACGACGACCGTGCCGACGTCGGGCACCTGCTCGAGGATCTCGAGGGCGACGGTGCCCTGCCCGGTCACGACGTCCAGGTGGTCGAACGGATGGATGAGCGTGCGGCCGGAGCGGGCGGCCTCGGCGCGGGCCGCGACGAGCGCCTCGTCCACGCTCGCGCCGACCTGCCGCACCTCGGCCCCGTAGCCGCGCGTGGCCGCGAGCTTGGGCACGGACGCGTCCACCGGCATGTAGACGATGGCCTCGATGCCGAGCATCTGGGCGGCGAGCGCCACGCCCTGCGCGTGGTTGCCGGCGCTGGCCGCCACCACGCCGCGCGCCTTCTCCTCGTCCGACATCCGGCTCAGGCGCGTGTACGCGCCGCGGATCTTGAACGACCCGGCGCGCTGCAGGTTCTCGCACTTGAGGACGACGGGCGCGCCCGCGGCCTCGGACATCGCGCGGAACGCCTGCACGGGGGTGCGGGTGACGACGCCGTCGAGCGCCCGTGCGGCGGCGCGGACGTCGTCGAGGGTGACGCGGTCGATCGGGGGGTGTGCTGTCACTTACCTGTTCTCTCCTGCCGGGCCCGTGTCGGGCGAGGCAGGGGCGTCGGTCGTGCTGCCGTCCGTGGTGCCGCCCGTCGTCGCCGTCTCCTGCGACGACGCCCGCCCCGACCAGAGCAGGGTACCGGGCAGCTGGGGTCGCCGGCGCAGCAGCGGCACGTGGTCGTCGGTGCCGAGCTCGGGGAACTTGTCGTGCCCGTGCAGGTACAGCAGCACGGTGTTGAGCACGGCCGCCAGCGGTACCGCGAACAGGGCGCCGACGATGCCCGCGGCGAGGCTTCCGGCCGCCACCACCAGCACCACGGCCACCGGGTGCAGCGACACCGCGTGACCCATGAGGAACGGCTGCAGGATGTGGCTCTCCGCCTGCTGCACCAGCAGCACGATGCCGAGCATGATGAGCGCCGCGATCCAGCCGTTGGCCACCAGGACGACGGCGGTGGCGATCGCGCCGGTGACGATCGCGCCGATGATCGGCACGAACGACCCGATGAACACGAGGATGCCGATCGGCAGCGCGAGGGCGGGCACGAAGAACGCCGAGCCGACGCCGATGCCGACGGCGTCGACGAACGCCACGAGGATCTGCGTGCGCACGTACGCGGACAGCGTCACCAGGCCGCGGCGCCCCGCCTGGTGCACGGACTCGCGCGCCCGCATCGGCAGCAGGTTGACCAGCCAGGTCCAGATCGTGCGGCCGTCGAGCAGGAAGAAGATCGTGCAGAACAGCGCGATCAGCGCGCCGACGAGCACGTGGCCCACGGTGGTCGCCGCACCGAGCGCGCCGGAGACCAGGCCCGAGCTCTCCACGACCGACTCCTGGAGCTGCTGCCCGTACTTCGAGAGCTGGTCGGCGTCGAGCTTCAGCGGACCGTCGGCGAGCCAGGTCGTGAACTGACGGAAGCCCTCGACGGCCTGGTCGGCGAGGTCCTGGAAGCCGCTGACGATGGACGTGCCGGCCAGCGTCACCAGGCCGCCCACCAGCACGATCAACCCGACGATCGACACGGCCGTCGCCAGGCCCTTGCTGAGGTGCCACCGCTGGAGGGCCCGGCGCACAGGCGTGAGCAGGATCGTCACCAGCAGCGCGATCGCGACCGGCACGACGATCGTCTTCAGGGCCGCCAGCAGCCACAGGAAGCCGGCGACGGCGGCCGCGATCAGCAGCACGCGCCACGACCAGGAGGCCGCCGCGCGCACGCTCAGCGGGACGGCGTCCGCGCCGGAGGGAGAAGTACGTTCCGAGCTCACGGAGAAACCCTAGGCGTCGCGGGGACCTGTCGCGCGTGGGCCCGCCCGCGCGCCGCCCCGGCGACCGGCCGGCGACCAGGATCTTCACGGCGCGTCCACAGGTCGGCCCCCGGCGCACGGCCGTCAGGCGCCCGGGCGGCGCTTCTGCGCGTACGGCGTCTCGCCGCGCGCCAGCATCGCGACGTACTTCGCCACGTTCCGCTCGCGCGCCTCGGCGGTCTTGAGCGCCCCGAGGCGGTGCAGGATCGCGTACCGGTTCTGCGACGTGAGGACCTCGAACGTCGCCGACGCCTCCGGGCTGGCCGCGAGCGCGGCCGCCAGGTCGGGCGGCACCTCGGCCCGCGCCGGCCCGTGGTACGCGGCGTCCCAGCGCCCGTCCGCCCGCGCCGCGTCGATCTCCGCCTGCCCGCGCCGGCGCATGCGGCCCTCGTCGGTCAGCCGGGCCACGATCTCCTGGTTGCGCACCGACCAGCGGCTGCGGGGCCGGCGCGGGCAGAACCGCTGCAGCATCGTGTCCGCGCCCAGGCTGCGCATCTGCGCGTCGATCCAGCCGCTGCACAGCGCCTCCTCGAGGGCCGTGGCGTGCGTGAGCGTGGTCGGGGCCGGCCGGCCCTTCTTCGCGAGCACCAGCCACGCACCGTCGGGGCGCGCGTCCTCGTGCTCGTCGAGCCACGCCCGCCACGCCGCCGGGTCGGCGAGCACGAGCTGGTCCGGGTCGTCCGTTCGGTCGTCACCCATGACGGGACCGTAGCGCCACCCCCGGCCTTCGAGCACGCGATCCCTCGCGCCGTCTGCGGTGATGCCGCGAGGGATCGCGTGCTCGGAGGCGAGGGAACACCGCCCCGCCCGGCGTCGTTGCGCCTACCGGGACGTCAGCGTCCCGACCACGTAGGTCAATGGAGGTAACGCGATGAACTCGATCTTCGACCAGCTGCTCGGCCGCGCCGGCAGGACCACGATGGTGGCGCCCGAGGACGCGCTGCCCGGGCGCGAGTCGCCGGTGCTCCCGGCCGCCCGCCCGCACACGGTGCTCGGCACGTCGATCGTCGGCCCGTGGCCCGAGGGCACGCGCGTGCTGTACCTGGCGATGGGCTGTTTCTGGGGCGCCGAGGAGATCTACTGGCAGGTGCCCGGGGTGGTGAGCACCGCCGTCGGGTACATGGGCGGCACCACGCCGAACCCGACGTACGAGGAGGTGTGCACCGCGCGCACCGGGCACACCGAGACGACGCTCGTGGCGTACGACCCGGCGAAGGTCTCCGAGGCCGAGCTGCTCAAGACCTTCTGGGAGCGGCACGACCCCACCCAGGGCTTCCGGCAGGGCAACGACGTCGGCACCCAGTACCGGTCCGCCGTCTACTGGACCACGCCGGAGCAGGAGCAGGCGGTGCGCGAGACCGCGGAGACGTACTCCGGGGTCCTCGCCGCGAAGGGCTACGACCCGATCACCACCGAGCTGCGCCCGGCCGCCGAGGCCGGCCCGTTCTACTACGCCGAGGACTACCACCAGGAGTACCTGTCCGACGCGAAGAACCCGAACGGCTACCGCTGCCACGCCACGACGGGCGTCCCGTACCCCGACGCCGCGTGACACCCCCGGCCGGGGGCAGCCGCCCCCGGCCGGACCCGCAGGGGGCGGGCGCCGTCAGCCGCGCATCCCGAACGCCCGCCGGGTGACGCTCCACCTCCGCACGCCGAGGTCGTAGACCACGAGCAGCACCGCCGCGGACGCGACCACCACCACGAGCAGCTCGACCACGATGGGCGCCCGCCAGGGCGTGACCAACCACGCGACGCCCACCACCACCGGCTGGTGGAGCACGTACAGAGGCAGGGCGGCGGCGAGCAGGGCGGCGTACGCCCTGGCGCCCGCCGACGGCGGCCCGCCGATGGGCCCGCGCGCGGCGCGGCCCGCCGCCCGGCGCAGCGCCCACCGGTCCAGGCCGCCGAGGATCGCGACCACGAACAGCCAGCCCGCCGCGCCGAACAGCGCGCGGAACGCGACGCCGGCCGGGTCGCCGACGGTGAAGGCGTCGGCCGCCGCGGCGTCCGCGACGAGGAACGCCACCAGCCCGCCGGCGAAGAGCGCACCGCCCGCCGCGGCGGCGAGCGGGGCGTCGCGGCGCACGGCCGCCCGCAGGCGCTCGTCGCCGCCGAGCACCACCCCGCCGGCGAAGAAGGCCAGGTACCCCCAGCGGGGCCAGCCCGCGTACTCCTGCTCCAGCCCGGGCAGGCACAGCGCGGCCGTGCCGACGGCGGGCAGCAGGACCACGCCGCGGTGGCGGCTCGCGGCACGCCCCACCCCGTCGAGGCCGCCAGGCTGGAGCACGCGCGGCGCCAGCCTCGCGAGCACGGCGGCGGCGAGCGCCAGCAGCAGCGACCAGGTGAGCAGCAGCACGACGAACCACAGGTGCCCCGACTCGAAGTGCTCGCCCTGCACGACGAAGGGCGCCTCGGCCGGCTCCAGCCGCATGTCGAAGAACTGTCGGTAGAGCTCGGCGTACGACACGTCGGAGCCCTCGCGCGTGCGCTCGCGCACCCACACCGGGAACGGCAGCAGCAGCACGGTCGCGACCAGCAGCGGCACCCCGAGGCGCAGCAGCCGCTCGCGCGCGAAGCCCGCCGGCGACCGCCGGGTGAGCGACTGCCGGGCCGCCCAGCCCGAGACGGCGAACAGCGCCGGCATCGCCCACACGACGGCGGCGCCCGCGAGGATCGTCGTGACCTCGGTCGTGGTCTCGTTCTTCACGTAGAAGTCGGGGTCGCTCGCGTCGAAGACGAGCGCGGAGTGGAACAGCACCAGCCCGAGCACGACGGCGAGCCGGAGCGCGTCGAGCTCCGGGCGCCGGGCCCTCGCCGCCGGGGCGGGAGCGTCGACGGCGTCGCCGGGCACCGCGCCGTCCGGGGGCCGCACCCAGGCATCGTCCCACCCTTCGGGTGTGGAATGGGGGGCATGAGCGACCAGAGCACCACCCCCGACGTCCCCACCCTCGCCGCGGCCGACGGCACCGCGATCCCGGCCGTCGGCTTCGGCACGTACAAGCTCAAGGGCGCCGACGGCGCCGACGCGATCGCCCGGGCGATCGACACCGGCTACCGCCTGATCGACTCCGCGTTCAGCTACGAGAACGAGGGCACCGTGGGCCGCGCCGTGCGCGCCTCCTCCGTCCCACGGGAGGAGCTGCTGATCACGTCGAAGCTCCCGGGCCGGCGCCAGGCCTACGACGACGCGGTGGCCACGGTCGAGGAGTCCGTGTACCGCAGCGGTCTCGACCACCTCGACCTCTACCTGATCCACTGGCCCAACCCGCGGATCGGGAAGTACGTCGAGGCGTACCAGGCGCTCGTGGACTGCCGGGAGCGCGGGCTGATCCGGCACGTCGGAGTCTCGAACTTCCTGCCCGAGCACCTCGACGCCGTCATCGAGGCCACCGGCGTGACGCCCGTCGTGAACCAGGTGGAGCTGCACCCCTACTTCCCGCAGGCGGAGCAGCGCGCCGCCGACGCCGAGCGGGGCGTCGTCACCGAGGCGTGGAGCCCGATCGGCCGCGCCAGCGCGATGCTGGGCGACCCGGTGATCGCGGAGGTGGCCGCCGCGCACGGCGTCTCGCCCGTCCGGGCGATCCTGCGCTGGCACGTGCAGCTCGGCGTCGTGCCCATCCCCAAGGCGTCGAGCCCGGGGCGGCAGGCCGACAACCTCGACCTGTTCTCGTTCGCGCTGACCGACGACGAGATGGCGCGCATCACCGGCCTCGGCCGCCCCGACGGGCGGACGAACGACCAGGACCCGGCGGTCTACGAGGAGCTCTGAGCGCCGCCCGCGGGGCGGGGCGCCCGCCCGTCCCGCGGGCCGAACACCCGCAGCGCGTCCGCGTCGCTCGCGGTCGACCTCAGGTACTCGTCCGCCCACCCCCGCGCGTCCGGGTACGCCGACCCGGCGGCCACCGCCTCCACGGCGGCGTCGACGTCGACGGGCGTGCGGCGCAGGGAGGCCTGGCCGTCGCGCAGCAGCGCCCACGCCCCGCCGGGGCGGCCGTACGGCATCCCGACGCTGCCGGGGTTCACGACGAGGCGCCGGTCCACCAGGCGCACGAACGGCATGTGCGTGTGCCCGCACAGCACGGTGGTCACGTCGTCGTCGAGGTCCCCCAGCACCTCGGCCCACCGCTCGAGCGACGAGTCGACGAGCACCACCTCCTCGTCGTCGCGCGGCGTCCCGTGGCACGCCACGACGCGCCCGAAGCCGCGCAAGCGCAGCTCGACGGGGTGCGGCAGCCCGGCCAGGAGCTCCACGTCCGTGGGCCGCAGCTGCGCCGCGGCCCACGGGGTGACGGGGTCGGGCACCGGGCCGGACCCGTCCCGGGCGTGCGCGACGAGCTCGCGGTCGGCGTTGCCCCGCACCAGCACGGCCCGGTCGCCGAGCCCGCGCAGCCGGTCGAGCACCTCCCGCGGCTGCGGGCCCGCGGCATGGTCGCCGGTCACGACGACGGCGTCGGCCGCCCGCACGTCCGGCTCGGCCAGCACGGCGTCCAGCACGGGCAGCACGCCGTGCACGTCGGAGAGCACCGCGACGGTGCCGAGCTCGTCCATGGCCCCACGGTCGCAGGCCGGCGGCCGTGGCGCACGGCGTTTCCGCTCAGGGCAGCGCGCCGGCGTCGCGACAGCGTCGGGGGCGGGTGCGACGATCGTCGGGTGCTGCTCTCCGAGCTGGTCACCACGCACGCCGCCGTCGCCGCGACGCGGTCGCGGCTGCGCAAGCGCGAGCTGCTCGCGGGCGCGCTGCGCGACGCGACGCCGGGCGACGAGGTGGAGGTCGTCGCGGCGTTCCTTTCCGGGCGGCCGCGGCAGCGCCGCACCGGGCTGGGCTGGCGCACGCTCGGCAGCCTGCCGCCCGCGGCCGACGAGCCGTCGCTGACCCCCGCCGACGTCGACGCCGCCCTCGACCAACTCGAGCGGCTCGCCGGCGCGGGCTCGCAGGCGGCCCGCCGCGCCGCCGTCGACGACCTGTTCGCCCGCGCCACCGCCGACGAGCAGGACTTCGTCCGGCGGCTCGTGCTGGGCGAGCTGCGCCAGGGCGCGCTCGACTCCCTCCTCCTCGACGCGATCGCGGCCGCCGCCGACGTGCCGCTGCCGGTCGTGCGGCGAGCCGCGATGTTCAGCGCCCTGTCCGGACCGATCGCGCGGGCGGCGCTCGACGGCGGCGCGCCCGCCCTCGAGGCGTTCCGGCTCGAGCCGGGGCGGCCCGTGCGGCCGATGCTCGCGTCGTCGGCCCCGGACGTCGCGGCGGCGATGGAGCGGTTCGACGGCGCCGCCGTCGCGGCCGACACCAAGCTCGACGGCATCCGCGTGCAGGTGCACCGCTGGGGTGACGAGGTCGCCGTCTTCACGCGGTCCTTGGACGACATCACCGCGCGCCTGCCGGAGGTGGTCGCCGTCGCGCGGTCGCTCGACGTGCGCACCGTCGTGCTCGACGGCGAGGCGCTGCTCCTCGACGACGCGGGACGGCCGAGGCCGTTCCAGGACACGGCGTCGCGCACCGGCACCCAGGACGCCGACGCGGGCGGCAGCCTCCCGCTGACCGTCCGGTTCTTCGACGTGCTGCACCACGACGGCACCGACCTGATCGACGCGCCCGCGGCCGAGCGGCTCGCCGTGCTCGACCGGGTGCTGCCGCCCGAGGTCGTCGTGCGGCGGCTGGTGTCCCCCGACGTCGGCGAGGTCGAGCGGTTCTTCGCGGACGCCGTCGCCGCCGGCCAGGAGGGCCTGGTGCTCAAGGCCCTCGACGCGCCGTACGCCGCCGGGCGCCGCGGCGCCGGCTGGGTGAAGGTCAAGCCGCGGCACACCCTCGACCTCGTCGTGCTGGCCGTGGAGTGGGGCTCCGGCCGCCGGCAGGGCTGGCTGTCGAACATCCACCTCGGCGCCCGCGACCCCGCCACCGGCGGTTTCGTCATGCTCGGCAAGACGTTCAAGGGCATGACCGACCAGATGCTCGCCTGGCAGACCGAGCGGTTCACCGAGCTCGCGACCTCGCCGGCCGACGGGTCGTCGTACGTCGTGCAGGTGCGCCCCGAGCAGGTGGTGGAGATCGCCTTCGACGGCGTGCAGCGCTCCACCCGCTACCCCGGCGGGATGGCGCTGCGGTTCGCGCGGGTGGTGCGCTACCGCGACGACAAGACCGCCGCCGAGGCGGACACGGTGGACACCGTGCGCGCCCTGGCGGCGGCCCCCTCGTCGTCCTGACGCGGCGCGGTCGTCAGCTCGCTCGGCGCTGGCGGGCCCAGATCAGCGCGCCCGCGCCGGCGCCCAGGAGCGCGACGGCGGCCATGACGAGGCCCAGCACCTGCGCCCCCGTCACCGGGAGCGACTGCGGCGCGGCCGCCACCGCCGCCTCGGCGCCCACGCGGCCGGAGCTGACCGTGCCGGTCTGCGCGCGGGTCTCGACGGCGTCGGTCCCCGACGCCTGCTCGTCGTAGTCCGCCCCACCGACCCCGGCGTTCTCGTCGTCGGCCGGCACGTCCACGACGGCGGCCGACTCCGACGGGGTGCTCTCCTCCGGCGTGCCCGACTCGTCCGTGGTCTCCGGCTGCTCCGGCGCACCCGGCTCGGTCGGCGTCTCCTCGTCCGGCGTCGCCGGCTGCTCGGGCGTGCCCGGCTCGCCCGGGGCGACCGGCTCCTCCGGCGTGCCCGGCTCGGTCGGCGCGTCCACGTACGCGACCGCGTAGTGGCTGATCGCCTTGCACACGTCCTTGTCGCCCTGGGTGGTGGTCGGGTACGCGATGGTCAGCGTCGCGACCGGCTCGTCGAGGACGACGATCTTGGGTCCCTCGCCCTGGCGCTCCGAGCCCGACTTGATGCAGTACGCCGAGATGAGCTTGCCCTCGGGGGCGACGAGGTCGACCGTCAGCGGGTCGCCGGTGGTGTCCGTCTTGGCCACGTCCATGTCCGGGCAGACGCTGCCGTCCCAGGACCGCGTGTCCGCCGGCCAGTCGTAGGTCGTGCCGTCGACGGCCGCCGAGCCTCCGTCCCACGCCGCGCCGTTGCGCGCGTCGTCGACCCCCTCCCAGTGGCCCGAGGGCGACGCCGAGGCGGGGCCGGCCACGGAGAGCGACGCGAGCAGGAGGAGCGAGGCTCCCAGGACGGCGGGTGTGCGCACGAAAACTCCTCGGGATGGCGGGATCGACCGCGGTCGAAGGCGCGGCGTCCGGCCGCGCCGGAATCGTAGCGAGCCGGACGTTCCGCCGGAAGGGTGAAATTTCCGGACGAGGCGCCCATCGAGGATTCTTCGGGTGTCAGGCCCGGTTCACCGTCGTCCGCGCCCCCCGCGGGGGCGTCCGCGGCCCGCCTTCCCGCCGCCCCGGGGGCGCTGCGCCGCGGACCTGCCGTCGCCCCGGCCGCCCTCGCGCCTCCCCGCGGCACGGCGAGGGTCGCCGCCCGTCCGGGCCGGCTCCGCCGCGTCGGCGCGGTCGCGGCCACCCCGGCCGCGCGAGCTGTTCACGGTGCGCCCCCGGACGATGCCGATCATCTCCTCGACGAGCTCCTGCACCTCGTCGGGCAGCCCCTCGACGAGCCACGCGAGCGCCACCGGCGCGGCGGGGCCGCCGTCGAGCACGCGGTACGTGACGTCCTTGCGGTGGTGCAGCCGCGCCAGCGACATGGGGACGACCGTGACGCCCGCGCCGGTGGCGACCAGGGCGATCGCGTCCGCCGCGGTGGCGGGCCGCTCGGGCTCGACCAGTCCGCCCGCGCCGTCGTCGTACGCCGCGGGTGGGCGGCCCGGCAGGCCCTGGCCGGCCCGATAGAGCACGTCGTCCGAGGCCAGCCAGACCACGTCGTCCTCGAGGTCGGCGGCGGTCACGACCTCCTCGTCCGTGGTCGCGGCGAGCAGGTGGTCGCGGGACACGACGACCACCGGCAGCTCCTCGTACAGCGGGATCGCGTGCAGCGCGGCGGTGTCGACCGGCGGCCGCAGGATCGCGGCGTCGACGCGCCGCTCCGCCAGCGCGGCCGGGGCGTCGGCGGCGTCCAGCTGCACGAGGCCCAGCCGGACGTCGGGCAGCCGGTCGCGCCACGTGCGCGCCCACCGGCCCGGCGTCGCACCGGGCACGTACCCGAGGCGGAAGGCGTCGCCCGCGCCGTCGTCGTCGACCGCGGCGTCGTCGACCGCGGCGTCGTCGACCGCGGCGTCGTCGATGGTCGGCTCCGGGGCGTCGTCGGGGCCCTCGCCCGGCTGGTCGGTCACGGCACCAGGCTACGTGGGCGTCGCGCGCGGGCCGCCGCGACTACGCTGGGGCCCATGGCCGGAACCCCCTTCTCCCAGCAGGTCCTCAAGCCGATGAACGCGGCGAAGAAGCTCGGGGTGTACCTGCCCGCGACCCCGCCCGACTTCCAGGAGCACGGCGTCACGCGCGCCGAGCTCGAGGAGCTCGAGAAGAACCCGCCGGAGTGGCTCTCCGACCTGCGCCGGAACGGCCCGCACCCGCGCCCCGTCGTCGCGGGCCGCCTGGGCGTCTCCATCGCCGGGCTCGCGCGCGGCGGCGTCACCGACCCGCTGACCACCGAGCAGATCGACGAGCTGCGCCAGGACCCGCCGCAGTGGCTGGTCGACGAGCGCGCGACGGCGGCGAAGGTGCGCGAGGAGGAGGACCGCGTCGCGGTCAAGACCGCCGAGCAGGCCGCGCGCGAGGCGCGCCGCTCCCGCTGACCCGTCGGCCTCGAATCGGCAGGACGTCCTCGGTTCGGCAGTTCTCCGTGCCGAACCGAGGACGTGCTGCCGAACCGACGGGCGGTCAGTCGCGCGCGGCGACCCGGTCCGTGTGGCCGAGGGACAGGTCCGGGGCTACGGCGTCGCGGATCGCCTTCTTGAGCGGCGGGATCTCCGGGAACCCGCCCTCGGCGGCCCGGTCCCACAGGAGCACGGCGTCCCGGCCGTCGCCGGGGTCGAGCTCCACCCGGAACACCCCGCCCGTGCCCGGCACGAGCGCGACCTCGCCGAGCCGGGTGCGGAAGGTCTGCAGCAGCTCCTGCGCCACCCACGCCGCGCGCATCAGCCAGCGGCACTGCGTGCAGTAGGTGATCGACACGCGCGCGGACGACGCGGCCTCGGGCACCGCGGGGGCTTCGGTCATGACGCCAGGGTAGGGCGCGGTCGAGCGGGTCCGTCCGCGTCGGGGAGACTGGTCGGGTGCATCACGTCCCCGAGCCCGTCCCCAGCCCCGAGCCCGCCGCCTCCGACCCCACCGCCTCCGACCCCACCGCGCGACTGGACTCCGTCCTCGCCGCGCTGACGCCGTGGCCCGAGGACGGCTCGCGCCCGGACGGCCCCGTCGCCGTCGACGCCACCGACCGGCTGCTCCTCGACGAGGCCGCCCCCCTGCTCGCCACGGCGTCCTCCGGCGAGGTGGTCACGATCGGCGACCGGTTCGGCGCGCTGACGTTCGGCGCCCTCGCCCTCGGTGCCCCGGACGTCCGCGCGCACGCGGACTCGACCGCCACCGAGGCGGCGATCGACCACCAGCTGGCCGACGTCGACCGGCTGGACCTCGCGCGAGGGGACCGGGACCGGCTCGGGGTCACCGTTCGCGACAACCTGGACCAGCAGCTGCTCGCCGGCGCCCGGCTGGTCCTGCTGCAGCTCCCGAAGTCCCTCGCCGAGCTCACGGAGATCGCCGAGCTCGTCGCGCGCCACGCCGCGGACGACGTCGTCGTTCTCGCAGGTGGGCGCGTGAAGCACATGACGCGCTCGATGAACGACGTGCTGGCCGCGTCGTTCACCGACGTGCGCGCCACGCTGGCGCGGCAGAAGTCGCGCGTGCTCGTGGCCTCCGGCGTGCGGCCGGAGGGCCGCGACGCGCCGCCCACCTACCCCGCCACCGCCCGGCTGACGGACGCCGAGCTCGTCGCCGCGGCGGGGACGCCGCACCTCGACGTCGTCGCCCACGGCGGGGTGTTCGCCGGCACGGCTCTCGACCTCGGCACCCGGTTCCTGCTCACGACGGCGGACAAGTGGCCCGCCGCCGGCCGGGTGCACGACGCCCTGGACCTGGGCAGCGGCACCGGCCTGCTCGCCACCGTCCTCGCGCTCCGGTACCCGGACGCACGGGTGGTGGGCACGGACAGCTCGGCGGCAGCCGTGGCGTCGACGCGGGCGACGGCCCAGGCCAACGGGGCGGGCGAGCGGGTCGTCGCCGTGCGAGGCGACGCGGGCGCGGACCTGGAGCCCGCGAGCGTCGACCTGATCCTGCTCAACCCGCCGTTCCACGATCGCGCCGCCGTGCGCACCGACGCCGCGCACCGGATGTTCGTCGCGGCGGGGCGGGCGCTGCGCCAGGGCGGCGAGCTGTGGTGCGTGTTCAACACGGCGCTGCACTACCGGCAGGCCCTCACCCGCGCCGTCGGGCCCACCGTGCACATCATGCAGAACCCGAAGTTCACGGTCACCCGGTCCCGGCGGCGCTGACCCTCGCCTCGCCCGGCCGGAGAAGAAGCGCAAGGGGTCCGACCGGTTCGAGGCCTTCAGGCTGCCGGTCGTCGTCGACCTCGACACGGGCATCCGCTACGTGAACCGCGTGCACGCGTCGGCCGGCGGCAACGGCGGCAACAGCTTCACGCCCCACCGCTACCCGCTGGAGCCGCGGGCTGACCGACGGGCGTGGACGACGAGGGGCCGTCACCCCACGGGTGACGGCCCCTGTCATGCTCGGTCGCGGTCAGCGCACGCCGACGACGTCGACGACGAAGACGAGCGTCGCGCCGCCGGGGATGCCGGCCTGCGGCACGCCGCGCTGGCCGTAGCCGTGCTCCGACGGGATGGACAGCAGCACGCGGTCGCCGACGTTGCGGCCGACCAGGCCCTTGTCCCAGCCGCCGATGACGGCGCCGACGCCGATCGGGAAGTCGATGGTCTGGCCGCGGTCGTAGGAGTTGTCGAACACGCCGCCGCCCCAGGTCTGACCGAGGTAGTTGACGACGATGGTGCGGCCGGCGTCGACCACCGGGCCGGTGCCCTCGTTGAGCACCTGCACCTGCAGGCCGGCGGGCGCCTCACCCTCCGGGAACGTGATCTCGGGCTTGTCGCCGAAGCCGCCGGTGGCGGTGGGGAGCGTGGTCACAGGGGTACCTCGTCTTCGTCCGGGAACCGCCGGGCAGCAGCCCGGGCGGAGATGCGCCGTCCAGCCTAACGGGACGCAGCGCTCTGCACCCCGGCGACGTCGCGCAGCGCGGCGAGCGCGGCCCGGACGGGCGGGGTGTCGGCGACGGCGTCCTGGACGAGCGCGTAGATGGACCGCACCGGCACGGGCCGCACCACCGGCACGGCCACGGTCCCGGCGGCCGGGCGCACCGACCCGAGCGCGGGCAGCACGGTGATGCCGATGCCGGCGGCGACGAACGCGAGAGCGGTGGGATAGTCGTGCGCCTCGACCGTGAACGCGGGGCTAAACCCGGCCGCGCGGCAGGCCTCGAGCAGGTTGCGGCGGCACCAGCCGCGCGCGAAGTCGTTGTCGACCCAGCGGTCGCCGACCAGCTCGGCCAGCTCGATCTCGTCGCGGCCGGCCAGCGGGTGGTCCAGCGGCACGACGGCGACGTACGGGTCGTCGAGCAGGTGGTGGGCCGTGGTACCCGCGGCGGGCCGGAAGTCGGGCTGCGCGACGGCGAGCTGGAGGTCGGCGCGCCGGGACGGGTCGGTCGGGATCTCCTCGGTCAGCTCGAGGTCGAGCCGCACGCCGGGGAAGCCGGCGCCGAGCGCGCTGACGACGGCGGGCAGCCAGGCGGCCCCCACAGACGCGAAGTAGGCGATGGACAGGCTGCCCGAGCGCCCGGAACGCAGGTCGGCGACGAACGTCTCGACCTCCCCGAGCCGGGCCAGCAGGCCGTCGGCCTGGGCGGCGAGCGCCTGCCCCGCCGCCGTCGGTCGGACGCCGCGGCCGTGCCGGGCGAGCAGCTGCAGCCCGGTCTCGCGCTGCAGCGCCGCCACGTGCTGGCTCACGGCCGACGGCGTGTAGCCGAGGTTGGTGGCCGCGGCGGCGACCGAGCCGCTGGCGACCACAGAGCGGAAGATGCGGAGCCGGTGCACGTCGAGCATGGTCGCGACACTACAGCGCGACTGAACTGTTCGGTAGATATCTGAACTGGTGCTCACGGGACGCGACACGGCAGGATCGGCACCATGGCCCAGACCGCCGCCGGCAGCACGCCCCCCGCGACCACCACGACCGCCACGCCCCGCGCGACCACGACCCCCCGGGTCGGCCCCCTCACCGTGGCCGCGATGGCCGTCACGGTGGTGCTGTGGGCCTCGGCCTTCGTCGGCATCCGCGCGGCGGGGCACGACTTCGACGCCGGCCCCCTCACGCTCGGCCGCGTCGCGGTGGGCACGCTCGCCCTCACCGTGATCCTCGGCGTGGCGCGCGCGCGTCGCCGCGCCCCCGTCCGGCTGCCGCGCGGCCGCGTGCTGCTGCTCGTCGTCGTCTGGGGCGTGGCGTGGTTCGGCGGCTACAACCTCGCGCTGAACGCGGCCGAGCAGCACCTCGACGCGGGCACCACCGCGCTGCTCGTCAACATCGCGCCCATGCTCGTCGCCGTCCTCGCGGGGCTGCTGCTGGGCGAGGGGTTCCCGCGGCGGCTGCTCGTCGGGATGGCGGTGGCGTTCACGGGCGTCGTGATCATCGCGGTCGCGACGTCGGCCGGCCGCTTCGACGCCGTGGGCGTCGTCCTGGGCCTCGCCTCGGCGGCCCTGTACGCGGGGGCGGCCACGCTGCAGAAGCGCCTGCTCCCCCATGCCGACGCGCTCACGATGACCTGGCTGGGCTGCCTGGCCGGGACCGTCGCGGCGCTGCCGTTCCTCCCGGGGCTGGTCACCCAGCTCGCGGCCGCCCCGACCTCGTCCGTCCTGGGCGTCGTCTACCTCGGGGTGTTCCCGACCGCGATCGCGTTCAGCACGTGGGGCTACGTCCTGAGCCGGACCAGCGCGGGCCGCACGGCCGCCTCGACCTACGCCGTCCCGCCCCTCGTGGTCCTCATGTCCTGGGCGCTCCTCGACGAGGTCCCGACCGCGATCGTCCTGGTGGGCGGCGCGCTCGCGCTCACCGGCGTGGCCGTCGCGACCCTCCCCCGCCGCTCCCGGCCCGTCAGGACCATGTCACGGTCGAGCGGTCCGCGGTTCTGACGGCTCGCGGTTCTGACGGCTCGCGGGTCAGAGGGCGGCGGCCTTGCGCTCCAGCACCCCGCGCTCGCGGGCGTTGCCGCACAGGCGGGCGGCCAGCTCGAGCTCGCCCCGCGCCTCGTCGGACCGCCCGAGCCGCGCGAGGAGCTCGCCGCGCACCGACGGCAGCAGGTAGGAGCCGGACAGCACCTCCCGGACGACGAGGGCGTCCACGAGGGCCAGCCCGGCCGCCGGGCCGCTCGCCATCGACACGGCGACGGCGCGGTTGAGCTCGACGACGGGCGACGGCGCCACCCGGCCCAGCGCCTCGTACAGCAGCACGATGCGCTCCCAGTCCGTCTCCGCGACGGACGGCGCGACGTCGTGCTGCTCCGCGATGGCCGCCTGCAGGCCGTACGGGCCCAGGCCCCGCCCCACGGCGACGGCGCGCGACAGGGCGGACCTGCCCCGCAGGATCGCCGAGAGGTCCCACCGCCGCCGGTCCTGGTCCTCGAGCAGCACCGGCTCGCCGTCGGGACCCGTGCGCGCCGCGAACCGCGCCGCGGTGAGCTCCAGCAGCGCGAGCAGCCCGTGCGCCTCCGGTTCGTCGGGCACGAGGCGGGTCAGGACCCGGGCGAGGCGCACGGCCTCGTACGCGAGGTCGGGGCGCATCCAGTCGTCACCGCCCGACGCGGTGGAGCCCTCCGAGAAGATCAGGTAGAGCACGTTCAGCACCGACCCGAGGCGCTCCGGCCGGTCCGTCGCCGGCGGCACCTCGAACGGCACGCGCGCCGCGGCGAGCGTTTTCTTCGCGCGCGTGATGCGCGCCTGCACGGTGGGCACCGGCACGAGGAACGCGCGCGCGATCTCCTCGCTGGTCAGGCCGCCCACCACCCGCAGGGTCAGCGCGATCCGCGCCTCCTTGGCCAGCACGGGGTGGCAGGAGACGAAGAGCAGCGCGAGCCGGTCGTCCTCGATCCGGTCCGGGTCCCACAGCAGGTCGCCGTCCGGGGCCGGCGCGTCGCCCGGCGCCCCCGTCACCGTGCCGCCCTCGCCGAGGTCCCGGGCGAGGGCCGCGTACCGCTCGTCCCGGCCCGACCGCCGACGGAAGGCGTCGATCGCACGACGACGCCCGGTCGCGAGCAGCCATGCCACGGGGTCGCGCGGGACGCCGTCACGAGGCCAGGCCACCAGCGCCTCCGCCAGCGCCTCCGACGCGACGTCCTCCGCGAGCGCGAAGTCGTTCGTGTACCGGGCGAGCGCGCCGACGATGCGGCTCGACTCGATGCGCCACACGGCCTCGACGACACGACGAGAGGCCGCGCCGGCGTCGGCACGGCCCTCGTCATGGGTCAGGGCGTCGGTCACTGGCGCTGCGCCTGCTCCTCGCGCCACCCCTCCTCCTTCTGGATCCACTCGTTGTCCTGCGGGAAGTCCTCGGGCCCGTTGACGCGGCGCACCTCGAGCTTGGTCCCGGCACCGGACAGCGGCGCCCGCTTGGCCCACTCGACCGCCTCCTCCTTGGAGGCCACGTCCACGATCCAGAAGCCGTTGAACAGCTCCTTGGTCTCGCCGTAGGGGCCGTCGGTGACCACGGGGGTGTCGGTGGAGAAGTCGACGACGGCGCCCTCGGACGCGTCCGCCAGCCCCTCGCCCGCCGCGAGGACGCCGGCGTCCATCATCGACTCGTTGTAGCGGCCCATGGCGGCGATGACCTCGGTGAAGTCCATCTCCTCGTAGGCGGCCTGACCCTCGTCGGTCCCCCGCATGATCAGCATGTACTTCGCCATCGTCCTGCTCCTGTCGTGATCGCGGTCACCCTCGTGGTGACCTTCTCATCCCCAGGTCGAACGGGGAACCGCAGGATCGACACCGGCCCCGAACTTTTTCGTGCGAACCTCTTGCGGTCTCTGGCTAATGGGATTAGCTTTACGGCTATGGACACCAAGACGGCCACGATCCACCGCCTCTCGCGCCCCGAGGGACGCCTCGCCTACACCGACACGGGCTCGGGCCCGCTCGTCGTCGCCGTCCCCGGCATGGGCGACCTGCGCTCCACCTACGACGACCTCGTCCCCGCGCTCGTCGCCGCCGGCCACCGCGTGGTGGTCACCGACCTGCGCGGCCACGGCGACTCCGACACCACCTTCACCACGCACGGCGACGTCGCCACCGGCACCGACCTCGTCGCCCTCGTCGAGCACCTCGACGCCGGGCCGGCGGTGCTGGTCGGCAGCTCCATGGGCGGGTCCGCCGCCGTGTGGGCCGCCGCCGAGCGGCCCGACCTGGTGCGCGGGCTCGTGCTGGTCGCCCCGCACCTGCGCGAGACGGGCTCCGCCGCCCAGCTCCGGATGAACCGCCTCCTGTACCGCGCGGTGTTCGTCCGCCCGTGGGGCGCCGCCGCCTGGGCGTCGCTCTACACCTCGATGTTCGCCAAGGGCCGCCGCTCGCCCCGCCACGCGCAGCACGTCGCGGAGATCCGGCGCAGCATGGCCGACCCGGCGCACCTGCGCTCGTTCCGCGACCTCGCGCTCGCGCTCGACCACTCCGTCATCGAGCCGCTCGTCCCCCGCGTCCAGGCCCCGTCGCTCGTCGTCGTCGGCGACCTCGACCCGGACTACAAGGACGCGGGCGCCGAGCTCGGCCGCATGCGCGACGCGCTCGGCGGCAGCCAGCTCCTCGTGCCGGGCGTCGGCCACTACCCCCAGCACCAGGCGCCGGAGGTCGTGACGCCCGCCGTCCTCGACTTCCTCGGGGGCCTCCCCGCCGCGCACGGGAACGGCGCCGACGGCCGGGCCGACCGTGCCTAGGGCAGGGCTGTCCCGCGACGCGGTGGTGCGGATCGCCCTCGAGCAGGTGGACGCCGGCGGCCCGACGGGCCTCGCGGACCTCACCCTCGCGAAGGTCGCCGCCACGGCCGGCGTCGCCACCCCGAGCCTGTACAAGCACGTGGGCTCGCTGGCCGCGCTGCGCCGGCACGTCGCGCTGGCCGCCCTCGAAGAGCTGACCACGGCCAGCGCCGCCGTCACCGTGGGCCGGGCCGGGCCCGACGCCCTGCGCGCCCTCGCCCGCGCGTGGCGCGCCTACGCCGCCGCGCACCCCGGGCGCTACGCCGCCACGCAGCTCGCGCCGGACCCCGAAGCCCTCGAGGATGCCGCGCACCGGGAGGCCGCGACGCGCATCGTCGCGCTCGTCGGCGCCGTGCTGCTCGGCTTCGGCCTGCCCGACGACCGCATCGTCGACGCCGTGCGCGTCGTGCGGGCGGGCGTGCACGGCTTCGTCGTCCTCGAGCTCGGCGGGGGGTTCCGCCTGCCGGAGGACCTCGACCGCAGCTACGACGCGCTGGTCGACATGCTCGTCACCGGCGTCGCCGCCCTCGCCGACGCCCCGCCGTCCACCGACCAGCCCGAGGAGCAGCCATGACCGCGCCCGCCACCACCCACCGCGGCACGCCCCGCCCGCCGTCGCCCGCCTCGTCCGGAGCCGCCCTGCGCCGCACCTCGCGCTGGACCGCGGCGGGCGCCGTCGCCGCCGGCGCGCTGCTGCTGCTCTTCCCCGCCCTGCGGCCGTGGCCGGACGAGTCGGTCGCGACCCTGGCGCTCGCCGAGGCGTTCGCGTCCGACCGGTGGGTGCTCGCCCACCTGTGCGGGATCGCCGGGCTCGGGCTGCTCGCGCCCACCTTCCTCGGCCTGCGGGCGGTGCTGCGCAGCCGCGCCGCCGGGGCCGGTCGCGGCCCGGGCGGCCGCGCCGCCACGGCCGCCGTCGCGACCGCGTGGGCCGGCGCGGGGGCGTGCGCCCTCTACTTCGGCGCGGAGATCTTCGGCATCCGCACGATCGCCCAGGCCGCCCTGCGCGCGGGCGACCCGGCGCTGCTGGCCGACGTCGAGGTGCTGCGCGTCCAGCCGTCCGCGATGGCCCTCTTCGGCCTCGGCCTCGCCCTGGTCGCCTCCGCCGGCGTGCTCGCCGCCGTCGCGCTGTGGCGCGGCGGGGTGCGCCCGCGCTGGTCCGGCGTGCCGCTGGCGGCCGGCCTTGTGCTGTACCTGCCCCAGTTCTTCGGCACTCCCGCGATGCGCGTCGGGCACGGCGTGCTCGTGGCGCTCGGCCTGGCCCTCGTGGCCTGGGCCCTCGTGCGCCCGACGGCCGACGCCCCGGGGACGCCGGCGGCCGGCCACCCCGAGGGGTGACCGGCCGCCGGCGGTCCGGAGCGGTGAGCGTCAGTCGCCACCGCGGAGGATCGCCAGGATGCGCAGGATCTCCAGGTACAGCCAGACGAGCGTCACGATCAGGCCGAACGCGGCCGACCAGGCGAACTTCGCCGGGACGCCCTGCTCGACGCCGCGCTTGATGGAGTCGAAGTCCATGATCAGCGACGCCGCCGCGAGGCCGACCGCGACCAGGCCGACGATGACGCCGATCGGGCCGGAGCGCAGGCCCCACTCGCCGCCGGCGACGCCGGTCCACATGAGGACCACGTTCACCAGCGAGAAGGCCAGGTAGCCGACCATCGCGACCAGCAGCCAGCGCGTGAACTTCGGGGTGACGCGCACCTTGCCGGACTTGAACAGGAACAGCGCGGCCGCGAACGTCGCCATCGTCGCGACGACGGCCTGCAGCACGATCACCGACGCGGACGTGCCGCTGTCACCCACGGCGATCGACCCGAACGCCAGCGAGATGCCGCCGAGGAAGACGCCCTCCGCCACCGTGTAGGCGATGATGAGCGCCGGGCTCGGGTTCTTCTTGAACGCGTTGACGAGGCCCAGCACGAGGCCGGCGATCATGCCGATCGGCCACAGCTGCGGCGCAAAGTTCCACGTCGCGGCAGCCACCACGACGAGCAGGGCCAGCAGGCCGCCCGTCTTGATGATGACGTCGTCGTAGGTGAGGCGCTTGGTGTCCGCCGTCGTGGCGGACGGCGACTGGTACATGTTCTCGAGCGAGGCCGCGTCGGTGGCCTGCGCCCCGGTGGTGCCCGCGGACGCGCCGTAGGCGACCTGCCCGTACTGCGGCTGCCGCGGCGCGGTCGCCGCGCCGCCGCGGCCGTTGCGGCGGGGCTCGCCGAAGACGTCGCTGTTCGAGAAGACGGGGTTGCTCATGAACTCCTCCTGGTCGCGGCTGCCGGGTGCCCGACGACGGGTCGTCGCGCGTGCAGTGCCGGGTCGCTGGCCGTGCGATCCATCGTAGGGAACGCATCGACGTCCCGATAGGTTCCCGCGATCACCCTCTCCGATCGAGACGGAGCCGTGACCGGCACCGTAGGCTCGGAACACCGTGATCCCCCGACGACGGCGGGACGACAGCACCTGAGACGACCGTTCCAGGGAGCGACATGATCGAAGCGCACGGACTGACCAAGCGATACGGACCCCAGCTCGCGGTGGACGACGTGACGTTCACCGTGCAGCCGGGGGTCGTCACCGGCTTCCTCGGCCCCAACGGCGCCGGGAAGTCGACCACCATGCGGATGATCATGGGCCTCGACCGGCCGACGGCGGGCCACGTCACCGTGAACGGGCGCCCGTACGCGCAGCACGCGCGTCCGCTGGCGGAGGTGGGCGCCCTGCTGGAGGCGAAGGCGGTGCACCCGGGGCGCACGGCGCGCCAGCACCTGCAGTCCCTCGCGGCGACGCACGGGATCGCGCCCGCGCGCGTGGACGAGGTCATCGAGCTCACCGGCCTGGCGGCGGTGGCGCGCAAGCGGGTGGGCGGGTTCTCGCTCGGCATGGGCCAGCGGCTCGGCGTCGCGGTCGCGCTGCTGGGCGACCCGCGCACCCTCATCCTCGACGAGCCGGTCAACGGCCTCGACCCGGAGGGCGTGCTGTGGGTGCGCAACCTGTCCCGCTACCTGGCGGGCGAGGGGCGCACGGTGTTCCTGTCCAGCCACCTCATGAGCGAGGTGGCGCTCACCGCGGACCACGTGATCGTCATCGGCCGGGGCCGCATCCTGGCGGACATGCCGGTGCAGCAGCTCCTGGACGGCGCCTCGCGCCACGTCGTGCGGGTGCGCTCGCCGCAGGCGGCCGACCTCGCCGACGCCCTGCGGCAGGAGGGCGGCGAGGTCTCCCCCGCCGACGACGGCGCCCTGGAGGTCACCGGGATCGCGGCCGCCCGGGTCGGCGAGGTCGCCGCCCGCGGGCGCGTCGTCCTGCACGAGCTGACCCCGGTCGCCTCGACGCTCGAGGAGGCGTACCTCGAGCTCACCGCGGACTCCGTCGAGTACCAGACGGAAGCCGTCGGCGCGACGACGACGGACGGAGCGCCCCGATGACGACTACCGCACCCACCCGCGAGGCCACGCCCGCCGTCGCCGTCCACCGCGTGACGTTCGGCCGCGTGCTGCGCGGCGAGTGGATCAAGTTCCGCACCCTGCGCTCCACGGTGTGGACCGTGGTGGTCACGGCCGTGGTCATGGTCGGGCTGGCGCTCATGATGGCCGCGATCATGCGCGTGGCGGCCGACACCCCCGAGATGTCCGAGGGCATGTCCCAGGACCCGGGGCTGCAGGCGATCGGGCTCACCGGCACGACGATCGTGACGTTCGGCTACTCGTTCGGCGCGCTCGCCGTGGGCGTGCTGGCCACGCTGATCGTCACCAGCGAGTACTCCACCGGCACCGTGCGCTCGACGTTCGCGGCCGTGCCCCGCCGCCTGCCCGTGCTGTGGGCCAAGCTGGTCGTCATCGTGCTCACCACCGCGGTGGTGGTGGCGCTCGCCCTGGTCGTCGCGTACGTCGCGACCGCACCGATGCTGGAGACCGCCGGGCTGAGCGTGGACCTGTCCGACCCCGAGCAGGTGCGCGCGCTGGCCGGCTGCGTGCTCTACCTGGCCACCGTGGCCGCGTTCGCCCTGGCCGTGGGCACCCTGATGCGGCACAGCGCGGGCGCCATCTTCACGATCGTGGCGATCTTCTTCGTGGTGCCGCTCATCTTCAGCATCGTCGTCCAGGCGACCGACGCGGCGTGGACGGACTGGGTCAACAAGCTGCTCCCCAGCGTCGCCGGCGAGCGGGTCATCTCGCGCGGCGCCGAGACCGACGCCCTTCTCGACCCCTGGGTGGGCTACGCCGTCCTGGCGGGCTACACGGTCGTGCTGCTCGTCGCGGCGGCGCTCACGCTGCGCCGCCGCGACGCCTGACCGCCCGGACGGGGGCGGTCAGGCCGGGTCCGTGCCTGCCTCGCGGCGAGCGACCGCGGCGGCCTCCTCGGCCTTCTCCGCGGCGCGGGCGGCAGCCCGCTCGGCACGCTCGGCCCGGCGCACCGCCCGGGAGTCGCGCTTCGTCCGACGACGCTCCTTGCGCCGCTCGATGAGCTCGTAGAGCACCGGCACCACGAACAGCGTGAGCAGCGTCGAGGAGATGAGCCCGCCGATGACCACGAGCGCCAGCGGCTGGCTGATGAACGACCCGCCGCCGGTGAGCCCGACGGCCATCGGGGTCAGCGCGAAGATCGTCGCCAGTGCCGTCATCACGATGGGACGCAGCCGCTTGCGGGCGCCCTCGCGCACCGCCTCGTCCAGCGACCTGGGGTGCCCGTTCGACGGATCCCGGTACTGGTTGATGAGGTCGATGAGCACGATCGCGTTCGACACCACGATGCCCACGAGCATCAGCACGCCGATGAGCGCCGGGACGCCCAGCGGGGTGTCGGTGGCGAGCAGCGCCAGCAGCGCGCCCGTGGCGGAGAACGGCACCGACACCAGCAGGATCAGCGGCTGCACCAGCGACCCGAACGTCGCGACCATCACCAGGTAGACGATGGCGATCGCGGCCAGCAGGGCCAGGCCCAGGTCGGCGAAGGCGTCCGCCTGGTCGGCCGCGACGCCGCCGACCTCGACGGTCGCCCCGGCAGGCAGGTCGAGGTCGTCGGTCGCGGCGGTGATGTCGGCGCTCAGCGTGCCGACGTCCTGGGTCTCGGGCGTCACCGAGACCGTGGCCGAGCGCTGGCCGTCGGTGCGGGAGATCGACGTGGGGACGTCGACCTTCTCGACGGTCGCGACGTCGGTGAGCGGCACCGTGCCCGCGGCGGTGGGGATCTCGAGGTCCTCGATCTCGCCCTGCGTGGCCGGGGCGTCGCCGCTCTTCACGACGACGTCGACCGGGCCGTCGCCCAGGTCGACCTCGCCCGCCGTCTGCTCCGGGTCCATCGCGCCCGACACGATGCCGGACACCTGGGTCTCGGTCAGGCCCGCCTCGGCCGCCTTCTCGCGGTCGACGGACACCTGCACGACCTGCTGCGCGGCGGCGAGGTCGTTGGTCACCTCGGCCACGCCGTCCAGGCCGGACACCGCGTCGGTGACCTGCTGGGCGGCCGCCTCCAGGTCGTCGGCGTCGTGCGACTGCACCACGAGGTCCACGGTGGTCGACCCGAAGCCGGAGTCCCCGCCCGAGACGCTGACCTCGGAGGTGACGCCGGTGTCGGCCAGCGGCTCGACGGCGTCGCGGATCTCGCCCTGCGCGGCGACGCCGTCGGCCTCGGGGTCGAGGGTGATGGCGAAGGTCGCCTGCGGCGCGGAGCCGCCGCCCGTGAACGCGGCCATCGCGGCGTCGCCCGAGCCGACGGTGGTCTGCACGCTCTCGACCGCGTCCACGTCGGCCAGCGCGTCCTCGACCTCGGCGGCCGCGGCGTCCTGCGCCTCGAGGGACGCGCCGACCTCGAACGTCTGCGTCACGGTGACGGTGTCCTGGCCGGAGTCGCCGATGAAGTTCGTCTCCAGGCGCGGCACCAGCGCGAGGGTGCCGCCGAGGACGGCGACCGCGACGACGAGCGTCACCCACGGGTGGCGCAGGGCGGCGCCGAGGCTGGGCACGTAGGCGCGCTGCCACAGGCCGCGGCGCTCCTTGGCCTCCGCGGCCTCGCGGACGCGCTCCGCCTCGGCCGGGTCGGCGGCCACGGCGGGCGCCTTGACGAACCAGTACGCGAGCACCGGCACGATCGTGAGAGCCACGACCAGCGACGCGAGCATCGCGATCGCGACGGTCATCGCGAACGGACGGAACAGCTCTCCCACCATGCCGCCGACCAGCGCGATCGGGAGGAAGACGGCGACCGTGCTGATGGTCGACGCGGTGATCGCGCCGCCCACCTCCCGCACGGCGGTGAGGATCGCCTCCTTCTTGTCCTCGCCGTATGACAGGTGTCTCTTGATGTTCTCGATGACCACGATGGCGTCGTCCACGACGCGGCCGATCGAGATGGTCAGGGCACCCAGGGTGAGGATGTTCAGCGTGTACCCGGTGGCGTTCATGACCACGAAGGTCACGGCCAGCGACAGCGGGATCGACACGGCCGAGACGAGGGTGGAGCGCAGGGAGACGAGGAACACCAGGATGACGATCACGGCGAAGAGCAGGCCGAGCCCGCCCTCGGTGGCGAGCCCCTCGATCGACTCCTCGATGAACGGCGCCTGGTCGAAGACGACGGCGGTGGTGACCCCGGCGTCCTCGAGCTCGGGCCGCAGGTCGTCCATGGCGTCCTGGACGGCGTGGGAGACGTCGACGGTGTTGCCGTCCGGGGTCTTGGTGATGGCGACGCCCAGCGAGGCCTCCCCGTCGAGCCGGGAGTGCGACGTCGCCTCGACCGGCACGACCTCCACGGTCGCCACGTCGGAGAGCGTCACCGGCTTCGGGGCGGGCGGCGTCTGCGCGTCGGAGGGGTCGGTGGCGCCGGGTGCGGAACCCTGCGCGGAGCCGGCGGCCGCGGGCGGGGCGCCCGTGCCGTCGCCCACCTCGCCGGTCGTGCCTCCGGTCGCGTCGCCCGCGCCCGACGTCGCGCCCGCGGCGGCGGACGGGTCCGGCACGAGCGGGAGCGCCTTGAGCTCCTTGACGCCGTCGATGCTGGAGCCGGCCTGCACGGAGTAGGTGACGTCGTCGTCGGTGATGGTGCCGGCGGGCAGCACGACGCCGTTGTCCTTCAGCACGTCGGCCACGTCCTGCGTGGTCAGGCCGGCAGCGGCGAGCTTCTTCGTCTTGACGTCGACCAGCACCTGGTCGGTCTCGCCGCCGGTCACGGCGACCGAGCGCACGCCGTCCAGGTCCTCGAGCGCGGGCACGACGACGGTGTCGACGGTGTCCGCGAGCGCGGAGGCGTCCACGGACTCGCCCGAGTCCTGGCTGCCGGCGGCCGCGAGCTGGATGACGGGCAGGTCGTCGAGCGAGCCGGTGACCACCTGCGGCTCGACGTCCTCGGGGAGCTGGGACTGGATGCGGGTGACCGCGGTCTGCAGCCGCTGCGTCGCCGCGTCCATGTCGGTGCCGTACTCGAACTGCACGGTGGTCACCGAGCTGCCGGTGGACGCCGTCGAGCCGACGGACTCGATGCCCTCGACGGACTGGGCGGCGGCCTCGAGCGGCTCGGTGACGCGCTGCTCCACCACCTCCGGGGACGCGCCCGGGTACGTCGCGACGACCGCGCCCGCCGGGAGCTCCAGGGACGGGATGAGCTCCTGCTTGAGGGAGCCCAGGCTCATCGCCCCGAAGACGAAGATCGCGATCGTCGCCAGGGCGACGACGGCGCGGTTCGCCAGGGACAGGCGGGCAAGTCGGAACACGCTCACTCCAGTCGGACGGTCGGCAGGTCGGGCACGACTCCGCTGTCGTGACGCACGGGCTGAACGGACGATACGCGCCCCCGGTTCCCCGGGACATCGTCCGAAAGTCGGACGGGCGCCGGCGGTGGCCCGCCCGACGCCCGTCGTCGCCCGTCGAGGCCCGCGGCCGCGACGTCACACCCCGGAGGTCACAGCTCCGACATGGCCTCCTCGGGCGTGCCCTCGACGGCGCGCGCGGCGCGGTTCCACCGCGCCCACAGCACGCGCTCGCCGAGCTGGCCGGCCATCTTGTGCGCGGTGATCAGGAAGACGACGACGCCCACCGCGAGCACCGCGACCGCCACCCAGTACGGCAGCGCGAGGCCGCTCGGGGCGAGGAGGCCCGCGATGACCGGCGCCGGGGCGGCGAAGCCCCAGCGCACGAGGTTGAACGCGCCCGTGGTCACGCGCCGGTCGGGGTCACCGAGCGCCAGCGACAGGTCGGTGAGGATCGCGTTGGCGATGCCCATGAACACGCCGGCGACGACGAGCACGACGATCGAGGCCGCCGTCGACAGCCCGAGCGCGAGGAGCAGCGTCATGACCAGCACGCCCGCGATCGCGACCCCGAGCGTCTGCACCTGCCCGATCGTGTGCGCCAGCTTGTGGCCGACGACGAGGATGCCGAACGCGAGGCCCAGGCCCCACGCGGTGAAGACCAGGCCCAGCGGGACGACGTCGAGCCCCAGGAAGATCGGCGTGTAGCCGAGGATGATGAAGAAGACGAAGTTGTACGTGGCGGTGACGACGGCGAGCGCGAGGAACGCCGGCTTGCGGAACAGGGAGAAGACCTGGCCCACCTTCAGCGAGGCGGGCTTCTCGGCCGGGTCCTTGAGCTTCGTGATCGACACGGCCAGGGCGACGATCATGAAGAGGCCGCAGGCGAAGAACGGCACGCGCCAGCTGATGCTGCCGAGCAGGCCGCCGATGAGCGGGCCGACGGCGAACCCGAGTCCGACGCAGGTCTCGAAGATGCCGACCACCCACTCGCGGTCGTTGGCCAGCGAGACGAGCAGCACCATCGCGGTCGCGAAGAACATCGCGTTGCCGAGGCCCCACAGGCCGCGCAGCGCGGCGAGCTGGCCGATGGAGGTGCTCAGCGCGGCGAGGATCGCGGCGACGGCGACGAGGGAGACGCCGGCGCCGAGGATCTTCTTGTACCCGAACTTCCCGGTGGCGAGCACGGCCGGGATCATGCCCACCGCCATGACGGCGATGTAGGCGGTGAAGAGCAGCTCGATCTGCCACGTGGTCGCGCCGATCTCCTCGCCGATGATCGGCAGGATCGGGTCGACGACCGCGATGCCGGCGATCGCGAAGAACGCGGTCAGCGCGGTGGCGTAGATGGCGGTCTTGTTCGGTTCGTTGCGTGTGCCTGCCACGAGCTCCTCACTCCTGCCCCACGGGTCGGCCGCGGGCGTCGTCTGCTGGTCCTGGACCGTCGTCCTCGCCGGCCGGGCGCCCCTCGGGCGCCGGGATACCTGCATCATGCAGGCAATTTCCCTGTAGGATACACCTATGACCGCTTCCTCGGGAAACAGTGCAGAGAACGGCCGCCCCGATCGGGACGCCCGTGCGGCAGAGGCGGCCTCGGAGGTGATCGCCCGCGTCGAGCTCGGCCTCGCCCAGCTGCTGCGCCGCGCCGAGCGCACCACCGCGGCGACCACCGCCCGGACCGGGGGTCACGACCTCGACCGCTCCGGCTACCTGCTGCTGCACGCCCTGCGCGACGGCGGCCCTCAGCGCGTCCAGGCCCTCGCCGACCGGCTCGGGATCGACGCCTCCACCGTGACCCGCCAGGTCGTCGCCCTCGAGCGGGCGGGCCACGTGCAGCGCTCCCGCGACCCGCACGACGGCCGCGCCGTCGTCGTCACCGCCACCGCCAGCGGCCGCGACGCCCTGCGCGGGCAGCGCCGCCGCCGCAGCACCACCTACACGACGGTGCTGGCGGACTGGGCCCCCGCAGACCGTGCCGCCCTCGCCGACCTCGTCGAGCGGCTCAACGCCGACCTCGACGCCTACAAGCGGGCCACCCCCGCGGACTGACCCGGCCCCGTCACCGGCGCTCACGATCGCCGCGGGCAATGGTTGTCCCGGTCGCGGGGCCCGTCGCTCCTGGCTACCGTCGGGACGTTGCCCGCGGCACGGTCGCCCGGGAGACGCACCGACCGCCGGTCCCGCCCCGCGTCGAAGGAGAGCGTCGTGAGCACCCGTGCCACCGAGGTCGACGAGCGCGCGCAGACGAGCGCGCACCGCACGCGCCTGAGGCGGGTGGTCGCCGCCGCCGTCGCCACCGCGCTCGCGCTCACCGTGTCGCTCGTGCTGGTCCCCGGCACCGAGAGCGAGTCGGCGCCACGCTTCAACGTCCGGTGCGACGAGCTCATCGAGGGCATCGAGGGCATCGCCGACGCCGCCGACCTGCCGGGCGGCGGCCTGCCCGACGCCCACACCGAGACGATCGACGACTACGAGTACGAGAACCCCGCCGAGACGCTGCGCCCCCGCGAGAAGCCCACGCAGGCCGAGCTCGACGCCCTCACCGGCAGCTACGAGGACTACACGCCCGGCACCGAGGACCACATGCTGCGCCGGTGGAAGGTCTACGAGGGCGACTACTCGTGGGAGCGGTGGCGCAACACCTACATCCCCGCCGTGTCCAACGACTACCGCGGCGACGGCTACCACCGGAACGTCGCGAAGCGGCTGAAGCTCGGCGGGCCCGACTGGATGTGCGAGGACAGCAAGCTCTGGGAGGAGCAGGGGCTCGACTCGAGGCGCCGGTACGACTCCGTGAACCGCACCCTCAAGATCGCCTACGAGCTCAAGTCGGGGGACTCCCCCCTCAAGCTGGAGCAGCTGCGCGCCGACCAGGCGCTGCGGGCCAAGGGCTGGCGGGTCGTGTACATCTTCAGCAAGGAGCCCCGACCCGGGCAGCTGCGCCTCCTGCAGCAGTACGGCATCGAGCACACCAACCTGCGCTCGACGGCCGTCCCGAGGAACCCCCCGCCCTCCGCGAGCACCGCGATGGACCCCCGGTGCGCGACGACCGCCGGCACCACGACGCTCGCGACCTGCCGGACGACGTCAGGCCCCGCCAAGCAGCTCGCGAACGGGTCCGGGCGCAACGCCGCCGAGGCCCGCGAGGGCCAGCGGATCCGCAACGACCTCGACCGCGACAGCCGGCGCCCCGGCTTCGGCGCGCGGCGGCCGGGCGGGATCGACTGGCGGTCGCTGGAGCTGCACTACGTCTCCGACGACCCCGCGGCCGAGGACTACGGCTACGCCTTCTCGGCCGACGAGCTGCCCGACGACGGCGAGGCCGAGCCCGGCTTCGGCGGCGAGGCCGCGCTCGACCTGTCCTCCGACGCCCTCTTCACCTGGCTGGCGCTGGACCCGAGCCAGTTCTGGGTCAACCTCAACCCCGACACCCCCGAGACGGTCATCGACGAGCAGTTCGCCACCACCGACGCCGGCCGGGTGCTGCTCCAGGCCGACCTGGAGTTCAAGCGCACCATCGCCGACGGGATGAACCCGGAGACCGACCTGGGCAGGACCTTCTGGGACTCGATGGAGCGGACCGACGAGGGCGTGATCTGCTACGACTGGTACCGATTCTGGGTCGACCCGAAGCCGGCGACCGTGCGCCAGGACGACGACCAGCTGTACATCCTCGACGCCCCGATGCGCGCCCAGATCGAGCCGGTCGAGGTGGACTTCGAGATGCCGGGCGAGGACCTGTGCGCCGACGCCCCCGAGGACGTCGTCGAGCGGAACAACCAGCGGATCGTCGACACCTACGCCCCGTACCTCGAGGACGCGGTGAACACCGACCCCGTGTACGCCGACCTGCGCCGGGTCTACGCCGCCCGCGTCGCGTCGGAGTGGATCAAGGACCGCGACGCGCAGCGTCCCGGCGCGTTCCACGACGTCATCGGCACGGGCGACGTCTCCCCCTGGCCGGCGCGGACCGCGTGGGACCCGCAGGACGTCTACGACCAGTACCTCGAGCGCCTGCAGACCCCGCTCTACCGGTACGAGTACGAGCACGGCGACATGGAGTACTGGCTGGAGATCACGGGCGGTGTCGAGTTCCCCGACGCCCCGCGAGACCCGATGGACGCCGCACGGTTCGAGCGCGAGCACCCCCGCCTGCCGAGCACCGTGCGCAGCGCCCGGTCCGAGGCCGCCAGCCTCCCCGTCGAGGCGCAGGGCGCGGTCGGCACGCTGGCCGACGGGGCCGAGAGCGTCGCCTGGCTCGGCGGTGGCGTCCCCCAGGCCGTGGAGGACCCCGACCCGGATCCGACGGACCCGCCCGACCCTGACCCGACGGACCCGCCCGACCCCGACCCGACGACCCCGCCCGGCGGGGACGACGGCGGGAACGACGACGGTGGCGGCGCCCCGGACGCGGGCGACGACCAGAGCGACGACGCGGGCCGCGGCGACGCCGCCGGGCGCGGCGACCCGCAGGCGCCGCGCGCCGAGGCGCCCGGCCCGGAGGCCGCCCCGCTGCCGGGGAGCCTGCCCGCGACAGGGTTCTCCGACGCCTGGCTGGCGCCGGCGGCGCTTGCCCTGGTGCTGGCGGGCCTCGCCCTGGTCCTGCTGCGGCGACGCTGGTTCCCGCGACCCTGACGACCGCCGACCGCCCCTCCGTCCTCGTGCCTCGGGGGGATCTGCCCTGGGCAGATGCGCTGCCGGCAGAGAACCCTCCCGCTCCGGCCCGCCGCGGCGGACGGTGGGGGCATGAGCACACCCGCACCGACCAGCCCCAGCTCCTTCGACGACCAGCTCACCGCGCGGCTGCTGCACCAGCGCATCGTGGTGATCGGCACCGAGATCGACGACGCCGTCGCGAACCGCGTCAGCGCCCAGCTCCTGCTCCTGTCGGCCGAGGACCCCCGGTCCGACGTCGCCCTGTACGTCAACTCGCCCGGCGGCTCCATCAGCGCCGGGCTCGCGATCTACGACACGATGCGGCTGCTGCCGAACGACGTCGTCACCGTGTGCTTCGGCTTCGCCGCGAGCATGGGCCAGTTCCTCCTCACCACCGGCACGAAGGGCAAGCGCTACGCCCTGCCGCACGCCCGCGTGATGATGCACCAGCCGTCCGGCGGCATCGGCGGCACCGCCGTCGACATCGCCATCCAGGCGGAGAACCTCGAGCACACCAAGCACGTCATGCACGAGCTCATCGCGCAGCACACCGGCCGCACCGTCGAGCAGATCGCCGCCGACAGCGACCGCGACCGCTGGTTCACCGCCACCGAGGCGATGGAGTACGGGATGGTCGACCGCATCGTGGAGAACGTCGACGACGTGCGGCCCACGGCCGCCGGCCGGAAGGCGGGGCTGTGATGAGCGGCTACACGATCCCGAGCGTCGTCGAGCGCACCCCGCTCGGCGAGCGGTACTCCGACGTCTTCAGCCGGCTGCTGCGCGACCGCATCATCTTCCTCGGTACCGAGATCGACGACGGCGTGGCCAACGTCGTCATGGCCCAGCTGCTGCACCTGGAGTCCGAGGCGCCCGACCAGGAGATCGGGCTGTACATCAACTCCCCCGGCGGCTCCGCCACGGCCATGACCGCCATCTACGACACGATGCAGTACGTGCGCTGCGACGTCGCCACCACCTGCATGGGCCAGGCCGCGTCCGCCGCCGCGGTGCTGCTCGCCGCCGGCACGCCGGGCAGGCGGACCGTGCTGGAGCACTCCCGCGTGCTGCTGCACCAGCCGTCCGGCCAGGGCCAGGGCACCGTGTCCGACCTCGCCATCCAGGCGCGCGAGGTGCTGCGGCTGCGGGCCGAGACCGAGGAGCTGCTCGCCCGGCACACCGGGCAGCCCGCCGAGCGGCTGCGGGCGGACACCGACCGCGACCTCATCCTGTCGGCGCACGACGCCGTCGGGTACGGCGTGGCGGACGCCGTGGTCACGTCGCGCAAGCTGTCGGCCCGCGCCGCGGCCTAGGACCGGCTAGGGGCCGGCCGCAGGGCGCCCGCCGACGTGCCAGTCGTGGACCTCGACCTCCGCGTAGTCGTCCGCGACCAGCACCCGGCGGGCGTCCGCGGGGCCGGCGGCCTCGACCAGTGCGACGGCGCCGACGACGACGGCGCCGTCGTCGGACAGGAGCGGCCCCGCCGCGACGAGGCCGGCGCGCGCGCCCGGCGCGACGAGCGGCTCGCCGGTCCCCCGCCAGCCGAGACCGAGGACCAGGTACCGGGGGTCGCCGTCCGGGCCGCCGGCGAAGTCCCACATCGTGCGGCCGAGCGTGTTGCGCCACCGGCGCAGCAGCACGTCCCGGTACGCGCCGGCCTGGTAGTTGGGCTCGTCGAACGCGAACGCGCGGGCGGCCTCGGGGCCGGGCAGGTCGAGGGCGTGCACGCTGCCCGTCAGCGTGGCGCCGCCGTCCGTCGTCGTCGGGCCGCGCGCGATCATCCCGTCCGCGAACCGATCCATGTAGGCCAGGTGCTCGTCGTTGAGCGCCTCGCGCAGCGGTCTCGACCCGGCGCGGTCACGGTGGTAGCAGAAGAACTCCATGCCGCCCGACGGTAGCCCTAAGCGGCGAGGGCGACGACGTCCGACGTCGTCGTCGAGCGCACGTGCCGCGGCGCCGACGAGGAGCGCTCGCGCACCGAGGTGAGGACCCGGACCCTCTGCTGCTGCTCGACGCTCGCGGCGAGCGCGTCGTGGGCCTGGGAGACGAGGTCGACGAGGCGGATGCCGAGCGCCGCGCACACGGCGGCCAGCATCTCGGACGACGCCTCCTTGCGGCCGCGCTCCACCTCGGACAGGTACGCCGTCGACATGCGTGCCGTGCCGGCGACCTCCTGCAGGGTGCGGCCCTGGCGCAGCCGGGCGCGGCGCAGGATGGCGCCGACGAGGTGGCGCAGCAGCGGCTCGCGCACGTGCTGCACCTCGGTCACCGTGCCGACCCGCGTGTCCGCCGTCATGCCGACGACGCTACCCGCGCCCCGCGGCCGACGGCTCCGTCAGCGGCTCGACGGGCGGCCGTTCTGCTGACGGCAGAAGACGGCGGGCGGCCCGGCCGCTGCCGAACAGCACCCCGCCGACGACGAGCGCCGCGCCGATCCCCTCGCCGAGCGTCACGCGCTCGCCGAGCAGCAGCCAGGCCGCCGTCATGCCCACCACCGGCACGAGCATCGAGAACGGTGCCACCACGCCCGCCGGGTGCCGGGCCATGAGCCAGGTCCACACCCCGGATCCGAGCACCGTGCCGACCAGCACCGTGTAGGCGAGGCCGACGACCGCGCCCACCGCGCCCGGCTCGCCCCACGACGTGAGCGAGTGCGCGATCTCCCCCGGCCCCTCCACGAGCAGGGACAGCGCGAGCATCGGCAGCGGCGGCACGACCGACATCCACAGCGTGAGGCGCAGCGGGCTCTGCGGCTTCGCCTGCCGGTTGCACACGTTGCCGATCGCCCAGCCGAAGGCGCCCGCGAGGGTGAGCAGGAACGGCACCACCGTGGCGCTCGCGGACTGCTGCCAGGCCACGAGGGTGAGGCCACCCACGGCCACGAGGATGCCGAGCACCTGCCGCCCGGTCACCCGCTCGCGCAGGAACGTGGCGCCGAGCAGCACGGTGAACGGCCCGGACATCTGCAACACGAGCGACGCCAGCCCGGCCGGCATGCCCGCCGCCATGCCCCAGTAGAGGAACAGGAACTGGAGGGTGCCGAACCCGAGCCCGTAGCCGACGAGCCAGCGCACCGGCACGTCGGGCCACGGCACCAGCAGCACCGTGGGCACCGCGATGAGCGCGAAGCGCAGCGCCACGAGGAACATCGGCGGGAAGTGCTGCAGGGAGGCGTCGATGGCGATGAAGTTCAGCCCCCACATGAGGGCGACGAGGACGGCGAGCAGCCGGTGACGGGCGGGCATGCGCCCAGCCTCGCCCGAGCGATCATGAAGGACAAGCGAAAGTTCCTTCACTCTGTCTGTAGCCTGCCTTCATGGACGCCAGACACCTCGAGCTGCTCCGCGAGCTGGCCGACCGGGGCAGCGTGACCGCCGTCGCCCGCGCCACCCATCGCACGCCGTCGGCCGTGTCCCAGCAGCTCCGCACCGCCCAGCGCGAGCTGCGCACCCCGCTCGTCGAGCCGTCGGGCCGCGGGCTGCGTCTCACCGAGGCGGGACGGCTGCTCGCCGAGGGCGGGGCCTCCGTCGCCGCCGCGCTCGAGCAGGTGCAGGCCCGCTGGGACGCGTTCCAGGGCGAGCCGTCGGGCACGGTCACCGTGGCGGCGCTGGCCAGCGCCGCCACCTTCCTGCTGCCCCGCGTCATGGCCGACCTCGCCGGCACGGCGATCACGCTGCGCTGCGCCGACGTCGACATCGCCGAGGCCGAGTACGGGCCGCTCACGGCCGACCACGACGTCGTGGTCGCGCACTCCCTCACCAGCGTGCGGCCCGCCGGGGCCGAGGGCCTCGCCGTGGTGCCGCTCGCCCGCGAGCCACTCGACATCGCGATGGCGACGCACCACCCGCTCGCGCGCCTGCCGCAGGTGCGGCCGCGCGACCTCGTCGACCAGGACTGGATCGGCGTGCCCCTCGGCTACCCGTTCGACTCCGTGCGCCTCGCCGTCGAGCAGGCCACCGGGGCCGAGCTGCGCGTCACCCAAAGGCTGCGCGACAACCGCCTCATCGAGGCGCTCGTCGCCACCAGCGACCACGTCGCCGTCCTGCCCCGGTTCACCACCCCCACCGGCGCGGGCCTGGTGCTGCGCGAGCTGGCCGACGTCGCGTCCGCGCGGCACGTCTCCGCGGTGCTGCGGCCCGACCGGGCCGAGCGGCTCGCCGTGCGCCGCGTGGTCGAGGCCTTCCAGCGGGCCGGCGCCGACGTCGCGACGGCCATGGCAGGCGGCACGACCGGCGACGCCGCCGTCTGACGTGCCCCCGCCCGGGTTCGAACCGGGACTGGGCCGGGTTTAAGCCGGCTGCCTCTGCCAGTTGGGCTACGGGGGCCAGGGACGAGCGAGCGGGCGCCCGGCCACCTCCCTGGGGAGATCGCCCGACGCCCGCTCACGGTACCGGGGTTGCGGTCAGCCCTTCTCGGCGCGCGCGGCCGACGACTCGGCCTTCTGCTCCACCTTCTGGCCCGGCTGCTTCGGCGGCACGGAGGCCTTGCGGAACTCGTCGCGCGGGTCGTGCAGCGAACCCAGGGACACGATCTCGCGGCCCATGAGGAACTGGCCGATCCAGCCGACCATGATGCGCAGCTTGCGGTTGCCGGTCGGCATCGCCATCACGTGGTAGCCGCGGTGCGCGAGCCAGGCGAGCGGGCCGCGCAGCTTGAGGAAGCCGAACAGCTCCGCCACGCCCTTGTACAGGCCGAGGGACGCGACGACGCCGACGCTCTTGTGGCTGTAGTCCTCGGGCTGCTGGCCCTTGAGGACGGCGATCATGTTGTCGGCGAGCTTGGTGGCCTCGCGGATCGCGTGCTGCGCGTTCGGCGGGCAGAACTGGCCCGGGTTGAGCACGTCCGGCACGGCGGCGCAGTCGCCCGCGGCCCAGGCGTCGGGGACGATCTCGCCGTCCTCGGTGGCCACCTGCAGGGTCGGCTTGACGATGACGCGGCCGAGCTTGTCGAACGGGAGGTCCGACTCCTCCTTGATGACCGGGTGCGCCTTGACGCCCGCGGTCCACACGATGGTCTCGGTGTCGAACTCGACGCCGGTCGAGGTCACGACGTGGCCGTCCACGCAGGACGACAGGAACGTGTTGAGGTGGAACTCGATGCCGCGCTTCTTCATCTCGTCGAGCGCCCACAGGCCCATCGGCTCCGAGACCTCGGGCAGGATGCGGCCCGAGCCCTCGATCATCACGAAGCGCAGGTCCTCGGCCTCGATCGTGGGGTAGTTGCGCGTGGCGTACCGCGCCATGTCCTCGATCTCGGCGAGCGCCTCGATGCCGGCGAACCCGCCGCCCACGAAGGTGAACGTGAGCATGCGCTTGCGCGCCTCCGCGTCCCAGGTGGACGACGCGACGTCCATGCGGTTCAGCACGTGGTTGCGGACCGCGATGGCCTCCTCCACGTTCTTGAAGCCGATCGCGTTCTCCGCCAGGCCCGGGATGGGCAGCGTGCGGGAGACCGACCCGAGGCCGACGACGAGCTGGTCGTAGGAGACCTCGTAGTCGGGCCCCTCCTCCGGGTGGATCGTGACCTTGTGGCCGCCGTGGTCGATGTGGTTGACCTTGCCCTGCAGCACGTCCACGCCCTTGAGCGCCTTGCGGTGCGGGGCCACGACGTCACGGGCGTCGATCGAGCCGGCGCCCGCCTCGGGCAGGAACGGCGCGTACGTCATGTACGGCCGCGGGTCGACGACGACGATCGCCGCATCGTGCTTGCCGAGCTTGCGGCGCAGGCGTCGCGCCACGTAGAGGCCGACGGAACCACCGCCGAGGACGACGATGCGGGGCACCTTGCGGGGCCGCGAGGTCGCGGCGGGCGCGTCCTGGACAGAGGTGTCCGACGACAGAACGTTCTGAGGCATGGGCACCATTCTACGACCGCGTCGCGGGCGCGCAGTCGAGCGTCCACGGTGCGACCCTCCCGGCCTCTCTCACGGCCGGCCGAGCGAGAGCGCGATGCCGTCGAGGATGTCGCTCTCGCTGGTCACGACCTGCGTCAGGGCGCCGCCCGCGGCCGCGACGTCGTCGCGCACACGGGCGACGACCTCCGCCCAGACCAGCGCGCCCGCGCCGATGACGTCCGCGCGGCCGGGGTGCATGAAGCCGAGCGCGAGCCGCTGGGCGCGGCTGCGGTGCAGCAGGTCGTCGCACGCGGCGAGCACCTGGTCGACGCCGAGGACGGCGCCGTGCACGCGCTCGCGGCGGTACTCGGGCAGCTCGAGGGCGTGCGCCGTCACCGACGTCACCGAGCCGGCGAGACCGACGAGCGTCGCGGTGCGGCCGAACGGGACGGTCCGTGCCGCCTCGTCGAGCGCGGCGCGCACGTCGGTGCGCGCGGCCTCCACCTCGGCCGGGGCGGGCGGGTCGGAGTGCAGGTGCCGCTCCGTCATGCGCACGGACCCGACGTCGAGGGACAGGGCCGCGTCCGGGGTCGTCGTGCCGAGCACGAGCTCGGTCGACCCGCCCCCGAGGTCGACCACGAGGTACGGGCCGGGGTGCTGCCCGGCGACGCCCGCCGTGGCGCCCCGGAACGACAGCTCCGCCTCCTCGCGGCCGGACACGACCTCCGGGTCGACGCCGACGGCCGCGCGGACGCCGTCGGCGAACTCCTGCCGGTTGCGCGCGTCGCGGGTGGCCGACGTCGCGACGAAGCGGACGCGCGTGGCCCCCGCCCCCGCGATCACCGTGGCGTAGTCGCGCGACGCCTCGAGCGTGCGCGCCAGGGCCTCCGGGGCCAGCTCGCCCGTACGGTCCACGCCCTGCCCGAGCCGCACGATGCGCAGCCGCCGGTCGACCTCCGTGAGGGTGCCGTCGGGGCCGACGTCGGCGACGAGGAGCCGGATGGAGTTGGTGCCGCAGTCGATCGCCGCGACGCGGGAGCCGGTGGTGGGGGTGGAGCGTTCGGTCACGCCGTCACCCTCTCACCCGCCACCGACCGGCCGCTCGTCGGCGCGTGCGGCTCAGCAGGAGCAGCGGTCGGGGCGCCACTGGTCGCGGACCAGCGCCAGCGCCTCGTCGCCGAGCGGGTTGACGCCCGGCCCGGCGGCCAGCGCGTGGCCCATGAGCACGTGGACGCACTTGACGCGCGTCGGCATGCCGCCGGCGGAGATGCCGTCGATCTCCTCGACGTGGCCCAGCTCCGCGCGCCGCGCGAGGTAGTGCTCGTGCGCGCGCCGGTAGGCCGCGGCGAGCTCCTCGTCGTCGCCCAGCCGCTCGGTCATCTCCTTCATCACGCCCTGCGCCTCCAGCCGCGACGCGGCGGCGACCGCGCCCGGGTGGGTGAGGTAGTACGTCGTCGGGAACGGCGTGCCGTCCGGCAGCCGCGGCGCCGTCCGCACGACGAGCGGGCGACCGCACACGCAGCGCGCGGCGATGCCGACGACGCCGCGCGGCTCCCGCCCGAGCTGCTCGGCGAGCACCTCGAGGTCGCGGTCGGTGACGGCGGCGGGGTCGGTGTCGCCCGCGCCGTCGGCGGGCGTGCGGGCGTGGGTCTGGTCGGTCACGGGGTCCTCGTGGCGTTCGCGGGCGGGGCAGCCCTCATTCTCCCCCGGACCCGGGGATGCCGCGGCCGTGACCCGTCACCACCCTCTCACCACTCGGCGAACGACCCGTCGGCGTGCCGCCACACGGGGTTGCGCCACCGGTGCCCGACGGCGGCCCGCTCGCGCACGTAGTCCTCGTCCACCTCGATGCCCAGGCCGGGCCCGCCCGGGATCTCGACCGCACCGTCGGCGTACGCGAAGACCGTGGGGTCGACGACGTAGTCCAGCAGGTCGTTGGAGGTGTTGTAGTGGATCCCCAGGCTCTGCTCCTGGATCACCGCGTTGTACGCGACGGCGTCGAGCTGTAGGCAGGCCGCGAGCGCGATCGGGCCCAGCGGGCAGTGCGGGGCGACGGCGATGTCGTAGGCCTCGGCCATCGCGGCGATCTTGCGCACCTCGGTGATGCCACCGGCGTGGGACAGGTCGGGCTGGATCACGTCGACGACGCCGGAGGTGATGACGTCCTTGAAGTCCCAGCGCGAGTAGAGCCGCTCCCCCAGCGCGATCGGCGTCGTCGAGGCCCGCAGCACGTCCGCGATCCCGTCGACGTGCTCGGAGAGCACCGGCTCCTCGACGAACATGAGGTGGTACGGCTCCAGCGCGTCGAGCAGCACCCGCGCCATCGGCCGGTGCACGCGCCCGTGGAAGTCGACGCCGATGCCGACGTCGGGCCCGACGGCCTCCCGGACCGCCGCGACGTTCTCGACGACCTTCTCGACCTTGTCCCGCGTGTCGAGGTACTGCAGCTCCTCGGGGCCGTTCATCTTCACGGCCGAGAAGCCGCGCCCGACGGCCTCCCGCGCGGCCGCGGCGGTCTCCGCCGGCCGGTCCCCGCCGATCCACGAGTAGACCTTGATCCGGTCGCGCAGCCGGCCGCCGAGCAGCTCGTGCACGGGCACCCCGAGCGCCTTGCCCTTGATGTCCCACAGCGCCTGGTCGATGCCGGCGAGCGCGCTCATGTGGATCCCGCCGCCCCGGTAGAACCCGGAGCGGTACAGCACGGTCCAGTGGTCCTCGATCCGCCGCGGGTCCTGCCCGACCAGGTAGTCGGACAGCTCCTCGACGGCGGCCGCCACGCTGGCGGCGCGCCCCTCCAGGGCGGGCTCTCCCCAACCGACGATCCCCTCGTCGGTCTCGATCTTGAGGAAGAGCCAGCGTGGCGGGACGACGAATGTCGTCAGTGACGTGATCTTCACGGCATCCCTTTCGGCGTGGTTGCCCGTTCAGCGGGCCCGGTCAGTGGTGGGTGCTGCGGTGCGTGTGCGCTGCCCAGACGCGCGCGAGCTCGGCGGCGCGCGCGCCGACCGTGGCGGGCGCGTCCCCCGGGCGGTACAGGGACGTGCCGATCCCGGCGCCGTCCGCGCCCGCACGAGCCCAGTCGCCGAGGGTGGACGCGTCCACCCCGCCGACCGGGACCAGCCGCGTGCCGGCGGGCAACACGCTCGCCCAGGCGCGCATCCCGGACGTCCCGACAGCGGTGCCGGGGAAGACCTTGATCGCCGTGGCCCCGGCGTCGAGCGCGGCGAACGCCTCGGTCGGCGTCGCGGCCCCGGGGTAGCTCTCGAGGCCCAGGCGGACCGCCTCGGCGACGACGTCCGGGCGGGTGTGGGGCGAGACGACGAGCGAGGCCCCGGCGTCGGCCGCGCGGCGCACGTCGTCGGGCGTGAGGACGGTCCCCGCGCCCACGCGCCGGTCCGGGCCGACGGCGGCGCGGATCCGCCGCACGGACTCGAGCGGGTCGGGCGAGTTGAACGGCACCTCGACGGCGTCGAGGCCGGCGTCGAGCGCCGCCGTCGCGACCTCCACGGCCTCGTCGGGCGTGACGCCGCGCAGGATGGCGACGAGGCCGGTGACGTGCTGCGTCATGTCTGGTCCTCCAGGATCGGTGCCGGGGCGGCAGGGGCGGCAGGGGCGGCAGGGGCGGCAGGGGCGGCAGGGGCGGCAGGGGCGACGAGCCCGGCGTCGACGGCGACCCGCCACAGGCCGCGGGCCGCGGCGTCCTCGGCGACCGTGCGGGCCCTCGTGCCGTGCCGCTCCAGCGCGCGGCGGTACCGCGCGGCGGTGGCGGCCGACCCGCAGACGGCGACGCCTGCGGCCGGCGTCGCGCGCAGAGCGTGCCGCACCTCGGAGCCCACCAGGAGCCCGGAGAGATAGTCGGCCACGTCGGGCGGCGCGAGCCGGCCGGCCTGCACCAGGGTGCGCGCCGTGAAGAGCAGGGCGAGCAGCCCGCGGTCGTCGCCTTGCGCGGCCTCGACGTCGAGGCCGCGGTCGAAGGCGTCCGACGGCGTGGGACCGGGCGCGCCGTCGGCGAGCCGCGCGAGGATGCTGTCGCGCAGCAGCAGGGCGTAGACCTCACCGGTCATCGCCGTGGCGAAGCCGGCGACGCGGGAGCCGTCGAGCCGCACCCACTTGGAGTGCGTGCCCGGCAGCACGACGGCCGCGGGCGGGTCGTCACCGGCCGCGGCGAGGGCGCCGAGCAGCTGGACCTCCTCGCCGCGCATGACGTCCGGGTCCGCCCCCGGCACCCGCAGCCCCGGGACGAGGTGGACGATGCCGCCCGCGACGGCGGACGCGTCGTCCGTCGCGGGCAGGGGCACCGCGGTGAGGTGGTGCGCCAGGCGGTCGAGGCCCGCCGGCACGTCCACGTAGCCGGCCCGCGCCCAGCCGTGGTCGCTGCCCGCCATGCCGGCGCACACCACCGGCAGTGCGGGACTCGCGTCGAGCCAGGGCCCGCACCGCCGGGCGAACGTCCCGGCGAACGCGGCGGCCCGCTCCGCGTCGGTGCGTGCGCCCTCGGAGGTGCGCAGGGAGCCGTCGGCGGTGCGGACCTCGTCGAGCACACGCCCGGCCCCGTCCAGGAGCCAGCCACGGAACGACGTGGTGCCCCAGTCGAGGGCGACCAGCGCGGCGTCGCGGCGGGGAGCGTCGTCGGCCATGGAACGGGACGCTAGGCCTCCGCCCCCGCGAGGGGGACACGCTTCCCGATTATCGGGATACGGTCGCGGGATGCACGCACCGTCGAACGCGGCGACGCCCGCGACGACCCGCCCCGCGTCGCGGGCGGTCCCCGTCCCCGAGGGCACGCAGACCCTGGCGCGCGGCCTCGCCGTCGTGGACGCCGTCGCCCGCGGGCACGAGCGGCTGCGGGACGTCGTGGCCGAGACCGGCGTCGGGCGCAGCACCACCCACCGGCTGCTGCAGCTGCTGGTGGCCGCCGGCTACCTGCGCCGGCTCGACGACGGCCGGCACGCGCTGGGCCCCGCCCTCATCGAGCTGGGCTACCAGGCGCTGCAGGAGAACCCGGTCGCCGCCGTCGCGGCGGTGCCGCTGCAGGCGCTCGCCGCGCGGGTGTCCGACACCGTGCACCTCGCCATCGAGGACCGCGGGCAGGTGCTCTACCTCGACAAGATCCCCGGCACCCGCGGGGCGCCGATGCGCTCGCGGATCGGGCACCGCATGCCGCTCACCCGCACCGGGATCGGCAAGGCGCTGCTGCTCGACCGCCCCGACCGCTGGCGCGACCGGTTCCTCGCGGAGCAGCGGGTGGGCACCGGCGCCGGGGAGGAGGCCGAGGTGCTGACGGCCGACGAGTTCGTCGCCGTCATGGAGGCGTCCGCCCGTCGCGGGGTGGCCTTCGACCTCGAGGAGAACGAGCCGGGCGTGCTGTGCGTCGCCGCGCCCGTGCGCGACGCGTCGGGCACGATCGCCGCCGCGATCAGCGTGTCCGCGCGCCGGCCCGCCATGCCGCCGGCGCGCGTCGAGGCGCTGGTCCCCGTGGTGCTGGACGCGGCGGCCGCCGTCGCCGCCGGGCTCGGGTTCCGGTCGGCGGCACGCTGACGCGGCGGCGAGGTCGGCGCGACGCGCCTCAGTCGAGGCAGAACTCGTTGCCCTCGACGTCCTGCATCGTGATGCAGGACTCCTCCTCGCCGTCGGCGTACTGCGTGTACAGGTAGACGGCGCCGAGCGGCTCGAGCCGCGCGCGCTCCGCCTCGAGGGCGGCGAGCCGCTCCTCGCCCACCAGACCGGTGCCGACCCGCACGTCCAGGTGCACGCGGTTCTTGACCACCTTGCCCTCGGGGACGCGCTGGAAGTACAGCCGCGGGCCCTCCCCCGTGGGGTCGGCGGCGACCGACGGCACGCCCTCCGGCTGGACGTACCCGAGCACCTCGCACCAGAAGCGCGCGACCCGCCCGGGGTCCGCGCAGTCGAACGTGACCTGGAACTTCCTGACCGACGGCGTCATCCACCCACCGTAGGGGCCCGGGGCCTCCGGCCGCCCGCTCTTCAGCCTCCGGGCGACGAGGGGCTCGGCGTGCCCCCGGGGGCGTCCTCCGCGCCGTCGTCGGTCGCGGCGGCGGGGCCGTCGGCGACCTGCACCGACTCCCACACCGACTGGTACCACGGCACGCTCGGCCCGGCCGACGTGCCGACCGGCCCGGAGTCGACCGCCTCGCCCGTCACCGGGTCGACGTCGTCCGCCCCCGCGGCGTCCGGGTCGACCACCCGCCACACCTTGTCGGACGGCATGACGAAGCTGAGGCGCGAGCGCGCCTGCTCCTCGACGTACGAGCGGTCCTCCCAGCGCCCGAGCTCCACCTCCAGGCGGTCCCGCTCGGCCCGGTTCTGCGCCAGCTCCGTGCGCAGCCGGTCCAGCTCGTGGGACTGCTGCACCGCGCCGCGGACCGTGGGCAGCAGCAGCACCACCGCCAGCAGCACCACCACCGACAGCACGATGAGCCGGACGGTCAGCACCTCCGGCAGCACCAGGCCGTAGCGGCTGCGGCGGCGCTCGTCCCGCGCCGGTCCCGCCGGACGACGCGACCCGCGCCGCCCGCCGGACGCCTTGCCCGACGACGTCGGCGTCCTGCCCGACGTCTTGCCCGATGCCTTGCCCGACGTCGAGGCCTTCGCGCTCCCCGTGCCCTTGCTCGCGCCGGTCGCCTTCGCCCCCTTCGACGCGGACGCCTTCGTGCCGCCCTTCGCGCCGGGCCTCGGGCGCGCGGACGACGGTGCGCCGACCGAGCCGTTCGCCGTCGTCGTGGGCCGCGCGGAGCCGCCGCGCGCGCCCGAGGGCCGCGACGCCGGGCGGCGGGCGGCGGGAGAGGTCGGGCGACGGGCAGGCACGCCCCGATTCTGCCGATCCGCGCCGCCCGGACCGGGGACCGTCGTCGGCGCGCCCGCGAGGCGACCCCCACTCGGCGAGGTAGTTCCAGGCCTCGCGAGGTAGTTCCAGGTCCCGCGAGGTAGTTCCAGGTCTCGCGAGATAGTCCGGATTCTCGAACTACCTCGCGGGAATCTGAACTACCTCGCGGGACGACGACGGCCGGTCGCCCCCGCGGGGGCGACCGGCCGTCGTCGTGCGGTGTCCCGGGGGGTCAGCCCTGGAAGCGCGGGAACGCGGAACGACCGGCGTAGCGGCCGGCGTCGTCCAGCGCCTCCTCGATGCGCAGGAGCTGGTTGTACTTGTTGATGCGCTCGCCGCGGGCGGGGGCGCCGGTCTTGATCTGGCCGGCGTTAGTCGCCACGGACAGGTCCGCGATCGTGGTGTCCTCGGTCTCGCCGGAGCGGTGCGAGGTCATCGTGGTGAAGCCGTTGCGCTGCGCGAGCGTGACGGCGTCGAGCGTCTCGGTGAGCGTGCCGATCTGGTTGAGCTTGACCAGCAGCGAGTTGGCGGCCTTCTCCTCGATGCCGCGCGCGAGCCGCTCGGGGTTGGTGACGAACAGGTCGTCGCCGACGACCTGGACCTTGTCGCCGACCTCGGAGACGAACTGCGTCCAGGCGCCCCACTCGTCCTCGGACAGCGGGTCCTCGATGGACACGATCGGGTAGTTCGCGACCATGCTCTCGTAGAGCTTGATCATGTCCTCGGTCGAGTGCACCTCGCCGTTCTTGAAGTGGTACGCGCCGTCCTTGAAGAACTCGGTGGCGGCGACGTCCATCGCGATGGCGATGTCGGTGCCCGGCGCGAAGCCCGCCTTCTCGATGGCCTCCATGATGAGGTCGAGGGCGGCGACGTTCGAGGGCAGGTCCGGGGCGAAGCCGCCCTCGTCACCGAGGCCCGTGGAGAAGCCCTTGGACTTCAGCACGCCCTTGAGGGCGTGGTAGACCTCGGCGCCCGAGCGCAGGGCCTCCTTGAACGTGCTCGCGCCGATCGGGGCGATCATGAACTCCTGGAAGTCCACGGTCGAGTCCGCGTGCGAGCCACCGTTGACGATGTTCATCATCGGGACCGGCAGCACGTGCGCGTTGGGGCCACCGACGTAGCGGAACAGGTCGAGGCCGGCCGACTTCGCGGCGGCCTTCGTGACGGCGAGCGAGACGCCGAGGATCGCGTTGGCGCCGAGCTTGCCCTTGTTCGGGGTGCCGTCCAGCTCGATGAGGGTCTGGTCGATGATGCGCTGCTCCTCGGCGTCGTAGCCGATGAGCTCGGGGGCGATGTCGTCGATGACGGCGTTGACCGCGCCCTCGACGCCCTTGCCCAGGTAGCGCCCCTTGTCGCCGTCACGACGCTCGACGGCCTCGAAAGCGCCGGTCGAGGCGCCCGACGGGACCGCCGCGCGGGCGAACGTGCCGTCGTCCAGCGCGATCTCCACCTCGACGGTGGGGTTGCCGCGCGAGTCGAGGATCTCGCGTGCTCCAACGGCTTCGATGCTTGCCACGGGCTGCTCCTTCAGACGGGGCTCGCGGGCGACCGCGCGGCAAGGCCCAGGCGGAGGTGCCCGGGGCCGCTGACGCCCGCGACGGTGCTGGGTTGACGCCCCCAGCCTAGACCGGCACCTGGCGCGCAGCGTCCGCGACCACGAACCGGGCAGCCGCCCCCCCGCTAGCGTGGGCACCGTGGACGGCTTCTGGGACTTCCTCGGTTCCTACTGGTGGTTGGTCTTCCCGCTGAGCGGCATCGTCGGCGGCTGGATCCGCGGCGCCCAGGTGTGGGACGAGCGCCGCCGCCGGGACAAGATCGAGATGTACCGCCTCAAGCACGCCGAGGAGCGGGCCACGCGGGAGGCGGACGAGGTGCTCACCGGCGAGATCGAGCGGGTGACCGCCGCGCACGACGAGACGGAGCGCCGCTGGCTCGACTACGAGCTCGACGCCGTCAAGGTCCTCGAGTACCCCGTGATGACGGACATGCGCGAGCAGGTGACCGTCGACTTCCACCGGGCCCGGCGCGACGCCGAGAGCCTGCGGCCCGCGGACCCGGAGGAGCTCCGCGACCGCCGGCGGCTCGACCGGTACCGCGAGGCGGTCCGCGAGTACCAGGTGCGGTTCGACGTCGCCGAGCGCGAGGCGCGGCGGCGCCGCGCGTCCGACTTCTCCCCGACGGAGCGCCAGGCGCTCGACCGGGCGAAGAAGCTGCTCGCGATCGCCGACGACGAGGGCGCCACCCACGCCGAGCGGCAGTCCGCCTACCGGCGGGCGACCAAGGCGCTCGAGGGCATCATCGTGCTGCCCGACGGCGCCACCGACGCGATCGAGCAGCGCATCGCGGGCCTGCTGGGGCAGGGCGCGAGGCACGAGCCCGATGACGCCGGCCCCGACGCCCCGACGCCCTCCTGAGCCGCGGGATCAGAGGCCGGCGGGCAGTTTGGATCGCGCCGCGCGGCGCAACGGTGCCGCGAGGGCGTCCCCCATCCGGTCGAGGAACGCGCGCACGGCCGCCGGGTCGGCGCCGCCCGCGTGGGTGAGCGCGATGCCGACCGGCTTGCGGACCACCGGGTCCGGGTCGGCGTGCAGGAGCTCGACGAGGCGCAGCAGGTCGGCGATCCCCTCGGGGTGGGGCGGTCGCGTGTACGCGAGCGGCGCCGTGAGCGCGGTGCGGCGGCGCAGCGGGTCGGCCGAGCGCGCGAGCTCGAACAGCGGCTCCCGCGTGCGGTCGCGCAGGTACGTCCCCACGACGCGGGGCGCCGCCCGGTCCACCATGTCCCACGTGTCGATGCGGTCGTGCCGGTCGAGGTAGGTGCGGTACCGCTCCTCCCGCCCGGCCTCCGTCTCCTGCGGCCTCCGCACCGCGAAGTCCAGCACGCAGAAGGCCGCGAGCCGGGGCTCGTAGGCGGGCTCGTCCAGCAGGCGGTGCACCTCGTCCAGCGGCATCGCGGTGTACCGCTTCGCCACGTCGAACAGCGTGCCCATCCGCACGCCCAGCACCTCGCCGTGCCCCGCGTAGTGCGTGTTCGGGTGCGCGACCGGGTCCGCGACGGCGCGCAGGTCCGCGACGAGGGCGTCCGCGGTGAGCTCCACGGCGTCCACGCTACGCGGCGGCGCTCGCCGCCCCCTCACGACGTCGGCGCGGGCGCCTCGGGCGTGTCCAGGGGCGGGGCGTCGTCGGGCCGCGGCGGCCGCGCCACGAGCTCGAGGACGGCGATGACCAGGCCCGCCACGACGGCGGTGCCCACGACGAGCGCCGGCGTCGGGCTGCCCGCGAGCAGCAGCACGAGGACCGCGACGCCGATCACGGCCACGCGGGCGACCGTGCGGTACCGGCCCAGCCAGTCGCCCACCGGGCCGGTCGAGACGCCGCGGCCCTCGCCGTAGTCGCGCAGCTTCGCGAACCCGCGCTGCGTCCCCTTCCGCAGGGACCGCGCCGACGCGCTGCCCCCGCCCAGGTATGCGACGAGCGCTACCACGAGGCCGAGTACCCCGACGGTGCGCAGCGTGATCCGCAGGAACGACACGACCTGGTCGAACAGCACCTCGGCCGCGTCCAGCCGCAGCACCACGTCGCTGAGGGCGTTCAGGTAGAGCCCGCGCGCGATCGCCAGCCCGATCGCCAGCACCACCATGCCCGCCGCGAGCGCCAGCCCCGCGACCACCAGCGCCCGCGTCTTGCGCCGCGCGACGAGCACGCCCGCGGCGAGCAGGCCCAGCGAGAGCCACGGCAGCCACGTGCCCAGCGCCACGACCTGCGCGTACCGGTTCTGCACCTGCACCAGCTGCGCGGTCTGCATGAGGACGAAGGTGGCGTTCACCTCCGGGATCCGCGCCGCGACGCCCAGCCCCCGGTCGACCAGACGCTGCTTGAGCAGGTCGATCATGCCGGAGAGCTGGATGGTGAGCTGGCCGTCCTTGCCGATCTCCAGCAGCTCGCCGCTCTGGCCCTCCATCGCCGCGACGAGCTGCTGGTGCGCCACCCGGTTGGCCTGCACCCAGGCGTCCTCGAACGCGTCGCTCTGGACGACGCCGTCGGCCGCGCGGCGGACGAACGACTCGACGCCGCTGGTCAGAGGCCCCTTGAGCTGTGTCAGCGCGTCGGTCGCGCGCGGCCCGACGCCCCGCTCCTCGAGCCCGCCGACCACCGTACCCACGATGGCGTCCACGTCGATCTGTTCCATCACCACGTCGGTCAGCCGGCCCGCGACGGCTCCCTGGACCGCGGGGTCCGAGGCGAGCGGCCCCACCGTCGCGACGTACCGGTCGGAGTCGGTCAGCGTGCGCTCCGCCCAGGCGGCGATCACCGCCACGGGCGCCAGCAGCGCGCCGAGGACGATGAGCACGACGGCCGCCGCGGCGCGCCCCCGGTGGCGCGGCTCCCGCGGCGCGGCGGGCGGCGCCGCGGCCACGACGACCGGCTGCCCCTCGCCGGCCGCCAGCCGCGCCCGCAGCTCCGCGTTCTCCCGCTCCAGCGCCGCCAGGCGCGCGGCCGTGTCGTGCGCCCCCGTGCCGCCGGTGTCGGCTCCGTCGGTCGTGCCGTCGGTCGTGCCGCTCATCGCGCCCTCCGTCGTCGCCCCGCCGTCAGGCCGCGCACCCTCGCGCGGCCGGGCCCCGCCAGGGCGCCCTCTTCGCCTCATGCTAGGGACGCTCGCCCGCCCCCACCTGCTGAAACGAAGGTGAACCCGGCCGGGAGCGTGAAGGCGACGAGCAGACCATCGGCCCGGGCGACCGTCCGGGCGATCAGTCCGGGCCGTCCGGCGAGTCGTCCCTGCATGACGACCGCACCGGCCCCCGGGCCCGTTCCCCCGCCCGGCACCCTCCCCGGCCCCGCCCACCTGCCCGACCTCGCCCGCACGCTCGTCGCGGAGCCGCACGTGGCGCACCTCGCGACGCTGCTGCCCGACGGGTCGCCGCACAGCGTGCCGCTGTGGGTGGCGTGGGAGGGCGACCGGCTCGCGTTCCTCACCGGCCTGCGTTCGCAGAAGGCGCGCAACGTGGACCGCGACCCGCGGGTCGCCGTCTCGGTGGCGCACACCGAGCGGCCGTGGGAGATGGCGATGCTGCGCGGCCGCGTGGACCGCGTGCTCGTGGGCGAGACCGGCTGGGCCGTCGTCGACCGGATCGCCCGCGTGTACACCGGCGCCGACTACCCGCGCGGCGAGGAGCGCATCGCCTTCCTCGTCGAGGTCGAGCGCGCGACCGCGTTGTCGTTCGGCTGACGGCCCGGCGGCAGCGTCGGCCTCGTCGGGAACCGCCGGCGGCCCTGGCGGTGCGAGGGCAGCTCGACGAAGCGGTACAGCGCGAACGCCAGCGCTGTGACCAACGCGAAGACGACGCCGCCCCCGACGACGACCCGGGCCGCCCACCCGCCCGGCATGACCGCCACCAGGCCGCCGCACAGGAGCATGACCGGCTGGTGCAGCAGGTAGAAGCTGAACGACCGGGCTCCGAAGCGCTCCAGGACGCCCGCCGGCGGGACGCGGTGCGCCACGCTCACCACCGTCAGGAGGGCGGTGACGCCGACCGCGGCCCACGCGACCTTCTGCACGGGGACGGGGAGGTCGGCCGAGTAGACGACGGCGCCGACCACGACCGACGCCGCCAGCAGCGACGAGATCGTGCGGGTCCGCGGTGCTCGGCCGCGACGCACGGCCTCGGCGGTCACCATGCCCGCGACGAACTGGATCAGGCACGCCGGCAGCGCGTGCCCGTCGCCCAGGTAGGGCGTGTCGGTGAGCCGCCCCAGCGTCTCCCAGAGCAGCCCGACCGCCAGCGCGGCGGCGAGGAGCCCGGCCGACCGCCACCGGCGCCAGACGAGGACGAGCAGGGGGAAGACCAGGTACAGCTGCAGCTCGAGCGAGACGCTCCACAGCGAACCGTTGATCGTGCCGAGGGTCGGGGGGAACCAGGTCTGCGCGCCGAGGGCGTGCACCGCGACGTCGGACGCCGTCGCGGGCGCCGCCACGACGAGCGGCCAGGTCGCCGGCAGGACGGCGAGGAGCGCCGCGAGGCCGAGGGCGACGTAGTACGGCGGCAGGATCCGCCAGGCACGGCGTCCGTAGAAGGTCCGCGCGTCGAGCGTGCGGGCCCTCGCCAGGACGGGCAGTGCGAGGCAGAAGCCCGAGACCACGATGAAGACGTCCACGCCGTGGCTGCCGTTGCTCAGCAGGTGCAGCAGGATCTCGGGCGGGTCGCCGAGCGCCCAGAAGGTCCCGATGTGGCAGAGGAAGACCGCCGCGGCGGCAAGGCCCCGGAGGGAGTCGACCCCGTGCAGCCTGCCGGTCGCCGGCGACGGCGCCTCGACGGTCACGGACGGTGCGTCCGGTCGCGCGACGGTGTGCCCATCCCGGGAGGCTAGGTCGTCGGGACGCCCCGGGGAACGGGCCGGCGGGTGATTCCGAGGGTGAACGCCCCCGTCCGCCGGCCGGCGGGTCAGCGCGCCGCGGTGCCGACGCTCGCCGCCGCGGAGACCTCCCCCAGGACCACCGCGTCGATGAGCTGCCGCGCCCACGTGAGCACCTCGGCGCCGCGCAGCGGGCGGCCGCCGATGCGCGCCGTCGTCGGGAAGGGCACGAGGAACGCGCGGATGGCGGGCTTGAGGAGGGTGCCCGGGTACAGCCGCTTGAGCCGCAGCTGCGCCGACTCGGCGAGGTCCACCGGGGCGAACCGGACGAACTTGCCCTGCGCGGTGACGTCCGTGAGCCCGGCGCGGCGGGCGTGGTTGCGGAAGTCCGCCACGTCGAACAGCGCGGAGGCGACGTCGGGCAGGGTGCCGTAGCGGTCGACCAGCTCGGCCCGCACCTCGGCGAGATCGGTGGCGTCCTGCGCGGCCGCGATCTTCTTGTACGCCTCGAGGCGCAGCCGCTCGGTCGCGATGTACGACTCCGGCAGGTGGGCGTCCACGGGCAGCTCGATGGTGACCTCGGGCTGCTCCTCCTCGCGCTCGCCGCGGAACGCCGCGACCGCCTCGCCCACCATGCGCACGTACAGGTCGAAGCCGACGCCCGCGATGTGCCCCGACTGCTCGCCGCCGAGCAGGTTGCCGGCGCCGCGGATCTCGAGGTCCTTCATCGCGATCTGCATGCCGGCGCCCAGGTCGGTGTGCGCCGCCATCGTGGACAGCCGGTCGTGCGCGGTGTCGGTGAGCGGGCGCTCCGGCGGGTACAGGAAGTACGCGTACGCGCGCTCCCGGCCGCGGCCCACGCGGCCGCGCAGCTGGTGCAGCTGGGACAGGCCGAGCACGTCCGCCCGCTCCAGGATCAGGGTGTTGGCGTTGGAGATGTCCAGGCCGGTCTCGATGATCGTGGTGCAGACCAGCACGTCCAGCTCCTTCTCCCAGAAGGCGCGGATCACCTGGTCGAGCTGGTGCTCGCTCATCTTGCCGTGGGCGACGCCGATCCGGGCCTCCGGCACGAGCTCCGCGAGGCGCGACGCCGTCTTCTGGATGGTCTCCACCTTGTTGTGCACGTAGAAGACCTGGCCCTCGCGCAGCAGCTCGCGGCGCAGCGCGGCGGCGATCTGCTTCTCCTCGAACGCGCCCACGTAGGTGAGCACGGGGTGGCGTTCCTCCGGCGGCGTGGCGAGCGTGGACATCTCGCGGATGCCGGTCACCGCCATCTCGAGCGTGCGCGGGATCGGCGTCGCGGACATCGCGAGCACGTCCACGTTGGTGCGCAGCTGCTTGAGCGTCTCCTTGTGCTCGACGCCGAACCGCTGCTCCTCGTCCACGATCACCAGGCCGAGGTCCTTGAACCGCACCGACCCGGTGAGCAGGCGGTGCGTGCCGATGACGATGTCGACCGTGCCCTTGCCCAGCCCCTCGATCGTCTCGGCCGACTCCTTGTCGGACTGGAACCGGGACAGCGCGCGCACCGTCACCGGGAACCCGGCGTACCGCTCGGAGAACGTGTCGAAGTGCTGCTGCACCAGCAGCGTCGTCGGGACGAGGACGGCCACCTGCTTGCCGTCCTGCACCGCCTTGAACGCGGCGCGGATGGCGATCTCCGTCTTGCCGTAGCCGACGTCGCCGCAGATCAGGCGGTCCATCGGCACGGCCTTCTCCATGTCGGCCTTGACCTCGTCGATCGTCACGAGCTGGTCGGGCGTCTCGACGTACGCGAACGCGTCCTCGAGCTCGCGCTGCCACGGGGTGTCCGGCCCGAAGGAGTGCCCCTGGGTGGCCATGCGCGCCGAGTACAGGCGGATGAGCTCGCCCGCGATCTCCCGGACGTGCTTGCGGGCGCGCGCCTTGGTGTTCTTCCAGTCCGCGCCGCCCATCTTGGACAGCGACGGCGACTCCCCGCCCGTGTACTTGGTGACCTGGTCGAGCTGGTCCATCGGCACGAACAGCCGGTCCCCCGGCTGCCCGCGCTTCGACGAGGCGTACTCGATGACCAGGTACTCGCGCGTCGCCGCGTTCGCCCCCGCGCCCAGCGTGCGCTGGACCATCTCCACGAAACGGCCCACGCCGTGCTGCTCGTGCACCACGAAGTCGCCGCCGCGCAGCTGCAGCGGGTCGACGACGTTGCGCCGCCGGCTCGGCATCTTGCGCATGTCGCGGGTCGTCGAGCCCTGGCGGCCCGTGAGGTCGGACTCGCTGAACACGGCGAGCTGCAGGTCGGAGGCGACGAAGCCCTTGCCCACCAGCGCGGGCGCGACCAGCACGACGCCGCCCTCCGGCTCCTCGCCGAGCTCCGCGACCAGGCGAGCGGCGGTGTCCGCGGCCGACAGCTGCTCGACCATCCGCTTGGCCGGGCCGTGGCCCTCCGTGGTGAGCACCAGCCGCCAGCCCGCGCGCTGCAGCGTCTGCACGTCGTCCAGCGCGCGCTGCAGGTCGCCGCGGTAGGACTCCACGTCGCGCGCGCCCACGGTGAAGGTCGTGACGCCGTCGACCTCGGAGGTCGGGGCGAGGGCGGCGTCCGCCGGGGCGTCGGAGCCGTCCGTCGTGGGCGCGTCGAGGCCGAACGACGACAGCGTCCACCAGCCCAGGCCGCGGCGGGCCGCGACGTCGCGCACCTCGGAGAACGTCTCGAACGACGCGGCCGACAGGTCGATCGGGGCCGCGCCCCCGGCGACGGCGCCCGTCCACGCGGCGGCGAGGAACTCCTCGGTCGTGGCGACGAGGTCGTGCGCGCGACGGCGGACGCGCTCGGGCTCGTCGATCACGAGCAGCGCGTCGTCGGGCACGAGCTCCAGCACCGGCACCATGCGGTCCACGAGCACCGGCGCGAGCGACTCCATGCCCTCGACGGCGACGCCCGCGGCGAGCCGGTCGAGCATCTCGATCGCGCCGGGCAGGCGCTCGACGAGCCCGGCCGCACGCTCGCGCACGGCGTCGGTGAGCAGGATCTCGCGGCACGGCGGCGCCCACAGGCCCTGCTCGGCGATCTCCAGGGAGCGCTGGTCGGCGACGGAGAACCAGCGGACCTCCGTCACCTCGTCGCCCCAGAACTCGAGCCGCAGCGGGTGGTCCTCCGTGGGCGGGAAGACGTCGAGGATGCCGCCGCGCACCGCGAACTCGCCGCGGCGCTCCACCATGTCCGCGCGGGTGTAGGCGGCGGCGACGAGACGGTCGCCCACCTCGGTGAGGTCGGCCGTGTCGCCCGTGTGCAGCTCCACGGGCACCAGCTCGCCCAGCCCGTCCACCACCGGCTGCAGCAACGCCCGCGCGGGCATCACGAGTAGCCGGATCGGGCCGGTCAGCCCCGGCTCGGGTGCCGGGTGCGCCAGCCGTCGGAACACGGCCAGCCGCTTGGCGACCGTGTCCGCGCGGGGCGACAGCCGCTCGTGCGGCAGCGTCTCCCAGGAGGGCAGGACGGCCACGTCGTCGGCGCGGTCGTCGGGCAGGTAGGCGCGGACGGACGCGGCGAGCTCGTCGGCCTCGCGCCCCGTCGCGGTGACGACGACGAGCGGGCGCCGCTCGGCCGCCGCGGCCAGAAGGGGCGCGCGCACGCCGACCGGTCCGACGACGTCGGCGAAGCCTCGCGCACGCACGTGCTCGAGCGCGGCGGCGGCGCCGGGGTCGGAGAGGAGGGCGGGGACGATGCCGGTGAGGTTCATGCGGGTCCTTCGGGCAGGGGTCTGCGGCGCGGCGAGGTCGGTGCGGGCACGACGACAGGCCCAGCTCTCCCCGGGACGCACCGGATCCACGGGGGCGTGACCATGGCGTGACGCGAGGGTCGCGACCCGGGAACCGTGCGACCGGCGGGGGCGCCGGGCGTGCCGCACCAGACTACGCCGACCCCCCGACGTCGCCCGTGAGGACCCGGACGAGTCGCGAGGTAGTTCAGATCTCCGCGAGGTAGTTCGAACTTTCGCGAGGTAGTTCAGATCTCCGCGAGGTAGTTCGAAACCCCGCGAGGTAGTTCGAACTACCTCGCGGAGATCTGAACTACCTCGCCGAAGGTTGAACTACCTCGCGGAATCTCGAACTACCTCGCGGGGAGGGGGACTACCTCGCGGTCAGCTGCCCGAGGGGAGCTGGGAGCGCAGGTCCTCGGGCAGCTGGTCGCGGATGCCGTCCGGGAGGCTGCCCAGCAGGTCGTCGCAGGCCGCCGCGTCGCCCGCCTGGCACTGGCCGCCGAGGTCCTGCAGCTGGTCGGCGTCGCCCAGGGTGCCCGCGAGGTCCTGCAGGTCGCCGAACGACAGGTCGCCGGTGAGCCCGCCGAGCAGCAGGTCCGGCACGGACAGGTCGGTCTGGGAGAGCTCCTCGGCCTGCGCGAGGGCGGCCTCGACGTCGTCGCCGTAGGTGTTCCAGAACCAGAGCCCCGCGATCACGACGAGCGCCGTGAACACCACCTGGATCGACCCGAACGTCACGCCGGTGGCGGCCATCCCGCGGCCGCCGGTGCCGCGGCGCCGGGTGCGGTCGAGGCCGACGCCGCCGAGGACGATCGCGAGGATGCCGAGGAGCGGCACGACGAACCCGAAGATCCCCGTGACGAGGGCCGCCACCGCCGTCGGCTCCGTGCCGCCGCGGGCGGAGCCCCGTGCCGGACGCCCGTGCGCGGCCGGCTGCCCGCCCTGGCCCGGTGCGTGCCGCGGGGCGCCCGACGACGAGGCGTCCCACGACTGCGGCACCGCGGGCCGCTGCGCCGACGCGTACCCGGCGGGCGGCCCGGCGACGGGCGCCTGCGCCACCCGGGTGGCCGGCGGCGCGGGAGCCGGGGTCGCCGGCGAGGGCCGGGAGGCGACGGGGCGGGACGACGCCCGCCGCGGCGCCGCGGCCGGCAGCACCGCCGTGCCGTCGCCCTGCGGCGGCTGCTCCCACGCGGCGGCGGGCAGCACCGCCGTGCCGTCGCCCTGCGGCGGCTGCTCCCACGCGGCGGCGGGCAGCACCGCCGTGCCGTCCTCCCGCGGCGGGAACACCTGGGTGGGGCGTGCGTCGTGGGGGTCGTACCCGTGGGGGTGGCTCATGGTCCTCCTGGTCGGTCCCGGACGACCCCGGCGCGTCGTCCGAGCCGCGATGCTACCGACCCGCGTCGGGCCGACGACAGGCCTCGACGGCGTCTTCGCCGGACCCGCACAACCCCGCGACGAACCGCCAGCCCGTCGGTGGGGGCCATGAGCCGGACGAGCCCCGCGGGCCCGCTACCGCGCGAGCAGCAAGGCCGCGGACGAGTCGAACACGGTCTCGAAGTCGCTCGGGTCGATCTGCGAGACCAGCGCCGCCGCGAACACGATGACGACGACCCACGCGACGATCCCGATCGCGCCCAGCACGATGCCGGCGATCGCCATCCCCTTGCCCTGCTGACCCGTGCGCTTGATCCGCGAGAGCCCGATGATCCCCAGCACCAACGGCACGATCGCCAGGCCGAGGATGCCGGTGACGAGTGCCGCGATCGACCAGCCGTCCGTGCCCGCGGACGGCGCGTACGGCTGGGCGTACTGCTGCTGCGGGTAGCCCTGCTGCTGCGGGTAGCCCTGCTGCTGCGGGTAGCCCGGCGGCTGCTGGGCGTGCTGCTGCGCCGGGTCACCGGGCTGCGGCGCCCCCGGCGCGGGCGGGGGGTACCCGGGCTGCTGGTACGGGTCGGGCTGCGGCGCACCCCCCGACGGCTGGGAGGGGTCCGGCTGCGGCGGTTGCTGAGGCTGTTGAGGTTGCTGAGGTTGCTCGGCGCCACCGGCCGGCTCGTCCGGCCGGGGCTCGTACGGGTTCGGCTGCGTGCCGTCGTCCTGACTCATGGCCGTTCCTCCTCGTCGACGCCCGGCGCGGGCAGCCGTCCGGCCGCGCCCCGCTCCTCCCACTATGCCCGACCCCGGCACGGCAGACCCGGTCGACGACGTGCTCGGCGCCTACTCCTCGCCGATCGTGATGAGGCACCGCTCCTCGCGGCCGCCGCAGCTCAGGGCGAAGTCCTCGTACTCGGTGCCCGGGCCCGACTCCCAGTACAGGTCGTCGCACGCGTAGTCGTCGCCCTCGGCGCACCCGTCGTACAGGCCGTCCAGGTACGGGTCGTCCCCGTACTGCGTCGCCGTCGCCCGGGACAGCTCCGCGCCCAGGTCCTCGAAGACGCCCTCCTCGCGCAGGACGTCGAAGGCGACGCCGAGCACCGCGAGCCCCACCAGCCAGCCCACGGTCGACACGACGCCCAGCACGATGCCGGACACCGCGAAGCCCGTGCCCGGCCGTCCGCTGCGCCGCACGCGGCGGAGGCCCACGATGCCGAGCACCAGCGGCACGAGCCCGAGGAACAGCACCCCCGTCACCAGGGCCGCGATCGACACGCCGTCCGTGCCGGGGGCGGACGGTGGGTACGGGGAGTACGGGGAGTACGGCGCCGGCGCCCCGGGCGGGGGCGCCTCGAGACGGGGCGGCGCGGAGGGCGGCGGGACCCCCGCCGGCGGGGCGAACGGGTCGGGCGCCACCTGCTGCTGCGCGCCGTCGTGCCGGCCCATCGCCACCGTCCCCTCGTCGTCCACGAGACCGTGGCCTGATCAACGGCCAGAGGTTCGCACCACGGTGCCGCCCGGGGCAAGCGGCTCCCCCGCACTTCACCCCCTCCGTCCGCGCCGCGCGCCGGTCCGGCCCGCGGTTCACCCGTTCGTTCACCCGCGCAGGGGGGCCACGGCGCGGCCGTCGTGCGGCATCGTGAGCGGAGGCGCTCCGGGCACGTCGCCCGCTCCCGCGCCCAGGTCCGAGGGAGGCACCATGCGCGTCATCGTCGTCGGAGGCGGCATCATCGGGCTCGCGACCGCGGCACGCCTCGCGCGCCGCGGCGACGACGTCACCGTGCTCGAGAAGGAGCCGGACCTCGCGCTCCACCAGACCGGCCGCAACTCCGGCGTCATCCACTCCGGCCTGTACTACGCGCCCGGCAGCCTCAAGGCCCGGCTCGGCACCGCGGGGGCGGCGTCGATGACGCAGTTCGCCGCGGAGCACGGCGTGGCCGTGGCCACCACCGGCAAGCTCGTGGTGGCCACCGACGCCGACGAGCGCGACCGGCTGCGCGGCCTCGCCGAGCGCGGCGCCGCGAACGGGGTGCCCGTGCGCGAGCTCGACCCGGTCGAGGCCCGCGAGCACGAGCCCGAGATCGCCTGCGTGGGCGCGCTGCGCGTCGAGACCACGGGCGTCGTCGACTACCGCGGCGTGTGCGCGGTGCTCGCCCGGCAGGTCGGCGAGGCCGGCGGCACGGTGCTGCTCGGCCGCGCGCTGCTCGGCGCCCGGGTGGTCGGCTCCCAGGTGCGGGCCGACGTGGAGGAGGTCGACGCCGGCGAGCGGCACGAGCTCGTCGCCGACGCGCTGGTCGTGTGCGGCGGCCTGCACGCCGACCGGCTCGCGCTGGCGTGCGGCGTCGACCCGGGCGCGCGCATCGTGCCGTTCCGCGGCGAGTACTTCGACCTCGCGCCGCAGGCCGCGGACCGTGTGCGCGGCCTCGTCTACCCCGTGCCCGACCCGCGCTTCCCGTTCCTCGGGGTGCACCTCACCCGCGGCGTGCACGGGGGCGTGCACGCCGGGCCCAACGCCGTCCTCGCCCTCGCGCGCGAGGGCTACCGCCGCCGCGACGTCGCGTGGCGCGACGTCGTCGACGCCGCGTCCTGGCCCGGGCTGTGGCGGCTGGCCGGGCGCAACCTGGTGCCCGGGGCGGCGGAGGTCGCGCGCTCGGTGTCGCGCACGCTGTTCGCCGCGTCCGTCGCCCGGCTGCTGCCCGGCACGAGGGCGGACGACCTGCACCCCGCGCCGGCCGGTGTCCGCGCCCAGGCGCTGCACCGCGACGGGTCCCTGGTCGACGACTTCCTGATCCGCACCGGCCCGCGCCAGGTGCACGTGATCAACGCGCCGTCGCCCGCCGCCACCGCGTCGCTGGAGATCGCGCGGCACGTCGAGGCCGAGCTGGACCGCACGATGGGTTCCGCCGTCCGAGGCGCCTGACGCCCGTCGCGCCCGCCGACCTCGTCACGCGCTGACGCTGCGCCGCAGGTACTCGTCCTTGGCGGCGGCGTCCGGCACGTCGCGCCGCAGCTCCTTCTGCGCCGCCTCCGGCGTGCGGCGGACCCGGCGCTCCACGGCCCTCGTCCGCACGGCGTTGGCGACCAGGACGCCCGCCGTGGTCGTGAGCCGCGGCCGCGCCGCCGCGTAGAGCGCTCCCCCCTGGTGCGGGTCGCCCGGCAGCCCCGGGAAGCGCACGCGCGCGTCGCGCGCCTCTGCGGCGCGCCCGAGGAGGCCCGCGCTCCGCAGCAGCGGCGTCAGCCGCGCGACGACGTCGTCGGGCAGCCCCAGGACCCGCGCGACGCGGGCGAGCACCATGGCGACCGGGCGCCCGACGCGGCTCGCGGACGCGCGGGCCACGAGCTCCTCGGCGCCCCCGGGGACGTCGTGCAGCGCGGCGAGCGCGAACCGGACGTCCGCGAGCCAGACGAGCCGGTTGGCGCCGGCCTGGGCCGCGTGGAACGCGAGCAGGAGCACCGTGTCGACGGGGTCCGGGCCCCACAGGGCGTGCCCGCCCCCGACGTCCACCCGCTGCCGGCGCGCGATCATGCCGCCCATGTCGGTGCGGAACCGCTCCCGCAGGGCGGGCGGCACCGCGTAGTCCCAGTGCAGGTCCACGGCGGTGCCCTGCGGGGCGCGGATCGCGTACTCCGCGCGCATCTCGGCGAGCATCAGCGGCCAGTTGCGGTCCACGGCCACGCAGCCCGCACCCTCGAGCGCCGCGACGGCGTCGGCGAAGCACCCGCGCGGGACGTACAGGTCGAGGTCGTAGTACTGCCGCATGTCCGGCGCCGGCCACAGGAGCGCGGCGGCCACCGGTCCCTTGGCGACCAGCCACGGCACCCCGGCGGCGTCGAGGGTGGCGCCCAGCTCCACCGCCTCGGCGACCGAGCCGAGGTGCCGGACGGCCTGCTCCTGACGGGCCCGGCGCAGCGCGGGCCGCCAGGCGTCGGGGGTGGTCGGGACGTCGCCGAGCCACCGCGACAGCGCCGGGAGCACCCGGTGGTCGTGCGCGGCCCGCGCGACGAAGTCGACGTCGACGGCACCGACCAGGCGGGCGATCTCGTCGCCGTCCGGGCGCGCGGCGGGGGCGACCGACTCCACGAGGAGCCGTGCCGCGGGCCGCAGGTCCGCACGTCGTCCCATCCCGCCGATGCTAGGCAGCGGGGCGGGACCGGGCCGAGGCGGTCGTCGGGTGAAACCTTGCCGCGGACGCGAGATCACCCTGCCCTCCGGCGGCGGCCCGGTGGCACGATGAACGCGGTGACGGAGGCCGGCGTCAGGAGGACCGGGTGGCCGAAGATTTCGTCGACCCGGTCGACCTGCGCGTCGAGGCGAGGTCCGCGCGCCGGTCGCCCCGCCGGCTCCTCGCACTGTGCCGCCGGTCGACCCGCCTGGTCCGGGAGGCGGCGCCACGGTCGTTCGCCGCCTCGGTGGTGCTGCAGGTGGCCGCCGCGCTGCTCCTGGCCGGCCAGGTCTGGTCGGTCAAGCTCCTGCTCGACGCGATCCTCGCCGCCTCCGACGGCGGCACGTCGGTGGCGTCCCTCGTCTGGCCCGTGGCGCTGCTCGCCGCGCTCACGGCGCTCACCGCGCTGACCGGCTCCGTGCAGTCGTACCTCTCGCGGTACCTCGGGGAGCGGGTCGCGCGGTCGATGTGGCGGCGCGTGCTCGGGGCCGCGACCGCGGTCCCGCTGCGCAGCTTCGAGTCCTCCGCGTTCTACGACCGGCTCCGCCGCGTCCAGGCGAACGCCGTGAGCCGCCCGTACCAGGTGACGCGCGGCATCCTCACGACCCTCGGGGCCGCGGTCTCCGCCGTCGCGGTCGGCGCCACCCTCGTGGGCATCGCCCCCGTCCTCCTCCCGCTGCTCCTGCTCGGCGGGGTCCCGCTGCTGCTCACGAGCAGGCGGGAGAGCCACCTCGAGTTCGACTTCGACGTCGCGCAGACCCCGAACCAGCGCCTGCGCGCCTACCTGACCCACGTGCTCACCGACCGGGACGCCGCCAAGGAGATCCGGGCGTTCGACCTCGGGGAGCCCCTGGGCCACCGCATGGACGACGCGTACGGGACCTTCCTGCACGACCTGGGCCGGCACCTGCGCCGCCGCACGCTGCTCTCCTCGGTCGGGACGCTCGGCACCGCCCTCGTGCTCGCGGCCACCCTCGGCGCGCTGGTGGTCCTCATCTCCCGGGGCGAGCTCGGCGTCGCCGACGCGGGCGCCGCGGTCGTCGCGGTGCGGATGCTCCAGGGCCAGATCCAGAGCATGTTCGGCGGCGTCCAGTCGGTGTTCGAGTCCGGCCTGTTCCTGGACGACGTCGAGACGTTCCTGCGGACGGGCGCCGCGGCGGGGGTCGAGTCCCAGGGCTTCCCGGCGCCGGAGCGCTTCGACCGGGTCGACGTGGACGACGTCTCCTTCACCTACCCCGGCGCGTCGACGCCCGCCCTCGACGGCGTCTCGCTGGGGATGACCGCCGGCGAGGTGGTCGCGATCGTCGGGGAGAACGGCTCGGGAAAGACCACGCTCGCCAAGGTGCTCGCCGGCCTGTACGAGCCCGACGAGGGCGTCGTGCGGTGGGACGGCGTCGACCAGGCGGGCATGGACCGGCGCAGCCTGCGCTCGCGGATCGCGGTGATCTTCCAGGACTTCGTGCGGTACGCGCTCCCCGCGTCGGAGAACATCTCGGCCGGCAGCGAGCACGACGACGCCCGCGTGCGGGCGGCGGCGCACGCCACCGGCGCCGACCGCGCCCTGGAGGGGCTGCCCGACGGCTACGCGACCGTCCTGTCGCGACTCTTCCGCGGCGGGCGCGAGCTCTCCGGGGGCCAGTGGCAGCGGGTCGCGCTGGCCCGTGCCTACTACCGCGACGCGCCGCTGGTGATCCTCGACGAGCCGACGTCGGCGCTCGACCCCCGCGCCGAGCACGACCTCTTCGCGTCGCTGCGCGACGTGCTCGACGGCCGGACCGCGGTGTTCATCTCGCACCGCTTCTCGACCGTGCGCTCCGCCGACCGCATCTTCGTCATGGACGCCGGGCGCGTGGTCGAGGCGGGCGACCACGACACGCTGATGGCGCTCGGCGGGCTGTACGCCGAGCTCTTCACGATCCAGGCCGCGGCCTACTCCGAGCCGACGGCCTGAGCCCCGGCCGGCACCAGCTGCTCGGCGCCGGGGAGGTCGCCCGTCAGCACCGTCCGGATCAGGTCCTCGACGACGTCGTGGCGGAACGGCGGCCCCCAGGGGACGCGCGCGAGCAGCACCGGCACCTGCGCGGTGAGCGCGACGAGGTCCGCGAAGTGCGTCGCCGTGACGGCGTGGTCCTGCCACTCGGACAGCCGCGGGACGCGCATCAGGGTGATCGCGGCCTCGCGCGGGGTCAGCCGCTGCACCCGCAGCTCGTCGTGCGACCGGTCGGGGAACGGGATGACCAGGGCCGCGAGCGGCGCCGGCGGGCGCCCGGTCGCGGGCCCGGGGGCGCCGGCGAGGTGCAGGGCGTGCCGCGCGTCGCCGCTGGTGCGCAGGGGCGCGCCGGCGGCCCCGAGCTCGTCGGCGAGAGCCACGGCGCCCGGGCGCAGCCGCACCTCGGCGGCCCCGCGCCGCGGGACGACGCCGTCCCCGTGCCGGTCCAGCACGAGGACGTCGTCCGTCACGAGCGAGCCGCCGGCGCGGCACAGCAGCGTCGCCATCGTCGACTTGCCCATGCCGGACCGCCCGACGAACCCGATGCCGGCCGCCCTGCCGTCGCGGACGAGGTCGACCGCGCTGCCGTGCAGCACGAGGTCGCCGCGCCAGGTCAGGACGAACGCGAGGAACGCCCCCGCGAGGAGCACGGCGGCCACGCCCTCGTCGCCGCCCGGGGCGGGGCGCCACGCGGCGTGCCGCCCGTCGGGAGCGAGCTCCACGTCGACCACCCCGTCGAACCGCAGCACCACCTGGCCGCCGCCGAGCTCCACGGCCCGGTACCAGCAGCGCCCGTCCCGCACGTGCTCGAGCACCGTGCGCCCGGCGAGCGGGGACTGCCCGGGGGACCCGGGCGCGCGCCGGAGGACCAGGTCGGCGACGCGGCGGGCGTCGCCCGCGGCACGGTCGAGGTGCAGGTCGACGTCGCTGTCCACGAGCAGCCCGTAGACGTCGTAGCGGTAGGTCATGCGGTCACGGCTCCTTCGCCGAGGGACAGGGGCAGGAAGTCGACGGAGCCGTCCGGGTCGAGGTTGACCCCGTCGACCACGAGCCAGGCGTGCGCCGCGACGACGCCGTCGCGCTTGGCGACGCCGACGACGAGGCGCGGGCCCCGGCGGCGCAGCGCGTGGCCGGCGCACAGGGCGCGGCGCAGGCAGGTCGAGCCGAACGGGGAGCGCCGGAGCACGCGGCCCACGGCGCGCAGCCGGCGCGCCTCGGTCGCGCTGAGGGTGAGGGTCCCGGCGACGGCGGACGCCGCCTCGTCCCGGCTCGCCAGGGGCGTCCCCATGAGCCGCGCCATGGTGGGCAGGCGGGTGGTGCGCAGCAGGGCCTCGGCAGCGAGCACCCGGCCGACCGCGCCCAGCGCCACCGGCACCCGGCCGAGCCGTCGCGCGGCGACGTCCGCGCCGCTCATCGCGTCCCCTCCCGAGGGAGCGCCCGGGCCAGCCAGGCCTGGTGCAGCAGCGGCCCCGTGAACCCGGCGGGCCGGTCCCCGAGCCAGTGCCTGCGCAGGGCCACGGCGTCGACCAGCCGGTCGTCGACGCCGCTCCCGTCCCAGCCCGCGGCGAAGTCGCGCTCGTCGGCGCCGAAGCGGCTGCCGTTGAACGCCGCCTTCGAGCGGCGGGCCAGCACCGCGTCGGGCAGGAGGTCGGCGAAGAGGAAGCGCATGGTGTCGGTACGGCCGCGGAACCCCCAGGCGCCGCCGTCACGGGCGAGGGCGCGCACGAAGCGCGGGTCCTGGAGCGGGTGGTGCCAGCGCACGCCCCGGTCGTCGGCGAGCGCCTGGAGGTTCCGGGCCAGCACGCCCGGCACCCGCCGCGACGCCATCGCCGCGGTCGCCCGGTCGTAGCGCCACGGCGTGCGCGCCTGGCCGGCGACGTGCCGCCGCAGGGCGGCCCGCGCGGGGCCACGCAGCCAGGCCGGGGCGTCGATCCAGGGGTTGCGGGGGGTCAGGGGACCCAGCGGGAGCGCCGCGCCGCCCACGGTGCCCGCCAGCTCGCGCAGGTGCCGTACGCCGCGCGGCCGCCCGTGCGCGCGGGCGACGGTCCAGGGCGTCACGCGGCGGACGCCCAGCACCTCGTCGCCGCCCTCCCCGGTGAGCAGCCGGGTCCCGGGGGCGACCGCGTCGACGAGCGCGTCGGCGTGCGCGGCGGCCGGCCACACCAGCCCGTGACAGGCGAGCGACGCCAGCGCCCGGGGCCCCAGCAGGCGTTCCTGGTCCGTCACCGTCACGGTGACGAGGCGGTCGGTCAGGCCGAGGTGGTCGAGAACCGCGCGCTGCCAGTCGGACTCGTCCGCGTGCGGGAGGTCCGGGTAGACGAGGGCGGTCGGCACGGGCAGCGGCAGCCCCTCCCGGCGTGCCACGTGCGACGCGACGGCCAGCACGGCCGACGAGTCGCGCCCGCCGGAGAACGAGACCACGACGGGCCCCGCACGCAGCGCCTGCGCCGTCAGCTCCTCGAGGACGACGCGCGCTCCGCCGGCCGGCCCGCGCTGCCCGGCCTGCCCGTCCTGGGCCACGGGCGCGGTCTCGCCCCCGGGCCCCAGCGGCATGCCCACGGCGATCTCCGTCGCGGTGAGGCGCTCGATGCTCGCGCCGCCCCCACCGGGTGCGCGGTCCGCTCTCGCGCCGCGATCGGCCGTGGTGGTCACCGGCGTCCGCCCTTCTCGTTCACGTCCCGTGCCCTGCCGGGTGCGACGAGGGGTGCCGGGGTGCGGCTCCGCGCCCCGGCACCCCTCGCGTCGTCAGGACGTCTCGTCCGGGTTGTCACCCCAGGTGAAGAACAGGAACCGGTCGTCGTTGCCGTCCAGTCCCTGCGCCAGCGTGAGGTCGCGGACGCTGCCGGCCTCGGTGATACGCGGTGCCTCGTACATCGAGGTCCCCTTTCGTGAGTGTTCCTGCAGGACAGGTCAACGACACGCGGCGCCGCGCCGCGGGTCAACCGTCCCGCCCGGTTCTCACCCGGCTGCCCCCGTGCTTTCACCCGGCACGGGGTGAAACCCCGCCGCCCACGGCGTCAGGCGCGCGAAACCGCCCTATCCTCGGTGCGTCCGCACGGCGTCAGGCCGTTGCGACAGGCACCGGACAGGCACCCGAGGGGCGCCGGCCCCCGCGACGAGAGGCACGACGATGAGGCTTCGCGAGAACGGCGTCACCTGGCAGGAGATCGACGGCGAGCTGGTCATCCTCGACCTCGTGTCGTCGACGTACCTCACCACGAACGGCAGCGGCGCCTTCGTCGCCAAGCTCCTCGAGACGGACCGGTCGGCCGAGGACCTGACGACGGCGCTCGTCACCGAGTACGGGGTCGAGCGTGCGGTCGCCGCCCGCGACACGGAGGCGTTCCTCGCGGAGCTGCGCCGGCGCGAGCTCCTGGTCGAGGCCTGATCAGCGTCGAGGCCTGATCAGCGTCGAGGCCTGATCAGCCTGCAGGTCCCCAGGCCCGCACGGCGCTCACGGCGACCAGCCAGTCGCTCTCGGTCACCAGCGGCATGAACGGCGTCGGCGGGCCGCCCAGGACGCCGGAGTAGTTGACGTCGAGCACCCGCGTGCCGCGGATCTCGGTCCACGGCACCGAGACGCGCACGGCGGTGACCTCCACCGGGTCGATCTCGAAGAGCGCCACCCGGTCCCACAGCTGGTCGTGCCGGGTCGCCACGGTGCGCCACCCGCCGTCCGCGGCGCGCACCGCCACCGTGTAGTCCCGCAGACCGGCCGTGCAGCACCTGATGCCCGCCGTGGCCACGGCGATCCGGTCGACGGTCACCGGGCCGTCGGTCTCGATCTCCACCGTCGGGGCCGGGTCGACCGAGCCGTCCGCGAGCCGGCCGGAGCGCCACGGCTCGCGCACGTCGAAGGTGCCCGACGTGATCGTGCCCGCGTCGCCCGCGTCCGGGTGGGTGGACGACACGGACACGGGGCGCCCCTCGAGCACGTCGTCGCCGAACGGCTCGGTGGCGCGCACCTGCAGCTCGGCGCCCGCCGGGACGCGCAGCTGCACCGGGCTGCCCGTCACGGGGACCTCGGTGCCCCCGGCCGCGAGGGTCAGGTCCTTCTCCGCCCCGTAGACGTCGCGGCGGGTGACACCGACCTCGCGCCCGCCGCGCGGCGTCACCACGACCGACGTCGACAGCTCCTCCGACCACAGCGCCAGGACCGTCGTGCCGTCGTCCGCCCGGCCGCGCATCGCGTGCACGCCGGGCGCCCCGGTGCGCACGGCGGCGACGTCGTCGAGGCCGGCCACCACGGGGGCCGTCGCTGCCATCGCCGCCCCGGCCGGCTTCACGTAGGCGTCGTACTGCATGAGCGACCACGAGTTGCCCGACTCGCCGAAGCCGCCCTCGCTGAAGAAGTACGTCCACTCCTCGACGTCCTCGAGCGCGTACCACCACAGCTTGCGCGCCACGTCCCCGCCGGTCGCCCAGAAGTTCACGACGCCGTCGGACCACCAGCCGGTCTCCGTGTCCCACACCGGCAGGTCGTCGCACGGGCGGAGGATCTCCCGCAGCTGGTCCAGCTCGGCGCCGTCGGCCGAGAACCCCTCCTCCTCCCACGACCGGTTGTGCCCCGTGTACGGGTGGATGGCGACGACGTCCATCGACGCGCAGCCGCCCGCCGCGACGAGGTCGGACCACCAGTCGAGGGCCACGCCGAGCGTGTTGCCCCCGACGACGACGGCGTCCGGGTCGGCCGCACGGACGCCGCGTGCGAAGGGCGCCCCGACCTCACGCTCGTACCGGGCGGCGTCGTCGTACCCCGTGCCGTTCGGCTCGTTCCACGGCGACCAGGACACGATCCCCGGGGCGCGCTCCTGCAGGCCGGCGACCACCTGCCGCACCCAGCCCTCCCAGGTCCCCGCCTCGGCGGCGGCGCGCTCGGCGTCCCCGCCCTGGCCCACCTGCACGACGAGCCGCACCCCGGTGCGCTCGGCCTCCCGCGCCGCGGCGGCGAGGTCGGCGAACGGGTCGGTCGTCCCCTCCGTCTCGCCCTCCCCGTCGCCGACCGTGGCGCCGGGCAGCGCCGCCCACGTGAGCCCGGCCGGGCTGGGCTCGGCCGTGGGGTCCGGGACGAGCGCACCGAAGTCGAGCTGCACGCGGTGCGACCCGACACCGAGCTGGTCGGCGAGCTGCACGCCGCGCAGCGGCTGGGCGCCGCCCCAGTCCGCGCCGTCCGCGAGCGACGCCGGGTCGAGCGCGCTGCCCTCCGGGGTCACGGTGTAGCGCAGGCACGCCCCGGAGACGGCGGTCCCGTCGTCGTCCACCAGCGCCGCGTCGACCTCGTAGACGCCCGGGCGCGACGGCGGCAGGTCGAGCTCGACCTCCCCGCCCGCCGCCGGCAGGTCGGCCAGGTGCTCCTCGCCGACGACGGGGTCCGGCACCCGCGGGTCGCCGCGCACCTGGTAGCGCAGCCGGTACCGGTCGGCGTGCGCGCCCCAGGCCTCGTCGAACACGGCGGCCACCCGCGGCTCCTCGCCGGCGGCGAACACCCCGTACGGCCGGTCGACGAGCAGGCCGGCGCCCAGGCCCATGACCGCGACCAGGCTCTCGCTGTCGGCGGTGAGCGTGATCGGCGCCTGCAGCCCCTCGGCCATCCGGTCCGCGGAGATCGCCGTCAGCGACAGCGCGCCGTCCGCGCCGTCGGTGAGCACGTAGTAGGTGTCGCCGTCCTGGAGCACCGGCGTGCGGTCGGCCAGGGCGAACGGCTGCTCGAGGTCCATGCTGACGTCCGGCCAGGTGCCGAGCAGCACGCCGTCCGTGCCGTACCGGCGCAGCCCGGTGCCCGGCTCCGCGAGCAGCAGCCCGCCGCCCGGCGCCGCCGCGGCGCCGGTCGCGTCCGTCCACGGCAGCGTCGGCACGCCGAGGTCCGGCTCCGCCGGGGCGGACGAGCCGAGACGCGCCCGCACGGCACCGTCCGGCTCCACGACCGTCAGCCGCAGGTCGGTCCGGTCGCCGCCCGCGGCCGGCCGCGCGGCCGACACGACGGCGGCCCCGCCGTCGAGCTGCCCGAGCACCGCCCCGTCGATCGTCAGGGGGTCGAGCAGGGTGCCGTCGGCACCCACCCGGTGCAGCACCGCCCCGGCGTCGGCCACGCCCACGACCTCGCCGCGACCGGCGTCGTCCCATTCGACGGTGCCCTCCAGGTCGAGCACGGCCCCGGTGGTCTGCGGCCCCTCGGGCAGCGTCGCGCGCCACGTCTCGGTGCCGTCGGGCGCCACCTTGACGAGGTCGCGGCGCCCCATCAGCGTGTCGAGCAGGTAGACCGAGCCGTCCGCGGCCACCTCGAAGGAGCTCGTCCCGAAGGTCTCGCTCGCCCCGTCCCAGTCGAGCTCGACGACCGTCTCGCCCTCGGGCCTCCCGCCGTCGAGCGCGAACCTCGCCACCGTGTACGTGGCGTCGACCCGGGACACGACGTACGCCGTCCCGCCGGAGACCCGGGCGGAGATCAGCTCCCCCGTCCCGGGCAGGACGTCGTCGACCACGGTGCGCACCCCGCCGGACGCGGCGTGGTCGACGCCGTCGTCGACCACCTGCGCCAGGTCGGGGATCCCGCAGACGGGGACGTCGCCGGTGACGGCCCCCGCAGGAGCGGCCTGGGAGGTCGGGGAGGCCGCAGTGGTCGGGGCACCCCTTCCGTCGTCCTCCCCCCGGAGCAACGGCGGGACGAGGACGAGCACCCCGACGACGCCACACACCGCGAGCGCCGAGGCCGTCACCACCACTCGTCGCGTCACTGGTCCTCCCCGGAGCGCGTGCGTCCCGCCAGGCTAGGCAGCGCACGGCACGATCCGGCAGGTCGGGAGGAACAGTTCACCCTGCCCGTCCGCCCGGTCGACGGGAGAGGGGGCGGCGAGGGCAGTTCACCCGTGGCCCGGAGGGTTTCACCCGGGCAGCACGGGGACAGGCGCATCGGGTGCCGAAACACTGTCCAGGAACGTCTGCCGCCGCCCGCCTGCCGCGGGCGCCCGCGCCGGCACCGAAGGACGAGAGCCGAAGGACGAGAGCCGAAGGACGAGAGCCGAAGGACGAGAGCCGAAGGACGAGGACCGCGGGACGAGACCCAGGAGGCCGCGATGCCCGACGACGTGAGCAGGGACGGGCGCGTGATCGAGCGCCGCACGCGCGACGAACCAGCGCCGTCCCGCGGCCGCGTCTCGGTCACACCCGCCGTCGTGGGCGTCGTGCTGGCGCTCGGCGTCGCCGCGCTGTACCTGCTCGCGGTCCGCACCGACGCGGGTCAGCGGCTGGACGACGATGCGCTCGCCGCGACGGCGAGCCTGTGGGACGCCACCGTCCCGCTCACCCGCCTCGCGCGGGCCGCCCTCCCGCTGCTGCTGGCCGCGGTGGTGCTCGTGCCGTTGGCGCGCGCCGTCGGAGCGCGAGCGTGGCGGCGGCTCGCGGCGGCGGCGCTGGTCGTGGGCGTCTCGGCCCTCGGGTCGCAGCTCCTCAAGCACGTGCTGCTCGACCGGCCCGACCTGGGCCACCAGAGCATCCCCGAGAACTCGTACCCCAGCGGGCACGTGGCGGCGGTGACGGCGCTGTGCGTCGCCATCGTGCTGCTGTGGCCACGAGGGGCGTCGCGCGCCGTCGTCGCCGGCTGGTCCCTGGTCGCGCTCGTCGCCGTCGCGGTGAACGTGGTGTCGTTCGCGCACCGCCCGTCGGACGTGCTGGGCTCGCTGCTGCTCGTCGGCGCCGTCACCGCCGCGACGTGGTGGGCGCTGCGCCTCGGCGAGACCGCGCCGGTCACCGTGCGCCGGCGGGCGCGGGCGCAGGCTCGGTAGGGCGGTACAGCTCCTCGTACCGGTCGACCACGCGCTCCAGCGAGAAGTCCCGCGAGCGCGCGAGGCCGGCGTCGGCCAGCGCGGCGCGGCGGACGCCGTCGCCGAGCAGGTCGGCGAGCGCGGCACCCACGCCCTCCAGCGGGACGAGGGCGCCGGCGCGGCCCTCGTCGGTCACGTACCGCGCGCCGAGGTTCGGGGTGGCCACGACCGGCAGGCCGCTCGCCATCGCCTCCACGTAGGGGATGCCGAACCCCTCGTAGTCGGACGGCAGGCAGAACGCCCAGGCGCGCCGGTAGGCGTCCGCGAGGGCGGCGTCGTCGAGCGCGCCGAGCACCCGCACGCCCGGGCCGGCGTCGTCGGGCACGTCCCGCGAGACCATCCACAGCTCCGCGTCGGGGTGCCGTGGGCGCACGTCGCGGACGAACTGGCGGGCCAGCTCGGCGCCGTTCTTGCGGCCGTGCCACGCGCCCACGAACAGCACGACCGGGTGGCCGGCGCGGGCACCCGGGCGGCCGGGGGCGAAGCGGGACGTGTCGACCCCGTTCGGCACCACGTCGTGCACCCACGGGTACCAGCGCCGCGTGGCCGGCGAGACGACGACCGTGCGGTCGGCGACGACGCTCGCGAGCAGCTCGGAGCACCCGAGGAGCACCATCCGCAGGCGCTCCTTCGCGCCGCGGATGCGCCGTGCCTCCTCGAAGCACGAGCCGTGCAGGGTGCGCACGTGCCGCGGCACGCGGCGGCGCCACAGCCAGTAGTCGTCGCCGTGCGCGTGCAGCACGTCGTAGCCGGACAGGTCGAGGCGCCGCACCGCGGTCGCGAACCGGAACGTGCGCAGCGCGCCGGCCAGCGCCACGTGCCGGTGCCCGTAGACGGCGCCGGGCACGGGCGGGCACTCACTGATCACGTCGACGTGGTGGCCGCGCCGCACGAGCTCCGTGGCCAGCTCGTGCACCTGGTAGCCGATGCCCTGCTTGCTCGCGCTGGGCAGGTAGTAGGAGACCATCGCGATCCTCACGGCGTGCCGCCCGCCGTCCCGGCGGCACCGTCGCGCTGGCCGTCTCGCTGGCCGTCACGGAGCCCGTCGCGCAGCGCCTCGAGCCAGCCGCGCCCGAACCGCCGGTCGGGCTCGAGGTGGTTGCCCTCCGCCCACTCGTTCCACGACTTGACCCACAGCAGGCGCTCGTCGGCGGGCCGGTGGGCCACCGACGCGGCGGCCTGGCGGACGTTCTCGCGGAAGCCGTCGGGGGTCGCCCCGTGGAGCACGATGCCGCGCCGGCCGGAGCGGGGCGTGTTGTCCCAGTTCGGGTACACGCAGGGCTGGACCAGGTCGCCGGTGCGGTTCTGCTCGTCCCACGAGGTCGTGTACGGGTGGATCTCGGGCCCGCCCGCGAGCTTGCGGACGGCGCGCATGCGCAGCAGGTCCCGACGCGACGTCCCGGCCGGCATCCGCATGTACACCCCGGCGTCGAAGCCGTCCTCCTTGACCCGGTCGTACCGCACGCCGCGGCCCACGAGGTCGCTCATCTCCGCCACCAGGTAGAGCCCCTCGAGCCCGGCACGGCGGGCCAGCGACTGCCACAGGTCGACGAAGGCGCCGGCGTCCGGCAGCTCCTCGGGGCGGAAGACGTAGAACACCGGCCGCCCGCCGACGCGCAGGTACCGCGGGTCGCGGAACGCGGGCAGCACCGCCTCGAAGTGCGCCACGTGGTCCGCCCGTCCGGGGTAGCGCTGCTCCATCAGCACCCGGTCGGCGTCCCCGTGCCAGATGCCGCTCCACGTCTGGTTGGCCCACGCGAGGCAGAACGAGATGCCGGGCTCCCCCGTCGCGAGCACCTCGGTGAACGGGCGCTCGAGGATGCGGCGGCCGTCGCCGAACCAGTAGTGCCAGTACGCGAACGCCTCCACCCCGTGCTGCACTGCGAGCTCGGCCTGCGCGGCCCGCGACTCGGGCAGGCGCAGGTCGTAGAAGCCCAGGTCGGCGGGCACGTCGGGCTGGGCGTGCCCGGGGTACAGGCGCCGCGCCCGCGCCACGTTGGTCCACTCGGTGAACCCGGGCCCCCACCACGCGTCGTTCTCGGGGACCGGGTGGAACTGCGGCAGGTAGAACGCCACCGCGCGCGCCGTCGCCGTCGTGGCCCCGCCACCGTCGCCATCGCTGTCCGTCATCGCCGTCGTCGCCACCGTCGCCATCGCTCTCGGCCCCGGGCGCTCGCCCGCGGCAGTCCGAGTCTGTGCAGCGATCCGGGCCGTCTCAACGACGGTGGCGCTATTTCACCCCGGCGACAGGCTCCGGGGGCGCAACTTCACCCCGGCGACCTGCCGGGGCGCGCCTAGCCTCGCCGTATGAGGTCGCGTACCGAGGACACCGAGGACATCGCCCGCGCGGAGCTCGCCGGAGGGCCGGTCGTGCTCCTGCCCGCCCACGGCCTGTCCGCCTGACGGCCGGGCGGACGGTGACACGCGGTGGGGACGGGCGGGACGACGTGGTGAGGACCACGACGAGGGTCGGCGCGTACGTCCTGCCCGGGGACCTGACCTGGCTCGAGGCCACGCTGCGCGCGTACTACCCGCACGTGGACGAGCTGGTCGTGCCGTACCCGACCGACGGCCTCGGGTGGAGCGGGCAGCCCGTGCCCGCCTCGGCGTGCCTCGAGGCGGTGCGCGCGGTGGACGCGCGCGGGATCGTGCGCCTCGTGCCCGGCACGTGGCGGGACGTCGACGACCCGCTGCGCGGCGAGACGGCGCAGCGGCAGGCGGCGCTGGACGCCTTCGGGCCGGACGTCGGGTGGGTGCTGCAGCTCGACGGCGACGAGCTGCTGCCCCGGCCCGCGGCCCTGCTGGCCGCGCTGCGCCTCGCCGACGTGCACGGGTGCGAGGCCGTCGAGTGGCCCATGCGGGTGCTGTACCGGCGCACCCGGCGCGGCTACCTGGAGGTCACGACCACCGCGGGCACGCCCGCCCACGAGTACCCCGGCCCCGTCGCCGTGCGCCGCGGGGTGCGGCTCGCCACCGCGCGCCGCACCGCGGGCCGCCACCTGCGGGTGCTGGTGGCGGGCGACGTCTCCTCGCCCGCGGTGCGCCGCCCCGCGGAGCCGGGCGAGGTGCGGGTGGTCGCCGCCGACCCCGGCGACGCGATCGTGCACAACTCGTGGGCCCGCGGCCTCGCGCAGGTGCGCGCCAAGGTGCGCGGGTGGGGCCACGCGCGCGACTTCGCCGCCGGCCGCTACCTCTGGCTCGTGTGGTGGCCGTCGCGCGTGGCGTGGCGCCTGCAGCGGGACGTGCACCCGCTGTACGGCGCCGTCTGGCCGCGCCTGCGCCCCGTGCCCGAGCCCGACCTCGGGCCCGCACCCGTGGCCGCGGCGGGGGCGGAGGCACCCCGTGGCTGAGCGCACCCACCTCGTCGTCGTCCTGAGCTGGCGCGGCCGGCGGGACACGCTCGCCTGCGTCGCGTCGCTGGTCGACGGCTCCCCGGGCGTCGACGTGCTGGTGGTCGACAACGGCTCGGAGGACGGCGTGCTGGACGCCGTCCGCGACCGCTGGCCGCACGTCGCGACGCTGCAGACCGGCGAGAACCTCGGCTTCGCGGGCGGCATGAACCGCGGGCTCGCCTGGGGCCTCGAGCGCGGCTACGCGCTGCTCACGGTGCTCAACAACGACACCGTGGTGGACCCCGGCGCGCTCGACCGGCTCGCGGCGCTCGCCGCGGGGCGCGCCGCGGCCGGCCCGCGCATCGTGCGCCTCGCCCCCGGACGGCACGCGGGGCCGGAGGACGACGACGCCCCGCTCTGGTTCGCCGGCGGCGTGCTCGACGCCCTCGACGGGCTGCCCCGGCACCGGGCGGCGGAGGAGGCCGCGGCCGACGTCGCCGCCGGGCGCCCGTTCGCCACCGACCTGCTCACCGGCTGCTGCGTGTGCGCGAGCGCCGGCACCTGGCGCGAGGTCGGGCCGTTCGACCCGCGGTTCTTCCTCAACTTCGAGGATTCGGACTGGAGCCTGCGGGCCCGGCGGGCGGGCGTGCGGCTGGTCGTCGACCCGGGAGCCGTCGTGCGGCACCGCGTGTCGGCGTCGTTCACCGGCCCGGCGTCCTACCTCGGCACCTTCTACTACGCGCGCAACGCGCTGCTGTTCGCCGCCCGGTGGCGCGAGGCCGGCGTCAGCCGGCGGGGGCTGCTGCGCCACCGGGTGGTCCCGCAGCCCGTGCGCACCTGGCGCGACCACGGGCCGCGGGAGGGCCTGCGCACCGCCGTCGTGGTCGCCGCCGCCCTCGCCGCCGTCGCCGTGCGCTCCTTCGGTCGCGCCCCGCGCGCCCTCGAGGCGCTGGCCACCTCCTGGGCGGCCCGGGGCAGGGCCACGACGACGGTCACGACGCCCCTCAGGGACGACCGGGTGGAATCCGCCACCGACCGGGGTGAAAAGGACCCTGTACCCCTCGGCCCGCACCCCCCACGCGGTTAGCGTGACCGCACTCCTACCGTCACGAGGGACCCGTATGAACGGCACCACCGACAGCCCACCGGACACCGCGATCTCGACCCGCGGGCTGGCCAAGTCGTACCGCATCGCCACGTCGGGGCGCGCGCACGACCGCCTGTCCGAGGCGCTCGTCGCGCGGGTCAGGCATCCGTTCCACCGGCGCGGGTTCGAGACGTTCGACGCGCTGCACGACATCTCGTTCGACATCCCGTGGGGCGAGGCCGTGGGCATCGTGGGGCGCAACGGCGCGGGCAAGAGCACGCTGCTGAAGATCCTCACGCGGATCACCGCGCCGAGCGAAGGACGGGTGGAGCTGGGCGGCCGGGTGGGCAGCCTGCTCGAGGTCGGCACCGGCTTCCACCCCGAGCTCACCGGCCGCGAGAACATCTACCTCAACGGCTCGCTCCTGGGCATGGGTCGCAGCGAGATCCGGCGCCGGTTCGACGACATCGTCCGGTTCTCGGGCGTCGAGAAGTTCCTGGACACGCCGGTCAAGCGCTACTCCTCCGGCATGTACGTGCGGCTGGCCTTCTCGGTGGCGGCCCATCTCGAGACGGAGATCCTCGCGATCGACGAGGTGCTGGCGGTGGGCGACGCCGAGTTCCAGCGCAAGTCGCTGGACAAGATGCGCGACGTCGCGAAGGACGGCCGGGCCGTGCTCTACGTGAGCCACCAGATGCAGACGGTGACGACGCTGTGCACGTCCGCGATGTTCCTCGACCGCGGCCGCCTGGTGCACCACGGCACGGTGGACGACGTCATGACCGCCTACCGCGACAGCTTCGAGGACTGGCGGGCCCGGCAGGTCGACGCGGACCGCCGCCCCGGCACGGGCGAGCTCCGGCTGGAGCGGGTCGACACCACCGAGGTGCGCGACCCCGCGGACGACACGGTCGTGACGTTCAGCGTCGGCGCCAACCCCGGGATCGTGGGGAAGTACTTCGTCTCGTGCCACGTCGTCGACCACCACGGGGCGGTGGTGGCGCAGTGCGACTCCCGGCTCGTGAGCCAGTGGTTCGACCCGTCGGAGCCACGTCACGGCGAGCTGCGGATCAAGAACCTCTGGCTCAAGCCCGGCACGTACACGATCGACGCCTTCCTGTGCCAGAACGGGATCTTCGACGGCTGGCGCGGCGCGGCGGCGTTCGAGGTGCTCCCGCACCTGCCCTACCCGGCCCTCGTCATGGACGAGGGCGTGGAGCTGGGCGCCGTGTTCGCCGACTTCGACTACGAGGCGTGGTGACGATGTCCGCTCCGAGGACCGCGACCAGGATCGTCCTTGCCCCGCCCGGACGGCTCAACGTGCCCCGGTGGCGCGAGCTGTGGGAGGCGCGGGAGATCTTCTACCGCTTCGGCGTCCGCGACATCGTGCTGCGCTACCGGCAGACCGCGATCGGCGTCGCCTGGGTGGTGCTGCAGCCGCTCGTCACGGCGGCGATCTTCGCGATCGTCTTCGGCCGGGTGGCGGGCCTGCCCACGGGCGGCGTGCCCTACTTCCTGTTCGCCTTCGCCGGCACGGCGGCGTGGACCGTGTTCGCCGGGGTGCTCACCCGTGCCGCGCCGTCCCTGGTGGCCAACCAGGCGCTGGTGTCCAAGGTGTTCTTCCCCCGCGTCGTGGTGCCGCTGTCGACCATGCTCTCCGTGCTGCTCGACTTCGCCGTGTCGCTCGTGCTGTTCGCGGTGCTGCTCGTGATCAACGGCGTCAACCCCGGCTGGGCGGTGCTCGGGCTGCCGCTGTGGACGCTCTGCGCCCTCGCGATCGGGTCCGGCCTCGGCCTCGCCTCGTCCGCGATCATGGTCAAGTACCGCGACGTGACCTACATCCTGCCGTGGCTGGTGCAGGTGCTCATGTACGCGACACCGGTCGCCTACTCGCTGGACGCCGTCCCCGCGGGCCTGACGTGGTGGTTCGAGGCGAACCCGCTGACCTGGCTCATGGAGTGCTTCCGCTGGGCCATGCTCGGCACCCCCGGCCCGCCGGCCTGGCAGGTCGCCGGGCTGATCGGGGTGTCGGTCGTGTCCGTGGTGGGCGGCCTGCTGGTGTTCCAGCGGCGCGAGCGCGAGTTCGCGGACCTGATCTGATGCGCACGCCCCGCGTGACGGTGGTCATGTCGACCAACCGCGTCTCCCCCTACCTCGCCGAGGCGCTGCAGAGCGTCAAGGACCAGTCGTACACGGACTGGCGCCTGGTGGTCATGGACAACGGCTCCCCCGACCCGGACGGCGTACGGGACGTGGTGTCCGCGATCCCGGAGGCCGTCGTCGTGCGCGAGGCGGGCCACGTCGTGTCGATCCCGCTCAACCACGGCACGGCCCTCGCCCGGGGCGAGTACGTGACCTTCCTGGACGACGACGACGTGTGGCTGCCCGACCGGCTCCAGGTGCTCGTCGACGCGCTCGACGCCGCCCCGGACGCGGGCGCCGCCTACTCGTCCGTCGACTTCATCGACTCCCGGGGCGAGCGCCGGGGGCCGCTGTTCGTCGCCGACGGCGAGACCGGGCGGGACCTGCTCGCCGGCCGGTACCCCTTCCCCAACGTGGTCTCGATGCTGTACCGGCGCACCGACCTGCTGCGCGTGGGCGGGTTCAACCCGGCCTTCCGGTACGCCGAGGACACCGATCTCACGTTCCGGCTGCTGCAGTACTCGCGCCTCGTCGGCGTCCCCGAGGTGCTGACGCTGTACCGGCGCCACGAGCAGAACGTCACCAAGGTGCTGGCCACCGACCTGCACGACGCGTCCCGCCGCATGATCGGCATGCAGGTGTGGGGCGCCGAGAACAATCCGGACCCGCGGGTGCTCGCCGACGTGCGGGCGAACCTCGCCGCGCTCGACGCCCGCGACGCCGCGGACTCCGTGGGCGAGGGCCTGGTCCGGCTGCGTCGCGGGCGGGTCCCGGGGGGCGTCCGGATGCTCGGGCGTGCCCTGCGGCTCGACGCCCGGGCCGCGGCGCGCGAGGCCGCCCGCCGGGCGCGGCACCGGCTCGGCGGCGCCTGAGCCCGGCGAGCGGTCAGCCCACCGGGTGGGTGCCGAGCACGAGCAGCCAGTCATGGTCGCCGGCGGCGTTCGCCCCCGGCGTCGTCATCGACGCGGCGAGCGTGGCGGGCGCGGGCTCGCCGGTCGTGGGGTCCACCCACCACGCCCGCGACCCCTCGGCGAGCCGGGCGACGTCGAGCGTGACCGTGCGGTCCGTGGGCACGTAGACGAGGGCGAGGTCGCCGTCGGGGCTCGCCGCCGCCGTGGCGAGATCGGTCTCGAGCTGGTCGAAGGCGTCCGGGTTGCCGCCCGCACCGCCGGTGAGCAGCGAGCCGTCGTCGGGCACCAGCGTCCACCAGGGCAGCGACGCGACGACGTCGCGCAGCCGCGCCACCTGCTCGGCGCCCGCGGAGTGCAGCCGGTCCTGCCAGCCGGGCTGGAACTCCCAGTCCTCGGTGCCGTACACCTCCCCCGGCGAGCCGGAGGTGATCGCCCACAGCACCTGGCGCCGCAGGGTCTCGGTGGTGGTGGGCTCGTCGCCCATGTTGTTCTCGCCCTCGTAGTTCGACTCGCCGAGCAGCGCGGGGCGGACCGGCCCGGTGTCGTACGCCTCGCGCACGGCCTCGTAGACGGGCTGGTAGCTGTACACGAAGTCCCAGTCGACCAGCGGGTCCCAGTGGGGGTCCTGGCCGGCGAACCGCACCGTGATGAGCTGGGCGGAGAACGGCCGGTCGTCGCCGGTCGACCGGATCCCCTCCTGCACCGCCTCGAGGCACGCGTCGTCGGCGGGCTCGGGCGTGTAGTCGCCGCCGGCCATCCACAGCACGTGGGGCAGGTCCGCGGCCCACTCGCCGACCATCGCCCCGTACTCGTGGCAGACCTCGGCGCTCGGCGAGCCGAACGGCTCGTCGAGCGTCCAGCTGTCCACGGGGTAGAGCAGCACCGTGAGGCCGAGGTCCGCCGCCCGCGCCAGGGTGGCGTGCGCGCGGTCCCAGTACGCCGCGTTCCAGCGGGTGACGTCGCCGTCGACGAACGGGAGCAGCCCGTCCACCGTGGCGCCGTCCGCCGACGGGCCGCCGTTCGCCGGGTTGCCCAGCAGGGACACCACGAGGGAGTTGAAGCCCTGCTCCGACCGGGTGGTCAGGTACGTCTCGGCCTCGGCGGGGCTCAGGTCCACCAGGAGCGACCACGGCGCGTCCCCACGCACGAGGATCGGCGCGCCGTCCTGGTCCACGAAGTACCGGCCCCCGTCCGCGATCCCCGTCACGAACGGCGCGCCGCCGTCGGCCGCGGACCGTGCCGTCGAGGGGGTGACCGCACGCACGGGCGCGTCCGCCGCCGGCGGGTGCTCGTACCACCCGTCCTGCTCGGGGTTGCCCGGCCGCAGCGCCCGGTAGCCGACGACGGCGGCGCCGACCACGACGGCCGCCACCACGAGCAGCCCCAGGAGGCGCAGGGCGGCCCGCCGGCTCACGACGCGACCCGTCGGGGCACGCGGAGGCCCAGCAGGTCGCGCACCCGGTCCTCCTGCGCGACGACGGCGGCACGGTCCGCCTCCGCGACGGCCCGCACGCGCGCCGCCTCGGCGACGTGGTCGGCCAGGATCTCGCGCACCTGGGCGACGACGGTGGCCGCGTCGTACGTGTCGCGGTCGTGCGCCCGGTCGTGTCCCCTGCCGGGCGGCGCGTAGTGCGCCACGAGCGCCACCTGCTTGGGCCCGTACCCCGTGGCGACGACGGGCACCCCCTCGCTCACCGCCGCGACCAGGTTGTGGTACCGCGCGGCGACCAGGGCGTGGCACCCGCCGAGCTCGCGGGCGACGTCCTCCACGGTGCGGGCCTCGCTCAGCTCGACGGCGGCCCCCGGGTCGGCCTCGCGGACGCGGCGCACCACCTCGCGGGCGACGCGCAGGTCCAGGTCCTCGCCGGTCACGACGCGCACGGCCGACCCCGCGTCGAGCAGCGCCCGCACGAGCACGACGCTGCGGCCGGTGTACACCTCCCGGTCGGCGTCGCGCTCGGTGCCGCCCCAGTCCATGACCCCGACGGCCACCAGCGGGTCGGTCCCCGCGGTGCCGGGAGCCGGAGGCGTGGCGACGGGGTCGCGGCGCAGCACGAGGTCGGGCACCACGGTCACCTCGCGACGCACCCCCAGCCCGGCGACGGCCCGGGCGGACCCCTCGTCGCGCACGGTGACGACGCCCGACCACGCGAGGGTCCGCGCGAAGAGCCGGCGCACGCCCGGCGACCCCTGGGCGTCGACCCCGACGCTGAGCAGCAGCAGCGGGCGGCGGAGCAGGCGCGACCAGGCCGCGAGCCAGAACAGCGAGAACGGGATCCCGCGCGGGCGCACGCCCTGCCCCTCGAAGATGCCCGTGCCCGGGACGACGACGGCGTCCACCGACCGCACCGTCCGTCCCAGGTGCACGACGTCGGCGACGCGGCCCAGCAGGCCCTTGATCCCGCGGCGCGGCGCGCTCGGGTGCCGGATGTCCACCGCGTCGACGCCGTGGGTGGCCTCGACGACGGCGGGCAGCTGCGCCACGGCCAGCGCCCGCGCGCCCGTGCCGTCGAGCAGCCGCAGCCCCGCGACCAGGGAGGCCTCGTTGCCGAAGTTGCCGATGCCCGTCTCGCCGAAGAACGCGACCCGCCGCGCCGGTCTCACGCGACCCTCCGGCGGGTCCCGACGAGCCCGGCGTCCCGGGGCAGGCGGGCGAGGTCCCCGACGATGGTGCGCCACCCGGGGACGGTCCAGCGCCCGAGCACCGTGGCCGCGCACCGTACGCGCTCGGCGGCGTCGAGCGGAGCGGCCCCCACGGCCTGCAGCAGGAGGAGCGTGGAGCGCGAGTACGGGAACACGGTGCGCGGCCGGCTGGGGTCCACCCAGGCGGCCTCCGTGGCGCGGTCCCCGCCGTGCCGCTCGTCGTGGGCACGGATGCGCAGCAGCCCCCGCTCGGGCACCACCTCGAGGCGGCCGGCCAGGGCGAGCGCCGCCGGCAGCACCATCTCCCCCGCGGTCGAGACCCGGACGCCGCCCGCGGCGCGCGCCGCCGCGGTGCGCATCAGGCCGAACCCGACCTGGCCGACCATCCGCCGCAGCACCGTCCCCAGCCGCACGTGCGGCGAGGGGCCCGCGAGGCCGTCCGCGAGAGCGGCGTCGCCGTCCTGGTGCTCCCCCACCTCCCGGTCCTCGGTGTCGACGAGCACCACGCGCGGGACGGCGCACACGGCCGCCGCGCCCGCGTCGCCCAGCACCTCGACGCTGCGGCGCAGCCACGCCGGGTCCCGCAGGTCGTCGTGGTAGGCCCACGCGAACAGCGGCGAGCGGGCATGGTCGAGCAGCCACTCCGCGTTGTGGGCGCCGCCGACGTTCACCTCGTGCCGCACGTACGTGAACCGCGGGTCGCGGGCGGCGGCCGCGCGGCCGATCTCCTCGGTGCCGTCCGAGGACGCGTTGTCCGCCACGACCACGGCGAAGTCGGCGAAGTCCTGGCCCTGCAGGGCCGCGAGCGCCTGCGGGAGGTAGCGCTCGCCGTCGTGCACGGGGACGCCGATGGTCACGGGTGGGTCCGCGGTCACGACGCCTCCCGGGCCAGGTCGCGGGCCCGGCGGCCGGGGTGGCCGGACGGGGTGATCCCGAGCGCGTCGACGAGCCTGTCCGCCTCGGCGTGCACGGAGGCGTGCGCCGCGCGGCACATGGCGTCGAGGAGCCGCCCGACCCGCGCCCCGTCGGCGTGCGCCGCCGACACGAGCCGGGCGACGCGCTCGGGCTCCAGGTCGTCGATCGGCACCAGGTACCGCTCCAGCCCCGCCCGCCGCAGGAGCGCCGCGTCCTTGTCCGCGTGGCTCAGCGCCACGACGGGTCGGCGCGCCAGCGCGGCGGCGACCAGCACGTGGAAGCGGCTGGCCACCACGACGTCCGCCGTGGCGAGCCGGTCGAGCAGCACGTCCATGCCGCCCTCCTCCGTGTGCACGACGACCGGGCGGGCCGGCGGCCGCGCGATCGCGCCGTCGCCCGGACCGGAGGACGGCGCGTCGTCGCCGACGCCCACGTCGAGGGCCGTCAGCACCGCGGCGACCGCCTCGCGATCGGCCCGGTCGGCCGAGACCAGCTCGACCGCGACCCCCGTACCGGTGAGCGCTCGGACCAGCGCGGCGACCCGCTCGACGTACCGGCGCCTGCGCTCGGCGCCCGACGGGCCGGGCGGGTCGTGGTTGATGACGGCCACCGCGACGGTGCGGACGCCCTCGGGCGGCCCGGGCGTGGCGACCTCCGCCACGGCCTCGTCGCGGCCGAGCACGACGTCGTGCGTCACGACGTCGCCGGCCACGCCCGACCAGGCGGGCAGGGCGTCGCGGGTCCCGGCGTCGCGGAAGGTGCGGTGGCGCGCGCCGCGGGCCGCGAGGCCCGCCGTCCACGCCGGCCACCGGCTCTCGTACGAGCTGCCGCCGATCGCGAACCAGGCGAGCGGCACGCCCCGCACGCGGCACGCGACCGCCAGGAGGACCAGCCACACGAGCACGCCGCCCGGCCCGCGCCGGTGCTCGCGCTCGAGCACGCCCGTCCCCGGGACGACCACGCCGTCGAGGCCGCCCACGACGCGCACGAGGTGGCCCAGGTCCGCCAGCTTCGCCAGGGCTCGCGCCACCGGTCCCGTCCTCCCCGACCGGCGCAGGCGGAGGCCGAACGCCGAGCTCAGCGGCACGGCCTCGTCGTAGCCGTCGAGCCCGTCCCGGCGGGCCGGGCCGGCGGGGTCGGCGGGGTCGGCGGGGTCGGACAGGCCGACGTCCCGGCCCATCGCGGCGATCCGCACCCCGGGGACCCGCTCGCGCAGCAGCCGGGCGCACGCGGCGAAGGAGGCGTCGTTGCCGAGGTTGCCCACGCCGACCTCGCCGAACAGCGCGACGCGCGAACCGTCCGCCCCCGCGAGGACCCGACGTGCGCGCGTCACCGGGCGCCCGCCCCCAGGTCGAGGCGCTGCTTGCGCACGGTGAAGCCCTCGGCGTACGACGACCGGCACTCCATCCCCCGCAGGCGCATCAGGCCGAGGAACGTCTCGTCGTCCCACCAGTCCCGGGCCGTCTGGGAGGGGTAGTGCTTGGACAGCAGCTCGACCTTGCGGCGCGCGTCGGCGCGCCCGACCGGGACGTACGTCGTCACCCGGCGCAGGTCGCCGTCCCACTTCGGGATCTCGTACTCGAGGACGAGGGCGTCGCGCCACACCGTCGGCACCAGCTCCCCGACGAGCCGGTGGTCCTGGTGCGCGTCCTGCGGGCTCGGCGCGAGCACCAGGTCGATGCTCCCGTCCGGCTCCAGGTCGCGGGCCAGGCCCTCGAGCGCGTCCTTGACGGCGCCCCAGTGCTCCGGCAGGCGGCCGTCGGGGAACGACCAGAACCGGCTGGTCGCGCCCGGGCTGAAGGCCTGGGCCGCCCCCTCGGCCTCGGCGCACCGTTCGGGGGTGCCGGTGAGCGTCGCGACCACGACCTGCACCTCGCCGCGCGCCGCGAGCGCCAGGAGGGTGCCGCCGCAGGCGATCTCGACGTCGTCGGGGTGCGCGGCGACGCACAGCACCCGCAGGGGCCCTTCCGGGGGGACGAGCCCGATCATCGGCTCGCGCCCGGCACGCTCAGCGCCGGCGCGAGGTCGCGGTCCGGCGACGTGAAGCCCGTCAGCGTCGTGGAGTCCGTCAGCGGCGTGTCGTCCGTCGCCCGGGGGCGCAGCGTGCCCGGGGCGTGCTCCCACACGGCCCACGGCCGGCGCCCCTGCCGGTCCATCTCCTCGAGCATGTTGCGTTCCTTCAGGGTGTCCATGGGCGCCCAGAAGCCGTCGTAGCCCACGGCACGGAACCGTCCGTCGCGGGCGGCCCGCACGCAGCCGTTCATGACGAGGTCGTCGCCCTCGTCCAGGTAGTCGAAGATGCCCTGGCGCAGCACGAAGTAGCCGCCGTTGATGCACATGGTCATGCCGGCCACGGGCTCCAGGTCGCGCATCGTGCCGTCGGCGTCGTAGCGCACGACGTGGAACGAGTCCTGCGGCGGCACCGCCAGGAGCGAGCCGACCGCGTCGGTGGCGACGAGCTCGTCGACGATCTCGTTCATCGGCGCGTCGGTGAGCACGTCGCCGTAGTTCGCGAGGAAGACGTCGTCGTCCTCCAGGTACGGGCGCACGCGCCGCAGCCGCTCCCCGATCGGCGTGTCGATCCCGGTGTCGACGAACGTGATGCGCCACTCGCTGATGTCGCTCGAGAGCAGCTCGACCTGGTCGCCGCCCTTGGTGAGCACGAAGTCGTTCGAGTGGGTCTCCGCGTAGTTGAGGAAGTAGTCCTTGACGACCGTCGCGCCGTACCCGAGGCACAGGATGAACTCCGTGTGCCCGAAGTGCGCGTAGTACTTCATGATGTGCCACAGGACCGGGCGCGACCCGATCGACATCATCGGCTTGGGCAGCGACTCCGGACCGGAGCGCATGCGCATCCCCAGCCCGCCGCAGAACAGCACGACCTTCATGACCCGACCTCCGTCGTCGCTCGGCCGGCAGCGCTGCCGACCCCCTCGTCCCCGTCGCCCCAGGTCTCCGGCAGCCGCCGCGGGGCGGCCTGCTCGCGCATCGCCGGCGCCACGGGTCGCCCCCGCAGCAGGCCGTCGGTGGTGCCGGCGTCGACGGCCCGTCCGTAGACGGCGAGCGCGCCGCGCACGGCCTCCACGGTCGCCTCGACGTCGTCGTCGGTGTGCGCCGCCGAGATCACGAGCGACTGGGCCAGCACCCCGCGCTCGAGCAGCTCCTGCAGGAACAGCGTGCGGAACGCCTGCGAGGGGTTGCCGTCGGTGTCGCGCGTACCGAACACCAGGCACGACGCACGGCCCATGACCGTCACGTGGTCGGACAGCCCGGCCTCGGCCGCCGCGTCCTCGACGCCGCGGCGCAGCTTCTCGCCCTGCGCCTCCATGACCCCGACGACGTCGCGCTCGGCGTACGCGTCGGCGACGGCCAGGTAGGCCGCCAGGCCGGTGGTCTCCGCCCCGTGGGTGGTCGACAGCAGGAACGCGCGGGAGGCGTCGGTGTTGAGGCCGCCGACCTCCATGAGGTCGGCGCGGCCCGCGAGCGCCGAGACGGAGAAGCCGTTGCCGAGCGCCTTGCCCCAGGTGGACAGGTCCGGCACGACGCCGTACACCGACTGCGCCCCGCCGGTGGACCAGCGCATCCCGGTGATCATCTCGTCGAAGATCAGCACGAACCCGTCGCGGTCGGCCAGCTCCCGCAGGCCCTCGAGGAAGCCGGGCGCCGGCTCGGCGGTCGCGGTGGCCTGCTCGAGGATCAGCGCGGCGACGCGCCCGGGGTGGGCGTCGAGCATCGCGCGCACGGAGTCGAGGTCGTTGTAGCGGAACCCGACGGTGAGGTCGCGGTGCACCTGCGGGATCCCGGCGCCCATCGCGGTGGTCGTGATGAACCAGTCGTCGGTCGAGAAGAACGGCTGGGTGCTGCAGACGGCGACCAGGTCGCGGCCCGTCGCGACGCGCGCGAGCTTGACCGCCGCCGTCGTGACGTCCGAGCCGTTCTTGGCGAACTTGACCATCTCGGCGCCGGGCACCTGATCGAGGAACCGCTCGGCCGCGCGCAGCTCCCAGACCGAGGGCCGGGAGAAGTTGACGCCCTCGGACGCGGCGCGGGTCACCGCCTCGACGACCGGCCGGTAGCCGTGCCCGAGCGTCACCGCCCGCAGCCCCATGCCGTACTCGACGAACCAGTTGCCGTCGAGGTCCTGCACGCGGGCGCCCGTGCCGCGCACGAGCACGGGTGCCATGCCCTCGGGGTACTGGTCCGAGCCGCGGGCGTAGGTGTGAGCCCCGCCCGGAACCAGCTCGTGCAGCCGGCGCTGCGCCGCGGCCGACCGCGCGAAGCGGTACGGGCCGGGCGCGCTCGCCGCGGTGGTGGTCTCTCTGCCGCCTGCGGTCTGGGTCATCGGACGCTCCCTGGGATCGGACCTGCTGGCCGTCGCCAGTCTGTGCACCGCGGCGCGGCGGGCGGAAGACGCTCCCCGCCAGTTCACCCGGCCACCACAGCGATACGGCCGGATTTCATCCGCCCCGGGCGCTCCCCTGGATGCCCTCGGCGACCTAGCGTGAGTTCGCATGAAGGTCATCGAGACATCCATCCCAGGGCTCCTCGTGTTCGAGCCGACACCCCATCGCGACGAGCGGGGCTACTTCTCCCGCACGTACGACGTCGCCGTCATGGCCGACGCCGGGATCGACCCGGCCGGCTTCAAGCAGGAGAACCAGTCCCGGTCCTACCAGGGGGTCGTGCGCGGCCTGCACGGCCGGACGAACAAGGGCGAGGCCAAGCTGGTGCGGTGCGCGCACGGCGCCGTGCTGGACATCGCGATCGACGCACGGCCCGACTCCCCGACCTTCGGGCAGATGGAGACGTTCCTGCTCGACGACCAGGTCTGCCGGCAGGTGTACATCCCGCGCGGGTTCCTGCACGGCTACCAGGCCCTGACGTCGGTGACGGACTTCGTGTACCGCATCGACGACTTCTACGGACCGGACGAGGACGTCACGGTCAGCTTCGACGACCCCGACCTCGCCGTGCCGTGGCCGGCCCCCGTGACCATCGTCAGCGAGCGCGACCGGCACGGCCTGTCGTGGGCCGAGTTCAAGGCGGACCTCGGTCGTTGACCCCCACGCACGCCCCACACCTCACGCACGCGGACGACGGCGGTCCGGCTCCGAGATCGGAGCCGGACCGCCGTCGTCCGTAGGCCTCGTCGTGGGCCGCATCGGGCCCCGTCGGGGGCGTGCGCCGCCGGTCAGAGCGGGGCGACCTCGCGGGGCATCGGGTCCAGCACGACCCACCGCCCGCCGTTCGCCTCGACCTGGGGCAGGGCACGACGCACCTCGTCCAGCAGGTCCGGGACGAAGAGCAGCACCCGGTCGGGCCGCAGGGCGACGAGGTCGTCCGGCGAGACGATGGGGATGCGGTTGCCGGGCATGGTGCGGCCGTGCTTGGCCGTGGAGGCGTCGGCGACGGCGACGACCTGCGTCGCGTCGATTCCCGAGGCCCGCAGGAGCGCGGACGTGCGGGACGCCGCACCGTAGCCGGTCACGCGCAGCCCGCGCGCCGTCGCGTCGCGCAGGAAGGCGCCGATGGCGGCCACCGACTCGCGCAGGGCGGTGTCGAGGCGACCGACCGACCGCGCGTCCAGGATGCCCTCGGCGGTCTCGCGCTCCACCATCGCGGTCACGTCGGGCGTCTGGGCGCCCCAGCGGGAGCCCTCCTTGGCGAACGCGAGCATGATGGTGCCGCCGTACAGGGGGTACTCCCAGGCGCCGACGGCGGTGAGACCCACCTCCGCGCCCATGCGCACGAGCGCCGGCGTCGAGTAGTAGGCGAAGTGACCGTGCCGCAGCGCGTTCCAGATCCCGCCCCGGACGATCGCCGCGAGCGTGTGGTACTGCATCAGCAGCACGCCGTCGTCGGCGAGCCGGTCCCGGCGCTCGAGCAGCGCGGCCCGCTGGTCGGCGTCGTGCATCATCCCGAAGATGTCGACGAGCAGCTCGGCGGGGCCGTCGGTGACCTCGACCATGTCGCGCCGCGCGAGCTGGTCCACCCACGTGCCGCCGTGCGGGCTCGGGTACTCCAGCACGCGGGCCCCGCGCCGCACGAACCCGGCCGCCTCGGCCTGGTCGACGGCCGCCTCCGCCTGGGCGACGAGGGCCGCGGGCTCCACGCCGCGTGGCTCCTGGGGCGACGTCGGGTCCGTCTCGATCTGCGCCAGCCCGGTCGACGTGCCGAGCACCATCCGCAGCGGGTGCTCCGGGTCGGGGGTCGGGTCGGACGGCTCGGGGAACAGGTCCGCGGGCGGCTGCATCCCCAGGTCGAGGACGACGACGCCCTCGGTCGACGCGTCCCAGCGGTCGCGCCAGGCGGGGTCGACGGGGGTGCCGGGCGGGCCCGCGACGGGGGCGGGCGAGGTCGGGGCGGAGATGTCGGTCATGGTGTTCCTCCCAGGTCCCGGCTCAGTGCAGCCGGAGAGTGGCGATGTCGAGCCGGCCTTCGGCGGCGAGCCGGTTGATGCGCGCGAGGCGCACGAAGCGCTCGCCCTCGAACTGCTCGGCGGTCAGGTTGCGGTCCGCGGCGTCCTTCCAGATCTCGCGGATGCCGTCGGGGATGGTCCAGCCCGGGGCGGCGGCGGGCAGCGTCGAGCGGATCTTGGTGAAGTCCACCCGGTAGTTGCGGGAGTCCGCGCCGGCGCCCTCGGCGAACGTCACGGGCGCGCCCGTGATCTCGCTGACCTGTTCGGCGATGGTGCGGATCTGCACGACGTCCTCGTCACGGCCCACGTTGAACGCCTGGTCGTGCACGACCTCCCGCGGCGCCTCGAGCCCCGCGAGGAAGGCGCGGGCGATGTCCTCGACGTGCACCAGCGGCCGCCAGGGGCTGCCGTCGGACTGCAGCCGCACCTGCCCGCGCGTGTACGCCGTGCCCGTGAGGTTGTTGACGACGATGTCGGCCCGCAGCCGCGGGGAGGAGCCGTACGCCGTGGCGTTGCGCAGGAACGTGGGCGAGAAGTCGTCGTCCGCCAGCGCCGAGATCCCGCGTTCGGCCTGCACCTTCGACTCCCCGTACGGGGTGACGGGGTTGAACCCCGAGCCCTCGTGGACGGGCGCGTCGCCGGCCGCTCCGTACAGCGAGCAGGAGGACGAGAACAGGAACCTCGGCACCCCGGCGGCCCTGGCGGCGCGCGCCATCCGCACCGCGCCGTCCGTGTTGACGGAGAACGTGGCCTGCGGGTTCAGGTGGCCCAACGGGTCGTTCGAGATGGCCGCGAGGTGGATCACCGCGTCGAAGTCGACGAGGTCCTCCGGCCGCGCGTCACGGACGTCACCCGTGCGCTGCTCGTACCCGGTCACCGGTGGCCCGAAGTCGCACCCGTCGTACCAGCCGACGTCAAGACCTACCACCTCGTGACCGGCAGCCTGCAGGAACGGCACCAGCACCGCACCGACGTAACCTCGGTCCCCATCGACGAGCACTCGCATCGTCCGTCCCCCGTCGTCGTCCGGCCGGTCCCGCGCGGGCCGGGGAGGCCCCGGAGCCGGTGGCTTCTCAGCCGCCTCGACGCTAACCAGCGCCCGGCGCCCGGCGTGAGGGGTACCCGGGGTGAAATGCCCTGTTGCCCGGGTGATTGTGCCGCGGTGTCGTTCCCCGGCAGGGCCACGACGGTCAGGATCGGGAGGCATGAGGGTCCTGCGTGTCTCGCACAGTGCGGTCGTCGACGCCTGGCGCGAACGAGAGCGTGAGCTGCGACGGCGAGGGGTCGACGTCGCCCTGGTGAGCGCGCGCGTCTGGGACGAGGGCGGCCGGCCCGTGCCGCTGGTGCCGCGCGACGGTGAGGACGTCGTCGGGCTGCGCACGTGGGGCACGCACCCCGCCCTGTTCGTCTACGACCCGCGCGGCCTGTGGCGTGCGCTCGGCGCACGGCACGACGTGCTGGACGTGCACGAGGAGCCGTTCGCGCTCGCCACGGCGCAGGTGCTCGCCCTGGCGTGGCTGCGCGCCCGGCTGCGCGGGCAGGCGGCCGCGCCGTTCGTCGTCTACTCCGCGCAGAACCTCACGAAGCGCTACCCGCTGCCGTTCCGCGCGCTCGAGCGGTGGGTGCTGCGGCGGGCCGCGGCGGTGAGCGTGTGCAGCGACCAGGCGGGCGAGGTGGTGCGGGCGAAGGGCGCCCGCGGCCTGGTGCGCACCGTCCCGCTGGGGGTGGACCTGGGGGTCTTCCGGCCCGAGGGCGTGGCCCTCGTGACCTCGCCCGTCGCCCGTCACGCGGCCACCCACCACGACTCCCCCGACGCCCACCCGGGGAGCGTCCGGCCGGCCACGGTCCGCGTCGGGTACGCGGGCCGCCTGGCGCCGCACAAGGGGGTCGACACGCTGCTGGCGGCGGTGCGCGACGAGCCCTGCCTGCACCTCGACGTCGCGGGCGACGGCCCGGACGCGGCGGCGCTGCGTGCCGCGGCGGCGCCGCTGGCCGACCGGGTGCGCTTCCTCGGCGCCCTGGACGACGCGCAGCTCCCGGAGTTCTACCGCTCGCTCGACGTGCTGGCGGTGCCGTCGCGACGCACGCCGGGCTGGGTGGAGCAGTTCGGCCGGGTGGCGGTCGAGGCGATGGCGTGCGGGGTGCCGGTGGTCGCGACGTCCACCGGCGCGCTGCCGGACGTCGTCGGGCCGGCCGGCCTGCTCGTGCCGCCGGACCACCCGGGCGCGCTGCGGGAGGCGCTGCTCGCCGCGGGCACGTCCCCCCTGTTGGCAGCGCGGCTGCGCGCCGCCGGGCTCGAGCAGGCCGCGCGCTGCGCCTGGCCCGCCGTCGCGGAGTCGTACCACGACCTGTACGAGCGGGCGTGCGCCCGCCCGGGCGCGGGGCCGCGCGGCTCGGCCCGTCCCTCGGCGTCGTCGGCCGGGCCCGGCACGGCGGCGTCCGGGGCCGACCACCCGACGGCGCCGCCCGTCACCGTCCTCGAGCCGCCGGAGGTGGTGGTCGTCGCCTACGGCGCACCGGGCCGGCTGCGCGCCGCGCTCGCGCCCCTGGTCGGCAGGCTGCCGCTCACGGTCGTGGACAACTCGTCCCAGCCGGAGATCGGGGAGATCGTGCGGATCGCCGGCGGCCGCTACCTCGACCCCGGGCGCAACGGCGGGTTCGCGGCGGGCGTCGACCACGCGCTGCTGCACCGCCAGCACCCGGGCCGCGACGTGCTGCTGCTCAACCCGGACGCCGTGGTCCGCTCCGACGACGTCCTCGCGCTGCAGAAGCAGCTGCACGACCACCCCCGGACCGCGAGCGTGGGACCCGCCCAGGTGGACGACGTGGGCCGGCCCGCCCGGGTGGTGTGGCCGTTCCCGTCCCCGGGGCGCACGTGGCTCGAGGCGGTCGGGCTGGGCCGGGTGCACGACCGTGCCGCCCGGACCCGCTACGTGATCGGGTCGGTGCTGCTGCTCCGCGCCGACGCGCTCGCCGACGTCGGCCCCCTGGACGACCGGTTCTTCCTCTACGCGGAGGAGACGGACTGGGCCCGGCGCGCGAGCGTGCGCGGGTGGCGGCACCTCCTCGTGGACGACGTCGTCGCGCTGCACGCGGGCGGCGCGACGAGCAGCGACCCGGTGCGTCGCGAGGCGCACTTCCACGCCTCGCAGGAGCGCTACCTGCGCAAGCACCACGGCGCGCTGGGCTGGCAGGTCGCGCGCGCGGGAGCCGCCGCGGGGTCCGCCGCGCGCGCCGTCGCCCACCCGGACGCGGGCGCGCGCCGCGCCGCCCGTCGCCGCCTCGGCCTGTACCTCACGGGCCCGGTCCGCGCCGAGGGCCGGCTGGTCCACGCCGGCCCGGGCGGGGCCCCGGCGGTCTCGTGAGCGTCATCGGGGCGCGGGGCGCGGTCCGGACGGGGCGCCGCGCCGAGCAGGCCGTCGTCGTGGCGGGGGGCGTCGCGGCCGTCGCGGTCGTGGTGGCCGTCTCGTTGTACGACATGACGTGGGGCCTGGCGGCCGCCGCGCTGGTGCTGGCGGTGGGTCTCGCGGCGTGCTCGCCCGGGGCCCTGCTGGCGTTCAGCATGCCCGCGCTGTCCCTCGTGCCGCGGGTCGGGGCGGGGGGCGTGGACCTGTCGATCAGCGACGTCGTGCTCGCGGCGGGGTTCTGCGTCGCGCTCGTGCTCGGGCGCCGCCCCTTCAGCAGGTCCCTGCGCTCGCTGCTGTGGGTGACGGCCGTCTACCAGGCCGCGACCCTGTTCACGGTGGTCGCGAACCCGTACACCGCCAACACCGTCGAGTGGTTCCACGCGTGGCTCCTCACCGGCGGCGCGGTGGTCGTCGGGTGGGCCGCGGCGCGCGACGGTCACGCCCGCCTCGCGACGAACCTGCTCGTGGCCCCCATGGTGGTCATCGCCCTCGCGGCCATCGCCGTGGGGGTGCCGCGGATACTCTCCGGGGACCCGAGCCCCGTCTACCTGGGCAGCCCGTTCGACCTGCACAAGAACGCCCTCGGCGACATCCTCGCCTTCGGCGCCACGATCGCCTACGCGCGGCCGCGCTGGCTGGGCTGGAACCGCCCGCTGGCGTTGTCGCTGTTCGGGCTGTTCGTCGCGGGGATCGCGGCGTCGCAGTCGCGGCAGGCGATGGTGGGGCTGGGCGTCGCGGTGCTCGTCATCATCCTGCGGCACGAGCCCGGGCGGCGGCGCAGCCGGCTGCCGCTGCTCGCGATCCCGCCCGCCCTCTGGTACGTGTGGCAGACGGTCGCGGAGCAGCTCGCGTCGGGCAACACCTTCAACTCCACGTACCAGCGGCTCACCTGGTTCGAGCAGTCGCTGGCCGTGTGGAACCAGAACGAGTGGTTCGGGGTCGGCCTGCGGTGGTGGACGGCGGGCCGCACCGACTTCGAGTTCCAGCCGCCGAACGCCGAGCTGGAGGTGCTGAGCTCGGCCGGCACGGTCGGCCTGGTCGGGTTCGGTGTCCTGTGCGTCGGCGCGCTGGTCGTCACGTGGCGGGTCGACCCGCGCTACGGCACGCTCGCGTTCGCCGTCCTCGCCAACCGCTTCGTGCAGGGGCAGCTCGACCTCTTCTGGGTCGCCGTCCAGACCTCGCTGCCGTTCGTCGTGGTGGGCCTGTGCCTGGGCGCGCAGGCCTACGACGCCGAACGCGCCGGCACCGCCCGGGCCGACGCCGCACGGGACGACCCCGCACGCGCCGACCCCCCGCAGGACGCGCCCGGCCGCTCCGGGCCCGCCGACGACGAGCCGGGCCTCGTCCCGGCCCTCGCCGACGCGGAGCACCCCCCGGGCGCCGGCGTCCCGGCCGACGACGGCGCACGAGGAGACCGGCGATGAGCACCCCCGCACGCCCCGCGGCGCCCGGCACGAGGCCCCACGACGACCCGCTGACGGTGGTGCACGTCGTCGTGTCCGACGCGTTCGCGGGCGTCGAGGCGCACGTGGCCCGGCTCGCGAGGGCGCAGGCCGCGGCCGGGCACCGGGTGACGGTCGTGGGGGGCGCCGTGGACCGCGTGCGCGACGTCGCCGGCCCCGACGTCCGCGTGCTGCCCGGCGGGTCGGTCCGGGCGGCGGCGGCCTCCGTGGCCCGGGCGCGCGCCGGGGCGGACGTGCTGCACGCGCACATGACGGCGGCCGAGCTGGTGGCCGTCCTGACCGCCCGGGCGTGGCCGGCGCGGGGCGGCCCGGTCCCCGTCGTGGCGACGCGGCACTTCGCGCAGCGGCGGGGCCTCTCCCGACCGGGCCGCGCGGTCGCCCGCGTCGTGGGGCCGCGGCTCGCCGCGCAGGTCGCGATCAGCCGGTACGTCGCCGCGGCGGTCGACGGGCCGAGCGTCGTGGTGCTGCCCGGCGTGGACCCCGTCCCGGCGACCGCGCCGGCCGGCGACCGCGAGCGCGTGGTGCTCATGGTCCAGCGCCTCGAGCCCGAGAAGCGCACCGACCTCGGCGTCCTGGCCTTCGCGGCGTCCGGGCTGGCGGCGCGGGGCTGGCGGCTGGAGGTCGCGGGCGGCGGCTCCTGCCGCCGCGCGCTCGAGGAGCTCGTCGCGCGCGCGGGGCTGGAGGGCAGCGTGCACCTCCTCGGGGAGCGGCGCGACGTCGCCGCGCTCATGGCGCGCGCGGCCGTGCTCGTCGCGCCGTGCCCGGCCGAGGGCCTCGGGCTGAGCGTGCTGGAGGCCATGTCCTCCGGCCTCCCCGTGACGGCGGCCGCGGCGGGCGGGCACGTCGAGACGCTCGCCGGGCTCGACCCGGCCGCGCTGTGGCGTCCCGGGGACCCCGACGACGGCGGCCGGACCCTCGCCGCCCTCGCGGCGTCCCCGGAGCGCCGGGACGCGCTGGCCGTCGCCGCCCGCGACCGCCAGCGCCGCGACCACACCCCGGCCGCCCAGGCCGCCGCGACCGACGCCGTGTACCGGACCGTCGTGGAGAGCGCCGCGCGGGGGCGCGCGCGGACCGCGCGAGCGAGGACGGCATGACCGGTCACGAGCCGGCGGGCGCCGCCACGACCCCGGACGGCGTCGGCGACGTCGGCGACGTCGTCCTGGTCTCGCTCGAGCCCTGGGACGACGTGTGGCGCCGCAACCAGCACCTGGCCGCCGGCCTGCTGCGGCGGTTCCCGACGGCGCGGCTGCTGGTCGTGGAGCCGCCGGCGGACCCGCTGCACGACGCGGCCCGGCGTGCCCGGCCCCGGGGCGGGCGCGGCCTGCGGCCCGGTCCCGCGCTCGACGGCGTCGGGGCGGGACGGCTGTGGCTGCTGCAGCAGACGAAGACGTGGCCGCGCCGGGTGGACGGGGGCGGCGACCGCCGCCGCGCGCGGGGGGTGCGGCGGGCGGCGGCCCGCGCGGGGCTGCGACGGCCGGTGCTGTGGGCGAACGACCCGGGCGCGGCCGACGTCCTCGCCGCCACCGGCTGGCCGACGCTCTACGACGTGACCGACGACTGGGCGGCCGCGCGCCGGCCCCCCGCGGAGCACGCGCGCATCGTCGCCGCGGAGGACCTGCTGCTCGCCCGGGCGCGGGAGGTCACGGTCTGCTCCCCCGCGCTCGCCGAACGCAAGGGTGCGTCGCGGCCGGTGGCGCTGGTCACCAACGGGGTGGACGTCGCCGCGTCCCGCGCCCCGAGGCCCCGCCCGGCCGACCTGCCGCCCGGCCCGTGCGCCGTGTACGTGGGGACGCTGCACCGCGACCGGCTCGACGTCGGCCTCTGCGTCCGGACCGCCGCCGCGCTCGGCCGGGCCGGCACCCTCGTCCTCGTCGGCCCGGTCGCGCTCGACCGCGAGGAGGCGGCGCAGCTGCGCGCGGCGGGGGTGGTCCTGACCGGCGCGCGGCCGTTCGCGGACGTGCCCGGCTACCTGCAGCACGCGGCGGCGCTCGTGGTGCCGCACGTCGTGGACGGGTTCACCGACAGCCTCGACCCGATCAAGCTGTACGAGTACCGGGCGGTCGGACGGCCGGTGGTGGCCACGCCGGTCGCCGGGTTCCGCGACCGGGCGTCCGGGACGGGGCCCGTCGTGACCGTGGCCGACGCCGCGGCGTTCCCCGCCGCCGTGGCCGCGGTGCTGGCCGACCCGCCGCCGTCGCTCCCGGCGGACGACGTCCCGACCTGGGACGGGCAGGTCACGCGGTTCGCGGCTGCCCTGGCACGGGCCGGCGCGGCGCCGCGGTCCGGCGCCCGGCCCGGCGGCCCGTCCGGCGCCGAACCCGAGCCGCGCGCCGCCAGACCGCGCTGACGGTGCGCGCGGTCGTGGCGACGTCGAACCGCGCCAGCGCGACGGCGTGCGCCCGCGCGGCCGTCGCGGCCGCGGCGCGCGGGTCGTCGAGCACGGCGACGACGGCGTCCGCGAGCGCCCGCGCGTCCCCCGGCGGCACGAGGCGGCCGAGCGGGGCGTCGTCGTCCTCGCCGCGCAGGATCTCCGGGACGCCGCCCGCGTCGGTCGCGACGACGGGGACGCCGCGCACCATGGCCTCGACGACCACCTGGCCGAACGGCTCCGGCACCGGGGAGGCGTGGACGCACACGGCGAGCGCGTCGAGGGCGGCCGCCGGGTCGTCGACGAACCCCGCGAGCTCGACGCGGTCGCCGAGCCCGAGCCGCCCCACCTCGGCGGCCACCTCGCGCGCGTAGTCGTCGGCGCCGAACGCGGGCGCGCCCAGCAGCCGGATCGTCGCGTCGGGGTGGCGGGCGAGCACGGCCGGGGCGGCGCGGACCAGCTCGAGCTGCCCCTTGGTGGGCGAGATCCTGCCGAGCAGGCCCACCACGCGCGGGCGCCCCGTCGGCCCGCCCGGCGACGGCGGCGCCGGCCGCGGCGCCGGGAGCGCCTGCGCCGGGGCGAACCCCGGGTAGGCCACCGTGAGGTCGCGCACCCCGGGCAGGGTCGCCGCCGTCGCGCGGGAGTTCGCCACCACGGCCCGGGGGCCCCACCACCGGCTCCGGGCGACCGCCCGCAGCACGCGCACCACGGCGGGCGGCAGGTAGTCGGGCGCGATGCGGTCGTGGACGTGCCAGACCACCGGGACGCCGCACGTCCGCCCCGCGACCAGCCCGAGGACGTCGGCCTTGAGCGTCGTGGTGTGCACGACGTCGGGCCGGGCCGCGCGGACCACGCGCCGCAGCTGCGCCACCGTGCGGGCGGCGGCGACGGCACGCCGGGCCGCGCCCCAGGACGGCGCGGCGAGCGTGCCCCGCGACGCGGTCACGAGGCGCGGGTCCGCCGCGACCACGCGCACGGGCGTGCCGGTGGCGCGGAGCCGCGCGACCAGCGGGCCGTCGGCCAGCAGCACCACCCGCACGTCGGCGCCGTCGCCCGGGAGCGCCCGCAGCGCCTCGCACAGCCGCACCAGGGCGAGCTCGGCTCCCCCGAGCTCCGCCGTGTGCCCGACGACGAGCACCCGGGGCGGGTGGCCGCCCCGGGACGCGTCCCCGCTGCTCACCGGTCGGAGCCGTCGGCCACCGGCGACGTGGCGCCGAGCGGCCCGAGCCCGGGCGCGCCCTCGCTGCCGCGTGCCGTGCCGAGCGGGACAACGCCGAGCGGGACGGTGCCGAGCGGCACCGTGCCGGCCGAGCGCGACGTCGACGGGACCTTCGGCCAGTGCGGGCCGCGGGAGGGCGCCGCGGCACGCGAGGCGACGACGGCGGGCAGCAGCACGGTCTCGGTCCCCGCGTCGGCCTCGGGGACCTCCCGGTTCGCCCGCGCCCGGCCGGGCACGGCGTCGGCCTCCGCCCCCGCCTCGCTCGGTCCCGCCTCGGGCCCCGCCGCGCCCGTCCCGGCGTCGCCGTCGCCCGCCGCGGGCCCACCCGCGCGACCGGCGGGGGCACCGGGACCGGCGGACCCGTCGGGTGCCACCGTCACGTCGGCGGCGTCGTAGACGGACGCGTAGAGCGTGCGCCGGTCGTCCGTGACGCCGGACAGCGCGACGCCCGCCAGGGGCACGTTGTTCCCCCGCAGCCGGTCGGCCGACTCGCTGAGCACCACGCGGTCGGTCTTGCCGGTGGTCGCGAGCAGCACGGCGGCGTCGGCGTACCCGCCGAGGATGGTGGCGTCCGCGGCGGCGAGCACGGGGGGCGCGTCGATCACCACGATCTCCGCGCGCTCGCGCAGCCCCGCGACGAGCGCCTGCGCCTCGTCGGTCGCGAGGAAGTCGGCGGGGTCCATCTCGACGTTCGGCACGGGGACGAACTCGAGCTGCGGCACCCGGGTCGGGCGCGGCGCCTCCGGGTCCCCCGACCAGCCCGCGGGCGGGGGCAGGAGGGCCCCGAGACCCGGGCGGCGCATGTCCGCCTCGAGGATGACCGTCCGGCGGCCGCTGAGCGCCCACGACGCCGCGAGGTTCGCGGCGATGAAGGAGCGCGGCGCGGCGGGGTCGGTCGCGGTGACCAGCACGATCGCGGGTTCGTCGTCGGGCAGCGCGACGTGCAGGGCCGTGCGCAGCTCGCGGATCGACTCGGTGAAGGGCGACGCCGTGCGGCTGGAGATCGGCAGCGTCTGGCTGGCTCGGGCGTCCTTGAGGGAGCGCTTCACGCCCGACAGCTCGGCCAGCACGGGCAGGCCGGAGAGCTCGGCGGCCTGCGTCGCGCCGCGGACGCGGAAGTCGAGCCCGCGGCGGGCGAACGCGACGCCCACGCCCGCGAGCAGGCCCGCGAGCAGGCCGAGCGCCATCACGGTCGCGGGCGGCACCCCGAGCGACACGGCGGTGGTCGCCGGCTTCGCCACCACGGCCACGGCGTCGGAGGCGCGGATGGATTCGAGCATCTGCTGCTCGGCGACGAGGACCTGGTACTGGCCCTCGATCGTGGTGAGCTCGGTCTGCGCCAGCGCGTCGTTCTTGTTGGCCCGCGTGTTCACCTCGCCGTACCGGTCGCGCAGCCGCCCGAGGCGGTCGTCGATCTCGTCCAGCTGGCCGTCGAGCACGGCCGGCAGGCGCTGGACGTACGCGGCCCCGAACGCGTTCGCGATCGCGATCGCCTGCTCCTCGGAGGCGCCGCGCGCCGTGATGACGACCGTGCTGTTCTCCGCGCCCGCGGTCGCCGTGACCGACAGGCGGGCGGCGTCCACGCCGAGGGACCCGGAGACGGCGTCCTCCACCTCCGACGACGTCGCGATGTCCGGGTCGGGGTCGGCCGTCATGACCACCGTCTCGAAGTCGGGCGCCGCGTCGGCCTCCCGCAGCTGCACGGTCGCCGTCGCCTCGTAGACGGCCTCCTGCCGACCGATGAACGCGTAGGCCCCGGCGAGGACGACCAGCAGCACCACGAGCACCAGGTACTTGCCGTCCCAGACGGTCCGGAAGAACTCCCGCACGCTCATCGGACGCCCGCCCCCTCGATCCGCACCGGACTCACCGGCGGGGTGACCGCCGCACCACCGCGCGCGAGGTCGACCTGGGCGCCCACCACCTGTCGCAGCCGCTCGAGGAACCGCGGCGTGCCGAACCCGTCGACGTGCTTCCGGACGGTCCGCGCGTCCCACCGGACGGTGAGGGCCGACTCCACTGCCCCCGCCACGCCGTCCGGGGTGACGTCGTCGAAGAAGACGCCGTTGATGCCGGCCGCCACGGTGTCCAGGTAGCCGCCGGCGCGGAGCGCCGCCACCGGCTTTCCGAACGCGCCCGCCTCGAGCGGGGTCAGGCCGTAGTCCTCGTACGACGCGGCCACGAGCAGCGTGGCGTGGCGGTACAGCCAGCGCAGCTCGGGGTCGTCCACGCGGCCCACCAGCCGCACCTGGCCGGGCCGGCCGCGGGCCGCGAGGCCCGCGAGCCGGGAGCGGTCGGGCCCGTCGCCCACCACGACGAGCCGGCGCCCCGCGCGCAGCGCCGCCTCGACCACGACGTCGACGTTCTTGTAGGGCAGCAGCCGGGCCACGCACAGCAGGTGGCCGTCCGGGTCGCCGCCCTCGGTGTCCTCGCGCGCGGCGGCGCCGAGCGCCCGGGGAGCGCGCTCCGGGCCGTCGGGCGACAGGGCGGGCGGCGGCGCCAGCACCTCGGCCTCGATGCCGTAGGCGGCGCGCACGGCGTCCCGCGTCACGGTCGAGTTCGCCAGGTAGACGTCGGCCCGCGCCGCGGCCCTGCGGTCCCAGTCCCGCAGCCCGGGGGCGAGCGCCGCGAGCGCCGCCCGGGCCGCCAGCGCGCGCAGCCGGTCCGCGGCGCCGCCTGCCGGGGCGTGCGCGCCGAGGTAGCGCTCGGACTGGTAGAGCCAGCGGGCGGGGGCGTGGCAGTAGACGACCGTGCGCCGTGCGCCGCGGTAGCCGTGCGCCCAGCCCGTGGACGAGGCCAGCAGCACGTCGCCGGCCACGCGGTGCCGGTCGACGGCGCCGGGCAGCAGCGGGAGGGCGAGGCGGTGGTGGCGGCGCAGGACGCCGACGCGGTCGAGCGCGGAGGTCCTCAGGTCCACCTCCGCGAAGTCCGGGAACGTGCCGCCCGGGTCGTGGAGCGTCGTGTACATCGGGGAGCCGGGGAACGCCTGCGCCAGGAGCAGCGCGACCCGTTCGGCCCCGCCCCTCTGCGTCGCGTAGTCGTGAGCGAGCACCACGCCGTCGGTCATCGGCCCTCCCCTGCGACGCCACCGTGCGGCACGGCGGCCCCGTCAGGTTAGGGCGGGAAACCCTCGATCCGGCCCCGTTTCCGGGGTTCCTCACCCGGGTGAATCGGCCGGTCAGGCCCGGTCAGACCCCCGGTCAGACCTTGGTGTGGAACTTCCCCTGGGCGGCGAGCAGGCCCTCGACCAGCACCAGCTCCACGGCGTCGGCGGCGTCGTCGACCAGGATCGGGAGGTCCTTGCGCTCGGTGGCGGAGAAGTCCTTGAGCACGTGGTCGGCGGTGTCCATGCGGCCGGGCGGGCGGCCGACGCCGACGCGCACGCGGACGTAGTCCTTGGTGCCCAGCGCCTTGGTGATGTCACGCAGGCCGTTGTGGCCGCCCTCACCGCCGCCGGACTTGAGCTTGATGGTGTCGAACGGGATGTCGACCTCGTCGTGCACGACCACCACCTGGTCGGGGTCCACGCCGTAGTACTTCGCGAGGCCCGCGACGGGGCCGCCGGAGGTGTTCATGTACGTGGTGGGCTTGGCGAGCACGACGCGCGGGCCGGGGCGCCCGCCGGGCAGCACGCCGAGCCGCGTCTCGGCGACGACGGCCTGGGCGCGGGCGTGCCGGGAGAACCGTGCGCCGGTGCGCTCGGCGAGCAGGTCGAGCACCATCTGCCCGACGTTGTGCCGGTTGCCCGCGTACTTCGGGCCGGGGTTGCCGAGCCCGACGACGAGCCACGGGGTGTCGGTCATCTGCGTTCTCTCTCCGGACGGGTTCGGCTGCTGACGTGCAGGTCAGGGCGTGGACGTGCGAAGGGCGCCCGGAACCTGACGGTACCGGGCGCCCTCGGCAGGACGGGGGTCTCAGCCCTCGGTGGACTCGGCGGCCTCGGTGGTCTCCGCGGCGGCCTCGCCCTCCTCGGCCTCCTCGTCGGCGATCTCGCCGCGCGGCTCGGAGACGGCGACGACGGCGACGTCGGGGTCGGTGAGCAGCGTGGCGCCCTCGGGCAGGGTGACCTCGCCGGCGGTGACGTGCGAGCCGGCCTCGAGGCCCTCGATCGACACCTCGACCGACTCGGGCAGGTTGGTGGCGAGGGCCTCGACCGACAGGGTCTGCGCCTCGACGAAGTGGATGGTGCCGGGGGCCGACTCGCCCACGACGTTCACGGTGACGTCGACGGCGATCTTCTCGCCGCGCTTCACCAGCAGCAGGTCGATGTGCTCGATGGTGCCGCGGACGGCGTCGCGCTGGATGTCCTTGACGACGGCCATCTCGGACGTGGCGTCCAGCTCGATGGTGAACAGCGCGTTGGAGTGGCGCACGGCGAGCATGGTCTCGTGGCCCGGCAGCGTGATGTGCAGGGGGTCCGTGCCGTGCCCGTACAGGACGGCGGGGATCTTGTTCTCGCGACGGATGCGGCGGGCGGCGCCCTTGCCGAACTCGGTGCGGGCCTCGGCGGCGAGCTTGATGTCGGACACGTGGATCACTCCTGGGATGTCTGTGCGTGCCGACGACCAGAGGGAGTCGTCGGCCGTCCACGAGGTGTGTGGTCCCCGCGAACTTGCGGTTGCGTCGGCGTGGGACACGTGACGGACGCGATCGGAGCGCGCCGTAGGGCACCCGCATGAGAAACGCGGTGCACCGACAGCCGCCCAGTCGATCACGGAAATCCGACGGATCCAGCTCTGATGGTGCCGCTGGCCGTGGCAGGAGGACCCTGCTCGACCTGCGCCCGTCAGACGTCCCTCGCCGAGGCAACCGGACGAGTATAGCCTCCCTCAGGGCTGCGCGTGCTCGCCCGGGCGGGCCCCCGTACGGCCGCGGGTCCCGGCGCCGCCTCGCGGGCGGTAGACCACCTGGGCCTGGAAGACGAACCGCACGACGAACGCCACGAGGATGAGCACCGCCTGCACCAGCTCGGGGTGCGGCACGGCCCGCTCGACGATCCACCACAGCAGCAGCGTGCGCACGACGGCCTCGGTGCCGTTGAACGCGAACGACCGCACGAACCGGCCCCAGAAGCCGTGCGCGCCCTCCCGCAGGTCCGCGAAGACGAACCGCTCCTGCAGCACGAAGTTGATGACGATCGTCACGGCGTTGGCCACGATCACGGCGGGCAGGTAGTGCACGCCGACGGCCTGCAGGGCGGCGAGGATCGCCAGGTTGAGGACGGCGCCGGCGGCGCCGATCAGCGCGAACGGCGACAGCCGCCCGAACCGGAGCATCGTGAGCTGCTGCACGTAGCGCAGGCCGTTGGCCACGGTGGCCTTGGACCGGCCGGCGAACCGTTCCCCGAAGACGAACGGCTCCTCGACGACGACGAGCCGCTGCCGCGCGAGGATCTCGAGCAGGATCTTGAACCCGCGCGGGTGCAGCCCGTCGAGGTCCACGCCGCCCTGGCGCACGACGAAGAACCCGGTCATCGGGTCCGAGACGTCGCGCAGCTTGACCGGGAACATCGACCGCGCGAGCAGCCCGGAGGCCTTGGAGACCCAGCGCCGGTAGCGCCCGTCGAGCCCCCCGGCGTCGCCCCGGCCGGTGTAGCGGGAGGCGACGACGACGTCGGCCCCGGTCTCGCGGGCGGTGCCGAGCAGCACGGGCACCATCTCGGGCGGGTGCTGCAGGTCGCCGTCCATCACGACGACCCGCTCGCCGGAGGCCGCGCGCAGGCCGGCGACGACGGCACCGGACAGCCCTCCCTCGGGGCTCTCGCGGTGGATCGCGCGCACGGGCAGCGCCGACGCCGCCGCGACGCGGTCGATCACGGCCGGGGTGTCGTCCGTCGAGTCGTCGACGAACAGCACCTCGACGCCGCCGGGCGCGACGCGGCCGCCCTCGCCGTCGGGACCGAGCGCCGCGGTCAGGCGGCGGACCAGCTCGGCGACGTTCGGCCCCTCGTTGTACGTGGGGACCAGCACGGTCACGTCCACCAGGTGCCTCCCCTCGCCGGACGCCGCGGCCCGGGGCGACGCGTCACCCCGGGCCGGTGGCGTCGCTCAGGCGTTCCCGTCGAACAGGCTCGTGACGGAGCCGTCGTCGAAGACCTCGCGGATGGCGCGGGCGACCAGCGGGGCGATGGACAGCACGGTGAGCTTCTCGAACCGCTTGTCGGCCGAGATCGGCAGCGTGTCGGTGACGACCACCTCGGTGGCGCCGCACTCCTGCAGGCGCTGCGCGGCGGGGTCGGACAGCACGCCGTGCGTGGCGGCCACGGTCACGGAGCGGGCGCCCGCGTCCATGATCACCTTGACGGCCTCCGCGATGGTGCCGCCCGTGTCGATGAGGTCGTCGACGAGCACGCAGTCGCGGCCCTCGACGTCGCCGACGACGCGGTTGGCCACGGCCTGGTTCGGGCGGGTGACGTCGCGCGTCTTGTGCACGAACGCGAGCGGGCAGCCGCCCAGCTTGGCGGCCCACTGCTCCGCGACCCGGATGCGGCCGGCGTCCGGCGAGACGACGGCGACGTTCGACAGGTCGACGCGCGTGCGCACGTAGTCCACCAGGACGGGCATGGCCCACAGGTGGTCGACCGGGCCGTCGAAGAAGCCCTGGATCTGCGCGGTGTGCAGGTCGACGCTCATGATCCGGTCGGCGCCGGCGGTCTTGAGCATGTCCGCCACGAGGCGGGCCGAGATGGGCTCGCGGCCGCGGCTCTTCTTGTCCTGGCGCGCGTAGGCGTAGAACGGCGCGACGACGGTGACGCTGCGCGCCGACGCCCGCTTGGCGGCGTCGACCATGAGCAGGTGCTCCATGAGCCACTGGTTCACCGGGGCCGTGTGGCTCTGCAGCAGGAAGATGTCGGCGCCGCGCACCGACTCCCCGAAGCGCACGTACGTCTCGCTGTTCGCGAAGTCGTAGGCCGAGACGGGCAGCAGCTCGATGCCGAGCTCCTTCGCGACCGACTCCGCGAGCTCCGGGTGCGCCCGCCCCGAGGCGAGGACGAGAGTGCGCTCTCCGGTGCCGGGGATGAAGTTGTTCATCGCTGCGTGCTTCCTTCGGTCGGGTCGGAACTGTCGGCGGCGGGGGTGGTCCCGGGGGCTGGGTCGGACGCCCGGCCGGACGCCTGGTCGGACGCCACCGTGGGGATGGCGCCGGTGAGGGCATTGTGCGCGGCGAGCTGCTGCTGCGCCTGCGTGCCGAGCCGGCCCTCCGCGTCGGCGCGGGCGCGCGCGGCGGCCTCCGCGGCCGGGGTCTCGGGCCAGCGGCGCTCCACCCAGCCCTCGATGTTCCGCTGCTGCCCGCGGGCGACGCCGAGCGCCCCCGCCGGCACGTCCTTGACGATGACCGAGCCCGCGCCCGTGTAGGCGCCGTCGCCCACGGTCACCGGCGCGACGAACATGGTGTCCGCGCCCGTCTTCGCGTACGAACCGATCACCGTGCGGTGCTTCTTCACGCCGTCGTAGTTCACGGTCACCGACGCGGCGCCGATGTTGGTGTGCTCGCCGATCGTGGCGTCGCCGACGTACGACAGGTGCGGCACCTTGGAGCCCTCGCCGATCTGCGCGTTCTTCGTCTCGACGAAGGTGCCGATCTTGCCCTTGGTGGCCAGCTCGGTGCCGGGCCGCAGGTAGGCGAACGGGCCCACCGACGCGTCCGGCCCGATCACGGACAGCGAGCCGTGCGTGCGCACGACGGTCGCTCCCGGGCCCACCTCGACGTCGGTCAGCGTCGTGTCCGGGCCGATCGTCGCGCCCGAGTCGACCTTCGTGGCGCCGTGCAGCTGGGTGCCGGGCAGCAGCGTGACGTCGGGGGCGAGCTCGACGTCCACGTCCACCCAGGTGGTCGCCGGGTCGACGACCGTGACGCCGGTCTGCATCCACTCGACCAGGACGCGACGGTTCAGCTCGGCGCCGAGGGTGGCGAGCGCCACGCGGTCGTTGACGCCCTCGACGAGCATCGGGTCGTCGCTGAGCACGGCCCGCACGGCCCCGCCCTCGGCCCGCGCCGAGGCGACGACGTCGGTGAGGTAGACCTCGCCCTGCGCGTTGTCGCGGCCCAGGCCGCCGAGCCCGCGCCGCAGCACCGCGGCGTCGAAGACGTAGACGGAGCTGTTGATCTCGAGGATCGCGCGCTGCTCGGGCGTCGCGTCCTTGTGCTCGACGATCGCCAGCACGTCGCCCGTGCCGGTCTCGCGCACGATGCGCCCGTAGCCGTTCGCGTCCGCGACCTCGGTCGTGAGGATCGTGACGGCGTTGCCGTCCGCGTGGTGGGCGGCGAGCAGCTGCGCCAGCGTCGCGCCGTCGAGCAGCGGGATGTCGCCGGCGAGGACGACCACCGCGCCGTCCAGGCCGTCGCCCAGGGGGTGGTCGCCGCCGTTGGCGTGGTCGGCGTGCAGCTCGTCGTCCACCGCGTCGTCGTGCACGAGCTGGGCGGCGCGGTCGGCGTGGGCGCGCGCGTCCAGGGCGTCGAGGGCGCACTGCACGGCGCGACCGGTGCCGGGGACCTCGTCCTGGTCGACGACGAGCGCGGCGGGGTCGAGCTCGGCGGCCGCGGCGGCGACCAGGTCGCGCTCGTGCCGGACGACGACCGCCACCTGCCGGGGGTCGAGCTCGCGGGCCGCGGTGATCGCGTGGCCGAGCATGGTTCGCCCGCCCAGTGCGTGCAGCACCTTCGGTGTCGCGGACTTCATGCGCGTCCCCTGCCCTGCGGCGAGGACGACCACGGCCGCCGGGCCGGGGGTGGTGGGTGCGTCGGCCGATGCTGCGGCGGTCGAGCCTGTCGAGACCACGAGTGCTCCGTCTCTCTCGGGTGTGCTCTGTCGATGGTGCACGAGCTCCGCCCCCAGGACTCGAACCTGGACCAAAGGCACCAAAAACCTCTGTGCTGCCGATTACACCAAGGCGGACCGGGCCCCCGGGGCGGGTGCGCGCCCGCAGGCGCGGCACCGTCGGGCGTCCGTCCTCAGTCTGCCAGGTCCGACGGACCGCCCCGGCACGCGTCCGGCGCTTCGCGACCCCTGGGCGCCGTGGCACGCGCCACATCCCGCCTCACGCCGGCGCGGGGTCCGGCCGGACCGGGAGGGTCAGCGCGAGCTCGAAGCCGTCGGGGACGTGCGTGGCCGTGATACGCCCGCCGTGGGCCTCGACGATGCCGCGCACGATGGCCAGGCCCAGGCCGGCGCCGTGGCCGGCGCCGGCCGAGGAGTCCGCGTCGGTGGTCCGGGACGCGCTCGCGCGCCACCCGACGTCGAACAGGTGCCCGAGGTCGGCGGCGTCGACCCCGCTGCCGTGGTCGAGCACGCCGATCACGAGGTGCTCGTCGTCGCCGGTGTGCGCCGAGACGACGATCTCGGAGCCTTCCGGGGCGTGCCGGACGGCGTTGGCGAGGAGGTTCCCGATCGCGCGGGTCAGCTCCCGCGGGTCCGCCCAGAGCAGGTGCCCCTCGACCCCGGCCTGGACGATCCGCACGCCTCGGCGGGCCGCCGCGTCCCGGAGGTCGACGACGGCGTCGGACACCAGGTCGAGGAGGACCACCAGCTCGCGCTCGAGCCGGAGCGTGCCGCTCTGGAGGGTGGAGAGCTCGAAGAGGTCGTCCACCATGGCGGTCAGGGTGTCGACCTTCGACCGGATCGTGCGCACGTACTCGTCCGGGTCGGGGGCGACGCCGTCGTCGAGCGCCTCGGTCATGGCGCGGATGCCGGCGAGCGGCGTGCGCAGGTCGTGGGAGATCCAGGCGAAGAACTGCCGGCGGGCCGCGTCGAGCTTGTCGATCTCCGCCCGGGCGGCGGCCAGGCGCGTGGAGGTGTCGGCGAGCTGCGCGTGCAGGTCGTCGAACTCCCGCCAGCCGGCCGGCCCGGCCTCCACGACGCCGCCGTCCGCGATCCGGCGCGCCGACTCCGCAAGGGTGCCCACCGACCGCCGGACGGCGCGGGTCGTCGTCAGCCAGGCCGCGGCGAGGCTCATGACCGTGGAGACGCCCACCACCGCGCTCAGGACGACCAGGTCGTGGGTGGAGATGAACATCTCGACCATGACGGCCACGACCGAGGCGACGATCGAGGCGACGGACGCGCCGATCACGATCGCGAACTGCGAGGCGACCGGGCCTCGCCGGTTCCACCGCAGCGCCCCGACCGCGAGGGCGGTCACGACGCCCGTGCAGACCACCGTGGTCAGCACGATCAGCCCGACGTCGGTCCACGACAGCACGATCAGCCCGACGTCGGTCCACGACAGCACGGTCAGCCCCTTCCTCGTGGCGTGAACCGGTAGCCCACGCCCCATTCCGTGCGCAGGTACACGGGGTACCGGGGCTCCGGCTCGATCTTCTCCCGCAGGCGCCGCACGTGCACCGTCACGGTGGAGGCGTCGCCGAAGCTCCACCCCCACACCTCGCCCAGGAGGTCGTCGCGCGCGAGCACCTCGTCGGGGTGCCGCACGCAGTACAGCAGCAGCTCGTACTCGCGCGCCGTCAGGGCGATCTCGTCCCCGCCCCGCCACACCCGGCGCCGGCCCGGGTCCACGCGGAAGTCCCCGGCGGTGAAGACGTCGCCCGGCGAGGACGGCGCCCGGCGGCGCAGCTGCGCGTCGACGCGCAACCGCAGCTCCTTCAGCGCGAACGGCTTGGTGACGTAGTCGTCCGCGCCGCGCTCCAGGCCGGCGATCCGCTGCTCGACGGCGCCCAGGGCGGTGAGCATGATGACCGGCAGGTCCGAGGTCCGCCGTACGTCGCGGCACAGGTCGTCGCCGGTGACGCCCGGCAGCATGCGGTCCACGACCAGCACGTCCGGGAGGCCGGCGCGCAGCGCGTCGCGCGCGCTCGCCCCCTCGCTGTACAGGGCGACGTCGTAGCCGGCGGCCCGCAGGTAGTCGCCGACGACGGTACGCACGGTCGCGTCGTCCTCGACGACCATCACCCGCGGCCTGCTGCTGCCCATGCGCCGCACCCTACGCAGCGGCGGGACGCTCGCGAGCGCTCCTTACGGAACTGAAAGAACGCCCCCGGGCCGGGCGGCGCGGTGGTTCGGTCGGACCGCACCACCGAGCTCACCGACGAACGACCCGATCCCCAGACGAGAAGGACACCTCATGCGTGCGAAGGCACTCGCCACCACCGGGCTCGTCGCCCTGGCCCTGACCCTGTCCGCGTGCGGCGCGGACACCGACGCCAGCTCCGGCGACGACATGACCGCACCGGCCGCCGAGGAGTCGATGCAGTCCGACGACATGAGCGCCGACCCCATGGCGCAGCAGGGCTCGTTCGCCGGCCTGGACGACAAGTCCGTCGAGGGCACGGTCACCGTGGAGGGCGACACCGTCACGCTCTCCGGCTTCTCGTCCGACGAGGGCCCCGACCTGCACCTGTACCTCGCGAACGGCTCCGACGAGGCCGCCGTGGCCGCGGGCACGGAGCTCGGCACGGTCGCGTCCGACGAGGCCGAGCAGACGTTCACGCTCGACGGCGTCGACGCCGCGGAGTTCACCGACGTCGTCGTGCACTGCGACAAGGCCAAGGTTGTGTTCGGCGCGGCCACGCTGATGTGAGGCCCGACGTGACACCCACCGCGAGGCGCGCCCCGACGGCACCTCGCCCGCGCGTCGCCCCGGCCCTCGCCGGGGCGGCCCGCGTGGCCCTCGGGCTCCTGTGGCTGGCCGAGGGGGTCACCAAGTACCGCGCGGGGTTCGGCGCCGCCGACATCCGGCTGGTCGTCGACAGCGCCGCGGCGAACCCGCGCGTGCCGGGGTTCTTCCAGCTCTTCACCGACACGGTCCTGGGCTCCGCGCCCGGGTTCTTCGGGGTCGCCGTGCCCCTGCTGGAGACGCTGCTGGGCGTCGCGCTGGTGCTCGGCGTCCTCACCGTCCCGGCCGCGTGCGCGTCGGTCGTCACGCTCATGACGTACTGGCTGGCCGACCAGCTCGTCGGCCAGTACCCGGTCATGGTGCTGCTGTCGGCGGTCGTCCTGCTGTTCCCCGCGGCCGCGAGCGCCTGGTCGCTGGGCAGCGTCCTCGCGTCCCGACGGCCCGCCCAGGCACAATGACCCCATGCCCACCGACTCCCGAGCGCCCAAGCGTCCGCCGCGCGCCCGGATGACGGCGAGCCAGCGGCGCGAGCAGCTGCTCGAGGTCAGCCGCGGCCTCTTCGCCGAGAAGGGCTTCGACGGCACCAGCGTCGAGGAGATCGCGGCGCGCGCCGAGGTGTCCAAGCCGGTGGTCTACGAGCACTTCGGCGGCAAGGAGGGCATCTACGCCGTCGTCGTCGACCGCGAGGTGCGCGCGCTGAGCGACGCCCTGACGGGCGCCCTGGAGCAGGGTGGCCACCCCAAGGTGCTGGTCGAGCGCACGGCGCTGGCCCTGCTCGGGTACATCGAGGCGTCCGAGGACGGCTTCCGCATCCTGGTGCGCGACTCCCCCGTGGCCCAGGCCACGGGCACGTTCTCCAGCCTGATCGGCGACGTCGCCACCCTCGTCGAGCACATCCTCGGCGACCAGTTCAAGGCGAACGGCCTGGACCGCAAGGCCGCCCCCCTCTACGCGCAGATGCTCGTGGGCATGGTCGCGCTCACCGGGCAGTACTGGCTCGACGCGCGCAGCCCCGAGAAGACCGAGGTCGCCGCGCACCTGGTCAACCTCGCGTGGAACGGGCTCTCCGGGATGGTCAAGAAGCCGGAGCTCACGAAGTCTCGGTGACCGTCCCGCCCGCAACGTGCGTGCTGCCTGGTCCTCGCACCGGCGGCACGAGGACCAGGCAGCACGCACGTCGCCCTGGAAGGCGTCGATCACTTGCCGTCGAGGTATCCGTTCGCGTCGATCACGTACTTCGTCGCGGCCCCGGCGTCGAACTCGGCGTAGCCCTGCGGGGCCTCGTCGAGGGTGATCGCCTTCGCGTTGACGTTCTTCGCGATCTGCACGCGGTCGTGCAGGATCGCCTGCATCAGGCCGCGGTGGTACTTCATCACCGGGCACTGGCCGGTGGTGAAGGCCAGCGACTTGGCCCACCCCGTGCCCAGGCTCAGGCTCAGCGACCCCTTCTTGGCGGCCTCGTCGATCCCGCCCGGGTCGCCGGTGACGTTCAGCCCCGGGATCCCCAGCGCGCCGCCCGCGGCGGTGACGTCCATCAGCGAGTTGAGCACGGTGGCCGGGGCCTCGTGCCCGGAGTCCGCGCCGTGCCCCTTGGCCTCGAAGCCGACGGCGTCGATCGCGCAGTCCACCTCCGGGACGCCCAGCAGCTGCTCGATCTGGTCCTCCGGGTCGCCCTTCGTGAGGTCCACGGTCTCGCAGCCGAACGTGCGGGCCTGCGCCAGCCGGTCGGCGTTCATGTCCCCGACGATCACCACCGCCGCCCCCAGCAGCAGCGCACCGGTCGCCGCGGCGAGCCCCACCGGGCCCGCGCCCGCGACGTACACCGTGGAGCCGACCCCCACGCTCGCGGTCACGGCGCCGTGGAACCCGGTCGGGAAGATGTCGGACAGCATCGTCAGGTCCATGATCTTCTCGAGCGCCTGGTCCCGGTCCGGGAACCGCAGGACGTTCCAGTCGGCGTACGGCACGAGCACGTAGTTCGCCTGCCCGCCGACCCAGCCGCCCATGTCGACGTACCCGTACGCGCTGCCCGGCCGGTCCGGGTTCACGTTCAGGCAGATGCCGGTCTTGCGCTCCTTGCAGTTCTTGCAGCGCCCGCACGCGATGTTGAACGGGACCGAGACGAGGTCGCCCTCCTTGACGAACTCGACGTCCCGGCCGACCTCCACGACCTCCCCGGTGATCTCGTGGCCGAGCACGAGGTCCGTCGGGGCCGTGGTGCGGCCGCGGACCATGTGCTGGTCCGAGCCGCAGATGTTCGTCGCGACCGTCCGCAGGACCACGCCGTGCGGCACCTTGCGGCCGACGTTGGCGGGGTTCACCCCCGGCCCGTCCCTGAGTTCGAACGTGGGGTAGTCGATGTCGATGACCTCGACCTCGCCGGGTCCCTTGTACGCGACGGCACGGTTGGTGTCTGCCATGGTGCTCCTCCTCGAACACGTCCCGGCCCGGTCCGAGCCGGTACGTCGACCGTAGGCACGTCGCGCGCCACCGGCAGGCCGGGAGCGGGTGAGGTCCGCCGGGCCGATGGCGTCCTGACGTCGGGCAGGCGGCGGGCAGACGTTGTGCGCGGGTCGGGGGTCTGCTAGGCCTGCGGGTATGACCCGGGTCACCGTCCGACGCCGCGTCAGGCGCATCACGATCGGCGGCCGCTCCGCGCGCCGCGAGGACCTGCTCGCGGGCGAGGAGCCGCTGGAGATCCGCGTGGGCGGGCGCTCCTACGCCGTCACGATGCGCACGCCCGGGCACGACGTCGAGCTCGCCACCGGCTTCCTCGTCTCGGAGGGCGTCGTGACCGACGGCGGGCAGGTCGCCGGCGCGCGGTACTGCGCCGGCTCCCCCGGGGTGCCGGGCGAGAACGCCTACAACGTGCTCGACGTCGCCCTCGCCGCGGGCGTCGCCCCGCCGGACCCGGCGCTCGCCCGGGAGTTCTTCACCTCCAGCGCGTGCGGGCTGTGCGGCAAGGCGTCGATCGACGCGGTGCGCACGCGCGGCGCCTTCGAGGTGGCCGGCGACCCGGTCCGCGTGGACGCCGCGCTGCTCGCCGCCCTCCCCGACCGGCTGCGCGCGGCGCAGGACGTGTTCGCCCGCACCGGCGGGCTGCACGCCGCCGGCCTGTTCGACGCCGCGACGGGCGAGCCGCTGGTGGTCCGGGAGGACGTGGGCCGGCACAACGCCGTCGACAAGGTGGTCGGCTGGGCCGCCGCGGCCGGGCTGCTGCCGCTGCGCGGCACGGTGCTCGTGGTGTCCGGGCGGGCCAGCTTCGAGCTCACGCAGAAGGCCGTGATGGCGGGCGTGCCGGTGCTCGCGGCGGTCTCCGCGCCGTCGTCGCTGGCGGCCGAGCTCGCCGACGAGGCCGGGCTGACCCTGGTCGGGTTCGTGCGCGACCCCACCCTCGTCGTCTACGCCGGCGGGCACCGGGTCGTCGAGGACGCCGGCACCGAGCGCACAAGCAGCGAGCGCACGGGCACCGAGCGCGCAGGCACCGCACAGGCCCACGGCCCGGGCCACCGGAGAGGGGACGCCGCATGACCAGGGACGCACCGGGCACGCCGGACCGGCCGACGGGGACCCGGCCGCCGAAGGAGTGGGCGGCGGGCGTCCCCGGCATCCTGCACGCGCTCGTGCCCGCGGTGCGCGGGATGGGGCCCGCCCGGTCGGCGAGGCTGCTGCTGTCGATGAACCACAAGGACGGCTTCGACTGCATGAGCTGCGCGTGGCCGGACCCGGACCGGCGCAAGCCCGCGGAGTTCTGCGAGAACGGCGCCAAGGCGGTCACGTGGGAGGCGACGCCGCTCGTCGTCGAGCCGTCGTTCTGGGCGGAGCACCCGGTCTCCGACCTGCGGACGCGCTCGGAGCACTGGCTGGGTCAGCAGGGCCGGCTCGTCCAGCCCGTGCACAAGGCCGCGGACTCCGACCACTACGTCCCCGTCTCCTGGGACGAGGCGTTCGCGATCCTCGCCGACCGGCTGGGCGGCCTCGAGGACCCCGACCAGGCGGCCTTCTACACGAGCGGGCGGGCGTCCAACGAGGCGGCGTTCGTGTACCAGCTGTTCGTGCGCGCCTTCGGCACGAACAACCTGCCCGACTGCTCGAACATGTGCCACGAGTCCACGGGGGCCGCGCTCGGCGAGACCATCGGCGTCGGCAAGGCCACGATCACCTACGACGACTTCGCCCTCGCCGACCTCATCGTGATCATGGGGCAGAACCCGGGCACCAACCACCCGCGCATGCTCACCGCGCTCGAGGAGGCCAAGGAGAACGGCGCGAGCATCGTCGCCGTGAACCCGCTGCCCGAGGCCGGCCTCATGCGCTACAAGAACCCGCAGACGGTGCGCGGGCTGGCGGGCCGGGGCACGCAGCTCGCCGACCAGTTCCTGCAGATCCGGCTCGGCGGCGACATGGCCCTGCTGCAGGCCGTGTCGAAGCGGGTGCTCGACGCCGAGGCCGCGGCGCCCGGGACGGTGCTGGACCACGCGTTCCTCGCCGAGCACGCGACGGGGCTCGCCGAGCTCACCGCGCACCTGGCCGACCTCGACGAGGACGCGGTGCGCGCCGCGACGGGGCTGACGAGCGCGGAGATCGACGAGCTCGCCGACCGCTACGTGCGCGCCGAGCGCGTCATCGTCACGTGGGCGATGGGCCTGACCCAGCACGCCAAGGCCGTCCCCACGATCAAGGAGATCGTCAACCTCCTGCTGCTGCGCGGGAACATCGGCCGCCCGGGCGCGGGGGCCTCGCCGATCCGCGGCCACTCCAACGTGCAGGGCGACCGCACCATGGGCATCTGGGAGCAGATGCCGGACAGCTTCCTCGACGCGCTCGAGGCCGAGTTCGGGTTCCCGGTGCCGCGCGAGCACGGCGTGGACGCGGTCGGGACCGTCGAGGGCCTGGCGGCCGGCCGCATCCGGGCGCTCGTCGCGCTCGGCGGCAACCTCGTCTCGGCGATCTCCGACACCGGCGCCGCCGAGGACGCGCTGCGCCGCGCCGACCTCACCGTGCAGATCTCGACGAAGCTCAACCGGTCGCACGCCGTCGTCGGGCGCGAGGCGCTCGTCCTGCCCACGCTCGGGCGCACCGAGGTCGACCGGCAGGCCTCGGGCGAGCAGTTCGTCTCCGTCGAGGACACGGTGTGCGCGGTGCACGCGTCGCGCGGCAAGGTCGAGCCGGTGGGACCGGGGCTGCTCTCGGAGGTCGCGATCGTCACGCGGATGGCGCGGGCGGTCCTCGCGGCGCGTCCGGCCGCGCCGGGGAGCCGGGTCGGGTCGGTCGACTGGGCGGCGATGGAGCGCGACTACGACGTGATCCGCGAGCACGTCGCGCGCGTCGTGCCCGGCTGCGAGGACTACAACGCGAAGATCCGCCGCGAGAGCGGGTTCCGGCTGCCGCACGGGCCGCGCGACTCGCGCACCTTCCCCACCCCGGACGGCCGCGCGCACCTGACGGTCAACGAGCTCGCGCCCGTCGAGTGCCCGCCCGGCCGCCTGCTGCTGCAGACCATCCGCTCGCACGACCAGTTCAACACCACGATCTACCGGCGCGACGACCGCTACCGGGGCATCAAGGGCGGGCGCGCCGTCGTGCTCGTCAACCCCGAGGACCTCGCGGAGCTGGGTCTCGCCGACGGCACGACCGTCGACGTGCACGGCGAGTACCACGACGGCGTCGACCGCGTGCTGCGCGGCCAGCGGGTCGTCGCGTACCCGACGGCGCGGGGGTGCGCCGCCGCCTACTTCCCGGAGGCGAACGTCCTCGTGCCGCTCGGCGCCACCGCGGAGACCAGCCGGACCCCGGTCTCCAAGGCGGTCGTCGTGCGGCTCGAGCCCGCTCCCGAGGGGGCCCGACCTCCCGCCATGTAGTCCGGACTCCCGCGAGGTAGTTCGGACTCCCGCGAGGTAGTTCGGACTCCCGCGGGGTGGTGCGCGCTACCTCGCGGGCCCGGGCGCGCTCCCCGCGGACGACGTCGGGGTCGCGCCGAGGGCGGTCGCGAGCGCGGCGAGCGCGGGCATGGCGTCGAGCGCCGCGTCGCGCACGTCCTGCGGGGCCTGCTCGAGCCGTCGGGTCCAGAACTCGTAGATGCGCGCGACGTGGTCGTCCGCCAGCTCGGTGGCGACGATCTCCACCGAGCGCCCGTCCCCCGCCGGGTGCTCGCGCAGCACGAGCTCGCGCGCCTCGAGGGTGCGCAGCGCGGCGCTGACGTTGCTGCGCGCGAGCCCGGTCGCCTCGGCGATGCGGGACGGCGTCGTGCGCGGGCTGCGGTGGACCTGCCGGATCACGGCGACCTCGGTGCCCGTGAGCGGCACGATCCCGCGCAGCTCGGGCGATCGGACGTCGAGGTGGCGGGCGAGCTCGACGACGACGTCGGCGAGCTCGGTCAGGCCGTCGGGCAGTCCGCGGCCGGGCGTGACGATCGTCTCGTCGGGCATGCACCGATCCTAGGTCCCGGTGTTAGTTATAGTTTCATAATCACTAGCGACCTGGGCACCGGCCCTCGCCATCACTGGGCGAACGCCGGCACGACGCCCCCGCTCGCCCCTTCCCCACTCCTGAGGAGCTCCGTGAGCACCACCACGACCTCTGCGCGCCCGTCGGCCGCCCCGCCGTCCCCCGCCCCGCTGCGCGGGCGGCCCTGGCTCACGCTGGTCGGCGTCGCCTTCGGGCTGTTCCTCGTGGGCCTCGACGCCACCGTCGTGTCGATCGTCAACCCGTCGATCGCCGCCGACGTCGGCACGACGTTCGCGCAGCTGCAGTGGGTCACGCACAGCTACCTGCTCGGGCTCGCCGTCACGCTGATCCTGGCGGGCAAGCTCGGCGACCGGTACGGGCACCGATCCCTCTACCTCGCCGGGCTGGTGCTGTTCACGCTCGCCTCGATGGCGATCGGCCTGTCGAGCTCCGCGGCGGGCCTCATCGGCTTCCGTGTGGTCCAGGGTGTCGCGGCCGGCATCCTCATGCCGCAGACCCTCGCCATGCTCCGCGCCACCTTCCCCCGCGAGCGGTTCGGCATGGCCGTGGGCATCTGGGGCGGCGTGTCGTCCATCGCCATCGCGGTCGGCCCCACCCTGGCCGGCGCGCTCGAGTCGGCCTTCGGCTGGCAGTCCGTGTTCTTCGTCAACGCGCCCGTCGCGGTCGTCGGACTGGTGTACGGGCTGTGCCTGCTGCCGCGGACGAGCTTTCCGGCGGCCGGCCGGTTCGACGTGCGCGGCGTCGTCGTGCTGGGGATCGGCCTCGTGGCGACCGTGTTCGCCATCGTCCAGTCCGAGACGTGGGGCTGGGGCGACGTGCGCACCCTGGGGCTGCTCGCGCTGGGCCTGGTCGTCGTCGTCGGGTTCGTCGGCCTGGAGTCCCGCACCGAGGCGCGCACGGGCGACGCGCTGCTGCCGCCCTCGCTGTTCCGCGGCACCACGGTCGGCACCGGCGGCCTCATGATCGCCGCCAACTTCTTCGTCCTGATGGGCTCGACCTTCGTCCTGCCGATGTTCTTCATCAACCTGCGGGGTGCCACCGGGCTCGAGGCCGGGCTCATGCTCCTGCCGATGTCGGCGGTCTCGATCGTCGCCGCCCCGATCGGCGCGGCGCTCGTCGCGCGGATCGGCACGCGCGCCACCGGCACCCTGAGCCTCGCCCTCACCGCGGTCGGCCTGCTGGTGCTCCTGAACGCCTCCGCCACCTCCGCCTACGGGGTCATGGCCGTCGCGTTCGTCGTCCTCGCCATGGGCACCGGCATGACCATCACCGCGGGCGCCGAGGCGATCGTCGGCTCGGCGCCGGTGCACCTGGCCGGGGTGGCGGGCGGCTTCCAGTCCACCTGCATCCAGATCGGCGGGGCGCTCGGCACCGCGGTCATGTCCGCCGTCGTCGCGGCGCGCGTGCACTCCGGGACGACGGCGCTCGGCCTCGACGAGGCGGAGCTGCAGGGCCTCGCCCAGGGCGCGGTGCCGGGCGGCCTGGACGCGGCGGGCGCACAGGTCGCGGGCGACGCCTACGTCTTCGGCATGCACACGGCGTTCCTCGTGGCGGCCGCCCTCGTCCTCGTCGTCGCCGCGGTGGCGTTCGTCACGCTGCGGGGCGCCCGTCGCGCGACCGTCGAGCAGGTCGTCCTCGAGACGGTCGAGGGCGAGGCCGGCCATGCCTGAGCCGAGGTAGTCCGGATCTCGCCGAGGTAGTGCGTTCCTCGCCGAGGTAGTCCCGATCTCGCCGAGGTAGTGGTCCAGTCCACTACCTCGGCGAGAATCGCACTACCTCGGCGGGCATCAGGACGCGTCAAGATTCTTGACGTCGAGAGACCGGGCGTAGTCTCGCCCCATGGATGTGGAGGCACGGTCCGACGAGGTCGACCGGATCGTCGACGCGTGGCGCCGCGAGCGCCCGGACCTGGACGTGGAGCCGCTGACGGTCTTCTCGCGCGTGAGCCGTCTCGCGCGGCACCTGGACCGCGCGCGGCGCGGGGCGTTCGCGCGGCACGAGCTGGAGACCTGGGAGTTCGACGTGCTGTCGGCGCTGCGCCGCGCCGGAGAGCCGTACCGCCTGTCCCCGGGCGTGCTGGTGGCGCAGACGCTCGTCACCAGCGGCACCATGACCAACCGCATCGACCGCCTGGAGGAGCGCGGGCTCGTGGAGCGCCACCGCGCCCCGGCCGACCGTCGCGGCGTGCTCGTGCAGCTCACGGCCGCCGGCCGGCAGCGGGTCGACGCCGCCATGAGCGACCTGCTCGACGTCGAGGCCCGCGTGCTCGACGCGCTGCCCGCCGCCGTGCGGCCCCAGCTCGCGGCGCTGCTGCGCACCGTCGTCGCCCAGTTCGACGAGTGACCGACCGCCCCACCGAGACGACCGAGTGATCCCGTAGTGACGTCCTACCCCTCCCGTTCCGGCGCGCGCGACGACGGCGCCCGCACCGGCCTGCTCCTCGCGGCGCTGCTGCTGGTGGCGCTCAACCTGCGCGCCCCGATCACCTCGCTGCCGCCCGTGGTGGACGAGGTCGCCGCCGGCCTCGGCCTGACGCCCACCGGCGTGGGGCTGCTCACGTCCGTCCCGGTGCTGTGCTTCGCCCTGTGCACCCCGCTGGCGTCGGTGCTGGTGGCGCGCATGGGGCCGGAGCTCGCGCTCGGTGCCTCGCTGGCCGGCATCCTCGCCGGCACGGCGCTGCGATCGGCCGGCTCCGTGCCGGCCGCGCTCGCCGGGACGGCGGTGGTGGGGATCGCGATCGCGATCGGCAACGTGGCCGTGCCGGTGGTCATCACGCGCGACTTCCGGCGCCGGGCCGCGGCGGTGACGGGCGCGTACAGCGCCATGATGAACCTCGGCTCGACGTTCACCACCATGCTCACCGTGCCGCTCGCGACGGCGTTCGGCTGGCAGTGGGCCCTGGCCGGGTGGGGCGTGCTGGCGGTGGCCGCGCTGGGCGCGTGGGTGCCGGCGGGGCGGCGCCTGGCGGCCCGCGGGCGCGCGGAGGCACCGGCCGCGGCGGCGCGGGTGCGGCCGCCGTCGGCCCGCGCCGAGCTGGCCGCCCTCGACCCGGCGGCACGGCGCTCGGTGCGCCGCCTCGTCGTCCTGCTCTCCGTCGCGTTCGCCGGCCAGGCGAGCGGGTACTACGCGGTGACGGCGTGGCTGCCGGAGATCCTGCACGACCGGCTCGGCATGAGCGCCGCGGGGGCCGGGAGCGCGGCGGCGCCCTTCCAGCTGTGCGCGGTGCTGGGGTCGTTCATCGTGCCGGCCGGCCTCGCGCGCGGCCTGTCGTCGCGCGCGGTGGCCGTGCTCCTGTCCGCGATGTGGCTGTCCCTGCCGCTCGGCCTGCTGCTCGCGCCGGACCTGTGGCTCCTCTGGGTGGGCCTCGCGGGGGCCGCGCAGGGCGGCAACTTCACCGCGATCTTCACGCTGGTGGCGCAGCGCAGCCCGGGGATCGCGGTGGCACGACGCGCGTCGGCCGTCGTGCAGACTGCGGGATACGGGTGCGCCGCGCTCGCGCCCACGGTCGCCGGCGCCGTGCACGAGGCGACCGGCGGGTGGACGGCGCCGCTGGTCGTCGTCGCCGGGGTCCTCGCCGTCATGGCCGTGGCGATGTGGCTGGCGTCCGCCCGGCAGCGCAGCTGAGCCGACACCGGGCTCAGCGCGGGCTCGTCAGGGCGAGCGCGAGCGCGCCCAGGGCCTTCAGGGTCTCCTCCGCCTGCGTCTCGTCGTACCCCCGGGTGCAGACCGCGACGACCAGCGCGTCGGGGCCGGGCTCGCCCACGAACGCGACGTCGTGCCGGATACCGTCCACCCAGCCCGACTTGGACCCGTGCGGCACGCCCTCGGGCACGGCGGCGGTGAGCTGCCGGTCGGTCTGGCGGGCGAGCAGGTCGAGCATCCAGGCGGTGCGCCCGGGACCGGCGAGGCGACCGGTGACGACGGCGGACATCAGCGCCGCGAGGTCGGCCGGCGTGGTGCGGTGGGAGTCGCCGCGGGCCTCGGCGGCCAGGTCGCTGTACTTGCGTCCGACGACGCTCGCGGTGGCGCCCGCGTCGGCCAGCGCGCGGTTCGCGGCGTCGAGGCCCACGAGGTCGATCACCATGTTCGTGGCCTCGTTGGACGACACCACCACCATCCGCTCGACCACCAGCCCCACGGGCATGAGGGTGCCGGGGGCGGGCATGCCGGGGTCGAGGTCGTCGGGCTCGATGCGGTAGTCCGGGGCGCCCGGCACCTGCGAGGAGAACGTGTCGGTGCTGGCCACCTTCTGCTCGAGCGTCAGCTCCCCGGCGTCCAGCGCGCGGGCGGCCGCCGCCAGCACGGCCAGCTTGACGGTGGAGGCGGCGTAGAACGGGGTGTCCGCGTCCCGCTCCGCGAGCACCGCGCCCCCCGCCCGGCGCACCTGGTACGCGACGACGGGGACGCCGTCCGAGTGCGTGCCCGTGGCCGGCATCAGCCCCGCCCTCCCGCGCTGTGAGCATGATTCCGGCCCGGTTCGACGGCGTGTCGAGGGCGTGTCGCATGCTCACAGCGGTCGTGGACGACGGCGGCGAAGGCGGCCGCGAGCGCGCGGGCCTGCCGCTCGTTCTCGGGCGCCCGCTCGAGGGCGGCCGCCAGCAGCTCGTCCCGGTCGTAGCCCAGCGCCGCCAGCTCGTCGGCGTTCCAGGTGCCGATCCGCTCGGGCGCGGCCTCGGGGTGGAACTGCAGCCCCCACGCGACGTCGCCCACGCGGAACGCCTGGACCCCGCACGCGTCGCTGGTCGCCAGGTGCACCGCCTGCGGCGGCAGCCCGGTGATCGAGTCGACGTGGCTCTCGACCATCCGCACCTCGCCGCCGTCCGCCAGCGGGCCGACGGGCCCGAGCAGCGGGTCGTCGGCCGCATCCGCGAGGAGGCGCACGGGGCACAGCCCCTTCTCCGTCTCCCCCGAGCGGGCGGTGACGGCGCCCCCGGTGACGTGCGCCAGCACCTGGCCGCCGAGGCAGATGCCCAGCACGGGCACGCCCGCGTCCAGCGCCTCGGCCACGAGCTCGCGCTCGTGCGGCAGCCAGGGGGCGCGGTCGTCCTCGTCCGGGAGCAGCCCGCCGCCCAGCAGCACGAGGCCGTGCACGGGGCCACCGGAGCCCTCGCCGGCGAGCGCCGGGACCTGCTCCGCGAGGTCGGCTCCCTGGACGACGACGGCTGCCGCGCCGTCGTCCTCCAGCCAGCCGGGCAGGCGTCCCGGCCCGCTGTGCGGGGAGTTCTGGACGAGGACGACGGTCGGTCGGCGATCGGGCACGGTCAGCGCTCCCTGCTGTCGGGGACGGTCTCGGGCACGGGGTCGGTCGTCGCGGGGTGCACGACGTCGCGGGCGGCCTCGGGGTCGAGGGTCGCCTCGGGATCGGCACCGGCGTCGATGCCCGGGTCGACGCCGGGTTCGGCGCCCGCCGTCGGGCGACCGCCCAGCGTCGCGGCCTCCCGGGCGAAGTGGCACGCGGCGGCGTGCGGCACGAGCGTCGCGTCGTCCCGCCGCCCGAGCGGCACCAGCACCGGGTCCTCGGTGCGGCACCGCTCGGGCACGGCCTCCGGCCCGTCGCCCGCCACGCCCTGCTCCGCGGCGAGCTGCCGGGCGAGCCAGCAGCGCGTGTGGAACCGGCAGCCGGACGGCGGGTCGGCGGGAGAGGGCGGGTCGCCCTCCAGCAGCAGGGCGTTCTCGGCGGCGCGAGCCGTCGGGTCCGGCACCGGCACCGCGGAGAGCAGGGCGCGGGTGTACGGGTGGTGCGCGTCGTCGTACACCGCGGGCCCGTCGCCCTCCTCGACGACGCGGCCGAGGTACATGACCGCGACCTCGTCCGCGATGTGCTGCACGACGGCCAGGTCGTGCGCGATGAACAGGTACGACAGCCCGAGCTCGTCCTGCAGGTCCTCGAGCAGGTTGATGACCTGGCCCTGCACGGACACGTCCAGTGCCGAGACGGGCTCGTCGCACACCAGCACCCGCGGCTTGACCGCCAGCGCCCGGGCGATGCCGATGCGCTGGCGCTGGCCGCCGGAGAACTGGTGCGGGTACCGGTGCACGTGGTCGGGGTCGAGGCCCACCAGCTCGAGCAGCTCCGCCACGGCCCTGCGGCGGCCGGAGCGGGGGACCGCGTCGGGGTGGATGCGGAACGGCTCGGCCACGATGTCGCCCACGGACATCCGCGGGTTGAGCGACGTGTACGGGTCCTGGAAGACCATCTGCACGGACCGGCGCAGCTCGCGGCGGGCGGCGCGCGACATCGTCGACACGTCCTCGCCGTCGACCAGCACCTGGCCCCGGGTCGGCTTCTCGATCCCCACGAGCACGCGCGCCAGCGTGGACTTGCCCGACCCGGACTCCCCCACCAGGCCGAGCGTGCGCCCGCGCCGCAGCGTGAGCGAGACCCCGTCCACGGCCTGCACCTGCCCCACCGTGCGCTTGAGCACGACGCCGCTGCGCACCGGGTAGGCCTTGGCGAGGTCGCGCAGCTCGAGCACGACGTCGGAGGCGTCGGTCGCAGCGGTGTCGGGCGCGACGGCGTCGGGCGCGGTGGTGTCAGGCACGGACGCCTCCCAGGAGCTCGGCGGCGAAGTGACAGGCCGACGACCGCCCGGGCGCGACGTCCTCGAGCGGCGGCACGTCGGTGCGGCAGACGTCGCGGGCCATGTCGCACCGCGGGTGGAACGCGCAGCCCGCGGGCACGCGGCCGGGCGCGGGCGGGCGGCCGGGCACCACGGGCAGCCGGCCGCCGACGGTGCGGTCCTCGGGGGCGTCGAGCCGCGGCACCGACCGCAGCAGGGCTCGCGTGTACGGGTGCGCCGGGGCGGCGTACAGGTCGCGCACGGGCGCGTGCTCCACGGCCCGCCCGGCGTACATCACGGTGACGTCGTCGGCGACCCCCGCGACCACGCCCATGTCGTGGGTGATGAGCACCAGCCCCATCTGCCGCTCCGCCTGGATCTCGGCGAGCAGGCGCAGCACCTGCGCCTGCACCGTGACGTCCAGCGCCGTCGTCGGCTCGTCCGCGATGAGCACGTCCGGGTCCAGGGCGAGCGCGGACGCGATCATCACGCGCTGCCGCATGCCGCCGGAGAACTGGTGCGGGTACTCGTCCACCCGCTGCCGGGCGTTCGGCACCTTCACGAGCTCGAGCAGCTCGACCGCCCGCGCCCGCGCCTCGCGCCGGGACACGCCCGTCCGCGCGCGCAGCGACTCGGCGAGCTGGTAGCCCACCGTGTGCACCGGGTTGAGCGCGGCCAGCGCGTCCTGGAACACCATCGCGACGCTCGTGCCGCAGTACGCGCGGTGCTTCGTGGGCGACAGGGCGAGCAGGTCCGTGCCCCGGTAGGTCGCCGTCCCCCGCACGACGCGCGCCGTCGCCGGGAGCAGCCCCATCACGGCGAGGGAGCTGACGGACTTGCCGCACCCCGACTCGCCCACCAGGGCCAGCGTGCGCCCGGCCTCCACCCGGTAGCTGAGCCCGTCCACGGCGCGCACCGCGCCGTCGTCGGACCGGAACTCGACCGCCAGGTCCTCCACCTCGAGCAGGGTGGCGCCGGCCGGCCGCGCCGCGGCCGGGTTCTGGGTCATCGTCTCCATACCGATCTCCGTGCCGGTCTCCGTCATGTCCGTCACCGGAGCCTCGGGTCGAGGGCGTCGCGCAGGGCGTCGCCGAGGACGACCAGCGCCAGGACCGTGAGGATCAGGCACCCCAGCGGGTACAGCAGCAGGTACGCGTACCCGCCGGTCACCCAGTCCGCGCCGTTCGTGATCATGATCCCCCAGCTGATGGCGGGCGGGCGGACCCCGATGCCGAGGAACGCCAGCACCGCCTCCGCGCTGATCACGCCCGCGATGGCCGTCGGCACGAGCGCCGTCACCGGCCCGATCGCGTTGGGCAGCACGTGCCGCACCATCACCCGCAGGTCGGACGCCCCGAGCGCGCGGGCGGCCGTCACGTAGTCGAGGTTCTTCGCCTCCAGCACGCTCGCCCGCACGTATCTGGCATACCCCATCCAGCCGAACATGGTGAGCACCAGCGCGGGCAGGAGGATGACGTCGAACGCGCCGCTCCCGACGCTCACGTTGCGGAACAGCGACAGCAGCAGCAGCGCCGCGAGCAGCAGCGGGATGACGAGGAACACCTCGATCGTGCGGGACACCACCGTGTCCACCCAGCCCAGGTAGTACCCCGCGAGCAGGCCGAGCACCACGCCGATGACGAGCGACGCGCCCACCACGACGAACGCCAGCAGCAGCGACGGCCGGGCCCCGTGCACGAGCTGCGCGAGCATGTCGCAGCCGTGCACGTCGGTGCCGATCGGGTGGGTGCCCCCGAGACCCTGCGGCCGGATCTTCGAGTCGCCGATGACGCAGCGCTGCGGGTCCGTGCTGGTGAACAGCGTCGGGAACACCGCCATCACGGCGAAGAAGGCGACGATGAACGCGGACGCGACGACGTCCGGCCGGCGGCGCAGCCGGCGCCATGCGTCCCCGCCGAGCGACGCCGACGCGCCCACGCGCGGCGCGTCGGGGGTGGCGGTGGCAGCGGTGGGCTCAGGCATAACGGATCCTCGGGTCGAGGGCGGCGTAGGCGATGTCGACCACCAGCATCACGAACACCGTCACCGCCGCCAGGATCGTGACGACGCCGAGCACGAGGGCCACGTCGGAGCCTCGGACGGCCTCCCACAGCACGCCGCCCATGCCGTAGATGTTCATCATGCCCTCGGTGATGACGGCGCCCGCGAGCGCCTCGGTGAAGGTCAGGCCGACCGCCGTGACGACCGGCACCGCCGAGTTGCGCACCACGTGGTGCAGCACGACGTGCCGCTCGTTCAGCCCGCGCGAGCGCGCCGTGCGGACGTGGTCGCCCGTGTAGGACTCGAGCTGGCTCGCGCGCACCAGGCGGATGAACGCGGCCGACCCCGCCAGGCCCAGCAGGATGCCGGGCACCAGCAGCGTCGCCCACGGATGGTCGTCGTCGAACGACGGCCGGAACCACAGCGCGGGCAGGCTGTCGTCACCGAACACGTCCGAGGCCCAGCCGTTCAGCGGCACCGCGAACACGTACCGGTACACCAGGAGGAGCACGAAGATCGGGAAGGCGTCGATCAGCACCGACGTCAGCCGGATGCCGTGGTCGCCGGACCGGCCGCGCCACCGCGCCGCCATCGTGCCCAGGCCCATGCCGAGCACGAACCACACGATCGTCACGACGAGGAACAGCTTGAGGGTGTTCGGCGCCGCCGTCGCGACGATGTCGGTCACCTCGCGCCCGCGCAGGTTGGTGCCGAAGTCACCCTGCGCGTACTGGCCGAGGCGCTCCACGAACGGCCCCAGGCACGGGTTGCCCGGCTGGTCGTAGCAGGGGTCGTCGAGGCCGTAGCGTGCCTCGACCGCGGCGAGCTGCGACTTCGACGGCACCTTGTCGCCGAAGAACGCGAGGGCGGGGTTGCCGTTGAGCTGGATCGCGAACGTCGTGAGCAGGTGCAGCACGAACATCACGAGCAGCAGGGTGGCCACGCCCAGCAGGGTGCGGCGCAGGATGTAGCGGCCCATTCACAGTCTTTCCGTGCTCGTGGTTCGCACGGTGGGGGCGCTCGAGGTGAGCGCCCCCACCGTGCTCTTGCACCGGCGGTCTAGCCGTTCGTGACCTCCAGGAGGCGCAGCTTGGGCTCGCCGCTGAACGGGTCGAGGACGACGTTCGACACGTTCTCGCTGTAGTAGTCCGTGTTCTGCGCCACGAACAGGGGCACCGTCGGGAAGTCGGCCGCCAGGATCTTCTCGGCCTCCTGGTACTGGGCGACCGCCTCGTCGAGGGTCGCGGCCTCGTCGCCGGCCTTGACCGCCGCCTCGAAGTCCGCGCTGTAGTACCCGAACTCCGTGTTGCCGTTCTTCGCGTCGCCGCTGGCGTACACGGGGGCGAGGTAGTTCTCGTTCAGCGGGTAGTCCGGGAACCAGTTGGCGCGGAACGGGCCGGAGAAGTCGCGCGCCGAGCGACGGGCGAAGTAGTCCGGCGTCGCGTCCAGCTCGTACGGGATGCCGAGCGTCTCCTGGATGGAGTCGCCGACCGCCTTGAACAGCTCCTGCTCGGTCTCGTCCTGGCCGAGGTGGATCGTGAGCTTCTCGCCCTCGGGCCAGCCGCCGGCCTTCTCCAGTGCCGCCTTGGCCGCGTCCGGGTCGAACTCGCAGTACTCGCACGTGCCGCCGGTGCCACCGGGCACGACGTCGGCCACCACCCAGCTGTCGGCCGGCACCCGCTGACCGGGCAGCAGCGCGTCGATGATGCCCTGACGGTCGACGGCCATCGAGATCGCCTGGCGGAACTCGACGTCCTTCCACGGGCCGTCCTTGTACAGCGGGAACGCGAGGTACGTGAGCGCGGCGCCCGGGCCCTCGACGTACCGCTCCTGCAGGTCGGGGTCGTTGGCCGCGGCCGCCTGCTCGGCGGGCGGCGGGACGGCGAAGTCGAGGTTTCCGGCCTGGAAGTCCGGCCAGTTGTCCTCGCCCGTGTACTCGGTCCACTCGATGGCGCCGTACCCCGGGGTCTCGTCCAGCGTGTAGTCCTCCCAGCGCTTGGCCGTGAGGTTCACGCCCTGGTCCCACTTCTCGACCTCGAACGGGCCGTTGCCGATCGGCTGCACCGCGCACGCGTCGATGTCGTCGAGGCATTCCTGCGCGATCGGGTAGAACCCGGTGTAGCCGAGCATCGTCGAGAAACCGGCGAACGGGCCGGTGAGGGTGACCTCGAGCGTCTGGGCGTCCACGACCTTGAGGCCGGACAGCGTGTCGGCCGCGGGCTCCTTGGTGACGTTCCCGTCGTCGTCGGTCTCGCCCTGCATCTCGTCGTAGCCGGCGATGCGCTCGAAGAAGTAGTTGTTCGCCATCGCGTTCGGGCCGTACGCGGCGTAGTTCCAGGCCCGGGCGAACGCGTCCGCGTCGACCGGCTCCCCGTTCTGGAAGGTCAGGTCCGGCTTGATCTTGATGGTCCAGACGGTGTTGTCGTCGGACTCGATGCTCTCGGCCACGTAGTTGTACGGCTCCGTGGTCTTCGGGTCGTACCGCACCAGCCCGTCGTAGACGACGTCGAGGACCGAGATGTTGTCCGAGACGTTCGAGTCCATCGGCAGCAGCGTCTCGACGTCCTGCGACAGCGCCAGCTGCAGCGTGGCGTCCGGGTCGCTCCCGCCGCCACCGCCGCCGTCCTCGTCACCGTCGTTCCCGCCGCCACCGGAACAGCTCGCCAGCACCAGCGTCACCGCTGTCGCCGCGGCCGCCACAGCGGCCCTTCGCCCCATCGTCACCGGCTTCTCCCCACGTCGTGGTCGCTCCAGGCGTCCTTGCCATGCCGTGTTCACGTCGTCGTGTACGTCGCCGTCGCCCGCACGCGCGAGCCCACGACACCGCTGCCGTGGAACATATCGCCATCGCGGGCTCCCGTGGTGAAAATCACTGTTAAGGATGGGTAACGATCCCCGCGTGTCGCCCGGGCCCCGTCACGTCGGCAGCTCGGCTACCGCGCTGAACCTGCCCCCAGGCGGCCTGCGTCCACGGCTCAGGGCCGAGCGAGCCCTTCGGTCGCGTCGGCCGGGCAGGCTGCGGGCCATGACCGACGACGACAGACGCATCGTGATCGCGCGGGACCAGGATCGTGCGGGGCTGCGCCGGGCGCCCGCGATCGGGGAGATCGAGCGGCCGCGGCGCGGCGCGTACGTCGCCCTCGGGGGACCAGCCCGCTCCAGCGGTTCGCCGTCGATCCCGAGGCGATCGGACTCGAGGAGCCGGTGCCGCCCGGCGTCATAGGGGAGCCGGACGGTCCGCCCCTCCTCGGGCTCGTGCGTGACCCGCTCCCCGGAACGACCGCGGGAGTCTTTCTTCTCGACCTCGACACTCGTCCCCGGCAGGCCGGACATCACCTGCCACAGCGCGTCACGCAGGGCCGGCGGCGCCATCGTCACGGTCAGGTGTTGTACACGTGCGACGGGGGGCAAAGATTGAGGGTCCCGCTTGACGCGCCGATAGTTACTCGGCAAGTATCACCTCCACGCAACGATGCTTACCCGGTAACCATGGAGGTCAGGGTGTCCGTCAAGCAGGGATTCCTCGCGCTGCTGTCCGAGCGCCCGATGCACGGCTACCAGCTCCGGCAGGAGTTCGAGGCCCGTACCGGCGGCACGTGGCCGCTCAACATCGGCCAGGCCTACACCACGCTGCAGCGGCTGCAGCGCGACGGCCTCGTCGAGCCCGTGCCCGACGACGGGGACGCCCCAGAGCGGTTCCGCCTCACCGACCCCGGCCGCGACGAGGCCGACGCGTGGTGGCTGCGCCCCGTGGAGCGCAAGGCGCCCGCCCGCGACGAGCTCGCGATCAAGCTCGCCCTCGCCGTCACGGTGCGGCCCGAGGGCCACGACGTCGACGTCGCCGCGGTCATCCAGCAGCAGCGCACCGAGTCGCTGCGCGCCCTGCGCGACTACACGCTGCTCAAGCGCGATGCGTCCGCCGACCCCGACGGCCTCGCGTGGTCCCTCGTGCTCGACTCCCTGGTCTTCGCCGCTGAGGCCGAGGTGCGCTGGCTCGACCACGTCGAGTCGACGGTCGCGCGGGCGGCGGTCGACCGCCCGGCGCGCCCGGCCGACCGGCCTGCCTCGGCCCCGACGACCACCGCGACGGGCGGCGCGCGATGAACGCCCCGGTGATGCTGCGGATGACCGCGGTGACCCGTGTGCACGGGCACGGCGCCACCGAGGTGCACGCCCTTCGCGACGTGGACCTGGAGGTCCGCATGGGCGAGCTCGTCGCCGTCATGGGTCCTTCCGGCTCCGGGAAGTCGACTCTGCTCAACCTGGCGGGCGGGCTCGACACTCCCACGTCGGGCACGGTCACGGTAGGCCGCGACGACGTCGGCACCCTGGACGCGCGGGCGCGCGCCCGGCTGCGCCGCAAGCACGTGGGCTACGTGTTCCAGGACCTCAACCTCGTCCCCGCCCTCACCGCGCTCGAGAACGTCACGCTCCCCCTCGAGCTCGACGGCCTGTCCGTCCGCCGGGCCCGGGCCGAGGGCACCGCCGCGCTCGCCGCCGTCGACCTCGACCACCTCGCCGACCGCTTCCCGGACGACTTGTCCGGCGGGCAGGCGCAGCGCGTCGCCATCGCCCGGGCCCTCGTCGGCCCGCGTCGCCTCGTCCTCGCCGACGAGCCCACCGGCGCCCTCGACTCCGTCACCGGCGAGGCCGTCATGCATGTCCTGCGCCAGCGCGTCGACGCCGGGGCCGCGGGCCTGCTCGTCACGCACGACGCGCGGCACGCCGCCTGGGCGGACCGCATCGTCTTCCTGCGCGACGGCGTCGTCGTCGACTCCACCGGCTCCCCCGCCGGTCCCGACTCGCTGCTGCGCCGCGCGGTGAACGCGTGAGCGGCGCGCTCGCCCGGTTCCGCGGACGATGGCGCGTCGCCCTGCGCTACGGATGGCGCGACGCGCGCCGCAACAAGGGCCGGACCGCGCTGGTCACGGTGATGGTGGCCCTGCCCGTCGCCGTCGGGTCGTTCGCGACGACGGCGCTGTGGTCGGCGCAGGACACCCCCGAGACGGTGGCGCAACGGGAGCTGGGCCCCGAGCTCCAGGCGCGGCTGACGTACAACGGACCAGGCACCACGCAGGACCCGCGGGCGACGAGCATCGCCGGGCAGGGCGATCTCGAGCCCGTCGCACTGGCGGGGATCGAGGCCCAGCTCACCGCCCTGCTGCCGCCCGGCGACCGCCTCCTCACGACGATCACCGGCAGCGCCGACGTGCTCGCCGGAGACCTTCGGCTTCACGGCGGCATCACGCAGGCCGAGCTCGACGACGCGACGACGGCCGCCACCTGGCCGCTCGCCGACGGCGCCCTGCCCCGGGACGGTGAGGTCGCACTCTCCGCGCCGTTCGCCGCGGAGCTGGGTGTCGCGACGGGCGACGAGGTCCGCCTCGCGGGTGCCGCCGCGCCGGGCGAGGAGGACGGCGACGCGACGGTCCACGTCTCCGGCCTGCTCGCCGACGGAGCGCGCCTGCGCGCAGACGTCCTGGCACCGGCGGGCGGGCCGCTGACGGCGCCGACGGAGATCGACCCGAACGGTTCCACCTCACCCGGGGTCGAGTGGTTCGTGGCCGGCGACGCGCCGGTCACCTGGGACGACGTGCTGCGCCTCAACCGCACCGGCGCCGTCGTCGTGAGCCGCGACGTGCTGTTCGATCCGCCGCCGGACGAGGCGGTGCCCCTCTACGACGGGATACCGGCGGAGAGCGCCTCCGACCGGGCCCAGCAGTGGGCGCCGTTCGCCGCCGTCGCCGTCGTGGCGCTGCTGGAGGTGGTGCTGCTCATCGGGCCGTCGTTCGCCGTGGGCGCTCGCCGCTCAGCGCGGTCGCTGGCGCTCGTCGCGGCGGCCGGCGGGACGCGGCGGTCGTTGCGCGCCGTGGTGCTCGGCACCGGCGTCGTCATCGGCGTCGGCGGGTCGGCCGTCGGGGTCGCCGTGGGGGTCGGCGCCGCCGCGCTGGTCGTCACGTTCGCGACCGACGCCGTCCTCGCCGTGGTCTGGCCACCGGTCGCCGCGATCTTCGCCGTCGGCGTCCTCCTCGCGACGGCCGCCGCCTGGTTCCCGGCCCGGCGCGCGTCACGGGCGGACGTGGTGGCCGTGCTCGCCGGACGGCGCGGTGAGACGTCGTACCGGCGCTGGCCGGTGGTCGTCGGCACGGTGCTCGGAGCCGCCGGGTTCGCCGGTGCGGTCGCGTCCGGGTTCGCCGGCCAGGCCCTCGGTGTCACCGCCGGGGTCGTGGTCGGCGAGCTCGGCCTCGTGCTCGCGTGCGGTGGCATCGTCGCCGCCCTCGGCCGCCTCGCGCGGCACCTCCCCCTGGCCTGGCGGTTCGCGCTGCGTGACGCCGCCCGCCAGCGCGGCCGCACCGCGCCCGCGCTGGCCGCGGTGCTCGTGGCCGTCGCCGGCGCCACAGGCGGGCTGGTGTACTCGTACGCACAGACGGCACACAACATCCGCTCGCAGGACGCGGCCGCGGCCCCGGGAGCCCTCACGGTCGCGGTCTCGGACACCGCGAAGGCCGCGGGACTCACCGACGACCAGCTCCGACGCGTCGAACACCTCGTGCTCGAGACGATTCCGGACGCGGGGACGCTGTCCCCGGTGACGGTCCTGCGTGACAGGTCGGCCTCCGAGCGGACCGACGTCGGGGTCGTGCCGCCACCGGATCACCGGTTCGCCCAGGACATCAGCTATGGGCAGGGAGCGATACTCGGGCCCGTCGTCGACGACGGCGAGCTGCTCGAGGTGCTCGGCGTCCCTGAGCCCGCGGCCGCGCGCGAGGCGCTCCACGACGGCCGGGCCGTCGTCTCCGCGGGTGACGTCTGGTCGGACGGCTCCGCGAGGCTGAGCGTGTCCGTCTGGGACACGGAGTCCGACAAGGGCGTGGACGAGCGGACGGTGGCGCTGCCCGCGGTCGGTGTCGGCGATGTGCTGGGCCCCGGTCACACCGCCCTCCCGGTGGTGCCGCCGTCGCTGGTGGACGAGATCGGGGCGCGCACCGCCGCCGTCGGGGTCGCGGGGATGCCCGCGGAGCCCCCGACGAACGCGAAGCTCCAGACGTTGCAGGCCGCCCTCGACGACGAGTTCCCTCTCGACCAGTGGGGATCGTGCACCGTGTGCGCCGGCGTCGGCGAGCCGGTGGTGGACCACGGCGCCCCGCGATGGCTGAGCACCTTGCTCATCGTGGGCGGCGCGGGCATCCTCGCGCTGGCGGCGGCGTGGATCGTCGCGGCCCTGGCGGCGACGGAGTCGCGGCCGGACCTGGCGACCCTCGCCGCGGTGGGCGCCGCCCCGACCACGCGCAAGCGGATCGTCGCGGCGCAGGCGGGCACGGTGGCCGTCATCGGCAGTCTGCTGGGAGGCGTCGCCGGGATCGTTCTGGGGGCGGCGTTCGTGATGTTCGAACGGTTCCGGTACGACGAGCCCGACCCGCGCTGGACCGTCGAGGTGCCGTGGCTGGTGCTGGGCGCGATGGTCGTGGTGCTGCCGCTGCTGGCAGTGGCCGCGGCGTGGCTCGTCACCCGATCACGGCTGGTCCTCACGCGCCGCCTGGCGAGCTGAGGATTCGGGCATCCGATCAGCGCCGGCCCGCGTGCAGCGGGGCGGCCAGGTCGACGACCGCCGCGGTCACGTCGTCGAGCACCCGCGCCGTGCGATCCGGGTCTCCGTCGACCTCGAGCGAGTGGTCGGCGCCGTCCACCTCGAGCACCCGCGCTCCGGACGCCGCGGCCAGCGCGCCGTCCCAGAGCCCGTCGGCGGTGCCACCCGCCAGCAGAGCCGGCGCGCCCGACGCACCCAGGTCAGCGACGGCGACACGGACCTCCGGCGCCCGGTCGGAGGCGAGCAGCGGCGTCAGCCACGCGCCGGGCAGCCCCAGCTCGACGGCGACCGGCAGCGCCAGGGTGCCGAGCGACTTCGCGAGCACCAGGTGTGCAGACCCTGGCGCGGCGACGACGCCGTCGCGCAGCACGGCACCGTAGACGGCGCGCGCCTCGTCGAAGTCCCGGCACTCGCCGTCCCACACCACGGTCCGCACCGTCCAGCCCGCGTCGCGCAGCGCCGCGGCCGGCCGCGCCAGCACCGGCCCCTCCGCCGTGTAGCCCACGCCGGGCAGCACCATCACGACCCGTGCAGGATCACCGGACGAGAGCTCCACGCGATAACTGGTCATGACCTGAGCCTGACACGACAGCGAGACGAAGGAAGGCGGGTTCGGGGATCGCGCGCACGGTAGTCAAGCCCGAAGTGGAGGGCGCCCTGGCGCCCGTGAACGCTACCGTGCGCGCGATCCCCGAACCCGCCGTCAACGGAGGCGTGGTGTCGGCCGTCAGGCGACCCCCGACACCACCCGATCAAGAGCCTCCACGGCGCCGTCGAGCACGGACTCGTCGACGGTCAGCGCGGGCCGGAACCGCACGGACCGCTCCCCGCAGCCGAGGATGAGGTACCCCTCGTCGTGCAGGCCGGCGAGGACGGCGTCGCGCACGGCGCGCGACGGGAGCGAGACGGCGCACATGAGCCCGCGCCCGCGGGGGTCGGTGACGACGCCGGGGTGGGCGGCGGCCAGCGACTCGAGCCGGGCGAGGAGCCCCGCGCCGACGCTCGCGGCCCGGCCGATGAGCCCCTCGGCCTCGACGACCTCCAGGATGCGGCGGGAGCGCACCATGTCGACGAGGTTGCCGCCCCAGGTGGAGTTGATGCGCGAGGACACACGGAACACGTTGTCGTCGATCTCGTCGACCCGGCCGCCGGCCATGACGCCGCACACCTGGGCCTTCTTGCCGAACGCGACGACGTCGGGCTGCACGCCGAGCTGCTGGTACGCCCAGGCGGTGCCGGTCATGCCGACGCCGGTCTGCACCTCGTCGAGCACGAACAGCGCGTCGCGGGAGTGGCACAGCGCCTGCATGGCCTGGAGGAACTCGGCGCGCAGGTGGTGGTCGCCGCCCTCTCCCTGGATCGGTTCGGCGACGAAGCACGCGATGTCGTGCGGGTGCGCCTCGAACGCGGCGCGCGCCTCGGCGAGGGCCCGGGCCTCCAGGGCCTCGACGTCACGGAGGGCGCCGTCGGCGTCGTGCCCGGGGTAGGGCGAGCTGATGCGGGGCCAGTCGAACTTGGGGAACCGGGCGACCTTGCCGGGCTCGGTGTTGGTGAGCGACATGGTGTATCCGGAGCGGCCGTGGAACGCGTGCTGCAGGTGCAGCACCTTCGTGCCCAGCTCGGGCGAGCGGCCGTGGGCCTCGTTGTGCCGCGACTTCCAGTCGAACGCGACCTTGAGCGCGTTCTCGACGGCGAGCGCGCCGCCGTCGACGAAGAAGAGGTGCGGCAGGGCGGGGTCGCCGAGCACGCGGGCGAAGGCGTCGACGAAGCGGGCCAGCTCGACGGTGTAGACGTCGGAGTTGGACGGCTTGTTGATCGCGGCGCGGGTGAGCTCCTCGCGGAACAGCGGGTCGCGGAACAGGGCGGGGTGGTTCATGCCCAGGGGGTTGGAGGCGAAGAAGGTGAACAGGTCGGTCCACTCGCGGCCGTCGCGGGCGTCGACGAGGGTCGAACCGTGCGAGCGCTCGAGGTCGAGCACCATGTCGAAGCCGTCGACGAGCAGGTGCTCGCGCAGGGACTCGAGGACGGCGGTGGCCTCGATCGAGCCACCGACGCTGGGGGCCGTGCGCTGAGAGATTGTCTCGGTCATACCCCGAAGGTAGAGGAGAACTTCCTGCGCAACCAGAGTTCAGCCGGAAGAAGTTTCGTCACCGCGCGAGCGGGCGCCCCTCGAAGTAGGTCCGCAGCACGATCGTCGACCGGGTGGACACGCTCGCCTCGCGGCGGATCACCCCGAGCAGGTCCTCCAGCGCGCTCGGCGACGCGACGCGCACCAGCAGCATGTAGTTCGCGTTGCCGGCCACCGACCAGCACGACTCGATGCCGGGTACGTCGCGCAGGCGCTCGGGGGCGTCGTCGGCCTGCGACTGGTCCAGCGGCGTGATCTCGACGTACGCCGCGATCGGCAGCCCCACCGCCTCGGGGTCGACGACGGCGCGGTACCCGGTGATCACCGCGCGCGCCTCGAGCTTGCGCACCCGCGCCTGCACGGCGGACTGCGACAGTCCGGTCACCCCCGCGAGCGCCGCGAGCGTGGCCCGCCCGTCCTCCCGCAGCGCCCGCACGAGCGCCCGGTCGACGTCGTCCAGGACCCCGTCGCTCATCCCGCCACCTCCGCGGACTCCAGCCAGGCCATCTCGAGCTCCTCCTTCTCGGCGCCGAGCTCCCGGAGGCGCTCGTCGAGGGCGGCGACCGCGGTGTAGTCGGTCGGGTCGGCGGTGATCTGCTCGTGCAGAGTCTTCTCCTCGTCCGCGATGCGGGCGAGCCGGCGCTCGATCCTCGAGATCTCCTTCTTCGCGGCCCGCACCTCCGCCGCCGACGCCGCGGGCGCCGCCGTGGCCGCCGCCGTGGCCGCGCCGGCGGGCTCGGGGGACGCCGCGTCGGGGCGCGCGGCGGGCATCCCCCGCCCTGCGCCGTCCGAAGCCCGCGCGGACCGGCGCAGGGCGAGGTACTGCTCGACCCCGCCCGGCAGGTCCCGCAGCGCCCCGTCGCCGAGCAGCGCCCACTGCCGGTCGCAGACCCGCTCCAGCAGGTACCGGTCGTGGGAGACGACGATGAGCGTGCCGGGCCAGCCGTCCAGCAGGTCCTCGACCGCGGCGAGCGTGTCGGTGTCCAGGTCGTTCGTGGGCTCGTCGAGCAGCAGCACGTTGGGCTCGGAGACCAGCAGGCGCAGCAGCTGCAGACGGCGCCGCTCGCCGCCGGAGAGGTCGCGCACGATCGTGTGGGCGCGCTCGCGGGTGAAGCCGAGGCGCTCGGTGAGCTGCCCGGCCGTGAGCTCCTTGCCGTCGACGACGACGGTGCGCTTCTCCTGGTCGACCACCTGGACGGCCGTGAGGTGCGCGACCTCGTCCAGCTCGCCGACGTCCTGGCTGAGCTCGGCGACGTGCACCGTCTTGCCGCGCCGCACGCGGCCCGCGTCGGGCTCGCGGCGGCCGGCCAGCAGGGACAGCAGCGTGGTCTTGCCGGCGCCGTTGACGCCGACGACGCCGTACCGGTCGCCGGGCCCCAGGCGCCAGGTGACGTCGTCGAGCAGCACCCGTCGCCCGGCGGCGTCGCGCGGACCCGCCTCGTGCCCGTCCCGCGCGGGCACGCTGACGGTGACGTCCTCGAGGTCGAGCACGTCCTTGCCGAGGCGGCGCGTGGCCATCTGCGTGAGCTCGAGGCTGTCGCGCGGCGGCGGCTCGTCGTCGATGAGCGCGGCCGCGGCGTCGAGCCGGAACTTGGGCTTGGAGGTGCGCGCGGGGGCGCCGCGCTTGAGCCACGCGAGCTCCTTGCGCAGCAGGTTGTTGCGCTTCTCGGCCGCGGTCGCAGCCTGCCGGGCCCGCTCCGCGCGCGCCAGGATGTAGGCCGCGTACCCGCCGTCGTACCCGTCGACCGCGCCGGTGCCGTCGCCCCGCACCTCCCAGGTGCGCGAGCAGACGGCGTCGAGGAACCAGCGGTCGTGCGTGACGACGACGAGCGCGCCGGTGGCGCCCGGCCGCCCGTAGCGGGCCACGAGGTGCTCGGCCAGCCAGGCCACGCCCTCGACGTCGAGGTGGTTCGTGGGCTCGTCGAGCAGCAGGACGTCGGGGTCCTCGACGAGCAGCGCCGCGAGCGCGACGCGGCGGCGCTGCCCGCCGGAGAGCGTGGACGCCGGCTGGTCCAGGTCGAGGTCGGCCAGCAGGCCCGCGTGCACGGAGCGGATGCGCGCGTCCGACGCCCACGTGTGGGTGGCGTCGTCCCCGTGCACGAGGTCGCGGATCGTCGCGGCGTCGTCGTCCACGTCCCGCTGCACGAGCATGCCGAGCCGCGACCCGCCCACGCGGGTCACGCGCCCCGCATCGGGCGGCTGGATGCCCGCGAGGAGCCGCAGCAGGGTGGACTTGCCGGCCCCGTTCGGGCCGACGACGCCGACGCGGTCGCCGTCGTCGAGCCCGAGCGAGATGTCGTGCAGGAGGGTGCGGGTGCCGATGGTCAGCGCGATGCCGTCGGCCCCGAGAAGGTGTGCCACCCCCCGAGCGTAGTCAGTACAGGATCGACGCCTTGTCGCGCGGCCACGCGAGGGTGGCGTAGATCTGCACCATGGCCGCCTGCTCCAGCAGCTCGGTGTGCTCGTCGCCGGCGTTGAAGAGCCCGGTCCCGGCGTCCCGCGCCTCGCGCCACTGCGTGTCCGCGTAGTCGGCCATCGCGTCGCGGTAGGTGTGCCCGCCCGTCACCGACTCCAGGAGCAGGAGGTTCTTGAACCAGATGGAGTTGAAGAACATCGGCTGTCCGGCGAGCCGGCCCTCGGTCACGTAGAAGCGGTACGAGGCCGCCGCGATCGCCTCGGCCTTCTCCAGGTACCGCTCCTGGCCCGTCGCCTCGTACAGCAGCGTGTACGTGCCCAGCGGAACGCCCTGGTTGTACGACCACTGCGTCCGGTCGATCGAGCCGTCGAGCTTGACGTTGTCCCAGTACAGGCCGTTCGGCGCGAGCAGGTGCTCGTCCGTCCAGGAGACCATCCGCTCGGCCCAGTCGAGGTAGCGCTCCTCGCCGGTGATCATGTAGAGGCGTGTGGCGAGCTGTGCCCCGGGCATGGTGGAGACGGTGTTGCGGTCGGTGCTCCAGGGCGCCTGGGTCCAGAAGACGCCGCCCGGCGCGGGGTGCGTCGGGTCGGTGTCCCAGCCCGAGACGACGAGGTCGAAGATCTCCTCGGCCCGCTCGAGCGCCGCCCTGTCGCCCGTGGCGAGGTGCTGCTGCACCTTGGCCAGCGCGACCCACTCGTTGTCGTCGTAGAAGATGTCGCCGCCGTCGCCGTACGGGGCGCGCGCGTAGGAGTCGTACGCCGGGAGCCCGGTGGTGCCGCCGTCCGCGTTCCAGAACCGCTCCTGGCCCGCTGCCCGGTCCGCGAGGTCGTCGACGAACGACCGTCCCGCCGCCCCGGGCATCCCCGTGAGGTCGAGCGTCGCGACGTGCGCCTGGGAGAACGGCCACTCGTACGAGTACGGGCGGTCCTCGGCGCCGGACGGGTAGCGCTCGCGGTAGAGCCCCGACCCGTCGCCGGTGTACAGGTGCTCCTGCATCGCCTCGTAGCTGGCCACGGCTCGCGCCTGCTGCGTGCGCGGCGACGTGTCGCTCCCGTCCTCGGACGCGGACGCGGGCGCCGCCGCCCCCAGCACGCACGCCAGCGCGGCGACCGTACCGACTGCTCTGGTGAACCTCATCGTTCTCTCCTTCGCTCGGTAGTACTCGGTGGTGCTCGGTGATGACCTCTCGGTCGCCTTCGAGCACGCGATCTGTCGCGGTATCAGGCCGGATACCGCGACAGATCGCGTGCTCGAAGGGGTCTTCAGCGGCGCACGCGCAGCGTGACGACCTGGAACGGCGACAGCTCGAGGAGCACGTCGTCGCCGTCGGTCTCCGGCGCGGCGAGCGGGCGCTCGAGCAGGTCGGTGACCTCGACGCCCGCGTGCGCGAACGCCGGGGTGACGCGGGCGCGAGCCCGCCCCCCGCGGCTCTCGTAGAGCCGCACGACGACGTCGCCGCTGCCGTCCTCGGCGAGCTTCACGGCCTCGACGACGACGGCGTCGTCGTCCACCACGACCAGCGGCTCGACGCCGTGGTCGCCCGCCACCACCCGCTCGGGCAGGTTGAGCGCGTAGCCCGCGTGGATGGCGTCGTCGATGCCGGCGCCGACGACGAGCTCGCAGGTCAGCTCGTGCTCGCCCTGGTCGGCGTCGGGGTCCGGGAACATCGGCGCGCGCAGCAGCGACAGGCGCACCGTGGTGCCCCGCGCCCCCTGCGCGTCCGTCGCGTCGGCGGCCCGGGTGCGGGTGATGTCGTGCCCGTACGTCGAGTCGTTGGCGACGGCCACGCCGAAGCCCGGCTCGCCCACGTGCACCCACCGGTGCGCGACCGTCTCGAACCGCGCGTGGTCCCACGAGGTGTTGACCTCCGTGGGCCGGTGCACGTGCCCGAACTGGATCTCGGACGTCGCGCGCTCGGCGCGCACGTCGAGCGGGAACGCGAGCTTGAGGAGCTTCTGCCGCTCGTGCCAGTCGACGCGCGTCGTGATGCGCAGCCCGCGCCCGTCGGCGGCCAGCGCGAGGTCCTGCTCCACGCGGGACGACCCGACCTCGCGCAGCACGCGCAGCGCCGGGCCGGCGTCGGTCGTGACCACCTCGATCTTCGCGACGTCGACGACGTCCTGCGTGCTGCGGCGGTAGTGCTCGTCGATGTCCCACGCCTCCCACTCGTTGGGGACGTCGCGGTGCAGCTGCAGCAGGTTGGCGCGCGCGCCGGGCAGGATCGCCTCGCGCCCCGAGGCCCGGTCGACGGCGGAGACCACGTGGCCGTGCGCGTCGACGACGACGCGCACCAGCTCGTTCTCCAGCACCCAGCCGTCGGCGTCGGCCGCGGTGTCGGGCTCCGGGGTGACCGTGGCCGCGCCCCGCGGCGCGTCGAGGGCCGAGGCCCCGAGCCCCGCGACGCCGGTGCGCGCGAACGGCCCGGCGTTGACGGCGACGGGCGTGCTGCCCTCCCCGACGAGCGCGCGCAGCGAGCCGTCGACGATCTCCTCCAGCTCGCGCGCGACCTCCGCGTAGTTCCGCTCCGCCTCGCGGTGCACCCAGGCGATGGACGACCCCGGCAGGATGTCGTGGAACTGCTGCAGCAGCACGGTGCGCCACAGGCGCTGGAGCCGCTCGGCCGGGTACGGCGTGCCGACGCGCACCGCCGCGGTCGACGCCCACAGCTCGGCCTCGCGCAGCAGGTGCTCGCTGCGCCGGTTGCCGCGCTTGGTCCGGGCCTGCGAGGTGTAGGTGCCGCGGTGGTACTCGAGGTACATCTCCCCCGTCCAGGTGGCCGGGGAGGCGTACTCGGCGCGCGCGGCGTCGAAGAAGGTCTGGGAGTCGGACAGCTCCACGCGCGGCGAGCCCTCGAGGTCGTGGGTGCGGCGGGCCGCGGCCACCATCTCGCGGGTGGGGCCGCCGCCGCCGTCGCCGAAGCCGAAGGGCACGAGCGACGTGTTGGCGCGGCCCTTCTCGGCGTACTGCCGCTCGGCGCGGTCCAGCTCCTCCGCGGACAGGTCGGAGTTGTACGTGTCCACGGGCGGGAAGTGGGTGAAGACGCGGCTGCCGTCGATGCCCTCCCACCAGAACGTGTGGTGCGGCATCCGGTTGGTGTCGTTCCACGAGATCTTCTGCGTGAGGAAGTTGTCGCTCCCGGCCAGCCGGGCGAGCTGCGGCAGCGCCGCCGTGTACCCGAAGGAGTCCGGCAGCCACACCTCCTTGGGCTCCACGCCCAGCTCCTCGATGAAGTACCGCTTGCCGGCCACGAGCTGGCGGGCCAGCGCCTCGCCGCCGGGCATGTTCGTGTCGGACTCGACCCACATGCCGCCCACGGGCACGAACCGGCCCTCGCGCACGCGCTCGCGGATCCGCTCGAACAGCTCCGGGTAGTGCTCCTGCACCCACGAGTACTGCTGCGCCGAGGAGCAGGCGAACTTCACGTCCGGGTCCTCGTCCATGAGGGCGAGCACGTTGGAGAACGTGCGGGCGCACTTGCGCACAGTCTCGCGCGTCGGCCACAGCCACGCGGAGTCGATGTGCGCGTGGCCGACGGCGTGGATGCGGTGCGCCGACGGCGCGGCCGGGCTGGCCAGCGCGGCGGCGAGCGCGGCGCGGCCCGCGGCGGCGGTGCCGGCCACGTCGTCCGGGTCGACGGCGTCGAGCATGTCCTCCAGGGCGCGCAGCACCTCGGCCGCCCGCGGGCTGGTGGCGGGCAGCACGCGCACCAGGCCGGACAGGGCGCGCACGTCCTGCAGCAGCTCCCAGGCGGTCTGGTCGACGAGGGCCACGTGCATGGTCCGCAGCGCGTAGATCGGGTCGGGACCCGAGGTGTCCCAGGCGCCCATCCGGGTCGGGCGCGTCCACGCCCCGCCCGGCACGTCGGGGTTGGCGGCGGCCTCGACGTAGACGTCGACCCGCCCGGCGCCGTCCAGCGCCTGCCCGGGCGCCAGCGGCACGTGCTGGTTGCGGGGCTCGACGGCCTTGATGATGCGGCCGTCGGGGGTCCACGCCGTGCCCTCGGCCTGGAAGCCCGGCCCGGCGCCGGTGAAGCCGAGGTCGATCACGAGCTCGACGCGCGTCCCGGCGGGGGCGGCGTCGCCGGCCCACTCCGCGGGGACGGCGCCGGTCACGTGGAACCAGGTCGTGTCCCACGGGCGGCCCCACGCGGTGCCGATCGCGAACGGCGCGTACGTGGCCCCGACCGCCTCGGTGAAGGGCACCGGCTCCCCGCCGACGGTCCACGCCTCGACGTCGAGCGGCCTGGTCTCGCGGAGCACCGCGGGCTCCAGCCAGTCGTGGGTGAACCGCTGCAGGCGCGCGGTGGTACGGGCGGTGGTGTCGTGCATGGATCAGGCTCCTGGTGACGGGGACATGGGTCGGACAGGTTCGGGTGGGACAGGTGCGGGGGCGGTCAGCCCTTGACGGCGCCGGCGAGCGCGAACGAGCCGCCGGAGAGCCGCGAGACGAGCACGTACAGGGCGACGGCGGGGATGGAGTAGAGCATCGAGTAGGCCGCGAGCTGGCCGTAGGCGACCGACCCGTACTGGCCGAAGAACGCGAAGATGCTCACGGCCGCCGGCTGCTTCTCCGGGGTGAGCAGCAGCACGAAGGGGACGAAGAAGTTCCCCCAGGCCTGGATGAACACGAAGATGAACACGACGGCGATGCCGGGCCGCATGAGCGGCAGCACGATCGTGCGCAGCGTCGTCATGGCCGACGCTCCGTCGGTCCACGCCGCCTCCTCGAGGGAGATCGGCACCGAGTCCATGAAGTTCTTGGTCATCCAGATCGCCATCGGCAGCGAGGTCGCGGCCATGAAGAACGTGGTGCCCGGCAGCGAGTCGAGCAGGTTGAGCCGCACGAACAGCGAGTAGACCGGCACCATCATGGCCGTGATCGGCAGGCAGGTGCCGAACAGCACGGCGTACATGAACGGCTTGTTGAAGCGCATCCGGTAGCGCGACAGCGGGTAGGCCGCGAGCACCGATGCGACGACGGTGATGACGCCGGTCCCGGCGGAGAGCAGGAACGCGTTCGTCAGCGGCACCCACGTCTGCTCGGGCGTCATGACGGCCGAGAAGTTCGCGAACGTGACCTCCTCGGGGATGCCGACGGCGAGGGTGGCGCTCGGGTCCAGGGACGCCAGCACGATCCAGCCGAGCGGCAGCAGGAAGCACAGCCCGACGACGACCAGCACGACGTTGGACAGCACGCGGGCGTACCGCGGCCCCGGGGCGGCGACGGACGACGCGCCGCGGCGGTTCCGGCGAGGCGCGGCGGGGACGGCGGGCACGCCGGCGGGGGCCGGCGAGGGGGCGGGCACGGTCGTGGCCATCAGTCCACCTCCGGCTTCAGGCTGCGGATGTACACGACGGAGAAGACGGCGCCGATGACGAGCATCACGGTGGCGATCGCGGTGCCGTAGCCGACCTGGGCGAACTTGAACGCCTCCTGGTAGGCGAGGATCGGCAGCGTCGAGCTGTCGGTGCCCGGGCCGCCGCCGGTCATCACGTAGATCAGCGTGAACACGGAGAGGGTCTGGAGCGTCGTGAGCATGAGGTTGGTCGAGATGCTGCGGCGGATGGTCGGCAGGGTGACCCACACGAGGCGCTGCACGCCGTTGGCGCCGTCGACCGTCGCCGCCTCCGTGATCTCGGGCGGCACCTCCGAGATCGCGGCGGAGTAGACCATCATCGAGAACGCCGTGCCGCGCCAGATGTTGGCGAGGATGACGGCGACCATGGGGTACTCGAAGAGCCAGTCCGGCCCGGTGATCCCGACGCCCGCCAGCAGCGAGTTGAGCGTGCCCTCGGCGTGGAAGAACGCGTACGCGGCGAAGGCGGCGACGATCTCGGGCAGCACCCACGCCGTCACGACCAGCGTCGAGACGACGGCCCGCACGGGCTTCAGGGCCGAGCGCATGAGCATCGCCAGGCCGAGCCCGGCCACGTTCTGGCCGATCACGGCCGACGCGATCACGAACACCACCGTGAGCCACAGGGCCTTCGGGAAGTCCGGGTCGGCGAGCAGCTGGACGTAGTTGTCCAGCCCCACCCACTCGGGGTTCGCGGCGGCCGGGCCCGTGAGCGCGGCGTTGGTGAACGACCCGTAGAAGGACCAGACCACCGGCCCGAGCATGAACAGCGCGAGCAGGACGACGGCGGGCAGCAGCGGGACGAGGCGGCCGGCGGTGCGGCGCACGTGGGTGCGCCGCACCGGCGACCGCCCCGCACCCGGCGCCGCGGGGGGCGCGGGGGCGAGGGCGGTCACGTCGTCAGCCGTTCGTCGTGTTCTCTTCGCCGACCTGGGCGACCACGGCCTTGTCGTAGACCGCGGCCGCCTCCTCGGGCGACTGCTGGCCGGTCATCACCGACTCCATCGCCACCTGGATGGCGTTGGAGATCTGCGCGTAGTCGGAGGTGGCCGGGCGGAAGTTCGTCACCTCGACGAGGTCCGAGAAGAACGGCACGGTCGGGTTCGCCTCGGAGTACGAGGGCTCCTCCGCGACGTCGGTGCGCACCGCGATCTGGCTGTTGTCGATCGCGAAGCGCAGCGAGTTCTCCTTGTCGAGGGCGTGGGTCAGGACGTCGAACGCCACGTCGGGGTTCTTCGACCCGGCGCCGATCGCCATCGTCCAGCCGCCCGACATGCTCACCGCGCCGGGGGCCTGGCCCTCCTGCGTCGGCATGGGGGCCGTGCCCATGACGTCGGTCCACTCGGGCCAGGGCGCCGTGCCCGCCTCCAACCAGGTGCCCGGCATCCAGGAGCCGTCGAGGGAGATGCCCAGCTTGCCCTTCGGCAGCCACTCGGCCGAGACCGTGTTGGCGACGTTCGGGTCGAGCGCCTGCTGCGGCGTCGGGGCCAGGCCCTCGGTGTAGATGGTCTTGATGAAGTCGAGCGAGTCGACGAACTGCTGCGACCCGACCACCCACTTCGAGGCGTCGGTGTCGTAGAGGGTGCCGCCCGTGCCGTACAGCAGCATCTCGAAGCCCTGCATCGTGGAGCCCTCGCCCATCGGCTTGCCCGAGTAGACGTTGAGCGGGATGACGTCCGGGTCGGCCTTCTTGATCGCCCGCGCGGCCTCGAGCAGCTCGTCCCAGTTCTTCGGCGCCCAGTCGTCGGGCAGCCCGGCCTTGGCGAGCACGTCCTTGTTGAACCACAGCCCGCGGGTGTCGGTGCCCATCGGCACGCCGTAGGTCTTGCCGTCGTCGCCCAGGCCGGCCTGCTTGGCCTGGTCCACGAACTGGCCCCAGTCCTCCCAGTCGGCGAGGTAGTCGTCCATCGGCAGCAGGTACCCCGCCTCGACGTCCGACTTGATCATGAACGTGTCCTCGTACATGAGGTCGGGCGCGGTGCCGGGCGCGCGGTTCATCAGGGCGAGCTTGGTGAAGTAGTCGTTCTGGCTGGCCTCGATCGGCACGAGCTCGATGGTGACGTCGGGGTTCGCCTTCTCGTACTCGGCCTTGACGTCCTTGAACAGCTCGTCGGCCTGCGTGAAGTTCCCGAACTTCTGGTACGCGATCTTGATCGTCGCGTCCCCGCCGCCCTCGTCGCCCCCGGAACCACAGGCACCGAGGGCGAGGAGGAGCGCAGTGACCGCGGTCCCCGCGGAGAGGGTTCGTGCCAGTCGCATGGTGCTCCTTTGCCACATGAGTGGCCCGACGGCGTCGGACCGGCTGACGGAATAACTCAACCGAATTGAGTTATTCCTGTCAAGAGTATCCGCGGTCGCGTCTCCGAGCCGGCCTACGGGCGGGCGACCGCGCGCACCGGGGCGCCGCCGACGAGTCCCGACGGCCGCGGCGTGAACAGGCCGTCCAGCACCAGGCTGGCCGCGCCCACCGCCCCGACGTGATCGCCCACGGCGGAGCCCAGCACCTCGACGGCGTGCACCTCGCGCAGCGTCGCCTCCAGGGTCAGCTCGCGCCGCACCACCGGCAGGTAGTGCGGCGCCAGCCGCGCCCACGCCGGCCCGCCGAACACCACGACCCCCGCGTCCACGAGGTCGGCCACCACCGTGATCCCCCGGGCCACCCGCCGCGCGGACACCTCGAGGATCCCCGTCGCGACGTCGTCCCCGTCCGCCGCGAGCCGGCAGAGCGTCGTGAGCGCCGCGTCGAGCTCGCTCGGCGACGACGCCGGCGTGCCCGGCGGCAGCACGCCGGCCGCGACGGCCTGCGCGACCAGCGTCGCGGGCGCCGCGGAGATCCCGATGCACCCGCGCTTGCCGCACTCGCACAGCGGGCCCTCGTCGTCGACCATGAGGTGCCCCACCTCGCCGGCGTTGCGCGACGACCCCGCGAGCAGCTCGCCGTCGTGCGCCACCGCCACGGCGACGCCGAAGCCCGTGTAGAAGAAGAGCGAAGTGCCACGCAGCATGCGGTTGCCGCGCCACAGCTCGGCCACCATCGCCGCCGACACGTCCTTGTCGAGCACGACGTCGAAGCCGGTCGCCGCCGCGAGGAGATCGCGCACCGGCACCTCGTCCCAGCCGGCCAGGAGGGGCGGCCGGATCACGGTCCCGGCCGGCAGGTCCACCGGGCCGGGCGCGGCGACGCCGAGACCGAGGACGGCGGTCCGGTCGACGCCGGCCCGCTCCAGCATCGCGGCGGTCGCCGCGGCGACGCCGTCGGCCACGGCCTGCGGGCCGTCCGGCGTCCGCTCGACGACCTTCTCTACCGTGTGCCCGTCGAGGTCGACCAGCACCGACGTCACGACCACCGGGTCGATGTGGACGCCCAGCGCGTACGCGCCCTGGGGCTCCAGGTAGAGCATCGTGCGGGGCTTGCCCCGCCCCTCCGCACGCCGCTCCCCCTCGACGACGTACCCGAGCGAGATCAGCCGCGCCACGATGTTCGACACGGCCTGGAGCGAGAGCCCCGTGCTCGCCGCGAGCTCGCTGCGGCTCGAGCCGTCCGGCGCCCGCCGCACCTGGTCGAGCACGACCATCTGGTTGAAGTCGCCCACCCGCGGCAGGTTGGTCCCGCGACGCACCGTGTCCTCACCTCGTCCGTCCGACGTGGTTGCACTGTAGACGTCCGGCGCGGGAAGCGTTCTCCCCGCCCGTCGCGCCGCCCGCTACAGTGCAGCCCGGAACCGCAGTGCCGCAGGACGTCCCGGAGGAACTCGATGGCCCAGTTCGACCTGCCCGTGCCCGAGCTCGAGGCGTACGCCCCGGCGGTCGACGAGCCCGCCGACTTCGACGCGTTCTGGTCGCAGACCCTCGTCGAGAGCCGCGCCCACGACGCCGCGCCGGTGCTCACCAGGGTCGACACCGGGCTCACGGAGCTCGTCGTGGACGACGTCACCTTCCCCGGGTTCGACGGGCAGCCGGTCAAGGCGTGGCTGACCCGCCCCGCCCGGGCGGACGGCCCGCTACCGGCCGTCGTCGAGTTCGTCGGGTACGGCGGCGGGCGCGGCCTGGCGCACGACCACCTGGGCCTCGCCGCCGCGGGCTACGCGCACCTCGTCATGGACACGCGCGGGCAGGGGTCGGGCTGGGGCCACGGCGGGGACACCCCCGACCCGGTGGGCAGCGGGCCCGCCTCACCCGGCTTCATGACCCGCGGCGTGCTCGACCCGCACGACCACTACTACCGCCGCGTCTTCACCGACGGCGTCCGGGCGGTGGACGCGGTGCGCGGGGTCGACGGCGTCGATCCCGCGCGCGTCGCCGTCGCGGGCACGAGCCAGGGCGGCGGCATCGCGATCGCCGTCGCGGGCCTGGTGCCGGACCTCGCCGCCGCGGTCCCGAACGTGCCCTTCCTGTGCCACTACCGGCGCGCCGTGCAGATCTCCGACGCCATGCCTTACGGCGAGATCACGCGCTACCTGTCCGTGCACCGCGAGCACGAGGCCGCCGTCTGGCGCACGTTCTCCTACCTCGACGGCGTCTCGTTCGCCCGCCGCGCCCGCGCGGCCGGGCTGTTCTCCACCGCGCTCATGGACCAGGTGTGCCCGCCGTCCACGGTGTACGCCGCCTTCAACCAGTGGGGCGCGCTCGGCGAGACGGCCCCGGACAAGGCGATCGACGTCTACCCCTACAACGGCCACGAGGGCGGCCAGGGCTACCGCTTCGGCCCGACGCTCACCTGGCTGGCCAAGCACCTCTGACCGGCGCCGAGGTAGTTCACCCCACGCCGAGGTAGTTCGAGACCCGGCGAGGTAGTTCGATCATCGGCCCCAGGCGAACTACCTCGGCACGGTTCGAACTACCTCGGCGTCAGGGGAGCAGGCGGGCGCCGTGCGCGGGGCCGGAGGTGCACCACACGGAGTCGGCGGCGCCCTCGGCGGTCCAGGACGCGGCGACGGCCAGCGCGTGCTGCCGCGACCGGGCGAGCGCCGCCACCGTGGGGCCGGAGCCCGACACGAGCGTGCCGAGCGCGCCCGCCTCACGGGCCACGTCGAGCGTGCGCTCCAGCTCGGGGCGCAGCGACAGCGCGGCAGGCTCGAGGTCGTTGTGCAGGGCGCGCCCGAGCGCGTGGGCGTCGCCCGCGCGCAGGGCCTGCATGAGGCCGTTGTCCTCCGCGAGCCCCGGGTCGCCGGGGGCGCCCCCGGCGCCCGACGCCAGCTCGTCGAAGCGGCCGTAGACGGCGGGCGTCGACAGCCCCTCCTCCTGCGTGCCGAACACCCAGTGGAACTCGCCTCGCGCCATCGCGGGCGTCAGCAGGTGGCCGCGGCCGGTGCCGACGGCGGTGTGGCCCAGCAGGGCGAACGGCACGTCGGAGCCGAGGCCCGCCGCGAGCGTCGCGAGGTCGTCGCGGCTCAGGCCCGTCTGCCACAGCGCGTCGCAGGCGACGAGCGTCGCCGCCGCGTCGGCCGAGCCGCCGGCCATGCCGCCGGCCACGGGCACGCCCTTGGCCAGGTGCAGCGCGACGTCCGGGGCGGTCCCGACCCGCCGGGCCACGGCCTCCGCCGCCCGCCAGGCGAGGTTCGAGGAGTCCACCGGCACGCGGTCGGCCTGGGGTCCGTCCACGGTGATGGTGATGCCGGTCCCCTCCGGCACCTGCGTGGCCGTGACCTCCTCGTAGAGGGCCACCGCCTGGAAGATCGTCGCCAGGGGGTGGTACCCGTCGTCCTGGACCGCGCCGACGCGCAGCGACAGGTTGACCTTGCCGGGCGCGCGCACGCGGACGGACGGCGACGGGGCGGCGGCGAGGTGCGTCACGCGTCCACCGTGCCAGCAGCGACCGGAAGCTGCTCGGCGATCCGCGCGAAGTCGGCGACCTCGAGGCGCTCGCCCCGCAGGCTCGGGTCCACGCCCGCGGCCCGCAGCGCCACCTCGGCGGCGGCACCGGAGCCGAAGGTGGTCGCCAGCGCGGCGCGCAGCGTCTTGCGGCGCTGGGCGAAGGCGGCGTCGACGACGGCGAACACCTGCTCGCGCGTCGCGGTCGTGACCGGCGGGTCGCGCTTCTCCAGCGCGACGAGCGCGGAGTCCACGTTGGGCTCCGGCCAGAACACGTGGCGGCTGACGTTGAGCGACCGCCGCGTGTCCGCGTACCAGGCCGCCTTCACCGACGGCACGCCGTAGGTGCGCGACCCCGGGCCGGCGGCCAGCCGGTCGGCCACCTCGGCCTGGACCATGACGAGCACGCGCTCCAGGGAGGGGAAGCGCTGGAGGAAGGTCAGCAGCACCGGCACGGCCACGTTGTACGGCAGGTTCGCGACGAGCGCCGTCGGCGGCTCGCCCGGCAGCTCCGTGACCTCCAGGGCGTCGGCGGGCACCACCTCGAAGTCCGCCTCGGGCGCGTGGGCGCGGACGGTCTCGGTGATCTGCCCCGCCAGCACCCGGTCGATCTCGACCGCGACGACGGACGCGCCGGCCTCGAGGAGTCCCAGGGTCAGCGAGCCCAGGCCCGGGCCGATCTCGACGACCCGCTCCCCCGGCCGCAGCCCGGCGGCGCGGACGATCTTGCGGACCGTGCCGCCGTCGTGCACGAAGTTCTGCCCCAGCGTCTTGGTGGGGCGGACGCCGAGGCGCCCTGCCAGCTCGCGGATCTCCGCAGGGCCGAGCAGGGCGCCAGGGGTGTTGGTCATGGGGGCGAGTCTATTCGGCGACCCGGCCCGTGCCGGTCGGCACGACCGGCGTCTCAGTACCAGCCGACGGACTGCGAGTGGCCCCACGCGCCGCACGGCGTGCCGTACACGTCGGCGATGTAGCCGAGGCCCCACTCGATCTGCGTGGCCGGGTTCGACTGCCAGTCGCCGCCGGCGGACGCCATCTTCGACCCGGGCAGCGCCTGCGGGATGCCGTAGGCGCCCGACGACGGGTTGGCCGCCGAGGCGCTCCAGCCGGACTCCTTGGTCCACAGCGACTCGAGGCAGGTCCACTCGGAGCCGGACCAGCCGCGCGCGGCGGCCATCTTCTGGCCGATCGAGCGGGTGGAGCCCGAGAAGGTCGTGGTCGTGGCCGCCTTCTCCTCAGGGCGCTCCTTGGTGCCCTTCACCAGCACGCGGGTCACCGGCTTGGTGGTGACCTCGTCCGACACCTTGGTCTTCTTCACGACCGTGCCGTCGATCGTCGTGACCTGCTGGACGATGGTGCGCTCGCCGTCCTTGCCCTTCTTCGCGACCTTCGCGTCGAGGTCGGAGTACCGGCCGGACGACTTCTTGGTCGTCGTGTCGTGCGCGATCGCCTTGGTGGTGGTGACCTTCTTGGTCTCGACGCGCTGCACGACGACGGCGACCTGCGGCGCGGCGGTCTCGGTCGCCGCGACCTCCTCGGCCTGGGCCGCGGAGCTGCCGGCCGCCTTCTCGCCCTGCTTCTCGGCCTGCTTCTGCTCGGCCGCGACGGCCTCGGCCACGCCCTTCTTCACCTCGGCGTTGGCCGAGTCCGTGACGTGCACGCGGTCCTTCGAGCCGAGCTCGACGTCCGCCCCGGCCAGCACGGCCTCGACGTCCTCCGCGCCGTCCACGACGTCGGTCGTGCCGTCGTGCACCACGGCCACCGGGCCGTCGGTGTCGACGTCCACGGGCAGCGAGGCCCGGTCGCCGGAGCGGGACGCGACGATGCGCACGTCGCCGCCGCGGGCGGTCAGCGTGTCGAGCGCCTCGCTGGCGTCGAGGGCGGTGACCCAGGCGTCGGTCTGCTTGCCGTCCACCTGGAGGCTGAGCTCCTTGCCGGAGCGGACGACGACGTCGGCGCCGTCCTCGAGGTCGGCGCCGGCGGACGGCGTCACGAGGTCGCGGTCACCCACGACGACGCCCTGCGAGGTGAGCAGGTCGTCGACGGAGCCGGAGTACGAGGTGACCGTGCGCACCGCGCCGTCGACGTCGAGCGTCACGGTCTTGCGGGCGTCGGCATAGGCGACGGCGCCGCCGGCGACGGCGACCGCGGCGGCGGTCGCGGCGGCCAGGAGGGGCCAGCGCCGGCGGGTGCGGGTCGCCCCGGTGGTGGTGTCGGCGCCGGCGTCCGGCACGGCAGGCACAGGTGAGGTCTGGGGGGTGCGGGTCACGAGAGTCCAGTCGTCGTGCTGTCCGGGCACGGTCGTCGGCGGCGGGCCTCGACGACCCGTCACGCACCGGGGCGGCGCGTCCGCGCCTTGCTCCCGGTCTCTGCACCCTGGGGCGCCGAGTTCCGACCCACCGATCCGGCGGTTTCGGGTCCGCGGCTCATACACCTCGAAGGCATGACTCGCACGCGGGACTCACGACCGTAACCGATTCGTTATTGGGAATCTAATCCCTGGGCCCCGTCGTGACGAGTCCCACGTTCGCGCCGACGCCCCCCCACGCACACGACCGCCCGGGCCGGCGATGCCGGTCCGGGCGGTCGTGTGCGTGGGTTCGCGACGGGTCAGAGCAGGCCGAGCTTGGCCGCGCACCCGGGCCACTGGCCCCAGCCGGACTGCGCCTGCAGCTTCTGCGCGATGCGGGTCTGCTCGGCGGCCGAGTTCTCCGACGGGAGGCCGCTGCCGCCCATCGCCTGCCAGGTCTGCGCCGAGAACTGGTACAGCCCGTAGTAGCCGTTGCCGGTGTTCGTGGCGGGGTCGCCGCCCGACTCGCACTCGGCCAGGTCCGCCCACACGCCCGCGGGCGCGGAGCCGGTGGCGGCCGACGAGCCGCCCGACGAGGAGGAGTCGTCGGAGGACGAGCTGTCGGACGACGGCTCGTCGGCGGCGGGCTCGGGCTCCGGCTCGGGGCGCTCCTTGGTGCCCTTCACGACGACCTCCGTCACCGGCTTGGTCGTCACCTTGTCCGAGAGCTTCTTCTTGGCGACGACGTCGCCGTCGACCGTGGTCACGCGGTACGTGAGCGTGCGCTCGCCGTCCTTGCCCTCCTGGGTGACCTTGCTGCCCAGGTCGGCGTAGCGGTCGGCGTCCTTCTCGGTGCGCGACTCGTGGTCCACCGCGACCTTCTTGGTCACGTTCGAGGTCTTCACGCGCTCGATGACGATGCGCACCTCGGGGTCGCCCTCGGCCTTCGCGGCCTGGCGCTCGACGAAGACGTGGTCGTCCTTGTCGACGGTGAGGCCGAGGCCCTGGAGGATCGCCTCGAGCCCGACGGACCCGTCGTCGACGACGCTCGTGGTGCCGTCCGCGACCACGGCGACCGGCTGGTCGGCGTCGAGCTGCAGCGGCAGGGACGCGCGGTCGCCGGAACGGGAGGCGACGAGCGAGACGTCGGAGCCGCGCGCGTCGAGGCCGCGCAGCGCCTCCTCGGCGTCGAGCGCGGTGACCCACACGTCGTCCTGCTCGCCGTCGACGTCCACGGTGAGCTCGCGCCCGTAGCGGACCACGACCTGGGAGCCGTCGCGCAATGCGGCGTCCGTGCCGGGGGTGACGGCGTCGCGGTCGCCGACGCGGACGCCCTGGGCGTCCAGCAGGCCGGCGACGGAGCCGGAGAAGGTCTCGACGGTCCGGGTCTGGCCGTCGATGTCGAGCGTCACGCTCTTGCGGGCGGACTCGTAGGCCGTGGCCGCGCCGCCCGCGAGGACGAGCGCACCGGCGGCGAGGCCCGCGATCAGCGGCAGCCGGCGGCGACGCGTAGCGGTGGCGGTGCCGACGTCGGACGCCGCGGGCGTCGACTCGGCCGAGGAATCAGGAGTCTCGTTCGAGGAGTTCACACAGGTCCAGTCGTCGTGCGATCCGGCCACGACGGCGGGGTCCCGACTGGCGGTCGGGCCCGAGGTCGATCCGGTGGCTCCGAAGACCGTAACCGGATCGTGATCATCGGCCAAGCCCGGTCATGCTAAAGATGCCCGCGTCTGTCCCAGGGTGCCCGAAAAGTCGGGACGAGGCTCGTGAGCCGTCTCACACCGCCGTCACACCGCGGTCACACCCGGGCGCCGGGCGACAGGGATCAGTACCAGCCCACCGACATCGAGTGGCTCCACGCCCCGCACGGGGTGCCGTACCGAGCCGAGATGTAGCCCAGGCCCCACTCGATCTGCGTCGACGGGTTGGTGCGCCAGTCGGAGCCGGCGGTCGCCATCTTGGTGCCCGGCAGCGCCTGCGGGATGCCGTACGCCCCGCTGGACGGGTTCTCGGCGTTCCAGCGCCAGCCGGACTCCTTGTCCCAGAGCTTCTCCAGGCAGGCGTACTGGTCGCCGCCCCAGCCGCGCTCGGCGGCCATCGCCTTGCCGATCGCCTTCGCCGAGCCCGGGTCGGGAGTTGCGGTCGAGATGTCGAGCGTGCCGACCAGGACCACCTCGTCGACCGGCTCGCGCGTCACCTTGCGGTCGAGCACGGTGCGCTCCACCTCCGCGCCGTCGAGGGTGCGCACCTCGTAGGTGGTGACGCGCTCCCCCGGCACGCCGGTCGTCTGCACGACCTCGTAGCCCTTCGGCAGCTCGTCGGACTCGACGCGCTCGGTCTCGAACGGGATGACCTCGGTCTTCCGGTCGGCGTCCGTGTCCCCGCGGCTGACCATCACGACCATCCCGTCGACGGCGGCCGCGCCGAGCGGCACCGACGTGCGGTCGTGCTTGCCCAGCGTGATGCCGGCGGTGGCCAGCACGTCGCGCACCGTGGACTGCGACGTGCGGATCGGCAGGACGAGGCCGTCGACCGCCACCTGCACCGTCTTCGTGGTCGAGACCCGCACCGGCGCGCGGTCCAGCGGCGCGGTGCGCGACGCCGAGGTGACCGCGTCCGCGCCGCGCGGCCCGAGGGCGGCGAGCAGCTCGCCCACCGTGTGCGCCGTCGTGGGGAACGTCGACACCTCGCCGTCGATCTCGACCGTCACGTCCCGGCTCGACCGCACGACCACCGCGCCGCCGTCCGTGGCCGCCGACGACGCCGCCGGCTGCACGAGGTCGTCCGGGCCCGTCGCGATGTGGTGGTAGCGCAGCACGTCCGCCACGGACGCCCCGTACGCGTCGACGGTCTCGACGTGGCCGTCGTAGTCGATCGTCACCGTCTTGTGCACCTGCGCGACGGCGGCGGTGCCGCCCACCAGGGCGAGCACGACGGCGCCGTGCACGGCGTGCCGGGCGGCACCGGCGAGCGGGGCGCGCCGGGGCGCGGCCGTCGTGGCCCGCCGCGAGCGGGTCGGCACGGCGCCCTCGGGGCTCGCCTCCGGGCCGGCCTCCGGGGTGGACGACGAGAGGACCGTCGACCCTCCCGACGCCCGCTTCGTCCTCGACCTCCGCACGAGCACCAGACCGTAACGGAACCGTGACCTCGGGGGAAGCCCCGTCGCGCCCGGCTCGTCGCGCGAGCGCCTCACCAGGCGCCGTACACGCGCTCGGACGTCGCCGAGACGGCCCGGCAGACCTCGTCCAGCGGGCGCCCGAGCACCTCGGCCATCGCGCGCACCGTGTGCGCCGCCACGTACGGCGCGTTCGGCTGCCCGCGGTACGGGTGCGGCGGCAGGTAGGGCGCGTCCGTCTCGACCAGCACCAGCTCGAGCGGCACCGCGCGCAGGGCGGCGCGCAGGTGGTCGTTCCTCGGGTACGTCACCGGCCCGGCGAAGGACAGGAACCACCCGTGCTCCGCCGCCAGCGCGGCCATCTCCTCGTCGCCGGAGTAGCAGTGGAACACCGTGCGCTCCGGGGCGCCGTCGGCCAGCAGCACGTCGATCACCTGCGCGTGCGCGTCCCGGTCGTGGATCTGCAGCGCCAGGCCGAGCTCCTTGGCCAGCGCGACGTGGGCGCGGAACGCCTCGCGCTGCACCGCCTCGCCCTTCGGGCCGGTGCGGAACAGGTCCATCCCCGTCTCCCCGACGGCGCGCACGCGGTCGTGCGCCCGCGCCACCTCCGCGACCCGCGCGAGCGCGTCGTCGAGCGGCACGGCGTGGTGCGCGGCCGGGTCGGGCTCCAGCCCGTCCGGGCCGACCTCGTGCACTCCCGCGTGCAGCACGGCCTCGTTGGGGTGGATCGCGACGGCCGCGAGCACGCCCGGGTGACCCGCGGCGAGGAGCTCCGTCGTCCAGTCGATGCCCGGCAGGTCGCAGCCCACCTGCACGACCCGGTCGACCCCCGCCGCGGCGGCGCGGGCGAGGTGCTCCGCGGCGCTCGGCGCGGCCGTCGCCTCCGGCAGGACGCCGGCGATCGCGTCGAGGTGCGTGTGGTTGTCGGCGACCGGGACGGGCAGCGGCTCCGGGTCCGCCGGGAACCCGCGCTCGCGCGTGCGCCCCACCCTCAGGCCTTCTCGCGCAGCCGCTCGAGCTCCTCCTCGACGATCGAGTCGTCGAGCTTGGTGAACACGGGGGTGGGCTTCGCGATCTCGGCGCCCGGCACCACGGGGCGCGACTCCCACGACGGGAAGTCGTACCCGCCGTCGTGCCCGCCCCTGATGACCGGGTACTGCCGCGAGTCGTCGTCAAGGTCCGTGACCTCGTCGATCACCGGCTGGGGCGCGAACGTGCCGGTGCCGCCCAGGGTCTCGTGCACCTGCTGCGACGAGTGCGGCAGGAACGGGCTGAGCAGCGTGTTGCAGTCGCTCACGGCCTGCGTGACGGTGTGCAGCACGGTCGCCAGCCGGTCGGGGTCCGTCTTGAGCTTCCACGGCTCCGTCTCGGACACGTACCGGTTGACGTCGCCGACGACGCGCATGGCCTCGGCGATCGCGGCGCGCTGCCGGTTGGACTCGATGAGCCCGCCGACCGTGCCGAACGCCTCCCCGGTGGCCTTGAGGACTCCGCGGTCCACGTCGGCCAGCTCGCCCGGCGTCGGGATCTGCCCGAAGTTCTTGTGCACCATGCTCGCCGTGCGGTTCACGAGGTTGCCCCAGCCCGCGACCAGCTCGTCGTTGGTGCGGCGCAGGAAGCTGTCCCACGTGAAGTCGACGTCCTGGCTCTCCGGCCCGGCGGCCGCCACGTAGTAGCGGAAGGCGTCGGGCTGGTAGCGGGCCAGCATGTCGCGCACGTAGATGACCACGCCGCGCGAGCTCGAGAACTTCTGGCCCTCGACGTTGAGGAACTCCGAGCTGACCACCTCGGTGGGCAGCTGCAGCGTCCGGTACGGGCCCGGCTCCCCGCCGCGAGACCCCTTCCCGTCGTAGGCCAGCAGCTCGGCCGGCCAGATCTGGGAGTGGAACGTGATGTTGTCCTTGCCCATGAAGTAGAAGGACCGGGCGGTGTCCTCGTTCCAGAACGCGCGCCACGCCTCCGGGTCGCCCGTGCGGCGGGCCCACTCGATCGACGCCGAGAGGTACCCGATGACGGCGTCGAACCACACGTACAGCCGCTTGGTCGGGTTCTCCTCCCAGCCGGGCAGCGGCACCGGGATGCCCCAGTCGATGTCGCGCGTCATGGCGCGGGGGCGCACGTCGTCGAGCAGGTTGAGGCTGAAGTTCAGCACGTTGGGCCGCCACCCGGTGCGGGTGCGCAGCCAGTCGCCCAGCGCGTCGGCGAGCGCGGGCAGGTCGAGGAAGAAGTGGTTCGACTCGACGAACTTCGGCGTCTCGCCGTTGATGCGGCTGCGCGGGTTCTTCAGGTCGATCGGGTCGAGCTGGTTGCCGCAGTTGTCGCACTGGTCGCCGCGCGCGCCGTCGTACCCGCAGATGGGGCACGTGCCCTCGATGAAGCGGTCGGGCAGCGTGCGGCCGGTGGACGGGGAGATCGCGCCCATCGTGGTCTTCTCGACCATGTAGCCGTTCTTGTGGACCGTGCGGAACATCTCCTGCACGACGGCGTAGTGGTTGCGGGTCGTGGTGCGGGTGAACAGGTCGTACGACAGCCCGAGGGACGTGAGGTCCTCGACGATCACGCGGTTGTAGCGGTCCGCGAGCGCCTGCGGGGTGACACCCTCCTGCTCAGCCTGCACGAGGATCGGCGTCCCGTGCTCGTCCGTGCCGGAGACCATCAGCACGTCGTGACCCGCCATCCGCATGTGCCGGCTGAAGACGTCGGAGGGAACGCCGAAGCCGGCGACGTGGCCGATGTGCCGCGGGCCGTTGGCGTAGGGCCACGCCACGGCCGAGAGGATGTGGGTCATGCCGGCGATTCTAGGGCCCGGGCGGGACGGCGTCCGCGCCGTCCGCACGACGGCCGGGTCGGTGCCGGGTCAGTCGAGCGTGACCCGCACCAGCCGGTCGTCGCCGTCGCGCGGCGACCCGCGGCCGTCGGTGTTGTTGGTCAGCACCCACAGCCCGTCGGCGTCGTCTCCCCCGGTCACGACGGGCGCCACGTTGCGCAGGCGCCCCAGCTCCTCGACGAGGAGGGCCTGCGGCTCGCCCAGCGCGCGCACGCTGCCGTCGGCGTCGACGTCGGCGCTCGCGTCGGGCCCCGCGCTCCCGCCCTCGCCCGCCCCGGAGGCGGTGCTGCCGAACGGCACGCGCCACAGCCGCTCGCCGCGCAGCCCGGCGAGGTACACGCCCTCGCCCGTCACCGCCAGGCCCGACGGCGACGCCTCGGACGTGGACCACCAGGCCACCGGCGCGACCGTGCCGTCGCCGGCGCCGTCCGGCCCCTCGACGTCCGGCCAGCCGTAGTTGCCGCCCGGCTGGATCTCGTTGAGCTCGTCCCACGTGTTCTGCCCGAACTCGCTCGCGAACATCCGGCCCGCGGCGTCCCAGCCCAGGCCCTGCACGTTGCGGTGCCCGGACGTCCAGACCGGCGAGGCCGGGTCGGGGTTGCCGGGGGCCGGGTCGCCGTCGGTCGTGACGCGCAGGATCTTGCCGCCCAGCGAGCCGCGGTCCTGGGACTGCTGCCCGTCGCCCGCGTCGCCCGTGCCCACGTAGAGGTGTCCGTCCGGCCCGAACGCCAGCGCGCCGCCGTCGTGGTGCCCGGCGCGGGGGATGCCGTCGAGGACCGTCGTGAGCTCGCCGAGCACCGTGCCGTCCAGCGTGCCGCGCAGCACGGCGTTGTCGTCCGCGCCCGTGCGGTAGACGAAGACGTCGCCCGACGCCGGGTCGCGGGCCACGCCCAGCAGCCCGCCCTCGCCGTCGGGCGTCGTCTGCGCCGCGAGCGTCTCCGCCCCCGGCCCGGTGACGTCCGTCGTCGTGCCAGCGTCCGGGTCGACGACGACCAGCCGGGCCGCGTCGCGCAGGCTGATCAGCAGCGTGCCGTCCGGCAGCGGCGCCAGGCCCCACGGGACGTCCAGGCCGTCGACGACGGTGTCGGCCTCGGCCGGCGGGGTCGACGTCGGCCCGGCCGCGGGGGCCGACGGGTTCCCGGTCGCACCCGAGGACGCCGACGTCGCCGTCGGCACGGGCGGGTCGTTCTCCCCCGGGCCTGCGCAGCCGCCGAGCGCCAGCAGCGCGACGACCGACGCCGCGCCCCAGCGGGCGGTGGAGGTGCAGGGGCCTGAGTCCATCCCCCCATCCTCCCGCCCGGGGCGGTCGCGTGTCGGTCGACGCGTGGTCGACCGTCGGTCGATGTTCTGGCACCCTGAGGTCAAGGAAGCATCAAGCCCGGAGACAACGCCGAGCCCGGAGGTCGTGATGAGCATCGCCAGCACCGTGTCGCACTGGTTCCGACGCAAGGAGCGCGAGGCGGAGCTCGAACGCCCGCGGGACGCGCGGCACCTCCCGGTCGCGGCCGACGACGCCCGGCCGAGGTCCGGGACGATGTGCGTCGCGCCCCTGCGGCCGTCCGGGGCAGCCTTCCCGTACTGACCTACCGCGCGAGCCAGCCGCCGTCGACGGGAAGCACGACGCCGTGCACGTAGTCGGCCGCGGGCGACGCGAGGAAGACGGCGGCGCCGCCGACGTCCTCGGCCCGGCCCCACCGGCCCGCGGGGATGCGGTCGAGCAGCTGGGCGGCCCGTGCCGGGTCGTCACGGAGCGCCTGCGTGTTGTCGGTGGCCACGTACCCGGGCGCGATGGCATTGACGTTGACGCCGCGCGGCGCCCACTCGTTGGCCAGGGCGCGGGTGAGACCCGCGACGCCCGACTTCGCCGCCGCGTAGCCCGGCACGTTCACTCCGCCCTGGAAGCTCAGCAGCGACGCCGTGAACACGATGCGGCCGCTGCCCCGCTCGAGCATCGGCCGCGCCAGCACCTGGGTGAGCGCGAACTGGCTCGACAGGTCCACCTGCAGCACCGCGTCCCAGTCCGCGAGCGGGTGCTCGGCCGCGGGCGCGCGGCGGATGGTGCCCGCGTTGTTCACGAGCACGTCCACCGGGCCCGCGGCCACCAGCTCCTCGCCGAGGGCGAGGACGGCGCCGCGGTCCGCGAAGTCGCAGGCGTGCACCGTGCAGCGCCGGCCGTGGGCCGTCACCCGGCGCTCCACCTCGCTGTCTCCCGGGCGCAGGCTCGTGCCCACGGCGTCGACGTCCGCCCCGGCCGCCGCCAGCGCGTCGGCGATCGCGAGCCCGATGCCGCGGCTCGCGCCGGTGACGACGGCGCGGCGACCGGAGAGGTCGAAGGGCCCGCTCACCGGAGGTCCTCGATCCCGACCGGGTCCATGTCGCCGTAGTCCTGGTTCTCCCCCGCCATCGCCCAGACGAACGAGTACGCGCGGGTGCCGACGCCGAGGTGTACCGACCAGCCGGGGCTCACGACGACGTCGCCGTCCGCGAGCACCAGCGACCGGGTGGCGGCGGCGGGCCCCGCGAGGTGCACGACGCGCGCCGCGTCGCCGAGGCCCGTGTAGAGGTACACCTCGGTGCGCCGGGCGTGGGTGTGCGGGGGCATGGTGTTCCAGACGCTGCCCGGCTCCAGCGTGGTGATGCCGAGCACGAGGTTGGCCGAGCGCACGCCGTCGGCGTGCACGTACCGCCGCACCGTGCGGACGTTGGCGCTCTCCGGCTCGCCGAGGCGCGCGCCGTCCGCCTCGTCGCGGCGGGCCACGGCGTCGGGGTGGCTCGCGTGCGCCGGGGCGGAGACGAGGTAGACGCGGCCCTGCCCGGCGACGGCGACCTCGCGGTCGTCCCCCGCCCCGACGTACAGCACGTCGTGCGGGGCCAGGGCGTGGCGGGCGCCGTCCACGGTCACGGTGACCTCGCCGTCGAGGGCGACGAGGGCGAGCTCGCGGCGCGACAGCAGGGACGGGGCGTGCAGCCCCGCGGGCGCGGCGAGCGTCACCGGCTCGGGGCCGGCACGGAGCCCGCCCAGCAGCATCCGGTCGTCGGCGGCGAGCGCCCAGGCGGGCTCCGCCGCCTGGAACAGGCCGTCCGCGAGGAACCGCTCGCGCAGGTCGTCGGTGGTCAGGCGGGCGAAGTCGTCGGGGTGGGTCGACGGCAGCAGTCGCACGGGGTGGCTCCTCAGCGGGTCGGGCGCAGGTGGGCGGCGTCGGGCAGGGGCAGGCCGAAGCCGGGGGCGTCGCCGAGGCGCAGCACGCCGTCGCGCGGCAGCAGCAGGGCCGGGTCGACCCCCGCCACCCGACCCGGCACACCCTCGACGACCTCGACGTTGCCGAGGCCGGCCGCGAGGTGCGCGGCGTACCGCGTCTTGAGCGGCCGTCCCCAGGCGTGCGGGGACGCCTCCACGGCCGTGCCCGCCAGGTGCGGCATGAGCTCGCGCCACGCGGTGAGGCCGAACGACATGACGTCCATGAGCAGCACGTCGATCGCGCCGCTCGTCGCCACGGGCAGCAGGGCGTCGACGTCGGGGCTCGTCTCGCCCTCGGCGATCCGCGTGGCCGGGGAGCGGTCGTCGAGCCAGGCCCGCAGGGCCTTCAGGTCGCCCGGGTCGTCGAGGAACGGCTCCTCGACCCAGTACAGGCCGACGTCGGCGACGGCGTCGAGGTAGGCGAGGAAGCCCTCCAGGTCGTAGCCGTCGTTGGCGTCCACGAGGAGGCGGGCATCGGGGAAGGCCTCGCGGACGGCGCGGGTGACCGCGACGTCGCGGGCGTCGCCCGCGGCCCGGTCCATCCAGCGGTTCCCGCGGCCGATCTTCAGCTTGAAGTCGCGGAAGCCGAGGGCCGCGTCGGCCCGGCACTCCTCGAGCAGCGCGTCGACGCCGCGCGGCGACTCCTGGGGGTCGAGGTCGTCGAAGTAGAGCGCGCCGTCGTAGACCGCGACGTCGGCGGTCCCGCGCCCGCCGAGCAGGGCGTGGACGGGCGCGTCGTGCACGACGCCGAGCAGGTCGTGCAGGGCGATGTCGAGCCAGCGGTCCGCGGGGTCGAGCACGCCCACCGCGGGGTCCGCCAGCTCGGAGAGCCGCCGACCCTCCACGCGGGCGACGTCGCCCGGCGGGCCCTCCACCAGGCCCCAGCCGGTGCGCCCGTCGTCGGTGACGAGGACGGCGACGTCCGAGTCGGGCCCGTCGCCGTGGCTGCCGAGCCGGGCGTTGCGCCCGACGGTCCGGGGGTAGCGCGTCTCGAGGCGGGCGAGGCGGACGGAGGCGATGCGGGGGTCGGCGGAGGTCATGGGTCCCTTCAGGGGGTCGGGTGCGGTACGGGCGTCGGCGGCTCTGCGCCGAGCGCGGTGGAGATGCGCGTCGCCGTGCGGCGCACGGCCTCGACGATGTCGGCCTGGGCGGCGACGATGCGCTCCCGGGGGCCGGCGACGCTGATGGCGGCGACCGGCCGCCCGTCGGGGCCGACCAGCGGGGCGGCGATGCAGCGCACGCCGGGCTCGCGCTCGGCGTCGTCGAGCGCCCACCCCTGGTCGCGGATGCGGTCGAGCTCGGTACGCAGCTCGGTCAGGCCGGTGAGCGTGGTCGGGGTGTACCGGGGCCTCGGGATGCGGGCGAGGACGGCGTCGGCCTCGGCCGCCGGCAGGGCCGACATCCAGGCCTTGCCGAGACCGGAGGCGTGCAGCGGGGCGCGGCTGCCGAGCTTCGACAGCACCCGCACCACCTGCGGGCCCTCCTCCTGCATGACGTAGCACATCTGGTCGTCGTCCCAGACGGCGATGAACGCCGTCTCCTCGGTCTCGCGGACCAGGGCGCGCAGGTGCTCCGGACCGACCGCGAAGACGTCCAGACCGTCGAGCGCCTGCAGCCCGAGCCGCATCACCAGCGGGCCGAGGCGCAGCTCCGTCTCGCCGGTCACGTACTCGCGGTCGCGCAGGGTGGCCACGATCCGGTAGGCGGCGCTGCGGCTCAGCCCCAGGTCCGTCGCGAGCCGCTGCACCGTCCCTCCCGGGTGGGCGGCGATCCACTCGATGATGTCGAGGCCGCGGACGAGCGTCCCCGCGGCTCCCCTGTCGGCGTCGGTGCGCGTGCTCACGGTGTCCACGCTGCCATCCTGCCCCGCCACGGCCGCTCACCCCTTGAGCCCCGACCGGGCGACGCCCGCGATGACGTACCGCTGGACGAAGGCGAACAGGACGAGCACCGGCACGCTGGCGACCGCCGCACCCGCCATGACGGCCGGGAAGTCGGTCGCGTAGGCGCCGCGCAGCGTCGCGAGGCCGGCGGGCAGGGTGAGCTGCGACGGGTTGAACAGCACGTACAGCGGCCAGAGGAAGTCGTTCCAGCTGGCGAGGAAGGTCAGCAGGCCCAGCGTCGCGAGCGGAGCCTTCGACAGGGGCAGCACGACGCGCACGAAGATCTGCCACCGGTTCGCGCCGTCGATGAGCGCCGCCTCCTCCAGGGCCCCGGGGATGCCCGCGAAGAACTGGGACAGGAAGAAGACGCCGAACGCGCTGGCCGCGCCGGGGACGACGAGGGCCCAGACCGTATCGAGCCAGCCGAGCCCGTCCACGATCAGATAGTTCGGCATCAGGAAGACGAACCCCGGCACGAACAGCGTGGCGACGATGACGGCGAAGACGACGCGGCGCCCGGGGAACCGCATGCGGGCGAGCGGGTACGCGGCCGCCGCCGCCGTCGCGAGCACGAGCAGCGTGTGCAGCACCCCGACCAGCACCGAGTTCCCGAACCAGCGCAGCAACGGCGCCTGCGCGTCGGCGAAGAGGGTGCGGTACCCCTCCAGCGTGGGCTCCGGGGGCACCCACTGCGGTGGCAGCACGGTGGCGTCGCCCGTCGTCTTGAACGACGTCGACAGCATCCACAGCAGCGGCGCCAGGACGATGACCGACAGGATCAGCAGCAGCGCGTACAGGAGCAGAGTGCCGACCACGCCGCGCCCCGCGGGGGACGTCGTCGTGGTGCGGGCGCGTCCCGTGCGCTCGACGATGGTCGCCATCTCAGCTCTCCTTCTGACGCAGGAACAGGAAGTTCAGGGCGCTGATCACGATCAGCAGGAGGGCGAGCAGATAGCTCATGGCGGCGGCGAGGCCCATGCGGAACTGCTCGAGCCCCACCTCGGCGATGAACATGATCGCCGTGCGCGTCTCGTTCGACGGGTTGCCGCCCGTGAGCAGGTAGGACTGGCCGAACATGTTCGCGGACGCCAGCACCGTCATCGTCAGGACGAAGAGGATCACCGGGCGCAGCTGCGGCAGCGTCACGTGCCACAGCCGGGCCCACCGGCCGGCGCCGTCAACCTTCGCCGCGTCGTACAGCGCCTCGTCGACGTTCTGGAGGCCTGCCAGGTAGACGACCGAGTTGAAGCCCAGGGTCCACCAGAGCGTGACGCCGACGAGCGACACCCAGACCCACGGGGTCGCGGTGAGCCACGGCACGGCCTCGGTGACCCCGAGCTCCGCGAGGTAGCCGTTGATCAGCCCCGTGTTGCCGTTGAGCAGGTACTGCCACAGCAGGCCGACGACGCTCACGCCCAGCACGTAGGGCGCGAAGAACACCGCACGGAAGAACGTGCGGCCGCGGAAGCGCTGGTCGAGCAGGAGCGCGAGCGCCAGCGGGACGGCCATCAGCAGCGGGACGCTGAGCACCACGAAGATCCCCGTGGCGCGCATGCTCTCCCAGAACTGCTGCGCGACGAGCGCGCCGGGCGTGAACAGGTCGACGTAGTTCTGCAGCCCGACGAACGGGCGTTCCGGGAGGAAGAAGTCCCAGTTGTGCAGGCTCATCCAGACGCCCGACACCGCGGGGACCAGGACGAACGTGCCGAAGATCAGGAGGAACGGCGCGAGGAACGCGTACGGCGTCCACCAGCGCGGGCGGTGCGGCGAGCGGACGCGACGGCGCGCGGCCGGCCCGGGCGCGCTCGCGGCGGGCGTCGGGAGCTCGCGCCGGGCGGTGCCGGCGGCGGAGACGGTGGTCATGTCAGGCCTCCCCGTACTTCTCGGCGTTCTCCGTGAGGAGGAAGGACGCCTGGGTGGTGGCGGTCTCGAGCGCGGCCCGCGGGTCGCCGAGGGAGAGCAGGGCGTCCCCGACGGCGGGATAGAGGATCGTGGTCTGCACCTCCGCGATGCCGGGTACCAGCGGGTAGAACCGGATGTGCTCCACGCCCTGCGCGACGTGCGCCTGGGCGGGCAGGTCCTGCAGCTCCGGGGACTGCAGCACGGGCAGCCGCGCCGGGACCGGGCCGGCGGACGCCCAGCCGAGCGAGTTCTCGAGGATCCAGCCGAGGAACGTCACGACGGCCGCGAGGCGGTCGGCCTCGAACGCTCGTTGCCGCGCGACGACGAACTGGTGCGAGCCCGAGAACGCCGCCCGCTCGGTGCCGATGCGCGGCAGCGGCGCGACGTCCCAGTCGAGTCCGTCGACCTGCGCCAGGTCGTTGATGAGCGCGCCGGGACCGCCCCACAGGAACGCGTTCTGGCCGTTCTTGAACGCGACGTTGGCGTCGGAGCCGCTGACGTCGCCCGGGCTCCACCCCTTCCGGATCAGGGACTGCTGCCACGCCAGCGCCTCGACGCCCTCCGGCCCCGCCCAGGTGGCGGCCCGGCCGGCGTCGTCGTAGTGGGTGCCGCCGAACTGCCACAGCAGGGAGTCGAAGCCGCGCCCCACGCCCTGCGGGTCGATGGCGGGCAGCCAGTGCCCGCGCACGCCCGCGGACGCCAGCGCGTCGAGCGCGGTCTCGTACCCCGCGCGGTCGACGGGCGGGGCGTCGGGGTCGAGGCCGGCCTGCTCCAGCACCCGCCGGTTGTAGAACAACGAGTCGGGCCACATGTCGAGCGGCAGCGACCAGCGCCGGTCGCGGTAGACGCCCGAGCTCCACACGACCGGCAGGTAGTCGGCCTCGGCCAGCCCCACCGTGTCCAGCACCTCGTCCACCGGCATGATCACGTTCCGCGCGGCGTTCGTCGCCACCTGGAAGTTGTGCATGAGCGCGAGGTCCGGCGCCAGGCCGCTCACGACCGCCGCCGGGAACTTCTGGTAGAAGTCCCCCCACGGCAGCGCGTACATGTCGATCCGCACGTTCGGGTGCGCCGCGGTGAACTCCTCGATCAGCGTGCGCATCACCGGCCCGTCGCCGCCCGTGAGCCCGTTCCAGAACCGCAGCGTGACCGGCGGCCCTTCGTAGGCGCCCGCGACCCGCGGCATCCGTGCCGTGCCGATCGTGGGCGCGCACCCGGCGACCGCCGCCGCACCTGCCACCCCCAGCGCGCGGAGCACCGCGCGTCGCGTCAGCGACCTCATCTCCACGTCCCCACTCCGTCGTGTCGTCCCGATCATCGGGACTACTGTGTCGATGAACGGGAACGCTAGCGAACGACGGGCAGGGGCGTCAACGGGTCGTCCGCCGCTCGAGCGCCGGCCGGGCGGTGGCAGAGTGGGCGCATGAGCTCCAGCGCCTCCCCCGAGAGCGTGCCCCGCCGCGCGCTCGTCGTCGTCGACGTCCAGCCGACCTTCTGCGAGGGCGGCGAGCTCGCCGTCGACGGCGGGAACCGGGTCGCCGAGGACGTCGCGGCCTACGCCGCCGCCCACCGCGACCGGTACGAGATCGTCGTGACCACGCAGGACTGGCACGTCGACCCGGGCGAGCACTTCAGCGACCACCCCGACTTCGTCGACTCCTGGCCTCCGCACGGGGTCGCCGGCACGCCGAACGCCGAGCTGCACCCCGCCCTCGCCGACCTCCACCCCGACGTGTCCGTGCGGAAGGGGCAGTACGCCCACGGCTACTCCGGCTTCGAGGGCACGGACGCCGACGGCCGCACCCTGGATCAGGCCCTGCGCGACGCCCGCATCGAGGCCGTCGACGTCGTCGGCCTGGTCGAGTCGCACTGCGTCAAGCGCACCGCCCTCGACGCCGTCGGGCTCGGGCTCGACACCCGGGTGCTCACCGACCTGACCATCCCCGTCAGCCCCGAGCAGGGCGAGCAGGCCCGCGCCGAGCTCACCGCCGCCGGCGTCGAGCTCGCCCCGTCCTCCGCGAGGTAGTCCGATCCCCCGCGAGGTAGTTCCGGCGCTCCTCGGAACTACCTCGCGGCCTTCGGGACTACCTCGCGGCGAGGGCGGCGGCGTAGAGGTCGCGCTTGGGCACGCCGGCGGCGGTGGCGACGTCGGCGACGACGGCCTTGAGCCGCTCCCCCGCCTCGACGCGGGCGAGCACCTCGGGCACGAGGTCGTCGACGCTGGGCGCCGCGCCGGCCGGTGCCCCGCCGACGACGACGCAGATCTCGCCGCGCAGGCCGTCGCCGGCGGCGGCGCGGGCGTCGGCCTCGCCGACCACCTCGGCGAGCCCGCCGCGCAGCACCTCCTCGTACGTCTTGGTCAGCTCGCGGCAGACGGCGGCGGGACGGTCGCCGCCGAACGCGTCCGCCATCGCGCGCAGCGTCTCCGCGATGCGGTGCGGCGCCTCGAAGAAGACCATCGTCCGGGGCTCGGCGGCGAGCGCGCCGAGCCAGCGCGAACGGTCGCCCGCCTTGCGCGGCACGAAGCCCTCGAACGTGAACCGGTCGGTGGGCAGCCCGGACAGCGCGAGCGCGGTCAGCACGGCGGAAGGGCCGGGCGCGGCCGTCACGCGCACCCCCCGCTCGACGGCGCGGGCCACGACGCGGTAGCCGGGGTCGGACACGGCCGGCATGCCCGCGTCCGACACCACGAGCACGGTGCCGCCGTCGGCGACGACGTCCAGGAGCTCGTCGGCGCGGGCCGCCTCGTTGTGCTCGTGGTACGACGTGACCCTGCCCTGCACGGTCACGCCGAGGCGTGCGGCGAGGGCGTGCAGGCGGCGGGTGTCCTCGGCGGCGACGACGTCGGCCTCGGCGAGCAGCCGCCGCAGCCGAGGCGACGCGTCCTCGGCGTTCCCGATGGGCGTGGCCGCGAGCACGACCGCCCCGGCCTCCGCGGTCGGGACGGGGCGGGGCGCGGCGGAAGGCTCGGAGGTCATGGTGACCAGCGTCCCACGCCCCTACGATGACCCGGTGACCGCCCCCGACGCCGACGCCTCCGCCACCGGCGATCCCGCGCCCGCGGGCACGCCGTCGAACCGCGCCCGCCACCTCGCGGTCGACGACCCGTACGCCGTCCCGGACGGGACCACCCCGCCGGAGCAGCCCCGCACGGACGGGGCCGAGCCGGCCGGCCCGCCGCCCTCCCCGTTCGCGAGCTCCCCCGCGCCGGCGTTCCACCCGACGCCCGCGGAGGCCGACAGCCGCTCGACGCAGGCGCGGCTCCTGGACCGCCTGCTAGGGGTCCGGCGGATGCGTCTCGACCTGCTCCGCCGCGACCGGTTCTGGGGCTGGTTCGGCACGCTCGCGGTGACGCTGCTGGCGGCCGTCGCACGGCTGTGGCACCTCGGCCAGCCGCACCAGCTCGTGTTCGACGAGACGTACTACGTCAAGGACGCCTTCACGCTGGGCCGGCTGGGCTTCGAGGCGCAGTGGCCGGACGAGCCCAACCCGGCGTTCGAGGCCGGCGACGTCCTCACGTACCTCGACAAGGCCGCGTACGTCGTGCACCCGCCGATCGGCAAGTGGATGATCTGGCTCGGCATGGAGGCGGGCGGCGGCGCGACCAGCTCCTTCGCGTGGCGGCTCGCCAGCGCCGTCGTCGGGATCCTCGCCGTGTTCCTGCTGGTGCGGATCGCGCGCCGCCTGTTCGCGTCGTCGGCCATGGGGATCGTGGCGGGCCTGCTCCTCGCCGTCGACGGCGAGGCGATCGTGCACTCGCGCACCGCCCTGCTGGACCAGTTCCTCATGCTGTGGGTGCTGGTGGCGTTCGGCTGCCTGGTGATGGACCGCGAGCAGGCCCGACGACGGCTCGCGGCGCGGGTCGCGGAGATCGTCGACGCGGGCGGCACCGTGGCCCGCTACGGCCCTCGGCTCGGCTTCCGCTGGTGGCGGCTGGCGGCTGGCGTCAGCCTCGGGCTCGCGTGCGGCACGAAGTGGTCCGGGCTGTGGTTCGTCGCCGTCTTCGGCATCCTCACCGTGCTGTGGGACCTGGCCGCGCGCCGGGCCGCCGGGGTCGGCCGCTGGTGGGAGGACTCGCTGGTCGTCGACGCCGTGCCCGCGTTCCTCACGATCGTGCCCACGGCCGCGGTGGTGTACGTCGCGTCGTGGTGGTCGTGGTTCGCGAACCAGGGCGCCTACCTGCGGCAGTGGGCGGCCGAGCATCCGGGCGAGGGCGTCACCTGGCTGCCGGACTCCTTGCGGAGCCTCGTCGAGTACCACCGGCAGATGTGGGACTTCCACACCGGCCTGACCTCCGACCACCCCTACGCGTCACACCCGCTGGGCTGGATCGTGCAGTGGCGGCCCACGTCATTCTTCTGGGAGAAGGAGTCGCCCGGGCAGGGCACCTGTCCGGCCGACGCCGCCGACGCGTGCGCCCGCGCGGTCACGTCGCTGGGCAACCCGCTGCTGTGGCTGCTCGCCGCGCTCGCGATCGTCGCGACGATCTGGCTGGGGATCAGGTTCCGCGACTGGCGTGCCCTGGCAGTGCTCAGCGGTACGGCGGCCGGCTGGCTCCCGTGGTTCGCGTACGCCCCGCCGTTCGACGACCGGACGATCTTCACCTTCTACTCGATCGTCTTCACGCCCTGGGTGGTGCTGACGCTCGTCTACCCGATGGTGGTCGCGCTCGAACGCACCGAGGGGCGGCAACGCGCCCGGGCCCGCGTGGTCGCGGCGATCATCGCCGTCCTGGTCGTGATCCTGGCCGTGTCGGCCGTCTTCTACCCGCTGTGGACGGGCACGCAGGTGCCGTACCCGTACTGGCAGTCGGTCATGCGCCTGGAGTCCTGGATCTGATCGCCCGTGCTGTCGTGGGCGCGAGATCGGGGACCATCCCCTGTCGAACAGTCCCCGATCTCGCGCCCACCACTGCTCAGGACCAGTCGACCTGGGGCGTCGGGTGGAAGGCCCAGCCGCCGTCGCGCCAGGCGGGCGCCTGCGCGGCGACGCGCGCGCGGAACGCGTCCCAGTCCTTGCGGTCCGGGGCGGTCCAGGCGACCTCGGCGACGGCGCCCAGGCGCGGGAGCAGCATCGAGAACAGCTCGTCGCGGGTGGTGATCGTCTCCGTCCAGACGGCGGCCTCGACCCCCTCGACGGCGTCGGCGGGCAGGCCGTCGATGACGGTCGTGGGGTCCCACTCGTAGGAGTCGCGCAGCTCGACGTACCCCGCCCAGTGCAGCCCGAGCGGGTGCTCGGGCACGTACTGCATGTCGAGGTAGGCGTGGTTGCCGGGCGACATCACGAACCGCGCCCCGGCGTGCGCCGCGGCGACGAAGCGGTCGAACTCCTCGCCCTTGGGCTCCCAGTACTGCAGCAGGGTGCCGGGCTCCACGGGGCCGCGGGCGCCCTCCTGCCAGAAGATCGGCGTCTTGCCCTGCTCGCGCACGATCCGGCCGGCGAGCTCGACGAACTTCGCGAACTCCTCGACCTCCATCGTGTGCACCTCGTCGCCGCCCACGTGCACCCACTCGCCGCGCGTCATCCCGGCGATGTCGCCGATGACGTCGCGCAGGAAGGGCTCGGTGGCGGGGTTGTCGAACCACAGGCGGGAGAAGCCGACCTCGATGCCCTCGTAGGGGTCGGTGGCCAGGCCGTCGTTCGTCAGCGCGCCGTAGACCTGCGTCGCGGCGTTGATGTGACCGGGCATGTCGAACTCGGGCACGATCGTCACGAACCGCGCGGCCGCGTACTCCTGCAGCTCCCGGTAGTCGTCGACGGTGAGGAAGCCGGCGGTGCCGCCGCCCACCTGGTTGTCGGAGGCCTTCTCCAGCTCGGGGCGGGACGGCACCTCGATGCGCCAGCCCTGGTCGTCGGTGAGGTGCAGGTGCAGCACGCGCAGCTTGAACGCGGCGACGAGGTCGACGACGGCGCGGATGTCGTCGGGCCCGAACCAGTGCCGCACGACGTCGAACGACAGCCCCCGCCAGGGGTAGCGGGGAGCGTCGTGCACGACGACGACCGGCACCTCGCGCGGGCCGTCGCCCTCCGGGCCGGCGGCGGGCACGAGCTGGCGCAGAGAGCGCACGGCGTGCAGCAGGCCCACCGGCTCCGGCGCGGTGGCCTCGACGCCCGCGGTCGTGACGCGCAGGGTGTACCGCTCGGGGTTGTCGGAGCCCTCCGGGCCGGCGGCGTCGTCGATCCGGAGCACCACCGGGGTCGCGCCCTCGTCGCCCGACGCGGCCACGCGGACGCCGGCCGCCTCGAGCTGCTCGACGGCGAGCGTCGCGAGGGCGTCGTCGGGAGCGACGACGTGCGCCGCGCCGAGGACGAGCGGCGGCGCGTCCTGCCCGTCGACGACGGTGGGCCACGGGATCAGGGGCAGCACGGCGATCAGTCTCCAGGGGTCGGAACGGTGTCGGGGGCAAGCTCGACACGAAACGTTAACGATCCTGCCGAATCCGCCGGACCGGTGTCAACGACGCCTCAGGACGCGGCGATCACCACGGGCGCCGGGTCGGTGGGCACGAGGGACGACGGCACCCCCGACGCCGGACCGGACCAGCCCAGGTGGACGCCCTGCGGCGCGCCCGCGCTCACCTGGTTCCACACCCACTCCCCCGTGGTGGGGCCGCCCGTCCGGTCGGCGACGAGCACCGTCTCCACCTGGGGCACCGAGCGCAGCGCGGCCCGGTCGGGCACCGACTCGGGCCGCGTCTGGTGCACGACGAGCAGGCTCGGCGGCAGCCCTTCCCGCGACGCCAGGTCGGCGAGGTACGCCGTCACCCCGCCCAGCTCGGCGGCCGTCATCTCGTGCGACGTCGTCCGCCCTCCGTCGCCCACCCGCGACTCCGGGTGCAGGGCCACGCCGACACCGGGCTCCCGCAGCAACGGCTCGGCCGCCCGCACCTGGTCCACGACAGGCCCCGGGCCCGCGCCGACGTCGAGCAGCACGTACACCCCGGCGTCGCGCGCCGCGGCGACCAGCGGCCGCAGGGCGTCGACGTCCTCCTGGGTCACCCAGTCGCCGTCCTCGCCCGGCCCGCCCGCGGTTGCGCTCACGGGCAGGACGAGCGTCGGGACCACGGGGTCCGCCGCCGCTCCGTCGTTCGCGCCGTCGTTCGCGCCGTCGTTCGCGCCGTCGTCCGCGCCGTCGTCCGCGGGCGCGTAGGCGGCGGCCGCCGCCTGGGCGCGCGCCACGGCCGTGGCCGGGTCGTCCCAGACCGACGCGTCGACGGTGACGTACCGCGCGGGGAGGAGGTGCTGGGAGCGGGTCGGGAGCAGGGCGGCGCGCTCCGCGGCCGCGACGCGCCACGCGAAGGTCGCCGCGTCGCCGAACGACCCGCCCACCCCGACGACGGTGAGCGCCTGCGCCCGGTCGACGGTCTGCACGGCACGCCGGGTGCCCAGGTCGCCGCCGGGCACCTCGGTCGTCACGGCGCCCGCCGCACGGAGGGAAGCGATCGCGGCCTCCTGCCCGGCCTCCGGGTCGACGAGCGCGAGGACCTCGCGCAGCAGCCGCGGCTCGTCCCGGCCGGCGTCGTCGCTGCCGCCCGCCGAGGCCGACGCCGCCGGCCCGTCGCCGAGCAACGCGTCGAGCCGGGCCGTGAGGTCCTCCAGGTCGTCGTCCTCGAGCGCCGTCCCCGCGCCGTCGCGGCCCTCGACCACGTCGGGCGCGACGACGACGGCCTGCACGCCCGCCGCGTCCGCGGCGCGTCGCGACGCCTCGCCCGGAGCGGCGCCGTCGTCCCCGTCGGAGGCCTCGTCGCCGGCGTCCGCACCGGTGGCCTCGTCGCCCGTGACCACCACGGCCGCCCGCGCCCCGAGCCGTTCGAGCTCCTCGGCCAGCCCGGAGCTCGACGTGTCCGCGTCGGCCAGCAACGCGGGGGCGTGCACCGCCTCGGCCGTGGCAGCGAGCGCCGGGCGCGCCGCCTCGTCGTCGGCGTCCGCGAGCACCACGACCTCCGAGCGGGCGTAGACCGTCTGGCTCGTGGTGAGCGCCAGCTCCACGGGGTCGGCCGAGTCGAGCAGCACCGTGTGCGTCGACAGGTCGCGCACCGCGACCGACGGCGCCCCGGTGGACGGGGCCGAGCCCTGCTCGGGCGGGGACGCCGCGCAACCGGTGAGTGCGAGGGCACCGGTCAGGACGACGGCGGACAGGACGAATCGGACGTTCCGGAGGGGCACGCCCCTCATCTTTGCGCATCCTCGGCGTCCTGGTCGACGGTCTCCGTCACGAGCGTGTGAACGGTCCGGGGACGACCGGAAGGGATCCGGCACCCCCGCGCCCGGCCGGGCGGCGGGCGGGCCGGGAAGCGGTCGGCGCCGCCGGTCAGGAGTCGCCGAGGCGCCCCATGATCGCCGCGTACTGCCGCCGCTGGGCGTCCGAGAGCGGCGCGAGCAGCGCCTCCTGGACCTCGTCGAGGACGGCGTCGAGGCGCCGGAGCGCCGTGACGCCGGCCGGCGTGACCGACACGATCTTGCGCCGCCGGTTCGCAGCGTCCGTCTCCCGCTCGACCAGGCCGCGCGCCTCGAGCTCGTGGAGGGCTCCGGTCACGTCGCTGCGGTCGATGCCCGTGTCGCGCCCGAGGTCGGCCTGGCTCTCCGGCCCCCACTGCTCGAGTGCGGCGAGGAGTCGGTAGTGGTAGCCCCTCAGCCCGTCGCCGTGCTCGGCGAACGCCGCGCCCAGCAGGGCCGACGACCGCGCGGCCGCGCGTCCCAGCAGCCAGGTCGGCCGGTCCTTCAGCCGGTCGGGTGTGCGTTCCGGTCGGAGGTGCTCGCGCATGGCACGAGCCTAGCGGGGTGTTGGCGCGACCCACGATTCGTGTATGTTGGTTTTACCAATCTTGGCTGCTCCAACAAAGGAGGAGAGATGACTCGCGACACGACGCGGGTGCTGATCGTCGGGAGGAGCGCCCGGGCGCTCCGCGAGACGGTGTCGATGCTGCGCGGACGGGGCTACGCGGCCAACGCGACCAACCAGTTCGACCGGGTGCTCGACGACTACGACCCGCGCGACGTGGACCTCGTGGTCTTCGGCGGCCGGGTGTCGCCCCCGCAGCGGGAGCACCTGGAGGCCGAGATGACCCGGCTCCACCCGCAGGTGCGGTTCCTGAGCGGGCTCAGCGGCGTCGCCCCGCTGCTGACCGCCCAGGTCGAGGAGCTCTTCGGGGGCGCCGCCCCGGGCGTGGAGCACGACACCGGGACGCGGGCCGTCCACGTGACGGTGCCGGACGCCACCCGCGTCGTGGTGACCGCGCTCTGGGCCGTCCCCGTCCCTCCGGCCCCCGTGCCGCACTCCCTCGTCGTGGTCGACGACGAGCTTCCCGCCGGCTCGCACACGGTCCCGCTCCCCGAGGACGTCCCGGAACGCGGCGCGTACGTCGGTGTCCGGGTCGGCGACCGGGTGACCGTCCTGCGGATCGGCCCCGCCCCGCGCCCCGCCGCGCGCGGCTCCCTCGACGCACCGCTCCCCGACCCCGAGCCGGTGACCACGCACCTGCCCTGGGAGGTGAGGCCGGCGCCGCTGTCGTCGTAGGCCCGGGTGTCGCACCCGCGGGGCACGATCGGGGGATGCCGAGCGACCTCCTCCTGCGCATCCACAGCCCCGAGTTCCAGGCCATGTCGGAGCGCGTGCTGCGCGCCACCGAGCTCACCTCGCGCCTCAACGTGCTGCCCTTCGACGACGAGGCGTGCAAGGCGGGGCTCTTCGAGCAGATCCTGGGGCGGCCGCTGCCCCCGCGCGTGACGATCTACCCGCCCTTCTACACGGACCACGGGCTGAACCTCGACCTCGCCGAGCGAGTGTTCGTCAACCAGGGCTGCACGTTCCTGGACTACGCCGGGATCCGGCTGGCTGAGCGCGTCATGGTCGCGCCGAAGGTCACCTTCATCACCGTGGGCCACCCGGTCGACACCGACGACCGCAAGGTGTGGCTGACCGGCGGGCCCATCGACGTGCAGGAGAACGCGTGGATCGGCGCCGGCGCGACCATCCTGCCCGGCGTGACCATCGGGCGGGACTCCGTCGTCGCCGCCGGGTCGGTCGTGACCGAGGACGTGCCTCCCCGGAGCCTCGTCACGGGCACTCGCGCCGCCGTGCGCCGCACCTGGTGACGGGGCGCCGGCACGACCGGCTCAGCGCGGGCTGACCTCGCGAAGGATGCGCAGGTCGAGCTCGTGCTCGTCGGGGCACGGGCGGCGATCCAGCGGGCACACGACCGGGCCGTTCTCCAGCCAGCCCGGCAGGTGCTGCTCCGCCACCTCGGCGCACATCGTGCAGACGACCTCGACGGCAAGGTTGAGGTGGCCGATCGGCTCGCCGCACCACGCCACGTCCCAGGTCGGGGCACGGCAGCACACCAGGTGCGCCATCTCGCCCCGAGAGTTCTCGAGCCGGCGCCGCGGGGCCGTCCGCGCGTCTGTCGCCGCGTCCTGCGCCGTCGCCGTGGTGCCCACGAGCGCGAGCGTAGCGCCGCACAGGCCCGCGACGACCGGAATTTCTGGTCGCCCAGCGGGCGGACACCCCCCAGACACGACGAAGGCCGCCGCACCAGGTGCGGCGGCCTTCGGCCAGCCGGGGTAAAGTCAGCGCTCCATCCCGTATAGCTCGACGCGTACTCGCGGAGGACGCGGCTGTCGGTCGGGCGCATGCCCGCGATCCAGGTCGGGCCGAAGCGGGTGTGGCCCGGCGGGGCGACGCGGGCACGGTCCGCCCCGCCGGAGGGACCGGCGTCCTCAGTACCGCGCGTCCGCGCGGGCGGCGTACTTGTCCGTGGCGGTGATTGCGGCCCGCATCGCCGCGTCGCTGCGGTCGTTCGCCGAGAGACGCTCGACCCAGTACGAGGACTGGCCTGACGTCGGGTTCACCCCCAGGTAGTGCTGGTAGGCCTCGACGACCCGCCTGCTGGTCGACTGAGGGTTGTTCCAGATCGACCGCACGACGGCGGCCCGGCCCTGGGTGGCCAGGCGGCCGGTCCACAGGGTGGTCTGCGACTTCGTCGGCACGCGGCCGAGCATCTCGGCGTACAGCGCGCGGACGTATGCGGCGTCCGTCCCGCCCGCGGCCCGGTAGTACGTGCTCGAGCTCATGAGCCGCATGTCGACCTCGTCCACCGTCTGCCCGCCGACGATCAGCCGGAGCTCCGCGTCGATCCGCCCGGCCGTCGGGGTAAATCCGAGCAGGTGCTTGTACGCGCTCACGATGCGTGCCTTGCGGTACTTCGTGGAGGCCTCCATCGCGGCGATGAGGCGCGTCGGACCGTCCGCGGCCACGTCCGCCTGCCAGTACGCGACCTCGCCACCCGTCGCCTCGCGACCGAGGGCGTCCTTGTAGATCGACTGCACCAGGTTGGCGACCGCCTCCGCCGACAGATGGACGACGGCGCGCTCCGCGGCCTGCGCCCGGATCGCGGGCAGCACCTCATACCCCAACTCGCCGGGGCACTCCGTGAAGTGGGTGTCGCGGTGGCCGAAGATCCTGTCGAGCTGCACCAGGGTGCCCGCTTCGTAGCGGCCGCCGGCGGTCTTGCCCGCGGACGTCAGCGTGACGTTCCCGGTCGGTGCGACGTCGTACTCCGCCAGCCGGTACGCCGCGATGTCGGCGACCGCCGCCTGCTGCGCCCGGGTCGGCGTCATGCCGGCCTCGGCGGTGAAGGTGCCGAGCATCGCGATGCCGACCGTGCCGGTGTTGAAGCCGCCCGTGTGCGCGCCGACGATCGCCTCGTCGATGCTGCCCGCGGCGCCCTCGTAGACGTTGCCCCACTTGTCGACCAGGAAGTTGTAGCCGATGTCGCACCAGCCGTTCGTCTGCTGGTGGTACACCTGGTCGTTCTTGATGGCCTGCATCGCCTCGGCCACCGTGTCGTAGTCGTTGGGATTCACGGTGTGGTGCACGGACGCCGCCTTGAGGCCGCCCGGGGCTGGCCGCCACGTCGCACCCGTGTAGTCCTCGCCGAGATCGCACTGCGGGTTCGCACCCCACTCCTCGCGCGTGATGATCGTGGGGCCGCCCGTCTCCGCGGCTGCGGCCACGGCGCCCGAGGTCGTCGCGGCCCCCGTGGTCACCTGATCCGAGGACACGAGAGTCAGCTCGACGCCCACGGGCACGCTCTCGTGAGGGTCTACCGTGGCGATCTGCACCGCGTCGGACTCGCCCACGTACAACGGGGCGGATGAGGCGACGGCGGACTCCTCGTCGGCGCCGTCGGTCTGCTTCTCGAGGTGGGTCCACTCGGTCCAGGTCCCGTCGCTGGAGCGGGTCCGCACCTGAAGCTCGGGGACCGTGGTGCCCAGCTCCCGCGGCCAGGCCGCGCCGACGGTCTGGAAGCCGTCGGGCGCCTCGACGGTCCCGGCCGCCCGGCCGGCTGTGTCGGTCGTGTCGAGCACGACGACCCCCTCCTCGACGGTCGCCGCCTCGGCTGCGGGTTCCGGGGCGGCCTCGGTGACGTCCGGCACCCGCTCGGTCTCGACGGCCGGCGCCTCGGTGACCGCGAGCGTCTCGATCGAGGCGTCGGTCGTCGCCGCGTCCGCGAGGGCGGAGTCGGTGGCGTCGGTGGCGCGCTCGGGCGTCTGGTCCGTGGTCAGTGCCGTCGCTGTGGGGCCGAGAGCGCTCAGAGCGAGCGCGGGGACGATGCCCAGAGCGATCGCCTTGCCGACCACCGAACGCGTTGGCGGGGTAGTCAGCCGTGCGTGCCGTGCGTGCCGTGCGTGCCGTGCCATGTTCTCGACTCCTTCGTCCGGCGGCGCGCTCGGCGTGGGACCCGGAACACGGATGGCTGTGATTCGGCGACGCGACAGTGAGCGCGGAACGACACCGGACACTAGCGGCAGTCGAGAGGATCGGCACAACTGCACGATGTCGGATTCGCTCCGAGCGGTCGAAGCTCGAGGAGTACATCGAGCGGCAGGACGCGGCCGCGCGCGACGCCGTCGCCAAGGGCCAGGTCGAGTCCGCCGACGACCAGGACCAGGGCGGGTCTCCCCACCGTCGAACTGCCGGCCATCTCAGGTGCTCCGCCGCGCGCTGCGGCGGAGCACCTCGGCATCTGGCCCGGCTCGAACGGGCAGCCACCCTCTCCAACATCGGACGCGTGATACCGGTACCCGCACGCCTTGGGCAGTATCGCGAGCACGCTACGCGGCTTGGCTCGACTTTGGTGCACGGACCCCAGTGCTGCCGTGGTGAGGAGACATGCCCTGGGGCGGATATCCCCACTCTGGGATGAGGGGGTCGCAGATTCTCGGCCGTGAGTCGAAACGAGGGATCTCGCCCTCCGTCCGGGCGCCCCGGGAAAGCAAAGAGGGCCGCTGACCGGAAGTCAGCGGCCCTCAGCCGGTGGAGCTAGGGGGATTCGAACCCCCGACCTTCTCATTGCGAACGAGACGCGCTACCAACTGCGCCATAGCCCCGAGAGCGGTGCCAACATTAGCACCCCGTCACGGCAGGTCGCCAAATCGGCTCAGCCCGCCGCGCGACGCCGCGCGAGGATCTCGTCGAGGGGCAGCCCGAGCGTCTCGGTGCGCGGTCGGGGCTCCTCCCCCACGGTCGTCCCGGCGGCCGGGCCCGCGGTCGACGACGCCTCACGACGCGCGTCCGCCGCGCCGGCGGGCGTCGCCGTCGGGCCCAGGGCGGCCCGCATCGTGGCGGCGAGCGCGGCGCTGCGGACCGGGTCGGCGGCGGGCAGCGCACGACCCGCCGTCCCGGTGAGCGGGCGCGGCTCCCGGCGCGGGGCCGCGGGCTTCGTGACGTACGTCGGCAGCGGCACGGGCACGGGCTCCCACGGCTCGCTCCCGACCGGGGGCGGGCCGGCGACCGGGCCGGGGCCCGGGTCCACCAGCACGACGGGCTCGGGCTCGGGCGCCCGCTCGCCGGCGCCCACGTCGAAGACCTGCCGGCCCGACGTCGCCCGGTCGCGGTGGACGACGGCGACCGGCTCGGGCTCCGCGCTCTCCTCGCCCCGCGCGTCGTCCGCGGGGACGGTCACGCGGGACGTCGTGGTGGGCCCCGAGGGGCGTGACGCACGCTGCGCGGGTCGGCTCGCCGGCTGGTCCGTCGTCGACGGCGCCGACACCCGCGGGATCATCTGGGTGTGCGTGGTCGACGGGCGCACGGCGTGGCCGGTGACCCGGGCCCGGTTGCGCGGCGCGTGCGGCCCGCCGTTCGCCAGGGCGCGCGCCTGGGTCGCCTGCTGCCGTGCCGCCTTGCGCTCCGCCGCCCAGCGCGCATCCGCGCGCCGCGCCTGGAGCACGGCGACCCGGCCGAGCACGAGCACGACGAGCAGCAGCGCGCTGGGGACCGCACCGGCGTACCAGCCCACGAGGCCCAGGCCGACCACGACCCACCCGGCCACGGTCGCGAGCAGCAGCAGCACGGTGAGCAGCAGCCGACGGCGCGCCCGCGCCGCGCGCAGCTCGAACAGGGCGAGGCGAGACTCCCCGGGGCGGCTCGCCGCCGGCCCCTCGGTGTGCGGAGCCGTCGGGGCGCGCGACGCGCCCCTGTCGTCGTCCAGACCCATCGGCCTCTCCCCTCCTCCGCCGTCCGACGCCGTGCCGGGCACCAGCAGCGGCACCGCACCGCCGGTCGGGATCGACACCCCGCGCGCGCCGCCCGCCTCCGCCACCGCCAGCACCCGGAGCCCGCCGGAGAACCTGTCGTCCATCCGGGAGTCGAGCAGCTGCTGGCGGTGTCGCAGCCGGTGCGGCACCCAGAAGCCCAGCCACAGGACGAACAGTGCGAGCACCGCGAGTCCTGCCGCCGACGTTTCCACGTCACGACGGTAGGGGACGGTGCGACACCACGGACGCACGCCGTCGCGGCGTGTCCGTTGTCAGGCCTGGTGGGAACCGCCGTCGGGACCCGTCGCGAGCCGGTCAGCCGTCGTCACGAATCCCCTGCCAGCGGGCGAGGAGCCCCTCGGGCACGTCCTCGGACGTGAGCGCGAACGTGCGGTGGTCGCGCCAGCTGCCCTGGATGTGCAGGTAGCGCTCGCGCACGCCCTCGTCGCGGAAGCCGAGCTTGGCGACCACGCGCAGGCTCGGCGCGTTCTCGGGGCGGATGTTGATCTCGATGCGGTGCAGCCCGAGGACGACGAGGCAGTAGTCGCCCGCCATCGCGACGGCCGTGGGGATGACGCCCCGGCCGGCGACGTCCTGCGACACCCAGTACCCGATGCTCGCGGAGCAGAGCGAGCCGTAGACGATCTGGGAGACGGTCAGCTGCCCGACGAGCGCCCCGTCGAGCTCGACGGCGAACGGCAGCGTGGTGCCCGCGCGCGCCTGCGCGGAGAGGGCGCGAAGGTAGTCGCCGAACGTCGCGGCGGCGGGCCGCTCCCCCGGCGCGGTCGCCTCCCACGGCTCGAGCCAGCTCGCGTTCCGGGATCGCAGCCGCAGCCACTCGGGGCCGTCCTTGCGGCGCAGCGGGCGCAGCACCACGGCACCGGCGGGCCCGTCCTCGCGCAGGGTCACCGGCCACGGCCGCGCCACGGCCCATCCCCGGGCGTGCTTGTGGGTCATGCCACCTCGATCCGTCCCGACGCTCCGGCCCGCGCCTGGTGGCCGGAACCGTTCTCGGCGTCACCGGCGCGCGCCGGGACTCCCGCAACGGGACCCTGCCACAATGGCCCCATGCACGGCGACCGCAACGGATCGAGAGCACGCCAGCCCTACCCCGTCGTCGCCGGGATGGAGGTCGCGGACGCCAAGGAGGAGCTCCGCCGGGCCATCCGCGCCCATCGCGCCGAGCGGTCGCCCCGGCTCCGCGACGAGGCGGCACGGGCGTTCGCCGAGGTCCTCGCGACCGTCCCCGCCGTCCGAGACGCGCAGGTGGTCGCCACCTACGTCTCACGACCCACCGAGCCCGGCACCCGCGTGCTGCTGGAGCAGCTCGCGGAGCGCGGGGCGCGGGTGCTGCTGCCGGTGCTCGGCGCGGGCCTGGCGCGCGACTGGGCCGAGTACGCCGGCCCCGACGACCTGCTGGAGCGCGCGCCCGGCCGCCCGCCGGAGCCCGGCGGCCCCGCCCTCGGCCCCGACGCGATCACGCAGGCGGACGTCGTCGTCGCGCCAGCCCTCGCCGTCGACGACCGCGGGGTGCGGCTGGGCCAGGGCGGCGGGTGGTACGACCGCTCCCTGAAGATGCGCCGCCCGGGCGTGCCCGTCGTCGCGCTCGTCTTCCCCGAGGAGCTCTACGACTCGGCCGAGCACCCGCTGCCCACCGCGGACCACGACGTGCCCGTGCACGCCGTCGTCACCCCCGACGGCTGGCACGAGCTCCCCGCCGCACGGACGGTCTGAGCGCTCAGGCGTCCGTGCCGGCGCGCTGACGCGCGCGGTACGCGGCGGCCTTCATCCGGCTGCCGCACGTGGCCATCGAGCACCACTCGCGACGACGGCCGCGGGAGTGGTCCAGGTAGACCTGCGTGCACTCCGGCCGCCCGCACTCGCGCAGCAGCGCCGCCTGCTCGCCGCCGACGATCTCGACCGCCTCGCGCGCGACCTGGGAGAGCGCCTGGCTGGCGTCCCCGACGCGCGACCAGCCGTCGCTCCCGAGCACGGGCGTGAGCGGCGGCGCCGCGGCGAAGGAGTTCACGGTCTCGACGGCCTCCCCCGGCAGGGGCCGGTCGTGCAGGCGCGCCCAGACCAGCGCGTAGACGGCCTCGCGCAGCACGACGGCGCGCCCGAGGTCGCCGTCGTCCGCGGACGGCGCGTCAGGAAGGAGGCCGGACTCGAGGAACCAGGCGTCGAGGTCCGTGCCGGACGCCAGCTTCTCGGTGGGCTCCTCGTTGCGGCGCGCGCGCAGCGTGCCGACGAAGTCGAGGGCGAGGGTCCCGCAGGGGAAGGCATGGATCACGTCACCACCTTGACAGGTAACGGCCGACGTCACAAGGGCGCGGCGGTGTGATCATCACCGCTTTGACAGGTGATGCTACCGGCGGCAGAGTCGTCACCAGTCAGACCGGTAACGCCGGTCTCCGAGCACACCGGAGGAACACCATGGAGCTCACGCTCGAGATCGTCGTCCTGCCCGTCTCCGACGTCGACCGCGCGAAGGCCTTCTACACCGGCCTCGGCTTCCGGGAGGACGCCGACTTCCGCAGCGACAAGGGGCTGCGGGTCGTCCAGCTGACCCCGCCGGGCTCGGGGGCGTCGATCATCGTCGGCGAGCGGCTCACCACCGCGGCGCCCGGCTCCCTGCAGGGCCTGCACCTCGTCACGACCGACATCGCGGCCGCGCGCGACGAGCTGCGGCGCGGGGGCGCCGACGTGAGCGAGCTCTGGCACGACGCCGACGGCGTCTTCCACTGGGCAGGGGAGGCCAACCGCGTCGCCGGCCCCCACCCCGCCACCGACAGCTACGGGACCTACGCCTCGTTCACCGACCCGGACGGCAACGGATGGGTGCTCCAGCAGGTCGTGACCCGGGCCCCGGGCCGCTGAGGCCTGCGACGACCGAGGAGCGACGACCCATGACCACACCCCGCACCGACCGCCTCGACCAGGAGGCGCTCGACCGCTTCCTGGCCGCCGACCGCGACGCGGGCCGCACCCTGGCGCCCGCCGTCGTCGACGCGTTCGAGCGGCTCACGCCCCGACAGCTCGACCTGCTCGTCGCCCGCCTGACCGACGACGGCGAGGCAGGACCGCAGGCTCTGTCCCCGGCGAGCGCACCGGGCCCGGTCCGCCGCTGGCTCACCGGCCCGGGCCGGACGCTCGTCGCCCTCGGCGTCGCGTTCGTGGCCGCGACCGCGACCGCCGTGACCGGCATCGCGCTCGTCGAGCAGTCGACCGAACCGCCCGCGGCGGCGTCGAACGGGTCGAGCACGTCGAGCCAGGTCGCCGGCGTCGACGACCTCGCGCGGCAGCTGTCGTGGGCCGACGCCTACGGCGAGGCGTTCGCGGACGACTTCTGACCGACGCGCGATCAGGGGACGAGCGTCGTCCTGGTCTTCGCGTCCCGTTCGACGGCCTCGCGCGAGAACGGCCAGGCGAACGTCTCGCCCGCCGCCCACTCGTCGAGCTGGTCGTCGTAGTGCGACGACGCGGGATGACCCGACGTCCCGGTCGCCGTGACCCACGTGGACGCGTCGAGGTCCGCCATGTCCACGACCATCCGCATGGAGGGTCCGGTCGTGACCGCGAAGCTGCCGGTGCCGGCGTCCCACCCGGTCGCGTTGACGATCGACGACCCGCCGGGCATGCGCACGGGCTCCGGGTTGACGAGGTCACGCACGAGCGACGGCACGTCGGGGCCGCCGAGCACCGGGTGCTCGAGCCGCAGCGTGTGCAGCGTGCCCCAGTCCCAGTCCGCCGGCTCCTTGGACAGCTCCACCGTGAGGTCGCGGCGCGCGCTGATCAGCGCGCGGGTGAGGATCTCGTCGCGGGACTCGACGACGTTCGCGGTGGTGCGGTCGTCCCAGAACGGGTCCTCGGAGCGGTCGAGCATCGACGTCACCACCAGCAGCCACTGCGAGCCGCCGTCGGGTCGCATGCTCGTGGGCAGGTCGTCCCAGAACGTCTCCTGCAGCAGGTTGCGCCACACGGCCGCGAAGTACGCGGCCGCCGGCGAGTCGGCGTCCATGCGGTAGTCCCAGTCGGACAGCAGCTCCTGGCCGTCGGCGCCGAAGGAGTCGTCGACGTCGATGTCGAGCAGCGCGGGCACGAGCGCCTCCGCGAACGCCGACCAGTCGTCGTTCTGGATGCGGTTCATGTCCGCCGCGGTGAAGGGCCTGCCCGCCGCGATCTGCTCGGACAGGAGCGTGCGGATGCGCTCCGAGCGGTAGCCGTAGTCCCAGTCCTCCGCGAGGTACGGCCCGGACCCGTCGCGCAGCACCGCCTGGTTGGCCGCGACGATGAACCCCTGCTCGGGGTCGAGGGCGCGCGGCATGTCGTCGGCGCTCACCCAGCCCTGCCAGTCGTAGCGCGGGTCCCACCCGGGGCGCGGCCACGTGCCGTCGGACGGCACCGGGCCCTTCACCGTCGAGCGCACCGGGATGCGGCCGGGCGCCTGGTACCCGATGTGGCCGTCGGCGGTGGCGAACACGATGCTCTGCGCCGGCACCTCGAACTGCGCGGCCGCGGCCCGGACGTCGCCGGCGTCCTTCGCCGTGTCGAACGCGAAGACCGCGTCCGCCGTGCGGCCCGGCTGCAGCGCCGTCCACTGCAGCGCGACCGCGTACTCCCCGAACTCCGTGCCCTCCTGGGTGGGCGACCCCACGACGTCCCCGACGTCGAGGACGTCCGAGACGATCGGTCCGTGCTCCGTGCTGCGGACCGTGAGGTCGACCGGGCTGCCGCCCGCGACCCGGATGGTCTCGGTGCGCACGTCGAGCGGCTCCCACTCCTCGGCGTCGGCGTCCTTCAGCCACGTGTCGCCGCGGACGCGCTCGATGAAGAAGTCGGTGACGTCGGCGCCCATGTTCGTCAGGCCCCACGACAGGTCGCCGTTGTGCCCGATGACGACGCCCGGGAAGCCGGCGAACGAGAAGCCCGCGACGTCGAACGGGCACTCGGCGGAGACCTCGTTGCAGTGCAGCCCCACCTGGGACCAGATGCCCGGCGCGGACAGCGCGAGGTGCGGGTCGTTGGCGAGCATCGGCTTGCCCGACGCCGTGTGCTCACCCGACACGACCCACGAGTTCGAGCCCGCCGCGTCGCCGCGGCCCACGAGGACCGGCACCGCCTCCAGCGCGCTCCGGGCGGAGCCGACCGCGGCTCCCAGCGCGTCGGTCGCGGCGCCGCCGCCCGTCGCGCGGCCGGTGAGCGCCGACGTGAGCTCGGCGTCGGTCGCGGCGTCGGTCGCGGCGTCGCCCTCGTCGCCCCCCGCCGAGGCGCGGTCCGCCCGGCTGTCGTTCGCCAGGTCGCGGTTGCGCAGGACCGGGCTGTTGCCGCTCTCGCCGTACGCGGGGAACAGCTCGTCGACCAGGTCGGTCTCGCCGAGGGTGCTGTAGGCGAGGGCCCGGTCGAGCTCGCTGTCGTAGTTGCCGCGCAGGTCCCAGGCCATCGCCTTGAGCCAGGCGAGCGAGTCGACCGGGTCCCAGGGCTCCGGCTCGGCGACGTCCACGCGCGCGCCGAGCACCGTGTACTCGACGCCGAGCTCCTCCGCGTCGCGGTTCTCGAGGTAGGCGTTGACGCCCTGCGCGTACGCCTGGAGGTAGGAGCGGGACTCGTCGGAGATGAGGTGCCACTCCTGCTCGGCCACGCGTCGCCACCCGAAGGTGCGCGTCACCTTGTCGGCCTCGATCGCCGCGGGGACGTCGCCGACCAGCTCGGCCAGGCGGCCCGCCGTCACGTGCCGGCGGTAGTCCATCTCGAAGAAGCGGTCCTGGGCCTGGAGGTAGCCCTGGGCGCGGAACAGGTCCTCGGGCGAGTCGGCGTAGACCTGCGGCACGTCCTGCGCGTCGCGACGCACCTCGACCGCGGAGGTGAGGCCCGGCACCTGCTGCGAACCGTCGTGGTCGGGCAGTGGCCGGCGCAGCGTGACGACGGTGAAGACGGTGGTGGCCACGATCGCCAGGACCAGGACCACGGCGACGCCGACGACGGCGCTGCGGAGCCGCGAGCGACGGGCCTGCCGCGGGGGTGTCTCCTCGGTCTCCGTCACGTCCGACGAGGGGTCGGGGTCGGACGGGCTTCCGGGTGCTGCAGGGCTGGCGGTCGCTGACACGCAGGCGAGACTACAGCCCGGCGTATGCTTGGCACTCGCATCACCTGAGTGCCAGCATCGCCCCGCCCCGGAGGGCGTGCCGGCGTCCGCCCCGAGGAGATCACGTGCCCACCTACGCGTACCGGTGTGCCGACTGCGGCCACGCCTTCGACGTCCACCAGTCGTTCACCGACGACTCGCTGACCGTCTGCCCCGAGTGCGGCGGACAGCTGCGCAAGCAGTACGGCTCCGTGGGCGTCACCTTCAAGGGCTCGGGCTTCTACCGCACCGACTCGCGGTCCGGGTCCGGCAAGAGCTCGAGCACCTCCACGAGCTCCGCGTCGCCCAGCACCTCGTCGGGCGGCGAGACCTCGTCGTCGAACGGCTCCAGCAGCTCGTCCTCCGGCTCGTCGTCGTCCGGGTCGTCGACGTCGTCCTCGAGCTCCTCCAAGGCCGCGTCCTCCTGACCCCGGGCCGGCGCCGGGCGGACGTCGTCGCGGCACCACCGGCCTCCGAGGCCGCCCCCAGCCCACGGCCGTCCACAGGCCCGCGCAGCGCGCGGGGCGGGGAGGCCGCGGCGGCCTAGCGTCGCCGCATGCCGCTGCCCGAGTCCCCCGCCCGCCCCTCCCTCCGACGCCGCCCGAGCGAGCAGCCCGGCGCCCACGGTCCGGGCCTTCCCGCCCGCCGCCGGTCGGCGCGCCGGCTGCGTGCGGTCCTCTGGCGTGCTCGCTTCGCGCTCGCCGCGGCGTGCTGCGGGCTCGCGGCCGCGGCGGTGGTCCAGGCGGTCCGCCCGGCGCCGCCGCCCACCGTGGACGTCGTCGTCCCCGCGCACGCGCTGGCCGCCGGCGAGCCCGTGGCGGCCGGAGACCTCACCACCGTCCCGGTGGCGGCGGCCCTCGCCCCCGAGGGCACCGTCACCGACGTCGACGTCGTCGTCGGGCGTGCGCCGGCGACCGCCCTGCCCGCCGGGCTCCCGCTCCGCCCCGAGCTGCTGCCGGGCGGCGGCGTGGTGGCCCAGGCCCCGCGGGGCACCGTCGTCGTCCCGGTGCGACTCGACGACACGGCGTCGGGGTGGCTGCGGCCCGGCGACCGGGTGGACCTGGTCGTCACGGGCGACGCCGCGCGCGCCGGGGCGACGGACGAGAAGGACGACGGCGGGTACCTCGCGCGGCGGGCTCTCGTGCTCCCCCGGCCCGCGGACAAGGAGGCCGTGGCCGGCGGCGGCGGGCTCCTGGGTGGCGGCGCGACCCCGGCGGAGGGCACGGACGTCACCCTCGTGGCGGTGTCCGAGGACGAGGCTCCCGGCCTCTCCGCGGCCTCCGGCTGGGGGACGGTCGGCGCGGTGCTGGTCCGGTGACGCGCCGCGTCGGCCGTTGCGGCGCCCGAGCTCCCCGGAGAGAATCGGCGACCGTCAGTCCACGCCGGGCCCGCCCGGCGCACACCACACAGGGGGAATCACGTGCGGAACATGCTCGCCGGTTTCAAGGCGTTCATCATGCGAGGGAGCGTCGTCGACCTCGCCGTCGGCATCATCATCGGCGGCGCGTTCACCGCTGTCGTGACGGCGATGGTGGACAACATCCTCAACCCGATCATCGGAGCGATCTTCGGCAAGCCCGATCTGACGAACCTCTGGGACATCACGCTGCGCGCCGCCCATGACGGTCTCCCGGCGTCCGTCATGTCGATCGGCGGATTCCTCAATGCCGTGCTGAACTTCCTCATCGTGGCGGCCGCGCTGTACTTCGCGATCGTCATGCCGCTCAACAAGCTCGCCGAGCGCCGTGCCCGCGGCCAGGAGGAGGAGCCGGAGCCCCTCGCCCAGGACACGGTCCTGCTGCAGGAGATCCGCGACCTGCTCGCCGCGCAGTCGGCCCGCCAGTAGCCCTGACCGACGTGCGCGCCGCGAGCGTCAGCGGCGGCCCCAGTGCGGCGGCACGTCGCGCATCAGCCGGTCGTCGTTGTCGTCGTGGCCGCCGCGGTCGTCGGCGGTCTCGCCCGGCACCGCCTCTCGCTCGGTGCCCTGACGCACCGCGCGGCGGCGCGCCCGCCTGCGCGGGGTCGCGTCGTCCGGAGGGGCGCCGGGCACGGGGAGGCCCGGATCGGAGGATTCGCTCACCCGGCCATTGTCCGCCACGGGCTGCCCCGTCTCGCCGACGTGGCCCGGTGCGGGCATCGACGGTGTCGGAGCGGCGGGCGGCGGACCGGATCAGGACTCCGGTCGCGGCTCCGTCGACTCCCCGACCTGCCCGTCGCTCCGGCCGTCGTTCTCGCTGCCGTTCTCGGCGCCGTTCGCGCCGTCGGACAGCGGCACCGGCTGCTCCGCCTGGGGCGCGTCGGCGTCGGCCGTGGTCTCCTCGGCCGCTCCCGCGGCGTCGTCCGGCCCCACCTCGACGTCCTCGGGTGCCGCCTCGGCGAGGTCCGGCCCCGCCTCGACGTCCTCGGGCACGACCTCGACGACGTCCGGTGTCCCGACGACGTCGGCGGGCTCGTCCTCGTCCGGGAGCACCGGCACGACGACCTCGCGCGGCGGGACGACGCCGCCGGCGGTGCCGATCCGCTCGTCGCGCACGCGCTGCACGAGCCGGCGCACGCGGTCCGCCTCGCCGTCGGGGTCGAGGAACGCGGCGGCGGACCAGACCTGCGTCACGACCCACCCCAGGCCCTCGAGCCGCTCCGCGAGCTGCCGGTCGCGCACGCGCACGGACGGCTCGGCGACGTACGCGGCGTCGTCGGTCAGCACCGCCACGAGCAGCTCGCCCGGCAGGTCGGGGTGCCCCACGACCAGCGGGACGCGCTCCCCGTCCGGGGCACCGTAGTCCGTCTCGACGAGGTAGCCGAGCTTCCAGAGCCGCTCGCCGAGGTCGACCAGCAGGCGGTCGGGCGCGCGGCCGACGTCGACGCCGTTGCCGAGCAGCACCTGGTCGGCGACGCCCGAGCGGCGCTCGGCCAGCTCCAGCGTCTCGACCAGAAGCCGCGGTCCGGCGCTGCGCAGCCGCTCCGGGTCGAGCGCGTCGGCCCGGAAGCACGAGACGACGTGCAGCCGCTTGCGCGTGGCGCCGAGCGCCCCGACCAGCATGGCCTCTCCCCCGGCCTCGCCGAGCACGCCGAAGCGGTGCAGCACGCGGCCGTGCGGCGTCCGGCCGAAGCCCACCGACAGCAGCACGGTGTCCCGCGACAGGCCCGCCACGCCGGTGATGTCGGCGACCACGACCGGCTCGGGCCGCGAGCCGGAGAAGAACGGCGCCAGCGCGGGGTTGGCCCGCACCTCCGCGAGCAGGGCCTCGCGCACCCGGTCGGCGTGGGCTGCCGTCACCGTGACGATCGCGAACGTCTCCTCCGGGCGGGTCAGCGCGTGCTCGATCGACACCTCGACCACGCGGTCGACCTCGGCCTGGGTGCTCTCGACGCTGCCCGAGACCGGGTCCGGCATGCCGGTGCCGTCCACCACGTCGAGGTGCACCAGCGCCTCCGCGCGCGGCAGCGGCGCGGGCCGCAGCAGCCCCTCGTACCCGTGGGCGGCGAGCAGCCGGGTCAGCTCCGGGTCGCGGCTGTTCTCGTGCGGCAGCAGCGTGACCGTCGGCAGCAGCGCGGACAGCTCGTGCACGCTGGAGCCGGACGCCGAGCGCGGGTCGCCCACCACCACGACCTGGCGGCCGCGCGCGATGGCCGGCACCACGACCTCGGTGGGCACGTGCTGCACGGCATCCAGGATCACGACGTCGGCCGTGCGGTGCTCGGGCAGCAGGTGCGGCACGAGCGTGGGCGTGGCGACCAGGGCGGGGCGCAGGCGGCGCAGCACGTCGCCGTGGCGCTCCGCGACGTCGCGCAGCGTCGTCATCCGGCCCTCGATGAGCTCGGTGAACAGGGCCTCCGCGGAGTCGCGGTCCTCCCGCATCGCGGTGCCGAGGTGCGCCCGCGCCGCGACGCGCACCGGCTGGGAGAGCGCCGCGAGGTGCTCGCGGTCGAGCTCGCGGAAGCGCCGCGCGAGGGCGTCCAGCCCGACGCCGTCCTGCCCGGCCAGCACCGGGTCGGCGCCCAGCAGCTGCTCGAAGACGGACGACCACCAGGCGAGCTCGAGCTCCGCGCCGACGAGGTCCCCCGGCACCCGCCGGTCCGCGAGGTCGTCGACCAGGTCGCCCACGCCGGCCGACCGCGCCTGCCGCAGCAGGGAGGTGCGCTCCGGCAGCACGGCCAGCGCGTCGGCCGCGCCGGCGAGCCGCTGCAACCGCTCGCCGAGCCCGTCCAGGTCGAGGTCGAGCAGGTGGCCGCCCAGGGTGGTGGGGGCGAGCACCGGCTCGAGCGCCTCGAGGTCGATGCGCACGGCCTCGTAGGTGTCCTCGATGGACGCGAGCCCCTCGGGGAGCGTCGGCCAGCCGCCGCGCTGGGCGTGCTCCGCCCAGACGTCGCGCTGCTCCTGGACCTGCACCAGCGCCTCGTGCAGGTTCGGCACCCGCACGCCCGGTCGCACCATGTCCTTGGCCCGCTTGCGCAGGCGTCGCCGCGCGAACCAGCCCATCTCGATGCCGTGCTCGGCCCGCCAGCGCCGCGACGCCGTCGCCTGCACCAGGTCGGCCGCCGTGCGCTCGAAGACCATCGGGTGGAACAGGTCGAGCGTGCTGCGCATGCCACCGAGCATCGTCAGCTGTTCGCCCCAGCCGCGCACCGTCGTCGGCGTCGTCAGGCCCGTGACCTCGCCCGTGTACGCGAGCTGGCGGCGCAGCTGCGGCAGCGTCACGTCGCGCAGCCGCTCCACGCGCACCAGCGCCTGCCGGGCGTCGTCGTCGGTCAGCAGGTGCGCCCCGAACCAGGGGGTCGACGACGGGCGCAGCGTGAACGCGCCCAGCGCGGCGGCGCGCTCCAGGCCGGCGGCGATCTCGCGGCGGCGGTCCGGGGTCAGCGCGAGCACCGACTCGGAGGCCAGCCGCACGGTGGTCGACGGCGCCGGCCGCTCGGACGTGAGCCGCGCGAGCGCCTGCAAGGCGTCGTAGGCGGAGACCTGCCACGGCGAGCGCGGCTGGTGCAGCGCCTCGATGTACCCCGTGAGCTGGGACCGCGTGCCGATCAGCGCGTCGCGCACCCGCGCGGCGCCGTCGACGTCCACCTGCTCCGGCTCGCTCGCCATCGCGGACAGCAGCCGCCGCGTCACGTCCTCGCGCCACGTCGGGTGCGGCGGGACGTCGAGCAGCAGGCTCTCCAGGCCGAGGGAGTCCAGGCGCAGCGCGAGCCGGTCCGCCGCCCGCCGGTGTCCCGTGACGTACAGGACGGAGCGGCCCGCGGCCGTCGCCTCGCCGACGACGGCGGCGAGCGTGCCGGCCACGTCGGACCCGACGGGCGCGTCGACGAACAGGTGCCCGCCCGTCGCGAGCGCGTCCAGCACCGAGCGCTGCTGCGGGTCCAGGTCGCCCACCCCGCGCTCGCGCGTCGGGTCGGCGTCGCCCCGGCGCACGGCGGGCAGCTCGAGGGCCGCCAGCCGCTGCGCGGCGTCGTCCACCCCGGCGAGCGCGGCAACCACCTCGTGCCGGTGCAGCGACGGCGCGAGCTGGTCGAGGTCGTCGACCAGCGCCTGCCCCGGGTGCACGAACGTCCCGACGAGCACGCGGCGGTCGAGCCGGAAGTCCTCGAGCACGGCCTCGCCCAGCGCCGACACCCGGGCCAGCACGTCGGTGGGGTCGAAGCCGGCGAGGGTGAACGTCGCCTGGGCGAGGGCCGCCGGGTCCAGCAGCGCGCCGTGCGCGCGCAGCGTGCGCGCCACCACAGGGTTGATCTCGACCGTGGGCTCGAGCGTGAGGTCGTAGTCGGCGCCGCCGTCACCGCGCGGGGTGAGCGTCACCGGGCGCAGCACCACCGGCGCGTGCACGACGCGGCCGGCGGGCGGCGCGTCGTCCGGGTCCGACGGCGCCGTGCGGGGCGCGGCCGCCGGTTCGCGCGACGCCATCGACACGACGGGGATCGACGTCGTCAGCGCGGGGGCCTCGCCCGCCTCGCCGTCCATGGCTCCCGGGAGGTCCGTGCCACCGTCGGTGGTCGACGCGCCGTCCTCGACGGGCGTCCCGTCGGCCTCGGCGTCGTCCGGCCCGTCCTCGTCCGGCGCGACGGCGCGCACGGTCGCGCCCGGCGAGGCGACGCGGGCGAGGGCCGCGACGTCGTGCCGCTGCGGACCGCCGCCACCCAGCGGCACCTCGGGGCCGTCGTCGTGCTCGACCCAGGTGGCGACGCCGATCGCGAGGTACGTGGGCGCGACGCCGTAGCGGGACGCGTGCTCGGCCGCGCGGGCGGCGACGGCCCGGGCGCGGCGCCGCGCGGCGGGCAGGGCGTCGCCCTCCCGCACCAGGTTCGACAGGCGCGTCGGGCGGCCGGCGAAGAGCCCGGCGACCCCCGAGGGGTGCGCCTTGGACAGGTCGACGATCGCCTCGCCGAGCAGGCCGACGTCCGACAGCGACGAGCCGCCGACCATCTCCACGAGGGACGACCGCCAGCGGCGCGTGGCGGCCTCGACCGCCCCGGCGGCGGCGGACGACGCGCTCTCGGCCGAGCGGCGCCCGGCCTGCGCACCGTTCGCCTCGCCGTCCGGGCCGGACGACGACGCTCCGCCCGCCGGGTCATGGCGCGCGGAGGTGCCGGTGGCGCTCGTCGTGTCGTCCCCGCCCGTCGGGGCGCCGTCGTCCCGCCTCGTCCGCGAGGACGTGGCCGGCGCGGCGGATGCCCCGGCGGAGGGGTCGACCGCGGTCGTGGCGGGGGATCGTCGGGCGGCTCTCACGCCAGCACGGTAGAACGGCGGACCCCTCGTGCGGGCCCCGGCGCGCCGAGGAGCGGCCGGGAGGGCGCGGGCGACGGCGGGCGGTCGGGAGGGATTCACGGGCGGGAACCGTGGCGGAACCGGCGGCGATCGTGTTGACGCCCCCTCGGCGGGGGGTCCGAAGGGGCGTCGGGCCGGGCGCGGCCCGGCAGAGGACAGCGCGCACCGCGCAGGGGGCGGGCGATGCGCGCCGTCACCGAGAGTGTGCCGCTCAGCAGGGGCCGCGTCAATAACCGGGCGGGACGAACCTCGCAACCAGGCTGAGGAAAATCAGAGGGTGGTCGCCTGCCCCGGGCACCTAGGCTGGGCGCCCGTGAAGCGAGTGGTCGAGGCGGTCGCACCCGCCCGGATGGGCACCGGGTTCCGGTGGCTGATGTCGGCGTCCTGGGTGAGCAACATCGGCGACGGGGTCGCCCTGGCGGCGGGGCCCCTTCTCGTCGCGTCGCAGACGAGCTCCGCGATGCTCGTGGCGCTGGCCGCGATGCTCCAGCGGCTGCCCTGGCTGGTGTTCGGGCTGTGGGCGGGCGTCCTCGCGGACCGGCTCGACCGCCGCCGCCTCGTCATCGTCGCCAACCTCCTGCGCGCCGTCGTCGTGGCCGCGCTGTGCGTGGTGATCGTGACCGGGCACGTGAACATCGCTGTCGTGCTGGCCGCGATGCTGCTCATGGGCGTGGCCGAGGTGTTCGCGGACACCACGTCCCAGACCCTGCTGCCGATGCTCGTGCGCCCCGCCGACCTCGGCATCGGCAACTCGCGCCTGCAGGCCGGGTTCCTCACCGCCAACCAGCTCGTCGGGCCGCCGCTCGGCGCCGCGCTCTTCGCCGCCGGGGCGGCCTGGCCGTTCGCCGTGCAGGTCCTCACCGTGCTGCTGGCCGTGCTCCTGGTGAGCAAGGTCGTCCTGACGCCCGTGCCTCCCGCACCGGGCGCGCGCCTCGAGGACGAGCGCCGCAGGGTGCGGCACGACATCGCCGAAGGACTGCGCTGGATCTGGACCAACCCCCCGGTCCGCACGCTCGCCCTCGTGATCCTCGTCTTCAACATCACGTGGGCCGCCCCCTGGGGCATCCTCGTGAAGTACTCCCTGGACCACCTGCAGATGGGGCCGGTGGGATACGGCCTGCTGACCACCGCGTCGGCCGTCGGCGGGCTCCTCGCGACGTTCACCTACGGCCGTCTCGAGCGCCGCTTCTCGCTGGCCGTCCTGATGAAGGTGTGCCTGTCGCTCGAGGTGCTGTTCCACCTCGCCCTCGCCCTCACGACGACGCGGTGGGTGGCGATGGTGACCCTCTTCGTCTACGGCGTCTACGCGTTCGTGTGGGGCACGGTGTCCAACACGGTGCGCCAGCGCGCCACCCCCACCCGGTTCCAGGGCCGCGTCGGGTCGGTCTACATGATGTGCGTCTTCGGCGGCATCGTCGTCGGCAACGCCATCGGCGGCGTCCTCGCCGAGCACTGGGGCCTCACCGCGCCCATGTGGTTCGGCTTCGTCGGCGCCGGGCTGACGCTCGTGCTCGTGTGGCGCCAGCTCGCGCACATCGCGCACACCCAGGCCGACTGACGCGAGGTAGTCCGGACCCCCACGAGGTAGTTCAGATCTCCGCGAGGTAGTTCAGGTCTCCGCGAGGTAGTTCGGCTACTCCCCCGTCGCGCCGTCGGCGAGCTCGCGCACGACGTCGAGGTGCCCCGCGTGCCGGGCGTACTCCTGCAGCACGTGGAAGCAGATCCAGGCCAGCGTGGGCGGTGTGCCGTCGGCGGCGACGAACCGCCCGCCGACCACACCGCGCTCGGCGAGGTCGTGCGAGGCGAGCACCTCCTGCGTGCGACGCCCGCCCGCGTGCAGCGCGGCGACCAGCTCGTCCGGCCCGACGCCGTCGGGCACGCGCCACGGCTGCTCGGGGGCGCCGTCGACGTTGTCGCCCCAGGGGTGCTCAACCTGTTCGCCGAGGAATCCCCAGACGAACCAGCGGCGCTCCATGTGCACCAGGTGCGTGAGCATCTCGAGCGGAGTCCACCCCGACGGCAGCAGGCTCGTGCGCAGCTGCTCGTCGGTCATCCCCTCGAGCTTGCGCGCCACGACGGCGCGGTAGTAGTCGAGGTAAGCGGCGAACTGCTCCGCCGGGTCGGCGGAGTCGAGGCGCGGTTCGACGTCGGAGAGGGGCATGGCGGCAGCGTACGGGCCGCCGCTCGCCGACACCTATGCCGTCTCGGCCCCGTCCTGAGAGGACAGGGACGTCGAGACGAGCGAGTCACCGGCAAGAGCCTCCGCGTCGTCCTCCGGCACCGCACGGACCTTCGGCGGAGCTGCGGACCAGGCCTTGAGGTGCTGCATCACGTCGGCATAGAAGCCGTCGACGGTGTCGAGCACGGAGTCGATGAACGCGCCACGGCCGCGGCCCCGCTTGGCTCCCATCGGTGCTGACATCGCCACCCTGAAGGACCGCAGCTCCTTCTTGGGGTCGACGACGAGGAGCGACGGGTCCTCCCGCACGTCGCGCAGGAGCTCCGCGGCGCCCGCACCCCGCGCGTGGGCGACGAACGCCTCGACCCGCACCGAGTCCGGAGCGTTCTTGAGCTGCCGGACGAGCCACTTGACCCGGGTCGGTGGCCGGCCCTCACGGGGAGCGTCGATATCCACGTGACAGGTGATCGTCCGAGCGCGGAGATCAGCGGTCACGAGCAGGTTCCCGACGGTGTCGGGGATGCGGATCGACCCGCTCAGCGCACCGCCAGACACCAGTGCGGAGACGAGCCCCTGCGTCCGCACGGCAGGGTCGGCGAGCTCCTTCCTCGAGAGCACGGTGGCGACCTCGGCGCCGAGCGTGCGGCCGAGCTCGAGGCTCGCGAAGCGCAGGAGGGCGTCGAAACGGCTGGCGACCTCGTCCACGCCCTTGTCCTGAGGTCGGAGCGTGCCCGCCTGCACCGAGTCCCGGACCGCGACCCAGCCCTCGCCCATGTCTTCGAACTGTAGGGCCCCCGACCGCGGGTGCTCCAGATAACGGACGAGCTCACCGAGGATCCACGCCTGGTCCGGGTCCGCCACCCCACGGAACTCCTTCTGCATCACCGCCTCGGAAAGGACCTGTGTCCAGGAGAGGTGATGCAGCGCCACCTTCCGCAGCCGCCGCCTGTCGACCTTGGTCGGGTGCTGACCGACGACCGGAGGAATCTCGTTCGAGATCGTGACGACGGCGTCGAAACCTTGCTCCCGCGCGATATCGAGGTAGTTCTCGATCTGTTCGCTGCCGAGCTCGTTGCGCCCGGTCTTCACCTCGATCAGCGCGGTCCAGCTCTTCTGACCGCGGCGCACCCTGAGCAGCCCGTCCGGGTAGAGACGCCGCTCACCCAGGACGAACGGGACCTCGATGAACGCCTCCATGCTCCCCACGGGGGCACCGAACGGCTTCGTCAGGGCACGGCCGAACTCACGCACCGCCACCATGACGGCGAGCAGCGCGGACGTGGCTCGTCGTTCCTGCTCCTCGGCACCGTTGATGCCCGACGTCGGTATCAGTCGCGCTTCGTGCCAGGATTCCTCGGCCATGACGTCAGCTCCGTTGCTGTCGACGCACTTTCCCGGAACGTAGCCCAAGGCTCCTGTCAGGGCATCGCGAACCGGAGCGGCATCATCGGATTCACCCGGGCGCGATGGGCGGTCCCCGTCGGCGCAGGTCGCCGTCATCCGACCAGAGTGCGCCTGGGCAGACTCGAACTGCCGACACCCGCTTTAGGAGAGCGGTGCTCTATCCACTGAGCTACAGGCGCTCGCGCAGTCACTGGTGACGACGCGGGCAGCGGCTGGACGTCACATCTCGCCGCGAACGCCCCACAGCCTAGCGTCCGACCTCGTGCCCGAGGAATCGACGACCCGAGGGGACACGCGGACGGACGTCGACGTGAACCGTCTTCGTGCTGGCGCCCCGGGCACGCCGAGCCGACGGCGACAGTCACACCCACCCGGCCGGGTCGGCGACGACCGACCGCAGCACCTCCCGCGCGCCGCCGGTGAGGGCGGCGTGCGGCCCGGCGGCGGCGGGACGCACGTCGACGGGCGCGAAGGGCGCGGCGAGCGCGCGCTCCTCGACGACGCCGGCGACGACGTGCCCGACCCAGCCGAACAGCTCGGCGTACGCGCCGCCGAGCACGATGGTCGAGACGTCGACGAGGTTGACGAAGGTGGCGAGCGCGGAGCCGAGCGCCCGGCCCCCGCGCCGGACGGTGTCGAGGGCGGCGTCGTCGCCGGCCCGCAGCAGGTCGACGATCGCGTGCACCGGGGCGGACACGGGGAGGCCGGCACCGCGCAGCAGCACCTCCTTGCCGGCGTACTGCTCTAGGCAGCCGGTGGCGCCGCAGGAGCACCGCGGCCCGGCGGGGTCGACGACGACGTGCCCGATCTCGCCGTTCCAGCCGCGCTCTCCCAGGAAGAGCTCGCGGTCGACGACGATCCCCGCGCCGACGCCGACGTCGCCGGAGACGTACAGGAAGGAGGGTGGCACGTCGCCCGCGAGCTCGGCCAGCGCGGCGAGCTTGGCCTCGTTCGCGACCTCGACGTCGAGCACGCTCCCGTCGCCGGCGCGCAGGTCGAGCCCGGGCACGGGCTCCACGGACGACCAGCCCAGGTTGGGCGCGACCTCCAGCCGCGCCCCGCGCGCGTCGACGAGCCCGGGCAGCGCGAGCCGCGCCCCGGCCACCCGCATGCCGCCGGCCTCGACCTCCGCGATCGCCTCGGCGGCCAGCTCCCGCAGGCGCGCGAGCACGTCGCGGGGGTCCGAGTCGTGCAGGGAACCGGTGACGACGCGCTCGGCGACGACGTCGCCCACGAGGTCGAGCGCGCGCACGCCGAGGTAGTCGACGTTGACCTCGAGCCCGAGCCCGACGACGGACCGTCCGGCGGGCACGAGCGGGACGGCGGGACGGCCGGCGCGCTGGGCCGCGACGGGCGGCAGCTCGGCCACGAGACCCCCTGCGACGAGCCGGTCCACGAGGGTCGAGACGGTGGCCCGGGTGAGCCCGGTGGCGGCGGCCACGTCGGCGCGCGACGGTGGAGTGGCGGCCTCGAAGACGGCCGCGGCGACGAGCCGCAGGTTCCGCTCCCGGAGGGTGTGCTGCCGCGACGCGGCCCCGCCGGCGGGCGCGTGGTGCGCGCGGTCGGGCGTCGTCGTCGAGGTGGCTGGCACGTGTTGACTCTAGCCCAGCAGCGCGCAATAGTTCAGCCGTACAACAAAACGCCGCGCGGACGCGGCGCGCTCGACCGGACGCCGTCCCGGCACCGCTCGACCCCCGACCCGGCACCCCACCTCAACGAGGAGAACTCCGTGAGCGACATCAAGTACTCGTTCGGCCTGTGGACCGTCGGCTGGCCGGCCGCCGACCCGTTCGGCACCGCGACCCGCCCCGACCTGGACCCCGCCGAGTCGATCCGCAAGCTGGCCGACCTCGGCGCGTGGGGCTTCACGTTCCACGACAACGACGTCTTCCCGTTCGGCGCCGACGGCGCGGACCGGCAGAAGCACATCGACGCGGTGAAGAAGGCCTCCGAGGAGTCCGGCCTCGTCTGCGAGATGGTCACGACCAACACCTTCACGCACCCGATCTTCAAGGACGGCGCGTTCACCTCGAACAACCGCGAGGTGCGCCGCTACGGCCTGCGCAAGGTGCTGCGCAACGCCGACCTGGCCGCCGAGATGGGCGCCTCGACGTTCGTCATGTGGGGCGGCCGCGAGGGCACGGAGTACGACAACTCCAAGGACCTGCACGCCGCGCACGCCCGCTATGCAGAGGGCATCGACACCGTCGCCTCCTACATCAAGGAGAAGGGCTACGACCTGCGCATCGCGCTGGAGCCCAAGCCCAACGAGCCCCGCGGCGACATCTTCCTGCCGAGCATCGGCCACGCGATCGCCCTCATCGACACGCTCGACCACGGCGACATCGTGGGCCTCAACCCGGAGACGGGCCACGAGCAGATGGCGGGCCTCAACTACACGCACGGCCTCGCGCTGGCGCTGTACGCCGGCAAGCTCTTCCACATCGACCTCAACGGCCAGCACGGCCCGAAGTACGACCAGGACCTCGTCTTCGGTCACGGCGACCTGCTGAGCGCCTTCTTCACGGTCGACATGCTCGAGAACGGCTTCCCGAACGGCGGCCCGCGCTACGAGGGCCCGCGCCACTTCGACTACAAGCCGAGCCGCACCGAGTACCTCGACGGCGTGTGGGAGTCGGCCAAGGCGAACATGGAGACGTACGACATGCTCGCCGCCAAGGCCAAGGCCTACCGCGACGACGCCGAGGTGCAGAAGGCGTTCGAGCACGCCGGAGTCTTCGAGCTGGGCGAGCCGACCCTGGCTGCGGGCGAGTCGTTCGACGACTTCCTCGCGGACCGCTCCGCGTACGAGGACGTCGACGTCGACGCGGTCGCCGAGCGCGACTACGGTCTGGTGCGGCTGCACCAGCTCGCGCTGCGTCACCTCATCGGCTGACCCGCACCACCCGCCCCGGCGTGGTGGGCGCGATGTCGGGGACCATCCGCTGCGGATGGTCCCCGACGTCGCGCCCACCACTCTCCGGCCCGTCGTAGAAGGAAGCAACGATGCCCCTCGTCGCCGGCGTGGACACGTCCACGCAGTCCTGCAAGATCGTCGTGCGCGACGCCGAGACCGGCCGCCTCGTGCGCTCCGGCACCGCGAAGCACCCCGACGGCACGTCCATCGACCCGCGGCACTGGTGGGACGCGTTCCTCGCCGCGTCGAAGGAGGCGGGCGGCCTCGACGACGTGGCGGCGATCGCGGTGGGCGGCCAGCAGCACGGGCTCGTCGCGCTCGACGCCGAGGGCCGAGTGGTCCGCGACGCGATCCTGTGGAACGACACCCGCTCCGCCCCCGCGGCCGAGGACCTGATCGCCGAGCTCGGCGACGGCGACCGCGACGCGGGCGCACAGGCCTGGGCCGACGCCGTCGGTTCGGTGCTGGTCGCCTCCCTCACGGTCACCAAGCTGCGCTGGTTGCGCGACGCCGAGCCGGAGAACGCCGCCCGCGTCGCCGCCGTCGCGCTGCCCCACGACTGGCTCACCTGGCGCATCGCCGGGTACGGGCCCGAGGGAGAGTCGCCGCTCGGGCCGCGGCTCGACCGGCTCGTCACCGACCGCTCGGACGCCTCGGGGACCGGCTACTACGACGCCGAGGCGGACGGCGGCGCCGGCGCCTACCGGCCCGACCTGCTGCGCCTCGCGCTCGGGCGCGACGACGTCGCGCTCCCCCGCGTGCTCGGCCCGGCGGAGTCCGGCGGTGTGGCGCACGCTTCCGTGGCCGGCGCGGACGTCGCCGGCGGCGCCCTGCTCGGCCCGGGCGCCGGCGACAACGCCGCCGCGGCGCTCGCCCTCGGCCTGGCCCCGGGCGACATCGCCATCTCGATCGGCACCTCGGGCGTCGTCTCCGCCGTGGCACCGGCCCGGACCGCCGACGGCTCGGGCGCCATCAACGGCTTCGCCGACGCCACCGGCAACGCGCTGATGCTCGCGGTGACGCTCAACGCGGCCCGCGTCCTCGACGCCGCCCGCTCCGTGCTCGACGTCGACGTGCACCGGCTCGCCGACCTCGCGCTCGCGGCCCCCGCCGGCGCCGACGGCCTCGTGCTCGTGCCCTACCTCGAGGGCGAGCGCACCCCCAACCGCCCCGACGCCACCGGCACGCTGCACGGCGTCCGGCTGGCGACGTCCACCCGCGAGCACCTCGCCCGCGCGTACGTCGAGGGCATGCTCTGCGGGCTCGCCGACGGCCTCGACGCGCTGCGGGCCCAGGGCGTGCCGATCGAGCGCGTCATGGTCATCGGCGGGGCCGCCCAGTCCCCCGCCGTGCAGCAGGTGGCCACCCAGGTGTTCGGGCTCGCCATCGGCGTCCCCGAGCCGGGCGAGTACGTGGCCGACGGCGCGGCCCGCCAGGCCGCGTGGGTGCTCGCCGCCGCCGACGCCGCGGGCGCCGCGGCGCCCGGATGGTCGACGACGATCGCCACCACGCTCGACGCCGACCCGCGGCCCCTGGTGCGCGAGCAGTACGCCGCCGTCCGCGACCTGGTCTGAGCCGGTGGCCGAACCTCTGACGGACGCCGGCGCGACGGCCCGCACCGCCCACCCCGACTTCGCGGAGGGCCTCGCGACCGTCGTCGCGCGCGCCCACGAGCTCGACGTCGCCGTGCACACGGTCGACGTGCGCGTGGGCGACGAACGGCTGCTCGCGGCCGCCGCCGCGCCCCGGGGCCACGACGTCCCCCAGCGGATGTACTCGGTGTCGAAGACGGTCACCGGCCTCGCCGTCGGCATGCTCGCCGCGGAGGGCGCGCTGAGCCTCGACGACCCGGTCGTCCGGCACTTCCCGGACCTCGTCGCGGAGGTCCCGGCGCACCCGTGGCTCGAGGCCACGACCCTGCGCCACATGCTCGCGATGGTGGGCCCGCACCGGTCGACGACGTACAAGGTGCGCGAGGGCGGCTGGCTGGAGTCGTACTTCCGCGTGCCGCCCACGCACCCGCCGGGCACCCTGTTCACCTACGACACCAGCGCGTCGTACACACTGGCCGCGCTGGTGGAGCGCACCACCGGCACGTCGCTGGCGGAGTACCTGCGCCCGCGGGTGCTCGACCCGATCGGCGTGAGCCCGGCGCTGCGCTTCCTCCCGGGCCCGGACGGCTTCAGCCACGGCGGCTCCGGCCTGATCTGCACCCCCGACGACCTCGCCCGGCTCGCCCGCCTGCTGAACGACGGCGGCGTGCACGACGGCGCCCGGCTGCTGCCCGCCGACTACCTGCACGCCGCGACGTCCCCGCAGTCCGACCCGGCGACGCAGACCTGGGGCGGCCCGTTCCGGGCGGCGTACGGCTACCAGCTGTGGCTGCCGCCGGCGGGCGGATGGCTGATGTTCGGCCTGGGCGGCCAGATCGTCTACGGCGACCCGGAGCCGGCGGTCACGGTGGTCGTCACCGCGGACTCCCAGGCCGCGGCGAGCGGCGACCAGAAGCTGCTCGACGTCGTCCTCGACCACCTCGTCGAGCCCGCGCGCGCGCTCGCGCGGGACGAGCGGGCGAGCGCCGCCCCCACCGTCACGGAGCTCGCCTGGCCCGCGCCGCGGCACGACGCCGCGCACGCGCGCCCGCTGGCGGGGACCTGGTCCACCCGCACCCCGGGCGCCGGGCCCGCGGGCCTCGTCCTCGACGTCGACGCCGCCGGGGGGACGGTCGCGTCGGCCGACGGCTGGTCGGTCGCGCTCGACACGGCCGGCCCGCTGGTCACGCGGGTGGACGGCGAGCAGGCCGTCGTCACGGCGGGCTGGACCGCCCCGGGCACCCTCGACGTCCGCGCCGGCACGCACGGCGACGAGCTGGCCACGCTCCGGCTACGCCTCGCCCTGGCGGACGACGGCACGCTCGCCGTCCAGTCGCAGGGCTTCGGCGAGACGCTCGACCCGCGCTGGTCGTTCCACGCCGCCTACGCGCCGGCACCCTGACGCCCCGCCGTGGGGACGGCAACGGCGGGACCCCGGGCCGGGGTCCCGCCGTCCTCGTGCCGACGACCTGGTGGGGCGTGGTCAGCCGTTCACCTCGGCGTAGGAGGCGGTGAACTCCTCGAGGATCTGGTCGAGCCCCTGGCCCCCGAGCCCGTCGACGAGCGCCTCGTACTCCGCCATGTCGATCTGGCCCACGATGTACTGGTTGTACGCGTCCTTGGCCTCGCCGTACAGCGTGGTCCACTGCCGGTCGTACGTCTCCGAGGTCAGCGACTGCGTCGGGTTGACGACGGCGTACTCCTCGTTCTCGGTCATCTTCTCGTTGCCCTCGTCCACGTAGGGCTCGGAGCTCTTGTACGTCACGACCTTCTCCGAAGGCCGCGACGACGCGTACGGCTGCACCTCCTGCTCCCAGAGGGTCTCGTCCGTGATGGAGACGGCGCCGTCGTCGTCGACCTCGTAGTGCGTGCCCTCGATGCCGTTGGTCATGAGGTCGTAGGCCTCCTCGTCCAGCAGCTTGTCGACGAACCCGAGCACCTTCTTCAGCTCCGCCTCGGACTTCACGTACTCCTTGGGGAAGGCGAGCCAGCCGCCCATGCCGCCACCGGTGTCGGTGAGGATCCGCCGGGGCACGTCGCCGTCCGTCATGTCGTTGACGAGCGCCCACTCCATCGGCGTGTCGGGGTCGCTGTCCTGCGCGGTCGCGAGGTAGCCCTTGGCCTCGAACAGGCCAGTGACGACGATGCCGCCCTTGCCCTGGGCGATGGCGTCGAGCTGGTTCGTCTTCTGCATGGTGACGAACTCCTGGTTCACCGCTCCGGACTCGTAGACGCCGCGGTACCACTCCATCGCGCGCTTGAACTCGTCGCTCGCGAAGACCGCGTGCACCTGCCCGGCGTCGTCCACCGTGAAGTCGTCGCCCGCCCCGAAGTAGCCGCTCAGCGAGCGGAAGCCCAGGTCGAAGCTCTCCTCGCGGTCGAGGAACCCGGTGGTGTCGTCCTTGCCGTCGCCGTCCGGGTCCTGCGTGGTGAACGCCTCCGCCACCGTCGTGAGGTCCTCGATCGTGTGCGGCACCTCCAGGCCCAGGTTGTCCAGCCAGTCCTGGCGCACCAGCACGCCGTAGCGCGCCTTGTTCTTCTGCACCGGCACGCCGTACAGGTGGCCGTCGATCCGGGCGGCCGCCACGGTCTGCTCGTCGATCTTCGCCAGGTTCGGGAAGTCCGCGAGGTACTTCTCGACGTCCCAGAACATCCCCGACTTCAGCGACTGCCGCACGGTCGCGCTGTCCGCGGGGGCCATCGAGACGATGTCGGCCAGCTTGCCCGTGGACAGGGCCGCGTTGAGCTTCTCGGCCGACGAGGCCGCCGGCACCCAGCTCACCTCCAGCTCGTCCCCCGTGTACTCCTCCAGCGCCGACTCGATCGGGCCGTCCGCCTCCGGCGTCGTCGGCGTGTGGAGCGTGGCCATCCAGGTGATCGGCCCGTCGGCGCTCCCCTCGCCGCCGTCGCCCGACCCGCCGCCGCACGCGGTGAGCGCGAGCGCCGCGACCACCACCGCTCCGACCGCGCCGGCGCGGCCCGGCCCTCGTTCTCGTCCCGGGACTCGTCGCATCATGCGTCTCCTCTCGTGCTCCTGCCTCGTCGCAGGTCGTGGGGTGGGTGGGCGCAGGGCGCCCGGGGCGTCAGCCCTTCACGGAGCCGATCAGGGCGCCCTTGACGAAGAACCGCTGGACGAACGGGTAGACGATCAGCATCGGCAGCGTCGCGACGAAGATGACCGCCATCTTGACCGACTGCGCGGGCGGCACGACGTCCACCGCGCTCTCGTCCGCGTTCATGCCGCTCGCGACGATGACGATCTGGCGCAGCAGCACCTGGATGGGCCACTTGGTGGAGTCGTTGATGTAGAGGATCGCGCTCTGGTACGTGTTCCAGTAGAAGACGGCGTAGAAGAGCCCGATGGTGGCGATCGACGCGAGCGACAGCGGCAGCACGATGCGCAGGAACACGCCCAGGTCGGAGCAGCCGTCGATCCGCGCGGCCTCCTCCAGGCTGTCCGGGATGCCCTGGAAGAAGCTGCGCATGATGACGAAGTTGAAGGCGTTGATGGCCACCGGGAGGATCAGCGACCACAGCGAGTCGATGAGGCCGAGGCTGTTGACCACGATGAACGTGGGGATCATGCCGCCGCTGAACAGCATGGTGAACACCACGAGGAAGTTGATCACCCGGCGGCCGCGCAGGTAGCGCTTCGACAGCGCGTACGCCATGAGGGACGTGAGCAGCAGACTGATGAACGTGCCCACGACCGTGACGAACACGGACACGCCCATCGCCCGGAAGATGGTCGACGTCGAGAGGATGTACCGGTAGGCGTCGAGGGAGAACGTCTGCGGGATCAGCACGAACGGCCGGGTCGCGAGCTCGCCCGGCGTCGCGAGCGAGCTGCCGAGCACGTTGACGAACGGCAGCACGCAGATCAGCGCGAACCCGGTCAGGACGATCACGTTCACCACGCGGAAGACGCGCTGACCCGTGGTGGCCCGGTGGATCCTGGTGGGCTCGCGGGTGGGGCGGTCCGCTCGCGGCGCTGCGAGGGTCTTGCTCATGAGGTGCTCCCGGTCTCGGACGTGGGGTCGGGGGTCTGGGCGACGGTCGGGTCGGGTCGCCGCAGGGCGAACAGCCCCGCGGCCAGGAAGAACAGGAAGGCGACGGGGTACAGCACCAGCTGGCTCCCGAACAGGCACACGAGGCCCGCCGCGAGGAACCACCAGCCGGTCGACCGCCGGGCCGGGCGCCGGTGCGCGACGTAGATCCCGGCCGCCGCGACGAGCAGCACGGCCACGAGGGTGAGGCCGAACCACGCGGCCAGCGTGCGGGCCGCGTCGTAGGCGTCCGACGACGCGAGATCGATGCCCGCGTCCGTCATCGCCGGGTACAGCGTGTCGAGGAACGTCGGCTCGTCGGTCCGGTTCATCACCAGCGCGAACCCGCCCAGCAGCACCGCGGACCCGGCCATGCCCGCGAGGGCCAGCCACGTCTCGGCGGTCCGGCGGATCGCCGGCGCTGCGGCGTCGCCGGGCCCGGCCGTGGGACGCACCTCGTCACGCACGCCGTCACGCACCGACACGCTCGCCATCGACCCTCACCTCCGTCAGCCGCAGCGTCGGGCTCTCCTCGACGACGAGCCCCGGCCCGTCGCAGCCCTCGATGCGCACGCGGGAGAGGTCGGAGTCGGCGACGAAGCCGAGGTGCAGGCCCGCCCGCCGCATCTCGGGCACGCCGTCGGCCATCGCGGGGTAGCCGGGGACGGCGTCGGCGGCGTAGGAGATCGTGACGTCGTCGAGCGTGACGTCCGTCAGCGGCTGCTCGGGCAGCCCGTACAGGTACCCGGCCGCGGCGTGCACGTCGCGCGCGGTGACGTGCGCGAGGTGGATGCGTCGGAACACGGGGGTCGAGTCGTCCACGGGGTGCGGGCTCCGGTCGGCGACGTGCGGCTCCTTGCCGTCCGGCCCGCAGAAGTAGAAGGGGTTGATCACGAACGGGCACATCACGCCGCGCATGACGACGTTCGTCACGCGGACGTCCTCGACCACCCCACCGCGGCCGCGCCGCGCCTTGATGCGGATGCCACGGTCGGTGCCCTCGAAGACGCAGTTGCTGATGACCACGTCGCGCACCCCGCCGCTCATCTCGGAGCCGATGACGACGCCGCCGTGGCCGTGCACCATCGTGCAGTTGGTGATGGCGATGTTCTCGCACGGGATGCGCTCCGGGTCCCGCTCGGTGCCCGCCTTGATGACCACGCAGTCGTCGCCGACGTCGATGTGGCAGTCGCTGATCCGCACGTTGCGGCACGACTCGGGGTCGATGCCGTCCGTGTTGGGCGAGTCCGGCGGGTTGACGATGACGACGTTCGTGATCGTCACGCCGTCGCACCGCAGCGGGTGCACCGTCCAGCTCGGGGAGTTGGTCAGCCGCACGTCACGCACGGTGACCCGCTCGCAGTCGTGCAGCCCGACGAGGGTGGGGCGCGGGTGGGCCAGCGACTCGCGGTCGTTGCGGAAGGCGTCCCACCACGCCGCGCCCCCGCCGTCGACGGTGCCGAACCCGGTGATCGCGACGTCCGTCTCGCCGGCCGCGTACAGGCACGGGGAGTGGATCGTGGCCGGGGCGCCCTCCCAGCGCGCGTCGACCGGCGGGTAGAGCGCCGGGTCGGGCACGAACTGGAGCACCGCGCCCGCCTCGAGGTGCAGCTCCACGTGCGAGCGCAGCCGCAGCGCGCCGGTGCGGTGCGTCCCGGCAGGCACGACGACCGTGCCGCCGCCGGCCGCCGCGGCGTCGTCGATCGCGGCCTGGAGGGTGGCCGTGGCCAGGGTGTCCGTGACCAGGGTGTCGTCGAGGGTGTGCACTGTCGCCTCTCGGTTGGGTGGGGAGGGGGCCGCCGGCCGGGCCGGTCGGGACGCGCGTCCCGACCGGCCGGCCGGCGTGCGGTCAGCCGTTGACCTTGGCGTACGCCGCGGTGTACTCCTCGATGATCTGGTCGAGGCCCTGGCCGCGCAGGCCCTCGATGACGGCCTCGTAGTCGGCCATCTCGATCTGCCCGGTGAGGTACTGGTTGTAGGCGTCGTTCACCTGCTCCTCGATGGTCGACCACTGCCGGTCGAACGTGTCCGAGGACAGCGACTGCGCCGGGTTGATGACGACGGCGCTCTCGTTCTCGGCCATCAGCTCGTTCGCCTCGTCCACGTACGGCGACGAGCTCTTGTAGGTCACGACCTTCTCCGACGGCCGCGACGACGCGTACGGCTGGACCTCCTGCTCCCAGGCGGTCTCGTCCGTGATGGACACGACGCCGTCGCTGTCGGTCTCGTAGTGCGTGCCCTCGACGCCGTTGGTCATGAGGGCGAACGCCTCCTCGTCCATCAGCTTGTCGACGAAGGTCAGCACCTTCTTCAGCTCGGCCTCGGACTTGACCTCGTTCTTCGGGAACGCGAGCCAGCCGCCCATGCCGCCGCCGGTGTCGGTGAGGATGCGGTGCTCCACGTCGGCCGTGCGCATGTCGTTGATCAGCGCCCACTTCATGGGCGTCTTCGGGTCGGCGCTCTCGGCGAGGGCCTGGTAGTTCTTCGCCTCGAACAGGCCGGTCACGACGATGCCGCCCTTGCCCTGCGCGATCGCGTCCTGCTGGTTCGTCTTCTGCACCGTGACGAACTCCTGGTTGACCGCGCCCTTCTCGTAGACGCCGCGGTACCACTCCATGGCCTGCTTGAAGGCGTCGGTGGTGAACGCGGGCACGACCTGGCCGTCGGCGGTCACCTCGAACTTGTCGCCGGCGCCGAAGTACCCGCTCAGCGACCGGAACCCGACCAGGAAGCTCTCCTCGCGGTCGATGAAGCCGGTGGTGTCGTCCTTGCCGTTGCCGTCGGGGTCCTCGGTGGTGAAGGCCTCGGCCACCTTGGTGAGGTCCTCGATGGTGTGCGGGGCCTCCAGGCCGAGGTTGTCCAGCCAGTCCTGGCGCACCAGCACGCCGTAGCGGGCCTTGATCTTCTGGAACGGCACGCCGTAGAGCTTGCCGTCGAGCTTCGCGGCCTCGAGCGTCTCCGGGTCGATCTTCGCCAGGTTCGGGTAGTCGGCGAGGTACTTCTCGACGTCCCAGAACTGGCCGGAGCCGAGCGCCTGGCGCACCTGGGTGCTGTCGCCCATCGTGAGGGACACGATGTCGGCGAGCTTGCCGGAGGCGAGCGCGGAGTTGATCTTCTCCTCCTTGGAGGCGTCCGGCACCCACTGCACGTCGAACTCCTGGCCCGTGTACTCCTCGAGCGCCGACTCGATGACGCCGTCCTTCTCCGGCGTCGTGGGCGTGTGGAGCATCGCCATCCAGCTGATGGGGCCGGCGTCGGCCTCGGCGTCCTCGCCGGACCCGCCGTTGCCGCAGGCGGTCAGCGCGAGGGCGGCCACAGCCGCCGTCGCCGCACCCCTGACGAACATGCCACTCCTCATGGTGTCACTCCTCTTTCTCATGCCACCTGCTCCGTCGCAGGCGCTTCGATGGACTTGCGGTGAACGGCGTCGGCGCCCGGACGGTCCGGGGCCTGCGCCAGGGGGCGGAAGACGATGCGGGTGACGGCGCCGACCGCGCAGGCCGGGATCCCCACCCCGAACAGGACGAGCAGCGGCGACGCGAACTGCCACAGCAGCCACCCGGTCAGGGCGACGGCGGTGGTGCCGAGGATCGTCCAGTGCAGCGAGCCGAACCCGATCAGCAGGGCGCTCGAGAGCTGGCGGCCGACGGACGCGGCGTCGGTCGCGACCATGACCGGGTAGACGTAGGCGGCGGCGACGGCGAGGACGATCAGGGCCACGACGTTCAGCGCCTGGACCGCCCAGCTCGGGCCGCGGAAGACGTTGGTGACGATGACCGCCCCCGCGCCCACCAGGACCCAGCTGACGAGCATCGCGCGCCACGGCTGCTCCCGGACCCCCTGCACGAACGTCCGCGCGACGGGCGGCGTCTCGCCCCGGCGGAACCACCCGTCCACGTACCGCGCGAGCGCGTACGACGCAGGGCCGGCGCCGAACAGCCCGAGGCCCAGGACGGTCGTCGCGAGCCAGAGCAGGTTGAGGTAGGCGAACCGGTAGACGCCCGTCAGGAACGTGTTGATCCGGACGAAGCCCTCGAAGGAGAACATCAGTAGACGCCCTCTTCGCCGAACCGCTTCGCGAGCCGGTTCGCCATGATGACGAGGATCAGCCCGACCAGCCCCTTGAAGAGGCCGACGGCGGCGGCGTAGCTGAGCTGCCCGTTCTCGATGCCGGTCGTGTACACGTAGGTGTCGAAGATGTCGCCGACCGACCGGTTCAGCGAGTTCATCACCAGGAACATGTGCTCGAAGCCGAGCTCCAGGAAGTCGCCGATGGCGAGGATGAACATCACGATGATGGTCGGGCGGATCGCCGGGAGCGTGATGTGCCAGGTCTGGCGCATGCGCCCGGCACCGTCGAGCTCGGCGGCCTCGTACAGCTGCGTGTCCACCGCCGTCATCGCCGCGAGGTACACGATGGTGCCCCAGCCGGCGCCCTTCCAGATCTCCTGCCCCACGTACAGCGGCCGCAGCCAGTCCGGGTCGGTGAGGAACGGGATCGGCTGCCCGCCCCACTCGACGATGAGGTTGTTCACCGCCCCGCCGTCCGTGGAGAGCAGCACGTAGAAGATCGACGCGACGATGACCCACGACATGAAGTGCGGCAGGTAGATGACCGTCTGGACGCTGCGCTGGAACACCTTGGTGCGCACCTCGTTCAGCAGCAGCGCCAGGATGATCGGCACCGGGAACGAGAAGACCAGCAGCAGGAGCGAGATCACCACGGTGTTGCGCAGCAGCACGAGGAACGTGTCCTCGGTGAAGAACCGCACGAAGTGGTCGAACCCGACCCACGGGCTGCCGCCGATGCCGAGGAACGGCATGTAGTCCTGGAAGGCGATGACGAGCCCGCCCATGGGCGCGTACTTGAAGACCAGGAAGTACAGGATCCCCGGCACGGCCATGAGGTAGAGCGTCTTGTGCTTCCACAGGGCCGACGCCCGCTTCCGGCGCGGGCCCGACGGCGCGGCGGTGCCCGTCGTCGCCGTCTCCGGCGCCGCGGTCTTCGCGGCGGTGACCGCGCTCATCGCGCCAGCCCCTCGTCGTCCATCACAACCACCATTGGCGTGCCCCTCTGCTCGTCGTCGAGCGATCCGCGTCCCTGGTGAAACGCGCCGGTAACCGGTTTCTCGGAAACGTACCGGACAGGTACCGGAATCGGCAAGCGCCTTCCACCGATCGGTGCGGAGATCGTGATGCGACGGCCCCGGCAGCCCTGCGGGGAGGGGCTCCCCTCGGCTCGGCGAGGTGGTCCGGCCCGCGCCGAGGTGAACTACCTCGGCGAGATCCGAACTACCTCGGCGAGATCCGAACTACCTCGGCGCGGGGGCGGCGTGCGTCCGGGCGTAGGTGCGGACGCGGTGGTGCAGCGTGCCCGGGCCGGACGACGTCGCCCAGGCGCCGTCGACGACGACCTCCCAGGCCGCACCGTCGACGGCGGGTGCGAACGCGTCGCCCTCGACGTCGAGGTCGACCTCCGTGACGACGAGGCGCTCCGCGAGCGCCATCGCCTCCGCGTAGATCTCGCCGCCGCCCATCACCCACACCTCGTCCCCGCCAGGTGCCGCGGCCGCGAGCGCCAGGGCCTCGTCGATCGACGACGCCGCGACGGCGCCGTCGTCCGACCAGCCCGGGCGCCGGGTGACGACCACGTTGGTGCGGCCCGGCAGCGGGCGACGCGGCAGGGACTCCCAGGTGCGGCGGCCCATGACCACCGGGTGCCCGGCGGTCGTCGCCTTGAAGTGCGCGAAGTCCTCGGGGATGCGCCACGGGATGGCGCCGGCGGCGCCGATGACGGCGCGCCCTTCGCCGTCGCGCGCCTGCGCCCAGATCAGCCCGATCACGACGGGCTCAGACGGCGACCGGGGCCTTGATGCCCGGGTGGTGCTGGTACCCGAGCACCTCGATGTCCTCGTAGGCGTAGTCGAGGATCGAGTCGCGCGGCGCGAGGCGCAGCGACGGGTACGGGTACGGGTCGCGGGCGAGCTGGGTGCGCACCTGCTCCACGTGGTTGTCGTAGATGTGGCAGTCGCCGCCCGTCCAGACGAACTCGCCGACCTCGAGCCCGGTCTGCGCGGCCACCATGTGCGTGAGCAGCGCGTACGAGGCGATGTTGAACGGCACGCCCAGGAAGAGGTCCGCCGAGCGCTGGTAGAGCTGGCAGCTCAGCTTCCCGTCGGCCACGTAGAACTGGAACAGCAGGTGGCACGGCGGCAGCGCCATGTCCGCGAGCTCGGCCACGTTCCACGCGCTGACGATCAGGCGCCGCGAGTCCGGGTTGACCTTGATCTGGTCGATGACGCCCGCGATCTGGTCCACGTGCTGCCCGTCCGGCGTCGGCCACGACCGCCACTGCACGCCGTAGACCGGGCCCAGCTCGCCCTCCGGCGACGCCCACTCGTCCCAGATCGTCACGCCGTGCTCCTGCAGCCAGCGCACGTTGGAGTCGCCGCGCAGGAACCACAGCAGCTCGTACGCGACCGACTTCAGGTGCACGCGCTTGGTGGTGATCAGGGGGAAGCCCTGCTGCAGGTCGTACCGCAGCTGCCGTCCGAACACGCTGCGCGTGCCCGTCCCGGTGCGGTCCTCCTTGTGCGTGCCGTGCTCCAGCACGTCGCGCAGGAGGTCCTCGTACGGAATCGGGACAGGGGTGCTCGACGGCGTGGGCGCGGTCATGCGGGCCAGTCTAGGTTCGCCGCGCGCCCAGGCCCGCGGACGCGGCCGACGTCACACCGATCGGGTGTCACGCCCCGCGCCGCTGCGCGGTCGACATGGTGAGAGCGCCCGACGGGCGCGGCACAGGAGGCAGTGATGCGACGCATCGTGATCGTCGGTGGCGGCTACGCGGGCTTCACGGCGGCCCGGGAGCTGGAGAAGGGCCTGCGGCGGGAGCTGCGGCGCGGGGACGTCGAGCTGGTGCTGGTCGACCCGCGCCCGTACATGACCTACCAGCCGTTCCTGCCGGAGGTGGTGGCCGGGTCGGTCGAGGCGCGGCACGCGGCCGTGGCGCACCGGAGCCACCTGCGCCGGACGCGCCTCGTCGACGGGTCGGTGACGCACGTGGACCACGCGGACCGCACGGTGGTCGTGCGGCCCCGGTCGGGCGACCCGTACCGCCTGCCCTACGACACCGTGGTGGTGACGGCCGGCGCGGTGACGCGCGTCTTCCCGGTCCCCGGCGTGGCGGAGCACGCGATCGGGATGAAGCACGTCGAGGAGGCCGTCGCCATCCGCGACCGCCTGCTCACGTCGTTCGACCGGGCGGCGAGCCTGCCCCCGGGGCCGGAGCGGGAGCGGCTGCTCACCGTGACGTTCGTCGGCGGCGGGTTCTCCGGCGTCGAGGGCTTCGGCGAGCTGCTGTCCCTCGCGCACGACCTGCTCCCCCGCTACCCGGAGATCGACGCCGACGAGCTGCGGTTCCACCTCGTGGAGCTCGCCGGCCGGATCCTGCCGGAGGTCACGGACCGCCCGGGCCGGTGGGTCGTGGAGCAGCTCGAGCGGCGCGGCGCGCACGTGCACCTCGGCATCGGGCTCGCCTCGGCGGCCGGCGGCGTCGTCACGCTCACGTCGGGCGAGTCGTTCGCGTCGGGCCTGCTGGTCTGGACGGCGGGCAACGCGGCGAACCCCGTCGTCGCGACGCACACCGACCTGCCGGTCGACGCCCGCGGCTATGTCGTCGTGCGGCCGGATCTGCGGGTCGGCACCGACGCCGCGCCGGTCGACGACGCGTGGGCCGCGGGCGACGGCGCGGCGGTGCCCGACCTCGCGGTGCCGCGCCCCGGCGCGCTCGCCGTCCCGAACGCGCAGCACGCCGTCCGGCAGGGGCGGCGCCTGGCGCGCAACCTCGTGGCGACGCTCCACGGCCGGCCCACGAGGCCCTACGTGCACGGCAGCCTGGGGGTGGTCGCGACGCTCGGCCTGGGCTCCGGGATCTTCCAGTTCCGTCGGCTGGTCGTGCGCGGCCGCCTCGCGTGGCTCATGCACCGCGGCTACCACGTGCTGGCGATCCCGACGTGGGAGCGCAAGGCCAGGGTGCTCGCCGTGTGGCTCACCGCGGCGGTGTTCGGGCGGGACGTCGTCTCGCTGGCCTCGGTGCAGACGCCGCGCGCCGCGTTCGCCGCGGCGACCACCCCCGCCGAGGACGCCGACGAGCCCGCGCCGGCGGAGGGCCCGCGCGACGAGACGCCCCTGCCCGTCGCCTGAGCGGTCGCCGCCGCGGGTTCAGCCCGCGGCGGCGTAGCCCGCCAGCTTGTCCGGGTTGACCTGCACGTACACGTGCTCGACCCGGCCGGCCACGACATCGAGGGACAGCAGCGCGAACGGCGCGCCGTCGATGTTGACGACGATCGCGGGCAACCCGTTGGCCTCGACGGCCCGCACCTGCCCGGCGTTCCAGTACTTGCGCCACACGTTGTCGAGGAACAGCGAGACCCGCGCCAGGCCCACGAGCTCGACCCGCGACGCGTGCACCCGCCCGCCGCCGTCGGGTCGCGCGACGACGCCGTCGGCCAGGTACCGCTCGAAACGGGCGAGGTCGCCCTCGTGCGCGGCGGCCACGAGCTCGTCGAGCAGGCGCCGGTGCTCGCCCGGGTCCACGGGCACGGCCTCGCGCGTGCCGAGCCGCTCCCGCGCCCGGCGCGCGAGCTGCCGCGCGTTCGCCTCGGTGAGGTCCAGGATCTCCGCCACCCGCCGGTGCGGGTAGCCGAACGCCTCCCGCAGCACGTAGACGGCGCGCTCGAGGGGGGTGAGCCGCTCCATCAGCAGCAGGGTCGCCGTCTCGAGGGCCTCGGTCCGCTCGGCGCCGAGCGCCGGGTCTCCGGACGTGTCGACCGGCTCGGGGAGCCACGGCCCGACGTACGTCTCGCGGCGGGCGCGAGCCGACGTCGCCGCGTTGATGGCGAGCCGCGTCGTCACGGTGGTGAGGAACGCGGCGGGGTTCCGGACGGCGCCGCGGTCGGTGCCCTGCCAGCGGATCCACGCGTCCTGCACGACGTCCTCGGCCTCCGCGACGCTCCCCAGCATGCGGTAGGCGATGCCGAACAGCTGCGGGCGCACCGCGAGGAACGCGTCGAGCGCCCCGGAACCCTCGGTCTCGTCGAGGGCGCCGGGGCGCTCGGGCGCGGACGGGCGCGTCGTCATGCGGTCACGGTACGCCCGGGCCGGTGCGGGCGGGAGGGGTCACACGGACGCCCCCGCCGCGAGGTGCTCGGCGTACGTCACGGCACCGAGACGAGCCTCGCCCCGGGGCACGATCGAGTCCTCCACGAGCACGGCGCCGAAGTACGGCGCCGACGGGTCGGCCAGCACCTCGCGGTCGTCGCCCGCCGCCTCGAGCGCGCCGCGGACGAACTCGTCGAACCGCACGCGCTCCGGGCCGGCGACGTCGGTCAGGCCCTCGCTCGGCTCGCCCGCGGCGGCCTCGGCGACGAACCGGGCCACGTCCGCCGACGCGATCGGCTGGAACCCGACCGGCGGGATGTGCACGGTCCCGTCGACGGTGGCGCCGTCGGCGATCCGCGGCGCGAACTCGAAGAACTGCGTGGCCCGCACCACCGACCACGGGACGCCGCCCTCGCGCACCAGCTCCTCCTGCGCGACCTTCGCCCGCAGGTAGCCGGACTCGGGGTTGCGGTCGGCGCCGACGATCGACAGCACCACGTGGTGCCGCACACCCGCGCGCCGCTCGGCGTCCAGCAGGGTGCGCGTCGACGTCGTGAAGAAGCGCAGCACGTCGTCGGGCGCGAACGACGGCGAGTTCGACACGTCCACGACGACGTCGGCGCCCGCGACCGCCTCGTCCACGCCCTGGCCGGTGAGGGTGTCCACGCCGGTGCTGGGTGCGGCCGCGACGGCCTCGTGCCCGGCCTCCGTGAGGAACGCGATGACCTGCTGACCGATGAGACCCGTCCCACCGACGACCACGATCTTCATGTGCCTGTCCTCTCTGCGGTGCGCGGCCCGGTGGCCGCCCGACACCCTCTCGACCGGGGCCGCGGGCGGTCCGTGACAGGCCGGCCGTGTGACCCGGGCCACACGGTGGAATCGGCCGGGACGCTCGCACGTTCTCCTCGGGACCGCCCGGACGCCCCCGGGCGACCAGTGGGAGGATCACCTCATGACCGACCAGAGCACCACGACCGAGACCGCCGCCGACGCCGCGGCCCCCGTGACGCCGTCGCCCACCGACCCGCTGTGGGTGGAGCGCACCGGCACCCGGACCTACCGCGGGCACTCGGCCCGCGGCGCGAGTGTCGAGGTCGGGCCCGTCGAGGCGGGCGCCGTGTTCACGCCCGGCGAGCTGCTCAAGATCGCGCTCGCCGCGTGCGCGGGGATGAGCAGCGACGTGAAGTTCGCCCGCGTGCTGGGCGACGACTACAAGGTCGTCGTGCGCGTCGAGGACCCCAAGGACATGGACGAGGACCGCTACCCGGTGCTCACCGAGCGCTTCGAGATCGACCTGTCGGGCCTCGACGAGCAGACGCGCAACAAGACGCTGCTGCTGGCACAGCGCTCCATCGACCGCGCCTGCACGGTGGGCCGCACCCTCAAGGCGGGCGCCCTGGTGCCCCCGGCGGTCTTCGAGCAGCCGGCGGGCGAGGGCGCGGAGGGCGCCGCGTCGTGAGCGCGCGCAGCGCAGGCGACGCCGGCCGCGGGCCGGTCGAGGGCACGCCGGGCGGCGAGGTCGTCCCCCGCGGCGAGCGGGGCGACGACGTCGCCGAGGCGCCGGACGCGGCGACGCGCCGCGAGGAGTGGGCGCAGTACCGGCCGACGCCGGTGCTCGACGCGCTGCTCGACAAGGCCGTGACCATCCCGTCGGCGGCGATCCACAAGCACGTGGACAAGCTGCGGTCGCGCAACCCGGAGGCGGACCCGGCGGGGATCGTGCGGATCCTCGAGAAGGAGTACCTCGCGCTCCTGACGACGGCGGGCGGCGCCGTGGGCGCGGCGGCGGCCGCACCCTCGGTCGGCACGGCGGCCGCGACGGCCCTCACGACGGGCGACGTCGCCACCTTCTTCGCCTCCTCGGCGGCGTTCGCCCTGGCCGTGGCGGACGTGCACGGGATCGAGATCGACGACGTGCCCCGCCGTCGTGCGCTGCTGCTGGCCACCGTGCTGGGCGACCGCGGCGCCCGCGACGTCGAGAACGCCATCGGCGGCTCCTCCGTGGCGTGGGGCAAGGTGCTGCTCACGTCCATGCCGCAGACCACGATCAAGCGGGTCAACAGGACCCTCGCCCGCCAGTTCCTCAAGCGGCAGGTCGCGAAGCAGGGGTCGCTCGCGCTCGGCCGGCTGCTGCCGTTCGGCGTGGGCGTCGTGGTGGGTGTGGCGGGCGGGCGCGCGCTGGGGCACGGCGTCGTGGCGCAGTCGCGGCGCGCGTTCGGCCCCCCGCCCGAGCACTTCCCGCGCGTGGTGGAGGCGGTGCTCGAGCCCGGCTCCGACGTGCCCGAGCTGCGGGCGCTCGACGCGCCCGGCCGACGCACGTCGCCGAGCCGGTGGCTGCCGCGCCGCAAGGGCCGCGGCGGGGACGCCGAGCGGTGACGGCCACGCGCCGCGCCCGCCGCGTCGAGGTGGCGCGCCTCGTGCCCGTGGAGGCCTCGGTCGCGTACGCCTGGGTCGCCGACCTGCGCACGCACCCGCGGTGGATCCTGGCCACGCGCCTCGAGGGACCCGCCGGGCACGGCCCGGAGGTGGGGTCGCGCTACGCGATGGCGAGCGGGCCGGGCGTCCGACGCGATCCCGGCAGCGCCCTCGGGCGCCTGGTCCTCGTGGACCGCATGGTCGTGGAGCAGCTCGACCGCCCGTCCACGGCCGCCTCCCGGGTGGGCCGCACGCGGCTGCGCAAGCTCGGACCGGTGCTGCTCGGCGGCGCCGGGTTCGACGTCGTGCCCCTCGACGAGCGGCGCTGCCGCGTCGTGTGGTGGGAGGAGGCGCACCTCGCCGGACCGCTCCCCCGAGCGGTCACCGACCCCCTGGTCGGGCTCGTCCTCCGCGGGTTCATGCAGCTCTCCCTGGCGCGCCTCGGCCGGGCGCTCGCGCGGCGCTCCTGAACCGTCCCCCCGACCCGCCCGGCACCGCCGGACCGGCGGTGGAACGCCCTGCCGCGCCCTCGGGCGGGCCGGTAAGGTCCGTGGGGTGAGCACCGAGGGTTTCTCCGCGCCGTCGTCCACCACCCCGTCCGCCCCGGCGGCCGATCTCGCCGCCGAGCTGGCCGACAGGCTCGACGACCTGCGCCGCGAGTACGCGGACCTGCAGGCCCGCGGCCTTGCGCTCGACCTCACGCGCGGCAAGCCGTCCGCCGAGCAGCTCGACCTCTCCGAGCCGCTGCTGGCCCTGCCGGGCGAGGGCGTGCACACCGCCGAGAACGGCACGGACGCGCGCAACTACGGCGGCCTCGCCGGCCTGCCCGAGCTGCGCCGCATCTTCGCCGAGCTGCTCGGCGTGCCGGAGGAGCAGCTCCTGGCGCAGGGCAACGCGTCGCTCACCCTCATGTACGACACGGTGGTGCAGGCGCTGCTGTTCGGTGTGCCCGGGTCCGAGCGGCCCTGGTCGCGCGACGAGCAGATCACGTTCGTCTGCCCTGTGCCCGGCTACGACCGGCACTTCGCGATCTGCGAGGAGCTGGGCATCCGGATGGTCACGGTGCCCATGACCCCGGACGGCCCCGACGCCGAGGCCGTGGCCGCGCTGGTCGCCGACGACCCGACGGTCAAGGGCCTGTGGGTCGTCCCCACGTACGCCAACCCGGACGGCTCCGTCGTCTCCGAGGCCGTGGCCCGCCGCCTGGTGTCGATGCCCGCGGCGGCCCCCGACTTCCGCATCTTCTGGGACAACGCGTACGCCGTGCACCACCTCACCGAGCACGGGGCCAAGTCGGCGAACGCGATCGACCTCGCGGCCGAGGCCGGCAACCCCGACCGCGTGCTGCTGTACGCGTCGACGTCGAAGATCTCCTTCGCGGGCTCCGGCGTGGCGTTCTTCGCCGCGTCGCCCACCAACGTCTCGTGGTTCACGAAGCACCTCGGCATCCGCTCCATCGGCCCGGACAAGATCAACCACCTGCGGCACGCGATGTTCTTCGGCGACGCCGAGGGCGTGCGCGCCCACATGCGCAGGCACCGCGAGATCCTCGCGCCCAAGTTCTCCGCCGTCACGTCGATCCTCGCCGAGCGCCTCGGCGACCTCGGCGTCGCGACCTGGACCGAGCCGCAGGGCGGGTACTTCGTGTCCGTCGACGTCGTGCCCGGCACGGCGGCGCGCGTCGTGCAGCTCGCCAAGGAGGCCGGCATCGCGCTGACCCCCGCGGGCGCCACCTTCCCCTACGGCCAGGACCCCCAGGACCGGAACATCCGGCTCGCCCCGACGATGCCGCCCCTGGAGGAGGTGCGCGCCGCCATGGACGGCGTCGCCACCTGCATCCTGCTCGCCGCGGCGGAGGCCGCCGTTACGTCCTGACGCGGCCCGGTCATGGACGCCCGCCCTGCTCAGGGGCGAGGCTCACAGGATCTTCGCGCTTCCTCACGGGGCGGGTCACGACGGCCCGCTGCGACCTGCACACGCCCGGCCTAGGCTGCTGGAGACGCCCGCGGCAGACGCCGGAGCCCGCGGCGCGCGGCCCTCGTGCCCGCGGGAGCTGCGGGTGTCGGACCGACGACCCCGACCTGGACGCAGCCCTTCGTGACCTCCTCCTCCCGTTCCCCCGCCCCGGGCGGCCCGCCCCGCCCCCAGGCCGACGACGCCTCCCCCGACGCCCCCCGCGGCGACGAGCACGAGGCCCCCGCCAAGACCCGGCTCTCGCTCACCCAGGTCGCGGCGAGCGCCCTCGCGGCGATCAGCGCGACCGTGCTGATGTCGTTCTTCGGCGTCGCAGGCACGATCATCGGCGCGGGCCTGGCGAGCGTCGTCACGGTCATCGGCAACTTCCTCTACACCCGCTCGATCGAGAAGACGCACGAGCAGCTCAAGCCCGTCGTCACCAAGGTCGTCGCGCGCACCGGCCCCGCCGCGGGCCGCTCCCGCACCGCGTCCATCCGGCTCGGTGACGCCGCCACGACCACGACGTCGCGCGGCACGGTCGTGAGCACGTCGGGCGCCGCGGCCCTCGGTGTCGACGACGGCACGGCGGCCACCGTCGAGCGCACGTCCGTGAGCGCGCTGCCCGCCGACAGCGATCCCACGGCCGGCGCGACCCGCCTCGACGGGACCCCGGTGGACGGGACGGCGGACGACGGCGCCGTCGACCCCGCCGACGAGCAGGGCGCGGACGAGCCCGAGCCTCGCAACGCCTGGCTGCGCTTCGTGGAGAAGCACGGCACGGGCAAGGTCCTCGCGATGACGGCGGCCGGCCTGTTCGTCGTCGTCATGGGCGTGGTGCTGGTCGTCGAGCTCGTCATCGGCAAGCCGCTCTCCGACGCGGTGCGCGGCCAGGAGGGCTCCGGCACCAGCATCAGCCGCAGCTCCACCGACACGGACGACTCCTCCACCGTGCCGAGCAGCCCGGCCGAGGACCCGACGAACATGCCCTCCGACGGCACCGACCAGGGCACCGACGACGGCTCCACGAGCGGCACCACCGACGCGCCGACGGACGAGCCCACGCCGGAGACCACCGGCGACACCGGTACGGGGACGGACACCCCGACGGACGGCTCCACCGGCGGCACGACGGACGGCAGCACCGACGGGAGCACCGGAGGGACGGACGGGTCGACCGACGACGGCTCGGACACCTCGGGCGGCACGTCGGGCGGGACGGACGACGGCTCCACCGGCGACACCGGCACGGACACCGGCTCCGGGACCGACACGGGCACCGGCACGGGCACCGGCACGGGCGGCTCCGACGCGGAGCAGGGCGCCGGTTCGTCGTCCGGCGGCTCCGCGGAGCAGGACCCCACCAGCACCGCCACCCCGACGCCGGCGTCCTGACCCGCCGGCGCTCACGGCACGTTCCTCCCCGACGCCGCACAGGCGGTGGCCCCCGGTACGACACGTGGTTCGCGTGTCGTACCGGGGGCCACCGTCTGTGCGGCGCTCGAGCGTCAGCCGCCGAGGACGGCCTTGAGGAACTCCTGCGTGCGCTCGTGCTTCGGCTGCGTGAACATCGTCTCGGGGTCCGCCTCCTCGACGATCTGCCCGCGGTCGAACATCAGCACCCGGTTGGAGACCTCCCGCGCGAACTGCATCTCGTGCGTGACCAGGAGCATCGTGATGTCCGTGGTCTCGGCGATCTCGCGGAGCACGCCGAGCACGTCGGCGACGATCTCCGGGTCGAGCGCCGAGGTGACCTCGTCCAGCAGCAGGATCTCCGGGTCCATCGCCAGCGCCCGCGCGATGGCGACGCGCTGCTGCTGACCGCCCGAGAGCTGGTTCGTCTTGAAGTCGCGCTTCTCGGTCATCCCCACCTGCTCGAGCAGCTGCTCGGCCCGGGTGATCGCCTCCGCCTTCGACTTGCCGAGCACGTGGATCGGCGCCTCGATGATGTTCTCCAGCACGGTCATGTTCGGGAACAGGTTGAACTGCTGGAACACCATCCCGACCCGGTTGCGCACCACGCGGCGGCGCTTCTCCGAGATCTCGACCCACTTGTCGCCCTTGTACTCGTGCGTGTAGGGGTCGCCGTCGATGAGGATGAGCCCGCCGTTCGCCTCCTCGAGCGTCATCAGCAGGCGCAGGATCGTCGTCTTGCCGGATCCCGACGGCCCGATCAGGGTGACGCGGTCGCCCTGGGCGACGGAGAAGTTCAGGCCGTCGAGCACCACGTTGTCGCCGAAGCGCTTGGTGACGTCGCGGAACTCGATGGCGGGCGCGCCGTGCCCGTCGCCGGACGTGGTGGTTGCGGTCATGGTCTGGCTCCCTGGGGAGGTGGTCAGGTCAGGCAAAGCGGATCTCCATCCGTCGCACCAGCAGCGACGTCGGGTAGCTCACGATGAGGAACAGCAGCCCCACCATGGTCAGCGGTTCGATGTACGAGAAGGTGTTGGCGCCGAAGCTCTGCGCCGCCTGGTACATCTCCACCACCGAGATCGCGAACAGGAACGGCGTCTCCTTGAACATCGAGATCGCGTAGTTCCCGAGGCCGGGCAGGGTGTTGCGGACCGCCTGGGGCAGGATGACGGCGCCCCAGGTGCGTCCCCGCGGGAGGTTCAGCGCGACGGCGGCCTCCCACTGGCCCTGCGGCACGGCCTCGATCCCGGCGCGGTACACCTCGGACATGTACGTCGCGTAGTGGATGCCCAGCACGACGCAGCCGATGGCGAGGGCGGGGATCTGCGGCGGCGACAGCAGGTAGACGAACACCAGCTGCACGAGCAGCGGCGTCATGCGGACGAAGTCCGTGACGAGCCGCAGCGGCGCCCGCACCCAGCGGGTCGGCGCCCGCATGGCCAGCGCGATGACCAGGCCGAGGATCGCCGCGATCACCATGCCGACCACCGTGGCGAACACGGTGATCTTCAGGCCCTCGAGGAGGTCGGGGAGGACCTCCCACGCACGGTCCCAGTTCCAGATGCTGTCGGTCATCGGGCCACCCCCGTCGCCACGGCCGAGTTGTCAGGGGGCAGCTGCTGCGACGCGTCCTTCGGCCGGTTCGGCGCCAGGCCGAACGTCTCGCGCATCGTGGGGCGGGTGCCCCGGCCGAGGCGGCGCTTGGCGCGCTCCTCGAGCAGGTTCATGCCCCAGGTCAGCAGGTAGGCGATGACGAAGTACACGATCAGGCCCGCCGCGTAGCTGAACACCGTGTCGCTGGTGGCCCGCCGCAGCTGGACCGTCCAGAAGTTCAGGTCGTGCAGCGTGATGTAGTACGCGAGCGCCGACCCCTTGAGGAGCTGGATGAGCAGGTTGGCGAGCATCGGGATCATCAGGGCCCAGGCCTGCGGGAAGATGACGCGCCGCACCCGGTGGAACCAGCTCATGTTCAGCGCGACGGACGCCTCCCACTGCCCCTGCGGCACGGAGGCGATCGACCCGCGCACGACCTCGGCGCCGTAGGCCCCGTAGTTGAGGCCGAGGGCGACGATGCCGACCACGAGGGCCTCCATCTTGAAGCCGAGCACCGGCAGCACGTAGAAGATCCAGAAGATCTGGACCACGAGCGACGTGCCGCGGAAGAACTCCACGACGACGCGGGACGGCCCGCGCACCCAGAGGGTCCTGGTGCGCGAGCCGAACCCGAGCACCAGGGCGACGACCATCGCGAGGACGGCACCACCCAGCGTCAGCTCCAGCGTGACGAGGACCGCGTCGCCGAGGGCAGGCAGCCGGTCGACGATGGCCTGGAGATCATCAGACATGCGTCGTCAGGACTCCATACCGAGCTCGTCGGCGATCTGCTTGAGATCCACGTTCTCGTCGCAGAGCATCTCGGCGGTCAGCCCCGGCGGCGGGTACTCCGCCTCGGTGAAGCCGTACGGCTCCATGACCTCGAGCCAGGCGTCCTTGTCCTCGCGGATCGGCTTGAGCTTCTCGTTGTAGGCGTCGAGGAGCGTCGTGTCGTTCTTGCGGAACACCTCGGAGCCGGCCCCGATCTGCGGCACGCCGTCGATCGTCGCGACGAAGGCGTCGGTGACCTCGACGGGCTCGTCGGTGCCCTCGGCGAGGGCGCGCAGCGAGATGCCGGTCAGCGTGAAGGCGTCCGCCCGGCCGCTCGTCACCGCGTCCAGGCCGTCCTGCGGGCTGCCGACCTCGATGGTCTTGACGCCCGTGTCCTTGGCGTAGCCCGCCTCGATCGCGCCGCTCGTCACGGCGAGCGTCAGGTCGGTGCCCTCCACGGACTGCCAGTCGGTGAGGTTGTCGGGGTTGCCCTTCGGCACGAGGAACGCCGTGGTGTACATGATCGACGGCTCGGCGAACGCGGCCTCCGCGCACCGCTCGGGGAGGATCGACATGCCGGCGCTGACGGCGTCGTAGCGGTCGGCGTTGAGGCCGGGGATCAGCGAGTTCCACTCGGTGAGGGTGCCCTCGACGGTGTCGATGCCGAGCTCCCCGAAGATCTTCTTGTCGAGGGCGACCGTGGCGCCGTCGAGCTCGCCGTCGTCCCCCTCGAAGCTGTACGGCTTCTCGCCGTTGAACGCGACGTTGATGCTGCCGGCGTCCTGGAGCTCGGCGAGGGTGTCCCCCTCGCCGGCGGGGGCTCCCGTGCCGGGCTCGGTGCGCGAGCAGGCGACGAGGGCGGTCATGGTGAGGACGGCGCCGGCGGCGAGGAACGCCCGGCGACGCTTCGTGGTCCTGATGGACGACACGGTGTCTCCTTCCGTGGCCCGGCGAGAGTTCGCGCCGAGCCGTGTGGTCTGGACGGTGCGACACCGTAGCCGCGATGCCGACGCTACGACAATCTATGTATCCACATGTCGGATTGTCTACAATCACCGAGGGCGCGCCGCTCCGAGGCGCCCCTGCACCACGACATCGCAGGTCAGAGCGGTGCCGAGCGGGCCGACGGCTGCGTCGGAGGGCGTCAGGATGCCCGAAAAGCGCGGTCATGGCCCGGTCACAAGAGGGTCACGATCTGGCCGGAGGGCCGGTTCGCGGGATGATGTGTCCCGTCGGGACGGTCCCCGGCACCGTGGAAGGAGAGCAGATGACCCCGTCGTCACGGGTCCCCGTCGGCAGCGCACCGTTCCTGTCGCCGGTGACACGGCCGTCGACGGTCGACCTCATCACCGTCGAGCTGCGCAACGCCGTCTACTCGGGGGCGCTGCCCGTGGGGTCGCCCATCCGCGAGGTCGAGATGTCGAGCCAGCTCGGCGTCAGCCGCGGGCCGTTCCGCGAGGCCGCGCAGCGCCTCGTCCAGGAGGGCCTGCTGCGCTCCACCCCGGGCCGCGGGCTCAGCGTGGTGCGGGTCGGCGCCGACCGGGTGCGGTCGCTGTACGAGGCGCGCACGATCGTCGAGACGTCGGCCGCGCCGCTCGCCGTGGAGCGCGCCACGCCCGCGCAGGTCGCGGCCGTGCGCGCCGCCCACGACGCCCTCGTGGCGGCCGAGCGCAGCGAGGACGCGCGCCGCGTGGGCGACGCCGACCTCAACGTGCACTGGACGCTCGTCGCCGCCGGCGGCAACCCGTGGCTGCTGCGCTGGATGACCACCCTCATCGTGGAGGTCCGGATCGCGAGCTTCACGCTCAGCGAGGACTACGCCGTGCGCAAGGACGCCGCCGAGTCGCACGTCGAGCTGGTCGAGCGCTTCGAGGCGCGGGACGCGGACGGGCTCGTGGCCGCGATCCGCACGAACCTCGACGAGGCCGTCGCGCGCCTGCTCGCGCCCGAGACGATCGAGGTCGAGACGTTCGACGAGCCCCGGCCCTCCCCCGCGCCCCGGCTCGAGCCGATCACCCCGACCTTCCCCGAGCACTGACACCCGCGGGGACGGTGCGCACGGCGCGTCAGCCGAGGCGGGCGAGCTGGGCGCGCCGCTCGCGCTCGTAGTCGTCGGCGCGCCACGACGTGAGCCCGCCGACGACGACCGCGGCGGGCCGCCCGTCGTCGCCCGGCAGCATCTCGACCGGCTCCCCCGGCGCGCCGAAGCCGGGGAGCGTCGCGAGACGCAGGCCGTCGCCGTCCGCGACGAGACGCTCGGCCCCGGCCAGCGGGTCCTCACGACGCGGGTCGATCAGCCACAGCCCCCGCCCGAGCCGGACGACGTCGGTCAGGCCCCACAGGTTGGCGAACCGGCCCGTGCGGCGGTCGAGGGCGGCGAGCTCCTCGGCGGAACCGGGGGCGCCGGCGTCCAGGGCCGTCGCCACCAGCGCGAACAGCCCGGTCGCGAGGGTCTCCGCAGGGCCGTCGACGGCGTTGGCCAGCACCGACACGACGACCCGCGCGGAGGGGTCGGCCCACGTGCGGCTGAGCTGGCCGGGGAACGCGCCGCCGTGACCCACGACGCGGCGGCCCTCGATCTCGCGCGCCTCGAAGCCCAGCCCGTACCGCCGCGGCCGGGCGTGCGGGCGGTCGATCGCCGACTCGTCGCGCTGCAGCAGGCGGCGGGTCTCGGGCGTCAGCAGGTCGGAGCCGTCCAGGTGCGCCGCGAACCAGCGCGTCAGGTCGGACGCCGTCGAGCAGAACCCGGTCGCCGCCGCGAGGGCGCCCGTGGCCACCGGCGCCACCGGCAGGCGCCCGTCGTCGCCGACGCCGAGTGCGGAGTGGCCGACGACTGCCGGCGCGTCGTCGAGGTCGGGCGAGGTGCGGGCCAGGCCGAGCGGTCCGAGCAGGTCGGCCCGGACGTGCGCCCCGAACGACGTCCCCGTCACGGCCTCCACCACGAGCCCGAGCAGGCCGTAGGCGAGGTTCGAGTACTTGAAGGCCTCGCCACGCCCCAGGACCGGGCCGTCCGCCCGGACCGCCGCGACCAGGCCGGGCCGGTCGGGGAACGGCGCGCCGAGCTGCCAGAAGTCGGCGTCGCGGCCGTCGCGCAGCACCCCGCCCGTGTGGCCGAGCGCCTCGCGGAGCGTCACGCGGCCGACGGCGCCGCCGGCGAGCTCCGGGAGGTGGGCGTCGAACGGGTCGTCGAGCCGGAGCGCGCCGCGCTCGGCCAGCCGCGCCACCGCCGTCGCCGTGAACGTCTTGGAGTGCGACGCCACGCGGAACACGTGGTCGGTGCGCAGCGGCTCGCGGGTCGTGACGTCCGCGACGCCCCACGCGCCCTCGAGCACGAGGTCGTCTCCCACGCGGACGGCGTACTGGACGCCCGGCACGCGGGCGAAGCCCGCCTGGGTGGCGACCCAGGCGGAGAGGTAGGAGGTGTCCAGCAGGTCCGTCGTCCGGGGCTCCGCGATCATCCGGCCACCCTGCCACGGCGCCCGCCTGCGATGAGTTCGCCGTCGGACGCACGTCCTAGCCTGGGAGGTGACGCACGTCACCCAGGCGACACCCGGGAGCTCCCATGACCGACCCGCCCGTCCACCGCGAACCGGGCCCTCCGCGCGACGACCTCGCGGTCGACGCCCGCGGCCTCGTCAAGCATTTCACCACGCGCAAGCAGGTCACGAAGGCCGTCGACGGCGTCGACCTGCAGATCCCGACCGGCAGCGTCTTCGGCCTCCTGGGCCCGAACGGGGCCGGCAAGACCACGGCGGTGCGCATGCTCGCGACCCTGCTGCGGCCCGACGCGGGCACGGCCCGCGTGCTCGGGCACGACGTCGTGAGCGAGGCCGACGCCGTGCGCAGCGCCGTCGGGCTCACCGGCCAGTACGCCTCCGTCGACGAGGACCTGACCGGCACCGAGAACCTCCTGATGCTCGCCCGCCTGTACGGCTTCAAGGGGACGTCCGCGCGGCGGCGGGTCGACGGCCTGCTCGAGGCGTTCAGCCTCTCCGACGCCGGCGCCCGGCAGGTCAAGACGTACTCCGGCGGCATGCGGCGCCGCATCGACCTCGCCGCGTCGCTCGTGCTCGCCCCACGGGTGCTCTTCCTGGACGAGCCCACCACCGGCCTGGACCCGCGCAGCCGCAACCAGGTCTGGGACATCGTGCGCGTGCTCGTCGCGGACGGCGCCACCGTGCTGCTCACCACCCAGTACCTCGAGGAGGCGGACCAGCTCGCCGACCGCATCGCCGTCATCGACCACGGCACCGTGATCGCCGAGGGCACGTCCACCGAGCTCAAGCGGTCCGTCGGGCAGGGCGCGGTGTCGATCAGGCTGGCGGACGCGACCCAGCGTGCCGCCGCGGCGAGCGTCGTCGAGAAGCTGCTCGGGGCGGAGCCCACCCTGCCCACCGACCCGTACGCGCTCACGGCCCGGGTGCCCGACGACGGGGCCGAGGCCGTGGCCCGGCTCCTGCCCGCGCTCGGCGAGGCCGGCATCGCCGTGCCCGAGTTCACGCTGGGGCAGCCCAGCCTCGACGAGGTCTTCCTCACCATCACGGGCAAGCCGCTGCCGGCCGAGGACGATGCCGAGGCGCAGCCCGCCGACGCCCAGGAGGTGTCCCGATGACCACGTCCGCCGACCCGGCCGAGATCACGACCACCACGCTGCGGCAGGCCGTCGCGCTCACCGAGCGCCCCGCGCGGCCGTCCGCCGTCGCGATGACCCTCACGTTCGGGTGGCGCGCGCTGCTGAAGATCAAGCACGTGCCCGAGCAGCTGTTCGACGTGCTCGTCTCGCCCGTGATCTTCACGCTGATGTTCACCTACCTGTTCGGCGGCGCGCTGGCGGGCTCGACGTCCGCATACATCCAGTTCCTGCTGCCCGGGATCCTGGTGCAGACCATCGTCATCGTCACCGTGTACACCGGCTACACGCTCAACACGGACATCACCAAGGGCGTCTTCGACCGCTTCCGGTCGCTGCCGATCTGGCGGCCGGCGCCCATCGTCGGGGCGCTGCTGGGCGACACCGTGCGCTACTCCATCGCATCGGTCATGACGATCGGGCTCGGCCTGATCCTCGGGTTCCGGCCCGACGGCGGGTTCGTCGGCGTGCTGCTCGGCGTGCTGCTGCTGCTCGTCTTCGCGTTCTCGCTGAGCTGGATCTTCACGATCCTGGGCCTGCTGCTGCGCACCCCGAACGCCGTGATGGGGGTGTCGATGATGGTGCTGATGCCGCTGACGTTCGCGTCGAACATCTTCGTCGACCCGTCGACCATGCCCGCCGCGTTGCAGCGGTTCGTCGAGATCAACCCCGTCACCCACCTCGTCACCGCCGTGCGCGGCCTCATGGCCGGCCAGCCCGACAGCGGCGAGATCGTCTGGGTGCTCGTCGCCTCCGTCGTCCTCACCGGCGTGTTCGGCCCCATCACCATGCGCCTGTACCGCACCCGCCACTGACCGCCCCGTCTGTTGTGAGCATGGTTGTGGCCCGGTTTGCGCTCTCGAACCGGGCCACAACCATGCTCACAACAAGCGGGGCGCGCCCTTCGCGCGCCGGACAGCGATCCGCACGCGGTCAACGAATTCCCGTGGATCCCGGAGGTCGTCGGCGACGACGACGATCACGGTCCAGCCCATCGCCTCGAGCATTCGGCGCCGTCGGACGTCGTCCCGCCACTGCTTCGGGTCGGTGCGGTGCTGGTCGCCGTCGTACTCGATCGCGACCTTGTACTGCGGATACAGCATGTCGACGCGCTTCACGTACCGACCGTCGTGCCCACGGACGACCTCGTTGACCCGAGGGCATGGCAGGTTGGCAGCCACGAGCGCGAGCCGCGCGCGAGTCTCCGTCGACGAATCGGTGTTCGGCCGCATGCGCTCGATCTGCTCCCTCACCTGCACGATTCCCTTGACCTTGTGCGTCCGCCCGGCGATGTCGGCCAGCGCCGACGGCGTCGTGAGGGGACGTTGACGACGCATCATCGAGTCTCCGAGCACGACAACGTCGTCCGGCAGCCGTAACCCCGTGCCGACGTGGACCAGCGTCTGGGCGGGCGAGGTGACGAGCAGCCCCGCGACCTCGACGGTGTCGAGATAGGTCTGACGCGACCAGTGCGAGACGACCTCGCCGGAGTCCCGCTGTGGCCGGTCCTGTGGTCGTGAGCTCACCACGTGCATGCGAACGTCGTCCGCGAGAGTCCAGGGGATCTCGACCCCGAACAGCCGGAGTGCGGTCACGTGACTGAACGCGACGCCGTCGTCCAGGACCAGGGCGAGCGCTCGACACCGCGACACGAGGTCGTCGGGCGCGCTCGCGGCCACCCGGATTCCGCGGAAGGGCACTCGCCATCTCTTGGTCGACCGGAGCTGCTTGCGGGTCATCCCTGCCCGCAGAGCATCGGGCACCGTGAGCGGCGTTGCTGCATGACTGTCGATGGCGTCCATCCCCGCAGCGTCGCGCCGCGCAGCGCACAGCGTGCCGACGATCCACAGCCCCCTGCTGTGAGCATGGTTGTGGCCCACCTTCTCGGTCAGAAGTGGGCCACAACCATGCCCACAACGTCAGGCGGCGGTGGCGGGGTCCTCGCTGAGCTCCTCGTCGCACTTGCGCGTCACGACGAGCACCGGGCAGGCGGAATGGTGCAGCACCGCCTGGCTGGTGGACCCGAGGAGCAGGCCGCGGAAGCCGCCGCGCCCGCGCGAGCCGACGACGATGAGGTCCGCCCCGGTGGAGAACTCGGTGAGGAGCTCCGCGCCCGTGCCGTCGAGCACGTGACGCTTGATCGTGACGCCCGGGTTGGCGGCCTGCGCGCGATCCACGGTCACGTCGAGGCCGGCCTTGACGTCGGCGAGCACGGTCTCGTGGTCGATCTGCGACGGCAACCAGGCCAGGATGCCGGCGCCCCCACCCAGGGGGACGCCCGCGACGGCGACGAGCTCCGCGTCCCACGCCCTCGCCTGCGCGACGGCGTGCTTCAGCGCCACCTCGGCCGACGGCGAGCCGTCGACGCCCACGACGATCCGGCGCACCTCGTGCACGGCGTCGCCGTCGCGCCGGTCCGGCGCGGCCGTGCCCGCGTCGCCGCCCCGGTAGGGCACGACGACCGTCGGGCAGTGCGCGTGCGCCGGGAGGGCCGAGGAGACGGTGCCGAGGAGTCGCTCCGTGAACCCACCCTTGCCTCGCGTCCCCACGACGGCGAGCGCGTGGTCCCGGGACAGCTCGACGAGCACGCCGGCGGCATCCCCCGTGGCGACCGTGCCGGTCACCGGTACCCCCGTCGCCGTGACACGCTCCTCCGCCTCGGCGAGCACCGCCTTGGCGCCCTCCTGGATGGCGGTGTCGTCCAGCGCCGCGTACCCGCCGTCGAGCGACGCGGCCGTGAACGACGGCAACGAGTACGAACAGACGACGTGCAGCGACCAGCCCACGCGCCGCGCGTAGGCGGCTGCCCAGTCGAGGGCGTGCAGGCTGGCTGCAGACCCGTCGACACCTACCAGGACGACCTCAGGCCGTGTCATCTCGCGCCTCCTGTCTGCCGGCGAGGAGTCCGCCCTCGTCCTCGAGGGCGCCCTGGTTCAAGCGTAGCGAAAGCCCGGCGCAAGGCACAGCAAAGCGCACCGGTACGAGAAAGACCCCCGCACCCGGGACGGGTGCGGGGGTCTTCTCGGCGCGATGCTCGGCGCGGTGGTCAGCTCACGCGGAGGAACACCGGGCTCGACTGCCAGATGTCACGCACGCGGGTGTCCCAGCCGTCGGGGCGAGAGGCGTCGATCTGCTTGCCGCCGCCGATGTAGATCGAGATGTGACCCGGCGACCAGATGAGGTCGCCCGGCTGCGCCTCGGACGCCGAGATCACCGAGGTGTTCGCCGCGTCCTTGATGGCGCTCGACTGGTGCGGGAGGCTGACGCCGACCTGCGCGTACACGTAGGCGACGAGGCCCGAGCAGTCGAAGCCGGCCGGGGTGGACCCGCCCACGACGTACGGGGTGCCGATGTAGCGCTGGGCGATGGAGACGACCTGCGCGCCGCGCGAGGAGCTCGACGACGACACGGCCTCGACCGGCGCCTCCGTGCGCTCCGCGCTCCGCGAGACGGTCTCGGTCGTCGAACGCTCCTCGACGACGGGCTCCGGCTTCGGCTCCGGGTCCGGCGCCGGGGTGATCTCGGCCTTGGCCGCGATCTTCTTGCTGATGGTCTCGACGTCGACCTTCGCCTTGCTCTCGACCGTGACGACCGGGGCCGCCTCGAGGGCCTGACGCGCCTGGTCGCTCAGGGCGCCCAGGTCGACGGTGCTGAGCTTCTTCGATGCGTCGTGGTCGACCGGGGCCGCCTGCGCGGCACCCGCGCTGGCGAAGGTCGAGACGAGCAGACCGCCGGCGGCGGCGGCGACGACGGCCCGGCGACCGGTGACCGTCGAGCTGACGAGCCCGCCGAGCGGACGGCGCGCGGCACGGTGCCGGGCGCGCGTGGTACGTGCGTTCACGTGTTCCCTCTCCTGTCGCCTACGAGGTCAGCTGTCGGGTTCGGGTGGGAGAAATCACCCGGCCTCACGGACCTGGGTCCGTTCGGCTTCACCCCAAGGACGCTGTCGGAACAACGCCCAAAAGTGGGTCCCCCGCCCCTGCCGTGAGGTTGCGGTGCTCGACCGGCGGCAGGGCTCGGCGTTCCGGTCGAGTCTCGACGGGTCACCGCCGAGTGGTTGACACCGTAGCGGACGCGGACGGCAATGTCACGTTTCGATCACGGGGCCCTGTGCATGACATGAGTCACTCGACATTGAGGCAGGTCAGGGCCCCTTTTTTGGACACGACGAAGCCCCGCCGCGCGGCTGCGCGACGGGGCTTCGGTCGACCGTGCCGGACGGACTCAGCCGACGCGGATGAAGGTGGGGTTGGACTGCCAGATCGCGCGGTACTTCACGACGTCGCCCGGCTTCGGCGCGTCGATCTGCATGCCGTCACCGGCGTAGATCGCGACGTGGCCCGGCGTCCAGATGAGGTCGCCGGCCTTCGCCTCGGAGGCGGAGACGACGGTGCCGGCGTAGCGCTGCGCCGACGACGTGCGGGGGAGGCTGATGCCGACCTGCGCGTACACGTACTGCGTCAGGCCCGAGCAGTCGAAGCCCGACGGGCTGCTGCCGCCCGAGACGTAGGGGACGCCCACGTAGCGCATCGCGATCGAGACGATCGCCGAGCCGTTCGCGGACGCGGGCACCTCGACGGCCTCGCGCTCCTCGGAGCGGGACGCCGTGTCGGTGGTGCGGGACGCGTCGTCGGACGAGGTGTCGGCGACGACCTCCTCGACGACCGGCTCGGGCTCGGGCGCCGGCGTGATCTCGGCGCCGGCCACGATCTTGGCGGTGACCTTCTCGACGTCGACCTTCGCCTTGGCGTCGACGGTGACGACCGGCGCGGCCTCCAGGGCCTCGCGGGCCTGGTCGGTCAGGGCGCCGAGGTCGACCGTGCTGAGCTTGTTGGCGGCGTCGTTGTCGACCGGCGCGGCCTGGGCGGCGCTCGCGCTGGCGAAGGACGAGACCAGGAGGCCACCGGCGGCGGCGGCGACGGCCACGCGGCGACCGGCAGCCCCGGTCGGGGCGAGGGCGATCGGACGACGGGCGGCGCGGTGCCGGCCGTGGTTCGTGCGTGCGCTCACGTGTCTACCTCTCCTGTCGCCTGCGAGGTCAGCTGTCGGGTTCGGGTGGGAGAAACACCCGGCCGTCCGTGCCCGTGTCCGGGCCCTTCCGGCTTCACCCCGAGGACGTCGTCACCGACGCCCGAAGTGGGTCCCCCGCTCCTGCCGTGCGGATGTCCGTGGAGCTCGGCCGGCGGCAGGATTCGGCGCCCGGTCGAGCGCCCGCCGGATGAACTCCGGCGAGCGACCCCGACCGTACCGGAAGTGCACCGGCGATGTCACGCTGCGGTCACGATGCGGCGTGCCGCCCCCGCACGGGGGTCGCGACCCTGGTCAGCGGCTCGCGACGAAGAGGTGCTTGGCCAGCTCCTCCGGCAGGTCCAGCATGACGCCGGACCCCTCGACCTCGACCGTCACGTCGTCCCCCGCCGCACGGGCCGTGATCTGGGCACCGGGCACGACCCCCGACTCGGCGAGGCGGGCCAGCAGCTCGATGTCCACCTGCAGGGGCTCCGCGATGCGCTGCAGCACCAGGTCGACGGCGTCGCCGTCCGCGCCGCCCGCGACGCGCCCCGCGGCCAGGACGGCCGGCAGGGACTGCACGCCCTCGAGGAACGGCACGTCCTTGAACTGCTCCCCCAGCTCCGACAGACCCGGGATCGGGTTGCCGTACGGGTCGGAGTGCGGGTGGTCCAGCAGGGTGACGAGCCGCTTCTCGACGAGGTCGCTCATCACGTGCTCCCAGCGGCACGCCTCGGTGTGCACGTGCTCCCAGTCGAGCTTGATGACGTCCGTCAGCAGCCGCTCGGCGAGCCGGTGCTTGCGCATCACGCGGGTGGCCTTGGCCTGCCCCGCCTGCGTGAGCTCGAGGTGCCGGTCCCCCGTGACGACGACGAGCCCGTCGCGCTCCATGCGCGCGACCGTCTGCGACACCGTGGGCCCGGAGTGGCCCAGGCGCTCCGCGATCCGGGCGCGGAGCGGGGGGATGCCCTCCTCACCGAGCTCGTAGATCGTCTTGAGGTACATCTCGGTGGTGTCGATCAGGTCGGTCACGTCCACTCCCGTCGTTCGGCGCGGCCTAGTCTATTCGCACGTGTGGGCGCAGGCGGGTCGCGCGGCGCCGTCGTGCGCGCGCCCCGCGCCATCCTGCCCTGTCCCACCGACGACCCGCCGCTCCCGCACGGAATCCGGAGACCCGATGCCCGCCGCGCCGACACCGCCGACCCTCGTCATCCCCCCGTCGCTCCTGCCGGCCGACGGTCGCTTCGGGTCCGGCCCCTCCAAGGTGCGGCCCGCCCAGGTCGCCGCGCTGGCGGCCGCGGGCGACCCGGCCGCCCCGGTGCTGGGTACCTCGCACCGGCAGCCGCCGGTCAAGGACCTGGTGCGCCGCGTGCGCGCCGGGCTCACCGAGCTGTTCGCCCTGCCCGACGGGTACGAGGTGGCGCTCGGCAACGGCGGCTCCTCGGCCTTCTGGGAGATCGCCGCCGCCTGCCTGGTCGAGCGCCGCGCGCAGCACGCCGTCTTCGGGGAGTTCGGCGACAAGTTCGCCGGCGCGACGGCGCGCGCACCGTTCCTGGTCGACCCGCACGTGGTGCGCGCCGAGCCCGGCACCGTGGCCCGCCTAGTGCGCGCGGACGACGTGGACGTCTACGCGACCCCGCACAACGAGACCTCGACCGGCGCCATGGCGCCGGTGCGGCAGGTACAGGACGCGCGCGCCGACGGCGCGCTGCTGCTCGTGGACGCCACCTCGGGCGCGGGCGCGCTGCCCGTCGACGTCGCCGACACGGACGTCTACTACTTCGGGCCGCAGAAGGTCTTCGCCGCCGACGGCGGCCTGTGGCTCGCCGTCTGCTCCCCCGCCGCCGTCGAGCGCGCCGAGCGCGTGGAGGCGAGCGCCGGGACCACGACGGGCCGGTGGGTGCCGGAGTTCCTCTCGCTCACGACGGCCCTCGCCAACTCCCGGGCCGACCAGACGCTCAACACCCCGGCCGTCGCCACCCTCGTGCTGCTGGCCGAGCAGGTCGAATGGCTCCTGGACCAGGGCGGGCTCGCCTGGTCGAGCGCGCGGACCGCGGCATCCGCCGGCGTCCTGTACGACTGGGCCGACGCCCGGGACTGGGCGGCGCCGTTCGTCGCCGACCCGGCCGAACGGTCGACCGTCGTGGCGACCGTCGACCTCGACGACGCGATCGACGCCACCGCCGTCGTCCGGGTGCTCCGGGAGAACGGCGTGCTGGACGTGTTCCCCTACCGCAAGCTCGGTCGCAACCAGCTGCGCGTGGGCGTCTTCCCTGCCGTCGAGCCCGACGACGTGCGCGCCCTCACCGCGTGCGTCGACCACGTGGTGGAGCACCTCGGCTGACGCGCGGCGCCCGCGACACCTTCCGGAACGGCCGATGTCCTCGCAGGTCAGAGGGTGCTTTTCACCCACCATGTCACGGACTGATAACGTGCCGCCTCGTCGCAAATGGGCGAGGAAGCCGGGAGGCCGCGCATGCCGGAGATGCACCACTTCACCTACGGGATCATCACCCCGCTGCTCGCGTACGTCGCGTCGTGCCTGGGGGCGGCGACCGGCCTGTCGGCGACCTCGCGCGCCCGCGCCGCCACCGACACCAGGACCCGGGCGGCCTGGCTGCTCGTCGGCGCCCTCGCGATCGGCGGCACCGGCGTCTGGGTGATGCACTTCATCGCGATGCTCGGCTTCACGGTGACCGACATGCCGATCAACTACGACGTGCCCCAGACGGTCCTCAGCGCGCTCGTCGCCGTGGTGGTCGTCGCCATCGGGCTGTTCCTCGTCGGCTTCGGCGGCGACCGCCCCCTGTGGCTGATCTCCGGCGGCGTCGTCGCCGGGCTCGGCGTCGCCACGATGCACTACATGGGCATCGCCGCCATGCGGATGACCGGGCACATGGAGTTCTCCCTGCCGGTCGTGGGGCTCTCCGTGCTCATCGCGATCGTCGCGGCGACGGTCGCGCTGTGGCTCAGCGCGAACGTGCGCGGCCGGCCGGCGACCCTGGGCGCCGCCCTCATCATGGGCGTCGCCGTCAGCGGCATGCACTACACGGGCATGGCGGCCCTGACCATCACCGGGAAGGCCGGCGTGCCCTCGAGCGGCACCACGGCCATCGACCTGCTCGGCCCCCTCATCCTCGGGATCGCGGCGCTCACCGTGGCGCTGATCTTCGTGGTCCTCATGTGGCCCACCGAGGACGAGATGCGCGACCAGCAGGAGTTCGAGGCACGGCAGCGGCGCCGGGCACGCGGGAGCGCGGAGCCGGCCGTCCGGCACGCCGCACGCCAGGAGCCGGTGACGTCGCGCCGGTGACGTCGGGTGCCCGTCGCGGCCGGGTCAGGCCGTGGTGGGCACCCGCTCGGCGTCGGCCCGGCTGAGCTCGCGGCGCACGCCGTCGCGGGTGGCGACGCCCTCGAGCACCTCGTGGTCGAGGTACACGACCTCGAGGTGGGGCCGGCGGCGCACGCGGTAGCGCACCCGCAGGTGCCAGCGGCGCACGGCCCACACGGTCGCCGCGGACGCGACGAGGAACGTGGCGATCGACCCCACGAGGATCGACCAGCGCGGCCCCCACGCCTCGCCGATCCAGCCGACGATCGGCGACCCGATCGGCGTCGCGCCCTGGAAGACCATCACGTAGAGCGCGATGACCCGGCCCCGCATCACGGGGTCCGTGGAGACCTGGAGCGCGCTGTTCGCCGCCGTCATCATCGTGAGCGACGACAGCCCGACCGGGATGCACGCCAGGACGAACGCCGGGTAGGTGGGCATGAGCCCGAGCACCGCCGTCGCGATCGCGAAGGCGAACGCGGACCCGATGACGAGGCGCACCCGCGGGCGGTCCCGCCGCGCCGCCAGCAGCGCCCCCGCGAGGGACCCGATCGCCAGCACCGAGCCGAGGATGCCGTACTCGCTCGCCCCGCGCCCGAACTCGACGCGCGCCATGAGCGCCGAGGTGAGCTGGAAGTTCAGGCCGAACGTCGAGACCACGAACATCACGACCATGATCACGACGATGTCGGAGCGCCGCCGCACGTACTGCACGCCCTCGCGGATCTGTCCCTTGGCGCGCGGTGCGGCCACCTGGGGCCGCAGCTCGCGCACGCGCATCAGCGCCAGGGCGGCGATCGTCGCGCCGAACGTGACGCCGTTGATCATGAAGACCCAGCCGGAGCCGACGGCGGCGATCAGCAGCCCGGCCACGCCGGGGCCGATGAGGCGGGCGGCGTTGAACGACGCGCTGTTCAGGCCGACGGCGTTGGGCAGCTTGTCGGCGGGGACCATGTCGGCGACGAACGTCTGGCGGGCGGGGTTGTCGAGGGCGGACACGACGCCGAGCAGCAGGGCGAACACGTAGACGTGCCACAGCTCCGCCCGGCCGGACAGGACGAGCGCGCCCAGCGCGAGCGCGAGCACGCCCATGCCGCCCTGGGTGGCCATGAGCAGGCGACGGCGCGGCAGCCGGTCGGCGAGCACGCCTGCCCACGGGGACAGCAGCAGGAACGGCACGAACTGGAGCGCCGTGGTGAGGCCGACGGCGATGCCCGAGTCGTCGCTGAGGTCGGTGAGGACGATCCAGTCCTGCGCGATGCGCTGCATCCACGTGCCGACGTTGGCGACGAGCGCGGCCGCGAACCAGATGCGGTAGTTCGTGTACTTCAGCGAGGAGAAGGTGGCGCTCATCGGGCGAGCCCCCCGGTCGGTTGGTCACTCGCGGGGGCCACGTGTCTCCTTCTCCTGGGGGCGGTCGTCGACGTGGGCAACAGACTATCGAATCGTTCTATTCCGCACCCGGTGGGTGACCCCGCACACGCCCCCGCGGAGTCCAGTACGGTATGCGCCGTGCGCACCGAGATGTCCCTCGCGGAGACCCTGAACGAGCTCGGCCTCCTCGGCGGCCGAACCCTGCCCCGCTTCGTCACGTCCGTCGGGGGCGCGGGCGACCAGCTCGAGGTCGTCGCCGACGCCCGCGCGGTGAAGAACCTGCCCGGGCCGCTCAAGCTCGCGACCCGCCTCGTGCCGGCCGTCCGGTCCCGGCTGCGGGTCGAGAGCTTCGACGGCGGCGTCGCGGTGCTGACCGTCGACGCGAGCGCCGGCGGCCTGCCCGCGCACAAGCTGCTCGGGCTCGCGAAGCACCGCATCGAGTCCGTGCTCGCCGCCAAGGGCCTGCCCGCCGGTTCGGTGCAGCTGCGCCCCGACGCACGGATCGCGCTGGACGTGCAGCGGCTGCTCGCGGCCCGCCGCCCCGGCACGGTGGTGCAGGGCATGGCGTTCGCCGACGGCCGGGTCGCCCTCGACACCGCGGCCTGACCGGTCTCAGCCGCGCGCCGCGATCCCGTCGGCGAGGCCGGACGCGTCGAGGTAGTCGTCCCACCGGTAGGCGATGACCTTCGCCACGTGCGGGCGCGCCAGCGCGACCTGCCGGTCGAGCGTCGCGAGGTCCCCGGGCGCCCGGTCTCCCACCCGGCCCTGCGGCCGGAACGCCTCGACGTTGGCCCACAGGGTCGCGCCGCGCACGCGGGCCGCCTCCGCGTAGAGCGTCGCCGTCGAGCCGGCGTACGCCTCGCCGTAGGTCGTGTCGCCGACGACGTCGCGCAGGTCCGCCCGCACCGGGTGGTCCCTCTCGGCGGGCCGGAAGACGCCCACGCGGCCGGTCCCCCCGCCGTCCTGCGGCGCGAGGACCATCGTGACGCCCGCGCGCGTGTCCGCGATCCGCTGCAGGGCGGGCCGGACGGCCGAGACGGGCACGGCGCCGCGGCGGAGGTCGGCATAGGGGCTGACCACCACCCGCTGCTTGTCCTTCGGCAGCCGGAACCCGACGATGCGGTGCTGCAGCTCGTACACCCGGAGGTTCGGCGCCCACGTGTCGACGTCGGTGAAGACGGCGGTCTCGAGCGACTGGTAGGCACCCGCGAAGGCGTCCGTGCGCCCGAACTTCGCGTTCCAGTCCGCGAGGACGCGGGAGGTGAAGCCGCCGAGCGTCTGGGTGGAGGAGTCGTCGGCGACGTACGGCACCGCGGGGTCCGGGGCGGGCTTGGGCAGCCCCAGGTAGACCGACATCCCGAACAGCTCCGCGTCGGCGACGAGCGCGGCGTCCGCGTCCGTCGCGGACGCGCTCGCCGCAACCACGAGGTCGTACGTGCGGCTCGGCGAGTCGCAGTCGCTGTACCCGCCCTCGACGGGCAGCAGCCACCAGGTGAACGCGCCGCGCGGCGTGCTCGACCGCCCGTCGCGGCCCGGGCAGAACAGCGCGGCGTCGCTGAACGCCGTCTTGCCCGCGTACGTGTAGACGTGCCGCACGGTGCCGCCGCCGGTGCGGGCCACCGCACGGTCGTAGCCGTCCCGGCCGTCGACCGTGAACCCGGCGAACCGCTCGTCGTCGGCGCCCGGGCGCAGGTCGGCCGGCGTCGCCGGCGTGAGCTCGGCCCCGAACGTCACCAGGGTGTCCGCCCCGATCTCGTGCGCGCCCTCCACCTTGGCGCGGGTCGCGCAACGGTCGGGGGTCGTGAGCACGAAGTACCCGCTCACGGGGTAGGACGCGCGCACGGTGCGGTCGGGCCGGTCCAGCCGCCCGCCCCCCGGGCACGTCGGCTCAGGGGCGGGAGACGAGGCGGGATCGCTCGACGGCGGCGCGGACGGCCGTGCCGACCCGGCGGCGGACGGCGCGGCGTCACCGGCGGGCGGGCCGCCGTCCGGCAGCAGGAGCGCGGCGAGCACGGCCAGCGCCACGACCGCCACGACAACGGCCGTGGCGAGGGCGGCCCGCCGGCTCCGGGACGCCATCCGCTGCGCGACGCCTACTTGACCGTGGCGGGGAGCACCTCGAGGTCGTCGGCGTGCTCCCGCACGTAGCTCCCCGCCTCGTCCTTCGCGATCGCCTTCATCAGCGGGTCGAACCGCTCACGGTCGAGCACGACGATCGACTGCCCGTCGTCGCTGCGGCCGGTGCCCGAGTACGGCGCCGTCATGAAGTCGACGTCGTTGGTGGCGAGCCCCCGGGCGCTCATGTAGAGGTTGCGCATCCGGTCGATGGTGAAGCCGTCGTCCGCGGCGACCGACTTGCTGACCGTGGTGAAGAAGTTGGTCATCATGCCGACGTCGTTCCGGTTGTTGTTGACCTTGGCGAGGATGGCGCGCATCCAGTTCTGCTGGCGCTGCACGCGGCCGAAGTCGCCGTTGACGAGCCCGTGCCGCTGGCGGGCGTACGCCAGCGCCTCCTCGCCGGACATCATGTGCACGCCCTGCTTGAAGAAGACCTGCTTGCCGTCGCCGATGTCCTCCGGCACGCGGATGCGCACGCCGTCGAGCGCGTCCGTCATCGCCGTGAACGACTCGAAGTCCGTCACCACGAAATGGTCGATCGTCACGCCCGTGAGGTCCTGGACCGTCTGGATCATCAGCGACGGGCCGCCGTACGAGAACGCCGCGTTGATCTTGGCCTGGCCGTGCCCGGGGATGTCCACCCACGAGTCGCGCGGGATCGAGACCACCTGGGCGCTCTTCCGGTTCGCCGGGAGGTGCACGAGCATGATCGCGTCGGTGCGCTGCGCGCCCGCCTCCCACTGCGACGGGTCGCCGGCGGAGATGCGGCTGTCCGAGCCCAGCACGAGGAGGTTCACCGCCTCGGTCTCCTCCACCTCCGGCTGGGGACTACTCTCGATCTCGGCGAACGGGTCGCCCAGCCGCTCGATGTTGGAGTCCAGCTGGTGCTGGAACCACCACGCGGCGCCGAACCCCCCCGCGGCGAGCAGCAGCACGAGCACGCCGACGACCGCAAGCGCGCGGTGGGTGCTGCGGGCCTCGGTACGGGCATGACGGCGCGGCGACGACGTCGGGGCGTTGGCTCGGCTCACAGGGCGGGATCCTACGGCCCCGTTCGCGGAGATCGTGTGTTCCGACCGTGACGCTTCCCGCCGTAGCATTCGCCCGGTGCGCCGCCGGACAGGACGCGGGGGCACCGCGAACGAGACGAGGGGCAAGACGATGCACGGCACCCGGGGGACGCCGCCGCCGCGCCCGCGGATGCTGCTCGTCACCCACCACTACCCGCCGGAGCACGGCGCCCCGCAGCGTCGCTGGGACAGCCTGACGCCGCGCCTCCTGGACGCGGGAGTCGACGTCGCGGTCCTCGCCCCTCCCCCGCACTACCCGAGCGGGCGGCTGCAGGACGCGCACGCCGCGTACAGGCCCGGGTCGGTCTCCCGGGGGACGCACGGCGAGCGGGTGGTCCGCACGAGGTTCCGGCCGCACACCGCCGACCTCCTCTCCCGCACGGTCGACCAGGCGGTCGCGGCCGGGAGCGCCGTCGTGCTCGGCCTCCGGTACTTCCGGCAGGCGGCCGAGCGGCCCGACATCGTGGTCGGCACCGTGCCCGGCATCCCGTCGATGTTCGCCGCGTGGCTGCTGGCGCGCCTGCTCGGCGCGCGGCTGGTGATCGAGATGCGCGACGCCTGGCCGGACCTCATCGAGCCGAGCGGTGTCCTCGACGCGCGGCGCTCCCTGGCCTCCCGGCTGCTGGCCGGCGCGCGCGCCCTGGTGCACCGGGCGGTCACCCGTCTGCAGTCCCGTGCCGACGCCGTCGTCACGACGACCGAGACGTTCGCCCAGGTGTTGCTCGAGCGCGGGGTGCGCCGCGTCGCCGTCGTGCGCAACGGCACGTCGTTCCGACCTCTCACGGCTGCGGACGCGCCCGACGACCTCCCCGCGGACGCCGCGGGGCCCGGGTCGCGCACCCGCCCCCTGCGCGCCGTGTACGCCGGCACCGTGGGCCGCGCCCAGGACCTGCAGTCCGTGGTGCGGGCGGCGGCGCTCGTGGCCCGGCGCGGCCTGCCGCTCGACGTGCGCATCGTCGGGGCCGGCGCGCGGGTGCCCTTCCTGGAGCGGCTCGTGGCCGAGCTGGACGCTCCCGTGACGTTCGTCGGCCCCGTGCCGCACGACGAGATCCGGCGGTACTACGCCTGGGCGGACACCGTGATCGTGTCCCTGCGGGACTGGAAGCCGCTGGAGTGGACGGTGCCCTCCAAGCTGTACGAGGTGATGGCCTCCGGCGCCTACGCGACCGCGTGCGTCGCGGGCGAGGCCGCGGCCCTGGTGCAACGGTCGGGCGCGGGCTCGGTGGTGCCTCCCGGCGACGTCGACGCGCTCACCGAGCTGTGGTCGGGCTGGGCCGCGACCGGCGCCGTGCCGGCGGCCGCCCCCCTCGCCGCACAGTGGGTGGCGCAGAACGCCGACGACGACACCCTCGCCGCGCGGTACCTGGACCTGCTGCGCGAGCTGACCGACGGGAGGGCGGCCCGGTGACGGCGGCCCGCGTGCGGGAGCTGGCCCGCAACGCCCGCTTCGCCGCGTCGTTCGTCGCCGGCGCGCTGACCACCGACCCGGCGTGGCTGGTGCTCCAGGCCGCCCGGCGCACGCCCGCGCGGGTGAGCGCCGTCCTGGTGCCGTGGGCGGAACGCGCGCTGGGCGACGGGACCACCGGCGAGGCCGGACGGCTGCGCGCCGCGTGGCAGGACGGCGACGTCGACGCGCTCCGCGACGCCACACCGTCGACTCGCGCCGGGCGCCGGGTCCGGGCGTCGCTGCTGGGGCAGGTCGCACTGCTCGAGGGCGCGGCGGCGCCTGGATCGTCTCGGCATGCGGACGGTTTCCCGGGGCGAGCGGGTGAAAAACCGCCGCGCACCGGACCGGGTGAATTGTCGGAGCCCGTCGCGGTGCACCACCACCTCACCAACTCGCTGCCGCACACCCAGAGCGGCTACACCCTGCGCACGCACGCGATCCTCTCGGCGCAGCGGGACGCCGGGCACCGGGTCACCGCGACGACGCGCGCCGGCTATCCGCTGATGATCGGCGCGCTCGGCGCCCGCGGCACGGACGTCGTCGACGGCGTGGGCTACCGGCGCCTGGTGCCGCGGTCGCTGCCCGCGGACCACCGGCGACGCGCCGCGGACGGCGTCGAGCTGCTCGTGCGCGCGCTCGACGACGCCCGGCCGGCGGTCGTGCACGCGACCACCCCATGGACCACCGGCGACGCCGCCCGCTCGGCCGCGGCCCGGCTCGGCCTGCCCTGGGTGTACGAGGTGCGAGGTCTGCCCGAGGAGACGTGGGCCGCCTCGCACCCGACGCCCGAGGGCCGCGAGCGCGCCGCCGCCTCGGAGCGGTTCGCGCTGCTGCGCGCCCGCGAGACGGACCTGGCGCTCACCGCCGACCACGTCGTCACGCTCAGCGGCACCATGCGCGACGAGCTCGTGGGCCGCGGCGTGCCGGGCGAGCGCATCACCGTCGTGCCCAACGCCGTCGACGCCGCGCTGCTCGGCGCGGCCCCCACCCCCGCCGACGCGCGGGTGGCCCTCGGGCTGCGCACCGCGCCGCTGGTGGTCGGGACGGTGAGCAGCGTCGTCGGCTACGAGGGCCTGGACACCGTGCTGCGCACCGTCGCCCTGCTGCGCTCGCGGGGCGTCGACGTGTCCGCGCTGATCGTGGGCGACGGCGTCGACCGGCCCCGCCTGCTGCGGCTCGCCGCCGAGCTCGGGCTGGGCGAGCACGCGCTCCTGCCCGGCCGCGTCCCGCGCGACGTCGCGCGCACGTACCTGGCCGCCCTCGACGCCGTCCTCGTGCCGCGGCGCCCCGACCGCGTGACCCGGCTGGTCACGCCGCTCAAGCCCGTCGAGGCGATGGCGCTCGGCCGCCCCGTCGTCGCCAGCGACCTGCCCGCGCTGGCCGAGGTGCTCGCGCCCCTCCCCTCGCCGACCGCGCCTCCCGGCGCACCCGCCGGCGTCCTCGTCCCGGCCGACGACCTCGGCGCCTGGGGCGACGCCGTCGCCCGCGTGCTCGACGACGCGGCGCACCGTGCGGCCCTGGTCGCCGCCGGGCGTCGGGTCGCCCGCGAGCGCACCTGGGAGCGGCTCGTCGCGCGGTACGCCCGCGTCTACGCGACGGTCACGGCGCCTCGCCCCTGACGTGCGGGGGCGTCAGCGACGCCCGAGCGCCCGGTACCGCCAGCCCGCCGCGGTCCAGGCCGTGCGGCTCAGCGCGTTGCGGCCGTCGAGCACCGTGCGCTGCGCGACGAGCGTGCCCACCCGCTCCGGGTCGAGCTCGCGGTACTGCCGCCACTCGGTGAGCAGGAGGACCGCGTCGGCGCCGGCCAGCGCCTCCTCGAGGTCCCGCTCGTAGCGCAGGCCCGGCTGCTTGGCCCGGGCGTTGTCGATGGCCTGGGGGTCGTGCACAGTCACCACGGCGCCCCGTTCGGCCAGGCGCGCCGCGACCTCGAGGGCGGGCGAGTCCCGCACGTCGTCGCTGTCCGGCTTGAACGCCGCCCCCAGCACCGTGACCTCGGCGCTCTCGACCATGCCGCCGAGCACCTCGACGGCGAGGTCGACCATGCGCGCCCGACGGCGCGTGTTGATGGCGTCGACCTCGCCGAGGAACGCGACCGCCTCCCCCGCCCCGAGCTCGTCGGCGCGGGCGCGGAAGGCGCGGATGTCCTTGGGCAGGCAGCCGCCCCCGAAGCCGAGGCCGGCGTTGAGGAAGCGGCGGCCGATGCGCGCGTCGTACCCGATCGCGTCGGCGAGGCGCGCGACGTCGCCGCCCGCGACCTCGCACAGCTCCGCCATGGCGTTGATGAAGGAGATCTTGGTGGCGAGGAACGAGTTGGCGGCCACCTTGACCAGCTCCGCCGTGGGGTAGTCGGTGACGATGCGCGGGACGTCCTCGGCCAGCAGCGCGGAGTACACCTCGTCGAGCACGGCCGCGGCCCGCTCCCCCGCCCCGCCGTCGGGGACGCCGTAGACGAGCCGGTCGGGGTGCAGCGTGTCCTGGACAGCGAAGCCCTCGCGCAGGAACTCCGGGTTCCAGGCGAGCACGGCGTCGGGCCGCGACGCGGCCACGAGGCCGGCGAGCCGCTGCGCGGTACCCACCGGCACCGTGGACTTTCCCACCACGATCTCGCCCGCCCCGAGGTGCTGCACGAGCTCCCCGACGGCGGCGTCGACGTAGGACAGGTCGGCCGCCTGGCCGTCCCGACGCTGCGGCGTACCGACGCACACGAAGTGCACCTGCGCCCCTGCCACGGACGCCATGTCCGTGGAGACCGTGAGCCGCCCCGTGCCCGTGACCTCGGCCAACAGCTCGTCCAGGCCCGGTTCGAAGAACGGCGCCTTCCCGGCGCCCAGGGCGTCCACCCGCTGGGGGTCGACGTCGACGCCCACGACGTCGTGACCCAGCCTCGCCATGCTCGCGGCGTGCACCGCGCCCAGGTACCCGAGTCCGATCACCGAGATCTGCACTGTGCTGCCCTTCGTCGAGGCGCCCGCGGGGACGGCGGCGCCTAGGTGCACGCCGTGGCTCACTCTAGGATGCGGGGCGATGACGTACGAGACCGAGCTGCGGCGGGGCGCGACGCGCCCGGCTGACCTGTACGCCGAGCTCTTCGGCAAGCAGGCCTCCACGCTCGAGGTCGTCTCCACCGGCCGGCTCGCGCCCGTCGGGGCCCGGCCGCCGATCCGCACCTACCTGCGGCAGCTGTGGAAGCGGCGCCACTTCCTCTGGGCGGAGGCCCGCGCCAAGGTCACCAGCGGCACGCGCGAGACCCTCCTGGGCCAGGCGTGGCTGGTCATCAACCCCATGCTCAACGGGTTGGCTTACTACCTGATCTTCGGAAAGGTGCTGAGCTCCAGCCGAGGCATCGACAACTTCCTCGGCTACCTCATCATCGGGGTCTTCCTCTTTCAGTTCACCACCACCTGCGTCAACGGTGGGGCCAAATCCATCGCGGGCGGGCGCAACCTCATCCGGGCGTTCAGCTTTCCCCGGGCATCTCTGCCGATCTCCGTGGTGCTTCGCGGCATCCTCAACCTGCTCCCGACGCTCGCGGCCATGTTCGTGCTGTTGATCGCGCTCCCGACGCAAGAGAACTGGACGCTCGCAGCGGCGCTCTTCCCCGCCGTGCTGGGCCTGCAGATCCTGTTCGTCACCGGGCTCTCGCTGCTGCTCGCCCGCGCCGCCGCTGCGTTGCCCGACCTCAACCAGCTCATCAGCGTGCTCATGCGGTTCTGGCTGTACGGGTCAGCGGTGTTCTTCTCGATCGACCGGTTCGAGAACTACCCGTGGATCGTCGGGATCATGGAGGCGAACCCCATGTACATGGTGCTCGACGCCGCCCGCGACACCCTGTTGTACGGCGTCGCGCCCGCCATGTCGACGTGGGTCGGGCTCGGTGCCTGGGCGGTGGGCACGCTCGTGGTCGGCTTCGTCGTGTTCTGGCGGGCGGAAGAGTCCTATGGCCGTGCCTGAGCTCGCCGTCGCGAACCAGTTCGCGCGGCCCACGACCGCCGACCAGCCGGCCGCCCCCGCCCTCGTCGACCCGTTCGCGCAGGCGACGGTGGCCGTGCAGGACGTCAGCGTCCGCTACCGCGTGCCCTCGACCGACGCCGCGGAGCGCCGTCGCCGGACCAACCCGGTCGTCAAGGCCGCGCGCGCCGTGCTCGGCAACGACCCCAAGGTCCTGGTCCGCGCCCTGTCGGGCATCTCGTTCGTCGCCCGCTCGGGAGAGCAGATCGGGCTGGTGGGGCAGAACGGCTCCGGCAAGAGCACGCTGCTGCGCATCATCGCCGGGCTCGAGAACCCCGCCAAGGGCCGGGTGCTGGCCGAGAGCACGCCCGTGCTCATCGGCGTCAACGCCGCGCTGGTGCCCGACCTGTCCGGCGAGGAGAACATCCGCCTCGGCTGCCTGGCGATGGGCCTCACGCCCGCACAGGCGGAGGCGGCCGTCCCGGACGTCCGGGACCTGGCCGGGCTCGGCAAGTCGATCTACCTGCCGATGAAGACCTACTCCTCCGGCATGGGCGCCCGCCTGCGCTTCGCCATCGCGACCGCGGCCAACCCGCACATCCTCCTCATCGACGAGGCGCTCGCCACGGGCGACGCGGCCTTCCGCGAGCGCAGCGAGGCGCGGATGCGGCGCCTGCGGGAGAACGCGGGCACCGTGTTCCTGGTCTCGCACGCCGCCCAGACCATCGAGGAGAGCTGCACGCGGGCCATCTGGCTCAACCACGGCCGCCTCGTCCTCGACGGGGCCGCCGAGGACGTCGCCCTGCGCTACCGCAAGTGGGCGTGGGCGGTCGCGAAGGACAGGCCGGACGAGGCGAAGAACATCATCGAGACCGCCTTCGCCGAGCGGGAGCAGACCCAGGTCCGGGTCGAGGAGCCCCGGTCGTCGCGTCTGTACACTGCCCGTCACGTGAGGCCGACCGCGACGTCGCGGCGTCGCAATCAAGGAGACAAGTAACAGTGGCAACCACGCGCCCGCGCGTCATGACGGTGTACGGCACCCGCCCTGAGGCGATCAAGGTGGCACCCGTCATCAAGGCCCTCGAGGCGAGCGACGTGCTCGACTCGATCACCGTCGTCACGGGCCAGCATCGCGAGATGCTCGACCAGGTCAACGAGATCTTCGAGATCATGCCCGACCACGACCTCGACATCTTCGAGCACGGTGCGTCGCTCTCGATGATCGTCGCCCGAGTGCTCGAGCGGCTCGATCCGGTCCTGGAGGCGGAGAAGCCCGCCGCCGTCGTCGTGCAGGGCGACACGTCCACGTCGACCGCCGCCGCGCTCGCCGCGTTCCACCGCGGCATCCCCGTGGTGCACCTCGAGGCGGGCCTGCGGTCGGGGAACATCCTGTCTCCGTTCCCCGAGGAGGCGAACCGCAAGATCACCTCGCAGATCGCTTCCCTGCACCTCGCCCCGACCGCGACCAGCAAGGCCAACCTGGAGCGGGAGTCCGTCGCCGACGACGACGTCGTCGTCACCGGCAACACGGTGATCGACGCGCTGCTCATGACGGTCGAGAAGAAGTCCCCGTTCAGCGACCCCGCGCTCGAGGACCTCGCCGACTCCGGCCGGCGCATCCTCCTCGTCACCACGCACCGCCGGGAGAACTGGGGCGACGCGATGGAAGGTGTGGGACGCGCGCTGGCCCGCCTGGCGCGGTCGTTCCCCGACGTCCAGGTCGTGCTGCCCGCGCACCGTAACCCCGTCGTCCGCCAGGCAGTGCTGCCCCACCTCCGGGGGCTGGACAACGTGACCGTGACCGAGCCGCTCGCGTACGGCCAGTTCACGCGCATGCTGTCCCTCGCGAGCGTCGTGCTCACGGACTCCGGAGGCGTCCAGGAGGAGGCTCCGTCACTCGGCAAGCCCGTTCTCGTCATGCGGGAGAACACGGAGCGTCCCGAGGCGGTCGACGCCGGCACCGTGAAGCTCATCGGCACCGACGAGGAAAGAATCGTGGACGAGGTCACGACGCTCTTCACGGACCAGGTCGCGTACGAGGCGATGGCCCAGGCGACGAACCCGTACGGTGACGGGTCGAGTGCCGCGCGCACGGTCGGGGCGATTCATCACCTCCTTGGCAACGGTCCTCGACCGACGGACTGGCAGGTCGGAACATCACGATGAGCAAGCACCGCGTCTTCATCTATGGCTCGTGCGTCGCGAGGGACACCTTCGAGCATTTCGACCCTGACCAGTTCGAGCTCGTCCAGTACGTCGCCCGGCAGTCCGCGCTCAGTGCGTACACGCGGCCGGTCACCCTCGTCGAGCCCCCGCAGCTCGAGTCCTCGTTCCAGCAGCGGATGGTCTCGGGTGACTACGCGTCGAGCCTGCAGACTCTCATTCCCGAGGCGGCCCACCGGACCGACCTCGTGCTGGTCGACCTCACGGACGAACGCCTCGGCGCCTACGTCCTCCCCGATGGCTCGGTGATCACTCGGTCGACCGAGCTGATCAACTCGGGCGCCGAACATCACCTCCCGGCGGGATCGCAGCATCTCCCGTTCGGAAGCGACCAGCACTTTCAGTACTGGTCCCAGGGAATCGCCGCCGTGGGCGAGCTCATCCGGCACCACATGCCGCACGCCGCAGTCGTGCTCCTCAACATCCCGTGGGCAGAGCGCTCGGAGTCCGGCGCGCCCACCCCGGCGAGCTTCGGGATCAGCGCAGAGGAGGCCAATCCTGTCTTCGACGCCTACGTGAACGTCGCGACGCAGGCGCTGCGGGCCGAGGTCGTCTCCCTGCGGCCGGAGGAGGTCGTGTCGAGCCCTGACCACCCCTGGGGCGACGCTCCGTTCCACTATGCCGAGGACGTCTATCTTCATGCCGTCAAGGCGATCACCGGGTCGGAGGGCCGGGTGGCCTGGGCGCCCCCGCCGCCGACCACGGGCAGCGTGGGTCACGACCAGGGGACGGCTGCGCAGGGTGTGCCCAGCCGTGCGTCCGTCCGTGACCGGCGCCCCGGCAGCCCGGCGCGAACCCCTGCGACCTCGGTCGACGGTCCGAACTTCGTGATCGCCGGCACCCAGCACGCCGGAGCAGAGTGGATCGCGCAGCAACTCGGGAACCACCCCGACGTGTTCATTCCCAAGGGCAAGGGAAGCACCTATTTCAATCGTCCTGCGCGCCTCAAGAATGCCGCCGAGGGCGACGCGTACAAGAAGGCATTCGAACCAGGGCGATCCGCAAGATGGCGCGGCGACTTCACCCCTGACTACTTCTGGCACTCCACAGGGTCCGCGTTCGGCCCCAAGCGGCTGAACACGCCGGAAGAGGTCGCGCGCATGCTCCCGGCGGACAGCCCGGTCATCATCGTCCTTCGCGAACCCGTCACGAGGGCACTGGCGGCCTACTGGCACCACTTCTCCCTGGGCAGGTACGACCTCTCCACCGGAGTGTTCCAGATTCCCAGCAACCTCGGGGTCGTCGATCTGGGATTCTATCGCCGGCACTACGAGAAATGGGCGGAGATCGTGGGAGAGGGGAATATCCACGTTCTACTCTATGACGACTTGCTCGAGAATCCCCGCGGCGAGCTCGCCAAGGTCCTCGACGTGCTCGGCGTCCACGCGGCTGAGGATTACTGGTCCTCGGTGAGCCTCAACCCCGCGGTCGCCACCAAGGCGTGGCTGAAGCCATTTCAGGAGCGCGGCACGATCACCGCCCAAGAAGTTGCAGCGCTCTTCGAGCTCTACCGGCGCGACGTCGCGTTCGTCGAGTCGCTCCTTGGTCGAAAGCTCCCCGCCTGGCGAAACCGCAACGAACTCATCCGCTCGCACTCCGCGTGAGTGTGAGCTGCCAGAGTGTGAGCTGCCAGGGTGGCCGGGCGAGCCGACACGACGCCCGGCCGGTCGTCATCCTGAGCGCGCGCGTCGCCGGCGGAGGGACCACTCCGTTCCCCACCGAAGCGGCAAAGAGCCGCAAGGCCGGGTGAAGAACCCGAAAGCCGGCGCTTGAACGAAGGGCTCATCCGACATCGCCCACGTCCCCGGTCACGCGTCGGAGAACGCCTGCGAGACGAATTCGTTCACGGCGGCCGCGTCCGGGCTGATATGCCCGTTGCCGAGGTCGAGGTAATCGACCGACAGGGGAACATCCGGCCTTTGCGTCCGGAGAAACTCCCAGAACGGCTCGGCATGGTCTCTCAGATGATGAGTGTCGCCCCGATTGATGTAGTACCTCAGCCGCGGGCTGCCATCATGCGTCGCGTAACGCCCGGCGAGTGATATGCGCTGAATATCCTCGGGGCGCAGTTCGCCGCTTCCGAACACCTGTGTCAGGGCTCGCCTCGAGTACGAGGGGTGATAGCTACGAATATCGGTCTGCGGACTCATGACGACCGCCGAAGACCCGGGCACGTAGAGCGCGGTGGCCATCGCGGCAAAACCACCCCCTGAACTACCCACGAGGACCACTCGCGATATGGCTTGCTGGTCGACGAACCGATTCACGATCTGCCCGACGACCGGCGCGAGATCCACGTTTCGGGACCCTAGGTACCACCCGAGCGTCAGCGAAGGGTCCAGGTCGAGCGTGGGGTCGGCGACAGCCATCACATTGACGCCGAGCTCGCCGAGCGAGCGAATTCGCTCAAACCGCGGCAGCTCCGTCTTCAGGCGGTTCAAAGCACCGTGGAGGACGACGACCAGGTCCGACGAGTCGGCGAGGTGCACTCTGGCAGGCAGCGCGAGTGGCCCCACATTGACGACGTGCACCGAGCGCGGACTACGAAGGTCCAGCCTGCGAGGCACGCCGTCGTAGACGTGGACACGAGCGCCGCGGACCGGACGGGGCGCGTCCGGTCCGCGCGTGCCAGACAGGAGCGCGACTCGCGTGCGGGCATCAACGAGTCCCTTGACGTCGTCGGTCAGGTAGTGGCCAGCATCCCGAAGCAGCGCACCGCCGCCATAGTCGATGCCGAGCCGAAGCCCTGAGGTGATCCTGTCCACGTCGGTCTGGTCGAGGTGCGCGTCAGGACCCCGCCCGCCCACGTGTCGTGCCGCTGTGTGGTGATTCTCCGCGGCCTCGATCGTCGCCACATCGTGCCCGTCGTCGCCGACCTGCCGCTTCCGTGGCCTCGGTCGTGACGACGTTCCGTCGCGCGCCGGCTCAGTCCCGTTGCCCAGGACGATGCGGTCCTGACGCCCGTGCCCATGGACGACGAACGCGGTCCCCCCGGACTCGAGCGGCTGCACCTCCACGCGTCCCATGCCCTCGGACGCCGGGAAGATGCCCGTGATGATCCGGAAGCGCTCCCCGCGACGGCGCGCCTTGATCACTGTCGTGGGAACGGTCAGGCCCGGGCCGGCCGAGAGCCACCCGTCGAGCGGACTCTCTCCTCCGTGGGCGACCTCGACCTGAGGCGCACTGCCGCCCCACGCGATCGATAGGGTCTTCCCCTCCCGATCGAGCAGGACGCTCCCGCGGCCCATGGTGGCGTCGACACCTGGACCCAGGTGCCAGCGCTGCTCGACGGTCACGTCCTCGTCGGCACGCACGGTGTCGACGACCAGGATTCCCTCGGTCGCGCGCGAGTACACGACCTGGCGGTCGACCACGACATCGCGGTATCCGCCATCCCGCAGACGGTAGTACTCATGGGTGGCAGAAGACCGATGGGACACGAGCTCGACGAACGAGTCGGGGTCGTACTCGCGCCCCTGGACGTGGAGGACGTTGTGCCCGAGGCGTCCGGCCGCGTAGTCGCGGAAGGCGCCCTTCAGGTGTCCGTGCTTCCCGGCATCGACAAGGAAGGGGACACCTTGTGCCCAGTAGGTGACGGCACCCCCGTCCTGGTGCCCGTGCAATCCTCTGGCGTGACCGAACCTCAGCGAGTAGTACGTCTCCTCGCGCAGCTGTCGTTCGGTCTCGCCCCAACCACTTCGGCCGAACGCATACCCCGCGCGGTAGACCACGCTCACGGACTCGGGCGGTCGACCATCAGCACCCTCCGTGGCGATGTAGAGCAGTTCCGGCGCGTCCATACCTCTCAGATGGATGTTGGCGCCGGTCTCTCCGATCGCTTCCAGCCGGCCGTCCGGCCGGGTGGCGTGGGCCAACGTCTGCGGTGTTGACCGGATGCGACGAACGACAGCGCTCGCGTCGATGCCCTCGAGCTCGCAGCGCCTGGCAAGGTCGAGGGTCCATTGGTAGTTGAACAACCAGTGGGCGAGCGACGCTTCGGCATTCACACCCTCGTCGTCGAACGCGGCCTCCACGTGTTCGCCGATCCGGGCTCGTGCGATCCCAGTCCAGTCGGCACGACCTAGCGCACTTCCGAGCATGAGCAGCGCAGCGTGCTGGTGAAGGGCATGGTCCGCGCGACCGAGGTTCGCCGGCTCGGCCAGCCATGCGCCGTGCACCGAGAGCGTGTCGAGCAGCCAGGACGGATCGTCGACGTAGGGCAGACCAAGGAGGAGCGCCTGCGCCCGCGTGGCGGCGACCATAGCGGCCCATGAATCGTTGCCGTGCTCGCCCGCCGCCGAGGGGGAGTTCGACACCGTCCAGGAGCGAGCAAGTCGCTCCCAGTGCGCGAAGTACGCGGTGTCCCCCAGCATCGCCAGACGCCGGAACGGATCGAGCCAACGAAGCATGTGGAACTGGGACACCCAGCTCCGCTGCCGGAACGGGTTCATCGTCCAGTCGACCGGCATGCTGATCTCGGCAGTGGGATGTGGCGGAAGGATCACCTTCCCGGCCACCACGTCGTCGACGAGCCCACGGTCGTTCGGGGTGGTCTCGAAGTGCCGTCCGAACGCCTGGCGCTGCGCCACCCTCACTGCATGTTCGAGATCAGCTGCCACTCGGGATGACCTCTCGCGCGCCCGAGACCTCCGACGCTCCGCGCTGGATGATCTCGTCGTAGACGGCAGACACACGACCGGACAGCGCGCTCCACGTCCGTTCCTGCTCGACCCATCGACGACCTGCCTCGCCGAGACCACGCCGCAGGTTCTCGTCCTCGAGCAGCGTGGTCAGCGTGCGCACCAGATCCGCATGGTCCCCCTTGCGGTGGAGCAGTCCGGTCTTCCCGTCCTCGACGATCTCGGCGAGAGCCCGGACATCGGACGCGACGACCGCCTTGCCCATCGCCATCGCCTCGAAGGGCTTGAGCGGGGACACCAGCTCACACACAGGGAGCGGGAGCCGCGGGAACGGCGCGATGTCTACCAGTGAGTAGTAACGCTCGACGTCGGCATGCGGGACCCGCCCCGTGAAGGTCACGACCCTGCCGAGGACGCCCAGCTCGTCGGCGAGGGCCTCGAAGGTCTCCTTCTCGGCGCCGTCCCCCACGATCAAGACGTGGAAGTCGTCCCGGGTGCGGTCCAGCTCCGCCGCGGCTCGGATGACGAGGTCGAGCCCCTCATAGTCGAGAACCGACCCGATGTAGCCGATCACCGTCTTGCCCTCGAGGCCGAGCTCACGGGCGAGCTCGATGTCACGCTCGACCGGGACGAAGCGCTCCGTGTCGACGCCGTTGGGGACGAGGACGATCTTCTCCTCGTCGACGCCGCGGTTGACGAGCTCGTCCTTCAGTCCGCCGGTGATCGCGATGACCTTCGTCGCCTTGGCGGCCGCGTCGGCCTCCATCCGCGCGATGTACCGGTACATCCCGGAGTCGTGCCACTCGGGGTTCCGCGAGGCGCGAGTGACCTCCCAGAGCCCACGGACCTCGTAGACCGACGGGATCCCGAGCCGGCGGGCGGTCTCGACCGCCGTGAGCCCGTTCCAGTGGTTCGACGCCGCATGGATGACGAAAGGTCGCTCCTCGCGGGCCAGCGACTCCAGCGCCGCGGAGTAGTCCCGGACGTAGTCGGTGATCGGGTTCTTGAGCCACCGGCCTGGGGCCGTCGTCAGACGGAGGTAGTCGACGCCGTCGATCACCTCGCGCGCGGGGATCTCCGTGAGCTCGTCGTGCCCAGGTGCATCGAACGGGTAGCCGAGCCGCGTGACGGCAGCCATCGACCAGTTCGCCGTGAGGGCGCGGAGCAACCCGTGCGAACGCGTCGCGTAGCCGGCCGAGTTGTACGGCAGCGAGTTGTGGAGCAGATAGAAGGCGCGGCGTTCGTCCGGCGTATATGCGGTGGTCGCCGCTTCCGGTCCGAACGGGAACCCACGCTTCATGAGCTGGTAGTTGGAGACCTCACCCTTGCGTGCCCGCTTCTTCTTGAGAGCCTGTTCCGACTCGCGGCGCAGGCGGGTCGCCCAACCGTCCCCGGGCACCGCGCGCAGATACTGTTCCGCGAGTCGAGTGGTCCGGCCGAACTGCTGCCGGGCCCAGCTGCGTCGGATGGCCCGGCGCAGGCTAGCGACGGGAATCTCGTCCTCGGTCAGCTCGACGAGGATCTCGACCGATCGGGAGACGTTGCCCGTCGCCAGGTAGCGGAGGAGCAGGGCCTGTCGGGCAGCTCCGGGCTCGAGCCCGACGAGACGGGCGTCCGCCTCGGTGCCGTCACCGTTCCGTGCCAGGTAGTGCTGGATCGCCGCCCGGGCGACTGCGTCGGGGCTCTGCGCCACGACGGCGATGCACCCCTCGTGGCGTGCCGGGACCACGAGCGCGATCGCGTCGCGATGGACCTCGGGGTGCTCGGCCAAGACGGTCGCGAGCCCGTCGAGCGCCTGCGTGACGACCACGGGGTTCTTGTCCTTGCTGCGGACAAGCTCGAAGAGCAGCTCGAGGGCGTCGAGGTGCCACGGTCGCAGGTCGAGCGCCGACTTGACCGACTCGAAGGTGACGTCGGAGCGCGACACGTCGAGCGACCACTGGGCGTGCAGGAACCACAGGTCGGCGCGGCCCGCGTCGAGCAGCAGGGCTCGTCGGAGGTAGTCGAGCGCCCGGCTGCGCTTCCCGGCCCGCCAGGCGTCCTTCGCCGCCGAGACGAAGTCGGGAGCGCTCCGGCCAGCCAACAGGGTCTCTTCGGCGGGGACCGCTGATCGCACCGGGGTGACCGCCGCGCTAGCCGGGACGCCTCCCAGTGCACGGAGCACCCTGCGCCTGACGCGGAACGAGGTGCTCACCGCGCGATACCTCGCGTGTCGATGACGCCCTTGCCCGCGAGCTCGCCCTCGGCGACGCGGGCCTTGAACTCGCTGTGGTCGACGAGCACGACGGTGACGTCCGCGATCCTCGACGCCCCGGCCAGGCTGTCGAGCCGGACGTTGCGCCGGTTCGCGAGCTCCGGGGGCAGGGTCTCGATGTGCGGCTCCACGACCACCACCTGCGCGTGCGGCAAGCGGTCCGCCAGGTCGGCGACGATGCGACGCGCCGGCGACTCTCGCAGGTCGTCGATGTCAGCCTTGAACGCCAGCCCGAGAGCGGCGATGGTCGGCGACTCGATCCCCTCGGCGGCGGCCACGACCTGGTCGATGACCCACTGCGGCTTGCTGTCGTTCACCTCGCGCGCGGTGCGGATGAGGCGCGCGTGCTCGGGGTCGGCGTCGACGATGAACCACGGGTCCACGGCGATGCAGTGGCCACCCACGCCGGGGCCGGGCTGCAGGATGTTGACGCGGGGGTGGTGGTTGGCGAGCCGGATGAGCTCCCAGACGTCGATGCCGAGGTTGTCAGCGATGAGCGAGAGCTCGTTCGCGAAGGCGATGTTGACGTCGCGGAACGAGTTCTCGACCAGCTTGGCCATCTCCGCGGTGACCGAGTCCGTGAGCAGGATCTCGCCCTGGCAGAAGACGGCGTAGAGCTCCTTCGCCATCTGCGCCGCCTCGGGCGTGAGGCCGCCGACGATGCGGTCGTTGGTGACGAGCTCGATCATCACGCGGCCGGGGAGCACTCGCTCCGGGCAGTGCGCGACGTGGATCTGCGGGCGCCCCTCGGACCCGTCAAGGCTGAGGTCGGGACGCGCCTCGAGCACCCACTCGGCCATCTTGCGGGTCGCGCCGGGGGGCGAGGTCGACTCGAGGATGAGGAGCTCGCCACCGCGCAGCTGCGGAGCCAGCGCCTTGGCCGCCGCCTCGATGTAGGAGAGGTCGGGCTCGTGGTCGCCCTGGAACGGGGTCGGCACCGCGACGATGAAGGCATCGGCCGGCTCAGGGGTGTCCGTCGCGCGCAGCGTGCCCTGCTGCACGGCGCCGGCGACGTACGTCGCCAGGTCCGGCTCGACGAACGGCACGTCACCGCGGTTGATGGCCTCGACGTTGGACGGCTTCACGTCCACGCCGATCACCTTGACGTCCTTCGACGCCAGGATGGCGGCGGTCGGGAGGCCGATGTAGCCCAGCCCGATCACGCCGACGGTGTTGATCTCCATCGCTTGTCCTTGTTCAGACGAGGACGTGCCGGTCGGCACGCCCGTAGAAGGCGACCGAGCCGCTGGCCAGCAGCTCGGCGTCGGTGACGGTCCAGGTGTGCCGGCCCTCGCCGGAACGCATCTGGACGAAGTTGAAACGGTCCGCGGAGTAGATGCGGGCCCCGCGGTCCGCGACCCGGCGGAGGAACTCCGTGTCCTCGCCCCTCGCCGTCTCCCCGAACCGCACCTCGGCGGCGACCGGACGACGCGCGACGATGGTAGGGCCCATGACGAAGTCGGTGAACCGGTGCTCCCGCTCCGCGAACCGCAGCACGGTGGCGTCGTGGGCCTCGAGGTACATGTAGTGCGCCTGCTTGCCCACCACCTCCGCGCCGCTGTAGGCCATGGCGTACAGCTGGTCGGAGAGGTACTGCGGGCCGTACAGGTCGTCGTCGTCCAGCTTGGCGACGACGTGCCCGTCCGCGGCGTCCACCAGCCGGTTCAGGCAGCCGCCGAGCGGCAGGTCGGTGCCCGCGTGGAGCAGGACGAGATCCTCGACCCCCGCCTCCTCGGCGCGCGCCCGAAGGTCCGCCGCGTCCACCTCGAAGCCGTGCGTGAGCAGGGCGAGCTGCACGCCGACGTCCTGCTGCGCGCCGACCGTGCGCAGCACGTCGTCGAGCCGGTGCGGCCGGTTCGTCGACACGAGCGCCGTCACCGACGGGCGCGGCACGGTCGCCGACGGCGCGAGGCCGACGTCGTGCAGCACGCGCTGCACCCGGGCGCCGTACGTGTGCTCCCGCCAGATGCGGCGCTGCCCGCGGTGGACCGCCCTGTCACGCAGCTCGGGCGAGCGCACGAGCGCGCGCACCGTGTCGGCCGCCTCGCCCCGCGTCGTGACCGCGAAGACCTCGTCGGCGGGGAAGAACTCGGCCGTCGCGGCGCTCGGCGCCGTGACCACCGGCGTGCCGCACGCGGTGATCTCGAAGATGCGCCGCGCGCACATGCTCGGCGAGTCGACCACCGAGTTCACGTTGAGGAACGCCTTGAAGTCGCGGTACGCGGTGAGCATCTGCGCGTAGTCGAGCGACCCGACGACGCGCGACGCGAACGGCTCCGGGAACTCGTACCGGTCCCCCTGCCCGCGGAACCGCGAGAAGATCTCGAGCCCCGTGGCCATGCGCGGCGACACGTCGAGCGCGCCGCCCAGCAGCATCTCGGCCTGCTCCCGGCGCTCCGGGTACTTGTGCGCGAACCAGGTGCCGGCGAACGCGACGTCGCGCCCCGGACCGTCCCCGTGGGTGCGCACCGGGTTGTGGATCGCGGGCTGCGCGCCGAACTCCAGCACGCGGACACGGTCGTGCCCCAGCCGCTCGCGGTAGGCGTCGAGCCGGCCGACGTCCGTCGTGTAGACGCGGTCGAACAGCGCCGCCGTGTCGACGAAGTCCTCGAAGTGGACCGGGTCCTCCTTGTTCCAGAAGACCGTCGGGATGCCCTGCGCCCGCGCCGCCTCGACGAGTTCGACCACCGCGGGGCGCGGGGCCGACGGGCCGGTGAGGTGGTACTGCCACGCCCCGCCGTTGCCGCGCCAGGCCGACTCGACGAAGACGAGGTCGAGACCGTCCAGGTGGTCGCGCCACGACGACGGCTTGAGCAGCACCTGCTCCCACTCGTACCCGAGCGCCAGCCGCGAGAAGTCGTCGAGGACAACGCCGGCGCGCAGCGCCCGGGCGGGCTCGCGCCGCGGCATCGTCCAGGCGTCGTACGTCAGGCCGTCGGCGGTCAGCCGCCCGGCCCCCGACGCAGGGTCGCCCGCCACGCGACGCCGGCGCAGGAACGTCCGCAGCTGGGCCACGCCACCGTGCCGCAGGTGCCACAGGGCCTTGCGGGTGGTCGTCCTCGACCACCACCGGTCGGCTCGTGCAGGCATGCGTCCAGTCCTCGGTTCGGGGGCGGGCGCGCCTCTCGTCGGAGAGGGCTTCCCACGTCGCCGCCAGGACACTCCCAGGCGGCCGGGGCAATCGTAGCGGCGGCTCCTCCTGGCGCCCGACCCTCTGACCACGGATCGGGCTGCCCAGCCTCGGAAGACGGCTAAAAGGGGGCACATGCCCCAGAACATTTCACCCGCTCAGGTACACGGCCCCGGCCGGTCGCGGAGGACCGGGCCGGGGCCGTGCGGGGCGCCGGCGTCAGGCGCCGAGACCGAGTGCGGTCTGGATCGGCTCGAGCGTGAAGTACACGACGAACATGGCCGCGGCGACCCACATGAGCGCGTGGATCTGGCGCACCTTGCCGAGCGCCAGCTTGATGATCACGAAGGTGATGAAGCCCGCGCCGATGCCGTCGGCGATGGAGTACGTGAACGGCATGATGATGATCGTGAGGAACGCCGGGATGGCGATCTCCACGTTGCGCCACGAGATGCCCGCCACCTGCGCCATCATCAGGTAGCCCACGAAGACGAGGGCGGGAGCCGCCGCCTCGTAGGGCACCAGGGCCACGACGGGCGACAGGAACGTCGCCAGCAGGAAGGCGACGCCGGTGACGACGGCGGCGAAGCCGGTGCGCGCACCGGCGCCCACGCCCGTCGTCGACTCCACGTAGGCGGTGTTGGACGACGTGCTGCCGACGCCGCCCGCGATCGCGGCCACCGAGTCGGCGACGAGGATCGCGCGCGTCCGCGGCGGGTTCCCGTCCTTGTCGAGCAGCTTGCCCTCCGCGCCGACCGCGACCATCGTGCCCATCGTGTCGAAGAAGTCCGCGATGAGCAGGGAGAACACGATGAGGATGACGGAGACCGCGGCGATGTTCTGGAACGAGCCCAGCAGGGAGAACTGACCGATCAGGGAGAGGTCCGGCGTCGTGAGGATGCCGTCGAACGTGGGGGCGTTGAGGTTGAAGCCGTTCGGGTTGCCGCCCGCCTTGGTGCCGATGTGCAGGGTGTTCTCCAGCACGACGGCGAGGGCCGTCGCCGTGACGATCGCGACGAGCATGGCGCCGCGCACCTTGCGCACGAACAGCACGATCGTGAGCACAAGGCCGACGACGAACACGAGGATCGGCCACGTGCCGAGGTTGCCGAGCGCGACCACGGTGCCCTCGCCCGCCACGACGAACCCGGCGTTGACCAGGCCGACGAGGGCGATGAACAGGCCGATGCCGACGCTGATGGCCGTCTTGAGCTCCACCGGCACGGCCTTGAACACGGCCTCCCGGAACCCGGTGAGCACGAGGATGAGGATGATGACGCCCTCGATGACGACGAGGCCCATGGCGTCGGCCCAGGTGACGTTCGGCAGGCCGGCGATCGAGTACGCGACGACGGCGTTGAGGCCGAGGCCCGCGGCCAGGCCGAGGGGGTAGTTCGCGAAGACGCCCATGATGATCGTGACGACGCCGGCGACGAGCGCCGTCGCGGCCGCGACCATCCCGAGCGTGTCCGGCGTCGCCTCGGCGCCGCCGCCGAGCACCTGGCCCGTGCCGTCCTGCACGGTGCCGATGATCAGCGGGTTGAGGACGATGATGTAGCTCATCGCGAAGAACGTCACCAGACCGCCGCGGACCTCGGCCCCGATGGTCGAGCCACGCTCGGTGATCTTGAAGAAGCGGTCGATCGCGCTCAGCCGTCCGGAGGGCGGCGCGGTGGTCTGGTTCGCCATGGGCAGAATCATGGCAGATCGTGTGAAGGCCACCCGCGTCCTCGCCGCACCGTGACGCCGAGTTCACGTGCCTGTGGCACGTCCTCGCAGGTCCACGGCTTCTCGGGGTGGTTGCTCGGGACGTACGTCACTCGTCGAGCACGTGCCGGGCGGGTGTCTCAGTACGCCCCTCGCCCCGTGACCACGGCCTTCGCGGTGCGGGCGAGGATGAGCAGGTCGCCGAAGACGGTCCAGTTCTCGGCGTAGTACACGTCGAGCCGCACGCCTTCCTCCCAGGTGAGGTCGGACCGGCCGCCCACCTGCCAGAGCCCGGTCAGGCCGGGCTTGACGCGCAGCCGGCGCCGCACGCGGGCCTCGTACTGCGACACCTCGGCGGGCAGCGACGGCCGCGGGCCGACGAGGGACATCCGGCCGGCGAGCACGTTGAACAGCTGCGGCATCTCGTCCATGGAGTACCGGCGCAGCAGCTTGCCCACCCGGGTGACGCGCGGGTCGTCGCGCAGCTTGAACAGCACGCCCGCCCCGTCGTTCTGCTCCGCGAGCAGCGCGTGCTCCCGGTCGGCCCCGACGCGCATGGAGCGGAACTTCAGCATCCGGAACGTGCGGCCGTCGCGCCCGACCCGGTCCTGCGTGTACAGCACCGGCCCTGCGCTGGTGAGCCGGACGGCGAGGGCGATAACGGCCATGACGGGCAGCAGGAGGGCGGTGATGAGCGCCGCCCCCGTCCAGTCGACGACCGACTTGAGCACGTACCGCGGCCCGGTGAACCGCGGCGCGTCGACGTGCAGCAGGGACACGCCCTGCTCGGGGGTGACGGTGATGCGGGGGCCGGCGACGTCGGCCAGCTCGGCGGTGAGCATGAGGTCCACGCCCGCGGGCTCGAGCTCCCAGCCGAGGCGGCGCACGACGTCCGCCGTGATGGCGTCCGAGCCGCTGACGGCGACGCAGTCGGCGCCGACCTGCGTCGCCATCGTGCCCGCCGTGCGCAGGTCGCCGAGGACCGGCACGCCGAGGATCTCCTCGCCGGGCCGGATGTCGTCGGACGTGGGCACGCACACGCCCACCACCCGGTAGCCGGAGGCGCGGTCGTTGAGCTCGTGGACGAGGCGCTCCACCTGGTCCCGCAGCCCGATCGCGAGGACGAGGGTGACGCACCCGCCCACCCTGCGCTGCCGGTGCAGCCAGACTCGGCAGAGCCAGCGGCCCACCAGCAGCGAGACGACGCCGGTCGGCACGGCGACGAGCAGGAACGTGGAGACGCCGGGCCGCGCGACCAGCAGCGCGAGCAGCGCGAGCGGGGCCACGAGCCGCCACGACGCGTCGAAGACCCGCTGGTACTCCGCGGGCCCGGACGCGAAGAGCCGCACGTCGTACGCGCGGGTCGCCCACAGGCTGCCGAGCCAGGTCGTGACGAGGACGACGGCGGACAGCACCTGGTCGCCCAGCACCGTCGGCGTCACGCTCTCGGCCACGGCGGCGCCGCGCGCGAGCGCCGCGACGAGCGCGGCGGCGAGGACGACCACGACGTCGGTGCGCACGAGGCGACGGCGGTACGCCGACTGCCAGGACCCGGCGCGGAACGAGTCGCGCACCTCCTTGAGGCGGGCGGCGCGGACGGCGGCGGTGCGCGACCGGAGGGGCTGGCCGGTCTCCGGGACGGTGATCACGGCTGCCTCCTTCCTCCGGTCGGATGCCGCGCCTGTGCGCGGCTGCCTCACCAAGGTAGGAGCGTCGAGGGCCCCGCGGAGAGAGCTTGAGGGGCCTTTCACCCCGGCTTTCACCCGAGCGCATTTTCACCCTCTGACCTGGACTTTCACCCGCATTTCAACCGGTGCTCGGCGTCACGGCGAGGGTGCCTCGGGCCATCGACGCCCGGGGCCATAGACTGCGGGGGTGCCCTCGCTCGTCCGACTGCTGACCCACCCCGAGGAGCGCCGTCCCGGCCCCCCGCCCCTGCGCGTGGACCTGCGGCGCGTCGTGCTCGGCGGCATCGCCGCGTGGGCGGTCGCGCTGGTCGTGACGTTCGTGCTCTACCTGACGGGCAGCACGCGGGCCGAGGTGGTCGTGACCTGCGTCGCGGGCATCCTGCTCGGCGGCGCCGGCCTGCTGTGGGAGCGCAAGCACCGGCGCGAGTACCGCGGCGAGGACTGATCCCGGGCCGCGCCCCTCGTCAGGTCGTCAGCGCCCCCACGTAACGGCGGGCGCCTGCCACGCGTCGAGCGCGGCGAGCAGGTCCTGCGGCGTGTCGGCGAGGAGCGGGCACCGCGCCATCGGAGGGCGCGGGGAAGGTCAGCCCCAGGCGGTCGTGACCCACAGCTCGGCGGCGCGCTCCGGCGCGGCGAGCACGGTGGCCAGCAGCGCGGCGCGGTCGGGCCGGCCCAGCAGGTCGGCGAGGGCGGCGGCGAGACCCGCGAGGTCCGTGGCGTGCGCGCGCCCCTCGGCGTCCACCCACCACGGCACGGGGCTGCCGGCCACGGACAGGCGACCGTGCTCGAACCAGACGGCGGGCAGCCGGGGGTCGAGGGCGGCCACCCGTTCGTCGAGGCCCCGTTCCCGCCCGGGTCCGTCGGGGGAGGGCAGGCCGTCCTCCCCCACGACGGGCAGGTCGAGGAGGTCCGCCACGGCGGCGACCTCGGACTCTGGCACGGGCAGCACCGGGCCCAGCACGGCCCAGCGTGCGGTCCCCGCGACCTCGACGTCGTCGGCCCGGCGCACGACCACGTCGCTCGCGTCGAGGGCCGGCAGCCGGTCGGGCAGGGGGTCCAGCGCGTCCGGGCGGGCGGCGGGGGCGAGCCGCACGGCCAGCCCCGCGAGCCCGCGCCACACGCCCAGCGCGACGGGCAGCGGCACCGACGTCCCGGCGTCGGGCAGCCGGTCGAGCGCGGCGGGCCAGTCGAGCGGGTCGAGGCGGTCGAGGCCGTCGACCACGCCGAGCGCCCGACGCGCCTCGGCGTCGAGGGCGGCGACCGCGGGCGGCGCCGGCGGGAGCAGCGGGACGCCGTCGTGCGCGGCGAACGGCGCGCCGAGCCGGTCCCGCAGCCACCACGCGGTGTACGACGGGGCGCCGGCCACGGGCGTCACGAGCGCGCGGCGGGCGGCGGGGTCCGCGACGAGGCGGGCGAGCACCTCGGCCCACGGGCCGTCGCCGCCGGCCTCGTCGTCCGCGTCCTCGTCGTCGCCCTCGATCACCGCGTCGAGGTCCGCCACCGCCTCGACGTCCCCGACGTCGACGGCGGGGCCCGCGCGGTCGGCGAGGAACCGCAGGTAGTCGTCCCAGCCCGAGAGCCACCCGGCAGGGTCCTCGGGGCCCCGCTCCGGCTCCGGGTCCGCGGCGTCGGGGGTGAGCACGTCCGCCACCCGGTAGACGCCGACGTCGGCGCGCACGCCGAGCGCGACCAGGAGTGGCGCCGGGTAGTAGGCGAGCGCCGCGCGCGTGACGGGCGCGAGGCCGGGCAGCGCGTCCGCCGCCCACGACCCCGGCAGCACCGCCTCGCGCGCGGGGCGCAACCCGTCCTCCGTGGGCACGGGCAGCTCGCCGAGCCAGAACGGGAAGTCGCCTCCCCCGCCCGCGTGCGCGAGGCGCGCCAGCGCGAGCACGTTCTGCACCACCTCGCGCGGGCTCACGTCGACCGGGCCGACCAGGGTCGGCGAGCCGAGGACGCCCGGCACCTGGGGCACCTCGGACGCGCCGTCGAGCAGCGCCTCCGACGCCGCCAGCGCGAGGGCGCGCACCCCGGCGTCGTCCAGCAGCGCGCGCGGGCTCGTGGACGACGCGCCCGCCCGGACGAGCAGCGGGTGCGCGGCGTCCGGGTGCACGACCCGCACGCCCAGGGTGCGGGCGACGGCGGCGAGCGCGGGGTCGTCGTCGTCCTCCGGCAGCACGACCGTGCCGCGCACGCCCGACGCGGTGCGGCCGTCGGCGAGCGGGACCCGGGCGCCGGCGAGCGCCTCCAGCACCCCCGGGTCGGCGACGTACGGCTCGAGCGCCTCGCACAGCGCGAACCAGCGGGCGGCGGGCAGCCCGCCGGGCAGGTCGGCGACGACGTCGGCGAGCGTCGTGGGCGTCGCGCCCAGCCGCCGCGCGACGCCCTGCTGCGCGGTGGTCAGCGCCACCAGGCCGGGCACGACGCCGGCGAGCACCGCGACGAGGCGCGGGTCGTCGCCGGCGGCCCCGACCAGCACGGTCGCCTCGGCGGGGGCGACGGCTGCCGCGACCGTCTCGCCGTCGTCGGCGTCCGCCTCCCCCGTCCCGTGCGGGGCGGGCAGCAGCGGCGCGGACCGCAGGGCGTCCAGGGCGGCGTCGCGGACGGCGGCGTCCAGGTCGCCGGCGGGCATGCCGCCGGGCACCAGGTCGAGCACGGCGGCGCCCCGCTCGGGCGCGAGGCCGGCCAGGAGGTCCGCGTACGCGCGTCCGGCCTCGGCCGCGAGGTGGTCGGTCAGCGCGCCCGGCAGCACGCGGCGACGGCCCGGGTCCACGGGGAACGACGCCACCAGCAGGGCCGGGAACGTCAGGGGCACGTCGGTCGGGGTGGGCGCGTGCAGCACGTCCCCGCCGCTCGCGGCAGGGTCGCGCGGCACGGCCCAGGCGACCGACCAGCGGGTGCGACGCTGCTCGCGCGGCAGGTCCGCCACCGCGACGTCGTCGACCTCGCCCGTGCGGCGCAGCACCGCCCACCGGGACCCGAGGTCGGCCAGCGTGCGGGCGCGTCCGCCGGCCGCGATCTCGACCCGCGCGAGCGCGGGCAGGGCGAGCAGCAGGGCGTCGTCGACGGCGTCGAGCTGCGCGCGCACCGACTCCACGGCGTCGTCGTCGCGCAGCGCCACCTCCACCACGGTGTCGTAGCCGTCGGCGTCGTCCAGCGCCGGCGCCGGGAACGGGAGCCGCAGCAGGGGCAGGTCCTCGCCGCGCCCGGCGACGGCCTCGCGCAGCGGCGAGCCCGCCGGCGCGACGTCGTCGAGCAGGTCGCGGGTCGCGTCGAGGGAGAACCGCGCGCCGCCGGTCCGCGAGCGCACGGCGACCTCGTCCGACACGGCGCGCACGGCGGCGAACCCCACGCCGAAGCGGCCCACCTCCGGGCCCTCCGCGTCCTTCGCCGACGCTCGCAGCGACGCGAGCGACGCCACGCCGTCGGCCGTGAGCGGTTCGCCGGAGTTGGCGGCGACGAGCCGGGCGCGCTGCGGCCCGCCCGCAGCGGGCCCCGCGAGGTCAGGCTCGGCGACACCGGTCGCCGCGGCGCCGGTCTCCTCCAGGCGCAGCAGCAGGTGCCCGGGCTCCCCCGCGCGGGCGGCCGCGTCCGCGGCGTTCTGCGCGAGCTCGACCACCACACGGTCGCGGTAGTAGCCGCGGGCGTGGTCCTCCTCCGCGTTCGCGTCCTCCCGGAAGCGCGTGCCCGACCCGAGCCACGCCTCCGTGACCGCGTGCCGCAGCGCGCCGGTCCCGAAGACGTCGCCCGTCACTCGGCGCCGGGGCGCTCGGGAGCGGGATCCGCCTCCGTCGCCTCAGCCGTCGCCTCCGCGGCGTCGGTCGTGCCGGGGTCGGACCCCGCGTCGGCCGCCACCGGTGCGTCGGCCTGCCGGCCGCGCGGCGCGACCGCGACGGCCTCCACCCGGTGCTCGTCGATGAGGGGGGCGTCGGCGGGCCAGTCGCTCGGCGGGTGCGGCGCGTCCGTCTCGGAGTGCGCACCGCAGCCGTGGTCCAGCGACACGACCTTGCCGTCGTCGGGCGACCACGCGTTGGCGCAGACGCCGAAGAGCTGCCCGAGCGGACCCTGGAGCGGCACCAGGAAGCCGCAGGTGGTGCACTCCGCCGGCGACGCGACCGCGCCCGGCGCCGTCGGCCCGCGCGACCCGCGGTACCAGCGCTCGGCGGCCTCGTCGCGGCCCTGCGGGGACAGCACTCGCTCGCGCTCGAGGGCGAGCTCGTCGATCGCGACGGAGTCGAGCTCCTCGTCGCCGGTCGCCTTCCAGCCGGGCTCGAGGCGCGGGTCGTCGGCGCGGAACGGCAGCGTGTCGCCGGGACCGATGTCGCCCGGGCGCAGGCGCTCCGCCCACGGCAGCCAGGCCGGGGCCAGCAGGGCGTCGTCGCCGGGCAGCAGCTCGACCTCGCACACCGTGGCCGTGCGCCCGCGCGGCACGCGCGCCACCGTCACGGTCCAGTGCCAGCCGCGGTAGCCGGGCATCGTCGCGGCGAACCGGTGCGACATCAGGCGCTCGCCCTCGGCGACCGCGCCGAGGTGCTCGCCCACGTCCGACGGCGACGACGCGCCCTCCTGCGCCGCCTCGCGTGCCTGGTCCACGGCGCCCAGCAGCACCGCGTCCTTGCGCGCGCGGGTGCTGACCCGCGTCGTGCGTGCGGGGGCGTCAGCGGCAGCGGTCACCATGTCGTCGTCCTCTTCGTGCTCGTCATGTCCTCGTCTCGGGCCCTCGGTCGCGCAGGCGCGGCCCTCAGGAGTCGAGGTCGTCGGCGACGGCGCGCAGCAGCGTCGCGACGCGCTTGCCCGCCGCGGCCTCCGGGTACTTGCCCCGCTTCAGCTGGTCGCCCACGTGGTCGAGCACCTTGATGAGGTCCTCGACGATGCCGGCCATCTCGGACGGCGCCTTGCGCTTCGCCTTGGCCACCGAGGGCGCCGGGTCGAGCAGCTTCACCGCGAGCGCCGACGGGCCGCGGCGTCCGTCGGCCACGCCGAACTCGACCCGCGCGCCGGGCTTGACGCCCGTCACGTCCGTCGGCAGCGCGGAGGCGTGCAGGAAGATCTCCCCGCCGTCCTCGCTGGCGATGAAGCCGAACCCGCGCTCCGCGTCGTACCACTTGACCTTGCCGGTGGGCACCTCAACCTCTTCGTGCTCGTCGTCGACTGCGACGCCGCGCCGGTGCGCGGAGCCGGATCCGGCCGCACTCCGGGCGCTCGCCCGGCACACGGCCAGACGCTCAGGCTACCGGCCGGTGCGCCCGGGTGCCGCATCGGTCCGCGCGCGGTCCGATGCGGCGTCCGGCCGCCCCCGGCACGCGAGCGGTCAGCCGATGCCGAGGTCGGCGCCGAGGCGGCGCGCGACGGCGTCGTACCAGGCCTCGGGATCGGCCACGGAGCCGACGAGGTGGCCGAAGAGCTCGAACGACACCGTGCCGAACAGCGCCGTCCAGGCCATGAGCGCGCGGGCCACCAGCTCGGTGGGTGCGTCGGCGACGATCCCGCGCGCGGCGACGAACTCGCGGGCCGGGCCGACGACGGCGGTGGCGTCGGGCGCGCCGGCGGGGGCCGGGCGCGGGGACGCCCCCGCCTCGTGGGCGCGCGCCACGACCGCCAGGAGCACGCGCACCACCCGGGTGGCCGGGTCGACGGTGTCGCGCGGCGCGGCGTACCCGGGCACGGGCGTGCCGTAGAGGAGGCCGAGCTCGCCCGGGTGCGCCACGGCCCACGACCGCAGCGCACGACAGGCGGCGAGCCACCGTGCGGCGACGTCGTCGCGGTCGGCCACCGCCGCGTCGGCCGCCTCGACCGCGGCGCCGAGCTCGTCGTAGCACTCGACGATCAGCGCGGTGAGCAACGCGTCGCGGCTCGGGAAGTACCGGTACACCGCCGAGGAGACCATCCCGACGTCGCGGGCGACGGCGCGCAGGGACAGGGCGGCCGGTCCGTCGGTCGCGAGGCGCGCGCGGGCGGCGGCGCGGATCTCGCGGGTGATCGTCTCGCGCGCGAGGGCGCGGGCGGTGCGCGGGGCGTCGGGCATGCGCCCCACCCTGACACGAGAGAGCGGTGACCACAAATAAGAGCACTGCTCTTGCCACGGCGCGGCCGGGGTGTCACAATCATCCGGACAGAGAGCACCGCTCTCGGATTGGAGCACCAGTCATGACCGACCGTCACCTGATCGTCGGAGCCGGCCCCGTCGGCCGGCACGTCGCCGCGCTGCTCGCCGCGCGCGGCTCCGACGTCACCGTCGCCACGCGCTCCGGGCGCGACACCGGGGTCGCCGGCGTCGTGCACACGGCCCTCGACGCCTCGGCCGCCGACGCGCTCGCCCGCGCGGCCGACGGCGCCGACGTCCTCTACAACTGCGCCAACCCCGGCGACTACACGCAGTGGGAGCGCGCCTGGCCGCCGCTCGCGGCCGCGTTCCTCGCCGCGGCCGAGCGCACGGGCGCGGTGTACGCGATCACCGGCAACCTCTACCCCTACGGGCCGGTCGACGGCCCGATGACCGAGGACCTGCCCGACGCGGCCACCGACCACAAGGGCCGGCTGCGCGCCGGGCTGTGGGCCGACGCCCGGCAGGCGTTCGACGACGGGCGGCTGCGCGGCGCGGTCGAGGTGCGCGCCTCCGACTACCTGGGCCCGGGCGTGGGCGCCAACGGCCACGTCTCGCGCGTCCTCCCGACGGCCCGGCGCGGCCGGCGCGTGACGATGATGGGGCGCACCGACCTCCCCCACACGTTCACCGACGTGGGCGACGTCGCGCGCACGCTCGTCGCCGCGGCCGAGGACCCGGGCGCGCACGGCCGCACCTGGCACGTGCCGAGCAACGCCCCCCGCACCCAGGCCCGCGCCCTGGCCGACGTGCTGGCCGCCGCAGGCCACCCGCCGGTGCGCGTCGGCTCCCTGCGCGGCCCCGCGCTGGCGGCGGCCGCGGCCTTCTCCCCCCTGCTGCGGGAGCTGCGCGACCTGATCTACCAGTGGGAGCGGCCGTACGTGGTCGACGACTCGGCGGCCCGTGCCCGGTGGGGCATCGAGCCCACGCCGTGGGAGGAGGTGTGCCGCCGCACGGCGGAGGGCTGACCGCCGTCGGGCCGCGCCGCGGCGCGTAGCATCGATCAGATGGCCAGCACGTCGCCCCGAGGCACGGCGGAGGCCGACGTCGCGGGCGGCGCCGGCGCCACGGCCGCGCCCCGCACCTTCACCGAGGCGATCCGCGCGCGCGACGACGACGCGCTGCTCGCCCTGCTCCGCGCCCGCCCCGACCTGGCCACGCCCTCGCCGTCCACGCTGCGCTCGCTCGCCGCGCGCGCGTCCAGCCGTACCGCCCTCGAGCGCGCGCTCGCGCACGCGGACGCCCGGACCCTGCAGGCCCTCGAGGCGGTGGTCGCGCTCTCCGGCGACGGGCCCGTCACGCCGGCCGACGTGCGGCACGCGGTCGGCGCGGACGAGGCCGCCTCGGGTCCGACCGACGCGACGGAGGCCGCCGCGGCCGACCCCGGGTCCGTCGTCGAGCGCGTCCTCGCCGACGCGCTGGCCGCGGCCCTCCTGTGGGACGCCGGCGACCCCGGCCACCCGGACCTGCGGCCCGCGCCCGGGCTGGACGACGTGCTCGGCCCGCACCCCGCCGGGCTCGGCCCGGTCCGTCCTGGCCCCGGCCCGTCGCCCACGACGCCCGGGGACGGCGGCGAGGGGCCGGTGCTGCCCGATCTGCCGCGCGGCGGGCGCGAGGTGCTCGACGCGCTCGCGTGGGGCCCGCCGATCGGCCTGGTGCCCGCGCCCGGGACGCCCGCGCGGGAGGCGGTGGACGCCCTCGTCGACGCGCGGCTGCTGCTGCGCACGGACGCCCGGCACGTGGCGCTGACCCGCGACGTGGGCCTCGCGCTGCGCGGCGGGCGCACGCACCGCTCCCCCGAGCTCGTCCCGCCGCGGCCGGACGGCCGCTCGATCCCGCAGCTCCTGGCCGACGGCGAGGCGGCGAGCGCCGCGCTCGACCTCGTCCGCCGGGTCGACCTCCTGGTCGCCGCCTGGGACGACACCGCGCCGCCGGTGCTGCGCAGCGGCGGGCTCGGCGTGCGCGACCTGCGCCGCACGGCCCAGGCGCTCGGTGGGGACGAGGCCCACGCGGCGTTCGTCGTCGAGCTGGCCGCCGCCGCGGGCGTCGTGGCCGACGACGGCGAGGCGCCGCCGTCGTACCGGCCCACGACGGTCGCCGACGCCTGGGAGGGCATGGACGACGCCGAGCGCTGGGCGCTGCTCGCGGCGGCGTGGGCCGGCTCGCGGCGCACGCCGTGGCTGGTCGGGTCGCGCGACGAGAAGGGCGCGCTGCGGGCCCCTCTGTCCGGCGACCTGCACCGCGGGTGGGTGCCGCGCCTGCGTCGCCAGGTGCTCGACGTCCTGGCCACCCAGCCCGGCACGGCCCTCGACCTCGACGCCGTGATGACGGTGCTGCGCTGGCACGCCCCGCGCACGGTGCCGCCCGAGCAGGCGGTGGCGGGCCTGCTGGCCGAGGCCGCGCTGCTCGGCGCGACCGGCGCGGGCGCGCTGTCCGGGCCGGGCGCCGTGGTGCGAGACGGCGCGGACCGGCCCGCCCTCGAGGCCGCGCTGCGCACCGCGCTGCCGCCCGAGGTGGACGAGGTGCTGCTGCAGGGCGACCTCACCGGCATCGTGCCGGGCCGACCCTCGCAGGCGCTGGCGGTGCTGCTGGGGCGGTCGGCCGACGTGGAGTCGCGCGGCGCGGCGACGACCGTGCGGTTCTCGCCGGCGTCGATCACCCGCGCGCTGGACCACGGCACGACGGCGGACGAGCTGCTCGACGCGCTCGCGCGCCGCTCCCGGGTGCCCGTGCCCCAGCCGCTGGAGTACCTGGTGCGGGACACGGCGCGGCGGCACGAGTCGCTGCGGGTCGGCTCGGCCGGGTCGTACGTGCGTGCGGCCGACCCGACGGTGCTGGCGGGCCTCGCGGCGGACCCGCGCCTGGCGCACCTCGGCCTGGTGCGCCTCGCCCCGACGGTGCTCGCCGCGTCCGTACCCGCCGCCGAGCTGCACGACGCGCTGCGCACCCGCGGCCTGCTGTCCGCCGTCGAGGGCCCCGACGGGCGCGTCCTCAGCGCCCGCCTGCGCCGCCCGCCGCGCCTCGACCGCGGCAGCCGCGACGCCCGGCGGGGCCCGTCCGCGGAGCCCGAGCCGACGTCCGACGACGGGCGCGCGGCCCTCGTCGCCCGGCTGCGTGCCGCCGACGCCGGGGACGACACGGCGGTGGACCGCCTGGCCGGGTCGCGACGCACCGAGCCCGCGCCGGCGTCGGGCGGGAACGCCGCAGGGACGAACGGCCGCGGGCCGCGAGGCGTCGGCGCGCACGGCGCGGGAGCGGGCGGCCGGGCGCGCACGACCGAGCCGGGCGACGCGCTGGCCACCCTGCACGACGCGCTGCGCGACGGCCGGCTGGTGTGGATCGAGATGGTCGGCGCCTCGGGCACGCTGGAGCGGCGCGCGCTCAAGCCGCTGCGGCTGGACGGCGGGCGGCTGCGCGCCCTCGACCCGGCCCGCGAGGCGGAGCTCACGGTCGCCGTGCACCGCATCGCCGCCGTCGAGCCGGCGGACGGCTGACCGGCGACGGGACCGGCCCTCGGCGGCCGCGGAACAACGGCGCCCGCCCCCGGCGTTGAGACCCTGGATCACCACCCCTCGGAAGGAGCCGCATGACCGACGGCCCGCTCATCGTGCAGAGCGACAAGTCCATCCTGCTGGAGGTGGACCACCCCCGCGGCGACGACGCCCGCCGCGCCATCGCGCCGTTCGCGGAGCTGGAGCGCGCGCCGGAGCACGTGCACACGTACCGGCTCACGAGCCTGGGGCTGTGGAACGCGCGCGCCGCGGGGCACGACGCGGAGCAGGTCGTGAACACGCTCATCGAGTACTCCCGGTACCCCGTGCCGCACGCGCTGCTGATCGACGTCGCCGAGACGATGGGTCGCTACGGGCGGCTCACCCTGGCCACGCACCCCACGCACGGGCTGGTGCTGGAGGCCACCGACCGCGCCGTGCTGGCCGAGGTGCTCAAGTCGAAGCGCACCGCCGGCCTCGTGGGCGAGCGCGTCGACGACCACACCGTCGTCGTGCACCCCTCCGAGCGCGGCCACCTGAAGCAGGTCTTGGTCAAGCTCGGCTGGCCGGCCGAGGACCTCGCCGGGTACGTCGACGGCGAGAAGCACGAGATCGCCCTCGCCTCCCCCACCCACCCCCGCACCCCCACCGAGCAGCCCAAGGAGTGGGAGATGCGCCCCTACCAGGCGCAGGCGGTGGACGGCTTCTGGCACGGCGGCTCCGGCGTCGTCGTGCTCCCCTGCGGGGCTGGCAAGACGATCGTCGGCGCGGGCGCGATGGCGAAGTCCGGCACCACCACGCTCATCCTGGTGACCAACACCGTCAGCGCCCGGCAGTGGCGCGACGAGCTGGTGCGCCGCACCACCCTCACCGAGGACGAGATCGGCGAGTACTCGGGCTCCCGCAAGGAGATCAAGCCCGTCACCATCGCGACCTACCAGGTGCTGACCACCAAGCGGAAGGGCGTGTACAGCCACCTCGAGCTGCTGGACGCCCGCGACTGGGGCCTCGTCCTCTACGACGAGGTGCACCTGCTGCCGGCGCCGATCTTCCGGATGACCGCGGACCTGCAGGCGCGCCGCCGCCTCGGCCTCACCGCCACCCTCGTGCGCGAGGACGGCCGCGAGGACGAGGTGTTCAGCCTCATCGGGCCCAAGCGCTACGACGCCCCGTGGAAGGACATCGAGGCGCAGGGGTACATCGCGCCCGCCGACTGCGTCGAGGTGCGCCTCACGCTCCCCGAGCACGAGCGCATGGTCTACGCGACGGCCGAGCCGGAGGACAAGTACCGCCTCGCGGCGTGCGCGCCGGGCAAGAACCGCGTCGTCGAGCGGATCGTCGCGCAGCACCCCGACGACCAGGTGCTCGTCATCGGCCAGTACCTCGACCAGCTGGAGGAGCTCAGCGCGCACCTCGACGCCCCGCTCATCACGGGCGCGACGACGGTCCGCGAGCGCCAGCGCCTGTTCGAGGCGTTCCGGTCGGGCGAGATCAGCCGACTCGTGGTGTCGAAGGTCGCGAACTTCTCCATCGACCTGCCCGAGGCGTCCGTGGCGATCCAGGTGTCCGGCTCGTTCGGGTCGCGGCAGGAGGAGGCGCAGCGGCTGGGGCGTGTCATGCGGCCCAAGGCGGACGGTCGGACGGCGCACTTCTACGCCGTCGTCGCGCGCGACACCGTGGACCAGGACTTCGCCGCCCACCGGCAGCGGTTCCTCGCCGAGCAGGGGTACGCGTACCGCATCGTCGACGCGGAGGACCTGGACGCCGTCGCCTGACGGCGTCGCGCCGCCGCACGAGGTGCGGGCATCCGACCCGCGTCGCGCGGTGGCGGCATGACCCGATTCGGCTACACCCTGATGACCGCGCAGGCCGGCCCGAAGCATCTCGTCGAGCACGCGGTGCACGCCGAGCGGGCCGGCTTCGACTTCGAGGTCATGAGCGACCACTACTTCCCGTGGCTCCACGCGCAGGGCCACTCGCCGTACGCGTGGAGCGTGCTGGGGGCGGTGGCCCACGCCACCGAGCGCGTCGGTCTCATGACGTACGTGAACTGTCCGACCCTGCGGTACCACCCGGCGGTCGTGGCCCAGAAGGCGGCCACCGTCGGGCTGCTCTCCGACGGCTGGTTCACCCTCGGCCTCGGCGCGGGCGAGAATCTCAACGAGCACGTCGTCGGGGCGGGATGGCCCGCCGTCGACGAGCGCCACGAGCTGCTCTCCGAGGCGGTGGAGATCATCTCCGCCCTGCTCGCCGGGGACTCGATCAGCTACCGGGGCGACCACTTCCAGGTCGACTCGGCGCGGCTCTGGGACCTGCCCGAGGAGCCCGTCGAGATCGGCGTCGCCGTCTCCGGGCGGCAGTCGGTCGAGCACCTCGCCGCGCTCGCCGACCACCTGGTCGCCACCGAGCCGAAGGCCGCCCTGGTGGAGCGCTGGGACGACGTCCGCGCCGACGCGGCGCTGCCGTCGTCCCGGAAGATCGGCCAGATGCCGATCTCCTGGGACACCGACCGGGACGCCGCGGTCGCCCGCGCCCACGAGCAGTTCCGCTGGTTCGGGCTCGGCTGGCCCGTGAACGCGAACCTCCCGACGCCGGAGGCGTTCGAGGCCGCGACGTCGTTCGTCCGTCCCGAGGACGTCGCGGAGTCGATCCCGTGCGGGCCCGACCTCGACGCGGTCGTCGAGGCGGCCTCGGCCTACTGGGAGGCGGGGTTCACGGACCTGGCCCTCGTGCAGATCGGGGGCGAGCGCCAGGGCGCGTTCCTCGACGAGGCCGCCGGCCCCCTGCTCGTGAGGCTTCGCGCCGCCGCCCCGGACCGCGGCGGCGCCTGAGCGCCAGGATCAGTCGGCGTCGGCGACGACGCGGAATCCGGTGTTGCCGGACGACGAGTCGCCCGTGTTCCGCGTGCGCGCGGCCACCCGGTAGCGGTTGCAGTACGAGTCGTGGCACAGGTACGAGCCGCCGCGCACCACCCACACGTCGCGGGCCAGCGGGTCCCACGGGGTGGCGGTCCACTCCCACACGTTGCCCGCCACGTCGTGCAGGCCGTAGCCGTTGGCCGGGAAGGACCCGACCGGCGCCGTCCCGACGAACCCGTCCTCGGCGGTGTTGACCCGGGGGAACGTGCCCTGCCAGATGTTGCACCGGTGCACGCCGCCGGGCGTCAGCTCGTCGCCCCACGCGTACCGCTTGCGGTGCAGGCCGCCGCGGGCCGCGTACTCCCACTCCACCTCGGTGGGCAGCCGCGTGCCCGACCAGCCGCAGTACGCGAGCGCGTCCTCGCGGGACACGTGCACCACGGGGTGGTCGGCGCGGTCGTCGACGGTCGAGCCGGGCCCCTCGGGGCGGCGCCATGTGGCGCCGTCGACGGCGAGCCACCAGGGCGTGCCCGCGGCCGACCCGCGCACCTCGGCGGCCTCGGGGACGAACAGGTGGAACACGAAGCTCCAGCCGAACTCCTCCGCCTGCGTGCGGTAGCCGGTGTCGGCCACGAACCGGCCGAACTCGGCGTTGGTCACCGTCGTGGGCGCCACCCGGAACGGACCCACCGGGACCGGGCGCACCGGCCCCTCGCCGTCGCCCGGGTTGACGTCGTGGTCCTCGCTGCCCATGTCGAACGTGCCGCCGGGCAGCGCCACGAGGCCGGCCGTCACGCGCGCCTCTGCCTCCGCGCTGCGCGGCCCGACCCGGCGCGCGGACGGCAGGGACAGACGCAGCGGCGCGGGCCCGTGGCCGGGGGTGGTGCGGGGGTCGTCGGTCACGTCCTCGATCGTACGGTCCGGGGACGGGACGTCGTGCGGGCGGGCGGCGGGCGGCCCGGGCGGCGGCGCTGGTCGGACGGCACGGCGCCGCGATTGCGTCGCCTGCCCGTGCGCGACACGATCAGGTCGTGAATCCCCCCGTTACCGCCGCGCCGCGCCGCGGCGCAGCGGCCGTCGGCGCGTGCGTGCTGGCCCTCCTGCTGGCGCTCGCCGGCACGGCCCTGCTCGCGCTCAGCGCCTCCGCCGTCCCGCCCCTGACCCAGCTCGACACCGAGATCACCGACGAGTCGGGCGTGCTCGGCGACGACGAGGCCGAGGTGCAGACGGCCCTCGACAGCCTCGCGGACGAGACGCCGTACCAGCTGTTCGTCGTGTACGTGGACTCGTTCGACGGGACCGACGGCCGCGACTGGGCGAACCGCACCGCCACCAACGCGTCGCTCGGGGTGAACGACCTGCTGCTCGCCGTCGCGACCGAGGACCGGGTCTACGGGCTCTCCGTGGACACGAACGCCGCGATCTCCGACGCCGAGCTCGACGCGGTCGAGGCGACGGTCGAGGACCACCTGCGCGACGACGACTGGTCGGGCGCCGCGATCGCGGCCGCGGACACCGTGCGCACCGGCGGCGCGTCGTCCTCGGGCGGCGGGGCGCCCTGGGGCGCCATCGCCGGCGTCGGCGCGGCGGCCGCGGTCGGGGTGGGCGGCTGGTTCTGGTACCGCTCGCGCCGCAGGGCGCGGGACGGCGCGGCGCAGGCGGGGCCCGACGACGTCACCGCCGTCCCGACGGAGGAGCTCGAGCGCCGGGTCGGCACCGCGCTCGTCGGGATCGACGACGCCGTGCGCACGTCGGAGCAGGAGCTGGGCTTCGCGCAGGCGGAGTTCGGGCTCGAGGCCACGAAGGAGTTCGCCGCCGCGCTGGAGACCGCGAAGGCCGACGTCGCGCAGGCCTTCCACCTCCGCCAGGAGCTGGACGACGACGTGCCCGAGGACGAGCCCCGCCGCCGGCAGCTGCTGGTCGGCGTCCTCGAGCTGTGCGAGCGTGCGGGCGCGTCGCTGGACGAGCAGACGGACGCCTTCGACGAGCTGCGCTCCCTGCAGCAGCGGGCGCCGGAGCTGCTCGACGAGACCGAGCAGCGCGCCGGCGAGATCGAGGCGCGGGTCGGGGTGGCACGCGAGACCCTCGCCGGGCTCGCGTCGACGTACCCGGCCTCGGCGCTGGCGTCGGTCAGCGGCAACCCGGACCAGGCGACCGCTCTGGCGGCGCACGCCCGCGAGGCCGTGACCACGGGCCGCACCGCGCTCACGGGCCGCACCGGGGCCGCGGCCGTCGCGCACCTGCGGGCGGCCCAGAACGCCCTCGGCCAGGCGGCCACCCTGCTGGACGCCGTCGACCAGGCGGGCTCGCAGCTCGCGTCCGCCGGGGCCGACCTGGCCAAGGGGCTGGCGTCGATCGGGCAGGACGTGGCCGACGCCGCCCGGCTCGCGCCCGCCGGCGCGCCCGCGGGCGACGGGCCCGCGCCCGACCGTGCGGCCGTCGCCGCGGCGCTCACGGAGGCGGAGGCCGCGATGGCGCAGGCGCGCGACGCGCGCTCCGGCGGCGACCCCCTCGCCGCGCTGCACCGCCTCACCGCGGCCGAGGCCGCGCTCGACACCGCGCTCGCGCCCGCCCGGGAGAAGGCCGAGTCGGACGCCCGCGCCCGCGCCCTCCTGCGCGACACGCTCGGCCGGGTCGACTCGCAGGTCCGGGCCACCCAGGACTACGTCGCCACGCGCCGCGGCGCGGTCGGCCCGGAGGCGAGGACCCGGCTGGCCGAGGCCGCGCGGCTGGTCGCGGAGGCCCGGGCGCTGCAGGCCCAGGACCCGACGGCGGCCCTCGGGCTCGCCCAGCAGGCCGAGCGGTACGCGCAGCAGGCGACCCAGGCCGCGGAGCAGGACACGTCGTCGTGGGACACGTCCCAGGGCGGCCGGCCCGGCGGCTCGAACGTCGGCGGGATGGTGCTGGGCGGCATCCTGCTCGACTCCGTGCTGCGCGGCTCCGGCGGCGGCATCGGGGGCGGCATCGGCGGCGGCTACGGCGGACGCCGGCGCGGTGGCTACGGCGGCTTCGGCGGGGGCCGCGGCGGCGGCGGGTTCGGCGGCGGGGGCCGCAGCGGCGGCGGTCGGGGCGGGAGGTCGCGCGGCGGCCGCTTCTGACCGGTCCACCGACCGGCGACCGACCGGCGACCGACCGGAACTCGGCCTCGGCGGCACGCGTTCTGGCAGGCACGAGACGACGACACACCATCTCAGCAGGGCGACGGAAGGAAGCACGACCATGACGCAGAAGCAGAGCATCCTCGGGCGCATCAGCCAGCTCGCGAAGGCGAACATCAACGCGCTGCTGGACCGGGCCGAGGACCCGCAGAAGCTGCTCGACCAGCTGGTGCGCGACTACACCAACAACATCGCCGAGGCGGAGCAGGCCATCGCGCAGACGATCGGCAACCTGCGCCTGGCCGAGCAGGACTACAACGAGGACGTCGCCGCCGCGAGCGAGTGGGGCACCAAGGCCCTCGCCGCGTCCCGCAAGGCCGACGAGTACCGCACCGCCGGCAACGCGGTCGACGCCGACAAGTTCGACAGGCTCGCCAAGGTGGCGCTGCGCAAGCAGCTCGACGCCGAGTCGGAGGTCAGGACGGCCCAGCCGATGATCGAGCAGCAGCGCGTCACGGTCGAGAAGCTCAAGACCGGCCTCGCCGCGATGAAGGACAAGCTGGGCGAGCTGAAGTCCAAGCGCGACCAGCTCGTGGCCCGCCAGAAGGCCGCGCAGGCGCAGCAGACCGTGCAGGGCGCGATCAGCTCCATCAACGTGCTCGACCCCACCAGCGAGATCTCCCGCTTCGAGGACACCGTGCGCCGCGAGGAGGCGCTGGCGATGGGCCAGGCCGAGGTCGCCGCGTCGTCCCTGGACGCCCAGTTCGCCGAGCTGGAGGCCTCCGACACGGACATCGAGCTCGAGGCCCGCCTCGCCGCCCTCAAGGCCGGCAGCGCGCCGGCGCCGCAGATCTCCCCGACGACCGACCAGCCCTGACCCACTGCCGAGGTAGTTCCGATCCCGCCGAGGTAGTTCCGATCCCGCCGAGGTAGTTCGTGCCGGGAACGACCTCGTCGGGATCCGGGCTGCCCCGAGGTGCCGGACGGATACGCTGGGCAGCATGTCCCCCGCCTTCACCGCCCCGGCCCCCGCGAGCGCGCCCGCCCCCACGGAGGTGGCGGCGCGCCGCACCTACCTCCTGGTGGACGGCGAGAACATCGACGCCACGCTGGGCATGAACGTGCTCAACCGGCGGCCCAACCCGGAGGAGCGGCCCCGCTGGGACCGCATCTCGACGTTCGCGCAGAAGCTCTGGGACCAGGACGTCGTCCCGCTGTTCTTCCTCAACGCGAGCAGCGGGCAGATGCCGATGGCGTTCGTGCAGGCGCTGCTGGCGATGGGCTACAAGCCGATCCCGCTGGCGTCGTCGGGCACGGAGAAGGTGGTCGACGTCGGTATCCAGCGCACGCTGGAGGCGCTGGCCGACCGGGACGGCGACGTCCTCCTCGCGAGCCACGACGGGGACTTCCTGCCGCAGATCGAGGCGCTGCTCGGCGACGAGCGCCGCGTGGGCCTGCTGGCGTTCCGCGAGTTCGTCAACGGGCAGTTCTCGCAGCTCACGGAGCGCGGGCTGGAGATGTTCGACCTCGAGGGCGACGCCGACGCGTTCACCACCCCGCTGCCGCGCGTGCGGATCATCCCGCTCGACGAGTTCGACCCGCTGCGCTACCTCTGAGGCGCGCTCACCCGGCGAGCAGCTCGCGGTACAGCGGGGTCACGTAGCCCGGCGTGAAGCTGCTGCCGCCGAGAGCGTCGGCGATCCGCGCGGCCTCGGCGGCGACGGCCGCCTCGCCGTCGGACCCGACGTCCTCGAGCAGCCGCCACGCGACGTCGCCGTCGGGCCGCACGACCCACGCGCCGACGACCCGGCCCTGCCACCAGACGGTCGCGCCCGCGTTGCCGGCGCTGTCGAAGAGCTGCGGTCGGTGCGGGCCCAGGTACCAGTCGCGGGCGGTCCAGCCCATCGTCGTGGGGTCGAGGGTCGGCAGCAGGGCGGCGTGCCCGGCGACGACGTCGTCCAGGGCGGGGTCGGCGTCCTCGTCGAGGTCGGTGGAGCGCAGCACCACGCCGTCGGCGACGGCGGCGTCGCCACCGGGAGCGCCGACCTCGACCTCCACCTCGCGCACGTCGAGCGCGGCGACCGCCCGGCGCGCCTGGCCCAGGTTCCAGCCCGTCCACCACCGGAGGTCGTCGACGGTGGCCGGCCCGAACGCGTCCAGCCACGCACGGGCGAGCTCGGTGCGCGCCGCGTCCTCGTCCAGCTCCGGGATCCCGTCCGGGAACCAGTCCGTCATCGGCGACCACACGTGCCGCGGGGACGACCACGCCCCGCGCGGCTCGCCTCGGACGACGACGCCCTCCGCGGAGAGCACCGACAGCAGCGGGGACGTCATGGTGCGGCGCACGTCCCACGCCTTGTCCGTCGTGGGGAGGAAGGCGGTGCGCAGGAGGGGCGCGGCCCGTGAGAGCTGCGCGCCGTCGAGCGGCCCCTGCTCCACGAGGGCGGCATGCACCTGGGCCTCCGCGGCGGCGAGCAGCCCCTCGGGGTCCGCGACGGGCGGGTCGGTCGGCAGCGTCGCGAGCTCCTTGAGCAGCCGCGTCCGCAGCCGGCGCGCCACCGCGGCCGACGCCGCCGCGTGCACCACCGGCACCACGTCCCGCGGCACGACGAACATCGTGCGCCGCATCGCCAGCACCTTGACGAGGCTGCGGCGCGCAAACAGCGCGTCCCGCACGTCGTCCAGCGTGAGGCCCGGCACCCGGGCGAGCACGGCGAGGTGCACGCTGGGCGCCTCGGTCGCGTGCAGCGCGACGAGCCGTCGGGTGACCTCCTCCGGCGTCGTCGCCGCGGGTGCTCCGGGCCGGTCGACGCCGAGCGCGAGCTGCCGCGCCACCAGGCGCCGACGGCGCTGCTCCCCCGTGATCCGCACCCACCCATCATGGTGCCCGGCACCCACACGCGGGCCGCCAGGACCGTCCGAGGCTGTTCCCAGGCAACGCCCAGGGCTCGGACGCACACTGAGAAACATGAGCGCACCCGAGGCACGTCTCGTCGTCGTGGACGACGAGCCCAACATCCGCGAGCTGCTGTCCACCTCCCTGCGTTTCGCCGGGTTCGAGGTGCACGCGGCCGCTGACGGGAACGGGGCGCTGCAGCTCGTCCGCGACGTCGAGCCCGACCTGGTCGTGCTCGACGTGATGCTGCCCGACATGGACGGCTTCACCGTGACCCGCCGCATGCGCTCCACCGGCCGGCACACGCCCGTGCTGTTCCTCACCGCCCGCGACGACACGCAGGACAAGGTGCAGGGGCTCACCGTGGGCGGCGACGACTACGTCACCAAGCCGTTCAGCCTGGAGGAGGTCGTGGCCCGCATCCGCGCGGTGCTGCGCCGCACCCACGCGGGCGAGCCCGAGGACGACGCCGTGGTGCGCGTCGGCGACCTCGAGCTCGACGAGGACTCGCACGAGGTGCGCCGCGCCGGCGTCGAGGTGGACCTCTCCCCCACCGAGTTCAAGCTGCTGCGGTACCTCATGCTGAACGCCGGCCGCGTGCTCTCCAAGGCGCAGATCCTCGACCACGTGTGGCAGTACGACTGGGGCGGCGACGCCAACATCGTCGAGTCCTACATCTCGTACCTGCGCCGCAAGATCGACAACCTCACCGTCACCGGCCCCGACGGCAAGGACGTCGCGCTGCCCCCGCTCATCCACACCAAGCGCGGCGTCGGCTACCTGCTCCGGGCGCCCCAGGCGCCGCGATGAGCACCCCCGCGCCCGGCGCCCCGGGGACGACGGCGGGCCCGACACCCCCCGGCGCCGCCGCCGCATCGGCAGGCACGACGCCCGACGGCCGCGCCCTGCCCGCCGACCCGCGGACGGCCTCGGCACCCGGGCTCGCCATGGGTGCGGGGACGGACTCCCCCTCCGGGCGCTGGACGTGGATGGAGCGGCTCCCGCTGCGCACCCGGCTCGTCGCGATCACGGTGCTCGTGCTCGCGGCGGGGCTGATCCTGGCGGCGGTCGTGACGCGCACGGTCGTGTCGGACTACCTCGTCAGGCAGACGGACGACCAGCTCCACCAGTCGGCGAGGAGCGTCGCGACGCTCGCCGTCAGCCAGCCCGGTCAGAGCGAGCCGCGGGTACCCACCGAGTACTACGTCGTCATCCACGACGCCGACGGGCATCCCGTGGACGAGTTCGCCTGGGACGTCAACGTCGACAAGTACGGCACCCCGGACCTCCCGACCGAGGGCCTCTCCGACGTCGCTGCGCGCGACGCGCACCCCTTCACCGTGAGTTCCGACGGTGGCTCCAACCCGGCCCAGTGGCGCGCGGTCGGCTTCATCCATCCGTCGACCCAGCAGTCGGTGTACGTCGCGCTGCCGTTGGCGGGCGTCCAGCAGACGGTCTCGTACCTCACGCGCTCCCTGCTGTTCTCGGCCCTCGGCATCGTGATCGTGGGCGGCGCGATCTCGTTCGTCCTCGTGCACCGCTCGCTCCGGCCGCTGCGGCGCATCGAGGCGACGGCGGCGGAGATCGCCGCGGGCGACCTCTCCCAGCGCGTGCCGGAGCGCCCGCCGTCGACGGAGGTGGGCTCGCTGTCGGCGTCGCTGAACACGATGCTGGCGCAGATCGAGCGGGCCTTCTCCGCGCAGGAGGAGTCGGAGCGCCGCATGCGCCGGTTCGTCTCCGACGCGAGCCACGAGCTGCGCACGCCGCTGGCCACGGTCAAGGGCTACGGCGAGCTGTACCGGATGGGCGCCCTCGACACCCCCGACAAGGTCGACGACACCATGGGCCGGATCGAGGACTCGGCGCGCCGCATGAGCACGCTGGTCAACGACCTGCTGGTGCTCGCCCGCCTCGACGAGGGCAGGCCGATGCGCCAGGAGCCGGTGAACCTGGCGGCGATGGCGCGCGACGCGGCCCAGGACCTGCACGCCCTCGACCCGACCCGCGAGGTCGTCGTGACCGGGCTCGCGGCCGGCACGTCCGCGCCGTCCGACCTGGTCGTGACGGGCGACGGCGACCGCCTGCGCCAGGTGCTCACCAACCTCGTGGGCAACGTGGCGCGGCACACACCTGCCGGCTCGCCCGCCGAGGTGGCGGTGGGCCGGGCGGCCGACGGCGGCGCCGTCGTGGAGGTGCGCGACCACGGCGCGGGCATCACGCCGGAGCAGGCGGAGCGCGTGTTCGAGCGGTTCTACCGCGCGGACTCGTCGCGCAACCGGGAGTCCGGCGGGTCCGGGCTGGGCATGGCGATCGTCGCGGCGATCGTCGGCGCGCACCACGGGCACGTGTCGGTGGCCGAGACCCCGGGCGGCGGCATGACCGTGCGAGTTCTGCTCCCGGCGGCGGACCGCTACGATGGCGCGTCGTCCTCGTCCGCCTGACCGGCGCACCTCGGCCACCGCACCCGCCCGACGCGCCCTGCCTGACGCGCGCCGGCCGGACACGGTGCGACGTCGGTGCGCGGTCGTAGTCTGACGAAGGACGACAGTCCGAGTCCGGCGACCGAAGGTCTGATAGCGATGGGCGTCATGAGCGCCGACGCGCCCCAGTGGTTCCTCTCCGCGTTCGTCCGCACCTGTCACGGTGCCGGCGCAACCGCCGACGAGGCGGAGATCCGCTCCGTCGGGGAGGACCTCCTCGATCGGTGGTCCGCCCCCGACCGGCACTTCCACAACCTGCGCCACCTGGCCGACGTCCTGCACCGGGTGGACGAGCTGTCCCAGGAGACGCACGAGCCCGACCTGGTGCGGCTCGCCGCGTGGTACCACGGCGCGGTCTTCGACGCGACGCGCAAGGTCGCGGCCGCGAACCAGGGCGGCGAGCAGACCACGGTGAGCGCGAACCTGGCGCGCACCCAGCTCACGGAGCTCGGCGTGCCGGCCGTCTCGGTGGCGCGCACGGCGCGGCTGGTGGACTCGATCGACCGGCACAAGCCGCTGCCCGACGACGTCGACTCGGCGGTGCTGAACGACGCCGACCTGGCGATGCTGGCCGCGGAGCCGCAGCGGTACCGGGAGTACATGGCCAACGTGCGGGCGGAGTACGCGCACATCCCGCTGACGGACTACCTCGACGCCCGCATCCGCGTGCTGCAGAAGCTGCTGCAGCGCTCCTCGCTCTACCGCAGCCCGATGGGCGCGGCGTGGGAGGAGCCCGCCCGGCAGAACCTCGACGGCGAGCTGCACCGCCTCCTCAAGGAGCGGCGCCTCCTGGAGCAGAAGGCCGAGCCCTCCGCCTCCTGAACCGACCGCGCCGCGTCGTCCACAGCCTGTGGACGACGACGGTCGGCGTGCCCGCACGCTCCGTAGCGTCGTCCTCGGCATCCCCGGCACCCGGGGCACGGCGACGAAGGAGGACACGTGCGGTACGAGGTCGACAGCGAGCGGGTCGCGCAGGCGAGCGCGGCGGTGAACGGGTCGGTGGCGGCCATCCGCTCCGAGGTGGGAGCGATGATGCGGCACCTGCAGGACCTGCAGTCGAGCTGGCACGGCGGCGCGGCGACGCAGTTCGCCGGCGTCATGGGCCAGTGGCAGGCCACGCAGACCCAGGTCGAGGCGGCTCTCGACGCCGTGACGGCGGCACTGTCGTCGGCGTCGCGCACCTACGCGGACGCCGAGGCTCAGGCGACGAGGCTCTTCGCCGCGCGCTGACGCACGTCGCCCGGTACGACGACGGCGGCCGGCCACCCCTCGCGGGGTGACCGGCCGCCGTCGTGCGTCAGCGCGTGCGCGCCGGCTCAGGCAGGCTGGATCAGAAGTCCATGCCGCCCATGCCGCCGTCGCCACCCGGGGCGGCCGAGGCCGGCTCCGGCTTGTCGGCCACGACGGCCTCGGTGGTGAGGAACAGCGCGGCGATCGACGCGGCGTTCTGCAGCGCGGAGCGCGTGACCTTGACCGGGTCGTTGACGCCCGCGGCCAGCAGGTCCTCGTACACGCCGGTCGCGGCGTTGAGGCCCTCGCCGGCGGGGAGGTTCTTGACCTTCTCCGCCACGACGCCGCCCTCGAGGCCGGCGTTGATCGCGATCTGCTTGAGCGGGGCCGAGATGGCGGCCGCGACGATACCGGCACCGGTCGCCTCGTCGCCCTCGAGCTCCAGCTTCGGGAACGCAGCGGCACCGGCCTGGATCAGCGCGACGCCACCACCGGCGACGATGCCCTCCTCGACCGCGGCCTTGGCGTTGCGGACGGCGTCCTCGATGCGGTGCTTGCGCTCCTTGAGCTCCACCTCGGTGGCCGCACCGGCCTTGATGACGGCCACGCCGCCGGCCAGCTTGGCGAGGCGCTCCTGGAGCTTCTCGCGGTCGTAGTCGGAGTCCGACTTCTCGATCTCGGAGCGGATCTGGTTGACGCGGCCCGAGATGAGCTCGGCGTCGCCCGCACCCTCGACGATCGTGGTCTCGTCCTTGGTCACGACGACCTTGCGCGCCTGGCCCAGCAGGTCGAGGGTCGCGTTCTCCAGCTTGAGGCCCACCGTCTCGGTGATGACCTGGCCGCCGGTGAGGATCGCGATGTCCTGCAGCATGGCCTTGCGGCGGTCGCCGAAGCCCGGGGCCTTGACGGCGACGGACTTGAAGGTGCCGCGGATCTTGTTCAGCACGAGGGTGGCCAGGGCCTCGCCCTCGACGTCCTCGGCGATGATGAGCAGCGAGCGACCGGACTTCATGACCTGGTCGAGCACCGGCAGCATGTCCTTGACGTTCGAGATCTTCGACTCGACGATCAGGACGTACGGGTCCTCGAGGACGGCCTCCTGGCGCTCCGGGTCCGTCTCGAAGTAGCGGGCGAGGAAGCCCTTGTCGAAGCGCATGCCCTCGGTGAGCTCGAGCTCGAGGCCGAAGGTGTTCGACTCCTCGACGGTGATGACGCCTTCCTTGCCCACCTTGTCGAGGGCCTCGGCGATGAGCTCGCCGATGGAGGCGTCGCCGGCCGAGATGGCGGCCGTGGCGGCGATCTGGTCCTTGGTCTCGATCTCGACCGCGGCGTTGAGCAGCTGCTCCGTGACGGCCTCGACGGCCTTCTCGATGCCGCGCTTGACGGCGATCGGGTTGGCGCCGGCGGCGACGACGCGCAGGCCCTCGCGCACGAGCGCCTGGGCGAGCACGGTGGCGGTGGTGGTGCCGTCACCCGCGACGTCGTCGGTCTTCTTGGCGACCTCCTTGACGAGCTCCGCGCCGATCTTCTCGAACGGGTCCTCGAGCTCGATCTCCTTGGCGATGGAGACACCGTCGTTGGTGATCGTGGGGGCGCCCCACTTCTTGTCCAGGACGACGTTGCGGCCCTTGGGGCCGAGCGTGACCTTCACGGTGTCGGCGAGCTGGTTGAGCCCGCGCTCCATGCTCCGACGAGCTTCCTCGTCGAACGCGATGATCTTGGCCATGGGGACTGATCCTCCGCTGGTGGCTGAGATGGCCGACCGGTGCCCGCGACGGACGACCCACCCCGCGGCGTTCAGGTCACGCACGCGCGGAGGGCCTCACCGAACGACCCGAATGCTTCACCCGCGGCCCACGAGAAGGCCGCCCGAGCGGGCGGCTGTCACTCGACGACCGAGAGTGCTAAGCCATTATTGGCACTCTCGGGTGGCGAGTGCAAGACGTTCGCCGAGGGCGTGCACGCCTCGGGCACGACGAAGGCCGGTGCCCCGTCCGCGTCCCTGCGTCCGGTGGCACCGGCCTTCGTGTGGTGCGTCGTCGTGGTGCGTCAGCCTGCCCGCGAGGTCAGAGGGGGCGGACCTGCTCGGCCTGCGGACCCTTCTGCCCCTGTCCGAGCTCGAACTCGACGCTCTGCCCCTCGTCCAGGCTGCGGTAGCCGTCGCTCTGGATGGCGCTGTAGTGGACGAACAGGTCCTGCCCGCCTGCGGTCGGGGTGATGAACCCGTACCCCTTCTCCGCGTTGAACCACTTGACGGTGCCCTGGGCCATGTACCTCTCCTTGTGCTCCTCGGCCGCAGGGCAGGCACCCCACGGTGAACGGGAGCCTAGTAGCGGCGGTCGCGGCAAGGGAAGCACCGATGTCCGGTATGTCGGCATGCGAGATGCCCCGGACCTGCGCCGACGTCAGCCGACGGGCGTCTTGAGCACCACCCAGACGGCCTGCTCGCTGGCGGAGACGTCGTCGGACTCCTGCACGTTCGCCGGGTCGACCCCGAGCGCCTCGGCCACCGCGCTGGCGGTGTCGGCGCGGTCGGCGCCGTACAGGACGGTGCTGTTCTCGTACGCGCCCGCCAGGGCGTCCGACACGTTCTCGGCGGCCACGTCGGTGAAGCCGGCGTCCGTGAGGGCACCCTGGCCCGCAGCGGCCTGCCCGCCGCCCGCGCCGTCGTTGTAGACCAGCACCGAGGCCTCGAGGTTCGCGGCCGACGGGTCGCCCGGCAGCTCCGTGGCCGCGTCGGCCGCGTCGTCGCTGGCGCCGTCCGTGGGCTCCTCGCTCTCCTCGCCGTCGGCCGGGGTCTCCTCGCCGGCGTCGGCCGAGGCGGACGCCTCCGGCTCCTCGGTGCCCGCGCCCGCGGACTGCTCCGCCGCGGGCGGCGTGGTGGGGCCGTCGTCGGACAGGAACGACACGACGCCGACGGCGATGCCGGCGAAGACGACGGCGACCAGCAGGAACGGCCACACCGAGCTCCACCCGCTGCGCGGCTCACGATGGACGCCCACCGGCGTGCCCTCGGGCCCGCGGACGTCGAACTCGTCGGGCGGGTAGGAGTAATGGCTCTTGCTCACGGCGGACAGGGTAGCCGTTCCGGGTGTCCGCCCGTCCAGGCCGCTCTCAGGAACCCGCTGGCCTGCTGGTCCGCGCCGGTCGACGGCGCGTCGTCAGGACTGGCCGTCGGACAGGCGGCGCGCCGAGCGGGCGCGCTGCCGCGTCGAGCGCATGCGACGCAGCCGCTTGACGAGCATCGGGTCCTGCGCGAGGGCGGCCGGCGAGTCGATGAGGGCGTTCAGCACCTGGTAGTACCGCGTCGCCGAAAGGCCGAACAGCTCGCGCACCGCCTGCTCCTTCGCCCCGGCGTACTTCCACCACTGCCGCTCGAAGGCGAGGATCTCGCGGTCACGGTCGGAGAGGTCGCCGTCGGCCGACGCCGCGACCTGCTCGGTCGCCGTCGTGCCCGACGCCTCCGGGTCCGGCTGGACCTCCTGGACCAGGATCTCGCTCATGGCGTCCCAGTATGGCGCCTCCGCGCCCCTCCCCCGGCGACGTCGCCCCGCGCGCCGCGATCCCGCAGGGTCGTCACAGCCACGCCCGCCTCGACGCTCATAAGGCTCTGACAGCTCGGGTACGGGGTGCGCTAGCGTCGTCGACGTGGAGACGACGACGAGCACCCGCCCTCCCCTCGACCAGGTCATGGCGCCCGACTGGGCGGCCGCGCTGGCGGACGTCGAGCCGCAGATCCACGCGATGGGCGACTTCCTGCGCGCCGAGGTCGCCGCCGGCCGCACGTACCTGCCGGACGGCCCGCACGTCTTCGCCGCGTTCTCCCGGCCGCTCGCCGACGTCCGCGTGCTCGTCGTCGGGCAGGACCCCTACCCCACGCCGGGGCACCCGATGGGGCTGTCGTTCTCGGTGCAGCCGCAGGTGCGGCCGGTGCCCAAGTCGCTGGTGAACATCTACACCGAGCTCGCCGAGGACGTGGGCGTGCCGACGCCGACGAACGGCGACCTGCGCCCGTGGGCCGACCAGGGCGTCATGCTGCTCAACCGCGTGCTGACCGTGCGGCCCGGGACGTCGGCCTCCCACCGCGGCAAGGGGTGGGAGCAGATCACGGAGGCGGCGATCAAGGCGCTCGTCGCCCGCGGCGGCCCGCTCGTCGCCATCCTCTGGGGTCGGGACGCCGCGTCGCTCAAGCCCTGGCTGGGCGACGTGCCGTGCGTCGAGAGCGCCCACCCCAGCCCCCTGTCGGCGTACCGCGGCTTCTTCGGCTCACGCCCGTTCTCCCGGGTCAACGCGCTGCTCGAGGCGCAGGGCGGGGCCCCGGTGGACTGGCGCCTGCCCTGACCTCACCGGGCGGCGACGTCGCCCCGAGCACCCGTCCCGCGCGTCGAGGAGCACAATGGCGGACGTGACCACGCACGCCGCGACCCCGACCCCCGACGGCACGACCCCCGACGCGACCGCGCCCACCTGGGCGCGCTACGTCGCGATCGGCGACTCCTTCACCGAAGGGCTGTGGGACCCCTACCCCTTCGACGACGGCTCCCCCGCCCCCGCCGGCACCGGGTCGGCGGCGAAGCAGCGCGGCTGGGCGGACCGCCTCGCCGACGCGCTCGCCGCCCGCCGCGTCGCCGCCGGCGCGACCCCGCTGGAGTACGCCAACCTCGCCATCCGCGGGCGGCTGCTGCGCCACATCCTCGACGAGCAGGTGGACGTCGCCCTCGCGATGCGGCCGGGCCTGGTCTCGTTGGTCGGCGGCGGCAACGACATCCTGCGCCCGCAGGCCGACATCGACGTGCTCTCCGCGCGGCTCGAGCAGGGCGTGGCGAAGCTCCGGGCCGCAGGCGTCGACGTGCTGCTCGGCACCGGCTTCAAGGCCGGCGCGGGCCTGAGCTGGACCCGCGGCCGGGTCGGCCAGTACAACGCGAACATCTGGTCCATCGCCCGGCGGCACGGCGCCCACGTGCTCGACCTGTGGGGCCTCGACCCCCTGTTCGACCTGCGCATGTGGTCCGACGACCGCATCCACCTGACCCCCGAGGGGCACCGCCGTGTCGCGGACGCCGCCCTCGTCGGCCTCGGCCTGGAGCCCGACGACGCCGACTTCGCGGCTCAGCTCGACCCGCTGCCGCCGCAGGCGTTCGTGGAGCGCGCCCGCGCCAACGCCCAGTGGGCCCGTACGCACGTCGTGCCGTGGGTGCAGCGGCGCATCAGGCACACGTCGAGCGGCGACGGCCGCGCGCCCAAGTGGGGCGAGCCCGCGGACTGGCCGCCGGCCTCCGCGAGATAGCGGGGATGGAGCCGCCTGTCGGATTCGAACCGACGACCTTCCGTTTACAAGACGGGAGCTCTACCAGCTGAGCTAAGGCGGCGGGAGCGCGGCACAGCCTACCGGGACGACCGGAGGCCGTGCCGCGCCCGCTGGTGCGGGTGGCGCGGCGTCAGCTGCCGGCGGCGGCGGTCACCGCATCCTGCAGCGCGGCCGGGTCGTTCCAGTTCTGCACGACCTCGCCGTCCACGAGGACGTAGGGCGTGCCGGTGAAGCCCTCGTCCTGCTGGATCGTGCTGGTCGCCGAGAAGACGTACTGCCCGAACGTCTCCCGCGCGGTCCCGTCCCCGATGGCGGTCGCCACGTCGGCGGGCGCCTCGGCCTGCTCCGCGTACGAGGCGAGCTGCTCGTCGGTGAGGCCCTCGGTCCCCTCCTCCGGCTGGTTCGTGAAGAGCGCGGCGTGGAACGCCGGGAACGCCTCGGGCGCCTGGTCCGCGACGTACGCCGCCGCCGAGGCGGCGCGCGTCGAGTACTCGGTGCCCTGCGACTGCGAGTCGAGGATCGAGATCGGGTGGTAGACCACGGTCGCGTCACCGGCGGCGGTCATCTCGTCGATGCTGCCGGCGTTCACCTGCTCGAACTGGCCGCACACGGGGCACATGTAGTCGAGGTAGACGTCGATCACGGGGGCCCCGTCGTTCGTCGTGCCGGCCGCGGCGTCCGCGCCGACGGGGATGCCGCCGTTCTCCTGCGCCGTCGAGGGCATCGTCGCGTCCGCCAGGGGGATGTCGTCGACGTTCTTCTTCGCGCCCTGCTGCAGGATCATCCAGACCACGACGCCGAGCGCGACGAGCGCGACGGCGAGCACGGAGAGCGTGATGACGCGGTTGCGCTTGTCGCGCGCCTGCTCCTTCTCACGCAGGGCGAGCGCCTCGGCGCGCGCCGCCTCACGGCGCTCTGCCTTGGTCATGTTCGGGTTGTTCGTCGGCATCGTGTCCTCGAGGTCCTCGGGAGGGCGGGGCGGCGCGGCGCGACAGCGCCGGACGGGGCAGAGCCTACCCGCGCCACCTGGACGTCAGCCGGGCCCCGGGCGACGCGGTGCGCCGCTCCGGACAGGGGGTCGCAGGTCGACGCGGTCAGAGGATCTCGGGCGGCCCGCTCATGGGCCACCAGTCGATCGTCGGGTCGTTCAGCACCGGTGCGACGAGGATCACGGTCAGCGTCAGGCACAGGACGACCACGACGGCGGCGCCGATCCGGCCGGGCGCGAGACGCGCCAGGAGGATGCGACCGCCCTCGCGCGCGGTCCCTCCGGCCGGTCCGAACCAGGTGGCGAGCAGCGCGACGATCATCACCCCGGCCAGGACCCCGTGGAACACGATGTCCTCGTTCATCCCGCCCTGGGACCGGGCCTCCAGGTCGCCCCGCGGCAGCACGATGAGGTGTCCCGCGCCGAACAGCCACCACCCGGCCAGCAGCGTCAGCAGCCCGGCGCACGCGCCGACCAGCACCGCGGGGACGGAACCGAGCACGCCCATGAGCGCGTGCCAGGGGAACAGTAGGGTCCCGAGCACGCCGTCCGACCCGCGGACGCCCTTGTGCTCCCGGCGCCGGTGCAACCCGTCGGCGGACGTCGCGACCGTGCGGCACACCAGCACGAGCGCCACGAGGACGCCGAACCCGACGAGCGGCCTGGTCGCCGCCAGCGCGACGAGCGGCAGGGCGACGGCGACGGCGGAACCGGTCCGGCGCCGGTGCACGGGCCGCACGTACGGGCCGGGCGGCTCCGGCGCGAGGGGCAACTCCTCGACCAGCTGGTCGTAGCCCTTGTAGCGGACGTCGCCGACCGGGATCGCCCGGGTGCCGCCGTCCTGCGCCTGCAGCCGGTCGCGCTCCAGGGCGGTCATGGTCTGCGTGGGGTCGCCGGCGTCGACCGCCGACGGGGCGACGGACGCCGGGCCCGTCGCGGAGGGCGGCACGGACGACGGCGGGGGCGGCGGCGGGGTCGTCGGGACGGCACCGGTGGACGCCGGCGCGAACGAGGCGGGGGCCGCGGCCGCGGGCGCCACGACCTGCGTGGGCAGCCCGACCTGCTGGGTCTCCGCCGCCTGCACGATCCGTTGCGTGGCGTCCGGCTCCGTCCAGGGGTCTGCGGCGCCGTCCAGCGCGTCGTCGAGGTCGCGCCGCAGTGCGCGCGCCACCTCCGTGGGCCCCCAGCGGCGCGCCGGGTCGGCCTGGAGCGCGCCGGCGAGCGCCCGCGCGGTCCGGGGCGGCACGCCGACCAGGTCGGGCCGGCCCTCGCGGGAGCGGCGCAGCACCAGCTCGGTGGGGCGGACGCCGAAGGGCGAGCGGCCGGTGGCGGCGAACGACAGCAGGGCCGCCCAGCTCCACCAGTCCGTCTCGGCCTCGGGCGCCCCGCCGTCGAGCAGCTCGGGGGCGATGTAGCCGGGCGTGCCCATGACGAACCCGGCCGACGTGGTCCGGGCGTCCCCGGGCCCCTGCGCGATGCCGAAGTCGATGAGCACGGGGCCCTGCGCGGTGATCATCACGTTGGACGGCTTGAGGTCGCGGTGCACGACGCCCGCGTCGTGCACCGCCTCGAGCGCGGCGGCGAGCTGGTCGGCGAGGGAGAAGACGTCGGCGGCGTCGAGCGGGCCGCGCTCGTCGACCTCCTCCTCGAGCGTGACGCCGTCCACCAGCTCGGTCACGACGAACGCGTACGGGCCCTCCAGCTCGGCGTCGAGCACCTGCGCGACTGCGGGGTGGCGCAGCCGCTGCAGGGCGGCGGCCTCGCGCCGCAGCCGCTCGCGGCCGGCGGGGTCGGCATCGACGTGGGCGTGCAGCACCTTGAGGGCGACGGCGTGGCCGCCGCCGTCGACCGCCTCGTAGACCGCGCCCATCGCGCCGCTCCCGAGCGGCCGGACGACGGTGTACCCGCCGACCTCGGCGCCCTCGGCGAGGGCGCCGTCCCGGTTCTTCCGCGCGACGCGCGCCGGGGTCTCGTCCCGCCCGGCGCCGTCGTCGCGCGCGTCCGACGACGGGCCCGGCACCGGGGTCCGTCCCGGGACCTGCATCGCGTCGACCTCGCCCATGGGGCACACCGTAGTCGTCCGGGCACCCCGGGGCGCGCCGTACCGCGCCGGTGGCGAGCGGCCGGCGGGCGGGTTCCGGGCAGGTTCCGCGCGGGTGAGGTGGCGGTCAGACGCGGCGAGGCGCCGACCGTCTCGGTACCCTGTCCGGAACGGACGGTGTCCCAAGAATGACGGCGTCTCGAGAAGTCCAGGAGAGAGGTCCGTTGACAGGCAAAGGTTCGTCAAGCAGCCACGGTCGGAACGACGGGTACGACCTCGTCGTGGTCGCCAACAGGCTCCCGGTCGACTTCACGGTCGACGACGACGGAGGGGTGGACTGGCAGCGGTCGCCCGGCGGCCTGGTCACCGCGCTCGAGCCCGTCATGCGCGAGGCGGACGGCGCGTGGGTCGGCTGGTCCGGCGCCCCCGACCTCGAGCACGAGCCGTTCGAGGCGGACGGCATGCTGCTGGTGCCCGTCGCCCTCAGCGCGCCCGAGATCGAGCGGTACTACGAGGGCTTCGCCAACGACACCCTCTGGCCGCTCTACCACGACGTCATCTCGCCGCCGACGTACCACCGGCAGTGGTGGGACGCGTACCGCCGCGTCAACCGCCGGTTCGCCGAGGCCGCGGCCGCGCAGGCGGCGAAGAACGCGGTCGTGTGGGTGCACGACTACCAGCTCCAGCTCGTGCCGAAGATGCTCCGCGAGCTGCGCCCCGACCTGCGCATCGGCTTCTTCGACCACATCCCCTTCCCCGCGGTCGAGCTGTTCCAGCAGCTGCCGTGGCGCACCCAGATCGTCGAGGGCCTGCTCGGCGCCGACCTCGTCGGCTTCCAGCGCGGCGGCGACGCGTCGAACTTCGTCCGGTCGGTGCGACGGCTCACCAAGCACACCACCCGCGGCCCGATCATCACGGTCACGGACGAGGACGGCCGGCCCACGCGGCACGTGCGGGCGGCCGCGTTCCCCATCTCGATCGACTCCCACCACTTCGACGCGCTCGCGCGCGAGCCCGAGGTGCAGGCCCGCGCCAAGGAGATCCGCGCCGACCTGGGCGACCCCGAGATCATGATGCTCGGCGTCGACCGCCTCGACTACACCAAGGGCATCCGGCACCGCATCAAGGCGTACGGGGAGCTGCTGCAGGACGGCCGCCTCGACGTCGAGCACGCCACGCTCGTGCAGGTGGCCAGCCCCAGCCGCGAGAACGTCGGCGCGTACCAGGACCTGCGCGAGCACGTCGAGGGGCTCGTGGGCCGCATCAACGGCGAGTTCGGCGAGCTCGGGCACTCGGCCATCCACTACCTGCACCACTCCTACCCGCCCGACGAGATGGCCGCCCTGTACCTGGCGGCCGACGTCATGCTCGTGACGTCGCTGCGCGACGGCATGAACCTCGTGGCCAAGGAGTACATCGCGGCGCGCTCCGACGAGCAGGGCGTGCTGGTGCTGAGCGAGTTCACCGGCGCGGCCGACGAGCTGGCCCCCGGGCCGCTGCTGGTCAACCCGCACGACATCGACGGGATGAAGGACACCATCGTCGCCGCGGCCCACATGCCGCCGCGGGAGCAGCGGCGGCGCATGCGCCGGCTGCGCCGCAAGGTGATGGCCGACGACGTCGCCAAGTGGTCGGAGACCTTCCTCGGGGTGCTCACCGCCATGCCGCCACGGACGAGCCACGTGTGACCGCGGACGACCTGACGGCGGTGCTCGGCTTCGCCGGCCCGCCCGACCACACGACCGCGCGCGTGGTGCGCCTGGTCGCGCTCGACTTCGACGGCACCCTCGCCCCGCTGGTCGACGACCCGTCGGCCTCGGCGATGACGCCCGCCGCGCGGGCGGCGGTGGACCGGCTCGCGGCGCTGGCCGCCCGGCCCGCGTCGCCCGGCGGCGACGTGCTGCGGCTCGCGCTCGTGTCCGGCCGCAACCTCACCGACCTGGCCGAGCGCTCCGGCGCGCCGGCCGGCACGTACCTGGTCGGGAGCCACGGCGCGGAGACCGGCAAGGTGACCGCCCACGGCGTCGACGCCGTGCCGCTGCGCCTCACGGACGAGCAGGCGGCGGCGCTCGAGCGGCTGCGCGGGGGCCTGCAGGACGCCGTGGACGGGCGCCGCGGCGCGTGGGTGCAGGACAAGCCGAGCGCCGCGGTGCTGCACACCCGCCGGTGCAGACCCGACGACGCCCGCGCCGCCGCGGCCGACGCCGACGTCCTCGCGGCGCGGCTCGGCCTGCACGCCATGCACGGCAAGGACGTCGTCGAGATCGCCGTCGTCGACACGTCCAAGGGGATCGCCGTCGAGCGCCTGCGCGAGGAGCTGGAGGACGCCGACGACCTGCGGGCGCTGGTGCTCTACGCCGGGGACGACACCACCGACGAGGCCGCGTTCGCCGTGCTCCGTCCCGGCGACCTGGGCGTCAAGGTGGGCCCGGGGCCGACCCTCGCGGGGCAGCGCGTGGCGGACGCGGACGCGCTGGCGGCCCTGCTGCAGCGCCTCGCGGACGCCCTCGAACGCTGACGGTCCGGCCCGACGGGTCGCTGACCTGGGCTGTGTCAGAACTCACGTCGCGGGCATGTACGATCATCCCGGCACACCGAGCCAGGCCGCTTCCGGTCCGAGTCCCGGTGCGCGCGACAACAGAATGTGTCACCGCCGACACGTCAGCGTGAAAGCAACGGCACCCACCCACAACGGATCGTCCGGCACGTACCTGCCGGTGGAGGGATTGCAACCATGGCAACGGTCACCTTCGACCACGCGACGCGCGTCTACCCGGGCACCGAGCGCCCGGCAGTCGACCAGCTCAACCTGCACATCGAGGACGGCGAGTTCCTCGTCCTCGTCGGCCCCTCGGGCTGCGGCAAGTCCACCTCGCTGCGCATGCTCGCCGGCCTGGAGGACGTCAACGGCGGCAGCATCCTCATCGGCGACCGCGACGTCACGGACGTCCAGCCGAAGGACCGCGACATCGCGATGGTGTTCCAGAACTACGCGCTGTACCCGCACATGTCGGTGGCGGACAACATGGGCTTCGCCCTGAAGATCGCGGGCAAGCCGAAGGCCGAGATCCGCGAGCGCGTCGAGGAGGCCGCCAAGATCCTCGACCTCACCGAGTACCTCGACCGCAAGCCGAAGGCGCTCTCCGGTGGTCAGCGTCAGCGTGTCGCCATGGGCCGCGCCATCGTGCGTCAGCCGCAGGTGTTCCTCATGGACGAGCCGCTGTCGAACCTCGACGCCAAGCTCCGCGTCCAGACCCGTACGCAGATCGCGTCGCTGCAGCGCCGCCTCGGCGTCACGACCGTCTACGTGACGCACGACCAGACCGAGGCCCTCACCATGGGCGACCGCATCGCGGTGCTCTCGGGTGGTCTGCTGCAGCAGGTCGGCACCCCGCGCGAGATGTACGACACCCCGCAGAACGTGTTCGTCGCGGGCTTCATCGGCTCGCCGGCGATGAACATCGGCACGTTCGAGATCAAGGACGGCGCCGCCGTCCTCGGTGCCGCGACCGTCCCGCTCGAGCGCGCGGTCATCGACCAGCTCACGGACGCCGACGCCGGCAAGATCACCGTCGGGTTCCGCCCCGAGGCGCTGGACGTCGTGGGCGAGGGCTCGCAGGGCGCGTTCCAGGTCAAGGTCAACCTCGTCGAGGAGCTCGGCTCCGACGCGTTCGTGTACGGCGACCTGCAGAGCAGCACCGCTGACCTGCACTCCGGCTCCTCGGACCAGGTCATCGTGCGCATCGACCCGCGGAACGTCCCCATGAAGGGCGACACGATCAACGTGACGATCAAGCCGGGCCAGGCGCACCTGTTCTCGGCCGCGACGGGCAACCGCCTCAGCTGATCGCACCACCCCGAGGGGCGGGTCCGGCTGCTGCCGGGCCCGCCCCTCGTCGCGTACCCTGACGACCGCGCCACGACGCCGTCGTGGGCGCGGACGTCGCCCGCGTCAGGGCTCGGAGCCTGGCGACGTCACGCTCACCACCGTGAGGAGGGGCCGTGGAACAGCTGCAGATCACCTCGGCGACGCCGGACTCCGCGCTGCTCGACCTGCCGTGGCGCACGCCGCTGGCCGAGTGGCCGGCGGACGTGCTCGCCGCGCTCCCCCGCGGCATCTCCCGCCACGTCGTGCGGTTCGTGCGCCTCGACGGCCGCGTGCTCGCGATCAAGGAGATCAGCGAGTCGGTCGCGTTCCGCGAGTACGAGCTGCTGCGCCAGCTGCGCAAGCTCGAGATCCCGTCCGTGCGGCCGGTGGGCGTCGTCACGGGCCGGCGCGACGACGCCGGCGAGCCCCTCGAGGCGGCGCTCGTCACGGAGCACCTCGCGTTCTCCCTGCCCTACCGCGCCGTGTTCAGCCAGGCACTGCGCCCCGACACCGCGGCCCGGCTCATCGACGCGCTCGCCGTGCTGCTGGTGCGGGTGCACCTGGTCGGCTTCTACTGGGGCGACGTCTCGCTGTCGAACACGCTGTTCCGGCGCGACGCCCACCAGTTCGCCGCGTATCTCGTGGACGCCGAGACGGGCGACCTGCACCGTGAGCTCTCCCGCGGCCAGCGCGAGTACGACGTCGACCTGGCCCGCACGAACATCATCGGCGAGCTCATGGACCTCGCGGCCGGCGAGCTGCTGGACGAGGACGTGGACGAGCTCGCCATCGGCGACGCCCTCGTCTCCCGGTACGCGGAGCTGTGGGAGGCCCTCACGGGGGTCGAGTCGTTCGGCGCCGACGAGCGCTGGCGGGTCGCGGCCCGCATCGACCGCCTCAACGACCTGGGCTTCGACGTCGGCGAGCTGTCGATCACCACCGACATCGACGGCACCACCGTGCGCATCCAGCCTCAGGTGGTCGACGCCGGCCACCACTCGCGGCGCCTCTTCCGGCTCACCGGCCTGGACGTGCAGGACAACCAGGCCCGCCGGCTGCTCAACGACCTCGACTCCTACGTGGCCGCCACGGACCGCCAGGAGGACGACCCGCAGATGGTCGCGCACGACTGGTCGCAGAACGTCTTCCAGCCGACCATCCGCGCCGTCCCCCGCGACCTGCGCCGCAAGCTCGAGCCGGCCCAGCTGTTCCACGAGATCCTCGACCACCGCTGGTTCATCTCCGAGCAGGCGGGCCGCGACGTCCCCATGCCCGAGGCCACGGCGTCCTACGTGGAGAACGTGCTGCGCCACCGGCCCGACGAGAAGGCCATCCTGGGCCTCCCGCCCGGCGAGCAGGACCCCGAGGCGGAGCTCGATGCCGGCCCGGAGGGCGCCCCCGAGGACGACCACTTCCACCTCTCCACCTGACGCGAGGCAGCCCGAGCGTCGCCGAGGTAGTCCCAGGCTCCGCGAGGTGGTGCAGAAATCGCCGAGGTAGTGGTCTGGACCACTACCTCGGCGATTTTCGAACTACCTCGGCGAGCTACTCCGCGGCGGCCAGGCGGGCCTGGGCCACCTCGTACAGCGTGATCCCCGCGGCGACGCCGGCGTTGAGCGACTCGACGTCGGAGGAGATGGGGATGGACGCCACCGCGTCGCAGGTCTCGCGGACGAGGCGGGAGAGCCCGTGGCCCTCGGACCCGACGACGAGGACCAGCGGGTCCGTGGCGAACGCGAGGCCGCGCACCTCGGTGTCGCCGCCGGCGTCGAGGCCGACGACGAAGGCGCCCGACTTCTTCAGGTCGGCCAGCGTGCGGGACAGGTTCGTCACCTTGGCGACGGGGACCCGCGCGGCGGCGCCCGCGGACACCTTCCACGCCGACGCGGTGACGCCGGCGGACCGGCGCGACGGCACGACGACGCCGTGCGCGCCGAAGGCGCCGGCGGAGCGAAGGACCGCGCCGAGGTTGCGCGGGTCGGTCACGCCGTCGAGCGCGACGATCAGCGGCGGCTGCCCGGCCGCCGCGGCGGCGTCCAGCAGGTCCTCGACGTCGGCGTAGTCGTACGGCGGCACCTGTGCGGCGACGCCCTGGTGCACGGACCCCTCGGTGAGGTGGTCGAGCTCGGTGCGGCTCACCTCGAGCAGCTGGACCGAGCGTGCAGAGGCGAGCTCGAGGATCTCGCGGGTGCGGTCGTCGTGGTCGATGCGCGCGGCGACGTGCACCGCGGTGACGGGCACGTCGGTGCGCAGCGCCTCGAGCACCGCGTTGCGGCCCGCGACCACCTCGGCGCCTCCGGTGGGGCGGCGGGTGCCGCGCACGACGCCCTTGCTCGCGCCCTTCCGGTCCTGCGTGGCCTCGCGCTTCTCGGCGGCCGCCTTGCGCTTGTGCGCGGGGTGGTAGGTGCGGTCCTCCGCCTTCGGCGTCGGCCCCTTGCCCTCGAGCGACTTGCGGCCGTGGCCGCCGGTGCCGACCTGCGCGCCCTTCTTGCTGCCGGCCTTGCGGACGGCGCCGGGGCGCCGGGTGTTGCCTGCCATGGGATGTCCTGTGTCTTCGGGGGGAGCGGCCGGAGTGCCCGGCGCGCACGTCGGTCAGTCGGTGAGCGTCCAGCGGGCGCCGTCGGCGGAGTCCTGCACGACGACGCCGGCGGCCGCGAGACGGTCGCGGATGGCGTCGCTGGTGGCCCAGTCCTTGGCGGCCCGGGCCGCGGTCCGCGCGTCGAGCTCGGCGGCGACGAGCGAGTCCAGGGCCGAGCGGGCCCGGGTGTCGTCGGCGCCCGCGGCCCACCGGGGGTCGGCGGGGTCGAGCCCGAGGACGTCGAGCATGCCGCGCAGGGCGACGAGCTCCGCACGCGCCGCGGCGTCGTCGCGCGAGGCCAGCGCGCCGTTGCCGGCGCGCAGGTGCTCGTGCACGGCCGCGAGCGCGGCGGGGACGTTGAGGTCGTCGTCCATCGCCTCGACGAACGCCGCCGGGAGCTCCGCCTTCGCGACCTCGTCCGCGGGGACGGCGCCGACGCGCTCGGTGGCGCGCTCCACGAAGCCGGAGAGGCGCTCCCAGGTGGCGCGCGCCTCGTCCAGGGTGTCGGGCGACCACTCGAGCATGGACCGGTACTGCACCGCGGCGAGCGCGTACCGGATCACGGGCGCGGGGGCCTGCGCGAGCAGCTCGGTCACGAGGAGCCCGTTGCCGAGCGACTTGCTCATCTTGACGCCCTGCTGGGTGACCCAGGCGCAGTGCATCCAGCGCTGCGCGAAGCCGTAGCCCGCGGCGCGGGACTGCGCCTGCTCGTTCTCGTGGTGGGGGAACCGCAGGTCGAGCCCGCCGCCGTGGATGTCGAACGCGTCGCCCAGGTAGCGCCGGGCCATCGCGGAGCACTCGAGGTGCCAGCCGGGGCGCCCCCGGCCGAACGGGGTGTCCCACGACGCCGTCGCGGGCTCGCCCGGCTTGGGCGCCTTCCACAGCGCGAAGTCGTGCGGGTCGCGCTTGGCGGAGGCCGCGGCGTCGCCGTCGGTGGGCTCGGGGTTGAGGTCCTCCAGCCGCTGGCGCGTCAGCTCGCCGTAGGCGGGCCAGGACCGCACGTCGAACCACACGTCGCCGGGGCCGGTCGCGTAGGCGTGGCCGCCGTCGACGAGCCGCTGCATCAGCTCCGCCATGTCGAGCACGTGGCCCGTGGCGCGCGGCTCGTAGGTGGGGGGCAGCACGCCGAGCGCGTCGTAGGCGCGGGTGAACATGCGCTCGTGCGTGGCGGCGTGCGCCCACCACTCGACGCCGGCCCCCGCGGCCTTCGCGAGGATCTTGTCGTCGATGTCGGTGACGTTGCGGATCAACGTGACCCGCAGGCCCGAGCGCTCCAGCCAGCGGCGCAGCACGTCGAACGCGATCACGGGCCGCAGGTGGCCGATGTGGGGCGGGGCCTGCACGGTGGCGCCACACAGGTAGATACCGACCTCGCCCGGGTTCAGGGGGACGAAGGCGCGCACGTCGCGCGTCGCGGTGTCGTACAGGTGCAGGCTCACCGGTCCAGCGTACCGGCCAGCCCTGCCGTCCTCCCTGCTCCCTGGCGGGAGTCCCGGCCCGTGGCCCGCGCCGGCTCAGCCGAAGGTGCGCCCCTCGCCCCGGTAGGTCGGCACGGTCTCGACGATCTCGCCGCCCCGCACCAGGTGCACGACGTCGAACCGCTCCATGAGCTCGCCGGCCTTGGCGTGCCGCAGCCACACCCGGTCGCCGACGCCCAGCGGCGGGGCGTCGCGCCGGCGCCGCAGCGGGGTCATGACCTCGCCCGCGCCCTCCGTGCCGGTGAGCGACCAGCCGGCCGTCGCGACGCGCGGCAGGCGCGACCGCCCCGCGGGGCCGGACGCGATGTACCCGCCGCCGAACGCGGTCGCCCAGCCGGGGGCCGGCACGCGCACGACGTCGAGCCCGAAGTAGGCGGCGGGCCGCGGGTCGAACGAGCGGTACCCGTCGAACAGACCGGGCACGAACAGCCCCGAGCCCGCGGTGACCTCGGTGACGGCGGGTCCGGCCGACGATGTCTCGAGCGAGCCCGTGCCGCCGGAGTTCACCAGCGGGACGGCGTGCCCGACGGCGGCGCGCACCGCGTCCCGCACCTCCGCGCGGCGGCGGTCCAGGTCGGTCACGGAGAGCCGCTTCACCAGCCGGACGGCGGGGTTGGTGTCCGGCAGGCCGGCCACCTGCGCCTCGTAGAACATCAGGCCGCGCAGGCGCGCGCCGGGCAGCGCCTCGACGCGGCGGGCGAGCGTCGCGACGTCCTCCGGGCTGCGCAGCGGCGACCGGCGCGTGCCCAGGTGCACCTGCGCCGGGCCCACCCCCACGCGCAGCGACGCGTCCACGTCCAGGCAGACCGCGACGTCGGGCAGGGCGTCCGCGGCGGTGCCGGCAGGGAGGGCGGCGGAGCGCAGCGCGGCGCCCAGCAGCTCGAGCTGCGCGGCGTCGTCCGCCATGAGGGTGACCTCGCGGCGCGCGCGCACGTCGGCGGCGAGGCGCGCGAGGGCGTCCCGGTCGACCGTCGGATAGCCGACGAGGACGTCGTGCACGCCCTCCTGCACCAGCCACAGCGCCTCGGCGAGGGAGAAGGCCATGACGCCCTGGAAGCCGGCGTCGAGCGCGCGGCCCACGAGCGAGCGCACCCGTACGGACTTGCTCGCCACCCGCACGGGCACCCCGCGGGCACGCCGGCGCAGGTCTGCCGCGTTGGCGTCGAAGGCGTCCAGGTCGACGACGGCCAGGGGCCCCGGCAGGTGCGCGGTCGCGCGGGCCAGCCGCTCCGTCAGGGTCATGACCGCACGCTACACCGGGCGCCAGGGGCGCCGGCACCGCCCGACGACCCCCTCCGCGGCGCCTCGCCCGGGAGTCCACCCGGAGGGGGATCCGCCGAGATCGGCGCCCGTGGCAGAGTGTGCGCGTGACTTCGAGCACCGTCGCCCGTACGCCCGCCCCCGCCGACGCGCCGCTGCGCACCTGGGGCGGCACGCACTCCTGGCGGCCCGCACGCCGCGCCGCGCCGCACGACGAGGGCGAGCTCGGCGCCGTCGTCGCCCGCGCCGCCGCCGACGGGCTCCGGGTGCGCGCGATGGGCGCCGGTCACTCGTTCACGGCCGCGGCCGTCACCGACGGCGTCCACCTCGGCCTCGACCACCTGAGCGGGATCGAGGCGGTCGCGCCGCAGCCCGACGGCACGTCCCAGGTCACCGTCCGCGCGGGCACCCGGCTGCACGACCTCAACCGGCTGCTCGCGTCGCTCGGCCTGGCGATGCGCAACCTCGGCGACATCGACCGCCAGTCGGTGGCGGGCGCGATCTCCACGGGCACGCACGGCACCGGCGCCCGCCTCGGCGGGCTCGCGACGCAGGTCCGCGGCGTCCGCGTGGTCGGCGCCGACGGCGCGGTCCGGGCGGCGTCCGGCGACGCGGCGCCGGGCAGCCCGGAGCGCGAGCTGTTCGAGGTGGCTCGGCTGGGGCTCGGGGCCGCGGGCGTGCTGTCGGCCGTGACCCTCGAGGTGGTGCCCGCGTTCTGGCTGCGCGCGCAGGAGGAGCCCTGGCCGCTGGACCGGGTGCTCGAGCAGCTCGACGAGTACGTCGACGACAACGACCACGCGGAGTTCTACTGGTTCCCGGGCACGCGCCGGGCGCTGACCAAGCGCAACAACCGGGCGACGCCGGACGAGGTCGAGGCCTGGGCCGCCGCCCGCGCGGGCACCCGCGGCGCCGTGCGCACCGCCGGCGCCCGCGCCCGCGCGCTGCTCGACGAGGAGGTGCTGTCGAACGGCGCCTTCGAGGTGGTGAACCGGCTGGCGTTCGCCGCGCCCGGGCTCGTGCCCCGGATCAACGCGGTCAGCGCCCGGGCGCTGGGCGCGAAGACGTACCTGGCACCGTCGGCCGACGTGTTCGTCACCCGGCGCCGCGTGCGCTTCGTCGAGATGGAGTACGCCCTGCCCCGCGCCGCGCTGCGGGGCGTGCTCGACGAGCTCGACGCCTGGCTGCGCGCGTCCGGCGAGCCCGTCCCCTTCCCCGTCGAGGTGCGGTTCGCCGCCGCCGACGACGTCTGGCTGTCCACCGCCCACGGGCGCGACACCGCGTACGTGGCGGTCCACCAGTACGCACCGATGCCCTACCAGCGGTACTTCAGCGCCGCCGAGCAGATCTTCGCCGCCGCGGGCGGTCGCCCGCACTGGGGCAAGCTGCACACCCGCACCGCCGAGGACCTGGCCGCCCACTACCCGCTGGACGACGTCGCCCGCGTGCGCGCCGCCGTCGACCCCGACGGCGTCTTCCGCAACGACTACACGGACACCGTCCTCGGCCTCCCGCGCTAGGCGTCAGGCCCGCGGGCGCGGCGCCCACGGGGCGGACAGCGCGGCCGGGAGGTGCACGGTGACGCGCAGGCCGCCGTCGGGGAGCCCGGCGACGGCGAGCGTCCCGTCGTGCGCCTCGGTGATGCTCCGGACGATCGCGAGCCCGAGGCCGACGCCCGCGTGGTCGCCGCGGGTGCGCCCGCTGCCGCGCTGGAAGGGCTCGGTGAGGGTCCCGACGAGCTCCGGTGGCACCCGCTCCCCCGTGTTCTCGACCGTGAGCTCGACGGCGCCCGGCGGGGCGGCGGTGTGCACCTGCACGGTGCCGCCCTCCGGCAGGTTGTGGACGATCGCGTTGTGCACGAGGTTCGACGCCAGCTGCAGCAGGAGCGCGGGCGAGCCCGTGGTCAGGGCGACGACGCCCGACGTGCGGACGACCACGCCGTGCTTGTCCGCCAGCGGCAGCAGCGTCTCGGTGGCCTCCTCCGCGACGAGGGACAGGTCGACCTGCTCCCGGGTGAAGGACCGCTGGTCGGCGCGGCTCAGCAGGAGCAGGGCCTCGGTGAGGTCGATCGCCCGGGCGTTGACGGCCTGGAGCCGGTCGAGGAGCTCGGCCGTGTCGCGCTGCGGGTCCTGGCGGGCCACCTCCAGGACGGTCTGCGTGATCGCCAGCGGCGTGCGCAGCTCGTGGGAGGCGTTGGCCGCGAACCTCTGCTGCTCGGCGACCTGCGCCTCGAGCCGAGCGAGCATGGCGTCGAAGGCGTCGGCGAGCTCGCGGAACTCGTCGCTGGGGCCCGGGAGGTGGATGCGGTGCGCGAGGGAGCCTTCGGCGGCCCGGCGGGTGGCGGCGGTGATGCGGTTCAGCGGGGCGAGCATGCGGCCGGCGAGGAGCCAGCCGCCCACCAGGCCGAACACCAGGAGGAAGACCATCGCCCAGGCCACCCGCGGGGCGAAGGCGCGCTCGAGGTCCGACCGGTTGGGGACGAACTGCCCGGGGCCCGGCCGGTCGGCGTGGATCACGACGGACTCGGGCACGTACCGCAGCAGGAACACCCACACCACCGCGAGCAGCAGGGCGCCGGCCACCACGAGGAACGCCGCGTAGCTGAGCGTGAGCTTGAGCCGGACGCTGGGCCCGGGCTCCCTAGCCACGCCCGTCCCCCTCGACGAGGGCCGCGTGCCCGGTGCCGGCGACCGGGCCGGTGTCGATGCGGTAGCCGACGCCGGGCACGGTGGCGATCACCCAGGGCTCGCCGAGCCGCTTGCGCAGCGCGGAGACGGTGATGCGCACGGCGTTGGTGAACGGGTCCGCGTTCTCGTCCCACGCCCGCTCCAGCAGCTCCTCGGCGCTGACGACGCCGCCCTCGGCCGCGACCAGCACGTCCAGCACCGCGAACTGCTTGCGCGTCAGCGCCACGTACCGGCCGTCCCGGTAGACCTCGCGGCGGAACGGGTCCACCCGCAGGCCGGCGACCTCCCGCACCGGCGGCCGGCTGTGCGCGCGCCGCCGGTCGAGCGCCCGGAGCCGCAGCACCAGCTCCCGGAGCGCGAAGGGCTTGGTGAGGTAGTCGTCGGCCCCCAGCTCGAACCCGGTGGCCTTGTCGTCGAGCCGGTCGGCCGCCGTGAGCATGAGGATCGGCATCCCGCTGCCGGACGCGACGATGCTCGCCGCGACCTCGTCGCCCGAAGGCCCCGGGATGTCCCGGTCGAGCACGGCGATGTCGTAGGCGTTGACGGCGAGCAGCTCCAGCGCGGTGTCGCCGTCACCGGCGACGTCGGCCGCGATCGCCTCGAGGCGCAGGCCGTCGCGGACGGCCTCCGCCAGGTACGGCTCGTCCTCGACGATCAGCACGCGCATCCCTCGATGCTACGGACCGGCACCTATCGTCCGCGTATCGAGGTTCGCATACGTGTCGGCAACAGCGCCCCCGCTCGACTGGGGGCATGTCTTCCCGAGAACCCGCACCCACGGCGGCCCGCCGGACCCGGCCGGCCGTCCTCGCCGCCCTGGCCGTCGTCGTCGCCGCGTCCGGCCTCGCGGCCTGCCAGGCGTCGCCCTTCCCGTCGTCGTCCTCGTCGTCCTCCCTCGCCCCGGCGGCGGCCCCGGGCCGCCCGGACGACCGCGGCGGCGACGCGCGGTCCGACGGGGACGACGGCACCGTCCCCCACGGCACGACCGTCTTCGACGACGGGCTGCCTGCCGTGGCGAACCTCGACCCCGCGCTGCGGGCCGCCCTGCAGGCCGCGGCCACGGACGCCGCCGAGGACGGCGTCACGTTCTTCGTCAACAGCGGCTGGCGGTCCGCGGGCTATCAGGACCGGCTGCTGCGCGAGGCGGTGGCCCAGTACGGCTCGGCGGCGGCGGCCGCGCGCTGGGTCGCGACCGCGACCACGTCGCCGCACGTGTCCGGGGACGCCGTCGACCTGGCTCGGACCGGCGCCACGGAGTGGCTGGCCGGCCGTGGCGCCGCGTACGGGCTGTGCCAGGTGTACCGCAACGAGCCGTGGCACTACGAGCTGCGCCCCGACGCCGTCGACGACGGGTGCCCGGCCATGTACGCCGACCCCACCGAGGACCCGCGGATGCAGCAGTGAGCCGTGCCCGCCGCCCGAGGCGCTACGCCGTGCGGGGCGCGACCAGCGCGGTGGCGATCGCGGCGACCCCCTCGCCGCGGCCGGTGAGGCCCAGCCCGTCCGTGGTGGTGGCGCTGAGCGACACCGGCGCGCCGGCGGCGGCGGAGAGCGCCGCCTCGGCCTCGGCCCGGCGTGGCCCCACCTTGGGTCGGTTGCCGATCACCTGGACGGCGACGTTCCCGATCTCGAAGCCCGCCTCGCGCACGCGCCGCGCCGCCTCGGCCAGCAGGGTGGCGCCCGCAGCGCCCGCCCACTCGGGCTCGCTGGTGCCGAAATGCGTGCCGAGGTCGCCGATGCCCGCGGCGGAGAACAGCGCGTCGGCCGCCGCGTGCGCGGCGACGTCGGCGTCGGAGTGCCCGGCCAGCGGCCGCTCCCCCGGCCAGCGCAGGCCCCCCAGCCACAGCTCGCGGTCGGAGCCCTCCGGGGCGTACGCGTGCACGTCGACGCCGAGGCCGGTGCGGGGCAGGGTCACGACTCCTCCTCGAGCAGCAGGCCGGCCACCAGCAGGTCCCGCTCGGTGGTGATCTTCATGGCCGCCTCGTCGCCCGCGACGACGTGCACGTCCTCGCCGAGCGCCTCGACGAGGCCGGCGTCGTCCGTCGCGGCCCGCCCCTCCGTCGCCGCCCGGGCGGCCCCCTCGGCGTGCGCGCGCCCCAGGAGGGTGCGCTCGAAGCCCTGCGGAGTCTGGACCGCGCGCAGCAGCGCGCGGTCCGGGGTCTCCACCACGCGCTCGACGTCGGGGCCACCGGCCGCCTCCGCCGGCGCGGCCGCGACCCGCTTGACGGTGTCGGTGACGGGGAGCCCGGGGACGACGGCCCGGTGGCCGGCGCGCACGGCGGCGACGACGCGGCGCACCAGCTCCGGCGGGGCGAGCGGACGGGCCGCGTCGTGCACCAGCACGACGTCGTCGCCGGGCCCGGCGAGCTCGAGCCCCGCCGCGACGGAGGCCTGCCGGGTGGTCCCGCCCTCGACCACGCGGACGGGCACGTCGACGTGGGGGTCCTGCGCGAGCACGTCGCGCACCGCGGCGTCGAGGCCGGCCGGGCACGTCACGACCAGCGTGTCGACGACGCCCGAGGACGCGAGGCGGCGGGCCGCGTGCACCACCAGGGGGAAGCCGGCCAGGCCGACCAGCGCCTTCGGCAGGTCGCGGCCGAGACGGGTCCCGGACCCCGCGGCGGTCAGGATCGCGAGCGTCGTCACGGCGTCACGGTACCGGAACGACGACGGCGACCCCCGGCCGGAGCCGGGGGTCGCCGTCGTGCAAAGCTGGTGACGCGGACCTCAGGACGCGAGGACCTCGTCGATGATGGCGCCGGCCTTCTCCTCGTCGACGCCCTCGGCGAGCGCGACCTCGGACTCGAGGATCTGGCGGGCCTTGGCGAGCATGCGCTTCTCGCCTGCCGAGAGGCCACGGTCGGCGTCACGGCGGGACAGGTCGCGCACGACCTCGCCGACCTTGATCACGTCGCCGGACGCGAGCTTCTCGAGGTTCGCCTTGTACCGGCGCGACCAGTTGGTCGGTTCCTCCGTGTACGGCGCGCGCAGCACCTCGAAGACGCGGTCCAGCCCCTGCTGGTCGACCACGTCGCGCACGCCGACGAGGTCGACGTTCTCCGCCGGGACCTCGATCGTCAGGTCGCCCTGGGCAACCTTGAGCTTGAGGTACATCTTCTCCTCGCCACGGATCTTGCGCGTCTTGATCTCCTCGATCAGCGCGGCGCCGTGATGCGGGTAGACAACCGTCTCGCCTACTGTGAACGTCATCTGCAGATGTCCCCTTTCCCAATCGACGAGTTTATCACGGGGGAGCCGACACTCCCCTGTCGCGCGCCCTCCGAGCGGCCTTTCGCAGGATGCATCGTCGCAGGTCAGAGGCCTGATGACACGGCCAGGGACGCAGCACCCACGCGGCATCGTTAGGATGTCCGAGGGCCCCCTGCAGGCCCGTCCCACCGCGCCCGCGCGGGCGGGAACCCGCTGATGTCCCGCGTCCGCGCCGCCACCCGCGCCCGCGAGCGCCGCCTTTGAAGGAGAGCACGTGTCCCGCTCCGCCCGCCCCGCACGCACCGTCGCCGCCGCCAGCGTCCTGGCGGGTGCCCTGCTGCTGGCCGCCTGCTCCCCCACGATCACCACCAAGCCGTACGCGCCGTCCGACGGCGTGCGCGTCAACCTCACGGACCACGTGCGCGGGATCAACCTCATGGTCGTGACCGACGGCGAGGGCGAGCCGGGCGCGCTGCTCGGCGCGCTGGCGAACGACTCGGCCGAGGACGTGAACTTCGTGCTCACCGCCGAGGGCGCCGAGCCGCTCGCCCTCGACGTGCCCGCAGGTCAGACGATCTACCTGAGCGCCCAGCCGGCCGGCGACCAGGTCGTGGACGCGGTCCTCGACACCGTCGCCACGCACCCCGGCGGCGACCTCGAGTCGACCCTCTCGGGCGCCGGCGTCGACGAGGACTTCTCCCTCCCGGTCATGGACGGCAGCCTGCCCGAGTACGCCGCCTACCTGCCGGACACCACGACCCTCTGACCCTCCGGGACCGCGCGAAGGGGCGGACCACAGCCATCCGCTGCGGTCCGCCCCTTCTCGCCGTCTCGCGACGTGCGTCACGGCACAGACGTCACCCGAAGCGGCCGGAGACGTAGTCCTCGGTGGCCTGCTCGGCGGGCGTCGAGAAGATCGTGGACGTCTCGTTCATCTCGATCAGGCGGCCGGGCTTGCCCGTGCCCGCGATGTTGAAGAACGCCGTCCGGTCGCTGACGCGCGCCGCCTGCTGCATGTTGTGGGTCACGATGACGATCGTGTAGTCCTGCTTCAGCTCGCCGATGAGGTCCTCGATCGCGAGGGTCGAGATCGGGTCGAGGGCGGAGCACGGCTCGTCCATGAGCAGCACCTGCGGCTTCACCGCGATGGCGCGGGCGATGCAGAGGCGCTGCTGCTGGCCGCCCGACAGGCCGGACCCCGGGCGCTCGAGGCGGTCCTTGACCTCGTTCCACAGGTTGGCGCCGCGCAGCGACGTCTCCACCAGCTCCTCGGCGTCCGAGCGGCTGATGCGCCGGTTGTTGAGCTTCACGCCCGCCAGCACGTTGTCCCGGATGGACATGGTGGGGAACGGGTTCGGCCGCTGGAAGACCATCCCGACGTTGCGACGCACCGCCACGGGGTCGATGTCGTCCCCGTAGAGGTCGACGCCCTCCATCGCGACGGTGCCCTCCACGCGGGCACCCGGGATCACCTCGTGCATCCGGTTGAGCGTGCGCAGGTACGTCGACTTGCCGCACCCGGACGGTCCGATGAACGCCGTCACCGACTTCGGGTCGATCGTCATCGACACGTCCTGCACGGCGAGGAAGTCGCCGTAGTAGATGTTGAGGTCCTTCACGTCGATGCGCTGTGCCATCGTCTGTCTCTTTCTGGTGGGCTGCGGCGGGCGGCGGCTGCGCGTCAGCGCAGCTTCGGGGAGAACCAGCGGTTCACCAGCCGGCCGATGAGGTTGAGGGCGAGCACCAGGACGATCAGCACGAGCGCCGCGCCCCACGCGTTCTGGATCGCGATGTCGGCCACGCAGGTGGCGGACTCGCCGCCCGGGCAGGTGGCCAGGCCCTGGCTGTACTGGCGGTAGGCGAAGACCGGCAACGTCATCATGCGGCCCTCGAAGGGGTCGAAGTTGATCGAGTCGGTGACGCCGACCGTCACGAGCAGGGGCGCCGTCTCACCGATGACGCGGGCCACCGCGAGCAGGATGCCGGTCGTGAGCCCGGCCACGGAGGTGCGGAGCACGACCTTGACGATCGTCAGCCACTTCGGCACGCCGAGGGCGTAGGCCGCCTCCCGCAGCTCGTTCGGGACGAGCTTGAGCATCTCCTCGCAGGACCGCACGACCACGGGGATCATCAGCACGGACAGCGCGACGGCCCCGATGATGCCCATCCGCACGCCCGGGCCGAGGATCAAGGTGAACAGGGAGACCGCGAACAGGCCGGCGACGATCGACGGGATGCCGGTCATGACGTCGACGAAGAACGTCACCGCGCGGGCGAGGGCGCCCTTGCCGTACTCGACGAGGTAGACGGCGGCGAGCAGGCCGATCGGCACCGAGATCACCGTCGCCAGGGCCGTGATGATCAGCGTGCCGACGATGGCGTGATAGATGCCGCCGCTCGGGTCGCCACCGAAGATGTTGCGCATCGACAGGCTCAGGAAGTCCATGCTGATGCGGCCGGCGCCGTTGCTCAGCACCGTCCAGATCAGGGACACCAGCGGGGCCATCGCCACGACGAACGCCGCCCAGACGAGGACCGTCATCGTGCGGTCCTTGCGTCGGCGGGCGCCGTCGGCGCCGGTCAGCGCGGCCCGCGTGCGGGCGGTGGCCTCGACGGGGTCCACGGTGGTCGTGCTCATCAGTTGGCCCCCGAGAATTCCTTGCGCCGCGCCACGATCGCGCGCGCGCCCATGTTGACGGCCAGCGTGATGACGAACAGCACGAGGCCGGTGGCGATCAGCGTGTTCACCGCGAGGCCGCTCGCCTCCGGGAAGTCCAGCGCGATGTAGGCGGCGATGGTCTGCTGCTGGGCGCTGTCGAGGATCCGGAAGGAGTACAGGAAGCCGGGCGACAGGATCATGAGCACCGCCATCGTCTCGCCGAGCGCGCGGCCCAGGCCGAGCATGGCGGCCGAGATGACGCCGGACCGGCCGAAGGGCAGCACCGCGGTGCGGACCATCTCCCAGCGGGTGGCGCCGAGCGCGAGCGCGGCCTCCTCGTGGAGCTTCGGCGTCTGCAGGAAGACCTCGCGGGCGACGGCGGTGATGATCGGCAGGATCATCACCGCGAGCACCACCGCGACGGTCGCCAGCACGCGAGAGGTGGGCGACACCGGGCCGGCGAAGAGCGGGAACCAGCCGAGCACCGAGTTGAGCCACTCCCACAGCGGGAGGGCGGCCGGGCCGAGCACGTAGATGCCCCACAGGCCGTAGATGACCGACGGGACGGCCGCCAGCAGGTCCACGAGGTACCCGAGCAGCTGGGACAGCCGCCGCGGCGCGTAGTGCGAGATGAACAGCGCGATCCCCATCGCGACCGGGGTGGCGATCGCGAGGGCGAGGGCGGACGCGAGCAGCGTGCCGAACACGAGCGGGCCCACGTACTCGAGCAGCGACGTGTCGTCGGGGTAGCGCGGCACCGACGCGGCCAGCTCGTCCGAGCCGGCGGTCAGCGCGGGCCACGCCTGCTGCAGCAGGAACACCGCGACGGCGGCCAGCACCGCCAGGATCAGGACGCCCGAGCCGACGGCGATCCAGCGGAAACCGCGGTTGAACCCGCGGTCGGTGGTGCGACGGCGCCGGCGTGGTCGACCCGGCGCCCGCTCGGGGGGCGGGCTGACGGTGGTGGTCACTCGTACTCCTCGTTGCCTGTGCTGTTCCGGTGCCGGTGGGGCACCCGTGCGGCCCGGTGGTGACGCCCGTCGGTCGAGCCTGCGGGGACCCGGTCCTCCCGGTCCCCGCAGGCTCGACCAGCGGTCTGCGTGCGGCGGGTCAGCCGGCCGTGATCGCGTCGATCGACGGCTGCACCGCGTCGCGGATGTCGGCCGACAGCGGGGCGGAGCCCGCGGCGTCGGCCGCCACCTGCTGGCCCTCCTCGCTCACGACGTAGGACAGGTAGCCCTTGACCAGGTCGGCCTGCGCCTGGTCGGCGTAGGTGCCGCAGGCCAGCAGGTACGAGACCAGGACCACCGGGTAGGTGCCGGCGACGTCGCGCTTGAGCTCGATCGAGTACACGCCGTCCGCCGTGCCCTCGGCACGCGGCGACTGCGCGACGACCTCGGCGGCCGCCTCGGCGCTGTACGGCACGAACTCGTCGCCCACGCCGACCGCCACCGTGCCCAGGTCGGAGATCTGGGAGGCGTCGGCGTAGGTGATCGTGCCCTCGCCGGACTGCGCGGCCGAGACCACGCCGGAGGTGCCCTGCGCCGACTCCTGGCCCTCGATCGGCCACACGCCCTCGGGCTCGTGGTCCCAGGCGTCCGGGGCGGCCTCGTGCAGGTAGGCCTGGAAGTTCTCGGTGGTGCCCGAGTCGTCCGAGCGGTGCACCACGGTGATGGCGGTGTCCGGGAGCTCGGCGTCCGGGTTGTCGGCGGCGATCGCCTTGTCGTTCCAGGTCGTGATGTCGCCCGAGAAGATCTGCGCGATCACGTCCGGCTTGAGGTTCAGCGTGTCGACGCCCTCGAGGTTGAAGGCCACGGCGATCGGGCTCACGTAGCCCGGGAACTCGATGACGCCGCCGTCGCCGCACTGGGCCTCGGCCGCCTTCATCTCGTCGTCGTCCAGGGCGGCGTCGGAGCCGGCGAAGCCGAACGAGCCGTCGGTGAAGCCGGTGCGGCCACCGCCGGAGCCCACCGGGTCGTAGTTGACGGTGACGTCGGGGTTGGCCGTCTGGAAACCGGCGCGCCACGCCTCCTGGGCGGACTCCTGCGAGGAGGCGCCGCCGCCGCTGAGCTCACCCGAGAGGGTGGAGGCGGCGCCGTCCGCGCCGCCGGTCGACTCCGCGCCGGGGGCGGCCGGGTCCGAGCCGCAGGCGGCGAGGGTCAGGGCCAGCGCGCCGACCGCGACAGCGGATCCAGCACGGGAGAATCGGCTGAGCTTCACGTCTCGTTCCATCCTGTTCACACGGAGTGGCACCGGCGAAGTGCCGGCGTTCGTCAGGAACGCTAGGCAGGCAAGGTGGCCCGGGACCCAGGAGCAGATGAACGACGGGTGAACAGTGCGGGGCGGCCCGTCACCTGAGGGTCTCAGCCCGCCCCGAAGCTCGCTCAGGAAGCGCAAGAAAGCGCCGAGGTAGTTCGCCGGCGGCCCGCATCTCTGCGGGCCGACCCTCGCGAGCTACCTCGGCGTCTTTCGCACTGCCTCGGCGTGGGTCAGGCGGGCTCGTCGGCGAGCTTGTAGCCCAGCCCGCGCACCGTGAGGAGCAGCTTCGGCGCCCCGGGGTCGGGCTCGATCTTCGAGCGGATCCGCTTCACGTGAACGTCGAGCGTCTTCGTGTCGCCCACGTAGTCGGCGCCCCACACCCGGTCGATGAGCTGGCCGCGCGTGAGCACCCGGCCGGCGTTGCGCAGCAGCAGCTCCAGCAGGTCGAACTCCTTGAGCGGCAGGGACACGGTGCCGCCGTCCACGGTCACGGTGTGCCGCTCCACGTCCATGCGCACCGGGCCGACCTCGAGCACCGGCTCGCCGTCGTCGTCGTGCCCGTTCGAGCCCGCCTCCGGGGAGGCCGGCCCGCGGCGGCGCATCACCGCACGCATGCGGGCCAGTAGCTCCCGGAAGGAGTACGGCTTCGTGACGTAGTCGTCCGCTCCCAGCTCCAGGCCCACGACCTTGTCGATCTCGGAGTCCTTGGCCGTGAGCATGATGACGGGCACGTCGCCGCGCTGCCGCAGCTCTCGGCACACCTCCGTGCCGGACAGGCCGGGCAGCATGAGGTCGAGCAGCACCAGGTCCGCGCCGCCGTCGTCGTAGGCGGCCAGCGCGTCCACCCCGTTCGAGGCCTCCACGACCTCGAAGCCCTCGCGGGTGAGCTGATATGTCAGGGGGTCCCGGTAGGACTCCTCGTCCTCGACCACCAGGATGCGCGTCACGCACCTACCTCCTCGTCCGTGCCCTCGGCGGGCTGCTGATCGTGCGGAAGCTCGTGCGGCAGGTCCGCCGCGGGGATACGCAGGGTGAACGTGGAGCCCTTGCCGGGCTCCGACCACATCTGCACGTCGCCGCCGTGGTCGGCCGCGACGTGCTTGACGATGCTCAGGCCCAGGCCGGTGCCGCCGGTGTCGCGCGAGCGCGCCGGGTCCACGCGGTAGAAGCGCTCGAAGACGCGGTCCTGCTCGTCCGCGGCGATGCCGACGCCCTGGTCGACGACGTCGATCTCCACCAGGCCGCCGCGCTCGCGCACGCCCACGCCGACACGGGTGTTCTCCGCGGAGTAGGCCACCGCGTTGTCGAGCAGGTTGCGCACGGCCGTCACGAGCAGGTTGTGGTCGCCGTAGACGAGCACCTCCGCCGTGCCGCCCACCGTGATGGCGATGTTCTTGGCCTGTGCCGTCGTCCGTGCCCGGTCCACGGCCTCGTCGACGACGTCGCGCACCGGGATGGTGCTGACCTCCTGCAGCGCGCCCGCCACCTGCAGGCGCGACAGCTCGATGATCTCCTGCACCAGGGCCGACAGGCGCGTGGCCTCCGCCTGCATCCGACGGGTGAAGCGGCGCACCGCCACCGGGTCGTCCGCGGCGTCCTGCACGGTCTCGGCCAGCAGCGCGAGCGCGCCGACCGGCGTCTTCAGCTCGTGCGAGACGTTGACGACGAAGTCGCGACGGATGGCCTCCACGCGCCGCGCCTCCGTGCGGTCCTCCGCGAGCACGAGCAGCTTGTCCGGCCCCACCGGCGCCACCCTGACCTGCAGGAGGACCGTGCCGGAACCGATCGGGCCGCGCGGCAGCTCGAGCTCCTGCTCGCGGATCACCCCGTCGCGGCGCACCTCGCGCACCAGGTCGACGATCGCCGGGTGCTGGAGGGCGTCGTTGCGCACCACCCCCAGCGCGTACGCCGGCGGGGAGGCGCGCACCACGTCGTCGTCCTCGTCCAGGACGACCGCGGCCGACCGCAGGACCGCGAGCACGCGGACGAGCCCCTCGTCGAGCTCGGCGGGGGGCGCCTCGGGCGACCCGCGCTGGGCGCGCTCGGAGAAGCGGAAGGCGAGGGTTGCGATCACGCCCACCGCGACTCCGATGATGCCCGCGACCACCGCGGCCACGCCCTGGATGATTCCGTCCACGGCAGCAGCCTAGGTCGCGCCGACGCGGGAATCCGTCGCGGAGCGGAACTGCTCAGCGAGCCGTCGCCCACTGTTCACCTGCGGCCCGCCGGGAGTTCACCTGGGCGCCCCCGCCACGTCCACGGGGCGTGGCACGCTGGACGCAGACCACTTCACCCGAGAGGACAGCGATGCGAGAGATCTTCGAGGCCGAGCTCCGCCAGGTCGGTGACGACCTCATCGAGATGAGCCGGCTCGTCGAGTCGGCCATCCGGCGTGCGGGCGACGCCCTGCTCGAGGCCGACCACCAGCTGGCGCAGGAGGTCATCGCCTCCGACCACGCCATCGACCGGCTCGAGAGCGAGCTCGACGAGCGCTGCGTCTACCTGCTCGCGCAGCAGGCGCCGGTCGCCACCGACCTGCGCGTCATCATCTCCGCGCTGCGCATCAGCGCCACGCTCGAGCGGATGGGCGACCTCGCCCGGCACGTCGCCGAGATCGCGCGCGGGCGCTACCCGGCCCACGCCGTGCCCGGCCCCGCGCGGGAGACGTTCGTCAAGATGCACGGCGCGGCCGTGCACGTCGCCCAGCGCACGACGGCGCTGCTCGCGACGCGCGACGTCGCCCTCGCCGCCGAGGTGGAGCAGGACGACGACCTTCTCGACGCCCTGCACCAGGACACGTTCGCGGCGATGCTCGACCCCGAGTGGCCCGGCACCACGCAGGAGACCGTCGACGTCACCCTGCTCGGCCGCTACTACGAGCGGTTCGGCGACCACGGGGTCTCCGTCGCCCGCCGCATCACCTTCCTCGTCACCGGCAACTTCGACGACGAGCATGCCCGCGCCGACGTGTAGTGCCGAGATAGCGAAGGCGGATCCGCGAGATTGAGAGGTCCCCACGACCGAGCGTCGTGGGGACCTCTCTATCTCGGCGTGACGACAGCGACGCGCCGGGGGCCGTCAGTGAGCACGTCGACCGCGTCCACCCACTGCTCGACGGCGGACGGCAGGCCGTGCACGGTGTCGCCGGCGGCGTCGCGCAGCAGCTCCGGCAGGCCGCGCAGACCGCGGAACGGTCGGTCGAAGAAGGGCTCGGTCGCGCGGCCGGCGAGCGCCGGCAGCCCGAGGTCCCGCTGCCGCTCGTGCAGGGCGTCGCAGGCCTCGCCGAGCGCGGCGTCGCGGTCCTGCCAGGTCGGCGCCGCGAGCGCCCGGTCGAGGTGCGGCCCCGCGGTCGCCGCCGACGGCGTGCCGGCGAACGCCGTTCCGAGCCACTTCGGGTAGGGCGGCCACCGGCGCTCCAGCAGCAGCCCGAGGCGCAGGAGCGACCCCACCAGGCGGGCGGCCAGCACCCGCGACCCGACGTCGTCGCCCCGCGCGCCCGTGCGCCCGACGAAGGGCAGCTCCTGCCCGACCCGCGCCCACTCGGCGGCGAGCACGTGCAGCCAGACGTCGTCCGGGTACCAGCGCAGGCGCTCCCGGACCCGCGTGAGCTCGCCCGGACCGTCGTGGAAGACGGCGCCGGCGGTCACCTCCAGCACGGACTGCCCCGTGAGCGACAGCCAGCCCACGGCGTCGAGGTCCGTCGTCGGGTCCAGCCCGAGCCTCGACCGCGCGAACCCGCGCGGCGTGGCGACCTCCACCCGGTGCCGCACCACCGGGTCCCAGGTGGTGGCGAAGCGGGTCGGCAGGCCGTCGTGCTCCGCCGGCAGCGCGCCCTCCAGGTACCCGTCGACCGCGGCGACGTCCGAATCGTCGACGAGCAGCGTGAGCCGCAGCCCCCAGTCGTGGTCGCGCGACGTCTCGTCGTCGAGCCCCAGCACGTCCGAACCGCTTCCCAGCCGGGCCGCCGCGTGGGGCAGGCCCGGGCGCCACGCCTCGAGCAGGGGGCGGACGGCGTCGTCGTAGTAGGCCCCCGCGAGGCCGATGCCGGTCGTCACGCGCCCATGCTGCCAGCGGCGCGCCACCGTGACCGACCCTTTTCCCCGCCCGGACGTCGCGAGCACCCGGGGCGTCACGAACGGCGCGGACGTACCGTCGATCTGGGCAGGGGGATCACCTCAGGGAGGGGAACGACATGAGAGTCCTCGTCGCCGGAGCCACCGGAGCGGTCGGCAGCCGCCTGGTGCCCCTGCTGGTCGCGGCCGGGCACGACGTGGTGGGGACCGCACGGAGCGAGCCCAGGCTCGCCGCCGTGCGCGACGCCGGGGCGGAGGGGGTGGTCATGGACGGGCTCGATCCCGGCTCGGTCCGCGCCGCCGTCGCGGCCGCCGCGCCGGACGTCGTCGTCCACCAGCTCACCGCCCTGGCGTCGATCACGGGCGACTTCCGGAGGTTCGACGAGGACTTCGCCGTCACGAACCGGCTGCGCACCGAGGGCACCGACGCGCTGCTCGCGGCGGCACGGGCCGCGGGGGCGCGACGGTTCGTCGCGCAGAGCTATACCGGGTGGCCGAACGAGCGGCGGGGCACGTGGGTGAAGACGGAGGACGACCCGCTCACCGACGACCCCGGCAAGGAGGCCCGCCAGTCGCTCCGGGCCATCCGGCACCTCGAGCAGGCGGTGACCGGGGCGGACGGCATCGAGGGCGTGGTGCTGCGCTACGGGGCCTTCTACGGGCCGGGCCAGGCCGTGTCGCGCACGGGCGGCGTGGCCGACATGATCCGGCGCGGGCGGTTCCCCGTGGTCGGCGGCGGCACCGGCGTGTGGTCCTTCACCCACGTCGAGGACGCCGCCACGGCGGCCGCGGCCGCCGTGGACCACGGGGCCCCGGGCGTCTACGACGTCGTCGACGACGAGCCCGCGCCCGTGTCCGAGTGGCTGCCCTACCTGGCCCGGCAGCTCGGCGGCCGGCGGCCGATGCGGCTGCCGGCCTGGCTGGCCCGGCCGATGCTCGGCCAGCTCGGGGTGGCGATGATGACGACCGTGCGCGGGTCGTCCAACGCGAAGGCGCGACGGGAGCTCGGCTGGGAGCCCCGGTACCCCAGCTGGCGCGAGGGGTTCCGCTCGGGCCTCGGCTGAGCGGTCCGTCCGACGCGCGAGGACGCCGGACGACGACGGCGCCGCACCCCGGGCGGGGGTGCGGCGCCGTCGTCGGGCGGGTGCCTGGTGCTACTTGCCCTGGTTCGCGACGGCCGCGATGGCGTCCTTCGCGGCCTCCGGGTCGAGGTACGTGCCGCCGGGGGTCGTCGGCTTCAGCGTCTCCTCGTCCAGCTCGTAGACGAGCGGAATGCCGGTGGGGATGTTCAGCCCGGCGATCGTGGCGTCGTCGATGCCGTCGAGGTGCTTGACGATCGCGCGCAGAGAGTTGCCGTGCGCCGCGACGAGGACGGTCTTGCCGGCCCGGAGGTCGGGCACGATCTCGCCCTCCCAGTACGGCAGGGCGCGGTCCAGCACCTGCTTGAGGGCCTCGGCGCGCGGGATGGGCTCGCCGGCGTAGCGCACGTCCGCGTCCTGCGAGAACTCCGAGCCGAGCTCGATGTCCGGCGGCGGCACGTCGTAGGAGCGGCGCCAGAGCATGAACTGGTCCTCGCCGTACTGGTCGCGCACCTGCTTCTTGTCCTTGCCCTGCAGGTCGCCGTAGTGGCGCTCGTTGAGGCGCCAGTTCCGCTTGACCGGGATCCAGTGGCGGTCCGCGGCGTCGAGCGCCAGGTTCGCCGTGTTGATGGCGCGGCGCAGCAGCGAGGTGTGCACGACGTCGGGAGAGACGCCGGACTCCTTCAGCAGCTCGCCGCCGCGCTTCGCCTCCGCGGTGCCCTTCTCGGACAGCGGCACGTCCACCCAGCCGGTGAAGAGGTTCTTCGCGTTCCACTCGCTCTCGCCGTGGCGGAGCAGCACGAGGGTGTAGGTCATGGGGACCATCCTGCCTTCTCCCCCGCGCCGGATGCACCGCGGGTCGGATCCCGGACCGTCGGCGTCCGGCGCGGGCGCGCGGTCGGGTCAGGCGTCCGCGCGCTCCAGCACGAAGACCGGGATCTGGCGGTCGGTCTTCGTCTGGTAGTCCGCGTAGTCGGGGTAGGCGGCGACCGACCGCTCCCACCAGAGGGCCTTCTCGTCCCCGGTGACCTCTCGGGCCACGTACTCGTGCTTCTCCGGGCCGTCCTGCAGCGCGACCTTCGGGTTCGCGACGACGTTGAAGTACCAGACCGGGTGCTTCGGGGCGCCGCCCAGCGAGGCGACGACGGCGTACGTGCCCTCGTGCTCCACGCGCATCAGCGGCGTCTTGCGCAGCTTGCCCGACCTCGCGCCCACCGTCGTGAGGACGACGACGGGCATGCCGCGCATCGTCGTGCCCTTCGTGCCGCCCGACGACTCGTACAGCTCCACCTGGTCGGCGGCGCGGGCGGACGGGCTGGGTGCGTACTCTCCGGTGATCGGCATGCACCGTGCAATCACATGCCCGGGTGATCCATTCCCGGAACTACCTCGACGCGATCCGAACTACCTCGGCAGGTTCGGGACTACCTCGGCGAGCGGGCGCGGTGCACCTTGGCCGCCTGGGCATAGACGTCCAGCATGGCCGCGGCGGCGCCGTCCCAGCTGAAGCGCTCGCTCGCCCGGCGCGCGCCGGCGGCGAGGCGGGCGCGCCGCTCGTCGTCGGCGAGGAGGGCCCCGAGCTCGCGCGCCCACGTCCACGGGCTGTGGTCGGGCACGAGGACGCCGGACGCGCCGTCCACCACGACGGTCTGCAGCCCGCCCACGGCCGCCGCGACGACGGGCGTCCCGGCGGCCTGCGCCTCGGCCGCGACCAGCCCGAACGACTCGTTGTGCGACGGCACGGCGACGACGTCGGCCGCGCGCAGGTAGTCCACCAGCTCCTCGCGGGGCACGGGCGGGCGCACGACGAGGTGGTCGGTGACGCCCACCTGGTGCGCCAGCGCCTGGAGCTCGCGGACCGCCGTCGCGCGGCCGCTGGCCCCGCCCAGCACGACCAGTGTCGGGACGCGCGACCCGCCGCCGTCGCACCACGCCTCGGGCTCGGTGGCGTCGCCGGAGCTGGCGTGGTCGGCCAGCACGCCCAGCGCGCGGACCAGCACGTCCGGGCCCTTGAGGAGCTGGACCCGGCCCGCGAACAGCACGATGTGCCGGTCCGTCGGCAGGCCCAGCCGCTCGCGCAGGGCGCGGCGCGCCTCGTCGGGCGCCTGCCCCGCGGCGGGCTCCAGCGGGCGGAAGACGTCGAGGTCGACGCCGGGCGCCACCACGTGCACGCGGTCCGGGTCGGCGCGGTACTCCTGCTCCAGATCGCGCGCCTCCTCGCGGGTGGAGGCGACGAGCCCGTCGGCCGCCTCGACGACCTGCTCCTCCCCCACGACCCGGCCCACCGGCTCGGGCGCGTCGCCCGGCGCCAGCGCGGCGTTCTTCACGCGCGCCATCGTGTGCATGGTGTGCACGAGGGGCACGTCCCAGCGCTCCGCGGCCAGCCAGCCGACCTGCCCGGACAGCCAGTAATGGCTGTGCACGACGTCGTACCAGTGCGGCGGGCGGTGCGCCTCGGCCCGCAGCACGCCGGCGGTGAAGGCGCACAGCTGCCCGGGCAGGTCGTTCTTGTCGAGCCCCTCGTACGGGCCCGCGGCGACGTGCACGACGCGGATGCCGGGCTCGACGTCCACGCACCGCGGCTGGGCGGACGTCGTGGCGCGCGTGAAGATCTCGATCTCGGCCCCGCGGCGGGCCAGGGCACGGGCGAGCTCCAGCACGTAGACGTTCATGCCGCCCGCGTCCCCGGTGCCCGGCTGGTCCAGGGGCGACGTGTGCACCGACAGCATCGCCACGCGCGGGCCGGGCCGCCCCGCGTCCTGAGCGATGTCCTCCGGGGCGCTCATCAGGACTCCAGCACGCACGCCGGTGGCGTGGGCAGCGCGTGGCGCGCGACCACCTCGCCGGCACCCGTCGCGGGGTCGAGCCGCACGGTCGCGAGCTCGCTCCTGTCCTGCAGCGCGACGACCACCGTCTCCGCCGCGCCGTCCGACGCCGCGAGGACGGCGTGGTGGCGCGGCCACGCACCCTCGCCGAGCGGCACGTCCGCGAGGTGCTCGAGGACCGGGGGCCCGCCGTCGGGCAGGCCCACCCGGAGCACCGCGAGCACGTCCGCGCCGCGCACCCCGACGTGCAGGCGCGTCCCGTCGGCGCTCAGCGTCACGTGGGAGGGGAAGTCGCGACCGCCCTCGGCGGCCGGCGAGATCGGCACCGCGGCCGCGGCCGTCCACCCGTCGCCGTCGCGCACCAGCAGGTGCGCGCGGGCGTCGAGCTCCCCCACCACGACCAGCGACCCGTCGGCCAGCGTGACCAGGTGCCGCGGGCCGGTGCCGGGCGGCAGGACGGCGGCGACGTCGCCGGCGGCCGCGGCGTCCGCCCCGGCGGCCGGGTAGCGGCGGACGACGTCCGCGCCGAGGTCGCACACCAGCACGTCGTCGCCGGCGTCGGCGACGAAGTGGGCGTGCGGGCCGGCCTGCCGCTCCACGACCGGGCCGCTGCCGACCCCGGGGTGGGTGACGACGCCGTCAGCGGCGAGGTCGCCCGTGGCCTCGTCGACCGCCACGGAGGCCGCGACCCCGTCGCCGTAGTTCGCCACCCATACGACGCCGTCGCGCGCCAGCACGTGGCACGGGTCGTCGCCCCCCGAGGCCGTCGCGCCCGACGGCGTGAGCGTCGCCGCGCCGTCGTCCCCGTCCTCGACCTGGAACGCCGTGAGGGTCCCCGCAGGCGTCTCCCCCACCGCGTAGAGCGTGCGCCCCGACGGGTGCACCGCGAGGAACGTGGGGGCGGGCGTCGCCGCCGCCGGGAAGGCCGAGACGACCGACCCGTCCGCCGGGTCCAGCGCGACGCGCCAGACGCTCTCCCCGCTGCCTGCCGCCGTGCCCGGCTTCGGGTAGGTGCCGACCCAGAGCTGCGCCCGAGAACTCGGTTCCGTCATGGCCTCAGCCTATGACCGCGCACCCCGGGCCCCGGAACACGCGCGACCCCCGGCCGGGAGCCGGCCGGGGGTCGCGTCTCGCGCCGTCGTGCGAGGGATCAGTGCGCGGCCTCGTAGGCGGCCAGCACCGAGCCCGGGATGCGACCGCGGTCGCTCACCTTGTGCCCGTTGTCGCGGGCCCACTCGCGGACCTTGGCGAGCTGCGCGCGGTCGGTGCCCGTGCGGCGCGGGGTGCTGCGGGTGCCACCGAGCCGTGCGGTGGTCTTGCGACCGTGCCCGATCCAGGTGGCGAACGCGTCCCGGAGCTCGGCCGCGTGCTTCGACGTGAGGTCGATCTCGTAGGAGACGCCGTCGAGCGCGAACGTGACGGTCTCGTCCGCGTCGCTCCCGTCGATATCGTCGATCAGGACGATCTGCTGCTTCTGAACCACGTGAATGCCTTCCGGTCACGAAAACTCGGTCATCGCCGAGAATGCTTCGTCACCACCGAATTGTCAATACGAATCGCTGGGAACTCGAATTGACCACAAAGAATCAGCGCGATTCCGCCTCGGCCGCCGCCTGGTCCGCATCCATCTTCTCGAGCGCGAGCCGCTCGTTCCGGTCGGCGTGCATGATCTTGCGCATCGCGAGCCAGAACAGCAGGCCGACGCCGACGGACGGGACGAGGCCCGCCAGGATCGCGAGAAAAGTATCCATGTGCTGTCTTTCGTTCAGGCCGTCGGCTTGACGAGCGGGAAAAGGATGGTCTCGCGGATCCCCAGACCCGTGAGCGCCATGAGGAGCCGGTCGAGACCCATGCCCATCCCGCCCGAGGGCGGCATCGCGTGCTCCATCGCGGTGAGGAAGTCCTCGTCGAGGGCCATCGCCTCGTCGTCGCCGGCCGCGGCGAGCACCGCCTGCGCCTCGAAGCGCTGCCGCTGCACCACCGGGTCCACCAGCTCCGAGTAGCCCGTGGCGAGCTCGAAGCCGCGCACGTACAGGTCCCACTTCTCCACCTGGCCGGGCACCGTGCGGTGCGCGCGCACCAGCGGCGACGTCTCCACGGGGAAGTCGCGCACGAACGTCGGCGCGTACAGCGCGTCGCCCACGTGGTGCTCCCAGAGCTCCTCGACGAGCTTGCCGTGGTTGGTCTTCTTCGGGTCCACCGGGATCTCGGCCTTCTCGGCCAGCACGACAAGGTGCTCGACGGTGGTCTCGGGCGTGATCTCCTCGCCGATCGCCTCGGAGAGCGAGCCGTACATGGTGAGCTGCGCCCATTCGCCGCCGACGTCGTACTCCTCCCCGTCGGGAAGGGTCACGACCGTGGTGCCGAGAACGTCGAGTGCCGCCGTCTGCACGAGATCCTGGGTGAGGGCGCCGATCGTGTTGTAGTCGCCGTACGCCTCATAGGCCTCGAGCATCGCGAACTCCGGGGAGTGCGTGGAGTCGGCACCCTCGTTCCGGAAATTGCGATTGATCTCGAAAACCTTCTCGACACCGCCCACGACCGCACGCTTGAGGAAGAGCTCCGGGGCGATACGCATGAAGAGCTCGATGTCGTAGGCATTCATGTGCGTGCGGAACGGCCGCGCGGACGCCCCCGACGCCACCGTCTGCAGCATCGGCGTCTCGATCTCGAGGAATCCGCGGCGGTGGAAGTTGTCGCGCAGGGAGCGCGTGACGCCGGCGCGGGTGCGGACCATCTCGCGCGCCGCGGGGCGCGCGATGAGGTCGACGTACCGCTGGCGGACGCGGGCCTCCTCCGACAGGTCCTTGTGCAGCACCGGCAGCGGGCGCAGCGCCTTGGCCGCCAGCTGCCACGAGTCGGCGAACACGCTCAGCTCGCCACGGCGCGACGCGCCCACGCGGCCGTGCACGAACAGGTGGTCGCCCAGGTCGACGTCCGTCTTGAACGCGGCCAGCGCGTCCTCGCCGACGTCCTTCAGGCTGAGCATCGCCTGCAGGCGCCGCCCTTCGCCGTCCTGGAGGGTGACGAAGCACAGCTTGCCCGTGTTGCGCAGGAACACGACGCGGCCGGCGACACCGACGACGTCGTCCGTCTCCTGCCCCGCCTCGAGGTGCTCGTAGCCGTCGCGGACCGCGGCGATCGAGTGGGTGACCGGCAGGCTGACCGGGTAGGGCTCCACGCCCTGCTCGAGCAGGCGGTCGCGCTTCTCCCGCCGCACGCGCATCTGCTCCGGGAGGTCGTCCGTGTCCGCGGCGGGGTCGACGGGGGGCACGGCGGAGGCGGGGTTCTGCGGGGAGGTCACCCCACGATTCTACGGGCGACCCACCTCACACCCGCCCCACGGGGGAACGCCGCCCCCGCGATGCGGCGCTAGCGCTCGGGGCGCAGGTCGAGCGCCAGGTCGAGGATCGGGGCGGAGTGCGTGAGCGCGCCCACGGACAGGAAGTCGACACCGGTGCCGGCGACCTCGCGCGCACGGTCGAGGGTGAGGTTGCCGGTGGCCTCGAGGTCCACGTGCGCGGGCACGCCGTCGCGCCCCTGCCGCTCGCGGACGGCGGCCACGGTCGCGGCGAGCACCGGCGTGGGCATGTTGTCGAGCAGGAGGAAGTCGGCGCCGGCGTCGAGCGCCTCCATGGCCTGCGCGGTGGTGTCGGCCTCGACCTGCACCAGCACGTCCGGGAACGCGCGTCGGACGGCGTCGATCGCGCCGCGCACCGAGCCGGCGGCGACGACGTGGTTGTCCTTGACCATCGCGACGTCGTGCAGGCCCATGCGCTTGTTGGTGCCGCCGCCCGCGCGCACGGCGTACTTCTCCAGGGCGCGCAGGCCCGGCGTCGTCTTGCGGGTGTCGAGCACCTGCGCGCCCGTGCCCGCGAGCTCGCGGGACCACGCGGCGGTCGCCGTCGCGACGCCGGACGCGCGTGAGGCGAGGTTGAGGAGCGTGCGCTCCGCGACGAGCAGCACCTGCACCGGGCCGGCCAGGGCGGCCAGCACCTGCCCGCGCCCGACGGCGTCGCCGTCCTGGGCGTGGAACGTCACGACGGGCGCCGGGAGGCCGAGGCGGCCCGCGACCTGCCGCAGGGTCTCCTCCACGACGACGAGCCCCGCGACCGTGCCCGCGGCCCGCGCCACGACGTCCGCCGTCCCGGTCGCCGACGTCGGGACCGTGGCCTGCGTCGTGACGTCGCGACCCGGCGCCGGGCCCAGGTCCTCGTCGAGGGCGGCCTCGACCGCGCGGGCGACCCATGCGGCGTCCAGCCCGGGCTCGACGGCGGACGGCCGGTCATGGGTCGGCAGGTCCCGGCGGGGCAGGTCGTCCGGCCGGGAGTCGGGCAGGTCAGAGGACAGGTCGGAGGGCTGGTCACGGTGCGGGTCGGTCGCGCTCACGCTGCGCAACGCTACCGTCCGCGCGGCCGCCCTCCGCGAGGTAGTTCCTCTCCCGCCGAGGTAGTGGTCCAGTCCACTACCTCGCGAGGTTTCGAACTACCTCGCGGGGTTTCGAACTACCTCGCGGGGTTTCGAACTACCTCGCGGGCTTTCGGACTACCTCGCGGGGACCAGGACTACCTCGCGGAGGGCGCCGTCGTCGTCGAGGGCGAGGGTGACGCGGCGCTGCCAGACCGGGTCGGGCGCGGGGAAGTCGGTGCGGAAGTGCCCGCCCCGGGACTCCTCGCGCAGCCACGCCGCGTGCACGAGCGCGCTCGCGACCTGGTGCACGGTGGTGGTCTCCCACTCGGCGACGTGCGGGTCGGCGACGACGTCGGCGGCGCGGTGGGCGTCCGACCGCACGCCCGCCAGCACCGCCGCGGCCCGCTCCAGGGACTCGTCCGACCGCACCGGGCCGGCGCCCTCCGAGGTCGCGCGCTGGACGCGCGAGCGGGCGGCGGCCGCGACCAGGGCCGCCCCGCCGGGCCGCTCCTGCGGCTCGGGGGCGCGCCGCAGCTCGCCGTCCTCCACCCGCCGGGCGACGTCCCGGGCCGCGCGGTGCGCGAAGACCAGCCCCTCCAGCAGCGAGTTGGACGCCAGCCGGTTGGCGCCGTGCACCCCGGTGCACGCGACCTCTCCGACGGCGTACAGGCCGGGCACCGAGGTGCGGCCGCGGGCGTCCGTCACGACCCCGCCCGAGTGGTAGTGCTGGGCGGGCGCCACCGGCACGGGCTCCTCGGTCCAGTCGATGCCCTGCGCCACGAGGCGGGCGGTGATGCTCGGGAAGCGGCGGCGCAGGAAGTCCGCGCCCAGGTGCCGGGCGTCGAGCAGCACGTGGTCGGCCGACGTGGCGGCCAGGCGCCGCACGATGGCGTGCGCGACGACGTCGCGCGGCGCCAGCTCGGCCAGCTCGTGCTCGCGGGGCATGAAGCGGTACCCGTCGACGTCGAGCAGCAGCGCACCCTCGCCGCGGACGGCCTCGCTGATGAGCGGCTGCTGGCCCTTGGCGCCGAGCCCCTGCCACAGGACGGTCGGGTGGAACTGCACGAACTCGAGGTCGCCCACGGCCGCGCCCGCGCGCAGCGCCGCCGCGATGCCGTCGCCCGTGGCGCCGGGCGGGTTGGTCGACGAGCGGAAGACCTGGCCGATGCCGCCCGTGGCGAGCACCACGACCGGTGCCAGCGCGGCCCCCACGCCGTCGCGGCTGCCCGCGCCACGCACGTGCAGGGTCACGCCCGCGGCCGGGCGGCGGCCGTCGGGCCCGGGTGCGCCGGTGAGGACGTCGAGCACCAGCGCGTTCTCCAGCACCTCGATGCCCGGGTCGTCGCGCACGGCCTCGATCTGCGCCACGAGCGCGCGGGAGATCTCCGCGCCGGTCGCGTCGCCGCCGGCGTGCGCGATCCGGTCGGCGCGGTGGCCGCCCTCGCGGGTGAGCGCGATGCCGCCGTCCGGGCCGACGTCGAAGGCCGTGCCGCGGGCCACGAGCTCGCGCACCCGGTCCGGGCCCTCGGTGACGAGCACCCGCACGGCCTCCGGGTCGCTCAGGCCACCGCCGGCGGCGAGCGTGTCCGTGAGGTGGGCGTCGGGGGTGTCGTCCGGGTGCAGGGCCGCCGCGATGCCGCCCTGCGCCCACACCGTGGAGCCGGACGACAGCGCGCCCTTGGTGACCAGCAGCACGCGCGGCACGCGCGAGCGCAGCTCGAGGGCGGCGGTCAGCCCGGCGATGCCGGTGCCCACGACGATCGCGTCGGCTGCGGTCGTCCAGCCGGGGGCCGCGGCGGCGAGGGCGCGGGCGATCCGCGGCGGCGTCACCGCCGGGACCCGGCGGCGTGCGGGGCGGCCGCGGTCACCGGACGGCCGCGAAGGGCAGCCCGCTGGACTCCAGGCCGAAGCCGTCGGGCACCTGGCCCGGGTCGTCGTCGAGCTCGACGACCCGGTTCTCCGGGTCGACGAAGACGACGGCCGGGGAGTAGGTGCGCGCGTCGGCGTCGGAGAGCATGCCGTACGCGATGACGATGACGGTGTCGCCCGGGTGCACGAGGTGCGCGGCGGCGCCGTTGATGCTCACCTGGCGGCCGCCCCGCTCGCCGGGGATGACGTAGGTCGTGAGGCGGGCGCCGTTGGTGACGTCCACCACGTCGACCTGCTGCCCGGGATACAGGTCCGCGCCGTCGAGCAGGTCGGCGTCGATCGTGATCGACCCCACGTAGTGCAGGTCCGCCTGCGTGACGGTGGCGCGATGGATCTTGCCGATCATCATCGGCCGCTGCAGGGAGGCGGGACGGCGGCGCACCGAGCGCTCCGGGCGCTCGGCGTTCTCGGTCACGTTCTCGGTCACGGGCGTCTCTCCTGTGGATCCTCGCTGCCGGCGAGGTCCACGACCTGGTTGTCGATCAGTCGGGTGGTGCCCACGCCCGCCGCCACGAGCAGGAGGGCGGAGCCGCGGAAGTCCGCGGGCACCGGCTCCACGGTAGTCGGGTCGACGAGTGCGAGGTAATCCACCTCAACGCCGGAGGCCCCGTCCAGGATTCCCGACGCCGCCTCCAGCACCGCGGTCGCGCCGCCGGCGGCCGCGTCCGCCCCCGCCCGCAGCGCCCGGGACAGCGCGAGCGCGGACGCCCGCTCGTCGTCGGACAGGTACGCGTTGCGCGAGGACATCGCGAGGCCGTCCGGCTCCCGCACGATCGGCACGCCGAGGACCTCGAGGTCGACGTCCAGGTCGCGCACCATGCGCCGCACGGCGAGCAGCTGCTGCGCGTCCTTCTCGCCGAAGAGGGCGACGTCGGGGCGGGTGAGGTGCATGAGCTTGAGCACCACGGTGAGCACCCCGTCCAGATGGCCGGGCCGTGACTCGCCCTCGAACACCTCACCGACCCGGCCCGCCGACACCCGCACGATCGGGTCCCCGTCGGGGTAGACGACGCCGGGCGTGGGCGCGAAGACCAGGTCCGCGCCGACGCTCGCCAGCTTCGCGACGTCCCCGTCGAGGTCGCGCGGGTACCGGTCGAGGTCCTCGCCCGCCCCGAACTGCAGCGGGTTGACGAAGATCGTCACCACGACCTGGCCGGTGGGGCCGGCGGCCTCGCGGGCGCTGCGCACCAGCTGCAGGTGGCCGTCGTGCAGGGCGCCCATGGTCATGACGACGGCCCGCCGGTCGGTGGGGTCCGGGCCCGAGAGCGTCCACGCGCCCAGCGCGTCGTGCAGCTCGACCCGGGTGCGCACGACGGCGGGGGCACGCCCGGCGCCGGGGGCGTCCGTCGGGGTCGTCGGGGTGTCGGCGCTCATCGTGGCTCCTGGGGCGGGTCGTCGGGGTGGGGGCTCGCGGGCGGGGCGAGCGCGTCGAGCAGGGCGCGGGCCGCGCGGTCGTCGATGCGGTGCGCGGCGAGCGCCCGGCTCGTGGCGCCGCGGGCCAGCTCGGTGTACGCGGCGGGGACGTCGGTGGCGCCGGTCTCCGCGGCGAGGGACCGCAGCGCGTCGAGGTGCGTGCGCACCGTGCCGACGTCGCCGCGCGACACCGGCCCCGTGAGGGCGGTGATGGCCCCCGGCCCCTCGCCGTCCCGCACGTCCGCGGCCCGGGTCGCGCCGTCGAGCGCGGCGGTGAGCAGCGGCGCCAGCGCCCGGCCGGGCCGCTCGACGCCGGCGGCCTCGAGCGCCTGCGCGGCCTGTGCCACGAGCACCACCAGGTGGTTCGCGCCGTGCGCGAGCGCCGCGTGGTAGAGCCCGCGGGCCTCCTCGGCGACGACCACGGGCTCGCCGCCCACCTCGACGACGAGCGCCTGGCCGATGGGCTGGACCGCCGCGGGAGCGGTGACGGCGAACGTGCACCCCTCCAGCCGGTGCAGGTCCAGGGAGGTGCCGGTGAACGTCATCGCCGGGTGCAGCGCCACCGGGATCGCGCCCGCGCGCCGCGCCGGGTCGAGCACGCCGACGCCGTAGCGGCCCGAGGTGTGCACGACGAGCTGCCCGGGCTGCCACGCGCCGAGGGCCGCGAGGCCGCTCACGACGTCCGCCAGCGCGTCGTCGGGCACCGCGAGCAGCACCATCTCGGACCGCTCCACGACCTCCGGCACCTCGAGGTGCGGCACGCCGGGCAGCAGGGTCGCGATCCGCTCCCGCGACTCCTCGCTGACGCCGCTCGCCCCGACGACCGTGTGCCCCGCCGCGCGCAGCGCGCTGCCGAGGACGGCGCCCACCCGGCCCGCGCCGACGACGCCGACGCCGAGGCGGCCCGGCCGCGCCGAGGGCGGGCGGTCCCCGTCCGGCGCGCTCATGCCCGACCCTCCATCCACCGCTCCGGCCCCGCGTGGGCGCGGGCCTCCCGGGCGCGGGCGGACTGCTCGCCGAGCAGGCGCGCGGCCTCGTCCTCGGCCAGGTGGTAGACGACCGGGCTGATCGGGCCCGGCGTGGAGTGCAGCGCGAACGACGCCAGCCCGCGCCGACGCTGCCAGGGCCCCTGCATGAGCCCCAGGGACTGCGTGCGCTCGTGCGGCACCACCTCGAGGCGGCGGACGAACCGCCCGCCCCGGGCCAGCAGGGCGCGGCCCGTCACGGCGTACCCGTTGCGGCGCCAGCTCCACGGGTCGAGCAGGCGGGCCCGGCGCGGGCTGGTGACGAACCAGCGGTCGGTGCGGGCGTCGCCCGTGAGGGCCTCGTCGAGCAGCGCGAGCGTGTCGTCCGGGTCGTCGACCTGGAGGTCGGGCAGCACCAGCCACAGGGCGGTGAGCGCCTCCTCGCGCGGGCCGACGGGCAGCAGCACGTGCTGCTGCTCCCCCTGCTGCCCCTCGCCGCCGCCGTACCCGGCCACGTTGACCTTGACCCGCCACCAGTCCGGGCCCCGCCACAGCGGGCCCTGCGTGAGCGACACCGCCTGCACGCGGCCCGGCGGGATGGTCTGCGCGCGCGTCTCCAGCAGGCCGTGGCGCAGGCGGATCCCGTCCGGGGACAGCGCGGCGCGGAAGCCGAACTCGCCGGCGAAGCGCTGGAAGATGTAGCCCCCGACGCCGAGGATCGCCGGCAGCGCGGAGAACAGGACGCTGACCTCGCGGGTCAGGAACACGGCCACTCCGACACCGACGAGGGCGAGCACCCCGATCCAGACGCCCGGCATCCGCAGCAGGGACAGCAGCAGCCGCGTGGGCGGCACCTCGTAGACGGTCCGCTCGGGTGCCTCGGGGGCCACGTCGTCCTCGGGCCCCGCCTCGTCGCGGGGCGCCTCGGGCGCCCCGGTGAGCAGGGCGTCGGGCCCGTCGTCCGGCACGGAGCCGCCGGCGGGCGCAGGCTGCGCCGCGGCAGCACCCACGCCCGCCGCGGCGGTGCCGTGGGACGCCTTGACCCCCGCGGCGCGCGCGAGCAGGTCGGCGCGCAGGTGCTGCGCGTCCGCCTCCTTGAGGAAGCCGATCGCGACGCCCGAGTCGGAGCCGCCCGCCACCTCCAGCCGCAGCTCCGCCAGCCCGAACAGGCGCGCCAGCAGCGGCTGGCGCACGTCGATCGCCTGCAGCCGGTCCAGCCGCGCGTGCCGCTGCTGCCGGAACAGGATGCCCTTGCGCAGGTGCACCGCGTCGTCGTCCACGGCGTACGCCGTCATGCGCCAGGCGAGCGCGGCGTACCCGAAGATGATGCCGACCAGCACCACCAGCCCGAGCAGCACCATCCACCACAGGCCGCGGATCTCGCCGGCGGCCCGGATCGCGTTCGACACGTCGTCGAGCACCTGCTGGCCCGCGATGACGAGGATCGCGACGACCGCGGCCCAGCCCCGCACGAACGGCGTGACGGGATGCACGCGGCGCCACGCCAGGTCGCGGCGGGCGCCCGGCGGCGGCGCGGCCGCGGAGGCGCCCGGGGCGGTGCCGGGGACCGTGCCCGGCGTCGGGTCCGGGATCGAGGCGCTCACAGGCCCGCCAGCCTCGCCTCGCCCCGCGCGGTGAGCCGGTCGCGCAGCCGCTCGGCCTCGTCGGGCACCAGGCCCGGGATGTCCGCGTCGGTGCCGGCGGACGCGGTGTGGAGCTGCACCTTGGCGATGCCCAGCTTGCGGTCGAGCGGGCCGGCCTCGACGTCCACGTACTGCATGCGGCCGTAGGGCACGACGACGAGCGTGCGGAACATGATGCCCTTGCGGATGAGCAGGTCGTCGTCCCGCTCCGCGTACCCGATGGCGCGCACCTGTCGCGGCACCAGGAGCACCGCCCACAGCAGCAGCGCCGCGGGGACGCCGGCGAGCAGCCAGAACCACGGCGAGACCAGGACGGCGAGCACCACGCCCGCGACGATCGGCACCGCCAGGGTCAGGGTGGTCGAGATCAGCCGGGCCGGGACGAGGCGGGGCGACACGCGCTGCCACGCGACGTCCGGCGGGTCGAAGGGACCGGTCTGCCGCGTGGTCGACGGGTCGGCGCCCGCGGGGATGCTGGTCATGGGCCCATCCTTCCATCCGGGCCGAACCCGGACACATCGTCCGTCCGGCTCGGGCGCGACGGCGCGGGTCGGCCGGAAGGATGACGCCGGTCGGCCCCGTGCCGGGAGGCGGTCACGAGGGCAGCGGGTCCGCGCGCTCCTCCGCGTCGCCGCCGTCCGCGTCGTCGGGCGGCGGCAGCTGGCAGAACTTCTCCACGACCAACCCCACCACGCACAGCACGACCGCGCACAGCGCGGCGATCCCCGCGGCGACCGCCTGGTCCCGGCGCGCCTCGATCTGCAGCTGCCCGAGCACCACGAGCACGCTCGCGACGTACCGGCCCGCGAGCAGCGCTCCGGTCAGCGCACCGGCCTTGGCCAGGACGAACGTGCGGGCGGCGCGCAGCGGGTCCAGGTCGGGCCGGTCGCCCTTCTGGTAGGCACGGACCGCCCAGCCCGCCCAGAAGATGGCGCCGGCGAGCGCGAGGATCGCGACGTCCTCCACCCACGCGACCTTCGGCAGGTAGACGCCGCGCGACTCGAGCAGCCGGAGCAGCCCGGCGCCGCCGACCGCGACCGCGGCGGCGACGATCGCGAGCAGACCGACCGAGGTGCGACGCATCTCAGCGGTCGTCCTCCCCGTACCGCTCCTGCGGGCCGGGCCCGCCCGGGAACGGGTGCTGCCCCGGGTGCGGCGCGAACGGGTCCGGCAGGGCGGGGCCGTCGGCGGGCGCGCCCGCGTCCGGCGCCGGCGGCACGGGCTCGTGCCGCACCGGTCCCGGCGCGAGAGGCTCCGGCGTGAACTGCTCGGGCGCGTACTGCTCGGGCGTGAACTGCTCCGGCGCGTACTGCTCCGGCGCGTACTGCTCCGGCGTGAACTGCTCCGGCGTGAACTGCTCCGGCGTGAACTGCTCCGGCGCGTACTGCTCCGGGGCGTAGGCCTCCGGCGCGGGCTCCTCCGCCGGATGCTGCGCGGGGGCGTACGGCTCAGGGGCGTAGGCCCCCGGCGTGTACTCCGGCGCGAACGAGGTCGGGACCGACGTGACCGGGGGCAGCGGCGGGTGCGGCTCGGCCGGAGGCGCGACCCTGGTGGGCTCCGACGGGACCGCCGCGAACGGGCGCGGCGTCGCGGGCTGGTCCGGCTCCGGCTGCCCGAACGGGCCGGGCGCGAAGGCCTGCGGCGCCGCGGGCGGCTCCGGGCGGTGCGACTCGGGACGGTGCGACTCGGGACGGTGGGGCTCCGGGGCAGCCGGCGGTTCCACGACCGGGGGCGCGACGGGCGAGAACGGCGCGGCCTGCGGCACGGCACCGGACGGCCCGGCGACGGGCGGCTCGGGCGCGTAGGGCTCCGCGGACCGCGGCTCCGCGGGGGCCGGCCCGGCCGGCGGCGACTGGGGCACGGGGGTGGACGGCACGGCGTCCTCCGCGCCCGCGGCGATCTGGCCGGTGCTCTGCGTCGGCCCCGTCAGCCAGTCGAGCGCGAGCCAGCGGATGCCCGCCCGGTCGGGCGCGGTCACCGCGAGCTGTCCCACGAGGCCGCCGCCCGGGCCGGCGAGCACGGCGTCGGGCGCCACCTCCGCCCAGGGCACCAGCACGAACGCCCGCTCCTGGGCGCGCGGGTGCGGCAGCTCGAGGTCGGGCGCGGTCGCGACGAGCGAGCCGTACTGGACGATGTCGACGTCCAGGGTGCGCGGCCCCCAGCGCTCCTCGCGGACGCGGCCGTGCTGTGCCTCGACCTGCTGGGTGCTGCGGAGCAGGTCCCGCGGGGACAGGGTGGTCCGCACGACGAGCACGGCGTTGAGGAAGTCCGGCTGCTCCGGCCCGCCGACGGCTGCGGTGCGGGCCAGCGGCGAGACGTCCATGACCTGCACGCCGGGGAGACGGTCGACGTCGGTCACCGCCTGCCGCAGGGTGACCTGCGCGTCGCCGAGGTTCGCGCCGAGGGCGAGCACGGCCTCCACGGGCTCGGCCGGCGTGGCGTCGAGCGGGTCGCCCGCGGGCTCGGGCTCCGGTGCGGGCTCGGCGGCCAGGGCGGGCGCGACCGCGACGGGGGCGGGCGGGACGGGTGCGGGCGCGAGGTCCGGCACGCCGTCGATCATCGCGCCGGCCGCGGCGACGGCGGGCAGGGCGGCCGCGGACGGCTCCTCGGCGACGGGCTCCGCGGGCGAGGCGGCGGGCACGACCGGCGGGTGCTCCCGGTCGCGGCGCACGACGACCTCGACGTCGTCGAACGGCACGGGGATGGGCGCCTGCGGCTTGTGCACGCGCACGTCGACGGCCTGGACCGCCGGGCGGGCCAGCACGACGGCCGCGACGCGTTCCGCGACGGTCTCCACGAGGTCCGCCGGCGAACCGGCGAGGACGTCGTGCACGTCCTGCGCGACGTCGGCGTAGCTCACGGTCCGCTCGAGGTCGTCGGACGACGCGGCCGCGCGGGTGTCGAGGTGCAGCACGACGTCCGCGCGGAACTCCTGGCCCTCCTCGCGCTCGTGCGGGAGGACCCCGTGGTGGCCGGTCGCCGTGACGCCGGCGAGGCGGATCTGGTCGAGCGGCTGGCCGTCCGGTCCCGGTACGGCTGCGGCGAAGGTCACGAGAGGCCCTCCTCATCGGCGGCGGTTGCTGCTCCGCCCACGGCTTCGGTGCTGTGCGCCGGTGCGGTCATCCCGGCATCCTCCACGTCGCGGGCCGCCGCCGTCCAGGCGTCCGCGACACGGACTGCGTCGGCGCTCGCGCGGACCGCGTGCACCCGCACCGCCCACGCGCCCGCCGCGGCGGACAGCGCGGAGATCGCGGCGGTGGCGTCGTCGCGCTCGAGCGGCGGCGCGGGCTCGTCGGCGGACAGGCCGCGGGTGCCCTCCAGCAGGTGGCCGAGGAATCGCTTGCGCGACGCCCCCACGAGGACGGGGCGGCCGAGGGCGTGCAGGGCGTCCAGGTGGGCCAAGATCGGCCAGTTCAGCACGCCGGCCTTCGAGAAGCCCAGGCCCGGGTCGAGGACGACCTGCTCCGGGTCCACCCCGACCGCCACGAGGGAGTCCAGGCGGGCCGCGAGCTCGTCGCGCACCTCGGCCACGACGTCGTCGTACACCTCGAGGCTGTCCATGACGTCCGCGTGGCCGCGCCAGTGCATCGCGACGTACGCGACGCCCGTGTCCGCCACGACGTGGCCCATGCGCGGGTCCGCGTAGCTGCCCGACACATCGTTGACGATCCGGGCTCCGGCGGCGACCGCGGCCTCCGCGACCGACGCGCGCGTCGTGTCGACCGACACCACGGCGCCGTGCGCCGCGAGCCGCTCGATCACCGGGACCACCCGGCGCAGCTCCTCGGCCTCGTCGACGCGGGCCGACCCGGGCCGGGTCGACTCGCCCCCGACGTCCAGGATCTCCGCGCCCTCGGCCAGCAGGTCGAGACCGTGCTGCACCCCCGCGTCGGCGTCGAACCACCGGCCGCCGTCGGAGAACGAGTCGGGCGTGATGTTCACGACGCCCATGACGAGGCAGCGGCCGACACCCGACAGCTCCGGCAGCCCGGCGACCACCGCGTCGCGAGGGTGCACGCTCAGCGCCCCATGACGAGGCTCATGGCCTCCGCGCGCGTGGTCGAGCTCTGCATGATGCCCCGCACCGCCGAGGTGACGGTGCGCGAGCCGGGCTTGCGGACACCGCGCATCGACATGCACAGGTGCTCGCACTCCACCACGACGAGGACGCCCCGGGGCTCGAGGATGCGCACCATGGCGTCGGCGATCTGCGTCGTCAGCCGCTCCTGCACCTGCGGTCGCCGGGCGAACACCTCGACGAGCCGCGCGATCTTGGACAGGCCCGTGATCCGGCCGGCCTCGCTGGGGATGTAGCCCACGTGCGCCACGCCGTGGAACGGCACCAGGTGGTGCTCGCACGTCGAGTACACCTCGATGTCGCGTACCAGCACCATCTCCTCGTGACCGATGTCGAAGGTGGTGGTCAGCACGTCCTCCGGCTCCTGGCGGAGCCCGGCGAAGATCTCCTGGTAGGCGCGCGCCACGCGGGCCGGCGTCTCCCTGAGACCCTCGCGCTCCGGGTCCTCGCCGACCGCGAGCAGCAGCTCGCGGACGGCGGCCTCCGCCCGCGCGGCGTCGTACGGCGGCACGTCGCGGGCCGCACGCATGCCGAGGTCCGTCACCGGGTCGGTCACCGAGCGTCTCCCGCCGCCGGAGGCTCCGCGTCGGTGCCGACGCCCGGACCTGCCTCCTGCACGTCTCTCTCGTTGCCGACGATGGCGGCCTCGTCCTGCGGCACGACGGAATGCCCGTTGCCGTTTGACGCGGCGCGCTCGGCGTCGGTCATGATCGGACCGCGGGTGTGCACCGTGCGCTGCTCGCTGGAGAGCCACACGTCGCGCGGCTCGCGCTTGACGACCGGGCCGAAGACCTCGGCCAGCTCGTTCTGGTTGAGCGTCTCCTTCTCCAGCAGGCGCAGCACGAGGTCGTCGAGCACGTCGCGGTACTGGGTGAGCACCTGCCACGCCTCGTCGTGCGCCGCCTCGACGAGCTTGCGGACCTCGTGGTCCACCGTGCCCGCCACGGCCTCGGAGTAGTCGCGCTGGTGACCCATGTCGCGGCCCAGGAACGGCTCGCCCGAGCCGTTGCCGAGCTTGATCGCGCCGACCTTCTCGCTCATGCCGTACTCGGTCACCATCTTGCGGGCGATCGAGGTGGCCTTCTCGATGTCGTTGCTCGCGCCGGTGGTCGGGTCGTGGAAGACGATCTCCTCGGCCACGCGGCCGCCCATCGCGTACGCGAGCTGGTCGAGCAGCTCGTTGCGGGTGGTGGAGTACTTGTCCTCCATCGGCATGACCATCGTGTAGCCGAGGGCCCGGCCGCGCGGCAGGATCGTCACCTTGGTGACGGGGTCCGTGTAGCGCATCGCCGCCGCGACCAGGGCGTGGCCGCCCTCGTGGTACGCGGTGATCTTCTGCTCCTTGACCTGCATCACGCGGGTGCGCTTCTGCGGGCCCGCGATGACGCGGTCGATCGCCTCGTCCAGCGCGCGGTCGTCGATGAGCTGGGCCCCGCTGCGCGCGGTGAGCAGCGCGGCCTCGTTGAGCACGTTGGCCAGGTCGGCGCCCGTGAAGCCGGGGGTGCGGCGCGCGACGACGGCGAGGTCGATGCTCTCGACCATCGGCTTGCCCTGCGAGTGCACCTTGAGGATGTGCTCGCGGCCCTTGAGGTCCGGCGCCTCGACGGCGACCTGGCGGTCGAAGCGACCCGGGCGCAGCAGCGCCGGGTCCAGGATGTCGGGGCGGTTGGTGGCCGCGATGAGGATGACGTTCGTCTTGACGTCGAAGCCGTCCATCTCGACGAGCATCTGGTTCAGCGTCTGCTCGCGCTCGTCGTGCCCGCCGCCCATGCCGGCCCCGCGGTGGCGGCCGACGGCGTCGATCTCGTCGACGAAGATGATGGCGGGCGAGTTGTTCTTGGCCTGCTCGAACAGGTCGCGCACGCGGGAGGCACCGACGCCGACGAACATCTCGACGAAGTCCGAGCCGGAGATCGAGTAGAACGGCACGCCGGCCTCGCCGGCGACGGCGCGCGCGAGCAGCGTCTTGCCGGTGCCGGGCGGGCCGTACAGCAGCACGCCCTTGGGGATCTTGGCGCCCACGGCCTGGAACTTGGCCGGGTCCGCGAGGAACTCCTTGATCTCCTGGAGCTCCTCGACCGCCTCGTCCACGCCCGCGACGTCGGCGAAGGTCACCTGCGGCATGTCCTTGCTGATGAGCTTGGCCTTGGACTTGCCGAAGCCCATGACGCCGTTCCGGCCGCCGCCCTGCATCCGGGACAGGATGAACCAGAAGACCACGCCGATGATGAGGAACGGGATGAGGAAGCCCAGCATCGAGCTCCAGAAGCTCGGCTGCGGCACCTCGGAGTCGAACCCGTCGGACAGGTCGGCGCCGTCGACGGCGGTCGCCACCGCGTCGCCCTGCGGCTCGACGTAGAAGAACTCGACCTTCGTCCCGTGGTCCTGCTCGTCGTCCGTGCCCTCGCCCGTGACGTACTTCTCGCTCAGCTCGAGCTCGACGCGCTGCTCGCCGTCCACGATCAGGGCGTGGTCCACCGTGTCGCCGGAGAGCAGCTCGAGGCCCTGGGAGGTCTCGATCCGCGACACCCGTTCGGTGTTGAACGCGCTGAAGGCCAGCGACACGAGCAGCAGGCCGACCACGATCCAGATGATCGGGCCGCTCAGGATCTTCTTGATGTTCATCGGCGACGGGGACGGTTCCCCGTTTCCCTTCCGTCGGGCAACGTGTGGTTCACGACGCTACACGCCGAGTGTGGACGAACCGTGGGTGTTCGCCCAGGGCGCGACGCCGGCCGTCAGCTGTAGACGTGCGGCGCGAGCGTGCCGACGAACGGCAGGTTGCGGTACTTCTCGGCGTAGTCGAGGCCGTAGCCCACGACGAACTCGTTGGGGATGTCGAACCCGACATAGCGCACGTCGACGTCCACCTTCGCGGCGTCGGGCTTGCGCAGCATCGTCGCGATCTCCACGGACTCCGGGCCGCGGGAACGGAGGTTCGTGACCAGCCACGAGAGCGTGAGGCCGGAGTCGATGATGTCCTCCACCACGAGCACGTTGCGCCCGGTGAGGTCGGCGGAGAGGTCCTTGAGGATGCGCACCACGCCGGACGACTTGGTGCCCGACCCGTACGACGAGATCGCCATCCAGTCCATGTGCACGGGGTGGTGCAGCCGGCGGGCGAGGTCCGCCATCACCATGACGGCGCCGTTGAGGACCCCGACCAGCAGCAGGTCCTTGCCCGCGTAGTCGGCGTCGATCTGCGCGGCGATCTCGTCGAGCTTCGTGCCGATCTGCTCCTCGGTGAGCAAGATGTTGGCAAGGTCGCCTGAGACGTCCGACTGGTCCACGGTCACTCCTCGATGGACGGGGTGGGGGCTGGGAAACGCTCCGGCCGGGCAGGGCCCGGCACGGCGGCGCGCAGGTAGAGCCTGCCACACGCGCGGAGCGCGCGAGCGTCGCCCGGCAGGTGGACCGATCCCTGCCCACGCCACGAGACGACGAGCGCGTCGAGCGCGTCCACGTGCCGCGCGGACGTCGCGCCCGGGGCGCAGCCCACGGCGAGCGCCGCCGCCCGCAGGGCACGGCGACGCAGGGCCGCCGGCGCCGCCGCGAGCGCCTCTGCGTCGAGCACGAGCCCCGCGTCGTCGCCGTCGTCCTCCTCGGCAGCGCGGGGCACCGTCGCGGCGGCGAGGAGGTCGGCCGCCAGCGCGTCGAGCGCGTCGGCGTCGTCGCGCAGCTGGTCGGCGGAGCGCGCGAGCGACTCCACGACCCCCGGGCCGAGCGCGTCCTCGAGCGCCGGGACGACGGCGCCGCGCACGCGCGTCCGCGCCGGCGCGGCCGCCCCGTCGCCGGGCAGCAGGTTGGTCGGGTCGGTCCAGTACCCCACGCCGAGGGCGGCGCACACGGCCTCGGTCTGCGCGCGGCGCAGGTCGAGGAACGGCCGCCGGTAGGGGCCGCGGCGCCGCGGCATGCCCGCGAGCGACCGCGCCCCGCTCCCCCGTGCCAGCCCGAGGAGCACCGACTCCGCCTGGTCGTCGAGGGTGTGGCCGAGCAGGACGGCGGCGGCGCCCGTCTCGCGGGCCGCGGCGTCGAGGGCCGCGTACCGGGCGTCGCGGGCCGCGCCCTCCGGGCCGCCCGCGCCGGCGTCCACGGTCACGCGCCGCACCAGCACCGGGTCGAGGCCGATGCCGCGGCAGCGCGCGGCCGCCGTCTGCGCCACCGTGTCGGACCCCGCCTGCATCCCGTGGTCCACGACGACCGCCCCCGCGCGCACGGCGTACCCCGGCGAGCGCACCGACCGGCCGACCCGGCGTGCCTCGGTGGCGGTCACCGCCGCCAGCGCGAGGCTGTCGGCGCCGCCGGAGCAGGCGACGAGCACGAGCCCGCCCGGGCCGAGCGCGCCGCGCGCGAGGTCGGCGAGCTCGACGCGGACGGCGCCGCGCGCCGCCGCGAGCGCCGGGTCGACGCGGGCCACCGTGCCGCCTCAGCCGTGCACGCGGCGCACCCAGGCGCGCGGGTCGGCGATCTCGCGGGCGGACGGCAGGTGCGCGGGCTCGGACCAGACGGCGTTGAGCCCGTCGCGGCCCACCCGCTCCTCGACGGCGCGCACGAACGCGGCGCCGTCGCGGTACTGCGCGAGCTTGGCGTCCATGCCGAGCACCCGCCGCAGCACGACGTCCAGGGCGGGCGCGCCCTCGCCGTCGCGCCGCTTCTCGAACCGCGCGCGGATGGTGCGCACGGACCGCACGACGCGCGGCCCGACGGCGTCCATCATCACGTCGGCGTGCCCCTCGAGCAGCGCCATCACGGCGGTGATCTCCTCCAGCTCGCGCCGCTGCTCGGGGCCGAGGACGCCGTCGAGCGGCGTGACCAGCTCGCCGCGCACCGCGCGCAGCGCCGTGCGCCCCACCACCGCGAGCTTCTGCCGCAGCGGCGCGCGGGCCATCGCCGCGGTGCTCTGGGTGACGCCGCGCAGCAGGTCGCCGACGCGGCCCACCAGGTGGTCGGCGAGCCACGGCGCGGTGGCGAACTGCAGGGCGTGGGTCTGCTCGTGCAGGCAGACCCACAGCCGGAAGTCGCGGGGACGCAGCCCGAGCGCGCGCTCCACCTGCAGCACGTTGGGCGCCACGAGCAGCAGCCGCCCGCGCCCCGCGCCGTACGGGTCGAACTGTCCCAGCACCCTCCCCGACAGCAGCGCCAGCAGGCCACCGACCTCGGCGGCGCCCGCCAGCCTGGTCGCCTGCGAGGTGGACGGCACGTCGGCGGCCAGCGCCGCCATCACCGGGTCCGTCATGGCGCGCATCGACTGCGCGTTGGCGCGCGTCCAGCCCGCCCGGTCCACGACGTGCACGTCGCCCAGGCCGCCGTCCGCGTCGCCCGGGCCGGCAGGCCGCATGCGCGTGACCTCCAGCACGTGCCCGACGGAGTCGTCGGCGGCCGTCCGCAGCCCGGCCACGAGCGACTCGAGCTCGTCGCGGGGCGCCGTCGCGCCCGGGCGGGCGAGCCGCGCCGCGATCTGGGCCGCCGCCGCCCAGTCCAGGAGGGACTCGGCGGGAGGCGCTGGCGTGGTCACGGGACCACGGTAACCACCCTGGGGCCGAAGGCCTCACCGCCGGCGCACGCAGAGCGTGCCGCGAGGGAAAGGTCGCCGGGGGTGAGGACGGGCCACCGGGACGAACCGCGCGGCGGGCCGGCCGACCGTCAGCGGCACCCGCAGCCCGCGAGGTCGCCCGCGAAGTTGTCGAAGATGACCCGCGCGCCGTACGAGCCGCCGTCGGGCACCTTGTCCGCCAGGGTGACGAACACGAGCATCCGGTCGTCGGTGGTCACCGCGGTGCCCGCCAGGCCCGTGACGTTCGGCAGGCTGCCCGTCTTGCCGGTGACGTACCCCCGGCCCGGGTTCCCCTGCGGGTAGCGGTCGTGCAGGGTGCCGCTCAGGCCGGCCACGGCGAGCCCGTCGGCGGCGTCGCGCAGCTCGGGGTGGTCGGGGTCGACGGCGAGCACGAGCGTGTCGGCGAGCTGCCGGGGCGTCACGCGCGACCCCCGGGCGAGCCCGGAGAGGTCCATGAGCCGGGCGCCGTCCAGGTCGACGCCGAGATCCTCGACGCTCGCGGTCACGGCCCGGATGGCGTCCTCCTCGGTGCCGGGCAGGCCCGCGTCGATCGCCACGATCCGGCCCATGACCTCCGTGATCGTGTTGTCGGACCGGCGCAGCAGGTCGCCGACGACGTCGCGCAGCGGCGCCGACTCGACGCGGGCGATCTCGCGCGCGGACGACGGTGCCGCGGCGCGGGACACCTCCCCCTGCACGGTGACCCCGCGCTCCTCGAGGGCCTTCGCGAAGGTCGCGGCGGCCGCCATCGCGGGGTCCTTCTCCCGGGGGGCGTACTCCTCGTCGGTGGTCCGCGCGACGTCGACGGCGAGCGCGGCGACGGGGGCCGTGTAGCCGTCCTTCACGTCCTGCGCGGGGACCTTGGCGGGCACGGCCGGACCGGAGAAGAGCGTGTCGTCCACGCTGAGCGTCACCGTGTCCCGGCCCGTGACGTTCACCTGTCCGGCCACCTGGTCCGCGAGGTCGCCCAGCCCCGCGCGCCCGTTCACCGCGTCGGGGTCGCCGGCGCCGGCGGCCAGCATCATGTCGCCGCCACCCACCAGCACGAGGTGCGCGTCGCCGTCGAGCACCACGGTGGTGGGGAGCGTCGTGTCGCCGCCCGGCCCCGCCAGCGCCGCGACGGCCGTGAAGAGCTTCTGCGTGGAGGCCGGTGCCATCACCCGGTCGGGGGCGTTCGCGCCGAGCACCTCGCCGGTGGCGGCGTCCGCGACGAGCACGCCGACCCGCTTGCCGAGCCGGTCGTCCTTCGCCAGCCCGTTGACGAGCTTGTCGACGGCGGCCGGGGTGGGCTCGGGGGCGTCGGTGGGCAGGTCGGGCAGCGAGCGCTCCGGCGTGGGTCCGGTGGTGGCGCCGGGCGCGGTCGGGAACGGGGCCGCGGGGGCGGGAGGCGGGGCGGTGGTGAGCATGCCGGGCACGACGTCGTAGGCGTCCGCCACGAGGTACCCGCCGAAGAGCACGATCACGGTCGTGACGGTGGCGCCGACACTGGACCGCCACCCCATGTCGCCCTCCCGAGTCCGTGAGCATCGTCACAGCCCGGTTCCGGTGGCGCGCTCCGTGCGTATCTTCCCACGTCCGTACGCTGGTCTGCGGCGCCGCCGCGCACCGGGCGGGCGCGCCCGTGCATGGCACACTTTGACAGGGCGTCCGCACCGAGCATGCCCGCACCGAGCATGGAGGAACAGTGGAGTTCGACGTCACGATCGAGATCCCGAAGGGCCAGCGCAACAAGTACGAGGTCGACCACGAGACCGGTCGCATCCGCCTCGACCGCATGCTCTTCACCTCGACCCGCTACCCGGACGACTACGGGTTCATCGAGGGCACCCTCGGCGAGGACGGCGACCCGCTGGACGCGCTCGTGCTGCTCGAGGAGCCGACCTTCCCCGGCTGCCTGATCCGGTGCCGCGCCCTCGGCATGTTCCGCATGCGCGACGAGGCCGGCGGCGACGACAAGGTGCTGTGCGTCCCCACCGGCGACCAGCGGGCCGCGTGGCGCCAGGACATCGACGACGTCTCCGACTTCCACCGCCTGGAGATCCAGCACTTCTTCGAGGTCTACAAGGACCTCGAGCCCGGCAAGTCCGTCGAGGGCGCCCACTGGGTGGGCCGCACCGACGCCGAGGCCGAGATCGAGCGCTCGTTCCAGCGCGCCAAGGACACCGGCTACTACGACGGCCACTGAGCCGCCCCTCCTCGACGATCAGGTCGGCAGCTCGGGATCGGATCGGCAGCTCGGACTGCCGATCCGATCCCGAACTGCCGACCTGATCCGTTTCAGGCGGCGGCACGCCTCGCGTACGGCGTCATGATCTCCTCCAGCCGGACGGCCTCGGCGACGTCGGCGAAGGTCGCGACGTCGACGGCGCGCCCGCGGTCGATGGCGACGAGCGCCTCGTCGGGCGGCTCCTCGATCACCCGCAGGACCGGCGGGATCGCGCGGCCCACCGGCTGCGCGGCCAGCCCCGCCACCCGCGAGAGGGCCCGCGCGGGCCACGGGAGGCCCGTCGCGGCGGTACGCGTGAAGCCGGGGTGGACGAGGACGTGGCGCGCCCGGCGGGCCGGCGTGGCATGGACGTGCGCGACGGCGAGCAGCTCGGCGGCACGCCCGCCCTGCCGGGTCGCCTCGACCGTGCGGTAGCCGCGCTCCAGCGTGAGGTCGTCCCAGTGCATACGGCCGTGCACGACGCCCACGCCGTTGAGGCTCACGATCACGGGGCGCGCCGCCCGGTCGAGCCGCGACTCCAGCCCCTCGCCCAGGATGCGGCGGGCGAGGTAGTACAGGGACAACGACACCTCGACCCCCTCGGGCGTGACCCGGCGGCGCAGCTGCGGGGCGTACGCGGTGAGGACCAGCGCGTCGACGACGTCGTGCTCCTCCCGCACCCGCGCGACGACCTCCCACGCACCGGCCGAGGTCATGAGGTCGCCCGCCACGAACCGCGCGCGGTCGCCCGCCCCGGCGGCGCGCGCCCGGTCGAGGAAGGCGGCCCCGCGCCCCGCGTCCCGACCGACGACGGTCACCGCGTCCCCGGCCCCGAGGCGGGCCAGCGCGACGCCCAGCCCCAGCCCGGCCGTCCCGCCGGCGACCACCGTCGTCCGGCGCGCCGGCCCACCCTTCTCCCCCGTGCCCCTCGCCCCGCTCGTGCTCATGTCCGCTCCCTCGTCCCGCCGGGCACCTGGCGCCCGGATCGTGACGTCGACGCTAGGAATGCAGGTCTCGACGAGTCAACGAGCGATGACTTAGCGTCGCGGCATGGTCGTACGACGGGACAGGGAAGCCACGCGGGCCCGGCTGCTCGGGGCAGCGCGCCACAGGTTCGCCGAGCACGGGTACGCGGGCACGAGCGTGCGGGCCGTCGCCGCGGACGCCGGCGTCGACGCCGCGCTCGTCTTCCGCTACTTCGGCTCCAAGGACGGGCTCTTCGTCGCCGCGACGGCGGACGAGGACCCCGAGCGGCTGCTCGGCCTCCCCCCGGAGGAGTTCGCCGACCGGCTGCTCACCATGTTCGCGTTCCCGCCCGACGGCACCCGTCCGGTCGCGGCGCTGCTGCGGTCGGGCGGCAGGGCCGCCGGGGAGGCACGCCTGCAGGCGGCCGTCTGCGGCCCCTTCCTCGGCGAGCTCGCGGGCGCGCTCGACGGCGAGGACCCCGAGCTGCGCGCCGAGCTCCTCGTCGCGTGGGTGCTCGGCGTCGCGGTGATGCGCGGCGTCGTGCCCGGCACGCTCCTGGGCCGCGTCGACCAGGACGCGCTCGACCGGTACTCCCGCGCCGTCGTGCGGTCCGTCGTCGCGCCGCCCGACGACGGTCAGTAGCGGGTGATCGTCACCGCGGGCGACACGACGGTGGACACGTGCTCCGAGTCCGTCGGCACGTAGCGGAACCGCAGGTAGACCTTCCCGGCCCGGCCGTCCGCGGTGCGCAGGTACTTCGCCGGGACCCTGACCCGCTGCACGCCCTCGTCGCCGGCCGTCAGCGCCCAGTCCGTGCTCCACCGGGTCCGCCAGGCCGGGTTGTCCGCCCGCGGGCTGCGCGTCTCCAGGACCAACCGACCCCGCTCCGGCAACCCCGCCGTGGCCACCCGCACGGTCCCCGCCTCGTACGACCCGAGGTCCGCCTTGACCCGGTACCGCGTGCGGTCCATCGTCAACCTCACGGCCGGCTTCGCCTTGTCCACCCTTTGCTTCCACGTCCGTTTCGACCCCGAGTCGGTCGACCTGGACGGTACGAACGTCGCCGTGAGCGTCCGCGCGCTGTGCGGCGGGAGCTTCGTCCCGCCGACGAGGACGGACGCCTTGCCGTCCACGACCTTCGCCGACCCGACCTTCCCCTGGTTCGCCCAGGTGAGGTCCACCCGCCCCTGCGGCGCCGCTCCCGACGCCGACACCGTGACGGCGACCCGTCGCGACGTGCCATACGTCCACCGGCTCGGCGTCGAGACGGACACCGACGTCGTGCGCCGCGGCTTGACCGTGACGTCGACGACCTGCTCGACCTGCTCGAACCGGTCGCTCTTGAGGAACACCGCCACTTCGTGGTCTCCCACATCCATGACGTCGGGGTCCACGACCAGCCTGGCCACACCGTCCACGAGCGGTGCGCTGGTGATCGAGGCGAAGTCCCTCCCTGGGACGCTTGCCGCCGAGTAGACATGGATCGTCCCCGCCGGGGGCTCCACCGAGGACGTCGCTCGCACGGTGACCGTGACGAGCCGGCCCTGCTGCCAGGTGCGCGCCATGGTGACGTCAAGAGCCGCAGGCCTCTTGATGACGCCCGGCGAGAGCCGCCACCTGCTGATCACGGCTCCGGTGGCCGGGTCCCGCTGCGTCACGGTGACTTGGCTCAGCGGACGAACCTCGGTACCCGTGACCGCGAGCGTCGCGACACCGTCGACGAGCGGTGCGGTGCCCATGCTCTCGACCTCGACCTCGCCAGCTCGGGGCAGGCCGGTCCCCGTGAGGTCGACCTGGACGGTCGCCGGATCTCCGTAGTACCGGGATCCAGGGGTCATCACCGGTCGGGACGGGACCTCCACGCGGAAGGTCGCCGTCGCCGACGAACGGTACGGGGACTGCAGGGTCGGATTGGCGATCTCGACGTCGCGCACCTCGATGACGTGCTCCCCCACGTCGAGCAGGGCAGGCACCAGCAGTACCTCCGCCCTCCCGTCCGAGAGCTGGGCCGCCTTGCCCCACTCCCCGTCGACGACCCACAGGACGGCCCCGTCCGCCGGCACGCCGTCACGGACCACGGCGATGTCGACCGGGACGACCTCGCCTTCCCACCACCGCTCACGCGCCAGTGTGACCGTCGTGGAGCTCTCGCCCTCGGCAGCCGATGCGGCGGGCGCCACGGCCCCCGTCACGACCAGCCCCAGGGCGACCAGCCAGGTCGTGACGACCGCTGCGACCCGACTCCGTGCACCACGCATGAACAGCCCGTTCTCTTGTTGTTGGCTGGAAGATAGCGCAACGTGTCGCGCACGGTCGACGAACGCCGGGTGAGACCTCGGACGGGGTCGAGCCCGCGACCCGGTCTACGGTGGGCGCATGCGTGCAGCCGTCATCCACGGACCCCGCGACGTCCGCGTCGAGGAGCGTCCGGACCCCCGGATCCTCACCCCTGGCGACGCGGTGGTCCGCGTCGTCGCCGCCTGCGTCTGCGGCTCCGACCTGTGGCCGTACCGCGGCGTCACGACCGTGAAGCGGCCGCGCCCGATCGGGCACGAGCTGGTGGGCGTGGTCGAGGAGCTCGGCTCGGAGGTGACGTCCGCGCGGGTGGGCGACTTCGTCGTCCTCCCGTTCACCATGAGCTGCGGCGTGTGCCAGTCGTGCCGCGCCGGGTACCCCGCGGCGTGCGACCTCGTGACCGGCTTCGGCTCGACCGACCGCGAGGGCCACCCGGTCGACGGCGCGCAGGGCGAGCGCGTGCGCATCCCGCTCGCGCAGCACTCCCTGTTCCCGGTGGGCCGGCCGGAGGCCGACCTCGAGGCCGCCGGCCTGGTGCCGCACCTGCTCGCGCTCGCCGACGTGATGTCCACCGGCTACCACGCCGCGTTCTCCGCCCAGGTCTCCGCGGGCGACACCGTCGTCGTGGTCGGCGACGGCGCCGTCGGGCTGTCCGGCGTGATCGGCGCCCGCCTCCTCGGCGCGGAGCGGATCGTCGCGATGAGCCGGCACGACGACCGCGCGGCCCTCGCGCGCGAGTTCGGCGCCACGGACGTCGTCGCCGAGCGCGGCGAGGAAGGGCTCGCGGCGGTGCGCGACCTGCTCGGCGGGGACCTCGCCGACGCCGCGCTCGAGTGCGTCGGCACCAAGCAGTCCATGGACACGGCGCTCGACGTCGTGCGCGGTGGCGGCCGCGTCGGCTTCGTCGGCGTGCCGAACGGCGGCCCTGAGCTGAGCGTGCGGCGCCTGTTCGACCGCAACGTCACCATCGGCGGAGGCATGGCGTCCGCCCGCCGCTACATGGAGACCCTGCTGCCCGAGGTGCTGTCCGGCGCCATCGTGCCCGGCAAGGTCTTCGACCTCGAGCTGCCGCTGGCCGACGTCGCCGAGGCGTACGCGGCGATGGACGAGCGCCGCGCCACCAAGGTGCTGCTCCGGCCGTGACGGCCGGAGAGCGGGCGCACCGGCTGACGACGGCCTTGCCCGGCCCGGCCGCGGTCACGCCTCCACGAGGCCGGTGCGGTACGCCCAGACGACCACCTGGACGCGGTCACGCAGGCCGAGCTTCGTCAGGACCCGGCCCACGTAGGTCTTGACCGTCGCCTCCGACACGAAGATCCGTGCGCCGATCTCCGCGTTGGACAGGCCCTCGGCGAGCAGCCGCACGACGTCGAGCTCCCGCTCCGAGAGCACGGCTGCGGCAGCCTCGCGGGCGGCGACGTCGGGCAGGCGCGGCACGACGTGCGCGAGCAGGCGGCGGGTGGCCGACGGCGCGACGACGGCGTCGCCCCGGTGGGCGGTGCGCACGCCGTCGAGCAGGTCGCGCGTGGGGGCGTCCTTGAGAAGGAAGCCGCTCGCCCCGGCGCGCAGCGCGGCGTACACGTACTCGTCGAGATCGAAGGTCGTGAGGATCACGACGCGACACGGCGGGATCGACCCGTCCGCGGCGCCCGCCATCAGCCGCCGGGTGGCCTCGATCCCGTCGACCGCGGGCATCCGCACGTCCATGAGCACCACGTCCGCGCGGTGCCGGCGCTGGGCGTCCACCGCCGCGGCGCCGTCGGAAGCCTCCGCGACGACGGTCATGTCGTGGGCGGCGTCGACCACGGCCGCGGCGCCGGCGCGCACGAGGTCCTGGTCGTCGGCCACGAGCACGCGGATCACGACGCGCCGCCCTCGGCCGGGACGGTCGCCACGACGGTCCAGCCGTCGGCCCGCCGCACGTCGAGCCGGCCGCCCACGGACTCGACGCGCTCCCGCATGCCACGCAGTCCCAGCCCCGGTCCGCCCGCGGCCCGCGGCGCGCCCGGTCCCGGCGCTCCGCTGCCACCGTCGTCGGACACCAGTACCTCCACCTCGTCGTCCGTCCAGGTGAGCACGACCCTCGACGCCGCGCGCGGGCCGGCGTGCCGGGCGGTGTTGGTCAGCGCCTCCTGCACGGTGCGGTACGCAGCCAGCTGCGCGGCCGGCCCGAGGGCGCGAGGCTCTCCCGCGATGTCGAACGCGACCGTGCGCCCCGTCGCCCGCACCCGCTCGACGAGGGCGGGCAGGTCGTCCAGCCCGGGGACCGGGCGCACGTCCGCGGGCGCAGGGCCGGACCCGGCGGGCCCGGAGGCGCCCGCGGGCTGCGCGCGCAGCACGTGCAGCAGCCCGCGCAGCTCGCCCGACGCGGACCGCCCTGCGTCCTCCACCGCGGCCAGGGCCTCCTGGGCGCGCGCCGGTGCGGCCTGGCCGAGCCGGGCCTGGGCGACGACGACGGCCAGCGAGTGCGCGACGACGTCGTGCATCTCCCGGGCGATACGGGCCCGCTCGGCGAGGACCGCACGATCGGCGCGGGCGTCCCGCTCCGCCACGGCCGCGGCACGGCGCTCCTCCGCCGACCGTCGTGCCTCCTCCTGCGCCCGGCGCAGCAGGCCCGCGGTCCAGGAGGCCGCGAGCAGCGCCAGCAGGAGCACGGCCAGGAGCCACGGCGCGGGGCCGAAGCCGGAGTCGCGGACGGCGGGGTCGCCCGCGTAGCGCCACACCGTGGCGGCCACCCCGGCGGTGCAGGTCGCCGCGGGGAGCCACGGCCGGGACGACCACGCCGCGCAGGCGTAGACCGACAGCCAGACGACCAGCGCCGACGGGAGCAGCAGGAACAGCCCCGTCAGCGCGAGCTGCGCCCCGAGGGCGGCGAGCACCAGGAGGTGCGAGGCCACCGGCGCCGCACGGCGCCAGGCGAACGCCGCGTGCGCCGCCACGGCCAGCGCCACCAGCACCGTCGCCGTGCCCGCGGGCAGCGACCGGGACGCGATCACCACCGTGCCGGGCAGCAGCGCGACAGCGGCCGCGACGGCGAGGGCCGTGTCCCCGCGGGCCGGCGCCGCCGTCATCCGGGGGCCCCGACGACGGGCACGACGGTGGGGGCCGCGGAGCGCCTGCCGGCGTCGTGGGCTCGGAGGGTCGCGGCGAGCAGCACGACCCCGACGACGAGCCAGCTCCCGTAGGTCATACCGACGAGAAGCGTGATGACGCCTGCGTCGAGGTCCACCGGCCCGGCGCTCACTCCCAGCAGCTGGGCGAGGGTGCCGAAGACCATGAGCGCGCCCATCGTCAGTGCGGCGGTCGACCCGAGCCAGCCGGCGGCGAGCAGCACCGGCCGCAGCCGGCCGGTGGCCCGCGAGCCGGTCAGGCCGAGCACGACCAGGGCGCCCGTGGCGAACAGCGCGACCTCCATCCAGGGCACTCCCCCCGTGCCGGCCTCCGCGCGGCCGGCCGTGCCGCCGAGCCACCAGTAGATCTTGAGCGACGGGTACGGGACGCACATCGCCAGGGCAACGTACCGCGGCCAACGGGGCCCGGGCACGGCGGGGTGTCGGGCGGTCCGCGCGGCGTCCCAGGTGGCCAGGACCGTCGTGACGGCCGCCAGCGCGGACAGCGCCCGCGTGACCGCGCCGGGCACGTCCACGTCGGCGAAGTCGCCGGCGGGGATGCCGGTGACGGCGAAGAACGCACGGAACGCCTCGAGCGCGAGCCCGCCCGACCCCCAGAACAGCAGGACGACGGCCGCCCACCCCAGGACGACGCCGGTCCGGAGGCGGCGGGCCGGCGGGCTCCCGGCCCGGACCCCGATCGCGACCAGCGCCACCGTGGCGGCGACCGGCACCACCCACGGCGGGGCGAAGACCGCCGCGTAGCCGGTCGGCGGCCCGCCCCGCAGGTGCAGCAGCCCCGCGAGCAGGGCGGCGACGCAGGCGACGGCGGCCAGGGCGGATCGGGTGCGTGAGGTCATGCCGCTCAGCGTCGCTGCCGGGCGGGGCGGCCCGCGTCGCCCGCAGGTCGTCGGTCACCGCGACCCAGGTCGTCTGCGGGAGGTCGTGAGCAGAGCTCAGGGGCGGCCGGCGTAAGGCATGACCTCGTCCCAGCGGACGGGGGTCTCGCGGACGGACACGCCCGGGCGGGGGGCCTCGACCATCATCCCGCCGCCGGCGTAGAGCGCGACGTGCCGGATGGTCGACGGGTCGGACGTGTCGTTGGCGTAGAAGATGAGGTCGCCCGGCCGCATCCGGTCGTAGGCGACCTTGCCGACCGTGAGGTACTGCGACCGCGACGTGCGCGTGATCCACACGCCCGCGGCGTCCCAGGCGCCCGACGTGAGCCCCGAGCAGTCGTAGCCCGGGTTGCCCGTGCCGCCCCACTGGTACGCGATCCCGATCTTCGAGCGCGCCCACGCCAGCGCCTCGCGGCCCTGCGCGGCCGTGCCCTGGCCGACCCCGCTGACGGGCGGCGGGTCGGGCTTCGGGTCCGGCTTCGGCGCGGGGTCGGGCGCGGGCTCGCGGGTGCGTGTCGGCTGCGGGTCCGGCTCCTGCTCGCGGTCGTCGCTCCCGGCCCCGCGGTCGTCGTCCGCGGGCTGCGAGGCGTCCGACGACCGGTCGGGCCGGGCCGGCGCCTGGGCCGGCTCGTCCGTCGCGGCGGGCTCGTCGACGGCGGCCGCCGCCGCGTCCTGCGCCGCCGCGCGAGCCGCCGCCTCGCGGGCGGCCTCGGCACGCGCCTGCCGGTCCGCGTCGCGCTGCCGCTCGAGCTCGACGCTCGTGCTGCGCAGGTCGGCGAGGCGCGCGAACAGGCGGTCGCGCTCCTGCTCGGCCGCGGCGGTGCGGGCGGTCAGGTCGTCGGCGGTGCGCCGCGCCGTCGCGAACGCGGCCTCGGCCGCCGCGCTCGCGTCCTGCTGCGCGGTGCGGGCGGCGTCCCAGCGGGCGTCGGCGTTGCGCGCGCTGGCGCGCAGGTCCGCCTGTGTCGCCAGCGCACCCGCGACCTTGCGGTCCACGGCGCGCTGCGCCGCGTCGGAGGACACGACCTCGCCGACGTCGCGCGCCCCGGTGACGACGTCGAGCGGCCCGAGCGCGCCCTCGTTCGCCCGGGCCGTGGTGCGGTACGCCTCGGCCAGCGACGACCGGGCACTGTTCTCCGCCGCCTGGGCGCGGTCGGCGCGCTCGCGCGCCTCCGCGGTCTCCTGCTTCGCCACGGCGAGCGCCTCGCGGGCCTCGGCGTAGTCCTCGGCGGCGGTCTGCACCGCGGCCTCGGCGCGGGAGAGCTCCGCCCGGATCGCGTCCAGGCGCTGCTCCGCGCCGGCGACGTCGAGGCGGGCCGCGTCGACCGCGGCGTGCGCGGCCGCGACGTCGTCGTCGGACGGCGGGTCCGCCCACGCGACGCCGCCCGTGACGGCGGGTGCGCCGCCGAGCAGCACGACGACGGCCAGCGCCACGCTCCTGGGGGCACGACGGGTGCGAGCCATGATCTGCTCCTCCCCTGGGCAGACGCTCTCTCCGGGCAACCTCGCCCAGGCTCACCCCTTCCGCCGGGCAGCGCCACCCGAGAGTGCGATCTCGGCACGCAGAGCAAGCCGACACGCCGTCCATATTCTGGTCCCAGATGACGAGACATCACTGTCGCGCGGCCGGCACCGGGTCTACCGTCGTGCGCATGACCCGTCGAATGTGCCGCTGACCACCGCGCACGTTCGCCTGCCTGCGGCCGCTCGTCGACCCAGCCATCCGCTCCGCGTGCGCAGCCGACCGCCGCGGCCCGCCTCAGACGCGCAGGCGCCCCTGAGAGCCACCGCGGCCCGATCACCGCCGAACGCGCCCGCCACCGCGCGGGCATCGAGCCCCAGGAGCATGTCATGACCACCACGAGCTGGACCTTCGAGACCCGCCAGATCCACGCCGGCCAGACGCCGGACCCGACCACCGGCGCGCGCGCCCTGCCGATCTACCAGACCACGTCGTTCGAGTTCCCCAGCGCCGACGTCGCCGCCGACCGGTTCGCGCTCGCCGACCTCGGCCCCATCTACACGCGCATCGGCAACCCCACCCAGGAGGCCGTCGAGGCCCGCATCGCCGACCTCGAGGGCGGCGTCGGCGCGCTGCTCGTCGCGTCCGGGCAGGCCGCCGAGACGCTCGCCATCCTCAACGTCGCCCAGGCCGGCGACCACCTCGTGGCCAGCCCGAGCCTGTACGGCGGCACCTACAACCTGCTGCACCACACCCTGCCGAAGCTCGGCATCGAGACGACCTTCGTGGACGACCCGCACGACCTCGACTCCTGGCGCGCGGCCGCGCGGCCGAACACCAAGGCCTTCTTCGGCGAGACCATCCCCAACCCCCGCGCGGACGTGCTGGACATCGCCGGCGTCGCGTCCGTCGCGCACGAGGTCGGGGTGCCCCTCATCGTGGACAGCACGATCGCGACGCCGTACCTCGTGCGCCCGATCGAGCACGGCGCGGACGTCGTGGTGCACTCCGCCACCAAGTACCTCGGCGGGCACGGCGCCGCCATCGGCGGCGTCATCGTGGACGGCGGCACCTTCGACTACGCGGCGGACCCCGAGCGCTTCCCCGGGTTCAACGAGCCGGACGCGAGCTACCACGGCCTCGTCTACGCCCGCGACCTCGGCGTCGGCTCGCCCCTCGGCGCCAACCTCGCCTTCGTGCTCAAGGCGCGCGTGCAGCTGCTGCGCGACCTCGGCCCCGCCGTCGCGCCGTTCAACGCCTTCCTCCTGGCGCAGGGCCTCGAGACCCTGTCGCTGCGCGTGGAGCGCCACGTGGCGAACGCGCAGCGCGTCGCCGAGTGGCTCGAGGAGCGCGACGACGTGCGCGCGGTGCACTACGCCGGGCTGCCGTCGTCGCCGTGGCACGCGAACGCGCAGCGGTACGCGCCGAAGGGCGCCGGCGCCGTCGTCGCCTTCGAGCTCGACGTCGCGGACCCGGAGCGCGCGCAGGCGGCCGGCCGGGCCTTCGTCTCCGCGCTGCGGCTGCACTCGCACGTGGCGAACATCGGCGACGTGCGCTCGCTCGTCATCCACCCCGCATCGACCACGCACTCCCAGCTCACCCCGGAGGAGCAGGCGCAGTCCGGCGTGACGCCGGCCCTGGTGCGGCTCGCCGTCGGGCTCGAGGGCGTGGAGGACATCCTCGCCGACCTCGAGCTGGGATTCGCCGCCGCCGCGGACGCCCTGTCCGGCACGACGGCCTCCGGTTCCACCGGCGAGGCGGCCGCGTGAGCGGCACGACGCCCGGCCGCCTGCCGGTGCGCCGCGGGGGCGGCGTGCGCGTCGCCCCCACGGTGCGGTCGGTGGGCGGCCGCCACGCCGCCGGTCCGACCGTGCGCCCGACGCCGGTCTCGCGCGCCCGGGTGAAGCCGGCCGCGCCGGCCTCCGGCGCGTGGCGCGAGGGCGACCCCGCCGCCGACCGGCGGTTCGCCGACGTCGGCGCCGTCGAGCTCGAGGCGGGCGGGGTGCTGCCCGACGTGCGGGTCGCCTACGAGACCTGGGGCGAGCTGGCCCCCGACGGCTCGAACGCCGTGCTCGTGCTGCACGCCCTCACCGGCGACGCGCACGTCGCCGGCCCGGCGGCGCCCGGCCAGCCGACCGCCGGCTGGTGGTCGGACATGATCGGCCCGGGCGCACCCATCGACACCGACCGGTACTTCGTCGTCGCGCCCAACGTGCTGGGCGGCTGTCAGGGCACGACCGGGCCCGCGTCGGCCGCCCAGGACGGGCGGCCGTGGGGCGGGCGCTTCCCCCGTGTCACGACGCGCGACCAGGTGGCCGCCGAGATCGAGCTGGCCCGCCAGCTGGGCATCGACCGCTGGTCGCTGGTGGTCGGCGCCTCGATGGGCGGGCTGCGCGTGCTGGAGTGGGCGCTGCTCGGCCCCGACGCCGGGATCGAGGTCGAGCGCATCGCCGCCATCGCGACGACGGCGCAGACCTCGGGCGACCAGATCGCCTGGGCCCACCCGCAGCTCGGCGCGATCCGCGCCGACCCGCGGTGGCGGGACGGCGACTACTACGACGCGGGCGACGGCGACGGCCCGGACGCCGGGCTCGCGATCGCCCGCCAGATCGCGCACACCACCTACCGCACGGCCACCGAGCTGGACCTGCGGTTCGGACGGCTGCCGCAGGGCGGCGAGGACCCGTTGGCGGACGGCCGGTACGCCGTGCAGTCGTACCTCGACCACCACGGCGACAAGCTCGCGCGACGGTTCGACGCCAACTCCTACCTGGTGCTCACCGAGTCGATGCTGAGCCACGACCTCGGGCGGGACCGCGGGGGCGTCGAGTCGGCGCTGTCGCAGATCACGGCCCGGGCGCTGGTCGTGGCGGTGGACTCCGACCGGCTGTTCCCCCCGGAGCAGGCGAGCCGCATCGCCGCATGGGTGCCGGGCGCCGAGCCCCTGCGCATCGTCACGTCCGACTTCGGCCACGACGGCTTCCTCATCGAGTTCGACCAGCTCGGCCCCATCGTCGCCGACTTCCTCGCGGGGGCGAGCATCGAGGAGGGCGAGCCCGAGTCGTGAGCCCGGTCGGCCCGCCCGCCGGAGGCGTGCCGACCGGGTGAATCCGCGCCCGCGGGCGCCGACCCGCTGCGGGTGTCACCGGCCGCGCCTAGCGTGGTTCCCGGCCGCCGACCCGCGCGGCCGGCTCACTCCCCGCAGCGTTGCTGGAGGCGACCCATGGTGCGGCTCAACCCCTATCTCAGCTTCAAGGACAAGGCCGCGGAGGCCCTGGAGTTCTACCGGTCGGTGCTGGGCGGCGAGCTCGACATCAGCACGTTCGGCAGCATGCCGGCGGACCCCGCCATGCCGATCGACGACGCCGACAAGGACCTGGTCATGCACGGCCAGCTCGAGACGCCGCACGGCCTCACCCTGATGGCCGCCGACTCCGGCTCGATGATGCCGTACGTGGCGCCGACCAGCGGCGTCACCGTGGCACTGACCGGCGGCGCGGAGGACTACGACTACGTCGCGGGCGCGTACGCGAAGCTCGCCGAGGGCGGCACGGACGCCATGCCCTTCGACAAGGCGCCCTGGGGCGACTTCTACGGCCAGGTGACCGACCGCTACGGCATCACCTGGATGTTCGACGTCGACGCACCCTGACGAGGCGCCCTCCGCCGGTCAGCCGACGAGGAGGCTCTCCCGGCGGGCGGCGAGCGCCGCGAGCTCGGCGTCGACGGTCGCGGACCGCTCCGCGAGGCGCCGCCGGACCGCGTCCACCGCGCGGCCGGCGGCGTCGACGCGGTCACGCGCTTCGGCGATCCTCTGGCGGACGGACCAGTCGGTGAAGACGTTGTCGAACCAGACGTCGAGGGTCCGGGTGAAGCCGTCGACGCCGACGCCACCGACCCCCTGCTCGCCGAGGTCGCCGAGCTCCACGGTGAGGTGCCGCAGCGCGGCGTCGGCCTCGCGCAGCAGAGCGGCCGCCCTGTCGAGCCGGTCGTGCTTGGCCATGCTCGCGAGCATGCCGCCGTCGAAGAACGTGTCGTAGGTGGACCAGCCGTCGGCACCGCGCAGCTCGCCGGCGGCCGCGGCGAGCGCGCCCGCGGCGTGCTCGGCGGCGGTCTGCGCCTCGGCGACGTCGACCTGCCGAGCCCGCCACGCCCCGACCTGCTCGGCCACGGCCGCCAGGTCCGCGGCGGACGGGCCGCCGCCACCGTGGACCCACGCCTCCTTGGCCGCGAGGGCGGCGCCCCACCGGGCCTGCACGTCGCCGAGCGCGGCCAGCTGCGCGTCGACGGCGCTCAGCTCGCGCGCGGCCCCGTCCCGCCGCGCCTGCGCCGTCGCGGCGACGTACTCGGCCGCCTGCTGCTCGGCGCGCTCGGCGTCGAGCCGCTGCACGCGGTCACCGCGCAGCCCCGCCCAGACGCGGGCGAGGCTCAGCGACTCCAGCCGTGCCACGTCCGCCGTCTCGTCCTCGAGAGCCGCCCGTGCGGCGGCCAGCGCGTCCTCCGCCGCGGCCAGCCCCTGCACCGCGCGCCCGCGGCGCGCGGTCTGCTGCGCGTGCTCGACGACGGCGGCGCGCGCCGCAGCCAGCTCCTCCTCGACCCCACCGTTCGGCATGACGGACAACCTAGTGCGAGCCGGCCGCCGGCGGACAGTAGGTTGGGGCACATGCTCGCCGCCACCGTCGCCCGCTTCTCGCCCGACTCCCCGCTCGACGGCCTGGAGGTGGGCGATCGGCCCGAACCGGAGGCGCGGGAGCACTGGACCACGGTCGACGTGCGCGCCGCCACCCTCAACCACCACGACCTGTGGTCGCTGCGCGGGGTCGGGCTGCGGGCCGAGCAGCTGCCGATGATCCTGGGCACGGACGCCGCCGGGGTCGCCGCCGACGGCACGCGGGTGCTCCTGCACGGGGTGATCGGCGCCGACGGCCACGGCGTCGGGCCGGACGAGCGGCGCACGCTGCTGTCGGAGAAGTACCCCGGCACGCTCGCGGAGCGGGTCGCGGTGCCGACCCACAACCTCGTGCCGCTCCCCGACGACCTGTCGTTCGAGGAGGCGGCGTGCCTGCCGACGGCCTGGCTCACCGCCTACCGGATGCTGTTCGGCGCCGGCGGCCTCGCCCCCGGCGACCGCGTGCTCGTGCAGGGCGCGGGCGGCGGCGTCGCCACCGCCGCCATCGTGCTGGGCGCGGCCGCCGGCCTGGAGGTCACGGCGACCTCGCGCTCGGCCGAGCGCCGCGAGCGGGCCCTGGCCCTGGGCGCGACGCACGCCGTCGCGACGGGCGACCGGCTGCCGGGCCGCGTGGACGCGGTGATCGAGTCGGTCGGCCAGGCCACCTGGGCGCACTCGGTGCGGTCGGTGCGTCCGGGCGGCACGATCGTCGTGTGCGGGGCGACGTCGGGGGACGCGCCGCCCGCCGAGCTCACGCGCGTCTTCTTCAACGAGATCCGGGTGCAGGGCGTGACGATGGGCTCGCGCGACGACCTCGCGGCACTCGTGCGGTTCTGCGCCCGCACCGGCGTGCGGCCGGTGATCGACTCCGAGGTGCCGCTCGCCCGGGTGCACGACGGTCTGGCGCGCCTCGCGGCGGGCGAGCAGACCGGCAAGATCGTCGTCGTGCCCTGACCCGACCACCCGGCCCGGCTCAGCCGGACGCCGCCGCGGCGCGCGCGGCCAGCGTGCCGAGCGCGGCACGCAGCTCGGGCGGCCCGACGACGTCGAAGGGCGCGTCGAACATCGACAGGTGCGCGGCGATCCCCACCCACGACCACGAGGCGAGCACCACCCGGCACCGGGGCCCGCCGCCGGCGTCCTCCAGCGCCTCGACGACGCCCCACCGCCCGACCCACGGCGCGACGCGCTCCGCCGGCGCGTGCAGCACCGCCTCGCCGCGCACCGCCGCCGCCCCGTCCGCGCCGAAGCCGTCGAGCACGTAGCGCGCGACGTCGCCGCCCGGCACCTCGCGCGGGGCGAAGCGCGGGCCGCTCCCGGAGCGCAGCGCCAGGCGGTCGATGCGGAACCGGCGCCAGTCGTCGCGGTCGAGGTCGAACGCCACGAGGTACCAGCGCCCCTCCACGGTGACGAGGTGGTGGGGCTCCACGCGTCGCGGCGGGCGGAACGCGTCGGGGCCGGTGCCGATCACCGGCGTCGAGCCTCGCTCGTAGTCGAACCGCACCACCTCGCGGGCGCGGATGGCGGTGCCGAGGGCCAGCAGGGTGTCGTGGTCCACCTCGGGCCGCGGCGGCGCCCCCGGGTCGCGAGCGGCGGTGATCTCCAGGGCGTCGATGCGGGCGCGCAGCCGTGCGGGCATCACCTGCCGGACGGTGGCCAGCGCCCGCAGCGCGGCGTCCTGCGTGCCGGCCGTGGTGGACGTCTGGAGCGCGACCGCGACAGCCACCGCCTGCTCGTCGTCGAGCAGCAGCGGCGGCAGCTCCGCGCCCGCGACGAGCCGGTACCCGCCGTCCGGGCCGCGCGTGGCCTGCACCGGATACCCGAGCTCCCGCAGCCGGTCGACGTCGCGACGCACGGTGCGCGGGCTGACGTTCAGCCGGTCGGCGAGCAGCGGCCCCGGCCAGTCCCGGCGCGCCTGCAGCAGCGAGAGCAGCGACAGCAGCCGTCCCGACGTCTCGATCATGCCCCCAGGCTGGCACGAGGAGCGGACAGAAGCTGACCGCATCTGCCGACATCGTGGATCCCGACCCCACACCAGGAGGTGGACCCATGATCCGCACCCGCGGGCTCACGAAGGACTTCCCCGTGAGCCGTCACGAGACCGTGCACGCCGTGCGCGGCATCGACCTCGATGTCGAGGCCGGCGAGCTCGTGGCCGTACTCGGTCCCAACGGCGCCGGCAAGACCACGACCATGCGCATGCTCACGACGCTCCTCGCCCCGACGTCCGGCACGGCCCGGGTGGCCGGGCACGACGTCACGACCGCGCCGCACCGCGTGCGCGCCTCCATCGGCTACGTCGGGCAGGGCAACGGCGCCGCCTCAGCGCAGCAGGCGCGCGACGAGCTCGTCGTGCAGGGCCGCGTGCACGGCCTGGACCGGCGTGCCGCCGGGCTCCGGGCCGACGAGCTGCTCGAGGCGCTCGACCTCGCGCCGCTCGCCCGCCGCAAGGTGGACAGCCTGTCCGGTGGCCAGCGCCGGCGGCTCGACGTCGCGCTCGGGCTGGTGCAGTCCCCGCCGCTGCTGTTCCTCGACGAGCCGTCGACCGGGCTGGACCCGCACAACCGGGCCAACCTCTGGGAGCACGTGCTGCGCATGCGCGCCCTGGCCGCGGAGGGCTCCGGCCCGCCGATGACGATCGTGCTCACGACCCACTACCTCGACGAGGCCGACACGATGGCCGAGCGGGTGGTGGTCGTCGACCACGGCCAGGTCATCGCGGACGACACGGCCGACGCGCTCAAGGCAGACCTCGCCGGCGACCACGTCCTGCTGCAGGCCCTGCCCGAGCATCTGCCAGGCCTCGCCCGGATCGCGCAGCGCGACCCCGCCACGCGCGCGGTCGCCGTGACGCAGGACGGCGGCACGACCGGCACGGTGTCGGTGCGCTCCGCCGACGGCGCCCGCGCGCTGCCGGGCCTGCTCCGGGCCGCGGACGCCGCCGGCCTCCCCGTCCTCGGCGCCCAGGTCGTCCGGCCGACGCTCGACGACGTCTTCCTGGCGCTCACCGGCCGGAGCCTGCGCGAGACCGCGTTCGCGCGCACCGGCGACGGCACACCCGACGGGACCGCCGCGTCCCCCGAGATCGAGGAGGTGGCCTGATGAGCCACGCGACCACGCTGACCGCCCCGCCCACCGCGGCACCCACCACGTCGCCGTCCCCGGCGGGCCGGTTCTGGCGCGACACCGGCCTGGTGCTCGCCCGCGAGCTGAGGCCGCTGCTGCGCGACCCGTTCTCGATGATCTTCGGGCTGATCCAGCCGCTGTTCTTCCTCGCCCTGTTCGGCCCCCTGCTGGTGGCCTCGCTCGGCGGCTCGGACGCCCTCGGCGGCGACGTCTGGCTGTGGTTCGTGCCCTCCATCCTCGTCATGACCACCCTGTTCGGGACCACCGGGACGGGGTCGAACCTGCAGATGGAGCTGGTCTCGGGCTCGCACGAGCGGCTGCTGGTGACGCCGATGTCGCGGTCCGCGATGCTCGTGGGGCGCGCGCTGAAGGAGGTCGTGCCGGTCGTCGTGCAGTCGCTGCTGGTGGTGCTCGTCATGCTCGGCTTCGGCATGCGGCCCGACCCGCTGGGCGTCGCGCTCACCCTCGGCCAGCTCGCCGTGCTCGGCGTGGGGATCGGCGGGTTCTCCTACGCCCTCGCCCTCGCGGTGCGCCAGCAGGAGTGGATGTTCTGGGCGGTGCAGCAGACCGTGATCTTCCCGCTCATGCTGCTGTCGGGGATGCTCCTGCCGCTGGACGGTGCGCCGGCGTGGATGCGCGCCGTCTCCCACGCGGACCCGCTGCGGTACGTCGTGGACTCGGCGCGCGACCTCTTCGCGGGCGACCTCACGGCGTCGTCGGTCGCCTGGGGCTGGCTCGCCGCGGCGGTCACCGCCGCGGCCGGGCTCGTCGTCGGGGTGCGGGCGATGGACCGCTCCGCCGGCTGACCCCGGCGCCGCTCAGGCGAAGCGGTGCCGGTACGCGTCCATCAGCGTGGGGCCGTCGGAGCCGAGGCGCCACACGCTCCACCCGTCCGCCGTCGGCGACCCGGAGGCGGCGGACGCCGCGTGGTCGGGGTGCCAGTACCGCGAGCCGTCGGCGAGCTCGATGGCGCCGTCCTGGTGCAGCACGGCCTCGAAGTACTGGCGGCGGCGCGGGCGCGACCACACGATCGTGGTCGGGTGGACCAGCGTGCGCGCCAGCGCGACAAGGTCCTGGTCCACCTCGTCGTCGCCCGCGGGGGCCGGCGAGGCCCAGGGCGCGGACTGTGCGGGCGGCTCGGACGGCGCCCAGGGCTGCGGCGCCGCCGGGGCGGGCGCCGGCGCCCAGGGCTCCGGCGGGACCGGGGACGTCAGCGGGTCGTAGGCCCGCGACGGCGGCGCGGGCGACCAGCCGTCGTCGAGCGGGTCCGCGGGCGGTGTGCTCAGCCGCGGCGGCTCGAGCGGCGGCACCTGCAGGCGCGGCAGGTCGTCCTCGACGCCGGACCACCGCGGCTCCGGCACCGGCAGGTCGAACGCCGGAGCGGCCACCTCGGCGAACGCCTGGCCCAGGTCCCTCCGGTCGGCGCCGGCGGACGCGCCCGCGTCGTCGAGCTCCGGTCGTGAGGAGAAGCGGTCGGCGCGCGAGCGGCGGCGCGGAGGCGCGGGTGGTGCGGCGGCGAGGTCCGCCCCGGACCGGCTCGCCGCGAGCGGCTGCGGCATCCGCTCGTGCGTCGTGTCGAGGTCGACCTCGCGGTCGAAGCCGCCGGCTCGCTCCGGCCGCGCGGGGGCCGGCGCGGGGCCGGGCACCGGGAGCGGACCGCTCGGGAGGCCGTCGGCGGACGGACCAGCGTCGGCCGACCGGGGGCGCGCGGCGCGACGGCGCGTGCGTGTCGGCGGCGCGACGCTCCCCGAGCGCTCGCGCGGCGGCTGCGCGCCCGCGGGCATCTTGCCCGTGAGCGCCAGGCCGACCGCAACGCCCTCCGCGAAGGTGTCGGGGTCGACGGCCGTGGGCGTCTCGAAGGCTGTGGGCGTCTCGGCGGCGCGCGGCGCGACCTCGTCCGTCGCCGGGGTGCCGAGGGCGGGCACGGTGTCGCTCGGGGGCGCCGACAGGCTCGGGGCCGTGGGGGCCGACGCGGGGTGGATCACCAGGGGCGACACGTCCACGAAGCGGCGCCCGTCCGCGCTGTGCACCACGCCCATCTTGAGCACCTCGACGGGCATGGTGGGCTGGCGCAGGAAGTCGACGGCGTTGAGGATCTCCTCGCTCGCCTCCTGGCAGATGACGATGAGCCGCGCGCTGCTGCGCCCCGGCTGCGAGCGCGTGATCGGCACGCTGTCGTAGAACGCGGCGACGTCGCGGTGGAACGCCGCCGGCCCGCCGTGGTACCGGTCGGCGAGCGCGCCGCGGGTCAGGCGGCCGGCGGCGCCGGCGTGGTCCAGGGCGCGGGTGAGGGCGGCGCGGTCCAGGTCGGCCACGAGCTCCACGACGACCGGCGACCCGGTGGCGTCGAGGGCGAGCAGGTGCGGCTCGTCCGGGCCGGCGCCGGGACTGACCGGGAAGATCTGCTCACCGAGCAGACCGTCGATGTGGCTGTCCACCACCCGATGGGCGGTGGTCCCGACGCCCTGGGCGATTGCCGCGGGCGACCGGTCGGGCTGGACGAGGAGGGGCCGCTGAGCGTCGACCTCGAACAGGGGCATGCACACCACTCCTGGCTCGGACCACGGCCCGGGCGGCCGGATCCCGGGCACAGCCTACGACCCCCCGCGACCTGGCCCGCAACACAGCGACCTCCCAGGCGCGGGGCGTAGGCACCGGCCGTTCCGGTATACCGCGAGGGGCTACGCGTGCCCCGCGCCACCGTCGTCGGCGAGCCGCTCCTCGACCCGCGCGACCTTGGCGTCGAGCTGGCCGGTGTAGCCCGGGCGGATGTCCGCCTTGAGCACGAGCGAGACCCGGTGACCGCCCGCGCCCACGGCCTCCGTGGCGCGCTGGATCACCGGCATCACCTCGTCCCAGTCCCCCTCGATCTCGGTGAACATCGCGGTGGTGCGCGTCGGGAGCCCCGACTCGCGGACGATGCGGACGGCGGCGGCGACGGAGTCCGCCACGGACTCGCCCGCGCCGAGCGGGGCGACGGAGAAAGCGAAGACAGCCATGCGCCCATTCTGCTGCCGAACAGGCGCGAGCGGACCGTAGGCTCGTCGCGTGAGCACACGCGTCACCCTTCTCGCCGGCGGGGTCGGCGGCGCCCGCCTGGCCCACGGCCTCGCCCTCGCCCTGCCCGACGACGGCACCCCGACCGCGGACGGCGGCCTCACCGTCGTCGTCAACGTCGGCGACGACACCGAGCGGCACGGTCTGCTGGTCTCCCCCGACCTCGACACCGTCATGTACACGCTCGCCGGCCTGAACGACGAGACCCGCGGCTGGGGGCTGACCGGCGAGACGTACACGACCCTCGACCAGCTCGCCCGGCTCGGCGAGGACACGTGGTTCACGCTGGGCGACCGGGACCTCGCGACGCACGTCGTGCGCACGGCCGCGCTGCGCGACGGGCAGCCGCTCAGCGCGGTGACGGCGCGCCTCGCCGCGTCGCTGGGCGTGCGCGCCCGGCTCCTGCCGGTGACCGACGACCGGCTGCGCACCCTCGTCGACACGCCCTCGGGCCGCGTCGCGTTCCAGGAGTACTTCGTGCGCCGCCAGCACGCCGACGCCGTGCTGGGGATCGAGCTCGACGGCGTCGGCGCGGCCCGGCCCGCGCCCGGCGTGCTCGACGCCGTCGCGGGCGCCGACCTGCTCGTCGTCGCGCCCTCCAACCCGTTCCTGTCGGTGGAGCCCGTGCTGGCCGTGCCCGGGGTGCGCGACGCCGTGCTCGCGTCGTCGGCGCGCCGGGTGGCGGTGAGCCCGATCGTCGGCGGCCAGGCGATCAAGGGGCCGGCCGCGCAGATCCTCGAGACGCTGGGGCACGAGGTGTCGGCGCTGGGCGTCGCGCGCCTCTACGCCGACCTGGTCGACGTCATGGTGGTCGACGACGCCGACGCCGGCCTCGCGGACCCGATCCGCGACCTCGGCGTCGAGGTGCTCGTCACCGACACGATCATGGGCGGCGCCCCCGGCCGCGAGCGCCTGGCCCGCGACCTGCTCGCCCTCGGATGAGCGCACCGTCCCCGCGCGACACCGTGGCGCTGGTGCCCCTGCGCGACGGCGTCTCGGGCAAGTCGCGGCTGGCGTCCGCGCTCGAGCCCGCGGCCCGGCGGCGGCTCGTCGCGGCCCTGGCGCGCCACGTCGTGGCCACCCTCCTCGCGTCGGACGGCGTCGGCCGCCTCCTGGTGGTCACCGCCGACGTGCCGTTCGCGACCGAGACCCTCGCGGGGCTCGAGCACAGCGGGCGCCTCGAGGTGGTGCCGCAGCCGCCGGACCGGCCCGGCCTGAACGCGGCGCTCGACGTCGGCCGGGAGCACGCCGTCGCGCGCGGGGCCGGCCGGCTGCTGGTGGCCCATGCGGACCTGCCGCTGCTCGCGCCCGACGACGTCGCGGCGCTGCTCGGCACGGGCGCCGGGACGGCGGCGGACGACCCGGCACCCGTCGTCGTCGCCACCGACCGGCACGCCGCGGGCACCAACCTGCTCCTGCTGCCCGCCGCTGCGCCGTTCCGCTTCCGCTTCGGGCCGGGGTCGCGGGCCGCGCACGTCGCGGAGGCGGAGCGGGCGGGCCTGCGGCCCGTCGTCGTGCGGCGCCCGGGCACGGCCGTCGACCTCGACACCGTGGACGACTGGGGCGAGCTGCCGCGCGACGTCCGCGACCGCCTGCGCGACGGCGTCGACCTGCCCCTCCCCTGAGCCCGGGACCGACCTCGCGCGGGCGCAGGCACCGCTCAGTTCCGCGCCCGCGCCCGGTCCACCCGGCCATGAGCATCCAGCTGATCGAGCAGTCCACCCTGCCGGACGCCGACTTCGAGGGATACCTGCACGGCGCAGGCGTGTCGGTGATGTTCGAGCGGATCGACCGGGACGGCGCCGGCCCCCGCCTGCACCGCCACCCCTACTCGGAGACCTTCATCGTGTGGTCGGGGCGCGCGCTGTTCCGGGTGGGCGACGACGAGGTGGTCGCCGTGGGCGGCCAGATCCTCGTCGCCCCCGCCGGCACGCCGCACAAGTTCTCCGTGATCGGGCCGGAGATGTACGAGGCGCTGCACGTGCACGCGAACGACCGGTTCGTCACCGAGTGGCTGGAGTAGCCCTCACACCGCGTCGAGGCGGGCGCGCACGTCGGCGTCGAGGTCGAGGTCGGCCGCCCCGAGCAGCTCGTCGAGCTGCGCGACGCTGCTCGCCCCGATGACGGGGACCACCGGCACGTCGCCGCCCAGCAGCCAGGCCAGCACGACCTGGTTCGGGGTGGCGCCGATCTCGGCCGCGACCTCGCGCAGCACGCGCAGGCGCTCGTGCGTCGTCGGGTGGTCGAACCCGTCCCACAGGGGCTTGTCGTCGCGCACCAGCGCGCCCTGCATGAGCGGCGAGTAGGCGACGACGGCGAGCGGGTGCTCCGTGGCCGCCGACGCGCCGGCGTAGTCCAGCAGCTCGTACGACGCCCAGTTGTGCCGGCCGACGTCGGGCCGCGGGTACGGGTAGGTGAGCTGCTGCTGCACCAGGCCGTACGGCGCCACGCCCTGCCGGCGGGCCTCCTCGCGCGCCTCGACCACGCGGTGCAGCGCGACGTTCGAGATGCCGCCGATCCCGACCAGCCCCTCGGCCTGGAGCTTGCCGAACGCGCCGACGGTCTCGGCCAGCGGGGTGTCGTAGTCGTCGACGTGCCCGTAGTAGGCGTCGATGTGGTCGATGCCCAGGTGACGCAGGCTCTCGCGCGCCTCCCACGCGACGGTCTCCGCGCCGAGGCCCTGGTAGTTCGTCGGCGGCACCTGCTGCAGCGGCAGGTTCGGGTCCTTCTTGGCCGCGCCCACCTTGGTGGCGATCCGCAGCTCGTCGCGGTTGCCGCGGTCCGCGAGCCAGCGGCCGATGACGTCCTCGCTGTCGCGGCCGTGCCCGCCGCCCCAGCCGTTGTAGTTGTTCGCGGTGTCGAGGAACGTGCCGCCGGCCTCGACGAAGCGGTCGAGGATCGCGAAGGACGTCTTCTCGTCCGTCCGGGTGCCGAACCACATGGTGCCGAGGCACAGGGTGCTGACCTCGAAGGACGTGGTGCCGTCGCCGATCGTGCGGTAACGCATGGGTGCTCCTGTCGTCTGCGTGCCGGCGGCGGTCCCGCCGGCTGACACCTCCGAACCTAGGAGGCGATCGGTCCGGGTGTACCGTCCAATTCCATGGCGATGACCCAGACCAATCCGCGCCTGGCGTGGGACACGGTCCTCGACCTCGGCGACGACGAGGCGCCGCTGGTCGCACGCCTCGAGCGCGCCGTCCGCGACGCCGTCCACGGCGGCCGTGTCCCCGCGGGGGCGGCGCTGCCGCCGAGCCGCGCCCTGGCCGAGACTCTCGGGGTGTCGCGGTGGGTCGTGACGGAGGTCTACGCGCAGCTCGTCGCGGAGGGGTTCTGCGAGGCGCGGGTGGGCTCCGCGACGCGCATCGCGGCGGGCGCGGCCACCCACGCCGTCCCGAAGCACCCGGCGCCGCCGGCCCCCGCCGGGCCGGCCGGCCGCGCCCGGCTCGACCTCGCCCCCGGGGTGCCCGACCTGCGCCACGTGCCGCGGGAGGCGTGGCTGCGCGCCCTGCGCGACGCCCTGGCCGACGCCCCGGACTCGGACCTGGCCGCCCCCGACCCGTCAGGCCGCCCCGGCACCCGGGCGGCCGTGGCGGCCTACCTGGCGCGGGCCCGCTCGACCTGCGCGAGCAGCGACGACGTCGTGGTGACGCACGGCGCGGCCGACGGCATGGCGCGCCTCGCCCGCGCGCTGCGGTCCGCGGGCCACCGCGCGCTGCTGGTCGAGGACCCGAGCTGGGGGCGGCTGCGCGACGTCGCGCGCGGCGCCGGGCTGGTCCCCGTCCCGGTCCCGGTGGACGCGGGCGGCGTCAGCACCGACGCGCTGGTCGCGGCGGCCGCGCGCACCGGCGCCCGCGCGGCCCTGGTGACGCCCGCGCACCAGTTCCCGACGGGCGCGGCCCTCGCCCCGGAGCGCCGGGACGCGCTCGTGTCGTGGGCGCGGGCGGTGGACGGCCTTGTGATCGAGGACGACTACGACGCCGAGTTCCGGTACGACCGACGGCCCGTCGCCGCCCTGCAGGGGCACGACCCCGGCCGCGTGGCGCTGCTCGGGTCGCTCAGCAAGACGGTCTCGCCCGCGTTCGGTCTGGGCTGGCTGGTGCTGCCCCCGCGCTGGCGCGAGCGGCTGGGGGCGCAGGCGGGTGGGCCCGCGCCGTCGACGATCGACCAGCTCGCGCTCGACCGCTTCCTCACCGCGGGGGGCTACGAGCGTCACCTGCGGGCCGCGCGCGGGCGTTTCCGCCGCCGCCGCGCCGCGCTGCTCGACGCGCTGGGCGCCGCGCTGCCCGACCTGCCCGTGACGGGCCTGGCGGCGGGGCTGCACGTCGTCGTCGGCCTGCCCGACGGCGTCCCCGCCGCGTCGGTCGTGCGCGCCGCCGCCGGGCGTGACATCGCGGTGGCCGACCTCCGCCGCTACCGCGTGACCGCCGCCCCGATCGCGGGCGCCCCGGCGGAGGCGCTCGTCGTCGGGTACGGCAACCTCGCCGACGCGCGCGTCGGGGAGGCCGTGGCCGGGCTCGCGGCCGCGGTGCGCTCCGTCATGCCCTGAGCGCGGAGCCGGTCACCACCGGCCGCGGTGCACGACGTCCTCCAGCGGCTTGCGCCGGCGCCGCGTGGGCGAGCCCTTCGCGCCGCCGTCGGCCGGGTGGCCCACCGCGACGACGCCGGTCTGGGCCCACGCGTCGGGGACGCCGAACGCCTCCCGGAACGCCGGCACCTCCCCCGCGCCGATGCCGAAGAAGCACGCGCCGAGGCCCTCGTCGACCGCCGTCTGCAGCATGAGCAGCGACGCCATCCCCGCGTCGACGTGCCAGTAGGGCACGGGCCAGCGCGCCTCGGCGCGGTCCGTCCAGCCCTTGTCCGCCTCGGCGTAGCGGCCGAGGTACGCGTCCTTCGAGCACAGCGCGACGACGAGCACCGGCGCGGTGCGCATGCCGGCGAGCCACGAGGACATGTCGCGCTCCGACGCGGTCGGGGTCGCCGCGGTCCAGAACCGGTCGCGGTCCTCCGGCTCGGTCAGCACGAGGAACGACCAGCCCTGCGAGAAGCCCGCGCTGGGGGCCCGCACGGCGTTGCGGACCAGCCGGTCCACCGTCTCGGGCGCCACGGGCTCGTCCGTGAACCGCCGCACCATGCGCCGCCTGCGCACCACGTCCTGGAACTCCACGGCCCCATCCTGCCCCGGGCCGCTGCCGAACACGGGGTTGCGTTCGTATTGACCGGTCAAAGCGAACGCCACCCCGTGTTCGGCGGCGAGCGCGGGTCAGAGGACGAGCTCGGGCTGCAGCTTGGTCACCGTCCACACGCGCTGGCGGCGGGCGGCCAGCGTGGTCAGGCCCAGCGCGACGACGAGGACGCCGAGCAGCACCGTGACGTCGCGCGTGACGGTCGCGAGGTTGCCGCCGTACAGGAGCTGGCGCAGCCCCTCGACGGCGTAGGTCATCGGCATGAACTGGTGCATCGCCTTGAGCGGCTGCGGGATGGTCTGCCACGGGAACGTGCCGCCCGCGGTGACCAGCTGCACCAGCATGAGCACCAGCCCCAGGAACTGCCCCGCCGCACCCAGCCACACGTTGAGCGCCTGCAGCACCGCGACGAAGGTGGCGGAGACGAGCACGAGGAACAGCGCCGTGAAGAGGCCGTAGGACGGCTGGATGTCCAGCGCGAACTTGGTCACCGCGAACATCGCCGCCACCTGCACCACACCGATCGCGGCCGGCGTCGCCCAGCCGCCCAGCGCCGTCGCGAGCGCCGACCGGCCCGCCGCCAGCGCCCGGGTGGACAGCGGCCGCACCAGCAGGAACAGCACGTACGCGCCGATCCACGTGGCCAGCGACAGGAAGAACGGCGCGAGCCCGCCGCCGTACGTGCCCGCCGACGACAGGGCGTCGTTGCGCACCTCCAGCGGGTTGCCGATGGTCGACGCCGTGTCCTCGCGCGTCTGGTCGTCGAGGTCGGGGACCTGCCCGAGGCCCTCCGCGAGCCCGTCGTGCAGCTCCGCGATACCGCTCTTCAGCTCCCCGGAGCCGTCCGCGAGCTTCGTCGTGCCGGCGGCGAGGTCGGCGGCGCCGTCGGACACCTGGCCCGTGCCGTCGGCCAGCCGGTGCACGCCGTCGACGAGCGCCGGGGTGGCGTCGGCGAGCTGCCCGGTGCCGTCCGCGAGCCGGTCCGCGCCGTCCGCCGCCGAGGCGATGCCCGCGGTGAGCTGAGGCGTCGCGCCAGCCAGGGTGGCGGCGCCGTCGGCGACCTGGCGGGACCCGTCCGCGAGCTCGTCGAGCTTCTCGGACGCGCCCTCGACCTGGGTCACCGCCGACTGCACGTCCTGCCGCCGGGTGTCCAGGGCCTCGTCCACGTCCTGCTGGACCACGTCCAGCTGCTCGTCCACCCCAGCGCGCGCCTCGGCGACGATCGAGTCGGCGAGCTGCTGGCACTGCTCCTGCTGCTCCGCGGGCACCTCGGCGCACGCGGCGGCCGCCCGGTCGTCGATGCGGTCCCGGACGTCGTCCTGCGCCTGCCCGAACGCGTCCTTCGCGTCGGAGCGCGCGGCGTCGAGGGTGGGCAGGACCTGCCCGGCGGCGTCGGCGGCCTCCTGGCCGTACTGCGCCACCTGCGCGTTGCCGTCGGCCACCTGGGCCGCGCCGTCGGCGAGCTGCTTCGTCTGCGCGGGCAGGTCGGCGGTCTTCGACTCGAGCTCCCCCAGGCCCGACGCGAGCTGCCCGGCGCCGTCGTCGAGCTGGCCCACGGCGTCCGCCAGCGACCCCACCTTGCCGTCCAGGGTCGCGGCGCCGTCGGCCGCCTGCGCGGCGCCGTCGGCGAGGGTGTGCGCGCCGTCGTCCGCGTCGGCGAGCCCGTCGTCGAGCGTCGTCGCGCCGTCCAGGAGCTGCTGCGCGCCGTCCACCGCGTCCGCGAGGTTGGTGTGGATCGACGCGAAGCCGCGCAGGAACGTGTCGGCGGCCTCCGTGCCGACCTCCTCCGCGATGGAGTCACGCACCTTCCCCACGATCTGGTCCGAGATGGTGCCCGCGAGGTAGTTGTTCGCGTCGTTGGTGATGAGCGTGAGGCTCGCCTGCTCCGGCTCGAACTCCCCGGCCGACGCCAGGTCGGCGGAGAACGTCGGCCCGATGATGAGCGCGGCGTCGTAGCGACCCGACCGCACTCCCGCCTCCGCGTCCGCCTGCGAGGTCTCCACCCAGCCGAACCCGCCGTCGTCGAGCAGCTGGTCCGCGACGTCGCGCCCGAAGTTGCGCTCCGTCGTGTCGCCTGTCTCCGCGTCCGTCGTCGTGGTGCCCTCGTCCTGCACGACGACGGCGGCCGGCACCTGGTCGAGCTGCCCGTACGGGTCGTGGTTGGCGAACAGGTACAGGCCCGCGTACAGCGTGGGGATCAGCGCCATCGCGAGGATGGCGAGCTTGGGGAGCCGCCCGGCGGCGAGCCGGCGCAGCTCGGACAGGGCGAGCCGGACCGCGGTCATCGGGTCTCCTCCTGGGTCTCGGCGGCCGGGGCGCCCGCGGCCTGCGGGGCGTCGTCGGGGGCGATGGCGTCGTCGGGGGCGATGGCGTCGTCGGGGGCGATGGCGTCGTCGGGGGCGATGGCGTCCTCCGGGGTGGCGGCGTCCGTCGGCACGACGTGGTGACGCCCGACGGCGACCCCGGGCGCGATGTCGACGTCCTCCTCGGCGCGAGGGTCCGGGTCCGGGGACGGTTCCAGCTCGTCCTCGACCTCGGCCTCGTCGCCGGGCTGGGGCTCGGTCCCGGTGCCGGCGGTCTCGGCGGCGGGTGCCGGCACCGCCGGGGGCAGCACCGCGGTGTCGTCGTCGAGCGCCTCCTGGGCGTCGGGCTCCGGTGCCGGCCCGGGCGTCTGGCGCAGCACGACCTGCGGCGGCTCGTGCATGCTCTGCCCGCGCGCGGGCGGCAGGTCGGCGCCGAGCTCGCGCGCGGACGACCGCGTGCACTGCACCATGACGCCAAGCCCGGACGCGGCGAGCGTGCGCGCGGTCTCCCACCAGCCGGACGGCTCACCGCCGTGCCGGTCCGGGAGCGTCAGCACGACGAACCGCACGTCCGGGTTCTCGGCGGCCAGCGCCGCGAGCACGGCGGTGCGCACGACGCCCGGCAGCTGGTCGACCCGCCGCCCGCGGTCGTCGGTGAGCGCGCGCTCCTCGAGCCAGCGCGTGACGTCGCGGGGCAGCGACCGCCGCCCGGCGAGCGCGAGCCCCTCGGCGACGACGTCGGACAGGGTGAGCGCGTCGTCGGGCTCGCTGATGCCGGGCACGTCGACGACGGCCGTGCGGGCGCGCAGCGCGGACGGCAAGGCGGCGGCCCCGTCGAGGCGCACGGTGCCGTCCGACGGGGCGAACCGCCCGGTCGCGACGAGCGCGAGGGCGGTGTGCCCGTGGCCGGGCTCCCCGGCGACGAGCAGGCACTCCCCCGTCGACCAGGCGAGGTCGGTGGCCTCCAGCATCGGCTCCCGACGCCCCTCGACCCGCACCCCGCTCAGCGTGATCTGCACCCTGCTCCCCGTCCCCCGGCACACTGTTGACTTGCGATCAACAACTGTACGACCGGTGTTGACTGCAGGTCAATAACGACGTACAACTGACGCCATGACCCCCGCCACCCCGAGCGCCCGGACGCGGCACGAGCCCTCCGACCGCCGCCGCCAGCTCCTGGCCACGGCGATCGCCGAGGCCGAGGACGGCGGCCTGGACGCGCTGACCCCCGCGTCGGTCGCCGCCCGGTCGGGGGCGTCCAAGGCGCTGGTCTTCCACTACTTCGGCTCCACCGCGGCGCTGCGGCGCGCGGTCGCGCTCGAGGCGGTGTCCGACCTGGAGCAGACGCTGCTGACACCCGACGATCGTCCCCTCGCGGACCGGCCGGCGCACGCGATGTCCCTGTTCCTGGGGTCGGTCACCGCGCACCGGCGCGTCTGGGAGGACATCTGGCGCGGCACGCTCGCCGACGACGAGGCCACCGAGGACGCGCTGCGGGGCGTGCGCTCGGCCCTCGTGGCTCGCATGACGGCGACGGCGGGCGTCATCGGCTTCACGCCCAGCGGGCGGCTGCAGCTGCTCGCGCAGGGCTGGGTGGCCCTCGTCGAGAACGTCACCGCCGCCTGGCTCGGCGGCAGCGGCGTCTCGCGCGCCGAGCTCGAGCGGCTGCTGGTCGAGTCCCTCGTGGTGCTGGTCCCCGAGCTGCCCGAGCCCGCCCGCTCCGGCGTCCTCGCCATCGTCCGCCGCCCCTGACCCCCGGACCGCTGTGGCGGGTCGGGGTCAGAGACGCTCGGCGATGACCTCCACGAGGGCCTTGCCCTCCACGCCCTCGAGCTGCACCGCCTGCGTGCGGCAGGAGAAGCCGTCGGCGATGAACTCGGCACCTTCGGTCCGCTCGCGCAGGGCGGGCAGCAGCGCGTTCTCGGCCACCGCGACGGACACGTCGTAGTGCCCCTTCTGCATGCCGAAGTTCCCGGCGAGGCCGCAGCAGCCTGCGAGCACGGTGATCTCGGCGCCCGCAGCGCGCAGCAGCGCCTCGTCGGCGGAGAAGCCCATCACGGAGTGCTGGTGGCAGTGCGGCTGCACGACCGCCGTGACGTCCGACAGGTCGGGCACCTGCCACCGGGCGCCGGGGGCGGTGTCGGGCGAGGTGAGCAGCTCCGCGAGGGTGCGGGTGGCCTCCGCGACGGCCTTCGCGCGGGGGTCGTCGGGGAACAGGTCGAGCAGGTCGGAGCGCAGCACCGCCGTGCACGACGGCTCCAGCCCGAGGATCGGGATGCCGTTCACCGCGTACGGGCCGAGCACGGACAGCAGCGACGACAGCCGCCGCCGCGCGCCGTCGAGCTGCCCCGTCGAGATCCACGTGAGGCCGCAGCACGCCTGCTGGTCGGGCACGACGACGTCGTACCCCGCGTCGGTGAGCACCTTCACGGCTGCCTGGGGGACGGAGGGCGCGAGGGCGTCGCTGAACGAGTCCGCCCAGAGCACGACCTTCGGCCGCTCCCCCGGCGCGGGCCGGTCGCCCGGCTTCTGGCCGGCACCCAGGCCGGGCACGCCGTGCGACGCCCAGCCGCGCTTCCACCAGGTGCGGAACGGGATCTCGGCGAACTCGGGCACCTTCCGCCGCGTGTCCATGCCGCCCGCCCACAGCACGGCCTTCGCGATCCACGGCACGCCCAGCACACCGTTGACGAACCGCGGCATCCCGCCCGCCAGGCGCGCCCACCGCGGCAGCCACCCGAGGGCGTAGTGGTCGACGGGGCGCAGCTTGCCCTTGTACGTACGGTGCAGCACCTCGGACTTGTACTGCGCCATGTCGACGCCCGCCGGGCAGTCGGACGAGCACGCCTTGCAGCTCAGGCACAGGTCGAGCGACTCGCGCACCTCCGGGGCGGTGAGCCCGCCGACGAGCGTGCCGTTGACGGCCTCCTGCAGCACGCGTGCCCGCCCGCGGGTGACGTCCTTCTCGTCCTTCGTCGCCTGGTAGCTGGGGCACATGAACCCGCCCGAGGCGTGGTTGTCAGCCCGGCACTTGCCCACGCCGACGCAGCGGTGCACCGCCGTCGTGAGGTCGTGGTGGTCGTGCGCGAAGGAGAAGCCGGTGTGGCCCGTCCGCTTCGCGATGCCGTGCAGGGGGCCGGAGCCGGCGAGGCCGCGGTCCCCGACGGGCACCGTCGAGAGCACGGGCTTCGCCGCGGGCCGGCGCAGGTCGGCGTCGACGGCCACCGGCCGCACCACGACGCCCGGGTTGAGCAGGTCGTCGGGGTCGAAGAGCGCCTTGACGCGCTCCATGAGCCGGATCGCCTCCGCCGAGTACATCAGGGGCAGCAGCTCGGACCGCGCGCGGCCGTCGCCGTGCTCGCCGGACAGGGAGCCGCCGTGGTAGGCCACCAGGCGCGCCGCGTCGTTCATGAACGTGCGCAGCACCGAGCCCGAGGCCTCCATCGGGATGTCGATGCGCAGGTGCACGCAGCCGTCGCCGAAGTGCCCGTACGGCAGGCCGTCGACGCCGTAGCGCGTCATGAGGTCCTCGAGGTCGCGCAGGTACGCGCCCAGGCGCTCGGGCGGGACGGCGGAGTCCTCCCAGCCCGGCCACGCCTGCTCCCCCGCGGGCGTGCGCCCGGCGAGCCCGGCCCCGTCGGCGCGGATCTGCCACATCTTGGTGGCGTCCGGGCCCGCGGGCAGCACCAGCGACGACAGGGCGGACGACGACGTCACGACGGCCTCGGCCCGCGCGCTCGCCTCGTCCTGGCTCGCGCCGCCCACCTCGATCATCAGCCAGCCCGCGCCCTCGGGCAGCGCCGGCACGGACGCCTCGCCCTTGGCGCGCCGCACGACGTCGACCAGCCGGGCGTCGAGGCCCTCGACCGCCAGCGGGTGGTGGCCGAGCAGGTGCGGCACGTCGTCGGCCGCCGACGGCATGTCGGGGTACCCGAGCACCACCAGGGTCGGCGCCGTCGGCACCGGAACCATCCGCAGGGTGGCCCCGAGCACCGTGACCAGCGTGCCCTCCGTGCCGACCAGCGCCTTGGCAAGGTCGGAGCCGTTCTCGGGCAGCAGGTGCTCCAGCGAGTACCCCGAGACCTGGCGGCCGAACCGGCCGAACTGCGTGCGGATGAGCGCGAGGTTCTCGCGCACCAGCTCCGCCAGGCCCGGCACCTGGGCGAACGTCGCGTCGCCCCGCCCCGCGGTGAAGCGCCGGCCGCGCCCGTCGACGACGTCGAGCTCCAGCACGTTGTCGGCCGTGCGGCCGTAGGCGACGGCGTGCGGGCCGCAGGCGTTGTTGCCGATCATCCCGCCGAGGGTCGCGCGGTTCTGCGTGGACGGGTCGGGGCCGAACCGCAGGCCGTGGGACGCGCCCGCGCGCTGCAGCGACGACATGACCGTGCCGGGCTCGACCACCGCCGTGCCCGCCTCCGGGTCGACCGAGACCACCTGGTCCAGGTGCCGGGAGAAGTCGAGCACCACGCCGGGGCCCACCGCGTTGCCCGCGACCGACGTGCCCGCGCCGCGGGCGGTCACCGGGATCGACAGCTCGCGCAGCACCTCCAGGCCGCGCACCACGTCGCGCGAGCTGCGCGGGAAGGCGACGACGTCCGGCACCACGCGGTAGTTCGACGCGTCCGTGGAGTACTCCGCGCGACGGCGCGAGCTCGCGTCGACGTCGCCCGCGATGACCGTCCGCAGCGCGGAGACGACGGCCGCGCGCGCCTCGTCGGCCGCCTGCCTGGCCGCGTCCTCCGCCTCGTCGCGGGTGGGCGCGACGTCCGCGCCGCCGTCCGGGGTCGGGGAGTTCCGGGTCTGGGCTGGCACGCGCCGATTCTGCCATCGGTGCCCGCGGGGCGCCGACGCGTCCACGCCGCCACCGCCCGACCCGTACCCGTCCGAGCACGCGATCCGTACCCGCGAATCGGCCGGATGCCGGTACGGATCCCGTGGTCGAAGGTGGCGTCAGCGGTCGCGGGAGGCCCGCTCCTGGGCGGCCCGCACCACCTCACTCTCGGCCTTCCGCGCGTCGCGCAGCGCCTTCTCGAGCTCGCGCACCCGCTTCTGACCCTCGCGCACCCGCTTGTCGGCCTCCTTGCGCCGGGCCGCCGCCTTCTTGACCTTCGGGTCGGAGGAGTAGGCGCCCGCGACCGCGACCGCCTCGACGACCTCGGGGTCCTCGCCCGTCGACGCGGCCGCCTCCGCACCCCCGCCGTCGGGCAGCGCGCCCGCTGCCTCGCGATCCGCGACGTAGGCGCCCACGCCGTCGAGCGTCCGCTCCAGCCCCCAGGCGACGTCGTCGAGCTCGTCGAGGCCCTCGCCGCTGGGGGGCACGTAGGTGCCGCGCTCCACGAGGGGGCGCAGGTACGGGAAGCGCACCTCGTCGACGAGGAGGCGCAGGACGTCCCGGTACGCGGAGCCCAGGGCGTCGTCGTCGCCGCCGGCCTCGGCGACGGCCCGGTCCAGGTCGCGGCCGAGCAGCGCGGCGTTCCGGGCGTACCCGCTGGTGAGCAGGATGGTCGCGATCTTCTCGTCGTCGTCCAGGGGGGTGGAGCGCAGCGCCCGCAGCCCGGCGTCCAGCACGCGCAGGTTGGCCGGGGTCATCGGCGCCCCGGTGACGGGGATGTCGAGCACCCAGGTGTGCGCGCGGTAGACCCCGAGGGTGAACAGCGCCCACTCCCGCAGCTCGGCGCGCCAGTCCGGGGGTTCGTGCGCCGGCGGGAAGACGACGTCGATGGCCACCTCCTGCATGAGCAGCAGCAGGTCGTCCTTGCTGGTGACGTACCGGTACAGCGACATCGTGGTGAAGCCGAGGCTCTTGGCCACGCGGGCCATGGAGACCCCGGCCAGGCCCTCGGCGTCGGCGATCTCGACGGCGGCCTCGACGATGCGCTCGATGCTCAGCTCGCGGCGCGCCACCCGTTCCGGCCGCTCGGCCACGCCCCACGCGAGCGCGAGACGGGGCGGGAGCTCGGGCGCGTCCGCCTCCGGCGGGTCCGTCTCGGGCAGGTCCGTCTCCGGCGTGTCCGTCATGGGTTCATCATCCCCGACCTCGCGCGCCGGTCGAGCCTGCCGGGACCGCTCGCGGGTCTCGACAGGCTCGACCGGCTCGACCGGCGCGCCACCGCTCAGCGGGCCGTCCGACGGCGGTACAGGACGCCGCCCGCGACGATGCTCGCCACGAGGAAGCCCACCAGCCAGAGGCACGCCGTGAGGATCGTGCCGCCGTCGGGCGCGCCCATGAGCAGGCCGCGGACGGACTCGATGATCGGCGTGAACGGCTGGTGCTCGGCGAAGCCGTGCAGCCAGTCGGGCATGGTCGCGACCGGGACGAAGCCGGAGCTCAGGTACGGCACGAACAGGAAGATCATGTTCACCGACATCGACGCCTCGACGCTGAGCACCAGCCCGAACGCGACGCTGAGCCAGGTGAACGCCAGCACGGCGAGCACGGCGAACGCGACGAAGCCCAGCCAGTCGCCGAGCGCGGCGCCGGGACCGAACCCGTACGCGAGCGCCACGAGCAGCACGACCGCCGCGGACGCGAGGTTGCGCACGACGCTCGCGATGACGTGGCCCCACAGCGCGGAGGGCCCGAAGATCGGCAGGGTCTTGAAGCGGTCGATCGTGCCGGTCGTCATGTCCTGGGCCACGCCGACGGCCGCCGTGGCGGAGTTCATGCCGAGACACATGATGAGCACGCCCGGCACGACGTAGTCGATGTAGTCGCCGCCCGTGCCGCCGGCGATCGCGCCGCCGAAGATGACGACGAACACGGTCATGATGAGGACCGGCAGGGCGAAAGCCGTGATGAGCCCGTCGATCGAGCGCAGGGAGCGGCGTGCCTCGCGGCGCGCCATGGTGGCGACGTCGCGCAGGGGCGCGCGGTGCGCGGACCGCGTGCGGGAGGGTCCGGGCACGGTCGGCGCGGCCGGGGCCAGGGTGGTGGTCATCGCAGGGCCTCCTCGGGGGCGGGGCGCGCGGCCACGCCGTCGGTCGTGGTGTCGGTGGTGGCGCCGGTGGTGACGCCGGTGGGGCGGGCCCCGGTCAGCGCGAGGAAGACGTCGTCGAGCGTCGGCTTGACCACGCTCACACCCGCGACGGCGAGGCCGCGGGACTCCGCCCGGTCCAGCACGTCACGGATCGCGCGGACGGGCTCGGAGCTCGGGAACGTCAGGGCGAGGGCCTTCGCGTCCTCCTCCGCCTCCGCGAGGCCGGCGACGCCGAGCCCCCTCGCCTCCGCGAGGCTGGTCGCGTCGTCGAAGGCGACCCGCACGTGGTCGCCCGCGACGAGCGCCTTGAGCTCCTCGGCCGTGCCGCGCGCGGCGACGCGCCCCTCGGCGAGGACGGCGATCACGTCGGCCAGCCGGTCGGCCTCCTCGAGGTACTGGGTGGTGAGGAGGATCGTGGTGCCGTCGGCCGCCAGCCCCCGCACCACCTCCCACAGCTGGGAGCGGGACGCCGGGTCGAGGCCGGTGGTGGGCTCGTCGAGCACGAGCACGTCCGGGTCGGACACCAGGCTGATGGCCAGGTCGAGCCGGCGGCGCATGCCCCCGGAGTAGGTGCCGACCCGCCGGCGCGCGGCGTCGGTGAGGTCGAAGCGCTCCAGGAGCTCCTGGGCGCGGCGACGCACGGTCCGCCGCGGCAGGTGCGCGAGGTCGGCCATCATGACGAGGTTCTCCTCGCCGGTCTGGAACTCGTCGACCGACGCGTACTGGCCGGTCAGCGCGATGCTGCGCCGCACGGCGGCGGGGTCCTTGACGACGTCGGCACCCGCGATCGTCGCGGTGCCGCCGTCGGGGCGGACGAGCGTGGTGAGGATGTTGACGGTGGTGGTCTTGCCGGCGCCGTTCGGGCCGAGCAGCGCGAAGATCTCCCCGCGCCGGACGGCGAGGTCGACGCCGCGCAGGACGTCGGTGCGCCCGTAGGACTTGTGCAGCCCTTGCACCGCGATCATCGGGTCGTTCATGGCCGTTCCCCTCTGGTCGGTCGTGTATGCCATACACGAGCGTAGGGCATACACACCGTGTTGGCTATACACAGCGTGTGCCCAATACACGTCGCGTGCTGCACGCGCGCCCCGGCGCCGGCCCGGCTACGGTCGGACCGTGCGCGTCGTCGTCGTGGGAGCCAGCGGGAACGTCGGGACGGCCGTGCTGCGCGCGCTGGTGCGCGAACCGGCCGTGACCTCGGTCGTCGGCGTCGCCCGGCGCGTGCCGCGCGCCGACGGCAGCAGCACCGTGACCTTCCCCCACGACGCCGCCGAGTGGGTCCGCGTCGACCTCACCGACACCGCCGACGCCGTGGTCCGCGGGCTCGACGCGGCGTTCCTCGGGGCGGACGCCGTCATCCACCTCGCCTGGGCGCCGCCGTCCGCGCGCGACTCAGCGAAGGCCCGCCGCCTCAACCTCGACGGCTCGCGCGCCGTCGCCGACGCGGTGGTGCGCGGCGGCGTGCCGCACCTCGTGCTCGGCTCCACCTCCGGCGTCTACTCCCCCGGCCCGGCGGACGGCACCCCCGTGCAGGAGGACTGGCCCCGGCGCGGCGTGCCCACGTCCTCGTACGCGGTGCAGAAGGCCGCCGTCGAGCGCATGCTCGACGACGTGGCGGCGACGCACCCGCGGCTCGTCGTGACGCGCGTGCGCCCGGCGCTGATGCTGCAGCGCGAGGCCGGCGCCGAGCTCGCGCGCTACTTCCTCGGGCCGCTCGGCACCCGCGCGCTACGGCTCGCCGCCAAGCGGGCGCCGGAGGGTGCTCTGCTGCCCGCCGTGCCCGCGCTCGAGGGGCTGCGCCTGCAGGTGATGCACACCGACGACGCCGCCGAGGCGTACCGCGCCGTCGTCGTCGGCCGGCACCCGGGGCCGTTCAACCTCGCCCCCGACGGCTGGCTGACCTCCGACGACCTCGCCCAGGTGCTCGCGGGCGGGCGCTCGGTCGCCGTCTCCCCCGGCGCCGCCCGCACGGGACTGTCGGTCGCCTCCCGCCTGCACCTCGCCCCGATCGACGTGGGCTGGTTCGACATGGCGCGCGCCGACGTCGTCCTCGACGCGTCGCGCGCCCGCGAGCTGCTGCACTGGGCGCCCACGCACGACCAGCGGGACGTGCTGCGCGAGACGGTCGAGGGCGTCATCGCCGGCACCGGCGCGGGCTCACCGCCCCTGCTGGGCTGAGACCCGCCCCGCCTCCGCGCAGGCCATCGTCGGGTCGATCGCAGCCATCACGGACCGCCCCACCGCGCCGAACGCCTCGAGCTGCCCCGGCTCGAGCACGTCGATCACCAGGCGGCGCACCTCGCGGACGTGCCCGGGCGCCGCGGCCGTGAGCCTCGCCAGCCCGGCGTCCGTGAGGCGGGCCTCCATGCGCCGCCGCCCGTCCGAGCAGGCGTTGCGCTCGACGAGGCCGTCCCGCTCGAGGCGGCCGACGGCGTGCGACAGGCGGGACAGCGACCCGTTCGCCAGGGCGGCGAGGTCGGACATGCCGACCGTGCGCTCCGGAGCGTCGGCGAGGGCGACGAGCACGTGGTACTCGAACAGGTTGAGCCGGGAGTCGGCGCGCAGCTGGGCGTCGAGCGCGGCCGGCAGGGTCATGAGCATCCCGGCCACGGCCATCCAGCTGCGGCGCTGGTCCTCGGTGAGCCACGCAGGGGCCTCGGTCTGTGCGGACGGCATACCCCATCCTAGGCCGACTTGAACATTCAAGGCGCGTCGGCGTACGGTCGACTTGAACATTCAAGACGGGCCGTCCGACGCGCGACGGCCGCGCACCGGAGGGACCATCCCATGACGCTTCTTCGCCTCGACGCCAGCATCCAGGGCGACCGCTCGGCCAGCTCCGCCCTGGCGGACACCGTGGTCGCCGAGCTCACCGCCGCCCGACCGGGCACGACCGTCGTCACCCGCCACCTGGGCCAGGACCCGCTGCCCGCCGACGCCTGGGCCCAGGCGACCACCGCCGGCTTCGTCGCGGAGCAGGAGCGCACCCCCGAGCAGCGCGCCGCCCTCGACCTCGCAGCCCTCCTGGCCGACGAGGTCCGCGCCGCGGACGCCCTCGTCCTCGCCCTGCCGCTGTACAACTACGGCGTCTCGCAGCACGCCAAGGCCTGGATCGACCTCGTCACCACGGGGGCCGGCGCGGGGGTCCCCGTGCTCGAGGGCAAGCCCACCGTGCTCGTCACCACCCGCGGCGGCTCCTACGGCGAGGGCAGCCCGCGCGCCGGCTGGGACCACAACACCGACTACCTGCGCCGCATCCTCGAGGACCTGTGGGCCGCCGACCTCACCGTCGTCGAGCGCGAGTTCACGCTGGTGGGCGTCAACCCCGCCCTCGACGAGTTCACCGACGTCGCAGCCGTCATGGCCAAGCAGGCCGAGCAGGACGCCGTCGCCGCCGGCCGCGCGCTGGCCGCCCGCTGACCGCCGCCGAGGTAGTCGAGATCCTCGCGAGGTAGTTCGCATCCTCGCGAGGTAGTTCAGGACACGGCGAGGTCGTCCTCCAGGGAGGACGACCTCGCCCCGGTCGTGGACGGCTCCCGTCAGGGGAGCGCGGGCAGGTCCAGGAGCGCGACGCCGCCGCCGGATCCCATGTACCCGTACACGAGCACGGTCGAGCCGCTGATCGCGAACGGGTCGGTCGGATAGATCACCTGCTGGTCGACCATCCGCCCGATGTCGAACAGCTTCCCGTCCGCGTCCCACACCACCGGCGTCACGTCGTCCGGCGTCGGCTGGGCGCTGCCCAGCACCAGCCCCTCGTCGGTGATCTTGTACGCGGTGCCGTCGAACCCGAGGTCGGGCAGCCGGCGCATCCCGCCGTCGGCGGTCCACACGAACGCGTCGTGGCCCGACCGGCCGACGACGTCGCCCGCCGCGTTGATGCCCTGCGCGACGGCGTCCCACATCCGCGGCAGCACGCCGAGGTCCTGGACCTCGCCGTCAGGCGTCCAGCGCACGGCGTGCGGGATGCCGTCGTCGCCCAGCGACGTGCCGACGGCGTACCCGGCGTCGTTGATCGCGAGCGCCTTCGTCGCGCTCGGGTCGTCGCCCAGGTGCGGCAGCATCCGGAACCCCTCGCCCTCGGTCCAGACCCACGGGTCGGAGTGGCGGCGGGTCGCCCCGTCCTCCACGACGTCCTGCAGGGACGTGCCGACGACCTGGACGCCGTGGGCGTCCGTCGCGTCGTTGAGGTCGTACGCATAGGTCTGGCCGTAGTCGCGCGCGTCCGGCACCCCGAGGTCGACGCGCGCGCCGTCCGCCCGCCACAGGACCGCCGTCACACCCCCGGCCCTGAGCAGCACCTGACCGGCGGCGTCGCCCGCCTCGTTGATGCCGTAGGCGGAGCCCATCCGACCGTCCGGACCCACGTCGAGGGTCGTGCGGCCGCCGTCCGCCGTCCACAGGACCGGGGTGGTCACCGCCGAGATCTGCGCGTCGCCGGCCACGACGCCGTGCGAGTTCATGTCGGCGCCGACGAACGGACGGTCCGTGCCGAGCACCTCGGCCTGCGGGGTGCGCACGGTCGCGACCCGCACCTCGGCGCTGCCGACGAACCCGCCCGCGGCGTCCACCAGCGGCACGGAGCCCACGAGGGCCCGGGAGCCGAAGGGGTGCGCCACGGCGGTCACGTCGGCGGTCAGGTCGAGCGTGTCGCCGGGGGCGAGCTCGCGGGGTGCGTCGTCGGCCACCGTGACGCTGCCGAGCGACGGGGAGAACAGCTTCTCCACGTAGTCGAACTCCACCCCGGCGGCGGGCACGGAGGTCCCGGAGACGACGACTGCGTACGAGCCGGGCTCGGGGTCGCGCACCGTGATCCGCTCCACCCCCGGGCCGATCTCCTGCGCGCGGGCGACGACGCGGCCCGTGGCGATGTGCCCCAGCAGCACGTCGACGTCGGCGTCGTCCGCGAGCGGCGTGACGGTGAGGTCGAGCAGCGTGGCGTCGCGCGGGACGTCGACGCGGTTCTGGACCGTGCCGCCCGCGGCGACCGCGCCGCGCAGGGTGACGGTCCGGCCCAGCGCGCCCTCGGCCGGGCGCGCCTCGACGGTGCCCCAGGCGTTGGTGGCAGCGAACTGCACCGGCTGCGGCGTCTGCACGTCGAGCGCGTCCAGCGTCACGGTCTCGGGCTCGAAGGTCACCCCCTCGAGGACGGCCTGCACGCGGTAGCCCGGCTCGGCGGTCGGGGCGACGCGCGAGGCCTCCACGACGAGCTCCCACACCCCGGCCCGCGGCCGCTCGTAGGAGTGGTTCGCCGGGTCGCACGCGTCGGTCGCCGTATAGCAGGCGGTGGGCGCGTCGACCGGCATCCCCACCGGGTCGAACGCGCGCACGCGGACGCCGGACGCGGCCGCGCCGTCGGCCCCGGCGAGCGAGACCTGCAGGTTCTGCACGCCCTCGGGCACGGCCACGAAGACGGACTCGGCGCCGCCGCGCGGCACCCGTCCCTTCGCCGTCACGGCGCGCGCCGGGGCGGCGGCGACGTCGGTCGCGACCACCGTCAGCGGCACGACGTGGTCGACGCCGGGCGTCAGCGGGTCGTCGACCCGCAGCAGCGCGGAGTGCAGCCCGGCGGTCCGGGGGCGGGCCTGCACCCTGACGGTGGCCGCCTCGCCGCGGGCGAGGCGCACCAGGGCGGGGACGTCGAACGTGCCGTCGTCGCCGACCAGCGTCAGCCGGTGCAGCCGCGCGGTCGACGCGCCCGAGGTACGCGTGACCTCGACGTCGTAGGTCGTGCGCTCGCCGGGGGCGACGCCGCCGTCGTCCGGCAGGCAGCGGTCGTGGACGCCCGCGCCGACCCCGGGCGTCGTCAGCGCCGCGGAGAGCGCGGTGCACACCGGCGCCGCGACCGTGTAGTCGGCGTGCTGCGGCTTGGTCACTCCGTCGACGAGGATCCGCCGCCAGGCCCCGGGCACGTCGACGACGCCCGCGCCCTGGGCGGCCACCTGGACGCCGTCGATGAGGTCGGCGCTGTCCATGACGGCGCTGCGCATCCCGGCGGCGCTCATGTCGAGGCCGCGGGCCTTCGCCGCGGAGCGCAGCAGTGCGACGTCACCCGCCACCTGCGGCGACGCCATCGAGGTGCCGTTGAGCATCCCGTACCCGGCGGGCAGGTCGTACCCGGTCTCGGGCACCGGCTCCCCCGGGAGCCACGTCGGGACGGTGGACACGGCGGCGCCCGGCGCGCTCACCGTGGGCTTGAGGGAGCCGTCCTCCGACGGGCCGCGCGCCGAGAAGGGGAACAGGCCCAGGTCGGTGGGCACGCGGGACCCGTAGTCCGCGAACCAGGTGTCGTCGCTGACGGACGCCGCGACGCTGATGACGCCGTCGCCCGTGGAGGGCGGCGAGACGGTGTTCAGCCCGGGGCCGTCGTTGCCGGCCGCGGCGACGATGTCGACGTCGTACGTGTCCACCAGCTCGTCGTAGAGACGGGCGATGGCGCTCGAGCCGTCGTTGAGCGGCACGAGCCCGCCGATCGAGACGTTGACGACGTCGACGTCGTGCTCCACGACGAGGTCGATCATGCCCTCGGTGAGCGCGACGGACGTGCAGCCCCCGGCCCACGTGCAGGCCCGGGCCGAGACGATCTGCGCGCCCGGCGCGGCGCCCCGCATGTCGCCGCCCAGCAGGCCGTTGCCGGCCGCGATGCCGGCCACGTGCGTGCCGTGCTCGCCGGTGACGACGCCGAGGTTGACGAAGTCGCCCACCTTGCCGACGTTGACGCCGCCCAGGGGGGTCAGGTCGACGTCCTCGCGGTAGTCGACGGTGAACGGCATGCTCTCGACGACGTCCGTGGACGGGTCGTCGGTGCCGAGCTGCCCCACCTGCCGGTCGACGCCGAACGGCAGCATCGGCGTCTCCTCGACGAGGTCGCCGTCCGCGTCGGAGTCCACCCGGATCTCGTGCGTCGCGGCGTCGTACAGGAGGGCGAACCGGTCGGACGTGTCGCCGTCGCGGTTGAGGTCGCCCTGTGCGTCGGACGCCGCCGACGCCGTCTCGTTGATCGCCGCGATCGTGTACGCGCCCTCGGGGGCCGTGTACTGGATGCCGCCGAACCGGAACGAGGGGCCCGTGACCTTGGTCGTCAGCTGCTTCCACGTCCCGTCCCCGTCGACGATCGGGTCGGTCGCCGCGAACCAGTCGACGATCTTGGGCCTGCCGTCGCTGGTGGTCTGCAGCGCGGGGTGCGACAGGTCGACGCCCGTGTCCAGCACGCCGATGACCGTGCCGCGGCCGTCCCAGCGCGGGTGCGCGTCGGTGAACCGCACCGCGCCGGTCTCCCCGACCGGCAGGTACGGGTTGTCGGCGGGGGTGTCCGCGGACGGCGCGGCAGGGGTGTCCCCGCCGTCCGTGCCGGACCGCGCGGGAGCCGTGTCCTCGCCCGCCTCGAGCGGCGTGGGGTCGGGGACGTGGAGCTCGCGGTCGAGGTCGACGGCGAGGACGTCGCCGCGCGCGGCGAGCGTCAGGACGTCGTCCGTCGGCACGGTGGCGCGCACGTAGCCGAGGTCGTGCTCGGACCGCCCGACGACCCCGCCGGTACCCTCGACCGCGTCCTCGACGGCGGGCGCCCGGTCCGGGTCCACGGCGAGGAGCACCGTGACCGTGGCGTCGTCGGACGCCTGCGCCTCGTTGAGGAGCTGCTGGTCGGCGTCGCCCAGCTTGGCGTCGAGCGCCGCGGCGGCGTCGCCCGCGACGACCGGCACGAACCCCTCGTCCGCGTCGTCCGTCGCGTACGGGTCGTCGGGGGCGTGCTCCTCGAGCACGCTCTGCGCGGCCTCCTGCGGGGAGACGAGCGCGCCCTCGTCCCCTGCGGCGGTGGCGGCGGGCGGGGTGAGGCCGGTGATGGCGAGTGCCGCGGCCGCCAGGACGACGGCGGCGCGCCTCGCGCGCACGGTCCCGGAGGGCGGCACGCGGCGGTACGACGGTTTCATCGGAGCTCCTCGTGTGAAGGGGTGCTCCGAACGCTCCCGGTGCCGCGTCGACCCGGTCAACGACCCGGGACGGCGGATCCGTGCCATGGCGCGAACTCGCCACGCGCACGCCGAGGGCCACCGTCCGGGCGGACGGTGGCCCTCGGGTGCGACCGGGTAGGGGGCCTCAGCCCTCGAAGGTGACGTCGAGCGTGATCTCGCCGACGCCCGCGAGCGCCTTGGAGACCGGGCAGCCGGCCTTCGCGGCCTCCGCGGCGGCACGGTAGGCCGCGGCGTCGATGCCGGTCGCCGAGCCCACCACGGTGAGCTTGATCTTCGAGATCTCGAGCCCGCCGCCCGCGGCCGGGCGCACGGTGACGTCGGCCTGCACGTCGGTCTTGCCCGGCGTCCCGCCGGCGTTCGCCACCTCGCCCGAGAACGCCATCGAGAAGCACGACGAGTGCGCGGCCGCGATGAGCTCCTCCGGGCTGGTGACGCCCTGCGCCTCGTCGGCGGTGCGCCGCGGGAACGACACGTCGAACGCCCCCACGCCGGAGCTGGCGAGCTCGACCCGGCCGGACCCCTCGTTCAGGGTGCCGTTCCAGGCGGTGCGTGCGGTACGGATGGCCATGGGAGATCTCCTTCGTGCTCCGGGACAGGTCCCGACGACCGTAACCCGCACCCGCCTCCGGCGACAGCGACCTCCCAGGTGGTGGCGGTCACGTCCACCGCCGTCGACCCGTCAGCGAGGTGCCGCGAAGTCCATCGCGCCGTCCGCGACGGCGACGACGGACCAGGCGTTGCCGTCGGCGTCGGACAGCTCGTACGCGGGGACGAGGACGACCGCGCCGTCGTCCTGCGTCTGTTGCGCGAGGCCGAGCCGGGCGTCGGTGATCTCGACGTCGGACACCGGCCAGTCGACCCGGTCGCCCGCCGCGGGCGGAGCGGGAGCGTCGGTGGGCTCGGTCGGCTCCGGCTCGCCCTCCCACATCGCCTCCTCGTCGGCGTAGGTGACCGGCCAGGCGGAGCCGGAGAACCGTGGGTCGCCGAGCCGCTCCACCGCTTCGGCCGGACTGATCACCGGGTAGTCCCCGAGGTCGGCGGTGGTGGCGAGGAAACCGTCGAGCCCGGCGAGCCCGTCGGGGCCGACCGTCGCGCTCCACTGCGCGCCGGTGCGGACGCCGTCGACCACCTGGAAGGCGGTGACCCATCGGGACGGCTCGCCCTCCGCCTGCTCCTGGACCTCCACCTCGAAGCCGCCCGGGTCGACGCCGAGGCTCCGCATCGCGTCGACGAGCGCGCGGCGGGCGGCCTTGTCGCCGACGGGCGTCGTGTCCTGGTCGGCGCACCCGTCCCCGTCCTCGTCCACGGAGTCGTCCCCGCCGCCGTCCTCGGCGGCGCGGGCCGACTCGTCCGCGCACGCCCACGGGTCCGCAGCAGGGTCGAAGAAGCCGAACGTGGCGCTGCCGTCGACGGACAGCCAGAGCGTCGGCCCTTCGCCGTCGCGCGGCCCGACCGTCCATGAGCCGTACTCCCAGCGCGGCTTTCCCTCGACGCCGAGCGCCTCCGCCACCTGGGCCGCGCCCTCGCGGGTGGCGGCGTCCGTGGCGTCGAAGGCGTAGGCCGACGCCGTGCCCCCGTCGGTGGACAGCCCGTCCGCGTGGAACAGCGCCCGCCCCGACGAGAACCAGCTCGGCAGGGAGGAATCGGCCGACGACGACGCGGCGCTCCCCGCGGACGCGCTGTCCTCCGCGGCACGCAGGCCGGCCCCACCGGCCTCGGCGCCGGCCGCGTCGTCACCCGCTGGTCCAGCCCCGTTCTGGCCGCCGCCGTGCAGCACGACCGGCGGGGCGGCGCCCCCGGCGTCCGCGGCGTCCGCGGCGCCGGTCGCCGACGCCCCGCCGAGCGCGTACCCGCCCCCGCCCACGACGGCGAGCGCCGCGACGCCCGCGACGGCGAGCCAGGGCGCCCGGCGCCGGCGCCGGCGGCGGGCGGCCAGCTCGTCGGCGGCCGGTACGTCCGCGCCGGGGGTGGCCGCCGAGATGCCGGCCGTGACGGTCACGGCGGGCGCGTCGGGCTCCTCCGCCAGGCGCGCGTCGACCCTCGCCCGGAGCTCCGCGGCGGACGTCGTGGTCCCCGCCGCCGGGTCCGCCGCGCGCAGGCGCGCGAACGCCTCGTCGTCGTCGGGTCCGGTCGGCCCGCCCGGCACCGCGGGCTGCTCCGGCGCGCCGGACGACCGCTCGTCGTCCCGGCCCTCGTCCCGGCCCTCGTCCCGGCTCTGGTCCCGGCTCTGGTCTCGGCTCTGGTCTCGGCTCTGGTCCCGGCTCATGGTGTCCTCCCGGCCCCGCGGCCCGCCGACCCGGCGGGCGTCTCGCACCCCGTCTGTGTCCTCACCGCGCGCTCGCTTGCGCGGCCCCGGCGCCCGGCACGTCGTCCGCCTCGGCGTCCCAGGCCGCGCGCAGCCGCGACCGGGCGCGGGACAGCGCGGCGTCTGCTCCCCCGCGCGAGACGCCCAGCACCTGCGCGAGCCCGTCGCCGTCCACGCCCTCCCACGCGACGAGCAGCAGCACGCGCCGGTCGCGCGGCGACAGCCGGGCGAGGACGGCGCGCACCCTGTCGTCGCCGAGGGCGAGGGCCGCCGGGTCGACGTCGTCCGGCACCTCCGGCACCACCGCCACGGGCACCGGCCGGGACTTGCGCCGATGGTTGGCCAGCACGAACCCCGCGGTCCGGTAGAGCCACGGCAGCTCGGCGCCGCGCGGCACGTCCGCGCGCCGCCGCCACGCGGTGGCCAGCACGTCCGCGGCCAGGTCCTCCGCGTCCGCGCCGCCCGTGGGCAGGCGCCGCACGAGGTAACGATGCACGGCCCCCGCGTGCGCGGCGAAGAGCTCGTCGAACCAGGCCTCGTCACCTGCGCCGTCGCCCGCGTCGTCGCCTGCTCCGTCACCTGCCGCGCGACCGGTCGTCCGGCCGGCGCGGGCCGCCGCCGGCGCGTCGTCACGCACGGTCTCGTCCGGGTCCACCGGGCCTCCTGCGGTCCTGGGCGCACGCGGGCACGCGCGCCTCCCCTCGACGCGACTGTGTCGCCGCACCCCGTCGTCTTGCACCCGCGCGCACCGACATCACCCGCAGATTCATCCCTCCGCCGGGCCCGTGCGGACCTACGGTGCGGGCATGACCGTCGATACCGGCCAGGCGCCCACCAGGTCGGATCCTCCCGTGCCGACGGTCCGACGGCGACGGCGCGTCGGCCGTCGGGTCGTGCTGGGGGTGCTCGCGGTCGTCCTGGTGGGCGCGGTCTGCGGCGTGCTGCTGGCGCGGGACGCGCTCGCGGCGCGGACCGCGCTGACCCGGGCCGCCGAGCAGGTGCCCGTCGTGTCCGAGGAGCTGCGCGCCGGAGCCCGGTCCGAGACCGACGGGACGACATCCGCCCCCCTGGCGTCCTCGCCGGCCCTGGCGGAGCTGCGCCGGCAGACGACTCTCGCGCGGGAGGCCACCGACGGCCCGCTGTGGTGGCTCGCCGCCCGCACGCCCGTGATCGGCCCGAGCGCGGGCGCGGCGGCCGACGTCGCCGTCGTGCTCGACGACGTGACCGACGACGTGCTGCCCCCGCTCGCCGACCTGGCCGACGCGGTGGCCGCGACGACCCGCACCCCGGACGGCGGCATCGACCTCGAGCCGCTGCGCTCGGCCGCACCGGGGACGGCGGCGGCGCAGGAGTCGATCGACGCGTCGGGCGCACGGCTGGCCGCCGTCGACCCCGACGACCTGCTCCCCCAGCTCGCCGCACCGGTGGCGACCCTCCGCGACCGGGTCGACGAGCTCGCGGCGGCCGTCGCGACGGGCGACCGCGCGGCCGCGCTCGGTCCGGCGATGCTCGGCGCGGACGGCCCGCGCACGTACCTGCTGCTGAGCATGAGCACGGCCGAGCTGAGGCAGGGCGGCGGCATCCCCGGCGCCCTGACGCTGCTGCGCGTCGAGGACGGCCGGGTCCGGCTGGTGCGCCAGGTGTCGGCCGCGGAGGTCGGGCCCTTCCGCAGCCCCGTGCTCCCCCTGTCGGCGGACGACGAGGCCGCCTACACGGGGCGGCTCGGGATGTTCGTCCAGGACGTCACCGCCACCCCGGACTTCCCGACGTCGGCGGCGCTGGCCGCCGAGATGTGGGCGCGGGCCCAGGGCGAGGACGTCGACGGCGTCCTCGCGACCGACCCGGTGGCGCTGTCCTACCTGCTCGCCGAGGCCGGCCCGGTCCGGGTGCCCGTGTCGGGCCCGATCGCGGAGGCCCTCGGCCGCGACACCGTGGAGCTGACGAGCGACAACGTCGTCGACGTCCTCCTGCGGCGCGTGTACGACGTCCTCGACCCCGAGGCCGCCGACCGGTTCTACGCCGAGGCCGCGGCCGTCGTCCTCGCCCGCGCCACGGCGCCCGACGTCTCCCCCGGCACCCTGCTCACGGGACTGCAGCACGCGGCCGGCGAGCACCGCGTGCGGGTGTGGTCGGCGGACCCGGCCGAGCAGGCGCGGCTGGAGGGCACCCTCGTGGCCGGGTCGTTCGCCGCCCCCCGCGCGGCCGACGCCGTGGGCGTGTTCCTCACCGACCACGTGTCGGGGAAGATGTCGGCCTACCTGGACTCGTCGCTGAGCGTCGTCGGCTCGGAGTGCACCGACCGCGGGCGGGTCGACACGATCGAGCTGGCCCTCGCGTCGACCGCCCCGGAGGACGCCGCGACGTCGCTGCCGTCGTACGTCGCGGGCCTGCCCGGCGGGGCGAGCCCGCCCGGCACGTTGCGTCTCGGGGTGACGGTGTCCGGGCCGCATGGCGGCGCGGTGCCGCGCGTCGAGCGGGACGGGACCGCGGTCGGCGGCGAGGCCCGGACGACCCACGGCCGGCCCACCCAGTCGGTCACCGTGGTCCTGGCGCCGGGCGAGCGCACCACGCTGCGCCTCGCCGTCCCGGCGAGCGGCGACGACGGCGGCGGCGGCGGCGGAACGCCGCCGGGGCGGCTCGAGGTGTGGTCCACCCCGACGACGACCACGGGCGGCCTGCTCGACGTCGAGGTCCCGTCCTGCCCGTGACGCCGGTCGGAGCGTGCCGGGCGCGAGCGGGTGAATGCGCGTCCTGCCAGCGGTTTCACCCGGGTGACGCGGGGTCGGGCGGGCCCGCTCGCCGTTAGCGTGACGTCCCAGAAAGCCCGTGAGACCTGCACCGAGGGAGTCGACGACATGGCCCACGTCCGCTACGCCGCCGGCGCCACCGTCGGCCTGCTCCTGGCCGCCGGGACCGCCCTCGCCGCCGCCGTGCCGGCCGCCGCGAGCGACGACCCCAGCACCAGCCCGAGCCCGAGCGCCAGCACCACCGAGTACCCGCAGCCGGAGGAGCCGACGCTCACCGCGCAGATCTTCCAGCCGGAGTGCGACGGCGACGTGCCGTACCTGCGCTACGCCGTCACGGCGACCGGCACGGAGAACGACACCGTGACGATCACGTGGCTCAACCCGTCGGGCGACGACGTCGTGCAGGCCGGGCTCCCCCTGAGCGGCCGGGTGCTGTGGCCGGGCGCCGTCGTGGATGCGTCCGGCGCTCCGCTCGACTGGCCCGGATGGCGGTTCGAGGGCGGCGCCTGGGTGGAGGGCGACGAGTTCGACTGGGTGCGCCCGTCCGTGGACGTGAAGCTCCAGGTGAACCCCGAGCTGACGCTCACCGCCGACTACCCGCCGTCCTCCCCGAGCTGCACGACCGACCCGCCCGGCACGCCGACCACGCCCCCGGGTGACGACCCGACCCCCGGCACGACCGTCCCCGCCGCCGTACCGGTGGAGGGCGCGCCGCCGGCGGCCGGCTCGTCGACGCCGGGCTTCCTGCCGCAGACGGGCGCCGGAGTGGCCGGGCTCGTCGCGGCGTCCGCCGCGCTGGTCGCCGTCGGCGGCGTCGCCGTCGCCGTCGCCCGGCGTCGCCGCACCGAGCACTGACCGCCGCCGCACCGCCGGGTCAGGAGGCCCGGCGGTGCGCGACGACGGTCAGGGATGTGTCAGGCCTCGACCAACAGAGTCACCGGGCCGTCGTTCACCAGCTCGACCGCCATATCGGCCCCGAACCGCCCGGTGGCGACCTCGAGCCCCCGCGCGCGCAGGTCGGCGACGACGGCGTCGACCAGCGGCTCCGCCACGGGGCCCGGGGCGGCGGCGTTCCAGGTGGGCCGGCGGCCCTTGCGCGCGTCGCCGTAGAGCGTGAACTGGCTGACCACGAGCACCGGGGCGCCCTCGTCCGCCGCGGACCGCTCGTCGCGCAGGATGCGCAGCTCCGCGATCTTGCGGGCGACGGTCGCCACCTCCGAGGGGCCGTCGTCGTGCGTCACGCCGACCAGGGCGACCAGCCCGGGCCGGTCGATCGCGCCGACCACCTCGCCGTCCACCGTGACGCTGGCGCGCGTGACGCGCTGCACCACCGCCCTCACGCGAGGTCTCCCGGGAGCGTCGGCCGCACCGCACCGACCGGGGCACCGCCGCCGAGCACGGGCGTGGCGCCGACGGCGTCGAGCGCGGCGAGGTCCGCGCCCGCGACGCCGGCCGCCCCCGCCGCGCGCACGGCGGCCGCGAGGATCGCGGGGCGCGGGCGGTCCCCGCCGTCGAGGATCTTGAACGCGACGGCCGACCCGTCGGGCAGGCCCGCGGCGCACACCCCGTCGGCGCCGATCTTCGCGATCGTGCCGGGCACCGCCGTCATGACCAGGGTGTCCTCGCGGCCTCGGCCGGCGACCATCTCCGGGTACGCGGCCATCGCCCTGGCCACGCGCGCGGCGCCGGCGTCGCCGTCCGCCGCGCCCGACCCGGCGGCCGCGAGACGCCCGAACGACCGCGCCAGGCCGAGCACCGTCGTGGAGAACAGCGGCGCGCCGCACCCGTCGGTGGTGAGGTGCGTGCCGGCGTCGTCGCCGTCCGTGAGCTCGACGACGGCGGCGCGCACGCCCTCCTGCAGCGGGTGGGCGGGGTCGAGGTAGGAGTCGGTGTCCCAGCCGGCCGCGACGCAGGTCGCGAGCATGGCGGCGTGCTTGCCCGAGCAGTTCTGGACGATCCGCTCCGGCCCGCGCCCGGACTCCTGCCAGGCGAGCGCCTCGGCGCGGCCGAGCGGCAGGTCCGGGGTGTTGCGCAGCGCCGACTCGTCGAGCCCGGCGCCGGCGAGGATCTCGCGGACGCCGGCGAGGTGCTCCGGGGCTCCGCTGTGGCTCGCCGCGGCCAGCGCGAGGAGACGGTCCGGCAGGTCGAGGCCGGCGCGCAGCAGCGCGAGCGCCTGCAGCGGCTTCACCGACGACCGCGGCCAGATCGTCGTCGCCGGGTCGCCCAGGGCGAGCCGCACGTCGCCGCCGGGCCCGAGCACCACCAGGTGCCCGAGGTGGACCGACTCGACGAGGTCGCCGCGCACCACCTCCGCGAGCGGGGCGGCGCCGCGGGCGACGGGCGCGGCCGACCGCTGCGCGGTCATCTCGCCGGCCACCGTGTCACCGGCCGCCACGTCACCAACCACCCGTCGGGCCCTGCGGGCGACGCCCCCCGCCGGTGCCGTACGGCTGGATCTTCGGGCGCACGTCCACCCAGTAGATGATCGCCGGGGTCACGGCGATGACGTTGAAGAACGACGTCGACGTCATGTACGTGGGCGGCAGGCCGAGCAGCCCGATGATCGCCGCGACGCCGAGGATGATCAGCCAGATGTTCTTCTTCAGCTTCCCCTCGGAGACGTAGGCGCGGGCCGGGCGGCGGGCGGCGTCGACGAACGCGACGAGCTGCACGACGAACACCACGAGGGCGAGCGCGCCGAGGACGAAGTACTGCAGGGCTCCGAACACGCGCCCGAGCCTACGGGAGGACCGTGAGTCTGCGGGAGCGGGCGGCCCCGGCGACGTGCTCGTCCCACGCCGCGACCACGGTGTCCTCGTGCGCGACGGCGAGGGCGCTCGCCACGTGCAGGGCGTCCGCGCCGCGCAGCGGCACCGGGCAGGAGGCGAGCAGCTCGGCGGCGCGCTCCGAGACGTCGGGCGTCACCTCGATCGTGTGGAGCGCGGGGCTCAGCTCGTCCCACAGCGCCGCGCCGCGCCGGCGCGCGAGCGGGTCGAGCACCCCGGCACGCTCCCCCGCGGCGAGCGCGGCCCGCACCTCGGCGTCGGCGATGCGCGAGCTGACGACGACGTCCGCGCGGTTCCACAGCGCGCTCGCCAGCCGGGAGCCCGACTCGTGGACACACAGCTTCACCAGCGCGCTGGCGTCGAAGTAGACGAGGGCCATCGTGCTCCGTCCGGGTCGTCGTGCGGGGTGGTCCGCGGGATGGTGGAGAGGGCGGTGCAGGGGCGGTGCGGGGACCGCCCGGGCCGTGCTCAGCGCCGGATGCGGCGCACCAGGTCGGACATGCGCGACGCCGGCCGCGCCGCGGGGCGTGCGCCCGGACGGGCGACGGCCTCCGCGTCGTCGGGCACGGCGTGCACGGTCCGCTCCGTCGTGGCGGGCGTGAGCAGCCCGTCGCGCACCAGCCCGGCGACGAGGTCCGCCGTCTGCACCCCGGACAGGCGCGCGACCGGCACCCCTCGTTCCGTGATGACGACCTCCTCGCCCGCACGAGCCTTCTCGATCCACGACTTCAGCTCGGCGCGCAGCGCGCTGACGGAGACCTCCATGACGGACGACCGTACCGTCCGCACCCCGTGCCGCACAGGCACCTCACGCCGAAGTAGTCCGAAAACTGCCGAGGTAGTGCGAGATCCGCCGAGGTAGTTCATGACATCCCGTCATGAACTACCTCGGCGGATCCGGAACTACCTCGGCGCGGGGTCAGATCGCCCGGCGGTACGCGCGGAACGCCAGCGAGGCCAGGGCCCCCATCGCCGCGACGGCCGCGGCGAGCAGGCCGAGGTGCAGCCACACGGTGCCGGGGTCGGCGAACCCCTGCAGGGCGTCGCGGGCCACGACCACCGCCCAGTCGAACGGGTTGTACCGCGCGGCCGTGGCGATCCAGTCCGGGGCGAGCGCCGGGTCCATCACCGCCGACGAGAGGAACATCAGCGGGATGGTGAGCAGCTGCGAGACGCCGATGAGCGCCTCCTGCTGCCGGGTGAGCAGCGCGACCGCGCCCGAGAGCGCGGCGAACAGGCAGCTCAGCAGGGCCACGGCGACCAGCATGACCAGCACGCCCGCCGCGCCGCCGGGGAACCGCGCGCCGCCGATCCACGCGACGCCCACGACCACCAGCGCCTGGGCGCACCCGAGCAGCGCGTACCAGGCCATCGTCGCGGCGAGCAGCGCGCTGCGGCTCGCCGGGGAGGCGAGGAAGCGGTCCATGACGCCGCGCTCCATGTCCTGCACGAAGGTGGTGCCGGCCCACGCCGCGCCGCCCATCGCCGTCATCATGACGACGCCGGGCGTGAGGTACTCCAGGTAGCTGACGTCGGCGCCGCCGGCGAACCCGGGGATCTCGATGACGGACCGGAAGAGCTGACCGAACAGCAGCAGCCAGATCATCGGCTGCAGCAGGTTCATCACCATGAACACGGGGATGCGCATGCCCTGGCGGGCCTGGCGCCCGGTGAGCAGGGCCGCCTGCCGGAGCGCGCTCGTCCGGCCGGCGGGCCGGCGCGTCGTGGTCGGGTCGATCGTCAGGGTGCTCATGCCGCCGCCTCCGTGGCCTCGGCGCCGGCGTGCCCGCCCGCGGTTCCCGCCGCCCGGTTGGCGGCCTCCAGGCTGCGGCCGGTGTGCCGCAGGTAGACGTCGTCGAGCGTGGGCCGCGAGAGCCCCGCCGTCCGCACGCCCAGGCCCGCGGCGTCGAGCGCCGTGAGCAGCGCCGGGAGCGCCGTGGCCCCGGCGTCGGCGCGTGCCCGCAGCGTGCGCCCGTCGGCCGCGACGTCGACGACGCCGGGCACGCGCGCGGCCACCGGGGCCGCGGCCGCCGCCGCGGCGGCGTCGTCGAGCTCGACGGCGACGCCGTCGCCGCGCAGCTCGTCCTTCAGCGCGTCGGGCGTGCCGGCGGTGACGACGCGGCCCGCGTCCACGATGACGACCCGGTCGGCGAGCCGGTCGGCCTCGTCCAGGTAGTGCGTGGTGAGCAGGATGGTCATGCCGTCGCCGGCCGCCATCCGCTCGATCTCGGCCCACATCGCGGCGCGTGCCTCGGGGTCGAGGCCGGTGGTGGGCTCGTCGAGGAACAGCACCTGCGGGCGGTGCACGAGGCCGACGGCGACGTCGAGCTTGCGCGCCATCCCGCCCGACCAGGTCTTCACCAGGCGGTCGGCGGCGTGCGCGAGGCCGAAGCGCTCGAGCAGCTCGTCGGCCCGGGCCCGGGCGTCGCGGGCGCCGAGGCCCTGCAGCCGCCCGGCCAGCACCAGGTTCTCGCGCCCCGTGCCCATCGGGTCGGTCACGGGACGCTGGGCCACGTAGCCGATGGCGCGCCGGACGGCGCCCGGGTCCCGCACGACGTCGCGCCCGGCCACGCGGGCCCTGCCGCCGTCGGGCCGCGACAGCGTCGCGAGGATCTTCACCGTGGTGGACTTGCCGGCGCCGTTGGGGCCCAGCAGGCCGAGCACGGAGCCCGGCGCGGCGGCGAGGTCGAGGCCGTCGAGCGCGCGCACCGTGCGGGCGCCGCGGCCGGAGCCGTAGGTCTTGGTCAGGCCGGCGACGTCGATCGCCGGTACCGACGTGTTCAGGGTCGTGGACATGTCTCCTCCATCGGTCGGAGGGTCCGGCGCACGCCCTAGGGTGGGAGTGCGTCTCGTGGTGCGGTCGTGCACCGGACCCGAGCCACCGGTCCCGGGCGATGGCAGTCGCCCGGGACCGTTCTTGCGTCAGTGCGTGTCGGGCGCCCCCTCCTTCCGCGCGCCGAAGAGCATCCTGGCGAGCACGAGCATGAAGACGATCCAACCGGCGACGAGCGCGAGCAGGGACCACGCCCACCCGACGGTGAGGCCGAGCACGACGAACGCGACGAACGCCGTCACCCAGATCACCGCGGTGAAGATCCCGAACCGCGCGGCGGCCTCGGGGTCGCGCTCGAACCGGTCGCCGACGGAGCCGTGGTCGCGGGCCACCTGACGCACCCACGCCTTCTTGCGGTTGGTCTGGGTGACCCCCAGACCGACGAACACGCCACCTCCCGCGACGACGGCGACCCCCGCGACGGCGTACATCCACGAGGCGAAGGCCCCGAGGACGGTGAACAGGATCAGCAGCAGCCCGTAGACCGCGAGCGCGCTAGCCAGGTAGTAGCCGCCGGCGCGGTGGGACGGCATCGGGTGGTTCGTCGTCGTCTCCTGCGAGAGGGAGAGCCCGACGACGAACCCGGCCGCGCTGGACGCCATCAGGAGCAGCATCGCGACGAGGATCCCCGGCAGGTCGAGGACCCCGGCCGGGGCGAACGAAGCGAAGACGACCAGGGCCGTGAACACCAGCGACGCGAGGACGACGCCGAGCACGAAGCGCGGCCTCGGGCGCACGCGCTGCTGCTGGGCGACCGCGAACGCCTCCTGCATCGGGGTGCGCCGCGCGCCGCCGGTCTGGGCGGCGACGTCGGCCTGGGCGTCGGCGACGATCGCGCGCACGTCGCCCAGCTCGTCGAAGGCGCGCCGGGCGGCGGCGTCGGGCGCGACGCCGGAGGCCTGCAGCTCGGCGGCCCGGGCCTCGAGGTTCGCCCGGATCTCCTCCTTGAGGTCCTGGACCTCGGGGGACGGCTCGACGCCGGCGAACGCGTCGTCGAGGAGGCGGTGGACGGTGGTCATCGGGGGGTGTCCTTGTCTGTGCTCGTGCCCGTGCTCGCGTCCGTACGGAGCAGGGAGTCGATGACGTCGCGGGTGGCGACCCACGCGGCGACGTTGCGCCGGTAGACGGCCCGGCCGGCGTCGGTGATCCGGTAGTACTTGCGGCGCCCGCCCTGGGACTCGTCGCCCCAGTAGGCCTCGACCAGCCCGTCCTTGGTCAGGCGGCGGTACGTCGCGTAGAGCGTGGCCTCCTTGATCTCGTGCGCCCCGCCCGTCGCGTCGCGGATCGTCTTGTAGATCTCGAAGCCGTAGCGGTCCCCGCGACGCAGCGTCGCGAGCACGATCGTGTCGGTGTGACCACGCAGCAGGTCGGCGGAGAACGCGTCGTCCGCCGTCGAAAGCTCATCTCGCTGCATCACACCAAGTACTGTATCTCATCAACTACTCGACGACAACGAGTGCTGCACGTGCACCACATCACCCCGCCGCGGGGCGCCCGCGTTCGTCGTGCCGTCGCCGGAAGACCGTGCGAGCCTGCGTAGCGGGACGCATGCTCCACCGCGCGGACCTCGCCGTCCGCCCGATGCCGGGAGGGCACCGCATGACCGCACCGAGCGCACCGACCGCCGAGCCCGAGGCGCTGCCCCAGCGCCGGGTCCTGGCCATCTTCGGCGGGCTCATGCTCGCGATGCTCCTCGCCGCCCTCGACCAGACGATCGTCGCCACCGCCCTCCCGACGATCGTGTCGGACCTCGGCGGCGCCGAGCACCTGTCGTGGGTCGTGACCGCGTACATGCTCGCGAGCACCGCCACCACGGTGCTGTGGGGCAAGCTCGGCGACCTCTACGGGCGCAAGGCGCTGTTCATCACCTGCATCCTGATCTTCCTGGTCGGGTCGATCCTGTCGGGCACGTCGCAGACGATGGGCCAGCTCATCGCGTGGCGCGCCGTGCAGGGCGTGGGCGGCGGCGGGCTCATGGTGCTGTCGCAGGCGATCATCGGCGACGTCGTCCCGCCCCGTGAGCGCGGCAAGTACCAGGGCTTCTTCGGCGCGGTCTTCGGCGTCTCGTCCGTCGCCGGCCCGCTGCTCGGCGGGTTCTTCGTGGACAACCTCGACTGGCGCTGGGTGTTCTACATCAACATCCCCATCGGGATCGTCGCGCTGCTCGTCGTGGCCTCCGTCCTCCCCCACATCGACGCCGGCCGCAAGCCCCGCGTCGACTACGCCGGCATCATCCTGCTGGGCGTCATCTCCACCTCGATCGTGCTCGTCACCAGCCTGGGCGGCACCACCTGGGAGTGGAGCTCCGGGCCCGTCTACGCGATGGTCGCGATCGCCGTCGTCTCCCTCGTCGCGTTCGTCGTCGTGGAGCAGCGCGCCCCCGAACCGGTGCTCCCGCTGCACCTGTTCCGCAACAAGGTGTTCTCCGTGTCCGCCGTCGTCGGGTTCGTCGTCGGGTTCGCGATGTTCGGCGCGATCACCTACCTGCCGCTGTACCTGCAGACCGTCAAGGGCTCCACGCCCACCGAGTCCGGCCTCGAGATGACGCCGATGATGCTCGGCATGCTGCTCACGTCCATCGGGTCGGGGCAGCTCATCTCCCGCACGGGGCGGTACAAGATCTACCCGATCCTCGGGACCGCGATCACGACGTGCGGCCTCTACCTGCTCTCCCTCATGGGCCGGGACACGACGACCCTCCAGGCCGGCCTCAGCATGTTCGTGCTCGGCGCCGGGCTGGGCATGGTCACCCAGGTGCTCGTCATCGCCGTGCAGAACGCCGTGAGCTACCGCGACCTCGGCACCGCCACGTCCGGGGCCACGTACTTCCGCACCATCGGCTCGTCCGTCGGCGTCGCCGTCTTCGGCACGGTCTTCGCCAACGGGCTCACCGACAACCTCGTCACGTCGGTCCCCGCCACGGCGCAGGGCCCGTGCGCGCCCGAGGCGCTCGGCGCGTCCACCCAGGCGCTCGCGCAGTGCCCGCCGGAGGTGCAGGACTGGTTCCTCGACGCCTACGCCGCCTCGCTGCACGTCGTCTTCCTGTGGGCCGTGCCCGTGGCCGCGCTCGCCTTCCTGCTCACGTGGCTGCTGCCCGAGGTCGAGCTGCGCACCGCGACGCGTGGCGACGCCGCCACCACGGCCGGCCAGGCGGCGGGCGAGTCGTTCGCGCTGGGCTCGGCCCGCACCTCGCTCGACGAGCTGCGCCTCATCCTGTGGCGCCGCGTCGGCAAGCTGGACCCGCTGCGCGTGTACGAGCTGATCGAGCGCGACAACGACCTCACGGCCGAGGAGGCCTGGATGGTCACGCGCGTCTCGCTCAAGCGCAAGCGCTCGGTCCAGCTCATGGCCGAGCGCACGGAGGTCTCGCCCGAGACCGTGCGCCGGGTCGCGGAGTCGCTCGAGGCCCGGGGCCTCGTCGAGGTGGACGGCGACGCCGTCCTGGCCACGCCCGACGGCGACGTCGCCGCCGAGGCGATCCGCGACGCCGAGCGCCGCCGCCTGCGGCGGTACGTGGCCGAGTGGCCCGACGGCGACGAGCCCGAGGTCGACGAGCTCGTGGAGCAGCTCACGCACGAGCTCCTCGCGGACGAGACGGACGTCGTCGAGCACCGCTGACCCGCTCGGCCCGCCAGGCGCGGAGCGGCCTCGGCGTCACATCTCGGGGAGGGTGGCGCGCGCGTCCTCGGGCGTCATGCCGGCGGCCTCGAGCGTGTCGACCAGCGGCGAGCGCAGCAGCAGCACGAGCGACTGCACCTGCCAGTACCCCTCGCCGACGGTGCGGGGGTCGACGTCGGCGGCGACGGCCGCCAGGACCTCGCGCGCCCGCGCCGGGTCGTCGCCCGCGCCGAGGGCGCTCGCGAGCAGCCGGACGCCGCCCGCGTACCGGTCGACCAGGTCGGCGACCGGGTGGTTCGCCGCCGCCCCGCCCGCACCGGGGCCGTCGTCGGGGGCGGGCGCGCCGTCGGGCACGTCGGCGACGCCCGGTGCGACGCGCGCCTCGTCCGGCAGCAGGCCCAGCGACCGCAGCGCGGCCGGCACGCGGCGGGCCAGCACCCGCACGCTGCGCATCGAACGGTCGATCAGCACCGCCTGCGACGCGAGCCGCGTGATCTCGTCCCGGTGCACCCGGTTGACGCTCACCCGCGCGATCTCGCGCGACTTGCGCGCGAGGTCCCGCCAGTCCGCGAGCACGGTCTCGGCCGCCCGCCCGCGCACGAGCGCGCCCGCGATGTCGTCGTCGTCCGCGTCGCGCAGGCCGCGGGCGACGGCCTCCAGCACCGCGGCCAGCTCGAGGGTGCCCTCCTCGGCGGCGGCCCGGAGCCGCCGGCGCGGGTCGCCCGGGGTCAGCAGCGCGAGGAGCAGCGCGACCGCGCCCCCGACGAGGGCGTCCGTCCACCGCCCGATCGCGCCCTCCGTGGCGACGGCGGCGGGGAGGCCGACGACGACGATCGCCTGGACGCCCGCCTGCGTGGCCAGCAGCGCGCCCCGGTCGATGAACCGCCCCAGCAGTGCCGAGACGAGGAGCACGACGGTCAGCTGCCACCAGCCCGACCCGATGAGGTGCACCACGAAGTCGCCCATCGCGACCCCGACCGCGACGCCCACCGCGACCTCGGCGACCCGGCGCAGGTCCCGGTCGAAGCTGAAGCCCAGGCAGACCCAGGCGGCGACGGCGGCGAAGAACGGCTGGTCGTGCCCCAGCACCAGGTGGGCGAACCCGTAGGCGACGCCCGCGGCGAGGGAGGCCTGGACGATCGGCCAGAACGAGCCGCGGACGCGGCCCCAGCCCTGGCGGAGCCGGATGCGGCGGGTCATGGAACGAAGAGCGACGCGGGCCCTCTCCCCGGTCGGCCGACCCGTCGGCTCCTCGTCCACGCCGCCGCCGCTCAGAGGAGGCTCTGCGGCGCGTCCGGCCCGCGCGGCGTGAGGCCGCGCGCGAGCGGCCCGTGGGCCTCGGGCCGGTCGGCCGAGACGCCGTCGCCCGGCACCACGACCTCCTGCGCCGCCGCGACCTGCAGCTCCTGCCCGCCGACGTCGCCCACCACGGTGAGCTCGGCGTCCTCGGGCACGGACCGCTTGAGCACGGCGAGCGCGACGGGCCCGAGCTCGTGGTGCCGCGCCACCGTGGTCACGGTGCCGACGGCCCGCCCCTCGGCGCCGCCCAGGCGCACCTCGGCGCCCGCCTCGGGGACCACGTGCTGCGAGCCGTCGAGGTGCAGCAGCACGATGCGCCGCGGCGGCCGCCCGAGGTTGTGCACGCGAGCGACCGTCTCCTGCCCGCGGTAGCAGCCCTTGTGCAGGTGGACGGCGGTGCGCAGCCAGTCGAGCTCGTGCGGCACGCTGCGGTGGTCGACCTCGTGGGCCAGCCGCGGCCGCCACGCCTCGACGCGCAGCGCCTCGGTGGCCCAGGTGCCGGCGAGCGTCCAGCCGGCGGCCTCGCGCTCGGCGACGGCGGCCGTGAGGGCGGCGCGGGGCACGAGGACGAGCCGCCACGGGCGGTCGGCGCCCGGGTGCTCGGCCTCCGACGGCCCGTACCGGGTGCCCCCGGCCGCGACGCGCGGCCAGGTGTCCCACCAGGTCACGGGCTCGCCCTCGACGCCCTCGGCGGCGACGGGCTCCCCGATCGCGGCGTACTCGGCGGAGAGGTCCTCGATCTCGACCCGCATCATGAACTTCATGCGCTCGAGCCAGGCGGCGAGCGGCGCGGCGTGGTCGCCCTCGGTGACCAGCCAGGTGGCCTCCCCGTCGTCGACGACGCCCGCGGCGTGCTCGACGTGCCCCTGGGGCGACAGCACCAGCAGCTCGGTGGAGGTGCGCGGCGGCAGCGCCTGCACGTCCTGCGAGGTGATCGAGTGCAGCCACGACAGGCGGTCGGGGCCGGCCACCCGCACGACGCCCAGGTGGGACTGGTCGACGACGGCGCCGCCGCGCGCGAGCGCGCGCTGCTCGGCCACCGGGTCGCCGTAGTGCCAGGCCACGCCCGCGTCGGCGCCCGTCGCGGGCACCGCGCCGTGGCGGGCGAGCAGCGGGGAGCCCATCAGGCGTCGCCCCCGACGCGGTCGAGCTGGGCGGAGGCGTAGGAGCCGAGCGGGTGCCCGAAGGCGGCGAGCTCCTCGACCCACATGAGCCGGCCGTCGACCAGCCCGTACAGCCGCTTCGCCGCCGTGACCTCGGCGGCGGTGGAGGTGCGCGCCACGAAGTCCGTCGCGAGGTCGATGCGGCCGTTGCCGACCACGCCCAGGAACAGCGACAGCCGGCCCGACGCGTCGGTGACGAGCACCTCGAGCGCGTGCCGGTCGTCCTCCAGGCCCTCGGGCCGGTCGCTCGACACGCGCCAGTAGCCGGTCTCCGTCGACCAGACGGTGTCGGGCTCGTCGTCGCCCGGTGCGTCGGTCCCCTCGCCGTCGGCCGCCGCGGCCGAGCGCACGCGCAGCGTGGACTCGAAGCGCAGGTAGGGGCCGCCGTCGTGGTCGAAGACGAGGTCGTGCACGAACGGCGTCTCGTCGATGCCGGTGTACTCGATCACGCCCTCGCCCCGCCAGCGGCCCACGAGCCAGGCGAGCGGGTAGGCCTCGGGCGCGAGGCCCTCGGGGAAGGCGAAAGGCATCAGCGCTGACCCTGGAACAGCTTGTAGACGACGTACCCGGCGAACCAGACGATCGTGACCGACACGACGACCAGCAGACCGGTGAACACTGCCTCGAGAGCGTGGATCGACATGCCGCGATCCTACCCAGGCGCCCCCGCCGTCACCCACCGCCGCCGTGGCGCGCGGCGGGAGCAGGGCGACGGCCCGGGCGTGCGTGAGTAAGGTCGCCGCCCATGAGCACCCCTCACGCCACCGCGCCCGCGCGCTCGCTCGTGATCAAGACCACGTCCGGGCTGGACCGCCCGGAGGCGGCGAACCAGGCCCTGACCGTCGCCGCGGCGGCCGTGGCCTCGGGCGCGGAGGTGAGCCTGTGGCTCACCGGGGAGTCCGCCTGGTTCGCGGTACCGGGCCGCGTCGCTGAGCTGGAGCTGGAGCACGCCGCCCCCGCCGGCGACCTGCTGGACGCCGTCCTGGCCGCCGGCACCGTCACCCTGTGCACCCAGTGCGCAGCCCGCCGCGACCTCGGCCCGGACGACGTCCTGCCGGGCGTGCGCATCGCCGGGGCCGCCGTCTTCGCGGAGGAGGTGCTGCGCCCGGGCGCCCAGGCGCTCGTCTACTGACGGCGCCGGCCGAGAGCTCGGGCCCCTTGTGAGCCGCGCCACCGGCGCCGGAGGCACTCCCGCCGAGCACCCGCGGTGCCGTAGATTGAACGTTGAAGCATCCCGCCGGGCCGCCGCCGTGCCCCGGCCGGCGGGAGCGCACATCCCCGAGGCCTCCCCCTCCCGTCGTGGCGGGCGCCGGCCGACCGACGTCGCGATCCCGGAGAACCACCCATGACCTCGCCCACCCGGACCTGGAACGACCTCGTCATCCCGGCGGCGGGAACGTACCTGCTCGACGAGGCGCACAAGCGCCTGGGCTTCCTCGCGATGCACATGATGGTGAGCCCCGTGCGCGGCGAGTTCCCCGTGGGCACGGCCACCATCCACGTCGCGGACGACCCGCTGCGGTCGTCGGTGTCCGCGACGCTGGAGACCGCGACGATCACGACGCACAACCCCGACCGGGACACCCACCTGCGCAGCCCGGACTTCCTCGACGTCGAGAACTACCCGACCATCGAGTTCCGCAGCACCGGGATCGAGTGGCGCACCGAGGAGGACCCGATGTTCTCCTGGGCCCGCCTCAAGGGGCGCACGCCCGGGCGGGCGGCGGTGCCGCAGTCGACCATGCGCACGTCGGCGAAGTTCGTGCTGCACGGCCACCTCACCATCCGCGGGGTCACGCACCCGATCGCGCTGAACGCCGAGTTCGGCGGGGCGCGTCGCGACCCGTTCGGCAACGAGATCTTCGGCTTCAACGCGTCCGCGGACTTCGAGCGGGAGAAGTACGGGCTCACCTGGAACGTCGCTCTCGAGGCGGGCGGCGTGCTCGTCGCCAAGACGGTGCGGATCGAGCTGGCCGGCGAGGCCATCCGGCAGGCACCGCACGAGCCCCAGCACTGAGCGGCGGGCGGCGGGCGGCGGCGCCAGGGTCTCAGGCGACGACGAGGCGCCCGACGACGAACACCAGGATGCCGCCGACCGCGACGGGCGTCGTGACGGCGGCCAGCACCGCGCGGCGGCTCGTGAGCGCCGGCTGCCGTTCGAACAGCAGCCGCAGCACCGCGACCACCAGCCCGGTCACGACGCCCGCGACCAGGCCGCTCACCGGGTCGATCGACGGGACGAGCGTCGCCGCTCCCCCGGCCGCGACGCCGCCGAGCGCCACGCCCACGAGCGACCCGGCCCAGGAGCGCGCGACGGGCGTCGCGGACACCGCCGACGCCACCGCGAGCCCGACGGCGCTCACCACGACCAGCGACGCGCCCGCCTCGGACCGGCCCGCGGCGACCCACCCCGAGCTGCACACGGCGACGACGGCGCCGGTCACGGTGCCGCTGACCGACTCCACGAGCCGGGGCCGGCCCCCACGGCGCAGCATCTCGGCGACGAACGCGAGCACCAGGGCCATCGCGAGCACCAGCGGCACGTTGCGCAGCACCGGCTCCCCGCTGGTGGCCCAGGCGACCGCGACGGCTCCCAGGCCCGCGAGCCCCACCACGACCGTCGTGCCGCCCTGCGCGGGCAGCCGCAGCAGCGGCGCCCAGCCGGCCGCGATCAGCACCACCAGCACCGCGGACACCGCGGTCAGGGGCAGGATCCCGAAGGCGTCGAACGACGCCGAGGCCGCGACGACGGCTGCGAGGACGGCCGTCCAGACGGCACGGGTGGTCACGGTCACGACGACGAGTGTGGCAGACGGCGTGCCGCCGCCTGCCCGGACCCGCACCACCCGGACCTCCCACGACACAGTCCGGTCAACGGGCATTAACGCGCCCGCAACACGGTTCGGGGCACACTGCGGGAACCTGGTCGGGAGACCGGGCCGGGTGCGGTGTGACCAACACCGCAGCCGCGGTACGTTGGCGGACGCACCTGTCGGACGCTGTCGAACGGACCGTCCGACGACCGGGAGGAGGTGCCGGTGGCCGAGCTGCTGATCCTCACGCCCGCGTCAGGCGGGTCCGTCGAGGTGCTGCCCGCACTGGGGCTGCTGAACCACAAGGTCCGCGTGCTGCCCATGGAGCCCTCGGCCCTGGTGGACGCGCCGGACTCGGACATCGTGCTGCTCGACGCGCGCCGCGACCTCGTCGCCGCGCGCACCACCTGCCGGCTGCTGCACGCCACGGGCCTCACGGTGCCGCTCGTGCTCGTGCTCACCGAGGGCGGGCTGACCGTCGTCACGCACGAGTGGGGCGCCGACGATCTGCTGCTCGAGACGGCGTCCCCCGCGGAGGTGGAGGCGCGCCTCCGGCTCGTGATCGAGCGCTCCGCCCGCGGCCCGCTCGACGACGGCCCGCAGGAGATCTCGGCCGGCGAGCTCGCGATCGACGCCGGCGGGTACACCGCCCGGCTGCGCGGACGCCCGATCGACCTCACCTACAAGGAGTTCGAGCTCCTCAAGTACCTGGTGCAGCACCCGGGCCGCGTCTTCACCCGCGCCCAGCTGCTGCAGGAGGTCTGGGGCTACGACTACTACGGCGGCACCCGCACCGTGGACGTCCACGTGCGGCGGCTGCGCGCCAAGCTCGGCCCCGAGCACGAGCAGCTCATCGGCACCGTCCGCAACGTCGGCTACCGGTTCGACCCGCCCAAGGAGCCCCGTCCCGCCGAGGACGAGCCGGGGGCGGCCGTGGACGGCGAGGGCGCCGCGGGGCGGGCCCCGACGCGCTGAGCGCCGTGCGCGCCCCGCGGCCCCGACGACGTACTACGGGTAGGTTCGAGCGGTGACCGCGATGTCGGACTCCAGCGATTTCTCCAGCGCCCTCGTGGACGGGCCCTGGCGGCACGAGCTCGTGCCCGCCAACGGCGCGCGCTTCCACGTGGCCCTGGCCGGTCCCGAGCGGTCGAACGGCGACCGCAGCCCGCTCGTCGTCCTGCTGCACGGCTTCCCGCAGTTCTGGTGGGCGTGGCGGCACCAGGTCGAGAGCCTGGCCGAGGCCGGGTACCGCGTGGCCGCCATGGACCTGCGCGGCGTCGGGGCCTCCGACAAGCCGCCGTCGGGCTACGACGTCCCGACCGGCACCCAGGACGTCGCCGGCGTGGTGCGCTCCCTCGGCCACGACCGGGCCGTGATCGTCGGGCACGGCACCGGGGGCGTCACGGCCTGGGCGATGGCGCGGCTGCAGCCGGCCGTCACGACCGCGGTGGCCGCCGTGTCGTCACCCCACCCGGCCCGCCTGCACGTGTCGGGCCGCCAGCTGCTGACCCCGCTGGCCCGCCGCCTGCTCGCCGCCTACCAGCTGCCCACCCTCCCGGAGCGCCGGCTCACGGACGGCGACCAGGTGGCCCGCGTGCTGCGCGACGGCGCGGCCCGTCCCCTGGGGACGGACGCCCTCGAGCTCTACCGCACGGTGATGCGCATCCCGTTCGCGGCGCACACGGTGATGGAGTCGCTGCGCTGGATGGTGCGCTCGACGCCGCGCCCGGACGGCCGACGGTACCTCGCCCAGCTCCGGCAGCCGGTCGACGTGCCCGTGCTGCAGGTGCAGGGGGCGCTGGACGGCTTTATCGAGCCCCGCCACGCCCCGGTCGACGGCGCGGCGCTCGCGCGGGACTTCCGCTACGAGGTGGTGGACGGCGCCGGGCACTTCCTCCCCGAGGAGTCGCCCGACGAGCTCGGCAAGCTGCTCGCCGACTGGCTCGAGCACGCCCTCGCCGCGCCCGCCCGGTAGCCCGGGGGACGTCAGCCGCGCGGCCCCGGCTTGATGAGCTTCTGCGCCGCCGCGGGATCCGTCTCGCCGATGCCGAACGACGGGCACCAGCGCGCCACCGGGCACGCCCCGCAGGCCGGCCGGCGCGCGTGGCAGCGACGCCGCCCGTGCCACACGAGGTGGTGGCTGAGCATCGTCCAGTCCTTCTTCGGGAACAGCGCCCCGACCTCGTGCTCGACCTTCACCGGGTCCTCCTGGTCGGTCCAGCCGAACCGCCGCGCGAGGCGCCCGAAGTGCGTGTCCACGGTGATCCCCGGGACGTCGAAGGCGTTGCCGAGCACGACGTTCGCCGTCTTGCGGCCCACGCCCGGCAGCGTCACCAGGTCGTCGAGGCGGCCGGGGACCTCGCCGTCGTACCGCTCCACGAGCGCCTGGCCCAGCCCGATGATCGACCGCGTCTTGGCGCGGAAGAAGCCGAGCGGCTTGAACAGCTCCTCCATCTCCGCCGGGTCGGCACCCGCGTACGCGGCGGCGTCCGGGTAGCGGGCGAAGATCGCGGGCGTGGTCGCATTGACCCGCACGTCCGTGGTCTGCGCCGACAGCACCGTCGCCACGAGCAGCTCGAGCGGCGTCGTGAAGTCCAGCTCGGCGCGGGCGTCCGGGTACGTGACCGCCAGCTCCCGGTCGATCCGGCGCGCGCGACGCACGAGCGCGACCCGGGACTCCCCGGTGGGGGTCGCGGCCGGGGTGGACGAGGAAGAGGACGCGGTGGAGGACGTCGTCGGCACACCGCGAGCCTAGCCACGCCCCCCGACACCGCACCGCGGGGCGTCCGCCGACCCTCCGCGGTGCGCCGTCGCGGCACCCCGGTGGCGCGTCCAGCGGGACGCGATTTGGTGGGGTGAGGCAGACTGAGAACTGGAACACAACCTCTTGACAACCCCTGGACGACCCGCCCCATCCGGGAAGGCCGCCCCTGAACCACGTGAGGAATCCTGTGGACGACACCGTCGTGCTCTCCGCCCCTCTCTTCGCGGACATGGAATCCGAGGAGACGAAGGCGCTCTTCGAGTCCATGGTCCCGGTCGAGCTGACCCGCGGGGACGTCCTCTTCCGCGAGGGCGAGCCCGGCGACCGGCTCTATGTCATCGCGCAGGGCAAGATCAAGCTCGGCCGCCGGTCGAGCGACGGCCGGGAGAACCTGCTGTCGATCCTGGGCCCCGGCGAGATGTTCGGCGAGCTGTCGCTCTTCGACCCGGGCCCGCGCACCGCGACGGCGTCGTCCGTGTCCGACGCGCTCGTCTACGAGCTGCGTCACCAGGCCCTCGTGCAGTGGATCGCCGCGCACCCCAGCGTCGCGACGACGCTGCTCGGCGCGTTGGCCCGCCGCCTGCGCCGCACCAACGAGACGCTGGCCGACCTGGTCTTCTCCGACGTGCCCGGCCGCGTCGCCAAGGCCCTGCTCGACCTGTCCGCCCGCTTCGGCGAGCCCAACGACGACGGCATCCGCGTGGCGCACGACCTCACGCAGGAGGAGCTGGCCCAGCTCGTCGGCGCGTCGCGCGAGACGGTCAACAAGGCTCTCGCCGACTTCGCCACCCGCGGTTGGGTGCGCCGGGAGGGACGCGCCGTCGTCCTCCTGGACATCGACCGTCTGGAGCGGCGGGCTCGCTGATCTTTTCGGCCGTCACCTCGGTCTCGGCCGCAGACGGAAGGGGCGTTCTTCGCCCGGTCGCGTTCACGCGCCCCAGGGGGCGCTCCACTTCGGGAACACCTACGACCGGGCGAAGAACGCCCCTTCCGTCTGCTCTGCTGTCGGCGCACTCCGGCCATGCCGACCCACAACCGGATCCGGCGACGTCGACGACCGTCAACTCGTGAGGACGTCGAGGTCGCGGAGCATGTCTCGTGCATCCTGGAGGCCGACGGTGTTCTCCGCGTGCGACGTCACTCCGGTCAGGTCGGCGCGTGCGATCCGGATCGAGAAGTAGACGGCCTGCACGAGCGCACGGAAGCGCCGGAAGGTGTCGAGGTGCTGGTCGATCTCGACGGTCGGCAGCCCGCTGGACGTGCGGTACGCGTCCAGGAACGGCATGGCCCTCGCGGGTCCGCCGGCGTACATCACGGCAGACGCGACGTCGTACAGCGCGGGGCCGGGGACGGAACCCGTCCAGTCGATCACCCCCACGCCGCCGGAGTCGTCCCGAAGGAAGGCGTCCGGCGCCGGGTCGGTGTGGAGCTGGACCCAGGAGATGCCGTCCACGGCCCTGCTCTCCTCCAGCACCCGCGCCGCGGCGTCGCTCACCCAGCCTTCCCGCGCGGGGTGCGTGCCCTCGAAGTCCAGCCAGGCGAAGAACGGGCCGCGCTCAGGACGGGGAGCGATCCGGTGCGCCCGCCCGAGAGCTGCGCCCCACGCAGCCTGGTCGTCATCGTCGGCCGTCAACGGGACTCCGGGCACCTCTTCCAGCAGCACGACCTCTCCGCCGGCCAGCGGAGACGTGAGGCCTCCGTCGCCCAGCACCAGGGGCGGTCCGGCGCGCAGCCCTCCCGCAGCCATGTCGTGCGCAGCCAGTGCGCCGCGTCTGAGCGCCTCCCCGTCGCGCGCCGGCACCCACTTCGCGACGAAGGAACCGAGGCTCAGGGTGACGGCGACGGTGACCGAGTTCATCCCGCTGCTCGTCGACCGGACCTCTAGCAGGTGCGCTTCCGGCCGGTGGCCGATCAGAGCGGGGACGGCGTCGGCCAGCTCGTCAGGGGTCATGCGCCCGATACCAGCACGACGCGAGTCCGGACCGGTACGGAATTGCGAGCCACCACCGCCAGGGACGCACCGCACCGAGACCGACGCGGGGCGATCGCGGAACGGACCGCCGACCTCGGCGGAAGAGGATGACGACCTCACGGGCTCCGGCGCGCGAGACGATGCAGGAGCGGGTGGGGACGAGGTCCTTCGCCCGGTCGTCGATGTTCCCGAAGTGGAGCGCCCCCTGGGGCGCGTGAACGCGACCGGGCGAAGGACCTCGTCCCCACCCGCGGCCGCCACCCACGGCGGAAGCCGCAACGAACAGATCAGACGAGCTCGACGATCAGCTCCACCTCGACGGGCGCGTCCAACGGAAGCACCGCGACGCCGACGGCAGAACGCGCATGCACGCCCGCGTCGCCGAAGATCTCGCCGAGCGCGGTGGACGCGCCGTTGATCACGCCGGGCTGACCGGTGAACGACGGGTCCGACGCGACGAAACCGGTCACCTTGACCACCCGGGCTCCGTCGAGGGTGCCGGTGAGCGACCTGACGGCGGCGAGCGCGTTGAGCGCGCAGGTGCGCGCGAGGTCGGCGGCGACGTCGGGTGCGACGAGGCCGTCGCCCTCCCCCACCTTGCCGGTGACGGCGAGCGCGCCGTCGACGAACGGGAGCTGGCCGGCCGTGTAGACGTACTGCCCGGACCGCACCGCCGGGACGTACGCCGCGACGGGCGCGGCGACGTCGGGCAGGGCGATGCCGAGCTCGGCGAGGCGGGCCTCGGGGCCCGCTCCGTTCTCCGTGGCGCTCATCACTGCCCGCCGGAGGGGCGCTTGAGGTAGGCGACCAGGTTGGTGCTGTCGGGGCCGGGGACGACCTGGACGAGCTCCCAGCCGTCGGCCCCCCATTGGTCCAGGATCGCCTTGGTGTTGTGGATCAGGAGGGGGATGGTCGCGTACTCCCACGTGGTAGCCATGCGGCGATCGTAACCATCGGCCGACGTCGCCACGCGCGCGGCGCCCGGACGGCGATCGCGGCGTTCCCACGACGGGTCCACACAACCTGCACAGCGGACCGCCGCCGCCCGGCCGTGCCGGAACAGGCCCAACCCTTACCCTGGTGGGCATGGCCAAATCCGACCCCCGTCGCATCACCCGCACGATGCCCGCGACCCAGCTCGTGGCGCTGCTGCTCGCGTTCGTCCTCGCGGCAGGTGTGGGTGGAGTGCTCGCCGCCGGACTCGTCATCCCGATGGTGGCCGGGGCCAACGCCGCGGCCGACAGCACGGTCGCCATCTACGACGAGGTCCCCGCGGAGCTCGAGCCGCGGCCGATGTCGCAGCAGTCGCGCATCTACGCGGCCGACGGGAAGCTGCTGGCCACGTTCTACGCGCAGAACCGCATCGTGGTGCCGCTGGACGAGATCTCGGACCCGATGCAGCACGCGGTCATCTCCATCGAGGACGAGCGCTTCTACGAGCACGGCGGCATCGACGTGCAGGGCATGACGCGCGCGCTGGCCAACAACGTCGCGGGCCACGCCACGCAGGGCGCGTCCACGCTGACCCAGCAGTACGTGAAGAACATGCTCATCGACCAGGCGCTGCAGGACGACGACAAGTTCGGGGTCATCCAGGCGAGCGAGGACTCGATCGCGCGCAAGCTGACCGAGGCGAAGATGTCGATCGCGCTCGAGAAGACGATGACGAAGGACGAGGTCCTTCAGGGCTACCTCAACGCCGCCCAGTTCGGGTCCCGCAGCATCTACGGCGTCGAGGCCGCCGCCCGGTACTACTTCGACAAGCACGCCAAGGACCTGAACATCGTCGAGGCCGCGACCATCGCCGGCATCACCAAGTCCCCGAGCCGCTTCGACCCCACGAAGAACCCGGACGAGGCGAAGGAGCGCCGCGACCTGGTGCTGCAGAACATGTGGAAGCTCGGGTACATCTCCACCGAGGAGCGCGACGAGGCCAAGGCGACGAAGATCAAGGACACCCTCGACGTCAACCCGACCGAGATCGGCTGCAGCGCCGCCGGCGACTCCGCGTTCTTCTGCGACTACGTCACGAAGGAGATCGTCAACAACCCCGTGTTCGGGGAGACGAAGTCCGAGCGCCAGCAGCTGCTGTACCGCGGCGGCCTCGAGATCCACACCACGCTGGACCCGAAGAAGCAGAAGGCCGCGGCCAAGTCCGTCAGCAACGCCGTCCCCGCCGGCGACTCCAGCGGGCTCCAGTCCGCCATCGTGTCCGTGGAGCCCGGCACGGGCCAGATCAAGGCCATGGCGCAGAACATCCCGTACACCCCCGCCGAGGGCGGCAAGAACACGACCCGCGTCAACTACTCGGCCGACCCGACGCACGGCGCGTCGGGCGGCTTCCAGGTGGGGTCGAACTTCAAGCCGATCGTGCTCGCCGAGTGGCTGCGCGAGGGCCACACGCTGTCCGAGCGGGTCAACGCGACCAAGGTGGCGCGCTGGCCGCAGAACTTCAACACCCCGTGCGTCGGCAACCTTGCCGCGGCCGAGCCATGGGCGCCCGCGAACTCCGAGGGCGTCGAGGTCGGGTACATCTCGGCGCTCGAGGCGACGTATAAGTCCATCAACACCGCGTACGCCGCGATGGGTTACGAGCTCAACCTGTGCGACATGCGAGACACGGCGTGGAGCATGGGCTTCCGCCCGACCAACTCGCGCGAGGGCAAGGTCAGCGCGCCGGAGAAGGAGAACATCGACATCTTCGCGCCCATGATCATCGGCACGCAGGAGTCGTCGCCGCTGTACATGGCCGCCATGTACGCGACGCTCGCCTCGGGTGGCACGTACTGCTCGCCGATCGCCATCACCGCGGTCACCGGCCCCGGCGGCAAGGACTACGACGTCCCGGACGCCAACTGCGACAAGAACGCCCTGCCGTCGAACATCGCGAACACCGTCGTGTACGCGATGGAGAAGGTGTTCGGCGACGGCGGCACGGCCCGCGCGCTGGGCGGCCTTGCCGACGGCCGGCCTGTCGCCGGCAAGACCGGCACGAGCCAGCTGTCCGCGCAGACCTGGTTCACCGGGTTCACGCCGAACCTGTCCACCTCCGTGTGGGTGGGCAACGCCGACAGGCCCAACGAGGACCACACCAACGGCAACACGGTGAACGGCAAGTACTACCGCATCCTGTACGGCAACACGATCGCTGCGCCCGCCTGGAAGGAATACATGGACCAGGCGGTCTCCGACCTTCCGGTCAAGGACTTCGGCGCCGCGGATCCCAAGCTGATCGGTGTCGGCGCCACCCCGTCCACGCCGGACGACGGCGACAAGGGCGACAAGGGCGACACCGGCGACGGTGACAACGGCGGCGGTGACAACGGCGGCGGCGACGGCGACGGCGACACCGGCGGCGACGACAAGGGCAAGGGCAACGGCAAGGGCGAGGGCCGGTCGGACGCGAACGCCGCGTGGAACGCCATCACCGAGGGTGACTGGGACTCGCTCGGCGACGCGTGGGGCGACAACTGACCGCCGGGACCGGCTGGCGCGTGGCGGGCGGCGTCGTCGCGGCGGGTGTCGCGGGCCTCGCCTACGCCCACCTGGAGACGAAGCTCTTCACCGTGCGCCGGGCCACCGTGCCGGTGCTGCCCGCGGGCGAGCCGGACCTGCGCGTGCTGCACGTGTCGGACCTGCACCTCACGCCGTCGCAGGGCCGCAAGATCGCCTGGGTGCGGTCGCTCGCGGCGCTCGAGCCGCACCTCGTGGTGAACACGGGCGACAACCTGGCGCATCGCGACTCGCTCGGGCCGCTGCTGCACGCGCTCGCCCCGCTGCTGACGACGGCACCCGGCGCGTTCGTCATGGGGTCGAACGACTACTACGCGCCCGTGCCGAAGAACCCCGCGCGCTACCTGCTGCCGGATGCCCGGGTGGCGCCCACCCGGCCGCCCGAGCTGCCGTCCGGCGAGCTCGCCGACGCGATGGTCGCCGCCGGGTGGCGGGACCTGACCAACCGGCGCGACACCGTCGAGGCCGACGGCCGGCTGCTGTCCCTCGTGGGGGTGGACGACCCGCACCTGGACCGGGACGACTTCCCGGCGGCGTCGGACGCCGGGGCGCCCGGCGACGCCGTCCTGCACCTGGGCGTCACGCACGCCCCGTACCGTCGCGTGCTGGACCGCATGCACGCCGACGGCGCGGACGTCGTCCTCGCGGGTCACACGCACGGCGGGCAGCTCCGGGTGCCGGGGTTCGGCGCGCTCGTGACCAACTGCGACATCGACCGGCGGCGGGTCAGCGGCCTGCACGGCTGGCCCGGTCCGCGGCCCGACGAGACGGGCGGGAACGGCTCCGCGTGGCTGCACGTCTCGGCCGGTGCGGGCACGTCCCCGTACGCGCCCGTGCGGTTCGCGTGCCGCCCGGAGGCGACGTTGCTCACGTTCACCGCCCGGTAGGCGGATCTCGTTTTCGTCCAGGCCGGATCGTCGGCTATTCTGGGCAGGCTTCCGCAGGAGGACGACGTCCTTCAGGCGTGGAGCAAGTCCTTCGGGGTGTGGCGCAGCTTGGTAGCGCGCTTCGTTCGGGACGAAGAGGTCGCAGGTTCAAATCCTGTCACCCCGACCAACTGAAAGGCCCTCTGGCCAGCGGACACGCTGAGTCCAGGGGGCCTTTCGCTTGCCCCAGGGGCCCCGAGGGCGGACGCGAACGGCGTGGTCGCCCACGTCGATGACGGTCGGCACCGACGATCCGCAGCTCACCCTGAGACCTGCACCGGTCAGCGAGCTTCCGGTGGGCAGGCAGCGGTGAGTGCCGTCTGCGCCAAAAGCAATCGCCGTCCACCCGGTCCCGATGCCACGATGCTTCGTGTGGACATGCCCGACGTCGCGCGTGCGATCGATGCTGCGACCGCAACGGCCGTGTCTCTGGGTCTTCCGACTGACGACGCGACCGTCCTCTTCAACTCCAACAAGCTCGCGCTGCACCTGAGGCCGTGCGGGGTGATGGCTCGGGTTGCTCATGTGGGGCAGGAGGTCGCACAGCTGGAGGTCGAGCTCGCTCGACAGCTCGCCAACCTCGGGTCTCCCGTCGGCGCCCTGGAACCTCGGGTCGACCCTCTGGTCTACACCCGCGACGGCTTCGCGATGACGCTGTGGGTGTACTACGAGCCGGCGACACCTGCTGTCGCACCAGGCGATTACGGCCGGGCGCTGGAATCCCTGCACGCCGGGATGCGCGGAGTCGAAGGCCCCTTCCCGCGGTTCACCGATCGGGTCGCCGAGGCGGAGCAGATCGTTGCCGAGCCGGACCGTTCCCCTGAGCTACCCGACGTCGATCGCGCGTTCCTCGCCGGCAGGCTCCAAGCGTTGCACAGGGCGATCGGTGAGCACGGGCGCGAGCAGCTGCTCCACGGTGAGCCCCATCCGGGCAACGTCCTGAGCACCCACGACGGTCCGCTCTTCATCGACTTCGAGACGTGCTGTCGCGGGCCCGTGGAGTTCGACCTTGCGCACGCGCCCCAAGAGGTCGCCGACCACTACCGGGGTGTCGACCACCAGCTCCTCCACCACTGCCGCGAGCTCGTGCTTGCCATGGTTGCCGCATGGCGCTGGGAGAAGGGGGACCAGTTCCCGAACAGGTTGCGATTCGGGGAGGAGCTCCTCCGTCTGCTGCGTGCGGGTCCTCCCTGGCCCACTCTCGACGCTGTGACCGAGCGGCTGGGCGGACCGTAGTGATCGACGGCGGGTCAACGGTCGGTCGACCTGATGTGCGACAGATCCGCGCCACCTGATCTGCGACGTCGGACTCGAGGTCGGGGTTCGCGGTTGCTTCCGGTCGTGGTTGCACGAAGCCGTGCAGGGCTGAGAGGTTGTCGGCGTGGCCGACGCACTGACGCAACGCGATGACGAGATCGGGCACGTGATCGGCCCTCGCGGTCTGGACGCGTACGGGCCCAGGTACGCCGACCACTTCGCGTTGTCGCGGACAGCCCACGGTGCGCTGACAGTGCGGATGCATCGCGACGGGGGCCCGGCACCCTGGTCCCGGGGGCTGCTGAACGCCTGGGCCCAGGTGCTGGCAGACGTGGCGCAAGATCGCCACAACGAGGTCCTCATCGTGACCGGTACGGGTGCCGCCTGGATCGACGGCATCGATCCGAAGTCGTTCGCCTCACCTCCCCACACCTGGTCGGCCGACGTGATCTGGGAGCAGTACCACGACGGGCTCGCGCTGCTCGAGCGACTGGTGCACGACGTCCAGATACCGACGATCGGCGTGCTCAACGGCCCAGGACCCCGCCAGGAGCTGGCGTTGATGTGCGACATCACGCTGTGCGCAGACACGGTGACCTTCGGCGACGGCAACTTCGCGGCCGGATCCGTCCCCGGTGACGGCATGTTCCTCGTCCTGAGCCAGCTGATCGGGCCCAAGCGCGCGACGGCGATGATGTACACGGGCACCCGACTCGACGCGAGCGAAGCGCTCGCCGCAGGTCTCGTCACCGAGGTCCTTCCGGGCGATCGGCTCACGGCTCGCGTCGCAGAGCTCGCCGATGCCATCCTGCAGAAGCCCCGCGCAGCCCGCCGCATGACGCACGCTGTCGCCGCTCGCCACTGGCAGGGAGACGTCATCTCCCGGCTCCGCGAGACCTATGCGCAGCAGCTGCTGGCGGCCCGACCCTGATCCACGTGTCGCACATCTCCTGGCGGGCCGATGTCGCACATCATGCACGTCGGCTCCTGGCTCGGCCGGCGACGATGAACGTCGCCGGCCGAGCCGTCTCCCGGGTCAGGGGCAGGAGACCAGCAGGCTTGTCAGCACGCTGCAGTTCGCCGAGGCCGAGTCGTTCGCCGGGTTCGGGTCGGCAGGCGTGGACGCGGTCCGGGTGGCCGTGGCCGGCAGCTGGCCGATCGACAACAAGCCCAGGTTGGCGTTGAACGATCCGGCGAACTCGTCCCCGTCGGCGATGGTTCCGGTCTCGCACGTGACCTCGTCGGAGGACGCTGCGTAGGCACATCCCGTGGGAAGTCCCGACACGGAGCTCACCTGCGCCGGCAGGTCCACCACGACGGTCGCGGAGTCCACGTCGCCCGGTCCCTGGTTCGCGGCAGCGACGTCGTAGGTGATCCGCGAGGAGAGCAGACCGGCCGTCGCATCCAGCGAGACGGCGATGTCCGCTTCGGCTTCGGCGACCGTGAGTGTCGCCTGGCCGATGCCGGAGTACGCGCACGGTCCGTTCACCGCGCAGAGCTGGGCGCCGTTGTTGAGCGTGTCCGTGTGGCCGCCGGGAGCGTCATCGTTCACGACGAACTCGAACGTCCCGCTGACCGTGTCCCCAGCAGACAGCGGCGCCGGGAACCCGAGGTTGTAGCCGACACCGCCCACAGCGGTCCCGGAGCAGGTCGCACCGGCGGAGGCAGTGCACGACACGAACTCGAACTCCGCCGAGAGGTCGATCGGGTCGGTGCCGTATGCAGAACCCTGACGCAGCGCAGCTCCCGTGGTGTTCTCGTAGGTCACGTCGATGGTGAAGGTCTGGCCTGGTTCCAAGACGTCGTCGCTGTACACGACCGTCAGCCCGGATCCCTCAACCACGATCTCGTCCGCCTGAGCGGGCATAGCGGTGGCCAGAACCCCCACCGCGACAAGAGTCCCGCCAGCTGCCAGGCCTGCGATCGCCTTGCGTACCGATCCCATCGTGAGTCCCCCTCACACTTGAGCACAGACGTCCCGCACACGTCGTCGTCCGGGACGCGCGAGCGCGCTGCCATGTCGCCTTCGACAGGTGAGCACGCGCAAAGCGCAGCAGTTGCCGCGCAGAACAGGTACTGGTCAACGCTCACCGAGACGGCAGCCCCTAGCAACCGAACAGCATGGAACCTTCGGGCGGCCAGCGCGCAAAGCCGCAGGTCATCCGGAGCTGCGCGGGTCCAGAATTCACCCGCTCCCGGGCCTGGCCATCTCGGTTGGTCGGGGCCAGTCGCCATTCCTCTCGCGTCGCCAGCGCGGCGCGTCGGATCACGGCCGCGAGGGCGACCGCGTTCAGCGCGCTCGCCCCGGCAGGCCGCCGGCAGCCGGGCATGTCGGACCGCGCCCCGATCGCTGCGTTCGTCCTCGTGCCACGCCCGCCCGCCGTGCGCTCCGCCGCCATGACAGGCGACCTGACGCTGCCCGGCGGGAGGGTCGCCAGGGACGACGAACTGTGGCAGCGTCAGGGACGGCAGCCCTCGTCCCCGCTGGTCAGGAGTCCATCATGCCTGCGTCGTCCACTGCACCGATCCTCGTCGTCGGAGGGGGCCTGGCCGCGGCCCGCGCCGTGGAGGCCGTGCGCGAGCAGGACGACGACGTCGACGTCGTCGTCGTCACCACCGAGGGCCACCGGCCGTACGAGCGGCCGCCGCTGTCGAAGGACTACCTGCGCGGGCAGGCCGAGGCGGACGTCATCTACCCGCTCAAGGCGGGCTGGTACGACGACCACGGCATCGACCTGCGCACGCTCACCACCGTGGTCGACCTCGCGCCGGCGGACCACGAGGTCACGTTCGCCGACGGGTCGACGCTCGGGTACTCGCGCCTGCTGCTCGCGACGGGCTCCACGCCCCGCGCCCTCAACGTGCCGGGCCGCAGCCTCATCGGCGTGCACACGCTGCGCACCGTCGACGACGCCGACCTGCTCGCGGGCGTGCTGCTGCCGGCGTCGCTCGAGGGCGAGGGCAAGGTCGTCGTGGTCGGGGACGGCTGGATCGGCACCGAGGTCGCGGCGTCCGCGCGGATGCTCGGGCTGGACGTGTGCCTCGTGGGCCAGACCGAGCACCCGCTGCAGGTCACGCTCGGGCCCGAGCTCGGAGCCCTGTACGGCCGCCTGCACCACGACCGCGGGGTGGCTCGGCACCGGGGCGACGTCGTCACGTTCACCGGGGAGGCGGGCCGGGTCACCGGCGTCCAGCTCGCCGACGAGACCCGGCTGGACGCCGACCTCGTGGTGGTCGGCGTCGGCGTCACGCCGAACGTGGGCATCGCCTCGGCCGCGGGCATCGAGCTGCGGTCCCGCGACCTCGGCGGCGGCATCGTGGTCGACGGCGCGCTGCGCACGTCGGCGCCCGACGTGTTCGCCGCCGGCGACATCGCGTCCGTCCCGTCGCCCCACTACGGCCGCCCGCTGCGCGTGGAGCACTGGGCCGTGGCCCAGGACACCGGCGCGCACGCCGGCCGCGCGCTGCTCGGCGACGACGCCGCCTACGACGTGCTGCCCTACTTCTTCAGCGACCAGTACGACGTCGGCATGGAGTACAAGGGGTTCGTCGACCCGCGCGCCGGCGACACCGAGGTCGTGATCAGCGGCTCGACCGACGACCGCGAGCTCGTCGCGTTCTGGCTGCGCGACGGCGAGGTGCAGGCCGGCATGGCCGTCAACGTGTGGGACCGGATGGACGACGTCGAGGAGCTCATCCGCTCCGGCCGCCAGGTGCCGCGGGCCGAGCTGGAGGCGTTCACGGGCTGACGTCGCCCGCCGCCGGGCCGACCGCCGGACGACCGAGGGCGCGGACGCGCCACCCGGCGGCGGCCCACCGCTGCGGGTCGAGCGCGTTCCGGCCGTCCACGACGACGCGGCGGGCGGGGGCCAGCGCCGCGGGGTCGAGGGCGCGGAACTCCTCCCACTCCGTGAGGTGCAGCACCAGGTCGGCGCCCGTGACGGCGTCCTCGACGGTGTCCGCATAGCCGAGGGTGGGGAACGTGCGGGCCGCGGTGGCGTTCGCCCGCGGGTCGTGGACGCGCACGTGCGCCCCCTGGAGCTGGAGCTGGGCCGCGACGTTGAGCGCGGGCGAGTCCCGCACGTCGTCGGTCCCGGGCTTGAAGGCCGCGCCCAGCACGGCGATGCGACGCCCGAGCACGCTGCCGCCGCACTCCTCGACGGCCAGCGCGACGGTGCGCGACCGGCGCCGCATGTTGATGGTGTCGACCTCGCGCAGGAACGTCAGCGCCTCGTCGACGCCGAGCTCCCCGGACCGCGCCATGAGCGCGCGGATGTCCTTGGGCAGGCAGCCGCCGCCGAAGCCCAGCCCGGCGCTGAGGAACTGGTGGCCGATGCGGGCGTCGTGGCCGATCGCGTCGGTGAGCGCGACGACGTCCGCGCCCGCGGCGTCGCACAGCTCGGCGACCGCGTTCGCGAACGAGATCTTGGTGGCGAGGAACGCGTTGGCGGCCACCTTGACCAGCTCGGACGTGGCGAGGTCGGTCACCAGGAAGGGCACGCCGGCGTCGACGACGGGCGCGTACAGCTCGCGCAGCACCTTCTCGTGGCGCGGGTCGGCGACGCCGACGACGATCCGGTCCGGGCGCAGCGTGTCCTCGACGGCGCGGCCCTCGCGCAGGAACTCGGGGTTCCAGGCGACGCCGACCTCGACCCCTGCGGGCGCGAGGCCTCCGGCGAGCGCCTGCAGGTCGGCGGCGGTGCCCACGGGCACGGTCGACTTGCCGACCAGCAGCGCGTCGCGGCGCAGGTGCGGCACCAGCGCGGCGACGGCGGCCGTGACGTGGCTCGTGTCGGCGGCCATCGAGTCCCGGCGCTGCGGCGTGCCGACGCACACGAAGTGCAGGTCGGCGAACGCCGCCGCCTCCGCCGGGTCGGTGGTGAACCGCAGGCGGCCCGCCGCGGTGTGCCGCTCCACCAGCTCCGCCAGGCCGGGCTCGTAGAAGGGCAGCCGCCCGGCGGCCAGGTCGGCGATCTTGGCCGGGTCCGTGTCGAGGCCGAGCACCTCGTAGCCCAGCTCGGCCAGGCACGCGGCGTGCGTGGCGCCCAGGTAGCCCGTGCCGATCACCGTGACGCGCTCGCCGACGGGCTCGAGGACGGGCTCGAGGACGGTGGGGTGGGTCGGGTCGGGGTGCGTCATCGGTCCTCCAGGTGGGTGTACGGGTGGTCGAGGAGAGTCGGTCCCCGGCCGAGGTCGGCCAGCAGCGCGCCGGGCACGTCGCGGGGCACGCCGTCAGGCGTCGGCCGGAAGGCGTACACGGCGGCGAGCCGCGCCCGCGCCGCGGTGGCCCACGCCGCGAGCGCGGCGGGGTCGAGGGCGGCAGCCCCGGGGGCGGCGGCGCCGTAGCCGTCGACGACGGCGCGGGCCACGCCGGCGGCGCGGGCCGTCGGGCACACGCCCTGGTGCGCGCGGAGCTCGAGGTGCACGAGCAGGTTCGCCAGGTCGAGCGCGGGGTGCGCGACGGCCGCGAGGTCCAGGTCGAGGAGTCCCACGCGCACGGGGTCGCCGGCGTCGCCGCCCCGGGCGCGCACGTCGACGAGCAGCTGCTTGTCGTGCAGGTCGCGGTGGGCGAGCACGCCCTCCCGCGCCGGCGGCCCGGCCAGGGCGGCGCGCACCAGCCGGACGACGCCGTGGGCGTCGGCCTCGGTCGTCGCGCCGTGCGCCGCGGCCAGGCCCCACCAGCGCGCGACGACGTCCGCCTCGGCGTCGGCGTCGTGCCCGGCCGCGCCCGCCGGCGACGGGGCGTGCTGCAGGCGGCGCAGCCCGCGTCCGGTCGCGCGACCGGCGTCCGCGAGGACGGCGTCCGGCACGGCGGGGTCGCGCAGCAGCTCGTGCAGGGTGCGGCCGGGCAGCGCGGCGCTGGTGACGTACCCCGCGCCACGGTCCACCACGTCCGGGGTGGCGAACGCCTCGGCGGGCACGGCCACGTCGCCGGGCTCCCGCCCCGGCCGCGTCACCTTGGTGTACGTGCCCGCCGGGTCGCGCACCACGCCGCGGCGGCCGGAGCGGTGCGCGACGAGCGTCGCGCCGGACCGCACCCGCGCCGCCAGGTCCGGCAGGTCGGGGTCCGCGCCGGCGGGCTGGATCACCAGCCCGCCGCCCGCGACGGGCCGCACCCGGGCGCCCAGCCGGGCCGCGTGCCGACCCGCCGCCCGCGGGTCCGCGTCCCAGCGGCCCGCGACGACGCGGCCGTCGTCCTGCGCGGCGACGACCAGCAGCCGGTCGGAGCTGCGCGGGACCACCGCGCGCAGGCGTCGTCCCTCGGCGACGAGCGCGCGGGCGATGTCCCGCGCGACCGGCGCGTACCTCATCGTGGGCCACGCGCCCGGCTGCGCACCGGGCCGGTGCCACGGAGCCGGCGACGCCCCACCAGGCGCGACGCGATCGGCGTGGGCGGCCGCCTTCGTCACCGGTCGACCGGGGTCCGTCACCGGGACGTCCCGGCCGGCCCTGCCGGGACGAGCACCGCAGCGCACACCGTCGAGGACGGCGCCGAGCTCCCCGCCCCGGCCGTCCCGCACGTCGCGCGCGCCGGCGGCGAGGCGGGCGGCGCGATCAGCCCACCCGTCCTCGCGGCGGCGGAACGGCTCGGTGGAGCGGCGCAGCAGGTGGTCGGCGGTGCGGCGGCGCAGCTCCCGCGGGTCGAGATCGCGGGCGCCCGCGTAGCCGGCGAGGACGGCGGCGAGCCGGGCCGCCGCCGCAGGCACGTCGTCGTGCACCCGGACGAGGCTCGCCGCGAGCGACCCGAGGTCGTCCTCGGCGGCACCCCACCGCGCGGCGTCGCCGTCGACGAGCCAGAGCGCGCCGGACGGGCCGCGCACCAGCTGGTCGAGGGAGAGGTCGCCGTGCACCGGGACGGCGCCGGCTCGACCGACGCCGACCGGGCCGGTAGCGGCGGGCGACGAGGCGTGCAGCGCTGCGACGGCCGCACCGACGTCGCCCAGGCCGCCCTCGTCGAGGGTGCCCGCGGCGTCGAGCACGTCCAGCGGCTCCCCCGCCACCCACTGCGTGACGACGACCCCGAGCCGTGCGTCCTGCGCCACGACGCGCGGCGCGCGCACGCCGCTCGCGGCGAGGAGGCCGTACCCGGCGAGGGCCCGCTCGACCGCCGACGGCCGCACCAGGCGCACGAGCGCCTCGCCGTCCTCGGCCCGCGCGGCCACCGGCAACCCGCCGACGCCGCTCTCGAGGTGCAGCACCGCCCGCCGCTCGGGGTTGTGCCGCAGGAGGCGCGCGGCCCCGGGGCCGGCAGCGGTGAGGAGCCGGGCGCCGGGCAGGTCGCGGTCGGCCGCCCAGTCCGTGACGACCAGCCCGGCGTCGCGGTCCACGAGCACCACCTCGCCCGGGCGTGCGTGCTTCAGAGCCTTGTCGAGCTTGGGCAGCGCGTGGGCGGCGTAGGCCCGCACCAGCAGGTCGCGGGGCGCGCCGGCGTCGGGGAGCCAGCGCGCGGCGAGCAGGCAGCTGGTGCCCGGCTTGTAGCGCAGGTAGGGGCGCGTGACGACGCCGGGCGCGCCGGTCGCGCGCCCCAGCCGGCCCGCGAGCGCCGCCGGGTCCAGCAGGTCGGCGAGCGCGGGGACCGCGGGGTCGCCCGCGACGACCGCGCGGTCGGCCGCGCCCAGCCCGGCCAGGGTCGCCTCAGGCACGGCCGGCCACCCCCTCGCGCGCGGCCGCGCCGAGCACGACGTCGGGCGGCCCGGAGGCCACGACCCGCCCCGCCTCGAGCCGCACCACGCGGTCGCAGTCTCGGGCGGCGTCCAGGTCGTGCGTGACGACGAACGTGGTGCGGCCGCGGGTGAGGCGTCGCATGGCGTCGACGACCTCACGCTCGGTCTGCTCGTCCAGGCCGGTCATGGCCTCGTCGAGCAGGACGACGGGGGCGTCGAGCATCGCGGCGCGCGCGATCGCGATCCGCTGCCGCTGCCCGCCGGACAGCGTGGCGCCGCGCTCCCCCACGATCGTGTCGTACCCCTCCGGGAGCCCCGTGACGAAGGTGTGCGCGCCCGCGACCCGCGCCGCCCGCTCGACCTGCTCGTCGGTGGCGTCCGGGACGGCGGCGGCGATGTTCTCGCGCACCGTCCCCCGGAAGAGCACGCTGTCCTGCAGCACGACGGCGACCGACCGCCGCACGCTGCGCAGCGTGAGGTCGCGCAGGTTGTGACCGTCGATCCGCACGGCGCCGAGCTCGGGGTCGCGCAGCCGGGACAGCAGCGAGACGAGGCTCGACTTGCCGGCCCCGGAGGTGCCGACGATCGCGACCCGCTCCCCCGGCCGCACGGTGAGGTCCAGGCCCCGGAGCACCGGGTGGCCGGGCACGTAGGAGAACCAGACGCCCTCGAAGCGCACGTCGCCGCGGGCGTCGTGCAGCGGGCGCGCCCAGCTCGCGTCGACCACCTCGGGGCGGCGCTCCAGCACCTCGACGACCCGCTCGCTCGACGCGCCCGCCTGCGCGATGCGGCCCGTGTACTTCGCGATGTCGCGCATCGGCTTGAAGGCGGCCTTGAGGTAGGTGAGGAAGACGGTGAGCTCGCCCGGCGTGAGCGCGCCGTCGAGCACCCGCTGCGCACCGACGTAGAGCACGACCGCCGTCGCGAGCCCGACCAGCACGTCGGTGGAGCGTTCCAGCCCCGCCGACAGCCGCTTCGCCTTGACGCCCTCGCGCAGGGACGACGTGTTGGACCGGGCGAACCCGGCGCTCATGCGGTCCTCCAGCGAGTACGCCTGCACGACCTTGACCGCCGCGAGCGACTCCGTGGCGAGCGACGCGAGCTGGCCCTCGGCCTTGCGCTGGTCGCGCGAGACGTGCCGGATGCGTCGCGACAGGCGCGAGCTGGTGAGCAGGAAGACCGGCAGCACGACGAGCATCACGAGCGCGAGCACCGGGTCGAGCACGGCGACCACCACGACCATCCCGACCAGGGTCACGACGTTGCCCAGCATGGGGAGCATCGCGGTGACCGACACCTCCTTGAGGCGCCCGACGTCGCTCGTCAGCCGGGTGACGAGGTCGCCGGTGGTGGAGCCGTCGTGGAAGCGCAGGCTGAGGCGCTGCAGGTGGTCGTAGAGGTCGGCCCGCACGCCGGTGAGGACGCGGTTGCCGGCGAGCGCGAAGCACACCGTCATCGCGTACGCGGCGGCCGCGCGCAGCAGCACGATCACCAGCAGCGACCCCGCGGCGAGCGCGATGACGAGCCCCAGGTCCGACGGCGCCGGCCCGGCGGCGCTCGACCCCGTCGCCGCGACGATGCCGTCGACCACGTACTTCAGCGGCCACGGCTCCAGCAGCCGCATGGCCACCTCCGCCAGCAGCGCCAGGCCGCCCAGCACCAGCAGCCGCCGCTCCGGGCGCACGTGATGGCGCAGGTGCGGCCAGAAGCGCCGGAACGACCGGCCCGCCGCGCGCACCGACGTCCGGCCCGGGCGGGACTCAGCCATGACGCACCTCCAGGGTTCGTCCCTCGGGCAGGGCGACCCCCGCGAACCCGAGCGCCCGCCGCACGACGACGGACCAGTCGTGCTTGTCGACCGCGACCGCACGCGCCAGGGCGCCGAGCTCGGCACGCCGGGCGGGGTCGTGCGCGAGGGCGACGAGCGCCTCCGCGAGGGCCGCCACGTCGCCGGGCGGCACGAGCACCCCGGCGCGGCCGTGCTCGAGGGCGCCGGGCAGCTCGCCGACCGCGCTGGCCACGACCGGCAGCCCGGCGGCCAGGTACTCGTAGACCTTGAGCGGCGAGAAGTAGAAGCGGTCGAGGTCCGGGTAGGGGGCGACGGCGACGTCCGCGCGATGCAGCAACGCCGGGACGTCGGCGGGGACGACGGCGCCGGTGCTCTCGACGGCGGCCCCGACGCCGCGCTCGCGAGCCTGGGCCAGGACGTCGTCGCGGCCGGGGCCGTCGCCGACGAGCAGCAGCCGGGCACCGGGAACCCGTGCGTGCACGGCGGCGAACGCGTCGACCAGCACGTCCAGCCCGTGCCACGGCTTGAGGGTGCCGACGAACAGGACGGTGAACGTCGTCGCGCCCTGCCGGACTCTTCGCGCGGACGTATCCCTCCCGAAGTGGAGGGCGCCCTGGCGCCCGTGAACGCGTCCGCGCGAAGAGTCCGGCAGGGCGCGGCGACCACCTCGCTCGTCCGGCACGCCGGGATCCGGCACGATCCGCGCGGTGTCGACGCCGTTGGACAGCACGCGCACCTTCTCGGGGCGCGCGCCGGCACGGTCGGCGGCCCACGCGGCGACGGGCCCGCTCACGGCCACGACCGCCGTCGCCGCGCCGATCGCCGCCCGGGCGCAGCGCTCGGCGCCCGCGACGTCGACGAGCTCGCGGTGGGTGCGCTGCTCCTCGACGAGGGGCGCGTTGACCTCGAGCACGCACGGCACGCCGGCGTCGCGCGCCCACGCGGTGGCCCCGGTGCCCCACAGCGAGTACCGCTCGTACACGAGGTCGAGCGGTCCGGCGGCGGCCACGTCGTCGAGGACGGCGGCGACCCGGGCGTCGGCGGCCCGCAGCGCGACCTCCCGGTCGGCCGTGCCCGACGTCCGCGCCACCGGCACCTCGTGCACGACGACGCCAGCCGTGGCGGCGAGGTCGGCGGGCACGTCGCCACCGGGGCGCGTCGTGACGACGTGCACCTCGGCGCCCGCGCGCACCAGCTCGCGCAGCACGGCCTGCACGTGCACCGACGACCCCTTGCGCCCGAACACCGGGACGCCCGGGTCGGAGCTGACGTACGCGGCCCTCATGCCGCCCTCCGCGCCGCGACGGCGGGCGCCGACGCTCGCTCCAGCACGTCCAGCAGGCGCCGGGACGTGCCGACGACGTCGAACTCGGCCTCGATCAGCGCGCGGGCAACGTCGGCGAGCCGGGCGGCCTGCCCGGGGTCGTCCAGCAGCGCGCCGACGGCGTGGGCGAGCGCGGGGGCGTCGCCGGGCGGCACGAGGCGCCCGGTCTCGCCGTCGCGCACCGCCTCGGGGATACCGGTGACGGGCGTGGAGACGACGGGCGTGCCGAGCGCCATCGCCTCGAGCAGCACCGTGGGCAGGCCGTCGCGGTTGCCGTCGGCGCCCAGCACGCAGGGGGCGGCGAAGACGGCGGCGCGGGCCACGACGTCGCGCACCCGGTCCTGCGGCAGCGGGCCGTGGAAGGTCACGCGGGCGCCGAGGCCCAGGGCCGCGGCCCGGTCGCGCAGCTGCGCCTCCTGCGGGCCCGTGCCCACGAGATCGAGGTGCACGTCGCGGCCGCCCGCCACCAGGAGGGCGAGGGCGTCCAGCAGGTCGCCGAAGCCCTTCTTCTCCACGAGGCGCCCGACGGCGCACACGCGCCCGGGCAGGCGCGGCCCGGCGGCGCGGGCGTACTCCCCGAGGTCGAGCCCGTTGTAGACGCGCTCCACCCGCGCGGCCGCCGGGCCGAACGTGTCGCGCAGGTGGCGCAGGTTGTGGTCGCTCACCGTGACGACGGCGCGGGCGTCGGCGAGCTTGACCCGCAGGTCCTCGGGGTCAACCGACTCGTGGAAGATGTCCTTGGCGTGCGCCGTGAACGTGTACCCGATGCCGAGCACGGCCGCGGCGAGGCGGGCGACCGTCGTCGCGACGGAGCCGAAGTGCGCGTGCAGGTGGGTGAGCCCGGAGTCGTGCGCGGCCGCCGCCACCCACAGCGCCTGCACGGCGTCCTCCGGGTCGGCGGCGAGCAGGTCCGCGAGCGCCGCCGCGGGCAGGGCGCGCAGGTCCAGGCGGTCGTGCGCGCCGGCGAGCGCCGACCACGCGTCCGACGCCCGCGCGGCCCGGGGCACGTACCGCACCGGGCCGGCGACGTCCGCGAGCGCCGCGTGGAACCGGGTGTCCACCGGGGCGCGCAGCGAGAAGATCTCGATCTCGACGCCGCGCCGCTCGAGCCCGCGCACCTCGTTGACGACGAACGTCTCCGAGAAGCGGGGGTACATCTTGGTCACGTAGCCGACGCGCAGGGCGCCGGTCGTGATGCTGTCAAGCCGTGGCACGGTGCTCCTCCTCCTGCTGGACCCGCGGGTTCGGGGTGCCCGTGGCCGCGCGGGCGGCGGTCACGAGCCGGTCGACGAGGGCGGGGACGCGGGCGAGCCCGTCCAGGTCGACGTCGACCTCGGGGCGGGCACGCACGGCCGCGCGGTCGACGGCACGGGCGAGCCACGCGCCGACGCGGGCCGGCGTGATGTCGCCGACCAGCACGTCGAGCAGCCCGAGGTCGGCGAGGCGGCAGGCCCGCACGAGCTGCTCGGCGCGGGGGTGGGTGCGCGGCACGACGAGCCCGGGCCGCCCGGACGCCAGCACCTCGCACACGGAGTTGTAGCCGCCCATGGTCACGACGGCCGCCGCGCCCTCGACGAGGGGCACGACGTCACGCACGAACGCGTGCACGTCGAGGTCGTCGCGACCGGCCGCGGCGGCGCGCAGCCGGTCCCGGGTGGCTGCCGGCAGGTACGGGCCGGTGACGAGCACGCCGCGCACGCCGCCCGGCAGCGGGGCGGCCGCGAACGCCTCGGCGAGCGCCGCGCCGTCCTGCCCGCCGCCCACCAGGCACAGGACGTACGGCCCCTCGGCGGGCCGCGGGCCCTCGACGGCGCGGGCCTCGCCGGCGCGGATGTCGGCGGCGCGGCCGCGGCCGAGGTAGCCCGTGAACACCGTGCGGGCGGCGACGTGCCCCGGCAGGGCGTACTCCGTGAGCGGGTCGTAGACCCGCGCGTCGCCGTACACCCACACCTCGTCGAAGAACCGCTCGATCACCGAGGTGCTGCGCTGCTCGTCCCACTCGCGGACGGCGACCTCCGGGGTGTCCAGCACGTCGCGCAGGCCCAGCACGCACGCGGTGCCACCGGTGTCGCGCAGCCGGCGCAGGGCGGGCAGCAGCTCGCCGCCGACGCCGAGCGGCACCTTGTCCACCACGAGCACGTCGGGCCGGAACGCCGCGAGCGCGCCGTCGAGCACGCCGGAGCGCACGCGGACGACGTCGTCCAGGGTGCCGCCCCAGGCCCGCGGCCCGTAGCCACGCTCCGGGTCCTTGCCCACGCGGGGGAGCGTCACGACCTCCGTGCGCTCCGGCAGCGGCAGGCTCGTCGCCTCGGCCGCGCCGGAGAGCAGCAGCACGTCGGCGCCCGGGTCCGCCTCCACCACCGCGCGGGCCAGGAGCGAGGTGCGCCGCACGTGGCCCAGCCCCTGCGTGTCGTGGGAGTAGAACGCGACCCGGCGCCGGGCGGGGTGCTCCGTGTCGACCACCGTCATCTGTCTCACCCGGCTCACCCTGCGGAGGTTGCCTGAGTCACGGATGAGGCGACCATGAGGAGGTTCTCATCCGCCGGCGAGCAGCATCTGCACAGGTCTCGCCCAGCGCCGCCGCTCCGCTCCGAGCGCCCGTCTGGCAGGCTCCCGTCGTGACCCGACGACGCACGTCCGCCCTGGTGGCGGCCGTCCTCCTCGCAGCGGCCGTGGCGGCCCTGCTCGTGGTGTGGCGCCCCTGGGACCCGGTGCCCGACGCGCTGCGCGCCGCCGCGCGGGACGCCGCCGAGGTCCCCGGGGTCGTGTCCGCGGACGTCATCAGCTACGAGGTGACGCAGCGCGACGCGAAGGACGGCGACACCGCGCGCGCCTCGGTCGACGTCGTCCTCGACGAGGACCTCGCGCCCGGCGCCGCACAGCAGGCCGCCGAGCGGGCGGACGCCGCCCTCGCCGCGGCGCGGGTCGACGGGGTGCGCGACCTGTCCCGGACCACGACCGTCCACGCCGGGCGACCGAGCGCCGTCCACGGCGTCCCCGTGTACCCCGTCACCGCCTGGGTGGACGAGGACGGCGACGCGGCGGGCGTGGCCGACGCCTTCCGCCTCCGGCTCGCGGGCGCGACCCGGGTCAGCGGTGCCAGCGCCGACGCGGCCGACGGCGACGCGCTCGTCGCGCTGGCGCGGGCGTGCGAGGACGCCGGCCTCGCGGCGTCGCTGGCCACGGCCGACGGCGCCGTGCGGTACGACACGTCGGGGCGGGTCCCCGACCCGTCGCTGACGCGGCTGGCGGTCGAGGTGTCCGCGCGGCCGGGTGTCACGACGGTGGTCGTGCAGGCCGGCGCCGGGCCGGAGGACGCGGTCGTGACCGACGGCGACACGATCCTGGGCCTCCAGGTCGGCCTCACCGGGCCGACGACCTCGCCCGAGGCCCGCGCGCTCGTCCGCTGGCTCGACGACCCGGCACGCCCGACCGACGACGCGCCCCTCGCCTACACGATCACCGAGCCCGGCTACGCCACGAGCCTCGGCGGCTGGGTCGCCGCCTCCGCCCCGCCCGAGGCCGAGAAGCACACGGTGCCGCTGCCCGAGGGCGTGCGCGCCTGGCCCGACGACGGCGCTCCCGCCTGCACCGGCGCCGACCTCGAGCTCGCGCTGGGCACGCCCGACGCAGCCGCCGGGAGCCGCTACCTCGCCGTGCTCGCGCGCAACACCTCCGGACGGCCGTGCGCGCTCGACGGCGTGCCCTCCCTGGAGTTCCGGAATGCCGCCGGCGAGCCGCAGCGGGACGTCACGCTCGAGCCGTCCGCCCCCGGCGTCGTGCCCGGGCGCGTCGTGGTGCCCCCCGGCGAGCGGGCGCTGGCCACCGTGCAGTGGGGCGCGATGTCCACCGCGAACGACCCGGACGTCACCACCACCGTCGACGTCGCCCCCGTGCCCGGCGCCGAGCCCGTCCCGCTCACGCCCGTCTTCCCCGACGACCCGCCGAGCGCCGGCGGCGCGCTGGACGTGCTCGATGGCGCCGACGTCCGCGTCGGACCCTGGGTGCAGGGGGCCGAGGGCATCACCGCGCCGTGACGCGCCGACGTCTCCCGCGGCCCCCGTGCGACACGCCCCGGCCCGTCAGCTCGGGCAGAGCTCCTGCACCAGGCTGTGGAACTCGTCGGAGTCGCTGCTGAGGCCGCTGAGCCAGAGGGTCTTCCCGAGGTCGACCTCCGTGTCCCGGGAGATCCCGAGCGCCCGGACGCGGACGGGCGCCACGCTCAGGCCCACGCGTGCCCCGTCACCGATCGTGACGTCGTCTCCCCCCGGCCACGCGACGACCCACAGCGTGGCCTCGCGGCCGGGCGGGATGACCACCCGGTCGGAGGTCTCCGACGCGGGCGGGAGCCCGTTCGCGGCGGAGAACGTCCAGTCGTCGCTCGGGTCCGCCGCCAGACGTCCGAACCGGAAGGCGTCCGGCTGCAGGCTCGTCACCTCGACGGGCCACCGGGCGTCGCTGCGCACCGTCTGAGCGGCCACGAACGGCTCGTCCCGCGCGAAGAGCGCCCAGAAGTCGTCGTCGTGGAGCGAGCACTGGTCCTGGTGGCCCGCCGGGCCGACCGAGGACATCGCCCCGGTCCGCACCACCAGCGCTCCCACCGGTCAGGGCCGGTGCGGCCCCGTCCGGCGGGAACGCCGGGGTCTCAACCCTCCCGGCGCGCGCGCACGGCGGCGGCGAGGGTGCCGAGCAGCTCGGCGGTGGTGTCCCAGTCGAGGCACGAGTCCGTCACGGACTGGCCGTAGACGAGCCCGTCGAGCGGGCCGGGCTTCTGCGCGCCCGCGACGAGGAAGCTCTCCATCATCAGCCCGGTGACGTCCCGGTCGCCGTCAGCCAGGCGCGCCGCGAGCTCGCGCACCACCTCGGCCTGGCGCACGTGGTCCTTGCCGGAGTTGCCGTGCGACGCGTCCACCACGACGCCCGCCTCCACGGCCCCGCCGAGGCCGGACGTGCGTGCCACCGCCAGGGCGTCCGCCACGTCCTTCTCGGAGTAGTTCGGACCCCCGCGCCCGCCGCGCAGGATGACGTGGCAGTCCGGGTTGCCGGTGGTCTCGACCGCGGCCGCGCGCCCCTCGGCGTCCGCGCCGAAGAAGGTGTGCTCGCTCGCCGCGGTGATGCAGCCGTCGACGGCGATCTGCACGTCACCGTCGGTCGCGTTCTTGAAGCCGACCGGCATCGACAGGCCGGACGCGAGCTGCCGGTGCACCTGCGACTCCGCGTTGCGCGCCCCGATCGCGCCCCAGGTGACGGCGTCGGCGATGTACTGCGGGCTCGTCGGCTCGAGGAACTCGCACGCGGCGGGCACGCCCGCGTCGAGCACACCGAGCAGCACCTCGCGCGCCAGGCGCAGGCCGTGGTGCACGTCGTGGGAGCCGTCCAGGTGCGGGTCGTTGATGAGGCCCTTCCAGCCCACCGTGGTGCGCGGCTTCTCGAAGTACACGCGCATCACGACCACCAGGTCGTCGGACAGCTCGCGCGCCACGGGCGCCAGCCGGCGGGCGTACTCGAGCGCGGCCGCCGGGTCGTGCACCGAGCAGGGGCCGACGATGACGAGCAGGCGGTCGTCCTCGCCGCGCAGCACGTCGCGCACCTCCCGGCGGGACGTCGTGACGAGGTCGCTGCGGGGGGTGCCGAGCGGCAGCTCCGCCCGCATCTCGCCCGGTGCGGGCAGCGGGTCGAGCGCGCGGACCCGCAGGTCGGAGGTCTCTGCCATCAGGTCAGTATGCGGCCGGCCGGGTTCGGTCGGCGCGGTACGGGTGTGGGCGGGGGTGGCGGTGCTCATCGCGGGGCTCCTGGGTGGTCAGTGGTCGGTCGGCGGGCGGGTCGGGGAGGGCGGGGGCTCGGCGTCGTCGTCGAACCGTGGTCCATGCCCGACCGGAGCGGCCCGTCTGACGACGAAGGGCCCGGACGCGCGATGCGTCCCAGGCCCTGTGCTGGCTCCGGAGTGGGTGTCGGTCAGGCGTCAGCCCGCCGAGCTCCTACCGGAGCCGGCGTAAAGCGCCAATACCAACGGATGTTCACGGCGACGACGGTACGTCGCCCCAGCCCGGTCCGTCCACTCGCGTCCAGCATCCGGTCCGGGGCACGGTCCGGCGCACGGGACCGGACGGCCGTATTGTCGACGCATGCCCGTGCCAGACTTCGTCGCCGCGCTGCGCTCCCACGTCGGTCACGACCTGCTGTGGCTGCCGGGGGTGTCCGCCGTCGTCCTCGACGACGAGGGCCGCCTGCTGCTCGGCCGCCGCGCCGACAACGGCCTGTGGGCGGTGGTGTCCGGCATCCTCGAGCCGGGCGAGGACCCCGCCGTCGGGCTGGCGCGCGAGGTGCTCGAGGAGACCGGGGTCGACGTCGTCGTGGACGCGCTCGTCGCCGTGACCGTCACCGCGCCGGTCGACTACCCCAACGGGGACCGCTCGCAGTACCTCGACCTGTGCTTCCTGTGCCGCGCCGCGAGCCCCGACGCCGCCGCCCGGGCGCACGTCGCGGACGACGAGTCCACCGACGTCGCCTGGTTCGCGCCCGACGACGTGCCGCCCGCCCTCGCGCCGTCGTCCGCCGAGCGCGTCGGCCACGCGCTGGGGTGGCTCGCGGGCGGCTCCGACGCCCCGTTCTTCGTGCGCTGAGGAGCCACCGTGCCGACCCCGTCCACGCCGTCCACTCCCGAGGAGCTGTTCGCCCACTCCCCTGTCGGCCTGGAGATCTGCCGGGCCTTCGCGGCCCTCGTGGCGGAGGTGACGGGCGACGACGTCGCGACGCGCACCACGAAGACGCAGGTCGCGTTCCGGCGCCGGCGTGGGTTCGCCTTCGTGTGGCCGCCCTGGGTGGGGGTGCGGGACCACGTCGACGTGCCCGCCGTCGTCTCGTTCGTCCTCGACCGGGAGGAAGGCTCCCCGCGGGTGAAGCAGGTGGTGCACCCGTCGTCGCGCGCGTGGACCCACCACGTGGAGGTGCACGACCCGGCGGAGCTGGACGACGAGGTCGCCGCCTGGGTCAGGGAGGCCTACGACGCCGCGGGCTAGCGGGGCCCGGCTTCCGACACGTGCCCTGTTCGTCGCGCGGGTGAAACCTGAAGGTGGTTATGTGTGCGACGCCACAGTTGCCCGGACAGGGATGTCCGGGCACGACGGCGCCCCGGCCCGACGGCCGGGACGCTCCGACACCCATGGAGGAAAACCGTGAGAGCACGCACCACCAGCGCGTTCGGCGTCGCGGGAGCCCTGTTGACCGCCGCCGTCCTCGCGCCCGGCATCGCCGCCGCGGCGCCCGCGGCCGACGCCCCACCGTCCGACCCCGCGGCGCACGTCAAGGAGGACTCGCGCCCGGACCCGTTGGCCGAGAAGCGCACCGCGCTCAAGCAGGAGGCCGTCGACCGCGTCGCCACGGGCGACGCGAAGGTCTTGACCCGGGGCACCGGCGACAACACGTCGAAGTCCGTCAAGGTCGGCAAGAACCAGTGGGTCGAGTACGAGACCGAGCAGACGGCGCAGCTGCTGACGTTCCTCGTCGACTTCGGCGACCAGGCGGACCCGCGCTTCCCTGACGCGCCGGCCGCCGGCCCGGAGCACAACGAGATCCCCGAGCCCACCCGCAGCGACAACTCCACCTACTGGGAGCCCGACTTCTCCCAGGAGCACTACGAGGAGATGTTCTTCACGGGCCTGGAGGACCAGGGCGGCGAGTCGTTCGCCGGCGTGTACGACGAGATGTCCTCGGGCCGCTTCGACCTGCAGGGCGACGTGTCCGACTGGGTGACGGTCCCCTACAACTCGGCGTCGTACGGGCAGACCGAGTCCAACACGGACATGACCCGCTTCGTGCAGGACAGCGCGGACGCGTGGTACGCCGACCAGGTGGCGCAGGGCAAGACGGCGGCGGAGATCGACGAGTACCTCAAGTCGTTCGACGTCTGGGACCGCTACGACCTGGACAACGACGGGATCTTCGACGAGCCCGACGGCTACATCGACCACTTCCAGGCGATCCACGCGGGCGAGGGCGAGGAGGCCGGCGCCCCCGAGTCGGCCATCTGGTCGCACCGCTGGGCGGTCAACCCGCTGGGCACGAACGGCCCGGCCGGGTTCCCGAAGGTCGGCGGCATCAAGATCGGCGACTCCGACGTCTGGATCCGTGACTACACGACGGAGCCGGAGAACGGCGGCCTCGGCGTCTTCGCGCACGAGTTCGGCCACGACCTCGGCCTGCCCGACTACTACGACACCGAGGGCGGCGACAACGGCACCGCGTTCTGGAACCTCATGAGCTCGGGCTCCTGGCTCGGCCACGGCGACGGCACCATCGGGACGACGCCGAACCACATGGGCGCGACGGAGAAGATGTTCCTCGGCTGGCTCGACTACGCGACCGTCGAGCCGGGCGAGCGCGCCACCGTCAATCTCGGCCCGTCGTACCACGCGACGACGAAGCCGCAGGCCGTGGTGGTGAACCTGCCGGACGGCACCAAGGACGTCGACCTGGGCGTCAGCCCGTACGACGGCCAGTTCGCGTACTCCGGGACCGGCAGCAACGCGAACTACACGCTGACGTCGCCGTCCTTCACCGTGCCCACGGGGGCCTCGCTGACCGCGAAGGTGCAGTACGCGATCGAGGAGGGCTACGACCACGCCTTCGCCGAGGTCTCGACCGACGGCGGCGGCACGTGGACGACGCTGGCGACGAACCTGTCGGACGCGGACGCGAACGGCGGCATCTCCGGCGACTCCGGCAAGGCGTGGGTCGACCTGACCGCCGATCTCGCCGACTACGCCGGCCAGGACGCGCAGGTCCGGTTCCGCTACCAGAGCGACGGCGGCCTCAACCTCCAGGGGCTCCTGGTCGACGACGTGGCCGTGGGCGACGCGCTGACCGAGGACTTCAGCGACGGGTTCGCCGGCTGGACGAACGACGGGTTCAGCGTCATCAAGGCGGACGGCACGTACGAGGTCGACTTCTCGCACTACTACGTGGCGGAGAACCGGCAGTACGCCGGCTACGACACGACCCTGAAGGAGGGGCCGTACAACTTCGGCTGGACGGCGTCGAAGCCGAACACCGTGGAGCACTTCCCGTACCAGGACGGCCTGCTGGTCTGGTACGTGAACAGCTTCTACGGCGACAACAACACGTCGCAGCACCCGGGCGGCGGGCAGGCCCTGCCGGTCGACGCGAACGCGCAGGCCCTGCGGTGGTCGGACGGCGCCCTCGCCCGCAACCGCATCCAGGCGTTCGACGCGACGTTCGGCCTCGGCAAGTCCGACGCGTTCACCCTGCACCGGGAGACCACGGCGGGGATGACGACGCTGCGCACCTGGTCGCAGAAGGCGGAGAGCGTCTTCAACGACACCGACCCGAACGCGTACTACGACGCGTCGAACCCGTGGGGCTCGGTCGTCGTGGCTGGCTCGGGCACGAAGATCAAGGTGACCGCCCAGAACACGAAGAACGGCGTGATGACGGTGGACGTCACCACGCCGCGCAAGAAGGGCTGACCGCGAGATAGGAAGGTAGGTCCGCGAGATAGAGAAGCCCGGACGAGACCGCAGCCCTGCGGTCTCGTCCGGGCTTCTCTATCTCGCGGAGCGGGCGTAGCGGGAGACGAAGTTCCGCAGGATCCGCATCGGCGCGGTGACGCGGTGCTCGCGGGCCCGCGCGACGATCCGCTCGCCCTCCTCGGGCGGGAAGTACCCGTACGACCGGTACACCTCGACCCGCTGCTCGATGCCGGCGAGGTCCAGCTCGGGGTGGAACTGCGTGGCGTACAGGTTCGTGCGCACGCGGAACATCTGCACGGGCGCGTCGGCGGACCGGGCGAGCAGGGTGGCCGACGGCGGCAGCTCGCGCACCGCCTCCTTGTGCCCCAGGTAGGCGGTGAACCGCGCCGGCACCCCGGCCAGCAGGGGGTCCGCCAGACCCTCGGGGGTCAGCTCGATCTCGGCAGGCCCGACGGGCTCGGCGTAGGTGCGGTCGACGACGCCGCCCTGGTGGGTGCCGAGGGTCCCGACGCCGTAGCAGGCGCCCAGGAACGGGAAGTCGCGACCGACCAGCTCGTCGAGCAGGGCCGCCATCTCGCGCTCGACACGGTGCTGGGCGGCCGGCTTCTCGTCTTCCGGGTCGGAGGAGTTGAACGGCCCGCCGCCCACGATCACGCCGGACAGCGCGTCGAGGTCGACGCGGGGCAGCGGCTCGCGCTCGAGGCGCACGCGCCGCAGGGACGCGGCCGTCAGCCCGGAGTAGCGCAGCACGGCGTCGTACTCCCCGTCGGCGGCGACGTCCTCGGCGCGCGTGCCGAGGAACAGGAACGGCCTCACGGCTGCAGGCTATGCGCCTCCTCGGCGGCGCGCTCCGCGTCGGCGGCCACGGGGCGCCGCGCCCAGAACGACGCGAGCACCGAGCCGGACACGTTGTGCCACACCGAGAAGAGCGCCGCGGGGAGGGCCGCCGCGGGCGTGAAGTACTGGGTCGCGAGGCTGGCCGCGAGCCCCGAGTTCTGCATGCCGACCTCGACGCTCACCGCGCGGCGGGCGCCCTCGTCGAGCCGGGCCAGGCTGGCCGCCCCGTAGCCCAGGAGCAGGCCGAGGGAGTTGTGCAGGATGACGGCGAGCGCCAGCAGCAGCCCCGTGCTGAGCACGGAGTCGGCGTTCGCGGCGACGATTCCCGCCACCACGACGACGATCCCCAGGACCGAGACGAGCGGCAGGTACGGCAGCAGGTACCGCTCGACGATCCCGCCCGCGAACGTCCGCACCAGCAGGCCGGCCAGCACCGGGAACAGCACGATCTGCAGGATGGACGTGACGAGCGCGCCGTACGTGACGTCGAGCTGCGAGCCCGCGAGCCACAGCACCAGGGCCGGCGTGAGCAGCGGCGCCAGCAGCGTGGACACCGACGTGAGTGTCACGGACAGCGCCGTGTCGCCCTTCGCCAGGTAGACGATGACGTTGGACGCCGTCCCGCCCGGCGCGGCCCCCACGAGGATCATCCCGATCATGGCCTCGCCCTCGAGCCCGAACAGGTGCCCGATCTCCCAGGCCAGCGCCGGCATGATCGTGAACTGCGCGACCACGCCCAGCAGCACCGCCCACGGCCGCCGCACGACGAGCCCGAAGTCGGAGCCCCGCAGCGTGAGCCCCATCCCGAACATGATGATCCCGAGGAACAGCGGCGTCTGCTCGGCGATGGGCGCGAGGGCCGTCGGGGCCAGCAGCCCCGCCACCCCGCCCAGCACCACGAGCACCGCGAACCATCGGCCGGCCAGCTCCGCAACTGTGCGCATCCGCCGCACCTTACCGGCTCGCGGGTCGAGCCCGTCGGGGCCAGCGGTGGGTCCCGACGGGCTCGACCGGCGAGCGCCGTGGAGGTCAGGTCCAGCGGAAGAGCCGGACCGCGAGCGGCAGCAGCACCACCGTCCACGCCGCCATCACGACGAACTGCAGCATCGGGAACCCGTCACCGAACCAGCCGGTGTCCATCGCCTGCGCCGCGGCGCCCATCGGGGTGAACTGCCCGATCTGGCGCACGACGTCCGGCATGATCGGGCCCGGCGTCCACAGCCCCGCGAGAAACAGCAGCGGGAAGTAGACGAGCGATCCGATCGCGTTCGCCGTGGAGGGCTTGCTGACCACGGCGGCCAGGAGCATGCCCAGGGAGAACAGGGCGAGCATGCCCAGCACGAACGCGCCGAGCACGACGCCGAGCTGCGTGGGTCGCACGATGCCGAAGGCCAGCTGCGCCACCGTGAGGGCGAGGGCCACGCCGACCAGGGTGGTGGCGACGTTGATGAGCAGGTGCGCCACGACGATGGCCTGCGGCCGCATCGGCGTCGTGGACAGCCGGCGCAGCACGCCCTTGTCGCGGAAGGTCGCGAAGGTGACCGGCAGCGACAGGATCGCGAGCGTGCCGATCGCCATGGCGAGCACGGTGGGCAGGTACGTCGCGATCGGCGTCACGCCGTACCAGATCGAGTCCGGCGGGACGTCGTCGGTCATCGGCTCCCGCATCCCCGGGATGCCGAACCCGACGCCGACGAGGAGCACCGTGGGAAAGAGGATCCCGAAGAACACGGACGCCGAGTCGCGCAACCAGACGGTGGCCTCGGTGCGCAGCAGGCGGCCGAACCCGCGCCATCCGGCGCCGGACGATCGCGCCCGCGTGCGGGCTGTGGTGGGGGCGGTGGTGGCGGTCATGACCGGCCTCCTTCGGTGACGAGAGCGGTGTCGGTGGACGCGCCGGCGTCGTCGGCCGCAGGGACGTAGGCCCGCCCCGTGTGGGCGAGGAACACGTCCTCGAGCGACCTGGTGACGGTGCGGACGTCGTCCGGCACGAGGTCCGCCGCGGCGAGCGCCGGGACCAGGGAGAACAGCACACGGCGCGTCCCGGTGACGGCGATCTCCTTGTCGGCCCCGTCGACCGGTGCCACGCCCTCGACCTCGGCGTCCCGGTCGGCGAGGACGGCAAGCTCACGGCGACCGCGCTCGACGTCCTGCGGGGCGAACCGCACGACGACGGTGCGCCCGCCCTCGAGACCGTCGATCAGCTCCTGGGGCGTGCCCTCGGCGACGACGTTCCCGGCGTCGATGATGACGAGGCGGTCGCAGAGACGCTCGGCCTCCTCCATGAAGTGCGTGACCAGGAGGATGGTGACGCCCCGGGCCCGCACCCGCTCCACGAGGTCCCAGGTGTTGCGCCGGGCCTGCGGGTCGAGGCCGGTGGTGAGCTCGTCGAGGACGGCGACCTCGGGGTTGCCGATCAGCGCGAGCGCGATCGACAGGCGCTGCTTCTGCCCGCCGGACAGCTTGGCGAACCGGCGGTCGGCGTGCTGGGTGAGGTCGAGCATCGCCAGGAGCTCGTCCGGGTCCGCGGGATTCTCGTAGAACCCCGCGAACAGGTGCAGCGCCTCGCCCACGGTGATCTTGTCGTGCAGCGCCGCCTCCTGGAGCTGCACGCCGAGGATGTCCCGGACGGCCGCCGGGTCGCGCTGGGTGTCGATGCCCCGCACCCGCACGGTGCCGCCGTCGGCGGTGCGCAGGCCGGCGAGCGTCTCGACGGTCGTCGTCTTGCCGGCGCCGTTGGGGCCGAGGATGCCGAAGATCTCACCGGGCTGGACGGTGAACGAGACGTCGTCCACGGCAACCTTCGGTCCGTACGTCTTGCGGAGGTGCGACACCTCCACGATGGGGTCGGCCACGTCAGGCCTCCTTTGCGTTGTGGGGACTGGCTGGTGCGTGGTGCGTGGTGCGTGGTGCGTGGTGCGTGGTGCGTGGTGCGTGGTGCGTGGTGCGTGGTGCTGAGTCAGGGCCGGAACGGCACGGGGTGGAGCATCCGGGACGCGACGACGGCGGCGAGGGCGGCGGCGACGAGCGTGCCGCCGACCGTGCCGACGACGCCGAGGACGACGTCGTCGTACCCGCCGCGCAGCGGGATGCCGAACACGCCGGTGCGGGTGGCGAGGTCCGCCAGCGCGCACGGGACGAGGAGGGGGAGGACGAGCAGGGTGCCGCGCCACGGCCCGGCGCGCCGGTAGCCGGCGACGACCGCGATCCCGACGAGCAGGTAGGTCACGACGACCAGCGCCTCGCCGACCACCTGGACCGCGACCCCCGTCGGGGAGTCGACGCCCAGCGGTGCGGCCGGACCCTGCCAGTACCGGTCCAGCGCCTGGTAGACGCCCCGCTCGGCGAGGGTGAGGAGCACGACGAGCGCGCCGAGGACCGGGCCGGCGACGGCGGCGGCCCGCAGCCCGCCCTCGACGAACGACCGCCGGGTGCCGCCCGCGGCGACGTGCACGGTGAGCGTGCCCGCCGTCACGACGGCGCCGACGGCGAACGCCACCCACCGCACGGGGCCGCCGGCGGCGTCGTAGGTGAGGCCCTCCGCCTCGCCGCCCCAGCGGTCGACGATCACCGGCAGGCTGAGCACCAGCACGGCCCAGCACGCCCAGAACCAGGCACCCGCGACGAACAGCGCGCGGAGGAACCGCCGCCGGGCGGCCCGGGTCGCGGCGCGGTGGTGGGCGCGAGCCGGCGCCGCGAGCGCGGTCGGCGTCGTCGCGGTCGTCGCGCTCATCGGGTCGGCCTCAGTCGCAGGACCCGCAGCTGCCACCACAGCCAGCCGACGGCCAGGGCCAGCACGACCAGCGCCTGCAGGAGGCCGAGGGCGGCGGGCAGCCGGTCGCCGCCCAGGCCGAGCCCGCCGAAGGCGTCGGCGAACGCTCCGCTGCGGGTGGCGTGGTCCACGAGGACGAGCAGCGCCAGCCCGGGCAGGAGGAGCAGGGTGCCCTGCCACACGCCGAACGTGCGGTAGGCGGCCTGTGCGGCCATCCCGACCAGCATGTAGACCATGACGGCGATCGCCTCGGCCACGGCGGTCACGACCACCCACGGGCCGCCGGCCAGACCGCTGCCGAGCTGCTCCCACTCCCAGCCGAGCGCCCCGAAGACGCCCCGCTCCACGAGCAGCAGCAGCACCTCGACGACGCCGTACGCGACGCCGGCGACCAGGGCGGCGCCGAGCCCGCCGACGAACATCGCCCGGCGGGTGCCGCCCGCGGCGACATGCGGCACGACGAGCGAGGCGAGCGCGATCATGCCGAGAGAGAGCGCGAACCACGGCGCCGCGTACTCGGCGCCGGTCATCACGCCCCCGCCCATGACGCCGCCGGCCTGGTGCACGATCAGCGGCACGGCCACCGCGACGACCAGGAAGACGCCCCAGAACCATGCGCCGATGACGAGCGTCGCCGCGCCGACGGACCGCGCGACGCGCCGGACCGCCCGCGCATGGACGCGGGCCGCGAACGCGTCGCGGTCGGCGCGGGTGACGGTGGTCGCGCTCATCGTCGCTCCCCCGTCGCGCTCGCGCCGGACGCCGCGGCACCCGACGACGCGCGACCGTCGCCGGCCTGCGGCTGGGTGAGGCGCACGAACAGGTCCTGCAGCGGCAGCGACCCGATCTCGACGCCGGCGGCGCGCGCCGCCGCCGCGTCGCCGGCGGCGGGCGCGCCCTCGAGGGTGACCTGCACCGTGGCGCCGAGCCGCTGCCGGTGCAGCTCGCGGCGGCCGGCGGCGAGCTCCTCCACGGCGGCGACGGGGCCGGTGAGGCTGAACCCGCGGGCCTGCATCTGCTCGGCAGGCTCGGCGAGGAGCACCCGGCCGCGGTGCAGCACGACGACGTCCTCGAAGAGCCGCTCGACCTCCTCGACCAGGTGGCTGGACAGCAGGATCGTGCGGGGGTGCTCGGCGTAGTCGGCGAGGATCTCGTCGTAGAACGCGTACCGCGTGGGCGCGTCCATGCCGAGGTACACCTCGTCGAGGATGGTCAGCGGCGCGCGCGCCGCGAGGCCGATGGTCGCGCCGACGGCGGACCGCTTGCCGCGCGAGAGCGCGCTGGGCTTCTTGCGGGCCTCCACCTCGAACGTGTCGAGCAGCCGGCCGGCCAGGTCGGCGTCCCAGTACGGGCGCAGGTCGGCGTAGTACTTGAGCGTCTCGGAGACCCGTTCGTCGTCCATGAGGTCGCCGCTCTCGCGCACGAGCTGGACGTTGGCGGTGACCCACGGGTTCTCCCAGGGGTCCTCGAGGAGGTCGCCCGTGCCGACGCGCACCGTGCCCTCCGTCGGCCGGTTGAACGCCGCGAGCAGGGAGAGCAGCGTGGACTTGCCGGCGCCGTTGCGGCCGAGGACGCCGGTGATGACGCCGGGGCGCAGGTCCAGCGTCACGCCGTCCAGCGCGGTGCCGGCCTGGTCCTTGACGGTGCTGCCGTCCGCCGTGAGGCGGCGCTGCGCTCCGAACCGGACGACGACGTCGTCGAGACGAGCGCCGAAGGGTGCGGGGGTCATGACTCCTCCGTGGTGGTCGTGGGCTTGCGGGGGCCGTGGGAGCCGAGCACGTACGCGACGAGCTCGTCGGTGGAGATGCCGAGGATGTCGGCCTGTACGAGCGCCGGGCCGAGGACGTCGTCGAAGTAGGCCTTGCGGTGCGTGTCGAGCAGCCGCTCGCGCGCACCGGGAGCGACGAACATGCCCAGCCCGCGGCGCTTGTAGAGCACGCCCTCGTCCACGAGGCCGGTGAAGGCCTTGGCGGCCGTGGCGGGGTTGATGCGGAACGTCGTGGCGAACTGGGTGGTCGACATGACCTGCTCCTCCTCCGCGAGCTCACCGGCGAGCACCTGCGCGCGGATCATCTGGGCGATCTGCACGTAGATAGGTTCGGGACCGTCGAACACGCGGCCTCCTCACGCAGGTTCAGTAGTTCTGGGGTTCATTACTCGACTAATGAACCACAGATCCTCGGGTGCGCGCAACCCCTTCCGGCGAGGTCGTCACCGCGGGCCGGAGGACCGGCGTACAGGGCAGAACCGGAGGACGCTCGGAGCATGACCAGCACCAGTCCCCGCCGCGACGCGGTCGTGGCGGGCATCCACGTGGTCGTCGACGGGCCGCCCGACGCGCCGCCGGTGCTCCTGCTCCACGGGTCCGGCGCGACCGCGGCCGGCTGGTCGCCCGTGATGCCGGGGCTCGCCGCCGCCCACCGCGTCGTCGCGGTCGACCTGCCCGGCTGCGGCCGCTCGGCACCGGTCGCGTCGTACGACGTCCCCGCGCAGGCGGACCGGGTCGCGGCGCTCCTCGACGAGCTCGGCGTGACCCGGCCGACGGTCGTGGGGCACTCGAGCGGCGGCTACGTCGCGACGGCGCTCGCCGAGCGGCGCCCGGACCTGGTCGCCTCGCTGGTCCTGCTGAGCACGGGGCCGAGCCTCGACGCCCTGCTCCCGGAGCCGGCGGTGGTGCGCCTGCTCATGGGCCGGCCGTTCGGGCCGCTGCTCTGGCCGCTGCGCACGCCGTCGATGCTGCGCCGCGGGATCCGCTCCGTCACTGCCGCGCCCGTCGAGGTGCCCGACGACGTGCTCGCCGGCATGGCCGCCGACGCCCGCCGGACGCCGTACCGCGCCTTCCGGCAGATCATGGACGGCTACACGGCCTACGTCGGCGAGCGGACCGTGCCCGAGCGGCTCGCCGGGCTCGGGATCCCGCTGCTCGTGGGCTTCGGCGACTCCGACCCGCGCTGGGACCCCGCGTCGGCGCACCGGTACGAGGTGGTGCCGGGAGCGCGGGTCGAGTACCTGCCCGGCGTCGGGCACGTACCGATGCTCGAGGACCCTGAGGGCACCACCCGGCTGCTTCTCGCCGGCGCCGCCTGACGCCGGACGTGCGGCAGACGCGACGGGGCCCGGCGACGATCGCTCGTCGCCGGGCCCCGTGGACGTGCCGGGCCGGTCCGTCAGGCGGGGGCGGAACCCGCCGCCTCGGCCGCGTCGACGTCGTCGAACGCGGCCAGCTCGGCCAGGTCGGCGGCGACGATCTCCGCGATCTGCACGGCGTTGAGGGCCGCGCCCTTGCGCAGGTTGTCGCCTGTCACGAACAGCACGAGGCCGCGCCCGCCGGGCACGGACTGGTCGGTGCGGATGCGCCCGACGAACGACGGGTCGGCCCCGGCCGCGACGAGCGGGGTGGGGACGTCGGCCAGCTCGACGCCGGGCGCGGAGGCCAGCAGCTCCCGCGCGCGCTCGGGGGTGATCGGGGCGCCGAACTCGGCGTGGATCGCCAGCGAGTGCCCGGTGAACACCGGCACGCGGACGCAGGTCCCGGCGACGGCGAGGTCGGGCAGGCCGAGGATCTTGCGCGACTCGTTGCGGAGCTTCTGCTCCTCGTCGGTCTCCCCGGAGCCGTCGTCGACGAGGTTGCCGGCCAGCGGCAGCACGTCGAACGCGATGGGCGCGACGTACTTCTCGGGCTCGGGGAACGACACGGCGGCGCCGGAGTGCGCCAGGCCCTCGAGGTCGCCGGCGACGGCGGCGCGCGCCTGGTCGGCGAGCTCGCGCACGCCGCCCAGCCCGGAGCCGGACACGGCCTGGTAGGTCGCGACGCGCAGCCGCTCCAGCCCTGCCTCGTCGGCCAGCGGCTTGAGCACCGGCATCGCGGCCATCGTGGTGCAGTTCGGGTTGGCGACGATGCCCTTGACGGCGTCGCCGATCGCCTCCGGGTTCACCTCGGAGACCACCAGCGGCACCTCGGGGTCGAGCCGCCACGCGGAGGAGTTGTCGATGACGACGGCGCCCGCCTCGGCGAACCGGGGGGCGTGCTCGCGCGACGTGCCGCCGCCCGCCGAGAAGATGGCGACGTCGACGTCCGCGAGGTCGTCGGTGGCCGTGGCCGCGACGTCCTCGACGACGACGTCCACGCCCTCGAACGGCAGCGTGCTGCCCGCCGAGCGCGCGGACGCGAAGAACCGCAGCTCCTTGACCGGGAAGGCGCGCTCCGCCAGGAGGCGCCGCAGGACGCCGCCGACCTGGCCGGTGGCGCCGACGACGGCGACGTTCACGCCGGAGGTGTTGATCTGTGCCATCAGCGCGTCACCGCCCCGAGCCGGCGTAGACGACGGCCTCGCCGTCGGAGGAGTCCAGGCCGAACGCGGTGTGGATGGCGCGCACGGCGTCGTCCAGGGCGTCCTCGCGGGTGACCACCGAGATGCGGATCTCCGACGTGGAGATCATCTCGATGTTGATGCCCGCGTCGCGCAGCGCGCCGAACAGCCGCGCGGAGACGCCGGGGTGCGACTTCATGCCCGCGCCGACCAGCGACAGCTTGCCGATCTGGTCGTCGTACTGCAGCGACGCGAAGCCGAGCTCCTCCTGGAGCGCGTTGAGCGCGGCCAGGGTGGCGGGGCTGTCCGCGTGCGGCAGCGTGAACGAGATGTCCGTGAGCCCGGTGTGGGCGGCGGAGACGTTCTGCACGATCATGTCGATGTTCGCGCCGGTGCCGGCCACGACCTCGAAGATGCGGGCCGCGGTGCCGGGCTTGTCCGGCACGCCGACGACGGTGATCTTGGCCTCGCTGCGGTCGTGCGCGACGCCGGAGATGATCGGGGCTTCCATCTCTGCTTCCTCCTGGTCGCCCGAGGGGGCGTTCGGGTCGATCGCGTCGCCGTGCGTGCCGGTGACGAGGGTGCCGGTGGTGTTGCTGAACGAGCTGCGCACGTGCACGGGCACGTCGTAGCGGCGCGCGTACTCCACGGCGCGCAGGGCCAGGACCTTCGCGCCCGACGCGGCGAGCTCGAGCATCTCCTCGTAGGTGACGCGGTCCACCTTGCGGGCGGCGGGGACGATGCGCGGGTCGGCGGTGAACACGCCGTCGACGTCCGTGTAGATCTCGCAGACGTCGGCATCGAGGCCGGCCGCGAGCGCGACCGCCGTCGTGTCCGAGCCGCCGCGGCCGAGCGTCGTCACGTCGTTCGACGAGCTCACGCCCTGGAACCCGGCGACGATCGCCACCTGGCCCTTCTCCACCGTCTCGCGGATGCGGTGCGGCACCACGTCCACGAGCCGTGCACGGCCGTGCACGGCGTCGGTGATGAGGCCGGCCTGCTGGCCGGTGAAGGACTTCGCCTTGACCCCGAGGTTCGTGATCGCCATCGCGAGGAGGGACATCGAGATGCGCTCACCGGAGGTGAGGAGGATGTCGAGCTCGCGCTGCGGGGGCAGCGGGGTGATCTGCCCGGCCAGGTCGAGGAGCTCGTCCGTGGTGTCGCCCATGGCGCTCACGACGACGACGACGTCGTTCCCCGCTCGCTTGGCCGCCGCGATCCGCTTCGCCACGCGCTTGATGCTGTGGGCGTCCGCGACCGATGATCCGCCGTACTTCTGTACGACAAGTGCCATGCCTGTCACAACCTTCTGTTGCCGGCCTCCGTCTCTCTCAACGGCCCGCCGGGTGCTTGTGCTTGCCCGTCGATGGTAGACGGCGGCCGTCGCGCGGACGAGCCCCGTCTCAGGTCGTGGCGCGCCGTCCCGCGTCGGGGGCGGCGGTCAGCGCCGCGAGGCAGTCGGCGACGGGACCGGCGGTGACCAGGCCGCTGCCCGCGGCGAGCTCGCCCGCCGCGGGGGCGAGCGCGGCGTGCGCCCGCTCCGCCACCCGCCGGACGCCGAGCAGGACGGCGGCCCGCCCGGCGAGCACCCACAGCGCCTCCAGCAGCAGCCCCGGGGGCGGGTCCGGGACCCCGGCGAGCGCGCGCCGCGCGTCGCCCTCCCGTCCCGCGGCCTGCAGCGCCCACGGCAGGACCCACGCCCGGTACGGGCCCCACACGGCCGCTGCCGTCGGGTCCTCGGGGTCCCCCGCCACGGCGCCGGCGTCCGGGCGCGCGCGCCCGACGCGCAGGCACAGGAGCGCCAGCGTCTCCAGCCCGGGCTCGAGCCCGGCCATCCCGGTACCGCTCAGGCCCGCGGCCGCCGCCCGCACGGCGTCCTCGACCCGGTCGTCGGGGTCCCCCTCGACCGCGGCGCGCACGACGGCGGACCACGACGCGAGCACCTCGACCAGGGGCCGTCCGTGGTCCGTCGCGAGGCGCCGCGCGGCGGCGGCCTGCTCGGCCGCGCCGGTCACGTCGCCGAGCGCCGAGCGCGCCTGCACCCGGACCAGGTGGCCGAGGATCTCGTCCGTCGCGAGGCCCGCCCGCGCCGCGACCTCCACGAGCTCGGACCCGAGGGCGTCGCGCACCGGGGCGAGCCCGGCGCGACCGCAGGCGTGCAGGGTCGCCGCGCCCAGGGCCCGCGCGAGCGTGGCGGGGTCGCCCGACCGACGCGCCAGCACGACGGACTCCTCGGCCGCCTCGGGGCCGAGGGACCCCCGCGCGCCGCGCAGCTCGGTCGCGAGGACGGCGAGCAGCCGTGCGCGCGTGCGGTCCGGGGCGCCCGGGCCGAGCGACCGCAGCGTGCGCCGCGCGACCTCGGCCAGCGCCGCGGACCCGGCCGCGTCGTCGGGCACCGGCCACACGCTGGGCACGTGCACGGCGTCCAGCACGCGGGCCGTCAGGGCCGGGTCGCCGCGCCGCTCGGCCGCCTGCACCACGGCCAGCCGCTGGTCGCGGGCCTCGGCGAGCCCGCCGGCCACGGCCGCCGAGCCGAGCAGCGTCGCCGACTGCTCGAGCCGGGCGCCGCCGCCCGACGCGGCCCGCGCGAACGTGTCGGCGGCCCGGGCCCACAGGTCGGGGCCGTCGGCGTCCTCCTGCCGCAGGATCCGCGCCTCGGCCTCGGCCAGCCGCGGCCCGGGGTCGATCCCGAGCTCGTCCGCCAGCGTCCGGCGGGCCCGGCGGAGCACCGCGAGCGCGTCGGCCTGACGCCCCGCGGCCCGCAGGGACAGCGCCAGCAGGCGCCAGCCCTCCTCGCGCCACGGCTGCGTCGCGACGTGCCGCTCCAGGCCGGCGACGGCGTCGGCCGGCCGGTCCAGGGCGAGCAGCGCCCCCGCGCGCCGCTCGACGGCGTCGAGCCGCAGGTCGTCGAGCCGCGCCCGCTCGGCGCGCGCCCACGGGGCGTCGATCCCCGCGTACGCCTCGCCGCGCCACAGCGCCAGCGCGGCGTCCAGCCGGTCCAGGGCCGGCGCCGCAGGCAGGTGCGCGGCCTCGCCCACCCGCTGCTCGACGTCCTCCGCGTCGACCCCCGCCGCCGCGAGGCGCAGGGCGTACCCGGGCCCCTGGGTGACGAGCAGCCGCGGCGTCGCGCGCGGGGCCCGGTCCGGCTCCAGCGCGCGGCGCAGCGCCGCGACGAAGGTGCGCACCGCGGCCACGGCACCCGGGGGCGGGTCCTCCCAGAGGTCGTCGACCAGCGCGGCCACGCCCACCACCCGACCCCGGGCGGCGACGAGCCGGGCGAGCAGCTCCCGGTGGCGCGGACCGCGCAGCGCGAGCTCCGCGCCGTCGTCGCCCCAGGCCGTCACCGGCCCGAGGACGCCGATCCTCACCATCTCCCGCTCCCCCTGCTCATCCAGCGCTCATCGGTGCCGCCGAGGCTGAGCGTGTCACCCCGATCACGAGGAGCGCACCCATGACCACCACCTCCACCGCCTTCCCCGGCTTCCGCGACGTGCGCGTCACGGTCGAGGACGGTGTCGCGCTGCACGCGGCCGTCGGCGGCTCCGGCAGCCCGGTCGTGCTGCTGCACGGCTTTCCGCAGACCCACCTGTGCTGGCGCCACGTCGCCCCCGCGCTCGCCGCCGACCACACCGTGATCGTGCCCGACCTGCGGGGCTACGGCGCGAGCGACAAGCCCGCCGAGGCGTCCCCCGACACGTACTCCAAGCGGACCATGGCCCGCGACGTCGTGCGTCTCGCGGCCGAGCTCGGGTTCGACCGGTTCGCCCTCGCGGGTCACGACCGGGGCGCGCTGGTGACCGTCCGGGCGGGCCTGGACCACCCCGGCGTCGTCACGCACCTGGCAGCGCTCGACGTGCTGCCCACCCTCGACATGTGGGACGTGCTGCACGGCGCGGACGCCGCCGTCGCCTTCCACCTGTACCTCATGGCCCAGCCCGCCGGCCTGCCCGAGGCCATGATCGCCGCCACCGCCGACCGGTTCTTCGGCCACTTCCTCGACGCGTGGACCCCGCCGGGCACGCCCGCCCCCTTCGAGGCGGACGTGCGCGCCGAGTACCTGCGCCGGTCACGGGAGGCGGTGCCGTCGATCGTCGCCGACTACCGCGCGTCGGCCGGGATCGACGTCGACCACGACCGCGCCGACCGCGACGCGCGGCGGCGCCTGGCCATGCCCGTCACCGTCGTGCAGCAGGACTGGGGCGCTGCGCTCGGCTACGACGCCGCGGGCCTCTGGCGCGCGTGGGCCCCCGACCTCGACCACCGCACGACGACCGCCGGTCACTTCATGGCCGAGAGCGCCCCGGACGAGGTCCTGGCCGCGCTGCGCGACCTGCTCGCGCGCTGACGGTCCCGTCGGCGGTGCCGGCTCGTCGACCTCACGCCCCGTGCGCGGTGAGGACGTAGCCCTCGGGGCCGACGAAGGAGAACGTCGGGCCGAAGGGCGAGTCCGTGACCGGGGTGAGCACGTCGACGCCGGCGGCGCGGAGGCCGTCGTGCAGGGCGACGGCGTCGGTGGTGGCGAACCAGAGCGCGACGCCGAGGCCGGGTCGGCCGGCGTCGAGGTCGGTGCCGGGGAGCGGCTCGCGGACGGCGAACGGGACGGGCTCGGTCGCGAAGACGACGGCACCGGGCGGCGCGGCCGGGCTGCGGCGCAGCCCGAGGTGCTCCTCGAAGAAGGCGGCGGCCGAGTCGACGTCGCGCACCTGCAGCGCCAGGAAGTCGAGGCCGGACACGGTGGCGGGCGAGCTGGACGTCATGATTCTCCTCGGGATGTCAGGACATTGACATATTGAGGCTACGACCCACCCGGCGAGTGTGTCAATATGTTGACATGCCGTCGTCGCCACCCGCCCCTCCGCACCCCGCCGCCGACATCACCGAGCACGTCGGCTACCGCCTCAAGCGCGCACACTCCGCGCTGCGCGGCGCCCTCGACGCGGCGCTGCGCGAGCACGACCTGACCGTGCCGCAGTACTCGTGTCTCGAGGTCCTCGCGCTGCACCCCGGGCTGTCGAACGCCGAGCTCGCCCGCGCCACCTTCGTCACCCGGCAGTCCATGAACCTCGTGCTCCGAGGACTCCAGGAGGCCGGCCTGACGACGCGCCCGGACGTCGTCGACCACGGCCGGGCCCGTCCCGTGCGCCTCACCGACGCCGGCGAGCGCCGGCTGACGTCCGCGCAGGCGGCGGTCTACGCCGTCGAGGCGCGCATGGTCGCGGGCGTCCCGGAGAAGCGGCTGGCCGCGCTGCTGGACGACCTCGACCGGATCGTCCACGCGCTCGACGCGTGAGCCCCGACCGGGCCCACGGGCTCAGGCGGTCCAGTCGGCGACGACGTCGTACCCGAGCTTGACGATGAGCGCGCCCACCACGACCACGAACACGACGCGCACGAACGCGCTGCCCTTGGCGACCGCCATCCGCGCCCCGACGTACGCGCCGACGAGGTTGGCGGCGCCGATCGCGAGGCCCAGCCCCCAGATCACGGCGCCGTGGGGGACGAAGAACAGCAACGCCCCGAGGTTCGTGGCGAAGTTGACGATCTTGGCCAGGGCGGACGCCGGGAGGAAGGCGTAGCCCAGGATGCTGACCAGCGAGATGACGAGGAACGTGCCGGTGCCCGGGCCGAGCAGCCCGTCGTAGGCACCGATGACCAGGCCGATGCCGGCGGCCGTCCAACGGTGCCGGTTGCCCTCCCAGCGCAGGTTGTCGTGCGCGCCGAGCGTCGGCTTGAGCACGGTGTACGTGGCCACGCCGACGAGGACCACGAGGATGATCGGCTTGAACAGCTCGGCCGGGATGCGGCTCGCCAGCGCCGCGCCGCCGAACGCCCCGACCAGGGCCGCGACCGCCATCGGCCCCGCCGTCGTGAGGTCGGGGCCCACGCGCCGGTAGTACGTGATCGCGCTGGTCGACGTGCCCATGATCGAGCCCAGCTTGTTCGTGGCGAGCGCCTGCACCGGCGAGATCCCGGGCACCAGCAGGAGCGCGGGCAGCTGGATCAGCCCGCCGCCGCCGACGACGGCGTCGACCCAGCCCGCGGTGAGTCCGGCGAGGACGAGCAGCACGATGGTGAGGGTGTCCAGGTCGAGCACCCGCGAATCCTCGCACGGGCCCCCTCCCGGCCGGGGCTCGTCTCAGGCGTCACCTCCCGTCGACGGCGGCGCCGTGTCACGCTGGGCGGCATGACCGACGAGGGCGCCCCCACCGTCGCGGCGACCGGCACCGTGGAGCACGGACCGGGCGGGCCCGAGCTCGTCCTCACCCGGAGGTTCCGCGCCGCCACGGCCGAGGTGTGGTCGAGCCTCACCGAGCCGCGCCTGCTCGAGAGGTGGGTCGGCCGCTGGGAGGGCGACCCGTCGAGCGGCCGGGTCGACTTCTTCATGACCGCCGAGAGCCCGGACGCCGAGGCGGCGGAGTGCACCATCACCCGGTGCGAGCCGCCGTACCGGTACGCCGTCGACACGGCGACGCCGGGCGGGGTCTGGCACCTGGCGCTCGACCTCGCGGAGTCCGGCGAGGTGACGACGCTGACGTTCCGCCAGCGCCTCGACCCGGACGACGACGCCGCCTCGATCGGGCCGGGGTGGGAGTACTACCTCGACCGGCTCGTCGCCGTGCGCGAGGGGCGAGCCGCGGACACCGTGGCGTGGGAGTCGTACTGGCCGGCGCAGCGCGACCACTACGCCGCGGCGGCCGCCGGGGCGTGACGTCCGCGCGACCGGTCAGGGCGGTTCAGGAGTGCAGGGCGTCGTACTCCGCCTCGGCGGCGACGTCGTCCTCGACGTCGAGCCGCAGGTGCCCGAGCACGCCCTGGAGCACGCGCAGCGCCGACGACGCCCGCTCGCCCCACGACGACAGGTAGCTGAACTGCCACCACCACAGGCCCTCGAGCTCGTGCCCGTCGTCGAAGTGCTGCAGGCCCTTGGCGATCTCCTCGGCGACGCACGCCAGGTCGCCCGACAGGGTGGCAGGGGCGACGTCGGCGCTCAGCGCCGGGTCGGACACCTCGACGTAGTCGTCGAAGCCGTCGAACATCTGGGCGAGCGCGTCGCGCAGCGGGTCGACGTCGGTCTCCGGGCCGACGTCGGGCTCCCACCGCTCGGCGGGGACGACGTCGACGATCGCCGCGAGCCGCGAGCCGGCGGCCAGCAGGTCGGACGTCGCGAGGATGAGCAGCGAGAGCTCGGCCCCCGGCGCCGCCCCGGACGCGACCTGCGTCGTCGTCGACAGGAACACGCGCGCCTGCGCCGACATCTGCTCGGCGACGTCCCGGAACTCGGAGTCCGCCTCGATCTCGCCCACGATGCTGCTCCCCTCACGCCGTGGTCGACGGCGTCGTCGTGCCGACCGTCCGGCGGACGGTGGCCTGGTCAGCCGCCGACGACCCGCCGACCCTCGAACGCGCGCCCGAGGGTGACCTCGTCCGCGTACTCCAAGTCTCCCCCGACGGGCAGGCCGCTGGCCAGACGGGAGACGGTGACGCCCATCGGGGCGATGAGCCGCGACAGGTAGGTGGCCGTGGCCTCGCCCTCGACGTTCGGGTCGGTGGCGAGGATGACCTCGGTGACGGCACCGTCGGCCAGGCGCGTCATGAGCTGGCTGATGCGCAGGTCGTCGGGGCCGACGTTCTCGATCGGGTTGATGGCGCCGCCGAGCACGTGGTACTTCCCGCGGAACTCGCGGGTGCGCTCGATCGCCACCACGTCCTTGGGCTCCTCGACCACGCAGATCACGTCCTCGCCGCGGCGCGGGTCGGCGCAGATGCGGCACGTCGGCGACTCCGCGACGTTGCCGCACGTCTCGCAGAACTGCACGCGCGCCTTGACCTCGGTGAGGGCGTCGGCGAGGCGACGCACGTCGGCCGCGTCCGCCGCGAGCAGGTGGAACGCGATGCGCTGCGCGCTCTTGGGCCCGACGCCGGGGAGGCGGCCGAGCTCGTCGATCAGGTCCTGGACTGCGCCCTCGTACACAAGGGTTCAGCCTACGGGCTGGCGGGGACAGCGACGCCGCTCAGACCCACCCCTGGGCGCGCGCGAGCCGCACCGCCTCGTGCCGGTTCGTCACCCCGAGCTTCGCCACCGCCGACGAGAGGTAGTTGCGCACCGTCCCGGGCGCGAGCGCCGCGCGCTCGGCGATCTCCTCGACCGGAGCGCCGTCGGCCGCCAGCTCGAGCACGTCCGCCTCCCGGGCGGTCAGCGGCGAGTCGCCCGCGGCGATGGCGTCGGCGGCGAGCTCCGGGTCCACGTACCGGCCGCCGCCCGCCACCTGCCGGACGGCGGCCGCGAGCACCGCGGCGGACACCGACTTCGGCAGGAAGCCCCGCACGCCGGCCGCGAGCGCCTTCTTGAGGTGGCCGGGGCGGCCGTGGCTGGTGACGATCACGACGCCGCAGCCGGGCACGGCGGGCCGCACGCGCTGGGCGACCTCGATCCCGTCCGCCCCCGGCATCTGCAGGTCGAGCACGGCGACGTCCGGCCGGTGCCGCTCGATCGCCGCGACCGCCTCCGGCCCGGTGCCCGCGACCGCCACCACCTCCAGGTCGTCCTCCAGGTCGAGGAGCTGGGCGACAGCGTCGCGGATGAGCGTCTCGTCGTCGGCGAGCACGAGGCGGATCATGCGGCCGCCTCCCCCGCCGTCGCCCCGGGGGCCGGCACGCGCGCGGTGAGGACGAAGCGGTCGCCGTCGGCCGCGACGTCGAGCGCGCCGCCGACGGCCGCGAGCCGCTCGCGCAGCCCGACGAGCCCGGCCCCGCCCCCGTCGGAGGGCGCGGCGGCCGCCGCGCGGACGCCGTCGTTGCTCACCCGGAGGGCGAGCTCCCGCTCCCCGCCCGCGGCCGCGAGGTCGATCCGGCACTCGCGGGCGTCGGAGTGGCGCACGATGTTGGTCACGCCCTCGCGCACCACCCACGCCAGGGCCTCGGCCTGCGGCGCGGCGAGGTGGGGGACCTCGCCCACGACCCGCACCGCCACGCCGGCGGCGCGCAGCACGGAGCGGGCGCCGTCGAGCTCCGTCGCGAGGTCCGCGCCGCGGTAGCCGGCGACGACGCCGCGCACCTCGCGCAGCGACTCCTGGGCCAGCGTGCGCACCTCGTCCATCTGGTCGGCGCCCCGGGGGTCGCCGCGCCGGGCCAGGGCCGCGGCGAGCTCGGACTTCACGGCGACCGCGGACAGCGCCCGACCGACGACGTCGTGCATGTCGCGCGCGATGCGCAGCCGCTCCTCCGCGACCGCGAGCCGGGCGGCGACCTCGCGGGCGTCGTCGAGCCTCCGCACCACCTCGACGATCCACATCGACAACCGCACGGTCCCGGCCCAGAACAGGGTGAACGCGAAGGCGAGCACCCCGGCCAGGACCGCCGCCGCGACCGGCTCGACGCCCGCGAGCAGGCGCAGGGCGACGACCGCCAGCGCGACGACGACGCCGGCCGCCGCGACCCGCCGGGACGGGGTGGCGACCGCGAGGGCGCCGCAGGTCGCCGCGCCGCACACGGCGACCAGCACGCTGCGGGGGTCGTCGAGCAGCGCGCCCCCGGACCCGACGGGCAGGGTCACCACGGCCGCCACCGCGACGGCGACCGCCCCGAGCAGCAGGGCGACGACGACGGGGCGCGGGCGCCGCCCGGTCCACAGCGGCCCGTCGAACCCGGCGTGCACCGTGGCCAGGCACAGGGCGGTGTGCGCCAGGACCAGGACCACGAGGACCGCCGCGCCGGCGGCCGACGGCGCCACCCCGAGCCGCGACAGTGCCGCCGCCGCGTAGAGCGCGAAGAACGGCTCGACGAGCACGAAGAGGTACAGGCTCACGCGGGTGTACACCTCGACCCCGCGCGCGCCGCCGGTGCGGGCCATGGCGGGCGGCCGGTCGGTCGTCACGGGGCCAGCCTGCCACGGCCCGCGGGGCGCGGGTCGGTCACCGGCGCGGTTCCCACCGCATCCAGCGCCGGGCGGCCAGCGCGCCCAGGACCGTCCACCCGGCGAGGACCGCGACGGGCAGCGCCGCTGCCCCGAACGTCTCGGCGGACGTCAGCACCTGGCCGTCGCCGTCGATCCCGGCGGAGCCGAGCAGCATGAGGTCGGTGATCGGGCGCAGCGGCGTGAACGTCCCGATCGTGGAGAGCACGCCGCTCGACGCGCCCGGACCGCCGAACAGGCCGGCGAACGGGATCGTGACGATCAGCAGCGGGAGCGTGGTGAGCTGCGCCGACTCCACCGTCCGCGACAGGCCGGACGTCGCGGCCGCCAGCAGGGTGAGCATCGCCGCGCCGCCGAGCACCGCCACCACCATGAGCAGGGGGTTGACGAACGCCGGCGGCTCCAGGAACACCGACACCGCGACGATGCCCAGCACGGACTGGGCCAGCGCCACCGTGACCGCCGGGGCGGCGGCCCCCGCGAGGATCTCGGGCCTGGAGGACTCGCCCACCAGGTAGCGCTTGAGCACCAGCTCCTCGCGCCGGGCCACGTAGGCGACCGTGAGGTTGTAGTAGACGACGAAGGCGAGGGCCATGAACGTGAGGACGTTGAGCAGCATGGCGCCCGTCGTCGCGGGGTCGCCGGTCTCGAGCCCGCCGACCACGGTGAACAGCCCGACGGTCATCGGCGGGAGCGCGAGCGCGTTGAACAGGGCGGTCCGGTTGCGCACCAGCAGCAGGAGCTCCGCGCGGGCGAGCGCACCGACGCGGCGCAGGCTCAGGCCGGGGCCCGGTGCGGTGCGCCGCCCGGCGGCCGAGGTCGAGGTCGGGGTCGTCGTGGTCATGCCGCCACCTCCGAGGCGTCGTCGATGCGGGCGCCGTCGGCGTCCATGGCCAGGAACGCCTGCTCGAGCGAGGCCGACCGGGCGTCCAGGTCGTCCAGGCGCAGCCCGCGGGCGTCGGCCCACTGCAGCAGGGTGAAGAGGTCGTCCTGCAGGTGCGTGGTCCGCAGGCGCAGGCGCCCGGTGTGGTCGACGTCGGGGACGTCGACCACGCCCTCGAGCGACGGCAGGTCGCCCGCCACCGGCACCACGGCGCGGCCGCCCACGTTCCGCACCACGAACTCCACCCGCGCGGGCTCGGCGGCGACGATGTCGGCCACGGAACCGGTCCGCACGACGCGGCCGGCCTGCAGGATCGCGATGCGGTCCGCGAGCTCCTCCGCCTCCTCGAGGTAGTGGGTGGTGAGCAGCACCGTGGTGCCCGCGGCGAGCATGCCCTGGACCAGGCGCCAGGTGGCGCGCCGGCTCTCCGGGTCGAGGCCGGTCGTGGGCTCGTCGAGGAACAGCACCTCGGGGTCGCCCATGGTGGCCAGCGCCAGGTCGAGGCGGCGCTTCTCGCCGCCCGACAGGCTCGCCACGCGCACGTCGGCGCGGTGCGCGAGGTTGACGGCGTCGAGCACGTCGCCGACGGGACGCGGCCTCGTCAGCGTGCCCGCCCAGGTGCGGGCGGTCTCGGCGACGGTCAGGTCCGCGGAGAAGCCGGCGCTCTGCAGCATGATCCCGAGCGAGCCGACGACGTGCCGCCGGTCGCGGTACGGGTCGCGACCGAGCACGCGGACGGTGCCGCCGCTGGCGGGCGCGAGGCCCTCGACGAGCTCGACGAACGACGTCTTGCCCGCCCCGTTGGTGCCGAGCAGGGCAACGAGCTCACCGCGGTGGACGTCGAGGTCGACGCCGCGGACGGCCTCGAAGGTGCCGTACCGGCGACGCGCCCCGCGGACGTGGACGATGGGTTCCGATGTCATGCCTCCACCCTCGGGCGGGGGCGTCGCCGCTGGTAGTGCCCCCCGTCACCGGGTTCCGTGAACTCCGCACGGGCCGGGCATGACACCTGTCACGACGCGCTGCGCTGCCGCGCCCGGTCCGGGTGGGAGCCCGTCGGCACGCCCGCCTCCTGCCACTCGCCGGCGAAGTGGTCGAAGCACACGCCGTTGTCGATCGCGCCGCGCTCGACCGCGTCCTGGGTCAGGTCGACCCGGTCGACCCGCTCCGGGTCGGGGGCGGCCATGGCGAGGAGCTTCGTGTAGTCGTGGTGGGGGTCGAGGATGACGGCGTCCGCGGGCCCCCGCTCGACGACGCGCCCGCGGTACAGCACGACGATCTCGTCGGAGAAGTGCCGGGCGGTGGCGAGGTCGTGCGTGATGTACAGGACGGCGAGCCGGTCCTCGCGCTGCAGCCGGCCGAGCAGGTTGAGCACGCCGAGGCGGATCGACACGTCGAGCATCGAGACGGGCTCGTCCGCGATGAGCACCTGCGCGCCGGGCGCGAGCGCGCGGGCGATCGCGACGCGCTGCCGCTGCCCGCCGGAGAGCTCGTGCGGGCGGCGCGGCGCGATGCCCTCCGCGGGGGTGAGGTTGACGCGCTCCAGCATCTCCAGCACGCGCTCGTGCGTCTCGTCGGCGGTGCGCGTGCGGTGGTGGATGCGCAGCGGCCGGGCCACGTGGTGCTCGATCGAGTGGAACGGGTTGAGCGACGCGAACGGGTCCTGGAACACCATCTGCACCTGCCGCCGGTACAGCGAGCCCTGCACGGGCGTGCCGTCGTCGAGGGTCACCTCCACCGCGCCGGACGTCGGCTTCTCCATGCGGGTGAGGATCTTCGCGATCGTGGACTTGCCCGAGCCGGACTCCCCCACCAGCGCGACGGTGCGGCCGGGCACCAGGTCCAGGCTCACGTGGTCGACGGCGCGCAGGCGGGTGCGTCGCACGCCGGAGCGGATCGAGTAGTCCTTGACCAGGTCGGACACGTGGACGCGGGTCATGCGCGGCCCTCCTCGGCGGCGGCGGCGGTCGCGTCGACCCCGCTGCGGATGAACCCGCCGCGCTCCCCCGACAGGCTCGGGAACGAGCCGAGGAGCTTGCGGGTGTAGGGGTGGCGCGCCTCGCGGTAGAGGCGCTGGGCGGTGTCCAGCTCGACGATCTCGCCGTCGAGCATCACCGCGATCCGGTCGCTGATCTCGAGCAGCAGCGGCAGGTCGTGGGTGATGAACACGACGGCGAAGTCGAGCTCGTCGCGCAGCCGCACGATCTCGCGCAGGATGTCGCGCTGCACGACGACGTCGAGCGCCGTCGTCGGCTCGTCCATGATCATGATCTGCGGCTGGAGCAGCATCGCCATCGCGATCATCACGCGCTGGCGCATGCCGCCGGACAGCTCGTGCGCGTACGACCCGAGCCGGCGCGGGTCCACCCCGACGCGGGTGAGCACCTCCTCGGAGCGGCGCCGCACCTCGGCGCGGGACGTGCCCGGCCGGTGCGCCAGCAGCGTGTCGCGCAGCTGGGCGCGCACCGTGGTGACCGGGTTGAGGGCGTTCATCGCGCCCTGGAACACCATGGACAGCTTGTCCCAGCGGAACGCCCGCAGCTCCCGGTCCTCCAGCGCCAGCACGTCGACGTCGGAGCCGTCCCGGTCGTGGAACGTGATGCTCCCCGACGCGATGCGCGCCGGCGGCCGGTGCAGCCGGTTCACCGCGTACGCGAGCGTCGTCTTGCCGCAGCCCGACTCGCCCGCGAGGCCCAGGATCTCGCCCCGGTGCAGCGTGAGGCTCGCGTCCTTCACTGCGGTGACGGGCTGCTCCACCTCGTAGACGACCGTGAGGTCGGAGACGGTGAGGACGGGCTCGGCGCCGCGGCGCCCCGCCGTCCGGTGCTCGTCGTGCAGCATCGTCGTCGTCATCGGGCCGACACCTCCTGTGCGGCGTCCGCGTCGCGGACGGGCTCCGACGCCTGCCGGGCGGACCGCCGGGACGCGCGGGCCAGCTCGCGCTCCAGCCGCGCCGCCCGCCGGGCCCGCTTGCGGTGCCGGCGCAGGTTCTTGAGCTTGGGGTTGATGATCTCGTCGATCGAGAAGTTGATGAGGGACAGCCCCATGCCGAGCAGGGCGATGATGATGCCCGGCGGCAGGAACCACCACCACGCGCCGAGCGAGAGGGCGAAGCCGTTCTGCGCGTAGAAGAGCATCGTGCCGAGCGTCGCCGAGTTGGCGGCACCCAGGCCGATGAACGACAGCCCGGCCTCGCCCAGCACCGCCGCGATGACGGCGAACACGAACTGGGACGCGATGACGGGCAGCAGGTTGGGCAGGATCTCGACCACGATGACGCGCCACGGCTTCTCGCCGGACACCTTGGACGCGGCCACGTAGTCCCGATGACGCACCGACAGCGTCTGCGCGCGCAGCACCCGGGCGGCGGCGGCCCAGCTCGTGAGCGCGAGCACGACCGCGATCGTCCACAGGCCGCGGCTCTCGCGGGGCACGAAGCCGGAGATCACGATGACGAGCGGCAGGCCGGGGATGACGAGGAAGACGTTGGACAGCAGCGAGAACGCCTCGTCGGCGAACCCGCCGCGGTACGCCCCGTAGATCCCGAAGAACGCGGACAGCGCCGTGGCGAGCACGCCCACCAGGAAGCCGATCTGCAGGGACCCGCGGGTGGCGTAGGCGAGCTGGGCGAGCACGTCCTGGCCCGTCTGCGTGGTGCCGAGCGGGAACTCCGCGGACGGCGGCGTCAGGCCCTGGTCGCGGATCTGCGTCGGGTCGCCCACGAGGTACGGGCCGAGGACGCCGAACAGGGTGATCGCGACGACGAGGACGAGGCCCACCGCCAGCCACGGCGTCATGGTGGGCAGGAGCATCCGCCAGCCGGAGCGCGGCGCGCGGCCGGGCCGGCCGGGCTCCGCGGCCTCGGCGTCGATCGCCTCGTCGATGTCCAGGACCGGCTCGTTGGCGGGGCTGAGGTTCGTCATGTCGGGCTCCCGTCAGGACCGTGCGCGGGTGCGCGGGTCGATGACGCCGTACAGCAGGTCGACCACGAGGTTGGCCCCGAGCACGGCGAGGGTGATGAAGAGGAAGACGCCCTGCATGAGCGCGTAGTCGTTGTTGGTCACCGCGCCGAGCAGCCGGCCCCCGATGCCGGGGTAGGAGAACACCTGCTCGGTGATGACCGACCCGGAGACGACGAAGCCCAGCGAGATCGCGAAGCCCGCGATGGACGGCAGGACGGCGTTGCGCGACGCGTACGCCCGCAGGACGGTGCGCGGCGCGAGGCCCTTCGCCTCGGCGGTGAGGACGTAGTCCTCCGAGAGCGTGGAGACCATCATGTTGCGCATCCCCAGCAGCCAGCCGCCGATCGACGCGAGCACGATCGTCAGCGCGGGCAGGAACCCGTAGTGGATCGCCGAGCCGATGAACTCGGCGTTCCACCCCGGGTCCAGCACGACGTCGTACCCGCCCTGCATGGGGAACCACCCGAGCACGCGGGCCAGCAGGTAGGTCAGCAGCAGCGCCAGCCAGAAGTACGGCACCGCGGCCAGCAGCGTGGTCGCGGGGATGAGCGAGTCGAGCCAGGTGCCCGGCCGCCACCCGACGAAGGCGCCGAGCCCCACCCCGAGGACGGCGGCGATGACCGTCGACAGCCCGACGAGCACGATCGTCCACGGGATCGACTGGCTGATGACGTCGGTCACCTCGGCCGGGTAGTAGCTCACCGAGACGCCCAGGTCGCCGTGGACCAGGTTCTTCAGGTAGTTGACGTACTGGGTCCACAGCGGCTGCGAGCCGTCGCCCCCGAGGAGCAGCGCGTACGCCTCCCTGGTCTCCTCGCTCACGGTGCCGCCGCGCTGCTGGAGCTTGGCCAGCAGGATGTCGACGGGGTCGCCGGGCAGCAGGCGAGGGATCGCGAAGTTCAGCGTCAGCGCGGCCCACAGCGCCACGGCGTAGAAGCCCAGCTTGCGCAGGAAGTAGTTCACGACGGTCGGCTCCCCTCGGGGGCGACGGCTCGGTTCACGTCAGCCCCGCCTCAGCCCTGCGGCTCGAGGTGCTTGAAGATCTCGGCGGCGTCGAGGGCCGACCAGACCGCGGGGAAGGCGTACAGGTCGTCGTCCGACGGCCAGCCGGTGAACTTCGCCGTGTTCCAGACGCTGGTCGTGCCGCCCGTGAGCACCGGGACGTACGGCATGTCCTCGACGATCGCGTCCTGGACGGTGTCGAAGTACGGCTGCCGCGCGGCGGCGTCGTCCAGCGGGAGGGTCGACAGCTCCTCGAGCGCCGCGTCGACGTCGGGGTTCGCGTACCGGGAGAAGTTGTTGCCGGCCGTCTCGCCCACCTTCGCGCCCGAGGACGAGTCGAAGAAGTAGTTGTACAGGTAGTACGGGTCGGGCGCCGGTCCCTGCCAGAGCGAGTCGATGACCAGCTGGAAGTTGCCCGAGCCCTTCTTCTCCGTCCACTCGTTCCACGACGACTGGGCGGCCTTCAGCTCGATGCCGGCGGCCTTCGCCTGCGAGGTCATCGTGTCGATCGCGGTGATGTAGTCGGTCCAGCCGGTCACGACCTCGACGGTGAGCGAGAGCCGCTCGCCGTCCTTGGCGTAGATGCCGTCCGAGCCCTTGACCCAGCCGGCGTCCTCGAGCGTCGTCGCCGCGCGGTCGGGGTCCGCCGTCATGGGGGCGGTCTTCTCGGTGACCGCGGCGGAGACGAAGTCGTCCTGGCTGGGCGTGAGGGTGAAGGCGGGCGACACCTCGTTCGCCGTCTCCATGAACGCGAGCTTGTTGAGCTGCGTGCGGTCGATCGCGTCGTACAGCGCGTGCCGGACGGCGGGGTCGGTCTGCGGGCCGGCGCAGCCCAGCTCCTCGCTCGAGCAGGTCGCCAGGACCATCTGGTTCTGCCACTGCGTGTACGCGTCGTAGCTCGGGAAGTTCTGGTGGGTGTTCTGGATGTCCGGGATGGGGCCGGTCTGCCAGTCGATGGTGCCCGCGGCGATCGCGTCGGCCCCCGCCTGGTTGCCGGAGAGGGACAGGTACCGGATGTTCTTCACGGCGGGCTCGCCGCCCCAGTAGTCCGCGTTCGCCTTGAGGGTGAAGGCCTGCGGCTTGAAGTCGTCGAGGAGGTAGGCGCCCGTGCCGACCGGCTTCTCGATGACGTCCTCGGTCGGGTTGACGTCCTTCCACAGGTGCTCGGGGACGATCGGGGTGCTGAGCACGTCCGGGCCCTTGACGAACGCCGGCTTCTTGAACGTGAACGTCACGTGGGTGTCGTCCACGGCCTCCGCGGTGCCCTCGAAGCCGATGTTGTTCAGCGCCTTGTTCTCCTTGAGCATCGTGAACGTGAAGGCCACGTCGTCGGCCGTGAACGGCTCGCCGTCGCTCCAGGTGACGCCGTCGCGCAGCGTCACGGTCAGGACGGTGCCGTCCTCGTTCCATGCCTGCTCCGTGCCGAGCAGGGGCACGGGGTCGGTCACCTGGGCCTTGTTGAAGAAGAACAGGGGCTCGTAGATGGTGCCCAGGCCACCGATCTTGGAGGGCGAGAACGGGTTGAAGTTGATCTGGTAGTCGCCGGCCTGGCCGGTGTAGGCGACGAGCGTGGCGTCGCCGCCGCCCGTGGAGCCGGTCCCGTCGGAGCCTCCCCCCGAGCACGAGGCGAGGGTCAGGGCGAGCGCGGCGGCACCGGCGAGCATCGCGGCGCGACGCCGGGTTCCTGTGCTGAGGAGCATCTGCGGTCCTTTCTCAGGTCCGGGCAGCTGTGCCCGGCTGGGAGGGCGCCACCGTCGGCGCCGCATGTATTCTTGCTGAAGTTAACTTAACCGGTCAAGCAGTGCAGCGACGCTCTCTTGAGAGGAACGGCCATGCTCCTCACCGGCCCCGGCCGGGCCACGACCTCCGGGCGGATGCTCGACCTCCTGCGCGCCCACCGGACCCTCAGCCGGGTCCGGCTCGCGGAGCTCTCCGGCCTCACCGCGCCCACGATCACGCACGTCGTGCGCGAGCTGGTCGCCGCCGGCCTCGTGCACGAGGTCGGGCGCGAGCGCGGCGGGCGCGGGCAGCCGCGCCGCCTGCTGGCCCTCACCGCCGGGGCCTGGTTCGGCGTCGGGATCCAGCTGGACCGCACGACGACGACCGTGGTCGTCGTCGACTTCGCGGGCTCCCCGGTCGCCACCGTCGGCCTGCCCGGCGCCGGGGCGGGGACCCCCGCGGACACCGTCGACGTCCTCGCCCGGCACGTCACCGACCTGCTCCGGCGCGCGGGCGTGCCGCGCGACCGCGTGCTCGGGATCGGGCTGGTCACGCACGGTCCGCAGGACCGGGACCGGGGCGTGCTGCTCACCGCCCAGCCGACGCCGGAGTGGCTCGGGTACCCCGTCACCGACGCCCTCGCCGACCGGCTCGGGCTGCCCGTGCTGCTGGAGAACGACGCGACCGCCGCGGCCGTCGGCGAGCTCTGGGTGGGCGACGAGCCCACGGGCACCTTCGGGCTCGTCTACATGGCCTCCGGCATCGGCGGCGCGGTCATCGTCGACGGCGAGGTCTACCGCGGGCGCGCGTCCAACGCCGTCGAGATCGGGCACGTCGCCCTGCCCCGCGGCCGCACGCCGTGCGTCTGCGGCCGCCGGGGGTGCGCGCAGGCGGAGGCCGGGCCGCGCACCGTCGTGGAGCAGGCGCTCGACGACGCCGGCGGCCTCGCGGCCCGGCTCGGGCTCGCGGGCGGGCCCGAGCGCACCCTCGCGGACTTCGAGCGCGTGGCGCGCGCCTGGCAGGCGGGCGACCGCGCGGCGGGGTCGCTGCTGAAGCGCTCCAGCCGCGGGGTCGGGCAGGCCGCCGTCGTCCTGGCCGACCTGTTCGACCTCGACACCGTGGTGCTTGCCGGGCCCGCGTTCCTCACCGCGGGGCCCCTGTACCGACGCGCGGTGGCGCGGTCCCTGGAGCGCGACGCGCTCAGCCGTACGCTCAGCCCGCCCCGGGTGCTGCTGTCCACGCACGTCGGCACCGCCGCCGCCATCGGCGGTGCGCTGCACGCGCTGCGCACCGCGCCCGTCGGCGCCGTCGCGGCGCCCGCGCTCGCCGCCGCCGATCCCCGTCCCCTCCCCGCGCCCGCCGCGGCCACCACCACGACCACCACCACGACAGGAGCACCGTGACCCCCACCCCGCACCGCACCGTGCTGCGCCGCGACGGCGTCGCCGTCGTCGTCGCGCACCCCGAGACCGGCCTGCCCGCCGTGCTCCACTGGGGCGCCGACGTCGGCCCGCTCGGCGACGCCGACCTCGCCGCGCTCGACCTCGCCACGAGCCGCCAGACCCCGCCCGGCACCCTCGACGCCGCCTGGCGCCTGCCGGTCGTGCCGCAGGAGGGCGACGGGTGGTCGGGCCGGCCGGGGCTGCTCGTGACGCGCGGCGGCCGGCCGGTGTTCCCGCGGTGGTCGGCCGCCGTCGAGCGCCCCGACGACGCCACGCTCGTCGTGGCCGCGACGGACGCCGCGGCCGGGCTGACGCTGCGCACCCGGCTGGGGATCGGCCCCGGCGGGCTGGTGCTCGTGGACCACGAGCTCGGCAACGAGGGCGCCGACACGCTCGACGTCGCGTGGCTCGAGGCGACGCTGCCCGTGCCGAAGGCGGCCGACCACCTCACGACGTTCGGCGGACGGTGGACGCGGGAGAAGTCCCCGACCACCACGGCGATGCCGCCCGGCACCACCGTGCGCGAGTCGCGCCGCGGGCGCGGCGGGCACGACGCGCCCTGGGTGACGCTCGCCTCCGCCGGCGCGCCGCGGAACCGCGCCGGCGAGGTGTGGGCCGTGCACCTCGGCTGGAGCGCCGACGTGCGCCACCGGGTCGACCGCGTCACCGAGCACCTCACGCTGCTCGGGGCGGGCGAGCTGCTGCGGCCCGGCGAGGTCCGGCTCGCCCCCGGCACGGCCTACCGCGCCCCGACGGCGTACTTCGCCTGGTCGGACGCCGGGCTCGACGGCGTCTCGGGCCGCTTCCACGCCTGGCTGCGGGCCCGGCCGCAGCACCCGCGCACCCCGCGGCCGCTCGTGCTCAACACGTGGGAGGCCGTGTACTTCCGGCACGACCCGGCCCGCCTGGCGGAGCTGGCCCGGCGCGCCGCGGACGTGGGCGTCGAGCGGTTCGTGCTCGACGACGGCTGGTTCCTGGGCCGCCGCGACGACACCGCCGGGCTGGGCGACTGGGAGGTGGACCGCGGCGTGTGGCCCGACGGCCTCGAGCCGCTGGCCGACCTCGTGCACGGCCTGGGGATGCAGCTCGGTCTGTGGTTCGAGCCGGAGATGGTCAACCTCGACTCCGACCTGGCGCGCGCCCACCCGGACTGGCTCCTGGCCAGCCGCGAGTCGGTGCCCCCGCCCGACGGCGTGTCGTTCCGGGAGCAGTTCGTGCTCGACCTCGCGAACCCCGACGCGTGGGAGCACGTGCGGGCCCAGATGTCCGCCCTGATCGGCCGGCTGGGGATCGACTTCGTCAAGTGGGACCACAACCGCGACCTCGTCGAGGCCGCGCACCGGTCCCCGGGCCAGGAGGGCAGGCCCGGCAACCACGGGCAGACGCTCGCCGCGTACGCCCTGATCGACCGGCTGCGGTCCGACCACCCCGGCCTCGAGATCGAGTCGTGCTCCTCGGGCGGCGCCCGCACCGACCTCGGCATCCTCGCGCGGACGGACCGCGTGTGGGCGTCGGACTCGAACGACCCCGTGGAGCGGCAGGACATCCAGCGCTGGACCGAGCTGGTGCTGCCGCCCGAGCTCGTCGGGGCGCACGTCGGCCCGTCGCCCGCGCACTCCTCCGGCCGCGCCACCGACCTGTCGTTCCGCGCGGCGACGTCGCTGCAGGGCTCGGCCGGGTTCGAGTGGGACCTGCTCGGGTGCACCGACGAGGAGCTGGCGCAGGTGCGCGCCTTCGCCGGGCTCTACAAGGAGCTGCGCCCCCTGCTGCACACCGGCACGGTGACGCACGCCGACGTCGCCGACCCCGCGCTGCGCGTCCGCACCGTCGTGGCGGCCGACCGCTCCGCCGCCGTGGTCGTCGTGGCCGCCGTCGCCTCCCCGCAGGAGGCGCTGGCCGAGCGGCTCCGGGTGGACGGCCTGGACCCCGACCGGCGCTACGTCGTGCGCGTGCGCGACGAGATCGGCGCCGCCCGGTGGGGCTGGGTGACGCCCGGCTGGATCGGCGCCGGCCCGGTGGAGCTGACCGGCCGGGTGCTCGCCGAGGTCGGGCTCCAGCTCCCCACGCTGTGGCCCGTGCAGGCGCTGGTCGTGCAGCTCACCGCCGCCTGACGGCTGCGGCAGGATGCTCGCATGGACGACACCGCGGGGTCCGAGGTCGTGGCGCTGTACGACGCGGCGGGGCGGCCGTGCGGCACGGCCAGCCGGGCGCGCGTGCGGGCGGAGAACCTGCGGCACGCGGCCACCGCCGTCGTGGTGCGCAACGGCGCCGGCGACGTGTACGTGCACCGCCGCACCGGCACGAAGGACCTCTACCCGGGTCGGTACGACTTCTGCGCGGGCGGCGTGCTGCGGGCGGGCGAGGACCCGCTCGACTCCGCGCGGCGGGAGCTGGCCGAGGAGCTCGGTGTCACCGGCGTCGAGCTCGTGCCGCTCGGCGCGGCGGACTACGCCGACGAGCGCACGCGGATGCGCGAGTTCCTCTACGAGTGCACCTACGACGGCCCGGTCACGTGGCAGCCCGAGGAGGTGGCTTGGGGCGCGTGGGTGTCGCCGGCGCGGCTGCTCGAGATGCTCGACGAGCTACCGTTCATGCCCGACTCCGTGGCCAACCTCGCCGGCTGGCTCGACGGGCTGCGCACCCCTCCGCCGAGGTAGTTCAGAACTCCGCGAGGTAGTTCAGAACTCCGCGAGGTAGTTCGAATTCCCGCGAGGTAGTTCCCCGGCGGGCTCAGCCGGCGACGAGCTCGGCCTCGAACCCGTCGGCGTCCTCGAGGTAGGCCGCGCAGTGGTCCGGTCCGCCGGCGAACGGGTGCCGGTCGGGGAACAGCAGCGTCCACCCGTGCGCGGGCGCGGCGGCGACCAGCGCGTCCAGCTGGGCGCGGGTCCCGGCGTGCAGGGCGAGGTGGTTGAGCCCGGGGCGACGGCGGTCGTGCGCGACGGCGGTCATCGCCGGGCTCTGCTCGACCACCACGTAGGCGTCGCCCAGCAGCCACGACCGGCCGTGCTCCCACGACTGGTGGGGCCGGTAGCCGAGCTCGCCGAGCAGCCAGCCCCACGACCGCTCGGCGCGCGCGAGGTCGGGCACCCAGAGCTCGACGTGGTGGACGGCGCCGCGGGCCGGGGCGGTGCTCATCGGCCGGCGGCGACGTCCGCCATCAGGTCGACGGACAGCGGCGCCAGCGGGTGGGCCGTCGCCGGCGCGGCGGGGTCGACCCACACGTGCTCCTCCAGCTCGGCCAGCGTCTCGACGTCGAAGCCGTCCGGCAGAGCGACCTCGAAGACGTGCGCGTCGACGACGTGGTCGGGCTCGTTGGCGGCGACGGCCGTGCGGCGGCCCAGCGGCCGGACGGCGGCCGGGTCGACGACGAGGCCGATCTCCTCGGCGCACTCGCGCACGAGCGCCGACACCGGGTCCTCCCCCGGCTCGATCTTGCCGCCCACCTGCATGAACGCGGTGGTGCCGCGCTTGCGCACCAGGAGGGCGCGGCCGTCGTCGCGCACGATGACGGCCGCGACGATGTGCAGCGTGGTGGTCCCCACGGTGGTGTCGCCGTTCATGTCAGGGCTGGTCCGCGATCTCCTCGACGACCTTGCCGTCGAGCACCTGGACCACCAGCTGGACCCCGAACACGCCGGACGAGGCGATGTCGGGGTCGTCGGCGGACGGCTCGTCGTCCAGCGGGCCCGCCCCGGACGACGGCGCCCAGGACGGGCGCCCCTCCGACTGCTGCGCCTCGCGCACCCGACGCTCGGCCGCCTGGCGGGGCGTCTCGCGCACGGGCGCGCCGGCGGGAGGGCTCGGCGGCGCGGCCGCCTCGGGCTCCTGCACCGCCCACGGCGGCGGCACGTCGGCGCGCGGGGCGGCCGCCGCACGGGTGGCCTCCGCCGGCGTCTCGACGGACGTCTCCCGGGGTTCGTCGACGACCGGCGCCGGCGCGGTGGACGCCCCGGCGAGCCACGCGGCATCGGCGTCGTCGGCGGCCGTGCGGACCGACGGCCGCTCGGCGACGGCCACTCCCCCGCCGGGCCGGTCGGCGACGGCGGCGGACGCGCGCGGGCCGGCGGGCGGGGCGGAGGCCGCGGAGACGGTCGCGACCGGCGTCGAGGCGCCCGGTGCCGACGACCGCGCGCCGGGCGGCGGTCCGGCAGGCCGTCCGCCGTCGCCACCACCTACGGGGCCGGGGGCCCCCGTGGACGCGGGGCGCGCGGTCGCGGTCGGGCCCGGCTCCGCCGGGGGTCCGGGCGGCGGGTCCTGCGGCGGCGGGCCGCCCAGGTCGCCGGAGGACGGCGCGGCGGCGCCACCGCCGGCCCGGCCCTCGTCGAGGGTGGCCTCGACCCGGACCTGCACACCGAGCGTCTGGTACACCGACTCGCTCACGGCGTCGACGTGCCGCGGCTGCGAGAACGTGCGGGCCATGCCGGGCGCCGCGAACCCGAGCCGCAAGAGGCCACCCTCGAGCGACGCCACCTGGGCGTTCGGGCCGACCAGCGCGCGCGTCACCGGGCTGCCGATGTTCGCGACCACCTCGTCCCAGCGGCGCCGGACCATCTCCGCCGTCGCGCCGGACGCGCCGCCGCCGTCGGCCGCCGCGGGTGCGGGGGCCGGAGCGGGAGCCGCCTCCGGCTCGACGACGCCGGGCGCGGCGGTGTCGGGCTCGGCGGTGTCGGGCTCGGCGACCGCCTGCTCGGCAGCCTCCGGCTCCTCGGCCGGCTCGGGTTCGGGAAACGGCTCCGGCTCGACGACGTGCGCCTCGGTCCGGGACTCGGGCTCGGACTCGGGCGGCTCGGTCTCGGCGGGCTCGGCCCCCATCGGCTCCGACGCGGCCGGCTCGACGGGCTCCGGCACCGCGGTCTCGTCGACGTCCTCGGGCGCGGGAGCACCAGGAGTCGGTCCCTCGGGCTCCGCGGCCGGTCCGGACGCGGCGGGCTCCGCAGCGACCGGTCGCGGCTCGACGGGCGCAGCGGCGGCAGTCGGAGCGTCCGTCGTTCCCGTCTCGTCCGGCGCGGGCGCCGGACGGCGGCTCGCCTGCAACGCGGCGCGGGCGGCGGCGGCCCCGCTCAGCCCGCCCGCCGCGGCCCCGGACGGTGCCGGCGCGCGCACCGCCTCGGCCGCCGCGGCACCCTCCGCCGGGGCGGCGGCCGGGACGGGCGCGTCGCCGGTGGCGAGGGCGCCACGCTCCAGGCGGTCGATCCGCGCGGCGAGGCCCTCCGTGCCGTCGTCGGCGCCGGGCAGCAGCAGCCGCGCGCAGAGCAGCTCGAGGTGCAGCCGGGGCGAGGTGGCCCCGGTCATCTCGGTCAGGGCGGCGTTGACGAGGTCGGCCGCCCGCGACAGCTCGGACACGCCGAGCCGGCCGGACTGGGCGCGCATCCGCTCGAGCTGGTCGGCTGGAAGGCCGCGCAGCACGGCCTCGGCGGCGTCGCCGGAGACGGCGATGACGATGAGGTCGCGCAGCCGTTCGAGCACGTCCTCGACGAAGCGGCGCGGCTCGTGGCCGGTGGCGATCACCTGGTCGACGACGCGGAAGATCGAGGCGCCGTCGCGCGCGGCGAGCGCGTCCACGACGTCGTCGAGCAGGGTCGCGTGCGTGAAGCCGAGCAGGCCGACGGCGGTGTCGTACTCGACCGTCCCGTCCGTCGCGCCCGCGATGAGCTGGTCGAGCACGGAGAGGCTGTCGCGGACGGAGCCGCCGCCGGCCCGGGTCACCAGCGGCACCACGCCGCCGCCCAGCTCGATGCCCTCGGCGGCGGTGAGCTGCTCGAGGTACGGGCCCAGCACGTCCGGCGGCACGAGCCGGAACGGGTAGTGGTGGGTGCGCGACCGGATGGTGCCGATCACCTTGTCGGGCTCCGTCGTCGCGAAGACGAACTTGATGTGCGGCGGCGGCTCCTCGACGATCTTGAGCAGGGCGTTGAAGCCCTGCGGCGTCACCATGTGCGCCTCGTCGAGGATGAAGATCTTGTACCGGTCGCGGGCGGGCGCGAACGTGGCACGCTCGCGCAGGTCACGCGCGTCGTCGACGCCGTTGTGGCTGGCGGCGTCGATCTCCACGACGTCGAGCGATCCGGGGCCGCCGCGCGCCAGCTCCTGGCACGACGGGCACTCGCCGCACGGCGTGTCGATCGGGTTCTCCGGGGTGTTCAGGGCGCAGTTGAGCGTGCGCGCGAGGATGCGGGCAGACGTCGTCTTGCCGCAGCCGCGCGGGCCGGAGAACAGGTAGGCGTGGTTGACGCGCCCGCTGCGCAGAGCCTGCATGAGCGGTGCGGTGACGTGCTCCTGGCCGATCACCTCGGCGAACGTCTCGGGCCGGTAGCGGCGGTACAGAGCGGTGGTCACCCCCGCAACTGTAGACGCCCCGACCGACAGCGACGAGGCCGCGTCCCCACCCCTCAGTGGGTGGTGACCGGGGCGAGATAGAGGCCTGGGTCGCAGCCGCCCTCGCCGGGCTCGAGCTGGATCCGGTCGAAGTCCGAGAACCGCCACGCGGACGCGCCGTCGGCGCGCACCCCGACGACGCAGTCCCGCGACCGGACCACCCCCACGGTCGCGACGAGGTCGGCTCCCGCCCGCTCGGCGCGCACGTCGACGAACTCCGGGAACGCCGCCCGGAGCGCCCGCTCCGCCTCGTCGGCGGACGCGCCGTCCGGGAGCCCGTCGACGACGCCGAGCACGACCTCCTCCGCGTCCGGGTCGAGCGACGGCAGCGGCGTCGGTTCCGGCGTCGCCGGCGTCACGACGTCGGGGCACTCGACGCGCTCCTGGTCGGCCGTGTCGTCGTCCTCGTGGGCACGCACCACGAACTGCCAGCAGGACCGGGCCGAGCCGGCCGTCCGGCTGTCGCCGAACAGCCCCGGAGAGGTGGTGGCCTCCACCTCGGCCGCGATCTCCAGGTCGACCCGGGCGCCGTCCGCGTCCCCCGACGCGCCCGACCAGCCGAGGACCGTCACGTCGTACCCCTCGGTCCGGGCGAGGTCGACGGCGCGCTGCGCCAGCGTCTCGGCGTCCAGCGGCTCGTCGTACCGGGCCTCCAGGCCCTCGGCGACCTCCGTCGCGGTCTGCTCCACCACGCCGACGGCGACGCGGTCGCCGTCGTCGGGCGTGGTCACGTCGTGCGACCACCACAGGAGCACGGCGACCACCGCGACGACGAGCACCAGCACCGTCACCGCGACGCCGAGGAGGACCCGCCCCACGGCACGCCCGACGCGGCTGCCCGGGCGCTTCGTGTCGACGTCCACCATGCCCGGATCATGCCGGGGCGTGGGGCGACGCGCCAGACCTCAGCGGCGCAGCGCCTTGCGCGCCAGCAGGTTCCCCACCCACTGCACGACCTGCACGATCACGATGATCACCGCGACGGTGACCAGCACGACCATCCAGTTGTAGCGCTGGTAGCCGTACCGCAGCGCGAAGTCACCCAGGCCGCCGCCGCCGATGAGCCCGGCGATCGCGGACATGTCGAGCACGGCGATGAACAGGAACGTGTAGCCGAGGATCAGCGGCGCCAGCGCCTCGGGCACGAGGACCGTGGTGATGATGCGCCACGACGACGCCCCCATCGCCCGCGCGGCCTCCACGACGCCCGGGTCGATGCCCACGAGGTTCTGCTCCACGATGCGCGCGGTGCCGAACGCCGTCATCACCGACAGCGGGAAGATGAACGCCTCGGTGCCCAGCGTCGTGCCGACGACCTGCAGCGTCACGGGCCCCAGGAGCGTGACGAAGATGATGAACGGGATCGGGCGCACGATGTTGACGAGCACGTTGAGGACGCCGAACACGACGCGGTTCGCCAGCAGGTTGCCCGGCCGGGTCACGTAGAGCGCGAGCCCCAGCGCCAGGCCGCCGATGCCGCCGGTCAACATCGCCACGGTGACCATCTGCAGGGTCTGGCCGAACGCCTCCCACAGCAGCGGCCACAGGGTGGACCAGTCGCGGTTCATCAGGCACCTCCGAGGTGGCCGTGGCGGGTGATCGCGTCACGGGCGTCGCGGTACGGGTCGCCGAGGTCGTCGCCGTCCGCGCCGGGCCGCTCGCCCTGCGGGTCCTTGGCGGCGCGCAGCGCCCGCGGGTCGTCGATCGGTCGCTCGGCGGTACCGAGGTCGACGACGTCGGCGTGCTCGCGCAGCGCGGCGAGGAAGGTCACGATGCGCTCGTCGGGGGCGACGAGCTCGACCGTCAGCGACCCGAACGGCCGCTGCCCGACCTCGCTGATGCCGCCGAAGACGACGGCGCCGTCCACCTCGTGCTCGCGCAGGAGGCGGAAGAGCTCCGTGCCCGTGCTCGTGCCCTCGCGGACGCCGACGGTGACGAGGCGGCCGGGGTGACGCTCGCGCAGCCGGGCGAGCGCGTCGGGCGACGGCCGGTCGTGCATCGCGGTGCCGACGAACCGCTGCGCGGCGTCGGCCTGCGGGGCGGAGAAGACGTCGTACACGTCGCCCACCTCGACGACCTTCCCGTGCTCCATCACGGCCACGCGGTCGCAGATGGACCGCACGACCTCCATCTCGTGGGTGATGACGACGATGGTGATGCCGAGCTCCGCGTTGACGCGGCGCAGCAGCGAGAGCACGTCGCGCGTGGTCTCGGGGTCGAGGGCGGACGTCGCCTCGTCGGCGAGCAGGATGGTGGGCGACGTCGCGAGGGCGCGGGCGATGCCGACGCGCTGCTTCTGCCCGCCGGAGAGCTGCCGCGGGTACGCCCGCGCCTTGTCGGAGAGCCCGACGAACTCGAGCAGCTCGGCGACGCGAGCCACCCGCTTCTCCTTGGGCCAGCGCGCCACCTTGAGCGGGTAGGCGACGTTGCCCGCGACGGTGCGCGAGCTCAGCAGGTTGAACTGCTGGAAGATCATGCCGATGCGCGCGCGGATCCCGCGGATCTTGCGTTCCGGCAGCCCGGTGAGGTCGGTACCCTCGACGAGCACGGACCCCGCGGTGACCGTCTCCAGCGCGTTGACGAGGCGCACCAGCGTGGACTTGCCCGCGCCGGAGTAGCCGATGACGCCGAAGATCTCGCCGGCGCGCACCGTCAGGGAGACGTCGTCCACGGCGTGCACCGCGCCGTCGCCGTCGCCGAACGTCTTCGACACCCCCCGCAGCTCGATCGCCGGGGCGCCGGGCCCGCCGGCCCGTGGGGCCTGGCCCGCTTCCGCCGTGGTCTCGCTCACTGGTCCGTCCTCTCTGTCCGCCGTCACCATCGTGCCCAGCACGACGGCCGGGGCGCGCGGGCTGGCCCGCGTGCCCCGGCCGTCACCGCTCGGTCAGGACGCCGAGCGGATGTCGTCCTCGAGGCCGCCGAGGATCTTCTGCAGCTCCTCGGGCGAGTTCTCCTTGATGACGGCGGTGCCGCCGGAGGCCTTCTGCTCCGCGGCGACGACCTCGTCCGAGTGCGAGATCTCGGCGAGCTTCAGCAGGTCCGGGTCGTCCTTGTCCTCCGCACGGGCGACCCACACGTTGATGTACGGCTCGGCGGCCTTGGAGTCCGGGTCGTCCTGGAACAGGGCGTCGTCGGCGGAGAGGCCGGCGTCCTCGATGTAGTCGTTGTTGATGATCGACGCGTCCACCGACTGGAGCTGGATCGGCGTCTGCTCGGCCGAGACCGGGGTCACGGTGACCTTCGAGCTCGGCAGCACGTCGGCCTCGGTCGAGACGGCGCTGCCGCCGTCCTTCAGCTCGATGAGGCCGGCCTCCTGCAGCACGAGCAGCGCGCGGGCCAGGTTGGTCGGGTCGTTCGGCACGGCGACCTCGCCGCCGGCGGGGATCTGCTCCAGCGAGTCGTGCTTCGAGGAGTAGAGGCCCAGCGGGTAGACCGCGGTGGCGCCGATCGGCGTCAGGTCGTCGTCGGCGTCGACGTTGTAGCCGGCGAGGAACTGCAGGTGCTGGAACTGGTTGGCGTCGAGCTCGCCCTGCGAGAGGGACGGGTTGGCCTGCGTGTAGTCCTGCAGGTCGACCAGCTCGACGTCCAGGCCCTCGGCCTTCGCCTGCTCGGTGAAGACCGCCCACTTGTCGTCGGCAGCGCCGACGACGCCGACGCGGAGCTTGCCGTCGCCCTCGGCCGAGCCCGAGCCGCCGCCGCAGGCGGACAGGGTGAGCGTGGCGGCCGCGGCGATCGCGGTGACGGCGACGAAGCGCTTGCGGGTGACGCTGCGGGGCGTGGTGCTACGGGACATGGTCGTCCTTCCGGGCGGGCGCCGGGTGTGGCGCCGATGAGGCGGGTGGGGTGCGGCGGCCACGGCCATCAGCTCGAGGCGGCGAAGAGCGGAGCTCCCCGGCGGGCCGGGGAGGGATGACGACGGGTGACGTCGTCGGGCGCGATGCCGTGGGGGTCAGTCGAGCTCGCACATTCGGCCCGCGGTCGCCGCGCGGCAGCACATCGCGTCGCGACGGCTGGTGCGCGCGGTCGACGAGGCTGCGGGAGCGATGCGGGGCATGTCATCAAGGTGACCACCCCGGGCGAGGGTCCACCAAGCCCGCGGCCCGGAAATCTCACTGAGCGGACAGATAATCGTCCGCATCCTGGATTCTGTGACCCGGGGCACGCTCACGGCCGCGTGAGCGCCTGCCGGGCCCAGGCGAGCGGGCGCCCGGAGGCATGAAAGGACCCCCCGCACACCCACCAGAGCTCACTTGCCCTTGCTGCCTTCCGGCCCTGGGGGAGTTCGGCGAGATGGTGCCGCACGAGGGGTCTGCCCGACAGCCTAACCGAGACCCCGACCGCTCGCGAAACCGACGGCGCCCCGCACGCCGAGACCACCGTCACGTCGCCGCGATTCGGAGGGACGCGGCGTCGTCGGCTATTCTTCTGGGGCTGCCCGCGCAGGACGCGGGAAGCGCTCCAGGAGGATTCGCCTAGCGGCCTATGGCGCACGCTTGGAAAGCGTGTTGGGTTCACGCCCTCGGGGGTTCGAATCCCCCATCCTCCGCCGACCGACGGGCCCGCACCAGCACGGTGCGGGCCCGTCGTCGTTCCCCGGCCCGCGAGCGCAATTCGATGGCCACCGCCCGGCCCGCCCCCGCAGGATGGCGGGATGCACCGCACCTTCGACGAGCTCGTCACCGAGGCCGACGCCGCACCCATGTCCGGCTGGGACTTCTCCTGGCTGGAGGGCCGCGCCACGGAGGAGCGCCCGAGCTGGGGCTACTCAGGTCTGCTGCACGAGCGGATCGGCACGGTCGACGCCGCGCTCGACCTCCAGACCGGGGGCGGGGAGGTGCTCGCCGCCGCGCCGTCCCTCCCCCGCCTGCTCGTCGCCACCGAGGGATGGCCGCCCAACGTCACGGCCGCGACGAAGCTGCTGCACCCGCGCGGCGTCGCCGTCGTCGCGCACGACGACGACTCGCCGCTGCCGTTCGCCGACGCGGCGTTCGACCTCGTCACGAGCCGGCACCCCGTGGTCCCCCGCTGGGCCGAGATCGCCCGCGTGCTGCGCCCCGGCGGCACGTACCTGGCGCAGCACGTGGGCCCGGCGAGCGTCTTCGAGCTGGTCGAGTACTTCCTCGGCCCGCAGCCCGAGGAGGCCCGGCGAGGCCGCGACCCCCAGGGCGAGACGGCCGCCGCGCAGGAGGCCGGGCTCGAGCTGGTCGACCTGCGGGCCGAGCGGCTGCGGATCGAGTTCTTCGACGTCGGCGCCGTCGTCTGGTTCCTGCGGAAGGTGGTGTGGATGGTGCCCGGCTTCACCGTCGAGGCCTACCTGCCGGAGCTGCGCGCGCTGCACGAGCGGATCACCGCCGACGGACCGTTCGTCGCCCACTCCGCCCGCCACCTGATCGAGCTCCGCCGGCCCGCCTGAGCCCGTCGCGACCTGGGCCGTGACGGGATCGTGACGACATCGTGTCCGTATCGCGAGGCAACAGGGCCGTGAGCCGCGGGGCCGCCCCTACGATGGCAGCCATGATCTTCAAGGCCGTGGGGGACGGCCGTCCCTACCCCGACCACGGGCACGTCACCGCCAAGGACTGGGTGGACGTGCCCCCGCGCCAGGTGCGCCTGGACGAGCTCGTCACGACCAAGCGCAACCTCGACCTCGACCACCTGCTGGCGGAGGACTCGACGTTCTTCGGCGACCTCTTCGCCCACGTGGTGGAGTACCAGGGCGTCCTCTACCTGGAGGACGGGCTGCACCGTGCCGTGCGCGCCGCGCTGCAGCAGCGCCCGGTCCTGCACGCGCGCGTCCTCGTGCTCCGTTGACCGGCCCCGAGCCCACGAACAATCCCACGAACTCAGGTAGTTTCTTCGCGTGACGACACCGACCCCCGACCCCGTGCGCGAGACGCGCCGCAAGCGCGAGCACGAGCGTCAGGCCGTCGTCTTCGGGCTCATCATCGCGTTCCTGCTGGTCGCCGGCCTGGCCGCCGCGGCGATGTACTCGGGCGCGTTCAGCTCGCCGTTCTCGCGCCCCATCTACACGCCGCAGGCCGAGGCGGTCGAGCCCGAGCCGTGCCTCCCCCCGGTCGAGGGGCAGCCCGACGGCGCGCTGCCGGTGCCGTACTCGAAGATCAAGGTGCGCGTCTACAACGCCGCCGACGGCAGCGAGCCCCTCGCGAGCGCGAACGAGGAGGTGCTCACCGAGCGCGGCTTCAACGTCGTCGACACCGGTAACTGGCAGCAGAAGCTCGACCAGTCCGAGATCCGGTTCGGCGCCAAGGGCATCGCCCGCGCGTACACGCTCGCGGCGCAGTACCCCGAGGTGCGCCTGGTCCTCGACGACCGGTCCGGCACGACGGTCGACCTGCTCGTCGGCGAGCAGTACAGCCCGCCCCTCAGCGAGGACCGCGTGCTGCTCGACGCGGACACCCCCATGAGCGACGCGGAGGGCTGCGTGCCCGCCGACGAGGTCACGCCCATCCCCCAGGTGGTCAAGTCCGACGCAGCCTGACCGCCCGGGGGGGTCGGCCTCAGGCGGCCGTCTCGGCCCCGGCGGGTGCCGACGCCGGCGACGCGGGCTCCTGGCTGGTGCCGCGCCACCGGGCGATCGCCCGCATGCCGTGGTAGATCACCAGCGCGGACGCCGTGCCGAGCGCGATGCCCTCGAACGTGAGCTCCCCGGCCGTCCACGTGAAGTTCGCGATGCCGATGATCAGCGGCACGGCCGCGGTCGTGAGATTCACCGGGTTGCCGAAGTCCACGCGGTTCTGCACCCAGATGCGCGCGCCGAGGATGCCGATCATCCCGTAGAGCATCGTGGTCGCCCCGCCGAGCACGCCCGCGGGGATGGTCGCGATGAGCGCCCCGAACTTGGGCGACATCGACAGCAGCAGGGCCGTCGCGGCGGCCACCCAGTACGCCGCCGTGGAGTACACGCGGGTCGCGGCCATGACGCCGATGTTCTCCGCGTAGGTCGTGGTGCCGGAGCCGCCGCCGACGCCGGCGAGCGTGGTCGCGATGCCGTCGCTGAACAGCGCCCGTCCGGTGAGGTGGTCGAGGTTCTTGCCGGTCATCGCGGCCACCGACTTCACGTGGCCCACGTTCTCGGCGACCAGCACCAGCACCACCGGCACGAACAGCCCCAGCACCGCCGGGTCGAACGACGGGGTGACGAAGTGCGGGAAGCCGAACCACGCCGCGCCGTCCACGGCGCTGAAGTCCACCTCGCCGCGGATCGTCGCGACCACGTAGCCGACGACCACGCCGACCAGGATGGACAGGCGGCCGATGATGCCCTTGAACAGCACCGTGACGAGGATGATCGCCACGAGCGTGATCGTCGCCGTCACGGGCGCGGCGCGGAAGCCGCTCTCGCAGGTCTGGACGATCTCGCCGTCGACGACGGACTCGCTGCACGTCCCCCACGCGGCGGGGGCGAGGTTGAGGCCGATGAGCGCCACGATCGTGCCGGTCACGACGGGCGGCATGACGACGTCGATCCACCGGGCGCCCGCGAAGTGCACGAGGACGCCGATCGCAGCGAGCACGAGCCCGGTGACGAGGATGCCGCCCACGGCCACGGACTCCCCGTGCGACGCGGTCGCCGCGGTGATCGGCGCGATGAAGGCGAAGCTGGAGCCCAGGTAGCTGGGCAGGCGGTTCCGCGTGACCACCAGGAACAGCGCCGTGCCGATCGCCGAGAAGAACAGGGTGGTCGCGGGCGAGAAACCGGTCAGCACCGGGACGATGAACGTGGAGCCGAACATGGCCACCACGTGCTGCATCCCGATGCCGATCGTGCGCGGCCAGCTGAGCCGCTCCTCCGGGGCGACGACGTCGCCCGGTCCGACGTGCTTGCCGTCGCCGTGCGTGGTCCAGCCGAGGCTCATGGTGCTCCGTCCGTCGGGCCCGGATCCGGGCCGCTGTGCTCACCGTGGATGCTCGCCCGTGAACGTCCGGTGAAGATTGCCGCCGCACAGAGTACCGGCCCGCCGAGACGGAGGAGCGCCGCCAGGAGCGGACCGGCCGGGCACGCTTACGCGGGGTGCACGGCCGCGTCGAAGAGCGGCGCTCCACGCCTCCAGACCTGGCGCACGTCGAGCGTGTCCGAGATCCGTGTCGTCGGGTCGCCGTCGACGAGGAGGAGGTCGGCCCGCAGGCCCTCTCGGATCATCCCCCGATCGGTGAGCGCGAACCGGCGCGCGGGGACGGAGGTGGCGGCGCGCAGCGCCTCGACCGGCGTGAGGCCCGCCCTGACCAGGAGCTGGAGCTCGTGGTGGACGCTCGCGCCGTGCGCCATCCCGCCCAGCGTCGGCAGCGGGAACGACACGTCGGTCCCGACCAGGAGATCGACCCCGGCGTCGTGGAGCGCCTTGACCGACGCGAGGACGCCCTCGAGGCTGCCCTGCGGGTACCGGTCGTAGCTGCTCCGGAGCGTCGCCAGCCATGCGTCGTCAAGCTTGGCGGCGACGCGCAGGTCGGCGGCGAGGCCCGTCGCGGGGATGCCCATCATCGACGCGTTCAGCACCACGCAGGGCACGACGAACGCGCCGGACGCGGCGATCGCGTCGACGACGGGGGCGATGTGCGGCTGGTCCATGAACAGGTGGACGAGTCCGTCGATCCCGGCGTCGACGGCCGACAAGGTCGCGTCGACAGTGAGGGTGTGGGCCACGGTCATCAGGCCACGACGGTGCGCTTCCGCGACGCCGGCGGCGATCGTCTCGTCGTCGAGCACCGGCAGTCCGGGCGCCCCTTCGACGGTGCCGTCGTCGATCATGAACTTGATGTAGTCGGACCCCGCTGCCTCCAGCCGGGGGATGAACGCGACCGCCTCGGCGGGAGTGGTCGAGAACGGCATGACCAGGTCGGACCAGGACGCGGCATCCTCGGCCGCGTCGCCCTCCTCCCACGGCGCCTCGTCGTCGCCGCCGTCACCCATCAGCTCGCTCGGATGGCCCCCCGGAGGCGTGATGCCGAAGCCCGCCGATCGCACGTCGGCAAGGCGATCGTTCCCCGTGACGTGGCCGCGCCTGTCGCGGGTGAACATGCCCTGCATCTCGAGCTCGGTCGTCACCCCGAACGTGAGCGCCAGCTCGAGGGCCTCGACCGAGGTGTGCACGTGCGAGTCGATGAGCCCAGGGAGGAGCGTCGCGCCGCGCGCGTCGACGATCCGGGCCCCGCCGGGGGCGGGTCCCCCGACAGAGGCGATGGTGGCTCCGTCGACCACCACGGTGGTGGCGTCGACGACCCGCTCGCCGTCGAACACTCGTGCGTTCACGATCGCTGTCTCGTTCATCGCTCTCCTTCGTCGTCGTGGCACGGCGAGGCTAGCACAATTCTGTAGTCACTTCAGAATTAGAGTCATTCAGTTGTTGGTGTCGCTACGACGACGTCCTATACTCATCGCATGGCAGCAGGAACCGGGCTTCGTGAACGCAAGCGGGCCCAGACCCGCCGCACCCTGAACCAGGCGGCCGTCCGCCTGTTCCTGGAGCGCGGCTTCGACGACGTCACGGTCGCCGAGATCGCCGACGAGGCGAACGTCTCCCTGACGACGCTGTTCACCTACTTCCCGCACGGGAAGGTCGCCCTGGTCTTCGAGCAGGACGAGGACCGCGCCGAGGCCCTGACCCGGGCCGTGCGCGACCGGTCCCCCGAGACGGATCCCCTGAGCGCCGTCGAAGCCTTCATGGAGAGCCGTCTGCCGTTCGCTGCCGGAGACCGGGATTCCGCTCGGCTCCTCGACCTGATCTTCTCGACGCCGCCGTTGCGCGCCTATGTCCGCACGAAATGGACGGACTGCGAGGACGTCCTGACCTCCGTGCTCGCCCACGAATGGCAGGAGACCGAGAGCACGAGCCTCCGGGCGCTGGCGCGCTTCGTCCTCGAGAGCCCCGACATCGCCGCCCGTGCCGACGCCCCCGCGGACGCGCTCGCGACGATCTTCGCCAACCTGCGCACGGGATGGAGGCTCGACTGAGGGCGCCGGCGCCGTCCGAGCCGTGCCGCTCGGCGAGCCTGCGGGTCAGCGCGTCGTCGCGCCTGTCACGTCACCCCGCCTGGCGGGAACACCTGTCTGTCCCGGCGGGAGGCGGTGACCGATCAGCGCGAGGTTCTGGAGCGTGGCGAGGCTGCACTGCGCGGCGTCGTTGGTGGACAGCGTGCGGGCCTCGTCGATCGGCACCAGCGTCTCCGGGGGCAGCACCTGCACCGGGTGGAAGGCCTCGGACCCCATGAACTCGCCGCCGCGGAAGTACGCGCGCCACGCGACGTCGGCCAGGCCGTCGTCGCCGAGCCGCTGCGCCGCGTACGCGGCGAGGCGGGAGTGCGCCTGCTCGAGGTTCGTCCCCGTCGGGACCGTGCCGAGCTCGGCCTCCTGCTCGGCGGGGGTGGCGAGGTACAGGCGGCAGTACTGCAGCCAGGCCTCCCTGAAGCCGGGGGCGTCGACGAGGCCGGCGTCGATCAGCGACACGAGTTCCGAGCAGACCTCCACCAGGCCGAAGACGGCGGACAGGTGCGACACGGTGACGCGGTCGCGGTCGGTGGCGAACCGGCCCGTGTCGAGGTCGTACAGGGCCTCGCCGGTGAAGAAGCCGTGCCGCAGCGCCCCGATGTCGGTCATGGTGCCGACGAGGCGGTCGCGGGACCTGGCGTCCCCCGTGATCTCCCAGTCCGCGAGCCAGGTGGCGGCCAGCGCGCTCCAGTCGGTGCCGAGCCCGACGGCGAGAGCGTCGCGCCGCGGGCGGTAGGTGGCGGCGTCGGGCCGCACCTTGCGCGTCGGGTCGAGGCCGAGGAACGTGCGGTCGGAGTCGCGCAGCTCCACCATGAGGTCGCGCGTGTGCTCGTCGCCGGTGAGGAAGTAGTGCGGGCGGCGGTAGGCCGGGGTCGAGATGCGCAGCTGCTTGGCGCTGCACCCCCAGTGCTGCACGTTGTGCCGGCTGCCCAGCCCCTGCCAGGGGCCCGCGTGGTAGACGTCGACGTCGCCCGTGTGCCGGGTCATGCGCTCCGCGAGCCGGAAGACGTCCGCCCGGCCGGTGCGCAGGAACGACGTCCACAGCCACAGGTCCGGCGACAGCTCGGAGTTGTCCCACGCGTAGCCGCCCACGTCGTAGCGCCACACGTGCCGGTCGGCGTCGTAGGCGTGCATGACGTCGCCGTAGTTCCAGAACCCGTACCAGGACCGCTGCTCCACCTGGCCGACGTAGAAGTCGAGCATCGTGGCGAGGCGGTCCTCGAGCTCCGCCCGCTCCGGCGTGCCGCGGTCCACGAGGTCCCAGTCGCCGAGGACGGCCGCGTCGTGCAGGGCCTCGGGCGTCGGCACGAGCTGGGGCCGGACGGCGGTGGCCGCGGCGAGCCGCGCCAGCGCGGGGGCCTCGGGCGTCGCCGGGAACGCCGTGACCGTCAGCTCGTGCGTGCGGCCGATGCCGTGCGCGTTCCCGAACCCGGGCTCGTAGTCCTCGTAGGTGATCTCGAGGGCGTCGAGCTGGTCGTCGAACGAGTCCTGCCCGAGGCCGTCGTGGTAGAAGCGCAGGTCCATCGGCGCGGCGTCGGGCGACCAGAGCCACGTCGTGAGGGACCCGACGTCGGACGACGCGCGCTCGACGTCGATCCCCGTGGGGTGCGACTGCCAGAAGCCCGTCAGCCCGACGGCGAGCCCGCCCCCGGTGTCCCCGAGGTAGGCCAGCCCGTCGGACCGCGTGCCCTGCGCGACGTCGATCCACGGCCGGTCGGCCGCGGTGCGCTTGTGCACCGTGAAGCCGTGCGCGCTGAGCTGGCGCAGCGACCACGCCTCCCAGGTCGGCACCCAGCGCATGCGGTCGGCGACGCGCGCGTCCCACGCGTCGAGGGGCGGCGTCGGGCGGCCGGCCACCTGGGCCGCGCGCACCTCGGCGCCCGGGTCCCGGCGCAGCCCGGTGACCCCCTGGACGGCCTCGCGCACCAGCCCGCCGTCCGCCCCGGCCAGCCGGACGTGCCGGTCGTACGGGGCGGCGCGCAGCGGCACGTCGAAGCGCAGGCCGAGCGAGGAGAGGAAGTCGCGCTCGGGGTCGCCGTCCCAGACGAACGAGTGCACCAGGCGGAACGTCGGCGCCCCCGCGGCGAGCACCAGGCGCAGCGTGAACGGCAGCCAGCCGGGCGCGCCGTCCTCGTGGGCACGGTCGACGTCGCGGTGCAGCCCGGTCACCTTCACCACCGCGCGCACCGGGCCCGCCTGCTCGACGACGACGTCCCGCACGACGCCGACGGCCTCGCGACGACCGGCGTGGTCCGGCTCGGGCCGGCCCTGGCGGCTGGAGACGAGCCGGCCGGCGCGGGCCACCTCGACGGCCCCGGGCCCGGTGCCCGCCCGGACGGAGCGCACGACGTCGGGGCCCGAACGACCCACCACGACCACGCACGCGCCCGTGTCCACGACGACCTCGTCGGCGCGCTCGACGACCGTCACCGCCGGCTCCGGCGCCCCGGCCGGCGCACCCGCCGACTCCGCGGGGACCACCCGGTACGACGCGCTGGGCGCGGTGCCCGCCCCGAGCGCGACGCCCGCCCACTTCACGCTGCCGTCCGGCCAGGTCGCCAGCGGCCAGGTCTGGGCGGAGACGGCGCGGCCGGCGGCGTCGACGACGGCGAGCGCGCCGGCGTCCCGCACGGCGGCGGGGCGCAGCGGCACGCCGCAGCTGACGCCGCCGACGGTGAGGTCCGGCGCGGCATCGTCGAGCCAGCGCAGCGGGACGTCGACCGCGGCGCGCGGGCGGCCGTCGGTGGGAGCGGCGGGTCCGGGACGGACGGCGGGGGCGGTGGTCATGACAGCGGGGTCACCTCGAGGTTGCGGTAGTGGGCCACGAGCGGGGACATCTGCCGGAACCCGATCCGGCCGGCGCCGAGCGGCGCGTCGTCGTGGAACGTGAAGAGGGTGAGGTCGTCGATCGCGAAGGCGACGTCGGCGCCGCGCTTGGTGACGCGCACGCGGTAGTGGCCGTCCGCGTCGTCGGGCCCGGGCAGCGGGTCGGCACCCTGCGCGACCAGGCGGAAGCCCGGGCTCTTGCGCAGGTTGCAGGTGCGGAACCGCTTCTCGCTCGCCCATTTCCGGCGCAGGTAGGACACGTGGAGCGTCGACACGTCGCCCGAGTGGTACTGCGGGTAGAACCCCGTGCGCTCGGCGAGCGCGGGGTCGAAGAGGTCGCGCCCGTCGGTGCCGGTGGCCGCGAAGAACAGCATCGCCAGGCCGTCGCCGGCCAGGGGCCGGACGTCCCACGCGACCTCGACGTCCGGCCCGAAGACCTCCGGGCACCAGAGCGTGAAGTGCGCGTGGTCGCCGCGGCCGTCGGCCACCAGCGCGGCCTCGTCGGCCGTGCTGCGCAGCACGACGCCGTCGTCCGTGTGCTCGATGCCGACCGGGCCCTCGGCGACCCAGCCGTCGAGGTCCGCGGGCGAGGCCAGCGGGTTGCGGTAGACGGCCGTCACGGTGGGGGCCTCCGTCACGGCTGCATCACCCACGCCCCCAGCGGCGCCCGCGCGTCGTGGACGCCGTCGAGCGACGCCAGCGCCTCCGCGACGTACCGCGCGACCGCGCGGGCGCCCGCCGTCGTGAAGTGCGTGTTGTCCTTGGCGAGCGCGCCGTCCACGGGCAGCCCGGCCTCCGCGGCCGCGCCGTGGGGGAACAGCGCGGCCGACGCCGGCTCCCCGAGCCACGTGTACAGCCAGCGCGTGAAGACCGTCAGCTCGAGGACGGGCACGTCGAGCTCGTGCCCCAGGGCCCGGACCGCCGCCGGGTAGGGGCCGTGCGACCAGCGCAGCGTGCCGTCGTCGTCGAACAGGCGCCGCTCGACGCTCGTGGCCAGCACGGGACGCGCCCCGTTCGTGCGCGCCTCGCCCACGAAGCGCGCGAGCCGCTCGGTGTACCCGCCGTCGGCGGCGAGCTCGTCGGGCTCCTTCTGGTCGTTGTGCCCGAACTGGATCACCACCGTGTCGCCGGGGCGCAGCTCGGCGAGCAGCGCGTCCCAGCGGCCCTCCGCGCGGAACGACGCCGTGGTGGCGCCGCCGATCGCATGGTTGCGCACGGCCTCCTCGGTCCAGGCTGCGAGCTCGTCGCCCCAGCCCAGGAGGGGGATCGCGGCGTGCCCCGACGTGGCGCCGGAGTCGGTGGGGGCGACCGTCGAGTCGCCCGCGAGGTGGATCGTCATGTCAGCCCTTCACGCTCCCGATCAACATGCCCTTGGCGAAGTGCTTCTGGAGGAACGGGTAGGCCAGGAGCACGGGGATGGTGGCCACGATGACCACCGCGAACTTGATGCCCTGCGCGGGCGGCGGCAGCTCGGTGCCCATGTCCTGCGCGGTCATCGACGCCGAGGCCGTGACCTGGCGCAGGAACATCTGCAGCGTCCACATGCTCTGGTCGTTGAGATAGAGCAGCGGCGACATGTAGTCGTTCCAGATCCCCACCGCGTAGAACAGCGCGAACGTCGCGAGCACCGGCTTGGACAGCGGCACCACGACGTGCCGCAGGATCTGCAGCTCGTGGGCGCCGTCGATCTTCGCGGACTCCTCCAGCTCCTGCGGCAGCTGCTGGAAGAAGTTCTTGATGATGATCAGGCTGAACGGGTTGATCGCCGCCGGCAGGATCAGCGCCCAGTACGTGTCCAGCAGGCCGAGCTGCTTGACCACCAGGAACGTGGGGATCATGCCCGCGGAGAACACCATCGTGAACACCACGACCGTCATGATCGTGCGCCGCCCGGGCAGCTCCACCTTCGACAGCGGGTACGCCATCAGCGCGGTCAGCGCCAGCTGGATCAGCGTGCCGACCAGCGTCACGACGACGGTCGTGACGAACGCCCGCACGAACGCCGTCGAGGACAGGATCGACGCGTAGGAGGCGGTGGTGAACTCGTGCGGCCACAGGAAGAACGGCCGCGTGGTGATCTCCAGCTCGGTCGCGAACGAGCCGGCCAGGACGTAGAGGAACGGCAGCAGGGCGAGCAGCCCCACCACGGTCAGCAGGACGACGTTCACGACGTCGAACGCCCTGCCGGCACGGGTGTTGAACCGCTGGTGCTGCGTGGACGGCTTGGAGGCGCGCCGGGCCGGGCGGCCGGTCGCGGGCACGGCGGCGAGCTGTGTGGCCATCAGAAGATCCCCTGCTGGTTGAACCGCTTGGCGAGCCAGTTGGTGCCGAAGATCAGCACCAGCCCGACGATCGCCTTCGACAGGCCGACGGCGGTGGAGTACGAGTACGCGCCCTGCTGGATGCCGGTGAAGTAGACGTAGGTGTCGAACACGTCCGCGACGGTGCGGTTGAGCGCGTTGGACATCAGGTAGATCTGCTCGAACCCGGTGTTGAGGATCTCCCCGGTCTGCAGGATCAGCATCACGATGATCGTGGGCCGGATCGCGGGCAGCGTGATGTGCCAGGTGCGCTGCCAGCGCCCCGCGCCGTCGATGACGGCCGCCTCGTACTGCTCCTGGTCCACGCTGGCCAGGGCGGCGAGGAAGATGATCGTGCCCCAGCCGGTGGACTTCCAGACCTGCTGCAGCAGGATGAGCGGGCGGAACCAGTCCGGGTCGGCGAGGTAGTTCGTCTCGGTGCCGGTGAACCCGTCGAGGAAGCTCGACAGCGGCCCGGTGCCGATCGCGAACAGCAGCGCCGTCAGCGACACCACCACGGTCCAGGACAGGAAGTGCGGGATGTAGACCAGGGTCTGCACGGTGCGCTTGAGCACCGACAGCCGCACCTCGTTGAGCAGCAGCGCCAGCACGATCGTCAGCGGGAACGCGATGAACAGGCTCAGCGCGGCCAGGATCAGGGTGTTGCCCAGCAGCCGCGGGAAGTCGGGGTTGGAGAAGAACTCCTGGAAGTGCTGCAGCCCCACCCACTCGCTGCCCCGGACGCCGAGGAACGGCACGTAGTTCTTGAACGCGATCTGCGCGCCCCACATCGGCCAGATGCGGAACAGCAGGAAGTACAGCACTCCCGGCAGCAGCATCACCAGCAGCCACCGGAACCGCACCACGCGGGCCCACCCCCGGCGCGGGCGCCGGGTCACGGCCGGGGCGGGGGGTGCCGGCGTACCGGCACGCTCGACGTCGACGACGGTCGTCATCGCAGCCTCCATCTCGGACGGGGCGCGGGGCCGGGCCGGGGGCCCGTGCGGACAGGGCCGTCAGGCCCGGCCCCGCGCCGGAAGGGGATCAGCCGAGCTGGCCGTAGAGCTCGTTCATCTCGGCCGTGACCGCGTCACCGCCGCTGGACTTCCACTGCGCGATCGCCGCGTCGAGGCCGGCCTCGTCGATCTGCCCGCTGATGTACTGGATGCGGGCGTCGGCGATGACCTGGTCGAGCTGCACGCCGTTGGTCATGTACGTCTCGGAGACCAGGGCCGCCCCCGGGTTGAACACGGCCTTCTCCAGGTCCTTCGCCTGCAGGTCGAGGCGCTCCTGCTCGAGCTCGGCGTCGTAATCCGTCTCCGGCTTGGGCTTGTACGCCTCGAAGCCGGCGACGTTGGTGCCGATCTGCGCCCACGACCCCGACACGAGGTCGGTGTAGTCCTGCTTCGACTTGTCGAAGACGGCGAAGTCGCCGTCGACGGTGAAGTTGTCGCCCTCGATGCCGTTGTTCTCGAGGATCTGCGCGTCCTTGGCGGCCAGCTTGTCGAGCGCGGTGAGCACCTGCTTCAGCTGGTCCTCGGTCTGCACCGACGCCTTCGGCACCGCGAGGAAGCCGCTGTAGCCCGGCGTCGGGAGCGCGAAGTCGCCGTTCGGGCCGGCGATGTTGCCGACCAGCGCGACCTTCTGGTCGTACGTCTTCGGGTCCTGCTCCTTGAACAGGCCCGCGAGCTGGGACGCGCGCGACTGGACGTCGATGATGATGCCGCCCTTGCCGCTGAGGAACGGCTCGTTCCACTGCGTGGAGCCGTCCATCGTGGCGTAGTCCTTGTTGACGTAGCCGTTCTGGATGAGCTCCTTCTCGTAGTCCAGGGCCTGCTTCCACTCGTCGGTGGTGAACGACGGCACCAACTGGCCGCCGTCGTCCTTCCACACGTTGCCCGCGCCGAACCACGTCTCGATGGCGTCGTAGGGGCTGCCGGTGCCGATCGACGCGCCCCAGGCGGGGATGATCATCCCGTAGGTGTCGTCCTTGCCGTTGCCGTCGGGGTCGTCCTCGCTGAACGCCTTCGCGACGGCCATGAGCTCGTCCGTGGTCGTCGGCTCGTCCAGGCCGAGGTTCTTCAGCCAGTCCTTGCGGATCGTGATGGACGTGCGCACGACGTCGCGCGCCCGGTACACGCCGTAGACCTTGCCGTTGACGCTCGAGGCCTCCTGCACCTCCGGGTTCTCCGTGACCAGGTTCGGGTAGTCGCCCGAGGCCAGGTAGTCCGTGAGGTCCCAGAAGCCGCCGGCCTCCGCCGTCTGCACGAAGCCCTGGCTCTTCTGCTGGATCACCATGACGTCGGGGATCTCGTCGCCGGCGAGCACCACGTTGGTGCGGTCGCCGTACTCGGCGTTCGGCACCCACTGCATGTCGAGGTCCAGGCCCGCGAGCCCGTCGAGCTTGGCGCCCACCGGGTCGTCGTCCTCCGGCGGCGTCGCGGAGAAGTACGGGGCCATGATCGACAGCGAGTCGAGCGGCTCGCCGCCGCCACCGCCACCGCCGCCGTCGCCCGTCCCGCCGCTGCAGGCGGTGAGCACCAGGCTCCCCACCGCCAGGAGGGTCAGGGGTACCAGCCGTCGTGAGTTCATGGTCGTCCTTTCGTCGGAGCGCACGTCGTCGTTCACTCGTCGAGGGGGTCGGTGGCCGCCGGGCGCAGGGTGCGGTCGTTGGCGGCGTAGAAGGACAGGCAGAGGGCCGTGCACAGGTGCACCCACACGCCGATCGAGACGACGGGCAGGAGTCCGGGCACGAACGCGGTGACGACGCCGACCAGCGCCGTCGTCGCCGCGAGCAGGAGGGGCGCGCCGGGGAAGCGCAGCAGGAACGCCCAGGCCAGCCGCGGGACGTCGCGGCGGCGCAGGTCGTAGTGGGCGTCCATCGTCAGCGCGAGCAGCAGGTGCACCGCGCCCAGGGCCCCGACGACGCCGAGCGCCACGCGCAGCGCGGTCGGGGCGCCGTCGAGGGCGACGAGGCTCGTGCCGGTCAGCGCGAGCGTCAGCAGGCCCGGCGCCGCGAGCAGGTTGGCGCGGCCGAAGCCGGACGTCCAGGCGCGGGCGAAGGCGCGCACGGTGCGCTGGGCGTCGCCGCGCAGCCGGGTGCGGCTGCACGCCGTGGCGGCCGCGAGGGCCGGCGCGACGCCGAGCACCACTCCCCCCGCGAGCGTGCCGGCGAGGACCAGGAGGTTGAGCAGGCCCAGGAACGCGACCGTGTCGACCCACCCGAACCAGCGCTCGACGCGCGCGGCCCCGGCCGCGCCGCTCTCGCCGGGAGCGCCGGACGCATGGTGGCGGTCGTCCGCCCGCACCGGTTCCACGACCGCCATCGGCCCGCTCCCATCTTCATCGATGCACGGGCGACGCCGCCCGAGTCCGCTCGCAGGGTCGTCGACGACCCCCCGCGGTAAAGGCTTTCCGCGGTTGAATGGATTCACCGTAGGGGTCGGGATGGTCCTCGTCAACAGTCCCGGCGAGGCAGTTCCGCCTCCCGCGAGGTAGTTCTCCATGCCCCGCGCGGTAGTCGGGGCTCCGGCGAGGTAGTTCGTGTTCCGGCGAGGTAGTTCCGATCTCGCCGAGGTAGTTCGATCCTGCGCGAGGTAGTCCGCGATCGGAACTACCTCGCGCAGGATCGAACTACCTCGGCCCGGTACGAACTACCTCGGCGGATTCGGAACTACCTCGTGGGAGTGCGGACTACCTCGGCGGTCGGGACGCGTGCGTCATGAGCCAGGCCAGCAGGTACGAGCGGGTGCTGCCGTCGTCGATGCGCTCGTCGGGCAGGTCGCGGGCGACGGCCAGCGCGGCGACGGCGTCGTCCGGGCCCGCGAGCGCGGCGTACATGAGCAGCTGGTCGCCGAACATCACGTCCCACGACGCGGCGTCCTCGCGCGGGCCCGCGAGCGCCTCGTCGAGGTTGGCGCGGATCCGGGCCGGGTCTCCGGCGAGGTAGTCCGCGACGGGCTGCGCGGGCAGCACCAGGATGCCGAGCATCGCGCTGGGCTCGGCGCTGAACCAGGTGGCCCAGTCGCGCTTGCCACCCCAGACCAGCGACGTCACGGAGTGCCCGAACCCTGCGAGGGCGGGGTCGTCCCGGTCGAAGTCGGTCCAGTACGCCCGCGCCGACGACGCCTCGGCGGCCAGCAGCCACCGCGCCTGGGCCTCCAGGTCGTCGTCGCCGGCGGCCCGGGCCCACAGGGCGAGGCCGTTCCACGCGGACACGGCCTCCGAGGCCGACTCCTGGTTGTTCCCGTCCGCGAACGGCGCGTACCCGGAGGCCCACGAGTGCCCCGCGTACGCGTCGAACACCCGGAGCGCGGGCATCCCGTCCACCGGGGCGCCGGCCGCGACGTCGGCCGCGAGCAGGTCCATGACCGGCGCCAGGTCGGCGGCGAGGCCCGGGTCGCCGGCGGCGGCCACCCCGGCGGCGTACAGGAAGTACCCGTAGTGGAAGTGGTGGTCGTTGGCCTCCTCGGACCCGAAGGCCGGCGCCTTCCCGACGACGGTCCGCAGCGCGGGGTCGACGACGAAGCACCGCTCGGCCCGGCTCGCGCACCCCGCGGGCTCGGCCCAGGTGCGCAGGCGCTCGCCGAGGTCGGCGCGCAGGCCGGCCGCGACGTCGTCGAGCCCGAGCCCGTCGGCCAGGGCGAGGAGGTTCGCGTCCCGCGCCAGGGCCTTGCCGCCGTAGTACGTGTCGGCGGGGTCCTCGAGCTCCCCCGAGGCCCGGGCGTCGGCATCGGCGCGCACCTGGTCGGCCAGCTCCGACCGCTCGGGGCCGGTGAGCCCGGACAGGTCGAGCGCGCCCGACGGCGCGACGGCGGGGCTGGCCCACGCGAGCGTCGACGCGGTGCACACGTCGACCGTCCCGTGCACGGTCGCGTACGTGCCGAGGTCGCAGTCCGCTCCCGCGGAGTCCTCCTGGTGCGGCATGCGCACGACGGCGGCCGGGCCGCCGCCGGCGGTGGCGTACGTGATCGCGGTGGTCACGGCGTCGCCCGTGCTGTCCCCGCCGGTGCCGTAGGCGAGGGACGTGCCGGTGACGGGGTCGGCTGCCGCGGCGGCGAGGGTCGCGACGGCCTCCCCCGACGCGTCGTCGGGCACGGGGAACCAGGCGGCCGACTCCCCCGCGGCGAGCGTGAGGACACGGCCGTCCTCGGACAGCCCGGCGCCCGGGTCCGCGGTGCCGCCGGGCCCGACGAGGACGTGCTCGCGGTCCAGCACCTCGGCGGACGCCCGGCCGTCGGCGACCGTGAAGGCCGACGTCATCGCGACGTCCTGGTCGGCCGCGGCCGTGTAGCGCACGACGGGCGAGCCCTCGACGAGCAGGAGGTGCCCGAGCGCGTCCCCCGCGTCGTCGCGCAGCTCGACCGTCACCGACGCGACGTCGTAGGCCGACACCACCGCCGACGAGGCGCCCACCTCCACGCCGACCTGCGCGGCGAACGGCCCGAGGACCGACGTCTCCGTCACCTCGACCTGGGGCAGCCCGTACGCGAAGCCGCCCGCGGTGAGCGCGACCGCGAGCGGCACGGGGAACACCGGCTGGGGCGCGTCGCCCAGCGCGAGGCTGGAGAACCAGCGGTTCGTGGGCGGCGCGAGCCCGTCCGCGAGCCGGGTCACCGGCGTCGCCGCGACCTGCTCCTCGGGCAGCACCGAGGCGTCGACGTCGGGCGCCGTGAGGCTCCGCAGCGCCGCCGGGGCCTCGGGCGACGCGGCGACCGGCGCGGTCGTCGCCGGGACGGCCGGCGACGCACCGCCGAGCAGCCCGCAGCCGCCGATCGCCAGCGCCGTGGCCGTCAGCGCCGCGCCCGTCGACCCCGCGCGGCGCGCGAGGGCGGGTGCCCCCCGGGCGGTCACAGGCCCACCTTGCGGAGGAACTCGTCGAACGCCGCGTCGACACCGGCGAGCGGGCCCTCGTCGTGCAGCTCGATGACGGCGGTGACGGGCGTGCCGGACATGACGAGGCCGTTCTCCGCGCCCCGGACCAGGCCGTCGCTCCTGACCTCGACCGTGGCCTCGGCCTCGTTCCGGGTGTTCCGGACCCCGACGGAGGCGACGGAGCCCGCGATCTCGGCCTGGTCGGGCAGCACCACCGTGACCGCCGCGCCCTCCCGGACGCGGGCGAAGTCGGCCGGGTCGAGCACCAGCCGGGCGTCCACGAACAGCGACCCGTGCCGCTCCACCGACGCCAGGACCTCCCCGGCCTGGGCGAAGCCGCCCGGCGCGACGGCCACGTCGGTCACCGTCCCGTCGACGGGCGCGACGACGGTCATCGTGCCGTTCTCGGTCACCTCGTAGGCCGAGGCCTCCTTGCCGACGAGCCCCACGGCGAGGTCGTGCTGCAGCGTGAGGCTGCGCAGGACGAGCAGCGGGTCACCGGCACGCACGTCGTCGCCGGCCTCCACGAGGGACTCGGTGACCGTCCCGGCGTAGTCCGTCCCGACGTCGAGGGTCTCCGCGGCGATCGTCGCCGAGGACGACGTGGCCTGCCCCTCCCGGCGGTTCATCACGAGGGTGAGCGCCGCGCACAGCAGCACCACCGCGAGCAGCCCGGCGCCGAGGCGCAGGCGGTTGGTCCAGGTCATGCGGCACCTCCGACGGCGCGGGGGACGAGCTCACGATCGAGATCGGGAGCGGGCCCGGGAGCGGGAGCGGGAGCGGGCTCGACGGCGTGCCGGGCGGACGCGGTCCGGCTGCGCGCCTGCCGGGCCTCCCGGCCGGCCGTGACGACGAACGAGCCGAGGATGAGCGTGTTGGTGACGTTCCACGCGAGCGCGAGGCTCGGCAGCGGGTCGCCCCACTCCTTCCAGACCCCCACCGCCGACGTGACCAGCAGGAACGCGAAGAACAGGACCTGCGGCACCATGAAGTTGAAGGGCGACTCGGCCCGGCCCGCCCGGCCGGTGACGTGCCAGGCCTGCTCCTTGCCCGTCAGCGCGTTCCACAGCGCGGTGGTGTAGATGGGGAACGACACCGACGCGAGCATCAGCACCTCCCAGCGGAACGAGCCGAGGGTGAAGAACGCGATCGCGATCTGCATGACGTAGAAGCCGGCGTAGTACAGCAGCCAGGTGCCCCACGAGATGGTGAGGTCCATCGGCGTGAGGTCGAGGTAGATCTGCAGCGGCGGCACGAGGAGCAGCACGAGCGGGGCGATGCCGGTCAGGTAGTGGGTCGCGGTCACCGTGTACTGCAGCCGCTGGTCCAGCGTGAGCCGGCGCCGGGGGCTGAGCGGGTTGTGCTGCAGCATGATCTCGAACCCGCCGGTGGCCCACCGGAGCTGCTGCTTGGTGTAGGCCTCCACGGTCTCCGGGGTGTCCCCCACGGCGAGCACCGTCGGGATGTAGACGGTGCGCCAGCCGCGCTCGTGCAGCATGAGCGACGTCCACACGTCCTCGGACTTGGAGTCCGTGTACATCCCGCCGACGTCGTCGATGGCCGCCCGCCGGAAGATCACGTTGGTGCCCACGCAGAACGCCGCGTTGAACCGGTTCCGCCCCGGCTGGACGAAGCGGTAGAACACCGCCTGCATGTACCCGGCGCCGCGGGAGACGAGGTTGTCGAGGTTGCCGTACGTCTGCGGCGTCTGCACGAACGCGACGTCGTCCTCGACGAAGAACGGCACGGTCTCGACGAGGAACTCGGGGCGCGGCACGAAGTCGGCGTCGAGGATGACGAAGTACTCGCCCTTGGCGATCGTGAGCGCGTGGTTCACGTTGCCGGCCTTCGCGCCATGGCTCGACAGCCGCCGCACGTAGCGCGCACCGAGCGCGGCCGCCAGGTCGCGCACCGGGTCGGACCGGCCGTCGTCGAGCACCCAGGTGCGGTGCGCGCCCCGCATCGCGACGGCGGCCCGGACGGTGCGCGCGACCGTGTCGAGGCTCTCGCCGTAGGTGGTGATGAAGACGTCCACGGTGACGGGCCTGTCGTGCAGGTACAGGTTCCAGCGCTGCGGGTCGTCCTCCGCCTCGTCCCGCACGATCTCGGGCAGGTCGAACAGCCGGTCCTGGGCGTGGTGGAACGAGAAGCCGCGCGGGTCGTACCCGCTCGAGAGCACCGTCCACATGGCGAGGAGGGCCTGGGCCACGAGCACCGTCTCCGCGGTGATGACCATGACGTACGGCAGGGCGTCGCCGCGGTTGGCCGGGTCGAGCAGGAAGACGGCGTAGGCGACCACGCCGAGCGTCGCGAGCATCATGATCAGGCCGAGCGACGGCGACCGTGCGGCCGCGTTCTCGTCGCGCGGCGGGGCGGTCGGTCGCGGCTCCTCCCCGCGGCCGGGGGCGACGCGGGGGCGGGACCGGACGTGCTGCGTCCGGCGCGGGGTGACGACGAGGCGGTCGAACTCGGAGACGGACATGACGTGTCCTCCGGACGCGGCAGCGACGGTCCCCGTGACGGGACCGCGAGGTCGAGCGGGCGCCCGTGCCCCGGTGCGCGGCGGCGTGGTGCCGCGCGCCCGGGACCGCCCGGTGAGGTCGACCTCGTCGTCGGATGCTTCGTCGTGACGTCGTGTCGGTGCTGCCCCCTGAGACGGGTCGAGGTGCCCCGCTCGAGAGCGGGCCACCTCGTCGTCCGGTCGTCAATGTAGCCCGGGCCCCGGCCGGAGTCACGGCTCTCGCGCGGGTGATTCCACGGGCTGAGACCGTGGCCTCGGCACACTGTCGCCGCAGGTCACAGCCTTGCGGGGCCTCCTCGGCGCCGCCCGGGCCCCCTGCGTCAGAGCTGGGGGGCGACCTCGCGCGCGACCAGGTCCAGGTGGTCGAGGTCGTGCAGGTCGAGGGCCTGCAGGTACACGCGCTGGATGCCCTGGTCACGCAGCGAGCCGAGCAGGTCCACGGCCTCGGACACGGTGCCGGCCACCCCGTGCTCGCGCAGCTCGGCGGGCTCGCGCCCGATCGCCGCGGCGCGGCGCGCGAACTCCGCCTCGTCCTTGCCGACCGCGAGCACGAGCGCGACGGACTGCACGATCGAGTCCGGGGTGCGGCCGGCCTCGGCCAGCGCCTCGTCGATGACCTTGATGCGGGGCGCGATCGCGTCGAGCTCCGGGAACGCCTGGTTGTACTCGTCGCCGAACCGCGCGGCGAGGGCGGGCGTCCGCTTCGGGCCGCCGCCGCCGACGATCACGGGGATCTTCGCCTGCGCCGGCTTGGGCAGCGCCGGGGAGTCGGTGAGCGTGTAGTGCTCGCCCTCGAACGAGTACGAGCCTCCGACGGGCGTGCCCCACAGGCCGGTGAGGATCTCGAGCTGCTCCTCCAGCAGTCCGAACCGCCGGGCCGGGAACGGGATGCCGTACGCCTCGTGCTCGCGGGCGAACCAGCCCGCGCCGAGGCCGATCTCGACCCGTCCGCCGGACATCTGGTCCACCTGCGCCACCTGGATCGCCAGCACGCCGGGGTGCCGGAACGTCGCGGAGGTGACGAGGGTGCCGAGGCGGACCGTGGACGTGTCGCGGGCGAGGCCGGCGAGCGTCGTCCACGCGTCGGTGGGGCCGGGCAGCCCGTCGCCGCCCATCGTCAGGTAGTGGTCGGAGCGGAAGAACGCGCTGAAGCCGAGGTCCTCGGTCGCCTTCGCGACGGCGAGCACGTCGTCGTACGACGCCCCCTGCTGGGGCTCGGTGAAGACACGCAGGTCAAGGGTCATGGGTCAGTCAGCCTCTCGGGTGGTCGCGGGCCGGTGCTCAGCCGAAGGTCGGCGAGCTGGTGCGCGACCGCTTGAGCTCGAAGAAGTCGGGGAAGGACGCCAGCTCGACGGCGCCGTCGAAGATCCGCACGGCGTCCTCGCCCCGCGGGATGCGCGTGAGGACGGGCCCGAAGAACGCCACGCCGTCGACGTGGATCGTCGGTGTGCCGACGTCGTCGCCGACGGGCTTCATCCCCTCCTCGTGCGAGACGGCGAGGGCGGCGTCGTAGGCGACGGACGTCGCGGCGCCGGCCAGCGACGCGGGCAGCCCGGCCTCGGCGAGCGCCTCCGCGGCGACGGCGTCGTAGTCCGTGCGTCCGCCCGGGTGGATGCGCGTGCCGGCCGCGGTGTAGAAGGCGGCGAACGCCTCCGGGCCGTGGTCGGTCTGGACGGCGGCCGCGACCCGGCCGATCCCGCGCGACGACTCGATCTTCGCCCGGTAGTCCGCGGGCAGGTCCCGGTCCTTGTTGAGGAGGTACAGGCTCATCAGCCGGAACGTGAGCCGGACGTCCCGGTGCTCCTCGACCTCGAGCGCCCAGCGCGACGTGATCCAGGCGAACGGACACAGCGGGTCGACGTACACGTCCACGACCGGAACGGTCGCGGTGGGGGCGGGCGTGGTCTCAGGCGCGGTGGTGGTCCCGGAAGTCACGACCGCCACCCTACCCAGCCCGCCGGGCCCGTGGTCGCCCGGGGCCACCGCCGCCGTCCTGGGCGTGGCCCGGCCGCACGGGTAGCCTCGGGCCGTGCGCAAGGTGCGGTGGGCGAGCGTGTGGACGGTCCTCGGGGCGTGCGTCGTCGCGCTCGCGATGCTGTGGGTCGTGCTGCGCGGGCGGGTGTGGGCGTGGATCCCGTTCTTCCTCGCAGCCGGCGTCGCGGTGCGCGAGATCCGCTTCCTGCAGCGCGCCCGCCGCCCCGCCGACGCCGGGTTCGACGAGCGCCGGCGCGGCGAGCCCGACGCCCGCCGCGGGCGGCGCCGCGGCTGAGCCGCCTCCCCGCCCGATCCCTCTCGGCCCGCACCCCGGACCGTCGACGCGCCCGGCGTGCGCGGCGCGCCGGGGCTAGCGTCGGGAGTGAGCGCCGCCGCCCGACGACGCCCCCGGCGCTCGCGCCCCGCGGGCCAGGCACGGAGGTGCCGCCATGGCGGACCGGACCGACACCACGACCGTCGGCGCAGACCCCGGCACGACGTCCAGCGCCTCGCCGCCGACCACCGACGCCTTCGCCGAGCGGCTGTTCGCCGCGACCCTCGGGGCCGTCGACGTGCTGGCCGTGCACGTCGGCGACCGGCTCGGCTGGTACCGCGCGCTGGCGGAGTCCGGCCCGCTGACGTCGACCGCCCTGGCGCAGGCCACCGGGACCGCCGAGCGGTACGCCCGCGAGTGGCTGGAGCAGCAGGCCGCCACGGGCTTCCTCGTCGCGGAGGACCCGGGCGCCGCGCCGGCGCTCGACGCCGACCCGCAGGTCCTCGGTCGCGCCCGCACCTACGCCCTGCCCGCGGCGCACGCGGAGGTGCTGACCGACGAGTCGTCGCTGGCGTACCTGGCGCCGCTCGCCCGGTTCGTGGGCGCGATCGGGCCGCAGCTGCCGCGCCTGCTCGAGTCGTACCGCGACGGCGGCGGGGTCTCGTGGGACCAGCTGGGCGACGACGCCCGCCAGGCGCAGGCCGACGTCAACCGGCCGTGGTTCGCCCAGCGCCTCGCCCCGACCCTCGCCGCGCTGCCCGACGTCCACGAGGCGTTGTCCCGGCCGGGGGCGCGGGTGGTCGACGTCGGCTGCGGCTTCGGGTGGTCCACGCTCGCGCTCGCGCGGGCGTACCCGCGCGCCGAGGTGCACGGGATCGACGTCGACCGGCCGTCGGTGGCGGCGGCGCGGGTCGCGGCGGCGGAGGCGGGGCTCGCGCGGCGCGCGTACTTCCACCTGGCCGACGCCGCCGAGCTGGCGGTCGCGCAGCCGTACGACGCGGCCTTCGCCTTCGAGTGCGTGCACGACATGCCGCGCCCGACGGCCGTCCTGGAGGCGGTGCGGCGGGCGATGAAGCCCGACGGCGTGGTGGTCGTGATGGACGAGGCCGTGGCCGAGGAGTTCCACGCCCCGGCCGACGACGTCGACCGCATCATGTACGGCTACAGCCTGTTCGTGTGCCTGCCGGACGGCCTGTCCACCACCCCGTCGGCGGGCACCGGCACCGTGATGCGACCGGCGACGCTGCGTCGGTACGCGCGCGAGGCGGGCTACTCCGGCGTCGAGGTGCTGCCCGTCGACGACTTCAGCTTCTTCCGCTTCTACCGGCTGCTGCTCGGGCCCCGGGACGGGCGGACGTCGCGCGGCGGTGGCGTGCCGCCGGAGTAATCTCCGTGGCATGACCGCCGTCCGGACGCACACCCACGCCCAGGCCGTCGACGCCGCGATCGACCTCTTCTCCCGGCAGGGCTACGAGCAGACCACCGTCGAGGAGATCGCCGACGCGGCCCGCGTCAGCCGCGCCACGTTCTTCCGCCGCTTCCGCTCGAAGGAGGACGTGGTCTTCGCCGACCACGAGCTGCTCCTCGAGGAGGTCGTGGTCATGCTCGCCGAGACGCGGCCCGAGGCGCGCGCCAGCGAGGAGTCCGGCCGTGCGCCCGAGCGGGCGTGGGACCCGGCCACCGACCCGTACCTCGAGGTGTGCCGCGCGGCGCGGCTCGTCTTCGACCACCACGTGGGGCAGCGCGAGACGTCGATCGCGCGGCACCAGCTGCTGCAGCAGGTGCCCGCGCTCCGGGACCGCGAGCTCGTCACGACGCACCGCTACGAGCGCGCTTTCACCGCCTACCTGCGCGACACGCTCCCCCCGGACCGTTCCACCACGACGATGTCGATCGCGTTCGCCGCCTCCGTCGTCGCGGTGCACAACGCGATCCTGCGGCGCTGGCTGCGCAACCCCCACCTCGACCTGCGGCCGGAGCTCGAGGAGGCGTTCCTCGACCTGCGCCGGGCCGCCGTCTCCCCGTTCCCGCACACCGACGACGACTCCGCCGCGACGAGCGCCCCGGAGTCCCCGGCTCCCGCCGGCGCCGATCCCGACACCGACACCGAGCACCGCGTCAGCACGACGGGCACCGACGGGCGGCGGGTCGTGGTGACCGTGCTGGAGCCGGGCGCCGGGCCCGACGACGTCGCCCGCGCCGTCCGCGACGCGCTCGCCTGACGCCCGCCGGTCGAGACGGTCACGCACCCGCCGCACGAGGGGAATGCGCCTGTGGCATCCTGCGTTGTGCAGGACGCCGCCGGGACCTCCGGCGGTGAGAGACACGCACGTACGTGCTCCGGGGTCGGTGAAATTCCGAGCCGGCGGTGACAGCCCGCGACCCGGCCTCCCTCGGGAGGCCGGTTGACCTGGTGGAACTCCAGGGCCGACGGTCAAAGTCCGGATGGGAGGAAGCACGTGCGGCACGCGCCCGGCGACGGGTGGGTGCCGCCGGGCGTCGTGTCGTCGACGGCGGCCCCACGGGGTCGCCCCGGCGAGCGTCAGCCCTCACCCCGGACGCCGCACCTCGGGACCGGGAGAGTGAACGATGGACGTGATCGACACGTTCTTCAACGCCACGCTGACCATCGGCGACCAGGCGCTGCTGTGGCGCGAGATCGTGGGCAACCTGTTCGGGCTCGCCTCCGCGCTGGGAGGCATGCGCCGCAAGGTGTGGGCGTGGCCCGTCGGCATCGTCGGCAACCTCGTCCTGTTCACGGTCTTCATGGGCTCGTGGTTCGGCGACACCAGCCGCGCGGACATGCTCGGTCAGGCCGGCCGTCAGGTGATGTTCCTGATCGTGTCGATCTACGGCTGGGTGCAGTGGCGCCGGACGCAGCGCGCGGACCTCGAGGTGCGCGCCGACGGCAAGATCCCCGCCGAGGGCGGCGCGGCGGTGCACCCGCACTGGGCGTCATGGCCCCAGCGGGTCGGCATCGTCGTGGCGATGATCGCCGGCACCGCGGTCCTCACCCCGCTGTTCCGCGCCCTCGGCTCCTACGAGCCGGTGTGGTCGGACGCCTGGATCTTCATGGGCTCCCTCATCGCCACGTACGGGATGGCCAAGGGCTGGGTCGAGTTCTGGCTCGTCTGGGTCGCGGTGGACATCGTCGGCGTGCCGCTGCTCTGGTCGGCGGGGTACTACGCCACGGCGCTGATGTACGTCTTCTACGGCGTCTTCACGCTGGTCGGCTTCTTCGTCTGGTGGCGCATCCACCGCCGCGAGCAGGCCGGCGCCTCAGCGTCGTCCGTCGCGGCGCAGTGACGAGGATCAACGCGGCAGTTGATGCTCAGTCGTCGACGTCGAGGACGGTCGACGGCGCGGCCTGCCTGGCCCCGAGCCTCTCCGCCGCCAGGACGGCGTCGACCAGGCCCGCCGGGCCGCCGAGCGCCACCTCGGCCGTGTAGATGGGCATCCCGAGGAACCACGAACGGTCCTCGGGCCAGACGTGCGAGGGCAGCTCGACCGCGTCGTGGAGCGCGGTGACCGACCGAGGCGTCCCCGTCCACACGTGGTAGTCCCGGTGGGGCAGCCGGAGTCGCTCGGCGGACGGCCGCGCGACGAGCCGGGCGAGCAGGTCCTCCTCCGCCGCCCGCCGCGCCTCGGCAAGCTCCTCGGTGGTCGGCTGCGGCCCGTCCGGATCCCACGCGAGCCCGACGGCCGTCCCGGACGACCGCACGCCGCCACCCCGGTCGTACAGCGACGCCCACCCCTCCCACAGCGTGCCGTGCACCTGCTGCTCCCCCGTCCACGGTGCGAGCATGTCGAGCAGCACGCGGAGGCGTTCGGAGGCTCCGTCCGGGTCGAGACCGTCCTCCTCGTCCCGGATCAACGGGACGACGGCGTACGCGGCGTAACCCTGCGGCACGGCGTGGCCGAGCGTCGGCCCGAACTCCCCCAGCAACGGCAAGATCCACTCCCCCGCGCTCGGGTCGTCGTCCCACCGGGCGCCCGCGCGGGCGAGGTCGTCGGTCACGCCTCGACCCTAGGCGCCCCCGACCAACGCGGCCCGGACATACTGGCGGCGTGCGGATCACCCTGGTGCGGCATGCCGCGCCCGCGGCGTCCGTGGACGCTCCCCCGGCCGCGTGGCCGCTGTCGGCCCCCGGCCGCACCGCCGCGCGCGCCCTCCAGCTCCCGCCCGGCACGCGGGCGGTCACGAGCGACGAGCGCAAGGCGGTCGAGACGCTCGCCCTCGCCGGGGTGGTCGACGCCGCCGTCGACCCGCGGTTCGGGGAGGTCCGGCGCCCGCCCGAGCCGTTGTCCCCGACGTTCCGGGAAGCACGGCGGGCCTGGGTCGAGGGCGTGCACGACGAGCGTCACACCGGGTGGGAGCCCCACGCCGGGGCCGCGCTCCGGTTCGATGCCGCGGTCCGCGCCCACGCCGGAGGCCGCGGCCTGGTCGTCGCGAGGCACGGCATGGTGCTCGCGGCCTGGCTGGTGGCGATCGGACGGGTGTCGCCCGGCCCGCCGGCCGGCGAGTCCTGGGCCCGCCTCGGCCTGCCGGACGTCGTGACCGTCGACCTCGACCGCTGACCCGCCGGCAACGACGAAGGGGATCCGCGCAGCTGCGCGGGTCCCCTTCGTGCGGAGGTGCCGGGGCTCAGGCGAAGGCGGAGACCCCGGTGATGTCGCGACCGACGATGAGCGCCTGCATGGACTCGGTGCCCTCGTAGGTGTGCAGGGCCTCGATGTCGGCGAAGTGCCGCGCGACGCGGTTGCCGAGCAGGATGCCGTTGCCGCCGAGCATGTCGCGGGCGATCGACGCGACCTCGCGCGCCTGGCGCGTCGTCGTGTACTTCGCGAGCGACGCCTGCTCCCCGGTCAGGGTGCCGGCGTCGGCGAGGCGGGTGATCTGCGCGACCAGCAGCTGCATCTGCGTGACCAGCGACAGCATGCGGGTGAGCCGCTCCTGCACCATCTGGTTCTTGGCCAGCGGGCGGCCGAACTGGATGCGCTGCGTCGCGTAGGCGACGGCCGCCTCGTAGCAGGCGACGGCGTGGCCGACGGCGGACCAGGCGACGGCGAGGCGGGTCGCGAAGAGCACGGCGGCCGTCGCCTTGAACGACGTGGCGCGGGGCAGCGCGGCGCTCGCGGGGACGAACACGTCGTCGAGCACGATGTGCGCCTGCCAGATGGCGCGCAGCGAGACCTTGCCCTCGATCGTGGTGGCGGTGTAGCCGGGGGCGTCCTGCGGGACGACGAAGCCGTGCACCTGGTTGTCGCCCTCGTCGCCGACGAGGCGGGCCCAGACGACGGTGATGTCGCCGCAGGAGCCGAAGCCGATCCACTTCTTCTCGCCGTCGATGACGTAGCCCTCGACGCCGTCGCGCGTCTCCTTGCGGGCGGTGGTCTCGAGCGAGACGGAGTCGGAGCCGTGGGTGGGCTCGGTGAGCGCGAAGGCGCCGAGGATCTCGCCGCGCGCCATCGGCTCGGCGTACTGCTCGATCTGCTCGGGCGAACCGTGCATGACGATGGAGCGCAGCGCGAGGCCGCCCTGCACGCCGCAGATCGTGGCGACCGACCCGTCGCCGCGCGACATCTCCATGCTGGCCAGGCCCTCGGCCATGAACGAGACCTTCGGCCGGCCGGGCACGTCGACGCCGTCGCGCAGGAAGTCGCGCTCGGCGAGCTTCTTCACCAGGTCGAACGGCACCTCGGCGCGCTCCCAGTAGCCGTCGATGACGGGGAGCACCTCGTCCTGGACGAACTCGCGGACGGCGAGCTGGTGGGCGCGCGCCTCGGGGGCGACGTCGGCGAACGCGCCGACGTAGTCGAGGTCGAGCGGCTGCGACAGGTCGTAGTCGGGGGCGGTCACGCCGGGCATGACGGGGGCGGTGCGGGTCATCGACGACCTCTCTCTGCGGGGGTCCTTCGTCCGGGCCCGGTGAGAAGAATGACCGGCGGCGCCAAGGCTGGTGGATTGGCGCCGCCGGTCTGATCCCATCGTGCCCGCGACCGGGTCTCAGGTCAAGCGATACTCCGTCTCACCCTGCCGTGCCGAGGTAGTCCCCCTCTCCGCGAGGTAGTCCGGATCCCCGCGAGGTCGTTCGTGCCCGCACGGCCCGACGGCGCGAGACTGGGCCGATGGCGACGACGAGCGCAGGGCTGCTCCTCTTCCGGACGACGACGCAGGGCGGGCTCGAGGTGCTGCTCGGGCACATGGGCGGCCCGTTCTGGGCACGGAAGGACGAGGGCGCGTGGACCGTCCTCAAGGGCGAGCTGGATCCGGACGAGGAGCCGCACGCAGCCGCGCTGCGCGAGGCGGAGGAGGAGCTCGGCCTCCCGCTCCCCGCGCCGTCGACCCCCGACCTCGACCTCGGCGAGGTGCGACAGAGGTCGGGCAAGCGCGTGCTCGCGTGGGCGCGCGAGTGGCCCGACCCCGGCCCCGACCTGGGGGAGGCGCGCAGCAACACCGTCGAGATCGAGTGGCCGCCCCGCTCGGGACGCCGCATCGAGGTGCCGGAGATCGACCGGGTCGCCTGGTTCGCGCCCGACGACGCACGCCGGGTCGTCGTCAGCGCCCAGGCCGCCCTCGTCGACCGACTGGAGGTCGCCCTCGAGCGCTAGCGCGAACTACCTCGCGGGAATCCGAACTACCTCGCGGGACTCCGGACTACCTCGGCGTCAGGCAGTGAACGTCAGCCAGAGGAGCGCGACGTTCAGCGTCACGATGACGGCGGCCACGGCCCACGCGGCCAGCTGCGTGGCCGGTCCGTTGCGGAAGCGGCCGAGCAGACCCTCCTCGCGGGTGATGCGCACCAGCGGGATCATCGCGAACGGGATGCCGAAGCTCAGCACCACCTGGCTCACGACGAGCAGCCACGTGGGCGACACCCCCGTCGCGAGCAGCACGATCGCGGGGATCAGGGTGACCATCCGCCGGGCGATCAGCGAGACACGCACGTGCAGCAGGCCGGCCATGATCTCGGCGCCCGCGTAGGCGCCGACGGAGGTGGAGGCCAGCCCGGACGCCAGCAGGCCGACGCCGAAGAGCACGGCCACCGCCGGGCCGAGCGACGACGAGATGGCCGCGTGCGCGCCCTCGATCGTGTCGGTGCCGGCACGCCCCGGCAGGTTCGCGGCGGCGAGGAGCAGCATCGCGATGTTGACGCTCCCGGCGAGCACGAGGGCGGCGACGACGTCCCAGCGCGTGGCGGTGAGCAGGCGGCGCACGGTCGTCGGAGAGGGCACGACGGGGGCGTCGTCGGGCACCCCGGCGACGTCCGGCGCCCCGGCGGCGAGCGCGTGCCGACGCTGCACCCGGGCGTCGTGCCGCACGCGGTCGCGCGCCAGCGAGGAGTGCAGGTAGATCGCGTGCGGCATCACCGTGGCCCCGAGCATGGACGCGGCGAGCAGCACCGACTCCGGCCCGGCGAGCCGGGGCACGAGGCCGCCGAGCACCGCGCCCAGGTCCGGCGGCGCGAAGAACAGGCCGGCGCAGAACCCGACAGTGAGCACCGCGAGCATCGACGTCACGACGGTCTCGAAGACGCGCTGCCCGCGCCGCTGCTGCACCGTGAGCACCAGCATCGACACGACGCCGGTGATGACGCCGCCGAGCACCAGCGGCACGCCGAACAGCAGGTGCAGCGCGATGGCGCCGCCGATCACCTCGGCGACGTCGGTGGCCATCGCGACCACCTCGGCCTGCACCCAGTACGCGATCCGGCCGCGGCGCGAGAGGCGCTCGCCGAGCACCTCGGGCAGCGACCGGCCCGTGACCACCCCGAGCTTGGCGGAGAGGTACTGCACCAGCACCGCCATCACGTTCGCGACCACCAGCACCCACACGAGGAGGTAGCCGAACCGCGCGCCCGCGGTGAGGTTGGCCGCGACGTTCCCCGGGTCGACGTAGGCGATGGCCGCGACGAACGCCGGCCCGAGCAGGCCCACCAGCCGGGCCGGGTGTGCGCCGGCCCGGCGCGTCGCACGCACCGGCGGCGCGCCGTCGGCGGGCGGCGCGGCGTCGGCGGCACGGGCGGGGGTCGGTCGGCTCACGGGGTGTCCTCCTGGTCGGCCTGTTTTCGGATATCCGAAACTCTAGACGTCGCGACCCGCATCGCGCATCCCCGCGGACGCCGCGGGGCGGCTCCGAGGCGGGTCTGTCACCATGTCGGGCGTGCCACCCACCCCGACCACCGCCGCCCGGCGAGCCCCCGGTCCTCTCGGCGCCGTGCTGAGGTCCCGCTGGCTGCTGGCGATCGGCTTCGTCGCCGTGCACGCCTGGATCGTGAAGCTGGCGATCACCTGGGGCTACACGATCTACGGCGACGTCACGCTCTACGAGTGGTGGGCGCGGCACGGCCTGAGCACCGGCCAGTGGCCCGTGCTCGACTACGACTGGGTGTATCCCGCCGGGGCGCTCGTGCCGGTCACCCTGCCGGCGCTCGTCACGTCCTCGCTGCTCGGCTACGAGATCGTCTGGACGGCGATGATCGTGCTGCTCGACGCCGTGGCCACCGTGGTGCTGGTGCGCTCCGCGCCGCGCGGCGTGCTCGGCGCCTGGTGGTGGCTCGGCTTCCTCCTCGCGCTCGGCCCGATCTTCGTCGGCCGCCTCGACGGCGTCGTCGCGCCGCTCATCCTCGTCGCGCTGGTGGTCGCCTCGCGCCGCCCGACGCTCGCCACCGTGGTCGCCACCGCGGGGGCATGGATCAAGATCGCCCCCGGCGCGGTGGTCGTGGCGCTGGCCGCCACCCGCGCGCGCTGGCGCGACCTGCTGCGGCAGGTCGTGGTGCCGGGCGCCGTCGTCAGCGCGGTCGTGGTCGGCCTCGCGCTCGCGGGCGGCGCCGGGCAGCGCGCGTTCAGCGTCTTCGGGCAGCAGGAGGCGCGCACCCTGCAGGCCGAGTCCGTGCTCGCCACGTGGTTCAGCGTCGCGCGGCTGTGGGACCCGTCCGTGCGGATCGAGTACAACGACGTGATCTTCACCTACGAGGTGCAGGGGGACGCCGCCCGCCAGGTCGCCGCCGCCCTCGACTGGCTGCTGCCGCTCGCGGTGCTGCTGCTCGCCGCCCTCACGTGGTGGACGGCGCGCCGTCGCCCCGACCACGCCGGCGACATCCTGCTGCTCAGCACCGCCGCCCTGCTGCTCGCGCTCATCGTCTTCAACAAGGTCGGCTCGCCGCAGTTCGTCGCGTGGATCGGCCCGCCGCTGGCCGCCGCGCTCGCGCTCGCCGGGCCCGGCACGCGCCGGCTGTGGGGGCCGCCCGCCGTCGGGGTGCTGCTGGCCGCGCTCGGCACGCAGATCGTCTACCCCGTGGCGTACGGCGAGTTCCTCGCCGGCGAGCCCGCGATGATCGTGATCGAGGGGCTGCGCAACCTGGCGCTCGTCGTGCTGCTCGCCGGGGCCGTGTGGCGCATGGTGCAGCTCGGGCGCGACGGCGTGCGCACCGACCTGCCGGCCGCCCCGGCGCCCTCCCCGCCCGGCACGCCGGGTTCCGCCTGAGTTTCGCCGTCCGACGCGCCCGGCGGGCATTCACCTGCGGGTCGGGCGGTGTTCACCCGGCGCTCGCCCCGCGGCCACCCGTCCTCCCTACGGTCACCCTCGACGGCGCGCCCGGCGCGCGTCCCAGGCCCCGGAGGACCCCTTGCGCACACCCCGTTCTCGCACCCCGCGACCCCGTTCCTCCCGGACCGGGCGCGCCCTCGTCGGCGGTTGCGCCACGGCGCTCGCCGTCGCGCTGGCCGTGCCCGTCGTGCTGCCCGCGACCGCCTCCGCCCACCGCGGACCCCAGCCGGAGAACGGCATCGGCGTCGTCGCCGACCCGGTGCAGCTGTCCGCCGACGACGCCCGGATCGGGCTGTCGCCGCTCGGCGCGTACGCCACGGGCGTCTTCGACGAGTCGGCGGCCGAGATCGTCGCCTACCACGCCCGCTCGGAGCGCCTGTTCTCGGTGAACGCGCAGGCCGGGGAGGTCACGGTGCTCGACGTCGCCCGGCCGTCCGCGCCACGCAAGCTCTTCGCCCTCGAGACCACAGGCGTGCGCGCGGCCGACGGCTCGACCGTGCCCGACGGCGCCGTCGCGAACTCGGTCGCGGTGCGCCCGGACGGCCTCGTCGTGGTGGCCGTCGAGGCGCCCGACAAGGTCTCCGACGGCTGGCTCGTGCTGTTCGACGCGACCGGCGACGGCGCCGCACTCGGCGCCGTCCGGGTGGGCGCGCTACCCGACATGGTGACGGTCACGCCCGACGGCCGCTCCGCCGTCGTCGCGAACGAGGGCGAGCCCGCCGACGACTTCTCCGTCGACCCCGAGGGCTCGGTGTCGGTGGTGGCGCTGCCGTCGCGCGTCAGCGTGCTCGTCTCGCGCTGGCGGGACCGCGAGGTGCCGGTGCGGCAGTCCGCCGTGCGCACCGCGACCTTCCATGCGTTCGAGGGCGACGACCTGCCCGACGGTGTGCGCGTCTTCGGGCCCGACGTCGCCGGCCCGGACGGGTCGCTCGCGCACCGCGTGTCGCGCAACCTCGAGCCGGAGTACGTCACCGTGTCGAAGGACTCGCGCACCGCGTACGTCGCGCTGCAGGAGGCGAACGCCGTCGCCGAGGTCGACCTGCGCCGCGCCCGCACCACCGACCTGTGGTCGCTCGGCAGCAAGGACCACTCCGTGCCCGGCCAGGGCATCGACCCGTCCGACAAGGACGGCGCGGCCGCCGTCCGCGAGGTGCCCGTGCGGGGCCTGTACATGCCCGACGGGATCGCGTCGTACACGTCGCGGGGGCAGACGTACCTCGTCACCGCGAACGAGGGCGACGCCCGCGAGTGGGGCGACTACGCCGAGCCCGCGCGGGTCAAGGACCTGGGCGACGACGGCCTCGCGCCCGTGTGCGACGACTCCCCCGCCGCCGGTCTGCTCGGCGACGCGGACCTCGGCCGCCTCAACGTCACGACCGCGTCCGGCCTGCGCGCCGACGGCTCCTGCTACGAGCAGCTGTACGCGTTCGGCGGCCGGTCCTTCTCGGTCTGGAGCACCGACGGCGACCTCGTCTTCGACTCCGGCGACACGTTCGAGCAGGTGACGGCCGAGGCGCTGGGCGACGCGTTCAACACCAACCACACCGAGACCGCGTTCGACGGCCGCAGCGACGACAAGGGCCCCGAGCCGGAGAACCTCACCATCGGCGAGGTCGGCGGCCGCACGTACGCGTTCGTCGGGCTGGAGCGTGCCGGCGGCGTCATGGTCTACGACATCACGCGCCCCGAGCGCTCCGAGTTCGTCACCTACGTCTCGAACCGCGACTACTCGGTGTCCGTCGAGGACGCCGTCGACGACGGCGCCGACCCCGCCGCCGCGCTCTCCGGCGCCGGCGACCTCGGGCCCGAGGGCCTGGCGTTCGTCCCGGCGTCCGACTCCCCGACGCACCGGCCGCTGCTCGCCGTCGCGAACGAGGTGTCCGGCACCACCACGCTCTACCAGGTGGACCGGCTCACCGGGCGTCGCTGAGGCTCGTCCCCGACGTCAGGTCGGCAGTTCGGGATCGGGTCGGCAGTTCGAACTGCCGACCCGATCCCGAACTGCCGACCTGGTCAGCGTTCAGGCCTTCGTCTCCCGGTCGGCCAGCTCGCGGAACCACGCGAGGGCGGCCCGATGGGACGACAGCCCGTAGTCGAGGGTGGCGCGCTGGAACGTGAAGACGTCGCGGTACTCCCCCGGGACCTCCTGCGCGTCGATCTGCTCCCCCACCGCCTCGAACCGCCCGAGGTCCTTCTCGATCCGCGCGACGACGCGCGCCAGGACCTCCGCCCGCTCGTCCGGCTGGAGCAGGCCGAGGAAGAAGAGCCGAGGCAGCGCCGCAGCCTCGGCGTCGGGCCCCGTCATCGGGCCCGTCATCCAGGAGTGGAACTTCTCGCGTCCGGCGTCGGTCGCGCGGTAGGTCTTGCGGCCTCGCGCTCCAGGTCCGATCTCGTCGACCTCGATCAGCCCGCCGGTCAGCAAGGTCTCCAACGCGCGCCGGATGCTGCCCACGCTGGCGCTGTAGAGGAGTGAGACGGCGGCCTCGAAGTTCTTGACGAGGTCGTACTGGCTCTGCGGCCGCAGCAGGAGGAGGCCGAGGATCACGTGCGCCACGGATCGAGCCTAGACCGTTGACGCACCTAGACCTGTCTAGTAGACCTGTCTATGAGGAAGATTCGATCTATGGAGGCACCATGGCGCGGCAGGACTCGGCCGAGCGACTGCAAGCGGCGCTGGAGCGGGACGCACGACGGTGGTCGCTGATGCCGCCGCCCCAGGTGCTCGTCGCCTCGCCGGGGCTGGAGATCGAGTCAGGCGGTGCACAGCCGTTCCACACGGCCAGCATCGGCAAGGTCATGACGGCCACGCTCGTCGCGATGCTGGTCGAGGAGGGCCGGCTCGGTGTCGACAGCCCGCTCGGCACACTGCTCCCGGCAGTCGACGTCGACGGCCTGCCCGCCGCGCCCGGGGTCGACGTCCACACGGACGTCACCGTCGAGCACCTGCTGACCCACACCAGTGGGCTGCCGGACTACTTCGAGCCGCCCCGGGGCACCCGGACCGCCGTCTCCATCAAGACCGCCGCGGCCCAGCCCGACCGCTACTGGTCACCGGCCGAGCTGCTCGACGAGGCGCGACACCTGCCCGCCGTCGGGCGCCCGGGCGAGAGGTTCCGCTACGGCGACACCGTGTTCGTGCTGCTGGGTCGCATCGTCGAGGAGGCCACGGGCGAGCCGTTCAACGCCGCGCTGCGCAAGCACGTCCTCGAGCCCTCCGGGATGGAGCGGAGCTCGACACCGTACAGCGACGCCCGCACCCCTGCCGACCTCGCCGGACTGGACGTCGCGCCCTTCTGGCTCGGCGGCCACGAGCTCAGCAGGGCCCTCAGCATCAGCCTCGACTGGGCGGGCGGCGGGATCGTCGCCCCGCCCGCGGACCTCGTGAGCTTCCAGCGCGCCCTGCACGGCGGCCACCTCGTCACCGCAGAGACGCTCCGATGGATGGCCGCGCCACGGCGCCGTCGCCGACGGGGCATCCACTACGGCGCGGGCACGGTCACCGTGCGGTTCGGCGAGTTCACGCCGCCGTTCCTACGCGGGCTGCCCGAGCCGGTCGGCGGCCTCGGGCACTTCGCGACCCACATGTTCTACTACCCGCGGCAGCGCGCCCACGTGGTGCTGAACTTCCACTCCTACCGCCGCATGAACCAGTCGTTCATGACGCACGCGCGCATCGCGCGGCTGCTCGCAGCGGGGTGAGCACGCCGGGCCCGTCACCTGCGAGGATGTCGCGCATGACGGTCATCGGCGCCCCGACGTCCGGCAGCGGCTCCACCCGCCGACGGCGGCGCGTGGTGCTCGGACTCGCCGTGGTCGTCGTGCTGGCGGGGGCGGCGTCCGGGTGCGGGCTCGTGGACGCCCTCCGAGGACAGGGGTATGCACCCCGCACGACCCGGTCGTGACCCCGACGAGCGTGGCGCCGGGCGACAAGGTGCCCCACTTCTACGTCGCCGACCTCGCCTTCCTCGACCCGAGCAGCGACGGGGCCGCGGAAGGCACGGTCCGCCTGCCGGACGACGTCCCCGTCGGCGGAGCGGAGATCTCCGTGGACATCACCGTCCCGACCCCCTGCGAGGTCGACGCCGCCGCCTCGTGCGGTCCCCACCCGTCCGCGGCCATCGAGATCGTCGGCTGACGGCGCTCGCCGCCCGGCTGCTAGGTTTCCGCGGTGCGCAGAGTGTCGGTGGTCGGTGCGGCCGGGTCGGGCAAGTCGACGTTCGCCCACCGCCTGGCGGCGGTCCTCGGGGTCGAGCACGTGGAGCTCGACGCGCTGTTCTGGGGCCCGGACTGGACGCCGCGGCCGCGCGAGGACTTCCTCGCCGACGCGCGGCACGAGATCGCCGGCGACGCCTGGGTGATCGACGGCAACTACTCCGGCCTCCAGGACGAGATCTGGGCGCGCGCGGACGCCGTCGTCTGGCTCGACCCGCCGAGGACGGCGGTGATGTGGCGGGTGTACCGGCGCACGCTGACCCGCGCACTCGACCGGTCGGAGCTGTGGCCCGGCACGGGCAACCGCCAGCGCTGGCGCGACGCCCTCGCGCCGTGGTCGAAGGACTCCATCGTCCGCTTCTCGTGGGAGCAGCTGGGGCGGTACCCCGAGCGGTACGGCACGGCGATGGCCGACCCCGCGCACGCGCACCTGGCGTTCCACCGGCTGCGGTCGCGCCGCGACGTCGATGCGTTCCTCGGAGCGACCGGCTGAGGACGACCGGACCGGCGCCGCGATGACTCCCCGGCACGGCGACGGTCCACCCTCCATGACCAGAGTGGTGGGCGACATCTCGATCTCGCTGGACGGCTTCGTCACCGGACCGAACCCGGGGCCCGACAACGGCCTCGGCGACGGCGGCGAGGCCCTGCACACGTGGGCGTTCAGCGACGACCCCGTCGACCAGGAGCAGCTGCGCACGGCCACGGCGCGCAGCGGCGCCGTCATCCTCGGCCGGCGCCTGTTCGACGTCGTCGACGGCCCGCAGGGCTGGGACGACGAGGTGGGCTACGGCGCGCGCGAGGTCGGCACGCCGCCGTTCTTCGTCGTCACCAGCAGCGTCCCCGCGCGCACCCGGCTGTCGTTCTGGACCTTCGTCACGACCGGCCTGCCCGACGCCGTCGACCAGGCGCGCTCGGCAGTGCGCGAGGCGGACGAGGCGACGGGCGTCGACCGGGACGTCGTCCTCATGGGCGGCGGCGCCACCGTCGGGTCCGCCCTGGACGCCGGGCTGCTCGACGTCCTGGTGCTGCACCTCTCCCCCGTCGTCCTCGGCGCGGGGACCCCGCTGTTCACCGGGGGGCGCCGGCACGACCTCGTGCAGCGGACGGTGACGCCGTCGACGACGGCGGTGCACATCGTCTACGACGTCGAGCGCTGACCGTCGCCGAGTGGGAGGGCCGCGAGCGCCCGGCGCAGCGCGTCGGTGTCCGGGCCGGGCTCGAACGCGGGGATGCGCAGGAAGTCCTCGAGGTCGGAGCGCGAGAAGTCCCCGAGCAGGTCGGCGCGGCCGTCGCGGATGGACTCGAACACGGTGGGCCCGTGCACGAACACGGGGTCGGTGAGCCGCAGCCGCCCGTCCGCGGTCTGCAGCACGTTGCCGGGCCGGATGTCCGCGCCGCCCCAGAGGCGGTATTGCCGGGCGCCGTCGGCGAGGAGGTCCTCGATCCGACGACGCAGGTCGACGACCTCGGGGTGGTCGGCGAGGTCCGGGCGCGCGTCGTCGGGCGAGATCGCGTCGGTCGCGCTGGTGATGCCGAGCGACGCGACGAGGCTCCGGGCGCGCTCCTCGTCCGCCGGGTGGAGGCGCTCCATGACGACGACGTAGCCCCGGTGGCGCAGCGGGACGACGTCGTCGACGCGCACGAGGAACGGGTTCGGCGGCCCCGCCAGGCAGGCGTCGGCGAAGAGCCGGAACGCCGGGTCGAACGGGGTGACGCGCGCGGCGAGCCGGTCGTCGGGGGACGCGAGCACCCACGCCCAGTCCCCCGTCCCGACCTCGCGCCAGCCCGCGGACCCGAGGGCGGCGCGCGCCTCGTCGGCGGTGGTGTCAGGGGTGAAGGTCGGGAGCACGGTCCCAGGATCCGCGCCGACCACCCGTGCGGTCAGGGCTTTTTTACGGACCGGCCCGAGCACGGCGACGATTCCTCTCGCGTGTCGTGCTTCCAGCGAGGGCCACGCGCGGTCCGCGACCTCTACGATCTCGCCGTGGACGACGTCGACGGGGCCCCGACTGCTGCCGCGGGCGCGGGCCGCCCGTTCCCGCGCCACCGCCGGCTCGCCGCAGGGGCGGTCGTCGTCGCCCTGGCGTGCGGGGTCGTCGGCTGGGAGCAGTACCGCGCCGTCGGGTCCACGGTGGTCGCCGGCGACGACTCCCGCACTCCGGGTGGTGTCGGCTGCATGCCGTGGGCCGGACCCTTGATGGTCCTCGACGCCCCGTGCTCGCGAACCAGACCGGACGCACGGTCCACGTGAGCAGCGTCGTGCCCGCCGCCACCCCGGGGATCCGGGTGCACGAGATCAGGATCGTCCCGCCGTCGCCCGACATCGTGTTCGCCACGGCCTACGACCCCACCGACCCGGGATGGGACGACACCTCCGTGGTCGGGCCGGAGGGACTCACCCTGGAGCCCGGCGAGGTCGTGAACCTCGCCTACGTGCTGGAGGTCGACCCGACCGGCGGCTCCTACCCGTACAGCACCGTCACATACGACGTGGGCACCTTCTCCTATCGCGCCACCTACCCGGGCGCGAACCTCGTGCTCTCGACGAGCGTGGCCGAGTGCACGGACTCCGCGATGAACCGTCTCCTGGCGGCCAGGATCCCGTGAGGCCGCCGAGGGCCTAGCGAGGCCCGAGGGCCTCGAGCAGCACGGCGACGGCCATCGCGCCGGTCGCCAGGGAGACCACCGTCAGGGGCGACCTCCGCCCCCGCACCAGGGCGCGGATCTCCGCGACGACCACCCCGACGAACAGCACCGCCGTCAGGAGGTGCCACAGCACCGAACCTGCCGCCGGGTCCTCGATGAGGCTGCCCGCGTGCCGCCACCACGTGCTGACGACGAGCCCCGCGACACCCGCCTGGATGAGCACGACGCCGACCACGGCGGCCGCGCGCAGCGGGCTCGGTCCGTGGTCGTCCGCGGTGCCCCGATCCGGGTAGGCGTCCGTCACGTGTCGCGATCCCATGTGCCGGTCGTCTCCCGAGGTCGTGTCTGCCGCGGCGTCGGTCGTCCCGACGCCTGGCCGACCAGTGTCGGGCAGGCGGACCGCGAAAGTACAGCGGCGCCCCGACGGGGCACGACGGGCCGACCCCTGCCGTGGCGGCAGCAGTCGGCCCGTCGTCGGGTCAGACGCCGATGACGTCGACCGCCTCGCCGGTCCGCGCGCTCTCGTACGCGGCGAGGATGATGCCGAGCACGTCGATGCCCTCGGCCTCGGTGTTCAGCGGGCGACGGCCGGTCTCGAGGCAGTCCACGAAGTCCGCGATCTCGGCCGCGAAGGTGTTCACGGCCTCGTGCTCGAAGACCTGCTCGTCCTCGCCGCGGAGCTTCACCCGCAGCGTCGTGCCGTCCGAGCTGAGCGACCCCTTCTCGCCGACGACGCTGAACCGGTCGGTGCCCGGCGCGGCGTCGTAGGCCCACGACGTGACCAGCTGACCGACGCTGCCGTTGTCGAACCGCACGAGCACCTGGGCGGAGTCCTCGCCCTCCATGAACGTCAGGCGGTGGGTCGACATCATCGCGAACGCCTTGACGGGGCGCGCGCCCGCGAGGTGCATCAGCAGGTAGGTCGGGTGGTAGCCGGTGTCGATGAACTCGCCGCCGCCGCTGGTCGCGGCGTGGGCGCGCCACCCCATGTTCTCGGGGTCGAAGTTGTTGTGGAACGAGTCGGTGGTGCGCACCTCGTACACGTCGCCGAGCACGCCGGAGCCGAGGATCTCCTTGGCCTGGGCGACGGCCGGCATGAACAGCTGGTTGTGCGCGCACATCAGGGTGACGCCGGCCGCCTCGACGGCGGCGCGCACCTCGGCGGCCTCCTCGGCGGTGAGGCACAGGGGCTTCTCGCAGAGGATGTGCTTGCCGGCCTTGGCGGCGGCCACGATCGCCACCTTGTGCAGGTGGTGCGGCAGGCAGATGTCGACGGCGTCGACCTCGGGGTCGTTCACCAGCTCGGTGAAGTCGGCGTACCCGCGGGCGCCGGTCTCCTCGACGCGCTGGGCGAGGGTCTCGGGCACCGCGTCGGCGATCGCGGTGATCGTCACGCGGTCGGGGATGGTGGCGTAGCCCGCGAGGTGGGCGCCTGCGATACCGCCGGCGCCGATCAGGCCGATGCGGACGGGAGAGGTCACGGTCATGGTGGGCTCCGTTCTGTGGTGGTGGGAGTCGGTCAGCGCTGCGCGGCGGCGTTCGCGGCGTCGACGAGGGCGGTCAGCGACCTGGCCCGCGGGAGGGTGTCCTCGAGGGCGGCGCCGGCGCGGATCGAGTCCGCCCACTGGGCGAAGAGGATCGGCTGGTCGGCGGGCAGGTCCACGCGGGACGAGCCCTCCGCCGTGGTCAGGCGCATCACGGCCTTGCCCTCGTCGTCGGACTCGAAGCCGTACAGCACCGATCCCTCGGTGCCGTGGACCTCGATCGTGAACGGGCTGGCCGGCGTGACGAAGCCGGTCTCGACGACGCCGATCGCGCCGTCCGGCGTGGCCACGGTGACCGAGGCGTTGTCCTCGACGCCGCGCCCGGTCTGGTCCGTGTAGGTCGGGCGCACGGACGTGAACTCGTCGCCCAGGATCAGCTGGGTGAGGTAGACGGGGTGCGCACCGAGGTCGGAGAAGGCGCCGCCGAGCGCCTCGGAGGCGTCGTAGAACCGTGCGGGCAGCCAGTCGCGGGTGGAGCCGTCGTGGGCCAGGCGGACCCGCGAGTAGGTGAGCCGGCCGAGGGTCCCGGCGTCGAGGATCTCGCGCAGGGCCAGGGTGTAGCCGTGCGTGAGCCGCGGCAGGGAGACGGTCAGCCGCACGTCCGCGTCCTGGGCGGCGGCGATGAGCTTGTCGCACTCCGCGACGGTGGGGGCGAGCAGCTTCTCGGTGAAGACGTGCTTGCCGGCGGCGAGCGCCTTGCCGATCACCTCGAGGTGGTCGCTGGTGGCGGCGGTGACGGTCACGCCGTCGAGGTCCTCGCGCGCCAGCAGCGCGTCGAGGTCGGTGGTGGCCTCGACGCCGAGCCGCTCGGCGAGCGCGCGGCCGCGCTCGGCGTCGCCGTCCCAGACGGCGACGAGCTCGGTGTCGGGGTGGTCGACGGCGGCGCGCCCGTACTCCTCGGCGTGCACGTGCCATGCGCTGAGCACGGCGATCCGCAGGGGTGTGGTCATGGGTTCTGCTCCTGGAAAGCTCAGGTGGTTCCCGGCCCGTCGTCCGGCCGGTCGGGTGGGTCGTTCGTTCGCTCGCTGGGTTCGGCTCAGGCCTCCGGGATGACGCTGTTCTGCCCGTACGTGGCGGGCATCTGGTAGCCCTCGAAGAGCGCCATCTTGGGAGCGACGCTCTGCTGGTTGTTGGCGATGACCTGCTGCGGCGTCGCGGACCCGATGATCACCGAGCTCCGGGAGCGCTGGAGCGTGTCCCAGGCCACGGTGCCCACGGGCAGCGGGGGCCGGGAGGTGGAGGTCGGCAGCATCTGCCGGAACAGCTCGGCCTTGGGGTTGTAGTGCCGCGCCTGGATCGTCCTCAGGTTGGTCGGCAGGTCGCCGAGCAGCGGCTGCACGATGCTCTGGCCGTCGTACCCCGTGTAGAACTTCATGAACTCCCAGAGGTTCCGCGTCATCTTGGCGCCCTTGGGCACCACCAGCGACGCGCCGCCGGACCACGAGTACGTGTCGTCGCCCTCCGCGTCGACCGGCAGCCACGTGAACTTCAGCGGCAGCTTCGGGGCGTACTTCTCGTTGCTGCGGATGGAGAACGGGCCGGTGGTGGACATCGCCAGCCGTTCGCTGAAGACGGCGGTCTGGCTGGGCGGGGAGTTCGGCGGCTGGTAGGTCGCGAAGAACGCGTCGGCCTTGGAGTAGGGGAACTCCTCGGCCCAGTCGGCGTACAGGTCGAACACCGACCTCCACTGGGGGGAGTCCAGCGTGACCGACGACGTCTCGTTCGAGTAGAGCTGCGCGCCGAGCCCGAAGCCCCAGGTGTACGGCCAGCCCTCGCCGTCCCAGGGGACGAACCCGAGGGTCTCGAAGTTGCCGCGAGAGTCGGTCGTGGTGAGCTTGCGGCTGACCTCGCGGATCTCGTCCCAGGTGAGCACGTGCTGCTCGGGATCGAACATGTCGAGGTCGATGCGTGCCTCCCGCAGGAGGTTCTCGTTGTACATGATCCCGCGGGCGTCGGTGTTGATCGGCAGCCCGTAGAGCTGGCCGTCGTAGGTGAGCTCGTCGATGGCGAACTGCAGCCACTGCTTGGTGAACTCGTCGACCGAGGTGTCCTCGTACTCCTCGATGAGGCCGCCGATCGGCTCGAGCAGCCCGATGGAGGCGTTCTGGACGGCGTTGAACCGGTCCATCTGCCAGACGTCCGGGGCGGTGCCGCCGCGGACCGCGGTGATGATCTGGCTCATGTCCGCCACGCCGTTGCTGGGCACCTGGTTGACGTCCAGCGTGACGCCGGAGCCGGCCTTCGTGGCGTTGAAGGCGTCGATGACCTTCATGTCCTTGTCGGCGTCGGCGGCGCCCATCCCCCAGTAGCGGATGACGGCGTCGCTCGAGGACCCGCGGGGCGCGCACGCCCCGAGGGAGAGGGCGGCGGCGGAGGCCGCGGCGGCGCTCAAGAAGGTGCGGCGAGTGATCACTTGAAGCCTCCGATGGTGATGCCCCGGATGAAGTAGCGCTGGAACACGAAGAAGAGGATCAGCAGCGGCAGGATGACCAGGAACGACGCCGCCATCAGCTGGTTGAACGTGACGTCCTGCGCGTGCACGGAGCGGAACGACTGCAGGCCGATCGAGAGGGTCTGCACGCTCTCGTCCTGCAGGTAGATCAGCGGGCCCATGAAGTCGTTCCACGACGCGACGGCCGCGAAGATGGCGACGGTCGTCAGCGCCGGCTTGGCCGTGGGGAACACGAGCCGCCACAGGATGGTCCACTCCCGCGCGCCGTCGATCCGGGCGGCGTCGAGCATGTCCTTGGGGATCTGCAGGAGGAACTGCCGCAGCAGGAACACGTAGAACGCCGAGCCGAACATCGACGGGATGATCAGGGGGAACATCGTGTTCACGAGCCCGAGGCGGGCCCACATGTCGAACATCGGGATCAGCGTCACCGGGAACGGCAGGAAGAGCGTCGCGATCACCAGGTAGAACACGATGTCCCGCCCGGGCCACTTCAGGCACGCGAAGCCGTAGGCGACGATGAAGTTCGACACCACCGAGAACAGCACCACCGAGATCGTGATGATCGCGGAGTTCAGGAAGAAGTGCAGGAACGGCATCGCCGCCACCGCGTCGACGAAGTTGCTGAAGTGCCACGACTCGGGGAAGAACGTGGGCGGGAACTTCGCGAGCTCCTCGTCCGACTTCAGCGACGAGATGATCATCCAGTACAGCGGCAGCAGGAAGAGGGCGGACAGCACCACCATCACCACGCGCGCGATCAGCGTGGAGTACCACGGGCGACGCGTCCCGTCCGCCCGGCGGTTCAGCTGGTCGGCGTCCGCGGAACGGGCGGCGGCCCGCCGCTTCCTGGGGGAATCCGTCTGGATCGTCGCGCTCATCAGGAGGCCTCCACGTCGTAGTTCACGAACCGGCGCGAGCACCAGAAGATCAACAGGGCCATGGCGAGACCGGCCAGGAACAGCAGCACGGCCAGGGCTGAGGCGTACCCGAGCTCCGCGAAACCGAAGGCGTTCTTGTAGAGGTACATCATGTAGAACAGCGCGCCCGCGTCGGGGTCGCCGGTGCCGTTGGTGACGATGTACGCCTCGGTGAAGACCTGGAGCGCGCCGGAGACACCGGTGATCAGGTTGAACAGCAGCACCGGGCTGAGCAGGGGCAGCGTGATCGACAGGAACTGCCGCATCGGGCCGGCGCCGTCCACGCGCGCCGCCTCGTAGACGGTCTTGGGGACGTTGCGCAGGCCGGCCAGGAAGATCAGGGCCGCGTTCCCCGCGCCGAGCTGGGCCATCAGGACGATGGCGATCTTCACGCCGGTCGGGTCCCCGAGCAGGTTCACGTTGGACTCGCCGAAGAGGTTGAGCACCTGGTTGAACGCGCCGAACTGCGGGTTCAGGAACACGATGAAGATGAACGACATCGCGAACGCGGGGATCAACGACGGGGCGTAGAAGATCGTGCGGTACCAGGCGACCTCGCGAACGTTCTGGTTCATCGCGAGCGCGAGCGTGAGCGCGACGACGAGCCCGAGCGGCACGGCGATCAGGGCGTAGAACAGCGTGTTGCCGGCCGCCTTGCCGACCAGGGGGTCGGCGAACGCGGTGACGTAGTTCCCCGTTCCGACCCAGGTCGGGCTGCCCATGCCGGAGTAGCGGGTGAAGCTCAGGTAGATCGAGTACCCGACCGGGTAGATGACGAAGACCAGGATCCCGACGAGCCACGGCGAGATGTACTTCAGGCCGAGGGCCAGGTCGCGCCGATCGGACCGCGACATCCGATGACGGGTGCGCTTCGGTGGAGGGCCGGCGGTCACGTCCTCCACCTGTTCCGGTGGTGCGACCCCAGCGGGGGCCCTGGCCGTCAGTCCGGTCGCAGACATCGCTCTCCCTTCGGTACGGCGACGGAACGGTGTCCGTCCTGGCTGGACGCGGGTCATTGCGCACCGAGAGGGTGACGTGGACCACTGTGTCCGACGTCCGGGGACATTACTCATACTGATGGATATATTCAAGAAGGCATGATGGACCGGGTGGAGGGAGCGGGATGCGCGCGACGACGATGCCGCAGGTGGGGGCTCGGAACGAGCTCGTCGTGCTGCGAGCGATCCGGGTGTCCCCGGAGGGAGTCGACCAGTCGGACCTGATGGAGCTCTGCGGCCTCTCCCGCCAGGCGGTCTCGCAGATCACCCGGCGCCTCATCGACCGCGGGCTGGTGCGCACGGCACCGGTCCGGACGAACCGGCCCGGCAAGCCCGCGATGTCGATGCAGGTCGAGCCGCGTGCGATGCTCGCCGCCGGTGCCCACCTGGACCCGGCGCACATCACCGTCACCCTGGTGGACATGCTCGCCCGCCCGATCCTGACGCGGTCCCTCGCGCGACCAGGCGAGGACCCCGCGGCGGACGTGGAGCGCATCGGCGCGGCCCTGGACGACATGATCCGCGAGCTCGGCGCCGGCGAGCCGGACGGGCAGGACGGGGTGCGCGGCGTCCTGCAAGGGATCGGGGTCGCCGCGCCCGGGGGCATCGACGCCGCCCGAGGGACGATGGTGGACCCGCCGTGGCTGCCGGGGTGGCGCGACGTGCCCCTGCTCGACCTGATCCGCGACCGGACCGGGCTGCCCGCCGTCCTGGACAAGGACACCAACGCCGCGCTGACGGCCGAGTGCTGGCCGGGCCGGTTCCCCACCCAGGAGACGGTGCTGTACCTGTACGTCGGCGCCGGCGTGGGGTCGGCCGTGGCGGGCGACGGCACCATCCACCGCGGCAGCACCGTCCAGGCGGGCGAGATCGGGCACCTCCCGACCGGCATGGACGACACCCGGTGCGGCTGCGGCCGCATGTCCTGCCTCTGGCTCTATACCGACATGGACCGCCTCCTGGAGAAGGCACGGGGCGCAGGCGTTCCCCTGGATCCCAGCGCTCATCACTCGACGTCCCTCGACCTGCTGCGGCGGAGGGCGCGCGACGGCGACGACGTCTCACGGGGCCTGATCGAGGGGTACGGCGCGGCGCTGGGCGAGGCCGCGCGCACCCTGACCAGCATCCACGACCCGCACCGGATCATCATCGGCGGCCCCTACTGGGGCTACCTGGCCGAGCACGCCATGCCGCAGGTTGCCGCTGGGGCGCGGCGTGCCCTGGGCGGCACGCACGACATCTCCGTGACGTCGTCGACCTTCGGTGACGACGTGGGCGCCATCGGAGCCGCCACGCTCTTCCTCGAGCGGAAGCTCTCCCCCGTCACGGCATGAGCACGCGCCTCCGTGCCCGTGACCGCGCTAGAAGCTGCCCATGGACTCGAGCATCGTCGTGAAGACGAGCGCACCGGTCGCGATCCCCGCCACGGACAGCGGATCCCGCCTCCGCCGCGCGAGCAGGACGACCTCGACGGCGAGGATCCCGACGACGAGCACGGCGGACAACGCCCGGACCAGCAGCGTGTCCGCGGCCGGCGCCTCGAGGACGTCGCCGAGGTGCCACCACCACATGTCCAGGAAGATCCACACGGTCCCGGCCTGGACCAGGAGCAGTCCGCCCATGGCGACCGCGCGCCCTGCCTTGTGCGATCCCCCGCCTGGGCCGACCTGCACCGGCGCCTCGGGGACCGCCAGTTCGCGCCGCAGCTCCATGCGGAGGTCGCCTCCCGAGGTCACGCCTGGACGTTGATCGGGGCATCCCGAAGCCAGGCAGTGTCATTGTCGGACGATTGACCTCAGCAAGCCGCACCATCAGCACATTCGGGCGAAAGTTCACCCGGTCGGCGAGGGCCCGCCGGACCGTGCGAGCGCCGACCCCACGGTCGGCCTGTTCACACCCGGTCGAGGTCCTCGAGGCGAAGTTCCATGCCCATCACCGTGTGCGTGCCGCGCGATCCGGTGGTGTCGTCGACATGCCGCATGCCGATCTTCTCGGCGATACGTCGCGATGCGACGTTCGCGGGATGGATGATCGCGACGAGCTCCGTCGCTCCGAGGACGTCGCGCGCGAAGTCACGGCAGGCTCCGGCGGCTTCGGTGGCGTAGCCCTGTCCCTGCCGGTCGCGGCGGACGTGATAGCCGACCTCGAGCTTGGCCGACTCGTTGACCGGCTGCCAGGTCAGCCCGCAGTCGCCGACGAACTCGCCGGCGTGGGTCTCGATCACCCAGAGACCATGACCGTGCTCCGCGTAGTTCCGCTGGTTCCAGTCGATCCAGGCCAGCGCCTCTTGCCTGGTCTTCGGCGCGGGGTAGTAGGTCATGACCTCCGGGTCGCCGAGCAGCGCGGCCATCGCGTCGAGGTCGTCGTGGGTCATCTCACGGAAGCGCAGGCGGGGTGTCGGGGCGGGGATCACCTCGGCACGCTACTGCAGCCGACGAGGGCACCACCGTGCGGCACTACGTGAAGCGCACCCGCGTCGAGCCCGGGCCTGTGCGTGGTCATCGACGAGCTGCTCGCGCGGGCGTCGGCGGACGTCACGCAGTGGCACGACAGGCAGACTGGATCCCGTGCTGAGCATGTCCAAGCAGAAATGGTCCGTGACTGACGGGACCTGCGCGGAGGCGTTCAGCTGGCCCGTCGAGCATCTGGGCCGCGACGAGCACGGCACGTGGCTGGGCTCGCGGCAGGGCAACCCAGTCCGCCAGCCGGACGGTCACCGCGTGGAAGCTCAGGAGCACGACGCCGTCTGGTTGGTCTCGGAGGGCGCATGGTGGCTGCCCGCCT